>Ga0315910_10000009_pt1 | contig 741756 bp, 702 predicted proteins | sample EdamamesoilMG_FD_204470 | JGI IMG/M metagenome (GOLD analysis project Ga0315910, IMG submission 204470) | Garden soil microbial communities collected in Santa Monica, California, United States - Edamame soil | ecosystem: Environmental > Terrestrial > Soil > Garden | place: USA: California...
CCATGGCGCGCGTGATGCCCAGCGTGACCCAGGTGTTCAGGTCCACGTGGGCCAGCAGGCCGTCGTGCTTCTTGGTCGCATCGATGCCGTTCTCGGCGATGAAGCGGAAGGGGCTGGCCTTGTCGAGGGCGTCGGCACCCTGGCGCACCGAGCCGGCGTTCCAGAACTTGGCGGCCGCGGCCTTGGCCTGCGCGCCGATCTTGGCCTGCTCGATGACCTTGACGATGATGATGTACCAGCTGCCCATCGACATGATCACCATGATGATCAGCACCGCCTTGGCAACGGCGTCCGAACCCTTCCACAGCGCTTCGAGGCCGTAGGGGTTGTCGACCTTGGCGTCGGCCTTCGGGGCCGGCGCGCTGGCCAGATTGGTCACGGCTTCGGCCACGGGCGCCGAGGCTTCGGCGGCGGCGGGAGCCTGGGCCTGGGCGGCCGGGGCGATGCAAAGACCCGCGCACAGGGCCAACGCGAACGCGGAAATCATCTGCCGAAGCTTCATCGGGAACTCCTGATCGAAAAGCAAAAAAGCACCGGCCCGGCCGGCTCGCCAAAGTGATACCAATTTAATTCCAGTCATACCAGCAGGTCAACCGGGGCAGCCCGGAGAGCCATGCTGATGGCGTAAGCGACTGGAGCCGGCTCTTTCGAGCAAACAACATACCAGTTTAACGCCAGACGAATCGGTGGCTGGCGCGAGGCTTACCAGTCGATCGGTGGCTCGCCGCGCTTGGCCAGCCAGCGGTTCACTTCGCCGAAGTGGCGGCAGCCGATGAAGGGCTGCGGCGGGCGCCGCGCCGACAGCGGCGAGGGATGGTTGGCGGTGAAGACCGCGTGCCGTCTCGTGTCGATCAGCGCGGCCTTCTTCTGCGCCGGCGCGCCCCACAGCAGGAAGGCCACCGCTCGTTCGCGCGCGCCGACCGCCTTGATCAACTCGTCGGTCAGCAGCTCCCAGCCGCGCCCGGCATGGCTTTGCGGCTGGCCATCCTCGACCGTCAGCGCGGTGTTGAGCAGCAGCACGCCCTGGCGCGCCCAGGGGCTCAGGTCGCCGTTCGACGCGGCCGAGCTGCCGACATCGACCGCAACCTCGGCCACGATGTTGCGCAGGCTGGGCGGCAGCTTGAAGCCGGCCGGCACCGAGAACGCCAGGCCCTGCGCCTGGCCGGGGCCGTGGTACGGGTCCTGGCCGAGGATCACGACGCGCACGCGCTCGAGCGGCGTCAGCGCGAGCGCGCGAAAGGGCTGGGCCGGATAGACGATCGCGCCGTCTCGCACGCGCGCGTCGACGAACTCGCACAGCGTGCGGCCAGTGGCCGATTGCTGGAGCGGCTCGGTGATCGCGCGCCAGTCGCCTTCGATGTGCTCGAAGCAGGCTTCGAGCGGCTCGCGCAGCCGGTTGTCGGCGGCGTCGTCGAACAGGCGCGCGGTCATGCGTCGATGAACAGCGCTTGCAGTGCGGCGCCCGGATCGTCGGCACGCATGAAGGCTTCGCCGACCAGGAAGGCATGCACCTTGGCGTGGCGCATGCGCTTCACGTCGGCGGGCGCGAGGATGCCGCTCTCGGTGACCAGCAGGCGGTCGTGGGGCACGTGCTTGAGCAGGCCCAGCGTGGTGTCGAGCGTGACCTCGAAGGTGCGCAGGTTGCGGTTGTTGATGCCGACCAGCGGCGTCTGCAGACGCAAGGCGCGATCGAGTTCGGCGCCGTCGTGCACCTCGACCAGCACCGCCATGCCGAGCTCCAGCGCCTGGGCTTCGAGATCGGCCATCAGCGCATCGTCGAGGCAGGCGGCGATCAGCAGGATGCAGTCCGCGCCCATCGCGCGCGCCTCGACGACCTGGTAGGCGTCGACCATGAAGTCCTTGCGCAGCACCGGCAGCTCGCAGGCGGCGCGCGCCTGTTCGAGGGCATGCGCCGAGCCCTGGAAGAAGCGCTCGTCGGTCAGCACCGAGAGGCAGGCCGCGCCGTGGCGCGCATAACTCGCCGCGATGTCGGCCGGCACGAACAGCTCGCGCAGCACGCCCTTGCTGGGGCTGGCCTTCTTCACTTCGGCGATCACCGCCGCGTGGCCGTCGGCGATCTTCTTGCGCAGCGCCGACTCGAAGCCGCGCAGGTTGGCGCGCACGTCGGGCGACTCGGCATCGGCGCGCAGGCTTTCATAGCTGCGGCGCGCCTTCGCGGCCGCGATCTCGTCGCGCTTGACCGCGACGATCTTCTCGAGGATGTCGGTGCTCATGGCGTCTTCAGTTTCTGCGTGACTTCAACGAACTGCCCCAGACGGGCAATCGCCTTGCCCGAAGCCACGGCCTCCTTCGCGAGCTTGACGCCCTCGGCGATCGAGCCGCAGACATCGGCCGCGTAGAGCGCGCCGGCGGCGTTGAGCAGCACGATGTCGCGCACCGGGCCGTCTTCGTTGCCGAGCGCGCGGCGGATGCACGCGACCGACTCGTCGCGGTCGGCCACCTTGAGCACGCGCGTGTCGTAGACCGGCATGCCGAAGTCGCTCGGATGCACGAGGTATTCGTTGACCGAGCCGTTCTTCAGCTCGCCGATCATGGTCTCGCCCGACAGCGAGATCTCGTCCATGCCGTTCATGCCGTAGACGATCAGCACGTGCTCGGAGCCCAGGCGTTGCAGCACGCGCACCTGGATGCCCACCAGGTCCGGATGGAACACGCCCATCAGCTGGTTCGGCGCATTGGCCGGGTTCGTCAGCGGCCCGAGGATGTTGAAGATCGTGCGCACGCCCAGCTCCTTGCGGATCGGGCCGGCATGCTTCATCGCCGGGTGGTGGTTGGGCGCGAACATGAAGCCGATGCCGGTTTCCTCGAGGCAGGTCGCGACCTGCTGCGGCGTCAGCATGATGTGGGCGCCCAGGGCCTCGAGCACGTCGGCGCTGCCGGTCGTCGACGAGACGCTGCGACCGCCGTGCTTGGCGACGCGCGCACCGGCGGCCGCCGCGACGAACATCGCCGCGGTGCTGATGTTGAAGGTGTGGGCCGCGTCGCCGCCGGTGCCGCACAGGTCGATCAGGTGCTTGCGGTCGCTCACGGCGACCGGCGTCGCGAACTCGCGCATCACCTGCGCGGCCGCGGTGATCTCGCCGATGGTTTCCTTCTTGACGCGCAGGCCGGTGACCAGCGCCGCGATCATCACCGGCGTCATCTCGCCGCTCATGATGCGGCGCATCAGGTGCAGCATCTCGTCGTGGAAGATCTCGCGGTGCTCGATCGTGCGCTGCAGCGCGGCGGTATCGGTGATCATGGTTCGTGCTCCTGCCGCGCGCGTGTCAGCGCCGGTCGTCGAGGAAGTTGCGCAGCATGGCGTGGCCATGCTCGGTGAGGATGGACTCGGGGTGGAACTGCACCCCTTCGATCGCGAGCGTGCGGTGGCGCACGCCCATGATCTCGCCGTCCTCGCTGGTGGCGGTGACCTCCAGGTCGGCGGGCAGGCTCGCTCGTTCGATCGCGAGCGAGTGATAGCGGATCACGTTGAACCGTTCGGGCAGGCCGCTGAAGACGCCGCGCGTGTCGGTCGCGATCTCGCTGGTCTTGCCGTGCATCTGCTGTTGCGCGCGCACGATCTTGCCGCCCAGCGCCGCGCCGATGCTCTGATGCCCGAGGCACACGCCGAGGATCGGCATGCGCCCCGCGAAGCGCTGGATCGCCGGCACGCAGATGCCGGCCTCGGCGGGCGAGCAGGGGCCGGGCGAGAGCACCAGGCGAGCCGGCGCGAGCGCCTCGATCTCGTCGAGCGTGATCTCGTCGTTGCGATGCACGCGCACGTCTTCGCCGATCTCGGCGAAGTACTGCACCAGGTTGAAGGTGAAGGAGTCGTAGTTGTCGATCATCAGCAGCATGATCAGAACCCCTCTTCCACGAGCTCGGCGGCGCGCAACACGGCGCGTGCCTTGGCCTCGGTTTCCTTCCACTCCAACTCCGGCACCGAGTCGGCCACGATGCCCGCCGCGGCCTGCACGTACAGCACGTTGTCCTTGACGATGCCGGTGCGGATCGCGATCGCGACGTCCATGTCGCCGGCGAAGCTCAGGTAGCCGCAGGCGCCGCCGTAGATGCCGCGCTGCACGGGCTCGAGCTCGTCGATGATCTCCATCGCGCGGATCTTCGGCGCGCCGCTGAGCGTGCCGGCCGGGAAGGTGGCCTTGAGCACGTCGAGGCTGTCGACGCCTTGCTTGAGCAGGCCTTCGACGTTGCTGACGATGTGCATCACGTGCGAATAGCGCTCGACCTGGAAGGCCTCGGTCACCTTGACCGAGCCGGTCGTCGCGATGCGACCGATGTCGTTGCGCGCCAGGTCGATCAGCATCAGGTGCTCGGCGCGCTCCTTGGGATCGGCCAGCAGCTCGGCTTCGGTGCTCTTGTCGAGCTCGGGCGTCGCGCCGCGCGGACGCGTGCCGGCCAGCGGGCGGATCGTGACCTTCTCGCCCTCGGGCACGCGCTCGTGGCGCACCAGGATCTCGGGCGAGGCGCCGACGATCTGGAACTCGCCCATGTCGTAGAAGTACATGTAGGGCGAGGGGTTCAGCGAGCGCAGCGCGCGGTACAGCGACAGCGGGCTCTCGGTGTAGCGCTTCTTCAGGCGCTGGCCGAGCACGACCTGCATGCAGTCGCCGGCCGCGATGTAGTCCTTGCACTTGACCACCGCGGTCTCGAAGTCGGCCTTCGAGAACTCGCGCTCGACCGCATGCGAGGGGCCGCGTCGCACGGCCGGCGCGGTGACGCTGTACTTGAGCTTGTCGCCCAGTTCGGTGAGCCGGCGCTTGGCCTTGAAGTAGGCCTCGGGCTGCGACGGATCGGCGTAGACGATCAGGTACAGCCGCCCCGACAGGTTGTCGATCACCGCGACCTCCTCGCACTGCAGCAGCATCAGGTCGGGCGTGCCGATGCCGCCGCTCTTGTGCGTCCTGGCGAGCCGGCCTTCCATGTAGCGCACCGCGTCGTAGCCGAAGTAGCCCGCCAGCCCGCCGCAAAAGCGCGGCAGCCCCGGCGACAGCGCGACCTTGAAGCGGCGCTGGTACTCGGCGATGAAGTCGAGCGGGTTGCCTTCGTGCGTCTCGACGACACGCCCGTCGGTGACGATCTCGGTGACGCCGTCGGTGGCGCGCAGAAGCGTGCGCGCCGGCAGCCCGATGAACGAGTAGCGCCCGAAACGCTCGCCGCCGACCACGGACTCCAGCAGGAAGCTGTGCTTCTGGCCGCCGGCCAGCTTGAGGTAGAGCGACAGCGGCGTTTCGAGGTCGGCGAAGGCCTCGCCGATCAGCGGGATGCGGTTGTGCCCGGCCGCGGCCAGGCTCTTGAATTCGAGTTCGGTGATCATGCCGTGAGGGCCCTCCATGGCCCGACGCGCCACGAGCCGCCTTCACCAGGCAGGCATCGCGCGGTCTTCAACGGTTTGCAAGCAATGGACGCGGCGCCGCCGCATCCTCGAAGGGCCGCAACCGCGCGCTGTGCGCGGTCAACGGCCAGGCATCAGCAGGCCTGGCGACGCCAGGGCCAGGCTCCCCGGTCGTTCGACCCCTTCGTGTGCTTGCGCGGCATGAACATCGGGCCAGTCTAGCAAACGAAGTGCTGCACGGCACCAATCCTTCACGGCCGTCTCTCACGCGACAGCCGGCCCTCGGGTCGGCTCGCATGGACAAGCCGGGCCACGCCCGAGACACTTGACGTTACAAAAGCCGCCGGAATTCGTGAGTCTTACCGGACGCCCCAGGCGGCTCAGCAGGAGATAGCGAACGTGCTTCGACGCAAGCTCATCGCCGCGGTCATCGCCGCGGCGCCCTTGCTGCTCGCCCCGATCGGGGCGGCGGCCCAAGGCCCGGCCCAAGGCGCGGGCGTCACCGAAACCAGCGGCGTCAAGTTCGACAACGAACTGACCACCTCGCGCGGCGCCAAGCTGCTGCTCAACGGCGCGGGCACGCGCTACAAGTTCGTCGTGAAGGTCTATGCGGCCGGCCTGTACGTGCCGGCCAAGACCAACAAGCTCGAAGAGGTGATCGACACCAGCAAGCCGCGCCTGTTCAAGGTCGTGATGCTGCGCGACATCGACGGCAACGAGCTCGGCAAGCTGTTCACCGACGGCATGCAGAAGAACTCCTCGCGCGACGAGTTCATGAAGGCCATCCCCGGCACGATCCGCATGGGCGAGATCTTCGCCGAGCGCAAGAAGCTCTCGTCGGGCGACAACTTCACGATCGACTGGGTGCCCGGCACCGGCTCGGTGATCGCGGTCAACGGCAAGGTGGTCGGCGAGCCGATCAAGGAGCCGGAGTTCTTCTCGTCGCTGATGAAGATCTGGATGGGCAAGTCGCCCGCCGACGCGAACCTCAAAGAGGTCCTGCTCGGCGGCAAGGGCGCTTACTGAGCTAGAACCAGGTCGTCGAGTCGATCGACGACCGCATCCGCGCCGGCGTTCGCCGCCGGCTCGCCGTGGTTGTAGCCGTAGCTCACCAGCACGACCGGGCAACCGGCCGCGCGCGCGGCCTGCACGTCGTTGCTCGAGTCGCCGACCATCAGCGTCTCGAAAGGCGCGATGCCCAGGCCGCGGCAGGTCTCGACCAGCGGCATCGGATCGGGCTTGCGGCGCGCGAAGGCGTCGCCGCCGTGCACCGCGGCGAACCAGTGCCGCAGGTTCTTGCGCTCGAGCAGATCGAGTGCGAAGGCGCCCGGCTTGTTGGTCACGCAAGCCAGCGTGATGCCGGCCGCCGCCAAGGCCTCGAGCCCTTCGAGCACGCCGTCGTAGACGCGTGAGTGCTCGCCGTTGATGCGCAGGTAGTGGCGCTGGTAGTGCGCCCAGGCCGCGTCGTACAGCGCGGCATCGCCGCCCACCTCCGCCAGCGTGCTGCGGATCAGGTGCTCCGAGCCCTTGCCGACGGTGCGCTCGACAAAGGCCGCGTCAATGCGGCGCAGGCCCAGCTCGTCGAGCGTGAGGTTCAGCGCGACGACGAAGTCGCCTTGCGTGTCGACCAGGGTGCCGTCGAGATCGATGATCGCGGCGCGCCAGCGCGGCGCAGTGGGGATGCGGGCATTCACGCCCGCGATTGGATCACGCGCTCACTCGTCGAGATCGAAGCCGAGTTCGACGACTGCCTGGCGCGGCTCGGCGATCGGCTTGAACACCCATTGCGAGACCGCGAACATCGCCGAGTTGTTGAGGCCGCGATTGCTCGACTTCAACACCTCGGTATGGCCCACGGTGCCGTTGGCCAGCACCTCGAACTTGACCTGCACGCTGCCCTTGCGCAGCTGATCCATCAGCTCGCGGCGAAAGCGCGGCGTGACCTGGCGCGTCATCTCGAGCGAGACCACGTCGTCATCGTCGTCCGCGGGCGCCGGCGCCGCGGCGGGTGCGAGCGCCGCGGGCGGCGGGGCCGACGAGCGCATCACGGCGGCGGTCATCATCATCTCCGCGGCCGGCGCGGGGGCGGCATCGCTGCTGCGCGCGACCGCCGGCTCGGTCTTGACCGGCGCCGGTGCAGTTGCAGTGGTGGTCGCGGTCGTGGTCGCTGCGACGGCGGCGGGCGCGGCTCCAGGAGCGTCGGCCTTGGCCGTCACGGGCTTGGTCGTGCCCGCGGCCCCAGCGGGTGCGCCCGCGCCTGCCGCCGCGGCCGCTTTCGCGGCCTCGCGCTTGGCGCGCGGTGAATCGGCGTTGAGCAGGATGATCTTGAAGACCTTGTCGGCGTCGCGCTGCGCGCGCTCCATCCGTGTGTCTTCGACGGGCGTCTTCGGGGCGGGCTCGGGGCTGCCCTGGGCGAAGGCGCCAACCCAGGCGAACACCGTCGCGAGTGCGGCGACGGCACGAAGACGGTGAACGCAAACGGCTTGGAATCGGTACTTCATCGTGACTCCGACGTGATCAGTCGCGCCTCGCGGACGGACAGAAGTCGTGCCCCTTTGGCCCGCGAAACGTGGAGCGGCGGCTTGCAAGGGCCGTACCCACACCCCGATCTCGGCCCATTGTCACGTAGCGTTTGCTAACAGTTGCGGCAGAAGTTCACGCCGCGAGATCAGGACAGACCCTCAGGCGGCCAGGCGAGCGCGCATCGCGTCGATCACCGCCTTGTAGTCGGGCTGACCAAAGATGGCACTGCCGGCCACGTAGGTGTCGGCGCCGGCATCGGCGACCGAACGAATGTTGTCGATCTTGATGCCGCCGTCGACCTCGAGGCGGATGTCGCGGCCGGTCTGCTCGATCAGACGGCGCACCCGCTCGACCTTCTTCAGCGCGCCGGGAATGAAGCTCTGGCCGCCGAAGCCCGGGTTCACGCTCATGATCAGCACCAGGTCGAGCTGGTCGATCGTCCACTCGAGCACGTCGAGCGAGGCGGCCGGATTGAACACCAGGCCGGCCTTGCAGCCGGCTCCCTTGATCAGCTGCAGCGTGCGGTCGACATGCTTGCTGGCCTCGGGGTGGAAGCTCACGACGTCGGCGCCGGCCTTGGCGAAGGCCTGCGCGAGCGCGTCGACCGGCTCGACCATCAGGTGCACGTCGATCGGCACGCGCTGGCCGTCCTTCGTGACTGCGTGCTTGCGCAACGCCTCGCAGACCATCGGGCCGAAGGTCAGGTTCGGCACGTAGTGGTTGTCCATCACGTCGAAGTGGATCCAGTCGGCGCCGGCGTCGATGACGTTGCGCACCTCCTCGCCCAGGCGCGCGAAGTCGGCCGACAGAAGGCTCGGGGCGATGCGATGGACGTTGCTGGCGGACACGGCGGGCTCCGTTCGGAAGAGGACTTCGAGGCTACGGATTCTAGGAGTCCGTGCGCTGCGTCACGCCCGCTGCCTAGAATCGAGCGCATGTCCCGTTGTGAACTCCAGTGCTCGGTGCGCGTCGCGCCGCTGCCAGAACAGTCCGATCCCGACGAAGGCGTGCACGCCTGGGCCTACACGATACGCATCGAGAACCGCGGCGAGGTGCCGGCGCAAGTCGTCGGGCGGCGCTGGGTGATCGAAGACGAGAACGGCCGCCGCGAGGAAGTGCGCGGCCTGGGCATCGTCGGTCGCCAGCCCCTGCTGCAGCCCGGCGAGCAGCACGAATACACGAGCTGGGTGCAGCTGCGCACGCCGCGCGGCTCGATGCACGGCGTCTACCTGTGCATGAGCGCCGAGGCCGAGCCCTTCGAGGCGACGATCCCGCTGTTCCAGCTCGGCGACGCGCCGATCCTGCATTGATGAGCGGTGTTCGCGCGCTGCGCGCCCGCATCGCCGCGCGGCTCGGGCTCGAGCGCGAGTCCTGGGACCTGACCGCGCTGCTCAATGCGGCCGATCCGCGCGCGCCGCTGGCCGAGCGCCACCTGTGGCTGGCGCGCCTGTTCGAATGGCTGCGCCACGCGCCGGCGCCGCGCGAGTCGGCGCAAGACAGCGAGCCGCGCACCACGCCGCGTCCGGTGCTGCGCCTCAAGCACCTGCTCAACGTGCTCGACAAGCACCCCGAGCATCGCGAGCGCGTGCGCGGCGTCGTCACGGCCTTCTGGCGCGAGATCGACGCGGTCGCGCTGCTGGCCGACTTCGGCTTCGCGCCGCGCCAGGGCCTCTTGACCGAGCTGGGCGAGCGGCTGCGCCATCGCTTCGTGCCGCAGACGGTGGAGACCAGCAACCTGGCCGAGCTGTTCGGCCTGCTGTTCACCGAGCCGCAAGACGCCGACTGGCTGCTCGCGATCGACGACGCCACGCTCGCGCGCCTGATGGCCACCTTCGAAGGCACGGGCCAGGAAACCGGCGGCAGCGGGTCGGGTCGCCACTGGCGCAATGTCGTCGCCGATGCGGTGGTGTTCCTGTCGCTGCAGGTCGCGGCCGGCGGGCTGCTCGGGCCGGTGCGCGAGCGCATGAGCGCCGCGGCGCTGCGCGATCGGCCGTTCGATCAGCTGGTCGGCGTGGCCGAGCGCTTGCGCGCCGCCGCGCTCGACGGCGACGAGCCGCGCGCGCTGCGCGAGGCGCAGCTGCTGCGCGGCGTGCTCGACGCCTGCCGCCAGGCGGGCTTCAGCGTGCGCGAGCACCTCGAGGAGCACGGCGTCTCGATCGGCCTGCTGTTTCAGATGGACCAGCTGCGCGGGCGCGTCGAGCGCATCGAGTCGCTGCTGAGCACGCTGCTGTCGCCGGACCGCTCGGTCGAGCGCCATCGCGAATCGCTGCGTCTGGTCGCCGAGCTGGTGCGCGCCGCGGACGAGCGGCGCAGCGTTCGCGCGCTGTTCGCGCGGCAGTACTCGATGCTCGCGCGCAAGGTCGCCGAACGCAGCGCCGAGACCGGCGAGCACTACATCACCCGCAGCCGCGACGAGTGGTACGAGATGCTGCGCAAGGCCTGCGGCGGCGGCGCGGTGATCGCCGGCACGACCTTCCTCAAGTTCGCGATCCTCGCGCTCGGCCTGGGCAGCTTCTGGGGCGGCTTCTGGGCCGGCGTGAACTACGCCGGCTGCTTCGTGCTGATCCACCTGCTGCACTGGACCGTCGCGACCAAGCAGCCGGCGATGACGGCGCCGGCGATGGCCGCCAAGCTCGAGGACCTCGGCAACGACGAGGCGATCGAAGGCTTCGTCGACGAGATCGCGCACCTGATCCGCTCGCAGGTGGCCGGCATCGTCGGCAATCTCGCGATGGTGGTGCCGGTGGTGCTGGCGGTGCAGGTCGCGGCCGAGGCGCTGATCGGGCGCACGCTGGTCGGCGTGCACGACAGCGAGCACGTGCTGGAGACGCTCACGCTGCTCGGCCCCACGCCGCTGTACGCGGCCTTCACCGGCGTGCTGCTGTTCGCCTCGAGCCTGGTCGCCGGCTGGGCCGAGAACTGGTTCGTGCTGCATCGCATCGACAGCGCGCTGCGCTGGAACCCGCGCCTGCTGTCCTGGCTGGGCGCGCAGCGCGCGGCCTATTGGGCGAGCTGGTGGCGCGCCAACATCTCGGGCCTGGCGGCCAACATCTCGCTGGGCCTGATGCTGGGGATCGTGCCGGTCGTGTGCGCCTTCTTCAGCCTGCCGATCGAGGTGCGCCACGTGACGCTGTCGACCGGCCAGATCGCCGCGGCGCTGGGCACGCTGGGCCCGAAGCTGTTCCACGAGCCGGCGTTCTGGTGGTGCGTCGCGGCGATTCCGCTGACCGGCTTCCTGAACCTCACGGTGAGCTTCCTGTGCGCCTTCAAGGTCGCGCTGCGCTCGCGCGGCATCCGGCTCAAGGACCGCTCGCGCATCTACGCGGCGGTGCGGCGCCGGCTGCGCACGAGCTTCACGAGTTTCATCTGGCCGCCGGAACGTGAAGCGTCATGACGCGCCGTCGTCCTCGTCGTCGCGACGACGACCCGAGAACATGGTCCACCACACGATGAAGATCAGTACGCCCAGCGCCAGCAGGGCTTCGAGCATGAGCAGGAGCATGGCCGCGATGCTAGCGGCGATGTTGGCGGCGATGCTGGCGAGCAGCTGCGGGATGCTGTCGACCACCGTCGAGGCGCCGCCTGAACCCGTGCCTTCCGCGCCTGCTGCACCGGCCGCGCGCGGCGCGACGATCGAGCGCGGCATCGCGCGCTGGCAGGCCGCGAGCTGGTCCGACCTGCCCGGCTGGCAGGCCGATGCGCTGGTCCATGCCTGGCCGGCGCTGCTGGCCAGCTGCACCAAGCCGGCGCCCGGCTGGGGCGAGGCCTGTGCGGGCGCGCGCCGACTCGCGAAGGCCGACGAACCGAGCGTGCGCGGCTGGCTGCAATCGACGCTCGTGCCGTGGCGCATCGAAAGCGACGACGGCCGCGACACCGGCCTCGCGACCGGCTACTTCGAGCCGCTGGTCGAGGCATCGCGCGCGCGCCGCGGCAACTACACGGTGCCGCTCCATGCCGCGCCGGCCGACCTCGCGACGCGCAAGCCCTGGTACACGCGCGCCGAGATCGACACGCTGCCGGCCGCGCGCAATGCGCTCAAGGGCCGCGAGATCGCCTACGTCGCCGATCCGCTCGACGCGCTGATGCTGCAGGTGCAGGGCTCGGGGCGGCTGCGCCTGGTCGACGAGCGCGACGCGAGCGGCCAGCCGAAGTTGATCCGCGCGGCCTTCGCCGGCCACAACGACCGGCCGTACCAATCGGTCGCGCGCTGGCTGGTCGATCGCGGTGCGTTCACGCTCGAGCAGGCATCGTGGCCGGCGATCCGCCAATGGGCGCGCGACAACCCGAAAGACGTCTCGCAGATGCTCGCGGCCAATCCGCGCTACGTGTTCTTCCGAGAGGAGGCGCTGCCCGATGCGAGCGTCGGCCCGCTGGGCGCGCAGGGCGTGCCGCTGACACCGGGCCGCTCGATCGCCGTCGACAAGCGCTCGGTGCCCTACGGCACGCCGGTGTGGCTGGACACGACCGAGCCGCAAGCCTGGTCGCCGACCCCGCCGCCGGCGCGGCCCTTGCAGCGCCTGGTGCTGGCGCAAGACACCGGCAGCGCGATCACCGGCGCCGTGCGCGCCGACTACTTCTGGGGCTGGGGCGACGGCGCCGAGGACCGCGCGGGCCGCATGAAGCAGCCGCTGCGCATGTGGGTGCTGTGGCCGCGTGGCCAGGCGGTGCCGACGAACTGAATCACAGCCCGAGCTGCGACAGCCCCGGATGATCGTCCGGCCGCCGGCCCAGCGGCCAGCGGTACAGGCGCTGCGCCTCGGTGATCGGCAAGTCGTTGATGCTGGCGTGGCGCACGGCCATCAGGCCGCGATCGTCGAACTCCCAGTTCTCGTTGCCGAAGCTGCGGAACCACTGGCCGCTGTCGTCGTGCCATTCGTAGGCGAAGCGCACCGCGATGCGCCGCTCGCCGAAGGCCCACAACTCCTTGATCAGCCGGTAGTCGAGCTCGCGCGCCCACTTGCGCCGCAGGAACTCGCGCACCTGCTCGCGCCCGACCGGGAACTCGGCGCGGTTGCGCCAGCGCGTGTCCTCGGTATAGGCCAGCGCGACGCGCTCGGGATCGCGCGTGTTCCATGCGTCCTCGGCCAGCCGCACCTTCAGGCGCGCGGCCGCCTCGTCGAAGGGCGGCAGCGGCGGGCGTGGCGCGTCCATGCTCAATAGGTCTTGTAGGGCAGGAACTTGCCGGACATCGTGATGCTCACGCGATCACCCGCCGGGTTCGGCTCGCGCTGCAGGTCCATCTTGAAGTCGATCGCGCTCATGATGCCGTCGCCGAACTCCTCGTGGATCAGTTCCTTGAAGGTCGTGCCGTAGACGCTGATCAGCTCGTAGAAGCGATAGATCAGCGGATCGGTCGGCACGCTGGTCGGCAGCGATCCCTTGTAGGGCACGACCATCAGCCATTGCTTGTCGGACTCGTCGAGGCCGAACAGCGAGGCGATCACGCCGGCCTGCTCGGCATTGAGCGTCATCTGGCCCAGGCAGGCCGCGGTGACCCACTCCTTGCTCTGGCCGACCTTGGAAGCGACCTCGGACCACTTCAGGCCCTTGGCCACCTTGGCGGCGATGATCTTTTCGGTGACGTCGAGACGGCTCATGGCGATGACTCCTGTGGGCAATGAAGCGCCGACCGTTCAGGCGACGCGTTGAAGAGGAACGACTTCGGCCGACACCGGGCCGGCGGCGCGGCTGACCAGGAAGTCGACCAGGTGGTTGCGCAGCGCATAGAAGCCCGGCACGTGGTGCAGCTGCGCGCGCTGGCGATCGCGCGGCAGCGTGTTGCGCACCACCTCGGCCACGCGCGCACGCGGGCCGTTGCTCATCAGCAAGATGGTGTCGGCCAGCAGGATCGCCTCGTCGACGTCGTGCGTGATCATGAACACCGTCTGCTGCGTCTGCGCGCAGATCTTCAGCAGCTCGTCCTGGATCGTGCCGCGCGTGAGCGCATCGAGCGCGCCGAAGGGCTCGTCGAGCAGCAGCATCTTGGGCTCGATCGCGAACGCGCGCGCGATGCCCACGCGCTGCTTCATGCCGCCGGACAGTTGCGCCGGCTTCTTGTCGATCGCCGCACCGAGCCCGACCATGCGCACATAGCGCTCGACCTGCTCGTCGACCTGCTTCGCGTTCCAGTGCGGCCACTTGCTGCGCACCGCGAACGCGACGTTGCGGCGCACCGTGAGCCAGGGCATCAGCGCATGGCCCTGGAACACCACGCCGCGCTCGAGGCTGGGGCCGGCGACCTCGCGCTCGTCCATGAAGACGTGGCCGTCGCTGGCCTGCTCCAGGCCCGCCAGCACATTGAGGATGGTCGTCTTGCCGCAGCCGCTGTGGCCGATGATGCAGACGAACTCGCCGCGCGCGACATCGAAGTCCACGCCCTCGAACACCGGCTCGCTTGCGCCCGGATAGGTCTTGGCCAGGCCCTCGACGCGCAGGTAGCGTTTGGCGAGGTCAGTCGACATACGTCACCGCTTTCTGCAGGCGCGCGAACAGTGCGTCCAGCGCCATGCCGACGATGCCGATCACCAGGATCGCGAAGATCACGTTGGTCAGCGACAGGTTGTTCCACTCGTTCCAGACGAAGTAGCCGATGCCGGTACCGCCCACCAGCATCTCGGCCGCGACGATCACCAGCCAGGCGATGCCCATGCTGATGCGCATGCCGGTCACGATGGTCGGCGCCGCGGCCGGCAGGATCACCTCGAAGGCGCGGCGCAAGGGCGCGACCTCGAGCGTGCGCGCGACCGCCAGCCACTCGCGCCGCACGCTCGCGACGCCGAAGGCGGTGTTGATCAGCATCGGCCAGATCGAGCACACGAAGATCACGAACACGCCCGAGATCGACGAGTCCTTGATCGTGTAGAGCGCCAGCGGCATCCAGGCCAGCGGCGAGATCGGCTTCAAGACCTGGATGAAGGGATCGAGCGCGCGATGCAGCAGCGGGCTCATGCCGATCAGGAAGCCCAGCGGCACCGCCACCAGCGCCGCGATGCCGAAACCCAGCCCGACGCGCCCCAGCGAATGCGCGAGCTGGATGCCGATGCCCTTGTCGTTGGGGCCGTTGTCGTAGAAGGGCTGCGCGAGGTTGGCGGCGATCGTCGCGCCCATCTGCGAGAGCGTCGGGAAGCCCTCGCTCTTGGCCGGCGCGCCGGCCGTGGGGTCCTTGCCGAGCAGCTTGGCGTACTCGATCTGCTCGGGCGTCAGCGCCACGGCCGCCGGCGCGCTCTTGGGCAGCGTCGCGACATGCCAGGTCGCGAGCAGCAGCACGAGCACCAGCACCGACAGCAGCGCCGCGCGGGCCTTGAGGGAAGAGATCATCGCGGCGCGCTCAGGCCAGCTTGTTGATGGCAAAGCTCTTCGAGTACTCGTCGGCCTTGGCCGGGTCGAACTCGCGTCCCATGACCTTGAACTTCGGATACGCGGCGCTCGCCGGCGGCGCCTTCTCGCCGAGCTCGGCCATGTACTTGCGCGCATCGGTCAGCAGGAACACCTGCTCGGCGATCTGCTTGTAGTTCACGTCGCCCTTGACGTAGCCCCAGCGCTTCATCTGCGTGAGCATCCATACCGCCATGCTCTGCCACGGCACCGGATCGAAGTCGGCGCGCTCGGGCACGTTCTTCACGCCGCCCAGGCCGTCGGCGAACTTGCCGGTCAGCACCTGCGCGACCACGGTCTCGGGCTGGTTCAGGTAGGCCGCCGGGCTGATCACCTTGGCGATCAGCTCGCGGTTCTTGGCCTCGCGCGCCATCGCGGCCGCCGTCAGCACCGCGCGGTACAGCGCCGCGAAGGTGTTGGGGTTCTTGTTGATGAACTCGCCGCTGACGCCGAAGGCACAGCAGGGATGGCCGTCCCAGATCTCCTTGGACAGCAGGTGGATGAAGCCGACCTCGTCGTAGACCGCGCGCTGGTTGAAGGGGTCGGGCCCGAGGAAGCCGTCGATGTTGCCGGCGCGCAGGTTGGCCACCATCTCGGGCGGCGGCGTCACGCGGATCTGCACGTCGGTGTCGGGGTTCACGCCATGCTCCGCCAGGTAGTAGCGCAGCAGGAAGTTGTGCATGCTGTATTCGAACGGCACCGCGAACTTGAAGCCCTTCCACTGCTTCGGGTCGCGCTTGTCCTTGTGCTTGACGTGCAGCGTGATCGCCTGCCCGTTGATGTTCTGGATCGTCGCGACGTTCATCGGCACCTGGGTCGAGCCCAGGCCCATCGAGATCGCCAGCGGCATCGGCGACAGGAAGTGCGAGGCGTCGTGCTCCTTGTTGATCATCTTGTCGCGGATCAGCGCCCAGCCCGCCGTCTTGTTGAGCGAGACGTTCAGGCCCTGCTGGCGATAGAAGCCCAGCGGGTCGGCCATGATCAGCGGCGTCGCGCAGGTGATCGCGATGAAGCCGATCTTCAGGTCCTTCTTCTCGAGCGGCTTCTTGTCCTGCGCCATCGCCTCGAGCGCGCCCAGCGGCAGCAGCGAGGCGATCGCGGCGCGCGCGGTGTTCGCGCCCACCGCCTGCAGGAAGCGCCGGCGCAGCGGCTCGTGCGGGAACAGCGCCTTGACCAGCGAGGCCTCGATGAACTCGCGCGAGAAGCCTTCGAGATCGCGCTCGGGCGAGACGGCCGCTTCGGCTTCGCGGGCATGCTCCGCGACCGTGTGGTCGCGACCGCAGCCGCACTTGGCGAGCAACGGCTGATCGGGATCGAAGGGTCGGAAGTAGCGGCTCATCGGTGCACTCCTTGCTGCGGAATCAGTGTCGAAGGCCGGCGGCGCCGGCACCATCGCGCCGCGCGCGAATTCCTTGTAGGGCTGGCACTACACGGGGCAGACTGCGCGGCATGAGGCCGCTGCCCTTGCTCCTTGCGCTGTGCGCGCTGCCCGCCGCCGCCCAGACCGACGACGCCCAGGCGCTGCAGGCGCGCGGGCGCGACGCACTGCGCGCGATGGACTGCGCGCGCTGCCACGGCAAGCACTACGACGGCTCCTCCGGCCCTTCCTTGCTCGCTGCCGTGCGCGAAGGTCCGCGCGAGCGCTTCGACCGCTACCTGCTCGACGGCAGCGAGCGCGGCATGCCGGGCTACCGCAGCCAGCCGCTGGTGGTGCGCGAGATCGACGCGATCTGGGCCTACCTGCGCGCGCAGGCCGAGGCGCGCTGAGCTACATCGCCACCAGTTCCTGCCGCACCGCATAGAGCGCCAGTTCGACGTCGTTGCGCGCGCCGGTCTTCTCGAGCAATCGCGCGCGGTAGGTGCTCACCGTGTTGGACGACAGCACCAGCTGCTCGGCGATCTCGCCGACGCTGCGCCCGGCCGCGAGCAGGCGAAACACCTGGTACTCGCGATGCGACAGGCGCTCGTGCAGCGGCCGCTCGTCCGATTGGCCAGCGCCCAGGCTCGCGGCCAGCTGCTCGGCGACCGCCGGCGTGATGAACAGCCCGCCGGCCGCGACCTTGCGGATCGCGGCGGCCATCTGCTCGGAGTCGGCGCTCTTGTTCAGGTAGCCCGCCGCGCCGAGCTTGAGCGAGCGCACCGCGTACTGCTTGTCGGGATAGGTGCTGAGCATCAGCACCGGCAGCTTGGGGAACTCGGCGCGCAGCTGCTTGAGCACGTCGAGCCCGTCGCGCTGCGGCATCGCGATGTCCATCAGCACGACATCGATGCCGCCGGCGCGCACCGCGGCGATCGCCTGCGGCCCGTCGGCTGCCTCGCCGGCCACCGCGAGGCCGCTGGCATCGGCCAGCATCTGGCGTATGCCCTGGCGCACGATCTGGTGGTCGTCGCAGATCAGCACGCGGATCGTCGTCATCGCGCGCCCTCCTCGTTCGGCAGCGGCATCGCCAGGCGCACGCGCGTGCCGGCGCCTGGCGCGCCGTCGATCGCCAGCCGGCCGCCGAAATGCGCCGCGCGCTCGCGCATGCCCAGCACGCCGTAGCTGCGCGGCGCGGCCAGCGCCTCGGCAGCGGCGCCGATGCCGTCGTCGCGCACCTCGATGTGCAGCGTCGGCGCGGGCGGATCGTCGACCTCGATGCGGATCGCGACGCGGCTCGCGCGCGCATGGCGCGCGACGTTGGACAGCATCTCCTGGAAGATGCGAAACACCGCGATCGCCAGGCCACCGTCGGGCGCCGCGACGCCGGCCGCGACGTTCACGCGCAGCTCGACCTCGAGCTCGGTCGCCTCGACGAACTCCTGCGCCTGCCATTCGAGCGCGGCCCACAGGCCCTGGTGGTCGAGGATGCTGGGGCGCAGGTCGGTGATGATGCGACCGACGTTGTCGACCGCGGTGTCGATCATGCGGCCCATGCCGTGGCACTTGCACTGCAGCTCGGCGCGATCGCCCAGGCGCTTGCCGAGCCAGCCGACGTCCATCTTCAGCGCCACCAGCAGCGAGCCGAGCTCGTCGTGGATCTCGCGCGCGATGCGGGTGCGCTCGCTCTCGCGCACCGTCTCGAGGTGGGCGGCGAGCTCGCGCAGCTGGTCGAGCGCGCGGCTCAGCTCGGCGGTGCGATCGGCGACGCGCTGCTCGAGCGCATCGTTGGCGCGCAGCAGCGCCACCTCGGCGCGCTTGCGCTCGGTGATGTCCTTGATCGTGACGACCGCGCCGACCACGACGCCGGCCTCGATCACCGGATGGCTGGAGTACTCCGCCGCGAACGCGCTGCCATCGGCGCGCCACAGCACCTCGTCGTCGATGCGGCACGGCAGGCCGCGGCGAAAGGCATTGAAGATCGGGCAGTCGGCCTCGGGATAGGGCGCGCCGTCGGCATGCGTGTGGTGGATCAGCGCATGCATGTTGCGCCCGATCACCGCGTCGACCTCGCGGCCGAGCATCTGCGCGGCAGCGCGGTTCACGAAGGTCGCGCGGCCGGCGAGATCGATGCCGAACACGCCGTCGCCGGTCGACTCGAGCAACAGCGACAGGCGGTCGCGCCAGGCCGGCGCGAACGAACCCGCTGGCGGGCTCGGCAGGGTCGCGGCAAGGACGGCGCTCATGGGGGGCGTCGACGCAAGCGATGTGCCTGCCGCGAACGCCGCAAACGCTGCCGCCGCCCCGCGGCAGTGCGGCCTCAGCGCTGGCTCAGGGCGCGCTCACGCGCATCTGCACCACATAGGCGCGCGAGCTGGCGACCTCGCGCGTCGACAGCGTGCCGCGCTGCGAGCTTTGCGCCTCGTCGCCCGAACGCGCGACCGTGACCCATTCGCCCAGGCGCAGCTGCATCGTCGTCAGCACGCCGGCGCGATCGACGCTGCCTTCGGGCAGCGGCTGGCCGTCGGGCGTGTAGCGCGGGCGCATGCCGCCGGACGCCAGCGCCGCGGCCTCGGTGCGCACCTCGACGGTCACCGGCGCACTGCCGCCCGGCCAGCTCGGACGCACCGTGACCTGCTTGCCGACGTCGACCAGCTGGCTGCTGCCGACCAGGATCGGGCCGTCCTGGGCGCTCCAGCCCCACTGCAGCCATTGCAGCGGCACCTGCGCGCCGACGCGCAGCATCGCCTCGCGGCCGTTGAGCACGGTGAGCTGCTGGGTCGCGTCGCCGCTCGTCTTGCCTTGCGCGCTGCCGATCGTCACTTGCGCGCCGCCGCGCACCGAGCCATCGCTGCCGATCACGACGCCGGCCTGGTCGACACCCGCCGCCTGCTGCTCGAAGCGCGAGGCCTCGCCGTGGCGAACCTCGACCAGCAGGTTGCGCATCGGCAGGCGCTGGGCGCCCGATTGCGCGAAGGCACTCGCCGCGGCGAGCAGGGTCGTGAGCAGGAGGAAACGGCGTTGCATGACCGGCTTTATAGCGCTCACAAGTCGTAGCGCAGCTCGGCGCTGTAAGTGCGCTGCGGGTACGGGTGGAAGTTCCAGTACTGGTAGTTGTTCAGGTTGTCGATGCCGAAGGCCGCGCTCCATTGCCGATCGATGCGCCACAGCGCGCGCAGGTCGGTCGTGAAGTACTTCGAGAAGGCCTGGTAGGCGAAGCCGTTGCGGTCTGCGTTGTCGAGCGTGCCGTACTGCTCGCTGCCGTAGCGCGCACCGAAGCTCAGCGACAGCGCATCGACCGGCCGCCAGGTCGCCAGCAGCGTCGCGCGCCACAGCGGCACGCGCGGCTGCAGCTTGCCCTCGCTGGCAGGGAACTTGGCGTTCTCGAGCGTGCGCGAGTCCGCATAGGTCACGCTGGCTTGCAGGTCGAAGCCGCGCCAGGCGAAGTCGTCGGCCAGGAACGCGAGCTCGATGCCGTTGGTGCGCACGCGGTCGACGTTCTGGATGTTGGTGACGTTGGGCGTGACGGTCGTGTTGGTCTGCGAGAACAGCGCGTCGCGAGTGTCCTCGTGGAACAGCGTCGCGCGCAGGCGCTGCGTGCCGGCGCTCCACTCGGCACTGAGCTCGCCGGTCCAGCTCTTCTCGGGCGCGAGGTCGGGATCGTTGTTGACGATCTGGCCGGTCGAATTGATGCCGCCTTGATAGAGCTCGGAGACGGTCGGGTAGCGCACCGCGCGGCCGACCGAGCCCTTGAGCACCCAGGCCTCGCTCAGCTCGTAGGCCAGCGCGGCCTTGGGCGAGAGATCGGTCTCGCTGCGATCGGCGTGATCGAAGCTGCCGGTGGTGCCGACGGTGCGACCGCCCCAGGCGTCCCAGCGTTCGGCGCGCAGGCCGAGCACGGTCTTCCAGCCGGGCGCGAAGCCCCAGGCGTCTTGCGCGTAGAGGCTGCGCAGGCGCGTGTTGCCTTCGAAGGACGAGATCGGCGTGCCGGCGCTGCCGGCTATCCAGTCGTCGGTGGCGTCGACCTTGGAGCGCAGCGCGAAGCGGTCCTGCTGAACGCCGAAATTGACCGTGTGCTCGGCCACCGGACGCCAGATGCCCTTGAGCGCCAGCGTGTTCCAGCCGGTGCCCGATTGATCGGTGATCGTGCCGGCGCCGCCGTCGCGCGAGCCGGGCTGCACCGTCGTCGATCGGCGCTGAAGGTCGCGGCGATAGTCGTAGAGGCTGGCGGCGATCTCCCAGTCGAACACGCCTCTGCTGCGCTGCTTGATCGACAGCGAGTGCATCAGGTGCTCGAGGCCGTCTTTCGTGAGCGGGAAGTCGGATGCGCCGAGGGCGGTGCTGCCGGTGTAGTCGAGCCCGCCGATGTTGATCGGGCCGGCGTAGACCGGCGTGCCGGCGCCGTCGCGCAGCCAGCTTTGCGAACGGCCGTCGCTGTCGTTGTGCCAGTAGCCGAGCGTGTAGCTCGCCCGCATATCGGGCGCGAGGTCATAGGCAAGCTTGGCCTTCAGGTGGTCTTGCACCGTGTGGTACTGGGTGCCGCTGCCCAGCAGATACCAGGGCTGCTCGCGGCCGTTGAGGCCGGGCACCGCGCCGCTGACGGGCGTCGCGGTGCTGCCGGCCGTGCCTTGCGCGACGGTGCGCGTCGCGAAGGTCTGCGGCTGGCCTTCGCTGTCGAGCCGGTTCAGGTTGAGCCACCACGACCAGGCGCCGGCGCGATCGCCGAGCGAGGCACTCGCCTGCCAGCCCGAGTAGGTGTCGTCGACGCCATAGAGCTCGAAAGGCTGCGTGAACACGCCGACCTTGGCATGCGCCTCGAAGGCCTTGGGCATGCGCGTCACGTAGTCGACCACCGCGCCGACCGAGTTGCCGGCATAGGCCGCGGAGAACGGGCCGTAGAGCACGTCGACGCGCTCGATCTCCTCGGGCGTCACCAGGCCCCAGCGCGGCGTGAAGCTCGCACCGTTGCCCAGCAGGTTGGACAGCAGCACGCCGTCGGCGAACACCATCGAGCGCGCGCTGTTGCCGGTGCCCGAGGCGCGCGTCGACAGCACCGCGTGGTTGTAGTCGCCGATGTAGCGCTTGCGCACCAGCAGGCTGGGCATGTACTTCAGCGCGTCCTCGGCATCGGTCGCGTTGATCTTCTCGGCGATCTCGCGGCCGGTGATGCTCTCGAAGGTGGTGGGGATCTGGGTCGGCAGCGAGGTCGGCTGGCTGCCGTTGACGACCACCACGCCGAGGCTGCGCACGGGGGTGTCGTCCTGCGCCAGCGCGGCTTGCAGCGGCAAGAGGACCAGGGCGCCTGTGGCGGCGCGCTCGAAACGGTTCACGGAAAACTCCCGAAGGCCGCACGCACGGGCTCGTGCGGCAAGAGACGAAGCACCGCGCCCGATCGATCGGCGCGCGGCAGCAGGGTCGGCTTCAGGCAGCGGCCGGCGGGCCGCGGGGTCTGGCGCTGTTCCAGGCGAACAGGCCGTGGTCGGCCGCGAGGAACAGCGGCGGCCAGTCGGCGCCGGCGCTGGCTTCGGGCAGCGTGATCGGCTCGGTGGGCGGCAGCGCGGGCAGCGTGTGCTGCAGCGCGCAGAACGGGCAGTGCTCGAGCGGTGACATCGCCGTCGGCACGGCGGGCTCGCCGTTGTCGTCGACCAGGATGCGGCGCGGTCCGTCGACCGAGCAGACCTCGGTCCAGAACGACGCGTCGCGATCGACGAAGGCATGCGACAGCGTCGGCGCGAGCGTGCCCAGCAGCAGCGCCAGGACGGCGAGCCACAGGGTCAGCGAGCGGTTGCGACGCGAGATGCGCATGGGGAAGCGGATTCTAGGCGGGCGGAAACATGGGCTTCGCGACGATGCAGGACACTCGCGCGATGAGACTTCGAACCCTGCTCGCGCTGTCGGCGCTCGCCGCCGCACCTGCCTTCGCCAACGTGACGCTTTCACCCGCGCAGGCCGAGGCCGGCCGCGACGTGAAGCTGGTCTTCACCGTGCCGCAGGGCTGCAACGGCAGCCCGACCACCGGCATCGCGGTGACGCTGCCGTTCGGCGTGATCGCCGCGCGGCCGATGCCCAAGACCGACTGGCGCCTGACGATCGAAAGCGCCCGCCTCGATCCGCCCGTCACGCTGCACGGCCGCCGGCTCGAAAGCACCGCCGCTCAGATCGGCTGGGACGGCGGCCCGCTGCCCAACGACTTGTTCGACGAATTCGCGATCCACGCCCACCTGCCCGACGAGCCGGGCGAGCTGCGCTTCGTCGTGCAGCAGACCTGCGAGAAGGGTCAGGTGAACTGGAGCGGCGCGGCCGATTCGGCAACGCCGGCACCTCGACTCAAGCTGCTGCCGTCAGTGCGCTGAGCGGCGCAGGGCGCCTCAGCGCCCTTCGCACTTCTCGCGCAGATACGCCAGCGCTTCCTCGACCTGGTCCACCAGCACCAGGCTCAGGTCGCCCGGCGCGAGCCGCGCCAGCGCGACATCGATGGCCTTGAACTCGCCGCGGATCTCCTCGACGTGGGTCGTGCGCGTCGCGCCGGCCAGGCCCTCGCGCAGAAGCGTCATCACCTCGCCATCGGCACGGCCGCGCTGCGCGGCATCCTGGTAGAGGATCACGTCGTCGAAGGCGGCGCCGAGGATGCGCGTCTGCTCGCGGATGTCTTCGTCGCGGCGATCGCCGGCGCCGCTGATCACGACCGAGCGGCGCCCGGCAGGAATCGCCTCGACCGCCTGCACCAGCGCGCGCATCGCATCCGGGTTGTGGCCGTAGTCGGCGATCAGCGTCGCGCCGCGATAGTCCATCACGTTGAAGCGGCCCGGCGCATTGGCGCTGTCGTTGACGAAGCTCGCCAGCCCGCGACGCACCGCATCCCAGCTCAGACCCACGCCCCAGGCCGCGGCCACCGCGGCCATCGCGTTCTCGACCTGGAAGCCGATCGCGCCGCCGCGCGTCAGCGGCACCTCGGCCAGCGGCAGCCGCTCGCGCCACGAGCCCTCGGCCGCGACGATCGCGCCGTCCTCGACGTACACCACGCGACGGCCCTGCGCGCGATGCGTCGCCATCAGCGCGTGCGTGCGATCGGCCGCGAAGAAGATCACCTGGCCGGGGCACACGGCAGCCATCGCGGAGACATTGGGATCGGTCGCGTTGAGCACCGCGTAGCCGCTCTCGGCCACGTTCTGCACGATCACGCGCTTGAGCACCGCGAGGTCTTCGACCGTCGTGATGTAGTTCAAACCGAGGTGGTCGCCCGCGCCGATGTTGGTGACCACCGCCACCGAGCAGCGATCGAAGCCCAGGCCCTCGCGCAGCACGCCGCCGCGCGCGGTCTCGAACACCGCCGCGTCGACCTCGGGATGCATCAGCACGTTGCGCGCGCTGCGCGGGCCTGAACAATCGCCGCTGTCGGTCTGGCGGCCGTTGACGTAGACGCCGTCGGTGTTGGTCATGCCCACGCGCAGGCCGTTGCTGGCCAGCAGGTGCGTGATCAATCGCGTGACCGTGGTCTTGCCGTTGGTGCCGGTGACCGCGACCACCGGAATGCGGCCGTCCTCGCCGGGCGCATAGAGATGGTTGACGATCGCCTCGCCGACGTTGCGGCCCTTGCCGTACGAAGGCGACAAGTGCATGCGCAGGCCCGGCGCGGCGTTGACCTCGACGATGCCGCCGTGCTGCTCCTCGAGCGGGCGCAGCACGCTCTCGCAGACCACGTCGACGCCGCAGATGTGCAGACCGACCATCTGCGCCGCCGCGGCCGCGCGCGAGGCGACCTCGGGGTGCACGTCGTCGGTGACATCGGTCGCGGTGCCGCCGGTGCTGAGGTTGGCGTTGTTGCGCAGGATCACGCGCTGGCCCTTCGCGGGCACCGACTCGGGCTTCAGACCGGCGGCGGCGAGGCGCGCGATGGCGATCTCGTCGAAGCGGATCTTGGTCAGCGAGGTCGCATGGCCATCACCGCGACGCGGATCGGCGTTCACGCGGTCGACCAGCTCGCGCACCGTGTGTTCGCCATCGCCGATCACGTGCGGCGGATCGCGACGCGCCGCGGCCACCAGGCGCTGGCCGACCACCAGCAGGCGGAAGTCCGCGCCCGGCAGGTACTTCTCGACCATCACCGTGCCGATCTCGGCCGCGGCCTTGAACGCGACCTCGAGATGCGCGCGGTCGACGATGTTGACCGTGACGCCCTTGCCCTGGTTGCCGTCCTGCGGCTTCACGACCACCGGCAGGCCGATTTCCTCGGCCACCTGCCACGCATCGTCGACCGTCTCGACCGGCCGCCCGATCGGCACCGGCACGCCGGCCGCCTGCAGCAAGGTCTTGGTGAGGTCCTTGTCCTGCGCGATGGATTCGGCGACCGCGCTGGTCGAGTCGACCTCGGCGGCCTGGATGCGGCGCTGCTTCGCGCCCCAGCCGAACTGCACCAGGCTGCCTTCGGTCAGCCGGCGATACGGAATGCCGCGCAGCACCGCGGCGTTGACGATCGAGCCGGTGCTGGGGCCCAGGCGCACGTCTTCGTCGAGCTCGCGCAGCTTGGCGATCGCGGCATCGACCGCGAACTCGCCGGTACCGCTGCGCGCCACCTCGATCAGCGCACAGGCGAGGTCGAACGCGAGCCGGCCGACCGGCTCCTCGCTGTACTCGACGACGACTTGATAGGTGCCCTTCTCGACCGTCTCCGACGTGCGGCTGAAGGTCACCGGGCAGCCGGCCTGCGTCTGCAGCGACAGCGCCGCGAGTTCGAGCACATCGGCCAGCGAGACCGGCACCGCGCCACCCGCGCCCAGCCAGGCTTCGCCGATGCCGGGAAACAGCGCGCGCAGCCGCGTCTCGAAACCGGCCAGCCCACTGATCGAACGCTCCTCGGGCGTGCAGGACACGATCGCCTCGATCGCGGTGTGCCGGCTCCACAGGTTCGGGCCGCGCAGGGCCCGGATGCGCGAAACGTCCATCGACTGTCTTTCTCTCGTGTTTGCTCTGTTCTGCGTCTAGAACCCGCCGTCCCCAGCGGACGCGGTGGATCCGGCTTTGCCGGTCCACTCGCGGCGCCCCCTGGAGGGGGAGGCGCCGAAGGCGCTTCGGGGGTGGGTCATCAAGCGGCCAGCGCGGGCTCGAAGGTCTCGATGCCCGCGGCGATCAGGTCGGGCGACGTGCCCATCGCCCACGCCGCGGCGACCGCGGCGAGCAGCACCTCGGCGTCGAGCGGCGCAGCTTCCGCGCGCGAGTGATCGGACAGCAGCGTCTCGTGCAGGCCCAGCGCCAGCACGACGCGACCCTCGCGCAGGTAGACCGCCCGACCGCCGTCGCCGCGATGCGAGGCGATCGCGCTCAGCTGGCCGTCGAGCGCGTAGAGGATCGCTTCGCCGTCGCACAGCGAGGCCATCGCGGCGATGCGCTCGTCGGCGGCGTTGAGCACCGCGGCACCGTCGGCCAGCACCACGTCGACTTGCGTGCGCAGCGCCTTGACCAACTGCTCGGGCGTCTGCACGTCGAAGCGCGCGAGCGACTCGATGCCGTCGAGATCGGTCACGACGCCCACATCGCAGCGGTCGTAGACCAGGCCTTCGCCGAGGATGCCGGCGGCATCGTGCTCGAACACCGCAGCCTCGACGTTGCGGTTGATCAGCAGCCGGCGCCCCGGTGCCCAGCGCGCGCAATCGTTGCGCTCGACGCGGCGGCGATCGAGGAACAGGCCGTCGCGGCAGGCTACGCCGACGTGGCGCCCGCCCAGGTGCAAGAGCCACGCGACCAGGCGCGCGATCGTCGCGGTGCCGCGCGTGCCGCTGACGCCGACGATGGGAATGCGCCCCTGCACCGCATGGCCGCCATGCGCCTCGTCGGTGTCGGGGAACAGGTGATCGACGATCGCGCGGCCGACCGGCCGCGGCGAGCCGACCGCCGGCTTCAGGTGCGACAGCAGGCCGGGGCCGGCATTGACCTCGACCACCGCGCCGCCGGTCTCGGCCAGCGGGCGGCCGATGTCCTCGGCCACCACGTCGATGCCGGCGACGTCGAGGCCGACGATGCGCGCGGCCAGCGCGACCGCATGCGCGACCTCGGGATGGACCTCGTCGGTGCAGTCGATCGCGACGTTGCCGTTGCGCTGGATCAGCACGCGGCGGCCGGCCGCGGGCACGGCTTCGGCATGCAGGCCCTGGCGCTGCAGGTCGAGGCCGACCACTTCGTCTTCCTCGATGATGATGCGGTTGAGCGGATGGTCCTCGCTCAGGCCACGGCGCGGATCGGTGTTGAGCTGCGAGTCGACCAACTGGCGCACCGTCGACTTGCCGTCGCCGATGACCGAGGCGGTCTCGCCGCGCGCCGCCGCGACGACCTTGCCGCCGACCACCAGCACGCGGTGCTCGTGGCCGCGGATGTAGCGCTCGACGATGACCTCGCTGCCGTGGTTCTCGGCCAGGCGATACGCGGCCTCGATCTCCTCGCGGATGCTCAGGTCCAGCGTGACGCCGCGGCCGTGGTTGCCGTCGGTGGGCTTCACGACCACCGGCAGTCCGATGCGCTCGGCGGCTTCCCAGGCCTCTTCGGGCGAATCGACCACCTCGCCTTCGGGCACCGGCACGCCGCAGGCCGACAGCAGGCTCTTGGTCAGGTCCTTCTCGCCGGCGATGCCTTCGGCGATCGCGCTGGTGAGGTCGGTCTCTGCCGTCCAGATGCGGCGCTGGCGCGCGCCATAGCCCAGCTGCACCAGGTTGCCGTCGTTCAGGCGCATGTGCGGGATGCGGCGATCGGTGGCGGCCGCGACGATGGCCGCGGTGCTGGGGCCGAGGTAGCAGTCGTCGAGCGTGTCGCGGATCGAGGCGACCGCGGCGGCGACGTCGAAGGCCTCGTCGTTGATGGCCGACATCAGCAGCCGATGGCCATGCGTCAGTGCGACGCGCGCGACCTGCTCGTCGCGGGCGCGGAACACCATGCGGTAGACGCCGCGCTGCGAGGTGCTGCGGGTCTGGCCGAAGCCGGTCGGCATGCCCGACAGGTTCAGCAGCTCGATCACCACGTGCTCCAGCACATGGCCGCACCAGGTGCCCTCCTGCAGGCGCTGCAGGAAGCCGCCGCGCTCGCCGACGCCGCAGTGGTGCTCGATCAATGCCGGCAGCCAAGCGCACAGCCGGTCGTTGAAGCCGGGCAGCAGGTTGGACGGAAAGTCCTCGAGCTCGCCCAGGTCGAGCCAGACCTCGAGCACGGGACGGTAGGTCCAGAGGTTGGGCCCGCGCAGGTAGTTGATGCGCAGGAGCTGGATGTCGTCCTTCTTGCGGACCGGCGTGTTCTGGGTCATGTGCTGCTGGTTGTGCCCCCCGTGGGCACCATGGCCGATGCGTGATTGTGCGCCGCCGTGACGGCCCGGCTTCGGCGAGAATCGCGCGCCCCGACGAAACTGGATGTCAGCCGCCTTGCAGTCCGAATCCGCCGCCCTGGCTCCCAACTCCGTGGCCGGTGCCGCAGGCGACGAGCTGCGCGCGCAACTCGATGCCGACGAGAACGTGCTCGCGAGCCTCGCGGTTGACCTGGACCGCTCGCTGCGCTTCGCACCCGGCCTGCTGGCCGTGACCGATGTCCGCCTGCTGGCCCGCGACGGCGCCGACGCCGCCTGGCGCTCCTGGCCGCTGCACGAGGGCCTGTCGCTGCGCCATTTCGACCACGCCGGCATCGCCACGCTGGAACTGCACGACGCCAGCGGCAAGCTGGCCGAATGGCGCTTCACGCTGGCGGTCGATCCGCTCGCGATCAAGCTGGTCGCGGCCTTCGAGCGCCGCCTCGCCGCGCTGCGCAGCGGCGCTGCGCAGGACGAGGAAGACGAGGAAGAGGCCGACTTCGCCGCCGAGTCGACCGCGCCGCCGTCGACCTGGGTGCTGCTGCGGCTTTGGCGTTTCGCGCGGCCCTACCAGAAGCAGTTGCTGACCGGCTTCCTGCTCACGCTGTGCGCGACCGGCGCGACGCTGGTGCCGCCCTACCTCACGATCCCGCTGATGGACAAGGTGCTGATCCCGTTCCAGAACGGGCAGCAGATCGACCCCTACTACGTGCTCTCGCTGCTCGCCGGCCTGCTCGGCGCGGCGCTGTTCGCCTGGGGCCTGGGCTGGGCGCGCACCTGGCTCTTGGCGCTGGTGTCCGAGCGCATCGCAGCCGACTTGCGCACCGCCGCGTTCGAGCACCTGCTGCAGCTGTCGCTCGACTACTTCGGCAGCAAGCGCACCGGCGACCTGATGGCGCGCATCGGCAGCGAGACCGACCGCATCTCGGTGTTCCTGTCGCTGCATGCGCTGGACTTCGCGACCGACGTGCTGATGATCACGATGACCTCGATCATCCTGTTCTCGATCAACCCCTGGCTGGCGCTGGTGACCCTGCTGCCGCTGCCCTTCATCGCCTGGATGATCCATGTCGTGCGCGACCGCCTGCGCACCGGCTTCGAGAAGATCGACCGCGTCTGGGGCGACGTGACCAATGTGCTGGCCGACACGATTCCCGGCATCCGCGTCGTCAAGGCCTTCGCGCAAGAGGGCCGCGAGGCGCGGCGCTTTCGCGAGGCCAACAAGCTCAACCTTCAGGTCAACGACCGGCTCAACAAGACCTGGAGCCTGTTCTCGCCGACCGTCTCGCTGCTGACCGACATCGGCCTGCTGGTGGTCTGGGCCTTCGGCATCTGGCTGGTGAGCCGCGGCCAGATCACGGTCGGCGTGCTGACTGCGTTCATCGCCTACATCGGCCGCTTCTACACGCGGCTCGATTCGATGAGCCGCATCGTCTCGGTGACGCAGAAGGCGGCCGCGGGTGCCAAGCGCATCTTCGACATCCTCGACCACGTCTCCAACGTGCCCGATCCGGCGCAGCCGCTGCCGTTCGAGCAGCCCGAAGGCCGCATCGAGATGCGCGGCATCGGTTTCCGATACGGCAATCGCAGCGTGATCCGCAGCCTCGACCTGGAGATCCGGCCCGGCGAGATGATCGGCCTGGTCGGACACAGCGGCTCGGGCAAGAGCACCCTGGTCAACCTGATCTGCCGCTTCTACGACGTGACCGACGGCGCGATCCTGGTCGACGGAAAAGACCTGCGCGCGGTGCGCGTGGCCGACTACCGCCGCCACATCGGCCTGGTGCTGCAGGAGCCCTTCCTGTTCTTCGGCACGATCGCCGAGAACATCGCCTACGGCAAGCCCGACGCGACGCGCGAAGAGATCGTCGCGGCCGCGCGCGCGGCGCATGCGCACGAGTTCATCCTGCGCCTGCCGCACGGCTACGACTCGCTGGTCGGCGAGCGCGGCCAGGGCCTGTCGGGCGGCGAGCGCCAGCGCATCTCGATCGCGCGCGCACTGCTGATCGATCCGCGCATCCTGATCCTCGACGAGGCGACCTCGAGCGTCGACACCGAGACCGAGAAGGAAATCCAGAAGGCGCTCGACAACCTGGTCAAGGGCCGCACGACGATCGCGATCGCGCACCGGCTGTCGACGCTGCGCAAGGCCGATCGCCTCGTGGTGATGGACCGCGGCCGCGTCGTCGAGGTCGGTCCGCACGACGAGCTGATGGCACGCCAGGGCGCCTACTTCCGCCTCTACGACGCACAGGCACGGCGCGTTGAAGCAGAGAACAACGAGGACCAGCCGGCGGTCGTCGCGGCCAATGTCGAAACCGCGCTGGCGGCGCACAACGCGGTGCACGCGACGCAATGAGCACGATCGACTACCGCCTCGAGCGCAACGCCTTCGGCCGTCTCGTCTTCACCGCCGCCGACGGCACGAGTCACGACGGCGTGATGCCGGTGCGCGCGTTTCCGCTGCTGGCGCCCGGCGAGGGCTTGTCGTTGGTCAGCGCCGAGGGCCGCGAGCTGGCCTGGATCGCGCGCCTCGCCGAACTGCCGGCGCCGATGCGCACGCTGCTCGAGGAAGAACTGGCCGCGCGCGAGTTCACGCCGCGCATCACGCGCATTCGCAGCGTCTCGACCTTCTCGACCCCCAGCACCTGGGCGCTCGAGACCGATCGCGGTGCCGCCAGCCTGGTGCTCAAGGCCGAGGAAGACATCCGCCGCCTCGGCGGCGGACGCCTGCTGATCGCCGACGCGCAGGGCCTGCAGTTCGAGGTGCCGGACCTGCTGGCGCTCGATCGCCACTCGAAGCGGCTGATCGAGCGCTTTCTCTAGTGGTGGGGCTGGTTCTGCTGGTACAGCTTGTAGTCGATCATCAGCGCGAGCAGGAAGAACAGGAAGTAGCCCGTCATCACCGCCACGAACGCGGGGTTCACGCCGGCGTCCGCCGCTGCTTCCTGCTGGAGCTCGGGATCCATGGCGGTCCGCCACGCCAACAGGCCCATCAAGAGGGCCAGGCCCGAAAGCCTGACGGGCACTTCCCTGAGCACATCGGCGATGCTCGCTCCGGCGAGTTCCATGTAGTTCTCCACGACATCGAGCATCGTGGGCGTCAAGACGAGCCCCACACCGAGGTCGCCGTGCGGTATCTCGTTCTTGAGCATTCTCACGATGCGGCGCTGGCCTTCTTCGACGCGCTCCTGCTCGATCGTGATGTGCTTGCGAGCGTCGGCACGCCGGATCACGACGGCGTCGAGCTGCACCGCGCGCAAGTGCATCTCGGCCTTCAGCACGTCCAGCTCGGTCTGCGGCCGCTTCGCCTTGACGGCGTCGCGATACGCATCCTCGGCGGCCAGGCTCACCTTCCTCGCCTGGGTCTCCTCGTCCCACGCGATCGCTTCGCTGTGCAAGGCGTTGTTGCGCGACTGGATCAGCCAGACGTGCTGCAACAGCGGCACTTTCATCGAGAGCATCGTGGGCAGGCTCACGAGCGGGAACAACAGCTTGTGCATGCTGTTGTTGTCCTCGAGCAGCGCGTGAAGCGGCTGAGCGGGCGCATGAGGCGGTGCTCCATGCGGCGGCATCGGGGGCAGCAGCGGCAGGATCTCCTCGTCGCCGACGACGGTGATGTTCATGGCGGCCAGTCTCGGCCGCCAGCGCGGATCCTGCGTCGCCGGCGGCGGCCGATCGACAGGGCGACTGAAGTCCACGCCCTCGTTCCAGCGCCCGGCGGGCGGCCTGGGCGGGCGCGCGTTGCCGCGTCGGGTGTCTTTCTTTTCCATGGCCTTGCCCCCGTTCAGTGATGCGCGTCGCCGTGCGGCGCGGCCTGGCGCAAGGCCTGCGCCGCCTTGATGGCCGATTCGTGCAGCTCGTTGCCCCTGTTGGCCTTGGCCGCGGCGTCATACGCGAGGACGGCCTGGTCGTCGTCCGCGCCCAGCGCCTCGATGCACTCGGCCAGGCGGAACACAGCCGCAGCAAGACCCAGCGTCGAGGCCGTCAGATAGCTTGCCATCGCGTCCTGCGGCCGACCGAGCCGCTGCAGGCACGTGCCGAGCAAGAAGCTGTAGTGCGGGTTTTGCAGATCCAGCAGCACGAGCTCGCGCGCGCCGGGCAGTGCAGCCTTGAAGTCGTCCTTGTCGCACAGCGCGGCGACGGCCTCGAAGTGCTGCTCCAGCGACTTGGGATCGTCGCCTCGCTGATCGGCCAGCGACTGCCCGGCGAAGCTGGCGTCGATCGCCTCGAGGGCCAGCTGCTCGCGCTCAACGGCAGCGAGCTTGTCGAGGTCCAGGGGCGCCAGCCGCGGGCCGGCGGGCGTGTGCAAAGCGGATGCCGGATGGCCCGGCGCCGTGGTGGCGTTCATCGTGTCTCTCCTTGAGTCCAGTAGTCGCGTGTCAGTACCCGAACAAGCGCGCGCCGACACCCCAGCCGAGCAGCAGCGTCGCGACCGACAGCGCCAGCACCGCGACGTTCACCTGCCAGGCACGACGCACCATGCCGTCGAGCAGCCAGGCGGCTTCCTTCTTGGGCTCCGACAGCGTGCCCGGCAGCGGCGGCCAGCCCATCCAAAGGGCCGACAGGCCGACCAGGATCGACAGCCCGGCCACGAACGCCGCCGCCGCGAAGGCCAGGTCACCCACAGGCCCCGCCGGCGCATGCAGCAGCCACAGCGACACGGCCGCGACCAGCGCGCCGTAGGTCGCGAGACCTTGCGCCTTGGTCACCTGCGCATGGGTGCGCACCTCGAGCCAGCGCACATGCGCCTCGGCACGGCCCTGGCGCCAGAACATCACCGAGTTCTTTAGGCGCGCGGCGCGCTCTCGCATCTCTTCCAGCCGGCCAGGGTGTTCGAGCACCTCGTCGACGGCGTGGACGACCGCATCGACCTCCGGCTGCACCTCCTCGTGGAAGCGCGCAGCCAGCTCGGCCTCGATCTCCTTGAGCGGCTTGAACAGGCGGTGCAGCAGGGACATGGCGATTCCTCGATGGTTGGTGTGTCCACCGATTCTGGAAATCCATGCCCGCGATGGGCATCGGCGCATCGCCGGCCGGCGATGCGCCGTTTGCCTAGAAGCGCGTCCGGGAAGTGCTCAGCGCACCAGCTTGAGCCGGCCCATCGACTCGTGCACGCCGATGTCGATGACCCGTTGCAGGTAGTCGACCTTCTCGCCCGAGGTCAGCGCGTCCCACGGGTTGACCGCGTCGCGCTTGTTCGCCGTCGAGACGGTGGTCGACTCGGTCGCCGTCGCGGTCGAGACCAGGCTCATCGTCGCGACGTCGACCACGCTCACGCGCAGGTAGGCGAAGGGCGCGACGAAGCCGATGCTGGTCTCGCCGGTATCCCTGCGCTGCATCCCGGTGACGCGATCGAGGTAGAAGCCGGGGCCATAGAGCCGCCCGGGGCGCGTCAGGCTGCCGTCCATCACCGCCAGCGTGATGTCGGCGCGATGCTTGGTCACCAGCACGAAGCGCTTCGCGTGCGTTTCCTGCACCAGCGGCTTGAGCATCTCGAGCAGGCCGCCGGGCTTGCGCATCGCGTCGAGTTCGTGCGACTCGAAGTCGTAGTGCGCCGGGTTGCGCGACTTCAGCAGCACGATCTCGGCCTTCGGCTCCTCGGCCTTGAGCACCTCGTGCACCGCGAACAGCGCGGCGCGGTCGAGCGAGTCGTCCTGCAGGTCGACCTGGCGGCGGCTGTGCTTGTTGAGGTTGCTGCCGATCTGCGGGTTGTAGCCGACCACGCCGATCTGGTCGCCGACCAGCGACAAGACGGCATAGGCCGGTTGTTCCTGTGCCGTCGCGGGCAGCGCGCCCGCGATTGCCAGCGCCGCGGCGCAGCCCAGCAGCGCGCGCCGTGCGCGGCGCGCCTTGGATGTCTTCATGTTGCCTCGCTCCCTGTCGAAGCCGGTCGTTGCCGGCGCGGCGATGTTAGGCAGGCACGTGCCGTTGCGCGTCCTCTCGCGGCACGAGTTTGCGCGGCCCGCGTGACGGATTCACTTCGCCGGCGGCGACAAGTGCCCGAGCGGCAAGGCCCCGCCGACCTTCACCTCGCCGAGCGAGAAGCTGGTGTGGATGTCCTTGACGTTGGGCAGCGCCAGCAAGGTCTCGAGCGAGAACTTGGAGAAGGCGTCGAGATCGGTCGCCATCACCTGCAGCTCGAAGGTGCCAGAGCCGCTGATGTAGTGGCAGGCGATCACCTCGGGCAGGCGGCGGATCGCGTCTTCCAGCACGCGCGTGGCCTGCGCGGTGTTGCGCTCGGCATCGACGCGCACGAAGGCCAGCACGCCCAGGCCGATGCGGCGCCGGTCGAGCTCGGCGCGGTAGCCGAGGATGAAGCCCTGCTGCTCCAGCCACTTCACGCGCCGCCAGGTCGGCGCCGGCGACAGGCCGATGCGGTTGGCCAGCTCCGCGTTCGACAGGCGCGCATCCTGCTGCAGCGCGCCCAGGATCGCGATGTCGTAGCGATCGAGGCCGGAACCGTGGGCCACGGCGTCGTCGGCCTCGGGCGCGGCAGCGCCGGCCGGAGCCTTCGGCAAGCTACGTGTTTTCCCTGAATTGCTGTTTCGCGATGGCACTTGCCACTCCAATGCCGATCTGACGAAAGATTATTGCTGCAGACCAGCGATTGCGGGCACACAAAGAAAGGACTTCCGCGCCCTGTTTGCCTACACTGCCACGCAATCCCATCGGAGCACCGCCCGCATCGAACGCGCCAAAAGCGCGCGAGCTGCGGGCGACCCCATTTCCTCGCCGGAGACCCCTGCATGAACGCCCCGCTGCCCGAGCACATCCGCCGCGCACTCGAAACCGTCTCGCTCGACGACAAGTACGCGCTCGATTCGGGCCGCGCCTTCATGAGCGGCGTGCAAGCCCTGGTGCGCCTGCCGATGCTGCAGCGCAAGCGCGATGCGATCGCCGGGCTCAACACCGCCGGCTTCGTCAGCGGCTACCGCGGCTCGCCGCTGGGCGGCTACGACCAGGCGCTATGGGCCGCGCGCAAGCACCTGGCCGCCAACAACGTCGTGTTCCAGCCGGGCGTGAACGAAGAGCTCGGCGCGACCGCCGTGTGGGGCACGCAGCAGCTCGATCTGTTCCCGCAGAGCAAGAAGTTCGATGGCGTGTTCGGCATCTGGTACGGCAAGGGCCCGGGCGTCGACCGCTGCTCCGATGTCTTCAAGCACGCCAACATGGCCGGCACCGCCAAGCACGGCGGCGTGATCGCGATCGCCGGCGATGACCACGTGTCGAAGAGCTCGACCGCGGCGCACCAGAGCGACCACATCTTCAAGGCCTGCGGCCTGCCGGTGTTCTTCCCGTCGAACGTGCAGGACATCCTCGACATGGGCCTGCACGCCTTCGCGATGAGCCGCTTCTCGGGCGTGTGGGCGGGCATGAAGACGATCCAGGAGGTGGTCGAGTCTTCGGCCTCGGTCTCGGTCGATCCGGACCGCGTGAAGATCGTGCTGCCGGAAGACTTCATGATGCCGCCGGGCGGCGTGCACATCCGCTGGCCCGATCCGCCGCTCGAACAGGAAGCGCGGCTGATGGACTACAAGTGGTACGCCGCGCTCGCCTATGTGCGCGCCAACAAGCTCAACCACAACGTCATCGCGACCGCGAACGACCGCTTCGGCATCATCGCCAGCGGGAAGGCCTTCAACGACACGCGCCAGGCGCTGGCCGACCTGGGCCTCGATGACGACACCTGCCGCGCGCTCGGCATCCGCCTGCACAAGGTCAACGTCGTGTGGCCGCTGGAAGCGACCATCACGCGCGATTTCGCCACCGGCCTGCAGGAGATCCTGGTCGTCGAGGAGAAGCGCCAGGTCATCGAATACCAGCTCAAGGAAGAGCTCTACAACTGGCGCCCGGACGTGCGCCCCAACGTGCTCGGCAAGTTCGACGAGCCCGAGGGCGACGACAGCGGCGGCGAATGGAGCCGCAGCAACCCGAGCGAGAACTGGCTGCTGCGCGCCAAGGCCGATCTCACGCCGGCCATCATCGCCAAGGCCATCGCCAAGCGCCTGAAGAAGATGGGCCTGGCGCCCGCCGGCAGCGATGTCGCCGCCAAGATGGACACGCGCATCGCGGTGATCGAGGCGCGCGAGCGCGCGCTGATCGAGGTCAAGACCGACACCGGCGAGCGCGCGCCGTGGTTCTGCTCGGGCTGCCCGCACAACACCAGCACCCGCGTGCCCGAAGGCTCGCGCGCGGTCGCCGGCATCGGCTGCCACTACATGACGGTCTGGATGGACCGCAGCACCACCACCTTCACGCAGATGGGCGGCGAAGGCGTGCCCTGGGTGGGCCAGGCGCCGTTCACGACCGACAAGCACATCTTCGCGAACCTCGGCGACGGCACCTACTTCCACTCCGGCCTGCTGGCAATCCGCCAGAGCATCGCGGCCGGCGTGAACATCACCTACAAGGTCCTCTACAACGACGCGGTCGCGATGACCGGCGGCCAGCAGGTCGGCGAGCGGCCCGAGGGCCACTCGGTGCTGCAGATCATGAAGAGCCTGGTCTCCGAAGGCGTGGCCAAGCTGGTGATCGTCAGCGACCAGCCCGAGAAGTACGACGGCGTCACGCTCGAGCCCGGCGTGACGGTCCATCACCGCGACGAGCTCGACCGCATCCAGCGCGAGTTCCGCGAGTTGAAGGGCGTGACGATCATCATCTACGACCAGACCTGCGCGACCGAGAAGCGCCGTCGCCGCAAGCGCGGCACGCTGGCCGAGCCGGACAAGCGCGTCGTGATCAACGAGCTGGTCTGCGAAGGCTGCGGCGATTGCTCGGTGCAGAGCAACTGCCTCTCCGTCGAGCCGATCGAGACCGAGTTCGGCCGCAAGCGCCGCATCAACCAGAACACCTGCAACAAGGACTACTCCTGCGTGAAGGGCTTTTGCCCGAGCTTCGTCACGGTCGAAGGCGGCCAGCTGAAGAAGCCCAAGAAGGAGAAGAAGGGCGACCTCGCCTCGCTGCCGGCGATTCCCGAGCCGATGCTGCCGGTGGCCGAGAGCGCCTGGGGCATCGTGGTCGGCGGCGTCGGCGGCACCGGCGTGATCACGATCGGCCAGCTGCTGGGCATGGCCGCGCACCTCGAGGGCAAGGGCGTCGTCACGCAAGACGCCGGCGGCCTGGCGCAAAAGGGCGGTGCGACCTGGAGCCACATCCAGATCGCCAACCGGCCGGAAGCGATCCACACCACCAAGGTCGATACCGCGAAGGCCGACCTGATCATCGGCTGCGACCCGATCGTCACCGCGAACAAGACCACGCTGGCGGCGATGCAGCCGGGCCGCACCTTCGTCGCGATGAACACGCACGGCGCGCCGACCGCGGCCTTCGTGACCGACCCCGACTGGCAGTTCCCGGCCGGCAATTGCGACGCCGCGGTGCATGCCGCGGTGGGCAAGGACCTGGTCGGCTCCTTCGATGCCGAAGAGGTCGCGGTGCAACTGATCGGCGACTCGATCTACACCAACCCGCTGATGCTGGGCTATGCGTGGCAGAAGGGCCGCGTGCCGCTGTCGCATGCCGCGCTGATGCGCGCGATCGAGCTCAACGGCGTGCAGGTCGACAACAACAAGGCCGCGTTCGAATGGGGCCGTCGCTGCGCGCACGACCTCGCCGCGGTGAAGTCGCTGTTCCAGGCCGCGCAGGTGATCCAGCTGGTGCGCAAGCCCGGGCTCGCCGAGATGCTGTCCAAGCGCGTCGACTTCCTGACCGGCTACCAGGACGCCGCCTATGCGAAGACCTATGCGGACTTCGTCGAGAAGGTCAAGGCCGCCGAGGCGCCGCTGGGCTCCACCAAGCTCGCCGAAGCCGTCGCGCGCTACCTGTTCAAGCTGATGGCCTACAAGGACGAGTACGAGGTCGCGCGCCTGCACACCGACACGGCCTTCACCGACAAGATCGCCTCGATGTTCGAAGGCGAGTACAAGCTGGTGCACCACCTCGCGCCGCCGATCACCGCGAAGAAGAACGAGCGCGGCGAACTGATCAAGCGCCCGTTCGGCCCGTGGATGCGCACGGCCTTCAAGCTGCTCGCGAAGATGAAGGGCCTGCGCGGCACCGCGCTCGACCCGTTCGGCAAGACCGAAGAGCGCAAGACGGAACGCGCGCTGATCGGCGAGTACCGCGCGAGCATCGAGGAGCTGCTCGCATCGCTCGACGCGAACAAGCTGTCGCTGGCGGTCGAGATCGCGCGCATTCCGGAAGAGATCCGCGGCTACGGCCACGTGAAGGAGCGCCACCTGCACGCCGCGCGTGCGAAGTGGGACGGCCTGATGGCGCAATGGCGTGGCGGCTCGGCCGCACAGCGCGCCGCGGCCTGACCCCATGCCGCGCTGGTCGGCGATCGACGAGGCCCGGGCGCAGCCGCTGCGCCGCCTGGACTTCGTGATCGACGGCCGCGTCGTCGGCTCGATCGCCGAAGACGGCGTCGATGCGCTGGCAGCGCTGCGCGCGCCGCTGGCGATCGCAGGCGATCGCGTCGCGCTCGATGCGGCGCTGGGCGATGTCGCGTCGCGAAGTGCAGCGCTCGCCGAGATCAATGCCGCGCTGCGCGAGCGCGAGCTGATCTCCGGTTGGCGCGACGAGACCTATGCGGTCTGCGCGTCGGCCGATGAAGAACCGCTGGCGCTGATCGAGCGCGCGGCCTCGCGCTTCTGGGGCACGCTGACGCTGGGCGCGCATGCCAACGGCTACGTCGCCGATCGCGACGGCCGGCCCACGCACCTGTGGATCGCGCGCCGCTCATGGACCAAGGCGACCGATCCCGGCCTGCTCGACAACCTGATCGGCGGCGGCGTGCCGCACGGCCAGAGCCCGTTCGAGACCTTGCTGCGCGAAGGCGACGAGGAAGCCGGCCTCGCGGCCGACGTGACCGCGAAGGCGCTGCCGGGTCGCATCGTCGCGCTGCATCGCGCACTGCCCGACTGCGCCGGCCTCGGCCTGCAGCACGAGCATCTGCATGTGTTCGATCTGCAGCTGCCGGGCATCGTGCAGCCGTTCAACCGCGACGGCGAGGTCGCGGAGGTGTGGCTCGCGACGACCGACGAAGCGATCGAACACGCGGCCAACGGCGAGATGACGGTCGATGCCGCGCTGGTCACGCTCGACTTCGCGCTGCGCCATCGGCTGCTCGAAGCGGGCGAGCATGAATCGCTTGCGCGCCGGGCCGCGCTGCTTTGGCGCTGACTCTCGCCTAGAACTCGATCAGCGCCACCCCGAGCCCGATGCTCCAGTGCTTGGAGTTGTAGTCGAGCAGCGACTCCGCATAGCCGTTGAAGTACTGCACGTACCAGCGAGCCGCCTTGGCCGGCTCGAACGCGAGCGGGTAGCTCCAGTCGAGCTGGATCGAGCCGCGGCCGAGGTCCTTGGGATTGAAGCGCCATTGCGCCAGCATCGTCGCGCGCCCCGGCGTCCAGCCGAGCTGCAGTTCGCCGTTGCCGCGGTACGAGGTCAGGTCCGGGTTGTTGTCGTCCGACCGGTCCTCGTGGATGCGGCGGTTGAACTTGAACATCAGCGAGTAGCCCTCGCGCTCGACGCCGGCACCGAGGTAGAAGCGGTTCCAGCTGCGCGACAGCGGATCGGGCTGGCCGTTCGATTGGTGCGCGAAGCCGACCTGCCCGAAGCGCCAGCGCCAGCCCCAGGGCAGCGTGCCGAGCTCCACCGGCACCGGCACCATGTACATCAGCTCGGGCTCGTAGTCGGTGTTGCGAAAGGGCGCCGAGTAGTCGCCGTTCCAGACCTGCCACATCGACTGCTGCGTGTAGAGGCCCCACAGGTCCGCGCCCGGCAGCAGCAGCCCTTCCCACAACTTGGTGCGCAGCGAGATCTGGAACTTGGCCTCGGTGCGCTGGTAGGGCTCGGGCGTCAGTTGGGCCGGCTGCGTGGGGCTGCTCGGCATCGTGTTGATGTGGCTCGAGTAGTGGACCGGCAGCAGGTAATTGGCCTTGTAGCCGTTGAAGTTCAGCGCGCCGCGCTTGTCGGCCGCATCGAGCTCCCAGAAGCGCGACAGGAAGCTGGGCAGTGGCGTCGGCGGCCCCACCAGGCCCGGGCCGGCCGGCGTCTCGGGCAGCAGCACGTCGGGCGTGCGGCCGGCTGGCGCCGCGGGCGCGACGACCGTCGGCGAGCGCGCGCTGTCGCGCCCGGCCAGTGCGTCGTAGCAGGCCAGGCGCTCGCGGTCGTCGGGGATCGCGGCGCAGTCGGCCAGCGCATCGGCCTGGGCCGACAGCGATGCCAACAACAGTCCGAGCCCGCAGGCCGATCGGGCGGGCGCATCACGGAACCAGTGCGTCATCGGCCGATCGTAGCGGGCGCCCCGGGCACAAGCCGTTTCAAGTTTTTTGCACCAAGGCATCAAGCCCGGTGAACTTTGACCCCGCTCGGCTTCCCTACAGTGCGGGCTTCCGATCGCACAACCTCATGAACGTGAGCGCTACCACCTCGACCCGCTACAACGCCCCGGCGATCGCCTTGCACTGGCTGCTGGCGTTGATGATCCTGGGCAGCCTCGCGTTCGGCTGGTACATGAGCGGGCTGCCGTTCTCGATGCAGCGGCTCAAGTTCTACAACTGGCACAAGTGGGCCGGCGTGACGATCCTCGCGCTGTCGATCGCGCGGCTGGCCTGGCGCCTGTCGCATCGCGCGCCGCAGTACTCGCCCGCCGTGCGGCGCAGCACGCCCGACTGGCAGCTGCGCGCGGCCGGCGCGATGCATGTCGCGATGTACGCCCTCTTCTTCATCGTGCCGCTGCTGGGCTGGGCCTACAGCTCGGCAGCGGGTTTTCCGATCGTGTGGTTCGGCGTGCTGCCGCTGCCGGACTTCGTGCCCAAGGACGAGGCGCTGTCCAAGCTGATCAAGCCCTGGCATGCGATCGCCGCGTACACGCTGCTGTCTTTGGTCGTGCTGCATATTGCGGCCGCGCTGAAGCACCACTTCGTCGATCGAGACGGCCTGCTCGCCCGCATGGGCGTGGGCCGCGAATGAACGCCATCGTTTCAAAGGAACCGCGCATGAAGACGCTCTCCACGGCCCTCCTCGCCTTTGCCGCCGCCGGCCTGCTGGCCGCCGCGCCCGCCCGGGCCCAGACCGCCGCCAAGCTCGTTCCCGCGCAAAGCGACGTGAGCTTCTCGGTCAAGCAGATGGGCGTGCCTGTCGAGGGCAAGTTCCGCAAGTTCGACGCCCAGGTCGCGCTCGATCCCAAGAAGCCCGAGACCGGCAAGGTCGCCTTCACGATCGACATCGCCAGCGCCACGATGGGCAACGCCGAGGCCGATGCCGAGCTGCCCAAGCAGCCCTGGTTCAACACATCGAAGTTCCCGCAGGCCACGTTCCAGTCCAGCTCGATCAAGGCGCTGGGCGCCGGCAAGTTCGAGGTCGCGGGCAAGCTCGCGATCAAGGGCGCGTCGCAAGACGTGGTCGTGCCGGTCACGCTGACGCAGTCGGGCACCAACAGCACGGCGAGCGGCGCGTTCGCCATCAAGCGCCTCGACTTCAAGATCGGCGAAGGCGAATGGACCGACACCTCGATGGTCGCCAACGACGTGCAGGTCAAGTTCAAGCTCGCGCTCACCGGCATCGCGCCGCTGTGAGCCGCAACAGGTTTCCTCCCCCCACCGTTCACTTCCATACGGAGATCCACTCGATGTTCAAGCAGACCCTCGCCGCCGTCGCCTTCGCTGCGGCCGCCCTCGGCGCCCAAGCCCAGACCGCGACCTACGCGATCGATCCCTCGCACACCTTCGCGAACTTCGAAGCCCAGCACTTCGGCACCTCGACCATCCGCGGCCGCTTCGACAAGAAGGAAGGCACCGTGCAGTTCGACCGCGCCGCCAAGACCGGCAAGATCGAAGTGACCATCGACACCGGCTCGATCAGCACCGGCGTCGCGCCGCTGGACAAGCACCTGTCGAGCAAGGACTTCTTCAACGCGGCCGAGTTCCCGACGGCCAAGTTCGTCGGCGACAAGCTCGCCTTCAACGGCGACAAGGTCAGCGAGATCGCCGGCACGCTCACGCTGCTCGGCAAGACCCAGCCGGTCACGCTGAAGGCCAGCAACTTCAACTGCTACCAGAACCCGATGCTCAAGCGCGAGGTCTGCGGCGGCGACTTCGAGACCACGATCCAGCGCAGCCAGTGGGGCATGGCCTACGGCCTGCCGGGCATCCCCGACAACGTGCGCCTGCTGATCCAGGTCGAAGCGATCAAGCAGTAAGCACCCTCGACGCATCTGCGCAACGGCCCGCTTCGGCGGGCCGTTTTCTTTTCGACCGCGGTTAAGCTCGCCGGCCCAACGGGCTTCCTCCGCGACCGCCATGCCGTACCGCCTCGCCGCCGCCCTGCTTGCCGCTGTCGTCGTCGCCTTGCCATGCGCCGCGGCCGATGCGCCGACGCATCCCTGGATCACGCTGCCGCTGCGCACCGAGCAGCCGGCCACCTACTTCACCAACCTGCGCGACGGCGATCGCATCGAGACGCCTTACCTGCTGAAGTTCGGACTGTCGCGCTTCGGGCTGTCGCCGATCGTCAAGGACGTGCCCAAGACCGGCCACCACCACCTGCTGGTCAACCGCGACCTGCCGCTGGACTTCACCAAGCCGCTGCCCTTCAACGACCAGTACATCCACTTCGGCAAGGGCCAGATGGAGACGGTGCTGACCTTCGCGCCCGGCACCTACACATTGCGCTTGCTGCTGGCCGATCACAAGCACATCCCGTTCTTCATCTACAGCAAGCCGATGACGATCACGGTCACGGCGAAGAACGACGCGGTGGATCCGAAGTCGCTGGTCAAGCAAGGCGTCACGCTGCTGTCGCCGCGCGCCGGCGAGACGCTGACGCCGCCCTTTCTCGTGCAGATGCATGCCTCGGGCCTCAATGTCGGCCATGTCGACGTGAAGGAGCCGGGGGTCGGGCATTTCCGCATCGTCGCCGAGCGCGTCGGCGGCGCGAGCGAGCAGGTGCCGCTGGACGGCGGCTTCACCCAGGTCTGGCTCAACCCGCCGCCGGGCGACTACCGCATGCGACTCGAGCTGGTGCGCAATGCCGCGCCGCAGGACGTGATGGCCACCAGCGAGCCGGTCGCCGTGAAGGTCGCGCGCAAGTAAGGGCTTGGACGCGGCCGCTAGCATCGCGGCATGAAGCCGCTTCTCGCCATCGCACTCGCCTGTGCGTCGCTGACTGCCGCCGCGGCGCCGGCCAGCTACACGCTCGATGCGCAGCACAGCTGGGTGCAGTTCGAGCTGATGCACTTCGGCACCTCGACCATCCGCGGCCGGCTCGGGCCCGCGCGCGGCGTCGCGGTGCTCGATGCCGCGGCACGCTCGGGCGAGATCAGCATCGAGATCGACACCGCCAGCATCAGCACCGGCTTCGCGCCCTTCGACGAGCGCATCCGCCGCGACGACCTGCTGGCCACCGCCACGTATCCGACCGCCTGGTTCGTCTCGCGCTCGCTGAGCTTCGACGGCGATCGCCTCGTCGCCGCGCGCGGCGAGCTGACGCTGCACGGGCGCAGCCAGCCGCTGACGCTCACCGCCAAGCACTATCGCTGCGCAGCGCATCCGATGCTGCCCGCCACCGAGCTGTGCGGCGGCGACTTCGAAGGCCGCTTCAAGCGCAGCGACTTCGGCATCGACTTCGGCCTGCCCTTCGTCGGCGACGAGGTCGTGCTGCGCGTGCAGGTCGAAGGTCTTCGCCCGAGCGCCGCACGATGACGCCCGCGACGCTTGCGAGCGACATCACCGTGCTCGAGCGCGGCTGGCTGTCGTCGAACAACATCCTCGTGCATGCGCCCGATGGCGCGAGCGCCGTGCTGGTCGACAGCGGCCACGTCAACCATGCGGCGCAGACCGAGGCGCTGGTCGCGCATGCGCTGCGCGGCGCACGGCTCGAGCGCCTGCTCAACACGCATCTGCACTCGGACCATTGCGGCGGCAACGCGACGCTGGCGCGCGCCCATGCGGGCCTGCCGATCGAGGTGCCGCCGGGTCCGTTCGACGCGGTGCAGCGCTGGGACGATGTCGCGCTGAGCTATGCGCCGACCGGCCAGCGCTGCGAGCGCTTCACGGCCAGCGGCGTGCTGCGCCCCGGCAGCCGCGTGACGCTGGGCGGGCGGCCCTGGGAGGTGATCGCCGCGCCCGGCCACGACCCCGATGCGGTGATGCTGTTCGACGCACGCGACGGCGTGCTGCTGTCGGCCGATGCGCTGTGGCAAAACGGCTTCGGCGTCGTGTTCCCCGAGCTCGAAGGCGTGCGCGCCTTCGACGATGTCGCGGCGGTGCTCGACCTCATCGAGCGCCTGCCGGTGGCCGTCGTCGTGCCGGGACACGGTGCGCCGTTCGACGATGTCGCGGCCGCGCTGGCACGGGCGCGATCGCGCTTGGCGGGCTTCGTCGCCGACCCCGCGCGCCACACGCGCCATGCCGCCAAGGTGCTGATGAAGTACCACTTGATGGAAGTCGGCGAGGAGCCGCTGGCCGAACTGCTGGCGTGGTGCGAGCGCACCTCCTTGCATCGCGCGATGCACGCGAGCCACGGCCGCGGCTCGCTGCACGAGTGGACCCTGGGCCTGGTCGACGATCTGGTCGGGGTCGGTGCGCTCGCGCGCATCGACGATCGCATCGCAGACGCCTGATTCGCGCCTTTCAACCCCTTCAAGGGGGATGTGCGCGCGGCGTGCACAAGATCACACTGCGCGGCTTTCGGCCCGTACGGCGAAGCGGGCGAAGCGATCCACATCAGGAGTTCGAACGATGCGCGCCTTGCCCGCTCTCACGCTGACCGCCCTGGCCTGCGCCACGGCGCTGCCGGCGCTGGCCCAGTCCAACATCAAGCCGCCGCAGGCCCAGGCCTGGATCGACATCGCGACCTACAGCGGCATGGGCATGCCGATGGGCGGGATGGGCGCGGGCGGCGCCAACCCGCTGTCGGCGCTCGGCGGCCTGTTCGGCGGCGGCGGCCAGGGCGCGAACCGCTTCGGCCACACGCAAGACGGCAGCACCGGCCGCTGGGTCGACGTGACGCTCTACAGCCGCAACAACGCCTCTTTGTCGGAGGCGCAGCAGGCCGTGCCGGCCGGCTTCCTGAGCCCGGCCTTGACGCTGCAGGCGCCCAAGGAAGCCAAGCCGCAACCCGCTCCCGATCGCGACGAGACGCCCGATGAGCCGAACTACGAGCGGCCCAAGGGCAAGCTGATGCTGTACTGGGGCTGCGGCGAGACGGTGCGCGCCGGCCAGCCGCGCGTGCTCGACATGGCGACCGCGACGCCGGCCGACCTCTCCAAGTTCTTCGTCGGCCGCCGCGCGACCCAGCGCGGCACGCACAGCGCCGCCGGCCGTCCGGTGTGGCCCAGCCCCAAGGACGCGCGCATGGTGCCCGAGGCCGCCTCGCTGGTCGGCGAGCATCAGTTCAGCGGCAGCGGCGTGCCCGAGGGCTTTCGCTTCGCGATCCCTGCACAGCAGGACCTGATGCCCGCGATCGCGCTGCAGCAAAGCGATGTCGGCGGCGCGACCCAGCTGAGCTGGAACGCGATCTCGACCGCGCGCGCCTATTTCGCCGCAGCGATGGGCGCCAAGGGCGAGAACGAGATGGTGATCTGGACCTCCAGCGAGCTGCCCGACACCGGCTTCGGCCTGATGGACTACCAGACCAATGCGGCCGTCGACCGCTGGCTCGGCGAGAAGGTGCTGCTGAAGCCCTCGCAGACCAGCTGCGCGATCCCCAAGGGCGTGTTCGCGGGCGGGCGCGAAAGCGGCGCCTTCCTGCACCTGATCGCCTACGGCAGCGAACTCAACCTGGCCCAGCCGCCGCGCCCGGCCGACCCGAAGGCCGCGTGGGAGCCGGTCTGGGCGGCCAAGCTTCGCGTCAAGTCGGTCGCCAGCGCCGTGCTGGGGATGCCGTCGATGTCGGGTTCGCAAACCCCGACGCCGCGCGGCGGCGGTGACAACGAGCCGCAGCAGCAGGCCGACAAGCAGCCCGCCGACAAGCCGGTCAACCCGATCGACCTGATCCGCGGCGTGCTGGGCCGCTGATCCGGGCGGCCCGTCGCGCCGGATTGCAGCCTGTCCGGCGCGGCGTGCAGCGCGTCGCCTGCGCGGCGGTCGGCGCGGCGCGCGCCCGTACAGTGCGCGCCATGAGCAGTCTGTCGAAGTCCCCGTCCCCCTGGCGCGAGCGCGCCGAAGCGCTGTACGCCGCCACCGGCCGCGGGCTGCGCCGCTACTCCGACTGGCTCGGCCAGCAGACCTGGAAGCGCTTCTTCCTGCTGGCGCTGCTGGCGCTGATCGCCGGCGCCATCCTCAAGGACCTGCCGCCGTTTCGCTGGCGCCTGAGCGAGGACCGCACCATCGTCCAGCCGCCGCGCGTGCCCGAGCCGCCCAGCCAGCCCAAGGAGAACGGCAAGAACAAGCGCATCGAGATCGACGGCGAGAAGGGCATCACGATCCGCGACGACAGCAAGCCCGGTCACGAGGTGCAGATCAAGATCGACGAATCGGGCGTGCATGTGTTCCGCGGCAAGGCGGCCGAGGAGATGCGCAAGGCCGAGCAGGCCGCCGAAGCGGCGGCCTCTGCCGCGGCTTCCGCCGCCGAAGCGGCCGCAGCCGCCGCGGCCAAGGGCTTGCCGGCACCGCCTGTGCCGCCCGTGCCGCCCATGCCGCCGGTCGAGCCCGACATCACGATCCCGCTGCCCAAGGGCGCCGACGCCGAGGAGATCCAGCGCGCGATCGAGGAAGCCAAGTCCGAGATCGAGGAGGCGATCGCCGACTCCAAGCCGCATGTCACCGTGGTCGAGGGCACCTCGGTCGGCGAGTCGCTGATGAGCCTGCTGCTGCTGGCGATCGTCGCGTCGATCATCGCCAAGGTGATGGGCAAGGGCCGTCGCAAGGCCGAGGTGCAGGCGCAGCAGGCCACCGAGATGGCCGAGAGCGAGGCGCTTCGCAGGCAGGTCGTCGAGGCGCGCATGGCGGCGATGCAGGCGCAGGTGGAGCCGCACTTCCTGTTCAACACGCTGGCCTCGATCGACCACCTGATCGAGACCGACGCGGCGCGCGCCAGCAAGATGCAGAAGAACCTGATCGCGCTGCTGCGCGCCAGCATGCCGACGATGCGCGAGGCCAACGCGACCGGCACCAAGGACCTGGGGCGCGAGCTGTCGGTGATCCGGCCCTACCTCGAGATCCTCAAGGTGCGCATGGAGGACCGGCTGCAGTTCACGATCGACATCCCCGAAGGCCTGCACTCGGCCGACTTCCCGCCGATGATGCTGCAGTCGCTGGTCGAGAACGCGATCAAGCACGGCCTCGAGCCCAAGGCCGAGGGCGGCAGCCTCAAGGTCAAGGCCGAGATCCAGCACGGCAAGCTCGCGGTCATCGTCGCCGACACCGGCCTGGGCTTCGGCAAGGCCGCGACCGCCGGCACCGGCACCGGGCTGGCCAACATCCGCGAACGGCTGCAGTTGCTGTACGGCGGCAAGGCGCAGCTCAAGATCACCGAGAACCAGCCGCAGGGCACCGTGGTGACGATCGTCGTGCCCTACACGATGCGCAACGGCCATCAAGACACCGAAGGAGCGACCTCCGCATGAACGCACCGATCCCCACCGTGACTCGCAAGCGCAGCTGGCCGCCGGCCCTGCTGGTCGTGCTGGGCGTGATGGCCGCGATCGGCGTCGCGGTGACCGCGCTGGTCGTCTGGGCGCTCGCCGGCATCGTCGATGCGCCGATCAGCGTGGTCGTCAACGGCACCGAGCACTGGCCGCCGATGGCGCTGGGTACGCTGCCGCCGGGCCACAAGGTCGTGCTGCTGCTCGGCCTGGCGCTCGCGGCGCTGGCGCTGGTGGTCGTGGTGCCGGTCGCGCTGCTGCTCGGCCTGGGCGGCGCGCTGATCGGCGTCGTGTTCGGGGTCGGCTTGCCGCTGCTGGTCGCGCTCGCGGTGCTGGCGCTGCTGGTGTCGCCGCTGGTGCTGCTCGGCTGGGGCCTGTGGGCGCTGCTGCGGCCGGCGCGCAACGCGAGCGACGCGAGCGCATCGGCCGCGACTACGATGCGGGCATGAGCCGTACCGAGTCGTCGCCGTCCAACCACTCGACCATTACCGCCGTCATCGCCGACGACGAACGCCTGATGCGCGAGCAGCTGCGCGCACGGCTGGCCGAGGTCTGGCCCGAACTCGAGATCCTCGCCGAGGCCAAGAACGGCGCCGAGGCGGTCGACCTGGTCAAGGCCCATCGGCCCGACCTGGTCTTCCTCGACATCCGCATGCCCGGCATGACCGGCGTCGAGGCCGCGCGCGAGATCGTGCAGCTCGGCGGCGACGACGACGACTGGAGCGGCTGCGAGATCGTCTTCATCACCGCCTACGACGAATACGCGGTCGAGGCCTTCGAGCAGGGCGCGGCCGACTACGTGCTCAAGCCCGCCGAGCGCGAGCGGCTGCAGGTCACGGTCGCGCGACTGAAGAAGCGCCTCGCGGCACGCCGCGACGATGCAGCGCAGGCCGACGTGCCTGCCGCGCCGGCCGCACCGATCGAGCAGCTGCTCAAGCGCCTGGCCACGCAGATGAACCCGGCCGGCGCCAAGCCGATGCTGCGCTGGATCCAGGCCACCGTGGGCACCTCGATCCAGATGATTCCGGTCGAGGACGTGCTGTTCTTCATCAGCGACGAGAAGTACACGCGGGTGCAGACCGCGCAGTTCGAGGCGCTGATCCGCAAGCCGATCAAGGAACTGCTCGACGAGCTCGACCTCGAGCTGTTCTGGCAGATCCACCGCTCGACCCTGGTCAACACCAAGGCGATCGCCGGCATCTCGCGCGACTTCCGCGGCCGCCAGCTGGTGGCCGTGAAGGGCTCGAACGAGAAGCTCGAGGTCAGCCGCTCGTACACGCATCTGTTCAAGGGCATGTGACCGACGACTGAAGGAGACACGACGATGAAGCTCGCCCGCCTCGCCGCGCTCGCGGCTGCCACCGCCTTTCTGATCGGCTGCGCCGGCACCAAGACCGGCGGCGCGCCGCCCCCGCCGGCGCCGGCCAAGGTCGTCGACGGTGTCTGGGTCGGCCCCAACGGCATGACGCTGTACACCTTCAACCGCGACGGCTCGCGCCTGAGCGTGTGCAACGACGAATGCGCGGCGAACTGGCCGCCGTTTCGCCCCGAGGCCGGCGCGAAGGACGGCCCCGACTGGCGCGTGATGCAGCGCCTGGACGGCAGCTACCAATGGGCCTACCGCGACGCGCCGCTGTACTACTGGGTCAAGGACCAGAAGCCCGGCGACAAGACCGGCGACGGCTTCAACCAGCGCTGGTACACGGCCAAGCCGTGATGGCGACATGAAATGAATCGCGCCGGGGAATAAACCGCCCCCGGCGCGTGTTCACCGCAGGTCCCTCCCGCATTCCCCTTCGCAAAGGACCTGCCATGAAGCTTGCCCGCCTTGCCGTCGCGACGGCCACCGTCGCCCTCCTCGCCGCCTGCGGCTCGATGTCGCCCAGCGCGTCGCCCGCCCCGGCCAAGGCCGCCGACGGCGTGCTGGTCGGATCCAACGGCATGACGCTCTACACCTTCGACCGCGATCCGGTCGGCGGCGGCAAGAGCGTGTGCAACGGGCCGTGCGCCACGAACTGGCCGCCGCTCGCGGCCGGTGCCGATGCCAAGGCCAGCGGCGACTGGAGCGTCGTCACGCGCGACGACGGCACGAAGCAGTGGGCCTACAAAGGCGCGCCGCTGTACTACTGGACCAAGGACCAGAAGCCCGGCGACAAGACCGGCGACGGCTTCAACAGCGTGTGGCGCAGCGCCAAGCCCTGAGCACGCGAACGGCGTAGCGCGCGTCGATGAAGCCCGAGGCCGCGATCGCGCACATCCCGCGCCTGCGGCGCTACGCGCGGCTGCTGACCGGCGACGGCGCGCGCGCCGACGACCTGGTGCAAGACACGCTGGAGCGCGCCGTGCGCAAGTGGACGCTGTGGCGCGCGCCGCCCGAGGGCGACGCGGCCGCCGCGCTGCGCCGCTGGCTGCTGACGCTGATGCACAACCTGCACGCCAACCAGCGTCGCGACCGCGGCTGGTTCGACCAGCACGCCGAACTCGACGCGGGCAACGAGCCGCTGCACGAGCCGCATGCCGCCACCGCGCAGCGGCTCGATCTCGAGCGCGGCCTCGCCACGCTGGCGCCGCCGCTGCGCGAGACGCTGCTGCTGGTGAGCGTGGAGAGCTGCAGTTATGCCGAGGCGGCCGAGATCCTGGGCGTGCCGGTGGGCACCGTGATGTCGCGGCTGTCGCGTGCGCGCGCGCAGCTGCGCGAACGTCTCGAAGGCGCGCCCTCGCGCGCGTCGCTGCGCGTGGTGAAGTGAAACGATGAGCACGAGCCCGACCGCCCCCGACCGCCACGAGCTGCATGCCTGGCTCGACGGCGAGCTTTCGCCTGCGCGCGCCGCCGAGGTCGAGACCTGGCTGGCCGAGCATCCGCAGACCGCGGCCGAGGTCGCGGCCTGGCGCTCGCAGGGCGCGGGCCTGCGCCTGTTGCATGCCGACCTGCTCGACGCGCCGGTGCCGCTGGCGATGCAGCGTGCGCTGCGGCCGCGCCGCTGGCGTTGGCCGAGCGGCGCCGCGGCGGCGGCGATGCTGGCCGGCGTCTCGCTGCTGGTCGGCTTCGGCAGCGGCTGGGGCCTGCGTGCGATCACCGCGCCGCCGAGCACGCACGCCGCGATCGCGCCGAGCTTCGTGCCGGTCTTTGTGCGTGAGGCCGCCGCGGCGCACGTGGTCTACCAGCCCGAGAAGCGCCACGCGGTCGAGGTGCCCGCGGCGCAGCAGGAGCACCTGGTGCAGTGGCTCAGCAAGCGGCTCGCGACGCCGCTGACGGTGCCTTCGCTCGACGCCGCCGGCTATGCGCTGGTGGGCGGGCGGCTGCTGCCGGGCGCCAACGGCGAGGCGCGCGCGCAGTTCATGTACGAGAACGGCGGCGGCGCGCGCCTGACGCTCTATGTCTCGGTGCTGCCGCAGTCGGCGAGCGCCGCGCCGCCGGCCTTCGACTTCGCCGGCGACGGCCGCACCAACAGCTTCTACTGGGTCGATGGCCGCCAGGGCTATGCGCTCAGCGGCCAGCTGCCGCGCACCGAGCTCGGCGCACTGGCGCAGGCGGTCTACGCGCAGCTAGCGTCGAGGTAGGCTGGTCGCGATGAAGGCTTGCGCGACCCAATAGGTCGACAGCACGGCCAGCGGTGCGAGCGTGAACGGCAGCGCGAACTTGTTGAGCGCCAGCAGCGTGTCCGACAGCATGAACAGCGCGCCGCCGATCGCCGCGCGCTTGGCGAGCCCGCCTTCGGCCATCGCCCACACCGCGGCCTGAGCAGCCATCGATGCGAGGCAGGCCACGTAGGCGATCACCGGCACGCGCAGCGGCTGATCGATGCCCGACCACATGCCCGTGAGTGCCAGCGCAGCCAGCACGGCATAGACCGCGAACGGCAGCCAACGCGCGGCAAAGCGCGTCGTGGTCGTGAACGCGACCAGGTAGGCCAGGTGCGCGAGAAGGAACGCGACCAGCCCCGGCAGGAAGCCCTGCCGCGGCCACAGCAGCGCGACATCGCCGACGAGCGACAGCACCAGCCCCGCGAGGATCGCGCGGCGCCGGCGCGCATCGCCGCCGCGCTGCCAGGCCAGCGCGATCAGCAAGATCGTGGTCAGCGGCTTCGTCAGCGCGAGCAGCGTCCATTGGCCATCGACCGAGGCGGCAATCGCCATCACGCCGGTGAAAGCCGCCGCGGCAAGCCAGGTCCAGGTCTTCGTCGTCATACCGCTTGCTTGGGTGCGGCCGCCGCGCGCGCCGCGAGTTCTGCACGCAAGGCCTTGAGCTTCTCGCGCGGATCGACCTTGGGGCCGGCCTCGCTCAACTTCATCTCGGCGATGAAGCGGCTGGGCATGCCGGCCACCGTCTCGCGGCCGCGCTTGCGGCGCTTGAGCCAGCTGACCGCCAGCGTGCTGCGCGCGCGCGTGATGCCCACGTACATCAGCCGGCGCTCTTCTTCGAGGCGCTGCGCCATCGCATCGGCCGGCATGTCGTCGGTCTGGTCGCTGCGAAAAGGCAGCAGGCCCTCGTTGACGCCGGCCAGCACCACGTGCGGCCACTCCAGGCCCTTGGAGGCGTGCAGCGTCGACAGCGTCAGCACGTTCTGGTCATCGCCGCGCTCGGCCAGGCTGATGATCACGCTGATCGTCTGCGCGACCTCGAGCACGGTCTGGCGCTCGGTCTCGAACGTGGCGCCGGCTTCCTGCGAGGTCTCGCCGCCGCAGCGCTTGGCGATCCAGTCGACGAAGTCCAGCACGTTGCTCCAGCGCGCCGCGGCGAGCTTCTCGCTGTCTTCGCCGTCGAACAGGTGCTGCTCGTAGCCGATGTCCTTGAGCCAGCCCATCAGCAGCTCGCGCGCCTCCTCGGCGCCACTGGTGTGGCGCGCGCGGTGCTCGAGGTCGTTCACGTAGCGGCCGAACTCGTGCAGCGAGCCGATCGCCTTCTTGGTCAGCGCGCTCTCCAGGCTCTCGGCGAACAGCGCCTCGAACAGGCTCACCTTCCACTTGCCGGCGAACTCGCCGAGCGAACCCAGCGTCTGGTGGCCGATGCCGCGCTTGGGCGTCGTGACCGCGCGCAGGAAGGCCGGATCGTCGTCCTGGTTCACCAGCAGGCGCAGCCAGGCGCACAGGTCGCGGATCTCGGCGCGATCGAAGAAGCTCTGGCCGCCCGAGACCTTGTACGGGATCTGCGCCTTGCGCAGCGCCTGCTCGAACACGCGCGCCTGGTGGTTGGCGCGGTAGAGGATCGCGAAGTCCTTCCACTCCAGTGACTGGCCGCCCACCGCGCCGCCGCCTTGCAGCGCACCGCCTTGGCCGCGCAAGGCCTGGATGCGCGCGACGGCACGCTCGGCCTCGTGCTCCTCGCCATCGCATTCGACGACGCGCACCGGCTCGCCGTCACCGAAGTCGCTCCACAGCTTCTTCTCGAACAGCTTGGGGTTGGCCGCGATCACGCAGTTGGCCGCGCGCAGGATGTGGCCGGTCGAGCGGTAGTTCTGCTCGAGCGGGATCACCTTCAGCGCCGGGTACTCCTGCGGCAGGCGCTTCAGGTTGTCGATCGTCGCGCCGCGCCAGCCGTAGATGCTCTGGTCGTCGTCGCCGACCGCGGTGAACATCGCGGGGCGCTCGCGGCCGTCGCCGACCAGCAGCTTGAGCAGCTCGTACTGCTGCGCGTTGGTGTCCTGGTACTCGTCGACCAGCACGTGGCGCAGCGCGTTCTGCCACTTCGCGCGCACCTCGGCGTGGCGTTCGAGCAGCGCGACCGGCAGGCCGATCAGGTCGTCGAAGTCGACCGCCTGGTAGGCCGACAGGCGCTCCTGGTAGCGCACCATCACACGTGCGGCGACGCGCTCGTCGTCGTTCTTCGCCTGCGCCTCGGCCTGCTCGGGCGTCAGGCCCTGGTTCTTCCACAGGCTGATGGTCCACTGCCAGTGGCGCGCGGTCTTGGCGTCGGTGGTGCCGCCGGCGTCGCGCAGGATGCCGAGCACGTCGTCGCTGTCGAGGATCGAGAACTGCGGCTTCAGGCCCAGCGCCGCGCCGTCTTCGCGCAATAGGCGCACGCCCAGCGAGTGGAAGGTGCAGATCAGCAGGTCCTTGGACGCCTTGCCGCCGATCAGCTGCTTGGCGCGCTCGCGCATTTCGGCCGCGGCCTTGTTGGTGAAGGTGATCGCGGCGATCTGCTTGGGCGCGAGATCGGCGTCGGGCGTGCGCTGCAGCAGCCGGGCGATCTTGTGAGTAATGACTCGCGTCTTTCCCGAGCCTGCACCGGCCAGCACCAGGCAGGGGCCGCTCAGGTGGTGGACGGCCTGCAACTGGGCCGGATTGAGACTGGGAGGCGCGGACACGGCAAGGCTTCTTCGAGGGCGCGCGATCATAGCGGCCGGGCCTCTTGCCGATGGATCCGCCAAAGGATTGATTGAGATACTGCGCGCCGCTCACGACGGCGTGCCCATGCAGTCCATCCTTTCGGTCACCGTTCCGTTCTTCGCGCTGGTGCTGTGCGGCTGGCTGGCGGCGCGCGCACGCGTGCTGCCCGAGGCGGCGATCCCGGGGCTCAATGCCTACGTGCTGTACTTCGCGCTGCCGTGCATGCTGTTTCGCTTCGGCGCCGGCTCGCCGGTCGCGCAGGTGCTCGATGCGGTCGCACTGGGCCTTTATGCCGTGTGCGGGCTGCTGGTCGTCGCGCTGACGGTCGCGCTGACGCTGGGCCGCGAGACCAACATCAAGGACGCCGCCTTCGGTGCCTTGGTCGCGGCCTTTCCGAACACCGGCTTCATGGGCATGCCGCTGATGACCGCGCTGCTCGGCGCGACGGCGGCCGCGCCGATGATGGTCACGCTGCTGGTCGACATGTTCATCACCAGCTCGGTCTGCCTGGCGCTGGCGCAGATGCACGGCAATGCCCATCTGCCGCTGGGCGCGCGGCTCAAGCTCGCGCTGTCCGGGCCGGTGCGCAATCCGCAACCGTGGGCGATCGCGCTGGGCGCGCTGTTCTCGGCCGCGAGCTGGTCGCTGCCGGGTCCGCTGGCGCGCATGGTCGAGCTGCTCGCGGCGTCGGCCACGCCGGTCGCGCTGTTCACGATCGGCGCCGTGCTGTGGCGCGCCGGCCAGCATGCCCAGGGCCGCACGCCGGTGCGCCGCTTCCTGCCGGTCGCGGCGATCAAGCTGTTCGTCCACCCGGCGCTGGTGTTCGGCGTGGGCAGCGCGCTGATCGCGCTGGGCGCGCCGCTGTCGGCCTTCACGCTGACGGTGCTGACGCTGGCCGCCGCGCTGCCATCGGCGAGCAATGTCTCGCTGCTGGCCGAGCGCTGGGGGGCCGACAACGGGCGCATCGCCCGGATCATCCTGAGCTCGACCGCGCTGGCTTTCGTCAGCTTCAGCGCCCTGGCCTGGCTGTTCGGGGCCCGCCCGGCGTGACGAAGATCACAGCGTTGCGCCGACGCATCATTCGGTGACGAATTTGTGTCCCGAATGCTGCACTGAAGCAGGAAGCGCGGCCCCCTTCTTTAAACTGCCGCAACGACTTGTGCCAAAGCGGTACGGCTCACTGGCTCAATCAGTAACCCCTCCAAGGAATACTCAGCATGAAGCGAATCGCTCTTGCCGCCGCTCTTGCGGCCGCCTTCACCGGCAGCGCCTTTGCCCAAAGCAGCGTCACGCTGTACGGCCGTATCAACACCTCCGTCGAAGTCCGCAAGTGGGACAGCGTCGGTGAAGAGGTCTACACGATGGCCAACAACGCTTCGCGTTGGGGCCTGCGTGGTCAGGAAGACCTGGGTGGTGGCCTGAATGCCTTCTTCCAGCTCGAGCAGGGCTTCGGTTCGGACAACGGCGCGCAAACCGTTCCGGGCAAGGCTTTCAGCCGTGACGCCTACGTCGGCCTGAACAGCAAGCAGTGGGGCGCCGTCCAGCTCGGCAAGTTCAACACCTACGGCTACTACGGCACGATCGACTACATCGGCAACTTCAACCACGACACCGGCCTGACCTCCGAGGACAACCTCTACGGCCTGACCGTGGCGCTGGAAAACGCCGTGCAGTACACGACCCCGGTGTTCGGCGGCTTCCAGCTGGCCGCCACCGCGTCGGCTGGCGAAGGCAGCGCGACCCAGGTCAAGTTCTACGAACTGGCCGGTAACTACGACGTCGGCGCCCTGCACATCGGCGCGGCGTACAACAAGTCGGAAATCCTGGGCCAGGATCTGGTCGAGGGCTTCACGATCGGCGGCTGGTACGCGTTCGGCGCGTTCGGCGTCGGCGCTTCGTGGGACCAGGCTGACCGCCCGACCCTCGGCAAGCGTGACCACTTCGCGCTGACCGGCATGTACACGATGGGCAACGCCGAGTTCCACCTGTCGTACGGCTACGCCGACGAGTGGGACAACCTGGCCGACTCGGACGCCACCCAGTACACGATCGGCATGAACTACAACCTCAGCAAGCGCACGAAGGTCTACGCCTTCTTCTTCGATGCTGACGGCAAGGCCAATGCCGCCGACTACGGCTCGCCCGGCGAAGGCGTGCGCTCGTTCGGCCTCGGTATCCGCCACAACTTCTGATCCAGTGCGCTTGCGCACCTGATCTGACCAAGCGGCCCTTCGGGGCCGCTTTCTTTTGCCTTCTCGCCAAGAGGGGCGCGAGAATGCGCGCCGGAATCGGGCGATCCCCGATCCACACAGCCCCGCAGTAATACCTCGAGGACCCTCGATGAAATCGCTAAGCACTCGTGCTTTCCTGAAGACGGCCGGCCTGATCACGGTCGGACTGGTGATCGCCGCTTGCGGCAAGAAGGAAGAAGCGGCTCCTGCCGCCCAGGCCCCGGCCTCCGCGCCCCCGCCGCCCCCGCCGGCCAAGGTCGTGGTCGTCGGCACCGACGCTGCGTATGCGCCGTTCGAGCTGCAGAACGAAAAGGGCGAGATCGTCGGCCTGACGATCGACGTCGTGACCGCGGTCGCCAAGAAGGCCGGCTTCGAGGTCAAGTTCGTCAACACGCCGTGGGAAGGCATCTTCAACGCGCTGCAGCAGGGCGACCGCGACATGCTGGCCTCGTCGATCACGATCACCGACGAGCGCAAGCAGACGATGGACTTCACCAACCCCTACTTCGACGCGTTCCAGCTGATCGCGGTGAAGGAGAGCTCCAAGGTCGCCAAGTTCGACGACCTGAAGAAGCTCAAGGTCGGCGTGCAGACCGGCACCACCGGCGATGAAGTCGTGACCAAGCTGCTCGGCAAGAACAGCACCAACGTCAAGCGCTTCGAGTCGACCCCGCTGGCGCTCAAGGAGCTCGAGTCGGGCGGCGTCGATGCCGTCGTGGCCGACAACGGCGTGGTCATCAACTACGTGACCAACAACCCGGCCGCCAAGTTCAAGACCGTCAGCGACAAGGCCTTCGTGCCCGAGCAGTACGGCTTCGCGGTCAAGAAGGGCAACGCCGAGCTGCTCGACAAGCTCAACAAGGGCCTGGCCGACATCAAGGCCGACGGCACCTACGACCAGATCTACGCCAAGTACTTCGGTGCCGCGGCTGCTGCGCCGGCCGCCTCGGCCGCGTCGAAGTGATCTGAGTCGGTAGTTCGTTGTAGAGGACACGGCCCGTGGATCTGCGCTGGGAAATCCTTGCCGGCTACGGGCCGTTGTTCATCTCCGGTATCTGGATGACGATTGGGCTGACCGTCGTCGCCATCACCGGCGGCCTTGCACTGGGCCTGGTGCTCGGGCTGATCACCAGCTCGCGCGAGGGACCCGCGCCCAAGGCTGCGTGGCTGCGCGTGGCGATCAAGCCGCTGCAGTGGCTGACCGTCGCCTACGTCACCTTCTTCCGCGGCACGCCGCTGTTCGTGCAGATCCTGCTGGTGCATTTCGCCTTGATGCCCACGCTGATCCATCCGGACCATGGCCTGCTGCTGTCGGGAGAGGCCGCGAGGGAGTTCCGCCAGAACCACGGCGCGTTCTTCTCCGGCGCGCTGGCGCTCACGCTCAATGCCGGCGCCTACATCTCCGAGATCTTCCGCGCGGGCATCAAGAGCATCCACCGCGGACAGACCCAGGCCGCCTACAGCATCGGCCTGACGCATGCACAGAGCATGCGCTACGTGATCCTGCCGCAGGCCTTTCGCCGCATGGTGCCGCCGCTCGTCAACGAGGGCGTCACGCTGATCAAGGATTCCTCGCTGGTCTCGGCCATCGGCCTGGCCGAGCTGGCGCTGGCCGCACGCACCGTCGCCGGCGCCTATTCGCGCTACTGGGAGCCTTACCTGGCGATCTCGGCGGTCTACCTGGTGCTGACGCTGACGCTGTCGCTGCTGGCCAAGCGGCTCGAGGCGCCGGCCCACCATCACTGATCGACCCGCGATGGCGATCAGCGTCGTGCGTCTCGGAACGCCGCGCGCCGCCGACGAAGGCCCGCGACTGGGCACCGTGAGGCGCCCACCGCGCGGCGTGCCCAAGAGCGAGTTCGCGAGCGGCAACTGGTACGACGTCTGGCTGCCGGCGCTGTCGCCGAGCGCCGAGCTGATGAACGAAGGCCGCGACGCCGCGACCGATGCGCAGTGGGCCGCGTTCGAACGCAAGCTGCGCGCCGAGCTCAAGCGCCCCGATGCGAGCCAGCTGCTCGACACGCTGGCCGTGCTGTCGCAGTCGTCGAACTTCTCGCTCGGCTGCTATTGCGAACACGAGTCGCGCTGCCACCGGTCGGTGCTGCGCCAGTTACTCGAAGAACGCGGCGCGAAGCTGATCTAGATCGCCAACGGGTCGATGTCGACGGCCCAGCGCGTCACGCGCGGCGCCTTGAGCTCGTGCAGCTGCGGCAGCCACCACGCCAGCATCTTCTGCAGCGCCGGACGCGACGAAGCCTCCACCAGCATCTGCGCGCGCTCGATGTCGGCGACGCGCTGCACCGGCGTCGGCACGCTGGGATAGATCAGAACGCCGGCGTCGGCCGATGCGGCCTGCGCGAGCTCGGCGGCCGCATCGAGCCAGCCGCGTGCAGCGTCCTGGGTCTTGGCCTCCGCGCGCAGTAGCGCGAGATGGCTGTACGGCGGCAAGCCGGCGATGCGCCGCTCGTCGAGCTGGCTTCGCACGAAGGCCTCGAAGTCATGGCGGCGCAGCGCATCGAACAGCGCATGCTGCGGATGCCAGGTCTGCACCCACATCTCGCTCGCGCCCGATTGCGCGGCATCGCGACCGGCGCGCCCGCCCGCTTGCATCAGCAGCGCGAACAGCCGCTCGGGCGCGCGGAAATCGCTCGAAAACAGTGCCGCATCGGGATGCACGGCGGCCACCAGCGTCATGCGCCGGAAGTCGTGGCCCTTGGCGACCATCTGCGTGCCGACCAGCACGTCGACCTCGCCGGCATGCACGCGCGCCAGCTCGGCCTCGAGGCTGCCGGCGCGCCGCGTCGTATCGGCATCGATGCGAGCGACGCGCACGCCGGGCAGCTGCTGTGCGAGCTGCTCCTCGAGCCGCTCGGTGCCGCGGCCCAGTGCCTGGATGTCGGCGTTGCCGCAATCGGGGCAGGCGCGCGGCACGCGCTCGGTGAAGCCGCAGTGGTGGCAGCGCAGCGTGCGGTCGGCTTTGTGGAACACGCGCCACGCGCTGCAGTGCGCGCAAGCGCTCTTCCAGCCGCAGTCGAGGCAGTGCAGCACCGGCGCATAGCCGCGCCGGTTCAGCAGCAGCAGGCTTTGCTCGCCGCGATCGACCCGCACGCGCAGTGCATCGAGCAGCGCCGGCGCGATCGCACTGGCGCGCTGTGCCTCGCGCGGCACCGTGTTCATGTCGACCAGCCGCACGGCGGGCTGCGCGCCGCCGCCGATGCGCTCGGGCAGCGCCAGTCGCCGGTAGCGGCCGGTGCCGCCCTCGTTGGCCGCCGTCGCGTTGTGCCAGCTCTCCAGCGATGGCGTCGCCGATCCCAGCAGCACCGGCACGCGCTCGATGCGCCCGCGCACCACCGCGAGATCGCGCGCCGAATAGCGCGCGCCTTCCTGCTGCTTGTACGAAGGATCGTGCTCTTCATCGACGACGATGCTCGCCAGCCGCGGCAGCGGCGCGAACACCGCCATCCGCGTGCCGAGCACGACATCGGCCTCGCCGAGCAGTGCGAGCAGCCAGTTGGCGAGGCGGCGCGCCGGCGTCAGGCCGCTGTGCAGCGAGACGATGCGCCGGCTCGCGAATCGCTCGGCGAAACGCGCCTCGAGCTGCGGCGTCAGGTTGATTTCGGGCACCAGCACCAGCGCCTGGCCGCCGGCTTCGAGCGCACGCGCAACCTCGCGCAGATAGACCTCGGTCTTGCCGCTGCCCGTCACGCCGTGCAGCAGATGAACGCCGCCGTCGGCCGCGCCCACCGCCAGCGCCGCGACCGCTTCGGCCTGCGCGCCGGTCAGGGCCGGCAGCACCGGCCCAGGCACGTCCGTGCGGGCCGGCAGCAGCCGCTTGCGCAGCCGCGCCAGCCGGCGCGCCAGTGCGACCGGCGCGAGGTTGCGCAGCTCCGGCGGCAGGACCGCCAGCGCGACCTCGCCGATGCCACGCTGGTAGTAGCCGGCCGCGAAGCCGACCAGTTCGCGCCAGCCGGCCGGCAGTGGCGGCAGCGCGTCGTGCACCGCGACGACGGCCTTGAGCCGTTCGTCCGGCAGCGCCTGCGCCGCGGCCTCAGTCGCGCCCCAGACCACGCCCAACACCTCGCGGCGCCCGAAAGGCACCCGCACCAGGCTTCCCGGTGCGAGTGGCTGCTCGCTCAGGTAGTCAAGCGGTGCATCGATCCCGCTGTGCTGCGGCGCATCGACGGCCACCGCCACGCGGCACGACGGGCGCGCCCCATCGGCCCCGGCGGGGGGCGCGACAGGCGGCACATCGGCGGGCGTCGAAGCCATGCGTCAGCAGGTGGAAGTTCGAAGAAAGGTGAGAAAAAACCGCCAAGTCATTGATTGGCAAGGCCTTTCCAAGGTATCCACGGAAGCTGTGGAAAACTTTGTGGGGAACCTGCGTGCACGCGTGCTAAGTGCTTGACGGTAAAGGTTCAGGACTGGAATGGTGCATTTGCGAGCACCCCGACGAAGTGTTTGAAATCAAGCACTTAGCGCGGCGCCCTGTGATCGGGCTGCTGCGTCGCAACAGCCCTGCGGCGGTGCATGACGCGCTTGACTTTTGGGGATAAGTCGGTACTGACATGCGCCTTTCCCGGGTAAACCCGGCTTGCTCGCGCAATGCAGCAAAGCGCGCAGCAAAGCACTCAGCCGCGCATGCGCAGCGAGTGCTCGTGTACCGCGTCGACCAGCACCGAAACCGCCTCCGGCGGCGTGAACTGGCTGATGCCATGACCGAGGTTGAAGACGTGGCCGGCACCGCTGCCGTCGGCGTTGAGCGGGGCGCCGAAGGAGTCGAGCACGCCCGCGGCCGCCTCGCGGATCTGCTGGTGCTCGGCGAACAGCACCGCCGGATCCAGGTTGCCCTGCAACGCGACGCGGTCGCCGACGCGCGCACGCGCCACGCCGAGGTTCACGGTCCAGTCGAGCCCGACGACATCGCAGCCGGCATCGGCGATCTGCTCCAGCCACAGCCCGCCGCCCTTGGTGAAGACGATGCGCGGGATGCGATGGCCGCCATGCTCTCGCTTGACCTGCGCCAGCACCCGCTCGGTATAGGCCAGGCTGAAGCGCTGGAACACGCCGTCGGCCAGCACGCCGCCCCAGCTGTCGAACAGCATCACGGCCTGGGCACCGGCGTCGATCTGCGCGTTCAGGTAGGCCGCGACCGCATCGGCATTGATCTCGAGGATGCGGTGCATCAGGTCGGGCCGGCGATAGAGCATCGACTTGACCAGGCGGTAGTCGTCCGAGCCGCCGCCTTCGACCATGTAGCAGGCCAGCGTCCAGGGGCTGCCCGAGAAGCCGATCAGCGGCACGCGCCCGCGCCCTTGTGCATCGGCGAGCGCGCGGCGGATGCTCGCGACCGCGTCGAACACGTAGCGCAGCTTGTCGAGATCGGGCGCGGCCAGGCGCTTGACGTCGGCCTCGTCGCGCAGCGGATGGGCGAAGCGCGGCCCCTCGCCGGGCGCGAACGACAGGCCCAGGCCCATCGCGTCGGGGACGGTGAGGATGTCGGAGAACAGGATCGCGGCGTCGAGTGCATAGCGCTCGAGCGGCTGCAGCGTGACCTCGGTGGCGAAGTCGGGGTTGGTGGCCAGCCCCATGAAGCTGCCGGCCTTGGCACGCGTGGCGTTGTACTCCGGCAGGTAGCGGCCGGCCTGGCGCATCAGCCAGACCGGGGTGCAGTCGGTCGGCAGGCGCAGGCAGGCGCGCAGGAAGCGGTCGTTGAGCAGCGGCGGCAGCGAGGGGGTGGGGTTCGACATCGTGGCGCGATTGTCGCAGCGCCCCTCACGGTCTTGAACCGCCGGCCCCATCCCCATTTATGCTGCGCACCGCGGGCAACCCGTCCGCCGTCACGACCCGCTTGAAAAAGGAAGCGCCATGTCGACCCTTCGCCTCACGAGCTTCTCGCGCACGGCCCGGCTGGCCGCGGCGCTCGCCTTCGCCGCCGTGCTGAGCGGCTGCGGCTACAACGACTTCCAGCGCCTGGACGAGCAGACCAAGAGCGCCTGGTCCGAGGTGCTCAACCAGTACCAGCGCCGCTCCGACCTGATCCCCAACATCGTCGCCACTGTCAAGGGCGAGGCCAACTTCGAGCAGGAGACGCTGACCAAGGTGGTCGAGGCGCGCGCCAAGGCGACCTCGATGCAGGTCACGCCCGAAACGCTGAACAACCCCGAGGCGTTCCAGAAGTTCCAGGCCGCGCAAGGCGAGCTGTCGAGCGCGCTGTCGCGCCTCTTGGTCGTCACCGAGAACTACCCCAACCTGAAGGCCAACCAGGGCTTCCAGGACCTGCGCGTGCAGCTCGAAGGCACCGAGAACCGCATCACCGTCGCGCGCAACCGCTACATCCAGGCGGTGCAGCAGTACAACGTGCTGGCGCGCAGCTTCCCGAGCAACCTGACCGCGATGGTGTTCGGCTACCAGGCCAAGCCCAACTTCAGCGTCGCCAACGAGGCGCAGATCTCGGCGCCGCCGGCGGTGAGCTTCGACAAGCCCGCCTCCAAGTGAGGCCGTGCTGAAGCCGGTCATGCGCTGGCTGGCCGCGCTGCTCGCGGCACTGGGCCTCGCCTTCGCGGCGCAGGCCCAGCAGCCGCGCGCGGTGCCGGTGCTGACCGCGAGCGTGATCGACCAGGCGGGCGCGCTCAGCGCCACGCAGGCCAGCGCACTCGAAGCCAAGCTGGCCGGCTACGAGCGCACGCTGGGCACGCAGATCGTCGTGCTGATCGTCGGCACGACGCAGCCGGAGGACATCGCCGACTACACGCAGCGCGTCGGCGATGCCTGGAAGATCGGCCGCAAGGATGTCGGCGACGGGCTCTTGATCGTCGTCGCCAAGGACGACCGGCGCGTGCGCATCGCGCCGGCCAAGACGCTCGAAGGCGCGATCCCCGATCTGGCCGCCAAGCAGATCATCGACCGCGTGATCGTGCCGGCCTTTCGCGCCAATGATTACGCGGGCGGCCTGAACGCCGCCGTCGACCAGCTGGTCGCCCGCATCCGCGGCGAGGCCTTGCCGCTGCCGGGCGAGCGTTCGGCGCGCTCTGGCCAAGCTAGCCAGGGCGCCGACTGGCAGGACCTCGCGATGTTCTTCTTCATCGCCGTGCCGGTGGCCGGTGCGATCCTGACCGGCGTGCTGGGCCGCAAGCTCGGCTCGGTCGTCACCGCCGGCGGCGCCGGCACGCTGGCCTGGTTCGCGACCGCCAGCATGGTGTTCGCCGGCATCGCCGGCGTGCTCGCGCTGGTGCTGGTGGGCGTGCTGGGCATCGGTGCCGCGCGGCGCGGCATGGGATCGCGTCGCGGCGGCTTCGACGTGCCGCCGATCATCTTCGGCGGCGGCGGCGGTTGGGGCGGCGGTGGCGGCGGCGGGGGCTTCTCGTCGGGCGGCGGCGGCGACTTCGGCGGCGGCGGCGCCTCGGGCGACTGGTGAATCGATGAACAAGCTCGCACGCATCCTGCGCCATCGCTGGCTCGACGAGTCCGACACGCGGCGCCTGCTCGGCAAGGGCGCGCTGGAGCGCATCGAAGCGCGCGTGCGCGACAGCGAGCGGCGCCACAGCGGCGAGATCCGTGTGTGCGTCGAGGCCGGCTTGCCGATGGGCTATCTGTGGCGCGGCCTGGGCGCACACGAACGCGCGGTGACGATGTTCGGCAAGCTGCGCGTCTGGGACACCGAGCACAACAACGGCGTGCTGATCTACCTGCTGCTGGCCGAGCACCGCATCGAGGTGCTGGCCGATCGCGGCATCCATCGATGCGCCGGAGCGCAGCGCTGGTCACAGCTCGTCGCGCAGATGGGCGAGGCGTTTCGCGCCGGGCAGTTCGAGCAAGGGCTGATGGCCGCGATCGACTCGATCGACGCGCTGCTGGTCGAGCACTTCGCGCTCGCGTCGGGTGAGAAGAATCCGAACGAATTGCCCGACGCGCCAGTGATCGGCTAGCTGGCGGCGTCTTCCTTCGGCGCACGCGCCGACCCCGCCACCATGTCGAAGCGGAACAGCCGGCACTCGATCGGCCCGTTCCACATCGGCACGCGCCGGCTTTCCTTCAGGCGCATCGCCTGCGGCAACTTCGCATCCGGGCTCAGCACCCAGGCGGTCCAGCCGGCGTAGCCGCGCTTCCAGTGCGTGGCCAGGCGCGCGAAGAAATCGTTGGCCTGTTCGCCGGCCTCGTTCGCGACGAAGCCCTCGCGCGCCGCGCGCTCGCCGCGCGTGCCCTTGGGATCGATCCGCTCGCCGTAAGGCGGATTGAGCATCAGCGTGCCGCGATCGGCCGGGGCCGGGCGCTGCAAGGCGTCGGCGGTCTTGAACTCGATCGAGCCGCGCACGCCGGCGCGCTCGGCATTGCGCGTGGCGAAGTCGGTCATGCGAAACGACACGTCGCCGGCAAAGATCGGCACGCGCGCCGCGTGCCCTGCCGCACGTGCGGCTTCACGCAGCTCGCGCCACGCCGATTGCATCGACGCATCGCGAAACGGCCGCTGGCGCTCGAACGTGAAACGCCGCGCGAGGCCCGGCGCGATGCCGCAGGCGATCTGCGCCGCCTCGACCGCGATCGTGCCCGAGCCGCACACCGGATCGAGCAGCGGCCCGTCCTCTTCGCGGCCCTGCCAGCCGGCGGCCGCGAGCATCGCCGCGGCCAGCGTTTCCTTCAGCGGCGCCTCGCCCTTGTCCTCGCGCCAGCCGCGCTTGAACAGCGCTTCGCCGGAGGTGTCGACATAGATCGACGCGTCGTGCTCGCCGACATGCAGCACCAGCGGCAGGTCGGGCCGCTGCGTGTCGACGCTCGGGCGCGCGCCTTCGCGTTCGCGCAGCTGGTCGCACACGGCGTCCTTCACGCGCAGCGCCGCGAAGTTGAGGCTTCGCAGCGGCGAGCGCTGCGCGGTCGTGTCGACGCGCAAGGTCTCGCGCGCACCGAGCCACTGCTCCCACGCGACGCTGCGCGCCAGCGCATAGAGATCATCCTCGTTGCGATAGCCGCCGAACGCGACGCGCCACAGCACGCGCTGCGCGATGCGGCTGCCGAGGTTGAGCGCCATCGCCTCGCGTGCGCCGCCTTGCACCGCGACGCCGCCGCGTTGCGGCTCGATCGTCGTGCCCGGCAGCAGCCGCTCGATCTCGTCGGCGAGCAGGGGCTCGACGCCCGCCGCGCACGGCAGGAACAACCAGGAAGCCACGTCGTTCACAGCGCCCTCCGCAGGTTGGCCGGCGCGATCTTGAGCGCCTCGCGGTACTTCGCCACGGTGCGCCGCGCGACCTGGATGCCCTGCTCTTCGAGCATTTGGCTCAGCTGGCTGTCCGACAGCGGCTTGCGCTGGTCTTCGGCCGCGACCAGCTGCTTGATCAGCGCGCGCACCGCGGTGCTCGAGGCATTGCCGCCGGCATCGGTGTTCAGCGAGGAGCCGAAGAAGTACTTCAGCTCGAAGGTACCGAAGGGCGTGGACATGTACTTGGCCGTCGTCACGCGAGAGATGGTCGATTCGTGCAGGCCGAGTTCATCGGCGATCTCGCGCAGCACCAGCGGCTTCATCGCGATCGCGCCGTGGCTGAAGAAGGCCTTCTGGCGCTCGAGGATGGCCTGGCTGACGCGCTGGATGGTGTCGAAGCGCTGCAGGATGTTCTTCATGAACCAGCGCGCTTCCTGCAGCCGCGCGCCGAGCGCCTGCGATGCCTCGCCGCCGGCGCCGTTGCGCGCGCCGCCGCGATGCGCCTTGAGCGCTTGCGCATAGAGATCGTTGATGCGCAGCTTGGGCATCACGTCGGGATTGAGCACGACCTTCCAGCCGCGGCCCGACTTCTGCACGATCACGTCGGGCACCACGATGTTGGCCTCGGCGCGCGTGAACGGGCGGCCCGGCTTGGGCTCGCAGCGGCGGATCAGCGCCTGCGCTTCCTTGAGCAGGTCTTCGTCGGCGCCGGTGGCCTGGCCGAGCTTGCGCACGTCGCGGCGCGCCAGCAGCTCGAGGTGATGCTTGCAGATCAGGATCGCGATCGCCTGCGCCTCGCAGCGCTCCTGCTGGCGCAGTTGCAGCACCAGGCACTCGGCCAGGTCGCGCGCGCCGACGCCGATCGGCTCCAGGCTTTGCAGCCACTTGAGCGCGCACTGCAGGCGCTCGCTCAGCTCGCCGACTTGCTCGGCGTCGTCGGGGTCGTCGACCAGGCGCGCGGCGATGTCTTCGATCGAGTCGGCGAGATAGCCGTCTTCATCGAGCGAGTCGATCAGCACCAGCACCGCGGCGCGGTCGAGGTCGGTCAGGCGCATGCCGCGCAGCTGCTCGCGCAGGAAATCCTCGAGGCTTTGCGACGGCGCGTTGCGCTCCATCGGATCGAGCTCGTCGCCGTCGGCCGGCGCGCTGGCGCCGTTCAGGCTGGGCGTCTCGCGGATGCCGTCGAAGTCGTCGCGCTCGGTGCCGTTCTCCCAGTCGTCGCGCGCGGTGGCGCCGAACTCGAGCGAGTCGACGCTGTCGGCGGGCGGCGCTTCGGCCTCGCCGCCGCTGCCTTCCCAGCCCTCTTCGTCGCTGTTGCTGCGCTCGGTCGGGGTCAGCCGATCGGCGCTCAGCGTCGAGGCCGAGGCCTCGAAGGGATTGGGCGCCTCCTCGTCGAGCTCGAGGAAGGGATTGGCCTCGAGCATCTGCTCGACTTCCTGGTGCAGCTCCAGCGTCGACAGCTGCAGCAACCGGATCGATTGCTGCAGCTGCGGCGTGAGCGCCAGGTGCTGCGAGAGGCGAACCTGCAACGACGGCTTCATGTCCTGCTTACCCGTCGTTCGCGATCACATGCGGAAGTGCTCGCCGAGGTACACCTTCCGGACGTCAGGGTTCTCGACGATCTGCTCGGGGCGGCCTTCTGCCAGCACGCGGCCTTCGCTGATGATGTAGGCGCGATCGCAGATGCCCAGCGTCTCGCGCACGTTGTGGTCGGTGATCAGCACGCCGATACCGCGCGCCTTGAGGAAGCCGATGATGCGCTGGATCTCGATCACCGCGATCGGATCGACGCCGGCAAACGGCTCGTCGAGCAGGATGAAGCGCGGCTGCGTCGCCAATGCGCGCGCGATCTCGACGCGCCGGCGTTCGCCGCCCGACAGCGCCAGCGCCGGACTGTCGCGCAGCTTCTCGATCGACAGGTCGTGCAGCAGGCCATCGAGCAGCTGATCGATGCGCGCCGGCGCGAACGGCTTGCCGTTCTCGTCTTGCTGCAGCTCGAGCACCGCGCGGATGTTCTCTTCGACGTTGAGCTTGCGAAAGATCGAGGCTTCCTGCGGCAGGTAGGACAAGCCCAGGCGCGAACGCTCGTGGATCGGCAGGCGCTCGACCTGCTGGCCATCGATGCTGATGCGCCCGGCATCGGCGCGCACCAGGCCGACGATCATGTAGAAGCTGGTCGTCTTGCCGGCGCCGTTGGGCCCGAGCAGTCCGACGACCTCGCCGGCATCGACCGCCAGGTGCACTTCCTTGACGACCTTGCGCGCGCCATAGGTCTTTTGCAGGCCGGTGGCCTCGAGTCGACTGGTGGCAGGCATCGCCACCGCCTGCGGCAGCGCGTTCACTTCGAGCCCGCCTGCGATGCGGCGGGATCGCGCGGCGTCAGCACGCCGCGAACGCGCCCCGACGGCGCCGCCGAAGAAGGCCCACCGACGACCTGGAACACCTCGGTCGTGTTGTCGTAGGAGATGGTGTTGCCGGCCACTTCGTCGGCCAGCGTCGTGCCGCGAAAGCGCTTGAGCACCGCCTGGTTGATCAGCCGCACGGTGTCGGCGCGGCCGTCGTACTCGAGGCGCTCGGCCTCGCCTTCGATCACTTCATCGAGGCCGTCGCGCTTCTGTCGGAAGTAGGCGCGGCGGTTCGTGCTGCCGGTGGCGACGGCGAACTGGTAGCCCTCGGGCGTCTGGCGCACCTCGACGCGATCGGCGCGGATCACGATCGTGCCCTTCGTGATCTCGACGTTGCCGGTCAGGATGTTGAGCTGGCGAAGGTCGTCGACCTTGGCGGAATCGGCCGCGAATTCGAGCGGTCGGTTGCGGTCGGCCTTCTCGGCCCGCACGCCGGGCATGGCCGCGAGCAACAAGGCGGCGAACAGCAGACGGCAGTGGGAGAACGAAGGCGACATAACTACGGCACGAATCTTGCGGGCCATTCTAGTTCAGGGTTATCGCGGCCAAGCTGCCGTGGTGCCTTTCACACGTCAGCCGGAACGGGCCTTGACGGCCGCGTCGGAATGCAAACGGCCGCCCGAAGGCGGCCGTCGAAGCTCGCGATGCGCCGCTTACTTCTTGCGCATCTGCGCGATCAGGTAGTCGGTCACTTCGAGCGATCGCTCGTTGCCGCCGGCCAGCGTGCCCGAGGTATAGAACTGGCCGTTGATGCCCATCGCGGGCGTGCCGTCGATCTTGTAGCCCTCGGACAGCTTCTTGGCCTGGCTGGCCTTGTTCTGCACCGAGAACGAGTCGAGCAGCTCGCCCATCTTGGCGCGGTCGACGCCGTTCTTGGCCGCGAAGTCGAGGATCTTGTCCTTGGTGTCGAGCATGTTGCGCTCGAGGTGGATCGCGGTGAAGACCTTGCGATGCAGCGTGTCGACCAGGCCCAGCGTCTCGATCGCGAAGTACAGGCGCTGGTGGATGCCGAACGGCACTTCGCGGAAGGCCACCGGCATGCGACGAAACAGCACGTCGGCCGGCTGGCGCTTGGCCCAGGCGTCGAGCGCCGGCTCGAACTGGAAGCAGTGCGGGCAGCCGTACCAGAAGAACTCGAGCACCTCGATCTTGTTCGGATCGAGGGTCGGCTGGCGGGTCGGCAGCTTGACGTAGTGCGTGCCCGCCACCGGGCCGCCCTGGGCCTGCGCGGCCACGGGCAGCAGCGAGGCGGCCGCGGCACTGGCCGCCAGCGTGGTCGTGAACTCACGACGATTCAGCATGAAGTCCAATCCTTTCTGCGTTGTTCGGCGCCGGATGCCGCTCGGCGGTGCCTGTGAGGAGTCTGCCGCACCGTCTTTGGTTCACTACTTCTGCACGCGCACGAGCGCCGCCTCGACCGCGTTGCCCGCCAGCTTGTCCTGCGTCGCCTCGGCGTCGCCGCGCTTGTCGAACGGGCCGACGCGCACCCGGTACACGGTGCGCCCGTCCTGCTCGCGCTCGGTGATGCGCGACTCGAAGCCCAGCATCGCCAGCTTGGCGCGCTGCTGCTCGGCGTCTTCGGTTCGACCGTAGGCGCCGGCCTGCACGAAATAGACGAACGCATCAGTCGTGCCCGCGGCTGACGCGGCACCCGGCTTGGCCGGCGCGGCAGCCTGCGGTGCCGAGGCCGGCGCCGGCTTCGCGGCCGTCGCGGGGGCCGGCGTCGCGGCGGTTGCGGGGGTGGTGCCAGGGGTCGCGGCAGGCGTCGCCGGGCGGGCGCCGGGCTTGCCGTTCAGCGGCGCGTTCGGATCCCAGTTCTTGTTGCGCTCGGCCTCGGCGGCGTCCTGCTCGGCGGTGCGCTGCGGCACCTTGTTGACGAACGGGATCGGCACCTTGGCCACGTACAGCGCGACGCCGAGCGCCAGCGCCAGGCCGACCAGCAGGCCGACGATCAGGCCGATCAGGAAGCCGCCACGCTGGCGGGCCGGAAGTGCAGTCATGCGGTCTTTCGAAGGAGTTGGATCACATCTTCTCGGGCGCGCCGACGCCCAGCACGGCCAGGCCGTTGCGCAGCACCTGCGCCGTCGCGGCCAGCAGGGCCAGGCGCGCACGCGTCAGCGCGGCGTCGTCGGTCAGGAAGCGCTCGGCCGCGTAGTAGCTGTGGAAGGCGCTCGCGACATCGCGCAGATAGAAGGCCACGTCGTGCGGCGCGAGGTCGCGCGCGGCGGCGGCCAGCATCTCGGGGAAGGCGGCCAGCTTGAGCAGCAGCGCGGCCTCGGACGGCGCCACCAGCAGCGACAGATCGGCGTCGGCATGCCCGCCGCTCGATTGCGCGATCACCGAGCAGATGCGCGCATGCGCGTACTGCACGTAGAAGACCGGGTTCTCGTCGTTCTTCTTCAGCGCGAGGTCGACGTCGAAGGTGAACTCGGTGTCGGCCTTGCGGCTGATCAGGAAGAAGCGCACCGCGTCGCGGCTGGTCCAGTCGATCAGGTCGCGCAGCGTCACGTAGCCGCCGGCGCGCTTGGAGATCTTGACCTCCTCGCCGCCCTTCATCACGCGCACCATGGTGTTGAGCACGTAATCCGGATAGCCCTGCGGAATGCCGGCGCCGGCCGCCTGCAGCCCGGCGCGCACGCGCGCGATCGTGCCGTGATGATCGGTGCCCTGGATGTTCACGACCTTGACGAAGCCGCGCTCCCACTTGTTGACGTGATAGGCGACGTCGGGCACGAAGTAGGTGAAGCTGCCGTCGGACTTGCGCATCACGCGGTCCTTGTCGTCACCGTAGTCGGTGGTGCGCAGCCACAGCGCGCCGCCTTCCTCGAAGGTCTTGCCGGCCGCGACCAGTCGATCCACCGTCGCGGCGACGCGCCCGCTCGAGTACAGGCTCGACTCGAGGAAGTAGTTGTCGAAACGCACGCCGAAGGCCTGCAGGTCGAGGTCCTGCTCGTGGCGCAGGTAGGCGACCGCGAACTGGCGCATGCCGTCGAGATCGTCCTTGTCGCCCGAGGCGGTGAACGCGCGGTCGTCGGCCTGCACGGTCTTCTTCGCGAGGAAGTCGGCCGCGATGTCGGCGATGTACTCGCCGTTGTAGGCCGCCGCGGGCCAGGCCTCGTCGCCGGGCTTCAAGCCATCGACGCGCGCCTTGACCGACAGCGCGAGGTTGCCGATCTGGACCCCGGCGTCGTTGTAATAGAACTCGCGCGTGACCTGCCAGCCCTGGGTCTCGAACAGGTTGCAGATCACGTCGCCGAGCGCGCCCTGGCGGCCGTGGCCGACATGCAGCGGGCCGGTCGGGTTGGCCGAGACGAACTCGACCATCAGCTTGTCGTCACGCGCGGCGGCGCGGCCGAAGCGCTCGCCCTCGGCCAGCACGTCGGCGACGACGGCCTGCTTGGCAGCAGCCTTGAGGCGCAGGTTGATGAAGCCGGGCCCGGCGATCTCGAGCGCCTCGACCCACTGCGCGACCACCGGCTTGGCTTGCAGCGCGGCGACCAGCGCCTGCGCGACCTCGCGCGGGTTCTTCTTCAGCGGGCGCGCGAGCTGCATCGCCGCGGTGATGGCCAGGTCGCCGTGCGCGGCCTGCTTGGGATTCTCGAAGGCCGCGGTCGGGGCCTCGCCGGGCGCCAGTTCGGCCAGTGCCTCGCCCAGCGCGCCCAGCAGCGCTTGTTTCACTCGGATCATCGGGCGATTCTACGGGGGGCCTCGGGCCGCAGATGGCGCGCGGCGGCGCGGCCACGCGGGCGTGAAGCAGTCGGCATGCGGCCAACGAGGCGGCTTGTGGCTTGCGGCCCGCCGTGCAAAATCGGCCGGCAACACTTCAGGCTTCAATGAGCTTCGCACCTCCCACCGTCGACCGCATCGGCAAGTACCGCGTGCTGCGCGTGCTCGGCGAAGGGGCGACCAGCGAGGTCTTCCTCGGCCACGACGAGTTCAACGACCGCCCCGTCGCGATCAAGCGCGTGCGTCCGAGCGCGCTGAGCGATCGCCAGGCCGGCACGCAGCCGGCACATTTCTTCGCCGCCGAAGCGGCCCTGGTCGGCCAGCTGCACCATCCCAACGTGGTGCAGATCTACGACGCGGTGCCCGATGCCGACGGGCCCTACGTCGTGATGGAGTACGTGCCGGGCACGACGCTGCGCGAGTTCTGCCGCGCCGACGCGTTGCTGCCGCTCGAGCAGATCGTCGAAATCGGCTTCAAGTGCGCGATGGCGCTCGACTACGTCTGGCGCCAGGGCCTGATCCACCGCGACGTGAAGCCGGCCAACATCCTGGCGACGGTGGGCGCCAACCAGCAGGTCACCGACATCAAGATCAGCGACTTCGGCAGCGTCCTGAACCTCGGCGCCGACACCACCCAGGTGTTTCGCGTCGGCTCGCTGGCCTACATGCCGCCCGAGCAGCTTGACGGCGACGCGCTCGACACGCGTGCCGACATCTACGCGCTCGGCGCAGTGCTCTATCACCTGATCGCCGGGCGTCCGCCGTTCGAGGCCGATTCGCAGCCGGCGCTGATGAACCTGATCTGCACCGCGCAGCCGGCACGGCTGCCGACGCTGCGCGCGGGCGTCGATCCCGCGGTCGACATCGTCGTGCAGCGCGCGCTGTCGAAGTCGCCCACCGATCGCTACCCAGACTGGCACAGCTTCGCGCAGGCGCTGTCGTCGCTGGTCGCGAATCAGCAGGTGCCGCGCGGCAACCTGCAGGCGGTGCTCGACTCCGAGCGCTTCAACCTGCTGCGCAGCCTCGAGTTCTTCAACCACTTCGGCGATGTCGAGCTGTGGGAGGTGGTGCACCGCGCGAAGTGGCTGCGCTATCCGCTCGCGCACCGCATCTACAAGCGCGGCGAGGAAGGCAACACCTTCCACATCATTGCCCAGGGCGCGGTCGAGGTGTATCGCGAAGGCCAGCGCGTGGCGCATCTGGGCGCCGGCACCTCGGTCGGCGAGATGGCCTATCTCGCGCCCAGCCCGGAGCTGCGCCGCCACAGCACCGATGTCGTCGTCACCGAACCGGCCGCGACGATCGCCTTCACGCCCGAGACGATGGCGCGCCTGAGCCCGGGCTGCCGCCATCTGTTCGACGAAGCCTTCATCCGCGTGCTGGTGCGCCGGCTGCATGTCGCGCACGAGGCGCTGGCGCATCCGCGCCGCATCATGTGACGGTTTGACTGCCGGTTGACAGGGCCACGCCCGACTTGTGGCGCGGCGAAGGGCCGTGCTTGAATCGCTTCGTCCTCGCGTCCATCCAACGCCTTACCGGAGACCGAACGATGAAGTCGCTGTTCACCGCCATGCTGCTGGGCACCGCGCTGTGCGTCGCCCAGGCCCAGACCGCCGCACCCGCGTCCGCACCCGCCGCCAAGGAAACGCAGCAGGAAAAGATGGCCCGCTGCAGCACCGAGAACAAGGGCAAGAAGGGCGACGAATACAAGGCCGCCCAATCGAAGTGCCTGTCGGCCAAGCAGGAGACGCAGCAGGAGAAGATGGCCCGCTGCAGTACCGAGAACAAGGGCAAGAAGGGCGACGAGTACAAGGCCGCCCAGTCGGCCTGCCTGAAGGGTTAGCCCCCACGCTCACTGCGTTCGCTGCCCCCGAGGGGGCCCTTGCAGCGGACCGGCAAAGCCGGATCCGCGCAAGCTCGCGAAAGGCGGTCAGCGCGTCAGCACACCTCTAGCCAGCAGCACCGCGAACAGCGGCGGCACGATCAGCAGGTGCGCCTGCAGCATGATCCAGCGCCGTGCGCTGCGCACTTCGTCCGGCGGCGGCAGCGCGCCGTTGGCATTGGCCTGGCGGCGCCAGCGCTGGAAGGCGCGCGTCGGCGGCAGCGAGCACAGGCCGATCGCGACGTAGGTCGCCACCTTGGCCCACAGCAACGGCTGGCTGCCGTACCAGCCCAGGCCCTTGACGCCCCACACCACGCGCAGCGCGCCGGTCAGCAGCACCGCCATCGCGGCCACGAGGTAATACAGGTCCAGGCGCGACAACCGGCGTACCGCCTCGACATTCATCCACTCGGGCCGGCACAGCGCGGCCTCGCTGGAGAGAAAGGTCACCAGCGACAGGATCGCGACGATGTGGGCATAGGCGAGGACTGCTTCGAAGGCCATGCGCTTGTCCGGTTCAGGCGGCCGCGCGCACCGGGGCCGCACGCGCCGCACCGCCGCCGCTCCAGTACGTCGCCTCGCCATAGGTCTGCTTGATGAAGTCGATCCACAGCCGCACGCGCAGAGGCAGATGGCGACGCTGCGCGAACACCGCGTAGATGCCGTTCGGCGGCGCCGCGAACTCGTCGAGCACGCTGACCAGCGCACCGCTGGCGACCTCCTGCTCGACCTCCCAGGTGCTGCGCCAGGCGATGCCGTGGCCGGCCAGGCACCAGTCGTGCAGCACCTGGCCGTCGGAGCAGTCGAGCCGGCCCGGCGGCTTCAGGTGGACCACCTCGCCTTCGACCGTGAAGGCCCAGCCGCGCGTCTGGCTCGCATCGGAGCTGAGCGACAGGCACAGATGGCGAGCGAGCTCGTTCGGATGCGAGGGCGTGCCGTGGCGCTTCAGGTAGGCCGGGGTCGCGACGCACAGCCGGCGGTTGTCGGCCAGGCGCAGGCTGACGAGGCTGGAGTCCGGGAGGCTGCCGACCCGCACCGCGCAGTCGTAGCCCTCGTTGACGATGTCGACGACGCGGTCGCTCAGGTTGAGCGACACCGAGACCTCGGGATGCAGCTGCGCGAACTTCGGCACCAGCGGCGCGACATGCCGGCGCCCGAAGCCCGCCGGCGCCGTGATGCGCAGATGCCCGCTGGCCTTGACGCCGCCGGCGCTGACGCTGGCCTCGGCGTTGGCCAGGTCGGACAGCAGGCGCTGGCAGTCCTCGAGGTAGGCGCTTCCTTCGTGCGTCAGCGAGATGCGCCGCGTCGTGCGCACCAGCAGCTTGACGCCCAGCCGCGCTTCGAGCGCGTCGATGCGCCGGCCGATCACCGCCGGCGCAACGCCCTCGGCATTGGCCGCGGCCGTCAAACTGCCCTTGGTCGCGACGGCGACGAAGGATTCGATCTGCTTGAGTCGATCCATTCGAACTACTTGGGTTGGCGGGCAGATTAGGCGCAGCAAAGTAAAAGATCAAGCGCAACCGGGCCGGTTAATCCCGCCCTGTGTTGCTAATAGAGTTCAGGTCAAGATGCTCAGCCTCCTCGACGCCGCCCTGATCGGCGCCGGCGCGTTTGCCGCCGGTGCCGTGAACTCGGTCGCGGGCGGCGGCAGCTTCTTCTCCTTCCCGGCGCTGCTGGCGGTCGGCGTGCCGCCGGTGGTGGCCAACGCCAGCAACTCGGTCTCGCTGTGGCCCGGCAGCCTGTCGGGCGCCTGGGCCTACCAGCGCGAGCTGCGCGCGCTCAAGCGCTACCTGCTGCCGATGTCGGCGGTCTCGCTGCTCGGCGGTGCGCTCGGTGGCTGGCTGCTGCTGCGCACCAGCGACGGCGCCTTTGCGCGGATGATCCCGTGGCTGCTGGCCTTCGCGACCGCGCTGTTCGCGTTCAGCCCGCAGCTGTCGCGCGCACTTGCGCGGTGGCGCAGCCAGCGCGGCCAGCGACGCGCGGCGAGCGGTGGCGGCGGCTGGCTGGTGCAGGCCCTGGTCTCGATCTACGGCGGCTTCTTCGGCGCCGGCATGGGCATCCTGATGATGGCCAGCCTGTCGATCGCCGGCCACGACGACGTGCAGGAGGTCAACGCGATCAAGAACCTGCTGTCGGCGTTGATCTACACGGTGACCGTGATCACCTTCGTGGTCGCCGGCGCGGTCAGCTGGCCGCACACCGCCACCATGCTCGCGACCGCGACGCTGGGCGGCTGGTGGGGCGCGACGATGGCGCGCAAACTCCCGGCACATTGGCTGCGACGCGTCGTGATCGCCGTGGCGCTGCTGCTGACGCTGCACTATTTCTTCAAGGTCTACGGCGCGTCCTGATCGCGCCGCTCGCTTCACCCGCAGTTTCATTGTTCCCAGGAGAGCCACCATGAGCCTCAAGCTTCCGCAAGGCATGCAGATCACCGGCGCGATCGAGCCCGGCTTCGAAACCATCCTCACGCCCGACGCGCTGGCGCTGGTCGCCAAGCTGCACCGCGCCTTCGAGCCGCGCCGCCAGGAACTGCTGGCCGCGCGCGTCGAGCGCGCCAAGCGCCTCGATGCCGGCGAGCGCCTCGACTTCCTGCCCGAGACCAAGGCGATCCGCGAAGGCGACTGGAAGGTCGCGCCGATCCCGAAGGCGCTGCACTGCCGTCGCGTCGAGATCACCGGCCCGGTCGACGCCAAGATGGTGATCAATGCCTTCAATTCGGGCGCCGACAGCTACATGACCGACTTCGAGGACAGCAACTCCCCGACGTGGTCGAACCAGATCCAGGGCCAGATCAACCTCGGCCAGGCGATCCGCCGCACGCTGACGCTCGAGAGCAAGGGCAAGACCTACAAGCTCAACGACAAGATCGCGACGCTGCAGGTGCGCCCGCGCGGCTGGCACCTCACCGAGAAGAACGTGACGATCGACGGTGCGCGCGTCTCGGGCGGCATCTTCGACTTCGCCCTCTTCCTGTTCCACAACGCCAAGGAACAGATCTCGCGCGGCGCCGGCCCGTTCTTCTACCTGCCCAAGATCGAGAGCCATCTCGAGGCGCGCCTGTGGAACGACATCTTCGTGATGGCGCAAAACGAGATCGGCCTGCCGCAGGGCACGATCAAGGCGACGGTGCTGATCGAGACCATCATCGCCGCGTTCGAGATGGACGAGATCCTCTATGAGCTGCGCGAGCACAGCGCGGGCCTGAACGCCGGTCGCTGGGACTACATCTTCTCGTGCATCAAGAAGTTCAAGGTCGACAAGAACTTCTGCCTGGCCGACCGCGCCAAGGTCACGATGACCGCGCCCTTCATGCGCGCCTATGCGCTGCTGCTGCTCAAGACCTGCCACCACCGTGGCGCGCCGGCGATGGGCGGCATGAGCGCACTGATCCCGATCAAGAACGATCCCGAGAAGAACGCCGTCGCGATGGCCGGCATCATCAGCGACAAGAAGCGCGACGCGACCGACGGCTACGACGGCGGCTGGGTCGCGCACCCGGGCCTGGTCGAGCCGGCGATGAAGGAGTTCGTCGCGGTGCTGGGCGACAGGCCCAACCAGTTCGAGGTGCAAAAGCCCGAGGTCAACGTGAAGGCGGCCGACCTGCTGGACTTCCAGCCCGAGACGCCGATCACCGAGGCGGGCCTGCGCATGAACATCAACGTCGGCATCCACTACCTGGGTGCCTGGCTGGCCGGCAACGGCTGCGTGCCGATCCACAACCTGATGGAAGACGCCGCGACCGCCGAGATCAGCCGCTCGCAGGTCTGGCAGTGGATCCGCTCGCCCAAGGGCGTGCTGGAAGACGGCCGCAAGGTCACCGCCGAGATGGTGCGCGGCCTGATCCCCGAGGAGCTCGGCAAGATCAAGGCCGGCGGCTTCGAGGGCAAGTTCGAGCGCGCCGCGCAGATCTTCGAGCAGATGAGCACGCAAGACGAGTTCGCGGAGTTCTTGACCCTGCCGCTGTACGAAGAAGTCTGATCTTTCGCTGACCCTTCGAGACGGCGCCTTCGGGCGCCGTCTTCGCTTCAAGGCCGGATTCCCGCGCTTCATCGCGCGAGGGGATGACACGGCGGGCCGTTTCGCTACATTGCGGCGCGCGCCTGCCGGCGCGCTTCGACGGAGTCCGAACCACGTGAATATCCCTCGCGCCCTTTCCGCGGCCGCACTCGGCCTGGCCTGCACCGTGTCCATCGCCCAGACCTCGGGCATCGACCGCTCGCTCAACGATCGCAAGGTCCGCATCCAGGACGACTTCTTTCGCCACGTCAACGGCACGTGGTTCGACAAGACGCCGATCCCCGAGCACCGCGCCGGCATCGGCGCCTTCGAGCAGATCCACGAGAGCATCCAGCCGCAGCTGCGCGAGCTGATCGAAACCGCGGCGCGCCAGCCGAACCACCCGCAGGCACGCAAGATCGGCGACCTCTACGCCAGCTTCATGGACGAAGCGCGGCTCGAGACGCTGGGCATCAAGCCGCTGGCGCCGGAGCTGGCCGCGATCGACGCGGTCAAGACCGCCGGCGAGCTGTCGGCCCTGTTCGCTCGCCACACGGCGATCGGCGTGTCGTCGCCGCTGGGCTTCTACATCCACCAGGACGCCAAGGACTCGTCGCGCTACATCGCCGACCTCGCGCAAGGCGGGCTCGGCCTGCCCGACCGCGACTACTACCTCAATGCCGAGGACGCGCGCCTGGCCAACATCCGCGCGCAATACGTCGTCGCGCTGACGCGCCTGTACAAGCTCGCCGGCATCGCCGATGCGCAGGCCGAGGCCGATGCCAAGGCAGTGCTCGCGCTCGAGACCGAGATCGCGCGCGTCTCGCGCACACGCGTCGAGAACCGCGATCCGGTGCGGCAATACAACCCCTACCCGCTCGGCGCGCTGCCGGCGCTGGCGCCACAGATCGGCTGGCAGCCCTGGCTCGAGGCCGGCGGCCTGGCCGGCAAGGTCGACTCGATCATCGTCAGCCAGCCGGAGTACGTCACGGGCGTCGGCAAGCTGATCGAGACCACGCCGGTCGAGACCTGGCGCGCCTATGCGCGCGGGCGGCTGCTGTTCACCTATGCGCCCTACCTCAGCAAGGACTTCGTCGACGCGCGATTCGCCTTCGTCGGGCCGGTGCTGCGCGGCACGCCCGAGCTTGCGCCGCGCTGGAAGCGCGGCGTGCAGCAAGTCGAGCTGTCGATCGGCGAGGCGCTCGGCCAGCTCTATGTCGCGAAGTACTTCCCGCCGGCCTCGAAGGCGCGCATGGAGAAGCTGGTCGCCAACCTGCTCGAGGCCTATCGGCAAGGCATCGACCGGCTCGACTGGATGAGCCCGGCCACCAAGAAGGAAGCGCAGGCCAAGCTCGCGACCTTCATGCCCAAGATCGGCTATCCCAAGCGCTGGATCGACTACTCGGCGCTGGAGATCCGTCGTGACGACCTGCTCGGCAACGTCTCGCGCGCCAATGCCTTCGAACATGCGCGCCAGCTCGCCAAGCTCGGCAAGCCCATCGACCGCGACGAGTGGCTGATGACGCCGCAGACCGTCAACGCCTACTACAACCCCGAGCTCAATGAGATCGTGTTCCCGGCCGCGATCCTGCAGCCGCCGTTCTTCGACCCCAAGGCCGACGACGCGGTGAACTACGGCGCCATCGGCGCGGTGATCGGCCACGAGATCAGCCACGGCTTCGACGACGAGGGCAGCCAGTACGACGAAAAAGGCAACCTGCGCAACTGGTGGACCGCCGAGGACCGCGCGCGCTTCGAGGCCAAGACCAAGAAGCTGATCGAGCAGTACAACGCCTTCGAGCCGGTCAAGGGCTATCACGTCAACGGTGAGCTGACGCTCGGCGAGAACATCGCCGACATCTCCGGCCTCGCGATCGCCTACCAGGCCTGGCAGCTGTCGCTGGGCGGCAAGCCGGCCAGGAAGATCGACGGCCTGACCGGGGCCGAGCGCTTCTTCTACGGCTTCGCGCAGACCTGGCGCGGCAAGCGCCGCGATCAGGCGCTGATCGAGCAGCTGAAGTCGGACCCGCACTCGCCCGACGAGAACCGCGCCAACGGCTCGGTGCGCAACGAGCAGGGCTTCTACGAGACCTTCAAGCTCAAGCCGGGCGACAAGCTCTACCTGCCGCCCGAGGAGCGCGTGAAGATCTGGTGACGCCTGCGGCGGGCCGGCTCGCGCAAAATCGCGCGACCCGACCCGACCGCGATGAGCGCCACCCCTGCCCCCGCCCCCGCGCATGCGCCCGACTCGCTCGAGGCGCTGAAGGCGCGCCACGGCGAGCGCTACCGCTGGCTGGTGCTCGCGACGGTGATGATCGGCACCGTCGCGTCGATCCTCGCGTCGACCATCGTCAACGTCGCGGTGCCGGCGCTGAGCCATCACTTCCAGCTCGGCCAGGAACGCGCGCAGTGGGTCTCGGCCGGCTTCATGGCGGCGATGACGCTGTCGATGCTGACCACGCCGTGGCTGCTGGCGCGCTTCGGCTACCGCAACACCTACCTCGGCGCGGTCGCGCTGCTGGGCGCGGGCGGCGCGATCGGCGGACTCGCCACCGACTTCACGCTGGTGCTGGCGATGCGCGCCGTCGAGGGCCTCGCGGCCGGCGTGCTGCAGCCGATTCCCTCGATCATCATCCTGCGCTCCTTCGGCCCCGGCGAGCAGGGCCGCGCGATGGGCATCTTCGGCTTCGGCGTCGTGCTCGCGCCGGCGCTCGGGCCCAGCGTCGGCGGCGTGCTGGTGGAGCATCTGGGCTGGCGCTCGATCTTCTATTTCGTGCTGCCGTTCTGCGTGCTGGCCGCGGTGCTTGCGCGCCGCTACCTGCCGCATGCGCGCCCGGCCGGCGGCGCACCCGGCTCGCACGACGTGCGGCTCGACCTGCCCGGCCTCGCGCTGCTCGCGGTGATGATCCTCGCGCTGCTCAACGGCCTGGTCGAGCTGCATTCGAAGTCGGCGAGCCAGGGCCTGGTGCTGATCGGCATCGCGCTGGTGGCGATGGCGTGCTTCGTGATGTGGCAGCGGCGCGCGACGCATCCGCTGCTGGCGCTGGCGCTGTTTCGCGAGCGCGCGTTCACGATGGGCTCGATCGTCGCCTTCGTCTACGGCATGGGCTTGTTCGGCTCGACCTACCTGGTGCCGGTGTTCATGCAAAGCGCGCTGCACTTTCGCCCGACCGAAGCCGGCGCCGCGCTGCTGCCCGCCGGCCTGGTGCTGGCGGTCACGATCCCGATCGCCGGGCGCATGGCCGATCGCTTCGAGCCGCGCTACCTGATCGCGCTGGGCGTGCTGCTGCTGGCGATGTCGTTCGCGCTGATGGCCGGTGTCGGCGCCGGCACCGCGCTGTGGGCGCTGGTCGCGATCGCGATCGTCGGGCGCATCGGGCTCGGGTTGATCCTGCCGTCGCTGAACCTCGCCGCGGTGCGGCGCACCGAGCCGGCGCTGCTGCCGCACGCGGCCAGCGGCATCAACTTCATGCGCCAGCTCGGCGGCGCGGTCGGCGTCAGCACGGTCGGCATCGTGCTCGAATGGCGGCTGCGCGTGCACGAACACGACCATCCGCTGGCGGCTTTCACCGAGACTTTCTGGATGATCGCGCTGGTCTGCGCATTGGCCGCGATCGCCGCATGGGCGATGGGCAAGAAGAATGAAGCATCGAGGGGAGAAGCGCGTGGCGCTTGAAGAGGACAACGCACTTCCGGCACGTACCGACGTGCTGGTGATCGGCGCCGGCCCGGCCGGCAGCGCCTGCGCGCTGTGGCTGGCCAGGCATGGCGTCGACGTGGTGCTGGCCGACCAGCACGCCTTTCCGCGCGACAAGGTCTGCGGCGACGGCCTGATCCCCGACGCGCATGCCGCGTTGAAGCGGCTCGGCGTCTACGACGAGGTGATGGCCGCAGCACAGCGCGCCAGCCATGTCGGCGCGGTCGCGCCCAGCGGCGGGCGCGTCGACGTGCCGGGCCAGCTCGCGGTGCTGCCGCGGCGCGAACTCGACATGATCCTGTGCCGCGCCGCGGTGAATGCAGGCGCGAAGCTGCTCGCGCCCGCGCGCTTCGAGGCGCCGATCGAGGAGGCCGGCGCCGTGGTCGGCGCGCGCATGAACGTCGACGGCCGCACGCACGAACTGCGCGCGCGCCACGTCGTGCTCGCGACCGGCGCGCGGCCGCAGGCGCTGATCGCCGCGGGCCTGTGCGAGCGCCGCGAGCCCAGCGGCGTCGCCTTGCGCGGCTACGTGCGCAACGACGCGATGGCCGGGCGCATGAACACGCTCGACGTGGTCTGGCACCGCCGCCTGCGCGGCGGCTACGGCTGGATCTTCCCGGCACCCGGCAGCCTCTTCAACATCGGCGTGGGCCTGCTCGACAGCCACGAGCGCAGCGGCGCAGCGCAGCGCCGCGCGATCGAGGACGTCAACCTGCGCGAGCTGTTCGCGACCTTCTGCGAGGTCTACGCGCCGGCGCGCGAACTGATGCGCGACGGCATCCCCCAAGGCGATCTCAAGGGCGCGCCGCTGCGCTGTTCGCTGCAGGGCGCGCGCCTGGGCAAGGCCGGCCTGCGCGTCACCGGCGAGGCCGCGGGCAGCACCTATTCCTTCACCGGCGAGGGCATCGGCAAGGCGATGGAGACCGGCCTGCTGGCCGCCGAGAATCTGCTCGCCGCGCGCGACGCCGATCTCGACGATGCGCAGGCTCTCGCGAACTACGAAGCCGCGATCGCGCAGCTCAAGCCGCGTTTCGATCTTTACGAGCGCGCCAACCGCGTCAACCATCGCCCCTGGCTGGCCGACCTGCTGGTGTGGCGCGCGCAGCGCAGCCCGCGCGTGCGCGAGCGCATGGCCGGCGTGCTCGACGAGAGCCGCAATCCGGGCAGCCTGGTGACCGCACGCGGCCTCCTCATGCTCTTTCTTCCGGGCTGACCCATGTGCCAACTCCTCGGCATGAACGCGAACACGCCGACCGACATCGTGTTCAGCTTCACCGGCTTCTCGACCCGCGCCGAGGAGCACAAGGACGGCTTCGGCATCGCCTTCTTCGAAGGCGCCGGCGTGCGCTGCTTCGTCGACCACCAGGGCGCCAACAGCTCGCCGATCGCCGAGATGGTGCGCCGCTATCCGATCAAGAGCGACAACATCGTCGCCCACATCCGCAAGGCCACGCAGGGCCGCGTCGCGCTCGAGAACACCCACCCCTTCGTGCGCGAGCTGTGGGGCCGCTACTGGGTGTTCGCGCACAACGGCGACCTGAAGGACTTCCATCCCAAGCTGCACGCGGCCTTCCGCCCGGTCGGCGACACCGACAGCGAGCGCGCGTTCTGCTGGCTGCTGCAGGAGTTGGCGAAGAACCACGCCTCGGTGCCCAACGTGGCCGACCTGTCCGAGACGCTGCGCGAGCTGGCCGCGCCGATCGCGCGCCACGGCTCGTTCAACTTCGTGCTGAGCAACGGCCAGGCGCTGTGGGCGCACGGCTCGACCAAGCTGTACTACCTGGTGCGCGAGCATCCGTTTCGCGCCGCGCGGCTGCAGGACGCCGACGTCACGGTCGATTTCGCCCAGCACACGACGCCGCGCGACCGCGTCGCGGTCGTCGTCACCGAGCCGCTGACGGCCGACGAGCCCTGGGTCGCGTTCGCGCCCGGCCAGCTGCTGACCTTCGTCGACGGCGCGCCGCTGGCGGCGACCGGCGGCTTCGCGTTCTGATTGATACGCAGCTGACGCCATCTCACGAAGCATCACCGAAGCAAGGGGGCCACGCGGCGCGCGGCCCTGCGACACTGCGCCCTCTCCCGCCGTGCCCTCGCCTTCGATGAATTCGCCCTCGCCCGCCGCCACCGCGCTGATCGCCGACGACGAGGAGCCGCATCGACTGCGGCTGCGCGACGCGCTCGCGCTCCACTGGCCCGAGCTGCGCATCGTCGCCGAGTCGCCCGACGGCGCCGAGGCCTGGGACGCCTGGCTCGCGCACGAGCCGCGCATCGCCTTCGTCGACGTGCGCATGCCCGGCCTCACCGGCCTCGATGTCGCGCAGCGCATCGGCGCGCGCTCGCATGTGGTCTTCCTGTGCGCGACGGGCGACCATGCGCTCGAGGCATTCGTGGCCGGCGCGGTCGACCATCTGCTCAAGCCGGTCGATGCGGCGCGCGTCGGCGAGCTCGTGCAAGGGCTCAAGGCCCGGCTGCACGAGGCGCCTGCCGATCCGGGCCCGGTGCTCGCGCAGCTGGTCGCGCGCCAGCGCGCGCCGGCGCCGCTCGACGTGCTGCAGGCTGGCGTCGGGCGCGAAACCCAGCTGATCCGCGTCGACGAGGTCGTCTACTTCGAGGCCGATGCGCGCTACACGCGCGTCGTGCATCAAGGCGGCGACGCGCTGCTGCGCGTGCCGCTGAAGGAGCTGCTGGCTCGGCTCGATCCGCGGCGCTTTCGCCAGATCCATCGCTCGCTGGTCGTCAACGAGCGCTGCATCGAAGGCGCGCTGCGCACCGATGCCGACCAGATGGTCATCACGTTGCACGCGCGGCCCGAACGGCTGCCGGTCGCGCGCGTGTTCCAGGCGCTGTTCGAGCCGGCCCCGACGCGCTGAGCTATTCGCTCACGCGCCCGTCGGCTCGGTAGATGCCCAGCGACGTATAGGTCGACGCGACCTGGCCGCCCGGCGCGAGCCGCAGCGCGTAGTCGCCGAGGTCGAGTTGCAAGCCGCGATGCGCGGCGCGCTGCAGCCCCGGCCCGTTGATCTCGTCGCCTGCGGCCTTGAGCGCCTCGACCGCGAAGCGCAGGTTCACGCAGCCTTCGAGGCTCAGCATCGACAGCGGCTGGCCGCTCTTCTTCATCGCCGCCTGGTACTCGCGCGCCACGCGCCGCCCGCCGCTCCACGGGCTCGGATAGACCAGCGAGGTCATGATGCCGCGCGCGCGCTCGTGCAACTTGTCGGTCAGCAATCGACCTCCGACCACGCTGAGCACCGCGACGCGCGCCGCCGCGCCCGCCGCCTGCTGGTACTTGTCGATGAAGGCCGGCGCCGCCGCGCCCGCGACCGCCAGCACCACCACCTGCGGCTGCGCGCGCTGCGTCTCATCGACGGCCGCCTGCAGGCCTTCGTCGCCGCTCTTGAGCTGCACGATCGGCGCCTCGATGCCGACCGCCTTGAAGGCCGAACGCGCGCTGTCGGCGCCGGCCTTGCCGAAGGCGTTGTCCTGCGCCACGACGACGAGCCGGGTCATGCCGATGGTCGGCAACACCTGAGCGAAGCCGGTGAACTCGTCGGTGTAGCTGGCCTTGGTGTGGAACAGCCAGCGGCTGCCCGGCTGGCGCTCGCGCAGCTGCGCCGCGCCGCTGGACATGCCGAACACCGGCAGCTTGAGCTCGTCGAGCAGTGGCGCGAGCTGCACCAGCGGCCCGGTCCCCACCAGGTTGACGAAGCCGACCACGCCCTGCGCGGCCAGCGCTCGCGCATTGGCCGTCGTGCGCGCGGCCTCGTAGCCGTCGTCGAGATAGCGGATCGCGATGGGGCGGCCGCGCACGCCGCCCGCCGCGTTGATCTCGGCCAGACACGCATCGGCGCCCTTGCGGTACTCCTCGCCGTACTCGGCGAAGGCGCCGGTGAACGGCGCTGTCGTGCCCAGCACGATCGTCGACGGCGCGGCGGATTGCGCATGCACGCAAAGCGCCGCCGCCGACAGCAGCGCCCCGTTGATGAATCGTTGGAGGCGCTGCGTCTTCATCGATGCGCCTGGGTCAGAAGGCGTGGCCGACGCCGACGAAGAACTCGTTCTTGCGCGACAGCGTCTCGGCGACGTCGCCGCCGCGATGCGTGTAGCCCGCATAGGCCAGCGTTCGCTTGGACAGCGGATAGCGCGCCGACACGCCGACCTTGTTGTTGTCGACCTCGCTGCCGTTGGGCAGGTCGATCGTCGCGGCGACGTACTGCGCGCGCAGCTGCAGGTCGCCGATCGGCACCATCACGCCCAGGCTGTACGAGTCGATGTCGGTGCCCGGCGTGAACGCGGTCTGGGTGCCGAAGTCCGAGGTCGTCTGGTAGGCGCCGTACAGCGTCGCGAAGCCGAAGTTGTAGTTGCCGCCGATCGTCAGCACGTCGTTGTAGCTGTCGTTGCCGTTGTCGTAGCCTTCATAGGCCGCGCCGATCGCCAGCGCGCCGGCCTTGTAGGTCGCGCTCAGGCCCTGGTGGCGCGCGGTGGGCGCGCCTTCGCCGGCGGCGACAAGGCCGATCACCTGGAAGCCCGAGAACAGCGGCGAGCGGTACTCGACCGCGTTGTTGACGCGCGTGCCGAGGTTCTGGAACAGCGGCCGGTTGGCGGCGAACGCGGCATCGACGATCGCGATCTCGGCCTCGCCGGTGACGTCGCCGAAGCTCACGTTCAGCTCACGCGTCAGCGTCTCGACGCGGCCCAGGCGCAGATCGCCCCAGCTGCTGCCGAGCGCGACATAGGCCTGGCGGTTGAACAGCACGGTCGACGAAGCGGCCGCGCCGGTGTCGACGTTGTAGCCCTGCTCGAGCACGAAGTAGGCCTTCAGGCCGTTGCCGAGATCTTCGCTGCCTCGCAGGCCCCAGCGCGAGCCGCCGACGCCGTTGGTGACGCCGTCGTTCATCTTGACGACCGACTCGCCCTTCTCGGCCGCGGCATCGCCCGACTGTTGATACGTCACGTTGGCCTCGACGCGGCCGTACAGCGTGACCGAGGACTGCGCCGATGCGGCGCCGGCCGCGGCCAGCACGGCGAGAGCGATCAGGGACTTCTTCTTCATCATCATCATGCTTCCTTCTCCTGCGTTGAAAGATTCGAATTCGGTGAGGCGCTCAGTGCGCGCGACCGCCGAGATAGAGCTCGCGCACCTGCGGGTCGTGCATCAGCTCGCGCCCGCGGCCGGTCAGCGCGACGGCGCCCATCGACAGCACGTAGGCGCGATCGGCGATGCGCAGCGCTTCCATCGCGTTCTGCTCGACCATCAGCACCGTGACGGCCTCCTTGTCGCGCACGCGCACGATCGCGTCGAACACCTCGTGCAGCATCTTTGGCGACAGGCCGGCCGAGGGCTCGTCGAGCAGCAACATGCGCGGGCGCGGCATCAGCGCGCGCGCCAGCGCGAGGATCTGGCGCTCGCCGCCGGACAGCGACGCGGCCGGTGCCTTCAGCTTCGCGCCCAGCACCGGATAGAGCTCGCACAGCTCGGCGATGCGCAGCTGCGCATCGCCGGCCGACATGAAGTGCCCGCCGAGCTGCAGGTTCTCGCGCACGCTCAGGGCACTGAATACGTTGTCGGTCTGCGGCACGAAGCCCAGCCCCGCATGGCGGATCTTGCGATGCACCGGCACGGCCGAGACATCCTCGCCTTCGAGCCTCACGCTGCCGCTGCGCGGACGCAGGTAGCCGGCGATGGTCTTGAGCAGCGTCGACTTGCCGCAGCCGTTGGGCCCGAGCAGCACGACGATCTCGGCGCGCTCGGCCGCCAGCGTCATGCCGCGCAGGATGTCGACCTCGGCGGTGTAGCCCGCCACCACGTTCTCGACGACGATCATGCGGCCTCCGCTTCGCGTTGCGCGCTGGCGCCGAGGTAGGCCTCGAGCACGCGCGGGTTGGACGCCAGCTCGGCCGGCCTGCAGCTCGCGACGATCTCGCCGCGATCGAGCACCACGCAGCGCGTACAGACCTCGCGGATGAAGTGCATGTCGTGCTCGACGATCACGATCGTCATGCCCTGCGCGTTGAGCCGCTGCAGCGCCTTGACGATGTCGTTGCGCAGATTCGGGTGCACGCCGGCGGTCGGCTCGTCGAGCATCAACAGCGCGGGGTCGCCCATCAGCGCACAGACGATGCCCAGCAGCTTCTTCTGCCCGCCCGACAGCGACGCGGCCGCGAGATCGCGCACCGGCGTGAGCAGCAGTTCGTCGAGCAGCGCCGCGGCCTTGTCGCGCGCGGCACGCTCGGCTTGCGTCGCAGCACGCGTGCCGAGCAGCGTGTCGAGCACCCCGTGGCGCTGCGTCGCCGCGGCCATCGCGACCTCGATCACCGACATCTTCTTGGGCATCGACGGCAGCTGGAAGGTGCGCGCGACGCCGGCCGCGACGATGCGATGCGCCGGCAGCCGGTCGATGCGCCGGCCGTCCAGCGCGATGCTGCCGGCATCGATCGCCTCGAAGCCGGTGATGGTGTTGAGCAAGGTGCTCTTGCCCGAGCCGTTGGGCCCGAGCAGGCCGACGATCTCGCCGCGCTCGACGGCGAGGCCGACGTCGCGCAGCACGCGGTTGCCGCCGAAGGCCTTGGCGACGTGTTGAACTTCGAGGAGGGCGGTCATCGGATCTTGCGCAGTCGTTCGGGCACCAGGCCCTCGCTGCGCCACAGAAGGCAGGCGAGCAGGATCAGACCGATGAGTCCCAGGCGCAGCGCGCCCGACACGTCGGTGCCGAGATGGAAGTGGTCCTTCGCGAAGGGCACGGCCGCATACGCCGCCTGCACCAGCACCACGCCGACCAGCACGCCGGCGGTGTTGCCCAGGCCGCCGATCATCAGCATCGTCCACAGCAGGAAGGTCTCGGCCGCGAGCATGTAGTCGGGGCCCACGAAGCTCATGTAGTGCGCATAGAGCGAGCCCGCGATCGCGGTCAGCGCGGCGCCGGCCATGATCGAGCGCGTGCGCAGCGAGCGCAGGTCGTAGCCCATGCAGCGCGCGAGTTGCGGTTCCTCGCGCATCAGGCGCAGCGCGCGGCCGAAGCGGCCGTCGGCCAGGCGCTTGCAGGCCCATGCGGCGAGCGCGACCGCGAGCAGCACCGCGCAGAGGAAGCCGAGCGCGTCCCACGGGCGCGGCCAGGCGTCGAACGGCGAGGCGATCGCGGCGATGCCTTGCGCGCCGCCGGTGAGCCAGCCTTCGTTGGTCGCGATCGTGCGCAGGATCTCGGCGATCGCCAGCGTCGCGATGCCCCAGTAGTCGCTGCCGAGCTGGCGACCGAGCCGCGCGACGCACCAGCCGAGCGCCATGGCCGCGATCACGCCGAACGCCGCGCCGGCGAGCGGATGCCAGCCAGCCTGGATGGCGATGCCGGTCGCGTAGGCGCCGAGTCCCGCGAACGCGATGTGGCCGAAGTTCAAGAGGCCTGCGACGCCGGCCTGCAGGTTCAGGCCCAGCGCCATCAGCGCGTAGATGCCGGCGACGGTGAACGAGGAGACGATGAAGTCAGACACGTCGCACCTCGCGATCGAACAGGCCGTAGGGCTTGAACAGCAGCGCCAGCAGCAGGATCAGGAACGAGGCCGCGCCGATGTAGGAGACCGGCACGAAGACCAGTCGGCCACCGCCGAACAGGAAGCCGAAGTCGATGTTGGTGACCGCCGTCTCGGCCAGCGCGATCAGCACCGCGCCCGCCACCGCGCCGAGCGGATTGCCCAGCCCGCCGAGGATGGCCGCCGCGAACACCGGCAGCAGCAGGTCGTGGCCGAGGTTGATGTGCGCGCCGGTCGACAGCGCCAGCATGCTGCCGCCCAGCGCGGCGAGCGCGCCGCCGAGGAAGTTGACGCCGCGCGTGAGGCCTTCGGCATCGAGGCCCGACGCGGCCGCGAGCGGCGCGTTGCAGGCCAGCGCGCGCATCGCGCGGCCGGCGCGGGTGAAGAACAGCAGCACGACGAAGCCTGCCAGCACCGCGAGCGTGGTGCCGACCGTGACCAACTGCGTGGGCGTGATGCGCGCACCGCCGAGCACGTGAGGCTGCGCCAGCGGCAGCTCGAACATGCGCGGGAACGAGCCGGCGATGCCTTGCATCGCCGCCACGATCAGCATCGAGACCGCCAACGAGCCGATCATCGCGATCGCCGGGCCGGCACGCAGCAGGCGGCGAAACACCAGCAGGTGCAGCAGCGTCGCGAGCACGCCGGTCGCGACGCAGGCCGCGAGCATCGCCGCGACCAGCGGCAGGCCGCTCGCGTTCAGCGCGAAGGTGACATAGGCGCCGAGCATGGCGACCTGCACGTGCGCGATGTTGGGGAACTTGACCAGCCCGTACGCCATGCTCAGACCGAGCGCGACCAGCGCCAGGTCCGACGCGCGCAGGAGCGTGTCGATCAGGAATTGAAGCATCGGGAACAACCGTGGGGAGCACGACAGCGCCGCGCGCCGGGACCGCTCACGCGGCCCGGCTCACGACTTTTGCTTGAGGGATCAGCGCGGCACGACCTTGCCGTCGAACTTCAGCTTCGCGTAGGGCGGATCGATGCGCTGGCGATCGGCGTCGAACACGATCGGACCCGTCACGCCGACGTAGCCGCCCTTGCCGATCTCCTTGAGCGCGGCCTGCACTGCGGCGGGCTCGGTCGACTTGGCCTTGTTCATCGCGGCCGCGGTCAGCAGCACGGCGTCGTAGGCGTAGCCGGTGTAGGAGGTCTTGGTCCCTTCCTTGTACTTGGCCGCGAAGGCCTCGGCGTAGGCCTTGCCCGCCTCGCCGTAGACGTTGCCGACTTCCATGCCGAGCTGGCCGTTGGCGATCGCCGCCGGCGTGTCCGACAGGCTCATGCTCAACAGGATCGCGTACCAGGGCTTGGCGCGCAGGCCGAGCTCGAAGGCTTCGCGGTTGATGACCGCCGACTCCTGGCCGTAGGCGGTGTAGATGTAGGCATCGGGCTCGGCCTTGGCCATTTGCTGCAGCTCGCGGCGGTAGGTCGACTGGCCCTGCGTGTAGAGCAGCTCGCTGACGATCTGTCCGCCGAGCTTGGTGAATTCTTCCTTGAAGCCGGCGGCCACACCCTGGCCGTAAGCGTTGTTCGGCGCCAGCATCGCGACCTTGCGATAGCCCAGCGCCCAGGTGTCGGCGGCGGAGAACTTGTTGCCCAGGTTCTCGAGGCCGATCAGGTTGAACGAGGTCGCGCCGAGATCGCGGATCTTGATGCTGGTGCTCGCGATGTTGATGTGCGTGACGCCTTCCTTCACGAGGTATTGCGCCATCGGCAGCGTGATGCCCGACGAGTACTCGCCGATCACCACCGGCACCTTGTCGACGCTGACCAGCTTGCGCGCCGAGTTCAGCGCGGTGGTCGCGTTGCCGCCCGAGTCCTCGACGATCACGTTGAACTTCTTGCCCAGCACGCCGCCGCCGGCGTTGACCTTGTCGACGGCGAGCGCGACGGCGCGGCGCACGTCTTCGCCGACGGTCGCGTTCGAACCGGTCAGCGACAGCACCGCGCCCATGTTGACGGTCTCTTGCGCGAAGGCCGCGGGCGCTGCCGCGACGAGGCCGGCAAGCGCGGCGACGGCCGCGGGGAAACGAAGGCTCATGAATCTCTCCTTTGAGGGGCCGAAGGGACCTGACGCACTTGAATGGTGCTGTTGCGTTGCATTTTGGATCCTGCGCACCAGTTAGGCATCCAAACTCATACTAATTGGATCCAATCTTAAAGCGCCAGGATACTAAAGCACAATGCTTGCCGGGTTCACGTCCCCCGCATGTAAAGCGTCACATGTCCTCGATCGCCGAAGCCAAAGCCCTGCACCAGACGATCCGCGACCAGTTGCGCGAGGACATCCTCGGCGGGCGGCTGGCCGCCGGCACGCAATTGCGGCAGGACGCGCTCGCCGAGCGCTTCAGCGCCAGCCGTATTCCCGTGCGCGAGGCCCTGCGTCAGCTCGAGGCCGAGGGCCTGGTCAAGCACCAGCTCAATCGCGGTGCGGTGGTGGCGGGCATGAGCACCGAGCAGATCTGCGAGCTGCTCGACATCCGCATCGCGCTCGAATGCCATGCCGCCAAGCTGGCGGTGCCCAACATGGTGGAGAGCGACTTCGAGGCGATGGAGCGCATCCTGGAGGCCTACTCGGCCTCGGACTCGCTCGCCGAATGGGCCGAGCACAACCGGCGCTTCCACCTCGCGCTGTCGGCGCCGGCCAACAACCGCAAGCTGCGCCGGCTGATCGAAGAGTTCTGCCTCAACACCGATCGCTACACGCACGTCGCGATGTCCGAGGCGACCGGCAAGGACAAGCCCCAGGCCGACCACTACGCGCTGCTGGCGGCCTGCCGTGCGCGCGATGTCACGCGCGTCGTCGCGCTGCTCGAGGAGCACATCCTCGAGACCAAGCGCGGCCTGCTGGCGATGGCGCGTGCGAACGCGCCGGACGAGGAAGCGGCGTTTCGCTACTGACGACTACGCGAACGCGGCCATCGGCTGGCCCATGCGCACCGGGCCGGCGGGACGCCAGTCGGCGTTGAAGCGCAGCCCCGGCTGGGGAAACAGCAGCACGACGGTCGAGCCGAGCAGGAAGCGGCCCATCTCGGCACCCTGCTCGAGGAAGACCGGATCGCCGTCGTCGTAGCGCCATTCGCGCACGCGGCCCGGGCGCGGCGGGTTGACGACGCCGTGCCACACCGTGGCCATGCTGCCGACGATGGTCGCACCGACCAGCACCAGCGCGAACGGCCCGTGCTCGCCGTCGAACAGGCAGACCACGCGCTCGTTGCGCGCGAACAGCCCCGGCACGCCGGCGGCCGTGGTCGGGTTCACCGAGAACAGGTCGCCCGGCACGTGGATCATGCGGCGCAGCCGGCCCGCGCAGGGCATGTGGATGCGGTGGTAGTCGCGCGGGCTCAGGTAGATGGTCGCGAAGCTGCCGTTCTCGTAGGTCGCGGCGGCCTGCGCGTCGCCGCCGAGCAGCGCGGTGGTCGTGAAGTGGTGGCCCTTGGCCTGGAAGATCCGGTCACGCTCGATCGTGCCGAACTGGCTGATCGCGCCGTCGACCGGGCACACCAGTTCCGCATTCGCGAGCGGCCGCACGCCGGGCTTGAGCGCGCGCGTGAAGAAGTCGTTGAAGCTCGCGTAGGCGGCGGGATCGGGCTGCGCGGCTTCGCTCATGTCGACGCCGTAGCGTGCGATGAAGCGCTTGATGGTCCCGGTCGTGATGCTGCCCAGTCGCGCACTGGCGGCGCGGCCGGCCAGGGTCGTGAGCCACTGCTTGGGAACGAGGTACTGCGGCAGGACGGACAGCGGAGGGAGCATCTCGGTGACGTGCCGCACGGCCCGGGAGTTGGCGCGCCCGGCTGGGATCGAACCAGCAACCCCTGCCTTCGGAGGGCAGTACTCTATCCATTGAGCTACGGGCGCGAGGACGGCAAGTGTAGCCGAGGGCCCTCGCGCGGCCGCCCCGAAAGCCAGGGCCGCGTCCTACTTCCCTATAATCCGCGGGTTTTGCGTGGCGCAGCCTTGGCGCAACGCATCCGAGTCACAAGAGGAAGTCCATGAGCGACGCAACGCCCCAGCACGCCGACCATCACGAAGGCCCGATCCGCACGCCCAAGCAGCTCGCCGTGGCGGTGCTGTTCGCGTTCATCGTGCCGATCATCGCGATCATCCTGCTGGTGAGCTTCGTCGATGCGGACAACAAGCCGAGCGCCGGCAGCGATGGCCTGGGCGAGCAGGCAGTGGCCGCGCGCATCCAGCCGATCGGCAAGGTCGTCGTCAAGGACGCCTCCGACACCGCCGCGCTCAAGAGCGGCGAAGAAGTCTTCAAGGCCCAGTGCGCCGCCTGCCACGCCGCCGGCGTGGCCGGTGCGCCGAAGTTCGGCGATGCCGCGGCCTGGGGCTCGCGCATCGGCGCCGGCTTCGAAGCGCTGGTGACCTCGGCCCTCAAGGGCAAGGGCGCGATGGGCCCGCAAGGCGGCGGCGATTTCAGCGACCTCGAGATCGGCCGCGCCGTGGCCTATATGGCCAATGGCGGCGGCGCCAAGTTCGAAGAGCCCAAGGCGCCCGCCGCGGCAGCCTCGGCGGCGAAGTAAGCCCAGCGCTTTCTTCTCAGCGAACAAGGCCGGTCAGTGACCGGCCTTTTGCTTTTCTCGGCCGGTCAGTGACCGGCCTTTTGCCTTTCTCGGCCGGTCAGTGACCGGCCTTTTCTCTTTGCCTGGGGCTCAGCACGAAGCCATAGCGCACCGGCAGTTCGGCGAAGGTGGTCGGCCAGGGCGTCCACAAGCCTGCCTCGATCGCATCGGCCGCGGCGTCCATGTCGAGCGAGCGCACCAGGCCCAGGCCGATCGACGTGGCGAGGAACAACCGGCCGTGCTCGTCGAGCCAGGCCGCCTCGATGGTCCCGGCATCGCGCCCCGTGTGGCTCTCGACGACGAAGCCATCGCCGTCGCGCTGCACGCCCAGCACCCAGGGCGCGGCTTCCAGCTCCACGTAGACGCGCTGCGGGCCGTTCTGGAAGTACCAGCAACCCGCGTCGTCGGGCTCGTAGTTGCGGCCGATGAACTCGCGCAGCTTCTCGTGCAGCAGGCGGCTGCCCTTGACCTGCGGAAACGGCCCGGCAGCCTGGATGCGGTCGTCGCGCATGTACCAGTCGCCGCGCGCGTCGAGCCCGAGCCAGTCGCGGCAGGCGGGCACATTGGGCCACTTCTTCAGCGCGGCCTTGACGATCTCGTCCATCGCCGCATTGTGAACTTCATGGCGGGCCTCAGCCCAGCTCGCGCATCCAGCCCATCACCGCTTGCGGCAGGGCCATCACATGGCCAGGAAAGCCGCCGCTCGCGAAGCCGACATGGCCACCGTGCTCGGGCTGCCACAGCGTCACGCTGCGGCCGACCTCGTGCTGGGCCGGCAGGCTGTCGGCCGGCACGAAGGGATCGTTGCGCGCGTTGAGCACCAGCGTCGGGATGCGGATCTCGGGCAGCCGCGGCTTGGCCGAGGCGCGCGCCCAGTAGTCGTCGGTGCCGCGAAAGCCGTGCAGCGGCGCGGTGAAGACGTCGTCGAATTCGTAGAGGTCGCGCGCGGCCAGCAAGCGCTCGCGATCGAACAGGCCCGGATGCTGGGCCAGCTTGGCGAGCGCCTTGGGCTTCATCGTGCGCAGGAACATGCGCGTGTAGACATGGCGGTTGAAGCCGCGCGAGATCGCATGGCCGCCGGCAGTGAGATCGATCGGCGAGCTGATCGCGGCGACCGCGCGCGCGGTCTGCGCCGCCGTGTCGCCGGCCTCCTCGGCCCAGCGCAGCAGCGCGTTGCCACCCAGCGAGACGCCGATCGCGATCACCGGCACGCCGGCGCGCTGGCGCAGCCGCGACAGGAACCAGCCGATCTCTTCGAAATCGCCCGAGTGATAGGCGCGCGGCGCGAGATTGATCTCGCCCGAACAGCCGCGGAAATGCGGCACCGCGAAGCGCCAGCGGTGCTGGCGCGCCCAGTCGGCGAAGGCCTGCGCGTAATGGCTGGACGACGAGCCCTCGAGGCCGTGGAACAGCACCAGCATCGGCGCCGTGTCGAGCTGCTCCCAGTCGATGCCGAAATCGACATCGACGAAGTCGCCGTCCGGCGTGTTCCAGCGCTCGCGCCGCATCGACGGCGCCGGGCCGTGGAAGCGCCGCGAGAACAGCGCCGGCCAGATGGTCTGGACATGGCCGCCGCGCAGCCAGAACGCGCTGGCGCCGTCGTTCCAGGCTTGGGGGTAGGACAGGGATTCGCTGACAGCCGCCATGTCGGATTCTCGAGGCAAGAAAAGTGCCCGCAGGCGGCTCAGTGCAGGGTCGACGGCGCCTCGCTGATCTCCTGCAGCTCGCGCGTCATGCCCGGGCTCGCATGGTGCAGCACCATGCGCCAGCCCTGCGGCGTCTTGAGATAGACATTGGTCACGATCGCCCAGGCCGACTGAGGACCCTGGTCGCTGAGGATGCGCACGCGCTCGACGACGTGGTGCACCGCGCTCGCGTTCGTGTGCAGGCGGCGCACCTTGTCGGGATGCACGTCGACCGGGCCGTTGGAGAACACCGCCTCGAAGGCCGCGCGGATCGCCGCCGGCCCGACCATGCGCGGGCCGCCCGGATGCACGCAGGCAACCTCTTCGTCGTCGGACCAGACCGACATCAGCAGCTCGATGTCGCCTTGCTGCATCGCCTCGTAGAACGTGGCTTCGACGTCCTCGGGCGTCGAGGGCGGCGCGGTCTTGGGGCGGGCGGCGGGCATGGCGTGCAGCTTAGCCTTCAGCGAAACACCACGGTGCGATGACCGTTGAGCAGCACGCGGTGTTCGACGTGCCACTTCACGGCGCGCGCCAGCACCACGCATTCGACGTCGCGCCCGATCGCGGTGAAGTCGTCGGGCGACAGCGTGTGGTCCACGCGCTCGACGTCCTGCTCGATGATCGGCCCCTCGTCGAGCTCGGGCGTCACGTAGTGCGCGGTCGCGCCGATCAGCTTGACGCCGCGCGCATGCGCCTGCGCATACGGCCGCGCGCCCTTGAAGCTGGGCAGGAAGCTGTGATGGATGTTGATCGCGCGCCCGGCCAGGAACTCGCAGAAGGGCTGCGACAGGATCTGCATGTAGCGCGCCAGCACGACGAGATCGACGCGCTCGCCGTCGATCAGCGCCTCGATGCGGCGCTCCTGCTCGCGCTTGACCTCGGCCGCCGCGCCGGTGGCCAGCGGCAGGTGATGGAAGGGCAGGCCGTAGCCGCGCACCAGCGATTCGAAGTCGGGGTGGTTCGACACCACGCCGGCGATCTCGACCGAAAGCGTCCCGCTTTGCCAGCGAAACAGCAAGTCGTTGAGGCAGTGGCCGTGCTTGCTGACCAGCACCAGCAGGCGCGGCTTGCGCGCCAGCGCATGGAAGCGCGCGCTCATGCCGAACTGCTGGCGCACGTGCATGAAGAGCTTGTCGAGCGAGGCGCAGTCGGCCAGCTGCTCGGGCGCCTCGAAGTGCACGCGCATGAAGAACAGGCCCGTGCCGTCGTCGCTTTGCACGTCACCGAACTGCTGCGAGTCGATGATGTTGCAGCCGGCCTGGTAGAGCAGCCCCGAGACCGCGTAGACGATGCCCTTGGCGTCGCGGCAGGACAGCGTCAGGACGAATTCGCGCTCGGATCCCTGCATGGCGACGTCGTGCTCAGTGGCCGCTCAGTTGCCGCTCAGTGGCCGTGATGAACGTGCTCGCCGGCCTTCAGCCGATAGGCCGTGCCGCAATACGGGCACTTGCCTTCGCCGGTGGTCACGACGTCGATGAAGACGCGCGGATGGTTGCTCCACAGCGGCATCTTCGGGTTCGGGCAGAACACGACGCCGGGGCCCTGCAGCTCGGCGGCGCCGACCTCGACGAGGGCCACGGGCGTGGTGGTGGAGGGGTTGCTCATGGGGTGCTTCTCGCTCAGACCAGGCTCAGCCACTCGGCGTACTTCGGATTGCGGCCGTTGACGATGTCGAAGAACGCGCTCTGGATCTTCTCGGTCACCGGCCCGCGCGAGCCGCGGCCGATCTCGATGCGGTCGAGCTCGCGGATCGGTGTCACTTCAGCGGCGGTGCCGGTGAAGAAGGCCTCGTCGGCGATGTAGACCTCGTCGCGCGTGATGCGCTTTTCCACCAGCTTGATGCCGAGGTCGTTGCAGATGTGGAAGATCGTGTTGCGCGTGATGCCGTTGAGCGCGCCGGCCGACAGATCCGGCGTGTAGACCACGCCGTTCTTGATGACGAACAGGTTCTCGCCCGCACCTTCCGAGACGAAGCCCGAGGCGTCGAGCAGCAGCGCCTCGTCGTAGCCGTCGTCCAGGGCCTCCATGTTGGCCAGGATCGAGTTGGTGTAGTTCGACACCGCCTTGGCCTGCGTCATCGTGATGTTGACGTGGTGGCGCGTGTAGCTCGAGGTCTTGACGCGGATGCCGCGCTTCAAACCCTCTTCACCGAGGTAGGCGCCCCAGGCCCAGGCCGCGACCATCAGGTGGATCGTGTTGCCCTTGGGGCTGACGCCCAGCTTCTCGGAGCCGATCCAGGTGAGCGGGCGCAAGTAGCAGCTCTCGAGCTTGTTCTCGCGCACCACCTGGCGCTGCGCCTCCTCGACCTGCTCGATCGAGAAGGGGATCTTCATGCGCAGGATCTTGGCGCTGTTGAACAGGCGCTCGGTGTGCTCGCGCAGCCGAAAGATCGCCGTGCCCTTGGCGGTGTTGTAGGCCCGAACGCCTTCGAAGGCGCCGCAGCCGTAGTGCAGCGTGTGGCTGAGCACGTGGATCTTGGCGTCGCGCCAATCGACGAGCTCGCCGTCCATCCAGATCTTGCCGTCGCGGTCGTGCATCGACATGGGGATTCCTCTTGGCAGGGCGCTGTGGAGCCCGCCATTCTACGAGGCGGGTGCCGACGAAGCCTGGCTCAGCAGCCAGGTCTGCGCACGCCCGCCGGGGCAGCGCACTTCGATCGCGTCGCCGTAGTCATCGCGCCAGCGCAGCACCGGCACGGCGGGGTCGACCACCTCGCCGACCGCGCCGGCCAGCTTGACCAGCTCGACCGTCGTCAGGCCCGCCTTGAGGCGCGTGTGAAGCTGGCGCGCGCTCGCGGTCTGCCCGACCGGGCGGCGCGAGGCCGCGCGCAGCACGCGCATCGAGCGCGAGAAGTCGAGCAGCAGCCAGAACACGATCAGCGTCAGTGCCAGCAGCGCGCCCTGCCAGCCGTAGCGCCAGCTGCCGAACACCAGCGCGACCAGCGCCAGCACCCATCCGATGCGGTGGTTCATGCGGCGCTCCTCGGCAGGTCGGCCTCGTAGCGGCCGATCCAGCCGCTGCGCAGCACGTCGGTCCAGTCGCCGCGGCCGTTGCGCTCGGCCTGGTCGGCGGCGGCGTGCCAGTCGTAGGCGGTGGCCTGCAGCGAGGCCTGCCAGCCGTTCGCGCCGCGCTCGATCAGCGCCCAGCGAGCGTGCGGGCTGCCGGCCTGAACGATGTGCGGTAGCGGGTGGTCGTCGTCGTAGCCCGGCAGGCCGACGCTGCCCGGATTGACCACCAGCGGCCCGCCCGGAACCTGCGCGATGCGCGCCACATGCGTGTGGCCGCACAGCACCACGGCCGGGCCGTTGCGCCAGTCGCCCAGGCGTTCGTCGATCTCGGCGGCATTCGCGGCGCGCAGGCCGGTGTCGATGCCGCGTTGGTGGTTCGCAGTCACGGTTTCCATCAGGTAGTGCAAGTCGCTGGTCGGCGTGCCGTGGCAGCACCAGACCTCGTCGTTCAATCGGCGCACCGGCGGCAGCGCGGCGAGCCAGGCGCGCTGGCGGTCATCGATCCGCGCGGCGGCGAAGGCGTCGCTCGCGCCCATGCGGCCGCCTGCGAGCACCTGACGCTCGTGGTTGCCGGCGATCGTCGGCCAGGCGCGCGGCATCAGCCAGTCGAGCGTCTCGGCCGGCCACAGCGGGCCGCTGGCGATGTCGCCGAGGTTGACGATCACGTCGACACCGGCGGCCTCGATCGCCGCATGCACGGCTTCGAGCGCCGGCAAGTTGCCGTGGATGTCCGAGACCGCGGCGATGCGCATCGCGCTCACTCCTTCGCTGCGCGCCAGCCGTAGGCGCGCTCGACGCGGGCGATGCGCAGCTCGTAGCCCTCGTACCACTGCTTGCGGCCGGTCTCGCGCGCGATCGTGTGCTCGGCATGCGCGCGCCACGCGGCGATCGCCTCCAGCGAAGCCCAGTACGAGACCGTGATGCCGAAGCCGTCGGCGCCGCGCGTGCTCTCGACGCCCAGGTAGCCGGGCTGCTGCACCGCCAGCTCGACCATGCGATCGGCGGTCTCGCCGTAGCCGGCCTGCATGGGCGTGCGCTGGCTCGCGAAGATCACCGCGTAATACGGCGGCTCGGGCCGCGGCGCGAAGGGGCTCGTCATGTCAGTTCCCGTGAGAGTTGGATGGCCTCTTCGACGCGCTCGACCGCATGGATCGTCAGCCCCTCGATCGGCTTCTTCGGTGCATTGGCCTTGGGCACGATCGCGACCGAGAAGCCGAGCTTGGCGGCTTCCTTCAGCCGCTCCTGTCCGCGTGGCGCGGGCCGCACCTCGCCGGCCAGGCCGACCTCGCCGAAGGCGATGAAGCCGCGCGGCAGCGGCCTTGCGCGCAGCGAGCCCTGGATCGCCAGCATCACCGCGAGATCGGCCGCCGGTTCGCTGATGCGCACGCCGCCGACCGCGTTGACGAACACGTCCTGGTCCATGCAGGCGATGCCGGCATGGCGATGCAGCACCGCCAGCAGCATCGCGAGGCGATCGCGCTCCAGGCCCACGCTCAGGCGCCGCGGGCTCGGCCCGCCGGAATCGACCAGCGCCTGCAGCTCGACCAGCATCGGCCGCGTGCCTTCGAGCGTGACCATCACGCACGAGCCCGGCACCGGTTCGGCATGGGTCGACAGAAAGATCGCGCTCGGATTCGCGACGCCCTTGAGCCCGCGCTCGGTCATCGCGAACACGCCGATCTCGTTGACCGCACCGAAGCGGTTCTTGATCGCGCGCACCAGCCGGAAGCTCGAATGCGTGTCGCCCTCGAAGTACAGCACCGTGTCGACGATGTGCTCGAGCACGCGCGGACCGGCGATCGCGCCTTCCTTCGTGACATGGCCCACCAGCACGATGGTGCAGCCGCTCGCCTTGGCCGTGCGCGTGAGCTGCGCGGCGCATTCGCGCACCTGCGCGACCGAGCCCGGCGCCGAGGTCAGCTGCTCGGAGTAGAGCGTCTGGATCGAATCGATCACGCAGAAGGCCGGCTTCTCGGCCTCGAGCGTGGCCTGGATCTTCTCCAGGTTGATCTCGGCCAGCACGCGCACCTGGCGGCCTTCGAGGCCGAGACGGCGGGCACGCAGCGCGACCTGCGCGCCGCTTTCCTCGCCGGTCACGTAGAGCACCGGCATCTGCTGCGACAGCGCATCGACCGCCTGCAGCAGCAAGGTGCTCTTGCCGATGCCCGGATCGCCGCCGATCAGCACCACGCCGCCGGCGACGATGCCGCCGCCGAGCACGCGATCGAGCTCCTCGATGCCGGTCGGCGTGCGCGCCACTTCGGCGGCGTCGATCTCGGAGAGCGTCGCGACCGGCTGGCTCTTCGCGAGCGACTGGTAGCGGTTCTTGCCGGCCGACGCGCTCTCGGCGACGGTTTCCTCCAGCGTGTTCCAGGCGCCGCAGCTCGGACACTTGCCCAGCCACTTGGGGCTGGTGCCGCCGCATTCGCTGCAGGTGTAGTTCGTCTTTTCCTTGGCCATCGGGGGATTGTGGCCGGTCAGTCGAAGCGCTTCGATCGCCCCGCCTTGATCTCCGAGCGCTGGCTCTTGCCTTCGAGTCGCCTTTGCTTGGAGCCGTAGGTCGGCTTGGTGGCGACCCGCTTGCGCGGCGGCGTCGCCACGCTCATCAGCAGCTCGACCACGCGCTCGATCGCCGCCTCGCGATTGCGCGGCTGGCTGCGATGCTCCTGCGCCTTCACCAGCATCACGCCGTCGGCGCCGATGCGCTGGTCGTTGAGCGCCAGCACGCGCGCCTTGTGCGCATCGGGCAGCGACGAGTTCGCGATGTCGAAGCGCAGATGCACGGCGCTCGAGACCTTGTTGACGTTCTGCCCGCCGGCGCCTTGCGCGCGCATCGCGCTGAACTCGGACTCGCGCCCGACCAGCTCCGCCAGCCGCTCGGCCAGGCTCAGCACGATGGCGGCTGCGCGCGGATGCCGCGCTGGCGCTCGTCGAGCTCGCGGCGCAGCGCCTTGCGCTGGCAGGCGGCTTCCCAGCGGCGGCGCTCGTCGTCGCTGGCCGGCGCGAGCGGCGGCACCGGCGTCGGCTTGCCGTCGTCGTCGACCGCGACCATCGTGAAGAAGCAGCTGTTGGCATGCCGCACGACCTGGCTGCGGATGTTCTCGGCCACCACCTTGATGCCGATCTCCATCGACGAGCTGCCGGTGTGGTTCACGCTGGCAAGAAAGGTGACCAGCTCGCCGACGTGGATCGGCTGGCGAAACATCACCTGGTCGACCGACAGCGTGACGACATAGCGCCCCGCATATCGGCTCGCACAGGCATAGGCGACCTGGTCGAGCAGTTTGAGGATGGTGCCGCCGTGGACATTGCCGCTGAAGTTGGCCATGTCCGGGGTCATCAGCACCGTCATCGTCAGCTGGTGGGTCGGGAGATCCATGCCGGGATTGTGGCGCCGCCGCGCGGGCGCAGCATGCCGGCGAGCTTCGCCAATGTGCGCTGCGCGAGCGTGGGCGCCTGCGCGAGCGCGACCTGGCAGTCGCCCTCGGCTTCGACGATGGCCTGCGCGCCTGGCAACAGCTCGATGCTCTGGCCGGCCTCGACGAAGTGATCGTCGAGGTCGTTCGCTCGCGTGACCCAGACGCGTCCGCGCAGCACGTTCAGGCGGACCGCGCGCGTCTCGCGCCATTGCAGCAGTTCTCCGGCCGAAAGGGCCAGCACGACGGGGCGTCGGAATTCGAGCATCGCGGTCTCCTGGAGTCGAGCCGCCAGTGTTGCGAAGCCCCACCGGCCTCGACAGATCCAGTGCCGAACGAACTTTGCGCGCACAGATGGCACCGCTCGCCGACTGTTCCAGTGCGCGATCGGCACATCTGTGTCGGTACAAGCGCCGCGTGGTTCGCCACAATCGCGCCGTGGATGACAGCACCGCCGCCGCGCCGCTGTACGAGCGCATCGCCAACCAGGTCGAACAGGCCATGACAGGCGGTGCGCTGCGCGCCGGCGACCGCCTGCCCTCGGTACGCCAGCTCAGCCAGCAGCACGCGTGCAGCGTCACGACCGCGCTGCAGGCCTTGCGCCATCTCGAGAACCGCGGCCTGGTGGAGGCGCGGCCCAAGTCGGGCTACTTCGTGCGCCCGCGCCCGCCGGCGCTGCCCGAGCCTCAGATCGACCTGCGCGTCGATGCCGCCAGCTTCGTCAGCATGGACCAGGTGCTGTACGACTTCCTGCTGACAATCGACGATCCGCAGGCCGTGCCGACCTTCCAGGCCCAACCGGCGCGCAGCCTGCTGCCCGAGGCCAAGCTGCAGGCCATCCTGGCCGGCGTGAATCGACGCCACCCCGAATACGCCACGACCATCTCGATGGGCGGCAGCGCCGCGCTGCGCCAGCAGATCGCGCGTCGCGCGGTCGCCTCGGGCGTGCAGCTGCGGCCCGAAGAGATCGTCGTCACCAACGGCGGCATGGAGGCGCTGTACCTGGCGCTGAAGACGGTCGCGGCGCCGGGCGAAACCATCCTGGTCGAATCGCCGACCTATTTCAGCCTGCTGCAGACGATCGAAAGCCTGGGCATGCGCGCGCTCGAGATCCCCAGCCACCCGCGCGCCGGCATCTCGCTCGAGGCCTTCGACTTCGCGACCCAGACGCCCGGCGCGGTGCGCGCCTGCGTGCTGCTGCCGCACTTCCCGAACCCGGGCGGCAGCCTGATGCCGATCGAGCACAAGCGCCGCCTGGTGCAGCTGTGCGCCGAGCGCGGCATCGCGCTGGTCGAGAGCGACATCTACGGCGAGCTCTACTTCGGCGAGCAGCGCCCGCCGGTGCTGAAGAGCTTCGACGAGCACAACGACGTGATCCTGTGCTCCTCGTTCACCAAGACCGTGGCCCCCGGCTACCGCATCGGCTGGATCGCGCCGGGGCGGCACTTCAAGAAGACCCAGGCGCTCAAGATGCGCACCTCGTGCGCCAGCCCGATGCTGCAGCAGGAGGTGCTGGCCGAGTTCATGCGCGACGGCGGCTACGACCACCATCTGCGCCGCCTGCGCAGCGCACTCAAGCTGCAGGCGCTCCAGATGGCCGATGCGATCGCGCGCCACTTCCCGATGGGCTGCCGCCTCAGCATCCCGCAGGGCGGCTTCATGCTGTGGATCGAGCTGCCGCGCCACATCGACTCGCGCGAGGTGTTCGCGCTGGCGCGGCTCGAGCACATCGGCGTGGCGCCCGGCGCGGCCTTCAGCATCACGCGCCGCTTCGACCACTTCATCCGGCTTCAGTACGGCGAGCCGTGGTCGCCGCGCATGGAAGACGCGATGCGAAGGCTGGGCCAGATCGTCTCGCGGCTGGCCGAGGCGCCGCTGCATCGGCCGCAACCCGAGCACGCGCTGTCGGCCTGACGCTGCGCGTCGATGCGAGCGCCATGCTCGAACCGTACGGGACGAGTTCAACGTTGCGCCTGTCGCACCGCGCGAATCTCACGCGCATGATCGATCTCGCCGACATTGCGCCTGCATTCACCTTCGTCGTCGGCAAGGGTCTGGTGCCCGCCGCCAGCGACTACCGGCCGCACGACTTCGGCATCGCCGCGCTGGTGATGGCCGGAACGCCGTTCTCGCTGCGCTTCGAGCACGACCGCGGACAGGTCTTCGTCGAAGCGGGCAACCATGCCGCCGGTTGGTACCCGCTCGAGCGCGTGATCGAGTTCGTCGGCGAAGGCTTGTCGTCGCATCGGCTCGGCGAGCCGGCGACCCTGGCCCGCCTGCTGCAGCGGCACTGGAACAAGGTCGTGGCCGTGTTCGCCGACCCGCAGCAGACCTTGCAGCTGCAGGCCTTCGCGAAGCTGCCGCGCCAACCCGACCGCTAGCGACAACTACGCGTCGAGCACGTCCCAGTCCGGCGCCGGCAATTGCGGCAAGGCCTTGGCGATCGCCTCGCACTGCGCGATGTGGCGATCGCACATGCGCTTGAACAGCCAGCCCGAGATCGCGCCCGAGGCAATCTGCCCGGCCACCGGCACCAGCTTGGCAGCCTGCTGCGCGCCGAGCCGGATGCCGATCGCGCGCATCGCGCCCAACAGCACCGTCTGCGTCAGTGCACGGCCGATCAGGTAGCTGCCGACCTCGCGCGCCATCGTCTCGACGCGCGAGCGCATCGGCGCCGGCAGCCGCGCGACCTGCTCGGCGCTCAGGCCGTAGGCGAGGTTGATGCGCTCGAGCGTGCGCGCCAGCAGCTGGCCGTTGACGAACAGGTCGACGCCGGCGACCGGCAGCGCCGAGACACCGGCGGCCTTGAGCGCCTGCTTGCGCACGTAGCGGCGGCACTGAAGCGCACGTGCATCGGGCGGCGCGGCGCTCGCCTGGCGGGCGCGGCGGGGAAAGGCGGCAGCGAGTCCCATGGGCGCAATGTAGCGCCGTCGCGATTCAGGCGATCGCCACCGGCACGCGTGGCGCCAGCGCGCACATCAGCTCGTAGCCGATCGTGCCGGCCGCGCGCGCGACCTCGTCGATCGGCAGGCGCGAGCCATGCGGGCCTTCGCCCCACAGCGTGACCTCGGCGCCCAGCCCGGCATCGCGGCCGGCGGCGCGCACCGGCTCGAGATCGACCGCCAGCATGTCCATCGAGACGCGACCGACGGTGCGCGTGCGCACGCCGTCGACCAGCACCGGCGTGCCGGTCCCGCAGTGGCGCGGATAGCCGTCGGCATAGCCGCAGGCGACGATGCCGATCGCCATCGACTGCTCGGCGCGAAAGCTGCTGCCGTAGCCGACCGTGTCGCCGATCGCGAGCTGCTGCAGGCCGATCAGCCTGGAGCGCAGCGTCATCGTCGGCGCAAGCCCCCAGTGGGCGATGTCGTGCTCGGGGAAGTCGGGCGCCGAGCCGTAGAGCAGGATGCCGGCGCGCACCCAGTCGGCGCGCACGCCCGCGGCCTGCGCATGGCGCAGCGTCGCGGCGCTGTTGGAGACGCTGCGCTCGCCGGGCAGGTCGCGCGCGGCGGCCTCGAACACCTCGACCGCGTGCGCGATGCCGCGTGCGCCGTCGGCATCCGAGAAGTGCGTCATCAGAGAGATCTCGTCGACCTGCGTCAATGCGTCGAGCCGTGCCCAGGCGGCGCGGAAGGCCTGCGGCACGAAGCCCAGGCGGTTCATGCCGCTGTTCATCTTGAGAAAGACGCGATGGGGCTGATGGGTCTTGTGCATCGCCAGCCAGTCGATCTGCGCCTCGCAATGCACCGCATGCCACAGGTTCAGCCGCGAGCACAGCTCGAGGTCGCGCGGCTCGAACACGCCTTCGAGCAGCAGGATCGGGCCGCGCCAGCCCAGCGCCCGAACGCGCTCGGCTTCGGCCAGGTCGAGCAGCGCGAAGCCGTCGGCGCCGCGCAGCGCCTCGAACACACGCTCGATGCCATGGCCATAGGCATTCGCCTTGACGACCGCGAACACGCGCGCGTCCTGCGCCGAGGCGCGCGCGCGCTCGAGGTTGCGGCGCAGCGCCTCGGGATGGATCAGGGCCTGGATCGGACGGGGCATTTCAGCTCGACAAGTTTCGGCGCGGGCCGCCAGTGTGCTCGCAGCGCCCGCCCGCGCGTCGCGCCGGCCAGCGGAATTCATCACCGATCACCCCCGCTGATAGGGCGGGATGCGGGCTTTCGCTCGAAAAGCCGTCAAGACCCGCATGCTATAAACCGCGCCGCGGTAGACAGCCTCTTTCATCGGCGGAACGAATCAGGACCGCAGCAACTCGAATCGGGCTCGCGAAGAAGAAAGGCGCATGAAACGAGGCTTCTACACCATCATGTCGGCGCAGTTCTTCAGCTCGCTGGCCGACAACGCGCTTTTCGTCGCGGCGGTGGAATTGCTTCGTAGCTCGGGCCAGCCCGAGTGGCAGCGCGCGGCGCTGGTGCCGATGTTCGCGCTGTTCTACGTGGTGCTCGCGCCCTTCGTCGGCGCCTTCGCCGATGCGGTGCCCAAAGGCAAGGTGATGTTCGTCTCGAACACCATCAAGGTCGTGGGCTGCCTGCTGATGCTGTTCTCGCTGCACCCGCTTCTGGCCTACGCGATCGTCGGCCTGGGCGCGGCGGCCTATTCGCCGGCCAAGTACGGCATCCTCACCGAGCTCCTGCCGCCCTCGCAATTGGTCAAGGCCAACGGCTGGATCGAGGGCCTGACGATCGCCTCGATCATCATGGGCGTCGTGCTCGGCGGCCAGCTGATGGGCCGCCAGCTCGCGTCGATGCTGCTCGCGATCGACATGCCGATGGTCAACACCGGCATCGACACCGCGCCCGAGGCGGCGATCGCGACCATCGTCGTGCTCTACGTGATCGCGGCGATCTTCAACCTCTACATCCCGCGCACCGACGCGCCGCTGCAGCCCATCGCGCACGGCATCGTCGCCCTGGTGCGCGACTTCTCGCAGTGCAACGCGCGGCTGTGGGCCGACAAGCTCGGCCAGATCTCGCTCGCGACGACGACGCTGTTCTGGGGCGTCAGCGGCAACCTGCGCTACATCGTGCTGGCCTGGGCCGCCGCGGCGCTGGGCTACACGACGACGCAGTCGTCCACCCTGGTCGGCGTGGTCGCGATCGGCACCGCGGCCGGCGCGATCATCGCCTCGGTGTGGATGCGCCTGGAACACGCCACGCGCGTGATCCCGCTGGGCGTCGCGATGGGCCTGCTGGTGATCGTGATGAACGTGATCAGCAACGTCTGGGTGGCCGCGCCCTTCCTGATCGCGCTGGGCGTGATCGGCGGCTTCCTGGTGGTGCCGATGAACGCGCTGCTGCAGCACCGTGGCCACAACCTGATGGGCGCCGGCCGCTCGATCGCGGTGCAGAACTTCAACGAGCAGGCCTGCATCCTCGGCCTGGGCGCGTTCTATACCGGCATGACGCGCTTCGGCCTGTCGGCCTTCGGCGCGATCACCATCTTCGGCGTCGTCGTCGCCGGCGTGATGTGGTGGATCGGACGCTGGCACAAGCGCAACACGATCGAGCACAAGGAAGAGGTCGATCACCTGCTCGAGATCGCCCGGCGCGACACTCACTGAGTACGCACTGAGTACCCACTGAGCCGAAGGGTCGGTGCCGCTCGCGGACAATCCGCGCCTTCATGTCCGCCTCCAACACCCTCGCGGCGCCGCGCGCGCCGTCGGCCCTTCTGCCCATCGCCGCCCTGCTCGTCAACGCCTTCGTCTGGGGCGTGTCGTGGTGGCCGTTTCGCCAGCTGCAGGTGATGGGGCTTCATCCGCTGTGGGCCACCGCGCTGATCTACGTGATCGCGGCCGCGGTGATCGTGCTGCGCTGGCCGCATGCGGTCGGCCAGCTGCTGCGCACGCCGGTGCTGTGGATCCTGGTGGTCGCCTCGGGCAGCACCAATGCCACGTTCAACTGGGCCGTGAGCATCGGCGACGTCGTGCGCGTCGTGCTGCTGTTCTATCTGATGCCGCTGTGGGCGGTGCTGCTGGCGCGCGTGATGCTGCACGAGCGGCTGACCAAGCTGGCGTTCGCGCGCGTGCTGCTCGCACTCGTCGGCGCGGCCATCGTGCTCAAGCCCGAAGGCGCCGGATTGCCGCTGCCGTCGAGCCTGTCCGATTGGCTCGGCATCGCGGGCGGCTTCTTCTTCGCGCTCAACAACGTGATGCTGCGCCGCGAGGCGCGTCGCCCGCCCGAGGCGCGCGCGCTGGCGATGTTCGCCGGTGGCGTGATCGTGGCCGGCGGCATGGCGGCGGTGCTGGGGGCGCTGGGCCAGGTCGAGCTGCCGCCGATGCCGTCTTGGTCATGGACCTTCCCGGCGCTGCTGCTCGCGGCCGCCTTCCTGTGCGCCAACCTCGCGCTGCAATACGGCGCGGCGCGGCTGCGCGCCAGCGTGACCGCCGTCGTGATGCTCAGCGAGGTGGTGTTCGCGGCGGTGTCGTCGGTGCTGCTCGGCAACCAGGCGATGAACGCAAGCCTCTTGATCGGCGGCGGCCTGATCCTCGCTGCGGCGGCCTTGTCGACACTCGAGCCCGAGCCCGCGCACTGACGCGCACTGACGGGCAACTAAGCCGCGCGCAGGCAATCGACGATCTTCATCCGCGCCGCGCGCCACGCCGGCACGAAGCCGCCGACGAAGCCCATCGCGAGCGAGAACAGCAGCGTCTGCACGACGATCGCCGGCGTCAGCTTGAACTGGAAGGCGATCTCGCTGAAGGTCTGGAAGTTGGTCGTCGACAGGCTCACCGCCTGCATCAGCGACGCGCCGGCCAGCCCGATCACGCCACCCACCAGCGCCAGCAGCAGCGCCTCGCCGAGAAAGGCCACCAGCACCGCGCCGCGCCGAAAACCCAAGGCGCGCAAGGTGCCGATCTCGCCGACGCGCGAGGCCACCGACGCGAACATCGTGATCGTCGCGCCGACCACCGCGCCGATCGAGAAGATGATCGACAGCGTCAGCCCGAGGATGGAGATGAAGGTCGCCAAGGCCTGGCTCTGTTCGGCATAGAACACGTCCTCGCGCTTCATCTCGACTTGCAGCCGCGGCTCTTCCTCGAGCAGCTTCTTGAGCGCCTCGAAGCGCTGCGGATCGGCGAGCCGGAACACCACGCTCGAGAACGCGCTGCGCCGGAAGGCCTGCATCATCTGGTCGGCATCGCCCCAGATCTCGGAGTCGAAGCCGGTGCGCCCCGCATCGAACACGCCGACCACGACCCACTCGCGACCCGCGAAACGCAGCGTCTCGCCCAGGCCCGCGTTGCGAAAGCCGCTCGCGACCGCGCGGCCGGTGACGATCTCGCTGGTGCCGGGGCGGAACATGCGGCCCTCGACGATGCGCACCTGCGGGCGCAGCGACAGGCCTTGCGGCGTCGTGCCGCGCACCGTCACGTTGGCGGGCTTGCCGCTGTCGCGCTTGGGCAGGTTGTTGAGCACCACCGGCTCCTTGGTCACCAGGGCGCGGCCGGTCTCGTCGGTCGCAATGCCGTCCTGGCTTTCGATGATCGCGGCCTGCAGGCGCGAGATGCCCGAGTTGATCTCGGCGCCGGCGCCCTTGCGCAGCACGATCACGTTGTCGGGCTGGCCGGTCGCGACCAGCGTCGCGCGAATGCCCTCGCTCATCATCAGCACGGTCGCGAAAACGTAGACCACCAGCGCCATGCCGCCGGCCGTCAGCAGCGTGGTCACGCGCCGCACCCACAGGTTGCGCGCGATGTAGTTGATCGGCACCGCCTTCATGCGACGTGCCTCAGGCCCGAGACGATGTCGATGCGGCTCATCTTCCACGCTGGCCATGCCGCCGCGATCAGCCCCACCAGCACCGCGGCGCCCAACTGCAGCGCAAGCGTCAGGTCGGAGATCTGGAACACCGGAAACAGCGTGCCGACCGCACCGCGGAAGGCCGCCGCGAGCGGGAACGAGACCGCCACGCCCAGCACGCCGCCGATCGCCGCGATCAGCAGGCTCTCGCCGAACAGCAGCTTGACGACGAAGCCGGGCGGAAAGCCCAGCGCCTTGAGCGTCGCGTACTCGGCCAGGCGCTCGCGCGCGGTCATGCTCATCGTGTTGGCCATCACCGCGAGGATGATCAGCACGACGATGAAGCTCACGGCCTCGATGCCGACCAGGATGGCCTCGCTCATCGCGACGAAGCCGAGCTGGAACGCCTTCTCGGTCTCGGTCAGCGTCTCGGCCAGCGAATTGGCGAACACCTCGTCGACGCGCTTGGAAACCGCGGCCGCGGCATCGGGCTCGCGGATGCCGATCACGTAGACGCCGACGAAGTCGGTGTTGCGACCGCCGCCGCCCGCGCGCTGCTGGCGCATGCGCTCGTTGAGCAGTTTCCAGTGCATGAACATCTGCGTCTCGTCGACCGTCGGGTCGGCGCCGTCGTAGATGCCGCGCAGCGTGAAGTTCCAGGTGCCGGGATAGATCGTGCCGCGCAACGGGATCGTGTCGCCGAGCTTCCAGCCGAACTTGTCGGCGATCTTGCGGCCGACCACCGCGCCTTGGCGGTCGCGGATGAAGGCCGTGCGCTCGGCCTCGCTCAGCCGGTACTCGGGATAGAGATCGAGATAGCTCGCCGGCTCGATCGCGAACTGCGGAAAGAAGTTGCGCTCGGTCTGGTAGATGCCGCCGAACCAGTTGGCCCACGAGACGCTCGAGACGCCCTCGACACCGCGGATGCGCTCGGCGTAGTTGAGCGGCAGCGGAAAGGTCAGCGAGATCGAGTTGCGCGTGATCAGCCGCGTCGACGAACTCGCCTCGACGCCGGCATACCAGGCATCGACGATGGTGCGCAGCAGCCCGAAGGCGCAGACCGCGACCACCAGGCCGACCAGCGTCAGCAGCGTGCGCAGCTTGTGGCGAAACGCGTTCTTCAGCAGCAGGCGCAGCGTGAACATCTCAATGAGCGTCGGCCGGATCGTCGACCAGCACGCCCTTTTCGAGGTGCACCATGCGCTGCGCGCGCGCCGCGGCCTTGGGATCGTGCGTGACCATCACGATGGTCTTGCCGAGCTCGCGATGCAGCGCGTCCATCAGCGTGAGCACTTCTTCGCCTGTGACGCGATCGAGGTCGCCGGTCGGCTCGTCGGCGACGATCAGCGTCGGGTCGGTGACCAGGGCGCGCGCGATCGCGACACGCTGCTGCTGGCCGCCCGAGAGTTCGTTCGGATAGTGATCGAGCCGATCGCTCATGCCGACCATGTCGAGCACCGCCTCGGCCTGCGCGCGGCGCTGGCGCGCCGACAAGCCCGCCAGCAGCAGCGGCAGCTCGACGTTCTCCAGCGCCGACAGCACCGGCATCAGGTTGTAGAACTGGAAGATGAAGCCGACGTTGGCCGCGCGCCAGTCGGCCAGCTCGCCTTCGCTGAGCTGAGCGATGTCGACGCCGCCGATCTCGATCGTGCCGTGGGTGGGCTTGTCGATGCCGGCGATCAGGTTGAGCAAGGTGCTCTTGCCCGAGCCGCTGGGGCCCATCAGCGCGATGAAGTCGCCGGCGACGACATCGAGGTCCAGGCCTTGCAGCACGGGAATCGTCTGGTCGCCGCGGCGGTAGGACTTGTCGAGGCCGCGGATGCGGATCAAGGACTCCGCCACTTACTTCGCTCCCGCCGCGACGCGCACCGCATCGCCGTCCTTGAGCTTCTCGGGCGGGTTGATCACCAGCTTGTCGCCGCTCTTGAGCTCGCCGGCCTGCGACAGCTCGACCAGGTCGCCGAGCGTGCGGCCGGTGGTCACGGCGATGGCCTTGACCGTCGGCGCCTCGCCGTCCTTGGCGGGCTTGCCGATGCGAAACACTTGCTTGGCACCGCCGCGCTCCACGACCGCCGTCGGCGCGACCGCGAGCACGCTCTTCAGATCGGCCTCGCCGACCGGCTGCGACAGGAAGGCGACCTTGGCGCTCATGTCCGGCAGGATGCGCGCATCGAGCTTGTCGAACTGGATCTTGGTCATCACCGTGGCCTTGGCGCGATCGACCGTCGGCACGATGGTGGCCACCTTGCCGATGAAGCGCGTGTCCGGCAGCGCGTCGAGCGCGATCTCGACCGGCTGGCCGATGCGCGCCTTGCCGAGATTGCTCTCGGAGACATCGGCCTCCACTTCGAGCGTGCTCATGTCGGCCATCGTCACCACCGAGCCGAGCGAGCCGGCCGCGCTGGAGAACGGCGTGATGATGTCGCCGACGTTGGCGTTCTTGACCAGCACGACACCGTCGAAGGGCGCGCGGATCTCGGTGAACTCGCGGTTGACCTGCTGCAGCCGCAACTGCGACTGCAGCTGCCCCACCGTCGCCTGCGCCGAAGCGACCGCGGCTCGGGCGCTGGCCGCGCGCGTCGCGCTGGTGTCGAGCGCGGCCGGCGACAGGAAGCCTTGCGCGACCAGTTGCTGATTGCGCTTGAGGTCGGCCTCGGCATTGGCGGCCTCGGCCTGCGCCTGGCGCACCATGGCCTCGGCCTGATGCACGCCGGCCCGCGCCGCGTCGATCTGCGCCTGCACGTCGGAAGCGTCGAGGCGCGCCAGCAGCGCGTTCTTCTTGACCACCGAACCTTCGCGCACATTGAGCTCGAGCAAGCGGCCGGTCGCCTTGGAGGCGACCGCGGCGCGGCGTTGCGCGACCACGTAGCCCGAGGCGGTGAGCTGCACGAACTGGCGCGACGGCGTGCTCTGCAGCACGCCGGTGGCCTGCACCTCGGGCGGGCGCGGCTGGAGCGCAACCGCGACGGCAGCCGCCACGCCGACGGCGATCGCGATACGCCAGCCCCAGCGGCGACGCATGCGAGCGCCGGCCTTGGGCCCGCCGCGGTCGATCTTCAACTGCGAGAGCCGGCTCTTGGGGCTCTGGGCGTCAGCGGGCGTGGCGTCGCTCATGGCGGCGTGCGGCGAAGGTGGCCGAAAGTGGCAATGGCGCCGGATTGTCAACGAGCGCACGGCCCTGTCGAGTCCCCGCCGTTGCACTTTGTGATCCCTGCCGGCGCGCGGCACAGGCACGATCGTTGCCTCCTGCCACTGCCCAGTACCGTTTCCCATGTCGCTCATGAAGACCTTCGCCCGCCGAGCAGTCACGATCACGCCGTTGCTGTTGGCCCTTGCCGCTTGCGGTGGCGGAGGCGACGGTGGCTCCAGCGACGCCGGCACACCCACCGACCCGGGCGGCACGCCCACCACGCCCACCCCGCCCGCCGGCACCGACATCGGCTGCGGCACCGCCGACTTCCAGGCCGAGGTGCTGCGCATGGTCAATGCACGCCGCGCCGCGGGCGCGTCGTGCGGCGCGCAAGGCACGTTCCCGGCCGCGTCGGCGCTGACCTGGAGCGACAAGCTGGCCACGGCCTCCTATCTTCACTCGAAGGACATGGCCGACAACAACTACTTCGCCCACGACAGCCAGAACGGCACGACGTTCTCGGCGCGCATCACCGCCCAGGGCTACAGCTGGAGCCGCGCCGGCGAGAACATCGCGGCGGGCCAAGGCACGCTGGCCACCGCGATCGACGGCTGGATGAACAGCCCCGGCCACTGCGCCAACATCATGAACGCCGGCTTCAGCCAGATCGGCGTGGGCTGCGCGCGCAACGCGAGCAGCACCTACAAGATCTACTGGACGATGGACCTGGCGACGCCCCGGTGATCGATCAAGCGGCGGCTGAAGCGATCACGCCGCCGCCCAGGCACACCTCGCCGTCGTAGAGCACCGCCGACTGCCCGGGCGTCACCGCCCACTGCGGCTCGTCGAAGGCGAGCGAGAACGCACCGTTGGCACCCGGCGCGATCGCGCAGGCGCTGTCGGCCTGGCGGTAACGCGTCTTGGCGGCGATGCGCGCGGCCGACGGCGCCTCGCCCGCGACCCAGCTCGCGTCGTCGGCCACCAGCGAATGCGATTGCAGCAGCGGATGGTCGTGGCCTTGCACCGCGACCAGCACGTTGCGCTCGAGGTCCTTGCGCGCGACGAACCACGGCGCGTGGTCGCCGCCCCCGCGCGTGCTGCCATGGGCATCGCGCTTGAGATGGCGCTCCTTGATGCCGCCGATGCCCAGGCCCTGACGCTGGCCCAGCGTGTAGAACGACAGGCCCACGTGCTCGCCGACGCGGCGCCCGCGCTCGTCCTCGATCACGCCCGGCTGGTTGGCCAGGTAGCGGTTGAGGAACTCGCGAAACGGCCGCTCGCCGATGAAGCAGATGCCGGTCGAGTCCTTCTTCTTGGCATTGGGCAGGCCGATCTCGTCGGCGATGCGCCGCACCTCGGTCTTGCGCAGCTCGCCGACCGGAAACAGCGTCTTGGCGAGCTGCTGCTGGCTCAGGCGGTGCAGGAAGTAGCTCTGGTCCTTGGCCGGATCCAGGCCCTTGAGCAGTTCGTGGCGCTGCGTGCCTTCGTTGAAGCGCACGCGCGCGTAGTGGCCGGTCGCGATCTTCTGCGCGCCCAGGCGCATCGCGTGGTCGAGGAAGGCCTTGAACTTGATCTCGGCATTGCACAGCACGTCGGGGTTGGGCGTGCGGCCGGCCTGGTACTCGCGCAGGAACTCCGCGAACACGCGGTCCTTGTACTCGGCGGCGAAATTGACGTGCTCGATCTCGATGCCCAGCACGTCGGCCACCGAGGCGGCGTCGAGGAAGTCCTGGCGCGACGAGCAGTACTCGTCATCGTCGTCGTCTTCCCAGTTCTTCATGAAGATGCCGACGACCTCGTGGCCCTGCTGCTTCAGCAGGTGCGCGGTGACCGCGGAATCGACTCCGCCGGACAGGCCCACCACGACGCGTTGCTTGCTGCTCATCGGCGCCATTTTATTTTTGGCGCGATGAGCCCGCGAAGCGCAAGGCTTCAGCGGCCCGGCGTCAGCGTGATCGGCGCATACAGGCTGGGATCGGCCCAGACCGCATCGAGCGGATGGCGCCGCCCGGCCAGGTGGTCCTCGATGCAGCGCCACAGCAGCGGGCTGCGGTGCATCGTCGCGGCGGCGCGGATCTCGTCGGGCGTGAGCCACAGCGCGCGCACGATGCCCTCGTCGAGCGCGCGGCCCGGTTCGGGCTCGCTGGCCGTTCCACAGAACGCGAAGCGAAGGTAGGTCACGTCTTCGCCGGTGGCCGGGCGCGTGAAGCGCGAGAGGTAGACGCCCAGCAGCGCCGTCGGCGTGAAGCGGCAGGCGGTCTCTTCCAGCATCTCGCGACACACCGCCTCGATGAGCGATTCGCCCGGCTCCAAGTGGCCGGCCGGCTGGTTCAACCGCAGGCCTTCGCTGGTGATCTCCTCGACCAGCAGGTAGCGGCCGTCGCGCTCGGCGACGGCGGCGACGGTGACGCTGGGGCGCCAGCGTTCGGGGATCGGAGAAGACATGGCGCGCGATGGTAGCGATGACCTGAGTCATCGAAGTCGTGACCGTCGTCACTCATCGATGTCAGATTGCGTAAGGTAAGCTCGCGCCCGTCGTTCGGGTGGCCACAAGCCCCGGTGGCAGTCGGTGCATCGCGATCCTGATCGAAGCGCCGTTGGCCATGCCCGTTGATTCCATCAACGTTGTCGCAAGGAGCAACCATGCTGATCGGCGTGCCTGCGGAGTCGTCCGCCGGCGAAACCCGGGTCGCCGTGACCCCGGAGACGGCCAAGAAATTCATTGCGCAGGGCCACGCGGTTCGCGTGCAGTCCGGCGCGGGCGTCGCAGCGAGCGTGACCGATGCGGCTTTCCAGGCGGTCGGCTGCGAGATCGTCGATGCCGCGGGCGCGTTCGGCGCCGACCTCGTGCTCAAGCTCAAGTCGCCCAGCGACAGCGAGCGCGCGCTGATGAAGCCGGGCGCTGGCCTGGTCGGCACGCTCAACCCCTTCGACCGCGACGGCCTGCAAAAGCTCGCCGACGCCAAGCTCACCGCCTTCGCGCTCGAAGCCGCGCCGCGCACGACGCGCGCGCAAAGCATGGACGTGCTGTCCAGCCAGGCCAACCTGGCCGGCTACAAGGCCGTGATGATCGGCGCCGACAAGTACCAGCGCATCTTCCCGATGCTGATGACCGCCGCCGGCACCGTGAAGGCCGCGCGCGTCGTGATCCTGGGCGTGGGCGTCGCCGGCCTGCAGGCGATCGCGACCGCCAAGCGCCTGGGCGCGGTGATCGAGGCCTCGGACGTGCGGCCTTCGGTGAAGGAGCAGGTCGAGTCGCTGGGCGCCAAGTTCATCGACGTGCCCTACGAGACCGCCGAAGAGAAGGAAGCCGCTGAAGGCGTGGGCGGCTATGCGCGCCCGATGCCGCAAAGCTGGCTCGATCGCCAGAAGCTCGAGGTCGCCAAGCGCGTCGCGCAGGCCGACATCGTGATCACGACCGCGCTGATCCCCGGCCGCGCCGCACCGGTGCTGGTGACCGAGGAGATGGTCAAGGCGATGAAGCCGGGCTCGGTGATCGTCGACATGGCCGCGCCGCAAGGCGGCAACTGCCCGCTGACCGAAGCCGGCAAGACGGTGGTGAAGCACGGCGTCACGATCGTCGGCGAGACCAACCTGCCGGCGCTGGTGGCCGCCGACGCATCGGCCCTTTACGCGCGCAACGTGCTCGACTTCTTGAAGCTCGTGCTCGAGAAGGACGCCACCGCGCTCAAGATCGATCTGGAAGACGACATCGTCAAGGCCTGCCTGATGTGCCGCGACGGCCAACTGCTTCGGAGCTGACGATGGACGCCGTATCCCCGACCCTGATCAACCTGATCATCTTCGTGCTCGCGATCTACGTGGGCTACCACGTGGTGTGGACCGTCACGCCCGCGCTGCACACGCCGCTGATGGCGGTGACCAACGCGATCTCGGCGATCGTGATCGTCGGCGCGATGCTCGCCGCCGCGCTGACCGAGACCACGCTGGGCAAGACCATGGGCGTGCTGGCGGTGGCGCTCGCCGCAGTCAACGTCTTCGGCGGCTTCCTCGTGACGCGTCGCATGCTCGAGATGTTCAAGAAGAAGGAAAAGAAGCCCGCGCAGATCGAAGGAGGCAAGGCATGAGCATGAATCTCGTCGTCCTGCTGTATCTCGTCGCGAGCATCTGCTTCATCCAGGCCCTGAAGGGCCTGAGCCACCCGACCACCTCGATCCGCGGCAACCTGTTCGGCATGGTCGGCATGGCGATCGCCGTGCTGACCACGGCGGCGCTGATCGTGCAGTTGGCCCGCCTCGCTGGCCAGAACGCCGCCAGCGGCATGGTCTGGGTCTTCGTCGGCCTGTTGGCGGGCGGCACGCTGGGCGCCATCATGGCCAAGCGCGTCGAGATGACCAAGATGCCCGAGCTGGTGGCCTTCATGCACAGCATGATCGGCCTGGCGGCGGTGTTCATCGCGGTGGCCGCGGTCGCCGAGCCCTGGGCCTTCGGCATCTCGCCCAAGGGCGGCCAGATCCCGCACGGCAACCGGCTCGAGCTGTTCCTGGGCGCGGCGATCGGCGCGATCACGTTCTCGGGCTCGGTGATCGCCTTCGGCAAGCTCAGCGGCAAGTACAAGTTCCGCCTGTTCCAGGGCGCGCCGGTTCAGTTCGGCGGCCAGCACATGCTCAACCTCGTGCTGGGCCTGGCGACCGTCGGCCTGGGCCTGGTGTTCATGTTCACCGAGCAGTGGGTCGCGTTCTTCGCGATGCTGGCGCTGGCCTTCGTGCTGGGCGTGCTGATCATCATCCCGATCGGCGGCGCCGACATGCCGGTCGTGGTGTCGATGCTCAACAGCTACTCGGGCTGGGCCGCCGCGGGCATCGGCTTCTCGCTGAACAACAGCATGCTGATCATCGCCGGCTCGCTGGTGGGCAGCTCGGGCGCGATCCTGAGCTACATCATGTGCAAGGCGATGAACCGCTCGTTCTTCAACGTGATCCTGGGCGGATTCGGCGGAGAAGCGGCCACCGCGGGCGGCGCGGCGCAACAGCAGCGCAGCGTCAAGAGCGGCAGCGCCGACGACGCCGCCTTCATCCTCGGCAATGCCGAGACGGTGGTGATCGTGCCGGGCTACGGCCTCGCGGTCGCGCGCGCCCAGCACGCCGTCAAGGAGCTGGCGCTCAAGCTCGGCGAGAAGGGCATCACGGTCAAGTACGCGATCCATCCGGTGGCCGGGCGCATGCCGGGCCACATGAACGTGCTGCTGGCCGAGGCCGAGGTGCCTTACGACCAGGTGTTCGAGATGGAAGACATCAACGGCGAGTTCGGCCAGGTCGACGTGGCCATCGTGCTGGGCGCCAACGACGTCGTGAACCCGGCCGCGCTGCAAAAGGGCAGCCCGATCTTCGGCATGCCCATCCTCGAGGCCTACAAGGCCAAGACCATCATCGTGAACAAGCGCTCGATGGCCGCCGGCTACGCCGGCCTGGACAACGAGCTGTTCTACATGGACAAGACCATGATGGTGTTCGGCGATGCCAAGAAGGTCGTCGAAGACATGGTCAAGGCGGTCGAGTAGTCCACGCCCCGTTGGGTTCGTGAAGGAAGGCCGGCTCGTCCGGCCTTCGTCACTTATTGGGGCGGCTATCGAGAAAACGCTATCGAAAGCCCCGATGCCTTCGCGTCAGCCGCGGGTAAGAATCCGCGCCGATTCGAATTCGATACGACGGACCTTTCGACCATGACCGCTCCCTGGCTCAAGCACTACCCGGCCGGCGTGCCGCACACCATCGACCCCGACCAATACGGGTCGCTGGTGCAGCTGCTCGACGAGAGCTTCAAGAAGTACCGCGAGCTGCCGGCCTATTACTTCATGGGCAAGGCGATGACGTTCGGCCAAGTCGACGACGCCTCGCGCGCCTTCGCGGGCTATCTGCAGTCGCTCGGGCTGGTCAAGGGCGACCGCGTCGCGGTGATGATGCCCAACGTGTTCCAGTACCCGATCGCGGTGGCCGGCATCCTGCGCGCCGGCATGACCCTGGTCAACGTGAACCCGCTGTACACGCCGCGCGAACTCGAGCATCAGCTCAAGGACTCGGGCGCCAAGGCCATCGTCATCATCGAGAACTTCGCCGCGACGCTGCAGGCCTGCATCGACGCGGTGCCGACCAAGCACGTCGTGCTCGCCGCGATGGGCGACCAGCTCGGCATGCTCAAGGGCGCGCTGGTCAACTACGTGGTGCGCAAGGTCAAGAAGATGGTGCCGGCCTTCCAGCTGCCCGGCGCGGTGCGCTTCAACGACGCGCTGTCGCAAGGCGCGCGCGTGGCCTTCAAGGCACCGGCCATCTCGCGCGACGACATCGCCGTGCTGCAGTACACCGGCGGCACCACCGGCGTCAGCAAGGGCGCGGTGCTGAAGCACCGCAACATCATCGCCAACGTGCTGCAGTCGGAGGCCTGGAACGGGCCGGCGCTGAAGAACGTGCCCGCCGGCGAGCAGCCCACCACGATCTGCGCGCTGCCGCTGTATCACATCTTCGCCTTCACGGTGAACATGATGCTGTCGCTGCGCGTCGGCGGCGCCAACGTGCTGATCCCGAACCCGCGCGACATCCCGGCCGTGCTCAAGGAGTTGTCGAAGCGGCGCTTCCACAGCTTCCCGGCCGTCAACACGCTGTTCGGCGCACTGGCCAACCACCCCGACTTCAACACCGTCGACTGGTCGCACATGAAGCTCAGCGTCGGCGGCGGCATGGCCGTGACGGCCGGCACCGCCAAGCTGTGGCTCGACAAGACCGGCTGCCCGATCTGCGAGGGCTACGGCCTGTCGGAGACCTCGCCGTCGGCCTCGTGCAACCCGGTCGACAGCACCGCCTACACCGGCACGATCGGCGTGCCGATCCCCTCGACCGAGTTCAAGCTGCTCGACGACGAGGGCAACGAGGTGCCCACCGGCAGCCCCGGCGAGATCGCGATCCGCGGCCCGCAGGTGATGGCCGGCTACTGGCAGCGTCCGGATGAAACCGCCAAGGTCATGACCTCGGACGGGTTCTTCCGCACCGGCGACGTCGGCGTGGTCGACGAGCGCGGCTTCTTCAAGATCGTCGATCGCAAGAAGGACATGATCCTGGTCTCGGGCTTCAACGTGTACCCGAACGAGGTCGAGGACGTGGTGTCGCAGATGCCCGGCATCCTCGAGTGCGCGGCGGTCGGCGTGCCGGACGAGAAGTCGGGCGAGGCCGTCAAGCTGGTGCTGGTCAAGAAGGACGCCGCGATCACCGATGCCGACGTGCGCGCCTACTGCGAGACCAACCTCACCGGCTACAAGCGCCCGCGCGTGATCGAGTTCCGCACCGAGCTGCCCAAGACGCCGGTCGGAAAGATCCTGCGTCGCGAATTGCGCAACAAGAGCTGACGCCAGCGCGCGCGAAGCCCCTAGGATGTCGTCGATGGACCAACGCTACGTGAAGTCGGCCGCAGGCCATGACGAGATCAAGACCAAGGCGCGGCAGTTGCCGCGCGGTGCGCGCAACCTGTTGCTGCTGATCGACGCCGGCAAGTCCGGCATCGAGTGGGTCGGGCTGATCAACGGCGCGACCGAGGCCGACCTGCAGCACCTGATCACCGAGGGCCTGGTCGACGCGGTCGTGCCGGCGCAACCGCTGTCGGGTGTTGCGGCCCTCGCGCAGCGCCGCGAGCGCACGAACGCGGCCGTGCAGCAGGCGCTGGCCGGGCGCAGCTACCAGGAGCTCTACGACCTGCTGACGCACCAGGCCAAGGAGCGCTTCGGCCTGATCAAGGGCTACAAGCTGGTGCTCGAGGTCGAGCGCTGCCCCGATGTCCCCTCGCTGCAGGCACTGGCGCTGCGCTTCGTCGACATGGCGCAGGAAACCCAGGGCGATGCCGGCGCGCGCGCGATGCGCGTCGCGCTGGGCAGCCAGATCTGAGCAGCCGGACCTGAGCGCTCAGCGCAGGTTGCGAGCGCTCGTCATCACCAGCTTGCCGCCCGCGAAGGTGGCCTGCAGCCCGCGGTGATCGTCGCCCCAGGTGCAGCTGCGCAGCCCCAGGGTCTCGTCGCAGGAGGTCGGCTTGCCGACGATGTCGACGACCTCGTCGAACGGCATGCCGGTCTTGAGCCGCTCGACGTTCTCGACGGTGAGCTTGCTGCACGCGGCGCACAGGGCGGCCGCAGTGACAACGGCGGCCATCACGGCGGCCTGGCGAATCTTGCTGTTCATGCGGCGATGATGCTTGAAGCCGCGCCGGCTGTCGCTCGGGGCATGACCGTGGCAGCATGCGGCCTTCGCCGATCCGCCCTGACATGACACTCGCCCTCATGGCCGCGATGGCCGAAGAACTCGAAGCCCTGCTCGCGCCGCTGCAGGAGCGCGCGGTGCACCATCACGCCGGGCGCGAATTCCACACCGGACGCCTCGATGGCCATGCGGTCGTGCTGGTGCTGGCGCGCGTCGGCAAGGTCGCCGCCGCCACCACCGCGGCGATGCTGATCGAGCGCTTCGGCGCCGAGCGCATCGTCTTCACCGGCGTGGCCGGTGGCCTGCATCCGGCCGCGCGCATCGGCGACGTGGTGGTCGCGCGCGAACTGCTGCAGCACGACCTCGACGCCTCGCCGATCTTTCCGCGCCACGAGGTGCCGCTGTACGGCCGCTCGCGCTTTCCTTCCGACGCGCCGCTGTCGGACGCCCTGCTCGTCGCCGCGCGCGAGGTGCTCGAGATCGAGCGCTTCGCGCTGGCCGAGCCCTATACGGCGATGGGCATCGTCGAGCCGCGCGCGCACGCAGGCCTGGTGGTGAGCGGCGACCAGTTCATCTCCGACGCGGCCGAGAGCGAGGCGCTGCGCCGCGAGCTGCCCGACGCGATGGCCGTCGAGATGGAAGGCGCGGCGCTGGCCCAGGTCTGCCACGACTGCGACGTGCCGTTCGCGGTGCTGCGGCTGGTCTCGGACCGCGCCGACGAGCGCGCCCACCTCGACTTCCCGCGCTTCCTGCGCGAGATCGCCGGGCCGGTGTCGTCGGCGATCGTGAGGCGCTGGCTCAGCCGCGAGACGGCACGGAGCTGATGACCTGAGCAACTGCCGCCGTGAGCCGCTTGGCATACGGCACGTGCAGGAACTCGTTCGGCCCGTGCGCATTGCTCTTCGGGCCGAGCACGCCGCAGACCATCATCTGGGCCTTCGGGAATCCCTGCTGCAGCAGGTTCATCAGCGGGATCGTGCCGCCCTGGCCGATCAGGCCGCAGGGCGCGCCGTAGTGGGCGCGCGAGGCGGCGTCGAGCGCGTTCTGAAGCCACGGGTCGAGCGAGGGCGCGTTCCAGCCGGTCGCGCCCCAGTTGCCCATGCGGCCGTCGGGCTCGAAGGTCACGCGCGCGTTGTAGGGCGCGTTGTCCTCGAGGATGCGCTTCAACTCCACCGCCGCCAGATGGCCGTCGATCAGCGGCGGGGTGCGCAGGCTGAGCTTGAACGCGGTGAACGGCCGCAGCACGTTGCCGGCATTGGCGATCGAGGGCAGGCCGTCGGCACCGGTGATCGACAGCGTCGGGCGCCAGGTGCGGTTGAGCAGTTGCTCGGTGGTGTCGGTCGTGGTCGGCAGCGAAAAGCCGCCGTCGGCGCCGCAGGCCCAGGGCATGCGCTTCCAGACCTCGTCGCCGAGGATCTGCGCGGTCGCGCGCGCCTGCTCGACGCGCTCGGGCGGGATCTCGCAATGCAGCGCGGCCGGCAGCAGGCGGCCGGTGGAAGAGTCCTCGAGCCGGTCGAGCAGCTGGCGCAGGATGCGCAGGCTCGAAGGCACCAGGCCGCTGGCGTCGCCGGAGTGGATGCCCTCGGTCAGCACCTCGACCTTGAGCGTGCCGGTGACGTTGCCGCGCAGGCTGGTCGTGAGCCACAGCTGGTCGTAGTTGCCGGCACCCGAGTCGAGGCAGACCACCAGGGCCACGTCGCCCAGGCGCGCCTTCAGCGCGTCGATGTAGGCCGGAAGGTCGCCCGAGCCCGATTCCTCGCAGGTCTCGATCAGCCCGACGCAGCGCGGCCGCTCGACGCCCTGGGCGTCGATGGCTTCTAGCGCCGAGATCGCCGCGTAGAGCGCATAGCCATCGTCGGCGCCGCCGCGGCCGTAGAGCTTGTCGCCATCGAGCTTGGGCGTCCAGGGGCCGAGGTCGGCGCGCCAGCCGTTGAACTCGGGCTGCTTGTCGAGGTGGCCGTAGAGCAGCACGGTCGGCGCATCGGCCGCGTTGCCGCCGGCGCGCGTGGCCGGCAGCTCGAAGAAGATCACCGGCGTGCGCGGCGTGCCGTCGGCCTCGGCCAGGCGCACGACCTCGAGCTTCAGGCCGGCCAGCTTGCGCGACTCGGCCCAGGCGGCGGCGCTGCGCACCACCTGGTCGAGGTAGCCGTGCGTGGCCCAGTCGCGATCGAACATCGGGCTCTTGGCCGGAATGGCGATGTACTCGGTGAGCTTTGGGACGATGCGGGCATCCCAGGCTTCGTCGACCATGCCTTGAAGGGCGGTCGCGTCGAGCGGGAGGTGACGATCAGGAGCGTTCATGGCCGGCTCGCGTACAACTTCGATGCTGCCAAGTTTAGGCGCCGCGCTTGTTCACACTTCGCGCACTGCTGCCGGCCTGCTGCCAAGTGGGCTCACGTTTCAGTAGGAATTTGCAGGCTGACCTACTGGTCAGTAAGAATCGTAAAAACCCTAGGCCGCTGTCGGATCGGTTCCGCGCCGATCGTCGTGCAGTTGTGCCCGTGGTGCCGCGCCGGGGAGCCGCGGCACCGCCCCCAGCTCTCGCCTCATCCCTTTCCAAGGATCCGAGTCATGGCCATGACCTCTCGTCATTCGCTTTTCCTGTTGCCGATCGCGGCGCTGGTGTTCACCGTCGCCGGCTGCAGCAAGCCGGCCGAAGGCCAGGGCCACGGCGGGCCGCAGGCCGCGCCGGTCGGCGTCGCCGCCGCGGTGCAGCGCCCGGTGCGCGACATGGAGGAGTTCACCGGCCGGCTCGAGGCGGTCGAAAGCGTCGAGGTGCGACCGCGCATCGGCGGCACGATCGATCGCGTGCACTTCCGCGACGGCGCGATGGTGCGTGCCGGCGAGCTGCTGTTCACGATCGATCCGCGGCCCTACCAGGCCGAGGTCGCGCGCAGCGAAGCGCAGCTGGTCTCGGCGCAGTCGCAGGCCGAGCTCGCCAAGGCCGAGCTGGCGCGCGCGCAAAAGCTGCTCGACGCCAAGGCAGTGTCGCGCCAGGAGTACGACCAGCTGACCTCGGGCGCGCGCACCTCGGACGCCAACATCAAGGCGGCCGAAGCGGCGCTGCGCGTCGCCAGGCTCAACCTCGAATACACCGCGGTGCGCGCCCCGATCGCGGGGCGCATCTCGCGCGCGGTGATCACGACCGGCAACCTGGTCGACGACAAGACCGTGCTGACCACCCTGGTCGCGCAGGCCAAGGTCTATGCCTACTTCGACGCCAGCGAGCAGACCTTCCTGCGCCTGCGCAACGCCACCGCCGAGCAGCTGACGGTGAAGATGGGCCTGGCCAACGAGCAGGGCTTCCCGCACATCGGCCGCGTCGACTTCATCGACAACCGCCTGAACCCGCAGACCGGCGCGATCCGCCTGCGCGCGGTGTTCGACAACGCCAAGTCGCAGTTCACGCCCGGCCTGTTCGCGCGCCTGCAGCTGGCCGGCGCCACCGAGCGCCCGGTCGTGCTGACGCCCGATCGCGCGATCGGCACCGACCAGAGCAAGAAGTTCCTGCTGGTGGTCGACGACAAGAACGTCGCCGGCTACCGCGAGGTGCTGCCCGGCGCGCTCTACGAGGGCATGCGCGTGATCGAAAGCGGCCTGAAGCCGGGCGAGCTGGTGATCGTCGACGGCCTGCAGCGCGCGCGCCCCGGCATGCCGGTCGCGCCCGAGAAGCTCGCGCTCGACGAGCGCGGCATGCCGGTGCCCAAGGCGCCGGCGGCCCCGCAAGGCGCCAAGTCCTGATCGCCGCGGAGACGACCCGATGGACATCTCACGCTTCTTCATCGACCGCCCCCGCTTCGCGGGCGTGCTGTCGATCCTCATCTTCCTGATCGGCCTGATCGCGATCTTCCGGCTGCCGATCTCCGAGTACCCCGAGGTCGCGCCGCCGCAGATCGTCGTGCGCGCGCAGTTCCCCGGCGCCAACCCGCGCGTCATCGCGGAAGCCGTCGCCACGCCGCTCGAGGAGCAGGTCAACGGCGTCGAGAACATGCTCTACATGAGCTCGCAGGCGACCTCCGACGGCTCGATGACGCTGACCGTCACGTTCAAGATCGGCACCAACCCCGAGGTCGCGGAGACCGCGGTGCAGAACCGCGTGAACCGCGCGCTGCCGCGCCTGCCGGAGATCGTGCGCCAGATCGGCGTCACCACCGAGAAGAGCTCGCCCAACCTGACCATGGTGGTCCACATGGTCTCGCCGGACGAGCGCTACGACGCGCTCTACCTGCGCAACTACGCGACGCTCAACGTGCGCGACGAGCTGCTGCGCATTCCCGGCATGGGCTCGGTGCTGACCTTCGGCTCGGGCGACTACGCGATGCGCGTCTGGCTCGACCCCGACAAGCTCACCGCGCGCGGCCTGACCGCCAGCGACGTCACCAACGCGATCCGCGAGCAAAACACGCAAGTGGCCGCCGGCGTGGTCGGCGCGCCGCCGGCACCGACCGGCCTGGACTTCCAGCTCTCGATCAATACGCAAGGCCGCCTGTCCACGCCGGAGGAGTTCGCCGAGATCATCGTGCGCGCCGACGCGAAGGACGGCTCGCTGGTGAAGATCAAGGACCTCGGCCGCGTCGAGCTGTCGTCGAACTCGTATTCGCTGCGCAGCCTGCTCAACAACAAGGAAGCCGCCGCGATCGCGGTGTTCCAGGCGCCGGGCTCGAACGCGCTCGCGCTGTCGAACGACGTGCGCAAGACGATGGAGCGGCTCAAGCCGAGCTTTCCGCCCGGCGTGACCTACGACATCGTCTACGACCCGACGCGCTTCGTCGCGACCTCGATCGAGAAGGTGATCCACACGCTGATCGAGGCGGTGCTGCTGGTCGTGATCGTCGTGATCGTGTTCCTGCAGACCTGGCGCGCCTCGCTGATCCCGCTGCTGGCGGTGCCGGTGTCGATCGTGGGCACCTTCGCGGTGCTGCTGGCGCTGGGCTTCTCGATCAACACGCTGACCCTGTTCGGCCTGGTGCTCGCGATCGGCATCGTGGTCGACGACGCGATCGTGGTGGTCGAGAACGTCGAGCGCAACATCGAGGCCGGGCTCGCTCCGCGCGAGGCCAGCATCAAGGCGATGAAGGAAGTGTCGGGCCCGATCATCGCGATCGGCCTGGTGCTGTGCGCGGTGTTCGTGCCGCTGGCCTTCGTCTCGGGCCTGTCGGGCCAGTTCTATCGCCAGTTCGCGGTGACGATCGCGATCTCGACGGTGATCTCGGCGTTCAACTCGCTGACGCTGTCGCCGGCACTGAGCGCCATCCTGCTCAAGGGCCACGGCGAGCCCAAGGACTGGCTGACGCGCGGCATGGACAAGGTCTTCGGGCCCTTCTTCCGCCGCTTCAACAAGTTCTTCCATCGCTCGTCTGAGAGCTACGGCCGCGGCGTGACCTGGATCGTCGGCCACAAGGTCAAGGCGCTGGTGATCTACGGCCTCGCACTGGGCCTGACGGTCTTCATGTTCACGCGCGTGCCGCCGGGCTTCGTGCCCAGCCCCGACAAGCAGTACCTGATCGGCATCGCGCAGCTGCCCGAAGGCGCCAGCCTCGACCGCACCGAGGCGGTCATCCGCGAGATGAGCCAGATCGCGCTGTCGGTGCCGGGCATCAAGGACTCGGTCGCGTTCCCGGGCCTGTCGATCAACGGCTTCGCGGCGCAGCCGAACTCCGGCATCGTGTTCTTCGGCCTCGAGGATTTCGAGGAGCGCACCGGGGCCGACAAGAGCCTGCACGCCATCCTCGGCAACGTGAACGGCGCGATCCAGCAGATCAAGGGCGCGCAGATGTTCGTCGTGCCGCCACCGGCGGTCGACGGCCTGGGCAACGCGGGTGGTTTCCGCCTCGAGCTGCAGGACCGCGAGTCGCTCGGCGAGCAGGCGCTGTTCGGCGCGGCCTGGGGCGCGCTGGGGCAGATCTACGGCAACCCGAACTCCTCGATCGGCCTGGCCTACAGCAACTACCAGATCAACGTGCCGCAGCTGTTCGCGGACGTCGATCGCACGAAGGCCAAGCAGCTCGGCGTGAACCTCGGCGACGTCTACGAGACGATGCAGACCTACCTCGGCTCGCTGTACGTCAACGACTTCAACCGCTTCGGCAAGACCTACCAGGTCGTCGTGCAGGCCGATGCGCAGTACCGCGCGCAGCCGGAAGACATCGTCAAGCTGCGCGTGCGAAGCCAGAGTGGCGAGATGGTGCCGCTGGGCGCGCTGATGAAGGTCACGCCGACCTTCGGGCCGTCGGCGGTGTCGCGCTACAACGGCTACTACTCGGCCGACATCAACGGCTCGCCCAAGCCCGGCTTCAGCTCGGGCCAGGCGCAGGCGGAGATGGAGAAGATCCTGCAGAACTCGCTGCCGCGCGGCGTCGGCTTCTCGTGGACCGAGCTGGTCTACCAGGAGAAGATCGCCGGCAACACGATGGTCTACATCTTCCCGCTGTGCGTGCTGCTGGTGTTCCTGGTGCTGGCCGCGCTGTACGAGAGCTGGTCGCTGCCGATCGCGATCATCCTGATCGTGCCGATGTGCATCCTGTCGGCGCTCACCGGCGTGTGGCTGAGCAAGTTCCTGGCGCAGCCGGGCGACTTCAACATCTTCACGCAGATCGCCTTCGTGGTGCTGGTGGGCCTGGCGTGCAAGAACGCGATCCTGATCGTCGAGTTCGCCAAGGAGCTCGAGGAGCAAGGCGAAGAGACGATCAAGGCCGTGATCCACGCCTGCCGCCTGCGTCTGCGCCCGATCCTGATGACCTCGATCGCCTTCATCGCCGGCGTCGTGCCGCTGATCCTAGGCACCGGCGCGGGCGCCGAGATGCGCCGCGCGATGGGCATCGCGGTGTTCAGCGGCATGATCGGCGTGACCGTGTTCGGCATCTTCCTGACGCCGGTGTTCTACGTGCTGTTGCGGCGCTGGCGGCTCAAGGGCGTGCCCAACGGGCCGCACGGCGGCCATGGCGCGACTGCGCTGGCCCATGCGCCGCATGACGCCGCCGAAAAGGGAGCCGGCCATGTCTAAGCAAGTCATTCTTCGCGCCACGGCGCTCGCCGCGGCTGTGTTCGCCGCCGGCTGCGCAGTCGGCCCCGACTATCAGCGCCCGACACCTTCGGTCGACGGCAGCTTCCTCAACGTCGGCGCCACGCGCAACAACGACGCCGAGGTCTCGGCCGAGATCGCGAGCTTCTGGCGCGGCTTCAACGACGCGGCGCTGAACGCGCTGATCGAGCGCGCGCTCGCCGCCAACGGCGACGTGCGCATCGCGCAGGCGCGGCTGCAGGAGGTGCGCTCGCTGCAGCGCGTCGCCGATGCCGGCACGCTGCCGACCATCGGCGCGCAGGCGCACGGCATCCGCGCGGTCACGCCCACCTACGAGGCGCCCGGCGTGAGCCGCAGCGACCGCACCGCGACCGTCTACGACGCCGGCTTCGTCGCCAACTGGGAGCTCGACTTCTTCGGCCGCGCGCGCCGCGGCGCCGAGTCGGCGGCGGCGCAGGTGGCCGCGAGCGAGGCCGGGCTGTACGGCGCGCACACCGCGGTGGCGGCCGAGGTCGCGCGCAACTACCTCGAGCTGCGCGGCCTGCAACAGCGCTATGCCGTCACCGAGCAGGCGCTCGCCAACCAGCGCGAGTCGCTCAAGCTGACCGAAGCACGCCTCGACGCCGGCCGTGCAACGCAGCTCGACCTCGAGCGCGCACGCACCCTGGTCGAGAACACCGCGGCCGCGCTGCCGGCGCTGCAGGCCGGCGCCGACCGCACGGTCTTTCGTCTCGCGACGCTGACCGCGCAGTCGCCGCGCTTCCTGCGCGAGCAGCTCGGCTCGCCCGCGCCGCTGCCCTCGCTGCCGGTCACCGACCTCGCCGCGCTGCCGGTCGGCACGCCCGAGCAGTGGCTGCAGCGCCGCCCCGACCTGATCGCCGCCGAGCGCCAACTCGCCGCCGCGACCGCCGAGATCGGCATCGCCAAGGCCGACTTGTTCCCGCGCATCACGATCAACGGTCTGATCGGCCTCGCGTCGGGCCTGTGGGGCGACCTGTGGGACGACGCGTCGGCGATCTACTCGATTGGCGCGACGCTCGACTGGACGCTGATCGACTTCGGCCGCACGCGCGGGCGCATCGGCGCGAGCGAGGCGCGCGCGCAGCAGGCCCTGGCCAGCTACGAGCAGACCATCGCGCTCGCGCTCGAGGAGACCGAGGGCGCGCTGACGCAGTTCACGCGCGATGCGCAGCGCAGCGAGCGGCTCGCCAACGCGGCGCGCAGCGCCGAGGAAGCCGCGCGCCTGGCGCGGCTGCGCTACGAGACCGGCGTGACCGACTTCCTCGCGGTGCTCGATGCCGAGCGCGAGGCACTGTCGACGCGCGATGCACTGGTGCAGTCGCAGACCAGCAATGCGGCCTCGCTGGTCGCGGTCTATCGCGCGCTCGGCGGCGGCTGGACGGTGCCGACCCCGGCCGCGTCGACGACGACCACCGCCGCGCGCTGACGCGCAACGGCCGACGCGCGCTTCAGGCGAAGCGCGCGTCGAGCCAGTCGAGCAGGCGATCGATCACCTGCTCGCGCTCCGGCTCGTTGAAGATCTCGTGCGAGAGGCCGGGCCAGGCCTGCGACTGGAGCACCGAGCGCGGCGCCGCGGCCGCGAACGCGGCGCTGCCGGCCGGCGCGACGCAGCGGTCGGCGCCGGCCCACATCAGAAGCGTCGGCAGGCGCCAGCGCGCAGCGACGGCGAGCACCTCCGCACCGGCCTCGGCCGCGAAGCGCGCGACCGTCGCGCTGACGCGGTCGTGCACCAGCGGATCGCTGCGGTAGGCCGCGACGACGCGCTCGTCGCGCGAGACCCAGTTCGCATCGAGCCCGTTGCCCACCGCGAGATGCGGGAACAGGCGCAGCGCCACCGCCAGCAGCGCGCGCTGCGCCGGCTTGAGGCCCGGATCGAGCGCCGGCGAGGACAGCGCGAGCGCATCGACATCGCGCGCCCACGCGGGCGGAACGCCCACCTGCGTCGCCGCGACGAAACGCGCGGCGATCAGGCCGCCGAGGCTGTGACCCAGCAGCACGAGCGGCGCACCGGCGGGCGATTGCGCACGCACGGCGTCGATCACCTGCGCGAGATCGCCGAGAAAGGCGTCGCGCTCGGGCGCGTCGCCACGCGGCCCTTGCGAGAGGCCATGGCCGCGCAGATCGCAGCCGACCACGCGCCAGCGCTTTGCGTTGAGCCGAGCGGCCACATGCGCGTAGCGGCCGAGGTGTTCGCCCAGGCCGTGCACGAGCACGACGCTGCCGCGCTGCGGCCCGTCGATCGCGGCCCATTCGTAGGCGTGCAGTGGCACGCCGTCTCGCGTGGTGATGGCATTCATCGGGGACCGAGTGATTGACTTGATTTCATGTGATCGAGTTCTTGCCTGCCCAATTGGAGTGTCAGATATATCACTAGTGAATTCTCAGGACATACCGTACTTTGCTCGGATCGCCCGGCCAACCTGTGAGCCGCCATGAACGTGATTCTCGAAGCATCACCAGCGCCGGTTCAGTCCCACACCGACCTTCCCCACGCCCTGACCGCGGCCCGAATCGACCTGCGTGGCTATGACTGGTACATCTGCGATATCGAGCCGGATGTCGACTACCCGGACATCGATCTGAGCGATCGCTGGTACACCGGCGACGAGTTGCACGCGATCTTTCTGTCAGCGCCGTTGCGCTTCGTTTGGGGCGTGTTCAGCGCGTTTCCGAGGGGGCCTCGGGCGGCGCGCCCGCCGGTGCATCTGGTGCCCTTCGTGAAGGTGAACCAGGATTACTGGTCGGTGCGGCCCAGGCTGCCGCAGTTCCCAGGCGCCGTGATCGAGATCGCCTGCTGGGACGGCATCGCGACCATCCTGTCGGGGCTGACGGTGAACCAGGCCTGGTCGTTCAAGTCGCGCTTTCCTCAGGCCAAGTTGCTGGAAGACGCGTCGATCTGGACGCGCTACGTCGACGATCCGCGCAAGGCCTGAGCCCGTCGTCATCGGCAGAATGCGCGGATGGATCAGTTCCGCGCCATGACCGCCTTCGTCCGCGTGATCGACGAAGGCAGCTTCACCAAGGCCGCCCGCGCGCTCGACCTCGCGCCGCCGGTGATCACGCGCCTCGTCGCGGATCTGGAAGAGTCGCTCGGTACGCGGCTGATCCATCGCACCACGCGGCGTCTCGCGCTGACGCCGGTCGGCGCGCAATACCTCGAGCGTGCGCGCCAGATCCTGGCCGACGTCGAGGAAGCCAACACCATCGCGATGACGGCCACCGGACAGCTGCGCGGCGTGCTGCGCATCGCGGCGCCGCTGCCGATGCTGGTGCAGCAGATCGCGCCGCGCCTGCCGGAGTTTCGCGAGCGCTATCCGGGCGTCGATCTCGAGGCCACCGCGGTGCCGATGCTCGAAGCGCCCGACGAGAACGCCGACGTCACGATCCTGCTGAGCGGGCGCCAGCCGATCGACGGCGAGTTCGTCGCGCGTCGCCTGGCGCATGCCGAGATCGTGTTCTGCGCGACGCCCGAGTACCTGAACCGCCACGGCCGCCCGGTCACGCCCGCGCAGCTGGACACGCACCAGCTGCTGGTCCCCAACGTCGCCTATGCGCCGCGCGAGTGGATCTTTCGCCACGTCGGCGTGCTCGCCGATGGCACGACGCAGGAGGTCTCGGCCGTGCCGCGCCGCAGCGCCATCGCCTCGACCAGCCCCGACCTGCTGCTGGCGGCCGCGCGCGCCGGCATGGGCATCGTGGGCACCTTGTCCTATCTGGTGGCCGACGGCCTGCGCGCGGGCAGCCTCGAGCGCGTGCTGCCCGACTGGAGCATCGGCCACTACGTCGTCCATGCCGCGATGCCGACGCGCAAGTACGTGCCGCTGCGCACGCGCGTCTTCATCGACTTCCTGATCGAGCAGTTCGGCGGCGAGGAACGCGATCCCTGGTTGCAAGGCCCCGCATGAACCCGCAGTGAACTCGCGGCGATGCGCCGCTAGCATCGCGCGTCGCCACGAGCCATCGCAGTTCACATGGATCGCCGCAGCTTTCTCTCGCAGATTCCGCTGGCCGCCGCCGGCGCCGCGGTCGCCGCCGACAACACGGCACCCGACTTCTCCTTCGCCGAGCTCGGCGTCGCCGATCTCGCGCCGCGACTGGCCGACGGCTCGCTCGAAGCGGTCTCGCTGGCGCAGGCCTACCTGGATCGCATCAAGTCGATCGACGCGGCCGGCCCGCAGCTGCGCAGCGTGATCGAGCTCAATCCCGACGCGCTGGAGATCGCGCGCGCGCTCGACCAGGAGCGTGCCGCCAAGGGCGTGCGCGGGCCCCTTCACGGCGTGCCGGTGCTGATCAAGGACAACATCGCGACCGCCGACCGCATGGCGACGACGGCCGGCTCGCTGGCACTCGTCGGCGCGAAGGCGCCGCGAGATGCGCACCTCGTCTCGCGGCTGCGCGCCGCCGGCGCGGTGATCCTCGGCAAGACCAACCTGAGCGAGTGGGCCAACATCCGCTCGACGCGCGCGACCTCCGGCTGGAGCGCGCGCGGCGGCTTCACGAAGCACGCCTATGCGCTGGACCGCAACCCGAGCGGTTCGAGCTCGGGCTCGGGCACCGCGGCGGCCGCCAGCCTGGCGACGCTGGCCGTCGGCACCGAGACCGACGGATCGATCACCTCGCCCGCTTCAGTGCAGAACCTGGTGGGCCTGAAGCCGACGGTCGGCCTGGTGAGCCGCGACGGCATCGTGCCGATCTCGCACTCTCAAGACACTGCTGGCCCGATGGTGCGCAGCGTGCACGACTGCGCTGTGCTGCTCGCCGCGCTGGCCGGCCACGATGCGCGCGATGCGGCGACGAAGCCGATGGCCTCGCGCGCGTCGGTCGACTACGTCGCGGCATTGCAGGGCGAGCGTGGCCTCAAGGGCGCGCGCATCGGCGTCGCGCGCGGCTTCTTCACGCAGCACGATCGCGTCGATCCGGTCATCGAGGAGGCCTTGCGCACACTGAAGTCGCTGGGCGCGGTGATCGTCGATCCGGTGGAGCTGCCGCCGGCCGAGCGCTACGGCGCGGCCGAGTTCGAGATCCTGCTGACCGAATGCAAGCACGGCCTGAACGCCTATCTCGCCGAGTTCGGCGCCGGCGCGCCGGTGAAGACGCTGGCCGACGTGATCGCGTTCAACCAGCGCGAGGCGGCGCGCGAGATGCCCTACTTCTCGCAGGAGCTGTTCGTGCAGGCGCAGGAAAAAGGCGGGCTCGCGAGCGCGCCGTATCGCAAGGCGGTCGAGACCTGCCGCCGCGAGGCGCGCGGCGGCTTGATGCGCGCGTTCTCGAAGCACAAGCTCGACGCGATCGTCGCGCCGACCGGCGGGCTCGCCTGGCTGACCGACACCGTCAACGGCGATCACTACTCGGCCAGCTTCACCGCGCCGGCCGCGGTGGCGGGCTTCCCGCACCTGACGGTGCCGGCCGGCTGGGCGCTGGGCCTGCCGGTGGGCTTGAGCTTCGTCGGTACGGCGTGGAGCGAGGCGACGCTGCTGCGCCTGGGGCATGCGTTCGAACAGGCGACGAAACAGCGGCGCGCGCCGCAGTTCCTGGCGTCGGTGGGGCGTCCGGGGAGCTGAGGGTCACAAGATACCCAAATTGGGCTGAATTAAACCCAATTTGGGTATGATTAGGGGATGAGCACCGCCATCGTCAGTCGCGGCCTCGCTGCTGCGTTGTTCACCGAGACGCAGCAGCGCGTGCTCGGCCTGCTGTTCGGCCAACCGACGCGCAGCTTCTATGCCGGCGAGATCATTGCGCTGGCTCGCAGTGGATCGGGCGCTGTGCAGCGCGAGCTGTCTCGGCTCGCGCAAAGCGAACTGGTCACGGTGCGCATGATCGGCAAGCAGAAGCACTACCAGGCCAACCCGCAATCGCCGATCTATGCCGAGCTGTGCGGCATCGTTCAGAAGACCGTCGGGTTGGCCGAACCACTGCGAACGGCGCTCCAGCCCTTGGCCGACCAGATCCGTGCCGCCTTCGTCTACGGCTCGGTCGCCAAGCGCGAAGACACTGCGCGCAGCGACATCGACCTGATGGTCATCAGTGACGCGCTGACCTACGGCGATGTCTTCGGCCTGCTGGAGCCCTTGACCACGATCCTGGGCCGGCCGGTGAACCCCACGATCCACAGCCGCGCCGATTGGCGCAAGCGAATGGCTCGTGACGATGCCTTCGCCCAGCGCGTCATGGCCCAGCCGAAGCTCTGGGTGATCGGAGACGAAAGTGGCCTCGGCCTTTGACAATCTCTGCGGCCCCGGCAAGCCACTGAAGGCAGAAGCCGCGGACGCGCAGGAGTTCGCAGGGCTGATGCGCTCGGGCCTCGCACGGCTGGCCGATGCGCGCACCACCAAGCTGGCGATCGAGAGCCGCTTCGATCTTGCCTACAACGCCGCCCACGCCTTGAGTCTCGCGGCGCTGCGCTGGCATGGATACCGCGCCAGCCACCGCTACATCGTCTTCCAGTTGCTGCCCCACACGCTGAAGCTCGGGCCCGAGGTGTGGCGCGTGCTGTCCATGTGCCACGGCAAGCGCAACAGCAGCGAGTACGAAGGCACGCTGGATATCGACCGGCGCATCGTGTCCGATCTGACCGATGCATGCGAGAAAGTCGCCGCAGCCGTTCAGGCCCTCGGCCCACCGCGCGCGCAGTGACGCGCTCTCGAATCAGCCTCTTTCGAACTTGAACACCGCCGTCGGCGCCACCAGGTTCGGCCAGCGCCGCACCGCGCGCCCGTTGTCCAGCCCGAAGGCCTCGGTCACGCGCAGCCCGTTCTTGTGCGCCAGCACATCGAAATCGGCGAAGGTGCCGACGCGGATGTTGGGCGTGTCGAACCACTGGTAGGGCAGCGCCTTCGTCACCGGCATGCGCCCGCCCAGCACGCGCAGGCGGTTGGGCCAGTGCGCGAAATTCGGAAAGCTCACGATGCCGGTGCGCCCGACGCGCACCGTCTCGCGCAGCATCTGCTCGGTGTTGCGGATGTGCTGGAGCGTGTCGAGCTGCAGCACCACGTCGAAGCTGTTGTCCTCGAAGATCGCCAGCCCTTCCTCGAGGTTGCGCTGCAGCACGTTGACGCCGCGCTGCACGCATTCGAGCACCTTGGCGTCGTCGAGCTCGACGCCGTAGCCGTAGCAGTCGCGCTGGTCTCGCAGCAGCGCGAGCAGCGCGCCGTTGCCGCAGCCGAGATCGAGCACGCGCGAGCGCGGCGGCACGAGGCTCGCGATCAATTCAAGGTCGCGTCTTTCGCTCATTCGAAACAGCCTTTCGCGACCCGATCGAAATACGCTCGCACCACGCCGTGATACCGCGGGTCATCGAGCAGGAAGGCATCGTGCCCATGCGGCGCGTCGATCTCCGCGTAGCTGACCTCCGCCCGGTTGTCGATCAGCGCCTTGACGATCTCGCGCGAGCGCTGCGGCGAGAAGCGCCAGTCGGTCGTGAAGCTCACGACCAGGAACTTCGCGATCGCCGGCGCCAGCGCCGCCGCGAGATCACCGCCGTGTTCGCGCGCCGGGTCGAAGTAATCGAGCGCGCGCGTGATCAGCAGATAGGTGTTGGCGTCGAAGTACTCGCTGAACTTGTCGCCCTGGTGGCGAAGGTAGCTTTCGATCTGGAACTCGATGTCCTGCGTCGTGTAGGCCAGTTCCTCGCCGCGCATCTCGCGGCCGAACTTGGCCTCCATCACGTCGTCGCTCAGGTAGGTGATGTGGCCGATCATCCGCGCCACGCGCAGGCCGCGGCGCGGCAGCGTGCCGTGGGCGTAGAAGTGCCCGCCGTGGAAATCGGGATCGGTGACGATCGCGCGCCGCGCGACCTCGTTGAAGGCGATGTTCTGCGCCGAGAGATTGGGCGCCGAGGCGATCACCAGCGCATGCGCGACGCGCGCCGGATGGCGGATCGTCCAGCTCAGCGCCTGCATGCCGCCCAGGCTGCCGCCGATCACCGCGGCCAGGCGCTCGATGCCCAGCACGTCGAGCAGCCGCGCCTGCGCATCGACCCAGTCCTCGACCGTCACGACCGGGAAGTCCGCACCGTAGGGCTTGCCCGTCGCCGGGTTGGTCTGCATCGGCCCGGTCGAGCCGAAGCATGAGCCCGGGTTGTTGATGCCGATCACGAAGAAGCGGTTGGTGTCCAGCGGCTTGCCCGGTCCGACCAGGTTGTCCCACCAGCCCTCGCTGCGATCGATGCCGGCATGCGTGCCGGCCACGTGATGGCTGGCATTGAGCGCGTGGCAGACCAGCACCGCGTTGCTCTTGTCGGCATTGAGCTGGCCGTAGGTTTCGTAGACCAGCGTGTAGTCGGCCAGCGTCGCGCCGCTGCGCAGCGGCAGCGGCTCGCGAAAGTGCAGCGACTGCGGTGTGACCTGACCGACCGATCCCGACATGGAGACGCCCTGCGCTTCTTGGAAAAACGAAACCCGGCGCCGCATCAAGCGGACACCGGGTGCACGGCGTCCCTCTTTAGCGGCATTTTTAGAGCGCCCGCAATCCGGAACAAATCGGCGCTGTGGCGGCGAGTATATCGGCGCCCTTGCGACGCGCGTTCGCCACGAGGTCATGGCAGCATCGGCGCCGGCAGCAGGAGCTCGCGATGCAGGGATTCTTCGAAGGCTTCGAGGCGCAGCAGGTCGACGTCGGCAACGGCATCTCGCTGTTCGTGCGCCGTGGCGGCAAGCGCGGCGCACCGCCGCTGCTGCTGTTGCACGGCTATCCGCAAACGCATGCGATGTGGCAGCGCGTCGCGCTGCGGCTCGCCGATCGCTTCGAGCTCGTGCTGCCCGACCTGCGCGGCTACGGCCGCTCGTCCAAGCCGCCCGGCGCCGCCGACCACGCCAACTACAGCAAGCGCGCGATGGCCGCCGACATCGTCGCGCTGATGCGCGCACTGGGCCACGAGCGCTTCCATGTCGCCGCGCACGACCGCGGCGCGCGCGTCGCGCATCGGCTCGCGCTCGATCATCCGCAGGCGATCGATCGGCTGTGCCTGATCGACATCGTGCCGACGCTGCAGATGTACGAGCGCACCGACATGGCCTTCGCGCAGGCCTACTACCACTGGTTCTATCTGATCCAGCCCGCGCCGCTGCCCGAGAAGCAGATCGGCGCCGATGCGCCGTGGTACCTGCGCTGGACGCTCTCCGGCTGGGGCTCGAAGGGCATCGACTACATCGAGCCCGAGGCGCTGGCCGACTACGAGCAGGGTTTCTGCAACGCCGAAGGCATCCACGCCGCCTGCGAGGACTACCGCGCCGCGGCGTCGATCGACCTCGAGCACGATCGCACGAGCCGCGCGGCGGGCCAGCGCATCGCCTGCCCGCTGCATGTGCTGTGGGGCGCGCGCGGCGTGATCGCCAGGCTCTATGCGCCGCTCGACGACTGGCGCGCCGCGGCCTCGGGCCCGGTGACCGGCCGCGCCTTCGACGCCGGCCATTTCATCGCCGAGGAACTGCCCGAGCCGACCGCCGACGAGCTCGCCGGCTTCTTCGCGGCCTGAACACGACGCAGGGGACGACATGCTGGCCTGGATCGAGAAGCTCAACCAACACCTGCCGATCCGCTACTCGGCCTGGTTCGCCTGCGCGATCGTCGCGCTGCTGGCCGCGATCGCCTGGGTCGCCGGCGCGAAGAGCGGCTGGCTCGCGATCGTCTGCGCGGCCCTGGTCGTGGTGGGCGCGCGCGACGTGCGCCAGCGCCGCCACGCGATCCTGCGCAACTACCCGGTGATCGGCCACCTGCGCTTCTTCTTCGAGTTCATCCGCCCCGAGATCCGCCAGTACTTCATCGAGGCCGACAACGAGCAGCTGCCGTTCTCGCGCCAACAGCGCTCGATCGTCTACCAGCGCGCCAAGGGCGACTCCGACAAGCGGCCCTTCGGCACCCAGCTCGACGTCGGTGCGCACGGCTACGAATGGATCAACCATTCGATCGCGCCGACCACGCTCGACTCGCACGACTTCCGCATCACGATCGGCCAGTCGGCGAGCTGCACGCAGCCCTACTCGGCCAGCATCTTCAACATCTCGGCGATGAGCTTCGGCGCGCTGTCGGCCAACGCCATCCTCGCGCTCAATACCGGCGCCAGGCGCGGCGGTTTCGCGCACGACACCGGCGAAGGCTCGATCAGCCGCTACCACCGCGAGCCCGGCGGCGACCTGATCTGGGAGATCGGCTCGGGCTACTTCGGCTGCCGCAACGACGACGGCTCGTTCAACGAGGAGCGCTTCGCGGAACAGGCCGCCGATCCGCAAGTGAAGATGATCGAGCTCAAGCTGAGCCAGGGCGCCAAGCCCGGCCACGGCGGCGTGCTGCCGGGTGCCAAGGTCACGCCCGAGATCGCCGCGGCGCGCGGCGTGCCGATCGGGCTCGACTGCATCTCGCCGGCCCGCCACGCGGTGTTCGATTCGCCGATCGGCATGCTGAAGTTCATCGAGCGGCTGCGCGTGCTGTCGGGCGGCAAGCCGGTCGGCTTCAAGCTGTGCATCGGCCATCCGTGGGAGTGGTTCGCGATCGCCAAGGCGATGGCGCAGACCGACCTGCTGCCCGACTTCATCGTCGTCGACGGCGCCGAAGGCGGCACCGGCGCGGCGCCGCTGGAGTTCACCGACCACGTCGGCGCGCCGCTGCAAGAAGGCCTGCTGCTGGTGCACAACACGCTCAACGGCCTGGGGCTGCGCCAGCGCATCAAGATCGGCTGCGCCGGCAAGGTCACGACCGCCTTCGACATCGTGCGCTGGATGGCGCTGGGCGCCGACTGGTGCAACGCGGCGCGCGGCTTCATGTTCGCGCTGGGCTGCATCCAGGCGCAGAGCTGCCACACCGGCGAGTGCCCGACCGGCGTCACGACGCAGGACCCGCTGCGCCAGCGCGCCCTGGTCGTGCCCGACAAGGCCGAGCGCGTCTGGCGCTTCCACCAGAACACGCTGCATGCGCTGCAGGAGCTGGTGCAGGCCGCGGGCCTGTGCCATCCGCACGAGATCACCGCGGCGCACATCGTCAAGCGCACCGCCGACCACGAGGTGCGGCTGTTGTCGAACCTGTTGCCGTTCGTCGCCCCGGGCGCGTTGCTCGCGGCCGAACGGGGCGAGGCCGACTGGCCGCACAATGTGTTCCGTCTGTACTGGCCGCGCGCGAGCGCGCACAGCTTCGCGCTGCAATCGGCCTGATGTCGCGGTGGGGGAGTTCGAAGTGTTGACGGTCTACCTGGTCGAAGACGACCCGCTCGTCGCCAAGCATGTGCGCGAGGCACTCGAGCAGGCCAGCAGCCTGCGCTGCGTGGGTCATGCGCAGCGGCTGTCGGTGGCACGCGAGGAGCTGCCCAACTGCCGCCCCGACGTGCTGCTGTCCGACCTCGGCCTGCCCGACGGCGACGGCACCGAGCTGATCGGCGAGCTGAGCCACGCGCCGGCGATCGAGGGCGTGTGGCATCCGCACATCCTGGTGTTCTCGGTGTTCGGCGACGAGCAGCGCGTGATCCGCGCGATCGAGGCCGGCGCCGACGGCTACTTCCTCAAAGGCTGCACCGCCGAGGAGCTGGTGCGCGCGGTCGAGCAGGCCGCACGCGGCGAGTCGCCGATCTCGCCGACGATCGCGCGCCACCTGCTCAAGCGCTTTCGCGACGAGGGCCTGGGCGACAACCTCGACGATCCGCTGACCGACTCGCCGCCGCCCTTCGACGAGCCGACGCTGCCCGGCGAGTTCGACCCGCCGGCGCGCCTGCACGTCAACGCGCGCGAGCAGCAGGTGCTCAAGCTGGTGGCGCAAGGCTATGTGGCCGAGGAGATCGCCGAGCGGCTGCTGACCACGCCGAGCGCGGTCGCGACCGACGTGCGCAACGTCTACCGCAAGCTGCAGTGGCTGCAGCGCGCACGCGCGGCATCGCAGGCCACGACGCGGCCCGGCTGGGCATGAAGATCATGCGGGCGCTGGCCGCGAGCCTGGCGCTCGCAGCATCGCTCCTGCTCGCGGCCTGCACGGCCGCGCCCGCCGATCCCGCGCTCGAGATCACGCAGGCGGTGCTGCTCGAGTCGGGTAGCGCGGCGCGCGAGATCACGCTGCCCGACGCGTGGGAGAAGAGCGCGCCGGCACGCGACGGCGCGGTGCGCTATCGCCTCGTGCTGCCCGACGACGCGCTGCGCACGCGGCCCGCGGCCATCTTCATCCGCCGCGCCGGGCAGGTACTGCGCGTCACGCTCAACGGCGTGCCGATCGCCGCGATCGGCGAGGTGCGCCGCCCGCTGCAGGAGGCGCCGGTCGAGCCGCTGCTGATCTCGCTGCCCGCCGCGGTGCTGCAGCCGACCAGCAACTGGCTCGATCTCGAGCTGCACGGCGAGCCGCGCCGCGAGGCCGGGCTGTCGACGGTGTGGGTCGGGCCGATGGTGCAGCTCGCGCCGATGTACCAGGCCAGCGCGCGCGAGCAGGTGCATGGCGCCTTCGCGGTCAGCGCCGCGGCCACCGTGATGGGCGCGCTGGCGCTGCTGCTGGCCTGGCGCGCGCGGCGCTTCGCCTATGCCTGCTTCGGCGCGGCCAGCCTGCTGTGGGCCTGGCGCGTCTCGGCCTTCCTGGCCGGCGACCCGGGCCTGTGGGCGCCGCTGATGACCATCGTCTACCAGGCCTCGTACGCCTGGTTCGTGGTGCTGATGTCGCTCTATGCGCTCGGCACCGTCGACCGCGACACGCCGCTGGCGCGCCGCTCGCTGCTGGTGTGGGCGCTGGCGGCGCTGCTGCTGGCGATCGTCGGCTGGCGCTGGAACCTGCCGGCGCTGCGCACCGCGACGCTGGTCGGCAATCTCGTGGTGCTGGTCGGCCTCGCCGCGGCGCTGGTCGCCGCGGCGCTGCGCGAGCGCACGCAGGCCGCGCTGCTGCTGTGCGGCGCGGCCGCCATCAGCCTGGCGGTCGGCCTGCGCGACTTCTGGGTGTTTCGCGTCGTCTACGACTACGGCGGGCTGGCCTGGAGCCGCTACACCATCCTCGTGCTGCTGGCGGTGCTGGCGTGGACGCTGGTCGACGAGTTCACGCGCAGCTCGCTGGCGCTGCGCGCGCTCAACCGCGAGCTGCGCGAACGCGTGACCGAGAAGGAGCGCGAGCTGCACGCGGTGTTCGAAGGCCGCCGGCTGCAGGAGCGCGACGAGGCCGCGCGCGCCGAGCGCGACCGCATCCTGCGCGAGATGCACGACGGCCTCGGCGGTCGCCTGGTCGCCGCGCTGGCGCTGACGCAGCAGGCGCGCGGCAACGGCCAGGCGGCGCCGGCTTCGAATCCCAACGCCACCAGCAACGGCCACGACACGCTCGGCGAACTCAAGCTCACGCTCGACGACTGCCTGGTCGAGCTGCGGCTCGCGCTCGACTCGCTGGAGTCGGACCGCAAGCCGCTGATCGAAGCGCTCGGCGAGCTGCGCTTTCGCGTCGAGCCATCGCTGCGCGCGGCCGGCGTGCGCCTGGTCTGGCAGCCCAGCGATGTGCTGACCGAGCTCGCGCTGTCGGCCGGCGACACGCTGCAGGTGCTGCGCATCGTGCGCGAGGCGCTGACCAACGTGATCAAGCATGCGCAAGCCAGCGTCGTGTGGCTGCAGCTCGAGCCGTTGCGCGGCGAGGGCGCACGCGTGGGCCTGCGCCTGCGGGTGGTCGACAACGGCGTGCAAAGCCGCGTCGACACGCAGCCCGGCGAGGTGCTGCCGCTGTTCGTGCCGGCGACGCTGTCGCGCGGACGCGGCCTGGCCAACATGGAGCGCCGCGCCGGCGCGATCGGCGCGCTGCTGACGAGCGGGCCGCGCGAAGAGGGCTGGACCGTGACGCTGGAGATCGCGCCGCGGCCGACCGCGAGCTAGCTCAGGCCGGCGGCGCGGTGTCGATGAAGCTCTGGCGCTGCGCCAGCTTCTCGTGCAGGCGCGCAAGGTTCGGGTGCTCGGCGCGCCAGTCGATCGACGGGAAACGCAGGTCGAGGTAGCCCAGTGCGCAGCCGACCGCGATGTCGGCCAGCGAGAGGTGGTTGTTGCCGGCGCACCAGGCGCGATCGCCCAGGCCCTGGCTCATCGCGCGCAGCGCGCCGTGCACCTTGTCCATCTGGCGATCGATCCAGGCCTGGCTGCGCGCGCCTTCGCGGCCGGCCCAGGTCTGCTCGAGGCGCGCGAGGATGGCGGCATCGATCAGGCCGTCGGCCAGCGCCTCCCAGGTGCGCACCTCGACGCGCTCGCGTCCCGACGGCGGGATCAGCTTGCCGACCGGCGACAGCATGTCGACGTATTCGACGATCACGCGCGAATCGAACACCGCCTCGCCGCCTTCCATCACCAGGCAGGGCACCTTGCACAGCGGGTTGGCTTCGGCGATCGCCGAGGCGTCGGACCAGACGTCGGTGAGCTCGAAGCGGTAGTCCAGCTTCTTCTCGGCCATCACGATACGCACCTTGCGCACGTAGGGACTGGTGAGGGATCCGAGCAGTTTCATGGAGCGGGTCGTCGAAGGTGGACGGGCATTCTAGGCAAGCCAGTCTGCAAGGCCCCGGCACGGCGCGCAACACCGCTTGGGGGGAGGTGTCGCGCGCGCGTGTCGCCGCGCGCCGGCCGGCGTCAGCCGGGCTTCCTACAATCGCGGGTTGTCTCGATCCGGCGCGGATCGGCCGCCGCCCGGCGGCCGTCGCCCCCCCATTCCGATGTCCGCTTCCACCCTCACCGCCTTGTCGCCGCTGGACGGCCGCTATGCCGCCACGCTCGCCGCGCTGCGCCCGCTGCTGGCCGAGTTCGGCCTGATCCATCGCCGCGTGCAGGTGGAGATCGAGTGGTTCATCGCGCTGTCGGACCTCGGCCTGCCCGAGTTCGCCGCGCTGCCCGCGGCCGAGCGGGCGCGGCTGCGCGAGATCGTGGCGGGCTTCGGCGAGGCCGATGCGCAGGCGATCAAGGACATCGAAAAGACCACCAACCACGACGTCAAGGCGGTCGAGTACTGGATCAAGCAGCGCCTGGCGGCCGAGCCGGCGCTGGCCGCGTCGGCCAAGGCCGGCGAGTTCGTGCATTTCGCGTGCACCAGCGAGGACATCAACAACACCAGCCACGGCCTGATGCTCAAGGCCGCGCGCGACACCGTGCTGCTGCCCTCGCTCGACGGCGTGATCGCGACGCTGGCCGGCATGGCGCGCGATCTCGCCGCGGTGCCGATGTTGAGCCGCACCCACGGCCAGACCGCCAGCCCGACCACGGTCGGCAAGGAGATCGCCAACGTCGTCGCGCGATTGCAGACGGCGCGCGCGCGCATCGCCGCGGTGCAGCTGCTGGGCAAGATGAACGGTGCGGTCGGCAACTACAACGCGCACCTGGCGGCCTATCCCGAGATCGACTGGGAGAACTTCGCGCGCGGGGTCGTGGAAAAGCAGCTCGGCCTGGTGTTCAACCCGTACACGATCCAGATCGAGCCGCACGACTACATGGCCGAGCTGTTCGACGCGGTCACGCGCACCAACACCATCCTGATCGACTGGTCGCGCGATGTCTGGGGCTATGTCTCGCTGGGCTACTTCAAGCAGCGCCTGAAGGCCGGCGAGATCGGCAGCTCGACGATGCCGCACAAGGTCAACCCGATCGACTTCGAGAACGCCGAAGGCAACCTGGGCCTGGCCAACGCGCTGCTCGCGCACCTGAGCCAGAAGCTGCCGATCAGCCGCTGGCAGCGCGACCTGACCGACTCGACCGTGCTGCGCAACATGGGCGTTGCGCTCGGCTACGCGCTGCTGGCCTGGGCCAGCCTCGCGCGCGGCCTGGGCAAGCTCGAGATCAACGAGGCCGCACTGGCCGACGACCTCGACGCCGCCTGGGAAGTGCTGGCCGAGCCGATCCAGACCGTCATGCGCCGCTACGGCCTGCCCAACCCCTATGAGCGCCTGAAGGAGCTCACGCGCGGCAAGGCGATCACGCGCGAGTCGATCCAGGCCTTCATCCAGACGCTGGAGCTGCCCGAGGCCGAGAAGCAGAGGCTGCTGGCGATGACGCCGGGCAACTACATCGGCAAGGCGAGCGAGCTGGCCGCCAAGCTGGGAGGTTCGAAGTGAGCTTCATCGAGCGACTGAAGGCCGCCGAGCGCAAGCACGACTCCCTGCTGTGCGTCGGCCTCGACCCCGATCCCGCCAGGTTCCCCGCGCCCTGGACCGGCGATGCCTCGCGCATCCACGATTTCTGCGCGCGCATCGTCGACGCGACCAAGGACCTGGTCGTGGCCTTCAAGCCGCAGATCGCCTACTTCGCCGCGCACCGCGCCGAAGACCAGCTCGAGCGGCTGCTCGCCTACATCGCGCGCGTCGCGCCCGAGGTGCCGGTGATCCTGGACGCCAAGCGCGGCGACATCGGCGCGACCGCCGAGCAGTACGCGCGCGAAGCCTTCGAGCGCTACCAGGCCGACGCGGTCACGCTGTCGCCCTTCATGGGCTTCGATTCGATCGAGCCCTACCTGCGCTGGCCCGGCAAGGGCGCGATCCTGCTGTGCCGCACCTCCAACCCCGGCGGCAGCGACTGGCAGAACCAGCGCCTGGCCGACGTGGCCGGCCAGCCGCGCCTGTACGAACACCTCGCGCGCCTCGCGCAGACCGAGTGGAACCGCAACGGCCAGCTCGGCCTCGTGGTCGGCGCGACCTTCCCCGAGGAGCTGGCGCGCGTGCGCGAACTCGCGCCGACGCTGCCGCTGCTGGTGCCTGGCGTCGGTGCACAAGGCGGCGATGCGCAGGCCACCGTGCGCGCCGCGTGGCGCGCCGATGGGCCGGTGATCGTCAACTCCTCGCGCGCCGTGCTCTACGCGAGCTCCGGCGCCGACTGGGCCGAGGCCGCACGCGCCGTCGCGCTGGCCACGCGCGACGTGCTGAATGCCGCGCGGCGCTGACGCGAAGACGCGGCTTCAGGGTTAGCGCGGACTCAAAGCCGGCGGCGAACGGCCGATAAACCGAGGGCCGTGGCCCGCGAGGCGCGGGTGCATCAGTAGTAGCCGTGAACCGCCTGGGCCTGTCGAACCGATTCTTCTCGCCGCCGGACGTCATCGACGCCGCGACGGCGCGCGCCTTCCTGCGCGTGGCCGCCTGGGTCGCGGGCATCGGCGGACTGGTGCTGGCAGCCAACTATCCCGGCTTCGACAGCGTCAGGCGCATCGGCGCCTTGCTCGCCTCGGCCGCGCTGGGCGTCTGCTTCGCCTGGGGATCGCGGCGCAGCGGCGCCGCACTCGGCTGGGCGACCTTCCTCTCGCTGGCCGGGCTGCAGCTCACCGTCACCGCCATCGCGATCGCGACGCGCCTGGGCATTCATGCGATGACGCTGGCGGGCATCGGCGTGCTGCTGGCCGCCGCCGGCACGCTGCTCGACCGGCGCCATGCGATCGCGCTGGCTGCGCTGGCGCTGGTCAGCCTGCCCGCGGTGGCCTGGCTGGATCCGGGCGCGCTCGACCCGCCCGACGGCTACGCGTCGGTGCTGACCGTGCAGCGCACGCTGGCGCTGATGCTGATCACGCTGTTCGGCGCCGCCACCGGCGAGGTGCTGGGCACGCTGCTGCGCCGCCAGCTGGCCACTGCGCACGAGCAGCAGCAGCGCTGGCAGCGCCTGTTCTCGCGCTCGCCGACCGCCATCGTGATCCATCGCTGGGGCCGCATCGTGATGATCAACGAGGCCGCGGTGCGGCTGTTCGGCTTCGAGTCCGAGGCCGAAGCGCTCGACCGCGACCTGATGCGCCACTACCTCGACGAAGACCTGCTGCAGGTACGCGAACGCATTTCGAGCATCGATGCGCTGCCGCCCGGCCAGCAGCTGCCGCTGTCCGAGTTCCGCATCCGACGCGCCGACGGCACGCTGCGCTGGGTCACCGCGACCGGCTCGCGCGTGATGCTCGACGACGGCCCGGCGGTCGAGTCCGCCTACCTCGATGTCGGCGAACGGCGCGAGCGAGAGCGCCGCATGCTGCGCTCCGAGGCGCTGCTGTCGCGGCTGTTCGAGGCCAGCCCGAACACCGTCTCGGTCACCGCTGTCGCGACCGGCCGCTACCTGATGGTCAACCACGCCTACGAGCTGCTGTCCGGCCGCACGCGCGAGGAGACGATCGGGCGCACCTCGGTCGAGCTCGGCATCTGGGCCGACGCCGCGACGCGCGCGCAGATCCTCGCGGCGATGGAGCGCGAAGGCGAGCTGCGCGACCTGCCGGTGCGCTTTCGGCACAAGCAGGGCCACGTGCTGCAACTGAGCATGTCGGGCGCGTTCTTCGAGTTCGAAGGCGAGCGCTGCCTGGTGACGATGGCGCGCGACCTGACCGAGCAGGAGCGCGAGCGCCGCGAGACGCGCGCGATCCTCGATGCCGCTTCGGTCGGCATCGCGTTCACGCGCAGCAGCCGCTTCATGCGCGTGAACCCGTGCTTCGAGGCGATGTTCGGCTGGCCGCCCGGCATGATCCTCGGCGAACACGGCTCGGTGGTCTGGCCCGACACGGCCGCGCACGAGACGATCGGCAGCGAATTCGGCGCGCGCCTGGCCGCCGGCGAGACGATCGAGTTCGAGCGCGAGATGCGGCGCCGTGACGGCAGCCGTTTCATGGCGCGCGTGCTGGCGCAGCAGGTCGACCGCATCGATGCCGACGAGGGCACGATCTGGATCATCGAAGACGTCACCGAGCGCCGCCGCGTCGCCGCGCAGCTCGAGCGCGCGCTCGGCGACGCGCAGGCCGCCAGCCGCGCCAAGAGCGCCTTCCTCGCCAACATGAGCCACGAGATCCGCACGCCGCTCAACGGCGTGGTCGGTCTGGCGCAGCTGGCGCGCCAGCCGGGCACCGCGCAGGCCGTGCGCGACAGCTACCTCGATCAGCTGGTCGACAGCGCCCAGCACCTGTCGGCGGTGATCTCCGACGTGCTCGACCTGTCCAAGATCGAGGCCGGCCGGCTGACCGTCAGCGCGGTGGCCTTCGATCTGCCGGCGCTGCTCGACAGCGTGCGCGCGACCCATGCGCCGGTCGCGCAGCAGCGCGGCCTGGCGCTGTCGACCCAGCTCGACGAGCGGCTGCCGCGCCATGTGCGCGGCGACGACATGCGGCTGCGCCAGATCCTGTCCAACTACCTCGGCAACGCGCTCAAGTTCACCGACAGCGGCTCGGTGACGCTCGGTGCGCGGCCGGCCGGCGGAGGGCGCGTGCACTTCACGGTCACCGACACCGGCCCGGGCGTCGCCGAGGCCACGCGCGCTCAGCTGTTCCAGCCCTTCGTTCAGGCCGACGACTCGGCGACGCGGCTGCACGGCGGCACCGGCCTGGGCCTGGCGATCTGCCGCGAACTGGCCGATCTGATGGGCGGCACGGTCGGCTACGAGCCGACGCCCGCCGGCGGCAGCGCGTTCTGGCTCGAGCTGCCGCTGCCGGCGGCGGCGGACCCGCAGCCGTCGAACGTGGCGCAGCCCGAGGACGCCGGCGACGCCGACTCGCTGGCCGGCCTGCGCGTGCTGCTGGTCGAGGACCACGCCGTCAACCTGCTGATCGCGCGCGCGATGCTCGAGCGCTGGGGTGCCGAGGTGGTCGAGGCGGCCAACGGCGAGGCGGCGATCGCGGCGGTCGAGCGCGAATGCGTGCCCGACGGACGCGGCTTCGACCTGGTGCTGATGGACGTGCACATGCCGGTGCTCGGCGGCGTCGAGGCGACGCTGCGGCTGCGCACGCGCTGGAGCGCGCAGCAGCTGCCGATCGTCGCGCTGACCGCGGCCGCGCTGGTCGAGGAACAGGAACGCGTGCTGGCGGCCGGCATGAACGACTTCCTCGCCAAGCCGCTCGACGCGCGCAAGCTGCACGCGACCGCCGCTCGCTACCGCCACCACTACGGCCACCACACGACGTTCATGCCGGCCATCTGAGCCGACTCCGGCCACCACGACCGGACCTAGAGGTTCGCCCCCAATGTCCGCGGCGAGATGACGTGCGATCTGCACGCGTGCGAATTGAGTGAGCAAATAGACTATCGACAAACAAACACCGGTAGTCTTTTCACAAATGTGGCGCGTGTGCTTCGTCACCTGCAGCCCGCTGCGCTTGGGCAGCGTCGACCGCGGTCCATGGCATGCCGACCGTGCTTCGGCCGAGCGATGGGCCGAGTGGTTCCGCGCCCAGGGCTACCGCGTCGCGCTGCAGGACCGCCACGGCGACTTCCACGAGCCGGGTCAGCCGGTGCGCAACATGGCACGGCCGCGCTTCGGCCAGGCTTCGTTCAGCGCCTGAAGGTTTTCGCCTAGCCCGCCAGCGGCAGTTCGCGCCGCCGCGGTGCGAGCGCCGCGAGCGCATTCGCCAGCGCCGGCGCCAGCGGCGGCACCGCGATCTCGCCCACGCCGCCCGGCGCGCGCGTGCTGGCCACCAGGTGCACCTCGATGCGCGGCGTCTCGGCCAGCGTCAGAAGGCCGAGCGACGCGAGGCTGCGCTGCTTCACGCGCCCGGCCTCGATGTCGCAGCGCCCGCGCAGCGCGGCGGACAGCGCCCAGACGATGCCGCCTTCGAGCTGCTGCACGACGCCGTCGGGCGCGACCACGGTGCCGCAGTCGGCCGCGCAGACGACGCGGTGCACACGCGGGCGGCCGTTCTCGATCGAGGCCTCGACGATTTGCGCGACCACGCTGCCATAGCTCTCGTGCAGCGCGACGCCGAGCGCGTGGCCGGCGGGCAGGTTCTTGCCGGGCCAGCCGGCCTTCTGCGCTGCCAGCGACAGCACCGCCGCATGGGCAGCGCGGCGCTCGCCGAGCAGCTCGAGGCGAAACGCCACCGGGTCGGCCTGGGCCGCGTGCGCGAGCTCGTCGATGAAGCTCTCGGCGAAGAAGGCGTGATGCGAATGACCGACCGAGCGCCAGTAGCCGATCGGCACGCCGCTGCGCGTCGCGACGTGCGCGACGCGCAGGTTGGGGACGGCATACGGCAGCGAATGCAGGCCTTCGACCGCTGTCTTGTCGGGCGCGTCGATCGGCGTGGCCAGCTGCGGCATCGCGCGCTCGACATTGCGCGGCGTGATCGCGTCACCGGCCACGGCGATGGCGATCGCCTGCGGTCGACCGTCGGCATCGAGCACGGCGCGCAGCGTCGCGGCGGCGGCCGGGCGATAGAAGTCGTGGCCGAGGTCCTCGTCGCGCGGCCAGACCAGCTGCACCGGCGCGCCGGCGGTTTCCAGCGCGACGCTGACCGCCTGCCCGACCATGTCGACCTCGAGCCGGCGGCCGAAGCCGCCGCCGACATAGGGCACGTGGACCGTGACCGCGTCGACCGATACACCTGCGATGCGCGCGGCGATCGTGCGCGCCGCACTCGGCGCCTGGGTCGAGGCCCACAGCGTCACGCGGCCATCTTTCACCTGCGCGGTGCAGCCGATCGGCTCCAGCGGCGCATGGGCCAGATAGGGCGCGCGGTAGTCGGCCTCGATCACGCGCTGGCCGGCCTGCTGGGCGCGCGCCAGCACGGCAGGTGCGTCGCCGTCGTCGCGGAACCAGGCCGGCGCGTCGCCGTTTTTTGCTGCGTGGCGTGCACGGGCGGCAAGGTCGTCGAGGATCGCGGCCGAGTCGGGCTCGGGCCGCGGTGCGGGCCGCCATTCGGCCAGCTTGGAATCGACGGCTGCGGCGCGCGCGGCCTCGAGCGCATGCCAGCTGGTGCGCGCGACGATCGCGATGCCGTCGGCCGCGCCCGCCAGCGGCAGCAGGCGCACGACGCGCAGCACGCCGGCTCTTGCGATCAGCGCATCGGCGTCGAGGCGCCCGAGGCTGCCGCCGAAGCTCGGCGCGTGGCAGACCGCGGCATACAGCAGCCCGCTCGGACGCACGTCGATGCCGAACACCGCCGAGCCGTCGACCTTGGCCGGCACATCGCGCCGCGGCACCGGCTTGCCGACCAGGCGCCACTGCTCGCGCGGCTTGCGCGCGACCTCGGCGGGCGGCGTGCCGGCGGCCAGCGTCGCGAGCTCGCCGAAGTGCGCGTGGCGCTGGCCGCTGGCGTGATGGACGATGCCCAGCTCGATGCGCATCTCGTCGGCCGGCAGCTTCCAGGCCAGCGAGGCGGCGCCGATCAGCTGCGCGCGCGCGGTCGCGGCGACCAGGGGCAGCACCTCCCAGGCGTCGGCCACGCTGCTCGAACCGCCGGTGACCGAGATGCCCAGCTCGCGGCCGACCTTGTCGAGCATCCACAGCGAGGTGCGCTCGACGCTGCCGATCTCTCGCAGCCCGGCCTCGCCGGGGTGCGCCAGCATCGTCGTCGTGATGCTGGTCGGGTTGCCGTAGATCGATTCGGCGCCGGCATCGACCAGATCGATCTGTGTCGGCTCGACATCGAGCTCCTCGGCCACCAGCAGCGCCAGCGCGTGATGCACGCCCTGGCCCATCTCGGTGCGCGGCATCGCCAGGCGCACGCGGCCGTCGACGCTGATCTTGAGCCAGCCGTTGAGCGCGACCTCGCCTTGCGCGACCGGCAGGCGGCGGCGCTGGCCGAGCCGCTCGCGCGGCGGCATGACGCCCCAGCCGACCAGCAAGGCACCGCCGGCGCCCACGGCGCCGAGCAGGAAGCGGCGCCGACCGGTCAAGGCTTGCGCCCCAGCTCGGCCGCGGCCGCCGCGATCGCCGCGCGCACGCGCGGGTAGGTGCCGCAGCGGCACAGGTTGGTCATCGCGGCATCGATCTCCGCATCGCCGGGCTTGTGGCGCGTGCGTGCGAGCAGGCCGGCGGCGGCCATCAGCATGCCGCTTTGGCAGTAGCCGCATTGCGGCACCTGGTGCGCGATCCAGGCGCGCTGCAGCGCCGCACCGATCGCGTCGCTCGCGAGCCCTTCGACAGTGCGCACCGACTTGCCGGCCAGCGAGCCGATCGGCACCAGGCAGGAGCGCTGCGGTTGGCCGTCGACATGCACCGTGCAGGCGCCGCACTGCCCCACGCCGCAGCCGAACTTGGTGCCTGTCAGTGCCAGGCCGTCGCGCAGCGCGAACAGCAGCGGCATCGCCGGGTCGCTGGCCTCGGGTGCGAGAGTGCGGCGCTCGCCGTTGATGGACAGGTCCATGGCGCGATTCTGGGCGGCCCTTCATCGAGGCCCCCAGCCTTGTCGCATGCGAGCGACAAGGCTTGCAAGCGCTTGCGATGCGACAGCCCGGGCGCATGGGCCTGTCACAAAATCCACATCGAGGCATGGGGCTTGCAAGCGCCTACCCAGCGCGCCCGCAAGGCAGCCGCACCACACAAGACAACCACAACGGAGTACCCAGATGAAGCAGTTCCTGCGTCCGCTCGCTCTCGCCGCTGCCACCTTGGCCGCGGCCGGCGCCCAGGCTCAGTCCTCGGTCAGCCTGTACGGCCTGGTCGACGTCGGCGTCGGCCAGTTCGAGGCCAACCAGGTCGAGAACGGCTCGGGCGGCAGCTTCTACACGCTGCCCTGGACCAAGAAGGTCAAGGTCGAGCCCGGCATGATGAGCACCAGCTACTGGGGCCTGTCGGGCAAGGAAGACCTGGGCGGCGGCGTCGCGGCCGAGTTCAAGCTCGAGGCCTTCTTCCTCGGCGACACCGGCGCGCAAGGCCGCTTCGGCGGCGACACCAACTTCGCGCGCAGCGCCTACGTGGGCCTGACCAGCAAGGAACTCGGCACGGTGCGCATGGGCCGCAACACGCCGCCGCTGTTCATCTCCACGCTGATCTTCAACCCGTTCGGCGATTCCTTCGTGTGGTCGCCGTCGATTCGCCAGTGGTACAACGGCAGCGCCGGCAGCCAGCTGCGCGGCGACTCGGGCTGGAACAACTCGGTCAACTACATCTCGCCGAGCCTGGGCGGCCTGACGATCAACGGCATCGTCTCGGCCGGCGAAGGCTGGAGCACCACCACCACCGGCACCGGCAAGAACTACGGCCTGACCGCGCTGTACTTCGGTGGCCCGTTCGCAGCGACGCTGTCTTGGCAGAGCGTCGAGCAGGGCAACACCGGCGGCGACACGCAGGACTCGTGGCAGTTCGGCGGCAGCTACAACGCCGGCTTCGCGAAGTTCTTCGCCCAGTTCGGCCAGATCGACGACTCCGACATCAGCGGCGTGAAGGACGACCTGTGGTCGGTCAGCGCCTCGGTGCCGCTGGCCGGCGGCGCGATCCTCGCGTCCTACGCCGAGACCAAGTTCAAGGGCACCGGCACCGGCAAGCGCACGACCGGCACGGTGGGCTACAACTACCCGATGTCCAAGCGCACCGACATCACCTTCGCGGCGATGACCGAAGAGGTCGATGCCGGCTCGGTCGCGATCGACTTCGCCGGCTTCAAGCCGGTCGGCGGCGCGATCGGCCCGGCGCTGGGCAACGACGGCGTGAGCTACGGCATCAACATCCGCCACAAGTTCTGAGGAACCGGGCGAGATACTCGACAGGGCGGCTTCGGCCGCCCTTTTTCATTGCCGCCGTATTCGTCGCCATGCCTCGCTTCGCTGCCAACGTCTCGCTGCTCTACACCGAATGGCCGCTGCTCGAGCGTGCGCGCGAGGCGAAGTCCGATGGCTTCGATGCCGTCGAGGTGCAGTTTCCGTATGCGCATGCGCCGGGCGAGTGGCGTGATGCGCTGGCGGCCGCGGGGCTGTCGCTGGTGCTGTTGAACGCGCCGCCGGGTGAAGGAGCGCAGCGCGGCTTGGCGGCATTGCCGGGGCAGCGCGATGCGTTTCGCCGCAGCCTCGAACGCGCGCTCGAGTACGCGAGCGCCCTCGCTTGCCCGCGCGTGCACGTGATGGCCGGCATCGCGCCGGCCGATACCGATCGCGCCGCGATGCGCGCGACCTATGTCGACAACCTCGCCTGGGCCGCGCAGCAGGCGCGCGGCACGCACACCACGCTGCTGATCGAGCCGCTCAATGCGCACGACATGCCCGGCTACTTCCTGAGCCGACAGGCCGATGCGCAGGCGATCGTGCGCGAGATCGACGAGCCCAATCTCAAGGTGCAGCTCGACCTGTACCACGTCGGCCGCGTCGAAGGCGATGTCGAAGGCGAACTGCGCGCCGGCCTCGCGAGCGGTCGCGTCGGCCACCTGCAGGTGGCCAGCGTGCCCGAGCGCCACGAGCCCGATCGGCCCGAGTGGCTCGCGCTGATCGACTCGCTCGGCTGGGACGGCTTCGTCGGCGCCGAGTACCGGCCGCGCGCGGCGACGCGCGACGGCCTGGGCTGGATGCGCTAGCTCAGACGCGCTCGAGGATCACCGCGATCCCCTGCCCCACGCCGATGCACATCGTGCACAGCGCATAGCGCCCGCCCGTGCGGTGCAGCTGGTTGATCGCGGTGGTCGCGAGTCGTGCGCCGCTGGCGCCCAGCGGATGGCCCAGCGCGATCGCGCCGCCATTGGGGTTCACGCGCGCGTCGTCGTCTTTCAGGCCGAGCTGGCGCAGCACCGCGAGGCCTTGGGCCGCGAAGGCTTCGTTGAGCTCGATGACGTCGATCTGGTCGAGCTTCAGGCCGGTCAGCGCCAGCACCTTTTCGGTCGCCGGCGCGGGGCCGATGCCCATGACGCGCGGCGCGACGCCGGCGGTCGCCATGCCGACCACGCGCGCGCGCGGCGTGAGGCCGTGCTTCGACAACGCCGCTTCGCTCGCGAGCAGCAGCGCGGCCGCGCCGTCGTTGACGCCCGAGGCGTTGCCTGCGGTCACGCTGCCATCAGGCTTGACCACGCCCTTGAGCTTGGCGAGCGCCTCGAGCGAGGTCTCGCGCGGATGCTCGTCCTTCGCGACGACGATCGCGTCGCCCTTCTTCTGGGCAATCGTCACCGGCGTGATCTCCGCATCGAAGACGCCGGCCTTCTGCGCCGCCACGGCCTTGAGCTGCGAGGCCAGCGCCATGCGGTCTTGCGCCTCGCGCTCGATGCCGTAATCCTTGGCGACGTTCTCGGCCGTCTCGGGCATCGAGTCGATGCCGTACTGTTCCTTCATCAGCTTGTTGACGAAGCGCCAGCCGATGGTGGTGTCGTAGACCGCATTGGCACGCGAGAACGCGCTCTCCGCCTTGGGCATCACGAAGGGCGCGCGGCTCATGCTTTCCACGCCGCCGGCGATCATCAGGCCCGCCTCGCCGGCCTTGATCGCGCGTGCCGCGGTGCCGATCGCGTCCAGCCCCGAACCGCACAGGCGGTTGACCGTGCTGCCCGGCACCTCGATCGGCAGACCGGCCAGCAGCGCCGACATGCGCGCGACGTTGCGGTTGTCCTCGCCGGCCTGGTTGGCGCAGCCGTAGATCACGTCGGCGACCGCGGCCCAGTCGAGGTTCGGGTTGCGTGCGATCAGCGCCTTGATCGGGATCGCGCCGAGGTCGTCGGTGCGCACCGGCGAGAGCGCGCCGCCGTAGCGGCCGAAGGGGGTGCGGATCGCGTCGACGATGAAGGCGTGCTGGCTCATGGCTCTATCTCTCTCTCAGGCTCACAGGGCGTTGATCAGTGGAATGGCGGTCACCTTCTGCAGCTCGTCGAAGCCCAGTCCTTCGGCGATGTCGACCACCTTGGCACCTTCGCTCGTGAGGTCGATCACCGCGAGATCGGTCACGACGCGGCTCACGCAGGCCAGCCCCGTCAGCGGATAGCTGCAGCGCTCGACCAGCTTGCTCTCGCCGCTCTTGGTCAGGTGCTCCATCATGACCCAGGTGGCCTTGGCGCCGATCGCGAGGTCCATCGCGCCGCCGACCGCGGGAATCGCGTCCGGCGCGCCGGTGTGCCAGTTCGCGAGGTCGCCGTTGGCCGCGACCTGGAACGCGCCGAGCACGCACAGGTCGAGATGGCCGCCGCGCATCATCGCGAAGCTGTCGGCGTGGTGGAAGAACGAGCCGCCCGCGAGCAGCGTGACGGGCTGCTTGCCGGCGTTGATCAGGTCGTAGTCTTCTTCGCCCGCGGCCGGCGCCGGGCCCATGCCGAGCACGCCGTTCTCGCTGTGCAGCAGCACTTCGCGTTCGGCGGGCAGGTGGTTGGCGACCAGCGTCGGCAAGCCGATGCCCAGATTGACGACCATGCCTTCGGCGATGTCGCGCGCGACGCGCGCGGCCATCTGGTCACGAGTCCATTTGCTGCTCATCTTCACGCTGCCTGCTTGAAGCCCGCACCGACCGTCGCGGTGCGTTCGATCTTGACGATGCGCTGCACGTAGATGCCCGGCGTGACCACGCTCTCGGGATCGATCTCGCCCAGCGCCGCGACCTCGTGCACCGTCGCGACCGTGAGCTTGGCCGCCGCGGCCATGATCGGCCCGAAGTTGCGCGCGGTCTTGCGATAGACGAGGTTGCCGAAGCGATCTCCGCGCTCGGCCTTGATCAGCGCCACGTCGGCATGGATCGGCAGCTCGAGCACGTAATGGCGGCCATTGATCTCGCGCGTTTCCTTGCCCTTCGCGAGTTCGGTGCCGTAGCCGGTCGGCGTGAAGAAGGCGCCGATGCCGGCGCCCGCGGCGCGGATGCGCTCGGCCAGGTTGCCCTGCGGCACCAGCTCCAGCTCCAGCTTGCCTTCGCGGTACAGGCGATCGAAGTGCCACGAATCGCTCTGGCGCGGAAAGCTGCAGATGATCTTGCGCACGCGGCCGGCGGCCAGCAGCGCGGCCAGGCCGGTGTCGCCGTTGCCGGCGTTGTTGTTGACGATCACCAGGTCCTTCGCGCCTTGCGCGATCAGGCCGTCGATCAGTTCGTTCGGCTGGCCGGCGGTGCCGAAGCCGCCGATCATCACCGTGGCGCCGTCGCGCACGTCGGCGAGCGCGTCGGCGACGCTGGAGCGGAGTTTGTCGATCATGTTGGGGTGGTCCGATGGGCCGCACCGCGATCGACGACCGCGGGAAACCTCGGGCTAAGACTGGCTTGATTTGTTCACTAACCGAACGTAGATTCGAATCGTGAACAAGCCCAGCTTAGGCAGCGTGCCCGACCCTGTCAACCCGAGTGACTCTGGCGAGCCGCCGGCCGGACCGCCCGCGCCGGGCGACGGCTATGTGCAGTCGTTCGCGCGCGGGCTCGCGGTGCTGCGCAGCTTCGGCGCGCGCTCGTCGGCGCAGACGCTGTCGGAGGCCGCCGAGCGCACCGGGCTCACGCGCGCCGGCGCACGCCGCATTCTGTTGACGCTGCAGCACCTGGGCTATGTCGAGAGCGAGGGCCGGCTGTTCCGGCTCACGCCCAAGGTGCTGGAACTGGGCTTCGCGTACCTGTCTTCGCAGCCGGTCTGGCAGCTCGCGCAGCCGGTGATGGAGGGGCTCACGCAGGAACTGAAGGAATCGTGCTCGGCCGCCGTGCTCGACGGCGACGACATCGTCTACGTGCTGCGCGTGCCGGCGCACCAGATCATGTCGATCAACCTCGGCGTCGGCAGCCGGCTGCCCGCGCACTGCACCTCGATGGGCCGGGTGCTGCTGGCCGACCTGATCGATCGCATCGGCGAAACGGCCCTGCGCCAGCGCCTTGCGCGCATGCCGCTCGAGCGCCGCACCTGCGCGACGATCACCGAAGTCGATGCGCTGTTCACGCAGCTGCAGCAGGTCAAGCAGCAAGGCTATGCGCTGGTGGCCGGCGAGCTCGAGGAAGGCCTGATCTCGATCGCGGCGCCGATCGTCAACCGCGTCGGGCGCACCGTCGCGGCGGTCAACATCAGCGGCCAGCTGCACCGCACGCCGCCGGCGCAGATGATCGAGCGCTTCCTTCCGCCGCTGCAGGCGGCGGCGGGGAAGATCAATGCGCTCGTGAGAGCGCATACCTAGAACTCAGACCGCGTCGACGAAGGTCTGCACTGCGCGGGCGAAGGCCTGCGGCTGTTCGAGCACCGACAGGTGCGATGCCCCCGGCAGCACCGCCAGCTTCGCGCCGGGCACGTTGCGCACGATGGTCTCGCTCATCGCCACCGGCGTGCCGGGATCGACCTCGCCGGCGATCACCAGCGTCGGCGCGGTGATCTTCGGCAGGCGATCGGTCGTCGCGAGGTTCATCACCGCATGGCAGGCGCCGAGGTAGCCGCGCGGATCGGTCGCGACGACGCGGCGACGCCAGCGCGCCACCGTGGCCGGATTCGCGGCGCGAAACGGCTCGCTGAACCAGCGCTGCATCGCGCCGTCGGCGATCGCGTCGAGGCCGCTCTTCTCGATCGTCGCGATGCGCTGCTGCCACATCGCGCGTGCAGCGTCGTCATAGCCCGAGGTCGAGTTCGCGATCACCAGTGCCTTGATCAGCTGCGGTCGCGCGAGTGCCAATTCCTGGCCGACCATGCCGCCCATCGACAGCCCGATCCAGATCACCGGCCGGCCCTCGGCCGCCGCCTCGATCACGCGCGCGGCGTCCTCGGCGAGGCCGGCCATCGTGTAGGGCCCGGGCGGCGAATCCGACTGGCCGTGGCCACGATGGTCGAAGCAGATCACGCGATGCTCGGCCGCCAGCGTGTTGGCCAGCGAGTCCCACATCGAGACGTCGCAGCCCAGCGCATGGCTCAGCACGATGGTCTCGCGCGGCGTGTCGCGATCGCGCGGTTCGCGCACCGTGTAGTGGATCGAGGCCTGGCCGGGCTGCGCCTCCGTGCGAGCGCTGCGACCGGTGCCCGGGTGATAGGCCTCGGTGGCCGGCGACAGCGCAAGCTCGTGGCCGAGTTCGCGCAGGATCTTGCTGGCCAGCGACACCGCGGTGTTCGCGGCCGGCACGCCGGCGTAGATCGCGGTCTGGATCAGCACTTCCTTCACTTCGTCGGGCGTGAGCCGCGTGGCGGGATCGCCGCCGCCGAGCGCGGCCTTGCAATGCAGCTCGAACTCCTCCCAGCGCGCCAGCGCCGCGGTGATCGCCAGCACGATCACGCGGCGCGTCTTGGCATCGAGCCCGGGGCGGCCCCAGACCTCGTGCCAGGCATAGCGGGTGATGAAGTTCTGGAATTCGGCGTTGAAGCTGTGCGCGTTGGCGACCGACTTGTCGACCCAGGCATCGCCGAGGATCGCGCGTCGATTGCGCATGCCGCGCTCGAGATCGTGGTCGTAGGGGTCGAAGCTCATGAGGTCGATTCTGCGTCCGGCTCGGGCCAGCAGGCCGCGGGCAAGTGGAAGTCGCGCAACGAAGCGATGCGCGCGCGCGCCGTTGCGGCGGCCTGCTGCGCGGCCGTGGCGAGCGCATCGGCATCCGCATAGACCGCGCCTTCGAGCACGCCGAGGTTGCGGCGCATGCGAGCGGCATCGACCTGCAGGCCTTCCATCGCCTCGGCCATCGCGGCGGCCGCGCCGTGGGCGCTGATCCAAAGCCCCGGCCACTCGGCCAGCTCGGCCTGCCAGTTGCCGAGGCCACGCTCGTGCTGCTGCGGCATCGCGGCCAACAGCGCGGCTGCGCGCTGCGGCGCGCGATGCGACGCGGCCAGCGCCGCCATCGCCGCGACCGGATTGCGCTTGTGCGGCATCGCGGTCGATCCGCCGCGGCCGGCCGCGCTCGGCTCGGCCAGCTCGGCGATCTCGCCTTGCGACATCAGCGCGAGATCGGTCGCGAGCTTGCCCAGGCTGCCGACCAGCACCGCGGCCTCGAGCCCGAGTCGCACCCACTCGTCGCGTTGCGTGTGCCAGGGCGCATCGGGCAGCGCGAGACCGAGATCGGCGGCCATGCGCTTGGCGACCTGCGGCGCACGCTCGCCGATCACCGACAAGGTGCCGACGGCGCCGCCGAGCTGCAGAGCCAGCGCATGAGCGCCCTGCTCGCGCAAGCGCGCGCGTGAGCGCAGCAACGGCGCCAGCCAGTTCGCGCACTTGAGGCCGAAGCTCGTGACCTGCGCGGGCTGCATCAGCGTGCGCGCGAGCACCGGCGTGTCGGCATGCATCTCGGCGAGCTTGAACAGGGCCGCGCCAATGCGCGCCAGCGTGCGGTCGACCAGCGCCAGCGCATCGCGCGTCACCAGCGCGAGGCCGGTGTCGATCGCGTCCTGGCTGGTGCTGCCGTAGTGAACCCAGCGCGCGGCATCGGGATCGACCAGGCCGACGGTGCGCCGCAGCTCGTCGACCAGCGGGATCGCGAGGCTGCCGGCGCGACCGCTCGCCGAGGCGATGGCTTCCAGGTCGTACAGCTCGGCGCGACACATGTTCGCGATCGACGCCGCGGCCGCCGCGGGGATCAGCCCCTCGGCCGCCTGCGCGCGCGCGAGCGCGGCCTCGAAACGGAACAGGCCCTGCATCACCGCGGCGTCCGAGAACACCGCGCCGATCTCGGGCGTCGCGAGAAAGCGTTCGAAAACGGGCAGGCTCATTGGTGCACCCTTGGCGCTACGCGCCTTCCCTCCGAGAGGGAATGAGCCCCTTCGGGCGGCCGTACGTGGCTCATTCGATTCAGGCGAAGTCGAAGAACACCGTCTCGTCCGCGGGCGCGGGCGCTTGCAGGCGAATGTCCCAGCGGTAGCTGCCATCGGCCTGCTTCGCGGCGATCAGCGTCGCACGGCGCTCGGCGGGCACTTGCGCGAGCAGCGCGTTGCCGGCCAGCGCCGCGTCGTCGCCGAGAAAGACGGCGGTGAACTGATGCAGCAGCAAGCCGCGCGCGAACACCGCGATCCAGCCGGCCGGCTGACCCGGCACCGGCGGCGCGAGCTGCAGCCGAAAGCTGCCGTCCTCGCCGCTGGGCACGCGTCGAAAGCCGGGGATCGTGCCGCCCGATTCCTCGGGCGAGAAGGCTTCGATCCAGCCGTCGTTGATCGGCGCGCCGGTGCCGTCGAGCAGGCGGCCGTGAATCACGACAGTGGCCGCGGCCGGCGCCGATTCGGTCGCCTGCACGCCCCAGGCCCAGGCCTCGTGCGGGAACGGGCCGATCGTTTGAGAGGTGGTGATATTGCTCATGCTCGCCGCTCCCTGATCACAGACCGAACGGCGTCGCGTCGCGACCGCGCAGCACGATGTCGAACACATAGCCCAGCATCTCGGCGCCCACCGTCTCGTCGAGGCTGAAGCGCGAGATCAGGCGCTGGCGCGCGGCCACGTCGGGCACGCCCTGGAAGATCGGGTCGTAGTCGAACAGCGGATCGTTCGGGAAGTACATCTGCGTGACCAGGCGCTGCGCGAAGACGTTGCCGAACAGCGAGAAGTGGATGTGCGCCGGCCGCCAGGCCTTCTCGTGGTTGCCCCAGGGATACGGCCCGGGCTTGATCGTGATGAAGCGGTAGCGACCGTCGTCGTCGGTCATCAGCTTGCCCAGGCCGAAGAAGTTCGGATCGAGCGGTGCGTTGTGCTGGTCCTTCTTGTGCCAGTAGCGCCCGGCCGCATTGCACTGCCAGACCTCGACCAGCGAGTTGCGCACCGGCTTGCCGTCCTCGTCGGTCACGCGGCCGGTGACGACGATCTTCTCGCCCAGCGGCTCGGACTGGCCGTGCCTCGTGAGATCGGTGTCGTTGGGCGCGAGCAGCGAGCGCGCGAACTCGATGCCGCGCTCGACCGGCGCGCCGGCACGCTCGATGCGGATCGGCTTTTGCGACGGACCGCGCGGCACGGTCGACTTGTAGGGCGGATAGATCAGCGAGGGGTGAACCCCCGGCGCGACGGGCGGAAAGCGCATGCCTGCTCCTTGGCGTGGCGGTGGTTCGCATCGCGGCCGGTTACGGCCATTTGTGCGATTACCGCGCATTGGTTTGCTAATCGAACTTGCAGCCCGAAAGCTACGCGATATGCTGCTTCAAAACAAGGCAACCGGCACGCGCATGACTCGCTGCGCGCCCAGTTTGTGCGAATAGCGGACAAAGTCCGTTCAGGAGACACCGTGACGACGATGCACGCTGCCGCGACGCCGGACGACGCTCGCGCCGCCAACGAGCCGGATGGCGGCTTGGACGAAGCGCCCCACAAGCGCGACCTGATCGCCGGCCTCGAGAAGGGCCTGGCGGTGATCGAGGCCTTCGACCAGGAGCGCCCGCGGCTGTCGATCACCGAGGTGGCCGAGCGCACCGGGCTCACGCGCGCGGCCGCGCGCCGCTACCTGATCACGCTGCAGCACCTGGGCTATGTGCAGCAGGACCGCAAGCTGTTCGGCCTGAGCCCCAAGGTGCTGCGGCTGGGCCAGAGCTACATGCACTCGGCGCGGCTGCCGCGCGTGATCCAGCCGCAGTTGCAAAAGCTCGCCTATGCGATGCAGGAGGCCAGCTCGGCCGGCGTGCTCGAAGGCAGCGACGTGATCTCGGTCGCCGCCGCGAGCGCCGGCCGCGTGGTCTCGGCAACGCTGCAGCCGGGCACGCGCGTGCCGGCCTACTGCACCAGCAACGGCCGCGTGCTGGTCGCCGCGCTGCCCAACGAGGCGCTCGACGCCTGGCTCGCGCGCCAGTCGCTGGCTGCGCTGACGCCGCACACGATCACGAATCCTGAGCGCTTGCGGCTCGAGCTGCTGCGCGCACGCGCGCAGGGCTACGCGACGGTCGACCAGGAGCTCGAGCTCGGGCTGCGCACGATCGCGGTGCCGCTGCGCAACTTCCGCGGCGACGTGGTCGCAGCGATGAACGTGAGCGTCCATGCCGCGCGCATGCGCATGGACCAACTGGTCGAGCAGTGCCTGCCGGCCCTTTTGCACGCGCAGGAACAGCTGCGCACTCTGCTGTGAAGAAGAGCATGACGACTGAAGTTGTTCCTAACCGCACCCAGGTCGCGATCGTCGGCGCCGGCCCCTCGGGCCTGCTGCTCGGCCAGCTGCTGCATCGCGCCGGCATCGACGCGGTGATCCTCGAGCGCCAGAGCGGCGAATACGTGCTCGGGCGCATCCGCGCCGGCATCATCGAGCAGACCACGGCCGACCTGATCGACGAAGCCGGCGTCGGCGCGCGCATGCACCGCGAAGGCCTGCCGCACGACGGCTTCGATCTCGCCTTCGACGGCGGGCGGCTGCGCATCGATCTCGCCCGGCTCACCGGCGGCAAGCGCGTGATGGTCTACGGCCAGACCGAGATCACGCACGACCTGATGGATGCGCGCGCCGCCGCCGGCCTGCCCACCGTCTACGAGGCGCGCGACGTCACGCCGCTCGACTACGACGGCGAGCAGCCGCGCGTGCGCTACACGACGAAGGACGGCCTCACGCACGAGCTGCGCTGCGACGTGATCGCCGGCTGCGACGGTTTCCACGGCGCCTGCCGCGCGAGCCTCGCGCCCGAGCGGCTCACGCAGTTCGAGAAGGTCTATCCGTTCGGCTGGCTGGGCATCCTGGCCGACGTGCCGCCGGTCGCGCACGAGCTGATCTACGCGAACCACGAGCGCGGCTTCGCACTGGCCAGCATGCGCTCGCCGACACGCAGCCGCTACTACGTGCAGGTGGGCGCCGACGAGCGCGTCGAGGACTGGTCCGACGCGCGCTTCTGGGATGAACTCGCCGTGCGCTTCGGCCCCGAGACCTCGGCCCATCTGACGACCGGCGCGTCGATCGAGAAGAGCATCGCGCCGCTGCGCAGCTTCGTGTGCGAGCCGATGCGCTTCGGGCGCATGTTCCTGGCCGGCGATGCCGCGCACATCGTGCCGCCGACGGGCGCCAAGGGCCTGAACCTCGCGGCCAGCGACGTGCGCTTCCTCGCGCGTGCGCTGGTCGAGCTGTTCAAGGAGAACAGCACGGCGGGCATCGACCACTACTCGGAGCGCTGCCTGCGCCGCATCTGGAAGGCCGAGCGCTTCTCGTGGTGGTTCACCTCGCTGATGCATCGCTTCCCCGATACCGGCGCGTTCGGTCGGCGCATCCAGCAGGCCGAGCTGGCCTACCTCGAACGCTCGCTCGCGGCGCAGACCTCGCTGGCGGAGAACTACGTCGGGCTGCCGTTCGAGGACTAATCCAGCGCCAATCCACAGCTGAGGTTGGCGACCGTCGCGGTCATCGCGCCGGCATCGTCGCTCGCGAGGAAGGCCGCCGTGCGCGCCACCTGCTCCAGCGTCGGCAAGCGGCGCAGCGGTGTCTGCGTGGCCGCGCCTTCGAGCATCGCCGCGATCGAGACGCCGGCGGCATCGGCCATCGGCTGGAACACCTCGCGCGCATGCGAGCCGCGTTCGCTGGCCTGCGGTATCGCATGCGGGCGCAGGCACAGCGCGCGGATGCCGTGCTCGCCGAGCTCGCAGGCGATCAGGCGCGTGAAGTTCTCGATCGCGGCACAGGCGCTGCCGAAGCCGACGTAGCCGCTACCGCCCAGGCGCGAGCCGGGCGTCGACAGCGTCAGGATCACGCCGCGGCGCCGTCGCATCATGTGGCGCGCCGCTGCCTGCGCGGTGAGGAAGTTGCAACGCAGGTAGTGCTCGATCGGCTGCATGAACTGATCGGCCGAGAGCGACGCGAACGGCGTGCCTTGCACATGCACGAAGCCGACCGCGTTGACGAGGATGTCGATGCCGCCGGCCCGCTGGGCCAGCGCGTCGGCATGGGCCGCGACCGCCGCCGCGTCGAGCGCATCGAGCGCTTCGCTCTCGGCCTGTCCGCCTTCGGCGCGGATCGCCGCGGCCACCGACTCCAGCCGCGCCCGCGTGCGCCCCGCCAGGTGCACCCGTGCGCCTTCGCGCGCGAAGGCACGCGCGATCTCGGAGCCGATCGCCCCGGCGCCGCCGTGGATCAGCGCGACCTTGTCTCGAAGCAGCATGTGCGCCTCCTGTCCGGTGATGCCCACCAGACAGACGACGAACGAGGCGCCGCCGGATCGACAGCGCGATTCAGCCGCGCCGGTGCTTCGCCACCTTTTGCAGCAGCTCGGTCAGCATCGCCTTCTCGGCGTCGGACAGGAAGCGCAACCACTCGCGCTCCATCGGCTGCGAGGCCTCGAGCGCGCGGCGCGTGATGTCCTCGCCGGCGGGCGTCAGGCGCACGTGCTGCACGCGGCGATCGAGCTCGCTGCGCTCGCGCGCGAGCACGCCGCGCTCTTCGAGCTTGTCGAGCAGCAAGGTGAGATTGGGGGCCGACAGGCTCAGCGCCTGGCCGAGCTGCTTTTGCGTCACGTCGGCGTTGCTGCGCACCAGCACCATCAGCGAGAACTCGACCGGCCGCAGCTTCAGCGGCTCGCCGATGAACTTGAAGAACAGCTTCTTGCTCGGAATGTCGGCCAGCGAGATCTGGTAGCCCAGCACATGCTTGAGCGCGCTCTGGTCGAGCGGATGGTGCGACGGCCCCGCGACGGCCTCGACCCCCTGCTCCGTGTTCGCGGCGCGGACCATCAGTGCTTCTTGCCCGCGGCGCCGAGATAGGTCTCGACGACGCGCGCGTCGCCGGCCAGATCCGACGCATCGCCTTGCAGCGCGATCTCGCCGGTCTCGAGAACGTAGCCGTAGTCGGCCACCTCGAGCGCGGCGCGCGCGTTCTGCTCGACCAGCAGGATGGTCACGCCGGTGGCGCGCAGCTGCTCGATGATGCGAAAGATCTCCTTCACGATCAGCGGCGCCAGGCCCAGGCTGGGCTCGTCGAGCATCAGCAGGCGCGGCTGGCCCATCAGTGCACGGCCGATCGCCAGCATCTGCCGCTCGCCGCCCGACAAGGTGCCGGCCAGCTGCACGCGGCGCTCCTTCAGGCGCGGGAACAGCTGAAAGACGTGATCGAGCTGATCGCGCCACTGCTTGTTGCGCCGCTTCATCTGCCGGTAGGCGCCCAGCACGAGGTTGTCTTCCACCGGCATCGAGCTGAACAGCTCGCGCTTCTCGGGCACCAGGGCGATGCCGCGCATCACGCGTTCTTCGAGCGTCAGCGTGGAGACGTCCTCGCCTTCGTAGCGCAGCGCGCCGCGCGCGCCGGGCAGCACGCCCATCAAGGCGTTGAGCATGGTCGACTTGCCGGCGCCGTTGGGGCCGATCACGGTCACGACGCTGCCCTTGGCGGCGCGCAGGTTCAGGCCCGACAGCACCTCGGCCTTGCCGTAGCCGGCGTGCAGGTCGGTGACTTCGAGCAGGAGATCGTTGGACATGTTCAGTGTTCCGTGCCGAGATAGGCCGCGCGCACCGCAGGGCTGGCCTGCACCTCGGCCGGCGTGCCCTCGATCAGCCGGGTGCCGAACTCCATCACGACGATGCGATCGGTCAGGCCCATCACGAAGTCCATGTCGTGCTCGACCAGCAGGATGCTCATGCCCTCGCCCTTGAGCTGGCGCAGCACCGCGGCGAGCGCCTGCTTCTCCTTCAGGCGCAGGCCGGCAGCGGGCTCGTCGAGCAGCAGCAGCGAAGGATCGGTGGCCAATGCGCGCGCGATCTCCACCAGGCGCTGCGGGCCCAGCGCGAGGTTGCCGGCCTGCTCGTGCATGCGATCGGCCAGGCCGATGCGCTCGAGCTGGCGCTCGGCCTCCTTGAACAGCTGGCGCTCCTCGGCGCGGTTGGCGCGCAGCATCGCCGAGACGCTGCCCTTCGACGAGCGCAGGTAGCCGCCGAGCGCGACGTTCTCCAGCACCGTCATCTCGGGAATCAGCTTGACGTGCTGGAAGGTGCGCGACATGCCGCGCCGCGCGATCTCGCGCGAGGGCAGGCCGTCGACGCGCTGGCCGCGGAACAGCACCTCGCCGCCGCTCAGCGACAGCACGCCCGACACCAGGTTGAAGGTGGTCGACTTGCCGGCGCCGTTGGGGCCGATCAGGCCGATGATCTCGCCGGCGCGGATCGTGAAGCTCACGTCGTTGACCGCGACCAGGCCGCCGAACTGCTTGCGCACCGCCTTGGCTTCGAGCAGCAGCTCGCCGGGCACCGGCTTGTCGCGCTCGGGCAGCGGTGGCGCGTCGGCCCAGTCACGCACGCGCTGCGGCGCCGGCACCAGCTTCGCGAAGGCGCGGCGGATCAGCGGCCACACGCCGTCGGCGGCGTACTTGAGCACCAGCACCAGCACGACGCCGAACACGATGATCTCGTAGTTGCCGCTGGTGCCGATCAGCGCGGGCAGCCAGACCTTGAGCTGGTCTTCGACCAGCTTGACCAGCGCAGCGCCGGTGAACGCGCCCCACACATGCCCCACGCCACCGAGCACCGCCATGAACAGGTACTCGATGCCCCACTTGATGCCGAACGGGCTCGGGTTCACGGTGCGCTGGAAGTGCGCGAACAGCCAACCCGAGACCGCCGCGTAGATCGCCGCGATCACGAACACGATGACCTTGTAGCGGAAGGTCGAAACGCCCATCGCCTCGGCCATCGTGGTGCCGCCCTTGAGCGCGCGGATGGCGCGGCCGGCGCGCGAGTCGAGCAGGTTGATCATGGCCCAGGCGCCCAGCAGCGCCAGCGCCCAGATCAGGTAGAACAGGCTGCGGCCCTGGTTCAGGTCGATGCCGAAGAAGTTCAGCGCCGGCACGCCGAGCAGGCCGTCGTACTTGCCCAGGCCCTCGGCATTGGCCATCGTGTAGTTCAGCGACAAGCACCAGGCGATGGTCGCCAGCGGCAGGTAGTGGCCCGACATGCGAAGCGTCAGCCAGCCGAGCAGCAAGGCGGCGCAGACGGTGATCGCCAGGCCGATCCACAGGTTCAGCCACGGCGACCAGCCGAGCTGGGTGCTGAGATAAGCGGTCGTGTAGGCGCCGACACCGACGAAGGCGGCCTGGCCGAACGAGGTCAGGCCGGCCACGCCGGTCAGCAGCACGAGGCCCAGCACGACCAGCGAGAACAGGCCGATCTCGTTGAGCTGGGTGATCCAGAACTCGGGCACCGGCAGCATCGGCAGCGCGGCGAGCAGCACGACGATCGCGGCGATCGCGATGCGCGCGCGCTGGCTGCCGGCGGGCGCGGCGGGGGTCGTGGGAGAAACAGCGGCAGTCTTCATGTCAGGACTCGTCATTCCTCATCGCTGTGCGGGTCGCGCAGCGAGCGCCACAGCAGCACCGGCAGGATCGAGGTGAAGACGATCACTTCCTTGTAGGCACTGGCCCAGAACGAGCCGAAGGATTCGAGCAGGCCGACGCCGATCGCGCCGACGGCCGCGAGCGGATAGCTCGACAGCCCCGCGAACACCGCGGCGACGAAGCCCTTCAGGCCGATCAGGAAGCCGGAGTCGTAGAACACCGTGGTGGTCGGGCCGATCAACAGGCCCGACAGCGCCCCGATGAAGGCGGCCATCGTGAAGCTCAGGCTGCCGGCGGTCTCGCTCGAGATGCCCATCAGCCGCGCGCCGAGGCGATTGACCGCGGTCGCGCGCAGCGCCTTGCCGTACAGCGAGCGCTCGAAGAACAGGAACAGCATGACGATCAGCGCGATCGAGGCCGCGAAGATGATCAGCGTCTGGCCGCTCAAGGTCAGCGGGCCGAGATTGAAGCGCTCGTCCCAGAAGCTCGGATTGCGAAAGCCCTCGGCACCGAACACCACCAGGCCGATGCCGGTCAGCGCGAAGTGCACGCCGACCGAGACGATCAGCAGCACCAGCACGCTGGCGCCGGCGAGCGAGCGGTAGGCGAGGCGGTAGACCAGGCCGCCCATCGGCGTGACGAGCGCGAGCGTCAGCAGCGCTTGCACCAGCAGGCCGGGCTGCTGCGGCGCGAGCCAGATCGACAGCGCCGATGCGATGACCGGCACCGCGAGCGTGCGCACGAGCCGGCGTGCATGCTGGGCCGGCGTGCGCCGCGCGCGGATGCCCTCGACGAGATCGAGCAGCGCCGCGAGCGCGGCCATCAGCAGCAGGAACCACACCGTGCCCGGCACCTTGCCGAGCTGGAACATGCCGACGGTGAGCGCGGCGAAGGCGACGAACTCGCCTTGCGGAATGAAGATCACGCGCGTGACCGCGAAGACCAGCACTGTCGCGAGTGCGAGCAACGCGTAGATCGCGCCGTTGGTCAGGCCGTCCAGCGTCAGGATGCTGGCGATCGAAAAATCCATGATGGCAATGCAAAGACACGCCCTGACGGCGAGCGCGCGCGGATCATGCCCCAGCAGGGGCTCGAAAGACCACGCGGACTACCCTCGACCGCGCGGTCGGTGAACTATGGCCCCCACGCTCACTTCGTTCGCTGCCCCCCGAGGGGGCCCAGTCGCCTTGGGGCGGCCCGGCGGCGACTGTGGGTGCGTCTATGCAGCGATGGCTACTCGAGCTTCCAGTCGCCATTGACGACTTTCATCACCACCGCACTGTCGGCGGTGAAGCCCCAGTGGTCCTGCGGCGTGTAGTCGAGCACGCCTTGCGAGACCGCGAGCTTCTGCCCCGATTCCAGCGCTTCCTTCAGCGCCGCGCGGAACGCCGGCGTGCCCGGCTTGCCCTTCTTCAGGGCGACCGGCACGGCGTTCTCGAGCACCAGCAGCGCGTCGTAGGTGTGCGCCGCGAACTGGTTGCGCTGGCCGGCGCCGTAGAGCTTCTCGTAGGCCTGCACATAGGCCATGGCAAGCTTCTTCGACGGATGCGAATCCGGCAACTGCTCGGCCACCACGGCCGGGCCGGAGACCACGTAGGCGCCTTCGACCGCCTTGCCGCCCACGCGCATCAGGTCGCGCGAGGCCGCCGCATGCGTCTGGTAGATCTTGCCCTTGTAGCCACGCTCGACGATGGACACGTGCGGCATCGCCGCGCCCGAGCCGGAGGCCACGACGAGCATCGCGTCCGGATTGGCCGAGACGAGCTTCAGCGCCTGCGCGGTCACGCTGGTGTCGGTGCGCTGGAAGCGCTCGGTCGCGACCAGCTTGATGCCCGCGGCGTCGGCCTTGGTGGTGAACTCCTTGAGCCAGGTCTCGCCGTAGGCATCGGTGTAGCCGAGGAAGCCGACCGTCTTCACGCCCTGCTTCTTCATGTGCTCGACCATCGCGTTGGCCATCACGGCACTGCCGTGGGCCATGCGAAAGCTCCAGGCGTCCTTGCCGGGGCCGAGCGGGATCGGGCTCATCGCGATCTGCGGCGTCTGCGCCTCGGCGGCCACCTCGGCCATCGCGACGGCGACCGGCGTCGCGGCCGAGCCGATGATCAGGTCGACCTTGTCGTCGGAGACGAAGCGGCGCGCATTCTTGACGCCGGCGCTCGGGTCGGTGGCGTCGTCGAGCACGATCAGGTTGACCTTCTCGCCGGCGATCTTCTCGGGCCACAGCTTGAAGCCGTTGTTGACCGGAATGCCGAGGCCCGAGGCCGGGCCGGTCAGCGGCAGCGTGACGCCGATCGTGATGTCGGCCAGTGCGGCCTGCGTGAACAAGGCGGCCAGTGCCGCGGCGAGGAACGTCTTCTTCATGGGCTTGTCTCCTGGTCGTTCGTTATGGGCGGGACGCGAAAGCTTGATCAGCGCGGCGGCAATCGAAGCGCACCATCGAGGCGGATCACTTCGCCGTTGAGCGAGGGATTCGCGACGATATGCGCGGCGAGCTGCGCGAACTCTTCGGGTTTGCCAAGGCGCTTGGGGAACGGGATGCTGGCGGCCAGCGAGTCCTGCACCTCCTGCGGCAGCGCATACAGCAGCGGCGTGAGGAACAGGCCCGGCGCGATCGTGCACACGCGCACGCCGTGCTGCGCGAGATCGCGCGCCAGCGGCAGCGTCAGCGAGACCAGGCCGCCCTTGCTCGCGGCATAGGCCTCCTGGCCGACCTGGCCGTCGTAGGCGGCGACCGAAGCGGTGTTGACGATCACGCCGCGCTCGCCGTCGTCCAGCGGCTCGAGCTTGGCCATGCGCGCGGCGACGAGACGGATCGCGTTGAAGGTGCCGACGAGGTTGACGTCGATCACGCGCTTGAAGTCATCGAGCGGCATCGGCTCGCCGTCGCGGCCGATCACGCGCTTGGCCCCGCCGATGCCGGCCACGTTCATCAGCACGCGCGCCGGGCCGTGCTCGGCCTGCGCGACGTCGAGCGCGGCCTGCAGGCTCGCGGTGTCGGTGATGTCGCAGGCCAGGCCCAGGCCGCCGATCTCGATCGCGACCGCGCGCGCGGCTTCGGCATTGCGGTCGAGCACCGCGACCTTGGCGCCGAGTGCTGCCAGCTCGCGCGCGGTCTGCGCGCCGAGTCCCGAACCGCCGCCGGTGACCAGCGCGGCTTGTCCTTCGAGCTTCATCGCGTGTCGCCTTCCTTGTTCGGCACGATCACCTCGGCGCCGCCGGCATACAGCGCCTCGACGCGATCGGCGCGATGCGACAGCACCGCGCGCTGGTTGATCGAGCCCTTGTCGGTGATCTCGCTGCGATCGATCGCCGGCGGCTCGGCCAGCAGCGCGAGCCGCGCCGGGCGGTTGGCGCTGCCGGTGCCGGCGGCCCAGAGCCGATCGGCGAGGTCCTGGAAGAAGGCGCGTACCTTGGGGTGCGCGAGCGCCGTCGCGGCATCGGCATCCGCGGGCAGCGCGGCGAGCCGGCGGCATTCGTCGAGGCGCGGAAAGATCAGCAGGCCGAGCTCGTTGCGATCGATCCCGGTGACCACCGCGTCCTGCACGCAGGGCGAGCCTTCGAGGATCACGCGCGCGCGCAGCGGGCCGACGGAAACGAAGGTGCCGGTCGCGAGCTTGAAGTCCTCGGCGATGCGGCCGTCGAACAGCAGGCCGCGCTGCGCATCGGCGGCGTCGACCCACTTCACCGCATCACCGGTCTTGTAGAAGCCTTCGTCGTCGAAGGCCTCGGCACTTTGGCCCGGCTGGCGCCAGTAGCCCGGCATCACGTTGGGGCCGCGAAAGCGGATCTCGGTCTTGCCCTCGGCGGGCACCAGCTTGACCTCGACGCCAGGGCACGGCAGGCCGATATGGCCCGAGCGCACCTCGCCCGGCTTGAGCGCGAAGGTGCACGAGGGCGCGGTCTCGGTCATGCCCAGGCCCGACCACATCGGGATGCGCTCGCCGACCGTCTGCTCCGCCAGGCGATCGAGCCGGTCCCACACCGCCTGCGACAGGCCGGCGCCCGAGAACATGAAGGCCTTGACGCGGCTGAAGAGCTTTTGCCGCAGCGCCTCGTCGCGCTCCATCGCGCCCACGATCTCCTCGAAGCCCTTGGGCACGTTGAAGTAGATCGTCGGCGCGATCTCGCGCAGGTTGCGCAGCGTCTCGGCGATGCCGGCGGCCGTGGGCTTGCCTTCGTCGATGTGCAGCGTGCCGCCGTTGTAGAGCGCGATGCCGACGTTGTGGTTGCCGCCGAAGGTGTGGTTCCAGGGCAGCCAGTCGACCAGCACCGGCGGCTCATCGGCCATGAAGGCGAAGGACTGCCGGATCATCTGCAGGTTGCAGCACAGCATCGCCTGCGTGTTGACGACGCCCTTCGGGTCCTTGGTCGAGCCCGAGGTGAACAGGAACTTGACGATGCTGTCGGGCCCGGTCGCGGCATGCGCGGCCTCGCCTTCGGGGCCGGGCTCGGTGTCGAGCAGTTGCGCGAAGCGCGTGGTGTCGCGGCCGTCGAGCGTGCCGTGCGCCATCACCACTTCGATGTCGCTGCCGACGCAGGCAGCGATCGCCTTCGCATAGGCCGGGCTCGATGCGAACACCAGGCCGGGCGTCGTCGTCGCGAGGATGTGGCGCAGCTTGCCGAAGTCTTGCGAGACCAGCGAATACGCGGTCGAGACCGGCGTGTAGGGCACGCCGACCCACATCGCGCCGAGCGCGAGCGTGAGGTGCTCGAGGCTGTTCTCCGACAGGATCGCGATCGGTCGCTCGACCGACAGGCCGCGCTGCGCCAGCGCCTGGCCGACGCGTCGCGCGCGGTCGAGCATCTGCGCATAGGTGATCGTGCGCCAGTCGCCGCCTTGCTCGCGCTGCGCGACGAGGACGCGGTTCGGCGCGACGCGCGCCCAATGCTCGAGGCGGTCGGTGAGCCGCGCCGGGTAAGGCTGCAGCGCCTCGGTCGAGCGCAGGATCACGGCGCCGTCTTCGCGCCGCTCGACGTTCGCCTCGAGGCAACCGCCGATCGCGACCTCGCGATAGCGTGCGGTCACGACTTGCTCACCTTGGCCGCGCGCTTGTCGAGGAAGGCGCGCACGCGCTCCTTCGCGGCATCGTCGCCCTGGGCGATCGACGACATCAGCGATTCGAGGAACAGGCCGTCGTCGCGCGACAGGTCGGCGATGCGCGGCAGCGCCTGGATCACCGAGAAGTTCGACAGCGGCGCATTGCTCGCGACCTTGCGCGCGAGCTCCATCGCCTTGGCCAGGCCTTCGCCCTCGCCGACCAGGTAGTTCGACAGGCCCACCGCATGGCCCTCGGCGGCGTCGAGCACGCGCCCGGTCAACATCATGTCGGTCATGCGCGCGACACCGATCAGCCGCGGCACGCGCACCGAGCCGCCGCCGCCGACGAAGATGCCGCGCTGGCCTTCGGGCAGCGCATAGAAGGCGCTGGCCTCGGCCACGCGCAGGTGCGCGCTGGTCGCGAGCTCCAGGCCGCCGCCGACCACCGCGCCGTGCAGCACCGCGATCACCGGCACGCGGCAGAACTGCAGCGCGTCGAACGCCGCATGCCACATGCGCGAATGCACGATGCCCTCGGCGACGTTGCGCTCGGCGACCTCGGACAGGTCGAGTCCGGCGCAGAAATGCTCGCCCTCGCCGCTGATCACCGCCGCGCCCGCGTCGGCCGGCAGGTTCAGCACCGCGGTATGGATCTCGGTGATCAGCTGGTCGTTGATCGCGTTGCGCTTGCTCGGGCGCGCGAGGCGCAAGTGCGCGACGGGACCGTCGATCGACACGCGCAGCAGCTCGAGGCTGGACAGGACTGGAGACATGGGAGTCGAGGCGCCGGTTTCCCGCGCCGCAGCAATTTGATTATCGAGTTTAATAATTGATCGCCACCCTTCTCCCCGGACTAACCCCTAGCGCGGGCTGCCGCGGGTCGCCTTGTTCGCCAGGAGGAAGCAGTTGGATCGAAGATCGCACAGGACAGCCTTCGGGTCCGGGAAAGTCCCGCAACGTTTCCAGGTTAAAGTTAAATAACTTAATCATGCGGCGGCCGACGAACGCCACCGTGCTGACGCGCCATCGAGACGCGCCGGCCACCGGAACCGCAGGAGACAACGTGATGAATCGTTCTACCTTGGGCGTACTGGCGGGCCTCGCGGCCGCGCTGCTCGCCTCCGGATGCGGCGGCGACGATGACGACGACTCGTTGCCGCAACTGAGCGCCGCGACCGGCGCGGCCTTGTCGGGCACGTGCGCCGATCTCGCCGGCAAGCTGGCGTCGCTGGCCAACACCACGATCGCGTCGACCACCGAGGTCGCCGCCGGCGGGCTGACCGTCGCCGGCAGCCCGATCGCCGCGCACTGCCTGGTGACCGGCAGCATGTTCCAGCGCACCAGCGCGGTCGACGGCCAGAGCTATGCGATCGCCTTCGAGATGCGCCTGCCCAAGGACTGGAACGGCCGCTTCTTCTATCAAGGCAACGGCGGCATCGACGGCAGCGTCGTTCCCGCGACCGGTGCCGTCAACGGCGGCGCGGGGCTCACCAACGCGCTGCAGATGGGCTTCGCGGTGATCAGCTCGGACGCCGGCCACGTCGGCACGCAGGGCCCGAACTTCGGCGTCGATCCGCAGGCGCGGCTCGATTACGGCTACCAGGCCGTCGCCAAGCTCACGCCGATGGCCAAGGACGTGATCCGCGCCGCCTACGGCAAGGCCCCGGATCGCTCCTACTTCGGCGGCTGCTCGAACGGCGGTCGCCACACGATGGTCGCGATGGCGCGCTTCTCGGACCAATACGACGGCTTCCTCGCCGGCGCGCCCGGCTTCCAGCTGCCCAAGGCCGCGATCGCCAACATCTTCGGCGCGCAGCGCTACGCGACCGTCGCGACCAACCCGGCCGATCTCTCGAGCGCGTTCACGCCGGCCGAGCGCACCACCGTCGCCAACGCCGTGCTCGCCAAGTGCGACGCGCTCGACGGCTCGACCGACGGTCTGGTGCAGGACGTCGAAGCCTGCCGCACCGCCTTCAGCCTCGCCAACGACGTGCCGACCTGCACCGGCGCGCGCGACGGCAGCTGCCTGAGCGCCGAGCAGAAGACCGCCATCGCGCCGATCTTCAGCGGCGCGACCAATGGCGCGGGCCAGTCGTTCTACGCCAGCTTCCCGTACGACAGCGGCATCGCCAGCGGCGGCATCCCGTTCTGGGAGTTCCTCGCCCCGCTGCTGCTCGACAGCGGCGGCGTCGGCCTGATCTGGCAGGTGCCGCCGGCCGATCCCGCCACCTTCAACGGCCCGGCCTTCGCATTGAGCATGAACATCGATCAGGCGCTGGCCTCGATCGTCGCGACCGATGCGACCTACACCGAGTCGGCGATGAGCTTCATGACGCCGCCCAACCCGACCGACTTGTCCAAGCTGAAGAAGCGCGGCGCGAAGGTCATGGTCTATCACGGCGTCAGCGATCCGATCTTCTCGGTCGACGACACCAAGGCCTGGTACGACGGCCTGCGCACGGCCAACGGCGGCAACGCGGGCGACTTCGCGCGCTTCTACCGCGTGCCCGGCATGGCGCACTGCTCGGGCGGCCCGGCGACCGACCAGTTCGACATGCTCACGCCGCTGATCGCGTGGGTCGAAAAGGGCGAGGTGCCGGAGCACGTGGTCGCGAGCGCACGCGGCGCGGGCAATGCCGGCGGCGTGAACCCCGAGGTACCGGCCGGCTGGTCGGCCACGCGCACGCGGCCGCTGTGCCCCTACCCCAAGGTCGCTCGCTACAGCAGCGGCGACATCGAGCAGGCCACGAGCTTCACCTGCCAGTGAATCGCTGAGCTATCTTTGCCATGAGAACGAACGGAGTCCACACGTGAACATCGCCGACCTGGTTGCCATCGACATGCACACGCACGCCGAGGTCTCGTGCTGGAACCCGTTCGATTCCTATGGCGAGGAGTACGACCGCGCCGCCGACAAGTACTTCCGCTCGAGCCGCCGCCCGACCATCGCCGAGAGCGTCGCCTACTACCGCGAACGCAAGATCGGCCTGGTGATGTTCATGGTCGATGCCGAGGCGCAACTCGGACGGCGCCGCGTGCCCAACGAAGAGATCGCCGAGGCCGCGAAGGCGAATGCGGACATCATGATCGCGTTCGCCTCGATCGATCCGCACAAAGGCAAGATGGGCGCGCGCGAGGCGCGCAAGCTGGTCGAGGAATTCGGGGTGCGGGGCTTCAAGTTCCACCCGACGGTGCAGGGCTTTCATCCCAACGACCGCATGGCCTGGCCGCTCTACGAGGTGGTGGCCGAGTACAAGCTGCCCGCCATCTTCCACAGCGGCCATTCGGGCATCGGCTCGGGCATGCGCTGCGGCGGCGGGCTGCGGCTCGAGTACAGCAACCCGATGCATCTGGACGATGTCGCGATCGCGTTTCCCGACATGCAGATCGTGATCGCGCATCCGAGCTGGCCGTGGCAGGACGAGGCGTTGTCGGTCGCGATGCACAAGCCCAATGTGTGGATCGACCTCTCGGGCTGGAGCCCGAAGTACTTTCCGGCGCAGCTGGTGCAGTACGCCAACACGCTGCTGAAGGACCGCGTGCTGTTCGGCAGCGACTACCCGCTGATCACGCCCGATCGCTGGATGAAGGATTTTCTCGAGGCGGGCTTTCGCCCCGAGGTGCACCAGGCGATCCTGAAGGACAACGCGATCAGGTTGCTCGGGCTGAGCTGAGCGCTTCTTTCAGCGAGCCATCGAACAGCGAGCGGTTGGAGACCGGCTCGCCTTCGCGGATCGCACGGTCGACCAGGGCGGCTTCGTCGTCCTCGGTGCCCGCCAGCGCGATCAGCGCCGGAACGCCGCCGAAGCCGAACTCGTGCATCAGGCGCTGGCCGCGCTCGACGCGTTCCATCGCGCGTTGGCCGAGCGAGGGATCGTCGAGCGAGACACCGGCGATTGCTTGCAGCAACGCCGGATCGGCGATGTCGCGGCCCTCGACCCAGCGCGCACGCTGCACCGCGGCGAGCGCGGCGCGTTCGCGATCGGGTTCGACCGCGCTGAGCGCGACCGTCGCCGGCCCCGAATCGAACGGCATCGTCGGATCGCGCAGCACCTGCTCGCGATAGGCCTCGGAGAACACCTGGCCGCTCATCTGCGCGATGCGCTGGTCGGCCTGCCAGATGTGCGCCTCCATCGACGGATCGAGCCTTCGGCCGGGCTGGCCGGCGAACAGGCCGGTGGGGATCGCACGCACGGTCCACCCGTCAAGTGCGAAGTCGGCGATCGCGCGGCTGGCGCCGTAGCACCAGCCGCACAGCGGGTCGTAGAGGTAGATGAGCGTGTTCATCGCGCGATGATGGCTCAGTAGCCCACCGTGAAGCGCTGTCGCACGTGGCGGGGCTGCTCGATCTCGTCGACGATCGCGACCGCGAGATCGGCGACCGTGATGTCCGACGGCTGGCCGTCGCGCAGCACCGGCGTGTCGAGGCCGAGTCGATACGTGCCGCGGCGCTCGCCCGGCGTCAGGTGCACCGCCGGCGAGACGAAGCTCCAGTCGAGCGTCGTGTCCTTCTGGATCGAAGCAAGCGCATCGCGCGCGGCCAGCGCGCCCGGCTTCCACTGCGCCGGAAACTCCGGCGTGTCGACGATCTGCAGGCCCGGCGCCGCATACAGGCTGCCGGCGCCGCCGACGATCAGCAGGCGCTTGCCGCCCGCCTGCTTGACGCCATCGACGATGGCCTGCGTGCCCTTGAGGAACAGCGCGTAGATCTCCGGCTCGGACCAGCCCGGGTTGTAGGCACTGATCACCGCGTCGTGGCCGGCGACCGCGCGCGCGACCTGCGCGGCATCGAGCACATCGGCCTGCACGACCGTGAGCTTGGGCTGGGCGGCGATCTTGGAGGGCGTGCGCGCCAGCGCGGTGACCTCGTGGCCGCGCGCGAGCGCTTCGGCGAGCACGGCGCTGCCGACGAAACCGGTGGGGCCGATCAGGGCGATCTTCATGGCGGTGTTCCTGGTGGGTGATGCGATACCGAGATGATCCCGACTTCACAATCGAGCGACTAGACGGTCAAAATCACGATCACATTGAAGCTGTACTGAACAATGGATCGCTACCGGGCCATGGCGCTGTTCGCCGAAGTGGTCGCCCGCGGATCGATGACGGGCGCGGCACGCGCGTTGGGCATGACGCCGTCGGCCGTGAGCCAGCAACTGCGCGCGCTCGAGCAATCGCTCGGCGTCGCGCTGCTGCACCGAACCACCCGCAAGCTCACGCTGACCGAAGCCGGCGAGCGCTTCCACGTCGGATGCGCCGCGATGGTGGCCGCCGCGCACGATGCCGAGCAGGCGCTCGCGCGGCTGCGCGATGCGCCCGAAGGCGAGCTGCGCCTGGCTGCGCCGGTGGGCCTGGGCCCGCGCATCGCAGCGGCGCTGGCGCCCTTGTTGGTCGCGCATCCGGCACTGCGGCTGCGCCTGTTCATCGACGACACGCCGATCGATCTGGTCGAGCAGCGCATCGATCTGGCGCTGCGCGTCGGCAGCTTCGCCGACTCGAGCTTCGTCGCGCGGCGCATCGGCTCGCTGCCGCGCGTGCTGGTCGCCTCGCCCGCCTACCTCGCGCGACGCGGCTGGCCGCAGCGGCCCGAGGACTTGTCGGCGCACGACTGGCTGGTGATGCAGCCGCGCAGCGGCGGGCCGCTGCTGCTCGAGCTGCATGCCGAGTCGGGCGGCGCGGCGACGCAGACGCTGCGCGTCGAAGGCCGCGCGATCAGCGGCAACCAGCTGTCGCTGCAATACCTGTGCGAAGCCGGGCTGGGCTTGTCGGTGATGGTCGTGCCCGACATCGACGACGCGCTGCGCGACGGCCGCCTCGTGCGCGTGCTGCCCGGCTGGCGGCTCGAGGACTTTGCGGTCTACGCGGTGACGCCGCGACGCGACGAGCAGCCCGCCAAGGTGCGTCACGCGCTGGACGCATTGCACGCAGAACTCGGCGGCGCGACATCCGGTCACGTCGACAGCGCGAGCGTCGGTTAAGGTCGCGGGCCATGCGTTCGATTGCCCTGTTGTCTGTCGCCGCGCTGGCGCTGTTGCTCGCCGGTTGCGGCTCCACGCCGAAGGCGCCGTCGGGTCGCGACGGTGTCGTCGCGTCCGACGTGCCGGCCGATGTCGCCACGACGCCGGATGCGACGCCGCGTGTCGAGACCATCAAGCAAGGCGGCGCGAACAAGCCCTACGAGGTGCTGGGCAAGAACTACACGCCCGAGACGCGCGACGTGGCGATCCGCGAGAGCGGCCTGGCCTCCTGGTACGGCAAGAAATTCCACGGCCGCCGCACTGCCAGCGGCGAGCTCTACAACATGTATGCGATGACGGCCGCGCATCCGACGATGCCGCTGCCCAGCTATGCGCGCGTGCGCAATCCGAAGAACGGCCGCGAGATCATCGTGCGCATCAACGACCGCGGGCCCTTCCATGCCGGTCGCATCATCGATCTCAGCTACACCGCGGCGGTGAAGCTCGGTGTGCAGAACGGCGTCGCGCCGGTCGAGGTGGAGCGCATCACGAATGAGGCGATACGCACCGGCAAGTGGAAGCGCGACGGCGATGCGGCGGTCGCGGCGGTCGAGGCGCCGGCGGCTTCGGTGCCGTCGGTGTCGGTGCCGGTGCCGGTGGTGCCGGTACCAGTGCCGGTGGTGCCCGAACCGTCCGTGGCCGATGTCCCGTTGCTGCCGCCCAAGGGCACGACCGTCACCGATGCCGGCGCTGCGCGCGCGCCGGTGCGCGCCTACACCGAGGCCGCGCGCGGCTTCTGGGTGCAGCTCGGCGCGTTTCGCGAACGCGGCGGCGCGGAGAACTTCCAGCTGCGCGTCGCCAACGAGCTCGAATGGCTCGCGCCGCTGATGACGGTGTTCGGCGAGGCGCAGGTCTATCGGCTGCAGGCCGGGCCGTATCCGTCGCGCGATGAAGCGCAGGCCGCCGCGCAGCGCGTGCGCGATGCGCTGCAGCTGGTGCCGGTGGTGGTGGAAAGACGCTAGAGCGACGCTAAGGCGGCGCCAGCAGGAAGGCACCGCTTGCCAGCACCTCGGCCGGCGCGGGCGCGCTGTCGTCCTTCAGCGCGACGCCGCTCAAGCGACGCGTGCGCGCCTGCTGCAGCAACCACGCCAGCCTTGCGGCGGCCGCTTCGATCGCCAGGCCCTGCGGCCGCACGTTGGAGATGCAGTTGCGTTGCGCATCGACGCAGCCGGTGCGCGGCGCCCACGTCAGGTAGATGCCCAGGCTGTCGGGCGAGCTCAGGCCGGGGCGCTCGCCGATCAGCACCGCCACCAGGTCGGCACCGAGCGCTTCGCCGATCGGATCGCCGATGGCCACCCGCGCCTGGCGCACGATGACCACCGGCGCCCATCGCCACGTGTCGCCGAGCGCGGGGCGCAGCGCCGCGAGCAGCGCGACCGCGTGTCGATCGATGGCCAGTGACGACAGGCCATCGCCCACGACGACCGCGAGATCGACGCGGCCGGCTTTCGGCAAGTCGGCAAGGCGCTGCGTCGAGGCCTCGTCCAGGCGGCGGCCGAGATCGGGGCGCTGCAGGTAGATGGCGCGGTCGGCCGCGGCACTGTGCAGCGACAGCGTCGCGAAGCCCTGCTCGACCAGGCGCTGCTCGAGCGCCGCGGCATCGAGCGGACGCTGCACCGCATCGCGTGCCTGCGCATGCGCGAGCTGGAAGTCGAGCTGCGCGGCGGTCGGCTGGCTGACGCCGCTGCGCCCGAGCGCGATGCGTGCTGGCGTGTGGCGGCGCAGCACGCTCCAGGGCTGAGCGATGACGGGCGAGTCGCTCATGCGCCGCGGTCCGGCAGCAGTCGATCGAAGATCGGCGGCAGCATCGCCGCGAGGCGATCGGGCGCCCCCAGCTCGGTGATGCGCATCGCGTCGAGCCAGCGCTCGAACTCCGGCGCCGGCCGAAGCCCGAGCACGCGGCGCGCGTAGAGCGCATCGTGAAACGAGGTGCTCTGGTAGTTCAGCATCACGTCGTCCGAGCCCGGCACGCCCATGACGAAGCTGCAGCCGGCCACGCCCAGCAGCGTGAGCAGCGTGTCCATGTCGTCCTGGTCGGCCTGCGCGTGGTTGGTGTAGCAGATGTCGCAGCCCATCGGCAGCCCCATCAGCTTGCCGCAGAAGTGATCCTCGAGCCCGGCGCGAATGATCTGCTTGCCGTCGTACAGGTACTCGGGGCCGATGAAGCCCACCACGCTGTTGACCAGCAGCGGCTCGAAGCGGCGCGCGACCGCATAGGCGCGCGCCTCGATCGTCTGCTGGTCGCAGCCGTGGTGCGCCTGCGCCGACAGCGCGCTGCCCTGCCCGGTCTCGAAGTACATGACGTTGGCGCCGCGCCGGCCATCGTCGAACAGCGCGCCGCGTTGCAGCGACAGCGCCGCGTCGCGTGCCTCGGCCAGCAGCGCGAGGTCGATGCCGAAGCTGCGATGGGTCGCCTCGGTCCCGCCGATCGACTGGAAGACCAGGTCCACCGGCGCGCCGCGTTCGATGCACGCCAGCGTGTTGGTCACATGGGTGAGCACGCAGCTTTGCGTGGGGATCGCATAGCGCTGGATGACGGCATCCACCATGTGCAGCAGCCGCGTGACCTGCGCGACGTTGTCGCTCGCGGGGTTGATGCCGATCACCGCGTCGCCGCTGCCGTGCAGCAGCCCGTCGAGCATGCTCGCCGCGATGCCGGCGGCATCGTCGGTCGGATGGTTGGGCTGCAGGCGCGTCGACAACCGCCCGGCCAGGCCGATCGTGTCGCGAAAGCGCGTGGCCACGCGGCACTTGCGCGCGACGAGGATCAGGTCCTGCTGGCGCATCAGCTTGCTGACCGCGGCGACCATCTCCGGCACGAGCCCGGGGCCGACCGCGGCGAGCGCGGCCGCGTCGACCTCGTCGGACAGCAGCCAGTCGCGCCAGTCGCCGACCGTGAGGTGGGCGATGGCGGCGAACGCCTGCGCGTCGTGGCCGTCGACGATGAGCCGCGTGATCTCGTCGGCCTCGTAGGGCACGACCGACTCGTTCAGGAAGTGCCGCAGCGGCACGGCCGCCAGCGCCATCTGCGCGGCGACGCGCTCCTCGCTGCTGCGCGCCGCGACGCCGGCGAGTTCATCGCCCGAGCGCGCGGGCGATGCGCGCGCCATCAGCGTGCGCAGGTCGTCGAAGACGTGGCGTCGGCCGCCGACGGTGTGCTCGAACCCCATGGGGGGATCATGCTATCGACCGCCCGTGACGTCGAGCGTGGTGCCGGTGATGTAGCTCGCTTCGTCCGACAGCAACCAGACGATCGCCGCGGCGACTTCCTCTGCAGTGCCTGCACGCTGCATCGGCAGCGACGGCGCGGCCTGCGCGGCGCGATCCGGCTGGCCGCCGGCCGCATGGATCTCGGTGTCGATGATGCCGGGGCACACGGTGTTCACGCGCATGCCTTCGGCCGCGACTTCCTTCGCCAGGCCGATCGTCAACGTCTCGACCGCGGCCTTGCTCGCCGCGTAGTCGACGTACTGCCCCGGCGCGCCGATGCGCGCGGCCGCCGACGAGAGGTTCACGATCACGCCGCCTGCGCCGCCCAAGCGCGTGCTCATGCGGCGCACCGCCTCTCGCGAGCAGGCGAAGGCCGAGAACACGTTGACCTCGAACATGCGGCGCAGCCGCGCTGTCGAGAGTTCGTCGACGCGAACGGCGACATCGACGATGCCGGCGTTGTTGACCAGGCCGCGCAGGCGCCCGGCGCCGAAGTGCCCATCGACTGCCGCGAACAGCGCGACCACTTGCGCGTCGTCGGCCACATCCGCCTGGAACGCACGCGCCTCACCGCCGGCTTGCGCGATCTCGCGCACCAGCGACTCGGCCGCGCCCGCATCGCGCGCATAGTTGATCGCGACCGCCCAGCCGCGCTGCGCGGCCAGGCGCACGGTGGCCGCGCCGATGCCGCGGCCGCCGCCGGTGACGAGCAGGACCGGTCGCGTCGTCACTTACTTCGACGTCGGCATCACGAACTCGGCGCCCTTGGGCGTGCTCTCGGGCCAGCGCTGCATGATCGACTTCTGCTTCGTATAGAAGCGCACGCCTTCTTCGCCATAGGCGTGCATGTCGCCGAACAGGCTCTTCTTCCAGCCGCCGAAGCCGTGCCAGGCCATCGGCACCGGGATCGGCACGTTGATGCCGACCATGCCGACCTGGATGCGGCGCGAGAACTCGCGCGCCACGTTGCCGTCGCGCGTGAAGCAGGCGACGCCGTTGCCGAACTCGTGCGCATTGACGAGATCGACCGCGCTCGCGAAGTCCGGCGCGCGCACGCACGACAGCACCGGGCCGAAGATCTCTTCCTTGTAGATCGTCATCTCGGGCGTCACGTGGTCGAACAGCGTGCCGCCGGTGAAGAAGCCGTTCTCGTGACCGGGGACCTTGTGGCCGCGGCCGTCGACCACGAGCTTGGCGCCTTCCTCGACGCCCTTGGCGATGTAGCCCTCGATGCGATCGAGCGCCTGCTTGGTGACGATCGGGCCCATCTCGGCATCGAGCTCGACGCCGTTCTTGATCTTCAACGCCTTCGCGCGCTCGGCCAGCTTGGGCACGATCTTGTCGGCCACGTCGCCGACCAGCACCGCGACCGAGATCGCCATGCAGCGTTCGCCCGCCGAGCCGTAGGCCGCGCCGATCAGCGCGTCGACGGCCTGGTCGAGATCGGCATCGGGCATCACGACCATGTGGTTCTTCGCGCCGCCGAGTGCCTGCACGCGCTTGCCGTGGCGCGCGCCGGTTTCGTAGATGTACTGCGCGATCGGCGTCGAGCCGACGAAGCTCACCGCCTTGACATCGGGATGCTCGAGCAGCGTGTCGACCGCGAGCTTGTCGCCCTGCACGACGTTGAACACGCCGTCGGGCAGGCCGGCCTGCTTGAGCAGGTCGGCGATGAACAGGCTCGGCGAGGGATCGCGCTCGCTGGGCTTGAGGATGAAGGTGTTGCCGCAGGCCAGCGCCACCGGGAACATCCACATCGGCACCATGCACGGGAAGTTGAACGGCGTGATGCCGGCCACGACGCCCAGCGGCTGGCGCAGCACCCAGTTGTCGATGCCGGTCGAGACCTGGTCGGTGAAATCGGTCTTCAGCAGCTGCGGCGCGCCGCAGGCGAACTCGACGATCTCGATGCCGCGCGTGACTTCGCCTTGCGCATCGGTGAAGACCTTGCCGTGCTCGGCGGTGATCATCGCGGCCAGCGTGTCGCGCTGCTCGTTGAGCAGCTGCAAGAACTTGTTGAGCACGCGCGCGCGGCGCAGCGGCGGCAGCTCCGACCAGGCCGGGAACGCGGCCTTGGCGGAGGCGATGGCGGCCTTCACTTCATCCGCCGAGCCCAGCGCGACCTGGCGCGCGACCTCGCCGGTGGCCGGGTTGAAGACCGGCTGCGAGCGCCCGCTCGACGAAGGCACGACGCGCCCGCCGATGTAATGCGAAACGGTGGTGGCGAGCAGTGCGGTGAGGTCAGGGGCGCCCATGCGGTACTCCGGTGCGGGTTCAGTCGATCCAAACAGCTTAGGCAGCGATGCGGGCGCTGACCAGCGCTCGGCAGCGATTACATTGTTCACTCATCTGAACAATCCGCCGCTGCCGCGCTGCACAACGATGAACGCCCTTCGACCCGACGCGCTGTGGAGCCACGTGCATGCGCTGGGCATGCTCGCGGCCCAGGGCAGCTACACCGCGGCCGCGCGCAGGCTTGGCATCTCCAAGGCGGCGATGAGCCAGCGCATCGCCGAGCTCGAGCGCGCCGCCGGCGTGCCGCTGGTGCGCCGCACCACGCGCAGCCTGCGCCTGACCGAAGCCGGCCAGCAGCTGGTCGACGCGACGACCGACGCCTTCGGCCACATCGAACGCAGCTTCGCCGGCGTGCGTGATCTCGGCGGCGCGCCGCGCGGGCTGCTGCGCCTGACGGCGCCGGTCGCGCTCGGGCGCCAGCAGATCGTGCCGCATCTGGCGGGCTTCCTGCGCGAGCATCCCGAGGTGCGCATCGAGCTCGACCTGAGCGACCGCCTGGTCTCGCTCGCGCAAGAAGGCGTGGACCTGGCGATCCGCCACACCGCCAATCCGCCCGACACCCACGTCGCCTGGACGCTGTGCGAGACGCGCAGCGTCGTCGTCGCGAGCCGCGCCTACCTGCGCCGCCACGGCACGCCGGAGCATCCGAGCGAGCTGGCCGAGCATGCCTGCCTGCACTATCCGCGTCCCGGCGAGACGGCGGTCTGGACCTTCGAGCGCGGCCGCGAGCGCGTCGCGGTGCCGCTGCGCGGGCCGTTCGCGGCCAACAACTCCGAGGTGCTGCGCGAGGCGGTGCAAGAGGGCCTGGGCCTCGCGCTGCTGCCCGACTTCAGCGCGCAATCGGCGCTGCGCGGCGGCAAGCTCATCGCGGTGCTGCCGCAATGGGAAGCGAGCGGCGGCTTCGCCTCGCACATCTACGCGATGCGGCCCTACAGCCAGGTCGTGCCGCGCGCGGTGCAGGCGCTCGTAGCGCATCTGCGCGAGGCGCTGCGCGGCGGCTTCGCGCCCTGACGCACTGCACAAAAAAGGACGCCCACCCCTTGCGGGGCGGGCGCTCAAGTCCTTAAGAAAAGGACGTCGTTGGGATCGGCGGGGCGTCGCGCTGTGCTTCTCGCTGTGTGGCGTGCCCCTGGTACTGCGTCTGCGCCGTCACGGCGCGCGGTGGCAGCCAGTCTAGGCGCGCGGCAAGTTGCACCCCTATCCCTCGGACGAGGGAAGTCCGCGGAACTCCCCGTACTTCAGGCGGTGGTGGCGGAACGGCGCACCGTCGGCGCCGGCTGGGCCACGGCCGGCGCGCCGTAGAAGCCGAAGTCCAGCGCCGGACGCTTGCCGCTCATCAGCTCGGCAAGCGCCCGACCTGAGCCGGCACCATGCGTCCAGCCCAGCGTGCCGTGGCCGGCGTTGACCCACAGGTTGCCGATCGGGCTGCGACCGATGTAGGGAATGTTGGTCGGCGTGCTCGGGCGCAGGCCGGTCCAGAAGTTCGTCTCGCTGGTGTCGGCGACGCCGGGGAAGAGCTCCTCGTAGCGATCGACCAGGGCCTGGCAGCGCACCTTGGCGGTGGCGGTGTCCAGGCGCGTGTCGTAGCCGGCCAGCTCGGCCGTGCCGGCGATGCGGATGTGGTCACCCAGGCGCGAGATCGCGATCTTGCGCGCGTCGTCGAGCAGGCTGACGACGCTGGCGCGCTCGGGCTGCTTCAGGCGCAGCGTCGCCGAGTAGCCCTTGGCCGGATAGATGTTGAGGTCGACGCCATAGGGCCGCAGCAGCGGCGCGGTGTAGGAGCCCAGCGCCGCGACGACCGCGTCGCCACGCAGCACGCGGCGCTCGCCGGTGACGCCGTCTTGCACGTGCACCGCCTCGACGCGGCCGCCGGCGACGTCGAGCTTGGCGATGTCGTGGCCGTAGAGGAATTGCACGCCGCGCTCGGCGCAACGACGCGCGAGCTCCTGCGTGAAGACGCGCGCGTCGCCGGATTCATCGCTCGGCGTGAAGGTGCCGCCAGCGATGCGCGTGCCGTAGGCGGCCAGCGCCGGCTCGGTCTTGAGCACTTCCTCGCGCGACAGCACGCGGCGATCGACGCCATGGCGGCGCATGATCTCGGCGCCGGCCACGCCGGCTTCGAAGTCGGCCTCGCTCGAGAAGAAATGCATGATGCCGCGCTCGAGTCGGTCGTACTCGATGCCGGTCGACGCGACGATGGCCTTCAGCGACTCATGGCTGTAGCGACCCAGTCGCACCAGCTGCTCGACATTGCGCTCGAACGCGGCATTGGTGCACTGCGTCAGGAACGACAGGCCCCAGCGCCATTGCCGCGGGTCGAGCTTGGGGCGAAACAGCAGCGGCGAGTCGTCGCGCAGCAGCCACTTGGCGACCTTGAACGGCGCGCCGGCATTGGCCCAGGGTTCGCAGAAGCACACCGAGATCTGCGCGCCGTTGGCGAAGCTGGTCTCCAGCGCCGCGTCGTTCTGGCGATCGACGACGACGACCTCGTGACCCTCTTCGAGCAGGTGCCACGCGGTGCTCACGCCGATGATGCCGGCGCCCAGGACGATGACCTTCATGTACGACTCCTCGCGGCCCGCTTCAGGCCGCACGCAGGGGATGCAACAACAACTGCAATGCGATCGACGCCATCACGACCGCGATGACCGCATCGAGCGCGCGCCAGACGCCGGGCTTGCGCAGTGCCGGCGCGGCCGCCGCGGCGCCGAAGCCCAGCAGCGTGAACCAGATCGCGGACGCGAGTCCAGCACCGGTCGAGAAGGCGATGCGCGCATCACCCGGCTGCTGCGCGCCGACGCTGCCGAGCAGCACGACGGTGTCGAGATAGACGTGCGGATTCAGATAGGTGAGCGCCAGGGCGGTGCCCATCGTCGCGCGCAGGTCGGGCGTGCCCGAGGCGGCCTGCAAGCTGGCGTTGCCGCCGATCCAGGCGCGCCGCGCGGCGCGAAAGCCGTAGGCCAGCAGGAAGGCCGCACCGCCGTAGCGAAACAGCTCCAGCGCGAGCGGGCTGGACGTGATCAGGGCGCCTAAGCCGAACACGCCGAGCACGATCAGCAGCCAGTCGGAGGCGATGCACAGCGCGACGACCGGCCCGACATGCGTGCGCGCCAGGCCTTGGCGCAGCACCAGCGCGTTCTGCGCGCCGATCGCGGCGATCAGGCCGCCGCCCATCAGCGCGCCTTGCATGAAGGCGGCGGGCACGGCGGGGTTGGTCAGCCAGGCAGACATGCCGGGATTGTCGGCAGGGGCCCCGATCCGATGAAGCGCGATTCAACTTGTTCGGGATACATTAGCAGCGCTGATGAGGAGAACGCGATGAAGGAGCTCGATCCCGCCGCCCTCGACTGCCTCGCGGCGCTGTCCGACGGCGGCAGCTTCGAGCGCGCCGCGCAACGCCTGGCGATCACGCAGTCGGCGGTGTCGCAGCGGCTGCGCGGGCTGGAATCGCAGGTCGGCCAGCTGCTGGTGGTGCGTGCGCGGCCGCTTCGGCTGACCGAGCCCGGCAAGGTGCTGCTGCGCTTCGCGCGCCAGCTGCAGGCGATGCGCGCCGATGTCGCGCGCGAGCTCGGCGAGAGCCTGCGCGAGCAATCGCAGCTGCCGATCGCGGTCAATGCCGACAGCCTCGCGACGTGGGTGTTGCCCGCGCTCGACGCGCTGGTGCAAGGCGGCGTCTCGCTCGAGCTGATCGTCGACGACCAGGACTTCACCCACGAATGGCTGCGCCAGGGCCACGTGCTTGGCTGCGTCTCGACGGTGCCGCGTGCGCTGCGCGGCTGCCGCATCACCGCGCTGGGGGTGATGCGCTATGTGGCGGTGGCCAGCCCGGCCTTCGTTGCGCGCGAGATGGGCGGCGACGCCGACGGCGGCCTGCACCGCGGCAATTTCGCCCAGCTGCCCTTCCTGATCTTCAACCGCAAGGACGACGCGCAGTCGCAGTGGGTCGCCAAGGCCTTCGGGGTGCGCTCGCCGCGGCTGGTCGAGCGCTTCGTGCCGTCATCGGAGGCGTATGCGCGCGCGGCGATGATGGGCTGGGGCATCGGCGTATTGCCCGAGTTGCAGGTACGCGATGCGATCGGGCGCGGCGAGCTGATCGTGCTGCATCCGCAAGTCGCGGTCGAGGTGGCGCTGTACTGGCACCAGTGGAAGCTGGGTGACGAGTTGCCCGGCACCGCGCCGCGCGGCGCACGGCTCGACGAAGTGGGCGACGCGCTGGTGCGCGGCGCCCAGGCGGCGCTCGGCACGGCCGACGCGCCGACGCGATCTGCCCGGACTCAGGAGCCGGAAGGGCGTACCGGACGGCGCTCGCGCGTCGCGGCGGCTCGGCCATCGCGCTGATCGGGCACGACGTGGCGGCGCAGCGTCGCGCCCGGCATCGTCGCCGGCGCGCGCAGCATCGAGGGAGCGCCGTCACGGCCGGCGATCAAGCCATCGTCGCCGGCCGAGGCCAGCCACAGCGCGCTCGCGACAGCGGCACCGATGGTGCCCCAGGTCAGGGTCTGCAATGAGAGCTGGTTCATTGGAATGTTCCCGGGGCCGTCGAGGGCACGGTGAATGAGCTGCGAGGCTAGAGGCAGGTCTCGTGCCCGGCCATCCCTAGCGCGTCATCATTCTTGGTCTTGTCTCGCGGCAGCCGACGAAACAAATTGAGACCCAACTGAGCCCGTCTCGTCCTGCTGTTTCGCGGATCGTGCACCCGATGCCATGCCGACACTGTCGACATGGATACCTCATCACCCCGGAACTTCCGATCGGCGCCTGTGCCCGCGGCCGCGGGCTGGTGGGAGCGATGGCGACAGGCACTCGCGCCGGTCGCCGCCCCGATCGACGACGACGATGCGGCCGATCACGGCACCGCGTTCGGTCTCGACCTCAGCTTCGCGCAGCGCATCGACCCCGACACGCCGCCCCAGCGCTGAGCGTTCAGCGCACCAGCAGCACCGGCACGCCGCAGTCGGCCAGCACGCGCGTCGTGACCGAGCCCATCACGAGCTTGCCGATGGCGCCATAGCCATGTGAGCCCATCACGATCAGGTCGAAGTCGCCGCTCTCGGCGAGCTTGGCGATCGTCTCGGCGGCATGGCCGACCTTGCAGACGTACTTCGGCTCCAGCCCTTGCTTGCCGAAGAAGCTGCGCACCGGCTTGAAGATCTTCTCGCCTTCTTCTTCGTAATAGCCCTTGAGCGTCTCTCGGTCGATCACCGAGGCGGCACGCGGCGGGATCGCCGGCACCACGGTCAGCACGGTGAATTCGTGAGACTTGCTGCCGATCCAGTCGTCGTGCGCGGCGAGGTAGGCGAGCATGCGCTTGGTATAGGGGCTGCCATCAGCGGCCACGAGAATCTTCATCGTCCGGCTCCCAGGGGTGATGTCGCGCGGCAGTGTTGCACGAGTTCGCGGGCCGCGGTTGCGCGCCGTCAAACGTCGATGCAGTGCAACGGATCGTGGCCGTCGGCCTCGCCCTTGCGGGCGTGGCCGCGAGCATTGCTGATCACGCGCGTGCGCCCGCGGTCGTGCTCGACGATGTAGTCGTGGCGGCAATGCAGATGGCCGTGGATCCATACGTCGGCGCCGGGCAGCAGCTCGTCGTCGGCATTGCAGAAGCTGGCCGTGCCGGGCTGCGCGCCGTAGCGCGGATCCGCGCTGCGAAGGCTCGGGCCGAAGTGCGTTATGGCCACCGTCGTTTCCCAGTCACCGCGTGGGCGGGTCAGTTCTTCGGACAGCCATTCGCGGCACACGAGTGCCTCGCTGCGCACCGCCGCAGCGTCCAGCGGCGCCCCGTCGCGCGTCGCGCGCATCACGTCGACGAAGTAGCGTGCCGAGCGCATCGCGCGCTCGCGCTGCGCCTCGCCGAAGAGGTCGAAGTCCGACCAGCGCGTCGTGCCGACGAAGCGGATGCGGCGGCCGTCGGTGTCGGCGAGCACGAGCGACTCGCGTTCGAGCAGCCTGATGTCCAGCCGCTCGCACAGCGCGCGCAGTGCCGGCCAGGCCTCGTTCCATTCGCGGCGATCGAACTCGTGGTTGCCCGCAACCATCAGCACCGGCACCGGCCAGCCGGCAAAGCGCTCGAACGCGGCCCAGGTGGTGTCGATGTCGCCGGCCAGCACCAGCATCTGCGCGCCGGGCGCGGGTTCGATGTCGAGCGACTCGGTCTCGAGATGCAGATCCGACAGCAGCTGCAGCCTCATGCGGGCGCGCTCAGCGTCCGTGGCACTGCTTGAACTTCTTGCCGCTGCCGCAGGGGCAGGGATCGTTGCGGCCGACCTTGGGCTCGGCGCGGCGCACCGTCTCGACGCGCAGCATGTCGGCGCGCGCGATGTCGGCCAGCTCGATCACGTTGCCGACCAGGTCCTCGATCGCCGCGTCGAGATTCTTCAGCGGATGCTCCTGGTCCAGCGCCTTGGATTCGGCGCGCTCATCCTCGTCTTGCTCCGGCAGGTGACGGCGCAGGCAGGACAACAGATCAGGCACGTCCTCGTGGCGCAAGGCCTCGAGCGCCGGGAAGTGGTTCAACGCGTGCTCGAAGCCGACCACCCACGGCGCGAGCGCCGGGCGGATCGCGGCGGCACCGGCGAGCGGCTGGCCGTCGTCGTCCTGCGGCTCCATGATCAGCGGATCGAACCAGCCCTCCTCGCGCATCTGGCGCTCGAGCGTCGCGTGATGGCGCCCGACCAGGGCCAGCAGTCGCTCGTGCTTGGCGGCATGCCAGCCGGGCGCGTCGGCGCCCAGCGCGACCGTCGCGGTCTCGCCGCCTTCGGGGTCGCCGAAGTTCCAGTCCAGCACCGGCGGCAACCAGGCCTCGATCGTGACCGGATGGGGCTGCGCGATCACGCCGGCCAGGTAGCCGTCGAGCATCACCACGTCGAGCGCTTCGCGCGGCTCGGGCACGGCGGCCAGCAGGTCATCGAGTTCGCCGATTTCGGCGTCGGTCAGGGGGGTCAGGGCGCTCATCCGGCAATTGTCCCCGACCGACCGGAGATGCGCAGCAGCCCGCACCTCGGTGCGAAAGCCGTGAATAGTGCAGGGTTTACCCGCATGTTTGGTCGCACAGAGTTTAGGGTTTACCCTAAAATCACGGTCACCAACACAAGGAGTCATCCATGAGCACTCTGTCGATCCGCGTCCCCCGCAACGCGGCGCCGCGCGGCGCCGACCCGCTCGCGGGCTTGTTTGTGGCCGCTTACACCTGGACGAGCAACCGTCTGGCCGAGTCGAAGGCGCGTCGCGCCGAACGCACGGCCCAGCGCACCGCTTTCGCGCTGCGTCGCACCGCCGAGGAACTGCAATGGTCGCAGCCGGGCTTCGCGTCGGACCTGCGCGCCGTGGCCGAGCGCTACGAGAACAGCCTGGACCGCTAAAAGCCGCGAGACGTCGCCCGGAACCCCGGGCGACATGAAAAACGGCCGCCGGGGCTCGAGCCCGGGCGGCCGTTGTTCTTTTGGGCTCGCCGATCAGGCGTCGAGGCGTTGCTCGAGGCGCGACTTGGCGGCCGTCAGTTCGGCCGGCAGGTGATAGGACAGCTGTCCGAATAGCTCCTCATGCAGCTTGAGCTCTTGCTGCCAGGAGGCCTTGTCGATGCCGATCACGCTGGCGAACTGGTCGGCGTTGAAGTCCAGGCCGCTCCAGGCCAGGTCTTCGTAGCGCGGGCTGACGCCGAACACGTTCTCGGCGCCGTCGGCCTCGCCCTCGACACGCTCGAGCATCCACTTCAGGACGCGCATGTTCTCGCCGTAGCCGGGCCAGACGAACTTGCCGTCGGCGCCCTTGCGGAACCAGTTGACGCAATAGATCTTGGGCAGCTTCGCGCCCGAGGCGCCAAGCTTCTTGCCCAGCGCGAGCCAGTGCGCGAAGTAGTCGCTCATGTTGTAGCCCATGAACGGCAGCATCGCGAACGGATCGCGTCGCACGACGCCTTGGGCGCCGGCCGCCGCGGCGGTGGTCTCGGAGCCCATCGTCGCGGCCATGTAGACGCCTTCGACCCAGTCGCGCGCCTCGGTCACGAGCGGCACGGTGGTCGAGCGGCGGCCGCCGAAGATGAAGGCGTCGATCGCCACGCCGGCCGGGTTGTCCCAGTTCTCGTCGAGCACCGGGTTGTTGGTCGCGGCGACCGTGAAGCGCGCGTTCGGATGCGCTGCCTTGGCGCCGGTTTCCTTGGCGATGGCCGGCGTCCAGTCCTTGCCTTGCCAGTCGACCAGGTGCGCGGGCGGCGTGTCGGTCAGGCCTTCCCACCAGACATCGCCGTCGTCGGTCAGCGCGACGTTCGTGAAGATCACGTCGCGCGTCAGCGAGGCCATGCAGTTCGGGTTGGTCTTGTCGTTCGTGCCTGGGGCGACGCCGAAGTAGCCGGCCTCGGGGTTGATCGCGTACAGGCGGCCGTCGGCGCCCGGCTTGATCCAGGCGATGTCGTCGCCGATCGTCGTGACCTCCCAGCCGTCGAAGCCGGCCGGCGGGATCAGCATCGCGAAGTTGGTCTTGCCGCAGGCGCTCGGGAACGCCGCCGCGACGTGATGCTTCTTGCCCTCGGGGCTCTTCACGCCCAGCACCAGCATGTGCTCGGCCAGCCAGCCCTGGTCGCGGCCCATCGTGGACGCGATGCGCAACGCGAAGCACTTCTTGCCCAGCAGCGCATTGCCGCCGTAGCCCGAGCCGTAGCTCCAGATCTCGCGCGTCTCGGGGTAGTGGACGATGTACTTGGTGGCATTGCACGGCCACGAAACATCCTGCTCGCCGGCCGCGAGCGGCTTGCCGACGGTGTGCATGCAGGGCACGAAGTCGCCGTCGGTGCCGAGCACGTCGATCACGGCGCGGCCCATGCGCGTCATCAGGCGCATGTTGACCGCGACGTAGGGGCTGTCGGACAGCTCGACGCCGATGTGCGCGATGGGCGAGCCGAGCGGGCCCATCGAGAACGGCACGACATACATCGTGCGTCCGCGCATGCAGCCCTTGAACAGCGCTTTCTCGCCGGTCTGCAGCAGCGCGCGCATCTCGGCCGGCGCGGTCCAGTTGTTGGTCGGGCCGGCGTCTTCCTTCTTCTCGGAGCAGATGAAGGTGCGGTCCTCGACACGCGCAACGTCGCTCGGATCGCTCCAGGCCAGGTAGCTGTTCGGGCGCTTGGCCTCGTTCAGCTTGCGGAAGGTGCCGGCCGCGACGAGCTGTGCGCACAGCCGGTCGTACTCGGCCTCGCTGCCGTCGCACCAGTAGATGCGTTCAGGCTCGGCCAGCGCCGCCATCTCGGCGACCCAGGCGATCAGGCGGGCGTTCTTCACGTAGGCCGGCATCTCGAGACGCAGACCTTCCATAACGGGGCGGTTCATCGGAAAGCTCCAAAGTGGCTGAAATCTCGCAGTCGTCGCGCGCGCCGCCTGCGAGATGTCACCTTCCTTTGCAGCCGAGTTCCAAGCCTTCGAACCAGTTTAAAAGTGTGACCTTGCGATGACAGCCGAGGGTCATGCACTTTGTGCATCAGCCGATGCACGGCCCTCCGATGGCACCCGCCGGGCCGGTCGAGCAACCGGCCCGGCCCTGGTCACGCAGTCCAGGCAAACGGCGTGCAAGCTGCACGCGGTCATGCGCCAAGTCCTTGTCGCGCTGGAGCTTTTACAGAACGCCCGCGATGCGTTGCCCAGCCGCGTCGGGCACGACCCGGCATCGCCTCGGGGCCGACCCGCCCCCGGGACCGAAGGGGTGCGTGAAACGCACGAATGACGCCGCGACGGCGATGCCGCCAGCGGCGGTATTGGCGATTTTCATACCAAACAGTTCAAGAAAAAGACCGCTCAGTTGCAATGGCGAACTACTCAGTTCAATATTTGTACTGATCGGTATTTTCCGGTCTTCCACCTCATGGACCTTTCTCGGAGGACGTCGATGAAAACTTGGCTCAAGTGGGTACTTGCCGCATGCACGTTCGCGGCGCTGAGTGCTTGTGGAGGAGACGATTCGAGGCCGGACACAACCATCGCCAAGGTCGCGCAGAAGAACGGCTTCAACGCGCTGCTGGCCGCGGCCGGCAAGGCCGGGCTGTCCGGCGCGCTGAGCGACGACAGCGCCGACCTGACGGTGTTCGCGCCGACCGACGCGGCCTTCGCCAACCTCGCGACCACGCTGGGCTTTGCCAGCGCGACCGCGATGGTCGATGCGCTGCCGGCCGATGTGCTGGCCAAGATCCTCAGCTACCACGTGCTGGGCACGAAGCAGCTGGCTGCCGACCTGACCGACGGCAGCCAGGTTGAAACGCTCTACAGCTTCGACGGCGCGCCGGCGACGCTGGCGGTCGCCAGCGGCAGCTCGGTCACGCTGACCGACGCGGTGCTCACCAGCGCCACCGTGACGAGCCCCAACGTCTTCGCCAGCAACGGCGTGATCCACGTGATCGACAAGGTGCTGGTGCCGCCGGGCGTGCTCAACATCGTGCAGATGGCACAGCTGAACCCGGCCTTCTCGACCCTGGTCGGCGCGGTGGTGCAGGCCGATCTGGCGGCAACGCTGTCGGGCACCGGCCCGTTCACCGTGTTCGCGCCGACCGACGACGCGTTCGCGGCGATCGCCGGCACCGTCGCCGGGCTCACCCCCGAGCAGTTGACGACGGTCCTGACCTACCACGTGCTGGCCGGCCAGGTGCTGTCGACGCAGATCCCGTTCGGTGCACCGGTCACGACCGTGTCGGGCCAGACGATCACGATCAACCAGACGCCGCTGTCGATCACCGACACCACCGCCGACGCGGCGCCGATCGTCGCCACCGACGTGCGAGCGAGCAACGGCGTGATCCATGTGATCGGCAAGGTGCTGATCCCGGCGCTTTAAGCCGGCCGGGCGATGGCGCGACGCGTGCGGCCCGATCGCCGCATGCGTCGCTAACATCGCCCGCATGGTTGTACCGTCCACCCGCCGCCGCTGGCTGCGCGCCGCGGCCGCGCTCGCCGCCGCCCCTCATTTGCTCGCTCGATCCGCCAAGCCCACCGGGCGCATCGTCGTCGGCTGCGAGGCCAATCTGCAGGACTCGGGCTTCATCGCCTCGATCACGCAGGCGATGGCACGCGACACCGGCCTGGCGGTCGATTGGCGGCCCGGCCCGAGCGGCGCGCTGCTGCCGGCGCTGGAGCGCGGCGAGCTGCATGCCGCGCTGACCGGCGCGCCCGACACCGAGGCGCTGCTCGAGCGCCAGGGCCTGGTTCACGATCGCCGCGTCGTCGCGCTGACCGACCATGTGCTGGTCGGGCCCGCGCCGCGCAAGGCGACGAAGAAGCAGCCGGCCAGCGGCGATCCGGCCGGCGTCGCCGGCGGCCGCGACATCGCCGCGGCGCTGGCGCGCGTCGCTGCGGCCGGTGGCCAGCAGCAGGCGCTCTATTTCGCTCATGCCGATGCCGGCGCGAGCCGCATCGTCGAGCAATCGGCCTGGACCGCCGCCGGCCCGCAACCGATCGGCGAATGGTTGCGCACCGCCGCGAGCGGTCCGCAGTCGGCGCTGCGCGAGGCCGCCGCCGCGAACGGCTATGCACTGGTCGAGCGCGGCATCTGGCTGGCCCATGGCAAGGGCAGCGGCCTGGCAGTGCTGGTCGAAGGCGATCCGCGCCTGGCCACGACCTACCGCGTGATGCGCTCGTTTCGCGTCTCGCACCCGGCCGGCAAGCTGTTCGCGAGCTGGCTGTCCGGGCCGGTCGCCGGACAGGCGATCGACGGCTTCGGTCGCGGCTACCGCGGGGCGGTCTGAGTGGCGCTCGGTTGCGCCATGCATATCGACGGCGGCCGGCGTCGGCCGCTAGCGTGCGCAGCTTCGCACTGCCACCGGATGCCACGATGAAGTCCCTTCGCCTCGGCCTGTTGCTCGCCCTGGCCCTTGCGCTGCCCGCCGCCGCGCGCGCGCAGGAGGTCGTCGTCTTCGCCGCCGCGAGCCTGACCGACGCGCTGCAAGCCGTCGCGCGCCAGGGCGGTTTCAGCTCGATCAAGTTCTCGTTCGCGTCGAGCTCGACGCTCGCACGCCAGATCACGCAAGGCGCACCCGCGCAGCTCTTCATCAGCGCCGACGAGCCCTGGATGGACGCAGTCGACAAGGCCGGCGCCTCGCTGCCCGGCACGCGCCGCGATCTCGTGACGAACCGCCTGGCCGTCGTTCGCCCCGGCGCGCAGGAGCCCGGCTCGCCGCCCGAATCCGTCGAGGCGGTGCGCGCGCTGATCCAGCCGGTGCTGGCGACGCCCGATGCGCGCATCGCGACCGGCGACCCTGCGCATGTGCCGGTCGGCAAGTACGCGCAATCCGCCCTCACCGCGCTGGGCCTGTGGGACGCGACCGCGCCGCGGCTGGCGCGCGCCGACAACGTGCGTTCGGCGCTCGCGCTGGTCGAGCGCGGCGAGGCGCCGCTGGGCATCGTGTATCGCACCGACGCGCTGGCCTCGGCCAAGGTGCAGGTCGCGGCGCTGTTCCCCGAGAGCACGCATGCGCCGATCCGCTATCCGATGGCCTTGCTAAAGGGCTCCGGCCCCGAGGCCAAGCGCTTCTACGAGCACCTGCTGACGCCGCCCGCGCAAGCCCTGCTGCGCGAGGCCGGCTTCGGCACGCCGCCTTCGAAATGACGGAGATCGAGCGCGAGGCCCTCTGGCTCAGCCTGCGCGTCGCCGCTTGCGCGACGCTGTTCACGCTGCCGCTCGCGCTCGGTCTGGCCTTCGCGCTCGCACGTGGGCGCTGGCGCGGCAAGTCGCTGCTCGAAGCGCTGGTCAACCTGCCGCTGGTGCTGCCGCCGGTGGTGATCGGCTATGCGCTCTTGATCTCGTTCGGCCGCCAGGGCTGGCTCGGCCGCTGGCTGCACGAGGTGTTCGGCCTGACCTTCGTGTTCACCTTCCGCGGTGCGGTGCTGGCCGCCTCGGTGATGGCGCTGCCGCTGATGGTGCGCGCGATCCGCCAGGCGGTCGAAGCGGTCGATCGCGGCCTCGAGGACGCCGCGCGCACGCTCGGCGCGAGCCGGCTCGATGCCTTCGCGAGCGTCACGCTGCCGCTGACCGCGCCAGGCCTGCTGTCGGGCGCGGTGCTGGGATTCGCGGCCTCGCTCGGCGAGTTCGGTGCGACCATCACCTTCGTCTCCAACGTGCCGGGCCAGACGCAGACGCTGCCGCTGGCGATCTACAGCGCGCTGCAAAGCGCCGACGGCGATGCGGCGGCGGGACGGCTGGTGCTGATCTCGGCCGTGCTCGCGTTCGCGGCGCTCGCGCTGGCGCAATGGAGCCACCGCCGGCTGCGTCGCTGGATGGGCCAGGACAGCGCCGCATGACGCTCGCGATCGACATCGCCGTGCAGCGCGGCGCCACCAAGGTGAGCGCGCAGGTCGACGTGCCGGGGCGCGGCGTCACCGCGCTGGTCGGACGCAGCGGCGCCGGCAAGTCCAGCGTGCTGCTGGCCGCCTGCGGCCTGCTTCGCCCGACGCACGGCCGCATCGCGCTCGACGGCACGACGCTGTTCGATGCGCAACACGGCATCGACCTGCCGGCGCATGCGCGCCGCCTCGGCGTGGTGTTCCAGGACGGGCGCCTGTTCCCGCAGCGCTCGGTGCGCGCCAACCTGCTGTACGGCGAGCGCCGCGCGCCGGCCGATGCGCCGGGGCCGCGCTTGGACGAAGTGGTCGAGCTGCTCGGCATCGCCGCGCTGCTCGAGCGCCGCCCGCACCAGCTGTCGGGCGGCGAGCGCCAGCGCGTCGCGATCGGACGCGCGCTGCTGTCGCGGCCGCGCGCGCTGCTGATGGACGAGCCGCTGGCCTCGCTCGATGCGCCGCGCCGCCACGAGCTGCTCGGCTACCTGGCCGCGCTGCCGACGCGCCTGAACCTGCCGATCCTCTACATCACGCACCAGATGGACGAGGTGATGCGCCTGGCCGATCGCGTCGTGCTGATGGCCGACGGCGCGGTCGCCGCCGCCGGGTCGGCGCTGGAGCTGATGAGCGATTTGACGCTGGGCCCGCTGGTCGGGCGCTTCGAGGCCGGCAGCGTGCTGGCGGGTCGGGTGGTCGAGCAGCTCGAGGCCTGGCAGCTGAGCGTCGTCGAAGTGGCCGGCCAGCGCATCACGGTGCCGGCGCTGGCCGCGCCGGTCGGCGCGACGGTGCGGCTGCGCGTGCGCGCGCGCGACGTCGCGCTGCAGCGCGAGGTGCTGGCCTCGAGCGCGAGCAACCAGCTGCAAGGCCGGGTGCTGCGCGTGCTGCCGCGCGAGGCGCCGTATGCGGCGGTCGAGCTCGGGTTGTCGGGGCAGGACGAGGCCGGCGCGCGGCTGTGGTCGCTGGTGACGCAGCGCTCGGTCGAGAGCTTGCACATTCGTCCCGGCGATGCGATGGTCGCGAGCTTCAAGGCCGTGGCGGTCGAAGGGCGTGCCGCGGCCGTGCATGGCGAGTCCCGATGATGCGTGCCACCAGCGTCAACATCGGCACGACCCGCCACCTGCTCGCAGGCGGGCGGCAAGTGCAAAGCGCGATCGGCAAGCGCGGCGTCGCCGGCGATGTCGAGGTGCGCCCGCTCGGCCTGGTCGGCGACGAGCAGGCCGACCTCAGCGTGCACGGCGGCCTCGACAAGGCGGTCTATGCCTATCCGAGCGAGCACTACCCGTTCTGGCAGACGGTGCGCTCGCAAGCGAAGCAGCAGCTGTGGGACGAGGCGCTGCCGCCCGGCTTCATGGGCGAGAACCTCACGCTCGAGGGTCTGCTCGAAACGCAGGTCTTCATCGGCGACCTGCTGCGCTTTCCCCGCTGCGAGCTGGCGGTCGCCGCGCCGCGCCAGCCCTGCTTCAAGTTCAACGCGGTGATGGGCTTCGCGCAGGCCTCGAAGCTGATGGTGCAATCGGGCTTTTGCGGCTTTTACCTGGCGGTGCGCAACCCTGGGCTCATCGCGGCCGGCGAATCGTTCGAGCTGATTCCAGGCCCGCGCGAAGTCGGCGTGATCGAAGTCTTCAAGTCGGTGATGGCCAAGCACCGCTAGCGTCGACCGCCGTGGCAACGACAATAGGGCCATGCTCGCCTACCGACATGCCTTCCACGCGGGCAACCATGCCGACGTCCTCAAGCACGTGGTGCTCGCCCAGGTGCTCGCGCACATGGGCCACAAGGACAAACCCTATCGACTGATCGACACCCACGCCGGTGCCGGCGGCTATTCGCTCGGCAGCGCCGAGGCGAAGAAGAAGGGCGAGTTCGAGCAAGGCATCGCACGCATCTGGAAGCGCAACGATGCGCCGCAAGCCGTTGCCGACTACCTCGCCTGCGTCAAGGCCTTCAACCCCGAAGGCGGCCTGGGCCGCTATCCGGGCTCGCCGGAGTTCGCGCGCCAGCTGCTGCGCCCGACCGACGAGCTGCGCCTGTTCGAGCTGCACCCGACCGACGTGCGCATCCTCGCCGGCCATCACGGCATGCGCGCACGCACCGAGGTGATCCACGGCGACGGCTTCGAAGGCCTGAAGAGCATGCTGCCGCCGCCGTCGCGCCGCGGCGTCGTGCTGATCGATCCGTCCTACGAGATCAAGACCGATTACGCCAAGGTCGTCGGCGCGGTGCGCGAGGCGCTGCAGCGTTTCGCCGAAGCGGTGATCGTGATCTGGTACCCCCAAGTCAACCGCGTCGAGTCGAGCGAGCTGCCCCGGCGCCTCAAGGCGATTGCACCCAAGGGCTGGCTGCATGCGCGGCTCATCGTGCAGGCGCCCGATGCGCAGGGCTTCGGCCTGGTCGGCAGCGGCATGTTCGTGATCAATCCGCCATGGACGCTGCATGCTGCGCTGAAGGACACGCTGCCGTGGCTGCGCGACGCGCTGGCGCAGGTCGACAACGCCTCGCACGTGCTCGAGCAGAAGGCCGTGTGAGATGAGCGCGGGCCCGCTCGAAGGCATCAAGGTCGTCGAGCTGGGCCAGCTGATCGCGGGCCCGTTCGCCGGCAAGACGCTGGGCGACTTCGGGGCCGAGGTGATCAAGGTCGAGCCGCCCGGCGGCGATCCGCTGCGGCAATGGCGCATGCTGCACGACGGCACCAGCGTCTGGTGGCAGGTGCAGTCGCGCAACAAGTCCAGCGTCGTGCTCGACTTGCGCACGCCCGAGGGCCGCGCCGACGTGCGCGCGCTGATCGACGAAGCCGACGTGCTGATCGAGAACTTCAAGCCCGGCACGATGGAAGCCTGGGGCCTGGGCTTCGACGAGCTCGCGCGCAGCAACCCCGGCCTCGTGATGCTGCGCGTCAGCGGCTACGGGCAAGACGGCCCGTATCGTGATCGCCCGGGCTTCGCGGTCGTCGCCGAAGCGATGGGCGGACTGCGCCACCTGAGCGGCGAGCCGGGCCGCGTGCCGGTGCGTTGCGGCATCAGCCTGGGCGACACGCTGGCCGCGCTGCATGGCGTGATCGGCGTGCTGCTGGCGCTGCAGGCGCGCGCGAAGAGCATCGCGCCCGATGCGCCCAAGGGCCGCGGGCAGGTGGTCGATGTCGCGTTGTACGAGGCGGTCTTCAACTGCATGGAAAGCCTGCTGCCCGAGTACAGCGCCTTCGGCGCGGTGCGCCAGCCGGCCGGCTCGGCGTTGCCGGGCATCGCGCCGAGCAATGCCTATCGCTGTGCCGACGGCATGGTCGTGATCGGCGGCAACGGCGACTCGATCTACCAGCGGCTGATGCGCGCGATCGGCCGCGACGATCTCGCCGCCGATGCGGCGCTGGCCAGCAATGCCGGGCGCGTCGCGCGGGTCGACGAGATCGACGCGGCGATCACGCGCTGGACCGTCGATCGCACGGTCGCGCTCGTGGTCGAAACGCTGTCGGCCGCGCAGGTACCGGTCGGTCGCATCTACACCGCGAAGGACATCGCCGAGGACCCGCACTTCCATGCACGGCAGATGATCCAGCGCATCGTCACCGCCGACGGCCTCGCGCTCGACGTGCCCGGCGTGGTGCCCAAGCTGAGCGCGACGCCCGGCGCGATCCGCACGCTCGCGCCGCGCCTGGGCGAGCACGAGCCGCCGCCCGCCCAGCCGAGTTGATGGCCAAGGACTTCGAGCGCATGGAGGACAGCAACCGCTCGGCCAATCCGAGCGTGCACGAGCTGTCGGATCCGCAACGTCGCGTGCTGCTCAGCAGCGCCCTGGGTCTCGGCGTCGGCGGCTTGCTGGCGCCGTTGGGCGCGAGCGCGGCGTCGCCCGCGGGACTGGGTCGCTCGATCGGTTTTGCCAGCGTGCCGATGCCGGCCGTCGCGATCGATGCGCTGCGCGTGCCGCCGGGCTACACGGCACGCGTGCTCTATCGCTGGGGTGACCCGGTCGGCATCGCCGGCGCGATGCCCGCGTTCGCGCCGGATGCGTCGAACACCGCGGCCGAGCAGGCGGCGCAGGCCGGCATGCATCACGACGGCATGCACTTCTTTCCGATGCGCCCGGGCGATTCGCAGCGCGGCCTGCTGGTCGTCAACCACGAGTACGTCGACGAAGGCCTGCTGCACGCCGACGGCCTCGCAAACTGGAGCGCCGAGAAGACCGCCAAGTCGATGGCCGCGCATGGCGTGTCGGTGGTCGAGGTGCAGCGTGCCGGCGACGCATGGCGCATCGAGCGTCCTTCGCGCTTCGCGCGTCGCATCACCGCATCGACGCCGATGACGATCAGCGGCCCGGCCGCGGGCCATCCGCTGATGCGCACCCAAGCCGACCCGCAAGGCAAGTGCGTGCTCGGCACCTTCAACAACTGCGCGCACGGCGTCACGCCCTGGGGCACCTACCTCGCCTGCGAAGAGAACTTCGCCGATTACTTCCGGCCGCCCGAGCGGCCCGATGCGCATCAGCGCCGCTGGGGCCTCAAGAAGGGCGGCGGCTACTACCGCTGGCACGAGCACGAGCCGCGCTTCGACGCGAGCGTCGAGCCCAACGAGTTCAACCGCTTCGGCTGGGTCGTCGAGATCGATCCTTTCGATCCGGCCGGCATGCCGGTCAAGCGCACTGCGTTGGGCCGCGCCGCCCACGAAGGCGCCGCCTGCGCGCAGACCAAGGACGGCCGCGTCGTGCTCTACATGGGCGAGGACGCGCGCTTCGAGTACATCTACAAGTTCGTCTCGCGCGACGCGGTCAAGCCCGGCGGCGCGCCCGCCAATCGGGCACTGCTCGATCACGGCACGCTCTACGTCGCGAGGTTCGACGCCGACGGCAGCGGCCGTTGGCTGCCACTGGTGCAAGGACTCGGCCCGCTGACCGAAGCCAACGGCTTCGCGTCGCAAGGCGAGGTCCTGATCAAGTCGCGCCAGGCCGCCGATCTGCTTGGCGCGACCAAGATGGATCGCCCCGAATGGACCGCGATCGATCCGATCAGCAAAGAGGTCTACGTCACGCTGACCAACAACAGCGCGCGCGGTCGCCCCGGCCAGCCCGGCGTCGATGCAGCCAATCCGCGCGCCAACAACACGATGGGCCAGATCCTGCGCTGGCGCGAGGACGCAGACCTCGATGCGACGAGCTTTCGCTGGACTCACTTCGTGCTCGCCGGCGATGCAGCCAACGAGCGCGCCGAGGCCCGAGGCAACGTCAAGGGCGATGCTTTCGGCAGCCCCGACGGCCTGTGGATCGATCCGCGCGGCGTGCTGTGGATCCAGACCGATGCCTCGGCCGCGGTGACGGGCCAGGGCGACTACGCGCGCCTGCCCAACAACCAGATGCTGGCCTGCGATCCGACCGTCGGCGAGGTGCGCCGCTTCCTGATCGGCCCGATCGGCTGCGAGGTCGCCGGCGTCGTGACGACACCCGACCTGCGCACGATGTTCGTCAACATCCAGCATCCCGGCGAAGACGCGCGCGTGATGGCCGACCCGGCGCGCCCGACGCGCATCTCGAGCTGGCCCGACGGCGGGCGACCGCGCTCGGCCACAGTGGTAATCACCAAAGACGACGGCGGCGTGATCGGCAGCTGATCAGCCCGGCATTCGCTGCAGGTCGCGAAACGCCGCGAACAGCCACGAGCGCATGCCGATCACCAGCGTGAACGGCAGCTTCAACTCGGCCGGCAGCTTCTGGTCAGCCAGGTGCTGCTGAGCGAAGTCTTGCGCGAGCCGCGTCAGGCGCTCGTTGAACAGCGCCGCGTGCGGCCGGCCGACCTGGCCGTGCACCAGCAACAGCAGCTCGCCTTCCCCATTGAAGCCGCCGTCGAAGTAGTCGGGTACGACCTGCTCGCGGAAGTAGCGCATCACCGGTCCGTCGGGCCGCCAGCGAAAGGTCTTGGCGACCTTGATGCGATAGCGGTTGAGCGGGCGCAGCTCGATCACGCCGAGCCGGTCGAGCCGCGCCATCAGGCGCACGCCCTCGGCCTCGGTGACGCGGTAGCTCGCGACGATCTGCTCGAAGGTCCACTGGCTCAGGCAGCTGATCGCGAACAGCAGCAGCTTGCGATCGGCCACCATCGCGCGCTCCTGCTCGAGCGTGAGCTCGCTGCGCGACGGCGCCGCGTCGGCGATGCGGCGCGCGAGCTCGGTGAAGTCCATCTTCAGCACGCGCAGCACCTCGTCGATGCGCGACAGCGGCATGTCGCCCCTGGCGAACATGCGCTTCACGCTCGACTCGGCCAGGCCGAGCTTGGGCGCCAGCGCGGCGTAGGTGATGCGCGCGGCCTTCAGTTCGGCCTTCAGCGCGTCGACGAGATCGGCGGTCGTGCTCATGGTTTGCGGCGTCCTCGGTATCGCATTCTGATACCAAGCGGCTCAAGTTTCTACGCTTCGTACAACGAGATTGAACCGGCGACCGACCGCGCCGACCATGCATCCATCTTCAACAGCCCGAGGGGCAAAGCGATGGAAGCGATGGTTCGACGCGACACCAAGGCCTGGCGCATGCAGGTCTGGATCTCTTTCGTGGTGGCGGCCGTCATGTGCGGCAGCGGCCTGGCGTGGCTGCCGGGCGCCGACCTCGACCGCGCCTTCATGGTGATGGGCTATGTGTTCTGCCTGTCGTCGGCCTTCGGGCTGGCCAAGTTCGTGCGCGACAACGAAACACGCCGAGGCAGCGACACGCCGATGTGGAACCTGGTCGTGTGGGGCGGCTTCGCGCTCGCGATGGCGCTGACCGGCTGGGGCCTGTGGCGCATGGAGATCAACCCGACCTGGAAGGCCTATCTGCTCGTCAGCTGGCTCTACCTGATCTCGAGCGCCTTCACGCTGGCCAAGACGCTGCGCGACGCGTGGGAAGCCGAGCGCATCGAGCGCCGCGGCCAATGAGCGAGGAGCCTGCGATGAATGCCTTCTTCTTCTCCAGATCTGCGGCCGGTTTGCTGCTGTCCAGCGCGCTGGCGTTCGGAGTCGCGACGCCGGCAAGGGCCCACGGCCCGAGCGAGGCCTCGGCGCTGTCGCTGATGCTGCCGGTGGCGGTCGCCGTGTCGGTGCCGGTGGCCGTGCTGTCGAGCGGCGTGGTGCTGACTGTCGTCGCGGTCGAGGCCTCGGCGACCGGCACGGTGTGGCTGCTCGAGAGCGCGTCCGACGGCACGCGCGCCAGCATCCGCTTCACCGGCCGCGCCGGCGAGGCCGTGCTGGTCGGCGCCGGCATCGCGGTGGTCGTGACGGCCTTGTCGACCGGCTGCGTGCTGTCGGCCGCCGGCCGCGCGATCGCCTTCGTGCCCAACGAGATCGGTGCCTCGCTGCTGCACAGCGAGCGGCTGACTTACTGAGCGAGGGCACGCGATGAAGCCTCTTGTTCGTCACCTCGCCGCGCTCGTGCTGGCCGCCATCGCCGCGACCGCCCACGCCGGCCGCTCCTGCGAGCAGCGGCCGCTCGACATCGCGACGCTCGACCGCGGCCTGCAGCTCGCTCACCGCACCGCGCAGGCGCTGGACCGCAGCGGCGCGCAGGTCGCGGTGATCGCGCGCGCCGGGCAGGACCTGAGCCGCTGGGGCCAGCGCTGGTCGCACCTCGGGCTCGCCTACCGCGACCCGGCCAGCGGCCACTGGCGCGTCGTGCACAAGCTCAATCACTGCGGTCGCGCCGACGCGGCGATCTACCGCCAGGGCCTGGGCGAGTTCTTCATCGACGACCTGTGGCGCCACGAAGCCGCCGTCGTGCCGCTCGAGCCGGGCCTGCAGCGCAAGCTGCAGGCGCTGCTGGCCGACGACGGCCATGCGGCGGGGCTGCACGAGCGCGCCTACAGCATGGTCGCTTATCCGTGGGCCACGACCTACCAGCAAAGCAACCAGTGGGCGATCGAGACGATCGCCGCCGCCAGCGATCCGCGCGCCTCGAGCCGCGGCCGCGCGCAGGGCTGGCTGCGCCTGCGCGAGTACCGGCCTGCCACGCTGCACATCGATGCCGTCACGCGGCTGGGCGCGCGCATCTCGCAGGCCAATGTCGCGTTCGACGACCATCCGTTCGCGCGCCGCATGGCCGGCCAGATCGACACCGTCAGTGCCGATTCGGTGTTCGACTGGCTCGAACGCTCGCGGCTCGGCCAGAAGCTGGAGGTGGTGCGATGAGCGCCGCGATGCGGCCGACGCGCCGCCACTTCCTGTGCTGCAGCGCTGCGCTGGCCGGCGGGCTGTTCACCGGCCTCGCGAGCGCCGGCGACGCGCCCGCACTCGGTGGCGCGGCGCGCGACCTGGTCCATGCGGCGCTGCACGAACTCGATGCCTCGCAGCTGTGGGACGTGCATGCGCACCTGCTGGGCACCGGCGATGCCGGCTCGGGATGCAGCGTGCATCCGTCGATGCAGCAGTGGTGGCATCCGCTCGAGTGGACGCGCAAGCGCGCGATCCTCTCGGCCTCCGGCATCGAGCCGGGCGCGGCCTCGGTCGATCGCGCCTATGTCGAGCGGCTTCAAACGCTTGCGGCCGACTTTCCGCAGGGCGCACGCTGGCTGCTGTTCGCCTTCGAGCGCGCCCACGACGACAGCGGTCGCCCGCGCGACGACTGGTCGACCTTCCATGTGCCGAATGCCTACGCCGCCGCGATCGCAGCCGCAACGCCGCAACGCTTCGGCTGGGTCGCCTCGATCCACCCGTATCGCGAGGATGCGATCGACGCGCTCGATGCCGCGATCGCCGGCGGCGCGCTCGCGATCAAGTGGCTGCCCAGCGCGATGAACATCGATCCGCGCGACGCTCGCTGCAAGCCGTTCTATGCGCGTCTCGCGCGCCATCGCGTGCCGCTGATCGTGCATTGCGGCGAGGAGAAGGCCGTGCCCGGTGCGCATCGCGAGGCCTTCGGCAATCCGCTGCTGATGCGCGCGCCGCTCGAGGCGGGCGTGCGGGTGACCGTCGCGCACGCGGCCTCGCTCGGCGATGCGCTCGACATCGACCGCCGCAGCGCGCCGCAAGTGCCGGCGTTCTCGCTGTTCGCACGCCTGATGGACGAAGCCGCGTGGCGCGACCTGCTGCTGGCCGATGTCTCCGCCGTGCTGCAGATCAACCGCAGCGCCGCGGTCGCGCGCACGCTGTTGCGCCGCGAGGACTGGCATGGCCGGCTGGTGCACGGCTCCGACCATCCCTTGCCCGGCGTCGACGCCCTGGTCTCGCCGCTGCAGCTCGCGGCGCGCGGCCTGCTCGATGCCGACGACATCGCGCCGCTGCGCGAGATCCGCGCGCAACCCGCTGCTGTTCGACCTGGTGCTCAAGCGCCGCGTGCGTCACGGCTCGGCGCGCTTCACGAACACGGTCTTCGCGACCGCACGCCATTTCGACGCCGCCTCGTCTACAGTCGCCGGCGGCCTGACCGCCAGGAGGAGACCCATCGCATGAGTGCCGTTCAAGAGCACGCGGGCGCCGCGCACGCCGCCCATCCCAATCAGTTCGCGCTGCTGCGCGAGCGCCGCTTCGCGCCGTTCTTCTGGACCCAGTTCCTCGGCGCCGGCAACGACAACCTGTTCAAGTTCGCGTTCACGGTGCTGGTGACCTACCAGCTGCAGATCTCGTGGCTGCCGGCGTCCGTCGCCGGGCTGGCGATCGGCGCGCTGTTCATCCTGCCCTTCCTGCTGTTCTCGGCCACCTCCGGCCAGCTGGCCGACAAGTTCGACAAGACGCGCGTGATCCGCTTCGTCAAGTCGCTCGAGATCGCGATCATGGCGCTGGCCGGCGTGGGCTTCTGGCTCGTCAACGTGCCGGTGCTGCTGGTGTGCGTGTTTCTGATGGGCCTGCACTCCACGCTGTTCGGGCCGGTCAAGTTCGCCTATCTGCCCCAGCACCTGAGCGAGCGCGAGCTGACCGGCGGCAACGGCATGGTCGAGATGGGCACCTTCGTCGCGATCCTGCTCGGCCAGGTCGCGGGCGGGCTGCTGATCGCGATGCCGGTGGTCGGGCCGCACTACGTCGCGCTCGGCTGCTTCGTGCTGGCGCTGCTCGGTCGCGTCACCGCGCAGATGGTGCCGCCGTCGCCCTCGACCGACCCCGACCTGCGCATCAACTGGAACCCGTTCTCCGAGACCTGGCGCAATCTCAAGCTCGCGCACGGCAACCTGGTGGTGTTCCGCTCGCTGCTGGGCATCTCGTGGATGTGGTTCTTCGGCTCGGTGTTCCTGGCGCTGTTCCCGGCCTTCGCGAAGGACGTGCTGGGCGGCAGCGAACAGGTCGCGGCGCTGCTGCTGGTGGTGTTCTCGCTGGGCATCGGCATCGGCTCGCTGCTGTGCGAGACGCTCAGCCGCCGGCACGTGGAGATCGGCCTGGTGCCCTTCGGCGCGATCGGCATGAGCGTGTTCGCGATCGACCTCTACTTCGCGACGCGCGGCATCGTGCCGGCCGGCACGATCGGCGCGGCCGAGTTCGTGAGCCGCGCCGCGCACTGGCGCGTGATGGCCGACCTGGCGCTGCTCGCGCTGTTCGCGGGCCTGTACAGCGTGCCGATGTATGCGCTGATCCAGCTGCGCGCGACACCGACGCACCGCGCCCGCATCATTGCGGCCAACAACATCCTCAATGCGCTGTTCATGATCGCCAGCGCGCTGATGGCGGGTGCGATGCTCAAGGCCGGCTTCACGATCCCGCAGATCTTCCTCGTCACCGGATTGCTCAACGCGCTGGTCGCGGCCTACATCTTCCTGCTGGTGCCCGAGTACCTGCTGCGCTTCCTGGCGCTGATCGTCTCGCGGCTGATGTACCGCTTTCGCGTCGAGGGCGACGAGCACATCCCGACCGAAGGTGCGGCGCTGCTGGTGTGCAACCACGTGAGCTTCGTCGACCCGATCCTCTTGATGGCCGCGAGCCCGCGGCCGATCCGCTTCATCATGGATCACCGCATCTTCGCGACGCCGGTGCTGGGCTGGCTGTTCAGGCTCGCGAAGGCGATCCCGGTCGCGCCGCAGAAGGAAGATCCGCAGACCTACGAGCGTGCGTTCGCCGAGGCGCGCCGCGTGCTCGACGAAGGCGACCTGCTGCTGATCTTTCCCGAAGGCGGCATCACGCGAGACGGCACGCTGCAGGACTTCAAGGGCGGCGTGATGAAGGTCCTCGAAACGAACCCGGTGCCGGTGGTGCCGCTGGCGCTCACCAATCTGTGGGGTTCGTTCTTCTCGCGCGCCGGCGGCACGGCGATGTCGCAACCGTTCCGGCGCGGACCGTGGTCGCACGTGGGCTTGCGTGCCGGCGCGGCGATCGAGCCGACCGTGGTCGATCCGCAGCGGCTGCAGGCGCGCGTGCAGCAGCTGATCGACGCCGGCGTGCCCGGCCGCTGATCAGACGCCGCGCGCGCGGTCGGCGGCGAACTGCTTGCGCATCGCCTCGAAGCGGCCCTCGTCGAGCGCCGCGCGGACCTCGCGCATCAGGTTCAGGTAGTAGTGCAGGTTGTGGATGCTGGTCAGCATCGGCCCCAGCATCTCTCCGCAGCGATCGAGGTGGTGCAGGTAGGCGCGGCTGAAGCCGGCGCAGGTGTAGCAAGTGCAGGTCTCGTCGAGCGGCCGCTCGTCGCTCTTGTGGCGCGCGTTGCGGATCTTGAGGTCGCCGAAGCGGGTGAACAGATGGCCGTTGCGCGCATTGCGCGTGGGCATCACGCAGTCGAACAGGTCGACGCCCTGCGCAACGCCTTCGACCAGGTCTTCCGGCGTGCCGACGCCCATCAGGTAGCGCGGCTTGTGGGCCGGCAGCCGGTGCGGCGTGTGGGCCATGATGCGCAGCATCTCGTCCTTGGGCTCGCCGACGCTGACGCCGCCGATCGCGTAGCCGGGCAGGTCGAGCGCGACCAGCGCTTCGAGCGAGGCCTCGCGCAGGTTCTCGAACATGCCGCCTTGCACGATGCCGAACAGCGCGTTCGGGTTTTGCAGCCGCGCGAACTCGTCGATGCAGCGCTTGGCCCAGCGCAGGCTCAGTTCCATCGACGAACGCGCTTCCTTCTCGGTCGTGATGTGGCCCTTGGTCTCGTAGGGCGTGCATTCGTCGAACTGCATCACGACGTCGGAGTTCAGGATCGTCTGGATCTGCATCGAGATCTCGGGCGTCAGGAACAACTTGTCGCCGTTGACCGGCGAGGCGAACTTGACGCCCTCCTCGCTGATCTTGCGCATCTCGCCCAGGCTCCAGACCTGGAAGCCGCCGCTGTCGGTCAGGATGGGCTTGTTCCAGCCTTCGAAGCGATGCAGGCCGCCGAACTGTTTCATCACGTCGAGGCCCGGGCGCATCCACAGGTGGAAGGTGTTGCCCAGGATGATCTGCGCGCCCATCTCCTCGAGCGAGCGCGGCATGACGCCCTTGACGGTGCCGTAGGTGCCCACCGGCATGAAGATCGGCGTCTCGATGACGCCGTGGTTGAGCGTGAGGCGACCGCGACGGGCGAGGCCCTCGGTCTTGATGAGATCAAAGCGCAGCATCTGCGCATTTTCGCAAGATGGCCGGCCGCGCGGCGCTGGCATCATGCGTCGCGATGAAAGCCTTGCTCGTCGACGATCACGCGCTGCTGCGCGAAAGCCTGGCCTTGCTGGTCAGCCTGTCGCTGCCCGGCATGACGCTGCTGCAGGCCGGCAGCCTCGCCGAAGCGCGTGTGCAGATCGCGGCGCACGAGGGTTTGCGCCTGGTGCTGGTCGACCTGGCGCTGCCCGATGCCGACGGCCTGCACAGCCTCGTCACGCTGCGCGAGCTCGCGCCCGATGCGAGCCATGTGGTGATCTCGGCCGACGATCGGCCCGAGACGGTGCTCGCCGCAATCGAGGCCGGCGCCGCCGGATTCATCCCCAAGACGACCGAGGCGTCGGTCATGCTGGCCGCGCTGCGCAGCATCCTGGCCGGCGAGATCTACCTGCCACCGACGCTCGCGGGCCGACGCCCGAAATCCCAGGGCATCGAAGAGCTCGGCTTGTCGCCGCGGCAAGGCGAGGTGCTGCGCCTGCTGATCGAGGGCCGCTCGAACAAGGCGATCTGCCGCGTGCTCGACCTGTCGGAGTCGACGGTCAAGACGCACCTCGAGGCGATCTTTCGCAAGCTCGCGGTCAATTCGCGAACCCAGGCCGTCGTCGCCGCGGCGCGGCTCGGGCTGCGGCTGCCGCCGGTCGAGGCGACAGCGAGCTGAGGCGCAGGATCAGCCGGCGGCCGCCGGCGGCGTGCGCAGCAAGCGCTGCAGCAGCGCATCGGGGCGGAAGGGCTTGTGCAGCAGCGGAACGCCGAGCGCCTCGAGATCGGCGAGCAGCTCGGGCGCGCTGTCGCCGGTGATCACGAGGATGCGCGTGCCTGCATGGTGCTCGCGCATGCGGCGGATCGCATCGCTGCCGCTGCCGTCGGGCAGGCGGTGGTCGGTCAGCAGCCAGTCGGGTGGCGCGAGGCCGACGGCGATCGTGCGCTCCAGTTCGACCAGCCGCGCATGCGCACGCACCTGGGCACCCCAGGCGACGAGCCGCTCGGTCAGCGCCTCGCGCACCGCGAGATCGTCGTCGACCAGCCAGATGCGACGGCCCGCGAGCGGCGCTTCGAGCGCGGCCTGCTCGTCGCGCGCGCCGGCCGCACGGCGCTCGAGCGGCAGCTCGATCGTGAAGCAGCTGCCGCGCCCCGGCTGCGAACGCAGCGAGAGCCGATGGCCCAGCCGCGCCAGGGCACGCCGCACGATCGCCAGGCCGAGGCCCACGCCCTTGCGGCGATCGCGCTCGGGGTTCTCGAGCTGCACGAACTCCTCGAACACCTGCGCCTGGTGCTGCGGCGCGATGCCGCGGCCACTGTCCCAGACCTGCAGCCAGGCACGCGCCGCGCCGCGCTGACGCGCCGCGATCAGCACGCCGCCGCGGTCGGTGTAGCGGATCGCGTTGCTGACGAGATTGCGCAGCACCTGCTCGAGCAGCAGCGGATCGGAGCGCACCGCCAGCGAGGTCGCGCGAAAGCGCAGCCGCAGACCCTTGGCTTCGGCGGCCGGGCGCTCGTGCAGCTCGATCGAATCGAACAGCGCCTGCAGCGACACCGCCTGCGGACGCGGCGCGACGGTGCCGGCATCGAAGCGCGCGAGGTCGAGCAGGCCGCGCAGAAGGTCCTCGAGTGCGCGCACGGCTTCGTCGGCGCGCTCGAGCATCGAGCGCACGTCGGGCGCCGCGACGCGCTCGCGCGCCATGCCGATCAAGAGGCCGATCGCGACCACCGGCTGGCGCAGGTCGTGGCTGGCCGAGGCGAGAAAGCGCGCCTTGGCCTGGTTCGCCGCCTCGAGATCGCGCGTGCGCTCCGCGACGCGCGATTCGAGCCGCACCGCGAGCTCCTCGCGCGCGCTCATCGCCAGCACGAGGCGGTTGACCAGCGCGAGCGCGAACGAAGCCATCGCGAACGGCGTCACATAGGGCAACCAGAAGACGTCGGTGATCGGCGTGATGCCGTGCAGGAAGAAGTAGTCGTGCACGCCGGCCACGACCACGACCGCCAACGTGAGCACCAGCGCCGTGAGTGCCGCGACGCGCAGGCGCTTCACTTCGTAGGCCAGCACGAGCAGAGCGCCGATCGCGATCGGCACCAGCAGCGGATAGCTGAACCGGCGCAGCGTGTCGATCGCATCGAACATCCCTGCCACCAGCGCCAGCAGCGGCATGCCGATGCCGCAGGCCCACAGCAGCCTGGCGAAGCGCGGCCACGGCCGGCTCGCCATCGAGATCGCGAACGCGCCCAGCAGGATCACGCTGCCGGCCTGCGCGACGTAGTAGAGCCAGTCGCTGACGATGCCGGGCAGGCGCGGATACGCGTCGTAGAAATAGGTGAAGTTGCGCAGCGAGGTCAGCAGCCACAGGCCGCCGAACAAGCCGATCGCGCGCTCCTGGCGACGACGCCACCAGATCAGCAGCATGAACAGCGCGAGCGCCGCCGCGGCGATGTTGAGCAGGCGCGGCGCGATCTGGTCGAGCACGCGGGCGCGCTCGTAGTCCGCGCGCAGCAGTTCGGCCGGGCCGATGCGCAGGTCCGACAGGCCGGCGCGCAGGCCCAGGTGCCACTCGACCTCGAGATCGTTGCGACCTTCGCGCAGCAAGTGCGCCGGGAACTCGATCAAGGCCGGCGCGGGGCGCGGCCGGCCCGCGTCGGGCCCATGCGAGCCGCGCGTGTGCAGCAGACGGTCGTTGAGGCGGATGGTGTGGTCGGTGCCGAGGCGGTCGACGCGCAAGGCCCACTGGCCCTCGGGCACGCCGTCGACGTCGAACTGCATCCGATAGCGCCCGCTGCCCTCGAGCGGCAGGCCGCGCGCGGCCCAGGTGTCGGGCAGCGCGACGGTCTCCCAGCCGCCGGGCTCGGCGAGGTCGGTGCGCTGGAATCGGGCCTCACGCAGATCGATCGCCTGCGCCGCCGCCCAGGCGGAGCCCGCCAGCCATGCGCCGGCCATCACGGCGACCAGGGTTCGAGCGACGCGTCCGATCGCCAGGAGTCCTGCCTGCATTTCGTTCCGCCCCCCTCCGGGCCCTTCTCGTGAATCGCGCGCGAGCCTACCTTGACTGACGACCGCGTCGCCCTTGACTCAGCACAAGGTGCCGCCATGAAATGCGAATAATTCTTATTTGTGGCCTACACTTGCGGGCTTACCCCCATCGCGCCCCGATCCCGATGTCCGCCGCACCGCCTCTCGAAGCCCGCCTGCCGTTGCCCACCGCGTCGCGCGACGGCCTGCCGACGGCCGCGCGCCGCGGCGCCGTGGTCGGCGTGATCGCCGCCCATCTGGCCGGTGCGTGGGGGCTGTTGCAGATCGAGTCGGTGCGCAACGCGGTCGGCGAAGTCGCGCCGCTGATGGTCGAGATGATCGCGCCGCCGGCACCGCCCACGCCGCCGGCTCCGCCGCCGCCGCCCGAGCCGCGTCCGGTGGTGAAGACGCCGCCGCCGCCGGCACCCTTGGTGGCCGCGGCGCCGTCGCCGGCACCGGCCACCTTCGTGGCCCCGCCGCCGCCGATCGAGCCGCCGACCATCGTCGTCGCCGAGCCGCCACCGGCGCCGCCGGCTCCGGCCGCGCAGCCCAAGACGATCGCGATCACCACGGTGTCCTACTTGACGCCGCCGGTGCTGCTGTACCCGTCGATGTCCAAGCGCATGCGCGAGTCCGGCCAGGTGCACGTGCGCGTGCTGGTCGACGCCACCGGGCGGCCGCAGCAGATGTCCTTGATCAAGTCGTCCGGCTTCCCGCGCCTGGACGAATCGGCGCTGTCGACCGTGCGCGCCACCCGCTTCAAGCCCTACACCGAGGACGGCGTCGCTCAGCCGTTCTGGGTCGTGATGCCGCTGTCTTTCGAAATGGAGTGAGTCCTCAATGAACGAAGTGAACGCCTCGATGGGCTTTGCCCATTTCATCGCGCAAAGCGATTTCGTCGGCAAGTCGCTGCTCGCGATCCTGGTGCTGATGTCGGCCATCTCGTGGGTGCTGATCGCCGTGAAGGGCCTGACCCAGGTGATCCGCAAGCAGCGCAGCGAGAAGTTCCTCGGCTTCTTCTGGAACGCGCGCTCGCTCGACGAAGTGAGTGCCGAGATCACGACGCACGGCGTCAACGAGCCGTTCGCGCACCTGACCGCGCATGCGATCAATGCGCAAAGCCACCACGCGCGCTATGGCGCGGCCAAGCTGTCGGAAGCCGGCAGCGCGCAGGACTTCGTCACCCGCACCATCAAGAAGGTGCTCGACGAAGAGACCACGCGGCTCGAGAACGGCCTGACCTGGCTCGCGACGATCGGCGCGACCGCGCCCTTCGTCGGGCTGTTCGGCACCGTGTGGGGCGTGTATCACGCGCTGGTGGCCATCGGCATGAGCGGTGCCGGCACGCTGGACAAGGTCGCCGGCCCGGTCGGCGAGGCGCTGATCATGACCGGCATCGGCCTGGCGGTCGCGATCCCCGCGGTGATCGCCTACAACGCGATCACGCGCAGCAACCGCGTGCTCAACGCCAAGCTCGATGCCTTCGCGTTCGAGCTGATGACCTTCCTGTCGATGGGCTCGCCGCTGGCCGACAACGGCAAGGCCGGTGACAACGTGCGCGCGATCGCGCCCACCGCCAAGCCGGCGGCCGCCTGACGCGCAGCGAGGAAACACGCCATGGCCTTTGCCAGCTTCGACCGCAAGACCACGTCTGCGCCGGTCTCGGACATCAACATGGTGCCGCTGATCGACGTGATGCTGGTGCTGTTGGTGATCTTCATCGTCACCGCGCCGCTGCTCACGCACGCGGTCAAGCTCGACCTGCCCAAGGCGAGCAGCCAGGTCAACGAGCTCAAGCCCGACAAGATCGAGTTCGCGATCGACGCCGCCGGTGCGCGCTTCTGGAACGGCGAGAAGGTCAGCCGTGAAGAGGCCGCGCAGCGCATGCTCGAACAGGGCAAGCACCAGCCGCAGCCTGAAGTGCACCTGCGCGCCGACCAGAGCGTCGCCTATCGCGTCGTCGCCGAGACGCTGGCCGATGCCTCCAAGGCCGGCCTGACCAAGATCGGCTTCGTCAGCGAGCCGGACGCGCGCTGATCGCCCATGCAATGAGGCGTGTCCGAGACAAATCCGGACACGTCCGTTGACACAGGTTAATGAGAATCACTACTATTTAGGTCTCACGGCTCGCGCGGCGCTTCCAGCGCCCCGGCCACCGCGAGCCATCTGCCATCCGGACGTTTCGACGCGACCAGGACTGCTGCAGTCAGCCAGCACCGCGTACAGACACTTCCCGGAGATCCTCGATGGCTTACATCCGCAGCCGCAAGCACGGCAGCATTCCCCTGAGCGCCGCCGCCGCGGCCGTCGCCGCACTCGCCCTGCCGGCCCACGCGCAGCAGACGCCTCCCGCACCGGTGCTGCCCGAAGTCAAGGCCACCGGCTCGGCCAGCGAAGGCACGTTCAAGGCCGACACGGTGTCGTCCCCCAAGTTCATGCAGCCGCTGGTCGACACGCCGCAGACCATCACCGTCATCAAGAAGGAAATCCTTCAGCAGCAAGGCGCGACGACGCTCACCGAGGCGCTGCGCAACACGCCGGGCATCACGCTGCAACTGGGCGAGAACGGCAACACGCAGACCGGCGACTCGATCTTCATGCGCGGCTTCGACACCTCGGGCAGCATCTTCGTCGACGGCATCCGCGATCTGGGCAGCGTCTCGCGCGACACCTTCAACATCGAAGCGGTCGAAGTGGTGAAGGGCCCGGCCGGCTCCGACAACGGCCGCGGTGCCTCGTCGGGCTACGTCAACATGGTGTCGAAGGCCGCGCAGCGCGAGCGCTTCACCAACGCCAGCGTCACGGCCGGCACCGACAGCCGCTTTCGCGCGACGGTCGACACCAGCATGCCGCTGGACATCGGCTTCGAAGGCTCGGCGCTGCGCCTGAACTTCATGGCCCAGGACTACGGCACGCCGGGCCGCGACGAAGTGCAGGCCAAGCGCTGGGGCTTCGCTCCGACCATCTCGTTCGGCCTCGGCACGCCGACGCGCACGACGCTGTCCTACCTGCATCTGGACCAGAAGAACCGCCCCGACGGCGGCGTCTCGACCTTCGGCAAGGACGGCTACGTCTTCCCGACCGGCGTCAGCGGCCCCGAGGTCGACTCGTCGAACTACTACGGCTCGCGCGACGACTTCGACAACGTCAAGGTCGACATGTTCACCGCGCAGATCGAGCACAAGCTGACCCCGAACGCGATCCTGCGCAACACCACGCGCATGGGCTACACGCGCCAGGATCTGCTGGTGACCGGCGTCAACGCCGTGATCGCGACCGCGGGCGCGGATCCGTCGACCTTCCAGCTGCAGCGCTCGCGCCAGGGCAAGCAGCAGAACAACGAGATCCTGACCAACCAGACCAACCTGTCGACCGTGTTCGAGACCGCCGGCCTCAAGCACGCGCTGTCGACCGGCTTCGAGCTGATCTACGAGCGCCAGTCGACCGACACCGCCGCCACGCTCAACAACACGAGCAACCCGGCCCAGCCGCCCGCCAACCTCTACAACCCGAGCCTGAACGACGTCTTCGTCGACCCGCCCTACCGCGGCACGTATGCCAAGGGCAGCACGCTGAGCGCGGCGCTGTATGCCTTCGACACGATCGACATCACCGAGCGCTTCATGGTCAACGGCGGCATCCGCTTCGAGCGCTATCACACCGACACCAACAGCGCGACCTACACGCTGGCGACCGACACGCTGGTGCAGAACCCGGCGCTGGGCGCGACCGACAACCTGTTCAGCTGGAAGCTCAGCGCCGTCTACAAGCCGGCCGACAACGGCAGCGTCTACGCGACGGTGTCGAACTCCTACCTGCCGCCGGGCGGCAGCAACTTCACGCTCAACAGCAGCTCGACCAATGCCAACTTCCCCGGCCTCGATCCGCAGGAAGGCAGCAACATCGAGCTGGGCACGAAGTGGGACTTCCTCGGCGGCAAGCTGGCCTTCACCGGCGCGATCTTCCGCAGCGAGAACGAGAACGAGCTGATCTCCGACGGCGCGACGCCGCCGAGCTACAGCCAGGTCGGCAAGCGCCGCGTCGACGGCGTCGAACTGGGCGTCGTCGGCCAGGTGCTGCCCGAGCTCGACCTGAGCGCCGGCTTCGCCTACATGGACTCCGAGATCGTCAAGGGCACGCCGGCGCAGCAAGGCGGCGTGATCGTCTACACGCCGAAGATCACGTTCACGTCGTGGGCGACCTACCGCTTCCCGTTCGGCCTGACGCTCGCCGGCGGCGCGCGCTATGTCGACAGCGTCGCGCGCTCGAGCAACACCGCTGCGCCGACCAGCAACCTGCTGGAGACGCCGTCCTACTGGGTCGCCGACGCGATGGTCGCCTACGAGTTCACGAAGAACTTCCAGCTGCAGCTGAACCTGTACAACCTGTTCGACAAGGAATACATCGCGACCATCAACAACGGCGGCTCGCGCTACACGCCGGGCGCCGCGCGCAATGCGCTGCTGACCGCGAACTTCTATTACTGAGCTTGAACTCCTGAGCCTGAACCGCTCGCTTCAAGTCGCCTTGCGCCTTCTCAAGGACTTCCGAGAAGAACGGGTGCGACACTTCACGGCCTCTCCCTCGGGAGAGGCCTTTTTCATTCATCGGACTCGCCAGCGAGTGAACGAAAAATGATGCTGCACGTGCCCGCGGTGCTCAGCCGCGACGAGGTGGCCGAGATCCGCCGCCGACTCGACGCCAGCGACTGGGTCGACGGCCAGGCCACCGTCGGCGAACAAGGCGCCAAGGTCAAGCGCAACCGGCAGCTGCCCGAGCTCTCGCCGCTCGGGCGCGAGCTGGGCCAGGCGATCCTGAGCCGGCTCGCGGCGAACCCGTTGTTCGTCTCGGCCGCGCTGCCGCATCGCTATGTGCCGCCGCTGTTCAACCGCTACGAAGGCGGCGAGCACTACGGCCTGCATGTCGACGGCTCGGTGCGCGGCGTGCCCGGCACCAGCCTCAGTCTGCGCACCGACCTGTCGTGCACGCTGTTCCTGTGCGATCCCGAGGACTACGAAGGCGGCGAGCTCGAGGTGGTCGACACCTACGGCACGCACGAGGTCAAGCTGCCGGCAGGCGACCTGATCCTGTACCCGTCGAGCAGCCTGCACCGCGTGAACCCGGTGACGCGCGGCGCGCGCGTGTGTTCGTTCTTCTGGCTCCAGAGCATGGTGCGCGACGACGGCCGGCGCGGGCTGCTGTTCGAGATGGATCAGAGCATCCAGAAGCTGCGCGCGAAGCTTGGCGACAGCGAGGAGGTGCTGGCGCTCACAGGCACCTATCACAACCTCTTGCGCCAGTGGGCCGAACTCTGAGTCCGGCTCAGTAGACGTCGCGTCGCAAGCGCCCCTGCTCGATCAGCGCGTCGAGCGCATCGCGGCCGAGGATGTCGACCAGCGCGGCCTCGACGCCCGCGGCCATGCCTTCGAGGCTGCCGCAGACATAGATCGCCGCGCCGCGCGCGACCCATTCGCGCAGCTGATCGGCGAGTTCGCGCAGGCGGTCCTGCACGTAGCGCTTGGCGGCCTGGTCGCGCGAGAACACGAGATCCATCGCGGCCAGCACGCCTTGCGCGCGCCATGCGTCGAGTTCGTCGCGGTAGAAGCCGTCCTGCGCCGAGTTGCGCTCGCCGAACAGCAGCCAGTTCGGGCCTGCGCCCGATGCCGCGCGAGCCTTCAGGTGGCCGCGCAGCCCGGCCAGGCCGGTGCCGTTGCCGATCAGGATCAGCGGCCGCTGCGCGTTGTCGCCGATGCGGAAGTTCGGATGCGCGCGCAGGCGCAGCGAGATCGCATCGCCGATGCGCGCCTGCTCGGTCAACCAGCCCGAGGCGACGCCGAGCCGGCCGTCTTCATGACGCTCCTGGCGCACCAGCAGGTGCACGCGGCCATCGGCCGGCAGCGAAGCGATCGAGTACTCGCGTGGACGATCGGGATCGGCCGGCGCGAACACCTGAACCAGGTCGCCGGCCGACCAGTCGAGCGCGCTGCCTTCGGGCGGCGCCAGCTCGACATGGAAACACGGCCCGCCCGCGCTGCCCGGATTGAGCAGCCGACGCTCGGCCAGCCGCCATTCCTGCGGCGCCGGCGCAGGTTCCCAATCGGGCAGGTCGCTGATGCCGGCCAGCCGTCCGACTTGCTGCTGCCAGCGCTTCAAGTCCTCGGGCGCGCCGTTGTCGACCTCGATGCGTTCGAACAGCGGCCGCGCGCCGCGCTCGCCCAGCCAGGCATCGAGCACGCGGCCGAAGCCGCAGAAGTGCTGGTACTCGCGATCGCCGAGCGCGAGCACCGCGCAGTGCAGGTGCGCGAGCGAGAGATCGGCATCGGCCATCGCGCGTCGCGCGAACGGCGCGGCGGCATCGGGCGGATCGCCCTCGCCGTAGGTGCTGACGATGAACAGCGCACGCTGCGCGCCGCGCAAGGCCTGCGTGTCGAGCTGCGCCAGCGACACCACGCGCGCCGGCGTGCCGCCCGTGTGCAAGGCGCGCGCGGTCTGCCATGCGAGCTGCTCGGCGGTGCCGGTCTGGCTCGCATGCGCGACGATGACCTCGGGCTCGCCGGATGCGGCCGGCAGCAGCGCGCGCGCATCGAGCTCGGCCTGGCGTTGCCGACGCCAGTGCATGCGCGCGATCGCCGCGCACAACGCGCCGTAGCCGAGCAGCACGCCGGCGGCGGCCAGGCCGCGCGCGAGTTCGGGCGCCAGGCTCACGCGATCGCGCTTTCGAACGCGGCGGTCATGCGCGCCTCGAGGCCGTCGTCGGCCTGGCGCACGAACAGCGCCGCGAGGCCGTCGCGCTCGGCGAACTGCCAACCGGCCTCGGGGCCGAGCACGGTCAGCGCTGTGGCCAGCGCATCGGCTTGCATGCAGCTCGAGTGCAGCACCGTGACCGAGACCAGCGCATGCGGCACCGGCGCGCCGCTGCGCGGATCGATGGTGTGCGAGTAGCGCCGGCCGTCGCTTTCGAAGCGATGGAACTCGTCGCCCGAGGTCGCGACCGCGAGATCGTGCAGTGCGATCACCGGGCCTTGCTGGTCGGGCTCGTCCGACGGCCAGCGCACCGCGACGCGCCAGGGCTGGCCATCGGGCCGCTCGCCGACGCCGAGCAGCTCGCCGCCGATCTCGACCAGCGCATCGCTCACGCCCAGGGCGGCCAACGCGCGCACGACTTCGTCGACCGCGAAGCCCTTGGCGATCGACGACAGATCGACGCTCACGCCGCCCGGCTGATGCACGCGACGCACCGACGCATCGAGCTGCAGCCGTTGCCAGCCGACGCGCAGCCAGGCCTCGCGCGCCTGCGCAGGCTCGGGCGCGCAATCGCGCGGCGCGGCCGGGCCGAAGCCCCAGAGATCGACCACCGGCCCGATCGTCGGGTCATAGGCGCCACCGCTGCGTTCGGCGAGCGCGAGCGCGTGCTGCAGCACCGTGAAGAACTCGGGCTGCAGCGCGTGCCAGCTGCCGGGCTCGGCGCGGTTGAAGCGGCTGAGATCCGAATCGGCCTCCCAGGTGCTCATCTGCGCGACGACGCGCGCCAGCACCACCTCGATCGCCTCGCGCACGCTCGCGCTCGACTGCGGCGCGACGTCGGGGCGCCACCAGTGCTTGACGCACCAGCCGGTCCCCATCGTCGCGCCGTCGAGTGTCTCGAGCGGCGCGGGCTGGCTCACTGCGGCAGCACTTCGAAGGTCGCCGCGTAGAGCAGCCGGCGCTCCTTGGCCTGCTTGACCGTGGTCTTGTTGTCGCTCGTGCGGACCTCGAGGCGATACAGACCGGGCTGCGGCCAGGTGATGCTGACCTCGCCCTTCGCGTCGGTCTTCAGCGCGATCTCGTTGATCTTGTCGCGATAGCGATTGCCACCCGGCACGACCTCGACATCGAGGTTGGCGGCGGGCTGGCCATCCAGGCGGATCGCGAACGTGGCCTTCTCGCCGGCATAGAGATCGTTCGGATGCGTGAGCGGCACCAGCTCGAGGCCGACACCGATCGCCTTGGGCGTGCTGGGCTTGCCGACCGTCACGAAGGTCTCGATGCGCGAGACCGACTCGTTGACCTGCAGGTCCTCGGCATCGGCCGGCACGTCCTTGGCGAAGTTCTCCGCCGTGCCGCGAAAGCCCTTGTTCTGGCCGGTGGCCTTGTCCTTGTAGCGCGCGGTGACGCCGGCGTTCGCGTTGGCGATGCGGTAAGTGCCCGGCTGCGACAAGTTGAGGTCGAAGGCGCTGCGCACCTTGCCGGTCACGACGTTCTCCGGCGTCAGCGCGCTGCCGTCGGGCGCCGTCACGGCCAGGCCGTCGAGGCGCAGCGGCGCGTGGTTGAAGAAGAACATGTCGGTGCCGACGCCGCCGTCGACCGTGATCCATTGCGGCTTGGACAGCACGGTGCTCGAAGGCAGCAGGAACTGGCTGTGCGCCTGCGCGAGGCCGCTGGCGAAGGCAGCCGACACGACCGCGGCCAGGGCGGCGCGGCGAAGAAGAGGCATGGCATTCATCGTCGTTGTGCTCCGGTGCGGTGTCATCAAGGCTTGAGCTCGAGGCTGATCTCGCCCAGCTCGCTGCTGCCCTTGGCGGCCAGCTGCACGGGCTTGGCCGGCGGCCACTGGAACGGGATCGAGACCAGCTCGCGGCCGCCCTCTTCGCGCGCGGCCTCGACCATCAGCTGGTATTCGCCCGGCGGCAGCTTGCCCAGTGGCGCGGCGCCGTCGCTGAAGGCGAGCTTGTGCTTGCCGACCGGACGCGTCGCGCTCGTCACGCCGTCGACCGGCACCGTCAGTTCGCGGCCGCTGCGGCGCCACCACTGGCGCATGTCCTTGAGCCACTTCGTGCCTTCGGCATTGGGCTTCTTCATCTCGTACCAGACCGCCAGATTGCTGGCGACCGCCTGGTCGGCGCGCGCGACCCACACCGCGACATAGGGCCGGTGGTACTCGGCCACGGTCAGGCGCGGGATCTCGACACCGACGGCGAGGTCGGCCGCCATGGCCGGCAGGCCGATCGCGGCGGCGCCGAGCACGAACGAATAGCGCAAGGGCTTGGGAGGCATGAAGCTAGTCCTCGAGGTGGGTCAGTGGATGAACAGGATCGCGAGCAGCAGCGGAATCACGAGGCCCAGGGCCACGATCGGCCAGGTGGTCGGCCGATTGGCCGCATGCAGCTTCAGGATGAACAGGCCGGTGATCGAGAACACCAGGCAGGCGACGGCGAAGATGTCGATGAACCAGGTCCAGGCCGTGCCGGCATGGCGGCCCTTGTGCAGGTCGTTCAGGTAGGCGATCCAGCCGCGGTCGGTGCGCTCGAGTTCGGCTTCGCCGCTGTCGAGATCGATGCGCACCCACGCATCGCCGCCGGGGCGCGGCATCGAGACGAACAGCTCCTCGCGCGACCACTCGGCGTCGCGCCCCACCGCCTCGACGCCGAGCTGCTGCGACAGCCATTGCGACAGCTCCGCCGGCAGCGGGGCCTGGGACTTGTCGGACAGCTTGGCGGCCTGCTCGGCCAGCGCCTCACGCAGCGCCGCCGGCAGCCGGTCCTGGCGCGTATCAATTTGCGGGCGCGACTCGATCTGGCCCGCATGGTTGAGCGTGATGCCGGTCAGGCTGAACAGCAGCAGGCCGATCAGGCACACGGCCGAGCTGATCCAGTGCCACTGGTGCAGCGTCTTCAGCCAATAGGCTCGGCGGCGGTTGTCGGTCGGGGCGTCCATTCGGGGCGGTCACGCGCGGGGGCGCGTTGCGAAGCCGCGAAGTGTAAGCCACGAATGAGAATCACTATCAATTGGCGCCCACCGACGCCACCGGCTTTACATGCCGGAAACGCTGCGGTCGAGCAGCATCGCGTCGCCGTAGCTGAAGAAGCGGTAGCCCTCGCGCACCGCATGCTCGTAGAGCGCGCGGATGCGCTCGTAGCCGGCGAAGGCGCTGACCAGCATCATCAGCGTGCTGCGCGGCAGGTGGAAGTTGGTGACCAGCCGGTCGACGACGCGGAACTCGAAGCCCGGCGTGATGAAGATGTCGGTCTCGCGCGCACCCGCGGCCAGCGTGCCATTGCGCGCCGCCGATTCGAGCGCGCGCAGCGTCGTCGTGCCGACCGCGACGACGCGTCCGCCCGCGGCGCGCGTGCGCGCGATCGCCTCGACGGTCGCCGGCGGAACTTCGAACCACTCGCTGTGCATGCGGTGCTCGGCCAGCCGCTCGACGCGCACCGGCTGGAACGTGCCCGCGCCGACATGCAGCGTGACCTCCGCGCGCGCGATGCCGCGCGCGGCCAGCGCGGCGAGCAGGGCCTCGTCGAAATGCAGCGCCGCGGTCGGCGCCGCGACCGCGCCCGGCTTGGCGGCGAACACCGTCTGGTAGCGCCGCACGTCGTCGGCCTCGTCGGCATGCGTGATGTAGGGCGGCAGCGGCACGTGGCCGCAGCGCTCGAGCAGGCGAAACGGATCGCTGGGAAAGCGCAGGTGGAACATCGCATCGTCGGGGCCGCAGCGGCCGAGCACCTCGGCGTCGAAGGCGTGCTCCTCGTCGTCGCCGAAGCGCACGATCGCGCCAGCCTTGGGCGACTTGCTCGCGCGCAGATGCGCCCAGACCTCGTTCATGCGAGGCAAGACGCGCTCGACCAGGGCTTCGACCGCGCCGCCGGAGGCCTTGCGGCCGTACAGCCGCGCCTTGATCACCTGCGTGTCGTTGAACACCAGCAGGTCGCCCGCGTCGAGCAGCAACGGCAGTTCGCGAAACACACGATCGACCGGTGGCTCGACGCGGCCGTCGAGCAGCCGCGAAGCGCTGCGCTCGGCAGCCGGATGCTGGGCGATCAGCTCGGGCGGCAGCTCGAAATCGAAGTCGGCCGTGGTCCAGTCGTGGCCCTGGGAGGTGGGGTGCGAAGTCATGACACGCAGGCTTGACCGGCCTGGAGAAAGTGCAGGGCAGAATTGTTCCATGCCGCCCGACGCCAGCACGAAATCCGCGCCGCAGCGTGCGATGGAGAAGCTGGGGCTGGTGCGCGACATCGACCTCGCGCTGCATCTGCCGCTGCGCTACGAAGACGAGACCCGCGTGACGCCGATCGCGCAGATCCGCCCCGGCGAGAGCGCCCAGGTCGAAGGCACGGTGCGCGACAGCCGTGTCGAGCTGCGATCGCGCCGCCAGCTCGTCGTGCGGCTCGAAGACGACGCCGGCGACGAGCTGGTGCTGCGCTTCCTGCACTTCTATCCATCTCACCAGAAGACATTGGCCATCGGCGCGCGCGTGCGCGTGCGTGGCGAGCCGCGTGGCGGCTTCTTCGGGCTGGAGATGGTCCATCCGAGCTTCAAGGCCGTGCACGAGGACACGCCGCTGGCCTCGACGCTGACCCCGGTCTATCCGGCCAGCGCCCAGCTGCCGCAGGCCTATTTGCGCAAGGCGATCGCGAGCGCCTTGACGCGCGCGCCGCTGGCCGAGCTGCTGCCCGAAGGCACCGTGCCCGCGGGCCTGCCGTCGCTCAAGGATTCGCTCGCGGTGCTGCACCATCCGCCGCCGTCGGCCAGTCTCGCAACGCTGGAAGATCACAGCCATGCGGCCTGGCAGCGGCTCAAGTTCGAGGAGCTGCTGGCGCAGCAGCTGTCGCAGCAGCAGGCGCAGTTCGAGCGCGCCAAGCTGCGCGCGCCTTCGCTGCGTGCGGCCCCCGGCGGGCTGCACGAGAAGCTGCTGGCCGCGCTGCCGTTCGCGCTGACCGGCGCGCAGCATCGCGTCGCCGAGGAGATCGCGCACGATCTCGCGCGTCCCGCGCCGATGCACCGGCTGCTGCAAGGCGATGTCGGCTCCGGCAAGACCGTGGTCGCCGCGCTCGCGGCGGCCGTCGCGATCGATGCCGGCTGGCAATGCGCGCTGATGGCGCCGACCGAGATCCTCGCCGAGCAGCACTTTCGCAAGTTGGTCGGCTGGCTCGAGCCGCTGGGCATCGGCGTCGCGTGGCTGACCGGCAGCGTCAAGGGCAAGGCGCGCGCGAAGATGCTCGAGCGCGTGGCCTCGGGCGAGGCGGGCCTGGTGGTCGGCACGCATGCGGTGATCGAGGACGCGGTGCAGTTCAAGCAGCTCGGCCTGGCGATCGTCGACGAGCAGCACCGCTTCGGCGTGCAGCAGCGCCTCGAGCTGCGCCGCAAGCTGGGCCGCGCGGGCCTCGAGCCGCACCTGCTGATGATGAGCGCGACGCCGATCCCGCGCACGCTGGCGATGACCTACTTCGCCGACCTCGAGGTCAGCACGATCGACGAGCTGCCGCCCGGTCGCACGCCGGTCGTCACCAAGGTGTTCGCAGACGCGCGCCGCGACGAGGTGATCGCGCGCATCCACGACGAGGTCGAGCGCGGCAGCCAGGTCTACTGGGTCTGCCCGCTGATCGAAGAGAGCGAGACGCTCGACCTGCGCAACGCCACCGAGACCCATCAGCAGCTGTGCGCCGCGCTGCCCGATCGCATGGTCGGCCTGCTGCACGGTCGCATGCCGGCGGCCGAGAAGGCGGCGGCGATGAGCCTGTTCACCGGCGGCCAGATGAGCGTGCTGGTCGCGACCACGGTGATCGAAGTCGGCGTCGACGTGCCCAATGCCAGCCTGATGGTGATCGAGCATGCCGAGCGCTTCGGCCTGTCGCAGCTGCACCAGCTGCGCGGACGCGTCGGCCGCGGCGCGGCGGCGAGCGTGTGCGTGCTGCTCTACACCGCGCCGCTGTCGCCCACCGGCAAGGAGCGCCTGCGCGCGATGGCCGAGACCACCGACGGCTTCGAGATCGCGCGCCGCGACCTCGAGATCCGCGGCCCCGGCGAGTTCATGGGCGCGCGCCAGTCGGGCTCGGCGCTGCTGCGCTTCGCCGATCTCGCCGAGGACAACGCCTTGCTGATGCAGGCGCGCCGCGTCGCGCCGGGCCTGCTCGAACGTCACCCCGCCGCCGCGCGCGCGCACATCGAGCGCTGGCTCGGCGGCAAGCAGGAGTACCTCAAGGCATGAACGCTTCTTCCTGGGATTCGACCTGGGCCGCCGCGCGGCCGATCGCCGCGCAATGGTCACGCCCGCCGGCCGAGGCGCCGCTCGGCGCTTTGCGCATCCTCGATCTTTCGCGCCTGCTGCCGGGGCCGATGAGCTGCCGCTACTTCGCCGACCTCGGCGCGCAGGTGCTCAAGATCGAGTCGATCACCGCCGACGGCTCGCCCGGCGACGACGCCGCGCTGATGGGCGCGCGCCACGGCGACACCGCCGCGTTCTACCAGGTGGTCAACGCGGGCAAGCGCCGCGCAGCGCTCGACCTCAAGCGCGCCGACGACCTCGCTGCGCTGCAGGCGCTGGTGCGCGAGGCGCATGCCGTGGTCGAGGGCTTTCGCCCCGGCGTGATGGAGCGCCTCGGCCTGGGCTACGAGGCGCTGGCCGCGATCAATCCGCGCATCGTGCTGACCAGCATCAGCGGCTACGGCCAGGACGGCCCGCTGCGGCTGGCCGCCGGCCACGACATCAATTACCTCGCGCTCGCCGGCGTGATCGACCAGACGCGCACCGCCGACGGCACGCCAGCGATCTGCCACCTGCAGATCGCCGACCTGCTCGGCGGCGCGCAGACCGCTGCGGTCGGCACGCTGGCCGGCATCGTCGGCGGGCTGACGCGCGGACGCGGCGGCTGGGTCGATGTCTCGATGACCGACGCGGTGCGCCAGCACCTGGTGTTCGCCGGCATCGACGCGCTGCTGGCCGATCCCGCCCCCGCGCCCGGCGCCTCGCTGCTCGACGGCGGCGTGCCCTGCTACCAGCTCTATCGCTGCGCCGACGGCCAATGGCTCGCGGTCGGCGCGCTCGAACTGAAGTTCTGGCAGTCGCTGTGCGACGCGCTCGGCCAGCCCGCCTGGCGCGCACGCCATTGGTCGCTGGGCGAGGCGCCCGGCAGCGACGCGGCGCGCCGCCTGATCGGCGAGGTCGCGGCCCACTTCGCGTCGGCGCCGCGCGAGCACTGGCTCGCGCGCCTGGCCGCGACCGACTGCTGCGTCACGCCGGTGCTCGATGCGAAGACCGCGCTGTTCGGCACCGGCAGGACCGCCGCGCGAGACGGCTTGCACCAGCTCGCCGGCGCGACGCTGCGCTGGCGCGGCTGAGGCCTCGGGCGCACAATCGCCTCGGCATTCGCAATCGCTTCAGACAATCGCCCTTGCCCTCATGACGCTCACCGAACTGCGCTACATCGTCGCCGTGGCCCGCGAGAAGCACTTCGGCCGCGCGGCCGAGGCCTGCTTCGTCTCGCAGCCGACGCTCAGCGTCGCGGTGAAGAAGCTCGAGGAGGAGCTCGACGTCAAGATCTTCGAGCGCGGCAGCAGCGAGGTCTCGGTCACGCCGCTGGGCGAGGACATCGTGCGCCAGGCGCAGTCGGTGATCGAGCAGGCCGCGGCGATCAAGGAGATCGCCAAGCGCGGCAAGGACCCGCTGGCCGGCGCGCTGCGCCTGGGCATCATCTACACGATCGGGCCCTACCTGCTGCCCGATCTGGTGAAGCATGCGATCGAGCTGTTCCCGCAGATGCCGCTGATGCTGCAGGAGAACTTCACCGTCAAGCTGCTCGAGATGCTGCGCACCGGCGAGCTCGACGCCGCCATCATGGCCGAGCCCTTCCCCGACACCGGTCTTGCGATCGCGCCGCTGTACGACGAGCCCTTCGTCGTCGCGGTGCCGGCGACGCATCCGCTGGCCAAGCGAGAGAGCATCTCGTCGACCGAGCTGAAGCAAGAGACGATGCTGCTGCTGGGCACCGGCCACTGTTTCCGCGACCACGTGCTCGAGGTCTGCCCCGAGTTCGCGCGCTTCTCGAGCGATGCCGAGGGCATTCGCAAGAGCTTCGAGGGCTCGTCGCTGGAGACCATCAAGCACATGGTGGCTTCGGGCATGGGCGTGACGGTGGTGCCGCAGCTGTCGGTGCCGCACGAGCCGCAGGCGCATCTGCGCTACATCCCGTTCACCGAGCCGGCGCCCACGCGGCGCGTCGTGCTCGCGTGGCGGCGCACCTTCACACGCTACGAGGCGATCGCTGCACTGCGCAATGCGATCTATGCCTGTGCGCTGCCCGGCGTCGAGCGGCTGACGGCCTGATCGCTCAGTGGTGATCGGCGAGTGCTATTGCCGCACTTGGCAGAGCCAATAGCGGTGTCATCGACAGGCGCCTAAGCTGGCGGCCTCCGCTTTGGAGCCATCGCCACGAACGAGGAGACGCCGATGTCAGATCCCGCCGCATCCAGCGAAGCCAAGTGCCCGTTCCACAAGGTCCCCACCGCGACCTCCAGCCAGCATTGGTGGCCCAACAGCCTGCGCCTGGACCTGCTGAACCAGCATTCGACCAAGTCCAATCCGCTCGGGGAAAAGTTCGACTACGCCGAGGCCTTCAACAAGCTCGACTACTACGCTCTGAAGAAGGACCTGCTGGCGCTGATGACCGACTCGCAGGAGTGGTGGCCGGCCGACTTCGGCCACTACGGCCCGCAGTTCGTGCGCATGGCCTGGCACGCCGCCGGCACCTATCGCACCGCCGACGGACGCGGCGGCGGCGGCCGCGGGCAGCAGCGCTTCGCGCCGCTCAACAGCTGGCCGGACAACGTCAACATCGACAAGTCGCGCCGCCTGCTGTGGCCGATCAAGCAGAAGTACGGCCAGTCGATCTCGTGGGCCGACCTGCTGATCCTCGCCGGCAACGTCGCGCTCGAGTCGATGGGTTTCCGCACCTTCGGCTTCGGCGGCGGCCGCGAGGACGTCTGGGAACCCGACAACGACGTCAACTGGGGCAGCGAGATCAGCTGGCTGGCCGACGACCAGCGCTTCAGCGGTGATCGAGACCTGCACCAGCCGCTGGGCGCCACCCACATGGGCCTGATCTACGTGAACCCGGAAGGCCCGAACGCCAGCGGCGACCCGATCGCGGCGGCCAAGGACATCCGCATCACCTTCGGCCGCATGGCGATGGACGACGAAGAGACCGTCGCGCTGATCGCCGGCGGCCACACCTTCGGCAAGGCGCACGGCGCGGCGGCCGAATCGTTCAAGGGCCCCGAGCCCGAGGGCGCGCCGATCGAGGCGCAGGGCCTGGGCTGGATCAGCACGTACGGCAAGGGCCGCGGCGGCGACACTATCTCCAGCGGCATCGAAGTCACCTGGACCACCACGCCGGCACGCTGGAGCAACGACTTCTTCGAGCATCTGTTCAAGTTCGAATGGGAACTCGAGAAGTCACCCGCCGGTGCCAAGCAATGGGTCGCCAAGGACGCGCCGGAAACCATTCCCGACGCGCACGACCCGAGCAAGAAGCATCGCCCCAAGATGCTGACCACCGACCTGACGCTTCGCCTCGATCCGGGCTTCGAGAAGATCTCGCGCAAGTTCCGCGACAACCCGCAGGCCTTCGCCGATGCCTTCGCGCGTGCCTGGTTCAAGCTGACCCACCGCGACATGGGCCCGCGCGCGCGCTACCTCGGCCCGGAAGTGCCGAAGGAAGAGCTGATCTGGCAAGACCCGCTGCCTGCGGCGACGAGCAAGCCGAGCGCGGCCGACGTTGCCGACGCGAAAGCCAAGATCGCCGCGAGCGGCCTGAGCGTCTCGCAACTCGTGACGACCGCCTGGGCCTCGGCCTCGACCTTCCGCGGCGGCGACAAGCGCGGCGGCGCCAACGGCGCGCGCATTCGCCTCGCGCCGCAGAAGGGCTGGGAGGTCAACTCGCCCGACCAGCTCGCCAAGGTGTTGTCCAAGCTCGAGGAAGTGCAGAAGTCGACCAATCTGTCGCTCGCCGACGTGATCGTGCTGGGCGGCGGCGTGGGCATCGAGCAGGCCGCCAAGGCGGGCGGCATCGCGCTCGAAGTGCCGTTCTCGCCGGGTCGCGTCGATGCGACGCAGGCGCAGACGGATGTCGAATCCTTCGCCGCGCTCGACATGGCGGCCGATGGTTTCCGCAACTACTTCAAGGGCCCCGACGATGCGCCGTTCGAGCACCTGCTGCTCGACAAGGCGCAGATGCTGACGCTCACCGCACCCGAGATGACCGTCCTGGTCGGCGGTCTGCGCGTGCTCGGTGCCAACAGCGGCGGCAGCAAGCACGGCGTGTTCACCGACAAGCCCGGCGTGCTGTCGAACGACTTCTTCGTCAACCTGCTCGACATGGGCACCGAGTGGAAGCCGGCCGGCGGCATCTTCGAGGGTCGTGACCGCAAGAGCGGCAAGACGCGCTGGACCGCGACGCGCGTCGACCTCGTGTTCGGCTCGAACTCGGTGCTGCGCGCGCTGGCCGAGGTCTATGCCAGCGCCGACGGCAAGCAGAAGTTCGCCAACGACTTCGTCGCGGCCTGGACCAAGGTGATGAACCTCGACCGCTTCGATCTGGCTTGAGCGAGTGACACGACGAACGCGGCGGTGCTGGGCTAGCATCGCCGCGTTTCTTCGTGATCACCCTCACAGGAGTCTTTCTACATGGCCAAGAGCAAAGCCGCGGTGCCGCAGATCAGCATCGGCATCAGCGAGAAGGAGCGCGCCGCGATCGCCAAGGGCCTCAATGCCCTGCTCGCCGATACCTACACGCTGTACCTGACGACGCACAACTTCCACTGGAACGTCACGGGCCCGATGTTCAACTCGCTGCACGCGATGTTCATGGCCCAGTACACCGAGCTGTGGAACGCGGTCGACCCGATCGCCGAGCGCATCCGCGCGCTGGGCTTCCCCGCCGCCGGCAGCTACGGCCAGTTCGGCAAGCTCAGCTCGCTGAAGGACGCGCCGGCCGATCCGCCCAAGGCGATGGACATGGTGCGCATCCTGGTCGAGGGCCATGAAGGCGTGGCACGCACCGCGCGCTCGGTGTTCCTGCAGGCTGCCAAGGCCGACGACCAGCCGACCGCCGACCTGCTCACGCAGCGCCTCGACATCCACGAGAAGAGCGCGTGGATGCTGCGTTCGCTGCTCGAAGACTGAAACACGGCCCGGGATAATCCAGGGGTGACCACCGCCCCTGCTCCCTTGCCCACCGGCGCTCCGCGTTCGCGGCTCGCCCTTTATCTCGACCTGATCCGCTGGAGCCGGCCCGCAGGCTGGCTCCTGCTGCTGTGGCCGACGCTGGCCGCGCTGTGGATCGCCGCCGGCGGCTTTCCCGGCTGGCACCTGATCGCCGTGTTCACGCTCGGCACGGTGCTGATGCGCAGCGCCGGCTGCTGCGTCAACGACGTCGCCGATCGCGAGTTCGATCGCCACGTCAAGCGCACCGCGCAACGGCCGGTGACCAGCGGCGCGGTGTCGGTGAAGGAAGCCTTGGCCGTCGGCGCCGTGCTCGCGCTGCTGGCCTTCGGCCTGGTGCTGACGACCAATGCGACGACGATCGCGCTGTCGTTCCCTGCCCTGGCGATCGCGATCGCCTACCCGTATGCGAAGCGCTTCGTCTCGATGCCCCAGGCGGTGCTGGGCGTCGCGTTCAGCTTCGGCATCCCGATGGCCTTCGCGGCCGTGACCGGCGCGGTGCCGCCGCTGGCCTGGGCGCTGCTGGTCGGCAACCTGTTCTGGGTGCTGGCCTACGACACCGAGTACGCGATGGTCGATCGCGACGACGACCTCAAGATCGGCATCAAGACCTCGGCCATCACCCTGGGCCGCTTCGATGTCGCCGGCGTGATGGGCTTCTACGCGGTGTTCCTGTCGAGCTGGCTGCTGCTGGGGCTGTCGCGCGGGCTCGGGCCGGTGTTCGTGCTCGGCGTGCTGGTCGCGGCAGCGCAGGCGGCGTGGCACTGGACGCTGATCCGCGATCGCAGCCGCGAAGGCTGCTTCAAGGCCTTCCGGCTCAATCACTGGGTCGGCTTCGCGGTGTTCGCGGGCGTCGCGCTGACTGCGTGGCTGAAATGAAAAAGGCCCCGCGTCGCGGGGCCTTGCTCGTTGCGCGCCGAACCTGATTCAGGGATACAGGCCGCGCTCTTCGCGGGCGATCAGGATGCGCTCGCACGCCACGGCGAAGGTCGCGGTGCGCAGCGTGATCTTGTGGCGATCGGCGGTGTCCCAGATCTTCTTCAGCGCGTCGACCATGATCTTGTCGAGCCGCACGTTGATCTCGTCTTCGGTCCAGAAGAACGACGAGAAGTCCTGCACCCATTCGAAGTAGCTGACCGTCACGCCGCCGGCGTTGCAGATCACGTCGGGCACGACCAGCACGCCGCGCGAGGCGAGGATGTCGTCGGCCTCCGGCACCGTCGGGCCGTTGGCGCCTTCGAGCACCAGCTTGGCCTTGATGCGGTTGGCGCGCGCCGCGCTGATCTGGCCTTCGAGCGCGGCCGGGATCAGGATGTCGCTGTCGACGTCCCAGAAGGATTCGTTGTCGACCGTGTCGCCGCCCTTGAAGCCGCCGACGCCGCCGGTGGCCTTGACGTAGGGCACCAGCTCGGCGAGGTCGAAGCCGTTCTTGTTGACGATGGTGCCGGTGTGGTCCTGCGCCGCGACGATCTTCGAGCCCGCCTGCGCGAACAGCTCGGCCGCCGAGCCGCCGACATTGCCGAAGCCCTGCACCGCGACGCGCGCGCCGTCGAGCTTCATGCCGAGACGGCGCGCCGCTTCGCGGCCGGTGACGAACACGCCGCGGCCGGTCGCCTTGACGCGGCCCAGCGAGCCGCCGAGGTGGATCGGCTTGCCGGTGACGACGCCGGTCGCGGTGGCGCCGGTGTTCATCGAGTACGTGTCCATCATCCAGGCCATGATCTGGCCGTTGGTGTTGACGTCCGGCGCCGGGATGTCGCGCTGCGGCCCGATGATGATGCCGATCTCGCTGGTGTAGCGGCGCGTGAGCTTCTCGAGCTCCTTGAGCGACAGCTGCTTCGGGTCGACGCGGATGCCGCCCTTGGCACCGCCGTAAGGCAGGTTCACCGCGGCGCACTTGACCGTCATCCAGGCCGACAGCGCCATCACTTCCTCGAGCGTCACGTCGGGGTGGTAGCGCACGCCGCCCTTGCCGGGGCCGCGCGAGAGGTTGTGCTGGACGCGAAAGCCCTCGAAGTGCTGCACCGAGCCGTCGTCCATCTCGATCGGCACGTCGACGATCAGCGCGCGCTTCGGGCGCTTGAGCGTCTCGGACCATTTGGCCAGGTGGCCGAGGTAGGGAACGACGCGGTCGACCTGCGACAGGTAGGTACCCCACGGGCTGGTGGGCGACGGCGACACGTAGGACAGCGAACTTTGCGTGCCGTTGTGCGGATGGGCTGCGGTCATGCTGGAATTTCCTGGTGAAGACGGTCCTCGTGGGACCGAAGGCCCGCGGCAGCGCAATCGCGTGTCGCGAAGAGGCCGGTCACGGGTGCGCGCACTGTAGGCGCGGGCAGCATCGTCGGCGATGCGACTTGTGCATGAGCTTGTGCACGCAACATGGCCTGGTCTTCATGCGGGGCTCCATGCATTCCCCTGGATGGGTGCGCGCCTCAGCCGAAGGTCGCGCCCAGCTCGGCGGCGCGTCGCTGCGCGGCCTGGATCGCGCGCACGATCGATTCACGCACCTGCGCCTCGCGCATCGACTCGAGCGCCGCGAAGGTGGTGCCGCCCTTGGACGTGACGCGCTCGCGCAGCACCGCCGGCGGCTCGCTCGATTGCTGCGCCAGCGCGGTCGCGCCGGCGAAGGTCTGCATCGCGAGCGCGCGGCCTTGCGCTTCGGTCAGGCCCATCTCGCGCGCGGCCTCGGTCATCGCCTCGATGAAATAGAACACGTAGGCGGGGCCGGAGCCGCTCAATGCGGTGACGGCATCGAGATCGTCCTCGCGCTCGACCCACAGCGTCTGGCCGGTCGGCGCGAGCACGCGATCGACTTCGGCGCGTTCGACCGCGCTGACGGCCGGGCGCGCATAGAGCCCCGCGATGCCCTGGCCGATCAGCGCCGGCGTGTTGGGCATGGCGCGCACGACCCGCTCGGTGGCCATCGCGCGCGCGATCGCGTCGCTGCGGATGCCGGCCATCACGCTCAGGTGCAGCGCCTGCGCGCCCTGCGCGGCGCAGGCCGCGGCGGCTTCGCCGAAGCTTTGCGGCTTCACGGCCCAGACGATCAGCGCCGCATCGGCGATCGACGCATCGGGCGCCGCCACAGCCGCGATGCCGAACTGCTCGGCCAGCCGCGCACGCTGCTCGGCCCAGGGCTCGACGACGCGGATCGCCTCGGCCGGCTGGCCGCTCTTGCGCAGGCCGCCGATCAGCGCGGCGGCCATGTTGCCGCCGCCGATGAAGGCGATGACGGGAGGGGTCTCGGTCTTGTTCTGCTGGGCGCTCATGGGGCGCAGTCTAGTGCGCCGTGCCGGCCAGCAACTCCGCATTGCCCCCTGCGGCCGCGGTGTTCACGGTCACCGTCTGCTCGCCGCAGAAGCGATAGAGATAGAGCGGCCCGCCCGCCTTCGGGCCGGTGCCCGACAGGCCCTCGCCGCCGAACGGCTGCACGCCGACCACCGCGCCGATCATGTTGCGGTTGACGTAGACGTTGCCGACGCGCGCCAGCGAGGCGACGCGCTGCGCGCGCGTGTCGATGCGCGTCTGCACGCCCAGCGTGAGGCCGTAGCCCAGCGCATTGACCTGCGCGACCAGCGACTCGACATCTGGCGCGGCGGTGCCGGGGCCCCAGCGCACGACGTGCAGCACCGGGCCGAACACCTCTTCCTTCAGCTCGGCGACGCTGGCGAGTTCGTAGATCGACGGCGCGATGAAGTGGCCGCTCGCCGGCACCTCGCGGCGCGCAAGGCGCCTGGCATCGCGGTCCAGACGCGCGAGATGGCGCGACAAGTTGCCATGCGCCTCGGCGTCGATCACCGGGCCGACATCGGTGGCCAGCAGCGACGGATCGCCGACCACCAGTTCGTCGAGCGCGCCGGCCAGCATCTTCAGCAGGCCGTCGGCGATGCCTTCGTGCACGCACAACAGCCGCAGCGCCGAGCAGCGCTGGCCGGCCGAGCGGAACGCGCTTTGCACGACCGCGTCGGCCACCTGCTCGGGCAGCGCCGAGCTGTCGACGATCATCGCGTTCAGGCCACCGGTCTCGGCGATCAGCGGCACGATCGCGCCGTCCTTGGCCGCCAGCGTGCGCTGGATCAGCTTCGCGACCACGGTCGAGCCGGTGAAGCAAACGCCGGCCGTGAGCGGATGCGCGACCAGCGCCGCGCCGACCGTCTCGCCCGGGCCGTGCAGCAGCGCGAGCGCATCGCGCGGCAGGCCCACCGCATGCAGCAGCTCGACGAAGCGCGCAGCGACCGCCGGCGTCTGCTCGGCCGGCTTGGCCGCGACGGTGTTGCCGGCGACCAGGGCCGCGACCACCTGGCCGGCAAAGATCGCGAGCGGGAAGTTCCACGGGCTGATGCAGACGAACACGCCGCGGCCGTGCAGGTGCAGCGTGTTGCGCTCGCCGGTCGGGCCGGGCAGCGCACGCGCGCCGAGGTTGGCGCGCGCCTCGGCGGCGTAGTAGCGGCAGAAGTCGACCGCTTCGCGCACCTCGGCGACCGCGTCGCCCCAGGTCTTGTGTGCTTCCTCGACCAGCAGCGCGCAATAGGCGGGCAGCTCGGCTTCGAGCGCATCGGCGGCGCGGTCCAGCACCGCGCAGCGCTCGGTCAGCGGCGTCGCGTTCCAGGCGGGCCAGGCGGCGTCGAGCTGCTGCATTGCCGAGGCGGCCTGAGCCGACGTGGCTTCGGGCACCGGCGGCACCGCCTTCAGCTGCGCATGGGCCGCCAGCAGCGGCTCGCGCTCGGCGATCACCGAGAGATCGACGCCGCGCGAGTTGCGCCGCACAGCGCCGTAGAGATCGAGCGGCAGCGGCTGGCCGCTGGCCGGCGCCGGTTCGAGCGGCGAGGCGAGCAAGGTGTCGGGATCGACCGCGGGATCGGCGAGCTGATGCACGAAGGACGAGTTCGCGCCGTTCTCGAGCAGCCTGCGCACCAGGTAGGCCAGCAAGTCGCGATGCTCGCCGACCGGCGCATAGACGCGCAGCGGCAGCCCGGCGCGATTGAGCACCTCGCGATAGACGCCCTCGCCCATGCCGTGCAGGCGCTGCATCTCGTACTTGGCGCCGCGCGCGGTCGCCATCTGCGCGATCGCCGCGATCGTGCCGGCGTTGTGGGTCGCGAACTGCGGATAGATCACGTCGGCGTGGTCGATCAGCGCCTTCGCGCAGGCCAGGTAGGCGAGGTCGGTGTGATGCTTGTGGGTCCACACCGGATAGGCCGCAAGGCCCTGCTCCTGCGCGCGCTTGATCTCGGCGTCCCAGTAGGCGCCCTTGACCAGGCGCACCATGAAGCGCAGCCCGTGCGACTTGGCGATGCGCGCGACCTCGTGCACCACCGCGAGCGAGCGCGTCTGGTAGGCCTGCACCGCGAGGCCGAAGCCGCGCCAGTTCGGATGCGTGCGCGCGACATGCGCGGCCAGCGCATCGAGCACGTCGAGCGAGAGCTCGAGGCGCTCGCTTTCCTCGGCGTCGATCGTGAGGTTGATGTCGGCCTTCGCGGCCGCGTCGATCAGCGGGATCACGCGCGGCACCAGCTCGCCCATCACGCGCGCGTGCTGCGTGTCTTCGTAGCGCGCGAACAGCGCCGAGAGCTTGATCGAGATGCCGTCGGTGTCTTCCGGGCCGGCGCCGGCCGCGCGCGGCTGCTCGGCGAGCTGGCGTATCGCGTCGGCATACGAGGCGAGGTAGCGCAGCGCGTCGGCATCGGTGCGCGCGCCTTCGCCGAGCATGTCGTAGCTGAAGCGCAGGCTGGGCTGCGACTTGCGCTGGCTCGCCGCTTCCTTCATCGCCAGCGCGAGCGTCTCGCCGAGCACGAACTGGCGGCCCAGCAGCTGGATCGCGCGCACCGTCGCCGCGACCACCGTCTGCGCGCCCAGGCGCTGCACCAGGCCGGGCTGCTCGCCCGCATCCGGCAAGAACTTCTTCGACAGCGCGATCGCCGTCGTCGACAGGCTGGCCATCAGCTTGTGCGGGCCCTCGCCGCCGCCGGCGAACTCGGCGCGGCCGAGCTGGTCGGCGGTCAGCGCGACCGCGGTCTGCGTGTCGGGCACGCGCAGAAGCGCCTCGGCCAGGCGCATCAGCGCCAGACCCTCGGCGCTCGAGATCGGGAACTCGCGCAGCAGCGACTCCATCGCCCAGAACGGCGCCGGCTGCGCACGCACCGACTCCACCCAGGGCCGCGCGCGTTCCTGCACGCCGGGCCAATCGAAGCCGGCGCCGAGATAGTCGCGCGCGACGGCCAAGGCCTCGAACTCGGGACGCAGCGGCGAAGGCAGGCGGGCTGGGCTGGAGCTGGGGTTCATCGGGAACTCGGTCAGATGCGAATTGCGTTAGCGTATCGATAGATCGCCGAACTTTTCACCAAGACAATGCCAAGCGACCGCACAAAATCCAGTCCCGAGACCGAGATCGCCGGCCTCGACCGCACCGACCTGCGCATCCTGCGCGCGCTTCAGCGCGACGGCCGCATGACCAACCTGCAGCTCGCGCAGGAGGTGCACCTGTCGCCGACCGCGGTGCTCGAGCGCGTCAAGCGCCTGACGCGCGAGGGCGTGATCCTCGGCTACGAGGCGCGGCTGAACCCCGAGAAGCTCGATGCCGGCCTGCTGGTCTTCGTGCAGGTGCTGCTCGACCGCACCACGCCCGATGTCTTCGACAACTTCCGCGCCGCCGTGCAGGCGCGGCCCGAGATCCTCGAATGCCATCTGGTCGCCGGCGGCTTCGACTACCTGATCAAGATCCGCGTCGCCGACATGAACGCCTATCGTCATCTGATCGGCGCGACGCTGTGGACGCTGCCCGGCGTGCGCGAGACACACACCTACGCGGTGATGGAAGAGATCAAGCACACCACGCATCTGCCGATCCCCTGACCCACCCCAGGGCAGGGACGTACGTGTTCTCACCTAGGGTGATCCCTGCCTACTGCAGCGCAGCACCGCTGCTTACATTGCGCTTCTTCCAAAGAAGCAACAGGCATGGCCGACGTCATTCTTGAAACGCGCGATCTCACGAAGGAGTTCAAGGGCTTCACGGCCGTGGACCGCGTGAACCTGTCGGTGCAGCGCGGCCACATCCATGCCTTGATCGGCCCCAATGGCGCCGGCAAGACCACCTGCTTCAATCTGTTGACCAAGTTCCTCGCGCCGACGCGCGGGCAGATCCTGTTCAACGGCGCCGACATCACCGGCGAGAAGCCGGCGCAGATCGCGCGGCGCGGCGTGATCCGCTCGTTCCAGATCTCGGCGGTGTTCCCGCACCTGACGGTGCTGGAGAACGTGCGCATCGGCCTGCAGCGCTTCACCGGCACCTCGTTCCATTTCTGGAAGGGCCTGACCGGCTTGTCGCAGCTCGATGCGAAGGTGCTCGCGCTGCTCGAGCTGGTCGACCTGCGCGAGATGGCGCACCTCAAGGCCGCCGACCTGCCCTACGGCCGCAAGCGCGCGCTCGAGATCGCCACCACGATGGCGATGGAGCCCGAGCTGATGCTGCTCGACGAGCCCACGCAGGGCATGGGCCATGAAGACGTCAACCGCGTCACCAAGCTGATCAAGCGCGTGGCCGAGGGCCGCACCGTGCTGATGGTCGAGCACAACATGAAGGTGGTCTCGACGATCGCCGACCGCATCACCGTGCTGGCGCGCGGCGCGGTGCTGGCCGAGGGCGACTACGCCGCGGTCAGCAAGCATCCCGCGGTGCTCGAGGCCTACATGGGCAGCGAGGCCGCAGAACTTCAGGGCGCCCATTGAGCATGTCCGACGTCCCCGCCCTCGACATCCGCGGCCTGCAGGCCTGGTATGGCGAAAGCCACATCCTGCACGGCATCGACATCAGCGTGCCGCGCGGCTCGGTCGTCACGCTGCTCGGGCGCAACGGCGCCGGCCGCACCACGACCCTGCGCGCGATCATGGGACTGACCGGCGCGCGCAAGGGCTCGATCAAGGTGCACGGCACCGAGACCATCGAGCTCGCGACGCATCGTGTGGCCCATCTCGGCATCGGCTACTGCCCCGAGGAGCGCGGCATCTTCGCGTCGCTGTCGACCGAAGAGAACCTGCGCCTGCCGCCCGCGCTGAAATCCAAGCGCGGCAAGGCGATGAGCGAGGACGAGATCTACGCGATGTTCCCCAACCTCGCGGAGCGCAAGCAAAGCCAGGGCACGCGCCTGTCGGGCGGCGAGCAGCAGATGCTCGCGGTCGCGCGCATCCTGCGCACCGGCGCCGACATCCTCTTGCTCGACGAGATCTCCGAAGGCCTCGCGCCGGTCATCGTGCAGGCGCTCGCGCGCATGATCACCGCGCTGAAGGCGCAGGGCTTCACGATCGTGATGGTCGAGCAGAACTTCCGCTTCGCCGCGCCGCTGGCCGATCACTTCTACGTGATCGAGCACGGCAGCGTGGTCGAGTCCTTCCCCGCATCACAGCTGGCCGAGAAAAAGGCCGTGCTGGACGAACTGCTCAGCGTCTGAACTGAGCGCGCATTCCGACAACCCACCCAGGAGACCCTTCATGTCACTTGCCCTCAAGCGCATCGCGCTCGCCGCTGCCGCCGTGTGCGCCACGACCGGCGCGGCCCAGGCCCAGGTTTCGGGCGATGTCGTGCGGATCGGCATGATCACCGACATGTCGGGTCTGTACGCCGACATCGACGGCGCCGGCGGCGCCGAAGCGATCAAGATGGCCATCGGCGACCTCAAGGGCACCGTGGCCGGCAAGAAGGTCGAGTTCATCACCGCCGACCACCAGAACAAGGCCGACGTCGCCGCCAGCAAGGCGCGCGAGTGGTTCGACACCCAAGGCGTCGACGTCCTGATCGGCGGCACCAACTCGGGCGCCAACCTCGCGATGGCCAAGATCGCGGCCGAGAAGAAGAAGCCCTTCATCTCGGTCGGTGCCGCAAGCGCGCGCCTGACCAACGAGGACTGCACGCCCTACACGATCCACTACGCCTACGACACCGTCGCGCTGGCCAACGGCACCGGCAACGCGGTCGTCAAGTCGGGCGGCAAGACCTGGTACTTCCTGACCGCCGACTACGCCTTCGGCGCCTCGCTGCAGAACGACACCTCGGCCGTCGTGACGAAGGCCGGCGGCACGATCGTCGGCTCGGTGAAGCATCCGCTGTCGGCCTCGGACTTCTCGTCCTTCCTGCTGCAGGCGCAGTCGAGCAAGGCGCAGATCCTGGGCCTCGCGAACGCCGGCGGCGACACGATCAACTCGATCAAGGCGGCCAACGAGTTCGGCATCACCAAGACGATGAAGCTGGCCGGCCTGCTGATGTTCATCAACGACGTGCACTCGCTGGGCCTGAAGGCCACCGAAGGCATGTACCTGACCGACGGCTGGTACTGGAACCAGAGCCCCGAGTCGCGCGCCTGGAGCCGCCGCTTCTTCGAGAAGATGAAGCGCATGCCCTCGATGCTGCAGGCCGCCGACTACTCCTCGGTGGCGCATTACCTGAAGGCCGTCGAGGCGACCAAGACCGACGATGCGGACAAGGTCATCGCGCAGATGAAGGCCACGCCGGTCAACGACTTCTTCGCCAAGGGCGGCAAGATCGGCCCGGACGGCCGCCACCGCTACGACATGTACCTGATGCAGGTGAAGTCGTCGAAGGACTCGATCGAGCCCTGGGACTACTACAACATCGTCCAGAAGATCCCCGCCGACGAGGCGTACACGAAGCTGGCCGACAGCAAGTGCCCGCTCGTCAAGAAGTGATCTGACGCGAACCGACAAGAAAAGAAGTACCGAGCATGACCGAGATCTTCGGCATCCCGCTGTCCGCCTTTCTCAGCCAGCTCCTGCTGGGGCTGGTGAACGGCTCGTTCTACGCGATGCTGTCGCTGGGCCTGGCCGTGATCTTCGGCATGCTCAACATCATCAACTTCGCCCATGGCGCCCTCTACATGGCGGGCGCCTTCCTGGCCTGGATGGGCCTAGAATACCTGGGCCTCAATTACTGGACGATGCTGCTGCTCGCGCCGCTGGTCGTGGGCGTTCTGGGCATCCTCATCGAGCGGTTGCTGCTGCAGTGGCTCTACAAGCTCGATCACCTCTACGGCCTGCTGCTGACCTTCGGCATCACGCTGGTGACCGAGGGCATCTTCCGCTCGTTCTACGGCGTCTCGGGCCAGCCCTATCCGGTGCCGGATGCGCTGCAAGGCGCGACCAACCTGGGCTTCATGATCCTGCCGAACTACCGCGCCTGGGTGGTCGTCGCGTCGGTGGTCGTGTGCCTCGCGGTCTGGGCGCTGATCGAGAAGACCTCGCTGGGCGCGACGCTGCGCGCCGGCACCGAGAACCCGCGCCTCGTGCAGGCCTTCGGCATCAACGTGCCGCGCATGATCACGCTGACCTATGCCGGCGGCGTCGCACTCGCCGCCTTTGCCGGCGTGCTGGCCGCGCCGATCCTGCAGGTCTCGCCGCTGATGGGCAGCAACCTGATCATCGTGGTGTTCGCGGTGGTGGTGATCGGCGGCATGGGCTCGATCCTGGGCTCGATCCTCACCGGCCTGGGGCTGGGCGTGATCGAGGGCCTGACCAAGGTGTTCTATCCCGAGGCCTCGAACACCGTCGTGTTCGTCGTGATGGCCATCGTGCTGCTGGTGCGTCCGGCCGGCCTGTTCGGCAAAGAGAAGTGAAATGAGCAGCGCGACCTCCACTCCCATTCCCTCGGCCGCGGCGCCCGCGGCCAAGCGCTCGCCGCTGGTCGGCTACGTGGTGCTGTTCGCCGCGATCGCCGCGCTGCCGATGCTGGGCGCCTATCCGATCTTCGTGATGAAGGTGCTTTGCTACGCGCTGTTCGCGTGCGCCTTCAACCTGCTGATCGGCTTCACCGGCTTGCTGTCGTTCGGCCACGCGGCCTTCCTCGGCACCGCCGGCTATGCGGCCGGCCATGCGCTCAAGGTCTGGGGCTTTCCGGCGCCGCTGGGCCTGGTGTTCGGCGCGCTCGCGGCCGGCGCGGTCGGCCTCGCGTTCGGCTGGCTGGCGATCCGGCGCAGCGGCATCTACTTCTCGATGATCACGCTGGCGCTGTCCCAGATGCTGTTCTTCGTGTTCCTGCAAGCGCCCTTCACCGGCGGCGAGGACGGCCTGCAGTCGGTGCCGCGCGGCAGCTTCCTCGGCCTCGATCTGCAGAACGACCTGACGCTGTACTACGTCGTGGTCGGCATCTTCATCGCCGCGTTCTGGCTGATCTACCGCACCGTGCATTCGCCGTTCGGCCAGGTGCTGACCTCGATCCGCGAGAACGAAGCGCGCGCGATCTCGCTGGGCTACGACGTGGATCGCTTCAAGCTCGTGGCCTTCGTGCTGTCGGCCATGCTGGCCGGATTGGCCGGCGCCACCAAGACCCTGGTGCTCGGCTTCGCGACGCTGACCGACGCGGTCTGGACCACCTCGGGCCTGGTGATCCTGATGACCCTGGTCGGCGGCATGGGCACGATGGTCGGCCCGATCGTCGGCGCGCTGATCATCATCGCGCTCGAGAACAAGATCGGCGACGTCGGCCGCGCTCTGGCCGATCTGACCGGCATCGGCTGGTTCAACGGCCTGGGCGAGTCGGTCACCATCGTCACCGGCCTCATCTTCATCATCTGCGTGCTGGCGTTTCGCCGCGGCGTGGTCGGCGAGCTGGTCGCGCTGGTCGATCGCCTGAAGGCTAAGCGGGCGGCCTGAGGCCGAAGATCGCGGTGCCCACGCGCACCATCGTCGAGCCCTCCATCACGGCGGCCTCGAGGTCGGCGCTCATGCCGATCGACAGCGTGTCCAGCGCCAGGCCGTCGGCGCGCAGCGCGTCGTAGAGCTCGCACAGCCGGCGATGCGGCGCGCGCTGCGCCTCGAGATCGCCCTGCGGCTCGGGAATCGCCATCAGGCCGCGCAGGCGCAGTCGCGGCAGCGCGGCGATCGCGCGCGCCAAAGTCGGCACGTCGTCAGGAGCAGCGCCGCTCTTGCTGGCCTCGCCGCTGATGTTCACCTGAATGCAGACGTTGAGCGGCGGCATGTCGACCGGCCGCTGCTGCGACAGGCGCTCAGCGATCCTGAGCCGATCGACCGACTGAACCCAGTCGAAAGCCTCGGCCACCGCTCGCGTCTTGTTGCTCTGAAGCGGCCCGATCATGTGCCATTGGATGTATTGGCGCTGATCCGCGAGCGCGGCGATCTTCTCCAAACCCTCCTGGACATAGTTCTCGCCGAAGGCCTGTTGCCCTGCCGCTAAGGCGTCGCGCACGGCGTCACGGTCGAATGTCTTGCTGACAGCGAGCAACGTGACCTCGGTCACGGGCCGTTGCGCGAGTGCACAGGCCCGCTCGATGCGGTGGTGGACTTGTTGTAAGTTGTCTGAGATCGTCGTCATAATTCTTTGAATCTTCGATGTTTTTTGCCGCGCCGCCGGTGCGGCGGTGCGCACAATGGACATCACGCAACTGCTGGCCTTCTCGGTCAAGAACAAGGCCTCGGACCTTCACTTGTCCGCCGGCTTGCCGCCGATGATCCGCGTGCACGGCGACGTGCGGCGCATCAACGTGGACCCACTCGAGCACAAGAACGTGCACGACATGGTCTACGACATCATGAACGACGCCCAGCGCAAGGCCTACGAGGAGACGCTGGAGTGCGACTTCTCGTTCGAGATCCAGGGCCTCGCGCGCTTTCGCGTCAATGCGTTCAACCAGAACCGCGGCGCCGGCGCCGTGTTCCGGACCATCCCGAGCAAGATCCTGACGCTCGAGCAGCTCAATGCGCCGAAGGTCTTCGCCGATCTCTCGCTCAAGCCGCGCGGCATGGTGCTCGTGACCGGTCCGACCGGCTCGGGCAAGTCGACCACGCTCGCCGGCATGGTCAACCACCTCAACGAAAACGAATACGGCCACATCCTCACCGTCGAGGACCCGATCGAATTCGTGCACGAATCCAAGCGCTGCCTGATCAACCAGCGTGAGGTCGGCCCGCATACGCTGAGCTTCTCCAATGCGCTGCGTTCGGCGCTGCGCGAAGATCCGGACGCGATCCTGGTCGGCGAAATGCGCGACCTCGAAACCATCCGCCTGGCACTGACCGCCGCCGAAACCGGTCACCTGGTGTTCGGCACGCTGCACACCTCGAGCGCCGCCAAGACCATCGACCGCGTGGTCGATGTGTTCCCGGCCGCCGAGAAGGAAATGGTTCGCGCGATGCTCTCCGAGTCGCTGGTCGCGGTGATCTCGCAGACGCTGTGCAAGCTCAAAGATGGCTCGGGCCGCGTCGCGGCGCACGAAATCATGTTGGGCACCCCGGCGATCCGCAACCTGATCCGCGAGAACAAGGTTGCGCAGATGTATTCCTCGATTCAGACCGGCAACTCGGTAGGCATGCAGACGCTCGATCAATGCCTCACCGATCTTGTCCGGCGCAATGTCATTACTCCGGCGGAGGCGCGTGGTAAAGCCAAGTCGCCAGAGAACTTCCCGGGCTAGCGGTCACACCGCCCCGGCCCACCGCCCCCCGAGAGTTCCAACGTGAAGAGACTGATCAACCGACTCAAGCAACTGACCGACATCGCACCGGCCACTGCGCTGACCACCGACGACGAGGGCTCGGGCTTCTTCTCGACGATGTTCCTCGAGCGCAACGACGACACGCCACAGCTGGTCGGCTGGCATGCGCGCGCAAGCTCGATCGGTGCCCAGCCCTTCGACGTCATCCAGGGCAGCCAGATGCTGGCGCGGCTGTGGTCGGCTGATCGCCATGTCGTCGCGATCGACGCCGCCGAGATCGGGCGCATGGCCCGGCAGTTCGATTTCTATGTCGTGCCCGAAGGCCAGGAAGTAATCGGCCAGGACGAGCAAGGCGACTACCTCGTCATCGTGCTCGACGGCACGTTGGCGGTCGACCGCGTCCAGCCCTGGGGCGGCCGCGCGCGGCTCGCCGAGGCACGCGCCGGCGACATGCTCGGCGAGATGTCCCTGCTGGATGCCGGTGCGCGTTTTTCCGCCTGCACCACGCTGACCCGCAGCGTGCTCGCCGTGCTCGACGCCGAGCGCCTCGACCGCCTGGTGGCCAGCGAACCGCGGCTGGCGCTGGCCCTGGTGGCGACGCTCGCACGGCGCCTCTCGCTGCGGCTGCGGCAGGTCTCGGCCCGCCTGTCGGCCGTGCTGTCCGATCGCTGAAACAAAGACCGTTGAAGCCGCACGCCGGCACGTGCGTCGACACGACATCGTCACGACATCGAACGCCCACTAGCGCGACCATCCCCCAGAATCCGGAAGTATCCGGGGAGAGAGAGCAGCACCATGGAACGCGACCAGGCCTCGAAATTCATCAATGATCTGCTACGCCTGCTGGTCTCGCGCGGCGGCTCCGACCTGTTCCTGACCGCCGAATTCCCGCCGGCGGTCAAGGTCGACGGGCGCATCACCAAGGTCTCGCCCCAGCCGCTGACCGGCCAGCACACGATTGCGCTGGCGCGTTCGATCATGAACGACAAGCAGGCTGCCGAGTTCGAGCGCACGAAGGAATGCAACTTCGCGATCGCGCCGAGCGGCGTCGGTCGCTTTCGCGTCAACGCCTTCGTGCAGCAGGGCAACGTCGGCCTGGTGCTGCGCACGATCCCGGCGCTGATCCCGACGATCGACAGCCTGAGCCTGCCGAACGTGCTCAAGGAGCTGTCGCTGACCAAGCGCGGCCTGGTGATCTTCGTCGGCGCCACCGGCTCGGGCAAGAGCACCTCGCTGGCCGCGATGGTCGACCACCGCAACGAGAACACCTACGGCCACATCATCACGGTCGAGGATCCGGTCGAGTTCGTGCATCCGCACAAGAACTGCATCGTCACCCAGCGCGAGGTCGGCATCGACACCGACGACTGGGGCATCGCGCTGAAGAACACGCTGCGCCAGGCGCCCGACGTGATCCTGATGGGCGAGATCCGCGATCGCGAGACCATGGAACACGCGGTCGCGTTCGCCGAGACCGGCCACCTTTGCATGGCCACGCTGCACGCCAACAGCGCCAACCAGGCGCTCGACCGCATCATCAACTTCTTCCCCGAAGAGCGGCGCGCGCAGCTGCTGATGGACCTGTCGCTGAACCTCAAGGCGCTGGTGTCGCAGCGCCTGTTGCCGCGCCAGGAAGGCAAGGGGCGCGTCGCGGCGGTCGAGATCATGATCAATTCGCCGCTGATCTCGGACCTGATCTTCAAGGGCGAGGTCGGCGAGATCAAGGAGATCATGAAGCGCTCGCGCGAGCTCGGCATGCAGACCTTCGACCAGGCGCTGTTCGATCTCTACGAAGGCCAGATGGTCACCTACGAAGACGCGCTTCGCAACGCCGATTCCGTCAACGACCTGCGCCTGCAGATCAAGCTCAACAGCAACCGCGCGCGCAATGCCGACCTTTCGGCCGGCACCGAACACCTGACCATCGTCTGAGCCAAACCCTTTTGCGCGAAGATGCGGCCCGCCACGTGCGGGCCGTTTTTCTTGGTGCCGCCGCTTCACCTATCAAGGAGTCAGGATGACCACGCCCGCCGCCGCCAAGACCTATGAACCCACCGCCTCGCTGCGCGTCGCCTTCCTCGGCCTGGGCGTGATGGGTCATCCGATGGCCGGCCACCTCGCGCGTGCCGGCCACCAGGTCACGGTCTACAACCGCACCGCGGCCAAGGCCGCTGAATGGGCACAGCTGTATGGCGGCAAGAGCGCCGCGACGCCGCGCGAAGCCGCCGCGGGTGCGGACATCGTGTTCGCCTGCGTCGGCAACGACGATGACCTGCGCGCCGTGACGCTCGGCGCCGACGGCGCCTTCCACGGCATGGCCCGCGGCAGCGTGTTCGTCGACCACACCACGGCCTCGGCCGACATCGCGCGCGAGCTCGATGCGGCCGCGCGCGCGCGCGGCCTCGCCTTCATCGACGCGCCGGTCTCGGGCGGCAACCTCGGCGCGATCAACGGCGCGCTGACCGTGATGTGCGGCGGCGACGCGGCCGCGTTCGAACGCATGCGCCCCGTCGCGATGAGCTTCTCGAAGGCCGTCACGCTGCTCGGTGCGGCCGGCTCGGGCCAGCTGGCCAAGATGGTCAACCAGATCTGCATCGCAGGCCTGGTGCAGGGCTTGTCGGAGGCGATCGCCTTCGGCCAGAAGGCGGGCCTCGACATGAAGGCCGTGCTCGGCGTGATCGGCAAGGGGGCCGCGCAGAGCTGGCAGATGGACAACCGCGGCCCGACGATGGTCGACGACAAGTTCGACTTCGGCTTCGCGGTCGACTGGATGCGCAAGGACCTCGGCCTGTGCCTCGACGAGGCCAAGCGCAACGGCGCGCGCCTGCCGGTGACGGCGCTGGTGGACCAGTTCTATGCCGACGTGCAGTCGCTCGGCGGCAATCGCTTCGATACCTCGAGCCTGATCAAGCGCCTGAAGTGAAAACGGCGGCCGGTGGCCGCCGCTTTCACGATCAGGGCTTCGGGCCGCTCGCCGCCGGCGGCGGCTGCGTCACGACGCGCACCTGCGCGAGCTCGTCTTCGCTGATGATCTCGAACAGGGTCACGACCTTCTGCACGCCGCCGACGTTGCGCGCCAGGTTGGCGCCACGCGTGGCTTCGCGGTCGGTGACGCGGCCCATCAGGTAGACCACGCCGCGCTCGGTGACGACCTTGTAGGCATTGGCGAACAGGTCGCGCGAATCGACATAGCTCGCCTTGACCTTGCTGGTGATCAGCGAATCGTTCGAGCGCGTGCCGATCGACGAGTTGGGCATCACGCCCAGCTCGTTGATCACGGTCTTGACGCTCTCGATACGCGCGACGGCCTGCTCGACCGCGGCCTTGTCGGCATCGGTCGGCACCTCGCCGGTCAGCAGCACCTGGTGGTTGAAGCTGGTGACGTTGATGTGGCCCTTGTCGCCGATCGCCTGCGTGATTCGCTGCCCCGACTTGAGCTCGATGCTCTGGTCGTCGACCTGCGCACCCGAGGTGCGACGGTCGCTGGCGACCATGGCGCCGCCGACGGCCGCGCCGCCGATCAACACCGGCGCGCAAGCGCCCAGCAGCGTGGCGGCGAGCGTCGCGGCAAGCGCGGTACGCGCGAACGAAGAGCGAATGGGCTTGGTGTTGTGCATCTTGATGTGTTGGTTATGCGGTTTCCTGGTCGCCCAGCAACTGCGTGTCGACGGCGTCGCACAGGCAGTGCAGCACCAGCAGATGAACCTCGTGTACGCGCGCCGCGCGTTCGTGCGGCACGCACAGCGCGACATCGGTCTCGGTCAGCCGCGCCGTCAGCGCGCCGCCGCCACGGCCGGTCAGCGCGATCACGGTCATGTCCTTGTCGTGCGCGGCGTCGACCGCCGCCAGCACGTTGACGGCCTCGCCGCTGACCGACATCGCGATCAGCACGTCGCCGGGATTGCCCAGCGCCTGGACCTGCTTGGCGTAGACCTGGTCGAAGCCCTGGTGAGTGCCGATCGCCGACATCACGACCGCATCGGCCACCAGCGCCAAGGCCGCGAGGCCGGGGCGGTCGCGCTCGAAGCGGCCGACGAAGGCCGAGGCGAATCGCTGCGAGATGGCCGCCGACGCGCCGTTGCCGCACAAGAGCACCTTGCCGCCGGCCGTGATGCAGCCGAGCACCGCCTGCGCGGCATCGGCAATGGGACGGGCGAGGACTTCGGCCGCCTGGTACTTCAGGTCGGCGCTGTCGAAGAACTGTTGCTGAATACGCTGTTCGAGCATGACGAAATCATATGACACGGTGTTCTATGGGCCGTTCCTTCGTCCTGCAAACAATTGTTTGCCGCTTCATTCGCCGGCATCGAAGGCGGCGCGAAGCCATTCGATGCGATCCCCATCGATCGCGACGACATCGAAGCGGCACGGCGGCGGTGACGCATGGCGCGAGGCGAGGAAGTGCCTTGCCGCGAACACGATGCGCGCCCGCTTGCGCAGGCCGATGCTGGCCGCCGCGCCGCCGTGGCGCGACGAGGCTCTCGAACGCACCTCGACGAACACCAGCGTGCCGTCGCGATCGCGCAGGATCAGGTCGACCTCGCCGGCCGCAGCGCTCGGGCCGCGCGCGACTCGATAATTGCGCTCGACCAGCCGCAGCCCCGCGGCCAGCAGGTGCGCCAGGGCCTGCGCCTCGCCCGCATCGCCGAGCACCTTCGTCGCCGACTTCCTTGTGAACATCGACCACGCCTCCGCGCTGCAGCGCCTTGCCGAGCAGATCGCCGGCGCGCAGCAGTATCCCAAAGGCACGCTCTACGTCGTCGCGACGCCGATCGGCAACCTGGCCGACCTGACGCTGCGCGCAGTGCATGCGCTCGGCCTGGTCGATGCGGTGGCCTGCGAGGACACGCGCGTCACCGGCCAGCTGCTGCGCCAGCTCGGCCTGTCCAAGCCGCTGGTCGCGCTGCACGAGCACAACGAGAGCGAGGCCGCTGCGGCGATCGTCCAGCGCTTGGCGGCCGGCGAGCGCATCGCCTATGCCAGCGATGCCGGCACGCCGGCCGTGAGCGACCCAGGCGCTCGCCTCGCGGCCGCGGTGCGCTCGGCCGGCCATCGCGTGCTGCCGTTGCCGGGCGCCAGCAGCGTCGTCACGGCCTTGAGCGCAGCAGGCGACGTGCATGGCACGGGATTTCGCTTCGTCGGCTTCGCCGGCAGCAAGGCGGCCGAGCGCGACGCGACGCTGGCTCGCGTCGCGGCCGACGAGGGCACCTCGGTGCTGTTCGAGGCACCGCATCGCATCGATGCGCTGGCCGGCGCGATGGCGGCGGCGCTCGGCGCTCGTCCGGTGACCGTCTGTCGCGAGTTGACCAAGCAGTTCGAGGAGATCGCGACGCTGGCGGCCGAGGCCTTCCCCGCTTGGCTCGACAGCGACGCCCAGCGACACAAGGGCGAGTTCGTGCTGGTCGTCCACGCCAAACCGGCCGCGCCGGCCGATGCGGCCACTGCCTTGCCGCCGGCCGCCGAGCACCTGCTGCAAGTGCTGATGGCCGAGCTGCCGCTCAAGCAGGCGGTCTCGCTCGCGGCCGAGGCCAGCGGCGCGCCTCGCAATGCCCTGTACGCCCGCGCGCTGGCCCTGCGCGACGGCGACGACCAGGCACCCGACTGAGCGCCTTTTCCGATCGCGGCCATCGCCAGGCTTGAACCCCGGGCGGTGCATCGCTACCTAGAATGGCTTCGGCCCCGTTGCCGCACGATTGGACCGCCATGATTTCGCGCGAACCCACCCTCGAACGCCTCGCCACCGCCAAGAGCCTGCTGCTCGAACCCTACGGGCTCGACGAGGCCAAGCTCGCGCAGGCGCTGCGCGTGATCGGCGAGCACCGCATCGACGACGCCGACCTGTATTTCCAGTACACGCGCAGCGAGGGCTGGAGCCTGGAGGAAGGCATCGTCAAGAGCGGCAGCTTCGGCATCGACCAGGGGGTCGGCGTGCGCGCGGTGGCCGGCGAGAAGACCGCCTTCGCCTACAGCGACGACATCTCCGAAGCCGCCCTGCTCGACGCCGCGCGCACCGTGCGCACGATCGCCGCGGCCGGCCAGAGCAAGCGCGTCAAGGTCGGCGGCGCGCCGACGATCGCCGGCAGCCGCGTGCTCTACGCGCCGATGGACCCGATCGCAACGCTCGATTCGACGCAGAAGATCGCGCTGCTCGAGAAGGTCGAGAAGATGGCGCGCGCCAAGGATCCGCGCATCGTGCAGGTGATGGCGGGCCTGGCCGGCGAATACGACGTGGTGCTGATCGCGCGCGCCGACGGCACGATCGCGGCCGACGTGCGCCCGCTGGTGCGCCTGTCGGTCACCGTGATCGCCGAGCAGAACGGCCGTCGCGAGATGGGCACGGGCGGCGGCGGCGGTCGCTTCGGTCTCGGCTTCTTCCATGACGGCGTGATCGCGCAATACGTCGACCAGGCGGTCGATGCGGCGCTGGTCAACCTGGAGTCGCGCCCGGCGCCGGCCGGCGAAATGTCGGTCGTGCTCGGCCCGGGCTGGCCGGGCGTGCTGCTGCACGAAGCGATCGGCCACGGCCTCGAGGGCGACTTCAACCGCAAGGGCTCGAGCGCGTTCTCGGGCCGCGTCGGCCAGCGCGTCGCCGCCAAGGGCGTCACCGTGCTCGACGACGGCACCCTGCCCGATCGCCGCGGCAGCCTCAACATCGACGACGAGGGCCACGCCAGCCAGCGCAACGTGCTGATCGAGGACGGCATCCTCAAGGGCTACATCCAGGATTCGCTCAATGCACGCCTGATGAAGGTCGCCCCGACCGGCAACGGCCGCCGCGAAAGCTATGCCCATTTGCCGATGCCGCGCATGACCAACACCTACATGCTGGCCGGCGATCGCAGCAAGGACGAGATCGTCGCGTCGATCCAGCGCGGCCTGTACGCCACCAACTTCGGTGGCGGCCAGGTCGACATCACGAGCGGCAAGTTCGTGTTCTCGGCCAGCGAAGCCTTCTGGGTCGAGAACGGCAAGATCCAGTACCCGGTCAAGGGCGCGACCATCATCGGCAACGGCCCCGACGCGCTGACGCGCGTGACGATGATCGGCAACGACCTCGAGCTCGACACCGGCGTGGGCACCTGCGGCAAGGAAGGCCAGAGCGTGCCGGTCGGCGTCGGCCAGCCGACGCTTCGCATCGACGGGCTCACCGTCGGCGGCACCGCCTGACGATGAACGCGGACGCGGCCGGCTGGCATGTGAATGCCGAGGCCGGCGAGGCCGACGCGAACTGGGTCGACGAGCAGCTGCACCGCTTCAACCTCGCGTCGGCGCCGCTCGACCAGGTGCGGCCGCTGCGCGTGATCGTCACTGCCGCCGACGGTGCGCGGCTCGGTGGCGCGGTCGGACGCACTTGGGGCGAATGCTGCGAGCTGCAGCAGATCGCGGTCGATCCCAGCGCGCGCAGCCGGGGTGTCGGCAGTGCCGTCATGGCCGCCTTCGAAGCCGAGTCACGCGCGCGTGGCTGCCGGCTCGTCTACCTCGAGACCTTCAGCTTCCAGGCCGCGCCGTTCTACGAACGCCTCGGCTACAAGCGCACTCATTCGACCGAGGGCTTTGCCCCAGGCATCGTCAAGCACCTGTACGAAAAGCGCCTCGACCAGGCTTGACGCACCGCACAAGCCCCATGCTAAATTCCGGCCCATGCGTTTCGCTGCCTACTTTTTTGGCTACTTTTGGTTCTCGCACCGCCCCGGCGGAGGAGAGGCCAGCGTGACAGCCGAATAAGCAGCAACGCAGACCGAATCCCCAAACCGCCGGGCCCCAAGCCCGGCGGTTTTTTTTCGCCCGGGCGCAAAGACCGGCCAGCGCCACCAGAAAGACCGCCGCCATGAACGCCACCCACGTCTCCGCGCCCGAAGGCTGGACGCCGCCCGTCGACAAGACCAGCCAGACCGACGACGAGCGCATCGTCGACGTGGTGCCGCTGCCGCCGCCCGAACACCTGATCCGCTTCTTCCCGATCCGCGGCACGCCGGTCGAGGAGCTCGTGGTCCAGACGCGCCGGCGCATCAAGGACATCATCCATGGCCGTGACGACCGCCTGCTGGTGGTCATCGGGCCGTGCTCGATCCACGATCCGGCCGCCGCGATGGAGTACGCGCGCCGCCTGCGCGTCGAGCGCGACAAGTACGCCGACACGCTCGAGATCGTGATGCGCGTGTACTTCGAGAAGCCGCGCACCACCGTCGGCTGGAAAGGCCTGATCAACGATCCCTACCTCGACGAGAGCTACCGCATCGACGAAGGCCTGCGCATCGCGCGCCAGCTGCTGGCCGAGATCGGCCGGCTCGGCCTGCCGGCCGGCAGCGAGTTCCTCGACGTGATCTCGCCGCAGTACATCGGCGACCTGATCAGCTGGGGCGCGATCGGCGCGCGCACCACCGAAAGCCAGGTCCACCGCGAGCTCGCGTCGGGGCTGTCGGCGCCGATCGGCTTCAAGAACGGCACCGACGGCAACATCAAGATCGCGACCGACGCGATCCAGGCCGCGAGCCGGCCGCACCACTTCCTGTCGGTGCACAAGAACGGGCAGGTCGCGATCGTCGAGACCAACGGCAACCAGGACTGCCACGTGATCCTGCGCGGTGGCAAGACGCCGAACTACGACGCGCAAAGCGTCGATGCCGCGTGTCGCGAGCTGAGCGCCTCCAAGCTCGTGCCGACGCTGATGGTCGACTGCTCGCACGCCAACAGCAGCAAGCAACACCGCAAGCAGATCGAGGTGGCCGGCGACATCGCTCGCCAGATCACCGGCGGCAGCCGCCAGATCTTCGGCGTGATGGTCGAGAGCCACCTTCAAGAAGGCAACCAGAAGTTCAGCGCCGGCAAGGACGACCCCGCCCAGCTGCAATACGGCTGCAGCATCACCGACGCCTGCATCGGCTGGGAAGACTCGCTCGGCGTGCTCGGCGTTCTCTCGGATGCCGTGCGTGCGCGCCGGGGCTAGGATGGGCTAGCCGGCCGATCGCCGAGGAGGCGCCCCACCATGAGAAGCGAAGTCATCGTCCGCTTCGGACCCGAGCAGGAGATCTCGTTGCCGCTCGACGGCATCGAGCCGATGAGATCCGAGGAAGGTCGCCACTGGCTGGACGAGCAGTTCGTGCTGCACGAATGCTCGCCGCTCAAGCCGACCGGCAAGGTATTGATCGCCGACAAGCTGCTGGCGATTCCGGTCGCGCTCGGCGCTCTGCAGTTCGAGGATGCCGCCTGGGCGCGCGACTTCGCGCGCGCGGCCAGCGCTGCGCTCGGCAAGCCGCTCGTGCGTGTGGATGTCGAGGCGCTGACGGTCAGCTACTGATCGCCCGAGTCGGCCTGAGCGCCGCGCAGCTTGGGGCTCTTCCAGTAGACGTCGTCGCCGCCCAGGCCGTCTAGGTTGGCGCGGTTGAGCACGCGCGCCAGCACGAACAGCAGGTCCGACAGGCGGTTCAGGTACTGCCTGGGCGCGGCACGCACCGCGCCCGGCTCGGCCAGATCGAGCGCGACGACCGCGCGCTCGGCACGCCGCGCGATCGTGCGCCCGACATGCGAAATCGCCGCGCTGCGCGTGCCGGCCGGCAAGATGAACTCCTGCAGCCGCGGCAGCGTCGCGTTGTGCTCGGCCAGCGCGGCGTCGAGCGCGGCGACCGCGTCGTCGGCCAAGAGCGTGTAGCCGGGGATCGACAGCTCGCCGCCGAGGTTGAACAGCTCGTGCTGGATGTCGACCAGCAAGCGACGCACGCCGTCGGGCAGCGGCTCGGCCAGCAACAGGCCGAGCATCGAATTGAGTTCGTCGACGTCGCCCATCGCCTGCACACGCAGGTGGTCCTTGGGCACGCGCGTGCCGTCACCGAGGCCGGTCGTGCCGTCGTCGCCGGTGCGGGTCGAGATCTGGGTGAGTCGGTGGCCCATGGTGGTGTGCACTTCTTTCCGCGTTGCCAGCATGCATTGTGAAGCGAGGCGGCGGGCCGGCTTCCTACAATGGCCGAAACGACGCGGCGACGCGCGAGGAGACAGCAGTGAACGCTCCGCACGAACTGACGCCCAGGTTGCACCCGCGGCCCTTGCCCGCCGCGATGATCGAAACCTTGCGCACCCGCTTCGGCGAGCGCTGCTCGACGGCCCGCGCGGTGCGCGAGCAGCACGGCCGCGACGAATCGCCGTTCGACGTGCCGCCGCCGGAGGTGGTCGTCTACTGCGAGAGCACCGAGGAAGTGGCCGAGGTCGTCGCGCTGGCGAGCCGCCACGAAGTGCCGGTCATTCCCTATGGCGCCGGCTCCTCGCTCGAAGGCCATCTGCTCGCGGTGCAAGGCGGCGTCTCGATCGACCTGTCGCGCATGAATCGTGTGCTGCACGTCCACGCCGAGGACCTCACGGTCAGCGTGCAGGCCGGCGTCACGCGCATGCAGCTCAATCGCGAGATCAAGGACACCGGCCTGTTCTTCCCGATCGACCCCGGCGCCGACGCGACGATCGGCGGCATGAGCGCGACGCGCGCCAGCGGCACGAACGCGGTGCGCTACGGCACGATGCGCGAGAACGTGCTGGGCCTGACCGTCGTGACCGCCTCAGGTGAAGTGATCCGCACCGGCACGCGCGCGCGCAAGTCGAGTGCCGGCTACGACCTCACGCGCCTGTTCGTCGGCAGCGAAGGCACGCTGGGCGTGATGACCGAGGTGACGTTGCGCCTGTATCCGCTGCCCGAGGCGGTGTCGGCGGCGATCTGCTCGTTCCCGAGCGTCGACGCGGCGGTGCGCACGACGATCGGCATCATCCAGCTGGGCGTTCCGATCGCGCGCTGCGAGCTGCTCGACGCCCATGCGATCCGCGCCGTCAACGCGCACGACAAGCTGGGCCTGCGCGAGGCGCCGATGCTCCTGATGGAGTTTCACGGCAGCGAGGCCGGCGTGCGCGAGCAGGCCGAGACGGTGCAGGAGTTCGCGCGCGAGCACGGCGGTGCCGACTTCCAATGGGCCACGACGCCCGAGGAGCGCACGCGGCTGTGGACCGCACGCCATCACGCCTACCTTTCGGGGCTGCAGATGCGCCCGGGCTGCCGCGCGGTGACCACCGACACCTGCGTGCCGATCTCACGCCTGGCCGACTGCATCAACGAGACGGTCGCCGAGGTGGAGGCCAGCGGCCTGCCCTACTTCATCGTCGGCCATGTCGGCGACGGCAATTTCCACGTCGCCTATCTGATCGACCCTGCCCTGCCCGATGAACGCGCGCTGGCGGAGCGCCTCAGCGAGCAGCTCGTCACGCGCGCGCTGCGCATGGAGGGCACTTGCACCGGCGAGCACGGCATCGGCCTGCACAAGATGGGCTTCCTGCTCGACGAGGCCGGTGCCGGAACGGTCGAGCTGATGCGCTCGGTCAAGCGCGCGCTCGATCCGAAGAACGTGATGAACCCCGGGAAGATCTTCGAGCTCTGATCAGTGTTTCGGGCCGGGCGCGGTCCAGCGCTTGCTGATCTCGCCCTTGCCGTCGATGCTCTCGAGGTGGGCGTCGAAGCCCCACAGCCGCGCGACGTGCTTGAGCACCTCGGCGGTCGCGTCACCCAGCGGCCGGTCGTTGTGCTGCACATGACGCAGCGTGAGTGAACGGTCGCCGCGCAGGTTGACGTTCCAGACCTGGATGTTGGGCTCACGCGAGCCGAGGTCGTACTGGTGCGACATCGCCTCGCGCAGGCGGCGGTAGCCCGACTCGTCGTGGATCGCGCTGACCTCGTACTCGCTCTCGCGCTCGTCGTCCTTGATCGCGAACAGCCGGAACTCGCGCATCATCCGCGGGCTCAGGTACTGGCCGACGAAGCTCTCGTCCTTGAAATTGCGCATCGCGTGGTCGATCGTCTCGAGCCAGTCGCGACCGGCGATCTCGGGGAACCAGTGACGGTCTTCATCGGTCGGCTTCTCGCAGATGCGCTTGATGTCGTTGTACATCGCGAAGCCCAGCGCATACGGATTGATGCCGCTGTAGCCCGGGTGGTTGACCGGCGGCTGGAAGATCACGTTGGTGTGCGACTTCAGCCACTCGACCATCATGCCGTCGGACAGATGGCCGTTGTCGTACATCGTGTTGAGCAGCTTGTGGTGCCAGAACGTGGCCCAACCCTCGTTCATGACCTGGGTCTGGCGCTGCGGATAGAAGTACTGCGCGACCTTGCGCACGATGCGCACGATCTCGCGCTGCCAGGGCTCGAGCAGCGGCGCGTTCTTCTCGATGAAGTACAGCAGGTTCTCCTGCGGCTCGCTCGGAAAGCGCGCGGCCGAAGCCTCCTGCGCCTTCTCGGCCTTTCGCGGCAGCGTGCGCCACAGGTCGTTGACCTGGCGCTGCGCATAGGCCTCGCGGTCCTCGCGCATCGCGCGCTCCTGCGCGAGGCTGAGCTTGCTCGGGCGGCGATAGCGGTCGACGCCGTGGTTCATCAGCGCATGGCAGGAATCGAGCAGGTCCTCGACCGCGTCGACGCCATGGCGCTCCTCGCACTCGGTGATGTAGTTCTTCGCGTAGACCAGGTAGTCGATGATCGACGACGCGTCGGTCCACATGCGAAACAGGTAATTGCCCTTGAAGAAGCTGTTGTGGCCGTAGGCCGCATGCGCGATCACCAGCGCCTGCATCGCCATCGTGTTCTCCTCCATCAGGTAGCTGATGCAGGGGTTCGAGTTGATGACGATCTCGTAGGCCAGGCCCATGTGGCCGCGCTTGTAGTTCTTCTCGGTCGAGATGAATTCCTTGCCGAAGCTCCAGTGCCGATAGTTCACCGGCATGCCCACCGAGGAGTAGGCGTCCATCATCTGCTCGGCGGTGATGATCTCGAGCTGGTTCGGATAGGTGTCCAGGCCGAAGCGCTTCGCGGTCGCGCGGATCTCGGTGTGGTACTCCTCGATCAGCTCGAACGACCAGTCGCTCGATGGCGTCAGCGGCTGGCTCGAGCGCGGCACGGTTTCCATGTCGGCGGCGCGGCGCACGCGCTGGCGCGGGGTGTCCTCGGTCACCTCGAACAGGTCGGGCGTCGAGTCGGCGGCGATCTCCTGCTTGCGGGCCATGTCTCGCCTTTTCGGTTGCTGGCGCGGCAGCCTATTCGGCGGCCACGCCTTCCTTCTTGAACAGATCCCTGAACACAGGGTAGATCTGCGATGGCTCCAGCACCTTGCGCATCGCGAAGTGCGCGTGCGTCTCGGCGATCTGGGCGTATTCCTCCCACAGGTTCTGCTCGGGCTCGGCGACCTGCACGTAGGCGAAATAGCGCACCAGCGGCAGCAACTGATCGCAGACCAGCTCGCGACAGCGGCCGCTGTCGTGGTGCCAGTTGTCGCCGTCGCTCGCCTGCGCGGCGTAGATGTTCCATTCGCTGCTCGGGTAACGCGCGTCGATGATCTCTTTCATCAGCACCAGCGCGCTCGAGACGACGGTGCCGCCGGTCTCGGTGGCGTGGAAGAAGTCGTGCTCGTTGACCTCTTGCGCCTGCGTGTGGTGGCGGATGAAGACCAGGTCGATCTTGTCGTAGTGCCGCGTCAGGAAAAGGTACAAGAGGATGTAGAAGCGCTTGGCCAGATCCTTGCGCGCCTCGTCCATCGAACCCGAGACGTCCATCAGGCAGAACATGACGGCCTTGGTCGTCGGCACCGGCACCTTGACGCGGCTGCGGTAGCGCAGGTCGATCGGGTCGAGGTAGGGAATGCGGCCGATGCGATCGCGCAGGAAGGTGATGCGTGTCTCGAGCTCCTTGATCTCGCGCTTGCGCAGCTCGCGATCGGCCTCGGTGTCGGCATGCGGCTGCGAACGCGTTCTCTCGAGCCGCTCCTCCAGCTCGCGCAGCTCGATGCGCGCGTCGGCGCCGATCGCGATGCGCCGGCCGATCGCGCCGCGCAGCGAGCGCACGACGTGCAGGTTGTTCGGCGTGCCGTCGCTGCTGAAGCCGGCACGCTGGCTCTTCCACTCCGGCACTTCGGCCAGCTGTGTCTTCACCATGTTGGGCAAGGCGAGATCCTCGAAGAAGACCTCCATGAACTCATCCTTGCTGAGGTGGAAGACGAAATCGTCCTCGCCCTCGCCGGAGTCGCTCGCCTGGCCGCCGCCGCGGCCCTGGCCGCCGCCGCCCTCGGGCCGCTTGATGCGGTCGCCGGCGACGTACTCGCGGTTGCCCGGATGCACCATCTCGCGCGAGCCGCCCTGGCCGTGGTGGAACACCGGCTCGGAGACATCTCGCTTGGGCAGCGTGATGTCCTCGCCGCGCTCGATGTCGCGGATGCCGCGGTCGCTGACGGCCTTGCGCACCGCCTCGCGGATCTGCCCCTTGTAGCGGCGCAGGAAGCGTTCGCGGTTGCCGACGGACTTGTTCTTGCCCTGCAACCGGCGATCGATGATCTGCTGCAGACCCATGCGATGCCTACTCGTGGTTCAACGTCACCGACTCAGCTGCTCTTGCGCACACGCAGGTACCACTCGCACAGCAGGCGAACCTGCTTGGAGGTGTAGCCCTTGTCGACCATGCGCTGCACGAAGTTCTCATGCTTCTTGGCCTCGTCGGCGCTGGCCTTGGCGTTGAAGCTGATGACCGGCAGCAGCTCCTCGGTGTTCGAGAACATCTTCTTCTCGATCACCGTGCGCAGCTTCTCGTAGCTGGTCCACAGCGGGTTCTTGCCGGCGTTGCTGGCGCGCGCGCGCAGCACGAAGTTGACGATCTCGTTGCGGAAATCCTTCGGGTTGGCGATGCCGGCCGGCTTCTCGATCTTCTCGAGCTCGGAGTTCAGCGCCTGGCGATCGAACACCTCGCCGGTGTCGGTGTCGCGGTACTCCTGGTCCTGGATCCAGTAGTCGGCATAGGTGACGTAGCGGTCGAAGATGTTCTGGCCGTACTCGCTGTAGCTCTCGAGGTAGGCGGTCTGGATCTCCTTGCCGATGAACTCCGCATAGCGCGGCGCCAGCAGCTCCTTCACGTAGCCGATGTACTTCTGCTCCTGCTCGGCCGGGAACTGCTCGCGCTCGATCTGCTGTTCGAGCACGTACATCAGGTGCACCGGATTGGCCGCGACTTCGGAGGAATCGAAGTTGAAGACCTTCGAGAGGATCTTGAACGCGAAGCGCGTCGAGATGCCGCTCATGCCCTCGTCGACGCCGGCGTAGTCGCGGTACTCCTGGTAGCTCTTGGCGCGCGGGTCGGTGTCCTTGAGGTTCTCGCCGTCGTAGACCAGCATCTTGGAATACAGCGACGAGTTCTCCGGCTCCTTGAGCCGCGTCAGCACCGCGAACTGCGCCATCATCTTCAGCGTGCCCGGCGCGCAGGTTGCCTCGGCCAGCGACGAGCCGCGGATCAGCTTGTCGTAGATCTTGATTTCCTCGCTGACGCGCAGGCAGTACGGCACCTTGACGATGTAGATGCGGTCGAGGAAGGCCTCGTTGTTCTTGTTGTTGCGGAAGGCCTTCCACTCGCTCTCGTTGGAGTGGGCCAGCACGACGCCGTCGAACGGGATCGCGCCGAAGCCTTCGGTGCCCTTGAAGTTGCCTTCCTGCGTGGCCGTCAGCAGCGGATGCAGCACCTTGATCGGCGCCTTGAACATCTCGACGAACTCGAGCAGGCCCTGGTTGGCCAGGCACAGGCCGCCGGAGTAGCTGTAGGCGTCCGGGTCGTCCTGCGCATAGCTTTCGAGCTTGCGGATGTCGACCTTGCCGACCAGGGAGCTGATGTCCTGGTTGTTCTCGTCGCCCGGCTCGGTCTTGCTGACCGCGATCTGCTTGAGCACCGAGGGATGGCGCTTGACGACGCGGAACTTGCGGATGTCGCCGCCGAACTCCTCGAGCCGCTTGACGGCCCACGGCGACAGGATGCGCTGCAGGTAGCGCCGCGGGATGCCGTATTCCTTCTCGAGGATGGGGCCGTCCTCGTCGGCGCTGAACAGGCCCAGCGGCGACTCGTTCACCGGCGAGCCCTTGAGCGCGTAGAACGACACGTGCTCCATCAGCTGCTTGAGCCGCTCGGCGATCGAGCTCTTGCCGCCGCCGACCGGGCCGAGCAGATACAGGATCTGCTTCTTCTCTTCGAGCCCTTGCGCGGCATGGCGGAAGTAGGACACGACCTGCTCGATCGAGTCTTCCATGCCGTAGAACTCGGCGAACGCCGGGTAGCGCTTGATGACCTTGTTGGCGAACAAACGCGACAGGCGCTGATCGTTGCGCGTGTCGACCATCTCGGGCTCGCCTATCGCCTGCAGCATGCGCTCGGCCGCGGTGGCGTAGGCCAAGGGGTCGCGCTTGCAGATGTCGAGGTACTCCTCGAGGCTGAGTTCCTCTTCACGACTGCGCTCGTAACGCGCGGTGAAGCTGCTGATCACATCCATGCCAGTCCTCCTAGACCGCTTGCGGAGGCGGCGTCGCCACGGTGCACGAAGGTGCCGGTGCGGCGCTGCCTGTGGATCGTCTCAAACCGAACTGATCGAAACAACGGATCCGAGTTCGCGTCACCTCTACATTCGTCGATGGCGACGCGGGCGTTGCCTTCATAACGCCGGTCGACACCTGGCAATTCACTCGATACGTCGGACCCAGTGCAAGAAGGATGCCCCCCTTCGGCGCTGACCGCCAGCCCCCACCGCGCCCGCCTTCAAGCTCTAACGCGCCTGTGTCGGCCGCACGGCTCAGGGTTGCCACCAATCTATCGCGTTTCGAGAACGCGTGCCGCTTCAATATTGCACTTGGCTGCGCTCGTTTGATCAGCTTAGTCTGCGCACGCCGCAGCATCCCCGGCTCGTGGGTGCGATCAAAGACGGAGACAGGATCATGGCTTTCCCCCGCCTTACGCGTTGCGTGCTCGCCATTGCCGCCGGCGTCGCCCTCGGCACCCAGGCCCTGGCCGCCGGTCCGCTGCAAAAGCTCGGCAAGCCCGAGGGCCGCGTCGACATCGTCGCCTGGCCCGGTTACATCGAGCGCGGCGAGACCGACAAGAACTTCGACTGGGTCACCGCCTTCGAGAAGCAGACCGGCTGCAAGGTCAACGTGAAGACCGCCGGCACCTCCGACGAGATGGTCGCGCTGATGAACGAAGGCGGCTTCGACCTCGTCACCGCCTCCGGCGACGCCTCGATGCGCCTGGTGGCCGGCAAGCGCGTGCAGCCGATCAACACTGCGCTGATCCCGAGCTTCAAGAACGTCGATCCGCGGCTGCAGAAAGCGCCGTGGCACTTCGTCGGCAACCAGCATTACGGCACGCCTTACCAGTGGGGCTGGAATGTGCTGATGTACAACACCAACGTCTTCAAGGGCGCGGCACCGAACAGCTGGAAGGTCGTGTTCGAGGAACAGACCCTGCCCGACGGCAAGAGCAACAAGGGCCGCGTGCAGGCCTTCGACGGGCCGATCTACATCGCCGACGCGGCGCTTTACCTGAGGAAGACCAAGCCCGAGCTGGGCATCGTCGACCCCTACGAGCTCAACGAGGCGCAGTACAAGGCCGCACTGGAGCTGCTGCGCGGCCAGCGCAAGATCGTCGGGCGCTACTGGCACGACGCTTTCGTGCAGATCGACGACTTCACCAACGAGGGCGTGGTCGCGAGCAGCAGCTGGCAGTTCCAGGCCAACATCCTGAAGAGCAAGAGCCGCCCGATCGCGACCGTGGTGCCGGTCGAGGGCGCCACCGGCTGGGCCGACACGACGATGCTGCACAGCGAGGCCAAGCATCCGAACTGCGCCTACCTGTGGATGGAGCACTCGCTGAGCGCCAAGCTGCAAGGCGACCTGGCCGCCTGGTTCGGCTCGGTGCCGGCCGTGCCCGCCGCCTGCAAGGGCAACAAGCTGCTCGGCGACGACGGCTGCGCGCGCCAGGGCTACGACGCCTTCGAGAAGATCTCGTTCTGGAAGACGCCCACCACCAAGTGCGCGTCGCAGAAGGACCAGTGCGTGCCCTACCACCGCTGGGTGACCGATTACATCGCCGTGCTCGGCGGACGCTGATGACGGCTGCGGTCACGCTCGAAGGCGTTTCCTGCGCCTTCGGACCCGCCCACGCCCGCGTGCGCGCCGTCGACGGCGTGGACCTGACGATCGAGGCGGGCGAGTTCTTCACGCTGCTCGGGCCTTCGGGCTCGGGCAAGACGACCTGCCTGCGCATGATCGGCGGCTTCACGCTGCCGAGCGCCGGGCGCATCCTGATCGGCGGCCAGGATGTCACCGATGCGGCACCGTATGCGAGGCCGGTGAACACGGTGTTCCAGGACTACGCGCTGTTCCCGCACATGTCGGTGCGCGACAACGTCGCCTACCCGCTGATGGTGCGCGGCGTCGCGCGTGCCGAACGCGAACGACGCGCCGACGAGCTGCTGGCCCTGGTGCGCCTGCCCGACGCCGGCACGCGCCGTCCGGCGCAGCTGTCGGGCGGCCAGCGCCAACGCGTCGCGCTGGCGCGCGCGCTGGTCGGCCAGCCGCAGGTGCTGCTGCTCGACGAGCCGCTCGGCGCGCTCGACCTGAAGCTGCGCGAGCAGATGCAGACCGAGCTGAAGGCGCTGCAGCGACGCCTGGGCATCACCTTCCTGTTCATCACCCACGACCAGCACGAAGCGCTGTCGATGAGCGACCGCGTCGGCGTGTTCAACCGCGGCCGGCTCGAGCAGGTCGCGACGCCGCGGCAGATCTACGAGGCGCCGGCGACGCGCTTCGTCGCGGAGTTCGTCGGCGCGGCCAACGTGCTCGACGGCGAGCTGGCGCGGCGACTGACCGGCCTGCCGTGCGCGATGCTGCGCCCGGAGCGTGTTCGGCTCGCGACCGATGCCGCGAAGGCGCGGCTGTCGGCGCCGGTCAGCGAGCTGCAGTACTTCGGCTCGCACCTGCGCGTGCGCGTCGCGCTCGACGGCGCCACGACGCTGGCCGCCGACCTGCCGGCCACCGCGACGCCGCCCGAGCCCGGCGCGATGCTGCACCTCGACTGGGACGCCGACGCGGTCCACGCGCTGGCGAACGGGCCGTGAGCGCGGCGCTCGCCCTGCCCTCGCAAGGTACCCGGCGGCGCGTCAGCGACGTGCTGGCGACGCGCCCGCGCGCGCTGCTCGCGCTGCTGCTGATCCCGCCGCTGCTGTGGTTCGGCGTGATCTACCTGGGCTCGCTGTTCACGCTGCTGGCCAACAGCTTCTTCCAGCTCGACGAGTTCTCCGGCCTGGTGCTGCGCGAGTTCACGTTCAAGAACTACCTCGCGCTGCTCGAGCCGGCCAACCTCGATGTCGCCGCCCGCACCACGGGCATGGCACTTGCCGTCACGCTGGCTTGTGCCGCGATCGGGTTTCCGGTCGCCTACTACATGGCGCGCCACGCGCGCGGCTGGACCAAGGCGCTTTGCTACATCGCGGTGATGCTGCCGCTGTGGTCGAGCTACCTGGTGCGGCTGTATGCGTGGAAGCTGCTGCTCGCGAAGGAAGGTGCGATTTCGTGGCTGGCGGCGCAGCTGCACCTGACGTGGCTGCTCGACGCGCTGCTCGCGCTGCCGGTGATCGGCGGCCACTCGCTGTCGTTCTCGGCGCTGGGCACCTTCATCGTCTTCGTCTACATGTGGCTGCCGTTCATGATCCTGCCGGTGCAGGCGGCGATCGAGCGGATCGCGCCCTCGCTGGTCGAGGCCTCGGGCGATCTGGGCGCGACGCCGGCACAGACCTTCCGGCGCGTGATCCTGCCGCTGGCCTGGCCGGGCATCGCCGCCGGCTCGATCTTCACGTTCTCGCTGACGCTGGGCGACTACATCATTCCGCAGGTGATCGGCGACTCGACGCTGTACATCGGCCAGGTCGTCTACGTGCAGCAAGGCGTGGCCGGCAACATCCCGTTCGCAGCGGCGTTCTCGCTGGTGCCGATCGTCGTGATCGGCCTGTACCTGTGGTTCGCGAAGCGCCAAGGAGCCTTCGATGCGCTCTGACGGCCCCTCGCTCGCGTTGCGGCTGGCCGCCTGGGGCGGGCTCGCCTTCCTTCACATCCCGCTCGCGCTGATCGTGCTGTATGCGTTCAGCGCCGAGGACAAGAGCTACGTGTTCCCCCCGCCGGGCCTCACGACGCAGTGGTTCGCCGTCGCGCTCGGCCGCGACGACGTCTGGCGCGCGATCGGCCTGTCGCTGCAGGTCGCCGCCTGCAGCACGCTGGTCGCGCTGGTGCTGGGGACGCTGGCCGCCGGTGCCTTGGCGCGCACGCGCTTCTTCGGGCGCGATGCGATCAACCTGCTCTTGATCCTGCCGATCGCCTTGCCGGGCATCGTCACCGGCATCGCGCTGCGCTCGTCGTTCGGCAGCTTCGAGATCCCGTTCTCGTTCTGGACCATCGTGATCGGCCACGCGACCTTCTGCGTGGTCGTGGTCTACAACAACGCGGTCGCGCGGCTGCGTCGCCTGAGCCCTTCGCTGATCGAGGCCTCGATGGACCTCGGCGCCGATGCCTTCCAGACCTTGCGCTACGTGATCGCGCCGCAGCTCGGTTCGGCGCTGCTGGCCGGCGGCCTGCTCGCGTTCGCGCTGAGCTTCGACGAAGTCATCGTCACCACCTTCACCGCGGGCCAGCAGACGACGCTGCCGATCTGGATGCTGCAGGAGCTGATCCGCCCGCGCCAGCGCCCGGTCACCAACGTGGTCGCCGTGATCATCATCGCGCTGACCTTCGTGCCCATTCTTTGCGCCTACTGGCTCACGCGCGGCGACGAGCAGCCGTCGTCGCGCTGAGCCCTTCGCTTCATCCTGAGGAGACCGCCATGAGCACCGCATCCTTCGACACCGAACTGCTGATCGACGGCGCCTTCCAGCGCGGCGAAGGCGAGGAGGAAAAGGTCCTCAATCCCGCCACCGGCGAGCTGCTGGCAAGCGTGCCCGAGGCCTCGCTCGAGCAGGTCAACCGCGCGGTCTCGGCGGCCGCGCGCGCCTTCGACGGCTGGAGCGAGACGGTGCCGATGGAGCGCTCGCGCCTGCTGCTCAAGCTCGCCGACGCGATCGAGTCCAACGCCGAGAAGCTCGCGCGCATCGAGTCGCTCAACTGCGGCAAGCCCTATGTGCGCGCGCTCGGCGACGAGCTGCCCGCCGTGGCCGATTGCTTCCGATTCTTCGCCGGCGCCGCGCGCGCGATGACCGGCGCGGTTGCCGGCGAATACCTCGCCGGCCACACCAGCATGATCCGGCGCGACGCGGTCGGCGTGGTCGCGAGCATCGCGCCGTGGAACTACCCGCTGATGATGGCCGCCTGGAAGCTCGCGCCCGCGCTCGCGGCCGGCAACACCGTCGTGATCAAGCCGAGCGAGCAGACGCCGCTGACGACGCTGGCACTGGCGCGCCTCGCCGCGGAGATCTTCCCCAAGGGCGTGATCAACGTGATCTGCGGGCGCGGCGGCTCGGTCGGCCAGCCGCTGGTGGAGCACCCCAAGGTCGCGATGGTCTCGCTGACCGGCGATGTCTCGACCGGCAAGAAGATCCTGCAAAGCGCCTCGCTGAACGTCAAGCGCACCCATCTCGAGCTCGGCGGCAAGGCACCGGTGATCGTGTTCGACGACGCCGATCTCGAAGCCGTGGTCGAAGGCCTGCGCACCTTCGGCTACTACAACGCCGGCCAGGACTGCACCGCAGCCTGCCGCGTCTACGCCGGCGCGAAGATCCACGACAAGCTGGTCGCCGACCTGACGAGCGCCGTTCGCAGCATCCAGCTCGGCGCCGGTGACGACGACGGTGCCGAAGTCGGCTCGCTGATCAGCGACCGCCAGCGCAACCGAGTCGCGAGCTTCGTCGAGCGAGCGCAGATGAGCGGCCACATGGAGATCACCACCGGCGGCAAGCTGCGCGCCGGCGGCGGCTTCTTCTACGAGCCAACCGTGATCGCGGGCGCGCGCCAGGACGACGAGATCGTCAAGCGCGAGGTGTTCGGTCCGGTCGTCAGCGTCACGCGCTTTTCCGACACCGAGCAGGCGATCGCCTGGGCCAACGACAGCGACTACGGCCTCGCCTCCAGCGTCTGGACCCAGGACATCGGGCGCGCGATGCGCGTGGCCAAGAAGCTGCAGTACGGCTGCACCTGGATCAACACGCACTTCATGCTCGTCAACGAGATGCCGCATGGCGGCCTGAAGTCCAGCGGCTACGGCAAGGACCTGAGCCTGTACGCGCTCGAGGACTACACCGTGCCCCGCCACGTGATGCTCAAATTCTGAAGCCGCGCAAGACGGCGTCAGCGTTCGTCGCGTAAGCTCGCTGCGGGTGCCGCTCGGCACCCGCTTTCGCTGTTGCCGTCCCCATGTCCGAGCTGTTCCAAGACGTCCTCGCCGCGCTGCCCGATGCGCAACGCCAGCGCCTGGCCGGCGCCGCACTGGCGCCGATCGACGCGCGCACGCTGCGCGCCGATGCCTTGACGCAGCTTGCCGGCGCGCCGTTCTTCGCGCGCATGCTGGCCACGCGCGCGCAGCGCGAGACGGCGCTCGAGGCCTTCGCCTCGATGCCGCTGCCAGAGTCGATCGCGCTGCAGCTGGCCGCGCAGCGCACGCTCTACCCCGAGGCCCATGAACACGCCGTGATGGCCGGCCTGGTCGCCGGCGCCCTGTGGATGAACGTCGAGCGCACCGCGACGCGCTACGACATCGGCATGCTGGTCGCCGCCGGCGTGCTTCACGACCTGTCGATGCTGTCGGTCGACCCGGCGCTGCACGATCCGGCCCAGCCACCGCTCGACGAGCATGCGCGCGCGCAGCTGCTCGCGCATCCGCAAGCCACGGCGCGCCTGCTCGAGCCGCACCATGTCTATCCGAGCGAACTGGTGCGCGCGATCACCGAACACCATGAGCGCATCGACGGCAGCGGCTATCCGCGCGGTATCGCCGGCGAGGCGCTGAGCCCCTGGGGCCGCGTGCTGTCGATCACCGAGGTCGTCAGCGCGATGTTCGGCAGCAGCCGCGAGCACCCCGAGCTGCGGCTGTCGACGCTGCTGCGCATGAACCCGGGCCGCTACGACCCGGTGCTGGTCGAGACCGTGAGCGGCTGGCTCGCGCCGGCGCTCGAGGCCGAAGCGAGCGCCTTCGCGGCGGCCGACGATCCGCTCGTGCAGCTGCGCGCGCTGCACGCCGCGCTCGACGCCGCGCCGCGGCCCGACGGCCTCGGTCCGCGCGGCGCGGCGCTGTTCGACGACTTCCATGCGCGCCTGGCCGGCCTGCAGCGCGCGCTCGCCGATGCCGGCGTCGATGCGGCGCAGATCGGCTGGCTCGATGGCGGGCCTGCCGATGCGCGGCTGCGCGCCGAGCTGGTGCTGATCGCCCGCGAGGCGAGCTGGCAGCTGCGCATGCTGGCGCAGCAGCTGCGACGCCGCCTCGGCGCCGCACCGGTGCCCGCGCCGCTGCGTGCCTGGTTCGAGCGCGTCGAGGCGCTCGTGGCCGCCGAGGGCGGCTGACGCGGTCGCGTCAGTCGACCCGGCTGCGCGCGTCGGCCCAGTCGAGCAGCTGGCGCGCGCTCGTCGTCGCGCCGCCGCACACGATCACGAGCACGCGCCGGAACGGCCGCAGCACCGCATGGTCGCCATAAGCGACCGCCAGCGCGGCGCCGCAGGCCGGTTCGGTCAACAGCTGGTGGTCCTCGAGGAAGCGCAGCGAGGCCTGCACGGCCTGGCGATCGGTGACGACGATGCTGTGCACCGCATGCTCGTGCGCCAGCTCGAGCGCGCGCGCGCAGGCGCGGCGTGCCCCGAGCGAGGTGGCCAGGCTCGTGATCGAGCCCAGCGCGACCGATTCGCCGGCCGTGACCGAGCGCGCGAAAGCGTCCGCGCCTTGCGTCTCGACCGCGACCACCGGCACCTCGTTCCATCCGACGCGCCGCAGCCCTTCGACCACGCCGCACATCAGGCCGCCGCCGCCCACCGCGAGCACGACCGCATCGGGCCGGTCGAGGCCGATGCGCGCGGCCTCTTGCGCCACCTCGTCGATCATCGTCGCGTGGCCGTCCCACAGGAACGGATCGTCGAACGGATGGATGAAGGCGTCGCCGCGCTCGATCAGGCCGAGCGCATAGCCATTGGCCTCGGCCCAGGTGTCGCCGCGCACGATCAGCTGGGCGCGCTGCGCGGCGATGCGTTCGCGCGCTCGCGGCGTCGTCGAGCGCGGCACGACCACCAGCGTCGGCAGCGACAGCCGGCGGCCCGCATAGGCGACCGCGATGCCTGCATTGCCGCCCGACGAGCACACCAGCCGCAGCGCGCCGCTTTGCGCATAGGCGCGCGCCGCCGCTGCGATGCCGCGCAGCTTGAACGAGCCGGTCGGCTGCAGCGCCTCGAGCTTGAGCCAGACCGCGCGGTTCGCGGCGTTGCTCAGGACCTCGGAGTGGATCGTGGGAGTTCGGATGTGCATCGGCTCGCCTTCGGGTTCGTCGCGTCCGATCGCGCGACGTCACGCGCCACGCGATCGAAGTAGGTGCGCATCACGCGCAGGTAGTGCGCGTCGTTGAGCAGGAAGCCGTCGTGGCCGTAGGGTCCGTCGATGTTGGCGTAGTGCACCTGCTTGTTCACGCGGCGCAGCGCGCCGACGATCTCCTTCGAGCGCGCCGGACTGAAGCGCCAGTCCTGCGCGAACGAGACGACGAGGAACTGCGCGTTCGTCTCGGCCAGCGCCGCAGCGAGATCGCCGCGGCCGTGGTCGCGCGCCGGATCGAAGTAGTCGAGCGCCTTGGTGATGCGCAGGTAGGCGTTGGCGTCGAAGTCGTCGGCGAACTTGTTGCCCAGATGGTGCAGGTAGGACTCGACCTCGAACTCCGGGTCGAGCGCGAAGCCCGGCTGCGCACCGCGGTGCGCGCGGCCGAACTTGCGCTCCAGCCCTTCGTACGACGAATAGGTCACGTGGCCGAGCATGCGCGCCAGGCGCAGGCCGCGGCGCGGGCCGTCGCTCGCGTAGCGGCCGGCGCAGTAGTCGGGGTCGCCCAGGATCGCCTGGCGCGCGATCTCGTTGAAGGCGATGTTCTGCGCGCTCAGGCACGGCGCCGAGGCGATCACGGCGACATGCCGCGCACGCCGCGGGTAGGAGATCGCCCACTGCAGCGCCTGCATGCCGCCGAGGCTGCCGCCGACGATGGCCGCGAAGCGATCGATGCCGAGGTGATCGGCCAGCATGGCCTGCGACTGCACCCAGTCGTCGACCGTGACGAACGGGAAGTCGGGGCCGTAGGGCCGCCCGGTCGCGGGATCGATCGAATGGCCGCCGGTCGAGCCGATGCAGCCGCCGATGTTGGTCACGCAGACGACGAAGAAGCGCGACGGATCGATCGGCTTGCCATGGCCGACCATGCCGTTCCACCAGCCCGCGTAACCCAGCCCGACGCTGTCTTGCCCGCACAGCTCGTGCGAGGCGTTCACCGCCGGGCAGACCAGGATCGCATTGCCGCGCGCGGCGTCGAGCCGGCCATAGGTGCGGTAGGCGAGCTCGAACTGCGGCAAGCGCTTGCCGCAGCGCAGCCACAGCCCGCGGGTGCAGCGCCACACGTCGGGCGCTCTGGCCCGGGCGCCGGACGGATCGGCCAGGCTCATCGGCTCAACCTTGCGCGACCGCGGCTTCGCGCGGATCGCGCCAGAGCTCGGCCATGAACCACAGGTAGCTCGCGGCGCAGGCCAGCGCCAGCATCGCGAACACGGCGCGCATCGCTTCGGCCTTGGCCCAGCCCGAAGCGACCAGCGCATCGATGCCCGCGCCCACGCCCCACTGCACGCCGAACACGCCGACGAACAGCAGCAGGTTGAAGGCCGAGATCGCGCGTCCGGCCTCGTGCGTCGGGAAGGCCATGCCGACCGCCGGGTGCGTCAGCGCGAGAAAGCTCGACAGCGCGCAGAACACCGCCAGCGCCGGCCAGATCAGCGCGGCGATGCCCAGCGGCAGGCCCCAGGCCATCAGCTGCTCGGCGCGCAGGCCCGCGCGGTGCAGCCGCGTGTTCGCGATGCCCCACAGCCAGAACACGAACAGCATCACCAGGTTCACCGCGAACAGGCCGCGCGCCGCCTCGTCGGGCGTGTAGCCGGCCACCGTCGTCATCCACGGCCCCATCCACAGCGTCTGCAGCGCGACGAGGCTGCCGTAGTTGACCAGGCCGATCCAGGCCATCGCCCTGAAGTAGCGGCTCGCGAAGATCGGCCGGTAGCTTTGCAGCAGCGAGCGCGCCGCGGGCCGCGTGTCCTTGCGCTCGTGGCGCGGCACCAGCACCGCGATTGCGACCAGCGTCAGCGCGAACAGCGCCGCCAGCAGCATGAAGACCGGCCGCCAGCCCCACACCGGCAGCGCCCATTGCACCGGCAGCGTGGCCGACAGCAGGCCGAGCGATCCGGCCATCAGCATCCAGGCGTTGGCGCTTTGCTGGAAGCGCCCCGCCAGCCACATGCGTGCGCCGGTCAGCGGCGCGATCAGGCAGGCGCTGACGCCGATGCCGCAGGCGAAACGCGCCAGCAGCAGCGAGGCGAAGCCGCCCGCCATCGCGAAGGCGACGCAGCTCGCGACCGCCACCGACAGGCACAACGTCAGCACTGCGCGCGGCCCGATGCGATCGAGCCACTGGCCCACGGGCAATTGCATGACGGCGAAGCCCAGGAAGTAGGCGCCGCCGAGCAGGCCGAGCTGGCTCGAGTTCAGCGCGAACTCGGCGCTGAAGGCCGGCGCGAGCGTCGCGGTGACGCCGCGCACCAGCGACGACAGCAGGTAGCCGAAGGCGAACGCGGCGAAGACGGCCAGGCTGCGGGCAGGCGTGAGAGTCATGGCGGGCTCAGCTCCAGAACGTCAGCGGGTGATCGCCGCCGCGGTAGCCGACGAAGCACGACACCGTCAGACGGTCGGCGCCCTTGCCGGGCGCGACCGCGTGCAGCTTGCGGCCGTTGAAGAGGATCAGGTCGCCGACCGCGGGACGGATGCGCAGGTCGGGCGGTCCGAGCGCCTCGATCGACAGGCCGTAGCTCGAGCCGCGGCGTTCGAGGAACTCGGCATCGGAGATCTCGTCGAGCCAGATCATCAGCTCGCCGCCTTCGGCCGGCACATCGACATAGACGTTGACCGCGAGCTGGGTGATCAGGTCGCGGGCCTCGGCGTCGTCGGGCGCGAGCCGCGCGAAGATGTCGTGATGGGCCAGCATCGGCGCGCCGGGGCGGATGTTGCGCGACAGGCCGACGAACATCTTTCGCCCGCCCAGCGTCTGCAGCCGCGCGCCGTGCGGCCACAGCTCGTCGAGCACGCAGCGCAGCACGTCCATCGGCGACGCGTACGGCGCGCAGGCGCTGCGCAGCAAGGCGATGTTCTCGGGCGCGCTGGCGAAGTAGCGCTCGATGACGTCGGGCCGCCCGCCGGTCTCGTAGAACGACATGCCGATGCGCCCGAGCGTCGGCGCGTTGATGTAGTCGGTGTAGCCCTGGCGCTGCAGCCCGTCGGCCACCAGGCGGCACAGCTCGGTCGAGACGAAGCGCTCGACGTGCACGACCAGCGCCTTGCGCGTGAGCAGCTGGCGCAGCGACGCGAGGCTCAGCTCGCCCTGCTCGACGATGACGCAGGAGTCGCAGGAATCGATTTCGACGTTCATGGTGTCTCTCCCTCAGCTCCAGAAGGTCAGCGGCTCGCTCAGCCCGCGATAGCCGATGAAGCACGAGACCGTCAGCCGGCTCTGGCCGGCGCCGGGCGACACCGCATGCAGCTTGCGCGAGTTGAAGACCAGCAGGTCGCCCGGCTCCGGCAAGACGGAAAGATCGGGCGCGCCGAGCCGCTCGACCGGCAGGCCGTAGTCCTCGCCGCGCAGCGCGTCGAACTCCCTGGGCGGCAGCTCGCGGCGCCACATCATCAAGGCGCCCCCGGCCAGCGGCATCTGCAGGTAGACGTTGGCGCCGAACTGCGCCAGCAGGTTGCCGGCTTCCTCGAAGCCGGGTGCGTCCTGCGAGAAGATGTCGTGGTGGGCCAGGAAGGTCGTGCCCGGCTCGACCTGGCGCGACAGGCCCACGAACATCTTGCGCCGCCCCAGCGTCTGCAGCATCGCGCCGTGCGGCCACAGCTCGTCGAGCATGCAGCGAAGCTCGTCGATCGGCGACACCCACGGCGTGCAGGCGCGCCGGAACTCGCTGATGTAGCGATGCGCATGCGAGAAGTAGACTTCGACCAGCTCCGGCTTGGCCTCGGTCTCGTAGAAGGCCATGCCGATGCGCTTGACGCTGGGCACGTTGAGGTACGACGAATAGCCCCGATCGGTGGCGCGATCGGCCAGCATCGTGCAGGTGGACGGCGAGACGAAACCGCGCACCTGCAGCACCAGCGACTTGCCGACGGCCAGCGCCAGCAGGTCGTCGACCTTGAGGTCGGACTTGTGAACCTTTCGCACTGCGGCCGGATCGTCGAGCGCGGCGACGCGCTCGGAGACGGTGATCGTCATGTGTCCTCCCTCCCGTCCCTGGCGACGGGCGGCAGCGCCGGACGGCGCTGCCGAGCTGTGTTTGGAATTGGTTTGCGCCAGCGGCGTACAGCTCGATCACCGTCGACGTAGTCGCAGTGTGTGAAGACGCCACAGGGTTGATAAGCGACTCCATCCAACTAACATTGCCGACCAGATTTCCGCAATTCGGTCGGAGGCGATGCGATGAGAGGCTTCGAGGCCCTGCTGGCGTTCACCGAGACCGCCAAGCGCGGAACCTTCGCCGAGGCTGCTCGCGCGCTGGGCTCGTCGCCGTCGACGCTGGCCAAGGCGGTGGCGCGGCTCGAGTCGAATCTGGGCCTGCGCCTGTTCCATCGCACGACGCGCAGCGTCACGCTCACGCCCGACGGCGAACGCCTGTTCGAGCGCTGCCTCAAGCTCGTCGAGGACATGGACGCGATTCACATCGAGGCCTCGGGCGCACGCGCCGCGCCCTCGGGCACGCTGCGCGTGGACCTGCCGATCGTGTTCGGGCGCAAGCTGATCGTGCCGCTGCTGGCCGCGATGGCCAGCGAGCATCGCGAGCTCAAGCTCGACGTGCGCTTGTCGGATGCCTATGTCGATCTGGTGCGCGGCGGCATCGACCTGGCCGTGCGCATCGGCGTGCTGCAGGACTCGAACCTGGTCGCGCGCCGCTTCGGCAGCCAGGACTGGATCCTGTGCGCATCACCCGACTACCTCGCGCGCCACGGCACGCCCGACACCATGCAAGCCCTCGACGGTCACGAGGCGGTGCTGTTTCGCATGCCCAGCACCGGGCTCGACCAGAGCTGGAAGTTCCGCATCGGACGGCGCGATGTCGCGATCCGGCCTGCATCGCGCTTTCGCTTCTCCGACGGCGAGTCGATGGCCGACGTGGTCGCGCTCGGGCTGGGCATCGCCCAGCTGCCCGACTACATGGTCTACGAGCAGATCGCCGCCGGCATGCTGGTCGAGCTGCTGCCGCAGTCGCGACCGCGCAGCACGCCGATCCATGCGGTGATTCCGGCCAACCGGCTGGTGCCCGCGCGCGTGCGCGCAGTGCTCGACGTGCTCGACCACCTGCCGCTGGCACACGCCCATGTGCGCCGGCGCGCCGCGGCGCTCTGACTAGACCGTTCGCCAGCCGCGCGAACGCGCCTGCTCGCGCGCGACCTCGATGAACTCGCTGGCCGCCGGCTTGAGCCCGAGCCCGCGCCGCCACACCAGGCCGACATCGACCGTCGGTACCGCGTCGCGCAGCGCGCGCACCTCGACGTGCTCGGCATCGAGCGTCCACGGGCGATAGAGGAAATCCGGCAGCACCGCGATGCCCGCGCCGACGCCGACCAGCGAACGCACCGCCTCGAGCGACGAGGTCTTCAGCAGCGCGCGCGGCTTGAGCTGGTAGCGCGACCAGACCGCGCGCATCAGGTCGTCGATGCGATCGGCCTCGAGCACGACGAGGTCGTGCTCGGCGGCCTGCGCGAGCGTGACCTCCTCGAGCGTGGCGAGCGGATGGTTGGCCGCCATCCACACGCGGTTGGCCGAGCGCGTCAGCGTGTCGGCCGCGAGCGCCTGCGGTTCGCCGAGCGCATTGCTGACCATGATCGCGACATCGAGCTCGCCGTTGATCAGCAGGTGCTCGAGAAACGGCGGCGCCTCCTCGATCACCTGCAGCGAAACGCCCGGGCAGCTGCGCTGGAAGCGCGACAGCAGCTCGCTCAGGTAGTAGCCGGCCACCAGCGAGGTCACGCCGACCGCGAGCGGGCCGGCCATCACGCTGGGTTGCGCGCGATGCAGCCGCGTCGCCTCGGCCACCGAGGACAGCACCTTGCGCGAGCTGGCGAGGAAGCGATGGCCGTCGGGCGTCAGCAGCATGCCGCGCGAGCTGCGCTCGAACAGCGTGACGCCCAGGCTGTCCTCGAGCTCCTGCACGCTCTTGGTGATGGCCGACTGCGCGATGTTGAGCATGCGCGCTGCCGCCGCGACCGAACTCGATTCGGCCACGGCGACAAAGTAGCGGAACTGGCGCAGCGTGACGTGGTGGTTCACCGCTGCGCGAGGGCTGGGTTGGCGATCAGGCCTTGCCGACTTCGCCGCGCAGGCGGTCGATCAGACCGTTGAGCTCGTCGAGCGAGCCGAAGCCGATCGACAGCTCGCCTTGCTCGCCGTGGCGGCTGCGCTTCTTGATGCGGATCTCGACCGCGGCGGTCAGCAGGTCCGACAGCTCTTCTTCGAGCCGCGTCACGTCGCGCGGCTTGGCGGCCTTGCCCTTGAGCAGCTGGGTCTGGCGACCGCCCGAGGTCAGGCGCGCGACCAGCTTCTCGGCATCGCGCACGGTCAGCTTCTTGTGCGCGATCTCGTGGCCGGCGGTGATCTGCTGCGCGCGCTCGAGCGAGAGCAGCGCGCGCGCATGGCCCATGTCGAGATCGCCGGCCAGCAGCATCTGCTGCACCGGATCGGCGAGATTGAGCAGGCGCAGCAGGTTGCTGGCGGCCGAGCGCGAGCGGCCCACCGCCTGCGCGGCCTGCTCGTGCGTGAGGCCGAACTCGTCGGTCAGGCGCTTGAGGCCTTGCGCTTCCTCGAGCGGATTGAGGTCTTCGCGCTGGATGTTCTCGATCAGCGCCATCACCGCGGCGGCTTCGTCGGGCACCGACTTCACCAGCACCGGCACTTCGTCGAGGCCCGCCAGGCGCGCGGCGCGGGTGCGGCGCTCGCCGGCGATGATCTCGTAGCGGCCCTCGGCCGGATCGCCGATCGGGCGCACCAGCACGGGCTGCATCACGCCCTGCGACTTGATGCTCTCGGCCAGCTCGTAGAGCGAGCCCTCGTCCATGCGCGTGCGCGGCTGGTACTTGCCGGGCTGCAGTGCGGAGAGCTTCAGGGTCGACGGAGCGCTGTCGCGTGCGGCGGCGGGCGTGTCGCTCGCCTTGGGGCCGAGCAGCGCCTCAAGTCCGAGGCCCAGGCCCTTGGGTTTCTTGGTGACCATCGGGCGATTGTCCCTGATGCGAAGCGGGGGCCGGCTCGTCGCGAACCGTCGGCGGCGCGGGCGTCGCAGGACGCGGCGGCGCGGTGTGGCGCGACAGCGGGCTGGCGCGGTCGCGGCCGACGCGGCGCGCGAGCGGATGCACGATGTCGCGCTCGATGTGCTTGCGCACGCGGCCCCAGCGCGGATCGCCGCCGCGCGCGTGCGCGGCCATCCACGCGGCCGCGGCGTCGGCGCGCACATGCGGCTCGTGGCTCTTGCCGATCGCGCGCCAGCGGCCGCGAAACGGCGCGACCTGCGCGAGCAGCGCATCGTCGTCATTGCGATCCGCGGCGGGCACGTCGATCTCGAGCGCGCGTTGCAGGTCGCGCAGATGCAGCCAGGCATGGCCGTCTTGCTCGACGACGCGCAGCGGATGGCCGGCCACGCTGTGATGGCGGCCTTCGATGTCGCGCCACGCGTGGGCCTGGAGACGCTGCACCGCATCGCTGGTCGCCTCGACGAGCGGGCGCGCCAGCGCGAAGCCCCAGATCACCGCCGTGCTCAGCGCCGGGATCAGCCCCAGCACGCGATACGCCAACGCGCTGATCGCCGCGCAGGCGAGCGCACGCAGCAGCAGTTGCAGCCAGGGCGAGTCGAGGTGCCCGCGCATGGCCTCGCTGCTCAGCGTTCGCCGAGCAGCGCCTCGAGCAGCGCGCGGCCCTCGGGCCAGTCGCCCAGGCCGGACTCGCCGTTCAGGTGCCCGCGCGCGCCGGCCAGCACCAGGCTCGCGCCCCAGTCGGCCGCGAAGCCGCCGGCACGCTCGAGCGAGCAGAACGGGTCGTCGCTGCTGGCCACCAGCGTGGCGGGAAACGGCAGGCGCTGACGCACGGGCACGCGCCAGTTGTGCATCTCGGCGGGCCAGCCGGGCTGCTCGGGATCGGGCGGCGCGACCAGCAGCGCGCCGCGCACTCGCTCGGCCAGCTGCGTGTGCGCGGCCCACGCCGCGACGAGCTGGCAGCCCAGGCTGTGCGCGACCAGCACGACCGGGCGCGCTTGAGGATCGTCGCGCAGCACGCTGTCCAGGCGCGCCATCCAGTCGCCGCGCAAGGGTCGCTCCCAGTCGGCCTGCTCGACGCGCTCGTCGCCGTACAAGGCTTCCCAACGGGATTGCCAGTGCGTGGGGCCGCTGTTCTGCCAGCCCGGGAGGATCAAGATGCGAGGCTTCATTCGAGTTCGGCTTCGGGCGATCGGTAGTGATAGGCGTAGGCGTCTCTAAAACCCATTGCGGCGTAGACGCGGCGCGCCGGCGCATTGTCGGCGTCGACCTGCAGGTAAGCGACTTGCGCGCCAGCCTCGCGTGCCTGCGCCAGCAACTGCGAGCACAGCCAGCGTGCGAGGCCGCGGCCGCGATGCGCGCTGGCGGTGAACACGTCGTAGAGGCCGACCAGGTCATCCTCGATCGCCATCTGCGCGCAGGCGACGACGGCGCCCTGCTCGTCCTTCAGCACGCAGCCGCGATACGGCAGCGGCGAGGCCGCGAGCCGCTCGGCATGCGCCTGGCGCTGCGCCAGCGAGGAGCCACGCAGGCGCCCGACCGACTCGGCATAGCCGCCGCTGCCGGGCGCTTCGAGGCGCAGGCCGAACGGCGGCGCCGACGGCACGAAAGCCTCGAGCGATTCGCGCAGCATCACGCGCGTGTCATCGAAGCGCCACCAGCCGCGCGCATCGAGCTGCGCATCCAGGCTGGCCGGCTGCGTGAACGGCGTGATGCGCACGATGCACGGCAGCTGCGCCTGCGCATAGGCGCTGCGCACGCGCGCGAGCTGCGCGTCGATCGGCTGCGGTGACGCGGTGATCGCATTGGCGCAGCGCGCCCGCTTGGCCTTGCCGGGACACAGCCGCAGCAGCCAGCCGCCGACCAGCCGCTGCTGCGGCGGCGCCGACGCGTTGAGGCCGGCCTCCTCGATGCGCGCGAGCAGCGCTGCGTCGCTCGCGTGCATGCGGCGCGCTCAGCGCATCTTGTCGATGCGCGCGACCATCTCGCGCGCGAAATCGACGAAGGCCTGCGCGCCCTTGGACGCCGGATCGAACACCACGCCGGGCAGGCCGTAGCTGGGCGCTTCGGCCAGGCGCACGTTGCGCGGGATCACGGTGTCGAACACCTTGTCGGCGAAGTGCGCCTTGAGCTGCTCGCTGACTTGCTGCTGCAGCGTGATGCGCGGGTCGTACATCACGCGCAAGAGGCCGATGATCTGCAGGTCCTTGTTGAGATTCGCGTGGACCTGCTTGATCGTGTTGACGAGGTCCGACAGGCCCTCGAGCGCGAAGTACTCGCACTGCATCGGCACCACCACGCCGTGCGCGCTGGTCAGGCCGTTGAGCGTGAGCATCGACAGCGACGGCGGGCAATCGATCAGCACGAAGTCGTACTCGCCTTCGACCGCCGCGAGCGCGGCCTTCAAGCGCTTGTCGCGCCGCTCGAGTTCGACCAGCTCGACCTCGGCACCGGCCAGCTCCCGGTTGGCGCCGAGCACGTCGTAGCCGGACTTCTCGGCGCGCGTGCGGGCCTCGGCGATGGTGGCGCTTTCGAGCAGCACGTCGTAGACGCTGAGCTGCAACGCGCGCTTGTCGACGCCCGAACCCATGGTCGCATTGCCCTGCGGATCGAGGTCGACCACCAGCACGCGCTGGCCGATCTGCGCCAGGCCGGCCGCCAGGTTCACGGTGGTGGTCGTCTTGCCGACGCCGCCTTTCTGGTTCGCGATGCAGAAGATCTTCGCCATCGGGGGCTGCTTTGCTTATGGTTGTGTGGCAGAAACAGTTCGCGGACGCAAGTGAGCAATTGCTCTCAGCGATGGCGGCTGCAGTTGCGACTGTTGTGCGGCGCCGGCGGATTCTTCCGTCGCCGCCCGGCCCGGTCAAGGCAGAGCGTCACGACGATGCGAGCTTGAAGCCGAAGCCGATCAGGAACACCCCCGCCAGACGCTCCAGCCAGCGCGCCAGCCGGCGGTGCGCGCGCACCTGCTTGGCGACGCGGTCGGCGAAGACGCACAGCGTCAGGCAATAGACCAGGGTCAGCGTCGCGATGGTGACGGCCATCGTCGCGAAGGTCGGCAGGCCCTGGTGATGGGCCGGGTCGATGAAGAGCGGGAAGAAGGCCATGTAGAAGACGATGGCCTTCGGGTTCAGCAAGGTGATCAGGAAGGCCTGGCGCGCATAGCGGCCGGCGTCCATGCGCACCACCGGCGCGGCGCCCTCCTTCGCGAACAGCAGCTTGAAGCCGATCCACGCGAGGTAGGCCGCACCGGCCCACTGCACGACGCGAAACACCGTCGGATAAGCGGCCAGCAGGGCCGCGACACCGGCCACCGCGAGCCACAGCAGCACCTGGTCGCCAGCGATCAGGCCCAGCGTCGCGGCCGCGCCGGCACGCACGCCGCCTTTGCCGGTGGCGGTCAGCAGCGCGAACGTGCCCGGGCCGGGGAGCGCGAGGAAGACGAGCACGGCAGCGCAGAAGGCGCCGTAGTCGGAGATGCCGAGCAGCATGGGACTTCCTGGGATTGGTGAGTGATCGGGATCAGGCGGTGCGCGGACGCATCCAGACCAGGCATCGCTCGGCGTCGAGGCCGGGCACGGACAGCGGCTCGATGCGCATGACCTCGATGTCTTGCGGCAGCGCGGCGATCTCGTCGTCCGGGCGGCGGCCCTTCATCGCCATCCACACGCCGTCCGGCGCGAGCAGCGGTCGGGTCAGCGCGACCAGGTCGGCCAGCGAGGCGAAGGCGCGCGCAGTGATCACCGGCCATGGCCTGGGCGACAGCGCTTCGACGCGCGCATGCAGGCCGCGCAGATTCGGCACCGGCAGCTCGGCCGCGACCTGACGAATGAAGCTGGCCTTCTTGGCGACCGTGTCGACGCAGCTGACCTCGATCTGCGGACACGCGATCGCGATCGCGACGCCGGGCAGGCCGGCGCCGCTGCCGACGTCGAGCACCGCGCTGGCGTCACCGCCGGCATGGGCGAGCAGCGGCGGCACCGCGGCCAGGCTGTCCATCAGGTGCTGGGTCAGCATCTGGTCCGGGTCGCGCACGGCGGTCAGGTTGTAGACGCGGTTCCAGCGCGAGATCAGTTCGAGGTGGCGCAGCAGGCGCTGGCGCTGGTCGTCATCCAGGTCGAGCCCGAGCGCGGCCAGCCCGCGCTCCAGCGTGGCGGCGGCCGTCATGCCGCTGCGTCGCCGCGCGGCGCGCTGTTGCCGAAGTCGTTTGCGGCGTCGGGCGAGAAGCCCTTGAAGCGGCCCTTGCGCAGATGCACCAGCAGCAGCGAGATCGCCGCCGGCGTGATGCCGGAGATGCGTGAAGCCTGGCCCAGCGTCTCGGGCCGGTGACGCGCGAGCTTCTGGCGCACCTCGTGGCTGAGCGCGGTGACCTGGCCGTAGTCGAGTTCGGCGGGCAGCTTGAGGTGCTCGTAGTGCGCGGCACGCTCGACCTCTTCGTTCTGCTTGTCGATGTAGCCGGCGTACTTGCTGCCGATCTCGACCTGCTCGATCACGGCGTCCGCGAGCGGCTTCCCGAATTCGGCTTCGAGCGTTTCACGTGAAACAGCCTGGTCGGGCTTGGCGAGGGACACGATTTCGGCAACGGCATCCCAATGCACACCGGGACGGCGCAGCAGGTCGACCAGCGCGTACTCATGTTCGAGCGCCTTGCCCACCAGCCGCTCGGCATCCGTCGCCGCGACGATGCCTGGGTGCACCCAAGTCGACTTGAGCCGCTCGGTTTCACGTGAAACAGCGTCGCGCTTGCGGTTGAACGCCGCCCAGCGGGCGTCGTCGATCAGCCCCAGCGCCCGACCGCGCTCGGTCAGGCGCAGGTCGGCGTTGTCCTCGCGCAGCTGCAGCCGGTACTCGGCGCGGCTGGTGAACATGCGGTAGGGCTCGGTCACGCCCTTGGTGATCAGGTCGTCGACCAGCACGCCGAGGTAGGCCTCGCCGCGGCCGAGCGACAGCGGCTCCCTGCCCTGCACCTGCAGTGCCGCGTTGACCCCGGCGTACAGGCCCTGGGCCGCCGCCTCTTCGTAGCCGGTCGTGCCGTTGATCTGGCCGGCGAAGAACAGGCCGCCGATCGCGCGCGTCTCGAAGCTGGCCTTCAGCTCGCGCGGGTCGAAGTAGTCGTACTCGATCGCGTAGCCGGGGCGCAGGATGTGGGCGTTCTCCAGGCCGGGCATCGTGCGCACGGCCGCCAGCTGCACATCGAACGGCAGCGAGGTCGAGATGCCGTTGGGATAGAACTCGTTGGTCGTCAGGCCCTCGGGCTCGAGGAAGATCTGGTGGCTGGTCTTGTCGGCGAAGCGGTTGATCTTGTCTTCGATGCTCGGGCAGTAGCGCGGCCCGACGCCCTCGATCACGCCGGTGAACATCGGGCTGCGGTCGAAGCCGGAGCGGATCACCTCGTGCGTGCGCTCGTTGGTGTGCGTGATCCAGCACGGCACCTGGCGCGGATGCTGGGACGCGTCGCCCAGGAAGCTGAACACCGGCACCGGGTCGAGGTCACCGGGCTGCTCGGTGCAGCGGCTGAAGTCGATCGTGCGGCCGTCGAGCCGCGGCGGCGTGCCGGTCTTGAGCCGGCCCTGCGGCAGCTTCAGTTCCTTGAGCCGCGCCGACAGGCTCACCGCCGGCGGATCCCCTGCCCGCCCGCCGCTGTGGTTCTGCAGTCCCACGTGGATCCGGCCGTCGAGGAAGGTGCCCGCGGTCAGAACCACGGTCTTGCCCCGGAAGCGGATGCCGACCTGCGTGACCGCGCCGACGACGCGGTCGCCCTCGACCATCAGGTCGTCGACCGCCTGCTGGAACAAGGTCAGGTTCGGCTGGTTCTCCAGCCGGCGACGGATCGCCGCCTTGTAGAGCACCCGGTCGGCCTGGGCGCGCGTCGCGCGCACTGCCGGGCCCTTGCTCGAATTGAGGATGCGGAACTGGATGCCGGATTCGTCCGTCGCCGCGGCCATCGCGCCGCCGAGCGCGTCGACTTCCTTGACGAGGTGGCCCTTGCCGATGCCGCCGATCGACGGGTTGCAGCTCATCTGCCCCAGCGTCTCGATGTTGTGGGTCAGCAGCAGCGTCGCGCAGCCCATGCGGGCGGCCGCGAGCGCGGCCTCGGTGCCGGCATGGCCGCCGCCGACCACGATCACGTCGAATTCTTGGGGAAACAGCATCGATCGCTCCGCGCGAGGGATCCGGTAAAGCGCAAAAAGCGCCGCGGCGAAACGCCGGGCGCTGACTGCCGCAATTTTAGGCAATCACCGGGGTTCCGTCACGCGTCGGGGCACTCGCCTGCGACACTTGGCGGCCATGAACTGCCGCCCTGCCTGCGCCGCCTGCTGCATCGCGCCGTCGATCTCGACGCCGATGCCCGGCCATCCGCACGGCAAGCCGGCCGGCGTGCCTTGCGTGCAGCTCGACGAGCAGCTGCGCTGCAAGCTGTTCGGCCGGCCCGAGCGGCCCGCCGTCTGCGGCTCGCTGCAGCCCTCGCCCGAGATGTGCGGCGACAGCCGCGAACAGGCACTGCGCTGGCTCGGCCATCTCGAGCACAGCACGCAACCCGACCCGACGCCATCGTGAGCAACAGCTTTTCCCTCGAAGGCCGCATCGTCCTGATCACCGGCGCCGGACGCGGGCTCGGCCTGGCCTGCGCGCAAGCCTGCGCCGCCGCCGGCGCGCACGTGCTGATGAACGGGCGCAACGAGGCCACGCTCGCAGAGGCTGTCGAGCAGGTGCGGGCCGCGGCCGGCCAGGCCGAAGCCCTCTCCTTCGACATCACCGACACCGCCGCGCTCGACCGCGCCTTCGACGCGATCCGCCAGCGCCACGGCCGGCTCGACGGCCTGGTCAACAACGTCGGCCAGCGCGACCGACGCCCGATCGATGCCTTCTCGCTGCAAGACCTGCGCGGCCTGCTCGACGCCAACCTGGTCGCGCCGTTCGAGCTGGCGCGCCGCGCCGCGGCGCTGATGCCCGCTTCGGGCGGGCGCATCGTCAACATCACCTCGATCGCCGGGCCGCTGGCGCGCGGCGGCGATGCGGCCTACACCGCCGCCAAGGGCGGCCTCGACGCGCTGACCAAGGCGCTGGCCGCCGAGCTCGGTCCGCGCGGCATCAATGTCAATGCGGTCGCGCCGGGCTACTTCGCGACGCCGGCCAATGCCGCGATGACGGCCGACGAAAACATCGCCGCCTGGCTTTCGCAGCGCACCTGCCTCGGTCGCTGGGGCCGGCCCGAGGAGCTGGGCGGGCCGGTCGCGTTCCTGCTGTCAGCGGCCGCGTCCTTCGTCACCGGCCACACGCTGGTGGTCGATGGCGGCCACGTGATGCACTTCTAGCCGCGGTCGTCGCTGCGCACCCGCACCGGCACCCTCACCGGCACCCTCACCGGCACCAGCGCCGGCACCGGGTTGAACCTCGCCAGCAGGTTCACCGCGCGCGGATGGCCCCAGTACTTGTCGAAGAAGTAGTGCAGCACGGTGTTCACCAGCGGCTCGACGAAGGTGATCGCGCCGGCAATCGCGACGCTGCCGGTCAGCAGGTAGCCGACGCTGAACGAGGTCCCGAGGTGAAGGACGCCGAAGGTCGCGGTCTTGGTCATGGCAGCAGCTCCTGATCGATACACGCTGCCAATGTAACTCTGCCGCTTGATAGCGGCGATCGATCTGCTTGATCGTGGCGATCAGTGCAGCACGGGCGGCTGCCGCGGGCGATCCGCCGCCGGCTCGGCCGGCGCGGCCTCGACCGCCGCCGGCGCGCCGACGCGCAGCAGCTTCACGTCCTGCACGACGCGGCCGTCCTCGAGCGAGATCAGGCGGTCGGCGCTGGCGATCGTCTCGGGGCGGTGCGCGACGATCACGCGCGTGATCGACAGCGCCCGGATCGCATCGTTGACGCGGCGCTCGCGATCGATGTCGAGCGCGCTGGTCGCCTCGTCGAGGAACAGCAGTTGCGGGCGCTTGTACAGCGCGCGCGCCAGCAGGATGCGCTGGCGCTGGCCGCCCGACAGGCTGGCGCCCAGGTCGCCGACCAGCGTGTGATAGCCCATCGTCAGCGCGGCGATCTCCTCGTGCACCGCGGCGCGCTGCGCGCAGGTCTCGATCCAGGCCATGTCGGGCTGCGGATCGAAGAAGCAGATGTTGTCGGCGATCGAACCGGCGAACAGCAAGTCGTCCTGCATCACGGTGCCGATGCGCTCGCGGAACCCGCGCAACCCCGCCGCGCCGAGATGGCGGCCATCGACGCGCACTTCGCCGGCACTCGGCGCGTGCACGCCCAGCAGCAGCTTGACCAGCGTGGTCTTGCCGCCGCCCGAAGGCCCGACGATCGCGACCGACTCGCCCGGCTCGATTGCGAAGCTGCAGTCCTTCAGCACCCAGGGCTCGCCATCGGCATAACGGAAGCTCACGCCGTCGACCTCGATGCGCAGCGGCGAGGCATCCCCCGACGCACTCACCTGGGCCGGCATCGCGGCCGGCTCGGGCGCCGCGAGCACGATGTCGGCCAGTCGCTCGCCCTGCAGGCGCAGCATCTTGAGCTCGACCGCCTTGTCGATCAGCGCCGAGAAGCGCGTCGCGAACTGCTCCTTGTAGGCCAGGAACGCGAACAGCATGCCCACCGAGAAGCGCTGGTCCATCACCAGCAGTGCGCCGACCCAGATCACTGCCACGCGCTCGAGGCCGAACAGCGCCTTGTGCATCACGCCGAACGCGAGTTCGAGCTTCTTGGTCGAGAGCTCGGCGTTCATCGTGTCGACCACGAGGTTCATGAAACGCGCCTGGCGATCGGCCTCGCGGTTGAACAGCTTGATCGAGCTCACGCCGCGCAGCGATTCGAGGAAGTGCGAGGCGCGCTTGGCGTCATGGACGATGTGCTCCTCGGTCGCGTGCTTGAGCGGCGTGAAGAAGACCGCGCGCATCAGCGCGTAGAGCGCCACCGCGACGACTGCGATCGCCGTCAGCTTGAGGCTGTAGAACGCCATCATCGCCAGCGTGACGACGACCAGCAGGCCGTCGAGCACCGCTTCGATGAAGCTGGTGGTCAGCGTCTGCTGGATCTTCTGCACCGCGCCGAAGCGCGACATCACGTCGCCGGCATGGCGCTTCTCGAACCACGCCACCGGCAGGCGCAGCAGGTGCGTGAACACATTGCCCAGCCACTGCAGGTTCAGCGTCGCCGACAGGTACAGCACCGCCCACGATCGCAAGGCGCCGGTCGCGACCTGCAGGATCACCAGCCCCGCGAAGCCGATGCCCAGCGTCAGCAGCAGTTCGCGATCGGCGCTGACCAGCGCACCGTCGACCACCCACTGCAGCAGGAACGGGCTCAGCAGCATGAAGGCCTCGAGCGCCAGCGCGAGCAGGAAGATCTGCCCGAGCGCGCGCTTGAGGCCGCTGACGCGGCCCAGCAGCTGGCCCACCGAGACCGACTGCTTCTCCTCGGCGGCGCGGAACTCGGCCGCCGGGCTCAGCTCGAGCGCGATGCCGGTGAAGTGCTGCGAGACCTCGTCGAGCGACAGCCGGCGCACGCCGCGCGCCGGATCGTGGATCACCGCGTGGCCGCGGCGCACCTCGCGCAGCACGACGAAATGGTTCAGGTCCCAGTGCAGGATGCACGGCAGGCGCAGCTGCTCGAGGTGCGAGAGCTCGGCGCGCAGCGGACGCGACTGCAGGTTCAGCTCGCCGCCGATGCGCACCAGGTCGGCCAGCGTCATGCCCTTGAGCGAGACCGAGAAGCGCTGGCGCAGCGTCGGCAGGTCGATGCGATGTCCGTGCTGGGCCGCGACCATGGCAAGGCAGGCGAGGCCGCACTCGGCGGCCTCGGTCTGCAGGATCATCGGCAAGCGTGCGAGGCCGAGGCCCCACCGCAGTTCATCCAGCATCGTTGTCCTTCGACGAGATCCTCACCCTGAGCACACTTCCAAGAACTCACACGCGCCCGGCCAGGCCGAGCACGGGTTCGAACAGCCATTCGATCAGCCGGCGGCGATCGAGCAGCACATCGGCATCGATCTGCATCCCGGGCGCCAGCGGCTGCGCGTGACCATAGGCCTGCACGCTCTGGCGGTCGAGCGCGACGGTGATGCGGTACAGCGGCTCGCCCGCCACCGTGGCCGCGCCGGTCACCACACCGGCCAGCGGCAGGCTCGACAGCTCGCTGGCCTGCAACGGCGTGCGCGAGACATCCAGCACGCGGCCGGCCTGCAGCCCGAACTTCTGATACGGATAGGCCTGGTAGCGCAGCTGCACCTGCTGCTGCGGATGCACGAAGCCGACCGCGCTCGACGGCGCGTACAGATGCGCCTGCAGCACGGCGTTGCTGGGCAGCAGGGTCGCCAGCGCAACGCCCGGCGTCACGCTCTGGCCCGGCTCGGCGGTCACCGCACCGAGCAAGCCATCGTAAGGCGCGACCACGACGTTGCTCTGGCGCGCGGCGCTCTCGACGCCCTCTTGTGCCAGCCCGGCGAGCTCGCGATCGATTTCGCCCTGTTGCACTTGCAGCCGCAGCGGCAGCTCTCGGCGTTGTGCCTCGACCACGCCGATCTCGCGCTGCTGCGTCGCCTGCTGGCGTTCGAGCGCCTGCGTCTGCGCCTCGAGGCCCAGCAATTCTTCTTGCTTGCTCTGGACCTGCGCCTCGGAGATGAAGTTGCTTTTCTGCAGGTCTTGAAGACGGCCCAACGACGTCCGGGCCAGTTCGAGGCGTTTGCGGTGCAGGCCGATCTCGCCGCCGATCTGCGACAGCTCGCGGCGCATGTCGGCCAGGCGGCGATCGAGCGCCGCACTTTGTTCGGCGACCAGCGCCGCCTGCTGGCGCGAGGCTTCGCGCAGGCTGCGCCCGCGTGCATCGAGCGCGGCCTGCACCCCGGCCTGCGAATCGCCATTGAGCGTGGTGCGGTCGACCGACATCACGAACAGCACGTCGCCCTTGCGAACGTACTGCCCCTCGCTGGCGCGACGCTCGAGCACGGTGCCGGCCTGCTTGGGCTCCAGACGGATCAGGCCCTGGTCAGGCGCCAGATAGCCCGACACGCGCGCCTTGCGGGTGTAGTCGCCGACAAACAAAAACGCGCCCACCGCCACCGCGGCGGCGACCGCCGAAGCGGTCAGCACCGTCAATGACAGTGGGCGAACGAGTTGTATCCGGCCAAGCCAGGCTTGGCGTTGTCCTTCGATCGCCTCTGGACGATAGAGGCTGGGCATCGAGGACGGCGAATTACCAGCCCTTGCCCGGGCTCTCGACGCCGGTGCCACCGCCGCCGATCTGCTTCAGGAGGGATTCGTCGAGCAGCTGGGGCGCGTCGATCGTCGCTTCTTGCTGCTCTTGCGAAGTGATCTGAGCACGCTGCTCGACGATCTCGACCGATTGCTTGGGCTGCTGGGCCATCACGATGCTCCTGAGGTGTTAGGCCGCGGTTCGAACCGCATGGCCGCATTCCATCAGTTGCTGCGTGATCCAGACACTGTCAGCTCTTACAGGTAGCGCGAACCCGAATCCGGGTTAGCGATCAACGGATCAACCCGAGGCGCAGGGCCTTGAGGACCGCCTGGTGCTTGCTGATGCACCCCAGCTTCTTCATCGCGTTCTGAATGTGAAGCACCGCCGTGCGCTCGCTGATCCCGAGGATGGAGCCGACTTCCCAGGCGGTCTTGCCTTCCATCGTCCAGCGCAGCGAATCGAGTTCGCGCGGCGTCAGGCCCGGGCGTTCGGCCGCGATGATCTCGGGCGCCAGCAGGCGCATCGCGGTGTCCTGGGCGTGGACCGCGAACAGCTGCAGGTCGGCGACCAGGCGGGTCAGCTCGCCGGAATCGGTCGGCAGGGCCTGCGGGCGGTCGACGCCGAGCACGAAGTGCCGGCCCTCGGGCAGGTGCAGCGCCAGGCACACGCCGGTGCGGTAGCCGTACTTGGCCTGCTGCTCCCAGTTGGCGCCCATGCCCTGCTCGGTATAGGTGCGCTGGCTCCAGATGATCGGCACGCTGCTGCGCTTGACGTGCTGCATCACCGGGTCGACCTGGAACACGTTCGGGTCTTCCCACGAGTCGAGGAAGGCCTGCGGCGTGTTGTCGACCGAAATGAACTCCGGCTCGGCACCGGCGTGATCGATGACCGCGACGGCCGACACCGTGTCGAAGCCCAGGTTCTGCCCGAAGCGAACGACTTCCGTGCGCAGTTCCTCACGGGAACCCGCACTCAAGACGGAGGTGTAACTGGCCTGCAGCATCGTCGGGTCGATCAACGGCGCCGCGGCTCAAGCCCGCGCCGGACCGTGACGATAGCAAGTTCCGCGGACCACGACTCCGCGCTGACAGCCTGGTTCATTCGCCGCTATCCCCCAAAAGGGCCTGACAAGTTTGACAGATGGCAGGAACACGCGATCCCCGCACACTGCCTCCCATGCCGGCACCGACGCCAGTCGTCGATGCCCCCTCTCAACAGCAAGGTTTGCGATGGCACCCATGAACACACCCGCGTGGACGGTCCACGCATGGCGTCCCCAATTGTGTCAGGCGCTGCGCGCACCCCGTCTGCAATTCCAGCACCTCGGCACGTCGGTGCTGCACCCGGGAGACAGCGAAGGGCCCTGCAGCGGTCAGACCGTGTGGGGCCAGCGCTCTCCCGACGGCGAAGTCGGCGTGGCTTGGGACTGGATCGAGCTTACCCACGGCATCGTCGCGATCGCTGACCCGATGGCGATGATCACCAACCTTCGCTTGATCGGCAGCAAAGGCGAGGTACTGACTGCGCCGGAAGCGGCACTTTTCCTCAATCAGCTCGTCCGCGAGCTGCCGTGGCAACAGGAAGTGCAGCGCGCGATCTGCGTCGAGACGACCCACTGATCTTTACTTGACCGCCGCGGCGCGCAGTCGCCGCGCGAGATAAGCCAGGCTCGCCGCGGCGATTCCCGCGGCGACGCCCAGCGGCAGCAGCACCTCGACACTGCCGAGCGTTTCGCCGCGCAGCACCCGGTTCATCAGCGTGTGCTGCGCCAGCGCCGGCACCGCGAGGAACCAGCGCGGCTCGCCGCTCTGGTTGAACAAGGCCACCATCGGCAGCAGCGACACCGCGAGGATCACGACGGTGTTGTTGGCCTGGGCTTCCTTGAAGCTCTTGCAGCGGATCGCCACCGCCATCATCACCGCCGACAGCGAGGCCGCCAGCGGCACCAGCACCGCGAGGAACGAGGCCGCCTCGCGCCAGCCGAACTGGAACAGCGCACGCAGCGTCTCGCTGCGGATCAGCAGCTGGGCCGGAAAGAAGCTCAGCACCGACAGCAGCGCGATGCCCATCGCCAGCGCCGCGACCGCGCCCCACTTGCCGACCACCAGCGACAGCGGCGAGGCCGGCGTCGCCAGCAGCGGTTCGAGCGAGCCGCGCTCGCGTTCGCCGGCCGTGGTGTCGAGCGCGGCGTTCAGCGCGCCGTAGAGCACCGCCATGATCACGAAGAACGGCAGGATGCCGGTGAACTGCGCCGCCCGGCTTTGCGCGCTGGCGAGATCGCGGTCCTGCACATCGACCGACTGCAGCACCTGCGGACTCACACCGCGCAGCGCCAGCGTCAGCATGCCGCGCTCGCGATTGAAACCTTCGACCAGGCGCTCGAGCCGCGCGCTGCCGGTCTCGGCCTGCCGGTTGGCGCTGTCGCTGACGACCTCGACCACCGGCAGCTCGCCGCGCGCGAGCTTCGCTTCGAAGTCCGCCGGCACCACCAGCACCGGCTCGCCGAGCCGCCGCTCGACGAGCTGGCGCTCGTAGTCGCCAGGCGCGGGCTCGATCGCATAGCCGTGGCGCTCGATGAAGTTGCGCAGCGTCGGCGCCGCCTCCATCCCCGCCGCGACGACGATGCGCCGCTCGGCGCGCGATTCGAGCGACGCCACCAGCCCCGACATCAGCACCATCACCAGCGGCCCCATCAGCACCGAGCTGAACAGCACCGTCATCAGCGTGCGGCGGTCGCGCAGCGCGTCGACGAGTTCCTTCGCGAACACGGTCCAGGCGTGGGCCATCGACAGTCCCTTCATGCCGCCTTCTCCTCGCCGAACGCCAGCTTCACGAAGGCCTCCTCGAAATCGCTCTCGCCGCTGCGCTCGCATAGCGCGCGCACCGTGCCGTGCGCGACCGTGCGGCCGTGCGCGACGATCACGACCTCGTCGCACAGCCGCTCGACCTCTTGCATGATGTGGCTCGACAGCACGATGCACTTGGCCCCGCCCGCCGGGCTCGCGAGATGGCGCAGCACCTCGCGCAACGCGCGCGTCGACAGAACGTCCAGGCCGTTGGTCGGCTCGTCGAGGATGATGTTCGCGGGGTCGTGCACCAGCGCGCGCGCCAGCGCCGTCTTGACCCGCTCGCCCTGGCTGAAGCCCTCGCAGCGGCGCTCGAGCAGCGGCTTCATGTCGAGCGATTCGGCCAGCACGTCGACGCGCGCGTGCGCCGCGTCGCGCGCCATGCCGTGCAGCATCGCGTGATAGACGACGTTCTCGCGCGCCGTCAGGCGCGGATAGAGCCCGCGCGCGTCGGCCAGCACGCCCATGCGCGCCAGCGCGGCCTGCGCGTCGCGGCGCACGTCGATGCCGTCGACCTCGATGCGCCCGTCGTCCGGCTCGATCAGCCCGGCGATCATGCGCAGCGTCGTCGTCTTGCCGGCGCCGTTGGGGCCGAGCAGCCCGGTGATCGCGCCGTCGGCCGCGGCGAAGCTCACGCGCTCGACCGCGACCACTTCACGGCGCTCGCGCTTCAGCTTGAACGAGCCCTTGGGCGCGGCCGCGGCGAAGCGCTTGGCCAGATCGTCGGCGCGGATCATGGCCGGCCTCCCGGCATCGTGGTCGGCGCGAGTGCCGGATCGGCCGGCCGGAACGCCGGTGGGCGCGGAATGGCGGCCAGGCACTTGGCATCGACCGCCAGCGCCTCGGCCTCGTCTTCGCTGGCGATGAAGCGATGGATCAGGTCGCGCGCGCAGCCCAGCGTCATCACGCCGTGGCCGGCGTTGTCGACGACGACGTGGCGCGCCTTCGCACCGAGCGCCTTCGCGACGCGTTCGCCATGGCGCGGCGGCGTCACCGGATCGAGCCCGCCGCTGAACAGCAGCACGGGCGCCGGGCTGGTCGGCACAACATAGAAGGCAGCAGGCACGTCGGTGCGCGGCCAGTCGGCGCACAGCGCGCGATAGGGCAGCGCGAAGCTGTCGCCGAGATCGGCGCCGGGCCGATCGGCGCTGGCGGCCAGTCGCGGCATGTCCTCGGCGCAGACCACCGCGAAGTGCTCGATCTCGGCCAGCCGCATGCGCTTGCCCGCCAAGCCCAGCGAGCCGAGACCCGCGAGCGGCGTCACGCGATCGTCGACGGCCGCGGCCAGCGCCTCGGGCAGCGCGGCCGCGAGCGCCGGCGCGTACAGCGGCCCGCGCACCGCCGACAGCACCGCCTCGCGCGTGACGCGCACGCGCTGCGACTGCCCGCTGATCGGATCGCCCAGCTCGAGCTCGCGCGGCAGCGAGGCCAGCCAGGCACGCCAGCGCTCGCGCAGCTGCGGGTGGCGCGCATTGCACGCGGCGTCGTTCGCGCAGGCATCGAGCTGCGCATCGAGCACGCGCTGCGCGTCGGCCGACATGCTCGCAGGCAAGGCCATGTCGGGCGGCGCGATGCCGTCGAGCACCGCGCGTCGCACGCGCTGCGGATAAAGGCGCAGGTACTCGAGCCCGGCGCGCGTGCCGTAGCTGCCGCCGATCAGGTTGACCTGCTCGGCGCCGAGCGCTTCGCGCACCGCGTCGAGATCGGCCATCGCGATCGTCGTCGTGTACTGGCGCAAGTCGCCGTGCGGCTGCGCGGCCAGGCGTGTGCGGCATTGGCGCAGCCGCTCGATCATCTTCTGCGCATCGAGGCGATCGGCGAGCGGGCGGCGCGCGTCGTCATCGTCGTCGCAGGTCAGCGGCGCGGAGCGGCCGGTGCCGCGCTGGTCGACGAACACCAGGTCGCGCCGATTGCCCAGGCGCGACAGCAGCGGCGCGATGCTGCCGGCCAGCGCGATCGCGCTTTGCCCCGGCCCGCCGGCAAGGAAGAACACCGGATCGCTCGCCTTGTGGCGCGCGGTCGCCGGAACGACCAGGTAGTGCACGGCGATCGAGCGGCCGCCCGGTTGGGCAGGATCGAGCGCACGCGTCACCTGGCCGCACAGCACTTCGTTCTTGAGGCCCTCGACGCGGCACGGCGTCGGCGCTCCATCGGCCCGGGCCGCGGACGCAGCGAGCGCCGCCAGCAGGACCAGCATCGGTCGGATCAGCATGGCGCGCGATTCTGTCGGCGCCGCGTCGCACGCGCCACCGCACTGTCGCTCGCAGTCCTCAGCGAACGAAAGCGTCCCAACCGGTCTTGAGGATCAGCGCGCTGACGACGACGATGAACACGCCGCGCACGAAGCCCGCGCCGTGCTTGAGCGCGAGCCGCGTGCCGAACAGGCTGCCGATGATGTTGGCCACCGCCATCACCGCGGCGATGTGCCACCAGACATGGCCGGTCAGCGTGAACGCGGTCAGCGCCGACAGGTTGGTCGCCGTGTTCAGCAGCTTGGCGCTGGCCGAGGCATGCAGGAAGTCGTAGCCCAAGAGCCGCACGAACAGGAACACGAAGAAGCTGCCGGTGCCGGGGCCGAAGAAGCCGTCGTAGAAGCCGATCACCAGGCCGATCGACGCAGCGACCGCCGCCTCGGCGCGGCCCGACCAGCGCGGTGCGTGCTCGCGGCCCAGCTCCTTCTTCGCCAGCGTGTAGGCCAGCACCGCGGCCAGCACGAAGGGCAGCGCGCGACGCAGCCCGGTGCCGTCGACCTGGGTCACGGCCCAGGCGCCCAGCGCCGCGCCGATCAGTGCCGCGATCGCGGCCGGCACCAGCGCGCGCCAGTTCAGCGTCACGCGGCGCGCGAACTGCACCGTCGCCAGAGCCGTACCCCAGACGGCCGCGCCCTTGTTGGTGCCGAACAGCGTCGCCGGGGCCGCCGTCGGATAAGTGCCGAACAGCGCCGGCACCAGGATCAGCCCGCCGCCGCCGACGATGGCATCGACGAAACCGGCCAGCAGCGAGGCGGCGGAGACGGTCAGCAGATCCAGCATGGAGGCACTTCGGGGAAACAGAAAACCGGGAAGTGTCGCTGCAAAAGAAAAAGGCGCCGGGGTACCGGCGCCTTCTCCATTCCGCAGCCTGCGCGGGGTTGCCCCGCTGCGGCCGCTCTCTTCTGATTCGGAAGGCTCGTCACCCGGGGGCGCGGCCTTCGCAGTGCTTGTCTCCTCAGTCCCCCGCCTGAGCGGACACCGAGGTCCGCTGCGAGTCAGAGGACTCTATGACGGTGCGCCGCGCCCCGCATCGGGGTAAACCTGCAACGTCTTGGTGCGCTCTACGAACACCGGTTCGCCAGCCTCAGAACGGGTAGTGGCGCGGCGTCGTCTGCACCGTGATCCAGCGCAGCTCGGTGAAGGCCTCGATGCCGGCCTTGCCGCCGAAGCGGCCCCAGCCCGAATCCTTGACGCCGCCGAACGGCATCTGGGCCTCGTCGTGCACCGTCGGGCCGTTGACGTGGCAGATGCCCGACTCGATGCGGCGCGCCACCTGGAACGCACGCGCGATGTCGCGGCCGAACACTGCCGCGGACAGGCCGTAGGGGTTGTCGTTCGCGCAGGCGATCGCGGCCTCGACGCCATCGACCCGCACGATCGCCTTGACCGGCGCGAAGCTCTCCTCGTGATAGATGCGCATCTCGCGCGTCACGTGGTCGAGCAGGGTCGCGGGCATCAGCGTCGAGTCGGCCTTGCCGCCGCACACCAGCCTGGCGCCCTTGGCCAGCGCATCGTCGATCAGCGCATTGCAGCGCTCGACCGTCGCGCGATCGACCACCGAGCCGAGCACCACCGGGCCTTTGCGCGGATCGCCGAGCGGCAGCGAACTCGCCTTGACCGCGAGCCGCGCGACGAAGTCGTCGGCGATCTTTGAGTCGACCACGATGCGCTCGGTCGACATGCAGATCTGGCCCGAGTTCGCGAACGCGCCGAAGGCCGCGCCGGCGACCGCGGCATCGAGGTCGGCATCGTCGAGCACCAGCAGCGGCGCCTTGCCGCCGAGCTCGAGCACCGCGGGCTTCAGGTACTTGGCGCAGGTCTGCGCGATCAGGCGGCCGACGCGCGTCGAGCCGGTGAAGTTGACCCGCCGCACGGCCGGGTGCGCGACCATCGCCTCGACCACCGTCGCCGCATCGGCCGGCGCGTTGGTCACGAAGTTCACGACGCCCTTGGGCAGCCCGGCCTCCTGCATCGCTTCGACGATCAGCCCGTGCGTGGCGGGGCACAGCTCCGAGCCCTTGAGCACCACCGTGTTGCCGCAGGCCAGCGGCGTCGCGATCGCACGCACGCCCAGGATCACCGGCGCGTTCCACGGCGCGATGCCGAGCACCACGCCGGCCGGCTGTCGCACCGCCATCGCGAGGCTGCCGGGTACGTCGGACGGGATCACCTCGCCGGCGATCTGCGTCGTCAACGCCGCGGCCTCGAGCAGCATGCCGGCCGCAAGGTGCACGTTGAAGCCGGCCCACAGGCCCGAGGCGCCGGTCTCGGCGGCCATCGCTTTCGCGAAGGCCTCGCCCTTGGCTTCGAGCGCGTGCGCGGCCTTCATCAGCAGCGCGCGGCGTTCGCCGGGGCCGAGTGCGGACCAGGCCGGGAAGGCAGCGGCAGCGGCATCGACCGCGCGCAGCGCATCGGCCGAGGTCGCGGCCGGCGCGCGCGTCGCGACCGTGCCGTCGAGCGGGTTGCGGCGCTCGAAGCTCGCTGCGTTCGACGCCGCGGCACGCTCGCCGGCGATCAGCATCGAGATCTCGTTCATCGGGGACTCCTTCGGTTCTTCGTTCGCACGGCGCGAGCCGCCGCCGAGATAGGCACTGCGCACGGCATCCGAGCGCAGCAATTCCTTCGCATCGCCGCCGGCCACGAGCCGGCCGCGTTCGAGCACATGAGCACGATCGGCGAGCGCGAGCGCCTTGCGCACGTTCTGCTCGACCAGCAGCACCGTGGTGCCGGCATCGGCGATGCGCCGCGCAATCGCGAGCAGCTCGTCGACCATGCGCGGCGCGAGGCCCAGCGAGGGCTCGTCGAGCATCAGCAAGCGCGGCGCGCTCATCATCGCGCGCGCCACCGCCACCATCTGCTGCTCGCCGCCGCTCATCGTGCCGGCGAGCTGGGTCGCGCGTTCGGCCAGGCGCGGAAAGTCGGCGAAGGCCTGCGCGAGACGGCGCCTGCGTTCGGCGGGACTCACGAGCCAGCCGCCGAGTTCGAGGTTCTCGGCGACGCTCATCTGGCCGAACAGCTGGCGGCCTTCGGGCACCAGCACCAGGCCTTGGCGCACGGCGGCCTGCGCGTCGGCGCTCGGCAGCGCGGCGCCGTCGAGCATGACCTGGCCGTCGCGCGCGATCAGGCCGGCGAGCGCTTTCAGCAGCGTCGTCTTGCCGGCGCCGTTGGGGCCGACGATCACGGTCAGCCCCGGCGTGATCTCGATGTCGAGTTCGCGCAGCACATGGAAGCCGGCGTAGCCCGCGGTCAGGCCGCGCACCTGCAGCGCCGCGCTCAAGACAACACCTCCTCGTCGGCCATCTCGTCGCCGAGATAGGCCTCGATCACCTGCGCGTCGCGCACCACCGCGTCGGGCGCGGCGTCGGCGATCTTGCGGCCCTGGTGCAGCACGATCACGCGCTCGACGTGGCGCAAGAGCGTCGTCACCGCATGCTCGATCCACACCACCGCAAGGCCGTGTCGATCGCGCAGCATGCGGATGCGCTGTGCCATCTGCTCGACCTCGGCTTCGGTCAGGCCGGCGGCCACTTCGTCGAGCAGCAACAGACGCGGACGCGTCGCGAGCGCCATGCCGATCTCGAGCAGTCGCTGCTGCGACGGCGTGATCTCGGCGGCCGCGCGATCCGCGAGTTCGGCCAGCCCCAGCGTCGCGAGGATCTCGTCGTCGCTCGCGAGTCCCGCACTCGCCTCGCGATGCCGCCCGGCGAACTGCGCACCGAAGCGCACGTTGTCGCGCACGCTCATCTGCGCGAACACGCGCGGCGTCTGGAAGCTGCGCGCGATGCCGTGCGCCGCGAAGCGATGCGGCGCCTGGCCGGCGAGATCGCGGCCCTGCGCGATCAGCCGGCCCGAGGTCGGCGCGACGACGCCCGAGATCGCATTGAAGAAGGTCGTCTTGCCGGCGCCGTTGGGGCCGATGATGCCGACCAGCTCGCCGGCATCGAAGCTCGCGTCGACCGCATCGACGGCGGTCAGCCCGCCGAAGCGCACGGTCACCGCCTGCGCATAGAGCAGCCGCTCAGCCACGCCGCCCTCCCTTCCAGCGCAGCGACGCGAGGCCGTCGGGCAGATAGAGCACGAAGCCGATCAGCAGCAGGCCCAGCACCATCATGTAGGCATAGGGCAGCGACAGCCGCAGCGTCTCGGCCAGCAGGCTGAAGATGATGGCCGCGACCACCGGTCCCCACAGGCTCGCGGCCCCGCCGACCAGCGCGATCAGCACGGTCTGAAAGCCGATGAAGGGGTTGAACACCGCGGTCGGGTCGATATAGGTCCAGCGCACCGCCATCGCCGCGCCGACCGCGCCGGCAAACGCCGCCGTCAGCGCGAAGCCGCAGATCTTGACCAGGCGCGTGTCGACGCCCAGCGTCTGCGCGCGCTGCTCGTCGGCGCCGATGCCTTGCAGCGCGAGGCCGAAGCGGCTGGCGCGCACCAGCATCGAGATCGCGATCGCGGCGGCCGCGATCGCGAGCACCGTGAGGTAGACGGTCGAGTTCTCCGGCACCGTCATCAGCACGCGGCCGACCGTGCCCGACAGCTGCTTCTCCGCATAGGTGATCGAGTGGCGGATCAGCTCGGTCATGCCGAAGGTCAGCACCGCGAAATAGGTGCCGCGCAGATGCAGCACGGCAGCGCCCATCAGCAGCGCGACGATCGCGGCAACCAAAGCGCCGCACACGATCACCAGCGGCCACGGCAGCGAGCCGAGCGTGAACGCGCTGACATAGGCACCGACGCCGAAGAAGGCCGAGGTCGCGAGCGAGAGATAGCGTGTCGCGCCGCAGAACAGCGACCAGCTGGTGGCGAGCGCCACGTACATCAGGCACGACAGCGCGACCGAGACCACGAAGTCGCTCCCCCACCACGGCAGCGACGCTGCCGCGAGCGCGGCCGCTGCGAGCCAGCGCCAGGAAGAAGCCATGCGAGTCATCGCGCGAACAGCCCGTTGGGCTTCCAGATCAGCACGCCGATGAACACGCCGTACGACAGCAGCATCTTCAGCGAGGGGTTGGTGAAATGCATGCCCAGCGCCTCGACCACGCCCAACAAGAGGCCGCCGACCAGCGAGCCCGCGACGCTGCCGAAGCCGCCCAGCGTGATGACGATCAGCGCAGTCACCGTGTAGGGCTCGCCCATCGACGGCGTGATCTCGTAGATCATCCCGAGCAGCGCGCCGGCGACACCCGCCAGGCCCAGGCCGATGCCGAACACCAGCGGATGCAGCCGGCGCGTGTCGATGCCCACCAGCTGCGCGCCGATCGGCGACTGCATCAGCGCGCGCACGCCCTTGCCCAGCAGCGTGAAGCGCAGCAGCGCGATCGTCGCGAGCGCCAGCGCCAATGCGATGCCGACCGCGAGCAGCTTGTTGGCGGTGAAGCGCATGCCGGCCACGTCGACCGGCTGCGCGAGGTAGTCGTAGCCGCGCAGGTCGGCGCCCCAGGCGAGCAGTGCCGTGTTCTGCACCAGGAACATCAGGCCGAAGCCGACCATCAGGCTGCGTGCCTCGAACACCTCGACGTTGGGGCTGCGCGCGGCCAGCGGCTTGAAGCACAGCCGGTGCAGCACGATGCCCAGCGCCGCCATCGCGACGAACACCGGCACCAGCCACGCCAGCGGCGAGCCGCCGAGCGTGGTGTGCGCCGTGTAGACGAGAAAGGCGCCCAGCATCAGGAACTCGCCGTGCGAGATGTTCATGATGCGCATCAGCCCGTACTGCAGGTTCAGGCCGATCGCGACCAGCGCATACAGGCCGCCGGTGATCAGTCCGGAGGCGAGCAGTTCGAGCCAGGCATGGGCGGTCAACTCAAGCCTTCCAGGCCGGCTTGGGCGCTATCAGTTTCGACGTCGCGCGGTTCGCCGGCCACACCACTTCGAACTCGCCTTGCTGCCACTGCCCGACCGTGCCCGGCACCGAAGCGTTCTCGCTGCCCTGGAACCTGATCGGCCCGACGATGGTCTGGAACTCGGTCTTCGCGATGTGATCGCGCAGCACCTTGCGATCGAGCCCGACCTTGGCGACCGACTGCTGCAGGATCTCCAGCCCGGCCCAGCAATGCCCGCTGGCCCAGCGGTCGGGTTCCTTGTTGAACTTCTTCACGTGGGCATCGAAGTAGGCCTTCGCGCCGGCGCTGGTCTTGGCGTTCCACGAGCCCATGCCGATCACGCCTTCGGTGTTGGCCTGCATCACCTGCTTGTAGAGCGGGAACGCGGTGCCGACCGAGGCATAGAAGAACTTCGGGTTGAAGCCGATCTCGCGCGACTGCCGGCTCGCCAGCAGCGTGTCGGGCGGATAGGTGATGCCGATGAAGGCGTCCGGATTGAGGCCCTGGATCGTGCGCAGCACCGGCGACAGATCCTTGATGCCCAGCGGATAGCTCTTGCGCTCGAGCACCTGGATCTGCGTGCGCTTGAGCTCGTTGTTCAGCGCCGCGAAGTTCTCGAGCCCGAACAGGTCGTCCATGTAGACGATCGCGATCGTCTTCACGCCCTGCGCGACCAGCAGGTCGACCAGCGCGCCCATCATCTTGTCGGGCTGCTGCAGCAGCGAGAAGAAGTACGGCAGCTGCATGTCGATCAGTTTGCGCGACAGCGCGGTCGGCGCGAGCAGCGGATAGCCGAAGCGATTGGCCAGCGGCGCGACCGCGAAGTTGAAGCCCGAGCCCCAGGGCGGCAGCACCAGCTCGACCTTGTCCGAGCCCATCAGCTTCTCGAAGCTGCGCACGCAGGTCTCGACCTCGCTGCGGTCGTCGGAGCCGATCAGCTCGATGCGGCGCTTCGTGCCGCGCACGTCGAGCCCGCCGGCCGCATTGACCTGCTCGGCCCACAGCAGGTAGTTGGGCTCCTGGCTCACCTGCGCGCCGGCCGAGGCCGGGCCGGTGCGCGCGATCGCGTAGCCGATGCGCACCGGTGCAGGTTGCGCGCGCAGCACCGGCGCGGCGAGCGCGGCGGTGCCGGCGGCCAGGCCGGTGGAGAACTGGCGGCGGCTCAGGCCGCGGCTGGGCTTGTCTTGGCGGGCCATGCTTGTCTCCTCTTGGGGGTGGCGGAGATGCTAGGAAGCCGCGCCGAGACTGCTTGGCGCCGCGTGCACATTCGGCTTGATCCGGCGTGCACGAGCCTCAGGGAATTCCCGATCCGCGCAACGCACGAAGGTGCGCCGCGCCGGCGAGGCCCGCTCCTATGATCCGCCGCATGCAGCAGCCGGGCCTGGACGTCATCTCGACCGAGTCGGTCGCGCCGCGCGAGCGGCTGCCGATGTGGGGCGACGCGGTCTGGAAACTGATCGGCGGCCTGCGCTCGGATGCCTTCGGCGACGAGCACTTCAACGGCCGCATCGCCTTCGGCCACGCCAGCGACCTGAGCCTGTGCGAGCTCGCGGTCACGCGCCATCGCGTGCTGCGCACGCCGGATCTGATACGCCGCAGCGATCGTGGCTTCTACAAGGTGGTGGCGCAGCTCGAGGGGCGCGCCTGCTTCGAGCAGCATGGCCGCGCGGTCTGGCTCTCGCCCGGCGAGTGGAGCCTGTACGACACCACCGAGGCCTACGCGGTCAGCAATCCCGAGAGCGTGCGCCAGCTCGTGCTGATGGTGCCCAAGCAGCGGCTGCCGCTCGGCGACCTGCCGATGCGCGATCTGACGGTGCAGCGATTCAGCGGCAGCAACGGCGTCTCGCGGCTCGCGTGGGAAGCGATGCGCTCGGCCTTCGACGAGCTGCCCGCCATGTCGACGCCGGTCGCCGAGGGCGTGGCCGATACCGTCGTGCAGCTGCTGCGGCTGTCGCTGATGGAGCGCGCCGGCTGCCACACCGCGCTGACACAGCGCGAGGCGTTGCGCGATCGCATCCGCGAACTGATCGCGCGCCAGCTGAAGGATCCGCGGCTGTCGGTCGATCGCATCGCGGCCTCGCTCAATTGCAGCCGCCGCCATCTGTACAACGCCTTCGCCGACGAGCCCGACGGCCTGGCCGGCACGATCCAGCGCGAGCGGCTCGAGGCGACGCGCCGCGCGCTCGATGCCGCGCCAATCGGCACCTCGATCACCGCGCTCGCCGACGACTGGGGCTGGGGCGGCCTCGCGCAGTTCAGCCGCGCCTTCAAGGCGCGCTACGGCTGCTCGCCCTCCGAGTACCGGAATCGTTAGCCCCCACGCTTGCGGCTTCGCCGCTGCGCTGCCCCCCGAGGGGGCTCGCCGGGCTTGGGGCGGCCCGGCGCCCGGCGTGCGCTAGTTCTTCGCGTCCTCGCGAATCCACTGCGCGGCCTTCTCCGCGATCATCAGCGTCGGGCTGTTGGTGTTGCCGCTGGTGATGGTGGGCATCACGCTCGCATCGACCACGCGCAAGCCGCGGATCACGCCGCCCGGCCCGCGCACGCGCAGGCGCGAATCGACCACCGCGGCGTCATCGTCCGCACGCCCCATGCGGCAGGTGCCGACCGGATGGAAGATCGTCGTCGCGATGTCGCCGGCCAGCCGCGCGAGCTCGTCGTCGCTCTCGTACTGCGTGCCGGGCTTGTATTCGACCGGCTGGTACTTCGCCAGCGCCGGCTGCGCGACGATGCGCCGCGTCACGCGCAGGCTGTCGGCCGCAACCTGGCGGTCCTCGGCGGTCGAGAGGTAGTTCGGCGCGATCTTCGGCGCATCCTCGGGCCGCGGCGAGCGGATGCTCACGCTGCCGCGCGAGGTCGGGTTCAGGTTGCACACGCTCGCGGTGAAGGCATCGAAGCCGTGCAGCGGCTCGCCGAAAGCCTCGAGCGACAGCGGCTGCACGTGGTACTGGATGTTGGGCCAGTCGTGTGCGGTCGAGCTGCGCGTGAAGGCACCGAGCTGCGACGGCGCCATGCTCATCGGTCCGCTGCGCTTGAACGCGTATTCGAGGCCGATGCTCGCCTTGCCGAGCAGCGAGTTCGACAACGTGTTGAGCGTCTTCACGCCCTGCACCTTGAACACCGCGCGGATCTGCAGATGGTCCTGCAGGTTGGCGCCGACGCCGTCGAGCTCGTGCACGAGCTCGATGCCATGGCCGCGCAGCAGCTCGGCCGGACCGATGCCCGACAACTGCAGGATCTGCGGCGAACCGACCGAGCCGGCCGACAGCACCAGCTCGCGCTCGGCACGCACCGTCTGCGCGCCCTCGGGCGTGCGCACGCGCGCGCCGCTGCAGCGCAGCCGGCCGTCGGCATCGCGCTCGAACAGCAGCCGCTCGACCTGGGCGCCGGTCCACATCTCGAAGTTGGGCCGGCCGTAGCAGGTCGGGCGCAGGAAGGCCTTGGCGGTGTTCCAGCGCCAGCCCTTGCGCTGGTTGACCTCGAAGTAGCCGACGCCCTCGTTGCTGCCGCGATTGAAGTCCTCGGTCGCGGGCACACCGGCCTGCTGCGCGGCCTGGGCAAAGGCGTCGAGCACGTCCCAGCGCAGGCGCTGCTTCTCGACGCGCCACTCGCCGCCATGGCCATGGAAGCGCGCGAAGCCCTCGTCGGCATGGGCCGCGTCGCCGCGCCAGTGGTTCTCGTGGCGCTTGAAGAAGGGCAGCGTCTCGTCCCAGCGCCACGACGCGTCGCCGGTGACCTGGGCCCAGTGCTCGTAGTCGCGCGACTGGCCGCGCATGTAGATCATCCCGTTGATGCTGGAGCAGCCGCCCAGCACCTTGCCGCGCGGATAGCGCAGCGTGCGGCCGTTGAGGCCGGCGTCGGGTTCGGTGTGGAACAGCCAGTCGGTGCGCGGGTTGCCGATGCAGTAGAGATAGCCGACCGGGATGTGGATCCAGTGGTAGTCGTCGCGGCCGCCGGCTTCGAGCAGCAGCACGCGCTTGGTGGGATCGGCACTCAGCCGGTTGGCGAGCAGGCAGCCGGCGGTGCCGGCGCCGACGATGACGTAGTCGAAGGCGTTGTCTACAGCGGAATTCATCCGCCGAGCCTAGCAGCGCCGGCTTTCGCGCGCCTATCGCGCCTATCGCGGCGCCGCAAAGGCCCGTAGGATGCGCCGATGCCGTGGACGCTCGAGATCCTCACCGCCTTCGCGAAGGGCCTGTTGCTGGCGCCCGCCGCGCTGCTGCCGATCATCAACCCGATCGGCGTCGCCCCGATGTACTTGAGCCTGCGCGGACCGGTCGACGAGAAGACCAACCGCCGCGTCGCCAAGCGCGTCGCGCTGCATGCCGGGCTGATGCTGCTGGCCTCGCTGTTCGTTGGCGCCCAGGTGCTGCGCTTCTTCGGCATCTCGCTGCCGATCGTGCGCGTCGGTGGCGGCCTGATCGTCGCGGCCGCGGCCTGGAAGCTCCTCAATGATCCGCATGCCGACAAGGTCACCGAGGCCGTCGGGCGCACCGCGCGTTCGCCCACCGAGGTGCTCGAGCACAGCTTCTTTCCGCTGACCTTTCCGTTCACCGTCGGGCCCGGCAGCCTGTCGGCCGCGATCACGCTGGGCGCGACGCTGAGCTTCCACAAGCCGGCCCAGATCGCCAACGCGGTCGCGATGGCGGTCGGCGTGGGCATCACCTCGGTCGCGATCTACCTCGGCTACCGCTTCGCGCCGCAGCTGGTGCGCGGCCTGGGCAGCGTCGGCACCACGGTGCTGCTGCGCTTCTCGGCCTTCATCCTGCTGTGCGTCGGCGTGCAGATCGTCTGGGACGGCGCGGCCGAGCTGGTGATCGATCTCGCCAAGGATCTCGCCCGGCTAGGCTGAAGCCAGCCCGCGCAGATAGGCCAGGCCGCGCGCGGCGCGCGGGCCGTACCAGCCGAGCAGCTCGCCGTCGACCAGGCGCACGCGGGCGCGCGGCGCGAGCGCCTGCGCTTCGGCCATGTGCCGCTCGCGAAAACGATAGGGCTCGGAGCTCAGCAGCAGCTCGTCGACCTCGGCCAGCCAGGCGGCGTCGGGCGCGACGGCCGGATAGCGCGCGGCGCCGAGCGCCCCGCCGTCTTGCGCCGGTAGGCTGCGCCAGCCGACCGTGGCCAGCATGCGCGAGATGTAGGTGTCGCGCGCCACCGTCATCCAGGGCTCGCGCCAGATCAGATAGAGGACGCGCCGAGCCGGCCAATCGCGCGCCGATGTGAGCGCGAACTCGCGTTCGAACTCATCTCGCAAGGCCTGGGCGCGTTCGGCGACGCCCGGCTCGGCGCCGAAGGCCGCGACGAACTGGTCGAGCAGCGCGAGGTTGTCGGCCGGCGCGCAGGGATGGGTCACGATCAGCTCGGCGCCCAGCGGCTCCAGCGCCTTCACGGTTTCGAGCCGGTTCTCGTCCTGGTTCAGCAGCACGTGGGTCGGTGCGAGCGCGGCCAGCCGGGCCAGGTCCGGGTCCTTCGTGCCGCCCAGCTTTGGGACGTGCTGGAGCGCCTCGCGCGGATGGATGCAGAACCCGGTGCGCGCGACCAGCCTCGGCCCGAGGCCCAACGCCACGGCCAGCTCGGTCAGGCTGGGAACGAGGCTGGCAATGCGCACGGGAGACATGGGGCGGCGAGGCTATCGGCGATCAGCCGCTCGCAAGGCAAAGGCGATGGTTGCGACGGCGCCGATACAACACTTCGGCTTGACGGCTTCACGGATGTTTACCCAAAAAGTTCCGTTCGCCCATAATGAACTGGTCTGTATGCGGCGCCTTCTCGCGAATTGGTCTCGATGGGTTGAAGCTAAACAGGCGGTGCGGTGCTTCCCTGGCACCGGGTTTTGATTGAGAAAGGCGCTCTTCATGGGCAACAAGCTGTATGTGGGCAATCTTGCCTACGGCGTGCGCGACGAGGAACTCAACGAGGCGTTCGCGCAATTCGGCACCGTCACCTCGGCCAAGGTGATGATGGATCGCGAAACCGGCCGCTCGAAGGGCTTCGGCTTCGTCGAGATGGGTTCGGACGCCGAGGCGCAAGCCGCCATCAATGGCATGAACGGTCAGCCCCTCTCGGGCCGCTCGATCGTCGTCAACGAAGCCCGTCCGCGCGAAGAGCGTCCGGGCGGCTTCCGCGGCCCCTACGGCAACTTCAACCGCGGCCCGCGTGAAGGCGGCGGCGGTGGTGGTTACGGCGGCGGCGGCAGCGGTGGCGGCGGCTACGGTGGTGGCGGCGGCGGCTACGGCGGCGGCGGTGGTGGCTACGGTGGCGGCGGCGGTGGTCGCAGCGGCGGTGGCGGCTACGGCGGCGGCGGTCGCAGCGGCGGTGGCGGCGGCTACGGCGGCGGTGGCCGCAGCGGCGGCGGCGGCGGCGGCTACTAAGCCAAAGCGGCAACACGAAAAGGGCGGTGGCGACACCGCCCTTTGTCTTTTGTGCCGGGCGTTTATTCGCCCTGGCGCTTCTTGCGCCCGCGCCCGGCGAACAGCCGGTCGAACAAGGCGTTGGGCAGCAAGCGCATCAGCTTGGCGATCACGCCCATCTGCCAGGGAATCACGCGGTAGCTGTCGCCGGCGACGATGGCCTCGAACGCCCGATCGGCGAAGGCCTCAGGCGTCAGCAGGAAGGGCATCGAATAGCTGTTGCTCTCGGTCAGCGGCGTCGCGACATAGCCCGGCACCACCGTCACGACGCGCAGCCCGAACGGCCGGCACTCGCCGCGCAGGCTTTCGCAATAGCTGACCACGCCGGCCTTGCTCGCACAATACGCGCCATGGCCCGGCAAGCCGCGAATCGACGCGACGCTCGCGATGCCCACCAGCGTGCCGCTGCGCCGCTCGCGCATCGGCGCGATGAAGGGCTGGAAGCTCGCCGCCATGCCGAGCAGGTTGGTCTCCAGCGTCGAGCGAAACACCGCGAGGTCCTCGAACTCGGCGGTGTCGACGCCGACGCTGATGCCGGCGTTGGCGATCACCGCGTCGGGCAGGCCTTGTCGCTCGATGCAATCGCGCCCGGTCGCGACGATGCCATCGACATCGCGCACGTCGGCCGGATAGACCGACCATGCGTCATCGGGCCAGCCCTGCGCGCGGCACCAGGCCTCGAGTTCGTTCGCGCGGCGCGCCACCAGCGCGACGCGCCAGCCGGCCGCGCGAAAGCGCGACGCCAGCGCCTGGCCGATGCCGCTCGAGGCACCAGTGATGTAGACCAACGGCGCGCGGCTCACGGCGCGCTGGCGGCAGGATCGGCCGGCTCCGCGGCGCGCGCGCCGGGCGGCAGGAACACGCCGCTCACGCGACCGCCGAGTTGCGCGACGCGATCGAGGTGGTGGTAGTCGAGGCTGCTGCCATGGACCTCGCCGCGCCCGCTCAGTATCGTGACCGGCTTGTGCGAGCGGATGCGCTCCTCGCGTGAATCGACCTCGATGAACTCGCCGCGGAACTCGAGCCGATCGCCCGGCGGATGACCCGGCGCCGGCTCGCGCACGACGCGCGCGCCGCCCATGAGCCGCACCTGGCTGCCGTCGGCATTGGCGAGCGCCTGGCGCGCCTGGCCGTGGATCACCAGCCCGCGCTCGTCGATGCCGCGCAGGCGCACGCCATCGATTTCGACCTCGCCGTTGTCCGGGTAGTGGCGCAGCGTGTCGCCCTCGATGCGCGTGAGCATCACGCCCTCGGGCGAGTAGCGCTGCACCGAGAAGGTGTTCATCGTGTAGTCGGGCTCGTGGCGCGGCGGCGGCCGGTCGCTGCCGTCCTGCGGCACCGGCGTGTTCTTCACCAGCCACCAGGTCAGCGCGGCCAACAGGCCCATCAGCAGCACCGGCAGCGCGCTTTGCGCGCGGTCCCACAGCCGCGCATGCCAGGGACCGGCGATGCGCGCGACGCGGCGCGCATGGCGCGGCGCGAGCGGCGCCAGCGGCGTCAGCTCGCCGAACGGCGTCTCGGGCGGGTCCTGCAGGTGACGAGCTTCGGGCCCGTGCGTCGGCGTCATGGGCTGCGGCCGTCGTCGAGCGTTTCGAGATGGCCGGCCAGCAATGCGGCATAGCGGCCGGCGGCCATCAGCAGCAGGTCGCAGAACTCGCGCGCCGCGCCATGACCGGCGGCCGCGCACGTGACGTGGTGCGAGGCCGCGCGGGCCTCGGCGTGCGCGCCCGGCGGCGCGGCCGCGAAGCCGGCGCGCAGCAGCAGCGGCAGGTCGGGCCAGTCGTCGCCGATCGCGGCGATCGCGCTCCACTCGAGGCCCAGCGCGGCACGCAGCGACTCGGCCGCGGCGAGCTTGTCGTGCACGCCGTACAGCGCCTGCTCGATGCCGAGGTCGGCGACGCGACGGCGCACGGCCATCGAGTCGCGCCCGGTGATGACGATCGGGCGGATGCCGCCGCGCGCCAGCAGCTTGAGGCCGTGGCCGTCGAGCGCATGGAAGGCCTTGAAACTCTCGCCCTCGGCGCCGACGTACAGGCGCCCGTCGGTCAGCACGCCGTCGACGTCGAAGATCGCCGCGCGGATGCGCCCGGCGGGGCCTTGCGCCGCCAGCAGCAGCTCGGGCGGGAACGACAGCGAGGGAGCGAGCGGGCGCGCGTCGGACATCTTTCGCGGCGCGCGGTCAGATGACCTTGGCGCGCATCAAGTCGTTGCTGTTGACGGCGCCCACGAGCACGCCGTCCTCGTCGACCACCAGCACGCTGGTGATGCGATGCGCTTCCATCATGTCGGCCGCATCGACCGCGAGCCGATCGGCGCCGATCGTGCGCGGGTTGGCGCGCATCACGTCGGCCGCGGTGAGCTCGCGCAGGTCGACGCCCTTCTCGATCTCGCGACGCAGGTCGCCGTCGGTGAAGATGCCGACCACGCGACGCGCGTCGTCGACGATCGCCGTCGCGCCCAGACCCTTGGCGCTCATCTCGCGCATCATTTCGGTGAACGGCGTGTCGCTCCTGACGCTGGGCACCGCATCGCCGTGACGCATCAGGTCGTGCACGTGCATCAGCAGCTTGCGCCCGAGTGCACCGCCCGGATGCGAGCGTGCGAAGTCGGCTTCCTTGAAACCGCGCAGATCGAGCAGCGCGACCGCGATCGCGTCGCCGAGCGCGAGCTGCACCGTGGTGCTCGCGGTCGGCGCGAGATTCAGCGGGCAGGCTTCCTGCGCGACGCCGGAGTCGAGCGCGACATCGGCATGGCGCGCCAGCGTGCTGCCGGGCCGCCCGGTCATCGCGATGATCGGCACCTGCAGCCGCTTGACGACCGGCAGGATCACGTTGAGCTCGTCGCTCTCGCCGCTGTTGGACAGCATCAGCACGACATCGCCGGCAGTCACCATGCCGAGGTCGCCGTGGCTGGCCTCGCCGGGGTGCACGAACATCGCCGGCGTGCCGGTCGAGGCGAGCGTCGCGGCGATCTTGCGCCCGACATGACCGCTCTTGCCCATGCCCATCACGACCACGCGGCCGCTGCAGGCGAGGATCAGCTCGATCACGCGCCCGAAAGCCTCGGCCATCGGGCCGCGCAGGCGGTCGCCCAGCGCGGCCAGTGCCTCGGTCTCGATGTCGAGCGCGCGGGCACCGAGTTCGACCGCGCGCGCGCCGCTGGAGTCCTTGGTTAGCATGCGTCGATTCTAGGTGCCGCGTCCCCCGCCCGCGCTCGGGCACGACCCCTGCTCCCGCCGACCGCATGTCGCTCGATCTGACCTTGCTCTATCTGCTCGCCGCGGTGGTCGGCGTGGTGCTGTGCCGCTCGCTCTCGCTGCCGCCGATGCTGGGCTACCTCGTGGTCGGCGTCGCAATCGGCCCGAACGCGCTGGGCCTCGTGGGCGATTCGTCCGGCGTGCGCTACCTGGCCGAGTTCGGCGTCGTGTTCCTGATGTTCTCGATCGGCCTCGAGTTCGATCGCCCCAAGCTGCGCGCGATGCGCACCCTGGTGTTCGGCCTGGGCTTCAGCCAGGTCGCACTGACCATCGCGGCGGCTTTGCTCGGCAACGCCGCACTGGCCTGGGGCATGACGCTGGCCGGTCGCTCGTGGGGGCTGGGCTGGCAAAGCGCGGTCGCGCTCGGCTCGGCGCTGGCGATGAGTTCGACGGCGATCGTCGCCAAGCTGCTGGCCGAGCGGCTCGAGCTCGAAAGCGAGCACGGCCGGCGTGTCGTCGGCGTGCTGCTGTTCCAGGATCTCGCGGTCGTGCCGCTGCTGGTGCTGCTGCCGGCGCTGGGCGATTCCGGCGAGGCGCTGACGCGGGCATTGGCACTCGCCGCACTGAAGGCCGCGGTGCTGCTGGGCGTCTTGCTGGTGGGCGGTCCGCGCGTGATGCGCTGGTGGCTGCGCATCGTCGCCAAGCGGCGCAGCGAGGAGCTGTTCGTGCTCAACCTGCTGCTGGTCACGCTGGGCCTGGCGTGGATGACCGAGCATGCCGGGCTGTCGCTCGCGCTGGGCGCCTTCGTCGCCGGCATGCTGATCGCCGAGACCGAATACAAGCACCAGGTCGAGACCGACATCCGGCCCTTCCACGACGTGCTGCTCGGCCTGTTCTTCATCACGATCGGCATGAAGCTCGATCCGCACGGCCTGGTGACGCAGTGGTACCTGGTGCTGCCGATGACGCTGCTGCCGGTGCTGTTCAAGTTCGGCCTGGTGACCGCGCTGGCGCGCGCCTTCGGTGCCGCGCCCGGCGTCGCGCTTCGCACCGGCATCTATCTCGCGCAGGCCGGCGAGTTCGGCTTCGTGCTGCTGACGCTGGCCGGCGACGCGAAGCTGCTGCCGGACGCGCTGCAGGGCTCGGTGCTGGCGGCCATGGTGCTGTCGATGCTGGCGACGCCGCTGCTGATCCAGTACAGCAACCGCATCGTGATGAAGCTGTCGGCGACCGACTGGCTGCTGCAGTCGGTGCAGCTCACGACGATCGCGAAGAAGTCGATCCGCACCGAGGCCCACGTGATCATCTGCGGCTATGGCCGCAGCGGCCAGAACCTCGCGCGCCTGCTCGAGGCCGAGCAGATTCCCTACATGGCGCTGGACCTCGATCCCGACCGCGTGCGCCAGGCCGCCGCCGCGGGCCAGAGCGTCGTCTTCGGCGATGCCGCGCGGCTGCAAAGCCTGATGGCCGCCGGCCTTGCGCGCGCGACCGCGGTGGTCGTCAGCTACCACGACACGCCGTCGGCGCTGAAGATCCTGAGCCTGGCGCGCGCGCATGCGCCCACCGTGCCGGTGATCGTGCGCACGATCGACGACACCGACCTCGAGCGGCTGCAGGCCGCCGGCGCGACCGAGGTCGTGCCGGAGGCGATCGAGGGCTCGCTGATGATGGCCTCGCATGTGCTCGCGCTGGTCGGCGTGCCGGTACGCCGGGTGATCCGCGTGGTGCAAGACCAGCGCGACGCGCGCTACGGCCTGTTGCGCGGCTACTTCCACGGCGCCGACGACGACACCGTCGAGGAGTTGTCGCAGGCACGCCTGAAGGCGGTGACACTGGCCGAAGGCAGCGCCTCGGTCGGCCGCGCGCTCGGCGAGCTCGCGCTCGCGGCGATCGGTGTGAGCGTAGTCTCGGTGCGGCGCGCCACCGGACCGGTGGTGCGCCCGGGCGACGAGCTCCAGCTCGGCGCCGGCGACACGCTGGTGCTTTCCGGCCTGAGCGAGCCGCTCGCGCAGGCCGAGGAGCTGCTGCAGTCCGGTTGATTGCGGAGGCATGGCCATGGTTCGGTTCGATCACGGCTTCGACGCGGCGCGGCGCCGCTACCTGATGCTCGCGCTGGGCGCGTCGATGCCGGCGCTTTCGCGCGCCCAGTCGCCGGACGCGGCCACGCTCGATGCGCTGCGCCACGGCGGCTGCGTCGTCGCGTTTCGCCATGCCAATGCGCCGGGGACTTTCGATCCGCCCGGCTTCCAGCCCGGACGCTGCGAGACCCAGCGCAATCTGGACGACGCCGGCCGCGCGCAGTCGCGTCGCCTGGGCGAATGGTTCCGCAAGCAGGGCCTGGTGCCTGCCGCCGTGCGTTCGAGCCCCTGGTGCCGCTGTCTCGAAACCGCGCGCCTGGCCTTCGGCGAGGCCGCGGTGCAGACCTGGGACGCTCTGGGCTCGCCGCGTGCCGAGGGAAGTGATGCGCAGCGCCAGCAGGCGGCGTTGCGCACCGCGCTGGCGCGCGTGCCGGCAGGCGGCTTCGAGGTCTGGGTCACCCATCAGTTCACCTTGAGCGCGCTGGTCGGCGGCGGCACCGCGTCGGCCGAAGGCCTGGTGCTGCGCAGCGGCGGCGACGGCGCCGTCGAACTGATCGGCCGCATGGCGCCGGCCTGACGCGCCGTCTCGATAATCCGCACGCAGCCGCGAACAGGAACATCGCCATGTCCGACCTCGACCTCATCCGCCGCACGATCCGCACGGTGCCCGACTGGCCCGATCGCGGCGTGCAATTCCGCGACATCACGCCGCTGCTGCAGAACCCGCGTGTGTTCCGCGTGCTGATCGACCAGTTCGTGCACCGCTACTTCGACACGCAGCCGCAGGCGGTCGCCGGGCTCGACGCGCGCGGCTTCATCATCGGCTCGGTGCTGGCCTATGAACTTGGCGTCGGCTTCGTGCCGATCCGCAAGAAAGGCAAGCTGCCCTACACGACGGTCGAGGAGACCTACGAGCTCGAGTACGGCAGCGCGACCGTCGAGATGCACACCGATGCAGTCAAGACCGGCGACCGCGTGGTGCTGATCGACGACCTGATCGCCACCGGCGGCACGATGATGGCCGGCAAGCGCCTGCTCGAGCGGCTCGGCGCGACGGTGATCGAGGGCGCCGCGATCGTCGAGCTGCCCGAGCTCGGCGGTGCGGCCAAGCTGCGCGAATCGGGCCTGCCGCTGTTCACCCTGGTGTCGTTCGGCGGCCTCTGAAACGACGAAGGGCCCCGTGGGGCCCTTCTGTCTTGCGCTGCGAGCGCTCAGGTCACCGGCATCTGCCGCGCCATGTTGGCGCGCAGCCGCGTCGCCATCACCGCGCCGGCCGCGCGCAGCGCCTCGAGCGCCACCGCCGGCACGCGCGCGCCGAGTTCCTCGAAGCGCGGCAGCCGCAGCGCCCACACCACGCAAGGCGTCATCGCCTCGACGTTGGCGGTGCGCGGGCCGTCGGCGAACAGACCCGGCTCGCCGCACATCGCGCCCGGACGCAGGATCGCGATCTTGTTGGCGCCCGGCGCGCCGCCGGTCACGTAGACCTGCAGAGTGCCCTGGCCGAGGAAGTAGACGGTGCGGTCCGGCTCGCCCTGCTTGAGCAGCAGGTCGCTGGGGCGCACTTCGTGGCGCGTCAGGTACTGCAGGAAGACGCGCCACTGCGACGGGTCGAACCGCGGGCGGAACGCGTCCTCGGCGTTCAGCGACTGGATCGCCAGCAGCAGTTGATCGTGCGTCATGGTGGTCGGTACTTCTTTGGGAATCGAGCGCGATTATCCGCCTGCGCGACCGGCCCCCATCCCGCGCGTGTCGGGGTGCGGCGACGCGGGGCGCGTGAACTCCTGCACGCCGCGCGAGCTCGCTACTTTCCGATGCAAAAGCGCCCGAAGATTTCGCCTAGCAAGTCATCGGCGGTGAACTGACCCGTGATAACGCCGAGCGCATCGTGCGCGAGGCGCAGTTCCTCGGCCAGCAGGTCCAGCGCGGCATCGGCCTGCGCCGCCAGCGCCTGAGCCTGCTCGAGATGGCCGCGCGCGCGATCGAGCGCATGCAGGTGGCGTGCGCGGGCGATGAAGACGCCCTCGCCGCCGGGCTGCCAGCCGGCCAGTTCGAGCAGCCGGCGTCGCAGCGCATCGAGCCCGGCGCCCGAGCGGGCCGAGACCGCGATCGCCTCGGCCGTCAGCGCCGTATCGGGCCGCAGGTCGGCCTTGGTGTGCACATGCAGGACCTGCGCGCCGTCGCGCTCGAGCAGGCGCTGTGCGATCTCGAGGTCGGCGCGCGCATAGGCGGCCTCGTGCTCGCGCGTCAGGTCGTGCAGGAACAGCACCGCGTCGGCCGAGGCGATCGCGTCCCAGCTGCGCGCGATGCCGATGCGCTCGACCTCGTCGCTGGCCGCCGCGTCGTCGCGCAGGCCCGCGGTGTCGACCACGTGCAGCGGCACGCCTTCGATCTGTATGGTCTCGCGCACCTTGTCGCGCGTGGTGCCGGGAATCGCGGTGACGATCGCCAGCTCGGCGCCGGCCAGCGCATTGAGCAGCGAGCTCTTGCCGGCATTGGGCTGGCCGGCCAGCACGACCGTCAGGCCCTCGCGCAGCAGCGCGCCCTGGCGTGCGCGCGCGCGCACCGCATCGAGCGCGCCGACCACGCCAGCCAGGCGGCCGCGCGCGTCGGCCTTTTCGAGGAAGTCGATCTCCTCTTCGGGAAAGTCGAGCGTCGCTTCGACCAGCATGCGCAGCTCGATCAGCGCGTCACGCAACGTTGCGATCTCGCGCGAGAACGCGCCGGCCAGCGCGCGGCCGGCCGAGCGCGCGGCGGCTTCGGTGCTCGCGTCGATCAGGTCGGCCACGGCCTCGGCCTGCGCGAGGTCGAGCTTGCCGTTGAGGAAAGCGCGTTCGGTGAACTCGCCAGGCTCGGCCAGGCGCAATCGCGCGAGGCGCTCGCGCCCGTCGGCGCCGCGTTCGGCGGCGGCTTCGAGGCAGCGCGCGAGCAGCAGCTGCAAAAGGATCGGGCCGCCATGAGCCTGCAGCTCGAGCACGTCTTCGCCGGTGTAGCTGGCCGGGCCGGGAAAGTAGATCGCGATGCCCTGGTCGAGCGGCGCGCCCTGCGCATCGAGGAAGGGGCCGTAGCTCGCGTGGCGCGCAGCGAGCGTGCGCCCGGTCAATGCCTGCGCGAGCGGCGCGAGTCCCTTGCCCGAGACGCGCACGATGCCGACCGCACCGCGGCCGGCGGCCGTGGCGATCGCGACGATGGGGTCGTGGTGGCGAGCAAGCATCGGCCGCGATTGTCCTAGGAAGCAAAACGCCCCGCGGGCGTTGGCCTCGCGGGGCGTTCGTGTCGTGAAGACGAAGCGATCAGTTCACGCCCAGGCGCCGGTTGATCACCCACTGCTGCGCGATCGACAGCAAGTTGTTCGTGATCCAGTAGAGCACCAGGCCGGCCGGGAAGAAGAAGAACATCACGCTGAACACCAGCGGCATGATCCACATCATCTTGGCCTGCACCGGATCGGGCGGCGTCGGGTTCAGCCAGGTCTGCAGCAGCGTCGTCAGCGTCATCACCAGCGGCAGGATGTAGAACGGATCCTTGGCCGACAAGTCGGTGATCCAGCCCAGCCACGGCGCATTGCGCATCTCGACCGACGACAGCAGCACCCAGTACAGCGCGATGAACACGGGGATCTGGATCATGATCGGCAGGCAGCCGCCGAGCGGGTTGACCTTCTCCTCGCGGTAGATGCGCATCATCTCCTGCTGCATCTGCTGCGGCTTGTCCTTCATGCGCTCGCGCAGCTCCATGATCTTCGGGTTGATGGCCTTCATCTTGGCCATCGACGCGTAGGCCTTGGCATTGAGCCAATAGAACGCGGCCTTGATCAGCACCACCAGCGCGACGATCGCCCAGCCCCAGTTGCCCACCAGCTTGTGCAGCTGGTCGAGCAGCCAGAACAGCGGCTTGGAGATGATCGTGAAGATGCCGTAGTCCTTGACCAGCTCGAGCCCCGGCGCGAGCGCCTCGAGGCGCTTTTCTTCCTGCGGGCCGACATACAGGCGCGTGTCGAGCGCGGCGCTCTGGCCGGCAGCGATCGGGGCCAGCGGCAGCACCGCGGCCAGCGAGTACAGCGCGCCGTTCTTCTTGACGCGGAACTCGCGCGCCGCGCCTTCGGGCGGCAGCCAGGCCGAGACGAAATAGTGCTGCACGAACGCGGTCCAGCCGTCGGTCGCGCCGGTCGGCAGCTCGACGCCGCCCTTGTCGATGTCCTTGAACTCGATCTTCTTGAACTTGCTCGCCGGCGTGTAGAGCGCCGGGCCGGTGAAGGTCTGCGCGCCGCCGAGGAAGTTGGCGGGGTGATCTTCGGTGCGGCTGTCGCGCTCGATCTGCAGGTACAGCTGCGGCTCGACGGCTTCAGCGCCGGCGTTGATCACCTCGTGCTTGACGCCGATCGCGTAGTCGCCGCGCTTGAAGACATAGGTCTTGCGGTAGCTCACGCCGTTGACGGCGGGCGACTCGAGCACCAGCTTGAGTTCGTCCTGGCCGTCGGCCAGTTCGCGCGCGCCGGGCTGCGCGCTCATCAGCGACATGTGGTTGGGCAGCGCGGCGCCGGTGGCGACCTTGCTGATCAGGCCGGTCTGCGCCACGTAGGTGTGATCGGCCGACTGGTCGAGCAGCACCATCGGCTTCTTCGCATCGAAGGTGTCGCGGTGCTTGAGCAGCTCGACATGCACCAGCGTGCCGCCTTGCGTGTCGACCTGCGCGCGGAACACGTCGGTCGTGATCGTGAGCTTCTCGCTCGCGACGGCCGGCGCGGTCGTGGCCGGAGCCGCCGCGACGCCGCCCGCCGCGGCCGGTGCCGGCAGGGCCGCCGAGGCAGGCGTGCCAGGGGCGGTGCCGGCGCTCGTGCTGGCCGTCGGTGCCGGCAGGCCGAACATCGACGGATGGCCCTGGTGCTTGTTCCAGGCGTCCCACAACAGGACGAGCGACATCGTGAACACCACCCACAGGATGGTGCGGCGCATATCGGTCATGGCGTGAACTTCTCGGGCGAGGGATTCGTGGGAGCGGCCCGACGCGCGGGCCAGCGTTCGGGCACAGGATCGCAGCCACCGGCGCAACCCGGATGACAGCGCAGGATGCGGCGCGCGGCCAGATAGCTGCCGGCCGCCGCGCCATGACGCTCGATCGCCTCGATCGCATAGAGCGAGCAAGTCGGCTCGAAGCGGCACGCGCCGCCGATCCAGGGACTCAGGAGCAAACGGTAGCCGCGCACGATGCCGACCAGCAGGCCGCGCATCAGCGCGGACAAGGCTTCGATCGGCGAGAACGGCTTCATCGGCAGGCCTTGCGCATCAGGCCGTCGAGCTCGGCGCGCACGGCGGCGCGCAGTGCATCGGAAGCCGGGCTCGCGAAAGCGGTCTTGTCGAAACCGGCGCGCAGGCGCAGCAGCCAGTCGCCGCCGGGCAGCGCCAGCGCATGGCGGTCGAATGCCGCGCGCACCTGGCGTCGCACCAGGTTGCGCGTGACCGCGCGGCGCGCCTGCCGCTTGGGAATGACCCAACCGACCCGCAGGTCTTCCACAGCCGGGGAGGGCATCGGTTCGGGGCCTGTTGACAACTTGCTGCTGTGCAGCGTTGCGGCGCCCGTGGCCACGTGGTGCAGCATGAAATGCTCACTGCGCGCCGCGGGCTTGGTGCCCAGGGCGCGCTGAAAGCTTTCGGCGCTTTGCATCGGCTGCCAGCGCCGTGGTGGCACGGCCGACAGGCTGGCGTTCGTGGCAGTCGGCGCGCGGGTGGCGGCGCCGTCGGGCACTGGGATCAGAGACCCAGGCGCTTGCGGCCCTTGGCGCGGCGCGCGTTCAGCACGGCGCGGCCGCCGCGCGTCTTCATGCGCACGAGAAAGCCGTGGGTACGGGCGCGACGGATCTTCGAGGGTTGGTAGGTGCGCTTCATCGGGAACCTCTTATATGCAGGCTGCTTTACAGAGACGGGGCGCTTTGCGGCGGGCCGCTGTTAAGACGGCAGGACGCTTTTTGCGACACCAGCAGGCTGCGACGATGGTCAGTCGCCTGCGGAAAACCCGCGATTAGACCAAAAAAGCCCTTTGCGGTCAAACACTTGGACGGCGAATCGGGCTATCTGAGCGGTCTCCCCAGATCGTCGAAATCTGTGGATAACCCTCGCTTCGCGGGTCTTGCCGTGCGTAGAATCCGCCCGCTCGAACGATCTTGTCCACAAAACAGAACATGAGCGCCGATCTCTGGCAGCGGGGCCGCGACCGCCTGGCTGCCGAGCTGCCCGAACAGCAATTCAATACCTGGATCCGGCCCTTGCCCGCAGCCACGCTGGCCGAGCGCGAGGAGTCGACCGTGGTCACGCTGCGCGTGCCCAGCCGATTCACGCTCGACTGGATCCGCTCGCAGTACGCGCCGCGCATCGAGGCAGTGCTGGCCGAGCTGGCCGGCAGGCCGGTGCGCCTCGAACTCGCCCTCGCCCCGCGCGATGCCGGTGCCGCCGTGCGCGCCCTGCCCGCTCGTGCGCTCAGCCCCGGCCTCAACGGCGCCGCGGCCCATGCCACCAGCGTCGCGGCGCCAGCCGTCGTCGAGCTGCCGCAGCCGGTCGTGGCCAAGCACCGGCTCGATCCCTCGCTGACCTTCGACACCCTGGTGCCCGGCCGCGCCAACCAGATGGCGCGCACCGCCGCGCTGCACGTCGCCGGCGCGCCGGGCGCGATGTACAACCCGCTGTTCATCTACGGCGGCGTCGGACTGGGCAAGACCCACCTGATCCACGCGGTCGGCAACGCGCTGCTGCGCGATCGCCCCGACGCGCGCGTGCTCTACCTGCATGCCGAGCAGTTCATCACCGACGTGGTGAAGAACTACCAGCGCAAGACCTTCGACGAGCTCAAGGCCAAGTACCACTCGCTGGACCTGCTGCTGATCGATGACGTGCAGTTCTTCGCCGGCAAGGAGCGCACGCAGGAGGAGTTCTTCAACGCCTTCGAAGCCCTGCTCGCGAAGAAGGCCCACATCATCATGACCAGCGATACCTATCCCAAGGGTCTCGCTGACATCGACGAGCGCCTGACCAGCCGCTTCGACGCCGGCCTCACGGTCGCGATCGAACCGCCCGAGCTGGAGATGCGCGTCGCGATCCTGATGAAGAAGGCCGAGGCCGAGGGCACGTCGATGCCCGAGGACGTGGCCTTCTTCGTCGCCAAGAACGTGCGCGCCAACGTGCGCGAGCTGGCCGGCGCGCTGCGCAAGGTGCTGGCCTATGCGCGCTTCAGCCAGAAGGACATCAACATCGCCCTGGCACGCGAGGCGCTCAAGGACTTGCTGTCGATCCAGAACCGCCAGATCTCGGTCGAGAACATCCAGAAGACCTGCGCCGACTTCTACAAGATCAAGGTCGCCGACATGTATTCGAAGAAGCGTCCGGCCTCGATCGCGCGGCCGCGCCAGATCGCGATGTACCTGGCCAAGGAGCTGACCCAGAAGAGCCTGCCCGAGATCGGCGAGCTGTTCGGCGGTCGCGACCACACGACGGTGCTGCACGCAGTGCGCAAGATCGGCGGCGAGCGCCAGAAGAACACCGAGCTGAACCAGCAACTGCACGTGCTCGAACAGACCCTCAAGGGTTGATCGAGCCCTTCAGCACGACCCAAGACCAGCGTCAAGTGACAAGCCTGTGAACAAAAAGAGAACAAGGTCCGCGTTGTCCACAGCGATCGGCGCGACGCCAAAGTTGCTCAGTTTCGCGAGCACTTGTCCCGGCCCTCGTTCCACAGGGCTGCCCCGACGCTAAGCCCTTGCCGAATCAGGTGAAAATGGCCTTGTCCACAAGACAGGCCGCCCTCCACTACAACGACTACCTTTTAAGAGGCACACATGATTGTGTTGAAAGGCACGCAGGAAAAACTGCTCGGCGCGCTGCAGGCTGTTGCCGGCATCGTCGAGCGGCGGCACACCTTGCCGGTGCTGGCCAACGTGCTGATGCGCAAACAGGGCGAGCAGGTCGAGTTCACGACCAGCGACCTGGAGATCCAGGTCCGCACGCGTGCCGAGTTCGACGGCGACAGCGGCAACTTCAGCACCACGGTCGGTGCGCGCAAGCTGATCGACATCCTGCGCACGCTGCCGGCTGACCAGACGGTGAGCCTCGCGTCCAACCAGAGCAAGCTCACGCTGACCGGCGGCAAGAGCCGCTTCACGTTGCAGACGCTGCCGGCCGACGACTTCCCGCTGGTGCAGGAAGCGGCCGACTTCGGCCCCATGTTCAGCGTGCCGCAGAAGTCGCTCAAGAGCCTGATCAACCAGGTGCACTTCGCGATGGCGGTGCACGACATCCGCTACTACCTCAACGGCATCCTGTTCGTCGCCGAAGGCAAGACGCTGACGCTCGTCGCCACCGACGGCCATCGCCTCGCGCTGGCCCAGGCCACGCTCGATGTCGAGATGCCCAAGCAGGACGTGATCCTGCCGCGCAAGACCGTGCTCGAGCTGCAGCGCCTGCTGAAGGACGACGACTCTCCCATCGAGATGCGCTTCGCCGGCAACCAGGCCAAGTTCGCGTTCGCGGGGCTGGAGTTCGTCACCAAGCTGGTCGAGGGCAAGTTCCCCGACTACAACCGCGTGATCCCGAAGAACCACAAGAACCACCTGTCGGTGGGCCGTGTCGCGCTGCTGGCCAGCCTGCAGCGCGCGGCCATCCTGACGAGCGAGAAGTTCAAGGGCGTGCGGCTGAATTTCGAGCCCGGCGTGCTGCGCATCGCGTCGAGCAATGCCGAGCAGGAAGAGGCCAAGGAAGAACTCGAGATCGACTACAACGGCGACGCGATCGAGATCGGCTTCAACGTGACCTATCTGATGGACGCACTGGCCAACATGGATCAGGAGATGGTCGGCCTGTCGCTGCAAGACGCCAACAGCTCGGCCCTGGTGACGGTGCCCGAGCAAGGCGGCTTCAAGTACGTCGTGATGCCGATGCGCATCTGAAGCGCATCGAGCAGTACACGACGAGACAGCGGGCGCGAGCGCCCGCTTTGACGTTTCTAAAAGGGCCTTCGCAGCCAGCGCGGGCCCGGTGAGCGAGTGGACATGAGCGACGACAACAAGCAACCGACCCCGGACAACGGTGGCTACGGCGAGGGCAGCATCCAGATCCTCGAGGGCCTGGAAGCGGTGCGCAAGCGCCCCGGCATGTACATCGGCGACACGTCCGACGGCACGGGCCTGCACCACCTCGTGTTCGAGGTCGTCGACAACTCGATCGACGAGGCGCTCGCGGGCTATTGCGACGACATCGTCGTCACGATCCACACCGACAACTCGATCTCCGTCATCGACAACGGCCGCGGCATCCCGACCGGCGTCAAGATGGACGACAAGCACGAGCCCAAGCGCTCGGCCGCCGAGATCGCGCTGACCGAGCTGCACGCCGGCGGCAAGTTCAACCAGAACAGCTACAAGGTCTCGGGCGGCCTGCACGGCGTGGGCGTCTCGTGCGTCAACGCGCTGTCGAAGTTCCTTCGCCTGACCGTGCGCCGCGAAGGCAAGGTGCACCTGATCGAGTTCAAGAAGGGCATCCCGCAAGACCGCGTGATCGAGCAGCGCGAAGGCTTCGAGGTGAGCCCGATGAAGATCGTCGGCGACACCGAGAAGCGCGGCACCGAAGTGCACTTCCTGCCCGACGACGAGATATTCACCAGCAACATCGACTTCCACTACGACGTGCTGGCCAAGCGCCTGCGCGAGCTTTCGTTCCTCAACAACGGCGTGAAGATCCGCCTGGTCGACGAGCGCAATGCGAAGGAAGACAACTTCGCCTTCGCCGGCGGCGTGAAGGGCTTCGTCGACTTCATCAACCAGGGCAAGCGGGTGCTGAACCCGACCGTCTTCCACGCCGTCGGCGAGAAGATGAGCGAGCAGAACACCAACATCACGACCGAAGTCGCGATGCAGTGGAACGACGGCTACGCCGAGAACGTGCTCTGCTTCACCAACAACATTCCGCAGCGCGACGGCGGCACCCACCTGACCGGCCTGCGCGCGGCGATGACGCGCGTCATCAACAAGTACATCGAGGACAACGAACTCGCGAAGAAGGCCAAGGTCGAGATCAGCGGCGACGACATGCGCGAAGGCCTGGCCTGCGTGGTCAGCGTCAAGGTGCCGGAACCCAAGTTCAGCTCGCAGACCAAGGACAAGCTGGTCTCCAGCGAAGTGCGCGGTCCGGTGGAAGACGTGGTGAGCAAGGCGCTGACCGACTTCCTGCTCGAGAACCCGATCGACGCCAAGATCATCTGCGGCAAGATCGTCGAGGCCGCGCGTGCCCGCGAGGCGGCGCGCAAGGCGCGCGAGATGACACGCCGCAAGGGCGTGCTCGACGGCCTGGGCCTGCCCGGCAAGCTGGCCGATTGCCAGGAGAAGGATCCCTCGCTGTGCGAGATCTACATCGTCGAGGGCGACTCGGCCGGCGGCTCGGCCAAGCAAGGCCGTGATCGCAAGTTCCAGGCGATCCTGCCGCTGCGCGGCAAGATCCTGAACGTCGAGCGCGCGCGCTACGAGAAGCTGCTGTCGAGCAACGAGATCGTCACGCTGATCACCGCGCTGGGCACCGGCATCGGCAAGGGCAGCGGCGGCGACGACTTCAACCCCGACAAGCTGCGCTACCACCGCATCATCATCATGACCGACGCGGACGTGGACGGCGCCCACATCCGCACGCTGCTGCTGACCTTCTTCTATCGTCAGATGCTGGAGCTGGTGGAGCGCGGCCACATCTACATCGCGCAGCCGCCGCTCTACAAGGTCAAGCAGGGCAAGCATGAGCAGTACCTGAAGGATGCCGTCGAGCTCGATGCCTTCTTGCTCAAGGTGGCGCTGCAGGACGCACGGCTCGACACGGGCCTGGGCAACACGCTGGCCGGCGATGCCTTCGAATCGCTGGCGCGCCAGTACGTGATGGCCGAGAACGTGGTCGAGCGCCTGGCCAACTGGATGGACATCGAAGCGCTGCGCGCGATCGCCGCCGGCCTCGAGCTCAAGCTCGACACATTGGCCGAAGCCGAGACCAGCGCGCAGGCGCTCAAGGGCGCGCTGCACGACGCCGAGGTCGCGGCCGAGCACGATGCGCGGCTGGACAAGCACATCCTGCGCATCAGCCGCAAGCATCACGGCAACGTGAAGAGCAGCGTGATCAGCGCCGACTTCGTGCACGGCGCCGACTACGAGACCCTGGCCACCGCGGGCCGCGCCTTCAAGGGCCTGGTGGGCGCCAATGCCATCGTCAAGAAGGGCGAAGGCGAGAAGCAGAAGGAAGCCCAGGTCGGCGACTTCCGCGCCGCGATGTCGTGGCTGATGCAGCAGGCCGAGAACAGCGTCGGGCGCCAGCGCTACAAGGGCCTGGGCGAGATGAACCCCGAGCAGCTGTGGGAGACCACGATGGACCCGACCGTGCGCCGACTGCTGCGCGTGCAGATCGAGGACGCGATCGAGGCCGACCGCGTGTTCACGATGCTGATGGGCGACGAGGTCGAGCCGCGGCGCGACTTCATCGAGAGCAATGCGCTGAGGGCGGGCAACATCGACGTCTGAAGCTCGACGACGGCTCGAAGTGGCACGCCAACTCGTCGTCTGCCTCGACGGCACCGGCAACCGCTTCAGCCATCGTCCGACCAATGTCGTTCGGCTGTTCCGCTCGCTGGACACCGACGACGGTTCGGTCCTCGCCTATTACGACCAGGGCGTCGGCACCTTCGGCCTGAAGGAAACGCTGTTCGAGTGGCAGAAGCTGCCGGCGCGCGTCGCGGGCCTGGCCTTCGGCTGGGGCATGAAGCGCATCGTCGAAGGCGCTTATCGCTTCCTTGCCGAGCACTGGCGCGAGGGCGACGAGATCTTCATCTTCGGCTTCTCGCGCGGCGCCTATGCGGCGCGCGCGCTCGCGGCGATGCTGCGTGCCGCCGGTCTCGTGCCCGGACACCAGGTGCATCTGTTCGACCAGGCCTGGGCCATGCTGCTCGCGCGCGAAGGCCGCGATCGCAAGCCCGACTTCAAGCTGCAGGCGCGCTTCAAGGCGAGCTTCGGCCGGCCGGTGCGCGTGAACTTCCTCGGCCTGTTCGACACCGTGAAGTCGCTCGGCTGGGTCTATGACCCGGTCATCATTCCCTACACCGCCAACAACCCGATCGTCGATGTCGTGCGGCATGCGGTCTCGATCGACGAGCGGCGCTGCTTCTTTCGCCAGCACCTGTGGGGCGGCGATGGCGAGACCTCGACCGATCTCGAAGAAGTCTGGTTCGCCGGCGTGCACTCCGACATCGGCGGTGGCTACGAGCCCGAGTCGGCGCAGCTCGCGCTCATCGCGTGTCGATGGATGGTCGGCGAGGCCACGCGCCACGGGCTGCGCATCGATGCCCACAAGTGCCGGCGTCAGCTGCAGCCGAGCCCGCAGTTGTTCGCCGACCCCGGTGCCGACATGCACGACTCGATGACCGGTGCCTGGAAGCTTGCCGAATGGGTGCCGCAGCGCGTGTGGAGCGGCAGCGGCGCCGATCGGATCTGGCGCATCGGCGCGATGACGCCGCTGCGCCCGGCGCGCGTGCGGCCGATGGCCGAAGGCGTGGCGCTGCATGCCTCGGTCGAGGAGCGCATCGCTTTGCGCGAGGACTACCGGCCGTCCAACCTGCCCTCGTCGTGGCGCGTCGTCGAAGACGATCCGGCGCTCGAGAGCCTGCTCGCCTAGCGTCCGATCACGTCGCGCGTGACGCGATAGGAGCCTTGGTCCATCAGGTCGATGCCGCACTGCAGGTGCTCGACCCAGTCGAAGAAGTCCTCGATCGCCGCCCGGCCCTCGATCGGCGCGCCGTGCTGCGGCACCAGCATCGAGATGTCGAGCTGTCGCGCCATGCGTGCCCACAGCCGCAGCACCTTGTTCGAGACCATGTAGCGGCGGTGGAAGGCCTCCATCAGCGGGATGTGCGGCGCCAGTTCGCGCACCGGCGACTTCGCTTGCGCGCCGGTGGTCATCGAGACGCCGAGGTCGCCGGTGAAGAGGATGCGGCTGACCGGATCGTAGAAGTGGAAGTTGCCCTCGGCGTGCAGGAAGTGCGCCGGCAGCAACCACAGCTCGCTCCTGCCCAGCGGCAGGCGCCCGCCCGCATCGGGCACGCCGATCACGCGATCGGCCGTCTTGCCGCTCTTGGCGAAGTGCGGCACGAAGCGCTCCCACACGCGCGAGATCACCAGCTTGGCTTGCGTGCTCGTCAGCCAGCGGTCGAGCGAGGCGATGATGTCCGGGTCCGCATGCGAGGCGACCAGGTAGCTGAGCCGCTGCGGCGAGAAGTGGCGCGACATGCCGAGCAGCAGCTCGTTGAACGCGAGGTTGCCGCCCGGATCGATCAGCGCGCCGACGCCGTGGTCGATCACGACGAACTGGTTGGACTGCACCGCCTCGTGACCGTCGTCGACGAGGTCGCTGAACATCAGGCAGGCGTGATCGGCATCGCGGAACAGTTCGACGGGCACGGGGCAGGTCCGAAGGCGTGAAAGCCGCGCATGCTAGGCAGCGTCGTGCCGGGTCGGGTTGAGCCAGGTCAAGGCAGGCGGGCGCCGGCTCGATCAGCATTCGGCGATGCCATCGAAGACCTCGCCATGACCGAACTGACCTGGACCGAAGCGCTCGAGCTGCAACTGCCCGCGATGGACGACACGCATCGCGAGTTCGTCGATCTGCTGGCGCTGGTCGCGCGCGCCGACGATGCCGCACTGATCGACGCCTGGGCCGCGCTGATCGAACACACCGACCACCACTTCGGCCAGGAAGACCGCTGGATGCGCCAGACCGGCTTCGCCTCGGTCAATTGCCACACGACGCAGCACGGCGTCGTGCTCGGCGTGATGCGCGAAGGCCTGGCGCTGGGGCGCAACCAGGGCCGGCTCGATGTCGTGCGCCAGATGGCGCGCGAACTGGCGCAGTGGTTCCCGCAGCATGCGCAGACGATGGATGCCGCGCTCGCGCTGCATCTGCGCAGCGTCGGCTTCGATGCCGCGAGCGGCACCTTGGCAGCGCCCGAGCGACTGCCCGAGGCGCAGATCAGTGGCTGCGGATCGGGCCGCTGTTCGCCCGAAGCAGTAGCGCCTTAAGCCGGTACTCAGCAAGGCCGCCGACCCTCGCACGCTCGTTTCATCCACCCGAGCCAAGGAGAGGCCCTTGTTCAAGTCCATCATCCTCGTCGTGACCGCCGCCGCGTCCAGCGTGGCCTTCGCCAGCGGCGGCTGCCCGCTGAAGGCCGAAGACGTCGGTCCGGCCGACCAATGGCAATCGCAGGACAAGCTCAAAGAGAAGCTGACCAAGGACGGCTACGAGGTCACGCGCATCAAGGTCGACGACAAGTACTGCTACGAGGCCTACGTCAAGAAGGACGGCAAGAATGCCGAGCTCTACGTCAACCCGAAGACGCTCGAGCCCACCATGCGCTGAGCCGCATGGCCGCCAACAAGACGCAGCGGGTCTGGGACCCGCTGGTACGCATCGTTCACTGGTCGGTGGTCGGCGGTGTCGTGGCGGCCTGGCTGACTCGCGAGGCCGGTCGCGAGATCCACGAGGCGATCAGCTACGCGGTCGCGGCGCTGGTCGCGCTGCGCATCGTCTGGGGCTTCATCGGCTCGCGCCATGCGCGCTTCGCGAGCTTCGTGCGCGGGCCGCGCGCGGTGCTCGCTTATGCGCAGCTGACCTTGCGCCGCAGCGAGCCGCGTCATCTGGGCCACAACTCACTCGGCGCCTGCATGATCGTCGCGCTGCTCGGCTTGCTGATCGCCATCTCGATCAGCGGCTGGCTGATGGGCACCGACGCGTTCTTCGGCAGCGAGGCGATGGAGAACACGCACGAGGCGCTGGTCTACGCGCTGTTCGCGCTCGTCGCGCTGCATGTGGCCGGCGCCGTCGTGACCGGCTTGATGCATGGAGAGAACCTGGTGCGCGCGATGGTCAGCGGCCGCAAGCGCGCCGCCGCACCGCAGGACGTCGACTAGGAAGAGGTAGGCTTCGGCAGCCCATGCGACCACGAGGACGCCCATGCTGCCCGACACCCCGCTGCTGCTTGCCTTCATCGGCGCGAGCCTGACGCTCGCGCTCACGCCCGGCCCGGCCGTCGTCTACATCATCGCGCGCACCGTCGCGCAGGGCCGCGCCAGCGGCCTGGCCTCGGTGCTCGGCGTCGCGCTCGGCAACCTCGCCAATGCGATCGGCGCGGCGATCGGCCTGGCGGCGTTGTTCGCGGTCTCGTCGACCGCCTTCACGGTCGTCAAATGGGCCGGCGCGGCCTACCTGGTCTATCTGGGCATCCGGCTGTGGCGCACGAAGCCGGCCGCCACCAGCGCCGATGCGCCGCGCGTGCCGGCGCAACCGGTGCGCCGCGTGTTTCGCGACGGCTTCGTCGTCGCGGTGCTGAACCCCAAGACCTCGCTGTTCTTCGCGGCCTTCCTGCCGCAGTTCATGGACGCGCATGCGAGCCCGCTGCTGCAAACGCTCGCGCTCGGCGGCGTCTTCGTCGCGATCGCCTGCTGCACCGACTTGTTCTACGTGCTGACCGCCAGCCTGATCGCGCCGCGACTGTCGGGCGCGACCCAGCATGCGGTCTGGGGCAACCGCATCGCCGGCACGTCCTTCATCGGACTGGGCGTGCTGACGGCGATGGGCACGCGGCCGACGCGCTGAGCCCGCCGCCGAAGGCCTCCGGATGCTCGCGGCCGTACCAGCCCTCGACCTCCTCATGGCTCAAGGCCATGAATGCGCGAAAGCCCGGCACCGCGGCCAATGACAGCGCCGCCAGTGCGCCCAGCACGCCGAAGGCGAGATAGACCCACTGCACAGGCCACACGTGCAGCGCCACGCCCGCGATCGCCGGGCCGATCGATGCGGCGACTTGCGTCGTGAGGATGGTGCCGGCCGACATGCGCGTGCGGTAGGCGAGCGGCCGCGCCAGCGTGCGGTGCGTCAGCCCGACCAGGGTCATGGCCGAGCTGCCGAGGCCGACGACCGCGAACGCTGCCACCAGCAACCATGGATGCTCGGTGATGCCGGCGACCGCGAGCGCGACGCCTTGCGCCGCCGCCGCGGCCACGCGCGTGTTGAAGCGCCCGAAGCGATCGATCAGCCAGCTCGCACCACCCAGGGCGCCGAGCAGCACGCCCAGCGACAGCATCACCTCGCACAGGCCCAGCCACCAGGCCGACAAGCCCAGCGACTGCACCTTCAGCGGCACCAGCATCGTCAGCGCCGGGAAGATGAAGATCCAGGCGAAGAAGTTGGTCGCCATCCAGCCGCGCTCGAGCGGGATCGCCCAGTTGGCCTTGAGGCCGTCGCGCAGCTCGGTCCACCAGCCGGCGCGCCGCATGCCGGCGTCGAGCGCGATGCGCGGCAGGCGCAGCGCGAGGCCCGCGGCGATCGCCATCAGTGCCGCATGCACCCACAGCGTCGACGCGGTGCCGACCACCGCCAGCATCGCACCGCCGAGCGCCGGACCGATCAGCCGGCCGGTCGACTGCGCGCCCTGCTGCCAGTTCAGCGCCTGTTGCAAGCCGGCCGCCGGCACCAGCTCGGCGACCAGGCTGGTCGTGGCCGGCATCACGACCGCCATCGCGATCATCGGCACCGCCTGGATCGCGAGCACGACATCGAGCCGATAGCCGCGCGCGCCGACCCACCACGCCAGCAGCACGGCCGACGCCGCGAAGCCGGCCATCGCGATCGCGATCACGCGCCCCTTCGGAAAGCGATCGCCCAGCGGCGACAGCAGCGGCACCGCGACCAGCGAGACCAGCGACATCGCGACGCCGTAGCGCGCGAGATCCGCCGCGCCGCCTTGCTGCGCGATCCACCACGCGACCGCCACGTAGCCGACCATGTTGGCCAGCACCAGGAACAGGCTGCTGACGAGCAGCGGAGCGAACGGGGTCTGAAGGACTTCTCGAATACGCATGAAGCGCGAGACGGTAGCACTGCGCGGTAGCACCGCGCCCGCGCTAGACGAGGCGAGACAGCCACATGCCGGCGCTGGCCGAGACGATGCCGGCGGCCATCGTGATCGTCAGCACGATCAGCGCGCCGGCCATCGCGAGCTGCTGCTGTCGGCTGCCGTCGCGACGCGCGCGCAGGCACAGCTCCAGCACCGCCAGCGGCAGCACGAACTGGGCGAAGCCGAGGAAGCTGAGGAAAGGACCCTGAAAGCTCTTGGGATCGAACCCGACCGGCGCGCGATGGACCAGCAACCACAACATCAGGCCGACGCGAAAGAACCACACGCCCGAGACCGCGATGAACAGCCGCAGCGCCCAGCGCCGATGCGAGTCGAAGCGCCGCTGCAGCGCATGCCGCCACGCCATCGCGGCGCAGCCGACGATCACCAGCGCATTGGCGCTGATGCTCAGGTGCATCACCAACCCGCCCACGGTGCCGCGCGTCCACACCATCACCAGGCCGCCGAGCGCGAGCATCAGCGCGGCGGTCGCGTAGAAGCGCCCGTTCCAGCGATGCACGGCCGGTGCGTGCGCACGCAGCGCGGGCCACAGCTGCAGTGCGCCGCTCGTGATCACCGCGACCGCCAGCGCGAGGTGCAGCGCGACCGCGAGGTTGCCGGCCTGGTCGCCGGCGATCCAGCCGCGGTAGAGCACGCGGTTCCAGGCCTCGAAGTCGCCAGCCCAGGCGCTGCGGCCGTAGAACAGCGCGACATAGAGCGCGAACACGCCCTGCCCTGCCAGCGCGACCAGACACCAGCCGCTGGCCGCGAGTGCGAGCAGCCGCTCGGCCGCGGGGCGCGTGGGAATCGTCGATATCGGCATCGCTCGCCTTCGCGGTGGTTGGACCGGCGGCAGTGTTGCGGCGAAGGCCGCGCGGCGCGCGCGGATTGCGACGAGCCGCGGTGATCGGGCCGCGAATCGCCGTCGTTGCCGGCCTGTGAATCGAATGAAACCGACCTGAAACCCGTCTCCTTCAACTGGGGGAGGTTGGCGCGATTGGCGGCGCGTGCCGGCCTCACCACAATCGCTGGCCAACCCCACCGGCCGGTACCGCGCCTTGTCGATCTACCAACTCAAGCCACGCTTTCAGGCCCTGCTGCGACCAATGGTCCATCGGCTGCACGCCGCCGGCGTGACCGCCAACCAGGTCACCGTCGCGGCCTGCGCGATCTCGATCGCGCTCGGGCTGGCGCTTTACCTGTTGCCGCTGCCGCGCGCCGCCTTCGCGCTGATCCCGCTGTGGATGTTCGTGCGCATGGCCTTCAACGCGGTCGACGGCATGCTGGCGCGCGAGCACGGCCACAAGAGCGCGCTCGGTGCCTTTCTCAACGAGCTGACCGATGTCGCCTCCGATGCCGCGCTCTACCTGCCGTTCGCGCTCATCGCGCCGTTCAGCGCGCTGTGGCTGGGCATCGTGATCGTGCTGGCGGGCCTGAGCGAATTCGCCGGTGCGCTGGGCCCGACGGTCGGTGCCTCGCGCCGCTACGACGGCCCGATGGGCAAGAGCGACCGCGCCTTCGTGTTCGGCGCGCTGGGCCTGTACGTCGCGCTCGGCTGGCCGCTGCCCGACGCGACGGCGCTGCTGATGCCGCTGCTCGCGGCGGCCATCGCCTGGACCATTTCCAACCGCATCCGCCGCGCCTTGGCGGAACTCCGCTCTGCCTGAGCTTCCACCACGCGAACGATCTTGGACACCACCTACACCACGCAGCGACCCGTGCATGAACACAGCTTCACGACGCACGACGGCGTCGAGCTGTTCTACCGCCACTGGCCTGCGACGGCACCGCGCCGCGGCGCGATCGTGCTGTTCCATCGCGGCCACGAGCATGGCGCTCGCATGGCGCACCTGGTCGACGAGCTCGACCTGCCCGGGTTCGACTTCTTCGCCTGGGACGCGCGCGGCCACGGCCGCTCGCCGGGCCAGCGCGGCCACAGCCCGAGCTTCGCGAGCTCGGTGCGCGACGTGCAGACCTTCGTCGAGCACATCGAGTCCGCGCACGGCGTCGCGCAGCACGATCAATACATCGTCGCGCAAAGCGTCGGCGCGGTGCTGGTCTCGACCTGGGCGCACGACTACGCGCCGCGCGTGCGCGGCCTCACGCTCGCGTCGCCGGCCTTCAAGGTCAAGCTCTACGTGCCGTTCGCACGGCCGGGCCTGGCGCTGATGCACAAGCTGCGCGGGCTGTTCTTCGTCAACAGCTACGTCAAGGCCAAGTTCCTCACGCACGACCCCGAGCGCATCGCCAGCTACGACAGCGATCCGCTGATCACGCGGCCGATCGCGGTGAACATCCTGCTCGATCTCTATGCCGCGGCCGAGCGCGTGGTCGCCGATGCGAACGCGATCGTCGTGCCGACGCAGCTGCTGATCTCGGGTGCCGATTGGGTGGTGCACCACGCGCCGCAGCACCGCTTCTTCGAGCGGCTCGGCAGCGCGGTGAAGGAGAAGATCGAGCTGCCCGGCTTCTTTCACGACACGCTGGGCGAACGCGATCGCGCCAAGGCCGTCGCCGCGGTGCGCGCCTTCGTGTTGAAGCTGTTCGACGCGCCGGCACCGGCGGTCGATCTGCGCGAGGCCGATCGTCGCGGCGCCACCGCCGACGAGGCGCGCGAACTGGCCGCACCGCTTTCGCCGCTGAGCCCGCGCGGCGCCTACTGGGCCCTGACGCGCGCCGGCCTGCGCCTGGGCGGCCTGCTGTCCGAAGGCGTCAAGCTCGGCCACGCGACCGGCTTCGACTCCGGCAGCACGCTCGACTACGTCTATCGCAACGAGGCGCGCGGCGTGCCGCTGCTCGGCAAGCTGGTCGACCGCAACTATCTCGACGCGATCGGCTGGCGCGGCATTCGCCAGCGCAAGCTGCATGTCGAGGAGCTGCTGCGCGAGGCCTTCGGCCGCGTCGCGAAGGCAGGCGCCGAGGTGCGGCTGATGGACATCGCCGCCGGCCATGGCCGCTACGTGCTCGATGCGGTCGCGTCGAGCCCGGTGCCGGTGAGTTCGGTGCTGCTGCGCGACTACAGCGACATCAACGTGCGCGACGGTCAGCGCCTGATCGAACAGCGCGGCCTCGCCGCCAAGGCCGCCTTCGTGCAGGCCGATGCCTTCGACCGCGCGAGCCTGGCGACGGTGCAGCCGCGCCCGACCGTCGCGGTGGTCTCGGGCCTGTACGAGCTGTTCCCCGACAACGAAGCGGTGTCTCGCTCGCTGGCCGGCGTGAGCGATGCGGTCGCGCCGGGCGGCTACCTGGTCTACACCGGCCAACCCTGGCATCCGCAGCTCGAGATGATCGCGCGCGCGCTCACCAGCCATCGCCAGGGCCAGGCCTGGGTGATGCGCCGTCGCACCCAGGCCGAGATGGACCAGCTGGTCGCAGCCGCGGGCTTTCGAAAGATCGCGCAGCGCGTCGACCAGTGGGGCATCTTCACCGTCTCGCTGGCGGTGCGCGAGGCGGCCTGATGAGTGCCGCCGCCTGGCCACGCTGGCGCCGCGCCGCGGCCTGGCTGGCGTTGCTCGGGCCGGTCTTCTATCTGAGCTACGGGCTGGCCAATGCCTGGGCGGCGTCGCGCGCCCACGTGCCCGCGATCGTGTTCGCGTGGGAGCACGGCATTCCGTTCTGGGCCTGGACGATCTTTCCGTACTGGTCGATCAATGCCTTCTACGCGCTGTCGCTGTTCCTGGCGCCGAGCCGCCATGCGATGGACCGGCATGCGGCACGTCTGCTGACCGCGCAGGCGATCGCGGTGAGCTGCTTCGTGCTGTGGCCGCTGCAGTTCAGCTTCGGCCAGCCGGAAGTCGAGGGCGCGCCGGCGTTCCTGTTCGATGCGCTGCGCGGCTTCGACAAGCCCTTCAACCAGGCGCCTTCGCTGCACATCGCGCTAGCGGTGATCCTGTGGGACTGGTATCGGCGCCTGCTCGCGGGCCGGCCGCTCGCGCTGGTCGTGCTGCACGTGTGGGCGCTGGCGATCTGCGGCTCGGTGCTGACGACCTGGCAGCATCACTTCATCGACATCCCGACCGGCGCGCTGCTGGGCCTGGTGTGCGTGTGGCTGTGGCCGCTGGAGCGCGTCGTCGCGCTGCCGCGTGCGTGGCGGCTGACGCGTGATGCGAAGCGGCTGCGCCTGGCCGCGGCCTATGCGGCGGGCGCGTTCGCGTGCCTCGCGATCGGGCTCGCGCAAGGCGGCGTGGCCTTGTGGCTGGCGTGGCCGGCGGCGTCGCTGGCACTGGTCGCGCTGAACTACCTCGGCTTGGGCGCGCGCGGCTTCGCGATGGACGCGCGCGGGCGCATGGCCTGGGCCGCGCGCTGGCTCTACGCGCCCTACCAGCTCGGCGCCGCGATCAATGCCTGGGCCTGGACGCGCGGCCTGCCGGCCTCGGTGCAGGTGGCGCCGGGCCTGCGGCTCGGTCGGCGGCCGACGCGCGCCGAATGGGAGGCTGCCGGCCGCCCCGCTGTGCTGAGCCTGTGCGCCGAGCTGCCGATGCCGGGCTGCACGCGTTGCCTGCCGATGCTCGATCTGGTCGTGCCCTCGCCCGGCCTGCTGCGCCGCGCCGCGCGCACGACGCAGATGCTGCGCGCTCGAGACGGCGGCGTGTGGGTCTGCTGCGCGCTCGGCTTCTCGCGCAGCGCGGCGGTGGCGGTCGGCGCGCTGGTGCTCGAAGGCCATACGCTCGCGCAGGCGCAGGACAGCGTGCGCGCGGCGCGGCCGCAGATCGTGCTTGGCCCGGTCTGGCTGGCCGCGCTCGGTGCATCGGCCGCCGAGGAGGCGACATGACGCCGCTCGACGCCTCGGCACGCGCGAACTGCGCCGCGCTCGCCGCGTGGCTGAAGGCACTCGCGCCGTTGTCGGCCTGGAGCCTCGTGCTCGCCGCGCTGGCGCTCGCGATGCTGGCGGGCGTGGTCGTCGTACCGACGCCGCTCGCGTGCTGGGCCTGGGCCGGCGTCGTGCTCGCGGCGCTGGCCGAGCGCTGCCTGGTGCTGCGGCTGCGCTTCGATGCCGCGCTGTTCGAGGCGCTGGCCGATGGACGCATCGAGACGCTGGCTGCGCTCGACGACGGATTGCATGCGCTCGCATTGCGCGCGAAGACGACCGCGCCGCGCGGCCTCGACGAGCGCATCGCCGGAACACGCGCCTTGGTGCGGCGCTGGCTCGTCGTCGTCGGCCTGCAGACCACGCTGACCGCTGCCGCACTGCTGATTCGCTGAGAGACCATGGACGACACCCTCACCGTCGACACCGCGCCGCCCTCGTGGCCGCGCCGCGTGCTGGCCTGGCTGGCCGCGCGCGCGATCGTCGCGTTCGCCGCGCTGGTCACCGGCGTGCGCTCGGTATGGACGCGCAGCGCGCCGCAGGCGCTCGCGACGCTGTACTTCGCCAACCACCGCAGCCACGGCGACTTCGTGCTGATCTGGGCGACGTTGCCGCCGACGCTGCGCGAGGGCACGCGCCCGGTGGCCGGCGAGGACTACTGGCTCGGCTCGCGCCTGCGCAGCTTCATCGGCCGCGACGTGTTTCGCGCACTGATGATCCGCCGCGACGGAACGCCCGGCGGCGACCCGGTGCAGCAGATGGTCGACGCGCTCGCGGCCGGCGACTCGCTGATCATGTTTCCCGAAGGCACACGCAACATGGGCGACGAGCCGCTGCTGCCGCTCAAGAGCGGCTTGTTCCATGTCGCGCGCCAATGCCCGCAGGTGCGCCTGGTGCCGGTGTGGATCGACAACCTGCACCGCGTGCTGCCCAAGGGCATGCTGCTGCCGGTGCCGCTGGCCTGCACGGTGCACTTCGGCGATCCGATCGCGCTGGCCGATGGCGAAGAGAAGGCCACGTTCCTCGCCCGCGCGCGCGCCGCGCTCCTCGCGCTGCGGCCCGAGCACGACCAGGAGGACGCGTGATGGCGCCCTCGACCCAGACCACGGTCGCGCTGTTCGCCGGCGTCGCCGGCGTGCTGATGTTCGCCTCGGTGGTCGGCGCACTGCTGAAGTGGCGCGTCGCGCACGGCGAGCCGCATGGCGTGATCGACAACCTCAACCAGCGCGTCAATGCCTGGTGGGCGATGGTCGCGGTGATCGGCCTCGCGTTCGCGTTCGGCCGCGGCGGCGTGATCGTGTTGTTCTACCTGATCTCGTTCTACACGCTGCGCGAGTTCGTGAGCCTGGCCTACACGCGCCGCGGTGACCACCATGCGCTCGCGGCCGCGTTCTACCTCGCGTTGCCGATCCAGTACGTGCTGGTGTGGATCGGCTGGTACGGGCTCTATTCGATCTTCATCCCGGTCTATGCCTTCTTGCTGCTGCCCATCTTGTCGGCGCTGGGCGGCGACACCAAGCGCTTCCTCGAGCGGGCCTCCAAGGTGCAGTGGGGCCTGATGATCTGCGTGTTCTGCATCAGCCATGTGCCGGCGCTGCTGACGCTGGAGATCCCGGGCTTCGAGGGCCGGCACATGCTGCTGATCGCCTACCTGGTGATCGTCGTGCAGGGCAGCGACGTGCTGCAGTACGTGTGGGGCAAGCTGATGGGGCGGCGCAAGGTGGCGCCGGAGCTGTCGCCGTCGAAGACCTGGGAGGGGCTGATCGGCGGCGTCGCGAGCGCCACGCTGCTGGGCACCGCGCTGGCCTGGGCCACGCCCTTCAATGCCTGGCAGGCCGCGCTGATCTCGTTGACGATCTGCCTGATGGGCTTTCTCGGCGGCCTGGTGATGTCGGCGATCAAGCGCGATCGCGGCGTCAAGGACTGGGGCACGATGATCGGCGGCCACGGCGGCATGCTCGATCGGCTGGACTCGGTGATCTTCGCCGCGCCGATCTACTTCCACGTGATCCGCTACTGGTGGGTGCCGTGAAGCCGCGCGGCGAGCGCGTCGCGCAACTCGCGACGGCCGGCGCTGTTGGTCGCGCGAAAGACCTGTAGCGCGAGCGCGAGAAAGCGCTGCTCGGCAGGGGTGAGGCCGGCGGATTCACGTTCTTCATCGAGCCATCCGGCGGGCTTGCCGCAGTGCTGCTCGATCTGGCGCGCGAGCTTGTCGCCGATCGGTCGCGATGACTTGATCTGGCTCCACATCGACGGCGAGATCTCGAGCTCGCGCGCGAAGGCCTGCTCGAGCCCCTTGGGTGCTGCGCCTGTCGAGACCGCGACCTCGGCCCAGGCCTGAAAAAGCGCCAGTGCGTTCTGGCGGCGATTGACGGTGGTGTTGCTCACGCGAAGAAGAAGGACGTGGATCCGTTGCAACGATGCAATGCGCGATTGTCGCAAGCGCTTGACCACGCCGTAAAGACTCTTTACAGTGCCGCCTGTCGCTCGAAACGGGCGACGTTTTTTTCCACCGATTCCGATCACACCGACAGAACTGGACCCATCGTGCTTTGCCGACCCAATGCCCTTCATGCCCAAGCCGCCTTCGCTGGCCGGGCGTGCGCGCACGTCGCGTGGGTCATGGGCTGCAGCGAGGATCCGTTCATGTCACCGGGAGAGGTCGACGCCTAGGCGCGCGCCCTCCAAGCTCTGTACGCAGAGGCCCGGTATCCGAAAGGAACCGGGCCTTCTTGTTTTCTTCGACCCAACAGGTGCTCCCCTCGGGAGTGCCCCACCGTTCGCGGTGGCACTGCTCTTTCACAACTTGCGGCAAGACTTGCGCCGGTACTGGCCGGCGCGCGAGCTTGCAAACATGCGGATGTAGCTCAGCTGGCAGAGCGCGACCACGCCATGGTCGAGGCCACGAGTTCGAACCTCGTCATCCGCTCACTTCGGGTGTGTCCTCGCACTCCGCAGCCGCGCGAACCAGGTGTGGGCGAGCGGGATGTGCGCGGCCCGGGCCCGGGTCACGTGCAGCGAGACACCTCATCCGACGGGATGCTCGCGCGGCGGGCACAGCCGAAGTGAGATCAGAACCAGAAGCCCTCGTCGAGCTCACGCTTCGAGGGCGGAAACCGGCCGCAAAGATTGGGCGGCGCCGGAACCCGTCACCGGATGGCTTTTCTTTTCACGTGGGGATGTAGCTCAACACTCGGTAGAGCAGCCGCCTTGCAAGCGGCCGGTTGAAGGTTCGACTCCTTTCATCTCCACCAATCACACGACGCCCCGTTAGCTCAGTGGAGTCAGAGCGCCGGTCTACGAAGCCGGAGGTCGCACGTTCGAGTCGTGCACGGGGCACCAGATCCATCTCGGCGTAGCGCAGCCGGCAGCGCACGTGCTTCGGGAGCATGAGGTCGCAGGTTCGATCCCTGCCGCCGAGACCATTCATGCGCGCTTGGGGGTGACCGTCGCCCAATGGCAGGGCTGCGGGTCGTGACCCCGCCGATGCCGGTTCGATTCCGGCCGGCCACCCCCAAGCGCGCATTGCTTCATCCATTCAACCGACTGGAGGACACCATGAAAGCGAAGAACGACTTCAGCGCCTGCTTTCGAAACGATGAGCAAGCGCCGCAGGGGCTTCCCCTCTGAAGCACGCGTCAAGCGCGGCGAACGTGTCGTGCATGGCGACAAGGAACTGCTCGAAAAGCTCGGTCGCAACGACCCCTGCCCTTGCGGTTCCGGGAACTCGTTTCAAGCGCTGCTGCCTGCGCAGCGGCTGCTTTCGACGGCGTCACTCGAGATCACTACGAGCGATGACATTGACCCATGGCTCACCACCCACGGCCGCAGAAAGGAGGCCACGCGATGCACCAAGAACAACGCCACAGCCACGTGCTGCAACTCGACATCCAGGGCACGCCGCAGGCGTGGATCTCGCTCGAGCAGGCGGCCGTGCATGTGGCCACCGGCTCGGTCGCGTGGGTCGACGGCGATGGGCCGCTGGCCACGCTGCGTGGCGGCTGGAACGTCGCGCGCGGCTGCCAGTCGCGCATCGAGGTGCATCCGATCGTCGCGCTGCACGGCGCGCCGCGCATCAACCTGTTCGATGCCGCGCCGTCCTTCGGCCGCGCCAAGCTGTTTCGCCGCGACCGCCATACCTGCGCGTACTGCGGCGAGCGCTTCGCCGATCGCGAGCTGTCGTGCGACCACGTCGTGCCGCAGTCGCGCGGCGGCGGCTGGACGTGGATGAACCTGGTCGCTGCCTGCGGCCCGTGCAACGGCCGCAAGGCCGACCGCACGCCCGAAGAAGCGCGCATGCCGCTGCTGTACCTGCCCTACGTGCCGAGCCGCTTCGAGGCCTTCTTGCTGGAAGGCCGCTCGATCCGCGCCGACGTGCACGAATGGCTGGCCGCGCGCTTGCCGAAGGGATCGCGCCTGAGCTGACGAAAGCAGCTCGGGCGCTTCAGAGTTCGTCGTGAAAGGCGAAGGCTCACAGGTCAGGGGTTCGTGAACCCCGCCGGTGGGCGGCGACCGTGCCCCTGATCGGGGCCTGTCGTTGCCGCCCATGCCGCCTGCCGGAAGCGATGCGCACGAGTGATGAAGATGGGTCCCGCAAGGGTCCGGGTTCGACTCCCGGCATCACTGCCATCTGTTGGCTAGCTCAGTGGGTAGAGCAACGCATTGTTAATGCGTCTGTCGCGGGTTCGATTCCCGCTCCAACCAAGAACGGTCGGAAGACCAACCGCCGAACGTGAGTCGAAGGCCGATCGCCGCAAGGCGCGAAGCCAACGATTCATCAGCGGCCAGCGCTCGTGCGCCGAGCACGCGGGGCTTCACGTCCGCGACCAGCCGAGGCGGCATCCGTTCACGGACCCCGCCGACGCGCATCGCGAACTCGAAGCCCTGGCATTCGTCGTCCGCGCTCGCCGCTGTAACGGCACCCATTTCCTCAACACACGCGTCACAAGAAGGAGAACTCCCATGATGCTCGAGCGTGTCACCGTCAAGAAGAACGAGCGCGGCCTGCTTCTGCGCAATGGCGATTTCGATCGCGTGCTGCAACCCGGCACGCACTGGCTGTTCGACGCTTTCGATGCCCTGCGCGTCGAGACCTTCGCGCTCGAACAGCCGGCCTTCACGCACGGCCTGGCCGACTACCTGCTCGCGCGCGAGCCCGAGGTGGTCGCGGCCGAGTTCGTGCGCGTCGAGCTCGGCGAGACCGAAGTCGGCCTGCGCAGCGAAAACGGCGTGCTGGTCGAGCTGCTCGCGCCGGGCGCGCGACGCCTGTACTGGAAGGGCCTGGTCGACGTGCGCGTCGAGGTGATCGACATCGCGCAAAGCGCCGAACTGCCCGCCGCGCTGGTCGCGCGACTGGTGCAGACGCAGCTGCGTCCGCGCTCGGTCGCCGGTCTGGCCGGCGTGCTGCAGGTGCAGGTGCCGCAGACCGGCGCCGGCGTGCTGTCGATCGACGGCAAGGTCGAGCGCGTGCTCGCGCCGGGCTCGTACGCGTTCTGGATGTTCAACCGCAACGTGTCGGTCGAGCTGGTCGACCTGCGACTGCAGGCGGTGGAAGTGACGGGCCAGGAGATCCTGACTCGCGACAAGGTCGGGCTGCGCCTGAACCTGTCGGCGACCTTCCGCTATGTCGACGTGCTCGCGGCCTTCACCGCGCTGAACAAGCCGACCGATCACCTGTACCGCGAGCTGCAGTTCGCGCTGCGCGCCGCGGTAGGCACCCGAACGCTCGACGAGCTGCTCGAAAACAAGGCGGTGATCGACGAGGTCGTGGTGGCCCAGGTGCGCACCAAGCTCGGCGCCTACGGCATCGAGCTCGACAGCGCGGGGCTGAAGGACATCGTGCTGCCGGGCGAGATGAAGACCATCCTCGCCCAGGTGGTCGAGGCCGGCAAGTCGGCCGAGGCCAACGTGATCCGCCGCCGCGAGGAAACCGCCGCGACGCGCTCGCTGCTCAACACGGCCAAGGTGATGGAGGACAACCCCGTCGCGCTGCGCCTGAAGGAGCTCGAGACGCTCGAGCGCGTGGCCGAGCGCATCGACAAGATCTCCGTGTTCGGAGGTCTGGACCAGGTGCTCAACGGCCTGGTGAAGCTGCGCTAGCAAGCGTCAGCACCACCCTGCCCCGCCGGTTGCCACCGGCGGGGTCTCATCATCAAAGCATCGGAATTCATCATGGATCAAGAAGTCATCAAGAAGCCGAAGATCAAGGAGCCGCCGGTGCTGTTCAACCGCACCCAGGCGACGCTGCGAGAACTGGCGAAATCGCTCGGCGGGCCGGTCGTCTCCTACTGGAACAACCCGCGCGGCTCGGTCTGCCACAACGACGTGGTCGCGCTGTACGACGTGCTGGGCCGCCTCGGCCAGCACGAGACCATCTACCTGTTCCTGAAGTCGGACGGCGGCAGCGGCCAGGTCTCGCTGCGCCTGGTCAACCTGCTGCGTCAGTACTGCCGCGAGCTGGTGGCCCTGGTGCCGCTGGAATGCGCGTCGGCGGCGACGATGATCGCGCTCGGTGCCGACCGCATCCTGATGGGACCGACGGCCTACCTGACCGCGGTCGACACCTCGCTGAACCACGCGCTGTCGCCGCTGGACCGCGACAACGACCGCGTCAACGTCAGTCTCGACGAGCTCAATCGCGTGATCCGCCTGTGGCGCGCCGAGCAAGGCGACACGGCCGAGAACCCGTACAAGGCGCTGTACCAGTACGTGCACCCGCTGGTGATCGGCGCGGTCGATCGCGCGGAATCGCTGTCGATCATGCTGTGCCGCGAGCTGCTGGCCTACCACGTCGACGACGCGCAGCGCGCGGAGCACATCGCCGCGACGCTGAACTCGAAGTACCCGTCGCACAGCTACCCGATCCTGCTCGACGAGGCGGTGAAGATCGGCCTCAAGGCCGAGCGCATGCCGGCCGAGGTGAACCGCCTGCTGCTCGCGCTCAACGGCTGCTACAGCGAGATGGGCCAGAAGGCGACCACCGACTTCGACGAGCTGCGCGCGCACGGCAACGAGATCGTCAACATCTGGGAAGCCGAGGGCCTGCAGGTGTTCTACCAACAGGACAAGGACTGGTTCTACCGCGCCGACGAGCGCCGCTGGATCACGATGAACGACAACAGCAGCTGGCGCCGCATCGAGCGTATCGGCGAGCGCATCAAGCGCAGCCTGCTGCACATCGCATGAACGAAATCGAGAGGAGTCCGTCATGGACGAGATCAACTACATCGAAGAGGAAGTCGGCGGCGGCGTGCCGCTGAAGATGTGGACCCAGGGCGTGCCGGTCGAAGACGCGGCCAAGCGCCAGCTGAGCAATGCGGCGCGCCTGCCGATCGTCTTCAAGCACATCGCGGCGATGCCCGACGTCCACGTCGGCATCGGCGCGACAGTGGGCTCGGTGATCCCGACCTTGAAGGCCATCATTCCGGCGGCCGTCGGCGTCGACATCGGCTGCGGAATGATCGCCTGCAAGACCACGCTGCGCGCCGAAGACCTGCCCGACAACCTCGGCCCGCTGCGCGCGGCGATCGAGCGCGCGGTGCCGCACGGCCGCGTGCCGGGCAGCCGCGATCCGGGCGCATGGCAGAAGGCGCCGGGTTCGGTGAACACGGCCTGGGCGCAGCTCGAGCCCGAGTTCATCGAGCTGTGCCGCGACTACCCGAAGCTGGCCAAGACCAACCACATCCAGCACCTGGGCACGCTCGGGTCTGGCAACCACTTCATCGAGGTCTGCCTCGACGAAGTCGGCCACGTGTGGTTCATGCTGCACTCGGGTTCGCGCGGCGTGGGCAACTTCATCGGCACGATGTTCATCGAGCTGGCCAAGCAGGACGCGATGCGCCACCAGGCCAACCTGCCGGATCGCGACCTCGCCTACTTCGAGGAAGGCAGCCGCTACTTCGGCGACTACGTGCGCGCGGTCGGCTGGGCACAGAAGTTCGCGCGCATCAACCGCGAGGTGATGATGAAGCGCGTGATCGAAGCCGCGAAGACGGTGATCCACAAGAACTTCCAAAGCCACCTCGAGGCGGTCAACTGCCACCACAACTACGTGCAGAAGGAACGCCACTTCGGCGAGGACGTCTACGTGACGCGCAAGGGCGCGGTCAGCGCCAAGGCCGGCGAGCTGGGGATCATTCCCGGCAGCATGGGCGCGCGCAGCTACATCGTGCGCGGCAAGGGCAATGCCGAGTCGTTCGAGTCCTGCTCGCACGGCGCCGGCCGCACGATGAGCCGCGGCGACGCGAAGCGCCGCTTCACGCTGGCCGAGCACCGCGCCGCGACCGAAGGCGTCGAATGCCGCAAGGACAAGGACGTCATCGACGAGACGCCCGCGGCCTACAAGGACATCGATGCCGTGATGGCGGCGCAGCGCGACCTCGTCGAGGTCGTGCACACGCTCAAGCAGGTCGTGTGCGTGAAGGGCTGAGGGCTTCGTCCTTCTTCGCCTCCAGTCGGGGCGTTCGTCGCGAGACGGACGCCCCTTTTTCATGCGCGCCGTCGCGCGGCGTGCGCGACATCCACAGCAGCAGCACCGCCGCCAGCACCGGCAGGTTCTTCACCAGCGGCCCGCAGTGGTCGATCGTCAGCTCGGGCATGTGCCATGCGGCCGTCGCGGTGTAGCCGACGATCGCCGCGCACTGCAGCGCATGCACGCGCGCCGAAGGCCTCAGCAGCACCGCCAGGCCGAGCGCGCTGTTCAGCGTGCACGAGAACACCAGCGCCGCGGTGCCCGCGTCGCCCTCGAAGCCGCAGCGCTCGAGCAGCTTCATCACGCCGGACGCGTCGCGCAGCAGCGCGCTGATCGCCGCGGTGTACAGCCACATGAAGGCCAGCGAGACGCGCATCAGCGCGGCGACCGGCGCGGCCAGCTCGACGCGCAGGTCCAGCATCGGCTCGGGCCGCGTGATCGCGAGCCCGTGCGCCAGCGAGCTCGGCGCGCGGCCGAGCAGATCGGCCGTGGCGTTGCGCGACGGCACGCTGCCGCGCTCGAGCAGGCGCATCGTGTCGCGGCAGAACACCTTTTGCGGCAGCGCTTCGGCGAAGCGGCCGGCCAGCTTCATCAGCGGCATCGGCACGGGCATCCACAGCGCGTCGCCAAGGCCCAGCGCTTCGCGATATCGCGCCAGCATCTCGCGGTAGCTGAGCGCCTCTGCGCCGCCGAGCTCGAGCACTTCGCGATGCGCGGTCTTGTCCTCGAGCCGGCGTGCGATCGCCTCGGCCAGCTCGAAGACGTGGATCGGCTGCAGCGCATAGAGCCCGCCGCCCGGCAGCGAGATCAGCGGCAGGCTCGCGAGCGTCGCGAACAACGCGGCGCTCTGGCTGCGCGGACCATAGACCAGCGAGGGCCGCACGACGGTCCATTCGATCGGCAGCGCCGCGAGCGACTCGTCGGCGCGCAGCTTGCTGTGCAGATAGGGCATCGCGAGCCCGGTGTCATCGGCGCCGACGCCGAGCGCCGAAACTTGCACGATGCGCCGCACGCCGGCCTTCGCGGCACCGCGAAACAGCTCGATCGGCCCCAGCGCATGGATGCGCTCGAAGCTTTGCGCGCGCGACTCCATCAGGATGCCGGCGCAGTTCACCACCGCATCGATGCCGCGCGCCGACAGCCGCTCGGCCCAGGCTTCGGGGCTGCGCGGCTCCATGAAGTCGACATGCAGCGTGCGATCGCCGTCGCTCACGCCGCGCGCGCCTTCGATCACCTCGTGCCCGCGCGAGCGCAGCGCACGCACGGCCGCATGACCGACACAGCCGGTCGAACCGCAGACGAGGACTCTCACGATGCACCTCCTTCTTCCATCTCGTTGTGCCGCATCGCGCACGCGCCGTCGCGGCAGCTCGCCATGCGGTGCAGCGTCCTGCGCGCGCGATGACGACGCACCGCGTCGATCAGCGGCGCGGCCAGTCGCGAGATCGTGCGGCGATGGCGCGCGAAGCCGCGGTAGCCCATGTCGAACAGCGGGCGCAGCGGGCCGATGCCGGTCGGCTTCAATACCCAGCCGAGATCGACCGCCGCATAGGCCAATCGCAGCGCGGCGAGGCCGCGCACCGCGCTGCCGTCGGCCGTGTAGCCATGGATCTCGGCGTTCATCGCTTCGAGCGTGCTGCCCCAGGGCGCGGGGTCGAAGCCCGGCGCGGTGAAGTCGATCAGGTTCAGGTGCCCCGCCGCGTCGCGCTCGCGCAGGTGATCCATCTCGAGCGTGCAGACCGGGCAGGTGCCGTCGAACAGCAGGGTCAGCGGGTAGGTCGCAGCGTTCATTCTTGTTCCTTTATTTCTGTCTAGAGAGAAACAACAGGTCAAAAAAAGGGCGGCGATTCAGGTCGCCACCGATGAACGGCCGAGCAGCTTCTTGATCTTGGCGCCCAGGCGCAGCACCTTGGTCAGCGTCTCGGTATCGAGCTTGAGCATCTCGTCGCTCCAGGCGGTCAGCGTCTCCAGCAGTTCGAGCGTCTCTTGCATGCGCAGCTTGGCTTCGGTGGGCTCGCGGCTGATCGCCGGGTCGGCGAGCAGCTCGCGCAGCACCTCGATGGTTGGCCCGATCTCGCGGCGCTGGCGCTCGCGCACGATGGTGCGCATCAGCTCCCAGACCTGCCTGGAGGTCTCGAAGTGATCGCGCCGGTCGCCCGGGATGTGGACCAGCCGCACCAGGCTCCAGCTCTGCAGCTCCCGCAGGCTGTTGCTGACGTTGGAGCGTGCGACCGACAGCGTGTCGGCGATCTCCTCGGCATGCATCGGCCGCCCGGAGATGTAGAGCAGCGCATGGATCTGCGCGACGGTGCGGTTGACACCCCACCGCGCCCCCATCTCGCCCCAGTGCAGGACGAAGCGCGAGAGGGTGGGCGAGAGATCCATGGCTGCAGCATGCGCGTGACTTTGATTTCTGTCAATACAGAAATCAGCGCTGCGTTCCGGTGACGCGCCAGTTGTCGACCAGCGCATACCAGTCGACACGGCGCGTGAGCGTCATCACCGCCGCGAGGGCCGCGAACAGCATCACCGAGCCGATCACCAGCGCGGTCTGCTCCATGCGCAACAGCACCCACAGCAGGCCGTACAGCAGCGCCGCGCCGGCACCGAAGGCCGCTCCGCTGGCGCGCCGGCCGAGCATGTGCGAGGCATAGAAGCCCAGCAGCACGACGCAGGCGCTGCTCGCGACCGCGTACGCGGCGCCGAAGCCCATGTGCTCCGACAGGCTCAGCAGCAGCAGATAGAACAGCGCCAGCGCCATGCCGACCAGCGCGTACTGCACCGGGTGCACGCGACGGCGCGCCAGCACCTCGACCAGGCCGACGCCAGCGAAGGTGAGCGCGATGAACAGCAGCGCGTACTTGGTCGCGCGATCGGTCAGCACATAGGGGTTGATCGGGTCGATGAAGTCGACGCTCAGCAGGTCGAGGCAGGCGGCGGGCTGGCTGTTGCCGGCCAACGCCGCACGCGCCACCGCGCGATAGACGGGCTCTTCCTCGGGCACAGACGCGCTGCACAGCTGCGCGCTGCCGCGGCGCAACTCGTTGGCCGCCGCGCTCGCCAGCGAGCTGACCGACCACTGCGCCGTGAAGCCGCTCTTGCCGATCTCGCGCGTGGCCGGCAGGAAGCGACCGCCGAACGAGGGATGCGGCCAATCGGATCGCAGCGACCAGCGCGTCTCGCCGGCCGCAGGCACCAGCGACAAGCGCGCGGTGCCGATCAGGTCGATCGAGACCTTGGCCGTCAGCGGCGCGTCGTCGCGCTCGATGCGTGCCACCGGCAGCGTCGCGTGCAGTCCCTTGGGGTAGCCCGCATGGCCGGAGCCGGGCTCGACCGCGAGCGCCTGGCCATCGACTTGCACTTGCGCCGAGCGCAGCCCGCGCACATCGCTGACGGACAACATCAGCACCGGCGCCTCGCATTGCAGGCGGCTGTTCGCATGCTCGGCGCGCGGACGCAGTTCGGCGATCGAAGACCATTGCGCGTCGAGCTCGATCGGACCGGCATAGCCGTTGATCTTGAACAGCCCTCGATAGCGCGCATCGGCACGCGCGTCGCCGACCACGGCCAAGGTCTGCGGCGGGCTGGTCAGCGTGAACTCGCGCTTGTCGGTCGAAGCGCGGCGATCCTTGCCTTCGCCGAGCGTGATCTCCCACTCTTCGGTGCACTGGCGCGCCAGCAGCGGACCCATCAGCACCTGCGCGCCCGCCATCGACTGCTCGACGCCGCGCCGCGCTTCTTCCTGGCGCGCGCTGCGCTCGGCGACCAGCGAATCGATGCGCCCCAGCACCAGGCACAGCAGCAGCACGACCGCGCCGATCGCGATCGTCTTGGAAAGCAATGGAAATCTCATCACGCACCTCGCCTCTCGTCGTTTGGAAGAGGGCGATGCTGTACAGCGCCTGTGCGGCGACGATGGGCTGTGTGAAGCGAGCGTGAAGTCGCCGGCGCTCAGGCGATCGGCAGCACGAAGCGCACGCGCAGGCCCGGTGCCTGTGGAACGAAGTCGACGCGGCCGCGGTGCAGTGCCGCGACCTGCGCGACGATCGCCAGCCCCAGGCCGTTGCCCTTGGCGCCGTCATGCGGGCGCGGCAGCGAGAAGAAGCGCTGGCCGAGCTGCGGCAGCGCGTAGTCGGGCACGCCGGGGCCGTGGTCGCGCAGCTCGAACGCGATCTCGTCGCCGTGTCGGCGCACCGCCAGCTCGAGTTCCGAGCCCTCGGGCGCGAACGCGATCGCATTGGAGAGCAGGTTCGAGATCGCCAGCGAGAGCCGCTCGGCATCGCCGCTGACCGCGGTTTCGTCGCTGTCGAGCCAGCGCGTCGACAGCCCGCGCTGCGCGATCGACGCGGCCTGCGCCTGCAGCTGCGCGCGCACCAGCGCCGCCAGCGACAGCGAGACCGGATGCTCGGGCGCCTGCAGGCGCTCGAGCTTGGACAGCTCCAGCAAGCGCTCGACCATCGCGCGCAGCCGGTGCACCTGCTCGCCGATCTGACCGGCGAAGCGCTCGCGATCCTGGCGCGGCAGCTCGTCGTGCAGCAGCTCGGCGGCCGCGCCGATGGCGGTCAGCGGGCTCTTGAGCTCGTGCGTCATCGCGCGCATCGTCTGCTCGACCTCGTGGCGGCTGTCGAGGCGCTCGCGCATCTCGCCCATCGCCTGCGCCAGCTCGCCCAGCTCGCCGGGCAGCGCCGGCACCGCGCGGCGCTCGCCGGCGCTGGCCTGCTGCGCGTAGCGGCGCAGCTTGCGCACCGAATGCACGGTCCACAGCGTCACCGCGACGCCGACCGCGAGCGACAGCAGCAGCAACCAGGCGCCGGCGGCCATGATCTTGTCTTCGGCGCGCTCGATGAAGCGATGCACCGTCGACTGCGGCTTGGCGACGGTCAGCACGCCGAGCGTGAGCGTGCCGTCGGTGATCGGCGCGGCGACGTACATCACCGAGGTGCTGCCGTCGCCGGGCACCTCGCGCGTCGCGCGCGCGCCGTACTCGCCGCGCAAGGTGCGCGCCACATCGCGCCAGCGCGAGTAGTCGGCGCCGAGTTCGGGTCGGGGGCCGGAGTCGAACACGACGCGCCCGTTCGCATCGGTCACGTAGACGCGAAAGTCCAGCGTCTGCTTGCGCAGGCCCCAGATCTGCGCGTCGACCGGGCGCTTCGCATAGGCCGCGACGCTTTGCGCGAAGCGCGTGCCTTCGAGCGTGCCGCCGGGCGGCATCGCGCGCAGATCGGGCGCGGCCTGCTCGGCCAGCAGGTTGGCGCTGTCGATCAGCACGTCTTCGGTGACGTCGCGCGCGCTAGGGCGGATCTCGGCGACGAACACGCGCAGCACGAAATACGCCGCGATGCCGGTGACGACGAAGAAGCCGAACAGCAGCCGCAGGCCGAGGTGCATCGCTATGGCCGTGCGTCGTCGGCGAGACCGTAGCCCTGGCCGCGCCGGGTCGCGATCGGGTCGCGCCCCGGCGTCAGCTCGCGCAGCTTGGCGCGCAGCGTCTTGACGTGGGTGTCGACGGTGCGGTCGCTGGCCTCGCTGTCCTCGCCCCAGACGGCGCGCAGCAGCGACTCGCGGCTGTGGATGCGCGTCGGCGCCGCGAGCAGCGCGCGCAGCAGGCCGTATTCGAGCCGCGTGAGCGCGAGCCATTGGCCGGCGTAGCGGATGCGCATGCCGGCCTCGTCGAGCTCGAACAGCGCCTCGCCCGGCGTTGCCGGCGCCGGCGACAGCGCCGCGCGGCGCATCAGTGCGCGCACCCGCGCGACCAGCTCGCGCGGGCTGAAGGGCTTGGCCATGTAGTCGTCGGCGCCGAGCTCGAGGCCGAGCACGCGATCGATCTCCTCGCTGCGCGCGCTCAGCAGCAGCACCGGCAGCGCGGCGATGCGCGCATCGGCATCCTGGCGCAGCGTGCGGCACAGCTCGAGGCCGCTGCCGTCGGGCAGGCCGATGTCGAGGATGGCCACCGACGGCGGATCGGCACGCAGCAGGCGCTCGGCCTCGCGCACCAGCAGCACCTGGTGGACCTCCCAGCCTTCGCGGCGCAGCGCGAAGGCCGCGGTCGCGGCGATGGCCGGATCGTCCTCGAGCAGAAGGACCCGCGCCGGGCTCACGCCAATCGCGCGCCCAGGGCCCAGGTCATGATGATCGCGAGCACCCATAGCGCGACCGTGTAGGTGGCGACACCGAGCCAGAAGCCGAGCGGATCGTCATAGCGCCCCGAGGTGCCGGTCGCGCTGACGATGCGCCCGCCGAAAAGCCAGTGCAGCGGAAACAGCACCGCCGCCAGGTACCACGCGAGCATCGCCGGGCGCAGCAGCCAGGGCAGGGTCGAGGCCTTCACGAAGGCGTCCATCATCGGCAAGGCCATGCCGATGAACACGCAATACCTGGCCAGTCGTCCGAAGTTCATCGCGTTGCGCTCCCCCTGATCGGCTCTTGTCGGTGGGTGCGCAGTCTACTTTCAGCCGAAGCGAACCGCGACCGTGCGCGCCACCGCGGCGAGCGCGGCCGCGCGCCGCGCCTCGGCGGCGCGGCAATCGGTCAGGTAGGCGCACACGACGATCGGCGCGCGCCCGGGCGGCCACAGCACCGCGACGTCGTTGGTGGTGCCGCGCTGGCCGGTGCCGGTCTTGTGGCCGATGCGCCAGTCGTCGGGCAGGCCGGCGCGCAGCCGGTCGGTGCCGGTGGTCGTCGCCAGCAGCCATTGCTGCAGCTGCTCGCGCCCGGCGTTCGACAGTGCGTCGCCGAGCACCGCGGTGCGCAGCGATGCGGCCATCGCGGCCGGCGTCGTCGTGTCGCGCGGATCGCCCGGGCGCCCTTCGTTGAGGGCGGGCTCGATGCGGTCGAGCCGCGTCTTCGTGTCACCCAGCGAGCGCGCGAAGCGCGTCAGCGCCGCCGGTCCGCCAAAGCTGGCGAGCAGCAGGTTGGCCGCGCCGTTGTCGCTGAGCGCGACGGCGGCCTCGCACAGCGCGGCCACGGCGAGTCGGCCGCCCACGTGCTTCTCGCTCACCGGCGACCAGCCGACGGGATCGGTGCGCGCCACCGCCACCTGCCGATCGAGCCGCTCCTGGCCCAGGTCGACGCGGCGCAGCACGCAGGCCGCCGCGAGCCACTTGAAGGTGCTGCACATCGGGAAGCGCTCGTCGAGCCGATGGCCCTCGACCACGCCGCGCGCGGTATCGAGCACGGCCACGCCGAGCCGCCCGGCGACGCCGCGCTCGATCGCGGCCCAATCGGTTGTCAAGGAATTCTGCGCCTGGGCACAGGGCCACGGGCTCGCGAGGGCAGCCAGCGAGCTGCCGAACTGGCGTCGGTTCATGGTCGGAATCTCCAGTGATCGTTCAGGGTGGGCCGGTGCACCGTGGCGCGCACGATAGGGTCGCGAATGCCTCGGCACAAACGCAGATTTCGACGGTCTGGCCCCAGATAATCTGCGCCATGTCCCTGCCCTTGAATGCCCTGCGCGCCTTCGAGGCGGCCGCGCGCCACCTGAGCTTCGCGCGTGCCGCGGGCGAGTTGAACGTGACGCCGAACGCCGTCAGCGCCCAGGTCAAGAACCTCGAAGACCGGCTCGGCGCGCCGCTGTTTCGCCGCCTGCCGCGCGGCCTCGCGCTGACCGACGAAGGCTTCGCCCTGCTGCCGGTGCTGAGCCACAGCTTCGAGCGCATCGGCGCGGCGCTCGAGCGCTTCGAGGGCGGCCTGCATCGCGAGCCGCTGACGATCGCCGCGGTCGGCACCTTCGCGGTCGGCTGGCTGCTGCCGCGGCTCGAGGCGTTTCGCAGCGAGCACCCGTTCGTCGACCTGCGGCTGTCGACCCACAACAACCGTGTCGACCTCGCCGCCGAAGGCCTGGATGCGGCGATCCGCTTCGGCGACGGCGCCTGGCACGGCACCGAGGCCGAGCCGCTGTTCGACGCCCCGCTCGCACCGATGTGCGCACCGGCGATCGCGCGGCGCCTGCGCGCGCCGGCCGACCTCGCGCGCGAGACGCTGCTGCGCTCGTACCGCGCCGACGAGTGGCCGCGCTGGTTCGCGGCCGCCGGGCTGGCGCCACCGCTGCTGCGCGGGCCGGTGTTCGACGCGTCGATCGTGATGGCCGCGGCCGCCGAGCAAGGCGCCGGCGTCGCGCTGCTGCCGGCGGCGCTGTTCGGCGAGGCGCTGCGCCAGGAGCGCCTGGTGCAGCCGTTCGCGCTCGACGTTTCGCTCGGTCGCTACTGGCTCACGCGGCTGAAGTCGCGCGAGCCGAGTGCCGCATTGCGATCGTTTCGGGCCTGGCTGCTGCGCGAAGCCGGCGCCTGAAGCATCAGGCCAGCGCGCGCGCCGCGCCGCGCTCGACATTCACCTGGCGCAGCAGCAACAAGCCGCCGATGAAGAACAGCGCCGTCGACAGGATGGCGATGCGATGGTTGCCCCCGGTGGCCCAGGTGATCAGGCCATAAGTCAGCGGCCCGACGATCACCGAGGCGCGCGTCGCGAAGGTCCACAGCGCGAAGAACTCGGCGCGCCGCGGCTCGGGCGCCAGCAGCCCGACCATCGCGCGCCCGGCCGATTGGCTCGAACCCATGCACAGCCCCGCGATCACCGCCGCCACCCAGAACAGCGCCGGGCCGCTCGCCAGCGCCGCGAGCACCGTCATCAGCACCCAGCCAGCCAGCGTCAGCGCGAGCGCGCGCCGATGGCCCAGCCGGTCCTGGCCGTAGCCGAACGCGAAGGCGCCGAGCGCCGCGGCGATGTTGACCAGGAACACCAGCATCATGGTCTGCGCCTGCTTGAAGCCCATCGCCTGCTCGGCATAGACGGCCGCCAGCGTGATGACCACCGAGATGCCGGCCTGGTAGCAGGCGCTGCAGGCGAGCAGCCAGGCGAAGTCGCGGTAGTGGCGCGCCTCGCGCCAGGTCTCGGCCAGGCGGCGCAGCGAGCCGCCCAGGCCCTGGCTGCGCGCGGCCTCGGGCTGCGGCTGGGCGCGTTCGCGCAGCAGCGCGAAGGTGGCCTGGGCCGCGAGCGCGTAGATGCCGGCGGTGATCAGCATCGTGACCGGCACGAACTGCGCGGCGCTCTCGCCGCGCGCCTGCGCCGCCAGCACCCAGGCCAGGCTCGCGCCCAGCGCCAGCATGCCGCCCAGGTAGCCGAAGCTCCAGCCCCAGCCCGAGACGCGCCCGAGCGCCTCGCGCCGCGCCAGCTCGGGCAGGAAGGCCGCGATCATCGACTCGCCGTACGAGAACGCGATGTTGGAGACCGCGACCGCCAGCACCGCGAGCGCGAGATCGCCCGGCCCGACCATCGCCAGCGCCGCCGTGCCGAGCACGCAGGCGGTGGTGAACGCGACCAGCAGCTTCTTCTTCGCGCCGTGCAGGTCGGCCCAGGCGCCCAGGGCCGGCAGCGTGAGCATCACGATCGCGCTCGACAGTGCGATCGTCAGCGTCCAGGCCAGCGTGGCCCAGGGCGCGCCTCGCGCGACGACGCCGACGAAGTAGGCGTTGAAGACCGCGGTCAGCACCACGGTCGTGTAGCCCGAGTTGGCGAAGTCGTACATCGCCCAGCCGAACACCTCGCGCTTGCGCACGCCGTCCTGCAGGGCTTCTTGGGGGAACAGGGCCATGTGGTGTGGTCCTTGCGAGGGGTTCGCTGAAACAGCGTCGGGCGCAGAATCCTCGCATCCGCCGACCTCGCCGCCAAGGAGCGTTTCGTGCCCATCATCGACACCCGTCGCGAGCAGATGTTTCCATCGCTCGACGAAGGCGACATCGCGCGCATCAGCCGCTTCGGCGAATGCCGCCGCTTCGCATCGGGCGAGGCGCTGTTTCGCGCCGGCGAGCCGGGCGCGGGCATGTTCGTGCTGCTCGAGGGCGTGGTCGCGGTCACGCAGCGCGACGGGCTCGGGCGCGTGGTGCCGATCGCGCGCCAGGGGCCGGGCGAGTTCCTCGCCGAGGTGGGCCAGCTGTCGGGGCGGCCGGCGCTGGTCGACGGCCATGCCGAAGGCGAGGTCGAGGCGCTGCTGATCGAGCCGCCGCAGCTGCGCGCGCTGCTCGTTGCCGAGGCCGAACTCGGCGAGCGCATCACGCGCGCGCTGATCCTGCGGCGCGTCGCGCTGATCGAGGCCGGCGCGAGCGGCGTGGTGCTGATCGGCATCGCGAGCTCGCCGCATGCGGTGCGGCTGCAGAACTTCCTGCGCCGCAACGGCTATCCGCACGAGCTGTTGTGCGCGCAGGGCAATCCGAACGCGCGCCTGATCGCCGAGCAGATGCGCAGCGGCCCCGAGGACGTGATCGCGGTGTGCCCGGGCGGCGCGGTGCTGCTCAACCCCGATGACGAGGAACTCGCCAAGTGCATCGGCATGGTCGACTCGGTCGCGCACGACGAGCTGCACGACGTGGCCATCATCGGCGCCGGCCCGGCCGGCCTGGCGGCGGCGGTCTACGCGGCTTCGGAAGGCCTGCGCGTGATCGTGCTCGACTGCCGCCACTTCGGCGGCCAGGCAGGCGCGAGCGCGCGCATCGAGAACTACCTCGGCTTTCCGACCGGCATCTCCGGCCAGGCGCTGGCCGGACGCGCCTTCGTGCAGGCGCAGAAGTTCGGCGCCGAGATGCTGATCCCGGCCGAGGTCTGCGGGCTCGACTGCGCCGACACCGCGAGCGACGTGCCGCAAGGCGAATACGCGGTGCGGCTCAAGGACGGCCGGCGCATCCGCGCGCGCACCGTCGTGATCGCGACCGGCGCGCGCTATCGCCGCCTCGGGCTCGACAACGTCGCCCCCTACGAGGGCCGCGGCGTGTGGTTCTGGGCCTCGCCGATCGAGGCGCGCATCTGCAGCGGGCAGGAGGTCGCGCTGGTCGGCGGCGGCAATTCGGCCGGGCAGGCGGCGGTCTATCTCGCCGCGCATGTGAAGCGGGTCTCGATCCTCGTGCGCGGCGAAGGCCTGGCCGCGACGATGTCGCGCTACCTGATCGACCGCATCGAGTCGACGCCCAACATCGAGCTGCTGCGCTTCAAGGAGGTCTGCGAGCTCGAAGGCACGCCGCAGCGCGGCCTCGAGGCGGTGACCTGGAGCGACCGGCGCAGCGGCGAACGCGAGCGGCGCGAGCTGCGCAACCTGTTCCTGTTCATCGGCGCCGAACCGGAGACCGAGTGCGTCGGCGGCTGCGGCATCGAGCTCGACAGCGCCGGCTTCATCGTCACCGGCCGGTCGTGCAGCGCCGCGAGCCACGGCAGCGCCGGCTGGCGCGACCAGCTCGAATCGAGCCTGCCGGGCGTGTTCGCGGTCGGCGACGTGCGCTCGGGCTCGGTCAAGCGCGTCGGCGGCGCGATCGGCGAAGGCGCGGCGGTGGTCGCGAGCATCCACGCGCACCTGGCGCGCGAGGCCGCGGCGGCGCGCTAGCTCGGAATCGACTGCGCCGCGGCGCCCGGGCGGCACGCGAGCGGCAAGTAACGCGAAGCCAGGTCCGGGCTCGCGCAGCGCCAGCGGATCACGCGATCGGGGCCGCGCACCGGCGCCAGCTCGATCGAGCCGTGCAGCGCCTCGGACCACTTCAGCTCGACCGCCACGATGCCGCGGCTGTCGAGCAGCCGCAGCGTCTCGATCGGCGGCGGCAGCGGGCTGGGCGGCTCGTAGCCGGCGCGCGCCAGACTGGCTGGCAGGCGGCCGCGCTCGATGTAGTGCCGTTCCACCGAAGCGGCGGCGCGCCGCGCCTCGGCGAAGGCCGCGTCGGCCTCGGCGCGCATCAGGTGATCGCGCCACGCCGACAGCGCGGCAGCCGCGAAGAAGGCGATCACGCCGCCCACCAGCAGCGCATCGAACAGCGCGGGCAGCGGTGGCCCTGCATGGCGTGCCTCGAACATCGGTGCCCTCCCCGGCCGCATCGAAAACGGCGAGTTTGGGCAGTGACAGGCCGCGGCGCTTGGCCCGCGGCGGCATGAATCAGGTGGATCGGATGGCGATGCGCCGTTCGAGCCGCTGCTGTTGTTGTGGCCCCAGCTCGCGTGCGCGCAGCTGGCCGCAGCCGCCGTCGACGTCCTGGCCGGCCGAATGGCGCAGCTTGGTCAGCACGCCCAGGCGATGCAGCGTGCGCGCGATCTCGGCCGCGCGTTCCCACGACGGCCGCTGGTACGGCAGGTCGGGCACGCTGTTGTACGGGATCATGTTCATCACCGCGTACTTGCCGGCCAGCAGGCGCGCGATGCCCTCGATCTCCTCGGGCCCGTCGTTGATGCCTTCGAGCAGGGTCCACTGGTACTGCACCGGGTAGCCGGTCTCGCGCGCATAGCGCTCGGCCTGCTCGACCAGCGCGGCCGGCTCGATGCGCGGCGCGCGCGGCAGCAGCTCGGCGCGCCGATCGGCCAGCGTCGAATGCAGCGACAGCGCCAGCGCCGGCTTCACGCGGCCCTGGCCGAGGCGCTCGAAGGCGCGCTCGTCGCCGACGGTCGAGAACACCAGGTTCTTGTGGCCGATGCCGCCTTCCTGGCCCATCAGCTCGATCGCCTCGAGCACGTTGTCGAGGTTGTGGGAAGGCTCGCCCATGCCCATGAACACGACCTTGGTCACCGCGCGGCGGCGCCGGGCCAGCGCGAGCTGCGCGACGATCTCGGCGCTGCCGAGCTGGCGCAAGAGGCCATCGCGGCCGGTCATGCAGAAGCGGCAGCCGACCGCGCAGCCGACCTGCGACGAGACGCACAGCCCGCCGCGCGGCAGCAGCACCGACTCGACCGTGTCGCCGTCCTTCAGCGCGACCAGCAGGCGCTCGGAGCCGTCTTCGCCCGGATGGGCCGAGCGCAGCGTCGCCAGCGCCGCGAGCTCGGCCTCGATCTCGGGCAGCGCCGCGGCCAGCGGCTGCGGACGGATGCCCTCGCGCGCGCTCCGTTCGCCGATCGGCAGCGCGTTGGCCCAGCGCCTGAGCACGCTTTGCTCGTGGCGGGGCCCGGCGCCGAGGGCGCGCAGGCGTTGGCGGAGGTCGTCGATGCGCATGAGAAGGCTGAAGTGTAGGCACTGCGTCGCGCGTGGCTGACGCTTCATGCCGGCGGGACGTCGATTCATCGCATCGGCGCTGCGCCCACCGCATCGGCCGACTTAGAGTGCGCGGCTTGTGCCCGGCGCGGCGGCCTACCCGGCGCGCGCACCGACCGAAACCCCCAGGAGCCCCACCGATGCTCTCGATCTCCGGCCTCTCGCACACCTACCCCAACGGCACCCGCGCGCTCGACGGCGTCACGCTCGACATCCCGCGCGGCATGTTCGGCCTGCTCGGGCCCAACGGCGCCGGCAAGTCCTCGCTGATGCGCTGTCTCGCGACGCTGCAGGTGCCCAGCGCGGGCGCGATCCGCTTCGACGGCATCGACGTGCTGGCCGAGCCCGACAAGCTGCGCTCGACGCTCGGCTACCTGCCGCAGGACTTCGGCGTCTATCCGCGCGTGTCGGCCTACGACATGCTCGACCACCTCGCCGTGCTCAAGGGCGTGGCCGGCCGCGCCGAGCGGCGCGAGACGGTCGAGGCGCTGCTCAACCAGGTCAACCTGTGGTCGGTGCGCAAGAAGGCGATCGCCGGCTTCTCGGGCGGCATGCGCCAGCGCTTCGGCATCGCGCAGGCGCTGATCGCGAACCCGAAGCTGATCATCGTCGACGAGCCGACCGCGGGGCTCGATCCCGAGGAGCGCAACCGCTTCAACAACCTGCTGGCCGAGATCGGCGAGAACGTGGTCGTGATCCTGTCGACGCACATCGTCGACGACGTCACCGACCTGTGCTCGCGCATGGCGATCCTGGTCGGCGGTCGCATCGTCAGCACCGGCACGCCGCGCGCGCTGATCGACGAACTGCGCGGCCGCGTCTGGAGCGCGAGCGTTGCCAAGACCGAGCTGGCCGCGCTGCGCGAGCGCCTGCCGGTGATCGCGACGCGCCTGCGCGGCGGCCAGCCGATGGTGCATGTGCTGGCCGATGCGCCGCCGGGCGCGGGCTTCGAGCCGGTCGAGGCCGGGTTGGAGGACGTCTACTTCAGCACCTTGCACGCGCAGCGCAACGGCGCCGCCGTGAACGCGTAACGCCCACGAAAGGACCGCCATGCTTCGCCATGTGGCCGCTTTCGAGTGGCGCTACCAACTGCGCAGCCCCGTGTTCTGGGTCGGCTGCCTGCTGTTCTTCCTGTTCGCCTTCGGCTCCGTCACGTCCGACAACATCCAGCTCGGCAGCCGCGGCAATGTGCATCTGAACTCGCCGTTCGCGATCCTGCAGACGACCGGGATCCTGAGCGTGTTCGCGCTGTTCGTCGTCGTCGCGATGGTCGCCAACGTCGTGATCCGCGACGACGAGACCGGCTTCGCGCCGATCCTGCGCAGCACCTCGATCGACAAGACCAGCTACCTGGTCGGGCGCTTCATCGGCGCCAATGCCGCCGCGCTGGTGGTGCTGGCGATGGTGCCGCTGGCCGTCGCGATCGGCACCGCGATGCCATGGCAAGACCCCGAGAAGATCGGCCCTTTCCGGCTCGGCGACTACGCCTTTGCGCTGTTCGCGTTCGCGCTGCCGACGCTTCTGATCGTCTCGGCCGGCTTCTTCGCGCTGGCCACCGCGACGCGCTCGATGATGTGGACCTATGTCGGCGCGGTCGCGACCCTGGTGCTGTTCTTCGTCAGCCGCGGCCTGCTGCGCGATCCGCAGTTCGACACCGTCGCGGCGCTGTCCGATCCCTTCGGCCTGTCGGCGCTGAGCCAGGCCACCAAGTACTGGACGGCGGCCGAGCGCAACACCCAGCTGCCGCCCTTGAGCGGCTTGCTGCTCGCCAATCGCTTGCTGTGGACCGGTGTCGCGCTGGCGCTGTTCGCGCTGGCCTATCGCATGTTCCGCTTCGAGTCGCGCGGCAGCGCGGCGGCGAGCGCAGCGCCTGCCAAGGAGGCCGATGCGGCGCCGGCGGCTCGTCGCGGTGCGTTGCCCGAGGCGCGCGCCGACGGCGCGACGCGCTGGGCCCAGCTGTGGCGGCTCGCGCGCTTCGACATGGCCTTCGTGTTCCGAAGCCCCGCCTTCTTCGTGCTGCTGGGCATCGGCGTGCTCAATTCGGGCGGCGCGCTCTGGTACACGGGCGAGTGGTACGGCAGCGGCTCGTATCCGGTCACGCGGCTGATGGTGCAGGCGCTCAACGGCGCCTTCACGATCATGCCGATCATCATCGCGATCTTCTATGCCGGCGAGCTGGTCTGGCGCGATCGCGAGCGGCGCATGCACGAGATCGTCGACGCGACGGCAGCGCCCGACTGGGCCCATCTCGTGCCCAAGATCGTCGCGATCACGCTGGTGCTGGCGGCCTGCGCCGGCGTCGCGGTGCTGAGCGGCCTGCTGGTGCAGACGCTCAAGGGCTACTTCAGCTACGAGATCGGTCGCTACCTGCTGTGGTTCGCGCTGCCGATGACGGTGGCCGCGCTGCAGATCGCGGTGCTGTCGGTGTTCGTGCAGGTGCTGGTGCCGCAGAAGTTCATCGGCTGGGGCGTGATGCTGCTGTACATCGTCGCCGCGGTCGCGCTGGGCTCGGCCGGCTACGAGCACCATCTCTACGACTACGCCGGCAGCTCGCCGGTGCCGCTGTCCGACATGAACGGCATGGGCCGCTTCTGGATCGGCCAGGCCTGGTTCCAGTTCTACTGGAGCGCCTTCGCGCTGGTGCTGGCGGTGCTGGCCTATGCGCTGTGGCGCCGAGGCGCGCTCGCGACGCTGAGGGCGCGCTTGCCGCAGCTGCGCCGCCGCCTGCGCGGTCCGGCCCTCGGCCTGCTCGGCGCGGGCGTACTGGCCACCGCGGCCAGCGGCGCCTTCATCTTCTACAACACCAACGTCCTCAACCGCTACCTGACCGAAGAGGAACGCGACGCGCGCACCGCGCGCTTCGAAAAGGAGTACCTGCAGTACGAGGCGCTGGTGCAGCCGCGCGTCACGACCGTCACGCTCGACGTGCAGCTCTACCCGCGCGAGGCGCGCGCCATCACGCGCGGTCGCTACCGGCTCGAGAACCGCAGCGCAGCGCCGATCGCGACGCTGCACGTCAATTACAGCGACGCGCTGCGGCTCGAGGCACTCGAGTTCCCCGGCGCGACGCTCGAACGCGACGACACCGATCTGCACTACCGCATCTACAAGCTCGAGCCCGCGCTGCAACCGGGCGAGGCGCGCGAGCTCGCCTTCGTCAGCACGCTCGAAGAGCGGGGCTTTCCGAACAGTGCGCCGCTGACGCGCATCGTCGCCAACGGCAGCTTCATCGACAACACCGAGATCTCGCCCTTCATCGGGATGAGCCGCCAAGGCCTTCTGACCGACCGCGCCAAGCGCCGCAAGCACGGCCTGCCGCCCGACCTGCGCCCGCCCAAGCTCGAGGACGAGAGCGGCCGCGCGCGCAATGCGCTGCGCAGCGACAGCGACTGGGTCGACGCCGAGATCACGGTCACGACCGATGCCGACCAGGTGCCGATCGCGCCGGGCTACACCCAAAGCGATGTCACCGAGAACGGCCGCCGCACGGTGCGCTTCAAGACCGACGCGCCGATCAACCACTTCTTCTCGGTGCAGTCGGCGCGCTACGAAATCAAGCGCGACGCCTGGACCTCGCCCGCGGGCAAGGAAGTCGCGCTGGCGGTCTATCACCACCCCGGCCACGAGTACAACGTCGATCGGATGCTGCAGGCGATGAAGGCGTCGCTGGCGATGTTCGACGCCAAGTTCTCGCCGTTCCAGTTCCGCCAGGCGCGCATCCTCGAGTTCCCCTCGTATGCGAACTTCGCGCAGTCGTTCGCGAACACGATCCCGTACTCCGAGAACCTCGGCTTCATCTCGCACCTGACCGATCCGACCAAGATCGACATGGTCACCTACGTCACCGCGCACGAGATTGCGCACCAGTGGTGGGGCCACCAGGTCGTCTCCGGCGACCAGCAGGGCGCGACGATGCTGATCGAGAGCTTCGCGCAGTACTCGGCCTTGCTGGTGATGGAGCAGATGTACGGGCGCGAGCAGATGCGCCGCTTCCTGAAGTACGAGCTCGACCGCTACCTGCGCTCGCGCGGCGGCGAGGTGGTCGAGGAGCTGCCGCTGGCGCGCGTCGAGAACCAGCCCTACATCCACTACCAGAAGGGAACGCTGGCGATGTACTGGCTCAAGGAGGTGGTCAGCCAGGACGTCGTCGACCGCTCGCTGGCCAAGCTGTTGCAGCAGTACGCCTTCAAGCCCGCGCCGTATCCGAACTCGCGCGACTTCCTGAGCATCCTGCGCGCCGAAGCCGGGCCGCAGCATGCCGCGCTGATCGACGACCTGTTCGAGAAGATCACGCTGCTCGACGTCAAGGTCACGAAAGCCACGGCGACCAAGCGCGCCGACGGCAAGTTCGACGTCGTGCTCGACGTGCAGGCGCGCAAGCTCTACGCCGACGGCCAGGGCAAGGAGACCGAGGCGCCGCTCGACGAGCCGTTCGACATCGGCGCCTTCAGCCTGAAGCCCGGCGAGCGCGGCTTCGATGCGAAATCGGTGTTGCTGTTCGAGCGCCAGGGTCTCAAGAGCGGCACGCAACAGGTGCGCATCGTGACGGCCGAGGCGCCGGCCTGGGTCGGCGTCGATCCCTACAACAAGCGCATCGACCGCAACTCGGACGACAACCTGCTCAAGGTCGAGACCGACTGATCCCTATCGCGGCGATGGATTTCGCCCGTCGCGGCGGCGCCGAGGATGACGTATGATGATCGTCATACAAGCCCAGGAGCCGCCGCGATGGCCGACAGCCCGACCCGCAAGGAAGAGACGCACGACCGCATCGTGCGCACCGCGGCGCGCGCGATCCGCCAGCATGGCTACGACGGCGTCGGCGTCGCCGGCCTGATGAAGGAAGCCGGGCTCACGCACGGCGGCTTCTATGCGCACTTCGGCTCCAAGACCGACCTGCTGGCCGAGGCGGCCGACCGCGCCGGCGCTGAAGGCATCGAAAGCCTCGGTCGCGTGCTCGCCGCCGCCGAGCCCGGCCACGCGCTCGACACGCTGATCGACTCCTATCTCTCCGACCTTCACCTGCAGACGCCCGAGCTGGGCTGTGCGATCGCCGCGCTCGGCACCGAGGTGCCGCGCCAGGCCGAGCCGGTGCGCCACGCGGCGACGCAGCGCATGAAGGAGATGGTCGATCTGGTCGAACGCCAGCTGCCCGGCTGGCGCAAGCCCGGCAACCACGAGCGTGCGCTGGGCATCCTGTCGTGCCTGGTCGGCGCAGTGATCATCGCGCGCGCCGCGGACGACGCCGAGTTCGGCGTCGCGGTGCGCGAGGCGGCCGGCGCGCTGGCGCGCTCGGCGGCCACCTAAAGCATTTCAGACGCAGGACGCTGTACGACGATCGGCGCGTCCGCAAATATGACGATCGTCATATCAACCGCCCCACGCTACCCAAAGGAGCAAGCCATGAAGATCCAAGGTTCCGTCGCCCTCGTCACCGGTGCCAATCGGGGCCTCGGCCTCGCGTTCGCGAAAGCGCTGCTCGCTGGCGGCGCGAAGAAGGTCTATGCCGCGGCGCGCGATCCGCGCACGATCACGCTCGAAGGCGTCGTGCCGCTGAAGCTCGACGTCACCAGCGCCGAGGACATCGCTGCCGCGGTCAAGGCGGCCGGTGATGTCGACCTCGTGATCAACAACGCCGGCATCGCGCTCGCGCCCGCGCTGCTCGATGCCGACGGCGAGGACGCGCTGCGTCGCCAGCTCGAGACCAACCTGTTCGGCCCGCTCGCGATCGCGCGCGCCTTCGCGCCGGTGCTCGAGGCCAATGGCGGCGGCGCGCTGGTCAACATGCTCTCGGCGCTGAGCTGGGCGAGCCTTCCGACGACCGGCCCGTACAGCGTCTCGAAGGCGGCCGCCTGGAGCCTGACCAACGGCCTGCGCAACGCGCTGCGCGCGCAAGGCACGCAGGTCGTCGCACTGCATGCGGCCTTCATCGACACCGACATGGCCTCGCACGTCGACGGCCCCAAGACTTCGGCGGCCGATGTGGCGCGCATCGCGCTGGAAGGCCTCGAGGCCGGCCAGCTGGAGGTGCTGGTCGACGAGGTGACGCGCAACCTGAAGGCCAGCCTGTCGAGCGCGAAGCCGGTCTATCTGGGCTGAGCGTTCAAGCCGAGCTGCCGAATCGCTCGCGCAGCTCGCGCTTCAACACCTTGCCGATCGCGCTGCGCGGCAGCTCGGCTATCGTTCGCAGCGCCGCGAGGCGTTGCGTCTTGCCGAGCTGCCCATTGGCCCATTCGAGGATCGCGTCGGCATTCGCCGTCGCGCCTTCGCGCGGCACGACGAAGGCCACCGGCGTCTCGCCCCAGGCCTCGGATGGCACGCCCACCACCGCCGCGTCGGCCACGTCGGCATGGCCGCGCAGCACGGTCTCCAGGTCGCTCGGGTAGATGTTGAAGCCGCCCGAGATGATCATGTCCTTCTTGCGATCGAACAGGTTCAGGAAGCCGTCGGCATCGAAGCGGCCGATGTCGCCGGTGCGGATGAAGCGCTTGCCGGCGGGATCGAACCACTCGGCCTCGCGCGTCTTCTCGGGCCGGCCGTGGTAGCCGGTCATCATGCCGCCCGAGTGGCCCACCACCTCGCCGGCCTCGCCCGGCGCGACCTCGCGGCCGGCGTCGTCGATGAGGCGGATGTCATGGCCTTCGGCCGGCTGCCCGACCGTGTGCAGCTTGTCGGGGAACAGATGGGCCTCGAGGATGCAGGTGCCGCCGCCTTCGGTCATGCCGTAGAACTCGACCAGGCCGCCGGGCCAGCGCGCGAGCACGTCGGCCTTCAGCGCGGCCGAGAACGGCGCGCTGGTGCAGAACTTCATCGCGAAGCTCGACAAGTCGTGAGCCGCGAAATCGGGCCGCCCCATCAGGCGCTGGTACTGCACCGGCACCAGCATCGTGTGCGTCGCGCGCAGGCGTTCGGCGAGTCGCAGGTACGCGGCGGCGTCGAACTTGGGCATCAGCGCGACCGTGCCGCCGAAGGCCAGCGTCGGGAAGAACACCACCAGCGTCGTGTTCGAGTACAGCGGCGTCGACAGCAGCGTCACGGTGCTAGGCCCGTAGCCGTACTTCGCGCTGCGCTGCACATGGGCCCAGCGCATGCCGTGCGGCTGCACGATGCCTTTGGGCTCACCGGTCGTGCCGGACGAATAGATGATGTTGAAGGCCTGCTGCGCGCTCACCGCCACCGGCTCGGGTCGCGCGCCGACGGCGGCCAGCCAGTCGACGAAGCGCCGTAAAGCGCCGCCGTCGCCCAGCGCGATGCGAGGCACGTTCGGCGCGCCGTCGCCGAAGGCCTGCGTCGCCGCGGCATCGACGAACAACAGCCGCGCGCCGGCATCGGCCGTCATCTGTGCGAGGCTTTGCGATGTCGAGCCGGGTGCCAGCGGCGCGACCGCGACGCCGGCGCGCAACGCGCCGAGGAACAGCGCCGCATAGTCGATCGAGGCGGCAGCGCAGATCGCGATCGCATCGCCGCTGCGCAGGCCATCGCGCTGCAGCGCGGCAGCGACGCGATCCATCAGCGCGTCGAGCGCGGCGTAGTCGAGCGTGCGCTCGCTCTCGATCAAGGCGATGCGCCGCGGCGCTTCACGGGCATGCAAGCCGATGCAGTCGGCGATCAGGCCGAAGGCCTGCGCGCTCGGGTCGGCCATGGACGTCATGACTGGTCTCCTGGAACGGCGCCTCCATCCTCCGCAGGATGTTCGAACGCGCCGCCATCGCATAGCCTCGCGCGGATTTCGAGAAATCTGTTCAGGGAAAACAAGAGCCCGGTCGCCGCAAGGCGCCGGGCTTCTTTTTGTCGGGAGCGGCGCGTCGTTCGCGCCGGGGCTCAACCGAAGTAGTAGGTGAACAGCTTCATGTCGCTGAGTTCACGCGTCTCGATGCCGTCGAAGGCCCGCTTGACGGGCGCCCTCTCGATCACCTCTTCGACCAGGTCCTCGAGCAGCGAGGGCTGGGTGTCGAGCCACTCGGTCGGCTCGAGCATGCGCGAGTGGACCTCGTGCTCGAAGGAAACGTGGGGCTGCTGATCGCGATAAACGCTCATGGCTAGGCTGCTCGACGAATGTGAAACCGTCGGTAACCTTAGCGATGGTTCTGCTGCGCTGCAGCACCGCGCGTCGCGTTCGCACGCTCAGAAAAGCAATGCCCCCGAGCTCGATCAACTGGCGTCACCGCGCCGGCCCTGCAGGCCAGTGCGGCGGGTGATCTCAGCCGAAGAAGTGGCGAAACAGATCGCGGTCATGCACCTCGCGCGTGACCAGGCCGTCGAGCGCTTCCTGGAACGGCTGCGAGGGCACGAGCGGATCGAGCTCGGCCGGCATCGTGTTGATCCAGGCGTGCCCGTGGCGGTGATTCAGCGCGACTTCGAACGGCGGCAGCTCCTCCCACTCGATCGTCTCGATCGGCGGAACGGAAACATTGCGCAGGGTCAGGGGCGTGGCGGTCGATTTCATGGCTTGCTTTCACGCCGCGAAGTCGAAGCCGGCGTGATGGAACGATACGTCCGGGCCGACTTCGACAGAACGTGAAAAAGAGCCGCGGCGCGCGTCCAGTTCGCCGACGCGCCGCCGTTGCGCGCTCCTGAAGCCGGAACAACTCAGAAAAGACCGGCCTTTTGCGCCGCGCCGAGCGTCGCGCGGCTGAGTTCGCCGATCTGCGCGCCGAGATCGTCCTGCGCCGGCGTGCTGGCCTTGCCGGTCCACATCAGCTTGCCGCTGGCCACGTCGGTCAGCGAGGTGTTGGCGCCGTAGGCGGTCTGCACGCGCGCGCCGCCGACCGGCATCGAGACGCCGACCCCGCCGCCCACGCTGCTGCCGCCGCCGCCCCAGTTGAAGCCGCCCAGGCCGAAGCTGACCTGCGGCCCGCTGCTGACGACATTGGCATCGGGCGCGACGCTGGCGACCAGCAGCGCGCGCGCGCCCGCCGAGCGTGCGGCGCCGAGATAGGTCTCGGCGCTGCCGCCTCCGTCCGGGCCGGGCAGCGCGGTCGCGCCCAGCGCGACCACTTCGGCGGCCATGCGCTCCTGGCAGACGCGCTTGAGCGTCAGATCGTTTGCCTCGCAGACGACGAGGATCTTGCTGCCGGCCAGCGAGCGGCCGGCGAACTGGGGATCGGCCCATTGCGCGTCGAGCTTTGTGCTCGCGCAACCGGCCAGCGCGAAAGCGGTGACCAGGCCTAGGCATGCATTGCGGAACATCGCTTGTCTCCTGACAAAACTGCGCGCGAAGCGCCTTCGTGGCAGCTTACTCCTGCGCTACCCTTTGCGCCCTCTTCGCCTTGCCGCACGCCACCATGACTGCACTGATCGTCGGACTCGTGCTCTTCCTCGGCGCGCATTCGTTGCGCATCGTCGCCGACGATTGGCGCACGCGCAGCATTGCGCGCATCGGCGAGAAGCCGTGGAAGGGCTTGTACGCGCTGGTCTCGGTCGCCGGCTTCGTGCTGATCGTCTGGGGCTACGGCATCGCGCGTGCCCAGCCGGTGGTGCTGTGGACGCCGCCGGTGGCGATGCGCCATGTCGCCGCGCTGCTGACGCTGGTGGCCTTCGTGCTGGTCGCGGCCGGCAACGTGCCGCGCAACTCGATCCGCGCGAAGCTCGGCCATCCCATGCTGCTGGGCACCAAGGTCTGGGCCTTTGCCCATCTGCTGGCCAACGGAACGCTGGCCGACCTCCTGCTGTTCGGCGGATTCTTGGCCTGGGCGGTGCTTTGCTATCGCAGCGCGCGCCGACGCGATCGCGCGGCCGGCACCGTGTATGCGGTGGGCAGCGTGCGCAACACGGCGATCGCGGTGATCGCCGGCGTGCTGGCCTGGGCGCTGTTCGCGTTCTGGCTGCATGCGGCCTGGATCGGTGTCGCGCCACTGGGTGTCTCGGCATGAGCCCGGCGCGTTTGCCCGAGGGCCTGTTCGCGGCCGATGAAGACGGCGCCGCGCGTTGCCAGTGGTGCCAGGCGACGCCGACCTATCGCGCCTATCACGACAGCGAATGGGGCTTCCCGGTCACCGACGACCGGCGGCTGTTCGAGAAGATCTGCCTCGAGGGCTTCCAGTCGGGCCTGAGCTGGCTGACCATCCTCAACAAGCGCGAGTCGTTTCGCAGCGCGTTCGCGCAGTTCGATGCCGAGCGCGTCGCGCGCTTTCGCGAGCGCGATGTCGAGCGCCTGCTCGGCGATGCCGGCATCGTGCGCCATCGCGGCAAGATCGAATCGACCATCAACAACGCCCAGCGCGTGCTCGAGCTGCGCGAAGAATTCGGCTCGCTCGCGGCCTATGCCTGGCGCTTCGAGGCCGATGCCGCCGCACGGCCGAAGAAGCTCACCTGGGCCGCGCTGCGCGCGATGACGACCTCGGCCGAGTCGCTCGCGATGAGCAAGGACTTGAAAAAGCGCGGCTGGAGCTTCGTCGGGCCGACCACCGTCTATGCCTTCATGCAGGCGATGGGACTGGTCAACGACCACGTCGAAGGCTGCCACGTGCGCGAGCGCGCGCTCGAGGCGCGCCGCGCACTGACCGTGCCGCGCTGAAGCGCTACTTGCGCGCTGCCGCTTCGGTGGCGAGCGCCGCCTTCACTGCCGGGCGTTCGCCGACGCGCGCCAGGAAGGCGCTCAGGTTCGGCAGGCCGGCGGTGTCGACGCCGACATGCTTGCCCCAGCCGGCCACGACGAACAGATAGGCATCGGCGACCGTGAAAGTGCTGCCCATCAGGTAATCGCGCCCGGCGAGCTGGCCATCGACCCAGGCCAGCCGCTCGCCCAGCTTGGCGCGCGACATCGCCTTGTATTCCTCCGGCACCGTCGGTACGAACAGCGGCGTGAAGCCCTTGTGCAGTTCCGAGGTGATGAAGTTGAGCCACTCCTGCAACCGGTAGCGTTCCATCGAACCGTGCGGCGGCGCGAGCTGCTTGTCGGGCACGCGATCGGCCAGGTACTGGATGATCGCCGGGCCTTCGGTCAGCCGCGTGCCGTCGTCGAACTCGAGCACCGGCACCTGGCTCTTGGGGTTGATGGCGTTGAAATCGCTGCCGTCGGCGAGCTTCTTGGTCTTGGTGCTGGCGAACACCGGCGTGAACGCCAGGCCGGCCTCGTGCAGCACGATGTGGGGCGACAGCGAGCAGGCGCCGGGACTGAAGTACAGCTTCATCGATCAGGCTTCCAGTTCAAATGCCGAGCATCTTCTTCGCGTCGCCGAGCGACTTCATCGACGCGTCGTGATTGCCGGCCTTGTGCTGGGCCTCGCCCTCGCTGCGCAGCTGCTTGACCTTGGCCATGTCGGCATCGCTGAGCTTGGGGTTGGTGGCGAGCTTGGCGTCGATCGCCTTCATCTCGTTGGGGCAGTTGTGGGCCAGGGCCATCGACGTGGCGCAGGCCAGCGCGAGCATCACCAAAGTCTTGCGCATTGCATGTCTCCTTGGATGTCGGTACGTGCCGAACGGCACGCGGTGACTGTACTGCGGCATCATCGCGCCCGGCTCCCGCCCTGCCCCCATGTCGACCACTGCCACCCCCGCCGACGCCGCCGTCACGCCCGCCTACCGCCGCAAGCTGTTCTGGGTGGCGCTGCTGTACTTCTCCGAAGGCCTGCCGCTGGGCGTGTTCTACGACCTGTTCCCGGTCTACTTCCGGCAGCAGGGCGTGAACCTGGCCGACATCGGCCTGCTGTCGCTGCTGGGCATCGCCTGGACCGTCAAGTTCCTGTGGGCGCCGGCGGTCGACTGGGCGCGCCACCACCGTTGGTGGATCGCCGCGGCCAATCTCGGCATGGCCGGCGTGATGCTCGCGTTCGCGCTGCACGGCACGGGCTTCGGGCCCTGGGTCTGGATCGCGATCGGCCTGTTCACGGTGTTCTCGGCCACCAACGACATCGCCACCGACGGCTACACGATCGAGCTGCTCGACCGCCGCGAGTACGGCCTGGCCAACGGCTTTCGCATCGGCTTCTACCGCGCCGGCATGCTGACCGCCGGTGTCTTGCTGATCGCCACCGGCTGGGCCGGATGGTCGTGGGCCTGGGTGCTGGGCGCGGTGGTGTTCGTCTGCAATGCCGTCGCCGCGCTTGCGGCGCCGCGCGAGAAGCCGCGCAGCGGCGAGGTGCCGGGCAGCGTTCGTGACGAGCTGGCGCTGCTGCGCGGCCAGCCGCAATGGATGCTGGCGCTCGGCCTGGTGCTGGTCGGCCTGGTGTGGCCGGCGCTCGGGCCGCTGGCCAAGGCGCTCGGCTGGTCGGGCATCAACGCGGTCGCCGCGACCTGGTGGTTCCGCGGCGCGCTGCCGGTCGGGCTGATGTTCGCCGGCGCCGCGCTGCTGGTGCATGCCGCCCGTGGACGCGACGCGCACGCCATGCGCGAAGGCCCGGTGTTCGGCGCCTGGGTCGAGCTGCTGGCGCGCCCCGGCATGGTCGCGGTGCTGCTGTTCATCCTGAGCTTCAAGCTCGGCGACGCGGCGATGGGCTTCATGGTCAAGCCGTTCTGGGTCGATGCCGGCTTCACCGCGCAGCAGATCGGGCTGGTCAGCGTCAATGTCGGCCTGGCGCTGTCGATCGCCGGCGGCCTGGTGGGCGGCTGGTATGTCGATCGCGCCGGCATCTTCAAGGGCCTGTGGGTGCTGGGCCTGTGGCAGGCGCTGTCCAACCTCGGCTATGCCGGCGCGGCCTGGTCCGTGCCGCTGCTCACGCCCGGCGCGGCCGCGACGATCGGGGTCGAGCCGGCGCACCAGGTCATGGTCTACGCGGCCAGCGCGCTGGAGAGCTTTACCGGCGGGCTGGGCACCGGCGCCTTCCTCGCCTTCCTGATGGGCATCACCAGCCGTGCGCGCGCGACCACCGAGTACGCGATCCTGTCGAGCATCTTCGCGTTCAGCCGCGCGGTGGCCGGCTGGGCCGGCGGCATCGGCGCGCAGGAGCTGGGCTACGCGACCTATTTCTTCATCACCTTCTGGCTGTCGTTCCCGGCCTACCTGCTGCTGCCGCAGGTACGCCGTATGCTGGAACGCCCGGTCGAGACTTGAGTCCATCGACGCATGAAGTCCACGCGCTATCACTGCTCGCTGTGCGCCGCGCTGTCGAGCCTATCCCCGCCCGCATCGAACGGGCGCCGCCTGTTCAATCGCGCCTTGATCGCCGGCGCCGCCGCGAGCGCGCTGCCGGCGCTCGCGCAGCAGAACGGCGTGCGCGACGATGTCGGCAAGAACTCCTCGTTCACCAAGCTGGTTCCGGCCGACGAGCTCGAGGCCGCCGCGGCCCAGCAGTACGCGCAACTGCTCGCCAAGGCCAAGCAGAAGAACGCGCTGGCGCCCGACTCGCATCCGCAGGTCGTGCGGCTGCGCGCGATTTCGCAACGCATGATCCCGCACACCAGGTCCTGGAACAGCCGCGCGAAGAACTGGCGCTGGGAGGTCAACCTGATCGGCTCGAGCGAGCTCAATGCGTTCTGCATGCCGGGCGGCAAGATCGCCTTCTACAGCGGCATCCTCTCGCAGCTGCAGCTCGACGACGACGAGGTCGCGACCATCATGGGCCACGAGGTCGCGCATGCGCTGCGCGAGCATGCGCGCGAGCGCATCGGCAAGAGCAACGCGACCGGCATCGGCCTGTCGCTCGGCGCGCAGCTGTTGGGCCTGGGCTCGCTCGGCGACGTGGCCGCGAACCTCGGCACCCAGCTGCTGACGATGAAGTTCAGCCGCGACGACGAGTCCGAGGCCGACCTGGTCGGCATGGAACTCGCGGCGCGCTCCGGCTACGACCCCGAGGCCGGCGTGCGGCTGTGGCAGAAGATGGGCGAGGCCAGCAAGGGTGCGCCGCCGCAGTGGCTGTCGACCCACCCGTCGGGTGGCTCGCGCATCCAGGACATCCGCGCCAACCTGCCGAAGGTCGAGGCGCTGTATGCGAAGGCCGAGAAGCCGCCCAGGCGCTACGAGCCGATGGCGCGCAGTTCCGCGTCGAGCAAGTCGTCGAGCAACTGATCAGGTGCCGCGCACGTAGGGGTTCGCGCGCCGCTCGGCGCCGAACGTGCTTTCCGGCCCGTGGCCGGGAATGAAGACGACATCGTCGCCGAACGGCCACAGCTGCTGCGTGATCGATGCGATCAGCGTGTCGAAGTCGCCGCCCGGAAAGTCGGTGCGGCCGATGCTGCCGTTGAACAGCACGTCGCCGACGAAGGCGCGCCGCGCCTCGCGTGAAACGAACACCACGTGGCCCGGCGTGTGGCCGGGGCAATGCCGCACCTCGAGTTCGCATTCGCCCAGCGTCACGCGATCGGGCGTGCCTTGATCGCACAGCCAGCGCGTCGGCTCGAAAGGCTCGGCCGGCGGGAAGCCGAACATCGCGCCTTGCTGCGGCAGCGCGTCGATCCAGAACTTGTCGCCGACATGCGGGCCGACGATCGGCAACGGACCGCTGCCGTCGGCGCCCTCGCGCGCGAGCTGGGCGGTCGCGCCGGCGTGGTCGATGTGCGCATGCGTGAGCCAGATCGCCTCCAGCGTCACGTCGAGCGAGCGCAGCGCTTCGCGCAGCCGCGGCAGCTCGCCGCCCGGATCGACGATCGCGGCGCGCCGCGTCGCCTCGCACCAGAGGATCGAGCAGTTCTGCTGGAACGGCGTGACGGGAACGGTGAGGTAGTGCAGCGGCATCGTGGCGCGATTCTCGATGCGTTGCGAAAAGCACGCCGGGTCAAATCACCTGCCGCCCGCAGCGGCGTCGACCGGTCGACGCACTTCCAGAATTCGCAGCGATCTGGGAGGAAACCATCATGACGATCGGCAAGATCGCCGCCGCGTTCGCGTGCACCGCTGTCTCGCTGGCCTCGGCCAGCGCGATGGCCCAGCACGTCTACGTGGTCGGCAGCGTCGGCAGCAGCCGCATCGACAACGACTGCCGCGCCGCCGTCACCTGTGACAAGCGCGACACCGCCGGCCGCTTCGTTGCCGGCTTCGATATCGGTACCGGTGTCGCGCTCGAGCTCGGCTACATCGACTACGGGCGCGCCCGTTTCGTTGCTGCCGGCGGCGAGGTGAAGGATCACGAGGTCGCCAGCACGCAAGTCGGCTTCGCCTACCAGATGCCCATGGTTGAGGGTTGGCGCCTGAACCTGCGCGCGGGCATGGCACGCGTGACCACGCGGCTTTCCGGCAGCGTCCCCGGCAACAGCGCGAGTTCGGACAAGGACGTCGCGGCAATGCCCTATGCCGGCGGCGGCCTGAACTATGCGTTCGGCCCGCACCTGAAGGCCGATCTGGGCATCGATTTCAGCGGTGCCGATTTCCGCGGCCAAAGAACGGCAGTGCGCGCCGTGCTGCTGGGGCTGCGCTACGACTTCTGACGATTCAGGCGCCATTCGCAGTACTGAGTCGTTGTTTCTCGTCTCCAGAAACTCCTCGGCCGGAAATGCAAACGGGCGCCCAAGGCGCCCGTTGTCTATTCAGCAGGACCGACCGATCACGCGGCCAGCTGCTCTGCCGTCTTGCCCGCGGCCATCGCGTCGATGAACCATTGCGGACGGCGGCCATGGCCGGTCCAGGTGTTGCCGTTCTCGTCGCGGAACTTGATCTTGCCGGCACCGGACTTCTTCTTGCCCGCGCCGCGGCCTGCACGCGTCGCCTTCTTGGCGGTGACCGAGCCCGGTTTGCGGCCACGCTTCGCACCCAGGCCGAGGTCGGCAGCGGTCAGCCCATAAAACGAGATCGCTTCCTTCACGCGGGCGATCACGTCTTTCACTTCCTTGTGCTTGATTTCGTCTGCCTGGCGCTGGAGCGCTGCAATTTCCTTCTGAAGCTGGGCCAAAGACTTTGCCATCGGGAGTCCTTTTCGTGTCAGAGCGACGGGAGCGACAAGCATAAACCGAGATGCCTGTAATTCCTTTCACGAGAGGATGAACTGGGGATACGGCACCGAATGGGGCCAGGCCATCCCCTGATGGTGTGTGGCTCCTCGAATGGCTCCATCGACCGATGTGGACCACCCCCTGCCATTTCTACAGTGCCTGTGCCCGATGACGCTTTGTCGCTCGATATTGCGAATGGCGTCGCGGGTTTCCAGGTCGCGCATGGTCCTCGACGAGGGCTTACCGAATTCCCTTTGCCTTGCCGACCGCATTCATCTCCAAGGAAGAGGTATTCCATGCTCCGCGATCCGAAACCCCAACGACAAGCCCTTTCCCGCCTGGCGGTGCTGTTCACCGTCGCGGCACTCACCGCGTGCGGCGGCTCCGGCGATGGCGACAGCGGCACGCCCGGCAATGCGCCGCCGCCGCCCGGCGAGGCGCCCGCCCCGGCACCGGCGGCCGAATTCACGCTCGAGCTGTCGAGCGACAAGGCGCTCGTGATCCAGGGCCACAGCGTGAAGCTGACCGCCACGCTGACGCGCAGGAACGGCTTCGACGGCGCGGTGCTGGTCGAGCTGCAAGGCTTGCCGCCGGGCGCGGTCGCGCAGCCGGTGTCGATCGCCGCGGGCGCCACCAGCGCCGAGATCACGATCAGCGCGCCGCTCACCGCCGCGCACTCGCTGCCGACCGCGTCCAGCGCTCGCGGCAGCTCGGGCAACCTGGTCGCGACGCGCGGCCTGACCGTCACGATCGGCGGCGAGGCCGGCGTGCTCGACACCAGCTTCGGCACCGGCAAGGTCCTGACCTCGGTCGCCGAAGGCGAGGACTATGCCTACGCGATGGCGGTGCAGGCCGATGGCAAGGTGATCTCGGTCGGGCGCACCCGCACGACCGCCGGCGGCGACGACTTCGCGATCGCCCGCCACGACCGTGACGGCACGCTCGACGCCAGCTTCGGCACCGGCGGCAAGCTGACCACCTCGATCGCCACCGGCACCGAGGACGACGAAGCCCACGCCGTCGCGGTGCAAGTCGACGGCAAGATCGTCGTCGCCGGCCTGTCCAAGGGCGCGACCACCGATCTCGACTTCGCGCTGGTGCGCTACAACGCCGACGGCACGCTCGATGCCGGCTTCGGCACCGGCGGCAAGGTCACCACCGACATCGGCGGCTCGACCGACCGCATCAATGCGATCGCGATCCAGGCCGACGGCAAGATCGTCGTCGCCGGCTCGAGCTACAGCGGCACCACGACCGGCACCGACTTCGCACTGGCGCGCTACAACGCCGACGGCACGCTCGATGCCGGCTTCGGCAACGGCGGCAAGGTCGTCACGCCGATGAAGAACTTCACCGGCACCGACGTGGTCTATGCGCTGCTGCTGCTGCAGGTGGGCACCGAGCAGCGCATCGTCGCGGCCGGCGGCGACGGCGACTTCCTGCTCGCTCGCTACACCGCCGCGGGTGCGCTCGATGCGAGCTTCGCCAACGGCGGCAAGATCGTCGGTCTGTTCGGCAGCGTCGGCGGCGGCGCCTATGCGATGACGCGCGGCGGCGCCAACACCATCGTCGTGGCGGGCCATGCCGAAAGCGACGTGGCCCTGGTGCGCCTCGACGAGAACGGAGCGCTCGAGCCCAGCTTCGGCAACGGCGGCAAGCTCGTCACGCCGCTCGCCGCGGCCAACTGGGACGCCGCCACGGCGGTCGTGCGCCAGGCCGACGGCAAGTTCGTCGTGGGCGGCTGGGTCAACGAAGGCAACAGCTCGAGCGCCAACTTCGCGGCGATGCGCTACACGGGCGCCGGCGCGCTCGACACCAGCTTCGGCACCGGCGGCATCGTGATCACGCCGATGGCCGGCGGCACGCGCAGCGACTCGGGCCGTGCCCTGGTGCTGCAGGCCGACGAGCGCGTGCCGACGGTGCGTGCGCTGCAAGCCGGCGAGGCCAACGAGGGCGGCGGCTACCAGTTCGCGTTGATGCGCTACTGGCTGTAAAGCAGAGAAAGGCAAGCCGTCCGCCACGAGCGGACGGAGCGCGGCCGACCCGGGATCTCCGGCGTCGGCCGCATGCCTTTTGGGAGGTCAGCGCGCGAGCACGCGCAGCAAGAAGGCGTTCAGGTCGGCGATCTCTTCCATGCTGACCGAATGCTCCATCGGGTACTGGTGCCACTCGAGCTCGTGGCCGAGCGCCAGCAGCGCCTCGCGCGAGGCGAGCGCGCGATCGATCACCACCACCGGGTCCTGCTCGCCATGGGCCAGGAAGATCGGCGTCGCGCGGTTGGCCTCGTGCGCCTCGGACTGCGTGCTGGCCGTCAGCGGCAGATAGCCCGACAGCCCCGCGATGCCGGCCAGCCGCTGGGGAAAACGCAGACCGGTCATGAGCGCCATCGCGCAGCCCTGCGAGAAGCCCATCAGCACGATGCGTTCGGGCGCGATGCCGCGCGCGATCTCCTGCTCGATCAGCGCAGTGATCTGTGCCTGCGATTCGCGCAGGCCCGCCTCGTCTTCGCGGCGCTGCAGGTCGGCACCGAGGATGTCGTACCAGGCGCGCATCTCGTAGCCGCCGTTGATCGTGACCGGTCGCACCGGCGCATGCGGCAGCACGACGCGCACCGCGCCGATCGCGCTGAGATCGAGCGCCTGCACGACGGGCACGAAGTCGTTGCCGTCGGCCCCGAGGCCGTGCAGCACGATCAGCGCGGATTGCGGGTTCGCGCCGGAGGCGAGTTCGATGGCATCCAACATGGTCACAGGCTCATGTCGTAGTCGATCACGAGCGGCGCGTGATCGGAGAAGCGCTGCGTCTTGTAGACGCTCACGTCGCGCGCCAAGGCCGCGATGCCGGGCGTCGCGAGCTGGTAGTCGAGCCGCCAGCCGACGTTGTTGGCGTAGGCGTTGCCGCGATTGCTCCACCAGGTGTAGGCCTCGCCGGTGTCGTCGGGGCGCAGCGTGCGATGCACGTCGATCAGGCCCAGCTCGCCCTTGCCGTGGCCCAGCACCTTGGACATCCAGGCGCGCTCCTCGGGCAGGAAGCCGGAGTTCTTCTGGTTGCTCTTCCAGTTCTTCAGGTCGATCGGCTGGTGCGCGATGTTGACGTCGCCCACGAGGATGAACTCGCGCCGGCCCTTGAGCTCGGCGAGATGCGGATAAATCAGTTCGAGGAAGCGGTACTTCGCGGCCTGGCGGTCCTCGCCCGACGAGCCGCTCGGGAAGTAGCAGCTGATGATCGACAGCTTGCGCGCCGGCGAGTCGTAGCGCGCTTCGATGTAGCGGCCCTCGCCGTCGAACTCGCCGCGGTCGAAGCCGACGATCAAATCGCTCGGTTCGCGCCGCGTGTACAGGCCCACGCCCGAATAGCCCTTCTTCTCGGCGTGATGGAAGTGTCCCGGGCAGTTGTCGTCGAGCTTGTCGAGGCGGCCCGCGACGTCATCGGCATGGGCCTTGAGCTCCTGCACCCCCATACAATCGATGCGGGCCTTCGCGGCCCAGTCGACGAAGCCCTTGTTCGCGGCCGAGCGGATGCCGTTGAGGTTGAGCGAGACGAGACGAAACAAAGGCTTCTCCAACACCAGACCGCCGACGATGAACGCCGCCGCCACACCTGCCACCAGCGACGACCTCGCGCTCGATTTCGTCGCCTTCGCGGTCGAGTCGGGCGTGCTGCGCTTCGGGGATTACAAGATCAAGTCCGGGCGAATGAGTCCGTACTTCTTCAACGCCGGCCTGTTCGACGACGGCGCCAAGCTGGGCCGTCTGGCGGAATTCTATGCACGCCGCCTGATCGCCTCGGGCCTCGAGTTCGATCTGCTGTTCGGGCCCGCGTACAAGGGCATCACGCTGGCCGCGGCGGTCTCGATCGAGCTCGCGCGACTCGGCCGCAACGTGCCCTATGCCTACAACCGCAAGGAAGCCAAGGCGCACGGGGAAGGGGGAACCCTGGTCGGCGCGCCGGTGCGAGGCCGCGTTCTGATCATCGACGACGTGATTTCGGCCGGCACCTCGGTGCGCGAATCGATCGCGATGATCACCGCCGCCGGCGCGCAGCCGATCGGCGTGACGATCGCGCTCGATCGCCAGGAGAAGGCCACCGAAGTTCGCGCCGATGGCAGCGTGGTCGAAGCGCCTCATTCGGCCGTGCAGTATGTGCAACAGCAGCTGGGCCTGCAGGTCGTGTCGATTGCCACGCTGGCAGACCTGCTGCAGTATCTGGGCGGCCGCGCCGATGCCGCGCTGGCCGAGCACCGTCCCCGCGTCGCGGCCTATCGCGAACGCTACGGGGTCTGATCACAACGGAGTTGTCTGGATGAATCGGGTCTGCCTGCACGTTGGCGTTCGACACCTGCTGGCCGCAGCGGCGCTGTGTGCCGCCGGCTCGGCGTCTGCGCAGACGCAAGCGCCCAACGCCGACGCCGGTGCGATCTTCACCTGCACCAATGCCAAGGGCCAGCGCCTGACCTCGGACCGCCCGATCGCCGAGTGCACCGACCGCGAACAGCGCGTCCTCAACAAGGACGGCTCGCTGCGCCGCGTCATGCCGCCCAGCTACACGTCCGAAGAACGCGCGGTGCACGAGGAAAACGAACGCAAGCAGGCCGCCGAGGCCGCCGCCAAGAAGGACGCGGTACGCCGCGACCGCAACCTGCTGGCGCGCTATCCGAACCAGGCCGCGCACCAGCGCGCGCGCGAGTCGGCGCTCGACGACATGCAAAACGCGATCGACGCGTCGAACAAGCGCCTGGTCGATCTCGAGGCCGAGCGCAAGCCGCTGCTCGACGAGGCCGAGTTCTACAAGGGCAAGACGCTGCCGATCAAGCTCAAGCGCCAGCTCGACGCCAACGACGTCGCGGTCGCCGCCCAGAAGGAGTCGGTGATCAACCAGCAGGCCGAGCTGGGGCGCATCAATGCGCTGTTCGATGCCGAGCAGATCCACATGAAGAAGCTGTGGGCCGGCGCCGAGCCGGGCTCGATCGGCGCGCCGCCGACCGATCCGCGCGGCGCGGCCTCGGCCCCGAAGCAGGCCGCGACCGCGCCGGCGCCCAAGCGCTGAGTTCGCCTGGGCGCGCGCGGCTCAGGCCGCGCCGAGCTTCTTGCGCAGCAGCTCGTTGACCAGGCCCGGGTTGGCCTTGCCCTTGGTGGCCTTCATCGCCTGACCGACCAGCGCGTTGAAGGCCTTTTCCTTTCCGGCGCGGAATTCCTCGACCGACTTGGCATTGGCCGCGATCACTTCGTCGAGCAGGCGCTCGATCTCGCCGGTGTCGCTCATCTGCTTGAGGCCCTTGGCCTCGATCACCGCGTCGATATCGGTCGCGCCTTCGCTCCACAGCGCCTCGAACACCTGCTTCGCGCCGGCGTTGGAGATCGTGCCATCGGCGATGCGCGCGATCAGCGCGGCCAGCGTCGCGGCGGCGAGCGGCGCGCCTTCGATGCCGCGCTCCTCGGCATTGAGCCGGCGCGAGACCTCGCCCATCAGCCAGTTCGCGACCAGCTTGGGCTGGCCGCAGGCATCGCGCGCGGCCTCGTAGTAACGCGCGAACGCGAGGCTCTGGGTCATCATCGCCGCGTCGTAGGCGGGCAGCGCGTCCTGGCGCTCGAAGCGCTGCGCCATCACGCGCGGCAGCTCCGGCATCCCGGCGCGCACGCGCTCGATCCAGTCCGCAGACACCGCCAGCGGCGGCAGGTCGGGGTCGGGGAAGTAGCGGTAGTCGTGCGCGTCTTCCTTGCTGCGCATCGCCCGCGTCTCGCCGGAATCGGGATCGAACAGCACGGTGGCCTGCTCGACCTTCAGGCCGTCTTCGACGCGATCGATCTGCCACTGCACCTCGGCGTCGATCGCTTGCTGCAGGAAACGGAAGCTGTTGAGGTTCTTGATCTCGCGGCGCGTGCCGAACGGCGCGCCGGGCTTGCGCACCGAGACGTTGGCGTCGCAGCGAAACGAGCCTTCCTGCATGTTGCCGTCGCAGATGCCCAGCCACACCACCAGCGCATGCAGCGCCTTGGCGTACTCGACCGCTTCCTTGCTCGAGCGCATGTCGGGCTCGGAGACGATCTCCAGCAGCGGCGTGCCGGCGCGGTTGAGGTCGATGCCGCTTTGGCCGTGGAAGTCTTCGTGCAGCGACTTGCCGGCGTCTTCCTCGAGGTGCGCGCGCGTCAGGCGCACGCTGCGCAGCTCGCCGTCGAGCAGGAACTCGACCGCGCCGCCTTGCACCACCGGCAGCTCGTACTGGCTGATCTGGTAGCCCTTGGGCAGGTCGGGATAGAAGTAGTTCTTGCGCGCGAAGATCGAGTGCTCGGCGACCTTGGCGCCGACCGCGAGGCCGAGCCGGATCGCGCGCTCGACCGCGCCGCGGTTCATCACCGGGAGCGTTCCGGGCAGCGCGAGATCGACCGCGCTGGCCTGCGTGTTCGGCGCGGCGCCGAAGGCGGTCGACGAGCCCGAGAAGATCTTCGAGGCGGTGGACAGCTGGGCATGCGTTTCGAGGCCGATCACGACCTCGTAGCCGCGGATGAGCTGGGGTGCGGTCATCTCAAAAGCCCTCCGGTGAGCGGAGGTGGAAGTCGGTGGCGCGCTGGTAGGACTGCGCGGTGTGCAGCAGCCGGCCCTCTTGCCAGTAGTTGCCGATCAGCTGCAGGCCGACCGGCAGGTTGTTCGCGCCAAAACCCGCCGGCACGCTCATGCCGGGCAAGCCGGCCAGGCTCGCGGGCAGCGTGAAGATGTCGGCCAGGTACTCGGCGACCGGATCGGTCTGCGAGCCGATCGGGCGCGCGACCGTCGGCGTCACGGGGCCGGCGATCACGTCGCACTGCGCGAAGCACTGCTGGAAGTCGTCGGCGATCATGCGGCGCAGCTTCTGCGCCTGCAGGTAGTAGGCGTCGTAGTAGCCGTGGCTCAGCACGTAGGTGCCGATCATGATGCGGCGCTTGACTTCGGCGCCGAAGCCTTCGCTGCGGCTCTTGCGGTACATGTCGAGCAAGTCGGTGTACTGCGCGGCGCGATGGCCGTAGCGCACGCCGTCGAAGCGGCTGAGGTTCGAGCTCGCCTCGGCCGGCGCGATGATGTAGTAGACCGGGATCGACAGCTCGGTGCGCGGCAGCGAGACATCGACCAGCGTCGCGCCGAGTCGCTCGAGTTCGACCAGCGCCGAGCGCACGGTCGCCGCGATGTCGGGCGCAACGCCTTCGCCGAAGAACTCCTTGGGCAGGCCGACGCGCAGGCCGGCGAGCGGCCTGGCGGCATCACCGACGCGCGACTGGATCGCCGCGACGTCGCGCGCGAGCTGGCCCTGGCGGTTGTCGACCACGGCGCCGTTCGCGTCGCGCACCTGCTCGGCGCTCGTGGCATCGCGCGTGTCGAAGCCGGCCATCGTGTCGAGCAGGGTCAGCGCGTCGCTCGCGCTGGCGGCGAACACGCCGGCCTGGTCGAGGCTGGAGGCGAAGGCGATCATGCCGTAGCGCGAGCAGCGGCCGTAGGTCGGCTTGATGCCGGTCACGCCGGTCAGCGCCGCGGGCTGGCGCACCGAGCCGCCGGTGTCGGTGCCGGTGGCGGCGGGCAACAGGCGTGCGGCGACCGCGACCGCGGAGCCGCCCGACGAGCCGCCCGGAATGCGCGTCGTGTCCCACGGATTGCGTACGACGCCGAAGGCCGAGTTCTCGTTCGAGCCGCCCATCGCGAACTCGTCGCAGTTGAGCTTGCCGAGCGCGACCGTGCCGGCCTCGCGGAGCTGCGCGACCACCGTCGCGTCGAACGGCGAGCGGTAGCCGCCCTCTTTGCCGACCAGCATCTTCGAAGCCGCGGTGCTCGGGAACGCGGTGGTGACGAAGATGTCCTTGTGCGCGAGCGGCACGCCGTCGAGCGTGCCCTTCGAGGCGCCCTGCGCGCGGCGTGTGTCGCAGGCCTTGGCCTGCGCGAGCGCATGCTCGGCATCGACGTGCAGGAAAGCGCCCAGCTCGCGATGCGCGTCGATGCGCCCCAGCAGGTGGCGCGTCAGCTCCTCGCTCGAGAAGCGCTTGGCGGCCAGGCCTTCGGCGATCTCGCCGACGCCCAGTTGATGCAGTTGTTTGTCCATCGGCTTGCTCATCGCCCGACCCTCACTCGATCACGCGCGGCACGAGGAAGAGACCCTCCTCGACCGCCGGCGCGCTCGCCTGGTTGGCCTCGCGGCGGTCGGACTCGCTGACCGTGTCCTCGCGCAGGCGCAGCGTCACGTCCTGCACCGCCGACAGCGGCGTGTACAGCGGCGCGACGCCGGTCGTGTCGACCGCGCGCATGCGCTCGACGATGTCGAAGAAGCCGTTGAGCTGGGCCAGCATCTGGGCCTGCTCGGCATCGCTGAGCTCGAGCCGCGCCAGCAGCGCGATGCGGCTCACTTCTTGGGGGGTCAGGGCCATGGTGGGCGGGTGTGGGCGAGAACGGATCGCTTGGGGCCTGCGGCGAGGCTGGCGAGGCGTTGTCGGCACATGTGTCGAAACGCTTGAAAACAGCGGCCGCGCGGGGGGTATCGGGTATTATCCCCGGCCATTCAAAGGGCCGGCCGGCCCATGTTCTATTCGACGCAGCGCCGGCCCGATGTAACCCCTTCACAGCCCAGACACCCCGGCGCCGCCCTCGCCTGCCGTCGCAGCCTGCCACACCGCTTCAGGACCTCCGGCCTCGCGCGCGCGCCCACCGCCTTACCCGTCATGTTCGGATCCCTGCGCCGTTACTTCTCTACCGACCTCGCGATCGACCTCGGTACCGCCAACACGCTGATCTACGTGCGCGGAAAGGGCATCGTGCTCGACGAGCCCTCGGTCGTCGCGATCCGCCACGAAGGCGGCCCCAACGGCAAGAAGACCATCCAGGCCGTCGGCCACGAGGCCAAGGCCATGCTCGGCAAGGTGCCCGGCAACATCGAGGCGATCCGCCCGATGAAGGACGGCGTGATCGCCGACTTCACGGTCACCGAGCAGATGCTCAAGCAGTTCATCAAGATGGTCCATCCGCGCTCGGTGCTCAAACCCAGCCCGCGGATCATCATCTGCGTACCCTGCGGCTCCACCCAGGTCGAGCGCCGCGCGATCCGGGAATCGGCGCTCGGCGCCGGTGCCAGCGAGGTCTACCTGATCGAGGAACCGATGGCCGCCGCGATCGGCGCCGGCCTGCCGGTCAGCGAGGCCTCGGGCTCGATGGTGGTCGACATCGGCGGCGGCACCACCGAGGTCGGCGTGATCTCGCTCGGCGGCATGGTCTACAAGGGCTCGATCCGCGTCGGCGGCGACAAGTTCGACGAGTCGATCATCAACTACATCCGCCGCAACTACGGCATGCTGATCGGCGAGCCCACGGCAGAAGCCATCAAGAAGGGCATCGGCAGCGCCTTCCCGGGCTCCGAGGTGCGCGAGATGGAAGTCAAGGGCCGCAACCTCAGCGAAGGCGTGCCGCGCAGCTTCACGATCAGCAGCAACGAGATCCTCGAGGCGCTGACCGATCCGCTGAACCAGATGGTCTCGGCGGTCAAGAACGCTCTCGAGCAGACCCCGCCCGAACTCGGCGCCGACATCGCCGAGCGCGGCATGATGCTCACCGGCGGCGGCGCGCTGCTGCGCGACCTCGATCGCCTGCTGGCCGAGGAAACCGGCCTGCCGGTGCTGGTCGCTGAAGATCCGCTGACCTGCGTGGTGCGCGGCTGCGGCATGGCGCTCGAGCGCATGGAGCGTCTGGGCGCGATCTTCACGTCGGAGTAAGCTCGGCCCTCATCCGCGAAGCCGGCGCGTGTTGGTTCACGTGGCCGGCTTCTTCGCATCCACCGTGTCACGAACCGCGTAGTCGTCCATGCCGCTGGGCACGCTCGATCGAACACCGCCGCCATTCTTCAAGCAGGGCCCGTCGGCGCTGACCAAGCTGGTCTTCTTCTCGGCGCTGGCGCTGTTCCTGATGGTCGCGGACACGCGCTTCAAGGTCACGACGCCGCTGCGCTCGCTGGTGGCGACGGTGCTCAATCCGGTCGAACGCGCGCTGCTCGCACCGATCCGCGCCAGCATCACTGCCGGCGACTACTTCTCCGGCATCACCGAAGCGCGCACGCGCGAAGCCACGGCACTCGAGCAGGCCGCGCAGATGTCCGAACGCGCACTGCGCGCCGACCAGGTCGCGGCCGAGAACGCCAGGCTGCGCAAGCTGCTCGACCTGCGCGCGGCGCTGACGGTCAACGCGATTCCCGCCGAGCTGCTCTACGAGGCGGCCGATCCGTTCTCGCGCAAGGTCGTGATCGATCGCGGCGCGACCCACGGCGTGGTCGCGGCCTCGCCGGTGATCGACGCCAGCGGCGTGCTGGGTCAGGTCACGCGCGTCTATCCGCTGGTCTCCGAGGTCACGTTGCTGACCGACAAGGACGCCGCGATCCCGGTGCTCAACACGCGCACGCAGTCGCGCGCCGCGGCCTATGGCGACCCGGGCACCGCGGCGGCCGGCGGCGGCATGGAGCTGCGCTTTCTCGCCAACAACGCCGACGTGCAGCCGGGCGATCCGCTCGAGACCTCGGGCATCGACGGCATCTATCCGCCCGGCCTGCCGGTCGCGCGCATCGTCTCGGTCGACCGCAAGGCTGGTTCGAGCTTCGCGAAGGTGACCGTGTCGCCGCTCGCGCGACCCGACAGCGTGCGCCACGTGCTGGTGCTCGAGCCGCTGCTGCGCCAGCTGCCGCAGCGCCCGGCCGAGCTGGCGCCGGCGGCGGCCGAGAGGCCCGCGCGTGGCGCGAGCCGGCCCGGGCGCCCGGACATCGTGGGAGGCCGCCGATGATCATGCCGCGCGGCGACCAGCTGCTGCTGCCGGTCAACCCGGTCTTCATGTGGGGCTCGCTGCTGGTGGCCTTCGCGCTGAACCTGGTGCCGCTGGGCCGCGTTGCGGGCTTTCCGGATTTCCTCGCGCTCGCGCTGGTGTTCTGGAACGTGCACCAGCCACGCCGCGTGGGCATCGGCGCGGCCTTCGTGTTCGGCCTGTTCATGGACGTGCACGAAGGCGCCCTGCTCGGCCAGCATGGTCTTTCGTACACGCTGCTGAGCTTCTTCGCGATCATGGCGCACCGCCGCCTGCTGTGGTTCAGCGTGCCGGCGCAGGCGCTGCAGGTGCTGCCGCTGTTCTTCGCGGCGCATGCGGTGGCCCTGGTCGTGCGGCTGGCCGCGGGCGGCATGTTCCCGGGCTGGAACCTGTTGTGGGCGCCGTTGATCGAGGCGTTGCTGTGGCCGATCGCTTCGTTGCTGCTGCTCGCGCCGCAGCGTCGTGCGCCGGATCGCGACGAGAACCGTCCTCTTTGACGAGGCTGGCGTGACCGAACTGAAAGACATCGAGCGCGAGCTCGGCAACTTCCGCTTCCGGCTGTTCGTCGCCGCGGCGGTGGTGCTGTTCGGCTTCGGCCTGCTCGGCGCGCGCCTGGTGTGGCTGCAGGTCGTGCGCCACGACGAGCTGTCCACGCAGGCCGAGAACAACCGCATCGCGGTGGTGCCGATCGTGCCCAACCGCGGCCTGATCCTCGATCGCAACGGCGTCGTGCTGGCCAACAACTACTCGGCCTATACGTTGGAGATCACGCCCAGCAAGGTGCCCAACCTGGTCGAGACGATCGACCAGCTGGCCGAGCTGGTCGAGATCACCACGCGCGACCGCCGGCGCTTCCAGCGCCTGATGGACGACGGCAAGAACTTCGAGTCGTTGCCGATCCGCACCAAGCTCAACGAGGAAGAGGTCGCGCGCTTCACCGCACAGCGCTTCCGCTTCCCCGGCGTCGACATCCGCGCGCGGTTGTTCCGGCACTACCCCTACGGCGAGCTCGCGAGCCATGTGCTGGGCTACATCGGGCGCATCAACCAGGTCGAGAAGGAAGCGATCGACGAGACCGAGGAAGCGGCCAACTACAAGGGCACCGAGTACATCGGCAAGCTCGGCATCGAGCAGAAGTACGAGTCCGAGCTGCACGGCACGACCGGCTTCGAGGAAGTGGAAACCAGCGCCGGCGGACGCGCGGTGCGGCGCCTTCGCGCACAGCCGCCGACGCCGGGCAACACCGTCAAGCTGTCGATCGACATCAAGCTGCAGGCGCTGATCGAAGAGCTCTACGGCGATCGCCGCGGCGCGCTGGTCGCGATCGATCCGCGCAACGGCGAGGTGCTGGCCTTCGTCAGCAAGCCGACCTTCGATCCCAACCTGTTCGTCGACGGCATCGATGTCGAGAGCTGGCGCGATCTCAACGAGAACATCGACAAGCCGCTGCTCAACCGGGCGCTTCGCGGCACCTATCCGCCCGGCTCGACCTTCAAGCCCTTCATGGCGATCGCGGCGCTGAACTCGGGCAAGCGCGCGGCCAGCACGGTCGTGATGGACAACCTGAACTACAGCTTCGGTGGCCGCGTGTTCGGCAGCCCCGAGACCGATCGGCCAGGCCCGAAAGACATGCGCGCGGCCATCGTCAGCTCGAGCAACGTCTACTTCTACAGCCTGGCCAACGAGATGGGCGTGGACCTGATCCACGACCAGCTCGAGCCCTTCGGCTTCGGCCGCCGCACCGGCATCGACATCGACGGCGAGGTCACCGGCGACCTGCCCTCGCAGGAGTGGAAGCGCAAGAAGTTCAAGCGCCCCGAGATGCAGAAGTGGTACGCCGGCGAGACCATCTCGCTGGGCATCGGCCAGGGCTACAACAACTTCACGATGCTGCAGATCGCCACCGCGATGGCGACGCTGTCCTCGGGCGGCCAGCGCTATCAGCCGCGCCTCGCGCATGTGCTGCGCGACGTCGTGACCGGGCAGGAGAAGACGGTGTCGTCGCAGCCGCTGTCGCCGATCCCGCTGCGCGCGGCCGATGTCGAGGTGATCCGCCAGGCGATGAACGGCGTCACGATCGCCGGCACCTCGCGCGCCGCGTTCATGGGCGCGGCCTATGCGAGCGGCGGCAAGACCGGCACCGCGCAGGCGGTCGGCCTGTCGAAGAACAAGAAGTACGAGCACACGCGCGTCGAGGAGCACTTGCGCGATCACTCGCTGTATGTCGCGTTCGGGCCGCTCGAGCAGCCGCGCGTGGCGCTGGCGGTGATCGTCGAGAACGCCGGCTGGGGCTCGACCGCGGCAGCGCCGATCGCGCGGCGCGTGCTCGACTACGTGCTCACGGGCGTCTATCCCAGCCGCGAGGACATCGCGCTGATGCGCGAAGGCAAGGCCACGGCGCCCACCGGCCAGTCGCGTCTGGCGGCCGACGTGCCGCTGCCGGCGCCGGGCGGCGCGGGCGTGGGCACGACGGCGGTCGCGGTCGATGCCGGCGCCGCGCCGCAAGGCAGCGTGCAATGAGGGCGACGACGTGAGCATCGCGCGCAATCGCCCAACGAGCTTCGATCGGCCTTCGATCTGGCAGCGCATCGCGCCGATGCTCGACTTCGACGGCCCGCTGCTGACGGCCGTGCTGCTGCTCGCCGCGGCCGGCCTGGTGACGATGTACTCGGCCGGCTACGACCACGGCACGCGCTTCGTCGACCACGCGCGCAACATGCTGCTGGCCGCCGGCGTGATGTTCGTCGTCGCGCAATTGCCGCCGCAGCAGCTGCAGCGCCTCGCGGTGCCGCTCTACACGATCGGCGTCGCGCTGCTGGTGGCGGTGGCGCTGTTCGGCGTCACGAAGAAGGGCGCGACGCGCTGGCTGCATATCGGCGTGATCGACATCCAGCCCAGCGAGATGCTCAAGATCGCGACGCCGCTGATGCTGGCCTGGTGGTTCCAGCGCCGCGAAGGCCAGCTGCGCGCGCTCGACTTCCTGGTCGGCTTCGCGCTGCTGGCGATTCCCGTCGGCCTGGTCGTCAAGCAGCCCGACCTGGGCACCGCGATCCTGGTGCTGTCGGGCGGGCTGTACGTGATGTTCTTCGCCGGCCTGTCGTGGCGGCTGATCCTGCCGGTGGTGCTGGTCGGCGCGATCGGCATCGTCGCGCTGGTGATCTACGGCAGCGACGCCTGCCAAAGCGGCGTCAAGTGGCCCGGCCTGCACGACTACCAGAAGCACCGCGTCTGCACCCTGCTCGACCCGACCACCGATCCGCTGGGCAAGGGCTTCCACATCATCCAGGGGATGATCGCGATCGGCTCCGGCGGCACCACCGGCAAGGGCTTCATGAACGGCACCCAGACCCATCTGGAGTTCATTCCCGAGCGCACCACCGACTTCATCTTCGCGGCCTTCAGCGAGGAGTTCGGGCTGGCCGGCTGCATCGGCCTGCTGCTGGGCTTCACCTTCCTGATCTTTCGCGGCCTGATGATCTCGGCCGAAGCGCCGACGCTGTTCTCGCGCCTGCTCGGCGGCGCGATCACGCTGGGCTTCTTCACCTACGCGATGGTCAACATGGGCATGGTCAGCGGCATCTTGCCGGTGGTCGGCGTGCCGCTGCCCTTCATCAGCTATGGCGGCACCGCGATGGTGACGCTGGGGCTGGGGCTGGGGATCCTGATGTCGATCTCGCGCAGCCGCCGGTTGATGCAGAGCTAGGCGCCTTTTCGCTGCCGCTCCATCTTCGAGAGAAACGTCTTCTCGACATCGAGCGTCGCCCTCACGCCGATGTCGCCGCGATGCTTCTTGAGCCACTTGTCGGCCGCCTTGTGGCCCAGCGAGCGCAGCTCCTCGAGGAAGCTCGGGTCGGTGTTGAACTTGCTGCTGGCGTTGTAGGGCGCGAGGCCGTCGTCGTCGGCGACCATGTGCAGGCGCAAGTCCTTGTAGCGGCCCGGATCGAGCTTGCCCTCGCGCACCAGGCGCGAGACGAAGGCGATCGCGCGCATCTCGGCCACCAGGCTCGCATTGAAGGTGATCTCGCTGAGCCGGTCGATGATCTCGACACTGCGCGTGGGTTTGCTGTCGCGCTGCAGCGGGTTGATCTTGACCAGCAGGATGTCGAGCGCGTCGCTGCGATAGATCAGCGGATAGATGGCCGGATTGCCGGTGTAGCCGCCGTCCCAGTACGGCTCGCCCTCGATCTCGACCGCCTGGAAGATGAACGGCAGGCAAGCCGACGCGAGCAGCGCATCGATGCTCAGCTCCTTGCCGGTGAACACGCGTGCCTGGCCGCTGTTGACGCTGGTCGCGGTGACGAAGATCGGCACCGAACAGTCGCGCAGCGCGGCCTCGTCGACATGTCGGCGCGCCACATCGCGCAGCGGGTTCAGGTTCAGCGGATTGAACTCGTAGGGGCTGAACGCACGCAGGAAGCTGTTGAGCCACTGGTAGCTCGGCAGCCGATCGAAATTGAAGTTGTCCGAGACGGCATGCGCTTGCGTCAGGCTGAAGGGCGAGAAGATCTGGCCGCTGACGCTCACATCGCGCCAGAAATCGGCCAGCGCGATGCGCGCGCCCTGGCGCCCGCCGCGATGCCAGCCGGTCGCGAACACCGCGGCATTGAGCGCGCCGGCACTGGTGCCGGAGATCGCGCTGTAGTCGATCGTCTCGTCCTCGAGCAGGCGCTCGAGCACGCCCCAGGTGAACGCGCCGTGCGAGCCGCCGCCTTGCAGCGCCAGGTCGATCGCGCGCGGCTCGTGGCTCGCGCCGCGCGCCGGCTTGGGCTCGGCCTGCGCCGGCACGTCATCGTCTTCGGGCTGCAGCATGCGTTGCTCCTGGACTGAGGGTTTCCCCCAGTCTAAGCGGACGGCAGGCCGAGGCTCAGGGGTGGACTTCGTTCGGATCGTCGCTCGCGCCGGAAGCGGCGAGCGGCGCGACGGTCGGCAAGGACGCGGCCGCGAAGCGCAGCGTGAACTGCGCGCCGGGGCGCGCGCTGCCGGGATGGGCCTCGTCGAGGGTGAGTTCGACGCCGTGCTGGCGCGCGATCTCGGCGACGATGGCCAGACCCAGGCCGGAGCCGTCGACATCGGTGCCCAGCGCCCGGTAGAACGGCTGGAACACCAACTCACGCTCGGCAACCGGGATGCCGGGGCCGTCGTCCTCGACCTGCAGCACGACGACCTGGCCGAAGGGGTCGTCGATCACGCGCACGGTGACCGTGCCGCCGGGACGCGTGTACTTCAGCGCGTTGTCGACCAGGTTGCGGATCAGCTCGCGCAGCAGCAGCGGCTGGCCGAGCACGCGCGCCGGTGCCTGGCGCGCCTGCGGGCCGGGCCCTTCGTAGCCGAGGTCGGTCTGCTGCTCGAGCGCGCGCGGCACGAAGTCGCGCACGACATCGGTCGCGAGCTGTGCGAGGTTGACCAGCTGGCGCTGCGTGACCAGCTCGCGGTCCTCGGCGCGTGCCATCGACAGCAGCTGGTTGACCATGTGCGCGGCGCGCTGGCTCGCGAGCGCGATCTGCTGCAGCGACCGCTTGACGGCCTCGGGGTCGCGCTCGCCGGCGTCGATCTCGCGCTGCGCGAGCTCGGCCTGCGTGCGAAGGCCGGCCAGCGGCGTCTTCATCTGGTGTGCGGCGTCGGCGAGAAAGCGCTTTTGCGTGACGATGGAGCGATCGAGCCGCGCCAGCAGATCGTTGATCGCGCGCACCAGCGGCGAGACCTCCTCGGGCGCCTCGCGCTCGTCGATCGGGCTCAGGTCGTCGGCACGGCGGCGGCGGATGCGCTGCTGCAACTCGCCCAGCGGCGCGATGCCGCGCGCCAGCGCCAGCCACACCAGCAGCACCGCGATCGGCAGGATCACGAACTGCGGCAGGATCACGCCCTTGATGATCTCGGTCGCCAGGCGCGAGCGCTTGCCCAGCGTCTCGGCCATCTGCACCAGCACCGGCTTGCTGCCGTCGGGCTGGCCGGGCAGATCGACCCACAAGTAGGCGACGCGCACCGGCTCGCCGTGCATCGAGTCGTCGCGAAAGCGCAGCTCGCCGGGCGGCGCGCGCTCTTCGTCGGGCGGCACTGGCAGCGATCGATCGCCGCTGACGAACTCGCCGCGCAGGCCCAGCACCTGGTAGTAGATGTCGTCGGCCTCGTCGGCGCGCAGCAGGTTGGCCGCGGTCGCGGGCAGCACGAAGATCAGCTTGGGCGCGGCGGCCTCGCCCTTCGCCGACACATCGGTCGGCGCCAGCACGATCTGCTGCGACAGCGTGCGCGTGCGCTCGCCCAGCGAGCGGTCGTAGGGATGGTTGGCGATGCCTTGCGCGACCAGCCAGGTCAGCGCGATGCTCATCGGCCACAGCAACAGCAGCGGCGCGAGCATCCAATCGAGGATCTCGCCGAACAGCGAGCGCTGCTCTGGAGGGCGCTTGATCAGCATCGAGGCGCGAGCCTATCCGCGCTGCTCAACCCGGGATCTTTTCTAGGCAGTAGCCGAGGCCGCGCACGGTCGCGATGCGCACCGGGCCTTGCTCGATCTTCTTGCGCAGCCGGTGGATGTAGACCTCGATCGCGTTGTTGCTGACCTCGTCGCCCCACTCGCACAGGCGCTCGACCAACTGGTCCTTGCTGACCAGGCGGCCGGCGCGCTGCAGCAGCACCTCGAGCAGCGACAGCTCGCGCGCCGACAGCTCGACCATCTGGTCGTTCAGATAGGCGACGCGGCCGGTCGCATCGAAGCTCAGCGGGCCGTGCTTGATCACGGTGGATGCGCTGCCCAGGCCGCGACGCGTCAGCGCGCGCACGCGCGCCTCGAGTTCGGCCAGCGCGAAGGGCTTGGCCATGTAGTCGTCGGCGCCGAGGTCCAGGCCCTTGACGCGCTGCTCGACGCTGTCGGCCGCGGTGAGGATCAGCACCGGCACGCTGGCGCCGCGCCCGCGCAGCTTGCGCAGCACTTCGAGGCCGTTCATCCTGGGCAGGCCCAGGTCGAGGATCACGAGGTCGAACTCGTGCGAGCTGAGGGCGGCGTCGGCTTCGGTGCCCGAGCCGACCTGGTCGACCGCGTAGCCGCCCTTGCGCAGGGTGCGCAAGAGGCCGTCGGCCAGGACCTGGTCGTCTTCGGCGATGAGGATTCGCATGCTTGTCTCCTCGCTGCGCCGTCTCTGGAAGGTGGCGCTGGCGGTGCCGGACATTGTAGGGAGCGGCTTTTCGATGACCGAGAAAACTACTGGACAAACATCCAGCCTGAGTAATAATCCAGCCCTGCCGACCGAACCCGGAGACCCGCATGGACGCCCCCGTCAAAGCCCTGAACACTGAAAAAGCCAAGGCCCTGCAGGCCGCGCTCGCCCAGATCGAAAAGCAGTTCGGCAAGGGCTCGATCATGCGGCTCGGCGAGGGCGAGGTCATTGAGGAAGTTCAAGTCGTCTCGACCGGCTCGCTCGGCCTGGACATCGCGCTGGGCGTCGGCGGCCTGCCGCGCGGCCGGGTGGTCGAGATCTACGGTCCGGAATCGTCGGGCAAGACCACGCTGACGCTGCAAGTCATCGCCGAGATGCAAAAGCTCGCCGGCACCTGCGCCTTCATCGACGCCGAGCACGCGCTCGACATCCAGTACGCGCAAAAGCTCGGCGTCAATCTGCAGGAACTGCTGATCAGCCAACCCGATACCGGCGAACAGGCCCTGGAGATCGTCGACGCGCTGGTGCGCTCCGGCTCGGTCGACCTGATCGTCGTCGACTCGGTTGCCGCGCTCACGCCAAAGGCCGAACTCGAAGGCGAAATGGGCGATTCGCTGCCCGGCCTGCAGGCGCGTCTGATGAGCCAGGCGCTGCGCAAGCTCACCGCCACGATCAAGAAGACCAACTGCATGGTCATCTTCATCAACCAGATCCGCATGAAGATCGGCGTGATGTTCGGCAGCCCTGAAACCACGACCGGCGGCAACGCGCTGAAGTTCTACGCCTCGGTTCGCCTGGACATCCGCCGCATCGGCAGCATCAAGAAGGGCGAAGAGGTCATCGGCAACGAGACCAAGGTCAAGGTCGTCAAGAACAAGGTCTCGCCGCCGTTCAAGACCGCGGAGTTCGACATCCTGTTCGGCGAAGGCGTCTCGCGCGAAGGCGAGATCATCGACATGGGCGTCGAGGCGCGCGTGATCGAGAAGTCGGGCGCCTGGTACGCCTACAACGGCGAGAAGATCGGCCAGGGCAAGGACAACGCGCGCGAGTTCCTGCGTGAGAACGCCGATCTGGCGGTCGAGATCGAGAACAAGGTGCGCGAGGCGCTGGGCATTCGCCTGCTGCCCACCGATGCCGATGCCGCCCCGGCCGAGAAGCCGGCGCGTGGCAAGAAGGCGGCTGCGGCGGACGAGTAAGCCGGCCGCGATCGATCCCCAGGAAAGCGCCGGCCCCGAGCCGGCGCTTCCACTTTCATCCGACCCACGATGCCCCGTCCGCCACAGACGCTCAAGGCCAAGGCGCTCGCGCTGATCGCGCAGCGCGAGCACAGCCGCGTCGAGTTGCGCCGCAAGCTGGCTCGGCATCGGCAAAAGCTGGCCGAGCGTGCTCAGGCCAGCTTGCTCGAAGGCGTCGCGCCGGTGGTGCCGGTGCCCGAGGAAGGCGAGATCGACGCGCTGCTCGACTGGCTCGCGAGCAAGGACTTGCTGAGCGTCGAGCGCTTCGTCGAGACGCGCGTTCAGGCGCGTGCGGCGCGCTTCGGCAACCTGCGCATCCGCCAGGAGCTGGCGCAGCACGGCGTCGAGATCGATGCGCAGACGGCGCAGCAGCTCAAGGCCAGCGAGGTCGATCGTGCGCGCGCGGTGTGGCTCAAGCGGTTCGGCGCGCCGGCCGCCGACGCGGCGGCGCGCGCCAAGCAGATGCGCTTCCTCGCCGCGCGCGGCTTTGCCGCGGAGGTGGTGCGGCGTGTCGTCTCAGGTGCCGACGAGCACGCCTAGGCTCACTTCAGCCCCAGCATCAGCTTGAGGTTCTGGACCGCCGCGCCGGACGCGCCCTTGCCCAGGTTGTCCAGCCGCGCGACCAGCAGCGCATGGCCGCGCGCCGCATTGCCGTAGACACGCAGCTCGAGCCGATTGCTGTTGTTGAGCGCCTCGGGTTCGAGCTTGCCGCCTTCGGTCGCCACCTCGGCGGCGGCCACGACGCGCACGAACTCGCTGCCGGCATAGCGCGCCGCGAGCGCCGCTTCCAGATCGCCCGGCTGAGCGCCGCCGTTGAGCAGGTCCAGCTGCAACGCGACCTGCACCAGCATCCCCTGGCGGAAGTTGCCGACGCTGGGCACGAAGATCGGCCGGCGCGTGAGCCGGCCGTACTGCTGCAGCTCGGGCAGGTGCTTGTGCTCCAGGCCCAGGCCGTAGAGCTCGAACGGCGGTGCCGAGCCGGCCTCGTAGGCCTCGATCATCGAGCGGCCGCCACCCGAATAGCCGCTGACCGCATGCACTGCGACCGGATAGTCCGCGGGCAGCAGGCCGGCATCGACCAGCGGGCGGATCAGCGCGATCGCGCCGGTCGGATAGCAGCCCGGATTGGCGACGCGGCGCGATTCGGCCACCGCGCGGCTCTGCTCTGGCGTCAGTTCGGGGAATCCGTAGACCCAGCCCGACGCGACGCGGTGAGCGGTGCTGGCATCGACGATGCGCGGACCGCCGCCGGGCAGCGAATCGGCCAGCGCGACCGACTCGCGCGCCGCGTCGTCATGCAGGCACAGCACGACGAGATCGACGCCCGCCATCAGTTCGCGCTTGGCCTCGGGGTTCTTGCGCTGGGCCGGATCGATGCTGACCAGGTCGACGCCGGGCTCGCTCGCCAGGCGATCGCGGATGCCCAGGCCGGTGGTGCCGGCCTCGCCGTCGATGAAGATGCGCGCGGGTTTGCGGGTCATGGCAGGCTCGGGTCGGACTACGGAATGGCTTGGGGCCAGGACCGGCATCGTAGCGCCCCAGGCCCGGATTGGTGCGGCGCACCATGCTAAAGTCCGCGGGCTTTGCGCCCCGCGGCATGCCGCGTTCGCGGCGCCCCCGTATCAGCGCTGAGTCCCCGCGCCACGAATCCGCCGCGATGGCCCTTCCCCCCGCCAGTCCCGACCGCCACTTGAAGCACACCCGATGCCTCGAGGTGCAGGTGTTCGCGCGCGGCGACGGGCTGTGGGAAGTCGACGCCCGGCTCACCGACATCAAGACGCGCGACCTGTCGACCGCCGGCGGCGTGCGCCCGGCCGGCGTGCCGCTGCACGACATGCTGCTGCGCCTGGTGGTCGATACCGAGCTCAACATCCTCGAGTCCGGCGCGCAGACCAGCTGGATGCCCTATCCCGGCCAGTGCGACGACCACGGCGATGCCTATACCCGCCTGGTCGGCCTGAACCTGCTGCGCGGCTTTCGAGCCGAACTCAAGGAGCGCGTCGGCGGCGTGCTCGGTTGCACCCACATCACGGAGTTGGCACAGGTGCTGCCGACCGCGGTGATCCAGGCCTTCGCCGGCGAGGTGATCGACACCCGCGAAGGCAGTCAGGACGGCTCGCCACCGTTCCAGATCGACCGCTGCCACGCGCTGAGCCGCGATGCCGAAGCGGTGCGCTTGTATTACCCGCGCTGGTACCGGCCAAGAACCGGCCAGCCGGCGCACAATGCGGCTCCCGCCGCGGACCCCCCGACCACCGACGCGCGCAACGCGCGCTGACGGCGGCTTCGATTACCCCAGCTTTCCCTCTTGAGCAGAGTCAGCCCATGAAGATCCACGAGTACCAAGGCAAGGAGATCCTGCGCCAGTTCGGCGTGCCGGTGCCGCGCGGCATTCCCGCGTTCACCGTGCAGGAAGCGGTCGAGGCCGCGCAGAAGCTGGGCGGCCCGGTGTGGGTCGTGAAGGCGCAGATCCACGCGGGCGGTCGCGGCAAGGGCGGCGGCGTCAAGCTCGGCAAGAGCATCGACGACGTGAAGTCGCTGGCCGGCCAGATCCTGGGCATGCAGCTCAAGACCCACCAGACCGGCCCCGAAGGCCAGAAGGTGCGCCGCCTGTACATCGAGGAAGGCGCCGACATCAAGAAGGAGTACTACGTCTCGCTGGTCACCGACCGCGCGACGCAGAAGGTCGCCTTCATCGCCTCCAGCGAAGGCGGCATGGACATCGAGGAAGTGGCGCACTCCACGCCCGAGAAGATCCACACCGACTACATCGATCCGCTGACCGGCCTGGGCGCCGAGCAAGCCAAGAAGATCGCCACGGCGATCGGCCTGCCGGAAGGCTCGCACGCGCAAGCGATCGACCTGTTCCAGAAGCTCTACCAGTGCTACATGGCGACCGACGCCTCGCTGGTCGAGATCAACCCGCTGAACTGCGACAGCAAGGGCAACCTGATCGCGCTGGACGCCAAGTTCAACTTCGATGCGAACTCGCTGTTCCGCCACCCTGAGATCGTGGCCTACCGCGACCTCGACGAAGAGGATCCGGCCGAAATCGAGGCCAGCAAGTTCGACCTGGCCTACATCCAGCTCGACGGCAACATCGGCTGCCTGGTCAACGGCGCCGGCCTCGCGATGGCGACGATGGACACCATCAAGCTGTTCGGCGGCGAGCCGGCCAACTTCCTGGACGTCGGCGGCGGCGCCACGGCCGAGAAGGTCACCGAGGCCTTCAAGATCATGCTGAAGAACCCCGAAGTGAAGGCCATCCTGGTCAACATCTTCGGCGGCATCATGCGCTGCGACACCATCGCCGATGGCGTCATCACCGCCTCCAAGGCCGTGGGCCTGAAGGTGCCCCTGGTCGTGCGCATGAAGGGCACGAACGAGGACCTCGGCAAGAAGATGCTGGCCGAATCGGGCCTGCCGATCATCGCGGCCAACACGATGGCCGAGGCCGCGACCGCCGTGGTCGCTGCCGTCAAGAAGCAATGACCTGAAGGACAAGACAGATGAGCATCCTGATCAACAAGGACACCAAGGTCATCACGCAGGGCATCACCGGCAAGACGGGGCAGTTCCACACCCGCGGCTGCCGTGACTACGCCAACGGCAAGAACTGCTTCGTCGCCGGCGTGAACCCCAAGAAGGCCGGCGAGGACTTCGAAGGCATTCCCATCTACGCCAGCGTCAAGGACGCCAAGGGCGCGACCGGTGCCACCGTCAGCGTGATCTACGTGCCGCCCGCGGGCGCCGCGGCCGCGATCTGGGAGGCCGTCGAGGCCGACCTCGACCTCGCGATCTGCATCACCGAAGGCATCCCCGTGCGCGACATGCTCGAGGTGCGCAACAAGATGAAGGCCAAGGAAGCGGCCGGCGGCAAGAAGACGCTGCTGCTCGGCCCCAACTGCCCTGGCCTGATCACGCCCGACGAGATCAAGATCGGCATCATGCCGGGCCACATCCACCGCAAGGGCCGCATCGGCGTGGTCTCGCGCTCGGGCACGCTGACCTATGAAGCGGTCGCGCAGCTCACCGAGCTGGGCCTGGGCCAGAGCTCGGCGGTCGGCATCGGCGGCGACCCGATCAACGGCCTCAAGCACATCGACGTGATGCGCATGTTCAACGACGATCCCGACACCGACGCGGTGATCATGATCGGCGAGATCGGCGGTCCCGACGAAGCCGAAGCCGCGCGCTGGTGCAAGGACAACATGAAGAAGCCGATCGTCGGCTTCATCGCTGGCGTCACCGCGCCTCCGGGCAAGCGCATGGGCCATGCCGGCGCGCTGATCTCGGGCGGTGCCGACACGGCCGACGCCAAGCTGGAGATCATGGAAGCCTGCGGCTTCACCGTGACGCGCAATCCGTCGGAGATGGGCAAGCTGCTCAAGGGCCTGCTTTGATATCCAGACGACAGCCGGACCCGGCTGTCGCACGAAAGGCCGCCCGAGGGCGGCCTTCTTCTTTGTCGTTGGGCTGACGCCCCCTACACTGCGCGGCACGGCGCCAGGCACGGCGTTCGCCGTGATGCACGAGGACACACGATGGAACAGTTCCTGACCCCGGAATTCTGGGTCGCGGTCGGTCAAATCATCATGATCGACATCCTGCTCGGCGGCGACAACGCGGTCGTGATCGCGCTGGCTTGCCGCAAGCTGCCGGCCAGGCAGCGCACGAAGGGGATCATCTGGGGCACGGCCGGCGCGATCGTGCTGCGCGTGATCCTGATCTTCTTCGCGCTGCAGCTGCTGGCGATTCCCTTCCTCAAGATCGTCGGCGCGCTGCTGCTGCTGTGGATCGGCGTGAAGCTGCTGCTGCCCGAGCACGACGACGAGCACGCCAACATCCAGGCCAGCGACAAGCTGCTGGCGGCGATCAAGACCATCATCGTCGCCGACTTCGTGATGAGCCTGGACAACGTGATCGCGATTGCCGGCGCGGCCCAGGGCGCGGCCGACCATCACGAGCTGCCGCTGGTGGTCTTCGGCCTGCTGGTGTCGATCCCGATCATCGTCTGGGGCAGCCAGCTGGTGATCAAGCTGATGGATCGCTTCCCGGTCATCATCACCGCGGGCGGCATGCTGCTGGGCTGGATCGCCGGCACGATGCTGGTGTCGGACCCGGCCGTCGCCGACCCCGACAAGTGGCAGCAGCTCCCGAAGCTCGCCCAGACCAGCACCGTCAAGTACGCGGCCGGTGTCGCCGGCGCGCTGCTGGTGCTGGCCATCGGCAAGGCGCTCGGTGCCCGCAAGAAGGCTGCCGCCGGCGGCGCCGCGAGCACCTGATCGTGCCCACCCTTTGCCCGTGACCGCGACGCAGGCGCTCTGGCTGGTTGTTGCCCTCGCGGCCGCGGGCGTGCTGTGGTGGCTGGGACGCCGCGGCGCACGTCGTGGACGCCGCCCCGCCTCCGGCGCCAGCACGCACGGCGCCAGCGCGCACTACGCCGAGACGCAGGTCGTCGATGCCGGCGACACGGTCGTCGATCTCGCGCTGGCCGTGGCGCCTGGGCGCCGGCTCGGTCATTACCGTATCGAGCGCGACCTGGCGCGCGGCGCGATGGGCATGGTGATGCTCGCCGTCGACGAGCGCAGCGGCCAGCCGATCGCGCTCAAGACCATGGCCCTGGGCCGCGAGTTCCACGGCCAGGCGCTGCTGGATGCGCGCGCGCGCTTCTTCCGCGAGGCCGAGATGGCCGGGCGGCTGCAGCACCCGGACATCGTGCGTGTGCTCGACGCCGGCGAGGAAGGCGGCCTGGCCTACATCGCGATGGAGTTGCTGAGCGGCCACGACCTGAGCCGCCACGCCCAGCCGGCCACCCTGCTGCCGGCCACGCAGGTGGTCGCCACGCTGGCACGCGTCGCGGATGCGCTCGACTTCGCGCACCGCCAGGGCGTGATCCACCGCGACATCAAGCCGGCCAACATCATGGTCGACCCCGCGCATGACGCGGTGAAGGTCACCGATTTCGGCATCGCCCACATCGCCGACGCGACTCAAACGCGCACCGGCCTGGTGCTTGGCACGCCGAGCTTCATGTCGCCGGAGCAGATGGCCGGCGAGCGGGTCGATGGCCGCAGCGACCTCTATTCGCTGGGCATCACGCTCTATCAATTGCTGACGGGACGCTTGCCGTTCGAAGGCATTTCGATGGCGGCGCTGGTGCGCGCGATCGCCAGCGAGCCGCCGCCCGAACTGAGCGAACTGCGCCCGGACCTGCCGGCGTCGCTGGGTGAAGTCGTCACGCTGGCACTGCAAAAGCGGCCGGAGACGCGCTATGCCAGCGGGCGCGACTTCGCGGCAGACTTGCGGGCGGTGCAGCGCGAGATCAATGCGGCGGCGCCTGTCGAGTCCCGCGAATCGGGGCCCGTCTCCACCCCGGCCGACCCCCCGTCGCCCGGGCAGAATCGCTGACCTGCCGCGCCGGCACCCCGACCACGACCTGGCGCCGTCCCCCCACTACATGACCACCGTCGCCCAACCCTCGTTGCGGTTCGAGTTTGTCAGCGCGAGCGACACCGGTCGTTCGCGCAACAACAACGAGGACTCCGTCGCCGTCGACGAGGCCGCCGGCCTCGCCGTGCTGGCCGATGGCATGGGCGGCTACAACGCCGGCGAAGTCGCCAGCGGCATGGCCACCGCCTTCATCCGCGCCGAACTCGGCCGCTGGCTGACCGAAGCCAGCGAGCGCGCGACCGACGGCGACGTGCGCCGCGCGATGGACATCTGCGTCGAGAACGCCAACCGCGCGATCTTCAACGCCGCGAACTCCAACGCGCAGTACGCCGGCATGGGCACGACGCTGCTGCTGACGGTGTTGCGCGACACGCGCGCGCTGATCGGCCATGTCGGCGACTCGCGCTGCTACCGGCTGCGCGACGGCGCGCTGTCGCAGATCACGCGCGATCACTCGCTGCTCCAAGAGCAGATCGACGCCGGCCTGATCACGCCGGCCCAGGCCGCTGTGTCGCAGCACAAGAACCTGGTGACGCGCGCGGTCGGCGTCGAAGACACGGTGCTGCTCGAGACCCACATCCACGAGCTGCTGCCGGGCGACAAGCTGCTGCTGTGCTCCGACGGCCTGTCGGACATGATCGACGACGAACTGATCGCCGAGCTGTTGCAGCAGCACGACGCTTTGCCCGAGGCCGCTGCGGCCCTGGTGGACGCGGCCAACGATGCGGGCGGGCGGGATAACATATCGGTCATCCTGGTGCACGCGATCGGCCAGTCGTCGGCCAATCGAGGCTGGTGGCCGTTTCGCCGCTAGCCTCCCGAACGGGGCTGCGCCAGGACAGCACAGCACAGCGGATCGTTTCGCCGAGACAACAACCGAGGTAGGGGCATGGGCAAGCTGGTCGTCTCACTGGACGGAGTCGTCATCAAGGAAGTCCAGGTCACCAAGGACAAGACGACGCTGGGCCGCCGCCCCTACAACGACATCGTGATCGACAACCTCGCCGTCAGCGGCGAGCACGCCGTGTTGCAGATGGTCGCCGCCGACGTCTTCATCGAAGACCTCAACAGCACCAACGGCACCTACATCAACGGCAAGGCGATCAAGAAGCAGCTGCTTCAGCACAACGACACGGTCGAGATCGGCAAGTACAAGATCAAGTACCTGACCGGCGATCACCAGGACTACGAAAAGACCATGGTGATCAAGCCGGGCGCGTTCGGCCCCGGCTCCGGTGCGCCCCCGACCTTCCAGCACACCGCGCCGATGAGCAGCACCGGCCCTGGCACCGGCCCGTCCGGTTTCGGCGGCCTGGGCCCCAGCGCGACGGCGTCGATCAAGGTCCTCAACGGCGCCGCAGCCGGCCGCGAGGTCGCGCTGTCCAAGGTCGTCACGACGGTCGGCAAGCCCGGCGTGCAGGTGGCTTCGATCACCAAGCGGCCCGGCGGCTATGTCTTCGCGCACGTCGAAGGCTCGGCCCGCCCGACCGTCAACGGCACGACGATCAGCGCCGAGCCGGTGCATCTGAAGAACGGCGACGTCATCGAACTCGCCGGTACGCAGATGCAATTCGTGCAGGCCTGATCCCCTGATTGCGGGCGAGCGCCCGCTTCGCGCGTGACGCAAACCACGTGGGTGCGCACTAGCCCGATGTGCCCCGCTTGTGCGGCTCGCGTCGAGCCGGCACCATCGGCCCGATGACATCAGGAACGGTTGCACGCGTGCAGGTGCTGGGTTGCTCCGGCTCGATCGCGGCCGGCTGTCGCACGACGGCCTTCCTGCTCGACGAGCACACCTTGATCGACGCTGGCACCGGTGTCGGCGATCTGCCGCTCGAGGCGATGACGCAGATCGACGACATCGTCCTGTCGCACTCGCACCTCGACCACGTGCTGGCGATTCCGCTGCTGGCCGACAGCGTGATGCGCGCACGCTTCGCCGACGAGTCGCGCGGGCCGATTCGAGTGCATGGCTTGCCGGCGACGCTGGCTGCGTTGCGCAATCACCTGTTCAACGATCAGCTGTGGCCGGATTTCACGCGCATTCCGAGCGCGCAGCGGCCGATCCTTTCATTGCATGCGTTCGAAGTCGGCCAGACCCTGGTCCTGGGGCCGAGTGATCGGCCTCGCCGGCTCGAGGTGCTGCCGGCCAGCCATACCGTACCGGCGGTCGGATTTGCGCTCGAGACGCCGGTGGGCTTGTGGGTCTACAGCGGTGACACCGGGCCGAATCCAGCGTTGTGGGAGGCACTGCGCGGGCGCACCATTGCCCACCTCGTGATCGAGACCGCATTCGGCGATGACGAACGCTGGCTGGCGCAAATCTCTGGCCACATGTCGCCGGGCGCGCTGGCGGCCGAGCTGCAGCAGTTGCCTGCGGGCGTGTCCGTCCACATCACGCATCCGAAGCCCGGCGAGGCGAGTGTCGTGATCGAGCAGATTCGGGCTCATCACGCGCTGCATCGCGTCGATCTGCTGGAGGCCGGGCACTGCTTCGAAATGGGATCCCCGTCTGCCTGAGCTTGTATCCTCGCGAGATTCGAGTGGCCGCGGCGCGGCCCAGGACGCGACGGGCGGAGAACTCTATGGGATGGGGCTGGTTCGATTCAACCGAGGCGCGACGCTTTGGTCAGGCGCTCGCGCAATCATTCATCGAGCGCCTTCCTCCCTCGCCCGGCCTGGGCAGCAAGCAGTTCGAAGCGCGTGCGCGCGACAACCTCGCGCGCCTGACCAAGCAGATCGCGGCGTTTCGGAACACGACCAAGCTCAACCTTTACCAGAAGGCCAAGCTCGGCAATGCGTTCAAGTGGACGCTGCGCGAGGCCGGCTACGAGGCTCAGTACGTCGACGAGCTGACCGAGTGGCTGATGCTGCAGTTCCAGTGAGCGGCGAGGTGTCATGGGTCTGAGCAACTGGGCCAAGCGCCTGTGGTCGTCGTCCCAAGGGGCATCCGAGGCGCCGCCAGCTGCCGAACCGACAGCGCAAGCCTCGACCGATGCGCATGCACAGGCGAGTCGAGCGATGGAACTCATCCATGCGGGCGATTTCGCAGGCGCGGCCCGTGCCCTCGGCGAGGTCTTGCGACTTCGCGGAGACGACGACGCCGCCCGACTGAACCTGGCCTTCTGCCTCGACGCCCTAGGCCGCGTGGGCGAGTCGATGACCCAATTGCGCCATGTCCTCGGTCGTGACCCAAACTCCTTCGATGCGCACTACATGCTGGCCGGCGCACTGGAGCGGGCCGGACGGCCCGCCGAGTCCGTCGATCACTTGCGACGTGCAGTGCAGTTGCGTCCGGAGTTCGCCGCCGCGCGCATAGATCTGTGCCGCACACTCGCCGCCTCAGGCCGGGCCGACGAGGCGAAGCAGGCGATCCTCGACGGTCTTGCGCAGCAACCCGACAACGCCGACTTCCATCACTATCGCGGCAATCTCGAGATGGCCGCCGGCGATGCGAAGGCAGCGATGGCGTGCTACGAGCGCGCACTGTCGCTGCACCCCGGCTATGCGGAAGTACTGGCCAACCTCGGCCTGGCCCATCAGGCCCTCGGTGATCTCGACCTGGCGCTGGCCAGGTTCGACGAAGCGCTGGCGCTCGCACCACAGATCGCGAACGTGCACCTCAACCGTGGTCTGGTGCTCAAGTTGCGCGGCAATGTCGCCGAGAGCGAGCTCGCGCTTCGCCGCGCTCTCGAAATCGAGCCGGACAACGCGGAGACGCTGAACCAGTTCGGCGTCGTTCTCCAGCAGCAAGGCAAACTGGCCGCGGCCGCCGATCAATACCGGCGCGCCATCACGCTGCGACCGGATCTGCCTGGCGCTTACGGCAACCTGGGCTTGACGCTGTTCGAACTCGATCGCGTGCCGGAAGCGATCGACATGTACCGACGCGGGTTGGCCGTGCGTCCGCTCGCGACCACGCACGACAACCTCGGCATCGCGCTGCAGCGCGTCGGTGCGATCGACGAGGCGATCGAGCAGTACCAAATGGCCCTGGCAATCGACCCGGACAACCTCAACACACGCTGCAACCTCGGTGCCGCACTCGCGGACGGGCGCGGGCCACTACCGGCCATCGCCGCGTATCGCGACATCTTGGCGATCAAGCCGGACCACATCGTTACCCACAGCAACCTTCTGTTCAATCTTTCCTACGACGGCACCACGACGCCCGAGGAGTACCTCGTCGAGGCGCGGCGACTCGAGGAAAAACTGAGCCGAGAAGTGCTCCCTCGGCTTCCGTTGGGAACGCGACCGCGGCCGCTGCGCGTCGGCTTCGTGTCCGGCGACCTGCGCGGGCATCCGGTCGGATACTTCCTCGAAGGCGTGATCGACGGCATGGACCACGAACGCTTCGAGCTGTTCGCCTATTCGACGTCCCCGACCGAGGATGCCCTCACGCAACGACTCAAGCGAAAGTTCAGTGGCTGGCGGTTGATCAAGATGCTGACCGACGAACAGTCGGCGCGGGCCATTCGCGACGACCGTATCGACGTCCTCGTCGACCTTGCCGGACATACCGGGCTGAACCGGCTTCCGGTCTTCGCATGGCGGCCGGCCCCGGTGCAGGTGAGCTGGTTGGGCTACTTCGCCAGCACCGGCTTGCGCTGCATGGATTTCATCCTGGCCGATCCGTGGTGTGTTCCGGTCGGTACCGAATCGGCCTTCACCGAGCAGGTCTGGCGCCTGCCCGACACGCGGCTGTGTTTCACGCCACCTGCCGACGATGCCGCACCGGTGGTCGCGGATCTGCCGGCGCTGGCCAACGGTTACGTGACGTTCGGTTGTTTCCAGCGGATGCCCAAGGTCAACGACAAGGTCATGGCGTTGTGGGGTCGAGTGTTCGAGCGCATGCCGACCGCGCGTCTGCTGCTGAAGAGCCAGCAACTTGCCCGTCCCAGCTTCGTCGAGCAGACGCTCGCCCGCTTGGCTGAAGTGGGCATCAGCGCCAACCGCGTGATCGCTCAGCCACCCAGCGGCCGTCTCGACTACCTTGCGGCGCATGCCAAGGTCGACATCATTCTGGACACCTTCCCGTACACAGGCGGCACGACGACGTGTGAAGCACTGTGGATGGGTGTGCCCACGCTGACCTTGGCAGGTCGATCGATGCTCGAGCGCCAGGGCGTTGCGATGATGTCGAGTGCCGGCTTGCCCGACTGGGTGGCGCAAACACCGGACGAGTACGTCGACAAGGCAGTCGAGTTCGCCATGGCGACCGATGAGCTGGCCCGGCTGCGTCGGCGCCTGCGCGAGCACGTTCGCGGCTCGCCGATGTTCGATACCCGCCGCTTCGTCGCGCACTTCCAGGATGCGCTCGAAGGCATGTGGGATAGCGTAAAGGCCCGACAGGAATCGTCACTGTCCGGCTCGTAGCTCCAACCGACTGGGTCCCCGGTGACGAATTTCGTCAGTCGAATTTGGACTCACCCGGCACCGTCTGTTGAATTGAGCACACTCAGGCAGGGGATCCAGGTTGGCACGGACGCTGCTGCTTCAAAAGCAACGAGCCCTTGGGTTCGTGACCTCAACCTCAAGGAGCTAGTTCTCATGAAGCGCGTTCAACAAGGTTTCACCCTCATCGAACTGATGATCGTCGTGGCGATCATCGGCATCCTGGCCGCCGTTGCGCTGCCGGCCTACCGTGACTACACCGTCCGCGCGAAGGTGTCGGAAGTTGTCCTGGCCGCTTCGTCGGGCCGCACCACCATCTCGGAAATCGCCAGCACGCTGGGCGAAATGCCGAGCGACGCGTCGGGCGCGCTGTCGTCGCAATCCAGCCGTTACGTTGCCTCGGTGGCCTACACCCAGACCAGCACGGCCGCCGGCGTCATCACGGCCACGGCCACTGGCGACAACGCCATCGCCGGCAGCACGGTCACTCTGACCGGCAACTACAGCACGACGACCGGCCAAGTCACCTGGACCTGCGCTGGCACGATCCAAGCGAAGTTCATGCCCTCGAGCTGCAAGTAATTCGATCTTTCTCGATCAACAAGGGGCTCTTCGAGCCCCTTGTGCTTTTGGGCTCTCCATATCCATGAATCGGTTCGTCGCAGTTGCGGTTGGGGCGTTGGTGCTGGGCTCGTGGTTCTCTCCGAACCACTACATGCCGTGGGCATCGTTCCACTCGCAGCTGCTGATGGCCGTGGCATTCGCGGCCGGCGGGTTCTGGCTGCTGCGCAGCGCCGATGCAGACCGCTGGCGTATCCCGCTTGCGGCACTGTTCATCCTCGGCGCGACGGCGATCCCGCTGGTCCAGCGCCTCACAGGCCTGTTGATCTTCTCGGGCGATGTCTGGGTCATTCTCGTCATGGCCCTGGGCGCGTCGGTGTCGATGGCGATGGGCGCGCGCTGCGTCCAGACGCTGCCGGGCGGCCTGACAGCCACGCTGGGCTACGCCAGCACCGTGATCCTGGTGGGTGCCGTCGCGGCGACGTGGATCGCGCTCTACCAGTGGCAGTGGCTCGACTACTTCGGCTTGTACGTCGAACCCATGTCGACCGACGGCCGGGCCTTCGCGAACTTCTCCCAGTCCAACCATCTGGCCGCACTGCTCGCGCTGGGTCTGGTGGCCACCGCCTTCCTTCATGCGCAGCAGCGCTTCGGTGGTGCCGTGGCGCTGCTGCTGGCCGTCTTCCTCGGCGTCGGGCTGGCGATGACCCAATCGCGCATGGGGCAGCTCGCCGTCCTCGTGGTCGTCGCATGGCTGCTGTCTCAGCGGCGCAGCATTGCGGCAGCACTTGCGCCCCGGCGTCTGCTGATCGGGTACGCGGCCGTGCTCGTCGGCATCGGCCTGTGGATCGCGCTCTCTCCACTCGGGCCTGAAGCTCATGCGGGGCGCAGCGTCGCTGAAATCGCTTCGAAGGGAACCCGCTGGGTCCATTGGCAGACGATGCTCGATGCGATCGGACGCCGCCCTTGGCTGGGCTATGGGTGGAACCAGGTCAGCGTCGCGCAGCTCGCGGTCGCGCTCGATCACCCGCCCACCCGGGAGATCCTGAAGAACAGCCACAACCTGGCACTGGACCTGCTGGTTTGGAACGGCATCCCACTGGGCACGCTGCTGATCGTGGCGCTTACGGGATGGCTGCTGCTCGCGATGCGACGTGCCGCCGACACCGCGTCGATCCTCGCCGTGGGCGCCGTGCTCGTGTTCGTCGTGCACTGCCTGGTCGAGTATCCGTACGAGTACGCCTACTTCGTCCTGCCGATCGGCTTCATCGCGGGGGCGCTGTGCGCGACCACGATGACACGCGCCATGGTCACCGTCCATCGCCGCGTGGTGTTGTCGTCGCTCGTCTTCGCGTGCTCACTCATGGCGTGGATGAGCTACGAGTACCTCGTCCTCGAGGAAGAAATGCGCGACCTGCGGTTCGAAGAAGCGCGCATCGGCCTCGATAAGCCAAAACCGAATGTCGAGCCTCCGCACATTTACCTGCTGACGCAGCTCGACGAGTTCCTGGTCTTTGCCCGAACCGCGGAAAGGGCGGACATGAGCGCCGCGGAGCTCGAGCACATGGGCGAGATCGCGAGTCGCAATCCGCACAGCTACTCGCTCATCCGATACGCCGCCGCGCTGGCGATCAACGGCAGGCCGCGCGAAGCCAGCGCGGTGCTCGCGCCGATCTGCAAGACACACCCGGCCGACGCGTGCAAGGAAGCACGCGCAAGATGGAAGGCGATGGGCAAGCGTGACGCGCGCATCGCGGCAGCACCGTGGATCGAGTGAAATCCGGTCGGTGCCGGCGTGGCGCCAGTCCAAGGCGCCGGGCCCTGCCAGGTCATCCAGCGGCCGAGCCGTGGCGCTCCCACATCCGCGAGAACGCACTGCGCAACTCCTTGGCGAAGCGTTCAGCGTCGGTCAATTCCGATGCGCGCAACGTGTCGCGCAGCGAATGGCGCAACGAGCGCAACGTCTGTTGCTGGTCGGCGAAGCGGACCGCGCGCGCGACGTAGTCGTCGACACCCGACGCAACCCAGTCGTCCAGCTCGACACAAGACAGCATGCTCGCACCCTGACGGGCCAGCAGCGTCTCGCCGGCGATCGTCAGCGAAGGGACACCCATCCATAAGGCTTCGCAGGTCGTCGTGCCGCCGGGATAGGGGAAGGTGTCGAGGATCAGGTCGATCTCCCGATGCGCCTCCAGATAGGCCGCGCGCGGCGTGGGCGGCAGGATGGTCATGCGCGCGAGGTCCATGCCGGCTGCGACGCAGCGTCGCTCGAAGTCGGCGCGCAGGCTGGCGTCTTCGAAGCCTCCTCCCTGCAGGCGCAGTCGCGCGTTCGGCCGTGCGGCCATGATCGACGACCAGGCGGCAAGCACGCCGTCGTTGATCTTGGTGATGGCCTGGAAGCAACCGAAGGTCGTGAAGCCGTTGGCCAGGCACGGCGGATCGCCAGGCGCTGAGTGCGCCTCGGGCTCGTGCGGCGGCGTGAAGCACAGCCGCGTGCGCGGCAGCAGCCAGATCTGCTCCGAGAACTGCGTCTGTACGCTGGGTGGAGCCGAGATCGCATCGGCGATGAAGTAGTCGATCGCCTCGAGGCCGGTCGAAGCGAAATAGCCCAGCCAGCTCACCTGCACCGGCGCAGGCCGCCACGCGAACAGCGGCAAGCGCCCGCCGTCCGTGTGGCCGGCGAGGTCGACGAGGATGTGAATGCCGTCGTCGCGAACCTGCTGCGCGGCCTGCGCATCGTTGACGCCGGCAATGGATCGCCAGTGCTGGAATGCACCGGACAGCGCTTGCGTCATCGCATCGCTGCGCGCGTCGCACGAATAGGCCCACAGCTCCACGTCGGCCGGGTCCCAGGCCTGCAGGATGGACTGCAGGAAATAGCCGACCGGATGGGCTCGGAAGTCGGGCGACACAAAGCCCACACGCAGCGGCTTCGCCCCGTGACCGCGTGCTGCCGGCCCGTCCGCGAGGGGCCGTGCCTGCGCCATCAGCGTCGCGCCGTAGCGGCGGGCTTCGGCGAGGTAGCCGCTGCGCGCAGGCTGGCTTGCATAGCTCAAGGCGAACAGCAGGTTGCGATGGGCCTCGCCGAACTGCGGTGCGAGTTCGACGGCGCGCCGGAAGTGCGCCACCGCCTCGTCCGTCCGTCCGAACTTCTCGAGCGTCAGCGCGAGACTGTTGTGTACCGAGGCGTCGTCCGGCGCGATCGACAGCGACCTGGCATAGCTGGCGAGCGCCAGGCCGCGTTCGGCGCCGAGCACATGCAGATTGCCGCGATACGCGTGGAGCGCCGCCACGTCGTCGCGACGTACCAAGCCTTCGTCGACAACCGACGCAGCCTCGCCCAAGCGTCCCTGCAACTGCAGTGCCCGGCACAGCGACAGGCGCGTGGCTTCGTCATCCGGCGCGAGCGCGAGCGCTCGACGCAGTGGCTCGACGGCCTGCGACCAGCGTCCCTGATCCATCGCCATCTGGCCGAGCAGGAACGGCGCATCGAAGTTGTCGGCTGCAAGCGCCGAGGCGCGTTCCAGCGCCGCCTGCGCCCCCTGCATTTCGCCTGCCTCCATCAGCGCGTAACCCAGGTTGACGTGCAGGGTCGCCGAATCCGGTTGCAGGGCCGTCGCCTGCCGATACGCATCCGCCGCTGCCGCCGGGTGTCCCTGCGCGAGCAGTGCGTTGCCCGCCAGCCGACGCCGCTCGGCCTCCTCGGCAGGACCCGGCATGGCGCCGGGTCGCAGCGGTTCGGTGGGTGCCCGCGGCTTGCGGGCAATGGCGTCGATGAGCCGTCGTAACATTGATGCGACCAAAGCGAAGGTCCAACCTGCAACACGCCGCTGGCAGTGAGCCATCAGAACATCATGCCGGGCATCCATGCACGGACCAGGACGAGCGCGTGCATGGTACGTGCGATCCGCGATCCAATCGCGGGCCGGCGACGCGCCGCGTGAACGACGCCGCAGGCATGACGAGCGACGATCAAGCCGCACAGTGGTTGGTGCCGACGAGCTTTGCGCTCGCCGTGCTGCTGCCACTGATGCTGGCCCCATCGGTCGTTCCCGATGCCGTCTTCCTCAATCAGGCCGCCGCCTGCCTGGGTTGGGGTGTCGTCCTGTGCCTGCGCGCGGTCGGGCGCCGGCGAACGACCGCGATCCGCGTCACCCCGAGCATCGCCGTGGTGCAGCTGGGCTTGGCGGCGCTGGCCGTACTCGCTCTCGTGTCCCAACCGTCCGCGGCTTTGGTGCTGGTCGCGGCTGCGCTGCTCGTGGCAGGCGCGATGCCGCGTTCGCCCGCAATGACCGCCGGCTTTGCGTGGGCCTGGTGGGCTGCGGGCATGGTTTGTGTGGTGGTCGGGCTGGTCCAGTACTTCGCGCCATCGCTGGCCGACGGCTGGTTCGTCGCGACCAATGGCTCGCCTGGGCGCGCCGTCGGCAACATGCGGCAGCCCAACCATCTTGCAACGGCGCTGTTGTGCGCGATGGTCTGGACCGCATGGCTGGCGCGCAGCGCACGGCTGCGTACCGGCGTGGCGAGTGTCTCGATCGCCGTGATGGTGTTCGGCATCGCCATGAGCGCCTCGCGCACCGGTGCACTCTCGCTCGCCGTGCTGGTCGTATGGGCCATCGTCGATCGCACGATGCCGCGCAACCTTCGCGTGTGCCTGGCCGCGACGCCGGTGATCTTCCTTGTCGCCTGGGGTCTCCTGGCCGGCTGGGGGCAGTTTGCCGAAAGCCATTTCTATGGCGCAGATCGGCTGCAGTCTTCGACCGATATCTCGAGTTCGCGCTTCGCGATATGGAGGAACTCGGTGTCGTTGATTGCCCAGCATCCATGGTTTGGCGTCGGCTGGGGCAACTTCAATTTCGCCTGGACGTATACGCCGTTCCCCGATCGACCGGTCGCGTTCTTCGACCACACCCACAACCTGCTGTTGCAGCTGGCGGTCGAAATCGGCATACCAGCCACGCTCTTTTCGCTGGCCTTGATCGTGTGGGCGATCTATCGCGCGCGCGCGGCCTGGCAATCGCCAGCCGCGCGAGATGCCGACCATCCGGGCCGCGCCGTGCTGGCCATGATGCTCGTCCTGGCAGTCCACAGCCTGCTCGAGTACCCGCTGTGGTATGCCTACTTTCTCTTTCCTGCGGCGTGGGCCCTGGGTCTGCTGCTGGGCGAGGCGGCTGCCGACGACGCCTCCTCGAGCGTCGAACTGCCGGGCTGGCTCGCCCCTGCGGCGGGGGTGCTGTTCATCGCGGGAGCCGCGTTCGCGACCTGGGACCATCGTCGCGTCGAGGTCATCTTCACGCCGCCTGTCGGGGCGGCCCCACTGGCCGAGCGGATCGTCCAGGGCCAGCGCAGCACGCTGTTCGGCCACCATGCGGATTACGCTGCCGTCACGACACCACCTCGAGATCAGCGCCTGGAGACCTTCCAACGCCCGCTGCACCAGCTCGTCGACGTGCGGCTGATGATCGCGACGATCGAGGCGCTGGAAGCCAACGGGCAACACGAGCAGGCACTCTATGCCGCACAAAGACTGCGCGAGTTTCGCCGCTCCGATGCCCAGGCCTACTTCAAGGACTGCGACGCGCCCGAGCCGCCGTTCCAGTGCGAGCGCACGCCGGTCGCGATGAGCTGGCGCGACATCGATCGAGCGACGCGCTGACCAGCGTCGGCGTTCAGGTCGCGTCGGCGCGCCAGTGCCCCGACTTGCCGCCGCGCTTTTCGAGCAAGCGAACGCCTTCGATGACCATGCCGCGATCGGCAGCCTTGCACATGTCGTAGATCGTCAGCAGACCGACCTGCACAGCGGTCAGTGCCTCCATCTCTACACCTGTGACCCCGACCGTCTGCGCAGTGACCACGCAGCGGACCTGCGAACCAGCCGGGTCGAGTTGGAACTCGGCGGCGACCCGCGTCAGTGGCAGCGGATGGCACAGCGGTATCAGATCCGCCGTTCGCTTGGCCGCCTGGATGGCCGCGATGCGCGCGATCCCGATCACATCGCCCTTTCTGGCCGAGCCCTGCGCGATCAGCTCCAGCGTCGACGGGAGCATGCGGATACGCCCTTCGGCCACCGCGATGCGGTGCGTCGGCGCCTTGCCGCCCACGTCGACCATGTGCGCCTGGCCCTCGCGATCGAAGTGAGTCAGCGGGCTGTCGGGTTCGGCGGGCTGGGACACGGCTGCGGCAACATCGGGAAACGGAGGCGCTGGCATCATAGACGTTGGCTTCAACCTCCCCTCGCAGCAGATGAACTCCAAGCTCGATGCCACGCCACGCGCCGGCTTCGCCACGACCCTGAGTTCGCGCCTGCGCGCCGCGCTGATCCATCTCGGCTTGTCGTTGCTGGTCGCGCTCGTCTGTGCTGCGCTGATCTTCGGGCTCTGGTACCCGACGCCGTTCCGGCAGATCGCCGGCGGCGACGAACTGTTCCTATTGATCGTCTCGGTCGACGTCATCATCGGTCCGTTGATCACGCTGGCCGTGTTCGACACGCGCAAGCCGCGCAAGGAGCTCGTGCGTGACCTGACCGTCGTCGCCGTGCTTCAGTTCGGCGCCTTGGCCTACGGTGCCTACACGCTCGCCTTGGCGCGTCCGGCGGTGGTCGCGCTGGAAGGCTCGCGGCTTCGGGTCCTGCCGGCCGTCGTGTTCGACGGCGAGGCATTGGCGAAGGCGCCCGAAGGGCTTCGCAGCCTGTCCTGGACGGGCCCGATGACGGTCGCGGCGCAGGTGCCGGACGATCCCCAAGAGCGAATGAAAGCCATCGACATGGCGCTTGCTGGCATCGATGTCGGCGCACGGCCCGAGTTGTGGCTTGCGCCACAGCGCACCGGCGTCGCGTTCGCTGCGGCACTCTTGCCGCTCGATCGGCTCAAGGATCGCTATCCCGACGGCACGCGCCAACTCGCCGATGCCATCGCCGCGACCGGCCGTCCGGCCACGGAACTCGGCTACCTTCCGCTGCTCAGTCGTAGGAGCGACTGGGTCGCCCTCGTCGACAAGCAATCCGGCGCCATCGTCGGCTATGCCCCGTTCGACGGCTTCTGATCGAGCCCTGATGTTCTTCTCCCGTGCCTTCTCGCTGCGCCGTCTCGCGACGCGCATCACTGCCCTCTCGGTGGCCTTCGCACTGCTGAGCGGCAGTTCCGGCGCTCTCGTCACCGGCGCGCGCGCGCAAGGCGCGAATGCATTGCCGGCGCTGGGCGACTCCGCGTCCGAAGACGTGCCGGTGCCCTACGAGCGCAAGATCGGCAACCGCATCATGCGCGAGATCTGGCGCGATCCGCAGTACCTGGACGACCCGGTGCTGCTCGAGTACCTGCAAGGCCTGTGGCGCCCGCTGGTGCAGGCCTCGCGCGCGGCCGGCAACATCACGCCCGAGCTCGACGAGCGCTTCGCGTTCCAGATCTTCCTGGTGCGCGATCCGTCGGTGAACGCCTTCGCGCTGCCCGGCGGCTTCGTCGGCGTGCACCTCGGCCTGCTCGCGGCCACGCATTCGCCCGACGAGCTCGCGTCGGTGCTGGCGCACGAGCTCTCGCACGTCACGCAGCGCCACATCGCGCGCAGCGTCGCGGCCAGCAAGACCGCGTCGATCGTCGCGCTCACGAGCTTCATCCTCGGCATCCTCGCCGCCAGCCGCAGCCCCGACGCGGCCAATGCCCTGATCACCGGCGGCCAGGCGGCCGCGGTCCAGGGCCAGCTCAACTACTCGCGCGATTTCGAGCGCGAGGCCGACCGCGTCGGCTTCGGCGTGCTGACCGGCGCCGGCTACGCGCCTACCGGCATGGCGCAGATGTTCGAGACGCTGCTGCGTGCCTCGCGCCTCAACGACAGCCAGAACTTCCCTTATCTGCGCACCCACCCGCTGAGCACCGAGCGCATCGGCGAGGCGCGTGCGCGCCTGGGTGTCGATGCTGGCAGCCTGGCCATGCCGTCGCGCCCGCTCATCCACGCCGCGATGCAGGCGCGCGCGCGCGTGCTGATGGATCCGAGCGCGAGTGCGCTGCAGCGCCTGTCGAGCGATGTTGCCGCCGCGGTGACCTCGGCGGCCAATGCCGGCGACAAGCTCGCTGCGGCCTATGGCGGCGCATTGGCCGCGGTGCTGCTCAAGGACTGGTCGCGCGCCGATGCTGCGCTGGCCCTGGCGCGGCCGTTCGCCGTCGGCGACGCACGCACGACGCGCGCGCTCGACCTGCTCGCCGCCGAGGCGCAGATCGCGCGCGCCAACGCCGGCGACGCGGCCGCTGCCGCGCGCGCCGGCGAGATGGTCGACACGCTCGGGCGCGCGCAAGGCGCGCGCGAGTCGCGCCCGGTGCTGTTCTATGCCAGCCAGAGCGCGCTGGTGTCGACCAGCACGACCGAGACGCGCAAGGCCGCGGCCGATCGACTGCAGACCTGGGTCGCGATCAACCCGGGCGATGCGGCTGCGTGGCAAATGCTCTCGCAGTTGTGGGAGCAGCTCGGCGAGCGGCTGCGCGCGCTGCGCGCCGGTGCCGAATCGCGCGCCGCGATCGGCGACCTGCCCGGCGCGATCGAGCGGCTGCGGGCCGGCCAGGGGCTCACGCGTTCGAGCTCGTCGGATTTCATCGAAGCCTCGGTGATCGACGCCCGCCTGCGCGAGCTGCAGGCTCAGCGCCGCGCCGAATGGGCCGAGGACGGCCGCACGACGCCGCCGCCCGAGGATCGTCCGATCCCCCGCTGATCAGTCGGCGGCCTTGAACACGCGCTCCAGCGCGGCGTCGATGATCAGGCCGCACACGCTGTAGATCAGCGAGCCGATCACCGCGGCGCCGAAGCTGCGCACCTGGAAGCCCTCGAGCAGGCCGGCGGCCCAATAGAACATCAGTGCGTTGATCACGAACAGGAACAGCCCCAGCGTGACCACCGTGACCGGCAGCGTCAGGATCACGAGGATCGGCCGCACGATCGCGTTGAGCAGGCCCAGCACCAGCGCCGCGATCATCGCCGAGCCGAAGCTCTGCACGCTGACGCCGGAGTACAGATGGGCCACGAGGAGCAAGGCGGCGGCCAGCAGCAGCCAGCGAAGGAGGGTCTTCATGGCGCGCAGGATACAATCGCGCCCGTCGAAAGGGGAGTAGCACGCCACGCCAGTGGCCGCGGCCCCCCGTCAGTACGGTGCCAGGCGCAACGCCCGGTACCCGGGACCGCAGGACCAGCCCCCCTGGTTCGCAAGACCTTTCGGCGCCCTCGTCATCTCATCAACTCTCCTATTGGAGTGCGCATGAACACGATCGCGCCGGATTGGCTCTGGCTTGTCTTCGTTTCCTCGGTCCTCGTGGCCCTCTTCATCGACTTCGTCGTCCTGCGCAAGCAGGGCGCGCGCGAGGTCACCGTCAAGGCGGCCCTGAACTGGTCGCTGGTCTGGGTCGCCCTGAGCCTCGCGTTCAACGGCCTGTTCTGGTGGGCCGTGAAGGACACCACCGGCGACGCCGCGCTCGCCAACACGCGCGCGCTCGAGTTCCTGACCGGCTACCTGATCGAGAAGTCGCTCGCGGTCGACAACATCTTCGTGTTCCTGATGATCTTCACGTACTTCTCGGTGCCGCCGGCCTACCAGAAGCGCGTGCTGATGATCGGCATCATCGGCGCGATCGTGCTGCGCACCGTGATGATCCTGGTCGGCGGCTGGCTGCTCGCGCAGTTCCACTGGCTGCTGTACCTGTTCGGCGCGTTCCTGCTGGTCACCGGCATCAAGATGTGGTGGGCGGCAGGCAAGGAGCCCGACCTCGAAAGCAACCCGGCGCTCAAGCTGCTGCGCCGCCTGCTGCCGGTGAGCCGTGCGTTCGACGGCGAGAAGTTCTTCACCGTCGAGAACGGCAAGCGCATCGCGACGCCGCTGCTGATGGTGGTCGCGCTGGTCGGCATCACCGACGTGATCTTCGCGGTCGACTCGATCCCGGCGATCTTCGCGATCACCAGCGATCCCTTCATCGTGCTGACCTCGAACATCTTCGCGATCCTGGGCCTGCGCGCGATGTACTTCCTGCTCGCCGCGATGGCCGCGAAGTTCCACCTGCTGAGCTACGGCCTCGCGGTGATCCTGGTCTTCATCGGCACGAAGATGATGCTGATCGACGTGATCAAGATCCCGGTGCTGCTGTCGCTGGGCATCGTGGTCGGCATCCTCGCGATCACGATGCTGTGGAGCGTCAAGACCGCGCCACGCATCCAGGCGCAGCCTGAATGAAAGAAGGGCGGCCCGCGGGCCGCCCTTCTTGTTTGAATCGCGCGTCGATCAGACCGCGACGTTCAGCGTGACTTCGATGTTGCCGCGCGTCGCGTTCGAGTACGGGCAGACCTGGTGGGCTGCGGCGACCAGCGCGTCGGCCGCGTCCTTGTCCATGCCGGGCAGCGAGATGTTCAGCTCGGCCTGGATGCCGAAGCCCTGCGGGATCGGGCCGATGCCCACGCGACCGGTGATCGACACGTCGGCCGGCACCGCGATCTTCTTCTGGCCGGCGACGAACTTCATCGCGCCGAGGAAGCAGGCCGAGTAGCCGGCGGCGAACAGCTGCTCGGGGTTGGTGCCGTCGCCGTTGCCGCCCATTTCCTTGGGCACGGCGAGCTTGACGTCGAGCTTGTTGTCGGACGAAACGGCGCGGCCGTCGCGGCCACCCGTGGCCTTGGCTTCGGCGGTGTAGACGACTTTGTCGAGCTTGTTCAGAGCCATTGCGAATCTCCAGTGCGTGGTGGGTTGCGGCGGTCGTTTCGAAACTTAGGCCGCGGTGGGAATCGGGGCGCCCGGCCCGGCCAGCAGCGCTGCGCGCAGCTGCCCGAGCATGGCGGTGAGTTCATCGATCTCGTCGATCGTGCAGCCGCTGCCGGCGGCCAGTGCAACCGGTATGCCCAGCGCCTCGCGGCGCATGGCCTGCCCGGTCGGCGTGAGGCTCACGACCACTCGACGCTCGTCGGCCAGATCGCGACGGCGCTCGATCAGGCCCAGCGATTCGAGCCGCTTGAGCAGCGGCGTCAGCGTGCCGGAATCGAGGAACAAGCGCGTGCCGAGCTGCGAGACCACCTGCCCGTCGGACTCCCACAGCGCCAGCATCACGAGGTACTGCGGATAGGTCAGGCCCAGCGACTCGAGCAGCGGGCGGTAGTGCCGCGTCATGGCCAGCGAGGTCGAATACAGCGCGAAACACAGCTGGCGATCCAGCGCCAGCGGGTTGTTCGCGGCGGCGGTGCGCACGCTTCGGAACGGGAGTCGGTTGCTTGCCATGGAGGCGGACTGTACGCCATCTCGCAATTGAATTGCGTGCAATTAAATTGCCAACAAAGCTGACAAGGTCTTGTCCAGGAGCGACAAAAGCCGCGCCGGTGATGCCTTGCGGCCACAAATCGGTCCGCAAAGGCGCGCGGATACGTGTTTTCCCAGAGGAAACGGCTTACTTTTTCAGCAGCAGCGCAGTACCATTCGCGTCGCAGGGTCGTTGTGAGAATGAGAGCTCATGCGGCTGTCGCCCGGGGCCCGGCACATCAGTCAATCAATTGATGGAGAAATTCAACATGGCAACTGCGAAGAAGGCCGCCGCCAAGAAGGCGCCGGCGAAGAAGGCGGCTCCGGCCAAGAAGGCCGCTCCCGCGAAGAAGGCGGCTCCGGCCAAGAAGGCCGCTCCGGCGAAGAAGGCGGCTCCCGCCAAGAAGGCTGCGGCCAAGGCTCCGGCCAAGAAGCGCACCCCGAACGCCGCCTTCATGAAGGCGATGACCCCGAGCGCCGCGCTGGCCGCGATCGTCGGCGACAAGCCGCTGCCGCGTACCGACGTGACCAAGAAGGTCTGGGAGTACATCAAGAAGAACAAGCTCCAAGACGCGGTGCAAAAGCGCGTGATCGTCGCCGACGCGAAGCTGAAGGAAATCTTCGGCAAGGCCAAGGCCGACATGTTCGAGATGACCAAGATCATCAACGGTCACCTGAAGTGATTCGGTGAGCGCGGCGGCCCTCGGTCGCCGACACACGAAGCCCGGCACTGCCGGGCTTTTTTATTGCGCCTCGCCCAGCCGCTGCGCCAGCGCGCTGATCACGCGGCGCACGTCGACCGGCTTGGTCCAGTAGTCGTCGAAGCCGGCCGCGCGCGCGGCGTCGATCTGCTCGCCCATCGCGTCGGCCGAGACCGCGATGCAAGGCAGGCCGCGGATCGCCGGATCCGAGCGGATGCGAGCGATCAGCGACAGCCCGTCGACATCGGGCAGGTTCATGTCGATCAGCAGCAGGTCCGGGCGCAGGTCGCGCGCCAGCGCCAGGCCCTGCGCGCCGCTGTCGGCGATGCTCAGCGTCCACTGCGGGCAGGCGCGAAAGATCTCCTGCATCAGAAGCTGGTTCAGCGCCTCGTCCTCGATGTAGAGCACGCGCCGCTCGCCGACGCACGGCGACGCCGCGCCCGGCTCGGCCTGCGGTTGCAGTGCCGGCGGCGCGACGGCCGGCGCCGTGCCGGCCGGCAAGTCGAGCGTGAAGGTCGAGCCCTGGCCCGGCGCGCTCTGGACCTCGATGCTCCCGCCCATCGCCTCGGCAAGCTCGCGGGCAATCACCAGGCCCAGGCCGCTGCCCTCGATGCGCCGGCGCTCGGCGCCCAGTCGCTCGAAGGCCTGGAACAGCCGCGACTGCGCGAGCGCGTCGATGCCGGCGCCGTTGTCGCGCACCGCGATGCGCACGCGGGCGTCCTTGCGCTCCAGGCTCACGCGCACCTCGCCGCCGAGGCGGTTGAACTTGATCGCGTTGGACAAGAGGTTCATCAGCACCTGCTCGATCGCACGCGCGTCGCCGAGCGCATGGCTGGCGCCCCCGCGTGCCGGCCCGTGCAAGGCGATGCCGCGGTCGACCGCCAGCGGCTGCACGGTCTCGATGCAGGTCGCGACGATCTCCTCGACCTCGACCGGCTCGATGCGCAGCCCGAAGTCCTCGCGCTCGATGCGGCTCAGGTCCAGCACGTCGTTGATCAGCTCGAGCAGGTGCGAGCCGGCGCGCCGCAGGCCCGCGAGCCGGCTGGCCTGCGAGGCCTGCAGCGGATGCTCGCGGTCCAGCGCCATCAGCTGCGCGAAGCCGAGGATGGCGTTGAGCGGCGTGCGCAGCTCATGGCTCACGCGCGAGAGGAAGGCGGTCTTGGCGCGGCTCGCGCGCTCGGCCTCGGCCTTGCCGCGCGCGAGCTGCTTGGACTCTTCCTGCGCGGTCACGTCGCGGCAGATGCCCAGCAGCGAGGCCGGGCGACCGTCGACGACGCGGCCGCTGCGCACCAGCACCTCGAGCCAGCGCCGCCGTCCGTCCGGGCAGCGGATCGGAAAGCGCAGGTCCATCGGCTCGCCGTGGTGCACCGCGCGCTCGAGCGCGGCCGAGACACCGGCGCGCCATTCTTCGTCGATCGAGGCCAGCCACTCGCCCATCGTGACGCGCGTCTGCGTGCTGGCGACGCCGTGGTTGGCGCAGGCGCGCGCGTCGAGGTGGATCTCGTCGGCGGCGATGTCGATCTCGGCGACGCCGATGCCGGCCGCGTCGGCCGCGAGGTCCCAGCGCTGCTCGGTGCGGCGCAGCACCTCGGCGGTGTTGCGCCGGCGCGTGATGTCGGTGCTGAAGGCGTGCCAGCGCGTGCCGCCGTCGGGCAGGCGCAGCGGCGTGGCGCGCGTCTCGATCCAGCGCCATTCGCCGTCGGGGTTGCGCTGACGGTAGGCGACCACCATCGGCGTCAGGTCCTGCCGATGCGCGTCGACCGAGCGCCGCAGCCCGGCCACGTCGTCGGGGTGCACCAGGCCGAACAGGCGGTCCGCGTGCGCCATCGCGACCGCCGGCGTCACGCCGAGCACGCGCTCGATGCCGTCGCTGATGAAGCGAAACCGCCCCTGCCCGCGCGCGTCTTCCTCGTAGACGTACATCACGCCCGGCACCTGGGCCGACAGCTGGCGCAGCATCGCGTCGCGCTCGCGCCGCGCGCTGAGGTTCAGCCGGGCATCGAGCAGCTCGGCGGCGGCGCGCGCCAGCGACTCGAGCTCGCGGCGCTGCGCCGCATCGAGCCGGCGCGGCACGCGGTCGACGACGCACAGCGCACCGATGCGCTGGCCGCCGACCGTCAGCGCATGACCGGCGTAGAAGCGCAGCTCGTCCTCGCCGGTGACGCCGGGCTTGGCGGCGAAGCGCGCGTCGTCGCGCGCGTCGGTCACTTCGAGCAGCTCGTCCTGCTTGATCGTCTCGGTGCAGAAGGCGGCATCGATGGGCGTGCTGTCGGACGACATGCCGACGCAGGCGAGCAGGTGCTGCTGCGTCTCGTCGATCGCGGTGACTGCGGCCATCGGCGTGCCGGCCAGCCGGGCGGCCGCCTGCACCAGGCCATGCAGGCTGGCCGCGAGCTTGCCCGGCAGTTCCGGGCGCAGGGCGCCGACGACCGTGGAGCGTTCAAGGGCGCCCGACTCGGGCGAAGCGGTGGTCATGGTCCCGTGACATCCGAGGAAGGCCAGACAGGAGCATTCTGTTCCGCCACCGCGGCGATGTCATTGGCAGTGCACCGGGGTCAAGGGGGCGACAGCCCGAAAAGACTCGCCGCGTTGCCCCAGGCGATGCGTTCGGCCGCCGGCGCCGGCAGGTCGCCCAGCCAGGCGCGCGCCTCGGCCATCAGCGCGTTGTAGCTGTCCCAGCGCGCATTGACCCAGGTGTCGGAGCCGACCAGGAAGCGCTGCGGCTGGGCCGACATCAGCGTGCGCCAGGCCGGCGCGAGACGACCGTTGCCGACCGTCAGGCCGGGCCGGTAGCTGAGCTCGCCGATCAGCGTCGGATGCGCGGCCATGAGCGCCTGCACGCGCTCGATCGGCACGCCGCCGATGCCGGTGTGCGCCCAGATCAGCCGCGCCTTGGGGCCATGCGCGAAAAGCTTCTCGATCGAGACGTCGTCGCAATGCGCCAGCACCGCGAGGCCGCGCTCCTCGGCCAGGCGCATCAGCGTGCGTGCGGTCGGGTTGTCCGCGAAGGCGCTGTCGTAGAGATGAAACTCGCCGAGGCCGCGGTACGGCCCGGCTTCGGTGCCGCGCGCGAGTTCGCGCTCGACCATCTCGACGATCGTCGGGTCCTTGTGCCAGCTCTCGTAGTCGGCGCGGTTGCGATACAGCCGGATGAAGGGCACAACTTGCACGCCGGCCTGCTTCATCGCCTCGCGTGCGGCTGCCAGCGAGCGCGTGCCGTCGTTGGGGCGGCTGTTGGCCAGCACGCCGCGCACGCCGCTTTGGCGAAAGCGCGCCAGCACGTCGGGCAGCGGATAAGGCGCTTGCGCGTCGTCGTTGTAGTGGAGATGGGCGTCGAACAGCGGCCCGGCGTACGGCGCCGGCGCGGCTTGAGCGAACAGCGACGAAGGCGCACCGGCCGCGGCGATCGCCGCGAGCAGCGCGCGCCGGCGGACCGTCGCGGCGCCGTTCATCAGCGCCTCGCGGCGAGCGCGCGCTCGAGGAAGTCGAGCCGGTCCTGGCCCCAGAAGATTTCGCCGTCGAGCACGTAGCTCGGCGCGCCGAACACGCCGGCGTCGATCGCCTGCTGCGTCTCCTGCTCGTAGAGCTCGTGCACCGTCTGCGAGTGCGAGGCCTCGAGCAGCGCGGCGGGCAGCTCGCGCTCGGCCAGCATCTGCGCGAGCACGGTCTCGTCGGCGATGTTGCGCTCCTGCTGCCAGACGCCGCGCAGCACGGTGTCGGTGAAGGCCATCGCGATGTCGCTGCCGTGCTTTTGCTCGACCGCGATGATCAGCTTGGCGGCGTCGTCGCTGGCGACCGGGAAGAACTTCGGGTTCAGGTTGATCGGCACGTGCAGCCAGTCGGCGAAGCGCTGCAGCTCGAGCAGCCGATAGGCCTGGCGCTGCGGCGCGCGCTTGGCCAGCGGCAGCCCGCCGGTGACCGGGAACACCTTGCCGCCGAGATCGACGGGGCGCACGTTGATGCGCGCGCCGTGCTTGCGCGCCACGTCCCAGAAGCGCAGGTGGCCGAGGTAGGTCCAGGGCGAGTGCGGGGCGAAGTAGTAGTCGATCACGGGCTGGGTCATCGCGGCCTCCTTGGCGCCGGCGCAGTCTAGCCAGCCGGGAAAGACCGTGCAGCCGGCCCTTCCCTCAGCCGCGCTGCAGCAAGGGCAGCAGGTAGCGCCCGGTGTGGCTGGCCGGATTCGCGGCGATCTGCTCCGGCGTCCCGCTGGCCACGACCTCGCCGCCGCCCGAGCCGCCCTCGGGCCCCATGTCGACCAGCCAGTCGGCGGTCTTGATGACGTCGAGGTTGTGCTCGATCACGACGATGGTGTTGCCCGCATCGCGCAGCTGGTGCAGCACCTTGAGCAGCAGCTCGATGTCGGCGAAGTGCAGGCCGGTGGTCGGCTCGTCGAGGATGTAGAGCGTGCGGCCGGTGTCGCGCTTGCTGAGCTCGAGCGCGAGCTTCACGCGCTGCGCTTCGCCGCCCGACAGCGTGGTCGCGCTCTGGCCCAGCGTGATGTAGCCCAGGCCCACGTCGAGCAAGGTCTGCAGCTTGCGCGCGATGCTCGGCACCGCGCTGAAGAACCCGAACGCGTCCTCGACCGTCGAGTCCAGCACCTCGGAGATCGTCTTGCCCTTGTAGAGGATCTCCAGCGTCTCGCGGTTGTAGCGCTTGCCGTGGCACACGTCGCAAGGCACGTAGACGTCGGGCAGGAAGTGCATCTCGACCTTGAGCACGCCGTCGCCCTGGCAGGCCTCGCAGCGCCCGCCCGCCACGTTGAACGAGAAGCGCCCGGGGCCGTAGCCGCGCTCGCGCGCGGTCGGCACCTCGGCGAACAGTTCGCGGATCGGCGTGAACAGGCCCGTGTAGGTTGCCGGGTTCGAGCGCGGTGTGCGCCCGATCGGGCTCTGGTCGACGTTGATCACCTTGTCGAAGGCGTCGATGCCTTCGATCTCGTCGTGCGCTGCCGCATCGAGATGGCTCTGGTAGAGCCGGCGCGCGACCGCGGCGTAGAGCGTGTCGTTGACCAGGGTGCTCTTGCCCGAGCCCGAGACGCCGGTCACGCAGGTGAACAGGCCGACTGGGATCTCGGCCGTCACGCCCTTCAGGTTGTTGCCGCGCGCGTTGACGATGCGAAGCAGGCGCGCATCGGTGCTCTCGGCGAGCGTGTGGCGCTGGCGCGGCACGGCGATCGCGAGCCGCTGGCCGAGGTAGGCGCCGGTCAGGCTGTCTTCGGCGGCGGCCACTTCGTCGGGCGTGCCCTGCGCGATCACGCGACCGCCGTGCACGCCGGCGCCGCGGCCCATGTCGATCACATGGTCGGCGGCGCGGATCATGTCCTCGTCGTGCTCGACCACCAGCACGCTGTTGCCCAGGTCGCGCAGATGCTTGAGCGTGCCGATCAGGCGGTCGTTGTCGCGCTGGTGCAAGCCGATGCTGGGCTCGTCGAGCACGTACATCACCCCGGTCAGGCCCGAGCCGATCTGGCTGGCCAGGCGGATGCGCTGCGCTTCGCCGCCGGACAAGGTGTCGGCGCTGCGGTCCAGGCTCAGGTAGTTCAGGCCCACGTCGTTGAGAAAGCTCAGGCGCGAGGCGATCTCGCGCACCACCTTGTCGGCGATCTCGGCCTTGGCGCCTTCGAGTTGCAGCGTGGCGAACATGTCGCGCGCCTCGCGCAGCGTCGCGTGCGAGACCTCGTAGATCGGCCGCGCGCTGCCGCTCTTGGCGTCGACCAGCTTGACGAAGCGCGCCTCGCGGCGCAGGCGCGTGCCGTGGCAATCGGGGCAGGCCTTGGCGCTCAGGTAGCGCGCGAGGTCCTCGCGCACCGCGACCGAATCGGTCTCCTTGTAGCGGCGCTCGTAGTTGGGCAGGATGCCTTCGAAGGGATGCGAGCGCTTGACCGTGCGCTTGCGCCCGCTCGGGCCCTCGGCGGTGTAGGAAAAAGAGATCTCGGTCTCGCCCGAACCGTCGAGCAGCACCTTGCGATGCTCGGGCGCGAGCTGCTCCCACGGCGCGTCGAGATCGAAGCCGTAATGCTTCGCGACGCTTTCGAGCATCGAGAAGGTGTAGGCATTGCGGCGGTCCCAGCCCTTGACCGCGCCGCTGGCCAGGCTCAGCGACGGAAACGCGACCACTCGATCGGCATCGAACACCGTCACTTCGCCGAGGCCGTCGCAGCTCGGGCAGGCGCCGACCGGCGAGTTGAACGAGAACAGCCGCGGCTCGAGCTCGGCGATCGAGTAGCTGCAGATCGGGCAGGCGAACTTGCTCGAGAACAGGTGCTCTTTCCCGTTGTCCAGTTCGAGCGCGATGGCCCGGCCATCGGCGATGCGCAGCGCCGCCTCGAAGCTCTCTGCCAGCCGCTGTTTCGCGTCGGCACGCACGCGCAGGCGATCGATCACGACGTCGATGTCGTGCTTCTCGGTCTTCTTGAGTTTCGGCAGCTCGGCCGTTTCGAACACCTGCCCCAGCTCGCCGCCCGAGCCGATGCGAAAGCGCACGTAGCCGCGCGCCTGCATGTCCTCGAACAGCTCGATGAACTCGCCCTTGCGGTCGCGCACCACCGGCGCCAGCACCATCAGCCGCGTGTCCTCGGGCAGCGCCAGCGCGGCATCGACCATCTGGCTCACGCTCGATGCGCTCAGCGCCAGGCCGTGGTCGGGGCAGAACGGCGTGCCGGCGCGCGCATAGAGCAGGCGCAGGTAGTCGTGGATCTCGGTGACGGTGCCGACGGTCGAGCGCGGGTTGTGGCTGGTGGCCTTTTGCTCGATGCTGATCGCGGGCGACAGGCCTTCGATCACGTCGACATCGGGCTTGTCCATCAGCTGCAGGAACTGGCGCGCGTAGGCCGACAGGCTTTCGACGTAGCGGCGCTGGCCCTCGGCATACAGCGTGTCGAACGCGAGGCTCGACTTGCCCGAGCCGCTCAAGCCGGTGATCACGACCAGCGCATGGCGCGGGATGTCGAGATCGACGTTCTTCAGGTTGTGCGTACGGGCGCCGCGCACCTTGATCAGCGAGGTCTCGAGCAAAGGTGAGGTGCGCAAGGTGCGGCGGTCCATGGTGGCGGCAAAAGGCAACCGGCCATCATAGCCACCGACGCGGTCGCGGCGCGAGCCTTCGATTGCGGCCCTAGCGTGTGGGATGGAACGCGCGCGCCATCGGCCTAGAGTCGCCGCCAGCCGGCGCCCCCCAAAGCCGGTACGTTGGGGGACTCGTATGGACGAAGCCTTGCGAGCCGACGAGGCCGCGCGCCTGGCCGCGCGCCGCGCGCAGGTGGGCGTCGCGGCCGATGCGCCGGTGGTGGGCCTGGCCTTGTCGGGCGGCGGCATCCGCAGCGCGACCTTCTGCCTGGGCCTGCTGCGCGGGCTCGCGCAGCGCGGCCAGCTGCCGCGCATCGACTACCTCTCGACCGTCTCCGGCGGCGGCTACTGCGGCGGCATGTTCGGCCGCCTCGTGAGCCTGGCCGGCCTGGCCGGAGCGCAGACGCTGCTGGCCGCCAACGACTCGCCGGTGCTCGGCTGGCTGCGCCGCAACGGCCGCTACCTCACGCCCAGCGGCTCGCGCGATGTCGGCATCGCGATCGTGAGCTACCTGCGCGCCTTCCTCGCGATCCACGGCGAGTTCATGTTCGTGTGCATCCCGTTCGCGCTGCTGGTGATGGCGCCGCATCTTTGGCAAAGCGCGCTCGGCCCCGAGTTCAGCCCCGCCGCCTGGCAGCCCTGGTTCACGCTGTGGTGGCCGATCGCAGTGGCGCTGTGGCTGGCGGTCGCGCCGGGCCTGATGGCCGGCTACTGGATCGCGCGCGACAGCGCCGACCCCGGCCAGCGACGCGTCGCGCTGCCGTGGCGCGACGCGGCCTTCGTCGTGCTGCTGTGCGCGCTGCTGGCGGGCGTGTGGCTGGGCGCGCGTCCGCCCTTGCCGGGGCGATCGGCGGCGCTGCGGCCGGCGGCGCTGGTGCTGATCACGGTGTCTTCGTGCGCCGTCGGTCTGGTCGGCGCGCATCTGAGGCTGGTGTTGACGAGCGAGACCGCGTCGCTGGCGGTCGCGCGGCTTCGCCATCGGCTCACGTTCGCGCTGCGCTCGGTCACGCTGGCGGCCGGCGCGATGCTGCTGTTCGGCGCGCTCGATCTCGCGAGCTGGCAGGTGCTGGTCGCGCTCGGCACCGGCGAGCGCTGGGTCTGGGGCGGCATCGGCATCGGCGGCGTCACGGTGCTCGTGTTGCGAACGCTGGCGCAGCCGCTGCTGCAGCTGTCGGAGCGCGCGCAGCCGAACTCGCTGCGCGCCTTTGGCCCGAAGCTGGTGAACCTGGCCGGGCTGGTCGGCGTCGCGGTGCTGGCTTGTGCGTGGCTGGTGCTGATGCAGTGGCTGGTGTTCGCGCCACGTCCCGTGGCTTGGCTCGCGCCGCTGGCGCCGATCACGCGCGCGGCCGTGATGCTGTCGGTGTGCGCGGCCTGGCTGGTGCTCACGGCCGGCAACGAGCAGATGGCCAATGCCTCGTCGCTGCACAGCTTCTATCGCGCGCGACTCACGCGCGCCTACCTCGCGGTCGGCAATGCGGCGCGCGGCATCGTGCCGCGCGTGCGCCAGATCCGCGCGGCCGACGACATCGAGGTCGAAGCCGAGGCGCGGCAAGACGTCACCGAGGTCGTGCCGGGCGACGACACCGGCTTGCTGAGCTACCGGCCCGAGACCGCCGGCGGCCCGATCCACCTGATCAACGCCTGCCTCAACCAGACCCACGACGACGCCTCGGGCCTGTTCAACGCCGACCGCAAGGGCACGCTTGTCACGGCGACCTGGCGCGGCTTCGAGATCGGCCCCGAGCGCTGGATCCCGATCGACGACACCGGCGGTGCCGACACCGGCACGCTGGGCCGCTGGATCGCGGTCTCGGGCGCCGCGGCGGCGCCGGGCGCGGGCTCCTACACCTCGCGCGGCTGGGCCGCGCTGCTGTACTTCCTCGGCGTGCGGCTGGGCTACTGGATGCGTGCGCCGCAGCCCGCGCCGGAAGGCTTTCGCGGCTGGCTGTGGACGCGCGTCGTCAAGCCGGTGATGCTGTGGTCGGAGGGCACGGCGGCGTTCTTCGGGCCGTCGCGGCCGTGGTGGTATCTCTCGGACGGCGGGCATTTCGAGAACACCGGCGTCTATCCGCTGCTCAAGCGGCGCTGCGAGTTCATCGTCGCGGCCGACTGCGGCGCCGATGGCGAGTACGACTTCGGCGACATCGAGAACCTGGTGCGCAAGGCGCGCATCGACCTCGGCGCCGAGATCGAGTTCTACACGCGCGACGAGGCCGCGCGGCTGTTCACGCTGTCGAGCAGCGACCTCACCGTGCTGTCGCCCGAGCAGATGGCCGACAACCACTCGGCGCGCGGCGTGCTGCTCGCGCGCGTGCGCTATCCGGCCGCGCCGGGGCGCCCGGCGAGCGAAGCGACGCTGCTGGTGATCAAGCCCAACCTGCACGACGCGCTCGACGTCGACCTGCTCGCCTATGCGCAGCGGCGCGCGAGCTTTCCGCACGAGAGCACCGGCGACCAGAGCTTCGACGAGGCGCAGTGGGAGAGCTACCAACGCCTCGGCGAGGACTTCGGCCGCCACCTGAACGAGGCATGGCTGTGCCAGCTGCCGGGCTGGCTGCGCGTCGCCCACCATCCATTGACGGTCGCCGCGCGGCTGCATGGCGCGGTGGCGCCGGCCAACGCCTCGAAGCTGCCGCTGTGGCGCCGCTCGGCGCGCGCCACCGCGATCGGCGCGACGCTGGGCATCGGCGCGTCGGGCACCTTGCTGCTGTCGGTGTGGCAGCTGCAGGAGACGGTGCAGCAAAACCGCATCAACGAGCGCGCCGAGCTGCGCGACCTGTTCGTGAGCGCATCGAGCAAGCTCGAGGACTTCAAGGGCAGCTGCCCGGTGCTGGCCGAGCACACGGCGGTGCAGGTGCGCATGCTGAGCGATCTGCGCGAGCACCCCGGCTTCCTGCCGCTCGAGCGCGCCGGCATCGCGCGGCTGGTCGAGCGCATTCGCGAGGAATGCCAGCGGCCGATGCCGCCCGATGGCACGCCCGAATGCCGCGCCGCGCGCGAGCGCATCGACAATGGCCTGTGCGGCGAGCTGCTGCGGCCGGTGCCGATCGACACCGCGCTGAACTACTGGGCGCCGACCACCAGCGGCCTGCGGCTCGCGCAATTGCCGGGCCATCTGTTCGTGCAGCTGTCGACGCCGGCGCCGACACGCAGCGCGGCCGTGCCGCCACCGCCGCCCGCTTCCGGCGCCGTGCCCGCGCCCGACCTCGCGCAGCGCACCGAGCTGATGCAAGCCGAGATCGTGCGCGCCTGCGCGGGGCCGACGCCGCTGGCGGTCTACATCCAGGTCTACGACGAGGCCAGCCGGCGCCCCGCGCGTGGCCTGCGCCAGGCGCTGCAGCGCCTCGACGGATTGAACGTGCCGCCGGTCGAGAACGTCGGGCGCAGCGCCGAGCTGCGCGGCGTGCGCAAGCCGGTGCCGTGGCCGGTGCCCACGCTGGTGGTCCACCAGGACGACGCGGCCTCGGCGGCCTGCGCGCGTGCGCTGCAATCGATGGTGCAGGCGCGGCTCGAGAGCGTCGACGCGGCGCTGCGCACCGAGCGCAACGACGCGGCGCCGGCCGAGGTGTGGATACGTCCTCTGCCCGAGGTGCTGCAGCGCACCGGCGATGCGCGCGTGATCGAGCTGTGGCTGCCGCCGAGTTCGTCGGGCCTGGGCGAGCTGGTCGCGATCAACGCGACGCCTTGAGGAAGGCGCTCAGCGCGGCGGCGTCGGCGGCGGGCAGATCGGCCTGCTCGGTGCGCGCGCCGCGCGTGAGCAATGCGCGCTGCGCGTCGAGCGCGACCGTGCCGGCGGGCTGACCGTCGAGCCAGATGCGCAGCATCGGTGCGGCGCTCGGCGACTCGGCGGGCACCGCGCGCCAGGCACCGCGCGCCGCATGGTCGAGCTCCTGCAGCCACGACGAGAGCGTGTCGTTCGCAGGCTGCGGCGCGCCATCGCCGATCGACCATTGCCAGCGCGCAGGCTCGCGCGCGATCGCATCGCGCCACGCGGCGAGCAGCGACGAGTACGGCGCCATCGCCGCAGGCGCGGCCGCGACGGCCGCAGGACGGGCGGCCTGGCGCGCGGCTTGATCGGCCGCGCGCTTGTCGGGGAGCTTGTCGGCGAGCTTCTCGGCCTCGGCTCGCTGGCGGGCTGTCAGTTCGGCTTCGCGCGCCGCCGCGGCCTGTTCGGCGATTGCGGCACCCGCGGCGGTGGCCGCAGCGTCTTGCGCGGGCTGTGCCGGGGCCGGCTTCGCGGCGGGCGGCGCTGCACGTCGCTCGGCCTTGGCCGTCGGCGTGGATGAAGGAACGGGTGCGGGCTCGGGCGCGGCCTGCGATGCCGCGGGCGGCGGCGCGTCGCTGCGCGGTGTCGCCACGGCCGCGGCCGGTCGTTCGATCTTGGGCGCCGCGGCCTCTTCGAGCTCGGGCCGCTCGACCCACATCAGACCGATCACCGTCGCCACCATCAGGCTCGCGAAGGTGGCCGCGACCGGCGGGCGCGCGAGCGCATCCCAGGCCGCACGCAGCGCCGCCAGCAGCGACGAGCGCGCAGGCGCCACCGCTTCGCGCGCCGCGCGCAGGATCGCCTGGTCGACGTGCGCCGGCGGCTCGATGCGCGCATCCGGCGCATGCCGCAGCGCGCTGCGCAGCCAGGCGTCGGGGGTGTCGTCGTCCGGGTTCGTCATCGCTGTGGTGCCAGGTAGGCGCCCATGCAAGTGCGCAGCTTGCTCATCGCATAACGCAGCCGCGTCTTCGCGGTCTCGAAGCCGACCTCGAGCGCGCGCGCCACCTCGGCCAGCGGCAGCTCGTCGTCGTGGTGAAGCAGGAAGGCGCTGCGCTGCGGCAGCGGCAATTGATCGAGGCACTGCAGCAGCCGCTCGCCGGCGCGGCGCCAGAACGCGAGCTCGTCGCCCTGCAGCGCGGCGCCGGCCGGCGCGGGCCACAGCTGCCAGGCCTGCGCATCGGGCGACCAGGGCTCGCCGTCGTCGCCTTCGAAGGCATCGAGCGCGACCTCGCGCCCGCCTCTGCGCAGCAGGTCGATCGCGCGGTTCTGCGCCAGCGTGTAGAGCCAGGTGCGAAAGCTCGCGCCTTGCGGCTGCCAGCGCGTGCGCGACTGCACGACGCGCAGCCAGGTGTCCTGGAACACCTCGTCGACCGCACCGGCTCGCGCACTGCCGAGCAGGCGCCGCACGAAGCGATACAGCCCCTGGCGATGGCGCGCGTAGAGGCGCTCGAACGCGGCGGCATCGCCGCGGGCGTAGGCGGCCATCAGCGTGTCGTCGTCGGGTTCGGGAGCGGGCATGGCGGGGGCAGTCTGCCTGATCGGGGTCGGGTCGAGCGTGATACGGCCAGCGGGCGCGAACGGGGTGAATCTTTTTCTCTTCACCCCGTTTCGGCGCGTCGTGCGTATCAGCCAGGGTCCGAACCTTCGATTGGAGATCCGATGACCGCCCTGCGCATCACCGCCGTATTGAGCCTGCTCGTCGCCTGCGTCGCCGCGCCGGCCGCGGAGCCCGACTGGCCGCCGGCCTGGCAGCCCGAGACAACGCAAGCGCCCGACCTCGGCATGCCCGCCTTCGAGCGACCGAGCGCGCAGCACTGCCGCCGCCTGCCGACGACGCGCGAAGTGCCTGGCGGCGGCGGCAATGGCGAGCCCTACTCGTGGCGCGACAAGCGATCCGCCGCCGATGCGGCCGGTGTCGCCGAGGCGTCCGCCGCGCGTGACGCGGCGAAGGCGATGCGCGCCGAAGCGCCGCCGGCGGCAGTCGCGCCGGCGCCGGTCGCGCAGGCCGAGATGATTCGACGACCCGATCGCCCGCGCGAGACCGTGACCGCCGGCATGGTCGACGACAACGCCGACTTCGGCGAGTACCTCGCCTATCGCCGCCGCAACGCCGGCCTCGCGGTGCGCGATCGCGACGTCTCCGAACGCTACCTGCTCGAAGTCACCGATGCCGCCGGCCGGCCGGTGCACGACGCCGAGGTCGCGCTGCAGCGCGCCGGCGATGCGACGCCCATCGCCTGGGCGCGCACCGACACGGCCGGGCGCGTCTGGCTGCATCCGCGCGCCTTCGCGGGATCGAGTGACCGCCAGCTCGGCATCGCGGTGCGCAAGGGCGGGCTGCAATCGCGCGCCGTGCTCGTGCGCGGCGACCGCGCCGCGCTGCAAGTGAAGCTCGCCGCCACGCCGCTGGCGCAACGCCCGCGCCTGGACCTCGTGTTCCTGATCGACGCGACCGGCTCGATGGGCGACGAGATCGCCAAGCTCAAGACCTCGATGCGCGCGATGGCGCAGCAGATCGCGCAGCTGCCGGGCCAGCCCGACATCTGCTGGGGCCTGGTGGCCTATCGCGATCGCGGCGATGCCTATCTCACGCGCACGCACGACTTCACCGACGACCTGCCCGCCTTCCAGCAAGTGCTCGCGCGCGTGCAGGCCGATGGCGGCGGCGACATGCCCGAGGCATTGAACGAAGCGCTGCACGAGGTCGTGCACGGCCTGAGCTGGCGCGCAGACGCGGCGCGCATGGTCGTGCTGGTGGCCGATGCGCCGCCGCATCTCGACTACGGCGGCCCGCAATACGACCGCGACATGCAGGCCGCGCTCGCCAAGGGCATCAAGCTGTTCGCGGTCGGCGCGAGCGGGCTCGATCCGGTCGGCGAATACGTGTTCCGCCAGCTCGCGCAATACACCGCCGGGCGCTTCGTGTTCCTGACCTATCGCGACGCGAGCGATCCCGCCAGCGGCCCCGGCACACAGACGCCGCACGACGTGCGCAACTACTCGGTGCGCACGCTCGACCAGCTGGTCGTCAAGCTCGTCGGTGACGAGATGGCGCGGCTGGCGCGTTCCTGAAGCGCTCTTGAGGATTAGTCGGCGGCTTCGAGCACGCGCAGGATCTCGCGGCCATAAGCCTCGAGCTTCTTCGCGCCGACGCCGCTGATCTCGCCCAGTGTCTCCAGCGAATCGGGCGCGAGGCGCGCCATCTCGGCCAGCGTCGCGTTGTTGAACACCACGTAAGGCGGCAGGTTGTGCTCGCGCGCGACCTCGGTGCGCCAGGCCTTGAGCGCGGCGTAGCGGGCTTGCGCGGCGACATCGAGATCCGCCGGCGCCTCGCGGCCGGCCTTGGCGCGGCTCGTCTTGGCACGCCGCGGCGCCTCGTGCTGCTCGCGCAGGCGCACCTCGACCGTGCCCTTGAGCACCGTGCGCGCGCTGTCGGTCAGCGCCAGCGTGTTGTATTCGCCCTCGGCGACCACGTGGCCCAGCGCGACCAGCTGGCGCAGCACCGCGCGCCATTGCGTCTCGGCGAGATCGGCGCCGATGCCGAAGGTCGACAGCTCGTCGTGGCCGTATTGCACGACCTTGTCGGTCTTCTTGCCGCGCAGCACGTCGATCAGGTGGCCGGCGCCGAAGGCACGCGGCCCGCGGCCGTGCTGCGCGAAGCGGTAGATGCAAGACAGCAGCTTGCGCGCAGCCTCGGTGCCGTCCCAGGTGGCGGGCGGGTCGAGGCAGTTGTCGCAGACGTTTTGATATGAGCCGCAAGGCGAGCTGTCTTCGCCGAAGTAGCCGAGCAGGCGCACGCGACGGCAATCGGTGGCTTCGGCCAGCGCGAGCAGCGCGTCGAGCTTGCCGCGCTGCACGCGCTTGAATTCGTCGCCGGCCGGCGATTCGTCGATCTGGCGGCGGTTGTTGACGACATCGGCCAGGCCATAGGTCATCCACGCCTCGGCCGGCTCGCCGTCGCGCCCCGCGCGGCCGGTCTCCTGGTAATAGCCCTCGATGTTCTTGGGCAGATCCAGATGCGCGACGAAGCGCACGTCGGGCTTGTCGATGCCCATGCCGAAGGCCACGGTCGCGACCATCACGATGCCGTCTTCGCGCAGGAAGCGGTCTTGGTGCTTCTGGCGCACCGCCGCTTCGAGGCCGGCGTGATACGGCAGCGCGCTCACGCCTTCCTGCGCCAGCCAGGCGGCGGTCTCCTCGACCTTCTTGCGCGTCGCGCAGTAGACGACGCCGGCCTCGCCCTCGTGCTCGTCGCGCACGAAGCGCAGCAGCTGGCGGCGCGGCTCGTCCTTCTCGACGATGCGGTAGCGGATGTTGGGGCGATCGAAGCTCGCGACGAAGACGCGCGCATCGCCGAGCGCCAGGCGCTCGAGGATGTCGGCGCGCGTGTGGGCGTCCGCGGTCGCGGTCAGCGCGAGGCGCGGGACGTTGGGGAAGCGCTCGTGCAGCAGCGACAGCGCGAGATAGTCCTCGCGGAAATCGTGGCCCCACTGGCTCACGCAATGCGCCTCGTCGATCGCGAACAGGCTCAGGAGCCCGCGCTCGTTGAGCGATTCGAGCTGCGCCAGCATGCGCTCGGAGGTGAGCCGCTCGGGCGCGACGTAGAGCATCACCAGCCGCCCGGAATTCAGCTCGCGCTCGATGCGCTGCACGTCGGCGAAGTCGAGCGTGGAATTCAGGAAGGCCGCGTGCACGCCCAGCTCTTCGAGCGCGCCGACCTGGTCGTGCATCAGCGCGATCAGCGGGCTCACGACCACGGTGACGCCGCGCCCGGCGCGATGGCGCGCGATCGCGGGCACCTGGTAGCACAGGCTCTTGCCGCCGCCGGTGGGCATCAGCACCAGGGCGTCGCCGCCGGTGTTGACGTGGTCGACGATCTCTTCCTGCGCGCCGCGGAAGGCGGCGTAACCGAAGACGGTCTGCAGGACGTGGTGCGGATCGGTGGGGGCGAGGGAGGAGGCGGGCAAAGGCGGGGTCACGGGCGGGATCGTACCGGGCAAGATCGGGGCTGCGCCCGTCAGGGGACCAGGAGGCAAGAATGAGCACGTCGAGAGTCGAGCAGCTGCGTGAGCTGCTGATCCGTAACTTCAACGAAGTACCGCTCGAGCACCAGCAGCGCGAGCCGCACTACGAGAGCCGCTGCGGCAGCGTCACCAAGGGCACGGCCGCGCGCAAGCTCGGCGCCGGGGTCGACACCCTGCCGCCCGGCAAGCGAAGCTGCCCCTACCACCTGCACCATGCGCAGGAGGAAATGTTCATCGTGCTCGAGGGCTCGGGCACGCTGCGGGTGGCGGGCGAGCTGGTGCCGATCCGCGCCGGCGACGTGATCACGATCCCGCCTGGGCAGGCGTATCCGCACCACATCCTGAACACCTCGGATGCGCCGCTGAAGTACCTGTCGATCAGCACCAAGGAGGAGCCGGAGATCTGCGAATACCCGGATTCCGGCAAGGCGCTGGCGTGGTCGGGTGAGCTCGATCTGCTCAACAGGACGAACGTGAACCTGGATTACTGGGACGGCGAGGCCTGAGGGGGCCGGCCGAGCCCCCGGCGGCATAATCCACGGCCTTTCCCGGTTTCCCTTCCAGACAGCCCCTTCACAGGAGCGCGCTCCCCATGGCCTCGGTCAACAAAGTCATCCTCATCGGCAACCTCGGTCGTGATCCCGAGACGCGCACCTTCCCCGACGGCGGCACGATCTGCAACGTCACCATCGCGACGACGCGCCGCTGGAAGGCCCGCGATTCCAACGAATTCCAGGAAGAGACCGAGTGGCACCGCGTGGTCTTCCGTGACCGCCTGGCCGAGATCGCCGGCGAGTACCTGAAGAAGGGCCGCCCGGTCTATGTCGAAGGCCGCCTGAAGACCCGCAAGTACCAGGACAAGGACGGCAAGGACACCTACACGACCGAGGTCGTGGCCGAGCAGATGCAGCTGCTGGGCAGCCGCGAAGGCGCGGGTGGCGGCGACGAGGGCGGCTACTCGCCGCGCGAGAGCAGCGGTGGCGGCAACCGCCCGGCGGCGCGCGCCCCGGCGCCGCGCCAGGCCCCGGCTTCCAAGCCGGCGAGCAGCTTCGACGACATGGACGACGACATTCCGTTCTGATCGCGCGCTACGGATCAACGAGGGGAGGACCTGCAAGGGTCCTCCCCTTTTCTTTTGTCCGATCCGAAACATGGCCGGCTCTTTTTTCCAATCTTGACCGCGATCAACGTCGCGCCGCGCCCCGCCACCGCAAAGTCTTCCCAAAGGAGACCAGCGTGGCCCAAGCCCCCATCGACTACGAGCAACTCGTGCGCGCCATGGGCGACGCCGTCGTCGTCAGCGATGCGCAGGGCACGATCGTGGTCTGGAACCCTGCCGCGACGCGCATCTTCGGCTTCAGCGAAGCCGAGGCCCTCGGCCAGCCGCTCGACCTGATCGTTCCCGAGCGCCTGCGCGGCCGACACAACGAGGGCTACGCGAAGACGGTCGAGACCGGGCTCACGCGCTATGGCACCTCGATGCTGCGCGTGCCCGCACTCCACAAGGACGGCCGCCAGCTGTCCATCGCCTTCACCGTCGCGCTGCTGACCGGCCCCAAGGGCGAGGTCCAGGGCGTGGCCGCCGTCATTCGCGACGACACCGAGCGCTTCAACGAAGACCGCGCGCTGCGCCGCCGCCTGGCCGAACTCGAGGACGCCCAGCGCTCGAGTCGTCTGATCAGTTCTTGAACCATCCGAGAGATTTCGCAATGGACCACAGCGCGGAGAACAACGCAGAGAGCAAAGAAGGCAGCAAGGCACTCAGCGGCGTACGCATCCTGGACTTCACCCACGTGCAGTCCGGCCCCACCTGCACCCAGCTGCTCGCGTGGCTCGGTGCCGACGTGATCAAGGTCGAGCGCCCCGGCGAAGGCGATGCGACGCGCGGCCAGCTGCGCGACATCCCCGATGCCGACAGCCTCTACTTCACGATGCTCAACCACAACAAGCGCTCGCTCACGCTCGACGCGAAGAAGCCGCGCGGCAAGCAGGTGCTGGAGTCGCTGATCAAGCACTGCGACGTGCTGGTCGAGAACTTCGCGCCCGGCGCGATGGAGCGCATGGGCCTGAGCTGGGAACACATCCACAAGCTCAATCCGCGCATGATCGTCGGCTCGGTCAAGGGCTTCGGGCCCGGGCGCTACGAGGACTGCAAGGTCTACGAGAACGTCGCGCAATGCGCCGGCGGCGCGGCCTCGACGACCGGCTTCGACGACGGCCCGCCGGTGGTCAGCGGCGCGCAGATCGGCGACAGCGGCACCGGGCTGCACCTGGCGCTGGGCATCGTCGCCGCGCTCTACCACCGCACCCACAGCGGCCGCGGCCAGAAGGTGCTCGCGCCGATGCAGGACGCGGTGCTGAACCTGTGCCGCGTCAAGCTGCGCGACCAGCAGCGCCTCGACCACAGCCATGTGCTGCAGGAGTACCCGCAGTACCCCGACGGCAAGTTCGGCAGTGCCGTGCCGCGCGCCGGCAATGCCTCGGGCGGCGGACAGCCGGGCTGGATCCTGCGCTGCAAGGGCTGGGAGACGGACCCCAACGCCTACATCTACTTCATCACCCAGGCCGCGGTGTGGCCGGCGGTGTGCAAGGTGATCGGCGAGGAGAGCTGGCTCACTGACGAGGCCTACGCCACGCCGCGCGCGCGGCTGCTGCACTTGAAGCCCATCTTCGCGCGCATCGAACAGTGGACGATGACCAAGACCAAGTTCGAGGCGATGGAGATCCTCAACGAGTACGACATCCCCTGCGGCCCGATCCTGTCGATGAAGGAGATCGCCGACGACCCGTGGCTGCGCAAGAGCGGCACCGTGGTCGAGGTCGATCACCCGACGCGAGGCAAGCACCTCACGGTGGGCAACCCGATCAAGCTGTCCGACAGCCCCACGGAAGTGACGCGCGCACCCCTGCTGGGCGAGCACACCGACGAGGTGCTGGGCGAACTCGGCTACAGCGCGAGCGACATCGAGTTGCTGCGCGCCGAGGCCGCGATCTGAGATGCATCACCTCGCGTAGATGGTCCGCATAAAAAGGTTTGACTGTCTCTGACAGGTCATCTTCTTCAACATTGACCCACACCGCGATTCACTCAAGGAGACGGTCATGAAGAACGATCTGCCGCCTGAACTCAGCGTCGAAGAAGCCGATCGCCACGCCTACAACGCGGCGTTCTACGAACTGGGCCTTCACTGGCACTGGGACAGCCAGACCTATTCCGCGCTGCTGCGCGAATGCCCGCAACCGGAGGCGCGCATTCGCCGCTACATGGAAGCGCACCAGCCGCATCTGCTGAGCGCCTACGACGCCGACTTCCTCGCTGCCGCCATCCATGAGCGCAAGCAGCACGTGAAGCCCTGCGGCGGTCGCTGGTTCGATTGGTCCCAGGCAGGCTCGGCCTGGGAACTGGGCGTGTGAGGAGCGAGACGATGCCGAAGCAAGCTCTCAATGGAGGCCACATCGGCATCATCACGCGCTCGTCGGCCCTGGTGCCGCAACTCGCGCAGCAGCTGCGGCGCTACGGGCTCGGGCCCTCGTCGGTCGTCGCGCTCGACGAGGGCGAAGGCGCGGGGCTCACGATGCTCGAGCTGCTCAAGCGCTTCGACGCCGATCCGGTCACCGACGCCGTGGTGCTGGTCGGCGCGATCGATGCCTGCGACGAAGCCGACTGCGTGGCCTGGATCACGGCGCAACGCGCCAAGCCGGTCGTCGGCTTCATCGACGACGCCGACCCGGCCTGCGAGCAGCGCGATCGCCTGCACCAGGCCGGCGCCCACATGACACGCAACCCGGCCATGCTCGGCGAGCTCACCGCTTCGGTGGTGGACACGCGCTGGCTGCCTTTCGATTGAACGCAATGCACACGCGCTGGCTTCGTTTTCGCCTCGACGGCGCCGAGTCCTTCGGCACGCTGGAAGACGATCGCGTGCTCGAGCATCGCGGCGATTTCTTCGGCGACAACGAGGCCACCGGCCGCAACGTCGCGCTCGACAGCGTGCAACTGCTCTCGCCCGTGCGGCCGAGCAAGGTCATCGCGCTGTGGAACAACTTCGGGCAGCTGCGCGAGAAGCTGCAGCTCGGCACGCCCGAAGAGCCGCTCTACCTGCTGAAGTCGCCCAACTCGTTCAGTGCGCACGGCGCGCCCATCCCGGTGCCGCGCGGCGGCGGCAAGGTCGTGTTCGAAGGCGAACTCGGCATCGTGATCGGCAAGCGCTGCACGGCAGCCACCGAATCGGAAGCGATGGCGCATGTGTTCGGCTACACCTGCGCGAACGACGTGACGGTCGCCGACATCCTCAACCGCGACGCCTCGTTCACGCAGTGGACGCGCGCCAAGGGCCAGGACGGCTTCTGCCCGCTCGGCCCCGTCGTCGCGACCGGGCTCGCCCCCGTGGGCTTGAGCGTCAAGACACTGCTCGACGGCCAGGTCCGTCAGCACTACCCCATCAGCGACATGTCGTTCAGCGTGGCCCAGTTGGTGAGCCGCATCTCCCTCGACATGACCTTGCTCCCCGGCGACGTGATCCTGTGCGGCACGTCGGTCGGGGTCGGCTCGATGAAGCCGGGCAGCCTGGTCGAGGTGGAGATCGATGGCATCGGCCGGTTGTCCAACCGCTACGGCTAGCGCCAACGGTTCTTCAACTCGCAGGGTTCCATCATGAAGATCGCCATCATCGGCGCCGGGGCCATTGGCGGCCTGGTCGGTGCCAAGCTCGCCATGGCCGGCCAGGACGTCACGTTCATCGTGCGTGGCCGCAATCTCGCGGCCATCCGTGAGCGCGGCATCCGCCTCGTCACCGCCGACGGCCACGAGCAGACCGCGCTGCACGTGAAGGCCACCGACGACTACGCCGCCGCGGGCCCGCAGGACATCGTGATCCCGGCGATGAAGGCGCACCAGCTCGAGGGCATCGTCGACGACCTGCCCAAGCTGTTCGGCCCCGAGACCGTGGTCGTCCCGATGCAAAACGGCATCCCCTACTGGTACTTCCAGCGCCATGGCGGCGAGCACGAGGGCACGCGGGTGGCGAGCGTGGATCCGAACGGGCGCATCGCCGCGGCCATCGATCCCGCGCGCGTCATCGGTTGCGTGGTCTATCCGGCCTCCGAGCTCGTCGCGCCGGGGGTCGTGCATCACATCGAGGGCGATCGCTTCCCGATCGGCGAGCTCGACGGCAGCAGCAGCGAGCGCGTGCAGCGCATCTCGGAGTGCTTCACGAACGCCGGCTTCAAGGCACCGGTGCTCGACAACATCCGCGCCGAGATGTGGCTCAAGCTCTGGGGCAATCTCACCTTCAATCCGATCAGCGGCCTGACGCACGCGACCCTGGTCGACATCTGCCAGTTCCCGCTCACGCGCGCGCTCGCGGCGTCGATGATGGGCGAGGCGCAGACGGTGGCCGGCAAGCTCGGCATCACGTTTCGCGTGCCGCTCGACAAGCGCATCGCCGGCGCCGAGAAGGTCGGCAAGCACAAGACTTCGATGCTGCAGGACGTCGAGGCCGGCCGCGAGCTCGAGATCGACGCGCTGCTCGGCTCGGTGGTCGAGCTCGCGCGCCTGACCGACACGCCGACGCCGCACATCGACAGCGTCTTCGCGCTGGTCAAGCTGCTCGCGCGCACGATGCAGGAACAGGGCGGCCACTTGTGCCTGAACGAGCCCGACGCGCCGATCGCGGCGCGCGCGGCATGAAGCACGCGACGCTGCGGCAGCTGAAGGTCTTCGAAGCGGTCGCGCGGCACCTGAGCTTCTCGCGCGCGGCCGAGGAGCTGCACCTCACGCAGCCGGCGGTCTCCACGCAGGTCGGCAAGCTCGCCGACCATGCGGGTCATGCGCTGTTCGAGCAGTTCGGCAAGAAGATCTACCTGACGCCCGCCGGCGCCGAGCTGCTGCAGATCAGCCGGCGGATCATCGAGCAGTTCGAGCATGCCGAAGCCGCGATGGCGCAGTACGACGACGTCTGCGGCGGGCGGCTCAACGTCGGGGTGATCAGCGCGGGCGACTACTTCTTTCCGCGCCTGCTGATCGAGTTCATCGGCCGCCACAGCGGCGTGACGCTGGACTTCACGGTGCACAACCGCGAGGAGCTGCTCGCGCACATCGCCGACAACTCGATCGACCTCGCGGTGATGGTGCGCCCGCCGACCGACCTCGACACCATCAACCAGGCCTTCGCGCCGCACCCCTACGTGATCGTCGCGCCGCCGTCGCACCCGATGGTGCAGCGGCGCGCCATCCCGCTCGCGGAGGCGATGCACCAGCCCTTCGTCGTGCGCGAGCCCGGCTCGGACACCTGGCGCTCGATGTGCGACGGCTTCGGCGGCGACGTGTCGGGCCTCAACGTCGCGATGGAGATCCGCAGCACCGAGACCATCAAGCAGGCGGTGATGGCGGGCTTCGGCCTGAGCTTCCTGTCGGCGCACACGGTGAGCCGCGAGCTGCACTCGGGCGAGCTGCGTGCGCTCGACGTCGAGGGCTTTCCGCTGCTGCTCAACTGGTACTTGGTGCACCGGCGCACCAAGCGCCTGCCGCCGGTGGCGCAGGCGTTCAAGGACTTCCTGGTCAACGAGGGCGCGGCGCTGATAGCGCGCGCGCTGCCCTGGCAAGCCCAGGGCGGCGAGCACCGCGCGCCGGCGAAGGCCCAGGCGTCCTAGCCGATCTCGAAATTCGCCAGCTTCTCGAGCGCACGCACCATCGCCGAGTGGTCCCAGGCCTTGCCGCCATGGGCCGCGCACGAGTTGAAGAGTTCCTGCGCCGTCGCGGTGTTGGGCAGCGAGACGCCCAAAGCGCGCGCGCTGCTCAGCGCGAGGTTCAGGTCCTTCTGGTGCAGCTCGATGCGAAAGCCGGGATCGAAGGTGCGCTTGATCATGCGTTCGCCATGCACCTCGAGGATCTTGCTCGACGCGAAGCCGCCCATCAGCGCGGCGCGCACCTTGGCCGGGTCCGCGCCCGCGCGCGCCGCGAACAGCAGCGCCTCGGCGACCGCCTCGATGTTCAGCGCGACGATGATCTGGTTGGCCACCTTCGCGGTCTGGCCGTCGCCGTTGCCGCCCACGCGCGTGATGTTCTTGCCCATCAGCTCGAACAGCGGCTTGACGCGCTCGAACACCGCCGCGTCGCCGCCGACCATGATCGACAGCGTCGCGTTCTTCGCGCCGACCTCGCCGCCGGAGACCGGGGCATCGAGGTAGTCGCAGCCCAGCGCGTTGATCTTCTTGGCGAATTCCTTGGTGGCGATCGGCGAGATCGAACTCATGTCGACCACCACCTTGCCCTTCGTCAAACCTGAAGCGACGCCGGTCTCGTCGAACAGCACCTTCTCGACATCCGGCGTGTCGGGGACCATCACGAACACGATGTCCGAGCGCTCGGCCACGCCGCGCGCGGTGACGCATTGCGTCGCGCTCGACTCGGCGATCGATGCCGGCATCTTGCCGATCGTGTTGACGAACAGCTGGTGGCCGGCGGCGATCAGATGGCCCGCCATCGGCGTGCCCATCGTGCCGAGGCCGACGAAGCCGATCCTCAGAGGTTGGTTGGTCATGCGTGATTCCGTTCAGAGAGCCAGTTGCTGGCGCCAGCCGAGACCGGCCTCGGTGCTGGTCGCCGGCTTGTATTCGCAGCCGACCCAGCCCGTGTAGCCGATCTCGTCGAGCTGCCTGAAGAGGAAGGGATAGTTGATCTCGCCGGTGCCCGGTTCGTTGCGGCCCGGGTTGTCGGCCAGCTGCACATGGCCGATGCGTGCGATGTGCTTGCGCAGCGTCGCGGCGAGCTCGCCCTCGGTTCGCTGCGCGTGATAGATGTCGTACTGCACGAAGGCGTTGTCGGCGCCGACCTGGTCGAGCAGCGCGAGCGCCTGGTCGGTGCGCTGCAGATAGAAGCCGGGAATGTCGAAGCGATTGATCGGCTCGATCAGCAAGCGCAGCCCGGCCTCGCGCAGCCGCGTGGCCGCGTGGCGCAGATTGGCCACCAGGGTCTCGTGCAGCACGTTGGCGGCCACGCCTTGCGGTGCCTTGCCGACCAGGCAGTTGAGCTGCTTCACGCCGAGCGCGCCTGCGTATTCGATCGCGCGCTCGACGCCGTCGCGAAACTCCTTCACGCGATCCGGATGGCAGGCGATGCCGCGCTCGCCGGCGTCCCAGTCGCCGGCCGGCAGGTTGTGCAGCACGAGCTGCAAGCCGTTCGCGTCGAGCCGCTCGCGGATCTGCTGCGCTTCGAAGGCATAGGGAAACAGGAACTCGACGGCCGTGAAGCCGTTGCGGGCGGCGCGCTCGAAGCGATCGAGAAACGGCACTTCGGTGAACAGCATCGTGAGGTTGGCGGCGAAGCGGGGCATGGCGTGGATCTCCTCAATCAATCGAGCAAGCCGGCCAGCTCCAGGCCCTGCGTGCCGCCGGGGTGGCGGCAGTCGATGTCCTCGAACTCGCGCACGTTGTCGATCTCGGTGCCCATCGCGATGTTGGTCACCTTCTCGAGGATCACCTCCACCACCACCGGCACCGAGAACTCGCGTGCCATCTGCTGGGCTTGCACCAGCGCACCGCGGATCTTTTCGGGATCGGTCACGCGCAGCGACTTGCAGCCCAGCCCATGCACGACTGCCTGGTGATCGACGCCGTAGCCGCGCAGCTCGCCGTCCTCGGCCGGCATGTTCTGGTTCTCGAACGCGAGCTGCACGCAGTAGTCCATCTCGAAGTTGCGCTGCGCCTGGCGGATCAGGCCGAGGTAGCTGTTGTTCACCAGCACCTGCACATAGGGCAGTCGGAACTGCGCGCCGACCGCCAGTTCTTCCATCAGGAACTGGAAGTCGTAGTCGCCCGACAGGCCGACCACGAGCTGCGTCGGATCGGCCGCCACCACGCCGAGCGCGGCGGGGATCGTCCAGCCCAGCGGCCCGGCCTGGCCGCAGTTGATCCAGCGGCGCGGGCCGTAGACATGCAGGAACTGCGCGCCGGCGATCTGCGACAGGCCGATCGTCGAGACATAGGTCGTCGAGCGCGGGAAGGCCGCGTTCATCTCTTCGTAGACGCGCATCGGCTTGATCGGCGTCTCGGTGTAGTGGCTCTTGCGGTGCATCAGCCGCTTGCGCTCGGCGCAGCGATAGGCCCAGTCGCCGTAGTCCTTCAGCGAGCCCGCCGCCTTGCGTTCGCGCGCCGCCGCGACGAACAGCTCCAACGCCGCCTTGGCATCGCTGACGATGCCGAAGTCGGGCATGAAGACGCGGCCGATCTGCGTCGGCTCGATGTCGACGTGGACGAACTTCCTTCCCTTCGTATAGGTATCGATCGAGCCGGTGTGGCGATTCGCCCAGCGGTTGCCGATGCCCAGCACGAAGTCGCTCGCCAGCATGGTCGCGTTGCCGTAGCGATGGCTGGTCTGCAGGCCGCACATGCCGGCCATCAGCGGGTGGTCGTCGGGGACCGCGCCCCAGGCCATCAGCGTGGGGATCACCGGCACGCCGGTCAGCTCGGCGAACTCGAGCAGCAGCGCGCTCGCATCGGCGTTGATGACGCCGCCGCCGGCGACGATGAGCGGCTTGTCGGCCGCGGCGAGCATGTCGAGCGCCTTGTCGATCTGCTTGCGCGTCGCGGCCGGCTTGTAGACCGGCAGCGGTTCGTAGGTGTCGATGTCGAACTCGATCTCGGCCATCTGCACGTCGAACGGCAGGTCGATCAGCACGGGGCCGGGGCGGCCCGAGCGCATCAGATGAAAGGCCTGCTGGAAGGCGCGCGGCACCTGCGCCGGCTCGCGCACGGTGACGGCCCATTTGGTGACCGGCTTGGCGATCGACTCGATGTCGACCGCCTGGAAGTCTTCCTTGTAGAGCCGCGCGCGCGGCGCCTGGCCGGTGATGCAAAGAATCGGGATCGAATCGGCGCTGGCCGAATACAGGCCCGTGATCATGTCGGTGCCGGCCGGGCCCGAGGTGCCGATGCACACGCCGATGTTGCCGGCGCGCGCACGCGTATAGCCCTCGGCCATGTGCGAGGCGCCTTCGACATGGCGCGCCAGGATGTGGCTGATCGACTGACGCTCGCGCAGCGCGGCGTAGAACGGATTGATCGCTGCGCCCGGCACGCCGAAGGCCTGCGTGACGCCTTCCTTCTCCAGCACCAGCACCGCGGCCATCACGGCTCTCATCTTCGCCATCGCATGTCTCCTGCGGCCTGTGAACGGCCTGTGAACGATGTCGAATGTCGAGTGCTGCGTCGCGATTGCGCGTTGACCGCAGTCAAGAGTGAGAGGCCATTTTTTCGAAACTTGACTGCGGTCAACCGGGCTTCAATAAGCTCGGCGTGATAGTCCGCGCGACTCGGAACGACCCCGCGACGTGCAGCGAATGAACCAGCTTGTCTCCATTGCGGCGCGCACGCGCAACAAGGCTCGCGCGGGCTGGCGCGAATTCCTGCCGCCGGAGCAATCTGTGGATGCGCGCGAGCGCTGGCGCGCTGCCATCGGTGCATTGCTCGGCGTGCTGCTCACCGGCATCCTTTGCCAATGGCTGATGGTTGCGAACGGCACGACGCCGTGGCTGGTCGCACCGATCGGCGCGAGCGCGGTGCTGGTGTTCTGCCTGCCGGCCAGCCCGTTCGCGCAGCCGTGGAGCGTGGTCGGCGGCAACACCGTGTCGGCGCTGGCCGGCATCGCCTGCGTGCAGTTGCTCGGCGTGTCGCCGTGGTCCGCGGCGATCGCGGTGGGCGCGGCGATCACGTTGATGTTCGCGCTGCGCTGCCTGCATCCACCGGGCGGCGCGTGCGCGCTGCTGATGGTGATGGTCGGCATGCACGATGCGAGCTTCGCGCTGCATCCGGTGCTCGTGAATTCGACGCTGCTGATGCTGGCCGGCGTGGCCTACAACCGCGCCACCGGTCGCCCCTATCCGCAGCGCGCCGCGCCCGCCGCCAAGCCCGACGAGATGCGCCGGCGCTCGTTCACCGATGCCGATCTCGATGCCGTGCTGGCGCGCTACAACCAGGTGCTCGACGTCAGCCGCGAGGATCTGCACATGCTGCTCGAGCAGGCGCAGGCCCAGGCGTGGCAGCGCCGTGCGGGCCAGGCGCGCTGCGCCGAGGTGATGTCGCGCGAGCCGGTCGCGGTGAGCTTCGGCACGCCGCTGCACGAGGCGTGGGACTTGTTGCGACGGCATCGCATCAAGTCGTTGCCGGTGGTCGATCGCGTACAGCGCCTGGTCGGCATCGTCACGCTGGCGGATTTCATGCGCGAGGCCAGGATCGAGTCGCATGGCGATCGCTTGACGAGGATCGCCGCGCTGATCAGGCCGACACCGACCTCGCACAGCGACAAGGCCGAGACGGTCGGCCAGATCATGACGCGCCAGGTGCGCGTGGTCAGCTTCGACCGGCCGATCGGCGACCTGCTGCCGCTGTTCTCGGACACCGGCCACCACCACGTGCCGGTCATCGACGGCGAGCGCAGGCTCGTCGGGATGATCACGCAGTCGGACGTGGTGCGCGCGCTGGCGCGGCTGGAGAGCTAGGGCCTGTTGACGCTACGGGAAGGCTCGCGTGACTCGTCAAAGGGCCGCCAGCAAGGCGTGCGGCGCAGCCCTGGCTGGCCGCCAGGGCAAGCCGCGCAACGCGGCTGGCGGCCCTTTGACGAGATCACCCTTCGGGCCGGGGTGCCCCGAGGCCGCGTACTGCGTTGCGCTGCTTGCGCAGGCGTCCAGCCTGCGCTGCGCACCGCGCCTTGCCCGCGGCCTCGGGGCACCCCGGCGCGAGCCTTCCCGTAGCGTCAACAGGCCCCTAGTCGACGCGCCGTTGCCGCAACGCCATCACCGCCAGCTCGGTTCGGCTGCCCGCATGCAGCTTCTCCATGATGCGGCTCACGTAGTTCTTCACCGTGCCCTCGGCCAGGAACAGCAGCCCCGCGATCTGCCGGTTGCTCTTGCCCTCGGCGATCAGCTGCAGCACCTTGGTTTCCTTGTCGTTGAGCGAGGCCGCCGGGTCGTCTTCCACCGGCGGGTGGTACTCCGGCTTGGGCGCGATCTGCGACAGGTGGCGGAACTGATCCAGCACCTTGCGCGCGATCTGCGGCGTCAGGCGCGACTCGCCGCGGTGCACCGCGCGAATGCCTTCCAGCACCTCGGCCTCGGTGGCGTCCTTGAGCAGGTAGGCCAGCGCGCCGCTGCGCAGCGCGTCGAACACGCTTTGCTCGGCCTCCAGCGTGGTCAGCACCAGCACATGCGTCTGCGGCAGCGCCGCGGTGATCTCGCGCGTGGCGGCGACGCCGCCCTTGCGCGGCATGTGCAGGTCCATCAGCACCACGTCGGGCCGCAGACGGCGCGCCATCTCGATCGCCTCGATGCCGTCGCCGGCCTCGCCCAGCACTTCCATGTCGGGCTCGAGCGAGAGCATCAGCGCCAGGCCGCGGCGCACCAGCTGCTGGTCGTCGACGATCAGCACGCGGATGCGCTGCGATGTCGCTCGATCTGTGGAAGTTGTCATGCGGTCTTCAGTGCCGACATTAGGGCCGGCGCTAGGGTCGATGCAGAGGGTGCCGAGGCAATATACGGCAGTGGCCCGCGGGGCGAACAGCCCCGCAAGTCACGAGGAGACGATGACCGGCGCCACGACCCGAGGGCGCCGGCAAACACGACGATGTCCCGCTATCTGCATGCCCTGGATCCCAGGCGCAGCCTGGCGACCGCGGTGGCGTGGTTCGCCGTCGCGCTGTCGCTGACGGTCGCGCTCGCGCTGCTGACCGTGGGCGATTTCGCCGTCAACAGCATGCTGTTGCAGCGCGACGCGCAGATGATGCGCTTCGCCGACGAACTCGCGATCGAGCTCGAGCGCGCCACCACCACGCAAGGCGCCAGCCTCTCGTTGCCGTCGCGCCAGCAGGTGGTCGAGATCGTCGCGTCCTCGCGCGAACTGGCCAAGCCCGACCCGCGCTCGCGCGTGCTGCTGCTCGACGACCGCCACGAGGTGATCTTCGCCGAGACCGTCCAGGCCGACGTGCCGCTGACGATGCCCGGCGGCTCTCTGCAGGTGCCCGCCAGCGGCTCGCGCGTGGTGGTCGTCACCGCGCCGCTGGAGCGCACGCCGGCGCTGCGTTCGATGGGCGTGCGCGTCGTCGTGGTGCAGCCGAGCGAGGAAAGCGGCCACGGTGGCACGCTGCAGGAAAAGCTCACGGCGATCTCGATCCTGCTGAGCATCGTCGCGGCGCTGGTCGGCGTGGCCTTCGCGCGCCGACTGACGCGCCGGCTGACCGATCTCACCGCGCAGGCGCAGCAAGTCGCGAACCAGGCCGCCGAGGGCATCGTCGAGCCGACCGGCCACGACGAGGTGGCCGTGCTGGGCCGCTCCTTCGGCCGCTTGCTGCGCCGCCTGCGCATGGAGCGCGACGAGCTCGATCGCCTCACCGGCGAGCTGGAGCAGCGCGTGCAGGCGCGCACCCGCGAAGTCGAGCGCCTGGCGGCCGACAGCCGCTACGCCGCGGTGGTGCGCGAGCGCCTGCGCCTGGCGCGCGACCTGCACGACACGCTGGCCCATTCGATGATGGAGATGCTGGTCGAGGTGCGCACGCTGCGCATGCTGCATGCGCACGATCCGCAGCGCCTGGCCGCCGAGCTGGAGCATGCCGAGAAGGTCGCGCGCGACGGCCTGAAGGAAGCGCGCGAGGCGGTCGGCCAGATGCGCCTGAACGCCGTGCGCGATCTCGGCCTGGGCGCGGCGCTGAGCAGCGCGATCGCGCGCTTCGCCGAACGCACCGGCGTCGACGTGCACTACGAGGCCAGGCTTCCGGCCGGCAGCTTCGCCGACCCGCGCGCCGAGACCGTGTTTCGCATCGCCGAGGAAGCGCTGCGCAACATCGGGCGCCATGCCCAGGCCTCGCGCGTCGACGTGAGCCTGAAAGACGCCGGCGACGGCACGATCGAGCTGTCGATCGCCGACGACGGCATCGGCTTCGATCCCGAGGCGCCGCAGCCCGGCCACTTCGGCGTGACCGGCATCCGCGAGCAGGCGCAACTGATCGGCGCCGAACTCGAGCTGCACAGCGAGCCGGGCGCGGGGGCGCTGCTGCGGCTGCGCCTGCGCGTCGGCCCCGAAATGCATGCGGGCGCGCAGGAACTGCGCTCGCTGGTGTCGTAGAGTGACCACGATGAAGCGCCTCAGCGAGATCGCCGCGATGCCGCTCGACCCGGCCCTGGCCGACGCGCCCGTGCCGAGCGCCGCGCACCGCTGGGGCCAGCTCGCCGCGGGCCTGGTGTGCATGGCGATGGTGGCCAACCTGCAATACGGCTGGACGCTGTTCGTCAATCCGCTGTCCGACCGCTTCGGCTGGAGCCACGCGGCGATCCAGGTCGCGTTCTCGGTGTTCGTCGTCGCGCAGACCTTCTGCGTGCCGTTCGCCGGCTACTGGGTCGATCGCGTCGGGCCGCGGCCGGTGGTGTTCGGCGGCGGCCTGCTGTGCGCTGCCGCCTGGGTGATGAATGCGCTGGCCGATTCGCTGGGCATGCTCTATGTCGGCGCGGCGGTCGGCGGCATCGGTGCCGGCATGGTCTACGGCACTTGCGTCGGCAATGCGCTGAAGTGGTTCCCGGACAAGCGCGGCCTCGCGGTGGGCCTCACGGTGGCGGCCTTCGGCGCCGGCTCGGCGCTGACGGTGCTGCCGATCATGTACGTGATCTCGGCACGCGGCTACGAGTCGGCGTTCCTCTACTTCGGCCTCGGCCAGGGCCTGGTCGTGATGGCGCTCGCGCTGGCGCTGGACAACCCGTCGCAGCTGCTGCCGCGCATCAAGCTGCCGCCGCCGCCGCCCAAGGCGCCGCAGTCGAGCCGCGACTACACGCCGGCCGAGGCGCTGCGCCAGCCGGTGTTCTGGGTCCTGTACGTGATCTTCGTGCTGGTGGCCGCCGGCGGCCTGATCGCGACGGCGCAGCTCGCGCTGATCGCGCTGCACTACGGCATCACCGATGTGCCGGTCGAGCTGTTCGGCCTGGTGCTGCCGGCGCTCAGCTTCGCGCTCGCGCTGGACCGCGTGCTCAACGGCGCCACGCGGCTGATCCTCGGCTGGGTGTCCGATCGCATCGGCCGCGAGCCCACGATGTTGATCGCCTTCGCGCTGGAAGCCGTGGCCATCCTCGCGCTGAGCTTCACCGGCGCGCATCCGGTGGCCTTCGTGCTGCTCACCGGCCTGGTGTTCTTCTTCTGGGGCGAGATCTACAGCCTGTTTCCCTCGACCTGCGCCGACACCTTCGGCTCGAAGTACGCCGCCACCAACGCGGGCATGCTCTACACCGCCAAGGGAACGGCCTCGCTGCTGGTGCCGCTGTCGAGCGTGCTGGCCGCCACGGCGGGCGATTGGCACGCGGTGTTCGTGATCGCCAGCGGCATGAGCGCCGTGGCCGCGCTGCTCGCGTGGTTCGTGCTCAAGCCGATGCGCGCGAAGTTGCTCGACTGACCAGCCGGCACAGCGTCTCGGCCGAGAGATTGAGGTGCGAGGCCAGGTCCTTTTGCACCAGGCGTTCCATCAAGTGCGGATGGCGCTGCGAGAACGCATCGACGCGCGCGGTCGCATCGAGCAGCAGCAGGTCGACCGCATGGTCGACCAGCGTCTGGCCCAGCGAGACGACGCGGTCGTGGAAGGCCTGCCGCACATCGGGATGGCGCGCGAGAACGCCGCACCACTCGTCCATCGGCAGCGAAGCGATGCGGCTGCGCGCGGCGCTGACCACCGAGTACGCCACCGGCACGCGGCGCCGCCAGGCGTCGTAGCAGGTCTCGAAGTCGCCTTCGCCGGCGAAGCGCAAGGTCATCTCGCGCCCGTGTGCACTGGTCACGATGCGCTTGACCAGGCCCTCGAGCACGAAGAACTGCTGCGCGTCCGGGCTGCCTTGCTCGAGCAGGCGCTCGCCGCGCTGCGCGTCGTGCACGGTGACCAGCTCGACGAGCCCGGCGAGCGCCGCCTCGTCGAGCCCGGCCAGCAACGGATGCCGCGTCAATTGCAGTCGCAGGAAGTGACGCTGCGGATGGCTGGCCAAGGCTTGTTTCATGTCGGCCAACTCTAGGTGTCTCGCTCGCCCGTGCATTCACCGAAAGGTCATCGCCGCGGCGCGACTTCAAGCACGAAGCGCAGGTGACGAAGGTCACGGCGAGCGTGCGGGAAAACGGCAGGGTGTGTTTCGTGGACCTTGATTCGAGTCAAGAGCGCTTTCGGCTGCCCATCGGACATTCACCGCCAATTCAACAGCCAAGCCGAACGAGCGCGTCATGCGCGAGCACGATGCTGCTCACGCTGATGACGCGCTGGCCGATCATCGTGACGCTCGGCGCCGCCCTGCTCGGCTGGGTGGCCGGCGAGATGGTGATCACCGATCCGGCCGTGAAGGACTGGATCGACGCCCAAGGCCCGGTGCTGCACTACCTGCCGCCGGTCTTCATCGCGGGCGGCGTGGTGGCCGTGGGCACGGCGTGGGGATTTGTTGACCTTTATCAGGGGATCTAGATAGAAACCCTAGGTAAAATGGCTCCCAGTTGTCATCGAACCGGGAGTCTCAATTGGTCACCCTCGCGCTGTATCGCCTGCATGCCACCGGCCGCGTCCGTCGCGCGCTGAACACGCTGGCACTCGAAGTCCGCACGCTGGTCGCCGCTTTGCTGCAACCGAACCGCATCATCAGCGACGTGAAGGCGATGCATGCGCTGCACCGCGAAGCTGCCCGCGTCGAAGAAAGCCAGCCGGTGCGCGCGCTCGCACTGCGCCATCGCGCCGCGCTGCTGCCGCGCTGACAGCGCGCTTTCACGCTCGCTTCGCTTGAGGCTCGTCGGGAGACGAGCCTTGTGACCTTCGTCACTCAACTTCTCGGCGTAACTACGCACGCGGCCTTCCGCGATTCTTGACTGCGGTCAACAGCGTTCCGTCGGCGCTCGCACGACGATCTCTCCACACGATTCGACTCCCGAAAGGGAGCATTCAACGGAGACAAACGCATGAACGCAGCTTCCTCTGTCTCGTTTCCAGCGCGCGTGATGAAGCGCGTCGCGGTGGCGGCACTCACCGCCGTGCTCGGCGCGTCGGCCTGGGCCTGGGAACCCGCCAAGCCTGTCGAGTTCATCGTGCCGGCCGGCACCGGCGGCGGCGCGGACCAGATGGCGCGGCTGATCCAGGGCATCGTCGTCAAGCACAAGCTGATGAATCAGACGCTGATCGTCGTGAACAAGTCCGGCGGCGCGGGTGCCGAGGGCTTCCTCGACGTCAAGGGCGCGAAGGGCGACCCGCACAAGATCATCATCACGCTGTCCAACCTGTTCACCACGCCGATGGCCACGGGCGTGCCGTTCAACTGGAAGGACATGACGCCGGTCTCGATGATGGCGCTCGACCAGTTCGTGCTGTGGGTCAACGCCGCGTCGCCCTACAAGACCGCGAGCGAATACATCACGGCAGTAAAGGCCGCCGGCCCGAGCAAGTTCAAGATGGGCGGCACCGGCTCGAAGCAGGAAGACCAGATCATCACGGTCGGCCTCGAGAAGGCCACCGGCACCAAGTTCATCTACGTGCCCTTCAAGGGCGGCGGCGAGGTCGCGGTGCAGCTGGTCGGCGAGCACATCAACTCGACCGTCAACAACCCGATCGAAGCGGTGGCGCAATGGCGCGCCGGCTCGCTGCGTCCGCTGTGCGTGTTCGACGACACGCGCATGCCCTACAAGGAAAAGGTCACCGACACGCAGTCCTGGGCCGACATCCCGACCTGCAAGGAAGCGGGCGTGCCGACCGACTACGTGATGCTGCGCGGCATCTTCATGTCGCCCGGCGTGAGCGCCGCCCAGCAGGCCTTCTACGTCGACCTGATGAAGAAGGTGCGCGAGACGCCGGAGTGGAAGGAGTACATGGAAAAGGGCGCCTTCAACACCACCGCGATGTCGGGCGCCGAGTTCCAGAAGTGGCTGACCGGCGCGGAAACCGCCCACAAGACGCTGATGACCGAGGCCGGCTTCGTCGCCGCCGCGAACTGAGGAGCGCGCGATGGCTGCTCATGAATCCTCAGCCGAAGGCGAGAGCCCGACGCTGGTGCGCAACCACCGCGTCGATGCGGTGGTGGCCGTGCTGCTGACGATCGTCGGCCTGGTCGTGATCGTCCAGGCGCGCCGCCTGGGCGCCGGCTGGACCACCGACGGTCCCGGCTCCGGCTACTTCCCGTTCTACATCGGCGTGATGCTGGCCGTTGGCGGCGTCGGCATCCTGTACCAGTCGCTGCTGTCGAAGACCGCGGACACCGCAAGCTTCATCGACCGCGAGCAGTTCGGTCGCGTGATGTCGGTGCTGTTGCCGTCGGTGGCCTACACCGGCTTGATCATGGTGCTGGGCATCTACATCGCGTCGGCGATCTTCATCGCCGCGTTCATGGTGTGGCTGGGCAAGTACTCGATCCTCAAGAGCGCGATCGTGGCGTTGGCCGTCAACGCGCTGTTCTTCGCGATGTTCGAAGTCTGGTTCAAGGTGCCGCTCTTCAAGGGCGCGCTGGACCCGCTCGCTTTCCTGGGCTACTGACCCTCTCTAGGAGCCAGTCCAAATGGATGAGATGTCAGCCCTTCTCCAGGGCTTCTCGGTGGTGCTGACGCCGACGAACATCGGCCTGATGTTCGTCGGCATCACACTGGGCGTGCTGATCGGCGTGCTGCCCGGCCTGGGCGGCGCCAACGGCGTCGCGATCTTGTTGCCGCTGACCTTCACGATGTCGCCGACCTCGGCAATCGTGATGCTGTCTTGCATCTACTGGGGCGCGCTGTTCGGCGGCGCGATCACCTCGGTGCTGTTCAACATTCCAGGCGAGCCCTGGTCGGTGGCCACGACGTTCGACGGCTATCCGATGGCGCAAAAAGGCAAGGCCGGCGAGGCCCTGACGGCGGCCTTCACCTCGTCGTTCATCGGTGCGCTGATCGCGGTGCTGATGATCACCTTCCTCGCGCCGCTGGTCGCCAAGTTCGCGTTGAAGTTCGGCGCGCCGGAATTCTTCGCGGTGTATCTGCTGACCTTCTGCAGCTTCGTCGGCATGGGCAAAGGCTCGCCATTCAAGGTGCTGGTGTCGATGGCGCTCGGCTTCGCGCTGGCCGCGGTCGGCATGGACACCGTGACGGGCCAGCTGCGCATGACCTTCGGCATTCCCGACCTGATGCGCGGCTTCGACTTCCTGATCGCGGTGATCGGCCTGTTCGGCATCGGCGAGATCCTGGCGTCGATGGAAGAAGGCCTGAAGTTCTCGGGCAAGTCCGCGCGCATCAACCCGAAGGTGGTGTGGGAGACCTGGAAGCAGCTGCCGCGCTACTGGGTGACCTCGATCCGCAGCTCGATCGTCGGCATGTGGATGGGCATCACGCCGGGCGGCGCGACGCCGGCCTCGTTCATGAGCTACGGCCTGGCGAAGAAGATGTCGAAGAACGGCAAGGACTTCGGCAAGGGCGAGGTCGAAGGCGTGATCGCGCCGGAGACCGCGGCGCACGCCGCCGGCACCAGCGCGCTGCTGCCGATGCTCGCGCTGGGCATCCCCGGCTCGCCGACCGCGGCGGTGCTGCTGGGCGGCCTGCTGATCTGGGGCCTGCAGCCCGGACCGCTGCTGTTCACCGAGCAGAAGGACTTCGTCTGGGGCCTGATCGCCAGCATGTACCTGGGCAACCTGGCCGGGCTGATCGTGGTGCTGTCGTCGGTGCCGCTGTTCGCGTCGATCCTTCGCATCCCGTTCTCGATCATCGCGCCGGTGATCATCGTGATCTGCGCGATCGGCGCCTACACGGTGCACAGCGCGATGCTCGACGTCTGGTTCATGCTCGGCTTCGGCGTCATCGGCTACGTGTTCAAGAAGCTCGAGTACCCGCTCGCGCCGATGGTGCTGGCCCTGGTGCTGGGCGACAAGGCCGAGGACTCGTTCCGCCAATCGATGCTGGTGTCGCAGGGCGACGTTGGCGTGATGTGGTCGAACCCGCTGGTCGGCACGATCACCACGCTGGCGCTGACGATGCTGGTGTGGCCGCTGATCTCGAAGGCGATCGCGCTGGTGCGCAACCAGAAGTCGAAGACGGCGTTCCCCGAGGAACAGCCGGTGGATTGAGCGGCTAGATCTTGCCGCTTTGACGCAGCCGGCTCAGTGTCTCGGCCGAGAGGTTGAGATACGAGGCCAGCTGCTTTTGCGGAATGCGATCGACCAGGTCCGGGTGCTTGCGCACGAAGCGGTGCACCCGGCCTGGCGCATCGAGCAGGTGCAGCGTGATGGTGTGGGCCATGATCTCGCTCATCAGGCGCATCACGTAGAGCTCGAACGAGGCCTTGGCCTTGGGCCGCTCGTCGAGGAAAGCCACCCATTCCTTGAGCGGCATGCGCACCACGCGCGTCTTCGTGACGCAGACGATGCCGTAGGGCGTCGGCGTGCCCAGGCGCCACGCGGCGTAGCTGGTCTCGATGTCGTTCTTGTCGGCGAAGCGAAGGATCATGTCCTTGCCTTCCGTGTTCGACACGACGCGCTTCAAGATGCCGTCGATGATGAAGTACTGCTCCATCTCGCGCACGCCCTGGTAGAGCAGGAAGTCGCCCTTGTTGCCGTCGAACACCGACATGTGCGGCGCAAGGCGCTCGCGATCTTCTTCGTCCAGCTCGCTCAGCACATCGTTGTTCTTGAGCTCGAGACGAATGACGTTCTTCTCGGGATGGTTCGCCAGCAGCGTCATCGACAGCACTCGATTTTTCGAAAGTTGACCGCAGTCAACGGAGGAATCGGCACGCGCGAATCATAGTCGTCGCACGCCAACAGATTCCCATTCGGGGACCGCTGAAGGAGACACATGTCCACCGTTCTCGACAACCCACCGGCAAAGGCGTCCGCCGCGGCCGACCAAGTGCGCGCGCAGACCGACGGGTTCCATCTCGTGATCGACGCGCTGAAGCTCAACGGCATCGACACGATCTACGGATTGCCCGGCATTCCGATCACCGACCTCACGCGCATGGCGCAGGCCGAGGGCATGCGCATGATCTCGTTTCGACACGAGCAGCATGCCGGCAATGCCGCCGCGGCCGCGGGCTTTCTCACGCAAAAGCCCGGCATCTGCCTGACCGTTTCGGCGCCCGGCTTTCTCAATGGATTGACGGCGCTCGCGAATGCGACCACCAACTGCTTTCCGATGATCCTCATCAGCGGCTCCTCGGAGCGCGAGATCGTCGATCTGCAGCAAGGCGATTACGAAGAGATGGACCAGCTCGCGATCGCCAAGCCTTTGTGCAAGGCGGCGTTTCGCGTGCTGCATGCGCAAGACATCGGCGTGGGCATCGCGCGCGCCATTCGCAGCGCGCTGTCGGGCCGCCCGGGCGGCGTATACCTCGACCTGCCGGCCAAGCTGTTCTCGCAGACGATGGACGCCGAGGCCGGCCGCCAGTCGCTGATCAAGGTGATCGATCCCGCGCCGCGGCAGATCCCGGCGCCCGACACCGTGCAGCGCGCGCTGCAGGTGCTCGAGGGCGCCAAGCGCCCGGTGATCCTGCTCGGCAAGGGCGCGGCCTATGCGCAAGCCGATGCCGACATCCGCGCGCTGGTCGAGAAGACCGGCATTCCCTATTTGCCGATGTCGATGGCCAAGGGCCTGCTGCCCGACACGCACGAGCAGTCCGCCGCCGCCGCGCGCTCCTACGTGCTGGCCGAGGCCGACGTGGTGCTGCTGGTCGGCGCGCGCCTCAATTGGCTGCTCTCGCACGGCAAGGGCAAGACCTGGGGCGGCCCGGATCCGCAAAAGCTCGCGAAGAAGTTCATCCAGATCGACATCTCGCCGACCGAGATCGACAGCAACGTGCCGATCGCTGCGCCCTTGATCGGCGACATCGGCTCGTGCGTCTCGGCGCTGCTGGCGGGCATCGGCAACAACTGGAAGAAGCCGCCCGCCGAGTGGACCTCGGCCATCGCCGAGCGCAAGGACAAGAACCTCACCAAGATGGCCGCGCAGCTGCAGAGCACCGCGTCGCCGATGAACTTCCACGGCGCGCTCGGCGCGATCCGCGAGGTGGTGAAGAACAACCCCGAGGCGATCGTCGTCAACGAAGGCGCCAACACGCTGGACTTCGCGCGCTCGATCGTCGACATGTACCTGCCGCGCAAGCGCCTGGACTGCGGCACCTGGGGAATCATGGGCATCGGCATGGGCTTCGCGGTCGCCGCCGCGGTGACGACCAACAAGCCGGTGATCGCGATCGAGGGCGACTCGGCCTTCGGCTTCAGCGGCATGGAGGTGGAGACGATCTGCCGCTACAACCTGCCGGTGTGCGTCGTCGTCTTCAACAACAACGGCGTCTACAAGGGCACCGACGTCAACCCGACCGGGCACGCCGATCCGGCGCCCACGGTGTTCGTCAAGAACTCGCGCTACGAGCTGCTGATGGAAGCCTTCGGCGGCAAGGGCGTCGTGGCCGCATCGCCGGCCGAACTGAAGCGTGCGCTGGAAGAAGCCGTCGCGAGCGGGCGCCCGACGCTGATCAATGCCGTGATCGACGAGACCGCCGGCACCGAGAGCGGACGCATCACCAGCCTGAACCCCGCCAAGGCGGCGATCCAGAAGTAACCCGCATTCAAAGCTCAGGAGCTCATCATGACCAAGCCCCTCGAAGGTCTTCGCATCATCGATTTCACCCACGTTCAGGCCGGCCCCGCGTGCACGCAACTGCTGGCCTGGTTCGGCGCCAACGTGATCAAGGTCGAGCGCCCCGGCTCCGGCGACGTGACGCGCAGCCAGCTGCGCGACGTGCCCGATGCCGACGCGCTGTACTTCACCATGCTCAACAGCAACAAGCGCTCGCTGACGCTGGACACCAAGAAGCCCGAAGGCAAGAAGATCCTCGAGGAGCTGATCAAGGTCTCCGACGTGATGGTCGAGAACTTCGGCCCCGGCGCGCTCGACCGCATGGGCTTCACGTGGGAGTACATCCAGAAGCTCAACCCGGGAATGATCCTCGCGTCGGTCAAGGGCTTCAGCGAAGGCCACCACTACGAGGACCTGAAGGTCTACGAGAACGTGGCGCAATGCGCCGGCGGCGCGGCCTCGACCACCGGCTGGTGGAAGGGTGAGAACTCGCAGCCCACGATCTCGGCCGCCGCGCTGGGTGACTCCAACACCGGCATGCACCTGGCGATCGGCATCCTCACCGCCTACATCGGCAAGCAAAAGACCGGCAAGGGCCAGAAGGTCGCGGTGTCGATGCAGGATTCGGTGCTGAACCTGTGCCGCGTGAAGATGCGCGACCAGCAGCGCCTGGAGAAGGTGGGCTACCTCGAGGAGTACCCGCAGTACCCGCACGAAATGGAAGCCTTCGAGAGCAAGGTGACGCCGCGCGGCGGCAATGCCGGCGGCGGCGGTCAGCCCGGCTGGATCTTGAAGTGCAAGGGCTGGGAGACCGACCCGAACGCCTACATCTACTTCACGGTCCAGGGCCATGCCTGGGAGCCGATCTGCGACGCGCTCGGCAAGCCCGAGTGGAAGACCGACCCGGCCTACACGACGGCCAAGGCGCGCCAGCCGCACATCGAGAAGATCTTCGCGACCATCGAGGACTTCATCAAGGACAAGACCAAGTTCGAGGCGGTCGACATCTTCCGCAAGTACGACATTCCTTGCGCTCCGGTGCTGTCGATGTACGAGCTGTTGCGCGACGAATCGCTGCGCAAGAGCGGCTCGATCGTCGAGGTGCCGCACAAGGTGCGCGGCAGCTACTTCACGGTCGGCAGCCCCATCAAGTTCTCGGACTTGAAGCCCGAGGTGACCGCCTCGCCGCTGCTGGGCGAGCACTCGGACGAGATCCTGAAGGAGCTGGGCTACGACGCCGACAAGATCGCGACGTTCCATGCGGTGGGCGTGATCTGATCGCGCAAGCGCTTTGATGGATGGTGTGTTGTGGCTGGCGGAAGGCGGCGCGCTGCGCTGCCGCACGCCGCACAGCCTGCACGTCCTGCCGCCCACGCTGGCGCTGTGGGTGCCCGAGGCCGTGCCGCACGACGTGCAGCGCCTCGGCGCCGCGCGTGTGCGCCGCATCGAGCTGTCGCTGGCCGACGAGGCGATCGATGAGCACATGCGGGGCGCATGTCGCGTGGCGCTCGCCGGCCCCTTGCTGACGGCACTGGCTCGCACCCTCGACGATGGCGCCGGCGTGCAGACCGCGACGCGGCGCGAGTACCTGGCGCTCGCGCTGACGCGCGAGGAGATGCAAGGCGCCAAGCCGTTGCCGATCGGCGTCGCGCTGCCCAGCTCGCCGGCACTGCGCCGAGTTTGCGAAGCCGCGCTGGAAGACAGCGTGGCCGACTGGAATCTGGAGTCGCTGGCACGCACGGCAGACACCAGCGGGCGCACGCTGGCGCGCCGCTTCCGGCAGGAGCTGGCCCTGCCCTTCAGCCATTGGCGCGCGCAGGTGCGACTGGCACGCCTGATCACGCTCTGGGCCGAGGGCCACACGCTGAGCGCCAGCGCCGCGGCGGTGGGCTACACGAGCCCGAGCGCCTTGTCCTTCATGGTGCGCCGTATGCTCGGCATCACACCCACCAGGCTGCTTTCAGGATGAACTCGAAACATTCGAACCGGATCGCGCAAGTTCTGTTGGGGGCCTCGCTGATGGCCGCCGTCCAAGGCGCCCATGCACTCACCTTCGCGGTCAACGAGGGCGTCACCTACCGCGTGACGGACGAGGAGATACGCGCCAAGTACTCCGTCATCGCGGCGGACCTGTCCAAGCTGTTGAAGCAGCCGGTGAACATCGTGCCGGTGAGCCAGTACACGGCGCTGCGGCGCGGGCTCGCCGACCAGAGCTACGACGTGGCGATGGTGCATCCGGCGCACATCTCGATCGAGGCGATGAAGAAGTCCGGCTACCGGCTGGTGGCCGTCACCAAGGGCTTCCAGGAATACCGCGCCAGCTTTCTCGTGCGGGCCGACTCGCCGCTGAAATCGCTGGCCGACCTGCAGGACCGCAGCCTCGGTGCGCCGGACCAGGATTCGATCACCTCGTGGATCACGCGTGCATCGATTCGCGATGCGCTGGGCGATGCCGCGCGCGTGAAGTTCGTCTACACGCGCTACCAGGACGCGGTGCCGTTCTTCGTCGAGAACAGCCTGACGCAGTCGGGTGCCACGGCGTCCGCCGCGGTCACGAAGCAATGGCAGTCGCAAGGCGGCAAGGTGCTGTTCGTCTCCAAGCCGGTGCCGATCAAGCACATCATCGCGGGCGCGCATGTCTCGGGCGAAGACTTCGCCAAGCTGCGCGACTACCTGCTCGAGCTCGACAGCAGCGAGGACGGCCGCAAGAAGCTGGCGGGCATCCAGTGGAAGGGCTTCGCGGCCTACGACCAGGCCGAGCTGATGAAGATCGGCACCTGGCTCGGCCTCTGAGCGCCGTTGCCGAATGCTCGAAGAACACGCGATGAGACTCTCGAGCACAACTCAAGTCGCCCTGGTCAACACGCCACGGGCTGCATGCTCAAGACAATTTCGGTCTGCTCCAGGCCGTCGGTGATGGGCATCCTTTTGGATGGTGACCGGCAATGCATGCCGGGCGTCAACATCCTGAGGGAAGGCCATCCGAATGAGGCTGCTTCGACATTCCAATGAGACGCGCCGCCATCGACAGCGCAGCGCCGCACTGCTGGCGATCCTTTGCCTGACGCTGGCGGCCTGCGGCGGTGGTGATGGTGGTGGTGGTGGTGAAAGTGCCGGCGGTTCGGATTCGCCTGCGACGCAGCCACCATCGACGTCATCGTCGATCAATGGCATCACGGTCTCCGACATCACGGGAGACAACGCAACGGGCTCGGCCATCTGCCCCGCTGGCGGCAAGCAGGTCAATGGCGGCTCCCTGGTGCAGTACGCCTGCAACGGCAGCGGTGGTGGTGGTGTGGCGCTGGTCGTGCAGACGACGCTGAGTGCGGGCAGTGTCGAATGCCCGCTGGGTGGAGCCCAGATCACGATCGGCGTCGATGGCGACGGCAACAACAGCCTGACCGGCAGCGAGATCACGCAGGTTCGCAATGTCTGCGATGGCGAGCCGGTCGTTCCCCTGCAGAACCTGGTCGCGATCACGGCGGAACCCGCCGGAGCGAACTGCCCGAACGGCGGCGATCGCTTGTCCTCGGGGATGGATCTCGACCGCAACTGGCAGCTGCAGGCCTCCGAAGTGACCAACGTCAGCTACAACTGCCGCAGAAGTGCCGGCAGCACGACGGCGATGACGAGCAAGACGCTGGGCACGACCGTGAGCGATCCGTGCGGTGTCCGGGGCGGAACCCAAGTCACCTCCAGCGTCGACGGTAGCGTCACGCAGGTCAGCTACCTGTGCAGCGCCCCGACGTCCGGCTTCAACTTCGGCGCAGCCTTGCTGAGCGCGTCCGGCCCGATCGCGCCGGGCGACGCCAATTGCCCGGCCGGCGGAACGCGCGTCATCACCGGGCGCAGCAGCAACCGCTCGATCGGCCTCGCTGGCGACAACGTGCTCGACATCACCTCGGTGTGCGCGGGCAATGGCCATCGGCCGGTGATCGTGGTGAGGGACGACAAGCACCAGCTGGCTTCGAACGTCGACTACGTGGCCGCGTTCGGCCAGGCCCCAGGTCCGGTGCGTGCGACGCTGGGCTTGCCCGCCGCCCCGAGCACCGGCGACGTGGTGCACGTCGAGGGCGCGGCCGGCACCGCGGGCTGGACCATCGTGCCGATCGAGGGCCAGGGCATCGTGTGCCCCGCCGGTTCTCCGAATCTGCTGAAGAGCCTGACGGGTGCTGCCGACAAGTCGGCCACGCTCACCTATCGCGCTGACGGCAAGTGGGAGTGCGCGTTCTATTCGGGCGTGATCGGCGACAACCCGCGTGCTGTGATCCCGAGCCCCGGCGGCTCCTACGGCGGCCCTGGGCACCAGGTCGTTCAACTCACTTCGTTCTTCGATGCGATCGAGAAGACCTGGGGAGACGCTCCGTTCAACCTGCCCCGCGTCGACGACGACACCGGCCAGTACACGTACGTGGTCGAGGATCCCACGGTCGCGGGCATCTCCGTCGACGCGAGCAACAAGCTGCTGGTGACCCTCAAGAAGGCCGGCAGTACCGTCATCCATGCAAGGTTCGGCCCCGACCCCACTCAATGGCCGGGAACGTCGTTGACGGTGCAAAAGGCAACGCCGGTACTGTCGATGTCGGTCCCGCTCGACATGAAGACGCAGCTCTTTGCGTGGGGGCAAGCGGGCTCGACGTACAGCCCCGACCCTTCTTACCTGCCGCCGGGCGCGAAGTGGAACCGTCCCATCGTGACGTCGACCAATGTCGATGCGGACGCGCCGCCCATCACGTTCAGCTTCCGTGACATGAGGGCCACGCCGGGCTATTCGAACAACTCGATCGCGGTCGGCGATGGCTATGGCGAGCTGTTGACCCAGTTCCCCGGCAAGGTCACCTCCTTCAGCATCAAGCAAGCGCAGTCACAGAACTACAACGCCGCGCAGCTCGACTTCAATGGCACCTACGACAGGCCTGCGTTGATCGTGAGCCCTCTGTCGGGCGACATCAGCATCAATAACTACTCGGCCGGCGCCCTTCCTGGGGTCGATTGGCTCCAGTTCGGCCACATCTTCGTGTCGGATCCCAGATTGGTTGCCACGCGGGATGCGACCGTCTCATTCAGCAAGCCGGACCAAGGACCTGACGGCCGGAACAAGGCGCCATGGAACACCGACGAACTCAATTCGACGACATGGCTGGATCAGCGCTTCTCGGCCGTGTTCGACAAGCCGACGAGAACCTTGAAGGTCACTTACGACTATCCGCAAGACACCAGCGTCGACAGCATCTCGGCCCTGATGACCGTCTCGATGCCGCAAACGGACATCCTGGCCGGGGGCAGCAAGACGGTTGCCTTGACCATCAAGAAATGGACCTGGCCGAAGCCGCAGCAAAGTCGCCAGCTCAGTCCGTTGCCTCTCGGCGTCCGGGGCAATGGCACCAGCTTCCCGACCACCCTTGTTGCAGGCCCGTATACCGATCCCTCGACGAACAAGACCTACAACGGTGGCCTGATCACGCTCTTCATGTGCGCTGCTGTTCCGGGCAAGGAGGTGCGCTATACGTCTTATCGGGTGGATCTGGACTTCGCGGCGCCGACGACGGATATCGACATCTACATTCAAGCTTCCCAACAGGTCACGCTCGAGACCTCGCACGGCACGCTGGCGTTCACCAATGTCGGCATATCCAATGGCGGGCAATTCGCAAGAGTGATCACCAATCAGGACAGCGGCACGCTCAAGTCGGTCATGACGCAGCAAATGAACCAGGGCATCGTCTTCCCGGCCTCGGAAACGGTCGAGTACAAGCTCGACATCCAGATCATCGATCCCACGGTCGCTCCAGGCACGACGGATTGCGCGCCGAGCGGTCCGACCTGACCCCTGCCGAGTTCGCCGGGCGCTTCGCTCAGCCGGGCCGATAGACCAACAAGCCCCGATCGCCCGCGCGAACCCCCAGCACGATCTCGTCGCGCAATCGCAGTGCCGCGCCGAGATCGAACTGGCTGCCCTGCCGATACGCCGTCCAGTAACGCTCGTCGACGCGACGAAACAGCTCCTGCAGGTTCGTCGCATCGCACAACCCGCTGGCCATGCATTCCCAGCGCACGAGCGGATGGTTGGCATCGCAGGGCACGCCCAGCTCGCAGCCGGCCAGGAGAATCGCCGCCGGCATCGCCGTCAGTTCGGCCTCGCTCATCGGCCGCCCGCGGATCGACAGATCGTCGCCCGATACCGCGAGATCGCGCACCAGCGCCCACACCACGCCCGCATCGCGGGCGGTGTAGAGCCCGTCGATCATCCGCTGCACGCGCGTGCCACCGGCGGCCTGCACCGTCGTGCCCGGTGCCAGCGGCGTGACCACCGCAAGACCGAGGTCACCCGCGCTTGCGCCCTCGAGGGCGAGTGCGCGCTGCTGGCGGATGTCGGCGCCGGTGACCTCGCGACAGCGCCGCTCGTACATCGATTGCGCCGCTTGCCGCGCCGGGGCCGGCTTGTCGTTGCCGACCTCCGCCGGCGCGCTCGCGAACTCTTCGCACTCCTGGATTGCCAGCACCGCGTAGAAGAAGCTCGCGGCCGCCGGGTTCGAGCGGGCCTGCGTGATGAAGGGCTTGAGGTTGTCGGTCGAGAAGAATTCGCGCGACGCGTCGGTCTCGCGCAGCACGCGCTCGGAAGGCGGGGCCGTGGGCGCGGGTTCGAGCACTGCAGGCCCGCTGCCGAACGGGCTGGGCCCGTGAGGCTGTTCCTTCGGGGCAGCGGCGATCTCGGCCGTGCCCGGCGCGTCGTCCTCCGTGCCGAAACTGAAGAGGAGCCACCCGACCGCAGCGACGACGAAGCAGGCCAGGGCGATGACGACGTGTCTTCTGTCCAGCATGAACTTCCCGCGGCCGCGCGCGCCTAATTGCCCGACTTCGCGCCCAGCTTCGCGATCAAGATCTCGACCGCCGCATTCGGCACGCTCTTGCGCCAGGTCAGCTCGATGTCCTGCGCATAGCTGAACAGTTGCGGGCGCAGGCGCCGAAAGCTCGACAGCGGCTCCACCGCCTCGACGTAGTGATCCGGCAGGAAGCCCGCGCAACGCCCGGTGCGCACCAGCGTCGCGACGCCTTCGAGGCTGTCGGCACGCATCCTCGGTTGCCACGAGGCCGACTCGAAGGCCGGCAGCGGCAGGTCCACCGTGTAGGGATCGGCCACGATGTTGAGCCGGCCGAAATCGGCCGGGTCGATCTGCTCGTCCGGCAGTTCGTAGCAAGGATGGCCCGGTGCGCAGTACAGGCTGTTCGCTTCCGCGTAGAGCCGCAGCCGCTCCAGCCCGCCGGCCGGCATGTGCGCGGCGAGGATGCCGGCATCCAGCTCGCCGGCCAGCAGCTGGCGCTCGATCTCGATCGGCCGCAGCACCGCCAGCTGGATGCGCAGGCCCGCGAGCGTGTCGATGCAGTGGCCCAGCGCGCGCACCAGGCGCATGCTCGGATCGGTCAGCAAGGCATCGACGACGCCCAGCCGCAACTCGACCCCGGCCTGCTGCGACAGCCCGCGCAGGTCGGCGCGAAAGCTCTTCAGCGCCGCGAACAACTCCTTCGACGAGCGATACAGCCGCTCGCCGGCCGGCGTCAGCGCGAAGCCGGCGCGCCCGCGGCTGCACAGCCGCGCGCCGACGCGCGCCTCGAGCTCCTTGACCTGGCGGCTGACATTCGAGAGATCGGTCTGCAGCTCGGCGGTCGCGGCCGAGAAGCCGCCGGCGGCGACGACGACCGAGAACACGCGCAGCAAGCGCAGGTCGGCGTCGCTGATCGCATCGGCGTGGGCGAGCGCGCTGCCGCCGAACAGTTGGTGCGGCTGCGCAAGTGAACTTGTGGACGCGGGCATTTGTGGACTGCTGGCCTGTGCCTAGGATCTTCCCCGACCCCGTGCGGTGATGTCCATCCCGTGCGCACCTGCTTTATCGATCCGGCCATGACCCAGTTCGCCTTCCTCTCGCAAGCCACCTTCCTCAAGGTTCCCGCCGGTCCGGCGCCGCGCCCGCTGGGCATCGCCGGCCTGTGCTGGGACGGCTCGGTGACCAACCGACCCGGCGCGCGCTTCGGCCCGCGCGCGATCCGCGAGGCCAGCCACATGCTGTGCGACGGCATCCATCCGCTGTTCGACGTCTCGCCCTTCGAGCATCTGGCCGATCGCGGCGATCTCGCGCTGCCCAACACCAGCATCGAGGCGATGCGCGCGGCGATGCCCAAGCAGGTGCATGCGCTGCTCGACGAGCACCACATGGTCTGGCTCGGTGGCGATCACTCGATCACGCTGCCGCTGCTGCGCTGCTATCGCGAGCGCCTGGGCCGCCCGCTCGCGGTGATCCACTTCGACGCGCATTGCGACACCTGGAGCGACCACTTCGGCGAACCCAGCGGCCACGGCACCTGGGTCTGCGAGGCGATGAACGAGGGCCTGGTGGTCGATGCCTGCTTCACGCAGATCGGCATCCGCTCGGCCGGCGAACGCGACGCGCGCGAGTTCGTCAACGACCGCGGCGGGCGCATCTTCACCGCGCGCGACCTGCGCGGCCTCGACGGCGCACGCGGCCTGGCCGAGCTGGTCGCGCACATCCGCGCACGCCAGGCGGCGCACGGCCACCCGCCCATCTACCTGAGCCTGGACATCGACTGCCTCGACCCGGCCTTCGCGCCCGGCACCGGCACGCCCGAGCCGGGCGGCATGACGAGCAGCCAGGTGCTGACCCTCCTCGAAGAACTGGCCGACCTGCCCTTCGTCGGCATGGACTGCGTCGAGGTCGCGCCGGCCTACGACCACGCCGAGCTGACCACCAATGCGGCGGCGAGCTTCGTGTGGACCTATCTCGCCGGGCGTGTAGCGCAGGCTGCCAAGGCGGGCTGATCCAGCTTCGCCGTTCTTCCGGTTTCCCCGTTTCCCTGTCGATTCAAGCAAGGAGTGCGTGCGTGAAGCTTTCGTCCATCTGGGTTTCGACATGGCGGCATTGCGCCGCGATCGCGTTCGCCGCCACGCTGGCGGCCTGCGGCGGCAGCGACGACGGCAACGAGCCGGCCGACCTCGTGCTGAAGAACGGCTACGTCTACACCGTCGATGCGAACGACTCGGTCGCGCAGGCGGTCGCGGTGCGCGGCGGCAAGATCGTCTACGTCGGTTCGGACGACGGCGCGCAAGCTTTCGTCGGTGCCGCGACGCGCGTCGTCAACCTCGGCGGACGCATGCTGATGCCGGGGCTGGTCGACGGGCACGTGCACCCGATGGACGGCGGCGCCGCGACGCTCAAGTGCAGCCTCGAGTACCAGCCGCTGACGATCGCCGAGATGCAGGCGAAGCTGCAGGCCTGCCTCGACGCCAGCGTCGACCAGGAGCCCGACGGCTGGCTCGAGGTCGTCGCATGGGACCGCCAGGCGATGTTCTCGAACGATCGCGATCCGACGCGCACCGACCTGGACGCGCTGCCGACGCAGCGGCCGATCATCGTGATGTCGATCGATGGCCACAGCCGCCTCGTCAATTCACGTGCGCTCGCGCTCGCCGACGTGACGGCCGCGACGCCCGACCCGGCCGACGGTGCGATCGTGCGCGACGGCGCGGGCAACCCGACCGGTATCCTCGAGGACGGCGCGGCCGTGCTCGTGGAAGCCGCGATCCCGCCGGTCACCGATGCAGGCCATGTGGAAGAGGCGCGCGTCGCGCTCGACCTGCTGCGCCGCCAGGGTGTCACGAGCTTCATGAGCGCCTTGTCGGGCGAGACCGAAGTCAAGGCCTTCGCGACGCTGGCGCACGACGGCGGGCTCACGGCGCGTGCGCAGTTCGCGCTGCTGATCCCGCCCGATGCGGCGGCCGATCCGGTGCAGGCGGCGGCGGCCGCGAAGGCGATCTCGGATGCCTACGGCCAGGGGGCGCCTCAGCCCAGGCCCGGCCTCGAGGTGCGCCATATCAAGATGTTCCTCGACGGCGTGCTGCAGGCGCCCGCGCAGACCGCGGCGGTGATCGAGCCGTACTGGGTCGATGCCGGCGGCCCCGGCGCGCCGCTTTGGCAGCCGGGCACCGAGGTGGGCTCGCAATACTTCACGCAGGATGTGCTGAACGCGCTGGTGGTCGAAACCGTCAAGGCCGGCTTCGATCCGCACATGCACGCGATCGGCGACGCGGCGGTGCGCCAGGCGCTCGATGCCTATCAATACGCCCGCGGCCAATTGCCGGGCAATGCCTTTCGCCCCGCGATCGCGCACGACGAACTGGTCGACCCCGCCGACTATCCGCGCTTCAAGTCGCTCGACGTGACACCGGTGATGTCGTTCCAGTGGGCGCAGCAGGCGCCGTATTCGCTCGAGGCGGTGCAAGAGCAGCTCGGCCCCGAGCGCTTCGCGCGCATGGAGCCCGAGGGCAGCCTGTTCAACGCGGGCGCACGCATCGCCTACGGCAGCGACTGGCCGGTCGACCCGATGGCCTACTTCTACAACCTGCGCGTCGGCGTCACGCGCAGCGGCGACCCGACGCACCCGGCCAGCTTCGGCCCGGCCTATGCGGGCCGGCTCAACGATGACCCGCTGCTGTCGCGCGCGACCGCGCTGCGCTCGATCACGATGAACTCGGCCTACCCGCTGCGGCTGGACAACGTGGTCGGCTCGATCGAGCGCGGCAAGTTCGCCGACCTGATCGTGCTCGACCGCAACTGGCTCACCGCGCCCGAGAGCGAGCTCGCGCACACGCAGGTGCTGGTCACGCTGGTCGGCGGCGAGGTCGTGTGGTCGGACGGCACGATCACCAACCTGCCCGAGGCACAGGCCGCGAAGATCGGCACGAAGGGCCGGCTGCATCTGATGAATGCGCGCGTTCGAACGGGGCACGTGCATCGGCACGCGGCGCACTAGCACCGAGGTAAAGAAGCACAAAGTAAAGTGGGCGCACGGCGCGCCCCTTTGTGCTTTCTGCGATGCTTGCGCGCCCCGCGGCTTGACCGCGTCCTTTCGACTCTCGAGCGCGCCTCAGCCATCGCCACGGTCGCTCGCCAGCATTGGCTGTTCCCGTGCCGACGAGACCTGAGCTTTCCCCTGCCCGCCGTGGGCTCCTGCTGATCGCGCTGATCGCCGCGCCCGCCCTCGCGGTCGCTCAATCGGCCGAGCCGCAGCCCAAGCCCGCCGAGGCGCCCAAGCAGCTCGATCGCGTCGAGATCAAGGCCCAGACCACCGACGAGGACCGCCGGCGCGCCTCGAGCGCCTCGAAGATCGTCGTCGGGCGCGAGGAGATCGAGCGCTTCGGCGACAGCACGGTCGGCGAGGTGCTCAAGCGCCTGCCCGGCGTCACGCTGGGCGGTCGGCCCGGGCGCGGCGGCGACATCCGCATGCGCGGCATGGGCAGCGGCTACACGCAGATCCTGGTCAACGGCGAGCGCATGCCGCCGGGCTTCTCGGTCGACGAGATCGCACCCGAGCAGATCGAGCGCATCGAGATCCTGCGCGCGCCGACGGCCGAGTACGGCGCGCGCGCGATCGCCGGCACGATCAACATCGTGCTTCGCGAGGCGCTGGCGCGCCGGCTCAACGAGCTGCGTCTGGGCGCCAATGTCGAGCGCGGCAAGGTCGACCCCAACCTCGGCTGGACCCGCAACGACAAGCTCGACGATGAAGGCGGCACCTACAACTTCACGATCAATGCGCAAAAGAGCAACCGCTTCGACGACATCGACAACCGCACGCTGACGCACGACATCGCGAGCGGCAACGAGACGCTGGTGCAGGAGCAGGGCGAAAACGAAGGCACGCGCAAGTCGGTCAACATCACCAGCCGGCTGCAATGGAAGCTCGACGGCGGCGACACCTTCGCGCTGCAGCCTTTCATCGTGGCGAACGAGGCCCGCGGCGGCAGCGCCTTCACGCAGACGCAGACCCCCGAGATCCCCACCGGCAGCCCCGGCGCGCTCAACTACGACCAGGCCCGCACCTCGGGCGACAGCCGCAGCGCCTTCGGTCGCCTCAATGCGCAATGGAACACCCGGCTCGACGAGGGCAGCCGCGCCGAGATCAAGGGCTACGTGGGCGCCTACGAGCTGCACACCCACAGCCTGCGCGAGGAGTTCCTCGGCGGCGCGCCGTCGCGCACACAGCAAGACGAGATCCGCAACCGCGATCAATCGTGGAGCCTGTCGGGCAAGTACAGCCACTCGCTCGAAGACGACCAGACCCTGGTCACCGGCATCGAGACCGAAGGCACGCAGCGCCGCCAGACGCGCCACTGCCTGCAAAACGGCCTCGACTGCAGCTACCTGGCCGACTTCGGCGACGACATCGATGCCGGCACGCGCCGCGTGGCCGTCTACGCGCAAGACGAGTGGTCGATCGGCAAGCAGTGGAGCTTCTACGCCGGCCTGCGCTGGGAAGGCATCGAGACGCGCAGCGAGTCGGCCGACAACCCGGTGACCAACTTCTCCGGCGTGCTCTCGCCGCTGCTGCATGCGGTCTATCGCTTCGACGAGAAGGGCCGCGACCAGATCCGCGCGAGCCTCACGCGCAGCTACCGCAGCCCGAGCCTGCAGGACCTGATCGCGCGCCCGAGCGTGAACTCGCAATACCCCTGCCCCGACGGCCAGTCCTGCGGTCCCAACGAGATCAACTACCCGGACCGCATGGGCAACCCCGACCTCAAGCCCGAGCTCGCGACCGGCATCGAGATCGGCTACGAGAAGTACCTCGCCAAGGGCGGCGTGCTCGGCGCGAACTTCTTCTATCGCCACATCGAGGACCTGATGCGTACCGTGTCGATGCTGGAGACGGTGCCGTGGGCGAGCGTGCCGCGCTGGGTTGCGCGGCCGCGCAACATCAGCACGGCGCAAACGATGGGCCTCGAGCTGGAGGCCAAGTTCCGGCTCGACGAATGGTTCGACGACGTGCTGCCGATCAATGTGCGCAGCAATCTCGCGCTGTTCCACTCCAAGGTCGACGACATCCCGGGCCCGCACAACACGCTCGACCAGCAGCCGCGCTACACCGCCAACCTCGGCGCCGATTACCGGCTGCGCAGCCTGCCGCTGACGCTGGCCGGCTCGATCAACTACACGCCGGACACCGTGATCCGCCAGTCCGAGCAGACGACCACCAGCACCTCGCCCAAGCGCGTGTTCGATGCCTCGGCGATCTGGACCTTCTCGCCGGCGGTGCAGCTGCGCCTGGGCGCCAGCAACTTCGCGCCGCGCGACTACGACACCGGTGCGCTCTATGTCACGCCCGATCGCATCATCGAAAGCGAGAGCTTCGGGAACACCTTCACGGTCTGGAGCCTGCGGCTCGAACTGAAGATCTGAGCTGCGCCGCGCGGTCAAGCGCGTGACGGCGCCGAGGCAAGACAGCCGGCGCCGTCGATCGGAGCATGAACCCCGAGTGCCGGCCGCGGCACGCAAGGAATCGTCATGCAGCCTCCGATGCCCTCCGCGTTGCCGCCCCTGACCGCAACGAGCCCCAAGCCGCGCCTGTTCGGCAGGCTGTTCGAGCGCCGCCGCGCTGCGCGCAACGTCGAGTCGGTCGTGCCGGCCTTGCGCCACGAGGTGCTCGGCATCGCGATGCGAGCCGCCACCACCGCCCACGCGATCGACGCCTGCAGCAGCAGCGCCACCGAGCAGGCGCGCCTGGCCGAGGCGGTGGAGAACGCCGGGCGCGAAGCCACCGCCGCGATCGACCATGTCAGCGACAGCGCCCAGCGCGTCGCCGCGTTCACCGACGAAAGCCTGGCGCGTGCGCGCGTCACCGCCGACGATCTTCGCGACGCGGCCGAGCGCATCACCGAGGTCGACACCAAGGTGCAGGGCTTCCTCGGCTCGGTGCACGCGGTGCGCTCGCATTGCGTCGAGGTGCACGAGGTGATCGAGCAGATCAGCGGCATCGCGCGCCAGACCAAGATCCTCGCGCTCAATGCCGCGATCGAGGCGGCGCGCGCCGGCGAGGCGGGGCGCGGCTTCAGCGTCGTCGCGCGCGAGATCCAGAGCCTCGCCGACCGCGTCGCCGAGGTCACCCAGCAAAGCCAGCGCACCGTCGGCGCCGCGCTCGAGCTGTCGACCAGCGCGGCCGGCGCCAGCCTCGAGGTGCGCGAAGGCATCGACGCGACGCTGGGCATCGTGCGCCGCGGCAGCCTCGCCTGTGACGCGATCCTCGGCGACCTCGAAGGCGCCTCGAGCCAGTTCGCCATGATCGCCGCCGCCGCCGAGCAGATGGCTGCGGCCAATGGCCAGGTGCTGGGCAGCATCGGCGAATCCAAGCGCATGAGCCGCGGCGTCGCCGATCGCCTGCGCGGCACGACCGGCGCGACCACCGAGCTGCTCAAGGCCACCGAGCAGGTCCAGGAGCTGCTCGGCGGCTTCCAGGTCGGCGACGGCGCGTTCGAGCGCCTGCTCGCGAGCTGCCGGCGCTGGCGCGAGCGCTTCGCGCAAGAGCTGCGCAAGCTGCAGGCCCAGGGCAACGATCTGTTCGATGGGCGCCTCGACCACATCGCCCAGACCGACCCGCCGCAGTTCTCCTGCAGCTACCAGGACGCGTTCGCGCGCGTGATGCAGCCGCTGTTCGACGAGGCACGCAAGGAGCTGGGCGCGCTGGCCTGCTGCTGCACCACGACGCGCGGCTACCTGCCCACGCACAACAGCGACCTCTCGCGCCCGCCCAGCGGCGACCCGGCGGTCGACGTCAAGTTCTGCCGCGACAAGCGCGTGATGAGCGACCGCTACGGCCAGCGCGCGGCCACCTATGAAGGCAGCCTGCTGATGCAGACCTTCGTGCGCGACAACGGCGAGCTGACGATCGAAGTCGCGCTGCCGCTGCATCTCGGCACGCGTCGCTGGGGCGCGGTGCGCTTCGGCTTTGCACCCGCGCGCTTCCAGTAAGCGGCAGCTTCAGCGGGGCCTTCGCAGCGGCGCTTATGCGCCGATCCGATACCGATGCGCGCAAGCCTTCGTTGGCCGGCGCGCGCCGCGCTTCCATCATGCGGGCCATCGCACGAAGGAGTCAGCGCGTGTCGCTCCCGCAATCCCATCGCATCGTCATCGTCGTCGGCAGCCCCTCGGCCGCGTCGCGTTCGCAGGCCCTGGCCCGCGCCGTCGCCGGCCTGCTGCCGCGCCATGAGGTGCAATGGCTGCGGCTGCGCGAGCTGCCGGCCGCCTCGCTGCTGTCGGGCGATCCCAGCGACCTGCTGCTGCAGCAGGCGGTCGCCGCGGTCGCGACGGCGCGCGCGGTGGTCGTCGCGACGCCGATCTACAAGGCCGCCTACAGCGGCCTCTTGAAGACCTTCATCGACCTGCTGCCGCCCGAGACGCTGCGCGGCAAGGCGGTGCTCCCGCTGGCCACCGGCGGCAGCGCGGCGCATCTGCTGGCGATCGACTACGCGCTCAAGCCGGTGCTCGCGTCGCTGGGCGCGCGCGACATCCTCGATGCGGTCTACGCCACCGACGCGCAGCTGGCGCGCGAAGGCGACGGCTACCGCGTCGATGCCGACACGCATGTGCGCCTGCTGCGCGCCGCGCAGGCGATCGAGCAGCGATGTCCGCTGACGGTCGCGGCCACCGAGGCCATCGCGCACGCGGTGCATTGAGCGCGCCGCCGAGCGCGCAACGCACAGATTTCCGTTTGTCTCCTCCTCCCCCCACACGGGGTTCATGCGGCCACCAAGGCTGGTGGGGCAGCTGGCCGCATGTCTCTTTCACAGGATTCAGAGCATGAGCATCGCCACCCGAACTTCCGCGCGCCGCAGCTGGCTTGCGCGCACGCTGAGCGCCGTCGCGCTGGTCGGCCTGGCCAACGTCGGCCTCGCGCAAACGGCCGCGCCGACGCTTCGCATCGGCTTCCAGAAATCGGCCAGCCTGCTGACGCTGCAAAAGAGCCAGGGCACGCTCGAGCAAAAGCTCGCGGCGCAGGGCGTCAGCGTCAAGTGGGTCGAGTTTCCGGCCGGCCCGCAGCTGCTCGAAGGCCTGAACGTCGGCTCGGTCGACATCGGTTATGTCGGCGAGGCGCCGCCGATCTTCGCGCAGGCCGCCGGTGCGCGGTTCGTCTACGTCGGCTTCGACCCGGCATCGCCGGAGGCCGAGGCGCTCGTGGTGCCCAAGGATTCGCCGCTGAAGTCGACCGCGGATCTGAAGGGCAAGAAGGTCGCGCTCAACAAGGGCTCGAACGTCCACTACCTGCTGGTCAAGCTGCTCGAGAAGCACGGCCTGAGCTATGCCGACATCCAGCCGGTGTTCCTGCCGCCGGCCGATGCGCGCGCCGCGTTCGAGAAGGGCGCGGTCGATGCCTGGGTGATCTGGGATCCCTTCCTGTCGGCGGTCGAGAAGCAGCTCGGCGCGCGCCAGCTCGCCGATGGTCGCGGCGTCGTCAACAACTACGCCTACTACCTCGCCGAGCGCGGTTATGCAGAGAAGCATCCGCAGGTGCTGCGCGCGCTGTTCGACGACAGCATCGAGCGCGGCCGCTGGCTCAAGGCCAACGTCAAGCAGGCCGCCGCGCTGATCGCGCCGCTGCAAGGCCTCGATGTCGAGGTGGTCGAGAGCAATCTGCGGCGCTACCAGTTCAACGTCGCGCCGCTGACGCCGGCGGTGGTGGCCGAGCAGCAGAAGATCGCCGACGCCTTCCATGGCCTGAAGCTGATTCCCAAGCCGGTGCGCGTGGCCGATGCGGTGATCGGCGCGCCGGCGGTGGTCTCGGAGGCGAACAAGTGAATGTCTTCGCCGCGCGACGCAGGTGGGTGCTCGAAACGACGGCACGCGCCTGGGGCCTCGCGGCGCTGATCGGCAGCCAGCGAGTTCAAGCATGAAGCCCTATTGGTTCATCCCCACCCACGGCGATTCGCGCCATCTCGGCACCGCGCGCGGCGCGCGCGCCGCGACCTACGACTACTTCCGCCAGATCGCGATCGCCGCCGACAGCCACGGCTACGAAGGCGTGCTGATCCCGACCGGGCGCTCCTGCGAGGACCCGTGGATCGTCGCGTCGACCCTGGTCGGCCAGACGCAGCGGCTCAAGTTCCTGGTCGCGCTGCGCCCCGGCCTCGTGACGCCGGCGCTGGCCGCGCGCATGACGGCCACGCTCGATCGACTGTCGGGCGGGCGCGTGCTGATCAACCTCGTGACCGGCGGCGATGCCGACGAGCTGGCCGGCGACGGCCAGTTCCTCGATCACGCGCAGCGCTACGAGCAATCGACCGAGTTCATGACGATCTGGCGCGAGATCCTCGCGCGCAGCCACGATGCGCAGTCGCTCGACTTCGACGGCACGCACCTGGGCGTCAAGGGCGCGAAGCTGCTGTTCCCGCCGCTGCAGAACCCGTATCCGCCGCTGTACTTCGGCGGCTCGTCGGAAGCGGCGCACCAGCTCGCGGCCGAGCAGTTCGACACCTATCTCAGCTGGGGCGAGCCGCCGGCCGCGGTGGCCGGCAAGATCGCCGACGTCAAGCGTCGCGCGGCGGCGCTCGGTCGCACGCTGGAGTACGGCATCCGCCTGCACGTGATCGTGCGCGAGACCGAAGACGAAGCCTGGGCCGCGGCGGCCGACCTGATCAAGCACCTCGACGAAGACACCGTCGCGGCCGCGCAGGCGCGCTTCGCGCAGATGGATTCCGTCGGCCAGCGCCGCATGGCCGAGCTGCACAAGGGCCGCTTCGACAAGAACGACGTGCGCAAGGGCCTCGAGATCGCGCCCAACCTGTGGGCCGGCGTCGGCCTGGTGCGCGGCGGAGCCGGCACGGCGCTGGTCGGCAGCGCCGAGCAGGTGGCCGAGCGCATCCGCGAGTACGAGGCGCTGGGCATCGAGCACTTTATCTTCTCGGGCTATCCGCATCTGGAGGAAGCGCATCGCGTCGCCGAGCTGCTGTTCCCGCTGCTCGACGTCAAGCGCGAGGGCGATCGCGCGCCGCGCGCGCCGGTGCTGAGCGGGCCGTTCGGCGAGGTGATCGCCAACGGCATCGTGCCGCCGGGCGCGAAGAACAACGCGCCGGTGCAGCTCAAGGAAGCCGCAAGCTGAAACGAGCGATGAGCGCGTTCGCCGGCATCGACCATGTGCAGCTGCCGATCCCCGTCGGCGGCGGCGCGAAGGCGCGCGGCTTCTACGAGAAGCAGCTGGGCCTGGTCGAGCTGCGCGATCCGCTGCTCGATCGGCCCGGCACGCTGCGCTTCGCGCTCGGCGCGCAGCGCATCGACCTGACCGAAGGCCCTTATGTCGGCGTCGCGCCGCAGGCCCACCTGGCGCTGCGCGTGCGCAGCTTGCGCACGCTGGTGGCGCGGCTGCGTGAGCGCGGCCTCGCGGTCGACACCGGCGGCGCGCCCGATCCGGGCGTGCGCGTCTACCTCGACGACCCCTTCGGCAACCGCATCGAGCTGATCGACACGCTGGCCGGCCGCGCGCCCGAGGTGGCCTACGACGCCGCGCCGCTGGCGTTCACGACCTGATCCACAAGAGACGAACGATGGCTGCCTTGCCTGTTGCCCATGCCGCCGCGCGCCGCGCCATTCCGTGGCTGCTGCCGATCGCGCTGATCGCGCTGTGGGAGGCGGCGTCGCGCTTCGGCTGGCTGTCGACGCGCGTGCTGCCCGAGCCCTGGGCGGTGGTGACCGCTTTCTGGCAGCTCGCGCTGTCGGGCGAGATGATGCGAAACGTGCTGACCAGCACCGCGCGCGCCTTCACCGGCCTCGCGATCGGCGGTGGCCTGGGCCTGTTGTTCGGCCTGATCAACGGCAGCTTTCGCAGCGCCGAGACCGCGCTCGATTCGACGCTGCAGATGGTGCGCAACATCCCGCCGCTGGCACTGATTCCGCTGGTAATCCTGTGGTTCGGCATCGACGAGGGCGCGAAGCTGTTTCTCGTCGCCTTCGGCGTGTTCTTTCCGGTCTACCTGAACACCTTCCACGGCATCCGCTCGGTCGATCCGGGGCTGATCGAAATGGCGCGCAGCTACGGCCTGAGCGGCTTCGCGCTGTATCGCCACGTGATCCTGCCCGGTGCGCTGCCCGGCATCCTGGTGGGGCTGCGTTTCGCGCTCGGGCTGATGTGGGTGCTGCTGATCGTCGCCGAGACGATCTCGGCGCAATCGGGCATCGGCTACATGACGATGAATGCGCGCGAGTTCCTGCAGACCGACGTGGTGCTGGTCGGCATCCTGCTCTATGCGCTGCTGGGCAAGCTGGCCGACATCAGCGCGAAGGCGCTGGAGCGCTGGTGGCTGCGCTGGCATCCGGGCTACCAGGTGGCGGCTTGATCGAGGATCGGTGAACGCGATGAATCCGCTGCAGTTCGAAGTCAACGAGTTCTGGGCCGCGTCGTCGCAGCGCGCAGTGCTGCACGAGGCCGACGATGCCTGGCGCGGCAGCGATCGAAGCGAACGCGCGAAGCCGCAGCTGGTGCCGGCGCCGCAACCGCGCGGCATCGCACTCGAGCTGGCCGGCGTCGGCAAGCGCTTCGGTGCGCGCGAGGTGCTGCGCGACATCGATCTCGCGATCGCGCCGGGCGAGTTCGTCTCGATCGTCGGGCGCAGCGGCTGCGGCAAGAGCACGCTGCTGCGCCTGCTGGCCGGGCTGGATGCCGCGAGTGCCGGCACGATCCGCTTCGACGGCAAGCGCACCTGCGCCGAATCGCGCGACGTGACGCGCGTGATGTTCCAGGACCCGCGACTGCTGCCGTGGAAGCGCGTGCTCGACAACGTCGCGCTCGGCCTCGACGGCGCCGATGCGCGCGAGCGCTCGCTCGATGCGCTGGCGCAAGTGGGCCTGGCCGAGCGCGCGAACGATTGGCCGGCGGTGTTGTCGGGCGGCCAGCGCCAGCGCGTGGCCCTGGCGCGCGCGCTGGTGCATGCGCCGCGCCTGCTGCTGCTCGACGAGCCGCTGGGCGCGCTCGATGCGCTGACGCGCATCGAGATGCATCGCCTGATCGAACGCCTGTGGCGCCAGCACGGCTTCACTGCGCTGCTGGTCACGCACGATGTCGGCGAGGCGGTCGCGCTGGCCGATCGCGTGCTGCTGATCGAGGACGGCGCGCTGGCGATGGACGAGCGCGTCGGCCTCGAGCGCCCTCGCCATCGCTCGTCGCCAGGCGCGGCGGCGTTCGAGGAGCGCGTGCTGCAGCGGGTGCTTCAGCAGCCGGCGGGCGAGCCGGCGGCGCCGCTGCAGGCCTGGTCGTGGCACTGGAAGGTGGCGATCTAGCGGGCATGCGATGTCCCCGCGCCGGCGCGGCGCGCACCGGTCGCGGCACACTGCCGGCATGAACGCCGCCGCCGACTGGCTCGTCGCCTGCCTGTGCGCCGCCTGGTGCGGCACCTGCAACGAATACCGCGCCGCATTCGATGCGGCCGCGCGCCAGCACCCGGACGTGCGCTTCGCCTGGGTCGACATCGAGGACCACGCCGACGCGCTCGGCGAGCAGCTCGACATCGAGAACTTCCCGACCCTGCTGGTCGCGCAGGGCGAGGCCGTGCGCTTCTTCGGCGTGGTGCTGCCGCATGCCGCGACGATCACGCGCACGCTCGAGGCGGCGCGCGCCGCCGACCTGAGCGCCGGCGTCGCGGTGCCCGAAGGACTGGTCGACGCGGTGCGTTCGCTCGCTTGAGTCGCGCTGACCAGGCGCTCTCATGCGGCGCGCGGATAAGCAGCGCCGCAGAACTTCGTTCACGCGCTGGTGCGCGGCTCCTAAGGTGAAGCCTTCCGCTTCATGCCATCCACAAGGGCCGTTTCCATGAGCATCACCGCGATCAATGTTCGCAACCAGTTCCGCGGCAAGGTCCGCGAGATCATCGAAGGCCCCGTCGTGTCCGAGGTCGATGTCGAAACGGCGACCGGCCTGATCATCACGTCGGTCATCACGACCCGCTCGGTCAAGGAGCTGCGCCTGGCGCCCGGCAGCGACGTGATCGCGCTGGTCAAGTCGACCGAGGTGTCGATCGCGGCGCTGTGAGTCGGCCATGTCGATCCGCCACGAACCGCGGCTGCTGATCATCCCCGGCCTGCGCGACAGCGGTCCGGCGCACTGGCAGACCTGGCTCGAATCGCTGCACCGCGGCAGCGTGCGCGTGCAGCAGGACGACTGGCATGCGGCCGAGCTCGATCGCTGGGCCCAGCGCATCGGCGAGACGCTGGCCGCCCACGGCCGCGGCCCGTGGATCGCCGTCGCGCACAGCTTCGGCTGCCTGGCGCTGGCGCGCCACCTTCGCGATCACCTGCACAACGGCGCCGCGCACGACATCGCCGCGGCGCTGCTGGTCGCGCCGGCCGACCCGAACCGCTTCGGCATCGACGAGGCCGCCCTGTCGCATCGGCTGCCGCTGCCGGCGACCCTGATCGCCAGCGAAACCGACCCGTGGATGAGCGCCGCGACCGCACGCCGCTGGGCGCAGCGCTGGGGCGCCCATGGCCTCAACCTCGGCGACGCCGGCCACATCAATGCCGAGGCCGGCTTCGGGCCGCTGCCCCTGGCGCGCCGCTGGGTGCTGGCCCATGCGCAAAAGCTGCGCCGCGCCGAGCGGCCGCGCCATGCCCTGTTGGCCGAATGGTCGTTTGCCGCCTAAGCAATGCGGGCCTTTGCTCGTTTTGCGCATGAGCATCGGCAGTTTGATTCGTTTCTAGGCCGGCCGCGGCTTCCTACGATGGCATCGACACGTCATCGCCTCACACAGGAATCCCGCATGAGCTTTCGGAACCTCAACCGCCGCAGCGCCGTCGTCGCGCTCGCCTTGCTGTCCGGCGTCGCGGCCGTGGCGGCCAAGGACATCACGCTGCTGAACGTCAGCTACGACCCGACGCGCGAGCTCTACGTCGACTACAACGCCGCCTTCGCCAAGCACTGGAAGGCCAAGACCGGCGACACCGTCTCGGTCAAGCAGTCGCACGGCGGCTCGGGCAAGCAGGCGCGCTCGGTGATCGACGGCATCGACGCCGACATCGTCACGCTGGCGCTGGCCTACGACATCGACGAGATCGGCGAACGCGCCAAGCTCTTGCCGGCCGACTGGCAAAAGCGCCTGCCGCACAACAGCTCGCCCTACACCTCGACCTACATCTTCCTGGTGCGCAAAGGCAACCCGAAGGGCATCAAGGACTGGGGCGACCTGGTCAAGCCCGGCGTCTCGGTGATCACCGCCAACCCCAAGACCTCGGGCGGCGCGCGCTGGGGCTATCTCGCGGCCTACGGCTGGGCGCTCAAGCAGCCCGGCGGCAACGACGCGAAGGCGCGCGAGTTCATCGGCACGCTGTTCAAGAACGTGCCGGTGCTCGACTCCGGCGCGCGCGGCTCGACGGTCACCTTCGCCGAGCGCGGCATCGGCGACGTGCTGCTGGCGTGGGAGAACGAGGCCCATCTCTCGCTGAAGGAGTTCGGTGCCGACAAGTTCGACATCGTCTATCCGCCCACCAGCATCCTGGCCGAGCCGCCGGTCGCGGTGGTCGACAAGGTGGTCGACAAGAAGGGCACGCGCGATGTCGCGCAGGCCTACCTCGAGTACCTCTACTCGGCCGACGGCCAGGAGATCGCGGCGCGCAACTTCTATCGCCCGATCGACGAGAAGGTCGCGGCCAAGTACGCCAAGGTCTTCCCCAAGGTCAGCCTGTTCACGATTGACGACGTGTTCGGCGGCTGGACCAAGGCGCAAAAGACCCACTTCGCCGACGGCGGCGTGTTCGACCAGATCTACACGAAGAAGTGATTCGCCCTTATCACCGCGGCACGCGCCGCGGTGATCGGACGCGCGATTCGTCTCGCAAATCGAGACGGGTCGCGCGTCGTCGCTTGTGGTGATCGAAATGCTTGTCGGGCGCTGCGGGCAAGCCCCATCTCGCGGCTCGCGGCCGCGCGCGTAACGTGCGCCGGCATTGCACGATCACGACATCAGGAGACAAGCGATGAGTTTCGAAACCGCGCGCGCCTGGCGGCGCACCGCGCTGGCCGTGGCCATGGGCGCTGCACTGGTCGTTGCCGCCTGCGGCAGCGACGACGATGACGACGGCAACGCCGAAGCGGCGCTGTCGGCCACCATCCGCTACACCTCCTACGGCGTGCCGCACGTCAAGGCCGACAGCTTCAAGGGCGCCGGCTACGGCTACGGCTACGCCTTCGCGAAGGACAACGTCTGCGTCTTCGCCGAGGAGCTGGTCACGCTGCGCGGCGAGCGCTCCAAGTTCTTCGGCGAAGACGGCGGCTATCTCGGCCAGCTCGGCGACAGCTGGCAGAACGTCGCCTCCGACTTCTTCTACAAGCTGCTGTTCACGCCCGACTACGCGGCCACCGTCAAGGCCGCGTCGAGCAAGGATTCGCAGGACCTGACCGCCGGCTTCGTGGCCGGCTACAACCGCTACCTGCGCGAAGTCGGCGCGAGCGGCCTGCCCGCCGAGTGCAAGGACCAGCCCTGGGTCACGCCGATGACCGAGGCCGAGGCCTACCTGCGCTTCATGCAAGCCGCGATGGCCGGAAGCTCCATGGCCTTCATCAACGCGATCGGCGGTGCCCATCCGCCGGGCGCGGTGTTCCCGACCGGCGCGATTTCGCCGCTCGCGAAGGTGGCGAAGACGAGCCCGAAGAAGAACGCGCCGATGACGCTCGCGAGCCTGCAGAACTCGAGCGTCGTGAAGTCGCTCAAGGTGCTGCAGGAGCACACCATCGGCTCCAACGGCGTCGCGCTCGGCAAGGACCTGACCGAAAGCGGCGCCGGCATCGTGCTCGGCAATCCGCACTTCCCGTGGTGGGGCACGCTGCGCCTGAACCAGGTGCACCTGACGATCCCCAGCGCCAACTACGACGTCTACGGCGCCACCCTGCTGGGCGTGCCGCTGCCGCTGATCGGCTTCAACGACAAGGTGGCCTGGACCCACACCTTCTCGACCGACAACCGCTTCACGCTGCGCGTGCTGACGCTCGATCCGAGCGACCCGACGCGCTACGTGAAGGACGGCATCTCCAAGCCGCTGACCGCAGTGCCGCTGACCATCACCGCCAAGGCCGCCGACGGTACGCTGCGCGAACTCTCGCGCACGCTGTACCGCAGCGAGTTCGGCCCGATGCTGATGGACGCCAGCTTCACCTGGACGGCAGGCAACGCCTTCGCGATCCAGGACGCCAACTACACGAACTACAAGCTGATCGATCAGGTCATCCTCAACGGGAAGGCGACCGACGTCGACACGCTGCAAACCGCCGGCGCCACCTACACCGCCTTGCCCTGGGTCAACACCATGGCCGCCGACAAGAACGGCAAGGTGCTCTACGCCAACTACTCGGTCGCGGCCAACGTGGCCGACGCGCAGCTGCTGGGCGGCTGCGTGCCGGGCGCGCCGTATCCCTTCCTCGACCTGATGAACAGCAACGGCGTCGTCGTGATGACCGGCAGCACCTCGGCCTGCGACTGGGGCGGCCATCTGGGCTTCAACTCCAAGCCGTCGATCACGCGCAGCGACTACATCCTCAACGCCAACGACAGCCACTGGTGGCCGACGCGTGATGCCTTCCTCGCGGGCTATCCGAAGATCATCGCGACCGGTCCCGACGCCGAAGGCAAGCCGCAAGGCGAGCGCACGCGCCTGGGCCATGCGATGGTGCGCGACCGCGCGGCCGGTGCGGATGGCCTGGACGGCAACAAGTTCAGCGTCGCCAAGCTGCAGCAGCTCTACCTGCAGGGCCGCTTCTTGCGCGCCGAGAAGTGGCTGCCGGAGTTCGTGACCGCCTGCCTCGCATCGGGCGCGAGCGCGGCCGCCAAGGACGCCTGCACCGTGCTGCAGGGCTGGGACCTGCACCACGCGCCGGCCAGCTCGGGCGCGGTGCTGTTCAAGGAGTTCTACGAGCGCATGGGCGAGCTCGCCGCAGCCAAGTGGTGGGCCGTGCCCTTCGACGCCACCGATCCGCTCGAGACCCCGCGCGGCATGGCGAACTCGGCCGAGGCGCTGACCATCCTCGAGGCCCTGGTGCTCGACACGCAATTCGACTCGCCGCTCAAGCGCCGCGTCGCGCCGGCCAACGTGCAGGTGCTGTTCCGAGAAGGCGCGCCGCTGCCGATCCCGGGCGGTCGCTACACCTTCAACAACTGGCGCGGCCAGAAGACACTCGACCCGACCGGCTCCGGCATGACGATCTACACCGCCGATCCGGCCACCAACGCCGGCGCCTATGGCAACAGCTACATCCAGTTCGTGACCTGGGACGCCAACGGCCCGGTCGCCGAGGGTGTGCTGACCTACGGCCAGTCGGCCCATGCCTCCAGCGTCCACTTCAATGACCTGACCAAGAAGTACGCCGCCGGCCAGTTCGTCGCGCTGCCTTACACCGAGGCCCAGATCACTGCCGACCCGAATTACCAGGTGGTCAAGATCTCCGAGTAAGCGAGTACTCGCCTAATTCTCGGCCTCGAAGCCGCTGTTCCTCGAAAGAGGCAGTGGCTTCATTCTTTTTCGCATAAAGATCCAGCGATTCAATCGTTCGGTTTTGAAGGCGGGCTTTCTACGATCGCGCTTCCTTTGTCTCGCCTGCTGGACATGAAGTCGCTTGCCCTGCCCCTTCTGGCTCGTCGTTCGCTGATCGCCGCCGCCCTGCTCGCCGCCACCGGCTGGGCCCAGGCCGCCGGCCCGACCCTGCTCAACGTCAGCTACGACGTCGCCCGCGAGCTCTACAAGGAGATCAATCCGGCGTTCCAGAAGCAGTGGAAGCAGGCCAGCGGCGAGGACCTGACGATCAACCAGTCGCACGGCGGTTCGAGCAAGCAGGCGCGCGCGGTGATCGACGGCCTCGAGGCCGACGTCGTGACGATGAACCAGTCGAGCGACATCGACGCGATCGCCACCCGCGGCAAGCTGATCCCGGAAGACTGGGCCAAGCGCCTGCCCAACAACAGCTCGCCGACCAGCTCGGTCACCGTGATCCTGGTGCGCAAGGGCAACCCGAAGAAGATCGTCGACTGGGCCGATGTCGCCAAGCCCGGCGTGAGCATCGTGATCCCCAATCCCAAGGTCAGCGGCAACGGTCGCTACACCTATGTGGCCGCCTGGGGCGCGGCGATCAAGTCCGGCGCGAGGCCCGCGCAGGCGCGCGAGCTGGTGACCAAGATCTTCGGCAACGTGCCGGTGTTCGACGGCGGCGGCCGCGCCGCGACGACGACCTTCGCGCAGCGCGGCATCGGTGATGCGCTGGCGACCTTCGAGTCCGAGGTCAACCTGATCAAGGAAGAGTTCGGCGACAACTTCGACGTCGTCTATCCGAAGAGCACCGTGCTGGCCGAGAACCCGGTCTCGATCGTCGACAAGGTGGTCGACAAGAAGGGCACGCGCAAGCAGGCCGAGGCCTACCTGAAGTTCCTCTACTCCGACGAGGCGCAGGAGATCGCCGCCAAGCACCAGCTGCGTCCGCGCTCGGCCGCGGTGCTGGCCAAGTACGGCCGCGATTTCCCCAAGGTCAACACCTTCACGGTCGACGAGGTCTTCGGCGGCTGGACCAAGGCGCAGAAGGAGCACTTCGACGACGGCGCGATCTACGACCAGATCCTCGCCGGCCTCAAGAAGTGATCCCGCGCTGAGCCCGCCGCCATGCTGTTCACACGCACCCTGCTCAAGCGCCACAGCGTGCTGCCGGGCTTCGACCTCGCGCTCGGCTTCACGCTGCTGTACCTGGGCCTGATCGTCCTGGTGCCGCTGTCGGCCGCGTTCCTCAAGACCGCGACGCTGACCTGGGGCGCGTTCTGGGACACCGTCACCGCCGATCGCGTGATGGCCAGCTACCGCCTGACCTTCGGCGCCTCGCTCGCCGCGGCGCTGCTCAATGCGGCGTTCGGCCTCGTGATCGCCTGGGTGCTGGTGCGCTACCAGTTCTTCGGCAAGCGCTTCATCGATGCGCTGGTCGACCTGCCGTTCGCACTGCCGACCGCGGTGGCCGGCATCGCGCTGACCGCGCTGTATTCGCAGAACGGCTGGATCGGGCAGCACTTGCCGTTCAAGGTCAGCTTCACGCCGCTGGGCGTGTTCGTCGCGCTGACCTTCATCGGCCTGCCCTTCGTCGTGCGCACGCTGCAGCCGGTGCTCGAGGACCTGAGCAAGGAACTCGAGGAGGCCGCGGCGACGCTGGGCGCGTCGCGCTGGCAGACCTTTCGGCACGTGATCTTTCCGATCCTCACGCCCGCGCTTCTGACCGGCTTCGCGCTCGCGTTCGCGCGTGCCTTGGGTGAATACGGCTCGGTGATCTTCATCGCCGGCAACATGCCGATGATCTCGGAGATCACGCCGCTCTTGATCATCACCAAGCTCGAGCAGTACGACTACGCCGGCGCGACCGCGATCGCGGTCGTGATGCTGGTGGCGAGCTTCGCGATGCTGCTGGCGATCAACGCGCTGCAGGCCTGGTCGCGTCGGCGTTCGGGAGGCCACTGATGAGTGGTTTGGCAAGCGTGGCGGCGCCGGTGGTGGCGGCCGCGCCGGACACGCGAGGCATCGCGCCGCGCCTGATGGCCGAGGCGACGACCGAGCCGCGCTGGGTGCGCTACACGCTGATCGGAATCGCGCTCGCGTTCCTGACGCTGTTCCTGTTCGTGCCGCTGGTGTCGGTGTTCTACGAGGCGCTGAAGAAGGGCTGGGGCGTCTACGTCGCCGCGATCACCGAGCCCGATGCGCTGTCGGCGATCAAGCTCACGCTGCTGACCGCGCTGATCGCGGTGCCGCTGAACCTGGTGTTCGGCGTCGCGGCCGCGTGGTGCATCGCGAAGTTCGACTTCCGCGGCAAGAACCTGCTGCTGACGCTGATCGACCTGCCGTTCTCGGTGAGCCCGGTGATCTCGGGCCTGATCTACGTGCTGGTGTTCGGCCTGCAGGGCTGGTTCGGCGAATGGCTGCGCGACAACGATCTCAAGGTCATCTTCGCGGTGCCGGGCATCGTGCTGGCGACCGTGTTCGTGACCTTTCCGTTCGTCGCGCGAGAGCTGATCCCGCTGATGCAGGCGCAAGGCACCGAGCAGGAAGAAGCCGCGCGCGTGCTCGGTGCGAACGGCTGGCAGATCTTTCGCCGCGTGACACTGCCCAACATCAAGTGGGCGCTGCTGTACGGCGTGATCCTTTGCAATGCGCGCGCGATGGGCGAGTTCGGCGCGGTCAGCGTGGTCTCGGGCCACATCCGCGGCCAGACCAACACGATGCCGCTGCACATCGAGATCCTCTACAACGAGTACCAGTTCGCCGCGTCGTTCGCGGTCGCCTCGCTGCTCGCCGGCCTCGCGCTGGTGACCCTGGTGCTCAAGTTCATCGTCGAGCGGCGCATGCAGCATCAGCTCGCGGCGGCATCGGCGGGTGAAGGACCTACGTCATGAAGTGGCAGTCATCCATTCAACAGCGGGCCGAGCGCCGGGCCGCTCCAAAGCCGGCCCGCATCCTGTACTCATCGGACGAGGGGCAGACATGAGCATTGAAGTCCGCGGACTGAAGAAGCAGTTCGGCAAGACCGTCGTCTGCGACAACCTCAACCTCGACATCCCGTCGGGCGAACTGGTCGCGCTGCTGGGCCCCTCGGGCTCGGGCAAGACCACGCTGCTGCGCATCATCGCCGGCCTCGAGGTGCCCGACAGCGGCAGCGTGCACTTCCACGGCGAGGACGCGACCCGCACCGACGTGCGCGACCGCCAGGTCGGCTTCGTGTTCCAGCACTACGCGCTGTTCGGCCACATGTCGATCTTCGAGAACGTGGCCTTCGGCCTGCGCGTGCGACCGAAAGCCACGCGACCCGACGAAGCCGAGATCAAGCGCCGCGTGATGGAGCTGTTGAAGCTCGTGCAGCTCGACTGGGTCGCAGACCGCTTCCCGCACCAGCTCTCGGGCGGCCAGCGCCAGCGCATCGCGCTCGCGCGCGCGCTCGCGGTCGAGCCCAAGGTGCTGCTGCTCGACGAGCCCTTCGGCGCGCTCGATGCCAAGGTGCGCAAGGAGTTGCGCCGCTGGCTGCGCCGCCTGCACGACGAGATGCATGTCACCAGCGTGTTCGTCACGCACGACCAGGAAGAGGCGATGGAAGTCGCCGATCGCATCGTCGTGATGAACCACGGCCGCATCGAGCAGGACGGCGCGCCCGACGAGGTCTACGACAAGCCGGCCACGCCCTTCGTGCTGCAGTTCCTCGGCGACGTGAACCTGTTTCGCGGCCGCTTCGGCCACGCGCCCGGCGGCACCGCGCCGAGCCGCGACAGCGAGGTGAGCTATGTGCGCCCGCACGAGCTCGCGGTGCTGCCCGAGGCGGCCGAGGGCTCGGTCGCGGTGACGCTGTCGCAGGCGCTGACGGTCGGCCCGAACACGCGCATCGAGTTCAAGCGCGTCGACGACGGCAGCTATGTCGACGTCGAGCTGCCGCGCAGCGAGTACCACCAGCTGCGCGAACGCTTTCCGCTCGGCCCCGGCGCGACGGTGCATCTGCTGCCGCGCCGCGTGACCCGCTTCACGACCGAAGCGGAGCAGGCCGATCCGGCCGCGATGATCTGAGTCGGCGGCGCCACGGCGCTCCGGCACATCGCTTGCCCGTCTGCGCACAGCGCGCGATGCTGCGCGCTCTTCGCGACAGGAGCATGCGATGTCTCAGCAGCGTGCAACGACGTGCCTGCATCGATGGAGCGCCGCGGCCGCGGCCGCGCTGCTGATCGCCGGCTGCGGGGGTGATGGTGATTCGTCGCCGGGCGGCGGTGGTGGTGGCGGGGGCGGGGGCGGGGGCGGCACTGCGCCGACCGCGACGCTGACCGCGCCCGCCGCACTCGCGAGCAACCTCACGGGAACGATCGAACTCACCGCGAGCACCAGTGGCACCGCCGCCTCGGTCGAGTTCCAGGTCGACGGACAGCCGGTCGGCGCGGCCGACACCACGGCGCCATACAGCGCCAGCCTCGACACCACGGCCTACGCCTCCGGCCAGCACATCGTGCGCGCTCGCGCACTCGATGGCAGCGGCAATGCCTCGGCCTGGTCCGAGGCCACGGTGCAGTTCGGCGGCGCACGCACGCAGCCGGCCGGCTTCACGCGCGACACCGCCTGGATCGCCGGGCTCGTCGATGCGTCGGCCTTCGTGCCGTTGCCCGACGGTCGCTGGCTGGTCGCGCAGCAAGGCGGCGCGTTGCGCGTGGTCAAGAACGGCGCGCTGCTCGCGACGCCCTTCGTGTCGCTCGCGGTCGATGCCAACGGCGAGCGCGGCCTGCTCGGCGTGGCCGTGCATCCGCAGTTCGCGAGCAACGGCTGGGTCTACGTCTACTACACGACGACGCAAAACGGCACCCACAACCGCATCAGCCGCTTCGTCGCCAACGGCGATGTGGCCGCGGCCGGCGAAACGGTGCTGGTGGATCTGCCGGCGCTGTCGGGCGCGACCAACCACAACGGCGGCGCGCTGCACTTCGGCCTCGACGGCAAGCTCTACGCCGGTGTCGGCGACAACGCCGACGGCGCGAAGGCGCCCAACCTCGCCGACCCGTTCGGCAAGCTGCTGCGCTTCAACGACGACGGCACGATCCCCAGCGACAACCCGTTCTACGCCACGCAGACCGGCCTCGCGCGCGCGGTCTGGGCCTATGGCCTGCGCAACCCGTTCACCTTCGCGGTCCAGCCGGGCAGCGGGCGCATCCACATCAACGACGTCGGCCAGAACGCCTGGGAGGAAATCAACCTCGGCGCTGCCGGCGCGAACTACGGCTGGCCCTCGACCGAAGGGCCGACCACGGCGGCCGGTGTCACGGCGCCGCTGTTCGCCTATGCGCACGATGCCGGCAACGGCAGCGGGCCGGGCGGCTTCTTCGAAGGCATCGCGATCGCCGGCGGCGCGTTCTATCCGGATGCCGGGCCGTTCCCGGCGGCGTATCTCGGCAGCTACTTCTTCGCCGAGTACGGCGCGCGCTTCATCGCGCGGCTCGATCCGGCGACGGGCCAGGCCTATGCGTTCGCGACGCTGGCCGATGCGCCGGTCGACCTGCGCGTCGGCAACGACGGCGCGCTCTATGCGCTCACGCGCACGGGCATCACGCGCATCAGCGCACCGTGACTAGAGCGCATCGTCCTCGACCGCCGGCGCCGTCAGCGCCTGCTCGACGACGGCGCGCGTCAGCGGCGACGCGAAGGTCTCGATGAAGTCGTAGACATAGCGGCGCAGGTAGCCGCCCCGGCGGATCGCCAGTCGCGTCATGTTGACCGCGAACAGATGGCGCGCGTCGATCGCGCGCAGATGGCGGTCGCGCTCCGGATCGAAGGCGATCGCCGCGACGATGCCCACGCCCAGGCCGAGCTCGACGTAGGTCTTGATCACGTCGGCATCCATCGCCGACAGCGCGATCTGCGGCGTGATGCCGGCGCGCTCGAAGGCGTCGTCGATGTGGCCGCGGCCGGTGTAGCCGGCGTCGTAGGTGATCAGCGCGTGATCGGCCAGGCGCGCCAGCGTCAGCGGCTGGCCGGCATCGGCCGCGTCGGCCAACGGGTGGCCGTGCGGGACGATGATCGAGTGGGTCCAGCTGTAGCAAGGCAGCGCGACCAGGCCCGGATACTGGGCCAGCGCCTCGGTTGCGATGCCGATGTCGGCGGCGCCGTCGAGCAGCATCTGCGCGATGTGGTGTGGTGAACCCTGGTGCAGCGCGAGTTGCACGTCCGGATGCGCCAGGCGGAAGTCGCGCACCGCGGTCGGCAGCGCATAGCGCGCCTGCGAGTGGGTCGCCGCGATCGCCAGCGGGCCGCTGTCGTGGCGCGCGAAGTCCTCGCCGGCGCGCTGCAGGTTGCCGGCCTCGGTCAGCAGCCGCTCGACGATCGGCAGCACCGCGCGGCCGGGCTCGGTCAGGCCGGTCAGGCGCTTGCCGGCACGCACGAACAGCGTGATGCCCAGCTCGTCCTCGAGCTCGCGGATCTGCCGGCTGACGCCCGGCTGAGAGGTGTGCAGCGCATGCGCCACCTCGGTGAGGTTGAAGCCGCGACGCACCGCCTCGCGGACCGAACGCAGCTGCTGGAAATTCATGGAACGACGAAGAACGAGCTTCCTGATGAGGAAGCCGAATTATTCGAGTCCTGTCCTCGGCCGCGAACGACAGCTTCGTTCCATCTATCTGCGCCTGGCGCATATCAAATACGAGGACTTATGCGCGGGAGCGGCAAAGAAACTTCATGAGTGCTCACTTGCCCGTGACAAACCCGGGCCGGCCGAGCTTTCGCGCCCCGGTATGATCCGCGCCGCGGCCGCTCCAAGCGGCCACCACTTTTTCTGATCGGAAGGGAATCCATGTCCATCAACCTGCTGCGCCGCCTCGGGCTGGCGCTGGCTGGCGCAGGTGTTGCGTTTGCCATGGCCGCCTGCGGCGGCGGCGGAGACGATAGCGGCGGCGGCAACGGCTCCGTGCGTCTGCTCAATGTGACCAACGACATCGCGTCGCTCGACCTCTATTCCGAGAAGAGCGACACGCAGACGCTGCGCAACGAGGCCATCGCGCGCGACGGCCTCGGCGAGTACGCCACGCTGGCCAAGGGCACCTACAGCTTCCAGGTCAAGCGTGCCGGCAACGAAGCGACCCTGCTCGAGCAGACCAGCCGCAGCATCGCCGGCGACGGCAAGTACACGATGGTCGCCTACAGCTACGAAGGCGCCTACAAGTCGGTGCTGCTGTCCGAGAACGACGACACCAAGCCCGACGCCGGCAAGACCCGCCTGCGCGTGCTGAACCTGTCGAGCGACGCCGGCAACGTGGACATCTACGTCACCGACGCGAACACCCCGCTGTCGGACGCGTCGGCGATCATCCTCGCGCTCGAAGGCGGCTCGGTCAGCGCCTTCACGTCGGTCAACAGCGGCGATCGCCGCATCCGCGTCACCGGCGCCGGCAACAAGGACGACGTGCGACTGGACATCCCGGTCGCCGCGCTCGGCGACACCACCACGGTGAACCTGCTGCTCACGCCGACCAACGGCGGCGTGCTGGTGCACGGCTACCTGCTGCCGCAAGGCGGCGACCTGACCGTGGCCAAGAACAGCCAGGCTCGCGTGCGCCTGATCGCCTCGGTCAGCACCGGCGGCAGCGTCGGCGCGACGGTCAACGGTGCGGTGCTGGGCACCGCGCTGCGCTCGCCGCAGGTGGCAGGCACCTACACCAACGTGCCGGCCGGCGCGCTGGCGGGCAGCTTCACCGTCAACGGCGCGGCGGTCACCGCACCGACCGCGACGCTGGTGGCCGGCAACGACTACTCGCTGATGGTCGCCGGCGTCCCCGGCGCCTCGACGGTCTACGTGCTGCCCGACGACAACCGCGCGCCGACGACCACCGGCCGCTCGAAGGTGCGCCTCGTCAACGGCGTGGCCGGCGACGTCAGCGGCCTGTCGATGACGATCGACTTCGAGTCGGTGGCCGACGGCACGCTGCTCGGTACCGCATCGACGCCCAAGCAGGTGCCGTTCGGCACCGAAAAGGCGGTGCAGGTGACCTCGCCGCTGAGCGCCAACCCGCTGTACGACCCGGACAACGGCGTCACCCTGATCGAGGGCGCCGTCTACTCGGTGTTCGTGCTGAGCGGCAACGTGGTGAACAGCGTCGAGACGCCGCAAGGCATCATGCGCCGCGATCGCTGATCGCAGCCTGTTCCCGCCGAACGACGGCCGCCTTCGGGCGGCCGTTTTTCTTGGTGCCCGCCGTTTGCGGCTAGCCTTCGGGCATGAGTGGCGAACGCGAACCCGCCGCGCTGCCGCGTGCGTGGGCGCGGCGCCTGCGCGAGATGCATCGCTCGGCCGGCTGGCCGCTGGGCGATGCGCTAGAGGTCGAGCTGCTGGCCGCCGGCCTGCTGCGCGCCGAGCGCGACGCGCTGGGCCGCACGACGCTGCATCCCAGCGCGACCGGCCTGCAGGCGCTGGCCGCCGCGCTGCGCCGCAACCGCGCCGCCTTCGATGCCCACGAGGCGCTGGCCGCGCGCGTGGCCGGCGAGATGCAGCGCGACGGCCGCATCGTCTGGCGCGAACTGGCGCTGCGTGCCCATGTGGGCAACGCCTGGATCATGGTGCGGCCCGATGTCTACTCGATTCGCCACACCACCGTCGAAAGCTGGGTCGTGCCGATCGCGCACGAGGTCAAGGTGCGGCGCGCCGACTTGCTGGCCGACCTCCAGCGCCCGGCCAAGCGGGCGGCCTACCTGGCCTTGTCGGCCGAGTGCAGCTATGTGATCGCGGCCGGCATTGCCGAGCCCGAGGAGATCCCGGGCGAATGCGGCGTCGTCGTCGCGCATCCGGCGCCGCCCGGCGGTGCGGGGTTCGGCCGCCTCGAGCGCCTGCGCGATGCGCCCCGGCGCGCGATGACGCTGCCCTTGGCGGTGTGGATGGCGCTGGCGCGCGCGCATCCGGTCGCGCCGGACTGGGACGACCTGCCTCAGGCCGCGCTCGGTGATCCCGGCGACCCCGACGGCGCCACAGGCGGCCCGACCTGAGACACTTGGGGCTTCGGCCGGATCAGCCGGCCCCTGCAGTGCGTCGTTGCATGAACTCATCCCGTCCGCTTCACCTGGCCGCCGCGCTCGCCACCGGCCTCCTGGCCGCCGCTTGCTCGCGTGCGCCCGATCCGGCTCCCGTCGCTCCCCCGCCGCCGGCGGCCGTCGCGCAGGTCGCGCAGCACCACGACGACGGCATCGACTGGATCAAGGCCACCGGCCCCGATGAAGTCGAGCGCGCGTTCGCCGAGGCGCGCGGCGCCAACAAGCCGGTGTTCGTCTACTGGGGCGCGGTCTGGTGCCCGCCGTGCAACCAGGTCAAGGCGACCATCTTCAACCGCGAGGACTTCATCGAGAAGAGCCGCGCCTTCGTGCCGATCTACCTCGACGGCGACCTGCCCGGCGCGCAAAAGCTCGGCGAGAAGTTCAAGGTCCGCGGCTACCCGACGATGATCCTGTTTCGCCCCGACGGCAGCGAGCTGACGCGCCTGCCCGGCGAGGTCGACGCGCAGAAGTACCTGCAGGTGCTGTCGCTGGGCCTGGGCCAGACGCGCCCGGTCAAGGAAGTGCTCGCGCAGGCGCTCAAGAGCCCCAAGGGCCTGAGCCCCGAAGACTGGCGCCTGCTCGCCTATTACAGCTGGGACACCGACGAGCAGCAGCTGCTTTCGCCCGGCAAGCAGGCCGACACGCTCGCGCGCCTGTCGGCCGCCTGCCCGCCGGGCAGTGCGGCGCAGGCCGGCCAGCGGCTGGGCCTGAAGGCCCTGGTCGCGCGCGCCGACCCCGAGCTCGCCGCCAAGCCGCTCGATGCCAAGAGCGCGGCCGCCGCGCGCGAAGGCCTGATGACGCTGCTGGCCGACGACGCGCAGGTGATGGACAACCTCGACATCGTCACCAACTACGCGGCCGAGCTGGTCAAGGTCGCGAGCACCAAGGGCACGCCCGAACGCGAGCAGCTCGCCGCCGCGTTCGCGACCACGCTCGACCGGCTCACCGCCGACAAGCGCCTGTCGCAGGGCGATCGCATCGGCGCGCTGATCTCGCGCATCGCGATCGCGCAGGTCGACGATGCCAAGGCCGCGCTCTCGCCGGTGCTGCTCGACCACGTGCGTGCCGAGGTGGCGCGCGCCGATCGCGAAGTGACGAGCGATGTCGAGCGCCAGTCGGTGATGACGAGCGCCGGCTATGCGCTCGGCAAGGCCGGGCTGGTCGAAGAATCCGATCGCCTGCTCGAAGCCGAGATCAAGCGCTCGCACAGCCCCTACTACTCGATGCTCCAGCTCGCCAGCAACGCGAAGAAGCGTGGCGACAAGGGTGCGGCACTCGGCTGGTACGAGCGCGCGTACGACGAGTCCAAGGGCCCGGCGACGCGGCTGCAGTGGGGCTCGAGCTACGTGCTCGCGCTGGTCGAGCTGGCGCCCGAAGACGCGGCACGCATCGAGCGCGCCACGGCCAGCGTCTACGCCGAACTCGACGGCCAGCGCGATGCCTTCTACGAGCGCAACGCACGCTCGATCGAGCGCATCAACGCCAAGCTCGCGACCTGGGCCACGACGCCCGAGCGGCGCGCCGCGACCGCTCGCCTGCAAGCCTCGCTGGCCACGCGCTGCGACGCGCTGCCCGCGGCCGACGCGCAGCGCGCCACCTGCAGCGCGCTCGGTGCCAAGCTGGCCGGCAAACCCGGCAAGCCCAGCAATACCTCCACGACCTGATCCCGCACCGCATGCCGCGCGACACCCTCGACGAGTCCCAGCTCCATCCGGCGATCCGCCAGCGCGTCGCCGACCTCCATGCCGACATCGTGCACAACGTGCGCGCCGCGGCCGCCTCGAACGCGGTGCTGGTGGTCGGCATGGCCGGCAACCCGCATGTCCGCCAGGCGCGCCGCACGCTCGAGCGCGCCGGCGTGCCCTTCCACTACCTCGGCTTCGGCAGCTACCTGAGCCAGTGGCGCCGGCGCAATGCGCTGAAGATGTGGACCGGCTGGCCGACGTTTCCGATGGTCTTCGTGCGCGGCCAGTTGATCGGCGGCGCGAGCGATCTGGCGTCGCTGGCCGGCAGCGGCGAACTGCAGCGCCTGCTGGCGCAGCCGGCCTGAGCGCGAGGCGACGATGAGCGCAACCAAGCGCTGGTACTGGGAAGACTTCGCCGTCGGCGACGTGCGCGAGTACGGCGGCCACCTGCTGACCAAGGAAGACATCGTGCGCTTCGCGCGCGAGTTCGATCCGCAGCCCTTCCACCTCGACGAAGAGGCCGCCAAGGCCTCGCTGTTCGGCGCGCTCGCGGCCAGCGGGTGGCACACCTGCGCGCTCGTGATGCGCATGATGTGCGACGCCTACCTGCTCGACTCCAGCAGCCTCGGCTCGCCGGGGCTGGACAACATCCGCTGGCAAAAGCCGGTGCTGGTGGGCGACACGCTGCGCGTTCGCATGCACATCCTCGAATCGCGGCCGATGGCCAGCAAGCCCAAGGTCGGCCTGGTGCGCTGCCGCTGGGAAGGCCTCAATCAGCGCGACGAGATCGTGCTGACGATGGAGGGCTACGGCATGTTCGGGCGCCGCCACCCCGGGGTGGCCGGCGAGGCCGCATGAACTCGCGTCGCGCGCTCGAACCGTCGTTCACGGCGGGCCAGTTCCGCTCGGCGCTGGGCATGTTCGCGACCGGCGTGACCATCGTTACCGCGCGCACGGCCGACGGCCGCTGCGTCGGCCTGACCGCCAACTCGTTCAATTCGGTCTCGCTCGATCCGCCGCTGGTGCTGTGGAGCCTGTCGCGCTCGGCCGGCTCGATGCCGGCCTTCGCGCGCGGCTCGCACTACGCGGTCCACATCCTCGCGGCCAATCAGCGCGCGCTGGCCGAGCGCTTCGCCAGCAAGGCGGTGGTCGACCGCTTCGAGGGCGTGCCGTGGCAAGCCGGCGAGCACGCGGTGCCGCTGCTCGACGGGGCGGCCGCGGTGTTCGAGTGCTTCAACCGCAGCCAATACGAGGAAGGCGACCACGTCATCTTCGTCGGCGAGGTCGAGCGCTGTCGCGTCGAGCCGCTGGCCACTCCGCTGATCTTTCACGGCGGGCGCTACTTCACAGAGCTGCCGCTGTAGCAAGTTGCGACACCTTCAGTCAAGGATTGCACGCGTTCGGCGGCGCAATTTAAGTCCCGGCTAATGGCCGGCCAACAGCATGGCGGTCCCTTCACGAGGACCTTGCCATGTCGTTTGCGTGTGGATTCGAGCCGCCGTCGGTCGGCGCGAGCGTCGATGCACCGTGCGAGCTCGCGCGACCCGTCGACGATCGGGCCGCGATCGAGCAGTTCATCGGTGACGTCTTCATCCGGCGGTTCGGTGCCCGCGTGCCGGGCTTCATGCCCGAGCTGGTCGCGAGTCGAGACGAGGGCGGGCGCATCGTCGCCGCGGCCGGCATCCGTTCGGCCCGCGAGCCGCTGTTTCTCGAGCAATACCTCGACGCGCCGATCGAGCGCTGCATCGAGCGCCTGACCGGCGAGCGCCCGCGCCGCGCGGCGATCGTCGAGGTCGGGCAGCTCGCCGCCGTGCGGTCCGGCGAGGGGCGGCGGCTGATCCTCTCGCTGGCGCGCCAGCTCGGGGCCTGGCAGGTCGAATGGGTCGTCGGCACGCTGACGCAGGAGCTGCGCCACCTGCTCGAGCGCATGGGTGTCGAGCCGCTCGTGCTGCAGTCGGCCGATCCGGCGCGACTGGGTGCCTCGGCGTCGGACTGGGGCCGCTACTACGAGCATGCGCCGAAGGTGCTGGCCGGCCATCTGCCGAGCGCGCTGGCGCGGCTGCAGCGGGTCATCGCGAGGTCCGGGCAATGAGCGCGCTCGGCGAGTACGCCGTGATCGAATCCGATGACGGCCGCTGGAGCGCCGAGCGGCTCGAGCAAGCCGTCGAGGCCTGCGCGGGCCACCTGCTCGATCAAGGCGTGAGCGTGCTGGCCACGCAGTTGGACAACAGCGTCGAATGGATCGTCGCCGACGCCGCCGCGCGCCGCTGCGGCGCGGTCCACCTGCCGCTGCCGGCCTTCTTCACCGAGGCGCAGTCGGCGCATGCGCTGCGCGCGGCCGGCGCCGACGCGCTGTGGCTGCCGGCGACGGTCGCGGCGCCCGCGAAGCTGCTCGATTTCGGCCACGGGCTGCGGGTGCGCGAGCAGCGCCTGCAGCCGCAGCGCGACCGACCGGTCATGCCGCTGGGCACCTGCATCGTCACCTTCACCTCCGGCACGACCGGCACGCCCAAGGGGGTGTGCCTCGGTGCCGCGCAGCTCGACGCGATCGCGCGCAGCATCGGCGAGGCGACCGAGGCGCTGCAGATTCGTCGCCACCTGTGCGCGCTGCCGCTGGCGGTGCTGCTCGAGCACGTGGCCGGCGTGCTCGCGCCGATGGCGCGCGGCGCGACCGTGATCCTGCGCCCGCTTGCGCAGGTGGGCCTCAGCGGCTCGTCGAGCTTCGATCCGGCCCGCCTTGATGCCGCCGTGCGCGAGACCGATGCTCATAGCCTGATCCTGCTGCCGCAGCAGCTGCGCGCCTGGACCGGCTGGCTGCATGCGCAGGGCCGGCGCGCCCCAGCCTCGCTGCGCCTGGTGGCCGTGGGCGGCGCACCGGTCGGCGAGGTCAATCTGATGGCCGCGCATGCGCTCGGCCTGCCGGCCTACGAGGGCTACGGCCTGTCCGAAGGCGGCTCGGTCCAGACGCTCAACCTGCCAGGCGCCGATCGCCCCGGCAGCGCCGGCCGGCCGCTGCCGCATGCGCGCGTACGCATCGCCGCCGACGGCGAGATCGAGATCGGCGGCGCGCTCGGCCTGGGCTACCTCGGCGAGACCGGGCGCCACGGCGACTGGCTGCCCACCGGTGACCTCGGTCGCATCGACGACGACGGCTTCCTGCACGTGACCGGGCGCAAGAAGCAGGTGCTGGTCACCGCCTTCGGCCGCAAGGTCTCGCCCGAGTGGGTCGAGACGCTGCTGCATCAGCAAAGCGCGATCGCGCAGTCGGTGGTGCTCGGCGAAGGCCAGGCCCGGCTGGGGGCGGTGCTGTGGCCCTCGAGCGCCGCGCACGACGACGACGCGCTCGGCGCGGCGGTGGCGCGCGCCAACTCCGCACTGCCCGACTACGCCCGCATCGCGCACTGGGTGCGCGCGCGCGGCGCCTTCACGCCGGCGGCCGGCTTCGCGACGACCAACGGCCGCCCGCGCCGCGCGGCCGTCGCGCAAGTGCACGCGCCGCTGCTGTTTCCTCCCGTTGCCGACTCACCGACATGAACGAAGTCACCACCGCCACCGCCGTCGACAGCGGCTTTCACGCGCGGCTGATCGCCGAGACCGCCGCCGACCGCGCCGGCATGCTGCGCGCGCCGATCATCGGCGCCTGCCTGTCGGGCCGCGTCTCGCGCCCGAGCTACCTGGCCTTCCTGCAGCAGGCCTATCACCACGTGCGCCACACCGTGCCGCTGCTGCGCGCGTGCCGCGAGCGCATCGAGGCGCAGCCGCGCCTGGCCTGGATGCTGCCGGCGCTCGACGAGTACATCGAGGAAGAGCAGGGCCACGACGAGTGGATCCTCGACGACATCCGCAACGCCGGCGGCGACGCCGAGGCGGCGCGCGCGAGCCGGCCCGAGCACGCGGCCGACGTGATGGTCGCCTACGCCTACGACGCGATCGCGCGCGGCAACCCGCTCGGCTTCTTCGGCATGGTGCTGGTGCTCGAAGGCACCAGCGTCGCGCTCGCGCTGCAGGCGGCCGACCGCATCCAGGCCGGGCTCGAGCTGCCCGACGGCGCGTTCAGCTACCTGCGCTCGCACGGCACGCTCGACCAGGAACACGTGCAGCACTTCGCGATGCTGATGGACAACATCGACGATCCCGACGATCAGGCCGCCATCGTGCGCGCCGCGCGCCGCTTCTATCGGCTCTACGGCGACGTGTTCCGCGACCTGCCGATGCCGGAGGCCGCATGAAGATCGAAGGATCGCGCATCGTCCTCACCGGCGCCGCAGGCGGCATCGGCCGGGCGCTGGCACGCGAGCTGGTCGCGCGCGGCGCGTCGCTGCTGCTGGTGGGGCGCGACGCCACACGGCTCGAGACGCTCGCCGGCGAGCTCAAGGCCTGCCGCTTCGTCGCAGCCGACCTGGCGACGCCCGAAGGCATCGAGCTGGTGCGCCGCGCCGCGCGCGCGTTCGGCGCCGACGCCTTGATCAACAACGCCGGCCGGGCCGCGTTCGGCCGCTTCGCCGATGCGTCGCCGGCGCAGATCGCCGCGGTGGTCGCGACCAACGTGGTCGCGCCGATGCAGCTGACCCTGGCACTGCTGCCCCAGCTGCTGCGTGCCGAGCAGGCCTTCATCCTCAACATCGGCTCGGCCGTCGGGCGCATCGGGCTGCCCGGGCAGGTCGTCTACGGTGCCAGCAAGTTCGGGCTGCACGGCTTCTCGCAATCGTTGCGCCGCGAGCTGGCCGGCACGTCGGTGCGCGTGCTGCACTGCTCGCCACGCGCGACCGATACCGCCTTCAACGACGCTGCCGCGCGCGCCCACCAGCGCGCCACGCGCACCGGCGTCGACACGCCCGAGCAGGTCGCGCGAGCCATCGCGCGCCAGATCGAGCGCGGCAGCGCCGAGCGCACGCTGGGCTTCCCCGAGCGGCTCGCGGCGCGTCTGAACGGCGCCTTCCCGACCCTGCTCGATGCGACGCTGGCAGCGCAGTCGCGCGCGCTGGACGCATCGACTCCCTCGTCATCACCGGAGATCCGGCCGTGAAACGCAGCCTGCTACTGACCTCCCTGTTCGCCGCTTTCGCCGCACATGCGGGCGCCCTCGAAGATGGCATCACCGAACTGCAGCGCGGCTGGGAAGTGATCCGCTACCAGACGCCCGCCAAGGAGCGCGAGAAGCGCTTCGAGCAGCTGGCCGCGCGCGCGCACGAGATCAGCCAGTCGCTGCCGGGGCGCAGCGAGCCGCTGGTCTGGGAGGGCATCGTCGTCAGCTCGTGGGCCGGCGAGAGCGGTGGCCTCGGCGCGCTGGGCAAGGTCAAGCAGGCCAAGGCCTTGTACGAGAGCGCGATCGCGATCGACCCGCGCGCGCTCGACGGCTCGGCCTACAACAGCCTGGGCGTCCTCTACTACAAGGTGCCCGGCTGGCCGGTCAGCTTCGGCGACAAGGCCCGCGCCGAGGCCAACTTGAAGAAGGCGCTCGAGATCAATCCGACCGGGGTCGATCCGAACTACTTCTACGCCGAGTTCCTGTTCGAGCAGAAGCGTGCCGCCGAGGCCCTGCCCTATGTCGAGCGCGCGCTGTCGGCGCCGGCGCGGCCCGATCGCCAGATCGCCGATGCCGGCCGGCGCGAGGAGGCCCGCGAGTTGCAGGACAAGATCCGCGCGGCGCTGCGATGAAGTCCGCCAACCAGTCGTGCGCGCCGCGGCCGGCGTCCCGTCGCGGTCCACGCGCGCCGACCGGCGATCTCCTGTGTTCGCTGGCGATCGTGCTGGCGGGCGTCGCCGGCAACCTGATGCTGTGGAACCTGGTGACGCGCTGCTTCGGCTGAGGCCGCGAGGCCTTTGCCGGCGCGGCGCGTTGTGGCGGTATCCGGTGCTTCCCGCGTGCCGCACGCCGCAGCCTGTGACGAGAATCACGCCCGATAACGCCGGCCACAGGCGCAACCTCGAGGTCTGGGATACGTCCCAGGGGGGCCTCGTTCGATTCCGATGCTGTCGTGGCCCCTGATGTACCGATGCGCGCCGGCCGCGCCCCGACCTCGCCCGATGTGGCGGCAGCACTGACGCCGACGCTGCTGACACTGCCTCGCCTGGTCGCGATCAACCTCGTGGCCGCGGTCGTGATCGCCGCGCTCGCGGCGCTGTCGCTGTACTCCAGCCGCGAGGCGCATCGCGAGCGTGCCGTCGCGATGACCGAGAGCGTCGCGGCGTTGCTGGCGCGCACGGTGCAGAACCAGATCGACGAGATCGACCTGGTTCTGCGCGGCGCCGGGCTGGCGCTCGATCGCGAGCGTGCCGGCGGCCAGCCGGACGCGCAGGCGATGGAGCGCGCGCTGGCGGCGCGCCGCGAGTTCCTGCCGCTGGTCGCCGGGCTGCGCGTGACCGACGCGGCCGGCCGAGTGCACTGGGGTTCGGGCCCGCCGAGCGAACGGCCGCTCGACGTGGCCGACCGGGTCTATTTCCAGCGCCTGCGCGACGATCCCGGCCTGGGCCTCTTCGTGTCCGAGCCACTGGTCGGGCGCGCCACCGGCGAGTGGATCATCGTGCTGGCGCGGCGCTGGGAGACCGAGCCCGGGCGCTTCGGCGGCATCGTCTATGCGGCGGTGCGCGTGGAGCAGTTGCGCCAGCTGCTCGAAGGCGTGGCGCTGGGCGACGAAGGCGCGATCTCGCTGCGCACCGCGACGATGAAGCTGGTCGCGCGCGTGACGCCCACGCCGGTCGAGACGGCCGTCGGCAGCGGCCATGTGTCGCCGCAGCTGCAGCGCTCGATCGCGGACCAGCCCGCGCGCGGCAGCTATTCGGCGACCACCGCGCTCGACCAGATCACGCGCATCAACGCGTACGCGCGCGCCGGCGACCATCCGCTGTACCTGATCGTTGGCCTGGGCACGCGCGAGCTGATGGCGTCCTGGCGCACCCAGGTCGCCCAGGTCGCGGCGATGGCGACGATGGCGATCGCCCTGGTGTTCGCCGCGTCGGCGCTGGCCTGGCGCGAGTCGCGCCGCAGCGCCGACCAGGCCCGGCAGCTCGCGGCGCAGGCGCGCCGCCACCAGGCGCTGCTGCGCACCGCCAGCGACGGCATCCACGTGCTCGATGCGCAAGGCCGCATCGTCGAGCTCAGCGACTCCTTCGCCGCGATGCTGGGCTACCCGCGCGAGCGCGTGATCGGCATGCACCCGCGCGACTGGGACGCGAGCGCCTCGACGGCACAGGTCGCGCAATGGCTCGGCGACTCGCGGCGCCAGACCAGCTTCCAGACACGCCACCGGCGCAGCGACGGCAGCCTGATCGACGTCGAGGTCACCAGCGCCGAGGTCCATATCGACGGGCAGGACTTCATCTACTGCTGCGCGCGCGACGTGAGCGAGCGGCTGCGGCTGCAGCGCGTGCTCGCCGAGCGCAGCCGCAACCTGGCGGCGATGACCTCGGTCAGCAGCGACATCACGCTGGTCATCGATGCCGACTTGCGCGTGCAGGTGGCCAACCGCGCGTTCGAGAACGCCTGGCATCTGGTGCCCGGCAGCGCGGCCGGACTGCTGCTCGACGAGCTGTTCGGCCCGCACCTGGTGGCCACGCACCTGCGCCCGGAGATCGATCGCGTGCTGGCCGGCGTCACCGTGAGCGCGCGCCGCGTGCTGGAGCTGCCCGGCCGCCCTGCGCGCGCCTACGACGTGGTCTACGAGCCGGTGCGCAACGCCAGCGACGCGATCGTCGGCGTGGTCTTCACGGCCCACGACGTCGACGAGCTCGTGCGCTCGCGCGACGAACTCTCGGCCACGGTGCAGCGCCTCGAGCAGACCCACGCCGCACTCGAGCAGTTCGTGCGCATCACCTCGCACGACATGCGCGAGCCGCTGAACACGGTGGTGCAGTTCGTCGGCCTGATCGAGCAGCAGGCGCCGACGGCGCTGGCGCCGCCGCTGGATCGCTACTTCGCGTTCGTGCGGCGCGCGGCGCAGCGCATGAAGGCCATGCTCGACGACGTGCAGCAGTTCGTGCGGCTGGACGCCCAGGCGGCCGAGGAGCCGATCGCGGACGTCGCGCTCGACGAGGTCATGCGCGAGGTCGAGGTCTGCGTCGCCGGACGCCTCGCGAGCAGCGGTGCGCGCCTGGAGATCGCGGCGCTGCCGCGCGTGCGCGGGCGCGCCGCGATGTTGACCCTGCTGTTCCAGAACCTGGTCTCCAACGGCCTGAAGTTCGTCGCGCCCGGCACCACGCCGCACGTGCGCGTCGTCGACGGCGGCCGTGACGACCAGGGCCGCGTGACGATCCTCGTCGAGGACGACGGCATCGGCATCGCGCCGCAGCAGCTGCCCACGCTGTTCGAGCCGTTCCGCCGGCTGCACCGGCGCCAGGCCTACGAGGGCACGGGCCTGGGGCTGGCGATCTCGCGGCGCATCGTCGAGTCGTGCGGCGGGGCGATCGAGATGGTGTCCCAACCGGGGCAGGGCACCTGCGTCATCGTGCACCTGCCGGCGGCGGAGGCCCGGGCATGAGCCAGGTCGTGATGCTGGTCGACGACAACGATGCCGACCTGGTCTACACCGAGGTGGTCCTGCTCGCCAAGGGCATCGCGCGCGAGGTGCTCAGCTTCGACACGGCCGGGGCCGCGCTGGACTTCCTGCGCGAGGGCCGCACGCCGGTGCCGGAGCTCGTCTTGCTCGACCTCAACATGCCGGAGATGGACGGCTTCGCCTTCATCGAGGCCTATGCGGCCCTGCGCGGCTCGATGCGCGAGCCGCCGCGGGTCGTCGTGCTCACCAGCTCGCCGGAAGCCGGCGACGAGCGGCGAGCGCGGTCCGAACGCTGGGTCACGGGTTACCTGGTCAAGCCGATCGAGCCCGACGCGCTGCTGGCGGTGCTCTCGGCGTAGTCCGCCGGCGTATCGGGGCGCACCGCGCGACGCTCCTGCGTGAAGCCGCCATAGCCCCAGGCATCGGCCCGCACTTCCTGGATCACCGCATAGCTGGCCGGATGCAGCGCGCCGAGCGCCTGCTTCATCGCGATCCAGACCGCGGCGATCCAGGCCGACTTGTCGGTCTTGGTGTTGGTGCCCTCGGTGACCTGGATCTCGAGCTGGAAAGCCGCGAGCTCCAGCGCCGCGAGCGTCGTCGCGCCGACGAACCATTGCGTCGGCGCGATCGGCTCGATCTGCACCGCGGTGACTTCGCGGCGCTTGTGCAGATGTTCGTGCGTGATCGCGGTCAGGCGCTCGGCGAGCGACTGGGTCTGGGCCGGCGTGAGCGCGCGGCCCACGCGCAGATGAAGAAAGGGCATGGTCTCGGTCCTCGGTTCGTCGGGTCTCAGAAGTAGCGATGGCTGTCGGGGTGGTCGCGCCAGGCCGCATAGCGGGCCTCGGACCAGCGCGCGAACGCGTCCGCGGCGCGTCGGCGCAGGCGGTTCAACAGCGAGATGGCGGTCATCGAGTTCTCCCAGTTGCATTGCGATGAAGCCAATGTAGATGTGCGTCTTTGCGCAAACAACGTGGAAAAATGCGTTCAGACTTTGCGTAAACGCACATGCCACGCCGACCCCCCGCTGCCTCGACCAGCCCCGACGCGCTGAACTGGGACGACCTTCGCCACGCGCTGGCGATCGCCGAGCAAGGCTCGCTGGCCGGTGCGGCCCGCGCGCTCGGCGTGCGCCACTCGACCGTGCTGCGCCGCCTCGACGCGCTCGAAGCCCGCCTCGGTGCGCGCCTCTTCGAGCGCCAGCGCAGCGGCTACGTGCCGACCGAAGCCGGCGAGCTGCTGGTCGAGCACGCCGGGCGGCTGCGCCCGGCGCTGCAGGAGATGCAGCGGCGCATCCTCGGGCGAGACCTGGCGCTGTCGGGCACGCTGCGCCTGAACGTCGCGCACATCGCGATGCTGTATCTGCTGCCGGCGCCGCTGGCCAAGTTCGCGCGGGCACATCCGGGCATCGCGGTCGAGGTCGACGAGGCTTCGCAGCTGGTCGACCTGTCGCGCCGCGATGCCGATGTCGCGCTGCGCCTGTCGGCCCAGGTGCCGCAGCACCTGGTCGGGCGCGAGCTCGGCCGCGCGCGCTTTCGCGTCTATGCGCGCCGCGGCGATCGCACGCTGCCGCAGCGCCGCACGCCGCTCGACAAGCTGATCGCCGAGGCGCCGTGGATCGGCTACGAGCGCGACCGCCGCGCGCGTTTCTTCGACCGCTGGATGCACGAGCAGGTGCCGCCCGAGCGCGTCGTGCTGCGCGTCGACCTGCTGCACTCGGCGCTCGCGATGGTGCGCACCGGCCTGGGCGTCGCGGTGCTGCCCAGCTTCATCGAGCCGCACGAGCCGCTGCTGCTGCCGGTCTCGGACGACATCCCCGCGCTCGAGACGCCGGTCTGGCTGCTGACCCATGCCGACCTGCGCGCGACCGCGCGCGTCACGGCCTTCATGCAGGAAGCTGGGCGCGACATCTCCAAGGCGCTGGCGCCGAAACGATGAACACGCTGGCGCCGAAGCGCTGAGTGCCGTGTCGATCCGGCGTCCCGTCGTTCGTCGTTAGAGTGGGCGGCAGGCCGATCGCTTGCCCGCTGCCCGGCTCGACCACCCCGACCAGGAGACCCGCGATGGCGCTCAACAAGATCACCCCCTTCCTCTGGTACACCAAGGAGGCCGAAGAGGCCGCGACGCTCTACACCTCGCTGTTTTCGGATTCGCGCCTCGTCAAGGTCACCAAGATGCCGTGCGAATCGCCGAGCGGCCCGCCGGGCTCGGTGACCATCGTCGAGTTCCTGCTGTTCGGCCAGTCCTTCACCGCCATGAGCGCCGGCCCGCAGGATCCCTTCAACCACTCGGTCTCGTTCGTCGTCAACTGCGAAGACCAGGCCGAGGTCGACCGCTACTGGGACGGCCTGCTCGAAGGCGGCGGCGTCGCCGAGCAATGCGGCTGGCTGCGCGATCGCTTCGGCGTGTGCTGGCAGATCGTGCCCAAGCAGCTGTTCGAGCTGATGAACGATCCCGATCGCGCCAAGGCCGAGCGCGCCACCGAGGCGATGCTGAAGATGGTGAAGATCGACATCGCCGCGCTGCAGGCCGCGGCGCGCGGTTGAGGAGGACCTGATGAGCGGGAAGTTGCGCGTCCACGCGTTCTCGGTGTCGATCGACGGCTTCGGCGCCGGCCCGGCGCAAAGCCTGGAAGACCCGATGGGCCAAGGCGGCATGGCGCTGCACGACTGGGTCTTCGGCACGCAGACCTTTCGCCAGCGCGTGCTGCGCCTCGAAGGCGGCTCGATCGGCATCGACGATCGCTTCGCGGCGGCCAGCTTCGAGGGCATCGGCGCCTGGATCCTCGGGCGCAACATGTTCGGCCCGGTGCGCGGGCCGTGGCCCGACGAGGCCTGGCGCGGCTGGTGGGGCGAGGACACGCCGTTCGGCGTGCCGGTCTACGTGCTCACCCGCCACGCGCGGCCGAGCTTCGAGACGCGCAACGGCACGGTGTTCCACTTCGTCACCGACGGCATCGAGTCCGCACTCGAGCGGGCGCGCACCGCCGCGCTCGGCCAGGACGTGCGGCTCGGCGGCGGCGTGGCGACGCTGCGCCAGTACCTGCGCGCGCGCCTGGTCGACGAGATGCACCTGGCGGTGGGGCCGGTGCTGCTGGGCCGCGGCGAAGCGCTGTTCGACGGCCTGGACCTGGCCGCGCTGGGCTACCGTGTCAGCGAGCGCGTGTGCAGCGAGGCCGCCACGCACCTGGTCATCACGCGCGACAAGGGAGCTGCACCATGAAGCCCGCCCTGCTGATCATCGACGTGCAGCAAGCCCTGTGCACCGGAGAGTGGGCGATGTTCGACATCGACCGCGTGATCGCGCGCATCAATGCCGTGTCGCAGCGCGTGCGCGCGGCCGGCCTGCCGGTCGTGCTGATCCAGCACGAGGAAGACGAAGGCCCGATGCGCCACGACAGCGACGGCTGGCAACTGGCCACGACGCTGGCCGCCAAGCCCGGTGACCTGCGCCTGCGCAAGCGCACGCCAGACTCCTTCCACGAGACCGAGCTGCAGCGCCTGTTGAAAGAGCGCGATGTCGACGAGCTGATCGTCTGCGGCCTGCAAAGCGACTTCTGCGTCGACTCCACCGTGCGGCGCGCGCTGTCGCTGGGTTATCCGGTCACGCTGCTGTCGGACGCGCACTCGACGATGGACAACGGCGTGATCACCGCGTCGCAGATCAGCGCCCACCACAACGCGACGCTGGCCAACGTCAGCAGCTTCGGCCGCGGCGTGCGGCTCGTGAAGGCCGACGATCTCGTGTTGCCGGCCTGAACGTCGGCCTGAATCAGCGCCGCGCCGCCGCGAAGGCCTCGAACCAGCCGATGCAATCGGCATTGGCCATCGCGTCCGGGTTGAGCACCTGGCGCGCATCGGCGCCCATCAGCAGCTTCTTGACCGGCAGCTCCATCTTCTTGCCCGACAGCGTGCGCGGGATCGCGGCGACCTGGAATATCTCGTTGGGCACATGGCGCGCCGACAGCGCCTGGCGGATGACCGAGCGCATGCGCTGCGTCAGTGCCTCGTCGAGCGACACGCCCTCGCGCAGCACCACGAACAGCGGCATGTAGCTTTCGCGGCCGAGGTATTCGAGATCGACCACCAGGCTGTCGATCACTTCGGGCAAGGCCTCGATCGCGCGGTACAGCTCGGCCGTGCCCATGCGGATGCCGTGGCGGTTGATGGTCGCGTCGCTGCGGCCGTAGATGACCGCGCCGCCGCGCGGCGTGATGCGGATCCAGTCGCCGTGGCGCCAGATGCCGGGGTACATGTCGAAGTAGCTGTCGTGATAGCGCTGGCCGCCCGGATCGTTCCAGAAGTACAGCGGCATCGAGGGCATCGGCCGCACGCACACCAGCTCGCCGACCTCGTCGGTCAACGCACGGCCGCGCCCGCTCGCATCGGCCTCGCTCCAGGCCTCGACCGCGGCGCCGAGGCAGCGGCACTGCATCTCGCCCTTGACCACCGGCAGCGTGCGCAAGCCCGCGATGAAGGCGCCGGCGAAGTCGGTGCCGCCGGAGATCGGCGCGAGCCAGATGTCGCGGCCGTCGACCTTGGGTGCGTGGTCCCAGATCCACTGGTAGCACTCGTCGGACAGCGGCGAGCCGGTCGCGCCGATCGCGCGCAGCGACGAGAGATCGCCTTGGCGCATCGGCTCGACGCCGGCCTTCAGGCAGCTCGCGAAGAAGGCCGCGCCGGCGCCGAAGAAGGTGACGCCGGCATCGGCCGCGAAACGCCACAGCACGCCCCAGTCGGGCGCATCGCGCGGGCCGCCCGGGTTGCCGTCGTAGAGGCAGATCGTCGCGCCGGTGAGCAGGCCCGCGACCTGCAGGTTCCACATGATCCAGCCGGTGCTGGAGTACCAGTGGAAGCGCTCCCCGCACTCGATCGACGAGCCGATGTCGTTGTGCAGCGCGCCGATCTTGAGCTGCTCGATCACGATGCCGCCGTGGCCGTGCACGATGGCCTTGGGCAGGCCGGTCGTGCCGCTCGAATAGACGATCCACAGCGGATGGTCGAAGGGCAGCCACAGCGGCTCGAACGCGCTATCGCCTTCGATCACGCCCTCGATCACGCCTTCGACGACATCGTCGAAGCGCCGCACGCGCCGCGTGCCGGCGTCCAGCGCGCCGAAGTGCTCGTCCAGGTTCGCGACCGTCACGACGTCGCGCACGCTCGGCAGGTCGGCCAGGAGTTGCGCGACGACCTCGCGCCGATCGTGCGCGACACCGCCCGAGACATAGCCGTCGCAGGTGATCAGCGCCTTGGGTTCGATCTGCCGCCAGCGGTCGAGCACGGCGACCGGCCCCATGTCGGGCGAGCACACCGACCACACCGCACCGACGCTCGCGCAGGCGAGAAAGGCGACGACGGTCTGGGGAATGTTGGGCAGGTAGGCGCAGACGCGATCGCCCGGTGCGACGCCCATCTCGACCAGCGCCTTGGCGAGTGCGAGCGACTGTCGGCGCAGCTCGGGCCACGAGGTCTCTTGCAGCGCGCGGCCCATGCGCTCGTTGCGAAACACGATCGCCGGATGGCCCGCCGCATGCGCGGCATCCGCATGGCGAAACACCTGGCGCGCGTAGTTGACCTGCGCGCCTTCGAACCAGCGCGCGCCCGGCATGCGCTCGTCAGCCAAGGCCTTCGCGAACGGCGTCGGCGACTGCAGGTCGAAGAAGTCCCAGATCGAGCGCCAGAAGGCTTCGAGATCCTCGACCGACCAGCGCCACAGCGCGTCGTAGCCCGCGGGCGTGTCGGCCTCGAACGCGAGTCCGCGCGTGTCGCGCAGGAAGCGCAGGTAGCGGCGGATCTGCGGTTCGGGCAGCGAGGACATCGGGCGGGTCTCCTCAGCGCGCCGGCGGCGGCCCTTCGACGTCGTAGTACTGGTACTGCTCGAGCCAGAAGATCGGCCGGCGATAGCCGATCAGGCGCGACTGCGTCAGGTCCGCATAGATGCGATGCACGTGGTACTTGTAGGGCGCGTAGGCAACCACGAGCTTGTTCATCTCGGTCATCAGCGCGAGACGCTCGGGGCCGTCGGGCATCACGCTGGCGCGGTCGAACAGCGCGTCGAGCGCCGGCAGCTTGAAGCGCGCGAGGTTCTGGCCGCCCGCCATCGGGCCGTAGACGCGCATCAGCGAGCTCTGGCCGTCGGGCCCCGCGGCGCTGGTCGCGAGCGACCACACCTGCAGCTTGCCGGCGCGCGCGGACTTCAGGTTCTCCGGCCACTTGCGCGGCTGCGGATTGAGCTTGATGCCGACCGCCGCGAGGTTCTTCTGCATCAGCTCGACCAGCGCGCGGCGGAACTGGTCGGGCTCGGTCGCGTAGTCGATCACCAGCGCAGATCCGTCGGGCTGCTCGCGCCAGCCGTCGCCGTCGCGGTCGATGTAGCCGTAGAGATCGAGCAGCGCTTTCGCACGTGCCGGATCGAACTCGCCGTTGACGCTGCGGAACTTGGGGTCGTAGCCGTCGGTGTTGGGCAGCATGCCCGACTGCGCGACGATGCCCTGCTGCGAACGCACCAGCCGGATCTCGCCCTCGAGATCGAGCGCCAGCCCGAACGCGCGGCGCAGCGCCACCTTCTCGGGCGTGTAGCCGCCGACCACCGGATCTTCCATGTTGAAGAAGGTGAAGGTCACGTCGGAGTTGACGACGGTGTGCGCCTTGATGCCCTTCTTCGCCAGGTTGGGCGCGATCTTGCCGTTCGGCACCGCGGTCTTGGCGACCAGCTCCGGCACCGGATCGATCAGGTCGAGCTCGCCGTTCAGGAAGGCCAGCCAGCGCGGCTGCTGCTCCTCGATGATGTTGATCTCGACGCGATCGAGCATCGGCAGGCGACGGCCCTTGAGTCGCGCGGCGATCGCCTGGCCCTCGGCATCGTCGGCGCTCGGCTCGGCGTCGTAGTAGCGCTCGCGATAGGTCGGATTGCGCTCGAGCACGATCAGCGAGCTGCGCCGCCACGGGCCCAGCTTGAACGGCCCGGTGCCGACCGGATGCGCCGGGATCTCGGCGCCGTAGAACTCGGCGACCTCGCGCGCGACGGCGCCGAACAAGTCGCTGCTGGCCAGGCCGATCCAGAAGCGCGGGCGCGGCTTGTCGAGCGTGAAGCGCAGCGTGTAGCGGTCGAGCGCCTTCAGTCCTTCGACCTCGCGGTCGTAGTCGAACGGCTTCTTGTTCTTCAGCGACTCCTCGCGCACCGCCTCCATGCCGACGATGCCCTCCTCGCGCAGGCTGCTGTAGACGGGGCTCTTGACGGCCGGGTCGTAGAAGCGCTTGAACGAGTAGACGAAGTCCTGCGCGACCAGCTCGCGCTTTTGGCCCTTGAAGGCCGCATCGTCCTGGAAGTAGATGCCCGGTTTGACCTTGATGGTCCAGACCTTGTAGTCGGGCGAATGCTCCGGCAGGCCGTCGGCCACCAGCGGCTTGACCTTGTAGGGCCGCGCGAGATGGTCGTAGGTGTACAGGCCCTCGAAGATGTGGGCCGTGACGTAGCGCGAGTAGAGGTCGTTGATCTGCGCCGGATCGAAGCCGGTCTCCGCGACGCGAAACGCGATGCGCAAGGTCTTGGGCTCGTCGGCCGCGGCCGCACCGATCGCGAAGGCGGCGAGCGTCGCGGCCAGCAGCGGCGCGCCCAGGAGTCGTTTCAGAAGCTGCATGGAGTTCATCGCGCCTTGCGGGCTTGCGGATCGATGTCGTAGTACATCCACTGCTCGAGCCAGAAGGTCGGGCGGCGGTAGCCGAGCACCCAGGGCTGGGTCAGGTCGGCATAGATGCGGTGGACGTGGAACTTGTAGGGCGCGTAGGCGATCGCGAGCAGGTTGGCCTGGCGCATCACCTCGAGCCGCTCGGGGCCGTCGGGCATCGAGTCGCTCTTGCGGTAGAGCGCGTCGAAGGCATCGAGCTTGAAGCGCGCCAGGTTCTCGCTGCCTGACTCGGGACCGTAGAAGCTCGCCAGGCCTTGCTGCGCGTCGGGCGTGGCCGAGCTCAGGCCCAGGCGCCACATCATCGACTTGCCGGCGCGCGCGGCCTTCATGTTCTCGGGCCACTGCTGGGTCGGGAACTCGATGCGGATGCCGATCGCTGCCATGTCGCGGCGCCACTCCTCGTTGAGCGCGCGCGTGAGCTGGTCGGCCTCGCTGGCCATGCGCAGGATCAGCGCAGAGCCGTCGGGCTGCTCGCGCCAGCCGTCGCCGTCGCGGTCGAGGTAGCCGTAGATGTCGAGCAGCGCGTTGGCGCGCGCCGGGCTGTAGGTCGAGTTGTCGGTCACGAAGGCCGGGTCGTAGCCGTAGGTGTGCGGCGCCATCATCGTCTGCGCCGGCAGGCCCTGGCCGCGGCGCACGATGCCGATCTCGCGCGAGGTGTCGTAGGCCATCACGATCGCGCGGCGCAGCGCCACCTTCTCGGGCGTGTAGCCGCCGACGACCGGGTCCTCCATGTTGAAGTAGGACACCGTGACGTCGGAGTTCACGACCTTGTGCATCACGATGCCGCGCTTGGCGAGGTTGGGCGCGAGCTTGCCGCCAGGCACCGCGGCCGAGGCGAGATCGGGCGGCACCGGATCGATGATGTCGAGCTCGCCGTTGAGGAAGGCCAGCCAGCGCGGCTGGCTCTCCTCGATGACGCTCAGCTCGAGGCGGTCGATCATCGGGATGCGACGGCCCTTGAGCCTGGCCGCGATCGCCTGGCCGGCGGCATCGTCGGCGGCCGGCTGCGCGTCGTAGAAGCGCTCGCGGTAGCCGGGGTTGCGCTCCAGCACGATCAGCGAGCTGCGCCGCCAGGGTCCGAGCTTGTAGGGGCCGGTGCCGACCGGATGCGCGGGCGACTCGTCGCCGTAGCGCTCGATCACCTCGCGCGCGACCGCGCCCATCAGGTCGGTCGCGGCCAGCGTGTAGGCGAAGCGCGGGCGCGACTTCGAAAGCGTGAAGCGGATCGTGTAGCGATCGAGCGCCTTCACGTCCTCGACCTCGCGGTCGTAGTCGAACGGCGTCTTGTTCTTGAGCGAGCGCTCGCGCAGCGCTTCGAGCCCGGGCAGGCCTTCCTCGTGTAGCTGGCTGTAGGTGGGGCTGTTGTAGACCGGGTCGAAGTAGCGCTTGTAGGTGTAGACGTAGTCCTGCGCGACCAGCTCGCGCTTCTTGCCTTCGAAGGCCGGGTCGTCCTGGAAGTAGATGCCGGGCTGGATGCGCACCGTCCAGACCTTGTAGTCGCTCGAGTGCTCCGGCATCGCGGCCGCGGTCAGCGGCTTCATCTTGAACGGGCGCGCCAGCGGGTCGTAGGTGTACAGGCTCTCGTAGAGGTGCGCGGTGACGTAGCGCGAGTAGAGATCGGAGATGCGCACCGGATCGAAGCCGGTCTCGGCGGCGCGCAGCGCGACGCGCAGGACCTTGGGCTCGGCGGGGGCATCGCCGGCCGCGTGGGACACGGCCAGCGCCGCGGCGAGCGCCGCGGCAATGAGGTACTGCTTCATGGAACTACTTGGCGAGCTTGCGCTGCTGCTCGGCGTCGACGTCGACGTACTTCCAGAACTCGCGCATGAACACGTTGCGGTGGAACCCGATCACCCAGGGCTGGGCGAGGTCGGTGAAGATGCGGTGCACGTGGATCTTGTAGGGCATGTAGGCGATCATCAGCCGCTGCGCTTCGTCCATCGCGGCTTGGCGCTCGGGGCCGTTGGGCAGCGACTTCTGCAGTTCGTAGGCCGCGTTGTAGGCCGGCAGGTCGAAGCGCGAATGATTGGCCTGGCCCTTGTTGGGCCCGTAGCCCAGCTGCAGGAAGGCCTGGCCGTCGGGGCCGCCGCTCCAGCCCACCAGCCACATCATCAGCTTGCCGGCGCGCGAGGCCTTGAGGTTCTCGGGCCACTGGCTCACGCGAAAGACGATGCGAATGCCGATGGCATCCATGTTCTTCTTCCACTGCTCGGCGTAGGCGCGCTTTTCCTGGTCGGGCTCGGTCGACATCTCGAGCAGCAGCGGGGAACCATCGGGCTGCTCGCGCCAGCCGTCGCCGTCGCGATCGACGTAGCCGTACATGTCGAGCAGGGCCTTGGCGCGCGGCACGCTGTACTCGCTCATCGAGCTGCGCAGCTTGGGGTCGTAGCCCCAGGTGTTGGGCCCGATCGGGCCCTGGCCCGGGATCGCCTGGCTTTTGCGCACCAGGCGGATTTCCTTGTCGATGTCCACGCCCAGCGAGATCGCGCGGCGCAGCGCGACCTTCTCGGGCGTGTAGCCGCCGACGACCGGGTTCTCCATGTTGAAGAAGGTCGTGTGCACGTCGGCGCGCAGGTAGCGCACCATTTCGATGTGCTGCTTGGCGAGGTTGGGCGCGAGCTTGCCGTTGGGCATCACGAGATCGGCATAGCCGGCCGGCACTTCCTCGATCACGTCGTGCTCGCGGTTCAGGAAGGCCAGCCAGCGCGGCTGGCTCTCCTCGATGATGCTGATCTCGACGCGATCGACCATCGGCAGCCGCTTGCCCTTGAGCGCGGCCACGGCCTTTTGCGCGATCGGGTCATCGGCCGGCGCTTCCTCGCTGTAGTACTCCTCGCGGAAGTTCGGGTTGCGCTCGAGCACGATCTTCGAGGCGCGGCGCCATTCGGCGAGCCGGAACGGCCCGGTGCCCACCGGGTGCTCCATCATCTTGTCGCCGTACATCTCGACCACCTCTCGGGCGACCGCGCCGAAGCGCGCCGGATCGGTCAGCGTCTCCTCGAAGCGCGGCTGCGATTGCGCCAGGCGGATCTGGAAGCGGTAGCGATCGAGCACGCGCGCGCCCTCGACCTCGCGGTCGTAGTCGAACGGCTTCTTCTTGTCGATCGCCTCGCGGCGCAGCTCCGACAGGCCGACCAGCTTGTTGTTCTCGAGCAGGTAGAGCGACTGGCTCTTCCAGCGCGGGTCGTAGTGGCGCTTGATCGAATAGACGTAGTCGGCCGCGACCAGCTCGCGCTTTTGCCCCTTGAACGCCGCGTCGTCGGAGAAGTAGATGCCGGGGCGGATCGTGAAGGTGTAGGTCTTGAAGTCGGCCGAGATCTCCGGCAGTGCAGCCGCGGTGTTGGGCTTGATGCGCACCGGGCGGGCCAGGAATTCGATCGCCAGCGGCGCATCGAAGATGCTCGCGGCGACGGTGGCCGAATAGAGATCGGACAGCTGCCCCGGATCGAAGCCGGTCTCGGCGACGCGAAACGCGTAGCGCAGCACCTTCTTCGGGGCCTCGGCCGCGGCGGTCTCGTCGGCCGATCGGGCCGAAAGCGCCGGCGCGAGCAGCGCGGCGCAAAGCATCAGGGCCCGGATCGGCAGGCCGCGTCGGAACATGGAAAAAGCACTCCTCGTGGGACTTCCGGCACGCCGTGTGGGCGGCCGAAAGGCGGCAAGTCTAGGGCTTCGCCCGCGCCCTGCCATCGGGAGCGGACCCCAGGTTCCGGCATGCGACTTGCGTGCCCGGTCGGCATTTCGTGAGGAGAGCGCTCTAGCGTCCACGGGGGAAACGCGCACCGGGAACGGTTCGCGAAGGCCCTAGACTCGCGCCTTCACGAGAAGTGCCTCGAGCCCGGCCGCCACAAGCGCCCGGGCCTTTGTTTGTATTACCGCGATTCCACAGCATGGCGGCCTACCTGATACGGCGCCTGTGGCAAATGATCCCGACGTTGGCCGGGGTCGTGCTGCTGGTGTTCTTTCTCTTCAAGTACTTCGGCGGCGATCCGGCCGAGATCCTCGGCGGCCTCAACGCCTCGCCCGAGCAGATCGACGCGATCCGCGAGCAACTGGGCCTGAACAAGCCGGTGCTCGAGCAGCTGTGGATCTTCGTCAAGCAGATCCTCAGCTTCGACTGGGGCAAGAGCTGGGCGACCAACGAATCGGTCGCCAACCTGTTCGCCACCCGCCTGCCGGCCACGCTGACGGTGATGGTGCCGATCCTGCTGCTCGAGGTGCTGCTGGCGATTCCGTTCGCGCTGGCGGTGGCCTATGTGCGCGGCTCGCTGACCGACCGCTCGATCATGGTGCTCACCACGGTGGCGCTGGCGATCAGCTTCCTGGTCTACGTGATCGTCGGCCAGTACGTGTTCGCGTTCCGCCTCGGCTGGTTCCCGGTGCAGGGCTGGACCGACAGCACCTGGACCAACCTCACCACCTATGCGCCGCTGCCGGTGCTGCTCGCGGTGGCCGTGAGCCTGGCGCCGCAGACGCGCCTGTACCGCAGCTTCTTCCTCGACGAGATCGGCCAGGACTACGTGCGCACGGCGCGCGCCAAGGGCCTGAGCGAGCGCACCATCCTGCTCAAGCACGTGCTGCGCAACGCGATGATCCCGATCCTCACCAACGTCGCGGTGGGGCTGCCGAGCATCTTCGTCGGCTCGTTCCTGATCGAGGTGTTCTTCTCGATTCCGGGCCTCGGCCGTGAGGTGCTGCTGGCGGTCAACCGCAGCGACTACCCGGTGATCCAGGCGGTGACGATCTACATCGCGGTCGTCACGATGGTGATCAATCTCTTGACCGACGTGCTCTACAAGCTGGTCGACGCTCGGGTGGTGCTGAAATGAGCGCGGTCCTTTCGAACTCTCCCGCGGTCGCGGCCAACAAGGCGGCGCCGCGCTCCGAAGGCGTCTGGCATGCCGCGTGGCGGCGCTTCAAGACCGATCGCGTCGGCATGGTGTCGGCGGCGATCGTCGGCGTGTTCGTGCTGATCGTGATCGCCGCGGCGCTGGGCCTGGTCGCGCGCGACTGGCAGCGCGAGATCGGCGTGCCGAACGCGCAGCCCGGCTTCATGGGCCCGGCGCCGGTGCAAGAAGGCGAAATCATCAAGACGCCCAAGGGCCCGCCGGTGGACCTGAGCGCGATCGACCCGCTCGCGCCGCGCTATGCCGAATGGGACGCCGCGGCCAAGAAGTACGCGACCGAACAGGTCGTCAAGCGCGACACCTTGCCCTTCGGCGGCGACCGGCTCGGCCGCGACGTGCTGGCCAAGGCGATCAAGGGTGCCGAGATCTCGATCTTCGTCGGCGTCTCGGCCGCGCTGCTGGCCACGCTGATCGGCACGCTGCTCGGTGCGGTGGCCGGCTTCTTCGGCGGCAAGGCGGGCGACTTCCTCGAGTGGCTCTACAACGTCTTCACGTCGATCCCCGGCATCTTGCTGATCTTCGCGTTCGCGGCGGTGACCGGCCGCGGCATGCTGTCGGTGGTGCTGATCCTGGGCCTGACCGGCTGGACCGGCATCTACCGCCTGGTGCGCGCCGAGTTCATGAAGCACGCGGTGCGCGAGTACGTGCGCTCGGCCGAGGCGATCGGCGCGTCGGCCGGCTCGCGCATGTTCCGCCACATCCTGCCCAACGTCAGCCACGTGGTGCTGGTGCAGTTGTCGATCCATGTGGTCGGCTTCATCAAGGCCGAGGTGATCCTGAGCTACCTGGGCCTGGGCGTCTCGGTCGACGAGGTCTCGTGGGGCACGATGCTCGCCGAGGCCCAGGGCGAGCTGATCCTGGGCTACTGGTGGCAGCTGGTGGCGGCGACCGCCTTCATGGCGGTGTTCGTCACCGCGTTCTCGTTGATGACCGATGCGCTGCGCGACGCGCTCGATCCCAAGCTGCGCGGAGCTGACTGATGCTGCTCGATATCCAGAATCTTCGCGTGCGCTTCCGTCTCGGCCGCGGCGACAAGGCGACGTACAGCGAGGCGGTCGGCCGCGGCGACACCGGCGTGAGCTTCCAGATCCCCGAGAACTCCACCGTCGCCCTGGTGGGCGAATCGGGTTCGGGCAAGAGCGTCACCGCGATGTCGATCCTCAACCTGCTGCCGGACAACGCCGAGCGGCATGGCGCGATCACCTTCCTGGGCCGCGACCTGCTCGGCGCCAGCCTGGCCGATCTGCAGAAGCTGCGCGGCAAGGACATCGCCTGCGTGTTCCAGGATCCGATGACCTCGCTGAACCCGGTGTTCACGGTCGGCGAGCAATTGATCGAGCCGCTGCGCCTGCACCTGGGCATGAGCCGGCGCCAGGCGCGCGAGCGCGCGCTGGCGCTGCTCAACGAGGTGGGCCTGCCCGATGCGAAGCGCCGCCTCGATGCGCATCCGCACCAGCTCTCGGGCGGCCAGCAGCAGCGCGTGATGATCGCGATGGCGATCGCCTGCGAGCCCAAGCTGCTGATCGCCGACGAGCCGACCACCGCGCTCGACGTGACGATCCAGCGCCAGATCCTCGAGCTGCTGGCCAAGCTCAAGGAACAGCACCGCATGAGCATGCTGTTCATCAGCCATGACCTCGGCGTCGTCGGCGAGATCGCCGACCGCGTCGTCGTGATGCGCCACGGCACCGTGCGCGAGCAAGACGAGGTGGCGCAGATCTTCTCGGCGCCCAAGGACGTCTACACGCGCGCGCTGCTGGCCTGCCGTCCGACGCTCGAGACGCCGCCGGCGCGTCTGATGGTGATCGACGACCACATCGCGGTGCAAGGCGGCGGCGTCGCGGCGAACGCCGATCGCGTCGCCAAGCCCAAGGATCCGAACGCGCCGGTCGTGCTCGAGGTCAAGGCGCTGCGCAAGAGCTTCTGGCTGCGCTCGGGCGTGTTCGGTCGCAAGCCCTTCGAGGCGGTCAAGGACGTCAACTTCACGCTGCGTCGCGGCCACACGCTGGGCATCGTCGGCGAATCGGGCTCGGGCAAGACGACCACCGGCCTGGCGCTCTTGCGCCTGCACGAGGCTGCCGGCGGCCCGATGCACGGCGAGGCGGTGTTCCACGCCCGCGACGGCAAGACGACCGACCTGTTCACGCTCAGCAAGTCGCAGTGGCAGCCGTGGCGGCGCCGCCTGCAGGTGGTGTTCCAGAACCCCTATGCCTCGCTGAACCCGCGCTTCACGATCGGCCAGACCCTGGTCGAGCCGATGGCGATCCACGGCATCGGCGCCGATGGCGCCGAGCGCGAGGCGCGTGCGCGCGCGCTGCTGGCCAAGGTCGGCCTCGACGGCAGCGCCTGGGGCAAGTACCCGCACGAGTTCTCCGGCGGCCAGCGCCAGCGCATTGCGATCGCGCGCTGCCTGACGCTCGATCCCGAGGTGCTGGTGCTCGACGAAGCCGTCAGCGCGCTCGACGTCTCGGTCCAGGCCCAGGTGCTGAACCTGCTCAAGGACCTGCAGGACGAGCTCGGCCTCGCCTACATCTTCATCAGCCACGACCTCGCGGTCGTGCGCTTCATCGCCGACGAGGTGCTGGTGATGAAGGACGGCGCGGTGGTCGAGCGCAACGGCATCGAGCAGCTGCTCGAAGCGCCGCGCGAGGACTACACGCGCCGGCTGCTCGGCGCCATTCCCAAGGGCTGGCACGCCGCGGCATGAAGTTGGGCTTGCAATTTCGCACACTCGTGCTAAATTGCAGTCCATGGAAGCCAAGACGAGCCGCAGCGAACTGACGCGCGCGGCCATCCTCGACACCGCGCTGGAGATGGCCGCCGCAGACGGGCTGGAAAGCCTGAGCCTGGGCGAGCTGGCCAAGCGCCTGAACCTCTCCAAGAGCGGCGTGTTCTCGCGCATCGGCTCGCGCGAGGGGCTGCAGGTCGCGGTGATCGAGGAGTACTCGCGGCGCTTCCTGCAAGACGTCTTCACGCCGGCGATGCGCGAGCCGCGCGGCCTGCCGCGCCTGAACGCCATCATGCGGCTGTGGCTGGCGCGTGCGCGCGACGTCGACATCCGCATGGGCTGCATCTTCTGCGCCGGCGCCTTCGAATTCGATGATCGCGACGGCCCGCTGCGCGACCTGATGCTCGAGAAGGTGATGGGCTGGCGCTCGGCGCTCAAGCGCACCGTGATCCAGGCCATCGACGCCGGCCACCTGCGCGCCGACATCGACGCCGACCAGCTCGTCTTCGAGATGGACGGCCTGTTCGTCGCGCTGATGCGCGAAGCCCGCTTCCTGCGCGACCCCAAGGCACCCGAGCGCGCCTGGGCCGCCTACGAACGCCTGGTCGCCAGCCGCATGACGGCGCCGGCCGAGCTTTCCTCGACCCCCCTCTGATCGACGCGAGACCATGAGTCCGGATCACGCGTCTTCCAATTTCGCACGAGTGTGCGAATAACCAGGACTCCACCAAGGAGATCGCCATGTTCTTCGTCATCGCTTTCGTGGCCGTCGCGGCCGTCGTCATTCCCGCCGTTCAGGCCTTGCGCGGCTTCCTGGCCTCGCTGCCGGCCAGCAACGCCGACTTCAGCCCGTTCTGAGCGCGTCATGGCGGACGCCCTCGATGCCGCGGTCGCCGACGCGGTCGCGCAGTACTACGCCCGCCAGCCGGTGGTGAACTGGCTGGGTCGCGGCCTGTCGGCGGCGCAGGCCGTGCGGCCGCAGACCGCGACGCGGCTGGCCGCGCGGCTGTTCTTCACGCCGCTGCCGGCCAAGTGGCAGGCGGCCCGCGCGGCGCCGCCGATCGGCTGGCGCGTCGAGTCGCGCGCCTTCGAGCGCGGCCATGTCGCGCTGTATCGGCCGCACAGCAACGCCGGCGCGCCGGTGCTGTTGCTGCACGGCTGGGGCGGCGCTGCGCGCCAGATGGCGACGATCGGCCGCGCCTTGGCGGATGCCGGCCTTTCGCCCTGGCTGCTCGACTGGCCGGCGCACGGCCGCAGCAGCGGCTGGCGCGCCAGCCTGCCGCAGTTCGTGCGCGTGCTCGACTATCTGCTGCCCTGCCTGGCCGACGAGCTCGGCCGCGCGCCGGCCGTGGTCGCGCATTCGCTGGGCGCGCTGGCGGCCGCTGCCGCAGTCGGCCGCGGCGCACCGCTGACGCGGCTGGCGCTGATCGCACCGTCGCCGCCGCCCGAGCCGGTGCTGCGCGGTTTCGCGCGCGGCTTCGGACTCGACGACGCGGCCGGCCAGCGCCTGCGTCGCCACATCGAGGCCACCGAAGGCCTGATGCTCGACGGCTTCGAGCCGCAACGCCTGGGCCCGCGGCTCGCGCTGCCGACCCTGGTCGTGCACGACCGCGACGACCGCATGGCGCCGCTGGCCGCCAGCCGTCGACTGGTGGGCCACGCGCCCGACGCGCGCCTGGTCGTGACCGAAAGCCTCGGACACCTGCGCCTGCTCGAACATGCCGGGGTCGCCGAAACGGTGCACGATTTCCTCGTCACCGCCTGACGCCGCACAAGCGGCCGGTTGCGTGTGCGCCGCCGGCCGTCATCAGCAGGCAGTGAACACTGACATTCAGCGTCACTCCTGTAACCTCGGTCACGGCGCGCGGCAAGCGCGCGCTCACCTTCCACCCCTTCGCGCGTGACGGATCGCACGCCGCGCGGCCAAGGCGGTGCCGCGTCGCGCCTTGGCACGCCTGATGCGTCTTGATGCCCAACAGCATCTCGAGAGGAGGTGGACCATGACGCAACGTACGACGAAGACCCTCTGGCGCAGCAGCGCCGCGCAGCCGGCACAAGGCGGCTTGTCGTCGCTGCTGCGTCTGGCAGCGCGCGGCGCCGCCGCCGCCTGGGCGGCGCGCAGCACCGGTCGCGGACGCCAGGTGCGGGCCCAGCCCGGACCGGCGATCCACGCGCCCTTGCATGCGCTGATCGTGTCGGACACCTGGTCGCAGCGCTGAAGCGCCGCACCGCATCTGCGTAGTCTCCCGGTTCACAGATCCGGACGTCGTTGACAGAGTCGCATGCGATGAACAACAAGACTCGACACGCACTGGCTCACGCGCCGGTGCTTTCGCCGCGCAGCGCCCCCGCCACGCTGGCGCCCGCGACGACCAGCGTGCTCGAGTCGGCCCGGCGCACCGCGCCGCAGCAGATGGAATTGCCGTTCGCGCGCACCGGCAGCGCGTTCACGGCCAACAAGTTTCGGACGGGGTGAAGTCCCGGGGAGGCGGGCGCGGACGAGGGTGTGAGAGCGAGCCTCGGCCAAGTCGTCCCGCCTCCCTGATTTTCTTGCCCTGATTCCCCTGCGCCGCAACGCGGCCCGCCACGTGCTTGTGACTCGCCCGCGTCGCTTCGACGCATGCCGCGTGAGAACCTGACGTGACGCTCAAGACGCACGTCGTTACATTTCATGCCGGCGTGCGGGCGGGCACGCGCAACCCCGGCGCGCAAGCTCGAGGAGGCCGTCGGGGCTCGACACGACAACAACCCCGTCGCAGGAGTCCTTCCGATGAGCCTCATTCCGCAGTGGCAGCGGCCCGACCCCAACCGCCCCGGCGGCGTCGTCGCCCCCGATGAACGCCTGCCCTGGCCGCAGACCGCGGTGCTCGGCGTCCAGCACGTGATCGCGATGTTCGGCGCCACGGTGCTGGCCCCGCTGCTGATGGGCTTCGATCCCAACGTCGCGATCCTGATGTCGGGGGTCGGCACCCTGATCTTCTTCTTCGTCGTCAAGGGCCAGGTGCCGAGCTACCTCGGCTCGAGCTTCGCCTTCATCGGCGTCGTGATCGCCGCGACCGGCTATGCCGGCAAGGGGCCGAACGCCAATATCGGCGTCGCGCTCGGCGGCATCATCGTGTGCGGACTGGTCTACGTGCTGATCGGCATCATCGTCCACGCCACCAACGTGCGCCACCGCACTTCGACGGCGATCCAGGGCCTCGAGGTCGACGAGGTCGAGGCCGGCGTCGCGGTGCACTGGATCGAGCGCCTGATGCCGCCGGTGGTGACCGGCTCGGTGGTCGCGGTGATCGGCCTGAACCTCGCCCAGGTGCCGATCAAGAACATGGCGCCGACCAGCTTCGACACCTGGGTGCAGGCCATCACCTTCGTGAGCGTCGGCCTGGTCGCGGTCTACACGCGCGGCATGGTGCAGCGGCTTCTGATCCTGGTCGGCCTGCTGGTCGCAAGCGTCATCTACGCGGTGCTGACCAATGGCTTCGGGCTGGGCAAGCCGATCGACTTCTCGGCCGTGCTCGCCGCACCCTGGTTCGGCCTGCCGCAGTTCGCCGCGCCGGTGTTCGATGCCAGGGCCATCCTGCTGATCGCGCCGGTCGCGGTGATCCTGGTGGCCGAGAACCTGGGCCACATCAAGGCCGTCGGCGCGATGACCGGGCGCGACCTCGACGACTACATGGGCCGCGCCTTCATCGGCGACGGCATCGCGACCATGGTCTCGGGCGCCTCCGGCGGCACCGGCGTCACCACCTATGCCGAAAACATCGGCGTGATGGCGGCCACCAAGATCTACTCGACCGCGATCTTCGTCGTCGCGGCGCTGATCGCGATCGTGCTCGGCTTCAGCCCCAAGTTCGGCGCGCTGCTGCAGGCGATTCCGCTGGCGGTGATGGGCGGCGTCTCGATCGTCGTGTTCGGCCTGATCGCGATCGCGGGTGCGCGCATCTGGGTGCAGAACCAGGTCGACTTCAGCGACAACAGCAATCTGATCGTCGCGGCGGTCACGCTGATCCTCGGCACCGGCGACTACACGCTCAAGTTCGGCGACTTCGCGCTCGGCGGCATCGGCACCGCGACGTTCGGCGCGATCCTGCTGAACGCCTTGCTCAACCGCCGGCGCTGAGCCACTGCCGTCAAAGGATCACGCCGCTCAAGACCCAGGCCGCGTGTCCGATAACGACGACATCATGGCTTCCCCTCCGCGCGGGCGACCCCAACGCCGCGGCCTTCGCATGCAGGCCGCGGTGATGGCGCTGTCGTTCGTGCTCGGTCCCGCCGCGCTGCCGCTCGCAGCCTGGGCCCAGGCCCCGCCGGGCAGCAGCGCCGACGCCACGGCGCCGACCTTGCTGTCCTTGCGCGCTCTGGGCGAGCGCGGCCGGCGCGATCCCGAGGGCGTGCTGGTCGAGCTGGCGCGCTGGCGCGGCCGCCTGCCGGTCGGCGGCGATATCTGGCGCGAGCATCTATTGGTCACCGGCCTGCTGCTGGGCGACCTGCGGCGCGCCGACGCGCTCGAGGCCCTGCTGCGCGAACTCGACGCCGGCGGGCCCGAGGACCCGCGCACGCGCGCGGCCGGCCTGCTGGTGCGCGGCAATCTCGAGCGCGAGCAGGGCGACCTGGCGCGCGCCGAGGACGTGCTGGTGAGCGCGCAGGAGATCGAGCCCACCGGCCCCAACGACTACACGCGGCTGCGCATCGCCGAGCTGCTGACCCTGGTCTACATCGACCGCGGCGCGCGCGAGAGCGCGGTCGGCCAGGCGCAGGACGCGGTGCGCATCGTCGACGCGCTGGCCGCCTCGATGCCCGACGCCGACGTGCAGCGCCTGCGCGCGCGCACCCTCAACAACCTGGCGCGCGCGCTGCTGCGCGCCGACGACGCGCAACGTGCGCGCGAATACAACCTGCAAGGCCAGCGCGCCGCGGAACTGGCCGGCGACCTGGTCGAGGCCTCGCGCTCGCGCAACGTCGAGGCCTACATCCTCGCCGAGCTGGGCCAGCCCGGCGAGCGCGAATCGCTGATCGAGGCGCTGCGCCTGGCCGATGCCGCCGGCTGGCAGCGCCAGCGCATGATCGTGCTCGGCAACCTCGCCGACAGCCATCTCAACGCGGGCGAATACGAGCTCGCGGTGCAGCGCGCGACCGAGACGCTGGTGCTGGCGCGCGCGGCCGGCATCGAGAACACCGAGTCGCTCGCGCTGACCAACCTGGGCCTGGCCGAGCTCGGGCTCGGACGCATCGCCGCCGGCACCCAGCACGTCGAGCAGGCGATCGCGATCGAGCGGCGCCGCAGCGCCCATGCCGAGGAGGCGCAGATCCTCAAGGAGCTCGGCCGCGCGCTCGAACGTGCCGGCGCGATCCCCGCGGCGGTCGATGCCTTCCACCGCTATCGCGAGCTGCAGGACCGCATGCTGGTGCGCGTGCACCAGCGCTCGGTGCTCGACCTGCAGGCGCGCTACGAGCGCGAGCAGCGCGACCGCGAGCTCGCGCTGCGCGCGCGCGAGGCGCAGCTGCAGGAGGCCAGCCTGCGCAGCGACGGCCTGCGCCGCCAGGTCTGGCTGCTCGGCACCGTGGCGGGCGTGCTGGCGCTGGGCGTGGTCGCGCTGCTGCTGATGCAGCAGCGCCGCGCCAACCGCGCGATGGCCGACGTCAACGAGCGCCTGCGCGCCGAGGGTGAACTCGATGCGCTGACCGGCCTGGCGAACCGACGCCACGTGCAGGACCGCGTCGGTGCGCCGCCGGTGTTTCGCGGCGCGCTGTTCCTGATCGACCTCGACCACTTCAAGCGCGTCAACGACCGCCATGGCCATGCCGGCGGCGACCGCGTGCTGGTCGCCGTGGCCGAGCGGCTGCGCGAGATCACGCGCGGCAGCGACCTGGTCGCGCGCTGGGGCGGCGAGGAGTTCCTGGTCGTGACGCCGGCGCTGACGCTGGCGCGCGCGCACGAGCTCGCGAACCGGCTGCTGTCGGAGATCGGCGGGCGGCCGGTCGAGCTGGGCGGCGGTGCGTCGGTGCGGCCGTCGGTGTCGATCGGCTATGCCAGCTTCCCGCTGGTCGGCGGGCCTGGCGAGCTCGGCTGGGAGCGCGCGCTGGCGCTGGTCGATCGCGCGCTGTATCGCGCCAAGGCGCGCGGGCGCAATCGCGCCTGCGGCGTGCTGCGCTGGCCCGGCAGCGAGGCCGCCGAGGCGCTCGACAGCCAGTTCGAGCGCGACGGCGAGGCCTTCGATTGGAGCGAGGGCCCGCCGATGCCGCGCACCGCGGCCGGCGGCCCCTTGCCGGAGGCGGCGGCATGAAGGCGCTGCGCGGCCTCTTCGCCGGGGCCTGCCTGTTCGCGGCGCTGGCCGCCTCGGCGGCGCCGCCGATCGCGCCAGGCCAGGCGGCGCTTGCGGCGATCGATGCGGCTGCCGCGCAAGGCTGGCAGCAGCCGGAGCTTGCCGCCGCGCGCTTGCGTGGGCTGGCGGCCGATGGCGACATCGCCCAGCAGTCGCTGGCCGTCTGGCAGCTCGATGCGCTCTACGCGCGGCGCGGCGACAGCGAAGGCTCGCGCGCGCTGATCGAGCGCCTCGAGCGCGGTGCGCCGCTGCAGCAGGCCGTCGCCGGGCTGCTGCGCGCACGCCGCGCGCGCGACGCCAGCGCGACCGACCTCGCGCTGCGCGACGGCCAGGCCGCGCTGAAGGCGCTGCACGCCGTGCTCGACAGCGCGCCGACCAGCGTGCTCGACGACGCGCTGCTGGCCGAGGGCCATCGCCTGGTCGGCAACCTGCTGGCGCCCAGCGGCGATCTCGAAAGCGCGCTGCGCGAGCTGCAGGTCGCGCGTCGGCTCGCGCAGTCGCGCGGCGACGTGGCGCGCGAGGCGATCGCGCTGGCCGACCAGGCGCAGCAGCTGGCCGCCAGCGGCCATCCGGACATCGCGATCGAAACCCAGAGCGAGGCGCGCCGCACCGCGGCCTCGCTGCGCGAGCCCGAGCTTCAGGCCCAGCTGCGCCTCGGCGAGGGTTGGCTGTGGCTGCATCGCGAAGAAAGCCATGAAGGCTCCACCCACACGCTGGCGGCGGCCGACGCCGCGCTCGCGCTGTCGGCCGATGCGCCGGCGCTGGCGGCCCAGGCGCAGTCCTTGCGCTCGCATGCGCTGCGCCATCTCGGTCGTCCCGATGCGGCGCTGAAGGCCGCGCGCAGCGCCGAGCAGCTGATGCGCACGGCCGAGATCGGGCCGCGCACCGCGCTGGCGCGCAGCGTGCGCGCCGAGGCCGGGCTCGCGACGATCGCGCTCGGCCAGCAGTCCGCGGGGCGCGCAGAAGTCGAGGCGGCGATCGCGCCGGCCGGCCAGCCGGCGGCGGCGGTGGACATGCTGGCTGAACGGCTGCTGCGCGAACTCGGCCTGGCGCTGCATGAGGCCGGCGACGCGGCCGGCGCGCTGGAGATCTATCACCGCGAGCGCGCGCTGGTCGACCAGCGCATGGCGCGCGAACGCGCCGCCGCGACCGCCGAACTCGAGACGCGCTACGAGCGCGTGCGCCAGCAAAGCGAGCTCGAGCTGCTCGAGCGGCGCAACGCGCTGCAGGCGCAGGAGCTCGAGGCCGCGCGGCTGCGCCAGCGCGGCATGGTGCTGGCGGCGCTGGCGGTCGCGCTGGGCCTGGTGGCGCTGGTGCTGTTGTATCGGCGCGTGCGCGGCGTGCAGCGCCAGCTGGCGGCGCGCCAGGCGCGGCTGCGCGACCTGAGCGAGCGCGATCCGCTGACCGGCCTGGCCAACCGGCGCCATTGCCAGGCGGTGCTCGGCCGCGGCGGCTATGTGGGCGCGCTGTGCCTGATCGATGTCGACCACTTCAAGCGCATCAACGATCGCCACGGCCATGCCGCCGGCGACCAGGTGCTGATCGAGGCGGCGCAGCGCATGACGAACACAGTGCGCGAGAGCGATCTCGCGGTGCGCTGGGGCGGCGAGGAGTTCCTGGTCGCCGCACCGCAGCTGCCGCCGGGCCAGGCCGGCGTGCTGGCCGAGCGGCTGCTGCAGGCCTTTGCCGGCCAGCCGGTCACGATGCCCGACGGCTCGCCGTGGCCGCTGACGGTGTCGATCGGCTACCTCGAGCTGCCGCTGGCCGGCACGGTGCCGACGCTGGGCTGGGAGCGCGCGCTCGGCCTCGTCGACCGCGCGCTCTACATCGCCAAGCACGGCGGACGCAACCAGGCGGTCGGCATCGCGACGCTGCGCGCCGACGACGAGGCCATGCTCGGCGCGCTGGAAGACGACCTCGACGCGGCGCGCGCGACCGGGCGGCTGCAGCTGCGCGTGCACGCCGGCCCGCCGATGGACACGCGCGAGACGCGAGACACGCGCGCGCGAGGCTGACGCGCGTTCAGCGCGCGGCGGGCGTGTCGAGGTGGCGTGACAGCGTCGCCAGCAGGCCGGCGACGTCGAGCGGCTTGGTGAGGTACTCGCAGCAGCCGTGCGCGATCGCCGCGTCGATCTGACCCGGCAAGGCGTCGGCCGACAGCGCGACGCGCGGCACGCCCGCGAGACCCGGCTCGTCGCGCAGCGCGAGCAGCACGTCCAGGCCGGTCATGTCGCCCAGGTGCATGTCGAGCAGCAGCAAGTCGGGCGGCTGGCTGCGCGCCTGCGCGATCGCGTCGCGGCCGTTGCGCGCGACGCGCAGCTCGCAGCCGTCGCGCATCGACAGCACCTGGCGCACCAGTTCGACATTGACGTCGTGGTCCTCGGCATAGAGCACGACATGGTGGCGCGGCTCGTTGCGCACCGAGGGCGGCCGCGCGCCGGTGCTCGGCGCCGCCGTCGCGACATGGCTGCGCGGCAGGTCGATCGAGAAGCACGAGCCGACGCCGCGCGTGCTGCGCACGCCGATCTCGCCGCCCATCATCAGCACCAGCTTGCGCGTGATCGCGAGGCCGAGGCCGGTGCCCTCGACCGTGCCGTGCTCGGCGCCGAGGCGGTTGAAGGGCTGGAACAGCTGGGCCAGCTGCGCCTCGGACAGGCCGACGCCGCTGTCGTGCACGTCGACCACCACGCGCGAGGGCGCATCGCCGCGCAGCTCGACGCGCACCGAGCCGCCGCGGCGGTTGTACTTGACCGCGTTGGACAGCAGGTTGACCAGCACCTGGCGCAAGCGCAGCGCGTCGGCGTGCACATGCAGCGTCGCGTCGATCGCGGGGCGCTGCAGCGCGACGTCTTGCCGGCGCGCGAGCGGCGCGACCAGCGCCATCGCCTCGTCGACCGCGATGCCGACCGGCACCGCCTGCGGCTCGAGCGCGAAGCCGCCGGAGTCGATCTTGGAGAAGTCGAGCACGTCGCCGATCATCGACAGCAGGTGCTGGCCGGCGCGCTCGATATGGCTCACGCGCTCGCGCTGCTGCGCGTCGAGCGGATGGGCATGGTCGTCGGCCAGCAGCTGCGCGAAGCCGAGCACCGCGTTGAGCGGCGTGCGCAGCTCGTGGCTCATGCGCGAGAGGAACTCGGTCTTGGCCTCGTTGGCGCGCGCCGCGGCGCGTGCGCTGACCAGATCGGCCTCGACGCGCTTGCGCTCGGTGATGTCGGCCATGTAGCCGTGCCACAGCGTGCCGCCGCCGGGGCGCGGCTCGGGCTGCGCATGGCCTTCGATCCAGCGCCGCCCGCCGCGCGGCAGGTCGACCGGGAACTCGGTGCGCCACGGCTGCATGTCCTGGCCGCTGCGCACGATGCCGTCCCACACGCGCGCGCGCTCCGCCTTGGGCACGCGCATGATCATCGGGCGGGCGCTGTCGCGCAGGTCGGCGGGCTCGAGTTCGAAGAGCTGGCGCACCGCGTCGCTGGCGAAGGGCACGACGGTCGTGCCGTCGGGCAGCAGCTCGAAGCGGCAGATCATGCCCGGCACCTGCTGGGTCAGCTTGGCCAGCAGCGCGTCGCGCTCGTGCAGCTGGGCGTGGATGCGCCGCTGCTCGTCGATGTCGACGATCACGGCGATGCAGCTGATCAGCTCGCCGTTCGCGTCGAGCTCGGGTGCGACGACCAGGCGCACCCAGACCGCCTGGCCATCGGGGCGCAGGTAGCGCTTGTCGATGCTGTAGCGCGGCAGGCGCCCGCGCCGGATCTCGGCCAGCAAGGCCTCGTCGTCGGAGAGATCGTCGGGATGCGTGATGTCCTGGAAGCGCAGCGAGCACATCTCCTGCGCGCTGCGCCCGGTGATCTCGCAGTAGCGCGGGTTGACGTCGACGAAGCGTCCGTCGGGCGCGACGCGCGCGATGCCGGCGCTCGCCAGTTCGAAGATGGCGTGCCAGCGGGCCTCGCTCTCGCGCAGCGCCTGCTGCGCCTGTTCGCGCTGCTGGTCGAGGCGGATCGCGCCGATGATCGCCGCGACCGTCGCGGTGAGTGGCTCGAGCGCCGCGACCAGCGATTCGTCGAAGCCGCCCTGGCGGTTGGCCAGTCCGATCTCGCCCACCAGCTCGCCGCCGTGGAACAGCGGCAGGCCGAGAAAGCTGTCCAGCCCCGGATGGCCCGGCGGCAGCCGCCCACCGCCGCGTGGATCGCGCCGCGCATCGTTGGCGATGATCGGCACGCCGCTGGTGAGCGGCGCGCCGAACAGCGTGTCGAGGCTGCGGAACTCGATGCCGCGCGGCAGCTCTCGCGCGAGCATCGCGCGCGTGGCCTCGTCCCAGGCAATGTCGGTCAGCGTGAAGATCTTGAGATAGGGGCGCTGCGCCTCGTCGCGCCAGACCTCGGCGATGAAGCCGTAGTCGCAGCCGCTGAAGGCCAGCAGCCCGGGCAGTAGCGCATCGAGCACCTGCTTGCTCGGCGCGCCGCGCAGGTAGTGCGACTGCAGCCGCGCGACGAGCGCCATCACCTCGGCATCGCGGCTGCCGGGGGGTGGTGCAGGGTGGGCGGCATCCATGCTTCAGTGTGACGCGTTTGCGACCAGCCCGCGGTGCCGACGGGAAGGCGCGTCAGCTCGGCCGCGCGAGACCGAGCTTTTCGATCAGCACCTTCTCGCGCGACATCGTCTCCGCGGCGAACTTGGTGTAGCCCTGCGGGCTCATGTACATCAGCTGCTGGTCGTACTTGGCCAGCGCCTCGACATGGTTGGGCATTTCCATCGCGCGCTTGAACGCGTCGTGGACCTTGGACACCAGCTTGGGGTTCATGCCGCGCGGACCGCCGAGGCCGTAGGGCGAGGCCTGCACGATCGGCAGGCCCAGCTCCTTGAGCGTGGGCACGTCGGGGAACTTGGCGAGTCGCTCTTCGCCCCAGGTGCACAGCACGCGAAGCTTGCCCGAGGCGACATGCGGCGCGAAGCCGGTGGAGTCGGCCGCCGCCATGATCTGGCCGCCGAGGATGGACTGCATCAGGTCGGCGCTGCCCTTGTAGGGAATGTGGTTCAGCGAAAGGCCCAGGCGCTGCGCGATGTCTTCCATCGTCAGGTGCGGGCTGGTGAGCACGCCGGTCGAGCCGTAGCTGAGCTTGCCGGGGTTGGCCTTGGCCCAGCCGACGAAGTGGGTCCAGGACTTCAGCGGCGAGTCGGCCGGCACGACGACGCCGAAGGCATAGCCGGTCACGCCGATCAGGTAGCTGATGTCCTTGAGCGGATCCCAGCTGATCTTCTGCGTGTAGGGCAGGCGGAACACCCCGAGCGGAATCTGCGCGAGCGTGTGGCCGTCGGGCGCGGACTGCTGCAGCTGCTGCGCCGGCAGCGTGCCGCCGGCGCCGGGCCGGTTCTCGACGATGACCTGCTGCCCGATGATCTTGCTGGCGTTGTCGGCCAGCACGCGCATCGTGATGTCGGTCGGCCCGCCGGCGGGGAAGGCGACCATCAGCTTGACGGTCTGGGTCGGCCAGGCCGGCTGCTGCGCGCGCAGCGCCGGTGCGGCCAGGCTCGCGCCGGCGCCTGCGAGCGCGGCCAGCAGCGGACGTCGTTGGATCATCGGCTTCTCCTTGTGGTGGCGGAGACCAGCATCGCACCGCGCGGCGCGCGCAGGCATCCGGGAATCGCCTCATCGCCTGTCGCCCACGCGACGCGATGCGCGCGGCACACTCGGGCACGCACGACGACGAAACCGGAGACATGCGATGAGACACACGAAAAGTCTGGCCAACCGCCGCCGCCTGCTGTGCGCCCTCGCGCTCGCGCTGCCCGCCGCCTGGGCGAATGCGCAGGCCTGGCCCGCCAAGCCGATCCGCATCGTGGTGCCCTTCGCGGCGGGCGGCACCACCGACATCCTCGCGCGCGCCCTCGCGCCCGAGCTGCAGAAGGCGCTCGGCCAGCCGGTCATCGTGGACAACAAGCCCGGTGCCGGCGGCAACCTCGGCGCGGCCGAAGTCGCCAAGAGCGCGCCCGACGGCTACACGCTGCTGATGGGCACGGTCGGCACGCACGGCATCAATGCCGCGCTGTACCCGAAGATGCCCTACGACCCGATCAAGGACTTCGTGCCCGTGAGCCTGGTAGCCGGCGTGCCCAACGTGCTGGTGTTCAACCCGGCCAAGGCCGAGCAGCTGGGCATCAAGAACGTGGCCGACCTCATCAAGTACGCCAAGGCCAACCCCGGCAAGCTCAACATGGCGAGCTCGGGCAACGGTACGTCGATCCATCTGTCGGGCGAGCTGTTCAAGAGCATGACCGGCACCTACATGGTCCACTTTCCGTACCGCGGCTCGGGCCCCGCGCTGATCGACCTGATGGGCGGCAGCATGGACCTGATGTTCGACAACCTGCCTTCTTCGATGCCGCACATCAAGGCCGGCAAGCTCAAGGCGCTGGCGGTCACCAGCGGCGTGCGCTCGCAGGCCCTGCCCGACGTGCCGACCATCGCCGAGGCCGGCCCGGTCAAGGGCTACGAGGCGAGCAGCTGGTTCGGCCTGCTGGCGCCGGCCGGCACGCCGATGGACGTCGTCAACCGCGTGCAGCAGGAGACCGCCAAGGCGCTCTCCGCGCCGGCGTTGAAGGAGCGCCTGCAGGCGCAAGGCGCGATCCCCAGCGGCAACACCAGCGCCGAGTTCGCCAGGCTGATCGACAGCGAGACGAAGAAGTGGGCGCAGGTGGTGAAGGTGTCGGGCGCGAAGGTGGACTGAAGCCGCGCGCCAGGATTACTCGATCACCAGCTCGCCTTCGTGGCTCAGCACGTGGAAGCGGCTGTTGCCGAGGTACTGGAGCTCGATCGCATCGGTCGGCCCGCCGCTGATCGAGCCGGCAATGCCCGGTGTGGTCGTCGCGAACGAGGTGAAGACCGGGGCCGTCGGCTCGAAGACCGGGCCGACCTCGTTGTTCCGGTTGCCCACGGCGATGCGATCGCCCGCGTGCGACATGGCCACGGCCTGGCGATCACGCGCGCTCAGGCGGGCCACCCAGGTCTCGCCACCATCGCACGAGGTGAAGACGTTCGTGTCTTCCCCGACCGCCACCAGCTTGCGCCCGTCGGCGGACGACACGACGTGCCGCCAGAGCTGGCTGGACGCGCGGGGGACCCAGGTCGCGCCGCCATCGGCCGAGGTGTAGAGCTGTCCCTGGAAGGCTGCCGCGAACAGCCGGCTGCCGTCGGACGACGACGCCACCGAACTCCATCGGTCGACCGACGCTCGCGGCGTCCAGCTCGCGCCGCCATTGGTCGACACGTAGATCTGGTCGTTTTGCGCGACGGCAACCAGCCGGTTGCCATCGGCCGAGGAGGCGACCGCGTGCCATGCCTTGTTCATTCCAGCGGCGTGGGAGCTCCAGCTCTGCCCGCTGTCGGTCGAGGTGTAGATGCCGTCTTGCCAGGCTGCCGCGACCAGCTTGCGACCATCTTCCGAGGAGGCGACCGATTGCCATTCCCTGTGGGTGTCGGTCGCGCTGGCCGTCCATGTGTCGCCGCCATCGGTGGAGATGTAGAGGTATTCATTGATACGGCTGGCGATCAGCGTGCGGCCGTTGGCGGATGACGCGATCGCGTTCCAGTAGCCCTCGGGGCCGGCCTTCCATTGCTTGCCGCCGTCGGCCGAGGTGTAGAGCTGGCGCAGGGCGGCGATACCGCTGTTCTGGCTTTGTCCGATGGCGACCAGCCTGCTGCCGTTGGCCGACGACGCCATCGCGAACCAGCCCCGCACCGAGGTCGGGTTCGTCGTCCACGTGGCGCCGGCCATGCCGCCCAGGCTCTTGGTGAAGATCGCCTGCCCGCCGTTCGCGTCGTCGTTCTGCGCGAGCTTCCAGCCGCCGTCGCCGGCGCCGCCGATGCGCACCACGTCGCCGATCTTCAGCTCCGCCTCGCCGGGCAAGGTGATGACGACCTGCTCTGTGTCGCTGTGCGCGATGTAGCCGAAATTGGGGCGTGCCGCGGCGGACGTGCCGATCACATCGATCCACGGCATGGCCTCGCCCGGCACGCCGTCGCAGGCGAAGCTCGTGCTCTTGATCTCGTTGCCTTGCTCGCTGAGGCTGCCATCGCCGTCGAGGTCAAGGCCGGTCGTGAGCTTGATGCCGCCGTAGGGGCAGTCGATGCTGGTGCCGGGTTCAATGCGTGCGCTGATGGCCAGTGCGTTCGGGCTGTCGGCGCCGTTGCACAAGTAGGCGGTGCTGCTGATCTCATCGGCATCGAGCAGGCCGTTGCGGTTCTCGTCTTCGCCGACCTGCACGGCCTTGCCGCCGGCTTCGCACGGGGCGCCCTGTGCATCGACCATGACCGCGAGCGCGTTCAGGCCCCGTTGTCCCAGCGGCCCCGGCGCGCCGTCGCAGACGTACTGTGTGCTGGCGACTTCGGACGCGGCGAGGACGCCGTCCCGATCGATGTCGAGGCCGGCGTCGACGCGGCTGCCGCCGCTCTCGCAATGCTTGCCCGCGGGTTCGACCGCGACCGCGATCAGTGCCGTCGCGGGGGCCGGCGCGTGCGCGCCGTCGCTGCCGCCGCAGGCGGCCAGTAGGGCGAGCTTGCCCGCGAGCGCGAGCCGAACGAGGTGCAACGGCGTGCTCGACGACAACGAGATCGGCAACACCCAGTACGTGTGCACCGGGGCCACCGGCACAACGGGCCCCGCCGGCTCGGCGGGGCCGACCGGACCCAGCGGCCCCACCGGCGCGCCCGGCAGCAATACCGCCCCCACGGGCCCGAGCGGCAGCGATGCCCGCCAACGCGGCCGTCGGCGACCTGGTGCGCATCAACGGCGTCGGCCAAGGCGGCTGGCGCATCGCACAGCAAGCCGGCCAGGTGGTGCAGGCGCAGAGCTACTCGTGGACGCCGATCGACATGGCCTGCGGCCAGTGGAGCTCGGCCGCGATGTCGGCGAACGGCATGAACCTGGTCGTCGGCGCCACCGACGGCACGATCCGCACCTCGCGAGACGGCGGCAACAGCTGGAGCTCGGCGCAGCTGGCCGGCAAGACCTGGTCCGCAGTGAGCGTCAATGCGGACGGCAGCGTCTTCCTGGCCGCCGGATCGCAGGCCGGCGCGACCCCCGTCGACCAGCAAGACTGGATCCATCGTTCCAGCGACGCCGCGCCGACCTGGCAGGCGCTGAGCAACGTCGGCGCCGCGCCCGCGGGCAAGTGGGTGGCCCTCGCCGCATCGCCCGACGGCAGCAAGTTCGTGGCGGCCGCACAGGGCGGTTCGAACGCGCTCTTCGTCGCGGGACGCCCGACGTCTGATCGCGCTCGGCAGCGACTTCCCGATCTTCCTCGGCGCAAGCCGCACGACCCCCGGGACCGACGGCTCGATCAGCGGCAGCGCCTCGAGTTCGATCACGGTGCAGTACGTGGGCCCGGACGCGGCAAGCGGCCTCAATGCCTTCGTGATGCTCAGCGACGACGGCCCGCTCGGCCTACAGCTTGTGCGTCGACAACAGCAGGCTGGTCTCCGTGTTCGCGATCCCGTCGACCAGCCTGATGCGGCTGAGCACCCGGTCGAACGCCTCGAGCGACTCCGCGCGCAGCTCGGCGACGATGTCCCAGCGCCCGTTGGTCGTGTGCAGCGCCTCGACCGCCGGATCGCCGCGCAGCGCCTGCAGCACCGCATCGGCACGCGTGCCCTCGACCGCGATGGTCGTCAACGCGCGGATGCGATGGCCTTCGGCCTGCGGCCTGAGCCGCACCGTGTAGCCGACGATCACGCCGCTGGCTTCGAGCTTGGCCAATCGGTTTTGCACCGTGCCGCGCGCGACGCGCAGGCTCTTGGCGAGCGATGCCACCGAGGCGCGCGCATTCGCGCGCAGCAGCGACAGCAGTTGCTGATCGATGTCATCCACTTCTAGATCCTGAGCAAAGTGCCAGGGTATGTTGGCACTTTGACTTCGAGGCTGCAAGTTCTGGTCGCTTTGCTGGCTTTTCTTTGGCACGCGCGGTCAAGAGAATCGTCCCAGGCGCCTGGCCGGGAGTTCTCGGCACCGAGCGTTTTGGAGACGAGAACATGGTGGACTACATCGGCGTGGCCGACATCCAGCGCCTGGTGCGCGAGATCGGACCCGCGTGCTTCATGACCCGGCTGGCCGACGAGATCGAAGACGATTTCCGGCGCTGGGGCGAATTCGAGAAGTCGGCTCGCCTCGCGAGCCATTCCGATGTCGGCGTGATCGAGCTGATGCCCACGTCCGACGGGCGGCTCTACTCGTTCAAGTACGTCAACGGCCACCCGAAGAACACCGCGGCCGGCCTGCTGACCGTCACCGCCTTCGGCGTGCTGGCCGATGTCGACACCGGCTATCCGCTGCTGCTGTCCGAACTCACGGTCACGACCGCGCTGCGCACCGCGGCGACCTCCGCTCTGGCCGCGCGCACGCTGGCGCGTCGCGGCAGCCGCGTGATGGCGCTGATCGGCAACGGCGCGCAAAGCGAGTTCCAGGCGATCGCCTTCCACGCGATGTGCGGCATCCGCGAGCTGCGTCTGTTCGATGTCGACCCGCTCGCGACCACCAAGCTCGAGCGCAACCTCGCGGCGCAGCCGGGCCTGGCCGACTTGAAGCTCGTGCGATGCGAGTCGACGGCCGAGGCGGTGCGCGGCGCCGACATCGTCACCACCGTCACCGCCGACAAGCGCAACGCGGTGATCCTCACGCCCGAGATGATCGAGCCCGGCATGCACCTCAACGCGGTCGGCGGCGACTGCCCCGGCAAGACCGAGCTGCACGCCGACATCCTGCGTCGCGCCGATGCGCGCGTGATCGTCGAGTTCGCGCCGCAGTCGCGCATCGAGGGCGAGATCCAGCAGCTCGAGCCCGACTTCCCGGTCACCGAGTTCGCGCAGGTGCTGCGCGGCGAGGCGATCGGTCGCAGCAGCGAGCGCGACGTGACCGTGTTCGACTCGGTCGGCTTCGCGCTCGAGGACTACGCCGCTCTGCGCTTCCTGCACGCGCTGCTGCGCGAGCAGAAAGGCGCGACGCGCCAGATCGACCTCGTGCCCACGCTCGACGATCCCAAGGATCTGTTCGGCCTCGTGCGCGGTCGCTCCGGCGCGCTGCGCCGAGTGGCCTGATCAGGCCAGCGCCGGATAGTCGGTGTAGCCCTTCGCGCCGCCGCCGTAGAAGGTCGACGAGTCGGCCTTCACGAGCGCGGCGTTCTCGCGCAGCCGGCGCGTCAGGTCCGGGTTGCTGATGAACGAGCGGCCGAAGGCCACCGCATCGGCACGACCCGTCGCCACCGCCTCGAGCGCCATTTCGCGGCTGTAGCCGTTGTTGACCATCCACGGCGTCTTCGCGAGCGAGCGCATCGCGGCGTAGTCGAACGTCGCGCCGGCGCCGATGTCGAAGCCGCGATCGCCGCCGGTCATGCCCTCGACCACATGCACATAGGCCAGGTGGAAGGGCGCGAGCAGCTCGGCCACGTGGTTGAACAGCGGCTGCGGATCGGGCTCTTGCGCATCGTTGACCGGCGCGCCGGGCGACAGCCGCAAGCCGGTGCGGCCCGCGCCGATCTCGCCGGTCACCGCCTGCACGACCTCGCGCAGGAAGCGCGTGCGGTTCGCGATCGATCCGCCGTATCCGTCGCTGCGCAGGTTGGTGCCCGAGCGCAGGAACTGATCGATCAGGTAGCCGTTGGCGCCGTGGATCTCGACGCCGTCGAAGCCGGCTTCGATCGCGCGGGCGGCCGCGAGCCGGTAGTCGTTGACGATCGAGGGAATCTCATCGGCACGCAGCGCGCGCGGCGACGACACCGGCTCGAAGCCCTGCGTCGTGAAGGTCTTGCTGCGCGCGGTCACTTCGCTCGGCGCCTCGGGCGCCTGGCCGCCGGGCAGCAGCGAGGCGTGCGAGATGCGACCCACGTGCCACAGCTGCAGCACGATCTTGCCGCCCACGCCGTGCACCGCCTTCGTGACGGCACGCCAGCCCTCGACCTGCTCGGCGCTGTGGATGCCGGGCGTGTCGAGGTAGCCGTGGCCCATCGGCGAGATCGGGCTGGCCTCGGTGACGATCAGGCCGGCGCCGTCGCGCGGGTTCGCGCGCTGCGTGTAGTAGGTCACGGTGAGCGGTGTCGGCACGCGGCCGGCGCCGGCGCGGTTGCGCGTCAGCGGCGCCATCACGACGCGGTTGGCCAGCTCGATGTCGCCGAGCTTGACGGGGTCGAACAGGGAGGTGCTCATGGAGGTGGGGTTGGAGGTGGCAAAACCGGGTCATCCTAAAAGCGGGGCGAATGGCCCGCTGCTGCAGGCCTTTGCGATCCGTGCTTGGGCCTAGGATCGATCACCAGACACCCTGCCCCGAGTGCGCCCATGCCAGTCGCTCCTGCCCTTCGCTCCCTCGACATCGACCTGCCGGCCTGCCCGCAGGTGCTGGTCGACCTGTCTTTGCTGCTGCACGACGAAAGCGCCAACACCAACAAGATCGGCGGGCTGATCGAGGCCGACATGGCGCTCGCGGCCGCGGTCGTGCGCAGCGTCAACTCGGCGCTGTTCGGCCTGATGCGCCGCGTCGAGTCGGTGCCCGAGGCGGTGCGCTACCTCGGCACGCGCGAAGTCGCGATGCTGACCTACGAGATCGGCCTGCGCGGCGCCTTCCCGCCGATGCCGCTGCTCGACGCGCTGTGGGAGCGCGCCGGACGCCGCGGCCTCGCGATGGGCCGCGCTGCGGGCGGCATGGACCTCGATCCCTGGCTCGCGCATTCGGCCGGCCTGTTCGCCGAAGCCGGCCAGGCCGCGCTGGTCGCGCACGACGCCGACGGCTACGACACCATCGTGCTGCGCACGCCCGATGCGCTGGCGCGCATCGACATCGAGATCGCGCGCTATGGCGTGAGCCATGCGGCGCTCGGCGGCGCGCTGGTGCAGGCCTGGGGCATGGCCGGCGAGATCGCCGAAGCCGTGCGCCAGCGCCCGCTGGCGCTCGCGACCCTGATTTCGCCGACGGCCACGCCGCTCAATCCGCCGGCCGACGACTGGCAGCACGAGCCGCCCAAGGTGCGCAAGCTGATGGCACTGATGGCCGCGGTCGACCTCGCGCTCGCCGGTGCCGACGCGAGCGTGCTGGCACGCGCCTGCGCCGCGCTGGCCGAGCCGGCCGGCGTCGATGCCGGCCTGCTGCAGCAATGCGCCAGCGCAGGCGTCTCGCGCGTAGGCAGCTGATCAGCCCGCGAGGGTCGTGACCAGACCGTAGATGCCGAGGCCCAAAGCCGCCAAGGCGTCACCGGCGATCAGGCCGCCGCCGACCAGCGAGGTCGAGCTCATGTCGCTGGGCAGCGCGTCTTCCTCGCGTCGCTTGATCTTCGCGGCGAAGTGGTTCACCACGCTCGAGATCACGCCGCCGATCGCGAACCACACCGAGGTCGCGAGGCTCAGGAAGGCGCCGAACGAGAACGCGTAAGGCGAGGGGATCAGCAGCGCGTCGAGCGTGAAGTCGACCGCCTTGTTGGCCGCGCCCTGGTCCTTCCAGCGGACATAGCCGGGCCGCGAGAACAGCCACTTGCGCGCCGCCTGGAAAACGAAGCCCAGGAACACGCCGAGCCAGATCGCCGTGCGCTGGTGCGGCTGGTCGTCGGTCAGGCTGCGCAGCGCGCCGACGAACTTGTAGGTCATTGCGGCCGACCATTGCGCCGGCTGCTCGCCGGCCGTCATGACGGTCTGGTCGAGCTTGAGCACCGGATAGGCGGTCATGAAGAGCTGCGCGAAGCCGACGGTGAGCACCGCGCCGACCACCAGGCCCAGCACCTGGTAGCGGAACTGCGTCGTGCGCGGCGTGCCCAGGCGCCAGCCGGTCGAGCGGTCCTGCTGCATGTCGCCGGCCACCGAGCACGAGATCAGCAAGATGGCGCCGGCCATCAGGCCCACGGCCGGATCCTTCAGGCCGAGTGCCGCCATCAGCACCACGCTCATCACGAAGGCCGACGAGATCGGGTTCGAGTCGCTGATGCCCAGCGAGATGCCGTTGACCAGCGCCATCACGAACACCAGCACGACCGCGAAGGCCATGAAGAACACCGGCTGCTGCAGCATGCTCGAGCCGAGCCATACGACCATGCCGCCGAAGAACACGACCCACGCGACCAGTCGGCCGGTGTTGGTCTTCTTCCAGGCCTCTTCCGGCTCGGCCTTCGGGAACGCCGAAGGATTGCGCCAGCGCCGCCAGGCCTCGTGGCCGATCTGCGCGAGGTCGATGATCGCCGCGCCCATGATCATGCCCAGGCCGATCAGGAAAGTGATCTTGCGAAACGGATCGCCGTACTTGAGCCAGCCGATCGAGACGAAGTAGGGAATCAAGAGCGAGCCCAACGCGCCGGCCAGCAGCGCCGGAATCGCGATGCGCGCGCCGACCAAGAGGCCCGCGCCGAGCGTCGAGGTCGACAGCTCGATCACCGCCAGCGCGCCGACCTTGGCCGCCGCGAAGCCGCCACCGATGCCTAAAGCGGTGCCCGATGCGAGCCGCGCGATCGAGCGGCGCAGCAGCACCGGGTCGGTCAGCGCGCGCAGGATGTTGGCGACCGCGAGGCCCGAGGGGAACGTGAGCTGCAAGCGATCGACCAGGATCGGCGTGTAGAGCATGCCCACGCCCGCGCCGAACATGCCGATCGCGCCCATGAACAGCATCAGCTGCCACAGCGGCGGCTGCGGCAGGCCCATCCAGATCATGGCCTGCACCAGCACGCCCATCGCGCTCATGCCGGCCACCGACGCGGCGGCGGTCTGCATGTAGTTCGCGCCGTGCTTGCCCTCGGGGCCGTAGCCCAGCGTCACCGTCGAGCCGAGGATGCCTGCAAGCACCTGTCCGCCGACGAAGAAGCCGATCGAGAAGTTCATGTACGAGGCGGTCACGCCGCCGAGCGGGCCCAGCACGAAGATGCCCAGCAGGGCCAGCATCAGGTGGTAGCGCCACGAGCCGATCGCAGGCAGCCAGGCCCAGCGCACGCTTGTGGCGTGGCCAGCGCTGTCGCCCTGCGAGGGCGAAAGGGTGGAGGTGGTCGAATTCATGGGCCGCGACGCTACCCGATCGGCTTTCACCCCGGTAGGCGGACTCCCCCAGCGCTGCCCTTGGCAGCAGCTAGAGTCGCGGGGTTTCGCACACGCTGGATTCCATGACTTCGACACCGCTCCTGGCCCTCTCGGGCATCGACAAGCGCTACCCCACCGGCACCGAGGCTCTGCGCGGCCTGGACCTCACGATCGAGCGTCACGGTTTCGTCAGCTTGCTGGGCGCCTCGGGTTGCGGCAAGAGCACGGTGCTGCGGCTGCTGTCGGGCCTGGAGCGGCCCACCGGCGGCCAGCTGGTGCGCGAGCAGGCGCTCGAGACGCCGGGCGAGGTCGGCTTCGTGTTCCAGCATCCGACGCTGATGCCCTGGGCGCGCGTGGCCGAGAACGTCTCGCTGCCGATGCGCCTGAAGCGCCGCCCCGCGGCCGAGATCGAGGCCGCGGTCGGCCCTGCGCTCGATGCGGTGGGCCTGCGTGAGTTCGCCCAGGCCTATCCGCGCGAGCTGTCGGGTGGGATGCAGATGCGCGCCGCGATCGCGCGCGCACTGATCACGCGCCCGCAGCTGCTGCTGCTCGACGAGCCCTTCGCGGCGCTCGACGAGATCACGCGATTCCGTCTCGCGCAGGACTTGCGCGAGCTGTGGGCCGGAGAGCAGTTCACGGCCGTGTTCGTCACGCACAGCGTCTACGAGGCGGTGTTCCTCAGCGAGCGCATCGTCGTGATGTCGCCGCGGCCGGGGCGCGTCGCCGAGATCATCGACGTCAAGCTGCCCGGCGCGCGCGACGCGGCGGTGCGCCAGACGCCGGAGTTCGCGGTGATGTGCACCCGCGTGTCGCAGGCGCTCGCGCGCGCATCGGGCGAACCGGTGCGCGCCGACACGGCGCTGCATGGCAGCTGATTCGCCGCGCGCACGGCGAGGCTGGCTCGCGCCGGTCATCGCCTGCGCCTGTGCGCTGCTCGGTTGGGAAGCCGCGGTGCGCATCTGGGACATCCCGCCCTATCTGCTGCCGGGGCCGTGGCTGGTGGCGCAGACACTGGTCGACAACTTCGCGTCGCTGGCGCCGAGCTGGTGGTTCACCGTGAAGATCACGCTGGTGGCACTGGCGTTCGCGGTGATCGGTGGCGTCGCGCTGGCGGTGCTGTTCGCGCTGTCGCGCTCGATCGAATCGGCGCTGACGCCGTTCGCGGTGGTGCTGCAGGTCACGCCGATCATCGCGATCGCGCCCCTGATCCTGATCCTGGTCGACAGCACGACCGCGGCGCTCCTGATCTGCGCGTGGATCGTCGCGTTCTTTCCGATCCTGTCGAACACGCTGCAAGGCCTGCGCAGCGCCGATGCGAACCTGCGCGACCTGATGCGGCTGTACCGCGCGAACCGCTGGCAGATGCTGCGCTATCTGCTGCTGCCTTCGGCGCTGCCGTATTTCATCGCGGGGCTCAAGGTCGCGGGCGGGCTGGCGCTGATCGGCGCGGTGGTGGCCGAGTTCACCGCCGGTGCGGCCGGGCGCGAGACGGGGCTGGCCTCGCGCATCCTCGAGGCGAGCTTTCGCACCGAGATTCCGAAGATGTTCGCGGCGCTGGTGCTGGTCTCGCTGACCGGCATCGCCATCCATCTCGCGATGCAGGCGCTCGCGAGGCTCGTGCTCGGCCGCTGGCACGCGCAGTACCAGGATCCTTCGTGACGATGAAGAAGCTCGCCCTTGCTGCACTGATGTTCGCTGCGGCCGCTTCCGCGCAAGCGGCCGACAAGATCGTGTTCGCGACCAACTGGAAGGCCCAGGCCGCGCACGGCGGCTTCTACCAGGCGCTGGCCGACGGCAGCTACGAGCGCGCCGGCCTCGAGGTCACGATCCGCCCCGGCGGTCCGCAGGTCAACAACCGGCCGCTGCTGCCGGCCGGCAAGATCGATTTCCTGATGACCGGCAACCTGCTGCACAGCTTCGACAACGCGAAGAACGGCGTGCCGGTGATCGTCGTCGCGTCGATGTTCCAGAAGGATCCGCAGGCGCTGTTCGCGCATCCCGATGGCGGCTACGCGAGCTTTGCCGATCTCAAGGGCGCGCCGGTCGCGTGGATCGCCAAGGACGCGCAGTTCTCGTGGTGGGCCTGGCTCAAGGCCGAGCACGGCTTTCGCGACGAGCAGCTCAGGCCCTACACCTACAACCTCGGGCCGTTTCTCGCCAACAAGCGCAGCATCCAGCAAGGCTATGCCGTCGAAGAGCCGATCGCGATCCGCGCCAAGGGCGGCTTCGAGCCCAAGACCTTCCTGCTCGCCGACCACGGCTACAGCACCTACTCGACGACGATCGAGGCGCGCGTCGACACCGTGAAGATGAACCCGCAACTGGTGCAGCGCTTCGTCGACGCGTCGATCGTCGGCTGGGTCAACTACCTGCACGGCGACCGACGCGCCGCCGATGCGCTGATCCTGCGCGACAACCCCGAGATGACGCAGGCGACCATCGACGCCTCGGTCGAGCTGATGAAGCAGTTGGGCATCGTCGACTCGGGCGACGCGCAAACGCTGGGCATCGGCGCGATGACGCCCGAGCGCATCGCCGACTTCCACGCGAAGATGATCAAGGCCGGGCTCTACAAGCCGGGCGAGGTCGATCTCGCCAAGGTCGCGACGACGCAGTTCGTCAACCGCGGCGTCGGGGCCGAGCTGTCGAAGCGGCTGCAGCGCAAGCCGTAAGGCTCAGTGCGCGGTCGCCGCGACCTCGATCACTTGCAGCTCTTCTTCGAGCGCCGCGGCGGTCACCGGCTTGACGCGAAAGCTGTCGCAGCCGGCCAGCGTCGCGCGCACGCGGTCGGTGCCGCTGCTGCGCGCACTGACCACGACGATGCGCGGGCGCTTGCCGTTCACCGCGCCGCCTTGCGCGAGTTCGTGGCACAGCACCAGGCCTTCGAGTTCGTTGGCCTCGCTCGGGTCGAGCGCGAGGTCGACGAACACCGCCGCATAGGTCTGCAGCGCAAGCTGGGCGCGCGCCTCGTCGGCGCTTTGCGCGGTGTGCACCGCGCAGCCCAGCCGTTCGAGCTGCACGCACAGGTACTGGCGCGCGACCTCGCTGTCGTCGACCACCAGCATCGGATGCGAGAAGCGGCGACCGCCGACCGCGTCGTTGCCGATAGTGCGCACCGGCGCCGGTGCCGGCGCGACACTCGGCTCGACGCCAGCCAGCGCTTCCAGGCCGCGCTGCAGCGCGAGCGGATCGATCGGCCGCGGCAGGTGCAGCGCCGCGCCCGGGATCTCGGTGGCGCCGACGACGATCGTGGTGGCGACCTGGCCGCTGGCCCAGACGGCCTGCAAGGCCTCGGGCTGGTCGCCGTTGATCACGACCCAATCGGACGCGGCCAGCGGCGCGTCGACCGGCGACAGCACGAAAGCCGGTTCGCGGCGCGACATCAGCCGCAGGCAGGCCTCGAGGCCCAGGCGTTCGAAGCTGCCGAAGCCCAGCAGCGCGACGTGATAGCGGTTCAGGGGTTGCGGCGCGTCCATGCATCCATGCTCGGCGTCGTGCGTGGGCTTTGCCATCCCCCTGAGGGGGGCTGGCGCCGCAAGCCCGTGACGGTCTGCACGTTCGCACGGCAGTTAGCATGCGCCCTTGCCACCGGCAGGATCCGCCATGACCACCGTCTACGACTTCGAAGCCCAGGACATCGCCGGCCGACCGGCCAAGCTGGCCGACCACCGCGGCCGCGTGCTGTTGATCGTCAACACCGCCAGCGCCTGCGGCTTCACGCCGCAGTTCGCCGGTCTCGAGCAGCTGTGGAAGGACTACGGCGATCGCGGCCTCACCGTGCTGGGCTTTCCGTGCAACCAGTTCGGCGGCCAGGACCCGAAGGGCAACGACGAGATCGCGAGCTTTTGCCAGGCCAACTACGGCGTGAGCTTTCCGATGATGGCCAAGGTCGAGGTCAATGGCTCCGGCGCGCATCCGCTCTACAAGTGGCTGACCAAGGAGGCCAAGGGCCTGCTCGGCACCCAGGCGATCAAGTGGAACTTCACCAAGTTCCTGGTCGGCAAGGACGGCGCGGTGATCGCGCGCTATGCGCCGACCGACACGCCCGAATCGCTCAAGAAAGACATCGAGAAGGCGCTCGCCGCCTGAGGAAGACAGCATGTTCGAACACGTCGAGCCGTATCCCGGCGACCCCATCCTGTCGCTCAACGAGGACTTCGGCCGCGATCCGCGCAGCGACAAGGTCAATCTCAGCATCGGCATCTACTTCGACGATGCCGGCCGCATCCCGGTGCTCGATTCGGTGCGACGCGCCGAGGCGCGGCTGGCCGAGCAAAGCGGCGCGAAGTCCTACCTGCCGATCGAAGGCGCGGCCAACTTCCGCGCCGAGGTCGCCAAGCTGCTGTTCGGCGCCGACGCCGCACTGCTGCGCGATGGCCGCGTCGCGACGATCCAGGCGGTGGGTTCGAGCGGCGGCCTGAAGGTCGGCGCCGATTTCATCAAGCGCTGGCTGCCCGACAGCGAGGTCTGGGTCAGCGATCCCACGTGGGACAACCACCGCGCGATGTTCGAAGGCGCCGGCATCCGCGTGCACACCTATGCGTACTACGACGCGGCCTCGGGCGGCGTCGCCTTCGAAGCCATGCTGGCCGCGTTGCGCCAGGCGCCCAAGCGCTCGATCGTGCTGCTGCATGCCTGCTGCCACAACCCGACCGGCGTGGATCTCTCGGCCGCGCAGTGGGACGCGCTGATCCCGGTGCTGCGCGAGCGCGAGCTGCTGCCCTTCGTCGACCTGGCCTACCAGGGCTTCGGCGACGGCATCGCCGAAGACGCGCGCGCGGTACGCCAGCTGGCCGAGTCGGGCCTGCGATTCGTCGTCGCGAACTCGTTCTCCAAGAGCATGAGCGTCTACGGCGAGCGCTGCGGTGCACTGAGCTTCGTCTGCAAGGACCGCGACGAGGCCGAGCGCGTGCTCGGCCAGCTCAAGGCCACGGTGCGTCGCAACTACTCCAGCCCGCCGATCCACGGCGGCCAGCTGGTCGCGACGGTGCTGGCCGATGCGGCCTTGCGCGCCGCTTGGGAGGCCGAGCTGGCTGCGATGCGCGAGCGCATCGTCGCGATGCGCCGCGCGCTGCACGACGCGCTGCGCGCCAAGCTGCCGGGCCACGACTTCGGCTACTTCCTGAGCCAGCGCGGCATGTTCAGCTACACCGGGCTGTCACCGCAGCAGGTCGACACGCTGCGTGAAAAGCACGGCGTCTACCTGGTTCGCTCGGGCCGCATGTGCGTGGCCGGGCTCAACCAGGGCAATGTCGCGCGCGTGGCCGAGGCGGTCGCGCAGGTGCTGCGCGCCGCGTGAACTAGTCCGCGCCAAGCGGCGCGACTGCATCCTCCCTCAAGAGGAGGATCGGGTTCGTGCGCTGCAGTCGCGTCGATGCCCTTCCTACACTGAATGGCCCTGCGCGAGCCGGTGTGCTCGACGCGGGGTTTCATTAAACAGAGGGAGGAATCCATGCATCGTTCGTTCGCGAGCGTGGCGCTGCTGTGCGCCGCTTCCGTGCTGCCCGGCTGCGCGTCCATCGTGTCCGGTCACAACCAGAGCCTGTCGGTCAACACGCGCAACGAGGTCGGCGATCTCACGGGTGCCAAGTGCACCCTCAACAACGACAAGGGCACCTGGTACGTCACCACGCCCGGCTCGGTCATCGTGCGCCGCAGCTACGAAGACCTGAGCGTCGCCTGCACGGCCGAAGGTGAGGCGGCCGGCACGGCCAGCGTCAAGTCGAGCACCAAGGGCATGGCCTTCGGCAACATCCTGTTCGGCGGCGTGATCGGCGCCGGCGTCGATGTCGCCACGGGCGCGGCCTACGACTATCCGACGCTGATCCTGGTGAACCTCGGCAAGGTCGTGCAGCCGCCGGGCGAGAAGTCGGCTGCGGCGTCGACCCCGGGTGCGGCCCAGTAGGCTTGCAGGCCCACGCAAGCCTCAGAACCAGGGCTCGGCGAGCCCTTCGTTGGCGAACATGCGCTGCACCGCGGGACGCGCGAGCATGCGTTCCTGCCACGGCTTGATGTTCGCCAGCGATCGCGCCGGCCGCGGGAAGTAGCGCGTCCAGCGACACAGCATGAAGGCATAGGCGTCGACCGCCGACCATTCGGCGCCGAGCAGCCACGGCCCGCCGTGGCGGGCGAACTCGGCCTCGATCTGGTCGACCAGGCCGTCGATGCGATCGCGCGCATGGCGCTTCACCTGCTCGGTGGCCGCTGTGTCGCCATCGTCGACCCAGCGCTGGGGATAGAAGTAGACGATCAGCGAGGCCTGCAGCGTGTTGGTCAGCCACATCAGCCACTTGTAGGCCTGCGCGCGCGCCACGCTGCCCAGCGGCGGCATCAGCTTCGCCTGCGGATGCATGTCGGCCAGGTACAGGCAGATCGCCGCGCTCTCGTAGAGCACCAGCTCGCCGTCGGGCGTCGCGGTGTCGACCAGCACCGGCACCAGGCCGTTCGGATTGAGCTTGAGGTACTCGGGCCGCTTGTGCGCCTGGATCTCGGTGTCGACCAGCACGCGCTCGTACGGAACGCCCAGCTCTTCCAGAAGGATGTGCGGCGCCATCGCGGCGCTGCTCGGTGAGAAGTGCAGTTGCAGGCTCATGCGGGGCTCTTTCGGTCGAGGGCCGAGGTCGGAGCGACGCCGCGACGCGCCGCGATCAGGTTCAGCACCAGGCCGGCGCACACCAGCGCGGCGGCGCCGAGCTTCCAGCCCGGCAGCGATTCGTCGAGCCACCAGGCCGAGGCCGAGAAGCCGAACACCGGCACCAGCAGCGCGGCCGGCGTCACCGTCGCGGCCGGATGGCGCGCCAGCAGCCAGCCCCAGGCACCGTAGCCGAACAGCGTGTTGCCGATCGCCTGCCAGGCCACCGCGGCCCAGGCCGCGAAGCCGGCGTTGGCGAGGCCCGCGCGCATGGCCGGCACGCCGTCGAACGCGACCGACAGCGCCAGCAGCGGCGGCACCGCGAAGATGCTCGACCAGACCATGAAGCCCAGCATGTCGACCTTGCCGGCGCTGCGCACCACCAGGTTCGCGAAGGCCCAGAACAGCGCGGCCAGCAGTACCAGCGCGAGGCCCAGCGCGGTGACACTGGCCTCCAGGTGCCAGCCGATCACGGCCATGCCGGCGACCGCGAGCGCGAGCGCTGCGAACTGCAAAGGCGCGAGCCGCTCGCGATGCGCGAAGGCCGACAGCGCGATCGTGAAGAAGACCTGGGTCTGGATCACCAGCGAGGCGAGCGCGGGCGAGATGTCGGAGCGCATCGCATAGAACAGCAGGCCGAATTCACCGGCGCCGAGCAGCACGCCGAACAGCGCCAGCCGATGCAGCGCGACCGGCGGGCGGCGGATGAACAGCAGGAAGGGAAACGCCGACAGCGCGAAGCGCAACGTCGCGAACAGGAACGGCGGCAGCTCGGCCAGGCCGAGCTTGATCACGACGAAGTTGGTGCCCCAGACCGCGACGACGGCCAGGGCGAGCAGCAGGTGCGAGGCGGGCATCGAAGACAGCGCGAGTCGAGGCGGCGGCGCAGTGTAGCGAGCGCCTCGCAGTCACGCCGTGCCGCGCATCTCCTCGAGCCGGAACAGATCGGCCAGCGTCTTGCCGGGCTCGTCGCGAAAGCCTTCGCCGGTGGGCGTGGCGGCCTCGATGCGATCGACGCGGAAGTTGCGGAAGTCGTCGCGCAGCTCGCACCAGCCGGCCAGCGTCCAGGTCGAGGCCCAGAAGAAGCAGCCCAGCGGTCGCACGACGCGCTCGCTCGGCGCGTCTTTCAGGTCGAGATAGCGCAGATGCAGCTTGCGGCGCGACTCGATCGCATGGCGCAGCTCGAGCAGGCGCTCGCGCGTGGCCTCGGCCAGCACCACCGGCGGCGCGTAGAGCACGACGCTGTCGGCCGCCGCGCGCGCGGCCGGCGGCAGCACGCCGATGATCTTGGACAGCGCGTTCTCGGCCTGCGCCGCGAGCTCGGCATCGAGGCGCGGCTGGGCGAGCCGCACCGCGGCGACCAGGGCCTTGGCTTCCTCGGTCGTGAACATCAGCGGCGGCAGGTCGAAGCCGACCCGCATGCGGTAGCCGACGCCGGCTTCGCCGTCGATCGGCACGCCTTGCGCCTGCAGCGCGGCGACGTCGCGGTAGACGGTGCGCACCGAGACCTCGAGCCGCTCGGCCAGGAACTCGGCGGTCGACAGGCGTCGACCGCGCACGATCTGCACGATCTGGAACAGACGATCTGCGCGGCGCATGGGCGAATGATGCCTTGGTCGTTCACGAGCGCGGATGCTGCGCCCCTGCTGCTGACAGCGGCATGGCAGCAGATCGCTGCCGCGTCGTGCTCAGGCCGCGACGGTCTGGCGCACCGCGTGTTCCCAGCGCGCCATCAGTTCGGCCGCGCGCTCGCGCGACATCGTCGGCAGGAAACGCCGCTCGACCTGCCACTGTTTGGCCAGCTCGTCGAGACCGCCGTAGACGCCGCTCGACAGGCCTGCGAGATACGCCGCGCCGAGCGCGGTGGTCTCGATCACCTTGGGCCGCACGACCGGAATGCCGAGCAGATCGGCCTGGAACTGCATCAGCAAGTCGTTGACGCAGGCGCCGCCGTCGACCCGCAGCTCGCTCACCGGCTTGCCGCCGGCGGCGACCGCATCGCGGCTCATCGCCTCGAGCAGCGCGGCGCTCTGGAACGCGATGCTCTCCAGCGCCGCGCGCGCGATGTGCGCGACCGTCGTGCCGCGCGTGAGGCCGACGATCGCGCCGCTGGCCTGCGGTTGCCAATACGGTGCGCCCAGGCCGGTGAAGGCCGGCACGAACACCACGCCGCCGGCATCAGGCACGCTGGCCGCGAGCGATTGCACCTGGTGGCTGCCTTCGATCGCGCGCAGCCCGTCACGCAGCCATTGCACGACCGCGCCGCCGATGAACACGCTGCCTTCGAGCGCGAACTCCGGCGCCGCGCTGGGCTGCGCGGCGCTGGTCGTGATCAGGCCGTTGGCGCTGGTCTGGAATTGCGTGCCGGTGTGCATCAGCATGAAGCAGCCGGTGCCGTAGGTGTTCTTCGCGAGGCCGGCCGAGAAGCAGGCCTGGCCGAACAGCGCGCTTTGCTGGTCGCCCGCCACGCCGCCGATCGGCAGCGCCGCGCCGAGCAGCGACGCGTCGATCGCGCCGAACTCGCTCGCCGACGGCTGCACGCGCGGCAGCATGTTGCGCGGCACGTCGAGCATCGCGAGCAGCTCGTCGTCCCAGTCGTTGGTGCGCACGTTCAACAGCATCGTGCGCGCGGCGTTGCTCACGTCGGTCGCATGCACGCGGCCTTGCGTGAGGCGCCACATCAGCCAGCTGTCGACCGTGCCGAAGGCCAGCTCGCCGCGCTTGGCGGCATCACGCGCGCCGGGCACGTGGTCGAGGATCCACTTCAGCTTGGTGCCCGAAAAATAGGCATCGATGATCAGGCCGGTCTTCGTGCGCACGAGCGACTCGAAGCCCTGTTCGCGCAGCGCGGCGCAGGTCGGCTCGGCGCGGCGGTCCTGCCAGACGATGGCGTTGTGGATCGGCTCGCCGGTCGCGCGGTTCCACACCAGCGTGGTCTCGCGCTGGTTGGTGATGCCGACCGCGGTGATGTCCTTCGCGACCAGGCCGGCGCGCTCGATGGCTTCGCGCGCAGTCTCGAGCTGCGTGGTCCACAGCTCGTTCGGATCGTGCTCGACCCAGCCCGGCTGCGGGTAGATCTGGCGGAACTCGCGCTGCGCCATCGCGACGATGTGGCCGCCGCGATCGAACACGATGCTGCGCGAGCTCGAGGTGCCCTGGTCGAGTGCCAACAGGTAGGTCATTCGTCGCCCTCCGCGACCACGCATTCGACGCCGGCTTCCGCCAGCAGCCGCGGAAACGGCTCGGGCGGCGCGAGGTCGGTGAACAGCATGTCGATCTGCGCGAACGGCGCGAGCTCGACCATCGCCGGCCGATTGAACTTGCTGTGGTCGGCCGCCAGCCAGACCTCGCGCGAGCGCTCGACGATCGCGCGCGCGACGTTGACCTCGCGGTAGTCGTAGTCGCGCAGCGTGCCGTCGGCCTCGATGCCCGAGATGCCGATCAGGCCGATGTCGACCTTGAACTGGTGGATGAAATCGATCGTCGCCTCGCCGACGATGCCGCGATCGCGCGAGCGCACCACGCCGCCGGCCACGATGACCTCGCAGTCGGGGTTGTCCGACAGGATCGCCGCGACGTTCAGGTTGTTCGTGATCACGCGCAGGCCGCGATGGCGCAGCAGCTCGCGCGCGATCGCCTCGGTGGTGGTGCCGATGTTGAGGATCAGCGAGCAGCCCTCGGGCACGCGCCTGGCGACCGCGCGCGCGATGCGCGACTTGCCGTCGGCCTGCAGCGCCTGGCGCTGGCGGTAGGCGATGTTCTCGGTGGTCGAGCTCGGCACCCGCACGCCGCCGTGAAAGCGCGCCACCAGGCCGGCCTCGGCGAGGCGCTGCACGTCGCGGCGCACCGTCTGCAGCGTCACGCCGAACTGCTCGGCCAGCGCCTCGACCGAGCGCGTGCCGTGCGAGCGCACCTCTTCGAGCAGCTGGGCCTGGCGGGGATTCGGGGTCATCGGGATGGCGATTCTGGGCGGCGCGGCGAGCCTAAAACGAAAAGAAACGAAAGCATTCGCGGGAAAACGATGATGTGATCGCGCATGAACGCGCCTAAAACCACGCCCTGTCCCACGATGCTCCAGCCTGCCTCGAACCCCAACACCCCCGCCGATGCCCTCGACGCCGACGTGCTGATCGTCGGCGGCGGCATCAACGGCTGCGGCATCGCGCGCGATCTCGCCGGGCGCGGCTATCGCGTCGTGCTGTGCGAGCGCGACGACCTGGCCTCGCACACCTCGTCGTCGTCGACCAAGCTGATCCACGGCGGCCTGCGCTATCTCGAGTACTACGAGTTCTCGCTGGTGCGAAAGGCGCTGGCCGAGCGCGAGGTGCTGCTGCGAAGCGCCCCGCACATCATGTGGCCGCTGCGCTTCGTGATGCCGCACGACGCGGCGATGCGCCCGGCCTGGATGGTGCGCATGGGCCTGTTCCTCTACGACCACCTGGCGCATCGCGAGGTGCTGCCCGGTTCGCGCGGCGTCGACCTGAGAACACACGCGGCCGGCGCGCCGCTCAAGCCCGAGTTCACGCGCGGCTTCGTCTACAGCGACGGCTGGGTCGACGATGCGCGCCTGGTGGTGCTCAACGCGCTCGACGCGGCCGATCGCGGCGCCACGATCCTCACGCGCACGAGCTGCGTTTCGGCGGTACGCGACGCGCGCGGCTGGACCGCGGCCCTGGCCGGCGACGACGGCACGACCACCGTCGTGCGCGCCCGCGCGCTGGTCAACGCGGCCGGTCCGTGGGCCGAGAGCTTCCTGCGCGGCATCGCGCGTCCTGCCGCCGGCGAGGCGCTCGCGACGCGCAGCCTGCGGCTCGTGAAGGGCAGCCACATCGTCGTGCCCAAGTGCTTCGAGCACGACCATGCCTACATCTTCCAGAACCCCGACAAGCGCATCATCTTCGCGATCCCCTACGAGGGCGAGTTCACGCTGATCGGCACCACCGATGTCGAGGTCGAAGGCGAGCCGGGCGCCGCGCACATCGATGCCGACGAGATCGCCTACCTGTGCGAGCAGGCCAGCCGCTACTTCCGCGCGCCGGTGCGCGCCGCCGACGTGGTCTGGACCTATGCCGGCGTGCGCCCGTTGCTCGACGATGCCTCGGGCGACCCGAGCGCGGTGACGCGCGACTACCTGCTCGAAGCGAACGCCGAAGCCGCGCCGCTGCTGAGCATCTGGGGCGGCAAGATCACCACCTTTCGCAAGCTGGCCGAAGACGCCGCCGACGAGATCGGCCGCATGCTCGGCGAGCGCCGCGCGGCCTGGACCGAGCGCGCGCATCTGCCGGGCGGCGACCTGCGCGGCTGGATCGGTCGTGCGCGTCGGCCCGACCTCGATTTCGAGCGCTTCGTGTCGGAGCTGCGCCGCCGCTCGCCGTGGCTGCCGGGCCCGCTGGCGCGCCGTCTCGCGCGTGCCTACGGCTCGCGCATCGAGCGCGTGATCGGCCGCGCGCAATCGCTCGCCGACCTGGGCGACGAGGTCGCGCCGGGCCTGCACATGGCCGAGCTCGACTACCTGTGCCGCGAGGAATGGGCGCGCCGCGCGGACGACGTGCTGTGGCGCCGCTCCAAGCTCGGTCTTCATTTCAGCGCCGACGAGCGCGAGCGCGTGGCGGCCGTGTTCGGCGCCGCGCGCGGTCAACGACAACAACGAGAGGTCGCCTGATGCAGCTGGAGCTGGATCGCGTCAGCAAGAAGGTCGGTGCGAGCACGCACCTGTATCCGCTCGACCTGACGCTGGTGCCCAACGCGGTGACCGTGCTGCTGGGCGCGACGCAGGCCGGCAAGACCTCGCTGATGCGCGTGATGGCCGGGCTCGATGCGCCCACACTGGGCCGCGTGCGCGTCGACGGCCAAGACGTCACCGGCGTGCCGGTGCGCGAGCGCAATGTCGCGATGGTCTATCAGCAGTTCATCAACTATCCGTCGATGAGCGTGGCCGACAACATCGCCTCGCCGCTGAAGTTGCGCGGCGGGCTGGACCGCGCTTCGATCGGCGCGCGCGTCGCCGAGCTGGCGAGCAAGCTGCACATCGAGCCCTTCCTCGCGCGCTTGCCGGCCGAGCTGTCGGGCGGGCAGCAGCAGCGTGTCGCGCTGGCGCGCGCGCTCGCGAAGAACGCGCCGCTGATGCTGCTCGACGAGCCGCTGGTCAACCTCGACTACAAACTGCGCGAGGAGCTGCGCGAGGAGCTCGGGCAGCTGTTCGCCACCGGCGAATCGACGGTCGTCTACGCGACCACCGAGCCCGGCGAGGCGCTGCTGCTGGGCGGCTACACCGCGGTGATGGATGCCGGCGAGCTGCTGCAGTACGGCCCGACCGCGGAGGTCTTTCACGCGCCGAAGTCGCTGCGCGTCGCGCGGGCGTTCAGCGATCCGCCGATGAATTTGATTCCGGCCGAGGCGGCGACGATCGGCATTCAGCTGAACGCCGGGCCGCAGCTGCAGATTCCGCTGCCGGCGGCGGCGAGCAAGGCGTTGACGATCGGTGTTCGCGCGAGCGCGCTGGGCATTCGGCCGCGGCCCGGCGACGTGGCCTTGCCGGGCGTCGTCGAGCTGGCGGAGATCTCGGGTTCGGACAGCTTCGTGCACGTCGAGACCGCGGTCGGCGAACTGGTCGCGCAGCTGACCGGCGTGCATCGCTTCGCGCTCGGCGAGCCGGTCACGCTCTATCTGCATCCGGCCCAGGTGCATGTGTTCGATTCGGCCGGCGCGCTGCTCGTCGCGCCGCAACGCGGGAAGACGAACTGACATGGCCCGCATCGACCTCGACCTCGCGCACGCCTATCGCGCCGATCCGCGCGAAGACAGCGACTACGCGCTGCTGCCGCTGAAGATGACCTTCGACGACGGCGGCGCCTATGCCTTGCTCGGCCCTTCGGGCTGCGGCAAGACGACGATGCTCAACATCATCTCGGGCCTGCTTGCGCCCTCGCAGGGCCGCGTGCTGTTCGACGGCCGCGACGCCACGCGCGAGACGCCGCAGCAGCGCAACATCGCGCAGGTGTTCCAGTTCCCGGTCATCTACGACACGATGACGGTGGCCGAGAACCTGGCCTTTCCGCTGCGCAACCGCAAGGTGCCCGAAGCGCAGATCAAGCAGCGCGTCGGCCAGATCGCCGAGATGCTCGAACTCAACGGCCAGCTCGACCAGCGCGCCGCCGGCCTCGCGGCCGATGCCAAGCAGAAGATCTCGCTCGGCCGCGGCCTGGTGCGCCCCGATGTCTCGGCGGTGCTGTTCGACGAGCCGCTGACGGTGATCGATCCGCACCTGAAGTGGCAGCTGCGGCGCAAGCTCAAGCAGATCCACCACGAGCTCAAGCTCACGCTGGTGTACGTGACGCACGACCAGGTCGAGGCGCTGACCTTCGCCGATCGCGTGGTCGTGATGACGCGCGGCCGCGCGGTGCAGGTCGGCAGCGCCAGCGAGCTGTTCGAGCGCCCGGCGCACACCTTCGTCGGCCACTTCATCGGCTCGCCGGGCATGAACTTCCTGCCGGTGCGCGCGAGCGGCGGCGCGATCGAGGTCGCCGGCCATCGCGTGCCGGCGCCGCGCGCGCTCGACGACGGCGAACTCAAGCTCGGCGTGCGGCCGGAGTACGTGTCGCTGGCCGAGGCCGATGCGCTCGGCGCCCTGCCGGTGACGATCGCGCAGGCGCTGGACATCGGCACCCATGTGCTGCTGACCGGGCGCATCGGCGAACACACGCTGAAGGCGCGGCTCGCGCCGGAGACCGTGGTGCCGGCCGTCGGCAGCACGGCATGGCTGCAGGTGATGGGCACCCACACCTGCTTCTACAAGGACGAGGTGCTGGTGGCATGAACAACAAGCCCGTCAATCAAAGGGCCTGGTGGCTGATCCTGCCGGTGCTGGTGTGCGTCGCCTTCTCGGCCATCCTGCCGCTGATGACGGTGGTGAACTACTCGGTGCAAGACATCATCTCGCCCGAGCGCCGCGTCTTCGTCGGCACCGAGTGGTTCGTCAACGTGATGCGCGACGAGGAGCTGCACGGCGCGCTGCTGCGCCAGCTCGGCTTCTCGCTCGCGGTGCTGGCGGTCGAGATTCCGCTGGGCATCTTGCTGGCGCTGTCGATGCCCGCGACGGGATGGAAGGCCTCCGCGGTGCTGGTGATCGTCGCGCTGTCGCTGCTGATCCCGTGGAACGTGGTCGGCACGATCTGGCAGATCTACGGCCGCGCCGACATCGGCCTGCTCGGCGCCGCACTCGAGAAGCTCGGCTTCGACTACAGCTACACCGGCAATGCGCGCGACGCGTGGTTGACGGTGCTGGTGATGGACGTCTGGCACTGGACGCCACTGGTCGCGCTGCTTTGCTACGCCGGCCTGCGCGCGATTCCCGACGCGTACTACCAGGCGGCGCGCATCGACGGTGCGAGCAAGTGGGCGGTGTTCCGCTTCATCCAGCTGCCCAAGCTTCGGGGCGTGCTGATGATCGCGGTGCTGCTGCGTTTCATGGACAGCTTCATGATCTACACCGAGCCCTTCGTCCTCACCGGCGGCGGGCCCGGCAATGCGACGACCTTCCTGTCGCAATACCTGACGCAAAAGGCGGTGGGCCAATTCGATCTCGGCCCGGCCGCGGCCTTCTCGCTGATCTATTTCCTGATCATCCTGTTGCTGTGCTTCGTGCTCTACAACTGGATGCAGCGCGTGGGAACGAGTGAGAAGGAGGGCGTCGAATGAACCCGACCGGACGCTTCCAGAAGCGAACGCTGTTCCTGATCGCCTATTTGATCTTCGCGGTGTTGCCCATCTACTGGATGGTCAACATGAGCTTCAAGACCAACGAGGAGATCCTCTCGAGCTTCTCGCTGCTGCCGCAGCACTTCACCTGGCACAACTACCGGACCATCTTCACCGACGTGTCCTGGTATTCGGGCTACATCAATTCGCTGATCTATGTCGCGATCAACACGGTGATCTCGATCGCGGTCGCGCTGCCGGCGGCCTATGCCTTCTCGCGCTACCAGTTCCTCGGCGACAAGCATGTCTTCTTCTGGCTGCTGACCAACCGCATGACGCCGCCGGCGGTGTTCCTGCTGCCGTTCTTCCAGCTCTACACGACGCTGGGCCTGATGGACACGCACCTCGCGGTGGCATTGGCGCACCTGGTGTTCAACGTGCCGCTGGCGGTGTGGATCCTCGAAGGCTTCATGAGCGGCGTGCCGCGCGAGATCGACGAGACGGCCTATATCGACGGCTATTCCTTCCCGCGCTTCTTCCTCACGATCTTCATTCCGCTGATCAAGGCCGGCGTCGGCGTCGCGGCCTTCTTCTGCTTCATGTTCAGCTGGGTCGAACTGCTGCTGGCGCGCACGCTGACCAGCGTCAACGCCAAGCCGATCGTCGCGACGATGACGCGCACCGTCAGCGCCTCGGGCATGGACTGGGCGGTGCTCGCCGCGGCCGGCACGTTGACCATCGTGCCCGGCGCGATCGTGATCTGGTTCGTTCGCCACTACATCGCGAAGGGCTTCGCGATGGGGAGAGTCTGAAATGCTCGACTGGATGGTCTGGACCCAACCCGTCGCGATCTTCTTTTGCTGCATCGTGCTGACGCTGATCGGCATGACGTTGTGGGAGCTCAAGTCGCCGACCATCGAGCGCCGCGGCTTCCTGCCGATCGCGACGACGCGCGGCGATCGCCTGTTCATCGGCCTGCTGACCGCGGCCTACATCAACCTCGGCTTCGTCGGCATCGCCGGCAAGCTCGTCGAATGGTTCTCGCTGGAGCAGGAGCCCAGCGTGTGGATCAGTTTCGTGATCTCGATGCTGGTGCTGGCCTTGATCATGCGAAAGGGCTAGCCAGGATTTCAACAGGGATGCGGCCCGCTGTTCCCCCGGGGCCGATGCATCTCGATGCACAACACGGGGGGATGCGACTGAGGAGACAACGATGAAGCTGAAATACACCGCGCTCGCGTTCGCCGCCGCGGCGCTCGTGGCCGGTCAAGCAGCCTGGGCCGGCGAGGCCGAGGCCAAGAAGTGGATCGACAGCGAATTCCAGCCGTCGACGCTGAGCAAGGACCAGCAGGCGGCCGAGATGAAGTGGTTCATCGAGGCGGCCAAGAAGCTGCAGGCCAAGGGCGTCAAGGAAATCTCGGTCGTCTCCGAGACCATCACGACGCACGAGTACGAATCGAAGACGCTCGCGAAAGCCTTCGAGGAGATCACCGGCATCAAGGTCAAGCACGACCTCATCCAGGAGGGTGACGTCGTCGAGAAGCTGCAGACCTCGATGCAGTCGGGCAAGTCGATCTACGACGGCTGGATCTCCGACTCGGATCTCATCGGCACGCACTACCGCTACGGCAAGATCATGAACCTCACCGACTACATGGCCGGTGCGGGTAAGGAGTTCACGAATCCGGGCCTGGATCTCAAGGACTTCATCGGCACCAAGTTCACGACCGCGCCGGACGGCAAGCTCTACCAGCTGCCCGACCAGCAGTTCGCCAACCTCTACTGGTTCCGCGCCGACCTGTTCGCGCGCAAGGACCTGAAGGACAAGTTCAAGGCCAAGTACGGCTATGAGCTCGGCGTGCCGCTGAACTGGAGCGCGTACGAAGACATCGCCGAGTTCTTCAGCAACGACGTGAAGACCATCGACGGCAAGCCGATCTATGGCCACATGGACTACGGCAAGAAGGATCCGTCGCTGGGCTGGCGCTTCACCGACGCCTGGCTGTCGATGGCCGGCGAGGCCGACATCGGCAACCCCAACGGCCTGCCGATCGACGAGTGGGGCATTCGCGTCGCCGACGACAAGTGCACGCCGGTCGGCGCATCGGTCTCGCGCGGCGGCGGCACCAACTCGCCGGCTGCCGTCTACGCGCTGACCAAGTACGTCGACTGGATGAAGAAGTACGCGCCGAAGGAAGCCACCGGCATGACCTTCGGCGAAGCCGGCCCGGTGCCCGCGCAAGGCCAGATCGCGCAGCAGATCTTCTGGTACACGGCCTTCACCGCCGACATGACCAAGCCGGGCCTGCCGGTCGTCAATGCCGACGGCACGCCGAAGTGGCGCATGGCGCCCGGCCCCAACGGCCCGTACTGGAAGCAGGGCATGCAAAACGGCTACCAGGACGTCGGCTCCTGGACCTTCTTCGCCAACCACGATGCGAACCGCACGGCGGCCGCGTGGCTCTACGCGCAGTTCATCACCGCGAAGACCACCTCGCTGAAGAAGACCATCGTCGGTTTGACGCCGATCCGCGAGTCGGACATCCAGAGCAAGGCGATGACCGACCTCGCGCCCAAGCTCGGTGGCCTGGTCGAGTTCTATCGCAGCCCGGCACGCGTGGCCTGGAGCCCGACCGGCACCAACGTGCCCGACTATCCGAAGCTCGCGCAGCTGTGGTGGAAGAACGTGGCGCAGGCGGTGACCGGCGAGAAGACGCCGCAAGCCGCGATGGACACGCTGGCCGACGAGATGGACCAGGTGATGGCCCGCCTCGAACGCGCCGGCATGGCCAAGTGCGCGCCGAAGCTGAACCCGAAGGGCGATCCGAACAAGTGGCTTTCCGACCAGCACGCGCCGTGGAAGAAGCTCGCCAACGAGAAGCCCAAGGGCGAGACGATCGACTACGACAAGCTGCTGGCGGCGTGGAAGGCCGGCAAGGTGCGCTGATCCCGCATTCCTGAAGGGCTGGGCCGCGCAGGCGCGAGGGCGCCGCGCGGCCCTTTTTCATCGCTGCCCGGATCGTGACGGCGCGATGCCCACGCCCAGGTTCATCGCCTCCAGCAGATCGCCGTTGTCCTGCGTCAGCTCCCACGCGAACACGCCGGCCAGGCCGCGCTTCACGGCGAGCCGCCCTTTCTCGATCACCGCGCGCGGATCGTCGTAGCCCAGCATCAGCTGCGCGCGCTCGTTGGCCAGGGTCCAGCTGCCAGTGGCTTCGTCGAAGCGTGCCTGCCAGCCGCGCGTGCCGCGGCCTTCGCGGTCGAGGTAGAGCGCGGCGAGTTCGCGATAGACCAGCGAGCCGTCGGCGCCGGGGTAGGGCGCGAGCTTCGGTGCGAGCGAGAAGCCGCGCGCATACATCGCGACGCCGGCGACCAGCTTGTGCGCCGGCACGCCGGCAGCGACCAGGTTCGCGATCGCGCCTTCGAGGCTGTCGTCGGCGCCGCCGCGCAGCGCCGCGTGGTGGCCCGGCTTCGCGGACCACGGGCCGAAGAAGTCGTAGCTCATCAGGAACACCAGGTCGAGCGAACGCTGCGCGTCGCGGTAGTCGATCTTGCGCACCAGCTCGCTGTGGGTGGCGATCGCGCTGGTCAGCAGATAGCGCCGGCCGGTCTGCGCGCCCAGTGCGTCGAGCGCGGTGCGCAAGTCGTGCATCAGCAGCGCATAGCCGCGGCCGTCTTCGGGCGCGCCGAGCGCGACGCCGTTGGCCGAGCCGTTGGCAGTCGGATGCTCCCAGTCGATGTCGATGCCGTCGAAGGCCGCATGCGCGCGCAGGAAGTCCGCCGCCGACGCCGCGAACGCTGCGCGCTTCGACGCATCGTTGGCGAGATGGAAGAACGGATCCGAGCCGCCCCAGCCACCGACCGAGGCCAGCACCTTCACGCCCGGCTCACGCTGCTTGAAGCGCGCGAACGCGGCATCGAAGGCCTCGTGCCGAGTCGCCTGCGCGATCTCGAAGTCGCGCCGCCCCGCGCAGCCCCGCTCGTCGGCCGGCAACCGGCCCGGCCCGCACAGCCGCAAGAAGGCATAGAGCAGATGGCTCACGTTGCCGGGCGCGATCGCATCGAGCTGCGACACCGGCTGCCAGCTCGGCACGTAGACGCCGACCACCTTGCTGGCGGCGTCGCGCGTGAAGGCGGCCGGCCGGCCGTCGAACAGATCGGCGGCTTGTGCGGCGCCCTGTGCGGCGCTCGTCGCCAGCGCGCAGGCCAGCGCGCCAAGAAGGCAGCGAATCGACATCGCGCGAGGCTAGCAGCTGCTGACACCGCGCTGGCAGCAGCCCCCTCGCAGACTCTCTTCTCGACTGGGGAGAAGACGATGAAGCAGACGTTTCGCGGCAGCTGCCATTGCGGCAAGGTGAGGTTCAGCGCCGGCATCGACCTCGACGGCCGCGCCGCGCGCTGCCAGTGCCAGGCCTGCATCCGCACGCGCGCGTGGAGCGTGATCATCGAGCCGCAGGACTTCTGCATGCTCGCCGGCGAACAGCACTTGTGTGACCACAGCGGCGGCCACGGCGGCGGCAACGAGTCGCTGCGCCACCTGTTTTGCGAGCACTGCGGCGTGCGCCCGTTCGGCCGCGGCTACCGTGAGACCAGCGGCGCGGACATCGTCGCGGTCAATCTGGCCTGCCTCGACGACGTCGACCCGAACCGCCTCGCCGCCGCATGGGCGCGCGTCGCCAGGCCGCACGCCTGGTCGGCCTGACGAAACCCGCCGTTCGAGGAGGCGAAATCGCGGCAGTTCGGATAGTCTTCGGCGCTTGCCTTCGCCGCCGCCGATGGAACAGCTCCTGCGTTTCGCCGCCACCAAGATCCAGCCGCCACGCGCCCGCGCGACGCGGCTCGAGCGGCCGCAGCTCGACGCCGCGATCGAGGCCGCGCTGCCCACCTCGCGCGTCGTGCTGCTGCAAGCGCCCGCCGGCTTCGGCAAGACCTCGACGCTGGCCGCGCTGCTGTCGCGCCTGGAGCGCAGCCGCACCCGCTGTGCCTGGGTCTCGCTCGACGAGGACGACGACGCCGAGCGCCTCTACGCCTGCCTGGTGGCCGCGCTCGAGCCGCACGACCTGCCCTGGCGCGCCGCGCCCGACGCGCTGGTGCGCCTGGCCGGCGGCGAGCAGGCCGAGCGGCGTCGCGCGATCGACGACCTGGTCGATGCGCTGGCCGGCTCGGGCGATGTGCCGGGGCTGATCGCGATCGACGACCTGCACCGCGTCACGCACCCGGGCGCGCTGGCGCTGCTCGATGCGCTGATCCTCGGCCTGCCGCTCGGCTGGACGCTGGTGATCGGCACCCGCACGCCGCCCGAACTCGCGCTCGCCAGGCTGCGCGCCAGCGGCGAGCTGGCCGAGTTCGGCCAGGAGGTGCTGCGCTTCTCGGCCGACGAGGCGCGCGCGCTGCTCGCGGCCGAGGCGCTGCCGCAGCCCGACGAGCGCGCGCAAGACCTGTTCGAGCGCACGGCCGGCTGGCCGGCCGGGCTGCGCCTCGCGCTGGCCGCGCTGCGCACGCGCCGCGGCGCGGTCGGCGGCGAGCAGCTGATCGACCGCCACCTGTTCGACTACCTGTGCGCCGAGGTGCTCGACGATTTGCCCGAGCCGCTGCACGAGTTCCTGCTGCGCTGCTCGGTGCTGCCCGAGCTGACCGAGCGCCGCGCCACGGCGGTCAGTGGCGATCTGCGCGCCGTCGCCTGGATGGACGAGATCGAGCGCCGCGGCCTGTTCGCGACCGCGCTCGACGCGCAGGAGCGCACCCTGGTGCTGCACGACCTGTTCCGCGATGCACTGCAGGCGCGCCTGCGGCTTCACCTGCCTGGCGAACTGCCCGAGCTGCTGCGCCGTGCCGCGCAGGAAGAAGGCGATGCGCTGCGCCGTGTCGGCTTCCTGCTGCGCGCCGAAGACTGGCGTGCCGCCGAGGCCGCGCTGGCGGAGACCGCGCCCGAGCTGTTCCTGCAAGGCGGTGCCGGCGAGGTGCTGCGCCTAGTCGAGCAGTTCCCGCAGGCGCAGCGCACCGCGCATCTGGCGCGACTCGCGGCCTCGGCCTGCGTGCTGAGATCGCAATGGGTCGAGGCGGTGCGCTGGTGCGAGGCGGCCATCGTCGCCGGCCGCGCGGCCAACGAGCATGCCGAGCTGCAGATGGCGCAGGGCTACCTGGCCAACGTGCTGTATCCGGTCGATCGCAATGCCGAGGCCGAGAACCTGATCGCGGCACTGCGCGAGACGCCGGGCCTGCCGGACTCGGCGCGCGCGCTGATGCTGCTGGCCGATGCCTCGCAGCACTTCCGTCGCGGCGAGCACGCCCGGCTGCCGGCCATCGTCGGCGAGCTGCTCGATGCGCTGGAGGACGAGCCGCTGATGCGCTGGTGGGAGTGCGCGCTGCCGATCAACATGAGCACGATCGCCGGCATGCCGCCGCTGATCGAGCGCTATGTCGCCGGCGCCGCGCGGCGCCTGGGCGAGCGGCCGCTGCCGATGCGCAGCGAGCTGCGCCTGCTGCGGGCCTTCGGCCTCATGTGGCGCGCGCAGTTCGACGAAGCGCAGGCCGAGCTGCGCGTCGCCGAGGACGACATGAAATGGCTCGCCGTCTCGGGCGAGATGCTGGTCGGCGCCGACCTGTTTCGCAACATCTTCGACGCGATGCATGGCCGCGCCGAGGCGGTGCAGCAGCGGCTCGAGCGCCAGCTGCTGGCCGAGGAGCATTCGCCTGCGGCGCGCCGGCTCTTGTGGCGCCACCAGATCGCGGTCTACGGCATCCGCCTGTCGGACACGCTGGGCCTGGGGCCCGAGGTGCTGCGGCGCTGGGCCGCCGAGCTGAAGGAGAACCCGATCGAGGACATCGCGACCGCGCGCAATCCGCGCGCGATCGCGGTGCGTGCGCGCTATGCGGCGGCGCAGGGGCGCTGGGGCGATGCCTGCGCGCAGTTCGCGATCCTCGTGCCCAAGCTGCACGAGATGGACGTGATGGGCCAGCGCAGCGACCTGACGCTGCGCGCCGCGCACGCGCTGCTGCGTGATCAGCGCCTGCCCGAGGCGGCGGCCATTGCCGCGCCCGCGCTCGACCGGCTGATCGCCGAAGGCGTGCGCGCGCAGGCCTTGCTGTGCGGCCCGGTCGTGCTGCGCACGCTGGCCGAGGCGCGCTGGGGCAACACGCTTTCGCTCGAGCAGCGCGACGAGCTGCAGGCGGTGGCGCAGCTGAGCGAGTCGCTGCAAGGGGCGCGGCCGGTCGACGTGCGCGCCGACGACGAGCCGCTGACCTCGCGCGAGCGCGCGGTGCTCGAGCGCATCGCGGCCGGCGACAGCAACAAGCTGATCGCACGTGCGCTCGACATCAGCCCGCACACGGTGAAGCGCCATGTCGCGAACATCCTCGACAAGCTCGGCCTGGCCTCACGAGGGCAAGCGAGCGCATGGCTGCGTGACCGCAGCTGAAAGGAACCCGATGAGCCAGGACTACCTCGTGCTGTCGCGCGGCCATTGGGACCGCGATCTCGAACCCGAGACGATCCAGAACGCGATCGACGCGTTCTACGTCTGGTACGAGCAGCTGCTCGCCGAAGGCGTGTTCAAGCCCGGCCAGCGGCTCACGCCCGAGACGCGCCTGATCACGCGCGAGCGCGTGATCGACGGCCCGTTCGCCGAGGCCAAGGAGGTGGTCGGCGGCTATTGGTTCGTCGTCGCCAACAGCCTCGACGAGGCCTGCGCGATCATGTCGCGCAACCCGACGCTGGCGTGCGGGTTGAGCATGGAGGTCAGGCCGATCGAGCTCGAACGCGCGAGCGCCTACGTGCGCGCGAACGAGACGCCGAGATAGGCCTCAGCGCCCGACCGAGAACAGCCGCGCGTTGTTGACCGCATAGACGCGCCCGTCGGGCCCGATCATCGTCGGCGTGTACGACTGCGCGACGCCGCTGTTGAGCACGATGCTCTGCGTGAACGACTGCGTCTCCAGGTTCCAGCGATAGAGCCGCCCGTCCTCGCTGTTGATCAGCACCGACTTGGTCAACGGATCGACCGCCGCGGTGTTGATGCACCACTCCTTGACGCCGCCGGGATAGTTCGGGTCGGCCGTCGGCCCCAGCATGCTCATCACCTCGCGCATCACCGGCTGCGAGGTCCACACCGCATCCATCTGCGTCTGGCCGGGATCGAGCAGCGCGACGCGGTTCTTGCCGTCGCCCGAGCCCGCGCCGCCGTAGTTGTTGTACTTGGTCACCAGCAGGTAGCTCGACGGCCCCGTGTACGACGGCACCATGCTCGCCGGCACCACCGAGGCCGTCGTGTCCCAGCCGAAGGCGCCCGGTGTCTTCACCTGCGCCAGCGTCGCATCGAAGTGCAGCAGCCAGCCTCGATAGTTGTGCGACGGCACGGCGGCCTCGAGCACGCCGATGAAGACATCGCCGTCGGGGCCGATGGTCGGCGAGGCGGTCGCGTCGTCGCTGACCCAGGCCGCGACGCCGACGGCGGGATCGATCAGCGGCGCGACCGCGCGCGTGGCCAGCGTCGCGGCATCGAGCGCGAGCAGCGCGCCGCGCGGGCGTGCCGCGGCACCGCCGATCTCGTTGACCGTGACGTAGAGCGTCTGCCCGTCGGCCGACAGTGCCGGCGCGCTGTTGGTGGCGGTCTTCACCAGCGCCGTGTCGCCGGAGGCGACCGCCGCCGCGACCCAGCTCGCGCTGCCGTCGGCCGCAATGCGCGCGATGCCGCCGGCCAGGTTGGCTGGCGTTGCGCCGAGCACCGTGAAGCCGAAGTACACCGTGCCCTGCGCATCGACCGTCAGCGGCGTGTTGATCACGACGTTGGCGTCGTAGGTCGCCGGTGCCGCGTCGTACGCGGCGTTGCCGTAGAAGGCCAGCGTGCGCGTCGCGCCGGTGTTCGAGTCGGGGTCGTCGCGCACGATCACGCGCCCGCCCGCGGCCGGCACGAGCACTTGGGCGCCTGAAGGCGACAGCGCGATGTTGAAGCTCGGTACCCAGCGGTGCGGCGGCAGTCGGTAGTCGCTGGCCAGCGTCCACAGCGAGCGGCCGTCGTGGCCATGGCGCGCCTCGACGCGAAAGCCGCCCGCGGCGCCCGTCTTCACCGGCACCATCACCGTGTTGTGCGAGCTGATCACGGGCGAGCCGTAGTGGATCAGCAGCGCGCCGTTGAGCGTGTACTGCGGCGCGAGGTCGATCGGCATCTGCCACACCAGGCGATCGAGCGGCTGGGTCTCGATCGCGCCGACGCCGCTGTGCTGCGCATCGCGCCCGAAGCCCCACCAGGCCGGGCCGTTGACCACCGGCGGCGGCTCGGTGCTTCCACCGCCACCGCCGCTGCTTCCACCACCACCGCCGCAAGCCACCAGCAACGCGGCCGCCGCGGCCAGGCCCAACGCACACGATCGAAACAGCACCGACATCGACTTCACCTTCGTGGGGGGAACGACCGGCCGATCCTGCCGTGCCCGGGCGCCGAGTTCAATCCGCAGCGACCGCGAGCGTGACATCATTCCCGCCGATGGACGGCGTGCCCGATCAGTTCGACCACCCCGAGGACCGGGCGCAGTTCCGGCACGTGCCGCTGCGTCCCGGCGTCGAGCTCTATCGCGCTCACATCGTGCGCCACATGTTCGAGCCGCACACGCACGAGGCCTTCGGGCTCGGCGCGATCGAGTCCGGCGTCGAGCGTTTTCGCTATCGCGGCAGCGACCACCTCGCGCCGGCCGGCTCGATGGTGCTGATGAACCCCGACGAGCTGCACACCGGCCGCGCCGAGACCGACGGTGGCTGGCGCTACCGCATGATCTACATCGAGCCCGAGTTGGTGGAGCGCGTGGTCGGCGAGCGCGGCTGGTGGTTCGCCCAGGCGGTCGGTCACGACGCGCCGCGCGCGCAGCGCGTCGGCACGCTGCTCGACGCGATGTGGCACGAGCGCGAGCCGCTCGCCTTCGACAGCCTGCTGTTCGCGCTGCTGGGCGAGTTTCGCGCCCATGCGCGCAGCGCGAACAAGCCCGCGGTCGAAGGCGCGATGCGCTTCGCGCCGGTGCTCGAATACCTGCGCGAGCATCTCGACCAGCGCCTCACGCTCGAGGAGCTGGCGCAGGTCGCGGGCCTGAGCCCCTTCCATTTCCTGCGCCGCTTCAAGGCCCAGTACCACGCGACGCCGCAGCAGATGCTGATGGCGTTGCGCCTGTTCGAGGCCAAGCAGCGGCTCGCGCGCGGCGAGCCGGCGGCGCAGGTCGCGGCCGCCGTCGGGCTGGCCGACCAGGCGCATCTGACGCGTGCGTTCGCGCAGCGTTACGGCGTTACGCCGGCGCGCTATCAGAAACAAGTCCGAGCCTGACCCGGAACCGAGCAGCAAGCTCGTACAAGCCTCGCGGCGCGCGCTCGCGTAGGCTCGCAGGTCTCATGTGGATCGGAACTCTCTACGCGCTCGCCGCCGGCCTGATGTGGGGCCTGGTGTTCGTCGGCCCCCTGCTCGTCCCCGAGGCGCCGGCCGCGCTGCACACGGTGGGCCGCTATCTCGCCTTCGGGCTGATCGCGCTGCCGCTGGCGTGGTTCGATCGTCGCCGCCTCGCGCAGCTCACACGTGCCGACTGGATCGAGGCGCTCAAGCTCGCCGCGATCGGCAACGTGCTCTATTACCTGTGCCTGTCGAGCGCGATCCAGCGCGCCGGCGGCCCGCTGCCGACGATGATCATCGGCACGCTGCCGGTGGTGATCGCGGTCAGCTCCAACCTGCGCGACGCGCAGCGCGACGGCCGCCTGCCGTGGTCGCGCATGGCGCCTTCGCTGCTGCTGATCGGTGCCGGCATCGCGCTGGTCAACCACGTCGAACTCGAGGCGCTGCGTGCCGATGCCAATGCCGACTTCGGCCGCTATGCCAGCGGCGCGGCGCTGGCGATCGTCGCGGTGGCCTGCTGGACCTGGTATCCGCTGCGCAATGCCGACTGGCTGCGTGCGCATCCTGATCGCGATCCGCGCACCTGGACCACTGCGCAAGGCATCGCGACGTTGCCGTTGGCGCTGATCGGCTATGCGCTGTTGTGGATCGTGCTGGCGGCGACCGGCAGCGATTTCCAGATGCCCTTCGGCCCGCGGCCGGGCGCCTTCATCGCGTTGATGCTGGCGATCGGGCTGTTCGCCTCATGGCTGGGCACGCTGTGCTGGAACGAGGCCAGCCAGCGCCTGCCGACCACGCTGGTCGGCCAGCTGATCGTGTTCGAGACGCTGTCGGCGCTGGCCTATGCCTTCATGCTGCGCGGCCGCGCGCCCGAGCCGATGACGCTGGCCGGCATCGGCCTGCTGGTGGCCGGCGTGATCTGGGCGCTGCGCGGCAGGCCGCAGCCGGCGGCCTGAGGGCTCGGCCTGGGCGCAGCGCGCCATCCGGCCATCGACTTGCCGCGGCTCAACTCTCGTTGTGCGCGACCGTGATGCGCCGGCGCGTGCGAGCCGGAACGTCGTAGATGTTGAAGTCGCTCATCGTGCGGCCGTACAGGTGCAGGCTGACCGCGCGCGGGCGCTCCGACGGCACGCCGGTGATGTGGATGTGATCGGGGTTGGGCACGAAGCTCGTGACCGCACCATGGCCCAGCAGCACGGTGCCGCCGCGCGCGAGTTCGATGCCGTCGTCGGCGCCGCGATCGGGCGACAGCCGCACGTAGCTGCGCTCTTCGAGCACGCCCTCGACGACGCCGACCACGCCCCAGCTGCCGTGGTCGTGCACCGGCGTCCACTGGCCCGGCAGCCAGACGATGGAATACAGCGACAGGCTCGCGTCGGGCGCGCTGAAGATCAGGTTGCGCGTGTAGCCGATCTCGCTGCTGCGGTAGTGGCGCGGCTCGAGAAAGCTGCCGGCGTGTTCGATCAGATCGAGCATCAGCGGCGCGATCGCGAGCACGTGGTCGGCCGGGTCGGCCGGCTTGCCGCTGCGGCTAGCGGCCTCGGCGATGAAGGCTTCGAGGGCTGGCGAGGTCATGGGGCGCGATTGTGCCGCGCCCACCCGCGCCGCCGGCGCGTCAGGCCGGCTTGTTCTTCATCTTGCCCTTGGGCATCACGGCCGTGGTCGGCGCGACCGGGCGCGTGGACACCGAGCTCGACTCCTTCGGGGGGCTGGTGTCCTTCTTCGGCTTCTTGGTCATCTTGCTGCTTTGTACGCCCTTGGGCATGGCTGGCTCCTTTCCGAAAAGCCGCAATGTATCGCGAGCCGCGTCAGCCGAGCAGTGCCTCGTCGAGCAGCTCCACCCAATGCTTCACCGGCGTCGTCGTGCCGGTCTGCAGATGCTGGATGCAGCCCACGTTCGCCGAGACGATCGCCTGCGCGCCGATCGGCGCCAGCGCATCGAGCTTGCGGTCGCGCAGCTGCTTGCTCAGCTCGGGCTGCAGCACCGAGTAGGTGCCGGCCGAGCCGCAGCACAGATGGCTTTCGCCCGTCGCGAGGTCGACCCGAAAGCCCAGTTCGCGCAGGCCCGACTCGACGCCGCCGCGTAGCTTCATGCCGTGCTGGAGCGTGCACGGCGGGTGATAGGCCACGTGCTGCGCGCGCTTCGCGTCGATGCGGCTCTTGAGCTTGGGCACCAGGTCCGGCAGCAGCTCCGACAAGTCCTTCGCCAGCGCCGCCACCTTCGCGGCGCGCTCGGCATACGCCGGGTCGTGCGCCAGATGCTGCGCGTACTCCTTGACCGTCACGCCGCAGCCCGACGCGTTGATCACGATCGCCTCGACCTCGCCGCGCTCGACCAGCGGCCACCATGCATCGACGTTGCGGCGCATGTCGGCCAGGCCGCCCTCGTGGTCGTTCAGGTGCGCGCGGATCGCGCCGCAGCAGCCGGCGCCGTCGGCGACCACGCACTGGATGCCGGCCGCGTCGAGCACGCGCGCGGTGGCGCTGTTGATGTTGGGCGCCAGCGCCGGCTGCACGCAGCCCAGCAGCATCAGCACCTTGCGTTGATGCGTGCGCGTCGGCCAGTCGTGCGCGCGCGGGCCCGCCTTCGGCGGCACCTTGGCCTTCAGCGCCGCCGGCACGAAGGCGCGCAGCGTCTGGCCGATCTTGAGCGCGGGCTCGAACAGCTGCGAGGTCAGGCCCTCCTTGAGCGCCCAGCGCGCCGCGCGCTCGGCCGGCGGCCGCTCGACCTTGGCATCCACCACGCGCCGCCCGATCTCCACCAGCGCGCCGTACTGCACGCCCGACGGACAGGTGCTCTCGCAATTGCGGCAGGTCAGGCAGCGGTCGAGATGGGTCTGGGTCTTGCGCGTCGGCTGCGCGCCTTCGAGCACCTGCTTGATCAGGTAGATGCGACCGCGCGGGCCGTCGAGCTCGTCGCCGAGCAGTTGGTAGGTCGGGCAGGTCGCGGTGCAAAAGCCGCAGTGCACGCATTTGCGCAGGATCGCCTCGGCGTCCTGGCCGTCTTGCGTCTGCTGGTATTCGGGAGCGAGGGCGGTCTGCATCGTGTTCGAAGTTCAGGCTAGGGCACGAAACGCGCCGCGAGCGGAATCAAAAGGGAGCCCAGCAGCACCTGCAGGCCCAGCGCCAGGCCGGCATAGGCACCGGCATCGGGATGGACCTGCATCGCGCGTGCCGCGCCGATGCCGTGCGAGATGCTGCCGAGCGCGAAGCCGCGCACCGGCCAATCGGTTGCGCGCCCGCGGATGCCGAGCGCGTCGAACAAGTACTTGCCGCACAGCGCGCCGACGATGCCGGTCAGCACCGCGAACAGCGCCGCCAGCGCCGGCACGCCGCCCAGCCGCTCGGCGATGCCCATCGCGACCGGCGCGGTCACCGACTTCGGCGCCAGCGAACGCAGCACTTCGCTGGGCAGGTCGAGCGCCCAGCCCACGGCCACCGCGCTGGCCGCCGCCGCACCACCGCCGACGATCGCCGCGACCACGACCGCGAGGCCGCGCCGGCGCAGCTCGAAGCGCCGCAGCCACAGCGGCCAGCCGAGCGCCACCACCGCCGGCCCGAGCAGCACGTGCACGAACTGCGCTCCGGAGAAATAGGTCGGATAGGGCGTGCGCGTGACCAGCAGCACGGCGCCGATCATCAGCACCGACCACAGCACCGGGTTGGCCCAGGGCGCGTGGCCCATGCGTTCGTAGAAGGCTTGCGCGAGCACGTAGGTCGCGAGCGTCGCGGTCAGGCCGAACAGCGGCGTCGACGAGAGATAGACCCACAGCTGGACGAAGTCAGCCATGCGAGGCCTCCTTCGCGCCGGTGGCGTCGTCGGCTTCGCGCGGCATCAGCGCGCGCGCGACGAGCGCGGTGACCGTGATGCCGACGAGCGTCGAGACGACGATCACGATCGCGAGCCGGCCGCCGTATTCGGCGATCACGCCCAGGTGCGTGATCGCACCGACGCCCACCGGCACGAACAGCAGCGACAGATGCTGCAGCAGCAGTTCGGCCGCGGCCTGCACCGGCGCGCGGATCGCCGCGACGTTCACCGCCGGCAGCAACAGCAGCATGCCGGCCACCGGCCCCGGAAACGGCAGCCCGAGCAGGCGCACCAGCGCTTCGCCTGCGGCCTGCAACAGCAACAGGATCGCGAGACCGCGCAGCGCCTGCATCGCCTCAGAGCCCCGGCACGAGCCGGCCCGGGTTGAAGATGCCGGCGGGATCGAAGGCCTGCTTCAGGCCGCGATGGATGCGCGCGATCGGCTCGGCCAGCGGCGTGAAGGCCGGCGACGTCGCATCGGCGCCGTACCAGCGCGTCGCATGGCCGCCGCGCTCGCGCGCCATCTCGCGCACCACGCTGGCCGGCGCCGAGGTGACCCACCAGCGCTGCGCGCCGCCCCACTCGATCAGCTGCTCGCCGGGCAGCGGCATCATCGCCGCGGTCTGCGCGACCGACACGCGCCACAGCGTGCCGCCCGAAGCGGGTGCCGCGCCTTCGCCTTCGCCGTGGCGGATCGCGCGGTGCGCGCGCACGAAGAACTCGTCGCGCTGATCGCGCAGGCCGTCCCAGAACGTGCGGGCCATCGCGTCGTCGATGCGCTCTCCGCCGAGATTGCTGCAGGCCGCATCGACCGCCGCGCGCGCGCCGCGCAGGCGCACCAGCAGCGTGCCGGCCCACCAGGCGCTGGCATTGATCGGCAGCGGCTGGCCGCCCCATTCGTTGAGTTGCGAGAGGGCCGTGGCCTCGTCCATCTCGAAGCGCAGCGTCGCCTCGGCCGGCGCGATCGGCAGCACCTTCAGCGAGACTTCGCAGATCACGCCCAGCACGCCGAGCGAGCCGGCCAGCAATCGCGCGACGTCGTAGCCGGCGACGTTCTTCATCACCTGCCCGCCGAAGCTCAACACCTCGGCGCGGCCGTTGAGCAGGCTCGCGCCGAGCACGTAGTCGCGCACCGCGCCGACGCTCGCGCGCGACGGGCCCGCGAGCCCCGCGGCCACCATGCCGCCGACCGTGCCGCGGCCGCCCGCGGTGCCGACGAAGCGCGGCGGCTCGAACGGCAGGCACTGGCCCTTCTCGGCCAGCGCCGCCTCGAGTTCGGCCAGCGGCGTGCCGGCGCGCACCGTGACGACCAGCTCGGTCGGCTCGTAGCTCGAGATGCCGGACAGCGTCGTGACATTGAAGTTCTCGGCCGCCGGTGCGTCGACGCTCGCGCCGTAGAAGGCCTTGGAGTTGTGGCCGGCGATCGAAAGCGCCGTGCCGTCGGCCTGCGCGGCGCGCACGCGATCGACCAGGCGCTGCAGTTCGGGATCTTGCGAAGTCATGAAGTCGTTCAGAAGCGCGTTCAGAAGCGCGGCAGGTCGGGGAACGGCAGCAGGCCACGCCTGACGTGCATCTTTCCGTACTCGGCGCAGCGCGCGTGGCTGGGGATCACCTTGCCGGGATTGAGCAGGCCCTTCGCATCGAACGCGGCCTTGAGCGCCAGCATCTGCGAGCGCTCCTCGGGCGAGAACTGCACGCACATCGAGTTGAGCTTCTCGACGCCCACGCCGTGCTCGCCGGTCACCGTGCCGCCCATCTCGACGCTGGTCTCCAGGATGTCGGCGCCGAACAGCTCGGCGCGGTGCAGTTGATCCGGATCGTTGGCATCGAACAGGATCAGCGGATGCAGGTTGCCGTCGCCGGCATGGAAGACGTTGGCGCAGCGCAGCTGGTACTTGCGCTCCATCTCGGCGATCGCGATCAGGATGTCGGCCAGGCGCTTGCGCGGAATGGTCGAGTCCATGCACATGTAGTCGGGGCTGATGCGACCGCTCGCAGGGAACGCGTTCTTGCGGCCCGACCAGAACTTCAGGCGCTGCGCCTCGTTCTCGCTGACCTCGATGCGCGTGGCGCCGCTGGCGCGCATGACCTCGACCATGCGCGCGATCTCTTCTTCCACTTCTTCGGGCGTGCCGTCGCTCTCGCACAGCAGGATGGCGGCGGCGTCGAGGTCGTAGCCGGCATGGACGAAGTCCTCGACCGCGGCGGTCATCGGCTTGTCCATCATCTCGAGCCCGGCGGGAATGATTCCCGCGCCGATGACGTTGGCGACCGCCTCGCCGGCGCTTTGCACGTCGGCGAAGCTGGCCATGATGCAGCGCGCCAGGAGCGGCTTGGGCACCAGCTTGACGGTGACCTCGGTCACCACGCCCAGCATGCCCTCGCTGCCGACGAAGACCGCGAGCAGGTCGAGCCCGGCGACGTCGAGCGCATCGGCGCCGAGCGTGATCGGCTCGCCTTCGATCGTGAAGCCGCGCACCTTGAGCACGTTGTGCACGGTCAGGCCGTACTTCAGGCAATGCACGCCGCCCGAGTTCTCGGCCACGTTGCCGCCGATCGTGCAGGCGATCTGGCTGCTCGGGTCGGGCGCGTAGTACAGGCCGTGCGGCGCGGCGGCCTCGCTGATCGCGAGATTGCGCACGCCGCTTTGAACCACCGCGGTGCGGCTGAACGCATCGACCGACAGGATCTTGTTGAACTTGGCCAGCGACAGCGTCAGGCCCAGCGCATGGGGCATCGCGCCGCCCGACAGGCCGGTGCCCGCGCCGCGCGCGACCACCGGCACGCCCAGCGCGTGGCAGGCCTTGAGCACGCCGGCGACCTGCGCCTCGGTCTCGGGCAGGGCCACCGCGAGCGGCGTTTCGCGATAGGCGGTGAGGCCGTCGCATTCGTACGGCACGGTGTCCTCGCGCTGCCACAGGAGCGCATGCGCGGGCAGCACGCCGTTCAAGGCGGCGAGCAGCTGCGCCTGGCGCGCGGCGCGCTCGGTCGCGGGCGGCGACAGCCGGTCGGGGGCGGTCAGGTCGTTCATGGTCGGGGGAATACTGCGGGGGCGGCCGTCGAGGCGACCGCGAGCTTACGCGCCTCGGGCATGTCGCAGACGCCTGGCGATGCGAAGCGCTCGTGACCGGCGTGAGGGGAATCGGCTCACGGGCGCGACAGGGGCGGCGGCGGCACCGGCGCGAGATCGCTGCGCGGCTTTTGCGTGATGGTCGGCAGCTGCGGCGGCGGCGGCTTGTAGGTCTCGTGCGGCGTCGGGATCGGCCTGGGCGGGCGCGGCGGACGCACGTGCTGCGGCGGCCAGTAGCCCGGCCAATAGCCGTAGTCGGGCTCGGTCGTGCTCTGGATCGCCTGCTGTGCCGCCTCGCGCTCGGCCTGCGCGGCGAGTGCGCGCTGGCGCTCGAGTTCGAGCGCGGCATCGCGGTCGCGCTGCTGCTCGAGCTGGCGCGCGAAGCGCTCGTTGGTCGCGGCCGCGTCGGCCGCGGCCTTGGCACGCCGCTCGGCGGCCGAGGTGGCGTCTTCGGGCGCGGCGGGCGGTACCTCCCAGCGCCGCTCGGTCTTCGCGCCGCTCTGCGGCCGGTCGGTCAGCAAGATGCTGCCGTCGGGCATGCGCTGCTGAACGATCGAGCGTTGCTGCTGTTGAGACTGCGGCGGCTGCTGCGGTGCGGGTGGAGCCTCGTCGGCGGCCTGCGTCGCCGCGCCTGCCAAGGCCGCGAACGCGGCGATCAGGCGGGGCATGCGCGCGTCCATGTCGTGCTCCTCAGGCGGCCTCGGTGAACACCGTCAGCACGCCGGTATAGCCGTAGAGATGGCGATGACCGATCTCGCCGGCCGCGAAGAAGCCGGCCAGCGGCACGTCGCCCAGCGCGTGGCGCAGGATCTGCAGCTCGGCCGATGGCGCGCCGAAATGCGGGCCGCCGCGGCCGGTGCAGCTCGCGTACAGCGCGCCGACGATGCGTCGCGCGCCCGGCCAGGCCGGCGCGGACTCGTGCTCGGCGGGTGCGCGGGCGGCGGCGGCCGGCGCGCGTTCGGTCGACGACGGCGCCGCATACGGAAGATCTTCCGGCTCGAGCTCGCTGCGGATCTCGGCGGCGATGCGCATCAGGTCGCGCCGCGCGGCATCGGCATCGCGGCGGCAGAACGCGAGCTGCCAGCCGGGCTCGGCGAGATCGGCGATCGCGATGCCGCGCCGGCCGGGGTCGATGCCGACCAGGTGGCGCACGCGCACGTCCTGGCCGAACTGGCCGGGCCGCGCCAGCGTGGTCTCGCCGGGCTCGCTCAGGCCGACGAGCGTCTGGCGCATCAGCGACAGCGCTTCGCGCGGATGGGTCTCGTCGGTGCCGAGATCGGCCAGCAGGCAATCGAGCGCGGGTTGGTCCTCGAGTGCGAACACGACGTTGCGCTCGGCCTCGGTGATGCGCCGCGGCGCGCCGATCGGCTGGCAGCCCTGCGTGACGCGCGAGATCACGGCCGCGCCGCGCCCGAAGGCCACGCCCGAGAGGCCGCCTTCCCAGACGCCGCCGCCGTGCTCGTCGGTCGCCAGCGTCAGCGTGCGGGTGCGCGACGAGGCCAGGCCGCCGAACAGGTAGCCGCTGGCGACGCGCTCGGACAGCTCGCCGAGCAGGCCGGCGAGATCGGCGGTCGAAGGATCGGCATGCACTTGCGCGGTGTGCGCGACGAAGCCTTCGTCGTCGGCCAGCGGGCGGCGCCCGGACCAGACGCGAAACTGCTCGCGCGGCAGGTCGCTGACCATCACCACGAGGCCCGGCTCGTCGATGTATTCGACCCCGCTCGCGCACACGCCGACGCCCACCGCGCCGACCCAGGCGCAGCCGGGCCAGCGCTCGCGCAGTGCATCGAGCAGGGCCTGCGCGTGCGGCGCATGGTGATCGGCGAAATAGCACCAGCCCAGCGTGGGCGCGGTGGGCGCGGTCGCGTCGAGCTGCGCCAGCACCAGCGACGCAGCGGTGCGCCAGTCGGGGTGGGTGGCGTGCGCCGACGCGAAGCGGCTCATCTCGTCGCTGCCTTGCGTCTGGGTGCGGCCGCCTTGCGCGCGACCTTGCCGGCCACCGACGCGGCCTTGCGCGCCGGCGCCATGCCGACGTTGACGCCGGCCTTGAGCGTCTGCTCGGCGGCGTTGAAGCTTTGCTTGACGAGGCCGGTCGCGAGGTTCTTGGCGGAGTCGCTCGCGGCGTCCTTCATCGCCTGCGCGGCCAGCGTCGTGAACTGCTTGGTCAGCGCGCCCCACCATTGCATCGGATCGACGACGCCGGCGGCGCCATCGGCCTTGCCGGACTTCTTCTTCGCCACGGGACGCTTGGCGGCGAGCGGCTCGGCGGCGGGCGCTTCGGGCGTCCTGGCCTGGAGCGCCTCGCGCAGCTCGGCGACCGGCACGTTCATCGTCTGCAGCGTCGACAGCGTCATGCGCTGGACCTCGAGCGCCTGGATCGTCGCGCCGAGCATGCGCGCGTTCTGCTCGAGCCAGAACTGCACGGTGCGCAGTTCCTCGATGCGCTTTTCGAGCTCATCGGGGTTGAGCGTGGGCGCGACCCACTGGCCGATGTTGGGCAGCACCGAGCCGGCGTTCTTCACCAGGCCCTGCAGGAAATCGAAGCCGGGAACGAGCTTGGCGAAATCGGGCGCGGTGGCGGCCATCGGTTTGTCTCCGCGAGGTCGTTGGTGTCGCTCGATTGTGCTCCTCGAACTCACTCGACGAGCGCCGCCACCCTCTGTTCGATGGCCCCGAACACGCTCTGGCCGTCGCGCCCGTTCATCTCGATGCGGATGGTGTCGCCGAAGCGCATGAACTCGGTCTTGGGCTCGCCCGATTCGATCGTCTCGATCGCGCGCTTTTCGGCGATGCAGCTGTAGCCGCGCGACCAGTCCTTGTTGCTGACCGTGCCCGAGCCGACGATCGAGCCGGCGCGCACGTTGCGCGTCTTGGCGATGTGCGCGATCAGCTGGCCGAAGTGGAAGGTCATCTCGGGGCCGGCATCGCAGTGGCCGACCTTGCGGCCGTTCCAGGCGCTTTGCAGCGTGAGGTGCACTCGCCCGCCGGCCCAGGCGTCGCCGAGCTCGTCGGGCGTGACGGCGACCGGGCTGAAGGCGGTCGCGGGCTTGCTCTGGAAGAAGCCGAAGCCCTTGGCGAGTTCGGCCGGGATCAGCTGGCGCAAGGACCAGTCGTTGGCCAGCATCAAGAGGCGCACGCCTTCGAGCGACTCCTCGGGCGTCGCGCCCATCGGCACATCGCCGGTGACGACGGCGACCTCGGCCTCGAAGTCGATGCCCCAGTCTTCGCTGGCGAAGCGCGCGTCGTCGCAGGCGCCGAGAAAGTCGTCGCTGCCACCCTGGTACATCAGCGGATCGCTGTAGAAGCTCTCGGGCACCTCGGCATTGCGCGCCTTGCGCACCAGCTCGACGTGGTTGATGTAGGCCGAGCCGTCGGCCCATTGGTAGGCGCGCGGCAGCGGCGCCATGCACATCTGCGCATCGAACGCGAAGGCGTGGCGCGACTTGCCCTGGTTGAGCGTGCGATAGAGGTCCTCGAGCTGCGGGCTCAGGAAGCCCCAGTCGTCGAGCACCTGCTGCAAGCGGCTGGCGATGCCGTTGGCGAAGTGGGCGGTGGTGAGGTCGCGCGAGACGACGACCAGCTGGCCGTCGCGCGAGCCGTCCTTGTAGGTGGCGAGTTTCATTCGCGAAGTGTAGGCAGGCCGCGTGCGGGTCGGCGCGATCCGCATGCCCCGCGTTGAAGCAGGGACCCCGGGCGGCATGCGACGATGCGCCCGCTCCTTCCTGCACCGATGACCCCGACACGATGAGCCCACGACGCCGCCTGCGTTGGACCTTCGCCCCGCTGGCCGCGGCCGTGCTGCTCGTGCATCTCTCGCTGCTGGGGATGGGCCGCGAGCGCGCGCAAGCGGCGGTGCTGCCGGCCGCGCCGATCGCGGTGACGCTGGCGGCGGCGCCAGCGGCAGTCGAGCCGCCACCGCCGGTGGCGCAGACACCCGCACCCGCACCCACACCCGCACCCGCACCCGCACCGGCAAAGCCCAAGGCCACCCCTGCCAAGCCGCGAAGCGCCACGGCCGCGCCCGAGCCGGCGCCGGCGCCGGTCGAGGTGTCCGGCGAGTCGCCGCCGGTCTATCGCACGCGGGTGCCGCCGGCCGCGAAGATCGTCTACAAGCTGACCCGCTCCGGCCTCACCGGCAGCGGCGTGCTCGAATGGAAGCCCGAGGGCGCCAACTACACGCTCAAGCTCGAAGGCAAGCTGCCCCTCGTCGGCACGCTGATCACTCAGGTCAGCCGCGGCGGCTTCGACAAGGCCGGCCTCGCGCCCGTGCGCTTCACCGACAAGCGCCTGAGCAAGGCCGAGCAGGCCGCCAACTTCCAGCGCCAGCGCGGCCAGATCAGCTTCTCCGGCCCGAAGGGGGAGCTGCCGATCCTGCCGGGCACGCAGGACCGGCTCAGCGTGATGGTGCAACTGGCCGCGGTGGCCGGCGCCTGGACCAAGCCGCCCTCGGCGCGCGACGAGGTGCAGATCTACGTGGTGGGCGCGCGCGGCGACGGCGATGTCTGGACCATCCGCTACCTCGGCCGCGAATCGGTGCGCACGGCCGACGGCAACCTCGTCGAGGCGCTCAAGCTGCTGCGCGAGCCGAGCTCGGAGCACGGCACGCGCGCCGAGTTCTGGCTCGATCCGGCCAAAGGCTACCTGCCGGTACGGGCCCGCCTGACCGACGGCTCGGGCGATGCCCTGGAGCTGCTGCGCGATGCGAACGCATCCTGACGGCAGACCTGTGCCGGCAGCGCACGTGGCGCCGGCTTGAAACTTGCTGCTTCATCCTCAACTCCCACAGCGACAGGAGTGACCCAGGATGCTGATGCTTTACAACTCTGACCACTTCGCGGTCGTGCAGATCGAGATCGCGGTCGATGGCGGTATCGCCCGGGCGGACGGCGTTGCGGCGCTGACGCGCGGCGGCTACGAGATCGTCGACAAGCTCGCGCGCAAGGAGCTGTTCCTCGAAGGCGCGATGGCCGAGCAGTTCAAGCTGGGCGTCGAGGCGCTGATCGAAAGCGAGCCGAGCGAGGACGACATCGACGCCTATCTGGCGCGCTTCGCGACGCTGGCCACGCAGCCGGTGGTCCTTCACTGACCCCCCGCGTTCGAGTCCCTACAAGGCGGCCCCTCGGGCCGCCTTTTTACAATCCGGGCCATGACTGCCCGTTTCCCCGCCTTCACGCGCGCTGCGCGCCTGCCCGAGCTGCTTGCGCAGCGCATCCTCGTTCTCGATGGTGCGATGGGCACGATGATCCAGCGCTACAAGCTCGGCGAGGCCGACTACCGCGGTGATCGCTTCAAGGACCACGCCAAGGACCTGAAGGGCAACAACGAGCTGCTGCAGTTCACGCGCCCAGACGTGATCCGCGAGATCCACGAGGGCTACCTGGCCGCCGGCGCCGACATCGTCGAGACCAACACCTTCGGCGCCACCTCGGTCGCGCAGGAGGATTACGGCCTCGAGACGCTGGCCTACGAAATGAACGTCGAGGCCGCGCGCATCGCGCGCGCCGCCTGCGACAAGTTCTCGACCCCCGACAAGCCGCGCTTCGTCGCCGGTGCCTTCGGCCCGACGCCGCGCACCGCGAGCATCAGCCCCGACGTCAACGATCCCGGCGCTCGCAACGTCGATTTCGACACGCTGCGCGAGGCCTACAAGGAGCAGGGCCGCGGCCTGCTCGAAGGCGGCAGCGACTTGTTCCTGGTCGAGACCATCTTCGACACGCTCAACGCCAAGGCGGCGATCGTCGCGATCGACGAGCTGTTCGAGGAGACCGGCGAACGCCTGCCGGTGATCATCTCGGGCACCGTGACCGACGCGTCCGGCCGCATCCTCAGCGGCCAGACGGTGACCGCGTTCTGGCACTCGGTGCGCCATGCGCAGCCGATCGCGGTGGGCCTGAACTGCGCGCTCGGCGCGACGCTGATGCGGCCCTATCTCGAGGAACTGCACAAGGCCGCCGGCGACACCTGGATCTCCTGCTATCCGAACGCCGGCCTGCCCAATCCGATGAGCGACACCGGCTTCGACGAGACGCCGCTGGTCACCGGCGCGCTGGTCGAGGAGTTCGCCAAGAGCGGCATGCTCAACATCGCCGGCGGCTGCTGCGGCACGACGCCGGAGCACATCGCGGAGATCGCGAAGCGCGTGAGCGCGTACCGGCCGCGTCCGCGCGACGAGCGCTGGCTGAGCGGCCTGGCCGCGGCCTGATCGATCAGTTCGCGCCCACCGGTCGATCCGAGAGCACGATCTCGACGCCGAAGGCCGTGCCGCGCGCCGCGCCGACGATGCGCGAGGCCACCATGCCCTTGGCAACCAACGCCTGCTTGACCGCCGCCGCGCGCTGATCGCCCAGCGCCGCGGGGCTGTTCTCGTCGCTCGGCGCGCCGATCCGGACATCGGTGGTCGCGGCATAGGGCTTGAAGCCGATCGCGACCTGTTCGAGCGCGGCGGCCAGCGCGGGCTTGACCGTCGCGCGGCCGGCGTCGAACGAGAACTTCAGGGGCACCTCGACGCGCAGCGTCTTGTCGCCGGTCGCCTCGATCACCACCGGCGTGCCGCCCAGCGCCTCCTTCAGCCGCGTGCGCTGCGCCTCGAGGGCCGGCGACAGGCCGCTGCCGAACAGCGAGCCGAACGGCGACGACGAGCTGCTGCCCGTCGAGGGGGCCGGGCCGCCCGGCGTCGGGGCCCCGGTTCGGGTGCCGTTCGACGTGGCGCAGGCGCCCAGCAGCAGGGCGGTGGCGGCGATCAGTGCGAGGCGTGCGTTCATGAGGGTCCGGGTGCGCATCGGCGCGCATTCCAACCGCGCCGAAGCCAGTGTGCAAGGCATGGGAGGCAATTGTTTGTAAACCGTGCCCCCGTACAATCCCGCATCCCTCGAGGAGCGTTGCAACGGGCCCCAGCCCGCCAGGCTCGAGACGGCCGTCACGCGATGGCCGCTGCAACGGCGCTCACCCAAGCCGTCGTCGCGACGGGCTGCGGGTGGGCCGCAGCCGCCGATGGCGAGCATCGAAGCCGAATGCCGTCCATGAGCGCTGCCGATACCGCCTCCCCCTCCGTGCCGCCGATGCGCCTGTCCGGGCTCGAGCCCGTGCACATCGGCCAGGGCTCGCTGTTCGTCAACATCGGCGAGCGCACCAACGTGACCGGCTCCAAGGCCTTCGCGCGCATGATCCTCGAGGGCCGCTATGAAGACGCGCTCGCGGTCGCGCGCCAGCAAGTCGAGAACGGCGCCCAGGTCATCGACGTCAACATGGACGAGGCGATGCTCGACTCGCAGGCGGCGATGGTGCGCTTCCTGAACCTGATCGCCTCCGAGCCCGAGATCGCGCGCGTGCCGATCATGATCGACTCGTCGAAGTGGTCGGTGATCGAGGCGGGCCTGAAGTGCATCCAGGGCAAGGGCATCGTCAACTCGATCTCGATGAAAGAGGGCGTCGACGAGTTCAAGCGCCAGGCCAAGCTGATCCGCCGCTACGGCGCGGCCACCGTCGTGATGGCCTTCGACGAAAAGGGCCAGGCCGACACCTTCGCGCGCAAGATCGAGATCTGCGAACGCGCGTACCGCATCCTCGTCGACGAGGTCGGCTTCGCGCCCGAGGACATCATCTTCGACCCCAACATCTTCGCGATCGCCACCGGCATCGAGGAGCATTCGAACTACGCGGTCGACTTCATCGACGCCACGCGCTGGATCAAGAAGAACCTGCCGGGCGCCAAGGTCTCGGGCGGCGTCTCGAACGTGAGCTTCAGCTTCCGCGGCAACGAGCCGGTGCGCGAAGCGATCCACACCGTGTTCCTGTACCACGCGATCCAGGCCGGCATGGACATGGGCATCGTCAACGCCGGCATGGTCGGCGTCTACGACGATCTCGATGCCGAGCTGCGCGAGCGCGTCGAAGACGTGGTGCTCAATCGCCGCGCCGATTCCACCGAGCGCCTGCTCGAAGTGGCCGAGGCGGTGAAGGGCGCCGCCAAGGACGACAGCGCGCGCCTCGCCTGGCGCGCCGGCACGGTGCGCGAGCGCCTGAGCCATGCGCTGGTGCACGGCATCACCGACTTCATCGTCGAGGACACCGAGGAGTGCTGGCAGGCGATCCGCGCCGACGGCGGGCGGCCGCTGCACGTGATCGAAGGCCCGCTGATGAGCGGCATGAACATCGTCGGCGACCTGTTCGGTGCCGGCAAGATGTTCCTGCCGCAGGTGGTGAAGTCGGCGCGCGTGATGAAGCAGGCGGTCGCGCACCTCGTGCCCTACATCGAGGAAGAAAAGCGCCTGATGGCCGCGGCCGGCGACGACGTGCGCAGCAAGGGCAAGATCGTCATCGCGACCGTCAAGGGCGACGTGCACGACATCGGCAAGAACATCGTCACCGTCGTGCTCCAGTGCAACAACTACGAGGTCGTCAACATGGGCGTGATGGTCCCGTGCCAGGACATCCTCGCCAAGGCGAAGGTGGAAGGCGCGGACATCGTCGGCCTGTCGGGCCTGATCACGCCCAGCCTCGAAGAGATGCAGCATGTCGCCGCCGAGATGCAGCGCGACGACTACTTCCGCATCAAGAAGATTCCGCTGCTCATCGGCGGCGCGACCACCAGCCGCGTGCACACCGCGGTGAAGATCGCGCCGCACTACGAAGGCCCGGTGGTCTACGTGCCGGATGCCTCGCGCAGCGTGGGCGTTTGCACCGAGCTGCTGTCCGACGAGCGCGCCGCGAAGTTCATCGACGAACTCACCGCCGACTACGTGCGCGTTCGCGAACAGCACGCCAACAAGAAGGCGACGCCGATGGTCACGCTGGCCGAGGCGCGCGCGAACAAGACGCCGATCGACTGGGCCGCGTACCGCGCGACCACGCCCAAGTTCCTCGGCCGCCGCGTGTTCCGCAACTACGACCTCGCCGAACTCGCCGCCTGCATCGACTGGGGTCCGTTCTTCCAGACCTGGGACCTCGCCGGCCCGTTCCCGCAGATCCTGAAGGACGAGGTGGTCGGCAGCGAAGCGCAGCGCGTCTTCAGCGACGGCAAGCGCATGCTGCAGCGCGCGATCGAAGGCCGCTGGCTGCAGGCGCACGGCGTGATCGGCCTGTACGCGGCCAACCAGGTGAACGACGACGACATCGCCTTCTACGCCGACGAGTCGCGCGCCGAGCCGCTGATGACATGGCACGGCCTGCGCATGCAAAGCGAGCGGCCGGTGGTCGATGGTGTGAAGCGCCCGAACCGCTGCCTGTCGGACTTCGTCGCGCCGCGCGGCACGGCCGATTTCGCCGGCATGTTCGCGGTCGGCATCCACGGTGCCGAGGCCAAGGCCAAGCAGTTCGAGGCCGACCTCGACGACTACGGCGCGATCATGATCAAGGCCATCGCCGATCGCCTCGCAGAGGCCTTCGCCGAACGGCTGCACCAGCGCGTGCGCCGCGAGTTCTGGGCCTATGCGGCCGACGAGTCGCTCAGCAACGAAGAGCTGATCGCCGAGAAGTACCTCGGCATCCGTCCGGCGCCGGGCTATCCGGCCTGCCCGGATCACACGGTCAAGCGCGCGCTGTTCGACACGCTCGCGGCCGAGGACATCGGCATGGCCCTGACCGAGCATCTCGCGATGACGCCGGCCGCCGCGGTCAGCGGCTTCTACATCGGCCATCCCGATGCCGCGTATTTCAACGTCGGCAAGGTCGGCGAGGACCAGCTCGAGGACTGGGCGAAGCGCCAGTCGCTCGCGCTCGACGAGGCGCGCCGCGCGCTGTCACCGGTGCTCTGAACCGCCTCGGCTTGGTGTCGGCTGGTAACGGCCGGCACGCGCCGTTGACCGCTGGTTACCGCTGAGCTCGTCGTGGGCCCGGCGCGTGCCTGTTGTCGGGTGGAATCCCGAACCTGAACCCGAGCAACGACAAGATCAGCTGAAGGAGCTTTCCATGAATACGCTGCCCAACGAATCCTCCGCCCCCGGCGCCGTCGTGCCGACGCGCCGCTCGAGCGCGCTGGCGTGGATTGCCGGCGCCGCGGTGCTCGCGATCGCGGGCGTCGCCAGCGCGGTGGCGCTGCAGCGCGCGAACGCGCCGCAAGGCGAGCCGGTCGAGGCGCGCGCCTCGCTGGCATCGAACGAGAAGATCGTTCAAGGCAAGCCGCCCGCGGCCGCGACGAAGGCGCCCGCGGTCACGAGCACGGCGCCGGTGTGCGCGGTCTGCGGCACCGTCGAGTCGGTGCAGGCGGTCAAGCAAAAGGGCGATGGCACCGGCGTCGGTGCGGTCGGCGGCGCGGTCGTCGGCGGCGTGGTGGGCCACCAGATGGGCGGCGGCCGCGGCAAGGACGCGCTGACGGTGCTGGGTGCCGTCGGCGGCGCGGTCGCCGGCCACGAGATCGAGAAGAACGTGCGCGCCGAGACGGTCTACAGCGTCAAGGTCCGCATGGACGACGGCACGCTTCGCACGCTGACGCGCAAGGAGCCGGCCGCGGTCGGTGCGCGCGTGCGCGTCGAGGGCAATACGCTGAGCGCCGGTTGATCGGCCTTCAAGGCGCCGCGACCGACAAGCCGCGGCGCAATTGCACCGCCTCGGCGACATCGTTCGCCGACACCTGCGAGCGGCCCGCGAGATCGGCCGCGCTGCGCGCGACGCGCAGCACGCGGTGATAGCTGCGCGCCGACCAACCGAGCCGCTGCGCCGACTTCTGCAGGAAACGCAGCGCATCGGCATCGGCCTGCGCGTGCGCATCGAGCGCGGCACTGTCGAGCTCACCATTGAGACAGCCCTGGCGCGCGAGCTGCAGTTCGCGAGCCCGCGCGACCCGCGCGGCGACGATCTCGCTGCACTCGCCGTCGGGCGATCGCGCCAACACGTCATGGGCGAGCGCTGGCACCTCGACCTGCAAATCCAGTCGGTCCAGCAGCGGCCCTGACAAGCGCGACTGGTAGCGCGCGATCAGCTGCGGCGAACAGCGGCACGCGCGCTGCGTGCTGCCGGCATGGCCGCAAGGGCAGGGGTTCATCGCCGCGACCAGCTGGAAGCGCGCCGGAAATTCGGCGCGCCGCGCCGCGCGCGAGATCGTGATGCGGCCGGTCTCGAGCGGCTCGCGCAGCGCCTCGAGCGCGGCGCGCGCGAACTCGGGCAGCTCGTCGAGGAACAGCACGCCGTGATGCGCGAGCGAGATCTCGCCCGGACGCGGCGGCGATCCGCCGCCGACCAGCGCCGCCGACGAGGCGCTGTGATGCGGCGAACGAATCACGCGGCGCCGCCAGCGTCGCGCGTCGAACTCACCGGCGATGCCCAGCACCGCGGCCGATTCGAGCGCGGCCGCTTCGTCGAGCGGCGGCAGCAGCCCCGCGAGGCGCTGCGCCAGCATCGACTTGCCGCTGCCCGGCGGGCCGATCAGCAAGAGGCTGTGCGCGCCCACCGCGGCGATCTCGAGCGCGCGCTTGGCCACCGGCTGGCCGCGCACGTCGATCAGGTCCGCTGTCGCGACTTCGTCGCCGAGTTCAGGCGGCTTCGCGATCGGCAGCGGCTGGGCCGCATCGCCGGGCAGCAGCGCGCGCACCACGTCGAGCAGATGTGCCGCGCCGCGCGGCGCGAGGCCCGGCACCAGCGCTGCCTCGCGCGCGTTCGCCGCCGGCAGCACCAGCTCGCGCGGCATCGACCCGCCATGGCGCAGCGCGAGCGCCATCGCCAACGCGCCGCGCACCGGGCGCAGATCGCCCGCGAGCGAGAGCTCGCCGGCGAACTCGAACGACGACAGCCGCGCCGCGTCGATCTGCCCGCTGGCCGCCAGGATGCCCAGCGCGATCGGCAGGTCGAAGCGCCCGCCTTCCTTGGGCAGGTCGGCCGGCGCGAGATTGACCGTGATGCGCTTGTTGTGCGGGAACTCGAGGCCGCTGGTCGACAGCGCCGCGCGCACCCGCTCGCGCGCCTCCTTGACCTCGGTGTCGGCCAGGCCGACCAGCGTGAAGCTGGGCAGTCCGTTGGCGAGGTGGACCTCGACCGTGACTGGTGCGGCGGCGAGCCCGTCGAGGGCGCGGCTGTGGACGATGGCGAGCGACATGGGCAGCGAAGGAGGCCACGCTGCGCCGAGTTGGTGCGATGAGCGGCCCATTCACACGCTATTGGGGCGCTCGGGTGCCGGTCGTGCCCCGTCGAGGCTCGCCGATCCCCGTTGTGGCGCAGTGGCACGGATTGTGCAAAGCGCCCTCGCCTTCCCTTTGTCCAACCCTGACCCACTTCTGGAGACCGACCGATGACGTTCCCGATGAAGAAGGTGGCGCTCGCAGTGGCGCTCGTGGCCAGTTCGGTGCCGGCCTTCGCGCAGGCGACGCCCGACTGGACCATCACCGGCAACGCCGGCCTGTACTCCGACTACCGCTTCCGCGGCATCTCGCAGACCAACAAGAAGCCGGCCTTCCAGGGCGGCTTCGATGTCGCGCACAGCTCGGGCTTCTACGCAGGCAACTGGAACAGCAACGTCGACGCCGGCTTCTACAACGGCGCCAACCTCGAGATGGACTTCTACGGCGGCTTCAAGGGCGCCGCGGGCGACTTCTCGTACGACGTCGGCGTCCTGTACTACTACTACCCGGGCAGCGGCCAGGGCGGCACCTTCAAGGTCGACAACACCGAGATCTACTTCGGCGGCGGCTACGGCCCGTTCACGCTGAAGTACTCGCAGGCGGTGAGCGACTTCTTCGGCGTGCCCGATTCCAAGAACAGCTACTACCTCGACGCCGGCTTCACGTGGCCGATCTCGACGGGCTTCAACTTCGTCGCCCACCTCGGCTACCAGGGCCTGAAGGACAACGCGCGCGTGATCGAGATCGACGGCAGCGGCCCGCACGACTCGATCGTCGACTGGAAGATCGGCGTGACCTACGACCTCAACGGCTGGGCGCTCGGTGCGAGCTACATCGACACCGATCGCGACCTGACCGGCGGCGTCGCGGCGATCAACGGTCGCAACATCAGCGACGGCACGGTCGTGCTGTCGATCGGCAAGAGCTTCTGAGCAAGCAACATTTCCCCGGAGAGGAGAACCGCCATGAAGATGGTGACTGCCATCGTCAAGCCCTTCAAGCTCGACGAAGTTCGTGAGGCCCTGAGCGCGATCGGCGTTCAAGGCATCACGGTGACCGAAGTCAAGGGCTTCGGCCGTCAAAAGGGCCACACCGAGCTGTACCGCGGCGCGGAGTACGTGGTCGACTTCCTGCCCAAGGTCAAGATCGAAGCCGCTGTCGACGATGCCATCGTCGAGCGCGTGATCGAAGCGATCGAAGGCTCCGCGCGCACCGGCAAGATCGGCGACGGAAAGATCTTCGTCACCGCACTCGAGCAGGTGATCCGCATCCGTACCGGCGAGACCGGCAAGGACGCGCTGTAAGCGGCCCACCATTCAAAGCCAAGAGACAACCATGATGAGAAAACTCATTGCCTCCCTCGCCGCCTCGGTGGCGTTCGGCGTGGCGGCGCTCGGCTTCGCCGGTGCCGCCTTCGCGCAGGACGCCGCCTCGGCGCCTGCTGCCGCGGCCTCGGCCGCAGCTGTTGCAGAAGCCGCGGCTCCGGCCGCTGCTGCCTCCGAAGCGGCCGCACCCGCGCCGGTGCCCAACAAGGGCGACGTCGCGTGGATGCTCGTGTCGACCCTGCTGGTGATCATGATGTCGATCCCCGGCCTGGCGCTGTTCTACGGCGGCCTGGTGCGCAGCAAGAACATGCTGTCGGTGCTGATGCAGGTGTTCGTCGTGTTCTCGCTGATCACGGTGCTGTGGTTCGTGTACGGCTACAGCCTCGCGTTCACCGAGGGCAACGCCTACATCGGCGGCCTCGACCGGCTGTTCCTCAAGGGCACCTTCGACCCGGCGACCGGCGCGTTCTCGATGGGCGCGACGTTCAGCAAGGGCGTCGTGATTCCCGAGATCGTGTTCGTCGCCTTCCAGGCCACGTTCGCGGCCATCACCTGCGGCCTGATCGTCGGCGCCTTCGCCGAGCGCATCAAGTTCTCGGCCGTGCTGCTGTTCATGGTGCTGTGGTTCACCTTCAGCTACCTGCCGATCGCGCACATGGTCTGGTTCTGGATGGGTCCGGATGCCTACACCGCGGCCGACCAGGTCGAGGCGCTGACCGGCAAGGCCGGCCTGATCTGGCAGTGGGGCGCGCTCGACTTCGCCGGCGGCACCGTGGTGCACATCAACGCCGCGGTCGCGGGCCTGGTCGGTGCCTACATGGTCGGCAAGCGCGTGGGCTACGGCAAGGAAGCCTTCACGCCGCATTCGCTGACGCTGACGATGGTCGGTGCCTCGCTGCTGTGGGTGGGCTGGTTCGGCTTCAACGCCGGCTCGGCGCTCGAAGCGGGCAACAGCGCCGCGCTGGCCTTCATCAACACCTTCGGCGCGACCGCTGCCGCGGTGCTGGCCTGGTGCGTCGGTGAAGCGCTGATCAAGGGCAAGGCCTCGATGCTGGGTGCCGCTTCGGGTGCCGTCGCCGGCCTCGTCGCGATCACGCCGGCCGCAGGCAACGTCGGCATCGTCGGCGGCCTGGTGATCGGCCTGGTCGCCGGCTTCGCCTGCCTGTGGGGCGTCAGTGGCTTGAAGCGCCTGCTCGGCGCCGACGACTCGCTCGACGTGTTCGGCGTGCACGGCGTCGGCGGCATCGTCGGTGCCCTGCTGACCGGCGTGTTCAACTCGCCGGCCCTGGGCGGCCCTGGCTTCGTCAGCGACTGGGTCACGGCCACCGTGATCTCCGCCGCCGACTACTCGATCGCCGGCCAGTTCTGGATCCAGCTCAAGGCCGTGCTGCTGACCATCGTCTGGTCGGGCGTGGTCGCGGCGGTCTCGTTCAAGATCACCGACCTCGTGATCGGCCTGCGCGTCAGCGAGGAAGAAGAGCGCGAGGGCCTGGACATCACCTCGCACGGCGAGACGGCGTACAGCAAGTAAGTCCGCAAGTAAGCCGTCGCTTCCCGACGCACTAAAGGCCGCCCTTCGGGGCGGCCTTTTTCATTGGACGCTTGCAAAGCAGGGCCGCGGCCATACCTGGGAACGCTGCCTGCCTAGAATCCCTGCTCCAACGCGCCGGAGTGTCTCCATGGTCCCGCATCTCATCACCGCGCTGAACGGTCCGATCAACGAACTCGAGCAGCGCATCCTGGAGTCCATGCCGGCGATCGAGCGCTGGTTCCGGCTCGAATGGATGGAACACACGCCGCCGTTCTACACCTCGGTCGACGTGCGCAATGCCGGCTTCAAGCTCGCGCCGGTCGACACCAATCTCTACCCCGGCGGCTGGAACAACCTGACGCCCGAGATGCTCCCGCTGGCGGTGCAGGCGGCGATGGCGGCGATCGAGAAGATCTGCCCCGAGGCCAAGAACCTGCTGCTGATTCCCGAGAAGCACACGCGCAACACGTTCTACCTCGCCAACGTGCAGCGGCTGATGCAGATCTTCTCGCTGGCCGGCCTGAACGTGCGCCTGGGCACGCTCGACGAGAGCATCACCGAGCCGACGCCGCTGACGCTGGCCGACGGCAGCATCGTCGTCGTCGAGCCGCTGCAGCGCGACAAGCGCCGCCTCGGGCTCAAGGACTTCGATCCCTGCACCATCTTGCTCAACAACGACTTGTCGGCCGGCATCCCGAAGGTGCTCGAGAACCTGCACGAACAGTACCTGCTGCCGCCGCTGCATGCCGGCTGGGCGGTGCGCCGCAAGAGCCAGCACTTCGAGGCCTATGAAGAGGTGGCCAAGAAGTTCGCCAAGCTGCTGGGCATGGACCCGTGGCTGATCAACCCGATGTTCGCGCGCTGCGGCAAGGTCAATTTCGCCGACGGCTCGGGCATCGAGTGCGTGCAGAGCAATGCCGATGCGCTGCTCGGCAAGATCCGCCGCAAGTACAAGGAATACGGCATCAACGAGAAGCCCTTCGTCGTCGTGAAGGCCGACAACGGCACCTACGGCATGGGCATCATGACGGTGCGCGACGCCAAGGACCTCGACGAGCTGAACCGCCGCACGCGCAACAAGATGAGCGTGATCAAGGACGGCCAGGAGGTCTCCGAGGTCATCATCCAGGAAGGCGTGCCGACCTACGAGCGCGTCAACGAGGCGGTCGCCGAGCCGGTGGTCTACATGCTCGACCGCTACGTGGTCGGCGGCTTCTATCGCGTGCATGCCGAACGCGGCATCGACGAGAACCTCAATGCGCCGGGCGCGAGCTTCGTGCCGCTGGCGTTCGCCGAGTCGCACCATCTGCCCAAGCCGGGCGAGAAGCCGGGTGTCAGCGCACCGAACCGGTTCTACATGTACGGCGTGATCGGCAGGCTGGCGATGCTGGCCGCGAGCTACGAGCTCGAGGCGCACGACCCGGACGCTGAAATCTACGAGTGAGCCGGCCCCGACGCGGCGAGTTGCTGCGTCGCAACATCGGGACGAACGGGGGGCTGACCAAGCGCATGGCGACCGGCGCACAATGGCGCCCTTTGCGACAGCCCGCCCCCGGTCGTGACCGTAGTTTCCCAAGCCCAACCGCCGAGCGGCGCCAAATTGGCCGCCCTGACGCTCGGTGCCATCGGCGTCGTCTACGGTGACATCGGCACCAGCCCGCTGTATGCGCTGAAGGAAGTCTTCACGCACGGGCAGCTCGCGATCACGACCGAGACCATCCTCGGCATCTTGTCGCTGGTGACCTGGACGCTGATCGTCATCGTCTCGGTGAAGTACGTCGCGCTGATCCTGCGCGCCGACAACAACGGCGAAGGCGGCCTGATCGCGATGCTGGCGCTGGCCTCGAGCGCGGTGCGCCACCGGCCGCGGCTGAGGCGCTGGCTGCTGATGATCGGCATCTTCGGCACCGCGATCTTCTTCGGAGACGGCGTCATCACGCCGGCGATCTCGGTGCTGTCGGCGGTCGAGGGTCTCGAGATCGCCGCGCCGGGGCTGCATCGCTACATCGTGCCGGTCACGCTCGTGGTGCTGACCCTGCTGTTCGCGGTGCAGCGCTTCGGCACCGGCGGCATCGGCCGCTTCTTCGGGCCGGTGATGCTGGTGTGGTTCGCGGTGCTCGCCTTGCTGGGCTTGCCGCACATCGCGCACAACCCGGCGGTCCTCGAGGCCTTGAGCCCGCACCATGCGGCGCTCTTCATCTGGCATCACCCGCACGTCGCCTTCGTCGCGCTCGGTGCGGTGGTGCTGTGCGTGACCGGTGCCGAGGCGCTTTATGCCGACATGGGCCACTTCGGCAAGCGGCCGATCCGCCTGGCCTGGTTCGGCTTCGCGATGCCGGCGCTGCTGCTGAACTACTTCGGCCAGGGCGCGATGCTGCTCGAGCATCCGGAGAACATGAAGAACCCGTTCTACGAGATGGCGCCGCAGTGGGCGGTGTTTCCGTTGATCGGGCTGGCGACCGCGGCGACGGTGATCGCCTCGCAGGCGCTGATCTCGGCGGCGTTCTCGGTCACCAAGCAGGCGATCCAGCTCGGCTACCTGCCCAGGCTTCGCATCGTGCACACCTCGGTCAAGGACACCGGCCAGATCTACCTGCCGTTCGTGAACTGGGGCCTGTACGTGTGCATCGTGCTGGCGGTGGTGTTCTTCGGCTCGAGCACCAAGCTGGCCTCGGCCTACGGCATCGCGGTCACGGTCGACATGCTGATCACGACCACGATGACCTTCTTCGTGATCCGCTACGCGTGGAAATTCCCGTGGGCCGTGTGCGTGGCGGCGACCGGCTTCTTCTTCGTCGTCGATGCGATGTTCTTCGCCGCCAACGCGGTCAAGCTGTTCGACGGCGGCTGGTTCCCGCTCCTGATCGGCGCGGCGATGTTCACGCTGATGATGACCTGGAAGCAGGGCCGCAAGCTGATGAGCGCGCGCCTGCGCGACGAGTCGATCGACCTGCAGACCTTCCTCGACTCGGTGTTCCTGAGCCCGCCCACGCGCGTGCCCGGCTCGGCGGTGTTCCTGTCGGCCGAGAAGGGCTCGACGCCCAACGCGCTGCTGCACAACCTCAAGCACAACAAGGTGCTGCACGAGCAGAACCTGTTCATCACGGTGCGCCACCACGAGGTGCCGTGGATCGGCTTCGGCCAGCGCGTCGAGCTCGAGGCGCTGGGCCACGACTGCTGGCAGGTCACGCTGCACTTCGGCTTCAAGAACGAGCCCGACGTGCCCGAGGCGCTGCAGCTGCTGCGCACGCGCGGCATCGTGCTCGACGACATGGAGACCAGCTACTTCCTGTCGCGCGACATCGTGATCCCGACGCTGGGTTCGGGCATGGCGGGCTGGCGCGAGAAGCTGTTCGCGAGCATGCACCGCAACGCGACCGCGGCGGCGGACTTCCTGAACCTGCCGACGAACCGGGTCGTGGAGCTGGGTTCCAAGCTCGAGATCTGAACTTTGTCACGGCGCCGCAGGCCGCGGCGACCGCAGGCACCGGGACAGGCGTCGAGAATCGGCGCCCGGCGCGACGCCACCGAGCGCCGCCGACCAAGAAGAATCCAAAGGGAGTTCCACTTGATTGCGATGCCGCCACGCGCGGCCTGGCTCGTCCTGGCCGCCACGCTTCACCTGTCCACCGTCAGCCTCGCCGCGCCCGCGGCCGAGCCGCCGCCGCGGCTGCCGATTGCCGACTTTGTGCGTCATTCGGAAATGGAGCAATTGCGCTTCTCGCCGGACGGCACGCACTTCGCGGCGCTGGCCGAACGCAACGGGCGATTGATCCTGCTGGTCGTCGAGCATCCGAGTGGAAAGGCGCGCGTCGTCAAGGCCGACAACGGCGCCGACATCCTCGGTTTCGACTGGGAGACGAACGACCTGATCTCGATGCGCACCGGCAAGCGCGGCTTGCGCCAGTGGGATCTTTCGGGGCGCGACTTCACTTACGGCTATGCCAGCGTTTCGGGGCGTTCGCGCCCCGGCATCGGCAATGCTTCCAGCATCGTCGGGGTGGTGCCCGATACGTCGGATCAGGTGATCGTCGTCAACGGCAACGCCAGCAACTCATCGGTCAAGCTCGAGGTCATCGACGCGACCAATGGCCGCACACTGCGCCAGTTGACGCCGCCGCCGCCGGGGCCGCGCATCAGCCGCTGGGTGCTCGGACGCGATCTCGAAGCGCGCGCCGCGATCGGCTGGGACAAGCCGACCCATCGCGTGGTGGTCTGGGCGCGTGACGACAAGAACGCGCCGTGGCGCATGCTGATCTCGTTCGATCCGTTGAAGGAGCCGGGCTTCATCCCGGTGGCGGTCGACGAGCAGGACCGCCTGCTGGTGCTGTCGAACATCGATCGCAAGTTCACCGCCTTGTTCGCGCTCGACGCGGCCACCGGGCGCCCGGGGGAGCTGCTCGTCGCGCATCCGAAGGCGGACATCGATCGCGAGCACCTGCGCTTTTCGCGCACCGGCTTCAGCCTCGTCGGCGTCGATCTGCAGGGCGACATTCCTCAGACCTACTGGTTCGACGAACGTCGCGAGCGCATCCAGAACACCATCGATGCCGCGCTGCCCACCAGCGTCAACCGGCTGCAGTTCCTGCCCGACGGCAAGGTGCTCGTGAGCGCCTTCAGCGATCGTGATCCCGGTACCTACTACTTCTTCGATCCGGCGGCACGCTCGCTGTCGGAGTGGAGCCGCCAGAAGCCGTGGATCCAGCCGCGCCAGATGGCCTCGATGCAGCCGCTGCGCTACAAGGCGCGCGACGGCGTCGAGATTCCCGCCTACCTGACGCTGCCGCAGGGCCGCGAGGCCAAGGCGCTGCCGCTGATCGTGTGGGTCCACGGCGGCCCCACCGCGCGCGACTTCTGGGGCTTCGACACCGATGTGCAGTTCCTCGCCAATCGCGGCTATGCGGTCCTGCAGTCCAATTTCCGCGGCTCGGTCGGCTTCTCCGACGATTTCGAGCGCCTCGGCCACAAGCAGTGGGGCCAGGCGATGCAAGACGACCTGACCGACGGCGTGCGCGATCTGGTGGCGCGCGGCATCGTCGATCCGGCGCGCGTGTGCATCGGCGGCGGCAGCTACGGCGGCTACGCGGCGCTGATGGGCGTCATTCGCGAGCCCGCGTTGTATCGCTGTGCGATCGACATGTTCGGGCCGACCGACCTGGTGTGGAGCATCGACTTGCCCAGCGCCGACTACAACTGGTGGCTGAACAGGGATATCGAGCGCGTGCTCAAGATGCGTATCGGCGATCCGGACCATGCCGCCGAACGGCGCATGCTCGAGGCGAACTCGCCGCAGCGTCTTGCCGACAAGGTCAAGTCGCCGGTGCTGATGATCTACGGCACCGACGACTACCGCGTGCCGCTCGAGCACGGCACGGCGATGCGTGACGCGCTGCAGAAGGCCGGTGCACCGTTCATCTGGCAGTCCTACACCGGTGAAGGCCACGGCATCTCGGACAACGCCAATCGCGGCGACGTGATGAGCCGCGTCGAACGCTTCCTCGATCAGCACATCGGCCAGCCCGTCAGCAAGTAGGTCGTGGGGCGTCGATACTCGCGCCCCATGACGCGCAGCTTCTTTCGCGACCTCTCGCTTCCCGCCGCGACCGCCGGTTTCGTCGCCGTGCTGGTGGGCTTCACCAGCTCGGTCGCGATCGTGTTCCAGGCAGCGCTCGCCTTCGGCGCGACGCCGGCGCAGATCAGCTCGTGGATGTGGGCGCTCGGCCTCGGCATGGGGCTTTGCACGCTGCTGCCGGCGCTGTGGTGGCGACAGCCGGTGATGGTGGCCTGGTCGACGCCGGGCGCCGCGGTGCTGGCCACCGCCGGCGCCGGCTACACGATGGCCGACGCCGTCGGCGCCTTCCTCGTGTGCGGCGCGCTGATCACGCTGGCCGGCGCGACCGGCTGGTTCGAGCGCGTGATGAACCGCATCCCGATCGCGATCGCCTCGGCGCTTCTGGCCGGCGTGCTGGCACGCTTCGGCATCGATGCCTTCGGTGCCGCCAAGACCGCGCTGCCGCTGGTCGCCGGCATGCTCGCGGCCTACCTGATCGGGCGGCGCTTCTGGCCGCGCTATGCGGTGCCCGTCGTGCTGCTGCTGGCCACGGCCTTCGTCGCCTCGCAAGGCCAGCTGCGCACCGAGGTGATCGAGTGGAAGCTCGCCGAGCCGGTGTTCACGATGCCGCGCTTCTCGTTCGCCGCGGTGGTGAGCCTGGCGCTGCCGTTGTTCGTCGTGACGATGGCCTCGCAGAACCTGCCCGGCGTCGCGGCGATCCGCGCCTCGGGCTACGACATGCCGATCTCGCGCATCGTCACGATCACCGGCATCGCGACACTCGTGCTCGCGCCCTTCGGCGCGTTCGCGTTGAATCTGTCGGCCATCACCGCGGCGATCTGCATGGGCCGCGAGGCGCATGCCGACCCGCAGCGCCGCTACACCGCGGCTGTGGTCTGCGGCGCGATCTACTGCGTGATCGGCCTGTTCGGCGCCGCGGTCACCGGCGTGCTGAGCGCGTTCCCGCGCGAGCTGGTGGTGGCGATCGCCGGGCTCGCGCTGCTGGGCACGATCGGCGGCGCGCTGGCCACCGCGCTCAAGGACGACGCGCATCGCGAGAGCGCGCTGATCACCTTCCTGGTGACGCTGTCGGGCGTCACGATCGCCGGCATCGGCGCGGCGTTCTGGGGCGTGGTCGCAGGCGCGATCGCGCTCGTTGTGCAACAGTGGCGGCCTGCACGAGGTGAGCGCGCATGAAACTGCTGTTCATTGCCGATCCGCTGGACGGCTTCAAGACCTACAAGGACTCGACCTTCGCGATGATGCGCGAGGCCGCCGCACGCGGCCATGTGCTGCTGGCCTGCGAGCAGCGCGATGTGCGCTGGCAGCGCGGCAGCCGCGTCACCGCGACGGCACGCGAGATCACGCTGACCGGCCACACCGGGCGCCCCGGCCACGACGTGCACGACTGGTATCGCGCCGGCGAGCCGCAGGCGATCGCGCTGGCCGATGTCGACGCGGTGCTGATGCGCAAGGATCCGCCGTTCGACAGCGAGTACTTCTACGCGACCCACCTGCTCGAGCAGGCCGAGCGCGAAGGCGCGCGCGTCTTCAATCGCGCGCGGGCGCTGCGCGACCATCCCGAGAAGCTCGCGATCCTCGAGTTCCCCGAGTTCATCTCGCCGACGCTGGTCACGCGTAGCGCCGACGATGTTCGCGCCTTCCACGCCGAGCATCGCGACGTGATCCTGAAGCCGCTCGACGGCATGGGCGGCATGGGCATCTTTCGCGTGCGCGAGGACGGCCTCAACCTCGGCGGCATCATCGAGACGCTGAACCGCTTCGGCACGACCACGCTGATGGTGCAGCGCTTCCTGCCCGAGATCGACAAGGGCGACAAGCGCATCCTCGTGATCGGCGGCGAGCCGGTGCCGTATTCGCTGGCGCGCATTCCGCAAGGCGGCGAGGTGCGCGGCAACCTCGCGGCAGGCGGGCGCGGCGTCGCGCAGCCGCTGTCCAAGCGCGATCGCGAGATCGCCGAGGCGCTGGGCCCGACGCTGGCCGCGCGCGGCCTGCTGCTGGTGGGGCTCGACGTGATCGGCGACTGCCTGACCGAGATCAACGTCACCAGCCCGACCTGCTTCCAGGAGATCACGCAGCAGACCGGCTGGGACGTCGCCAAGCGCTTCATCGATGCGCTGGAGCAGGCCCTGGCCTGAGCACGTCTCGCGCAGCAGGGACAATCGGCCGATGGCCCTGCTCACTCTTTCCGATGCCCACCTCGCCTTCGGTCACGTCGCGCTGCTCGACGGCGCCGCTTTCTCGCTCGAAACCGGCGAGCGCATCGGCCTGATCGGCCGCAATGGCACCGGCAAATCCTCGCTGCTGAAGATCATCGCCGGGCTCGAGAAGCCCGATGACGGCACGCTGCAATTGCAGCAAGGCATCCGGCTCGCGCTGGTGGCGCAGGAGCCGCAGCTCGATGCCGAAGCGACGGTGTTCGATGCGGTCAGCGTCGGCCTCGCCGAAGCCAAGCAATTGCGCGCGCGCTTCGAGGCCCATGCGCCGGGCGACGACCTCGATGCGCTGCAGACGCGCCTCGAGGCACTCGACGGCTGGACCTGGGAGCGGCGCGTCGACGAGACGCTCGCGCGCCTGGGCCTGGCGGCCGAGGCCAAGGTCGGGCCGCTGTCGGGCGGCATGAAGAAGCGCGTCGCGCTCGCGCAAGCCCTGGTCGCCGCGCCCGACGTGCTGCTGCTCGACGAGCCGACCAACCACCTCGATCTCGACGCGATCCGCTGGCTCGAGGAACTGCTCAAGAGCTTTCGCGGCAGCGTGCTGCTGATCACCCACGATCGCGCCTTCCTCGACGCGGTCGCGACGCGCATCGTCGAGCTCGACCGCGGCCAGCTGCGCAGCTACCCGGGCAGCTTCAGCATCTACGAGACCACCAAGCAGCGCGAGCTGGCCGACGAGGCGCTGGCCTTCGCGCGCGCCGACAAGCTGCTGGCGCAAGAAGAAGTCTGGGTGCGCCAGGGCGTCGAGGCGCGCCGCACGAGAAGCGTCGCGCGCATCAAGCGGCTCGAGGTGCTGCGCGAGGCGCGTGCCGCGCGGCGCGAGACGCTCGGCCGCGCCAGGCTCGATGTCGATGCCGGTTCGCGCAGCGGCAAGATCGTGGCCGAGCTCGATGCGGTCTCGAAGTCCTTCGGCGGGCGGCCCATCGTGCGCGACTTCAGCGCGACGATCCTGCGCGGCGACAAGGTCGGCATCCTCGGCCCCAACGGCGCCGGCAAGACCACGTTGCTGAAGCTCATCCTCGGCACGCTCGCGCCCGATGCCGGCACCGTGCGCACCGGCACCAACCTGCAGGTCGCCTACTTCGACCAGATGCGCGATGCGCTCAACCTCGAGGCGACGCTGGCCGACACGATCAGCCCCGGCAGCGAATGGGTCGAGATCGGCAATCAGCGCAAGCACGTGATGAGCTATCTCGGCGACTTCCTGTTCGCGCCGGCGCGCGCGAACTCGCCGGTCAAGAGCCTGTCGGGCGGCGAGCGCAACCGCCTGCTGCTCGCGCGCCTGTTCGCCAAGCCGGCCAACGTGCTGGTGCTCGACGAGCCGACCAACGACCTCGACATCGAGACGCTCGAACTGCTCGAGGAACTGCTGCAGACCTATGCCGGCACGGTGTTCCTGGTCAGCCACGATCGGCGCTTCGTCGACAACGTGGTGACCAGCACCATCGTCAGCGAAGGAGAAGGGCGCTGGCGCGAATACGAGGGCACGGTCGAGGACTGGCTCGTGCAGTCGGAGCGCGCGCGCGCCTTGCAGGCGAAGGAAGCGGTGCAGGCACCGGCCGCGAAGCGCGCGCCGGCGCCGCCGCCCGCCACACCGGCGAAGAAGGCCAAGCTCAGCTTCAAGGAGCAGCGCGAGCTGGAGGCGTTGCCGGGTCGCATCGAGTCGCTCGAGATCGAGCAGCGCGAACTCGGCGAGATGTTGTCGGGAAGCGCGCTGTACACCGACACGCCGCAGCGCGTCGCCGAGGTGCAGGCGCGCTACGAGGCGATCGAAACCGAGCTGATGGAACTGCTCGAGCGCTGGGAAACGCTCACGGCGCAGGCTTGACGGCGAGCCTCCACGCTCACTTCGTTCGCTGCCCCCCGAGGGGGCCCAGTCGCCTCGGGGCGGCCCAGCGGCGACTGACTACCAGTCGGTCAGCATCCCGAACCACGAGTCGTGACCCGCCGCCGGATGCGCGCGGCTCACGATCAGCCCCGACTGCACGTACAGCGCATTGAGCAGGCGCGTCGCGCGGTCGCGGTCCATGCCGGGCCAGTTCGACAGCGTGCGCAGCGACACCGGTTCCTCGCGCAGCCGCTGCACCGCCGGGCCGAGCGCGCCGCGCATGGTCGGCGGCAGCGCCAGGTCGGGCGCGACGCGAAACACCGCCGGGCCGGCGATCTCGGGAAGCGGCACCGAGCGCGGACCATGCAGCGCGAGCTGCCACAGCAGCGGCGCGACCGGATGGCAGTTCGCGGCCGGCGCGGCGAGCGACTGGTTCTCGTCGCCGGGCGGACGCATCACCGCGGCCTCGCACTGCAGCAGGTGCAGCTCGTCGAAGCGCGACTCGAGCAGGTCGGGCAGCGGGATCGGGCAATGGAACACGCGCTCGCGCGGAAACACCGTCAGCGGCAGCACGTGCTCGCCGCGTCGCACATGCAGCGCGAGGTTCTGCGAATGGCGCAGACAGGCGGCGAAGACTTCGAGCAGCTCGGGCCCGCCGGGCTCGTCGACGAAGCGGTCGAGATCGGCCAGCAGCGAGGGCGACAGGGACGAGAAGCGCGAGTCGCGCGCAGGCGTGTCGGGACGCAGCCCGTTGACTTCACGTTGGGCGCGTAGATAGGTGCTGACACGCCACAACTCGGGCGCGCCCATCGGTTGGGTCGGCTCGTCCATCCCTCTTCTTTTGTCGGCGCTGTCCCGACTCTAGGTGCTTGGCGCAGCGCGGCGGGCCCCCGAGCTAGGGGCCGAGAAGCTCAGTGTCGTCGCTGGCACACGATTGCGCCAGCGCGGCGCGCGCATGTTCAGCGCCGTTTCAGCGCCTTGCGCGCATTGGCGAGCGCCTTCCAGAACGCCGCGTCCTGCGAGGTCGCGACGTTGATGCGCATCAGCGTGCTCGGCGCATGGCTGGCATGGAACAGCGAGCCGGGCGCGATCAGCCAGCCGGCGTCGAGCAGCGGCAGCGCGAGGCGGTCGGTGTCGACGCCGGTGTCCAGCCAGGCGAACAGGCCTTGCGGCGGCGTCACCGGCACGCAGTCGGCCGACTCGGCCAGCGCGACGCTGCGCGCGCGAGCCGCATCGAGCCGCGTGCGCACGCGCTCGACATGGCGGCGCAAGAGGCCCTGCTCCAGCGTCACGCCGACCGCCTGCTCGAGCAGGGCCGGCGTCGTCAGCGTCGACAAGAGCTTGGTGTCGACGAAGCGCTCGACCAGCGCGGTGGGTGCCGCGACGAAGCCGACGCGCCAGCTCGGCGTGAGGATCTTCGAGAAGCCCGACACGTAGATCGTGCGAGCGAGGCCGTCGAGCGCCGACAGGCGCGGCGAATGCGCGCTCGCGAGCCAGGTGTAGGTGTCGTCCTCGACGATGTGGAAGTCGGCCTGCTCGGCCAGCCGCAGCACCTGGTGCGCATGTGCCGCCGACAGGCTCAGGCCGGTCGGGTTGTGCAGCACCGAGACGGTGATGTACAGGCGCGGGCGATGCGCCGCGACGAGCGCGCGCATCGCGTCGAGATCGGGCCCGTCGACGCGCCGCGGCACCGGCAGGATGCGCATGCCCATGCGCTCGAGGCGCGCGAACTCGACCGCCCATCCGGGCTCGTCGACCAGCACCGCGTCACCCGGTGCGAGCAGCGTGCGCGCGACGATGTCGACCGCGTGCGTCGCACCGACCGAAGTGAGGATCTGCGCCGGCGGCGCGTCGATGCCGATCTCGCCCAGCCGCACCGAGAGCGCGCGGCGCAGCCGCAGGTCGCCGGACGGATCGCCATATTCGAGCGCCAGCGGCGCGAGCCGGTCGCCCAGGCTCACGCGGCGCAGTGCCGAAGCGAGCGCGGGCAGGTCGAGCCAGTCGGGCGGCAGCGTGCCCAGGCCGGGCGAAGGCCGCGCGCCTTCGCGATGGAACATGCTGCGGATCAGCGCGGCCGCGTTCAGCGGTGGCTGCGGCCGATCGGGCGCGGGTGCTGCGGTGCGCGCCGCGCCGCGCGCCGCGGACGTCGCCGGCGTTCGCACGAAATAGCCGCGCTGCTGGCGCGCCTCGACCAGGCCTTGCGCCAGCAGCTGGTCGTAGGCGGCGACCACGGTGTGCGGGCTGACGCCGTGATGGCGCGCGCATTCGCGCACCGACGGCAGCCGCGCGCCGGGCACCAGCAGGCGCTGGCGGATGCGCTCGGCATAGCGCGCCGTGAGCTGCTCGGTCAGCGTGCTGCCGGCGTCGCGGGTCAGCGGGGCAGGAACGTGCGGCATCACGAATCGTCCGGTCGGGGGCTGTACTGGCGCGAGCACCAGTACAGCATGTCATGTGAGCTGGCGAACTGTACTGCAACTGTATTGGTGTGCGCACTAGACTGCGCTGCATGTCCAGCCTGCCCTTGCCTTCTCATGCCGCGCTGCCGGCGACCGACGCTGCGGCGAGCGAACGTGCCCGCGTGCGTCGCGGCATGGCGCTCGGGCTGCTCGGCGTCGCCTTGTTCGCGGTGACGCCGGTGGCCACGCGCATGGCGGTCGGCGATGCCGGCGCGCCGCAGCTGTCGCCGCTGTTCGTGACCGCCGGGCGCGCCGCGGTCGCCGGCCTCTTGGCCGCGCTGACGCTGTGGCTGACCGGCGCGCCGCGGCCGTCGCGCGAGGCGCGTGCGCCGCTGGCGATCACGCTGATGGGCGTGGTGTTCGGCTTCCCGCTCGGGCTCGCGCTGGCGCTGCGCGAGGTCGAGGCGGTGCATGCCTCGGTCGTGACCGGCGTGCTGCCGCTGGCGACCGCGGTGGTCGGCGCGCTGCTGCTGCGCCAGCGCGCGTCGATCGGCTTCTGGCTGTGCGGCGCGCTCGCGGCGGCGCTGGTGCTGGCCTATGCCGTCGTGCGCGGCGGCGGCCATTGGCAGGCGGCCGATGGCTGGCTGCTGTTCGCGGTCGCGTGGGGCGCGATCGGCTACGTGCAGGGCGCGCGGCTGTCGCAGCGCATGTCGCCCGAGCAGGTGATCAGCTGGGTGCTGGTGATGGCGCTGCCGTTGACGCTGCCGCTGACCGCGTGGGCCGCGTGGCAAGCCACGCTCGACTGGTCGACGATCCGCGTCTCGGCCTGGGCCGGCTTCGCCTATGTCTCTGTCGTCTCGATGTGGCTGGGCTTCTTCGCCTGGTACCGCGCGCTGGCCATCGGCGGCACGCTGCGCGTGAGCCAGGTGCAGGCGCTGCAGCCCTTCCTCTCGATGCTGATCGCGGTGCCGCTGCTGGGCGAAGCGCTCGATGCGGCGACGCTGGGCTTCGCGCTGGCGGTCGGCCTGGTCGTGTGGGTCGGGCGGCGCATGCCGGTCGGCGCGGCGCGAGCTCGATGAACGATCCTGCGACACTGGCGGCCCCGGACGCTGCCGGCCCTGTCGCAAGCCACAAGCCGGGCGGGGTGCCCAGCGGCCATTCGACAAGACCCAAGCGAAGCAAAGTGAACGACATGACGACCTGGACCCTGGCGCAGCGCGCGCAGCGCATGAATCCTTCGGTGATCCGCGAGATCCTGAAGCTGACCGAGCAACCCGGCGTGATCTCGCTGGCCGGCGGCCTGCCCTCGCCCGACACCTTCCCGGTCGAAGTGCTGCGCGAGGCCAGCGCCCGCGTGCTGCGCGACTCGCCGCGCGAAGCGCTGCAGTACGCCGCCAGCGAAGGCTTCGGCCCGCTGCGTGAATGGGTCGCGCAGCAGCTCAAGTCGCAAGGCATCGCGCATGCCGACGCGCAGCGCGTGTTGATCACCACCGGCTCGCAGCAAGGGCTCGATCTGGTCGGCAAGGTCATGATCGACGCCGGCTCGCGCGTCGCGGTCGAGTCGCCCACTTACTTGGGTGCGCTGCAGGCCTTCGCGCCCTACGAGCCGGCGGTCGAGGAACTGCCCGGCGACGACGATGGCCCGCGGCCCGAGTCCTTCGCCAAGGCGCGCGGCGCGCGCTTCGCCTACCTGCTGCCCAACTTCCAGAACCCGAGCGGTCGCTGCCTGAGCGACGCGCGGCGCGACGCGATCGTCGCGGCCGCCGCCGAGCACGGCGTGCCGCTGGTCGAAGACAACCCCTATGGCGAGCTCTGGTACGACGCGCCGCCGCCGGCCCCGCTGGCCGCGCGCGCCTCGGCCGATGCCTGCGTCTATCTCGGCAGCTTCTCGAAGGTGCTGGCGCCCGGCCTGCGACTGGGCTTCGTGCTCGCGCCGCAGGCGCTGTACGCCAAGCTGCTGCAGGCCAAGCAGGCAGCCGACCTGCACACGCCGGCGTTCAACCAGCGCATCGTGCATGCGGTGATCGAGAACGGCTTCCTCGAGCAGCACATCCCGACCATCCGCGCGCGCTACAAGACGCAGCGCGACGCGATGCAGGCCTCGCTGACCAAGCACCTCGGCGGCCTCGCGAAGTGGTCGCAGCCGCGCGGCGGCATGTTCTTCTGGCTCGAGCTGCCGGCGGGCATCGACGCGATGGCGCTGCTGCCCGAGGCGGTCGCGCGCGGTGTGGCCTTCGTGCCGGGCGCGCCGTTCTTCCCTGGCGCGGGCGGTGCGAACACGCTGCGGCTGTCGTTCGTGACCGTGTCGCCCGAGCAGATCGAGACCGGCATCGCCGCGCTCGCGCAGACGCTGGCCGAAGCGGAAAAGCGCGCAGCCTGAACCAGGGATCGAAGCACGATGAGCGCACGCCGCACCACCGTCGTCGACGTCTTCACCAAGGAGCCGCTGGTCGGCAACCCGGTCGCGGTCGTGCATGACGCGCAAGGGCTGAGCGATGCCGAGATGGCGGCGTATGCGCGCTGGACCAACCTCAGCGAGACGACCTTCCTGCTGCCGCCGAACGACGCCAAGGCCGACTACCGGCTGCGCATCTTCACGCCCGGCGGCGAGCTGCCGTTCGCCGGCCACCCGACGCTGGGCAGTTGCCACGCGTGGTTGGCCGCGGGCGGCAAGCCCAAGGGCAAGGTCGTCGTGCAGGAATGCGGCGTCGGCCTGGTGCGCGTGCGGCGCGACGGCGCGCGGCTGGCGTTCGCCGCGCCGCCGCTCAAGCGCAGCGGCAATCTCGATGGTGAAACGCTGGCGCGCGTCGCGAGCGTGCTCGGCATCGAGCCGGAGTCCATCCGCGCGTCGGCCTGGGTCGACAACGGGCCGGGCTGGCTCGGCGTGATGCTCGACTCGCGCGACGCGGTGCTCGCACTGGCGCCTGACTTTGCCGCGATGAAGCCGATGAAGGTCGGCGTCGTCGCACCGTGGCCGGCCGAGGGCGTCGACGGCGAGCACTGCGCTTTCGAAGTGCGGGCCTTCGTGCCGTCGCTCGGCGTGCCCGAGGATCCGGTCACCGGCAGCCTCAATGCCGGTCTGGCGCAATGGCTGATCGGCAGCGGCCGCGCCCCGATGAGCTATGTCGCGAGCCAGGGCACGGCGCTGGGTCGTGCGGGCCGCGTGCACGTCGATCGCGATGGCGACGACATCTGGATCGGCGGCCACAGCGTCGTCTGCATCGAAGGCACGTTGACGCTCTGAACGGCATGGCGCTCGAGCTCGACCACCTCGTCGTCGCGGCAGCCACGCTCGCCGAAGGCGTCGCGTGGTGCGAGTCGGTGCTCGGCGTGACGCCGGCGGCGGGCGGGCGCCATGCGCTGATGAGCACGCACAACCGTTTGCTGAAGCTCGAAGGCGAGGCGCATCCGCGCGCCTATCTGGAGATCATTGCCATCGATCCGGACGCGCCGGCGCCGGGTCGCGCGCGCTGGTTCGATCTCGACGACGCCGTGCTGCAAGCGCGCCTGCGCGAGAAGGGGCCGCAGCTGGTCCACTGGGTCGCGCGCACGAACGATCTCGATGCCGCGTTGGCCGAGCGCGCGCGCGAAGGCCATGACGGCGGACGCATCGTCGCCGCATCGCGCGAGACGCCGCGCGGCCTGCTGCAGTGGCGCATCGCGCTGCGCGACGACGGCGCACGTGACCTGCCGCGACCGACGCTGATCGAGTGGGGCGAAGTGCATCCGAGCGATTCGCTGCCGTCCAGCGGCGTGCGCCTCGAATCGCTTTTGCTCTCCGAGCACTCGCCCCCACTCGTCGTCGTGTTGACTGGCACGAAGGGCGAGGTCACGCTGCGCTCGCCGGACTGAGGACGCCATGAGCACCACCGAAGAACTGTTCCGTGAAGACGCGACGCTCGCGCATTGCGATGCGCGCGTGATCGAGATCGTCCCCGAAGGCCTGGTGCTCGACCGCACCGTCTTCTATCCGCAAGGAGGCGGCCAGGCCGGCGACGCCGGTCGGCTGCGCCTGGCCGACGGCCGCGAGATCGTGATCGCCGACACGCGCAAGCTGCGCGGCGACGAGACCACGCCTGCGCGTCACGTCCACGTGCCGGCCGCCGGTCAGGAAGCGTTGCTGGCCGGGATCGCGCCTTCGCTGCCGCTGGAGGTCACCGCCGAGATCGACCTCGCGCGCCGCCGCGCCCACATGCGCTTTCACACCGCGACCCATCTGCTGTGCGCGCTGGTGCCGCATCCGGTCGACGGCTGCTCGATCACCGCCGGCTATGCGCGGCTCGACTTCCACACCGCCGAGCCGCTCGACAAGGAAGCGTTGACCACCGGCATCGCGCGCCTCGTCGCCGAGTCGCGTGCCGTCAGTCATCGCTGGATCACCGATGCCGAGCTCGACGCCAACCCGCAGCTGGTGCGCAGCATGAGCGTGCAGCCGCCGCGTGGAACGGGCCGCGTGCGCTTGCTCGAGATCGATGGCGTCGACCTGCAGCCTTGCGGCGGCACGCATGTCGCGAACACGGCCGAAGTGGGCGATGTCGTCGTCACGAAGATCGAAAAGAAGTCCGCGATGACGCGCCGCGTGGTGCTGGGCTTCGCGACGCCGGTATAAAGCGGTCTGGAGTTGTTGTTGGCGCTGCGCGCGCCCTGGCATGGACACCCCCGAGATCCTCCTGCGCTCCCCTGAAGAGCCTGCCGACCTCGACGCCGCGCGAGAGCTGTTTCGCGAGTACGCGCAAGCGCTCGGCGTCGACCTGTGCTTCCAGGGCTTCGAGTCCGAGCTCGCCGGGCTGCCCGGCGCCTACGACGCGCCCAACGGCGCGCTGCTGCTGGCCTGGTGCGACGGCGCGCTGGCCGGCTGCGGCGCGATGCGCCCGCTGCCCGAGGCCGACTGGCCCAATGCCTGCGAGATGAAGCGGCTCTACGTGCGCCGGCCGTTTCGCCGCTTCGGGCTCGGCCGCCAGCTCGCCGAAGCGCTGATCGACCGCGCCCGCGAGGCCGGCTACTCGCACATGCTGCTCGACACGCTCGACGACATGGAGGCCGCGCGCGAGCTCTATGCATCGCTCGGCTTCGAGGAAACCGAACCCTATTACTTCAATCCGATTCCGGGCGCACACTACCTTCGCGTCGCGCTCGACGGCCACACCACCAAGTACTGATCGCGCGGCGCTGCAACGAGCAGGAGACCGCGCCGATGAACGCCTTTCGCCAGCTGCTGCATCCGCTGACCCATCGCGTCAGCGAGGTCCATCGCGTGCCGCACCAGCGCGTGCCGCTGGGCACCTGGGTGATGTCGGCCAGCCCGATGGTCGCGGAAGCCGTCGGTTGCGCGGGCTTCGACTGGGTCGTCGTCGACATGGAGCATTCGCCGCTCGACCTCGCCGGCGTGGTGTCGCTGCTGCAGGCGCTGGGCTCGACCAAGTCGGTGCCGATCGTGCGCGTGCCCTCGAACGACCCGGTGGCTTTCAAGCGCGTGCTCGATGCCGGCGCGACGACGGTGATGGTGCCCTTCGTGCAGGACGCCGACGAGGCGCGCCGCGCGGTCGCCTCGACGCGCTATCCGCCCGCCGGCGTGCGCGGCGTCTCCGGCATGAGCCGCGCGACGCGCTACGGCACGCATCCCGAACGCTTGCGCGAAGCCGATGCCGGCATCGCGCTGATCGTGCAGATCGATACCGCACACGCGCTGGCGCGGCTCGAGGAGATCGCCGAGGTCGATGGCGTCGATGCGCTGTTCGTGGGGCCGGCCGATCTCGCGGCCACCATGGGTCATCTCGGCGATGTCACGAACCCGGCGGTGCGCGCCGCGCTCGGCGATGCGGCGGCGCGTGCGCGAGCGATCGGCAAGCCGATCGGCATCCTCGCGGCGAGTCCCGAGATGGCGGCGCAGGCGCGCGCGGCGGGATTCGACTTCGTCGGTCTCGGCTCGGATCTCGGGCTCTTGATCAATGCCGCGCAGAAGGCGCTCGCGGCCTTGCAAGGCACCGATCCGTCGCTCGTGCATTCGCTCGCCGCGGGCACGCACGCCTACTGATTCCCAAGCGTTCGCAACAAGCGGTGTCAATGCCCTCGCACGTCGTGCGACGACGGCGCGCAACGGCTCGCGCCTGACCCCCTGGCGGGGCGCTGCGGGTAATCACGTACAATCCCGAGGCTTTGCCGCCTTTGGACAAGATTCGCGATGACCGCCGAACGACGAGCGCACCGCGAGGATGATGAAGGTGCGGCGAGCGAGCCGCCTTTCAAGCCCCTGACTGCCGAAGAAGCACAGGCTTGGCGGGCGGCGCACCCGCAGGTCTCGCCCTGGCGGGTCGTCGCGGCGCAAGCCGCGGTGGGACTGGTGGGGGCCGCGCTCGCGTGGCTTCTGGCCGGTGGCGAGGCAGCCTGGTCGGCGCTTGCGGGCGCCGCCGTCGTGGTGCTGCCGCAGGCCTTGATGGCTCGCGGCCTGGCCCGGCTGTCCGGGGCCTCGGCCGGCGCGATCCTCGCCGGCTTCTGGGTCTGGGAGGCTGTGAAGATCTTCCTGGCGCTGGCCTTGCTTGTGGGGCTGGCGCTTGGTGCGCGAGGACTGCACTGGCCGGCCATGCTGGCGGCGCTGATCGCGTGCCTGCAAGTGAATTGGTGGGCCCTGCGCTGGCAGGGCCGCGTAAAACATAACGGTTGAGACGAACGAGACCCGAACATGGCCGCCGACGCACACGCCCCGACCGCCAGCGAGTACATCCAGCACCACCTGCATCACCTGCAGAAGGATTTCTCGTTCCAGAGTGTCACGCAGCACTCGATCGTCGATTTCAGCGTGTTCAATCTTGACTCGCTGATCTACTCGGTCCTGCTCGGCGCCCTGGGCTGCTTCCTGATGTGGCGCGCCGCGCGCAAGGCCACCTCCGGCGTGCCGGGCCGTTTCCAGGCCGCGGTCGAGATCCTTTCCGAGATGGTCGAGAGCCAGGCGAAGGGCGTGATCCACAACGCCAAGAGCCGCAAGCTCGTCTCGCCGCTGGCGCTGACCGTGTTCGTCTGGATCTTCCTGATGAACTTCATGGACATGCTGCCGGTCGACCTGATCCCCGGCATCTGGCACTCCGTCGGTCCGGCCCTGGGCTTCAAGGACTACATGCGCGTCGTGCCGACCGCCGACCTGTCGACCACGCTCGGCCTGTCGTGCTCGGTGCTGGCCCTTTGCATCTTCTACAACATCAAGATCAAGGGCCTGGGCGGCTGGTCGCACGAGCTGATCGCCGCGCCGTTCGGCGACCACTGGGCGCTGTGGCCGTTCAACTTCCTGATGCAGATGATCGAATTCCTCGCGAAGACGGTCTCTCACGGCATGCGACTGTTCGGCAACATGTTCGCCGGCGAACTCGTGTTCATGCTCATCGCCCTGATGGGCGGCATCTGGGCCTGGAACTTCAATCCGCTGTCGGGTGGTTTCTGGCTCGGCTTCGGTCACGTGGTGGCCGGCACGGTGTGGACGCTGTTCCACATCCTGATCATCACGCTGCAGGCGTTCATCTTCATGATGCTGACGCTGATCTATACCGGCCAGGCGCACGACGCGCACTGATCCCCGGCACCTCGTTCTCGTTTCCCTTCAAACCAACCTTTCTTCCCTGCTAGGAGCAAACATGGAAAACATCCTCGGCCTCGTCGCGCTGGCTTGCGGTCTGATCGTCGGTCTGGGCGCCATCGGTGCGTCGATCGGCATCGCGCTGATGGGCGGCAAGTTCCTGGAATCGTCGGCCCGCCAGCCGGAGCTGATGAACGAACTGCAGACCAAGATGTTCATCCTGGCCGGCCTGATCGACGCCGCGTTCCTGATCGGCGTCGCCATCGCGCTGCTGTTCGCCTTCGCGAACCCGTTCGTCCTGCGCTGATCGGCTTCGACCCTTTCACGACCGAAAGGATCGCTAAGTGAACATCAACTCAACCCTGTTCCTGCAGGCGATCGTCTTCGCGGTCCTCGTGTGGTTCACCATGCGCTTCATCTGGCCGCCGATCACCAAGGCGCTTGATGAGCGTGCGCAGAAGATCGCCGACGGCCTCGCCGCCGCCGATCGCGCCAAGGCTGAACTCACGAACGCGAACAAGCGTGTCGACGAGCAGCTCGCCGCCACGCGCGACGAGAACGCCAAGCGCATTGCCGACGCCGAGAAGCGCGCCCAGGCCATCATCGACGAGGCCAAGAAGCGCGCCGAAGACGAGGGTGCCAAGATCGTCGCCGCCGCCAAGGCCGAAGCCGAGCAGCAGTCCGTGCAGGCGCGTGAAGCGCTGCGCGAGCAAGTTGCCGCGCTGGCCGTGAAGGGCGCCGAGCAGATCCTGCGCAAGGAAGTCAATGCCGGCGTTCACGCCGAGCTGCTGACGCGCCTGAAGACGGAGCTCTGACATGGCCGAGCTGGCAACGATCGCACGTCCTTACGCCGAAGCGCTGGTCGACGCGGCCCCGAAGGCTGAAGCCGCTGCCTGGGTCGCCCAGGTGCAGGCACTGGCCGACGTTGCCGCGAACCCGCAGCTGCTGCAGTTCGCCAGCCATCCGAAGGCGCAGCCGGCCCAGGTGGTCGAGCTGCTGACCTCGGTGGCCAAGGTGAACCTGGCCGCCGGCGTGCGCAACCTGCTCGACGCCGTGATCGACAACGGCCGCCTCGAAGCCCTGCCCGAGATCGCCGCTCAGGCGCACGCGCTGGTCAATGCCGGCACGGGCGTCTCCGACGCCACGGTCTACAGCGCCTTCCCGATCGCTGCCGCACAGCTCGACGAGCTGCGCGCCACGCTCGAGAAGCGCTTCGGGCGCAAGCTGGCGGTCGCGGTCGAGATCGAGCCGGCGCTGATCGGCGGCGTGCGCGTCGTGGTCGGCGACGAGGTGCTGGACACCTCGGTGCAGGCCCGCCTCGAGCGCATGAAGGCCGCGCTGACGTCCTGAGACGACGCCCAAGACGACGAGCCAAGAATCATCCCGCCGCGCGAAGGTGCGGCACGGTCCGAGCGACTGGGAGCAAGCGATGCAACTGAATCCCGCTGAAATTTCCGAACTGATCAAGAGCCGCATCGAGGGCCTCGGCGCCGGTGCGGACATCCGCAATCAAGGCACCGTGATCTCGGTGACCGACGGCATCTGCCGCGTCCACGGCCTGTCGGACGTGATGGCCGGCGAAATGCTCGAGTTCCCCGCCGACAAGAGCGGCCAGCCGACCTACGGCCTGGCGCTCAACCTCGAGCGCGACTCGGTCGGCGCGGTGATCCTGGGCGACTACGAGCACATCTCGGAAGGCGACACGGTCAAGTGCACCGGCCGCATCCTGGAAGTGCCGGTCGGCCCCGAGCTGATCGGCCGTGTCGTCAATGCGCTGGGCCAGCCGATCGACGGCAAGGGCCCGATCAACGCGAAGATGACCGACGTCATCGAGAAGGTCGCGCCGGGCGTGATCGCGCGTAAGTCGGTGGACCAGCCGGTGCAGACCGGCCTGAAGTCGATCGACTCGATGGTGCCCGTCGGCCGCGGCCAGCGCGAGCTGATCATCGGCGACCGCCAGACCGGCAAGACGGCGGTGGCGGTCGACACGATCATCAGCCAGAAGGGCCAGAACATGTTCTGCGTCTACGTCGCCATCGGTCAGAAGGCGTCGTCGATCAAGAACGTGGTGCGCGCCCTCGAGGCCAACGGCGCGATGGAGTACACCATCGTCGTCGCCGCGTCGGCTTCCGAGTCGGCCGCGATGCAGTACGTGTCGGCCTACGCCGGCTGCACGATGGGCGAGTACTTCCGCGATCGCGGCCAGGACGCGCTGATCATCTATGACGACCTGTCCAAGCAGGCAGTCGCGTACCGCCAGATCTCGCTGCTGCTGCGCCGCCCGCCGGGCCGCGAAGCCTATCCCGGCGACGTGTTCTATCTCCACAGCCGCCTGCTCGAGCGCGCCGCGCGCGTGAACGCCGAGTACGTCGAGGCCTTCACCAAGGGCGAGGTCAAGGGCAAGACCGGTTCGCTGACGGCGCTGCCGATCATCGAAACGCAAGCCGGCGACGTCTCGGCCTTCGTGCCGACCAACGTGATCTCGATCACCGACGGCCAGATCTTCCTCGAGACCAACCTGTTCAACGCCGGTGTGCGTCCCGCGATCAACGCCGGTATCTCGGTGTCGCGCGTGGGCGGTGCCGCGCAGACCAAGCTGATCAAGAGCCTGTCGGGCGGCATCCGTACCGACCTTGCGCAGTACCGCGAGCTGGCCGCGTTCGCGCAGTTCGCCTCCGACCTCGACGACGCGACCCGCAAGCAGCTGGACCGTGGCGCGCGCGTGACCGAGCTGCTCAAGCAGGCTCAGTACTCGCCGCTGTCGATCAGCCTGATGGCCGCGTCGCTGTTCGCGGTGAACAAGGGCTTCCTCGACGACGTCGACGTCAAGAAGGTGCTCTCGTTCGAATCGGGCCTGCATCAATTCCTCAAGACCAGCCATGCCGCCCTTCTCGCCAAGCTCGAGAAGGACAAGGCGATGGACAAGGGTGCCGAGGAAGAGCTGTCGGGCGCGATCGCCGCGTTCAAGAAGACCTTCGCTTAATGCCAGCGGGCCTCTCGCATGACGCGCGAGGCCCCTTAGCGACTCTCATCTGAAAGGAGCTCTGCATGGCAGCCGGCAAGGAAATTCGCGGCAAGATCAAGAGCGTCGAGAACACCAAGAAGATCACCAAGGCCATGGAAATGGTCGCGGCCTCGAAGATGCGCAAGGCGCAGGAGCGCATGCGCTCGGCCCGCCCGTACGCCGACAAGGTTCGCGTGATCACCAGCAACCTCGCGCACGCCAATCCCGAGTACACGCACCCGTTCATCAAGGCCAACCCCGAGGCGGCCAAGATGGCCGGCTTCGTCGTGGTCACGACGGACAAGGGCCTGTGCGGCGGCCTGAACACCAACGTGCTGCGCGCCGTGACCCAGAAGCTCAAGGAGCTCGAGGCGCAGGGCGTGAAGTCGCAGTCGGTGGCGATCGGCAGCAAGGGCCTGGGCTTCCTGAACCGCGTGGGCGCCAAGGTGGTCTCGCAAGCGACCCAGCTCGGCGACGCGCCGCACCTGGACAAGCTGATCGGCCCGGTCAAGGTGCTGCTCGACGCGTACACCGAAGGCCGCCTGAACGCCGTCTACCTCTGCTACACCCGCTTCATCAACACGATGAAGCAGGAGCCGGTGGTCGAGCAGCTGCTGCCGCTGACGGCAGAGCACCTCGGCGGCGCGCAAAAGGGCGAGCACGCCTGGGACTACCTGTACGAGCCGGACGCCAAGACCGTCATCGACGAGCTGCTGCTGCGCTACGTCGAGGCCCTGGTCTACCAGGCCGTGGCCGAGAACATGGCGTCGGAGCAGTCCGCGCGCATGGTCGCGATGAAGGCCGCGACGGACAACGCAGGCACGGTCATCAACGACCTCAAGCTGGTCTACAACAAGACCCGCCAGGCGGCGATCACCAAGGAACTGGCCGAGATCGTCAGCGGCGCTGCCGCGATCGGCGGCTGACGCGAAACGAATTCAGAGACTGAAGGAACCAAAGATGTCGAACACTCAAGCCGTGGGCAAGATCGTTCAGTGCATCGGCGCCGTGGTGGACGTGGAGTTCCCGCGCGACAAGATGCCCCGCGTCTACGACGCCCTCAAGATGGACGGCTCGGCGCTGACGCTGGAAGTCCAGCAGCAGCTCGGCGACGGCGTCGTGCGCACCATTGCGCTCGGTTCGTCGGACGGCCTGCGCCGCGGGCTCGAGGTCAAGAACACCGGCAACCCGATCATGGTGCCGGTCGGTCCGGCCACGCTCGGCCGCATCATGGACGTGCTGGGCAACCCGATCGACGAGCGCGGTCCGGTCGACCAGGAACTCACCGCCTCGATCCACCGCAAGGCGCCGGCCTATGACGAGCTGAGCCCGTCGCAGGACCTGCTCGAAACCGGCATCAAGGTCATCGACCTGATCTGCCCGTTCGCCAAGGGCGGCAAGGTGGGCCTGTTCGGCGGCGCCGGCGTCGGCAAGACCGTCAACATGATGGAGCTCATCAACAACATCGCCAAGGCGCACAGCGGCCTGTCGGTGTTCGCCGGCGTGGGTGAGCGCACCCGCGAGGGCAACGACTTCTATCACGAGATGGCCGACTCGGGCGTCGTCAACCTCGAGAACCTGGGCGAGTCCAAGGTGTCGATGGTCTACGGCCAGATGAACGAGCCGCCGGGCAACCGTCTGCGCGTCGCGCTGACCGGCCTCACGATCGCCGAGTCGTTCCGCGACGAAGGCCGTGACGTGCTGTTCTTCGTGGACAACATCTACCGCTACACGCTGGCCGGCACCGAAGTGTCCGCGCTGCTGGGCCGCATGCCGTCGGCGGTGGGCTACCAGCCCACGCTGGCCGAGGAGATGGGCCGCCTGCAAGAGCGCATCACCTCGACCAAGGTCGGCTCGATCACGTCGATCCAGGCCGTCTACGTGCCCGCGGATGACCTGACCGACCCGTCGCCCGCGACCACCTTCGCGCACTTGGACGCCACCGTCGTGCTGTCGCGTGACATCGCTTCGCTGGGCATCTACCCGGCGGTCGATCCGCTCGACTCGACCTCGCGTCAGATCGACCCGAACGTGATCGGCGAAGAGCACTACAACACGACCCGCGCGGTGCAGGGCATCCTGCAGCGCTACAAGGAACTGCGCGACATCATCGCGATCCTGGGCATGGACGAGCTCGCGCCGGAAGACAAGCTGACCGTCGCTCGCGCGCGCAAGATCCAGCGCTTCCTGTCGCAGCCTTTCCACGTGGCCGAAGTCTTCACCGGCTCGCCGGGCAAGTACGTGCCGCTGAAGGAAACCATCCGCGGCTTCAAGATGATCGTGGCTGGCGAGTGCGACTCGCTGCCCGAGCAGGCCTTCTACATGGTCGGCACGATCGACGAAGCCTTCGAGAAGGCCAAGAAGATCCAATAAGGAGCCGTCATGGCAACGATCCACGTCGATGTCGTCAGCGCCGAAGAGCAGATCTTCTCCGGCGAGGCGAAGTTCGTCGCGCTGCCCGGTGAAGGCGGCGAGCTGGGCATCCTGCCCAAGCACACGCCGCTGATCACGCGCATCAAGCCGGGCGCGGTGCGCATCGAGCGCGCCGACACCGGCGAGGAAGAGTTCGTGTTCGTGGCCGGCGGCATCCTCGAGGTGCAACCGGACCGCGTGACCGTGCTGGCCGACACCGCGATCCGCGGCAAGGACCTCGACGAAGCCAAGGCCGGCGAGGCCAAGCGCATCGCCGAAGAGGCTATGAAGAACGCCAAGAGCGACATCGACTTCGCCAAGGCCCAGGGCGAGTTCGCCGCGATGGCGGCGCAGATCGCCGCGCTGCGCAAGTTCCGCGGCAACAAGTGATCGAGCGGCCCGCGTGATGCGGGCTGCCTCGCGCCACCAGACGCCCGCATCCGCGGGCGTTTTTCATTTCAGCGCTGGGTGGGCCCGAGGCTGAAGAAGAAGGTCGCGCCCTGACCCGGTGCCGCCTTCACCCACATGCGCCCACCGTGGCGCTCGACGATGCGCCGCACGATCGACAGCCCGATGCCGTGGCCCTCGAACGCGCGGCCGTGCAGGCGCTGGAAGGGCTTGAACAGCTTCGCGGACTGCGACTCGTCGAAGCCGACGCCGTTGTCGCGCACATAGACCACCGTCTGGCCTTCCTGCGCGCCCAGGCCGACCTCGACCTCGGGCTGCGGCTTGCTCTCGCGCGAGAACTTGAGCGCATTGCCGAGCAGGTTCACGAACAGCTGGCGTACCAACCCGGGATCGGCCTCGACTGCCGGCAGCTCGCCGACGCGCACCCAGTGCGAAGGTGCACCGGCCAGGCGCAGCTGCGTCAGCGCCTCGTCGACGCTTTCGCGCAGCTCGACGCGCTGCAGCTGCATGCGCGTGTCGTCGACACGCGCCAGCGCCAGCAGATCGGAGACCAGGCGCGTCAGCGCCTCGGCCTGCTCGGCGACCGGCTCGAGCAGCCGCCGCACCGCTGCGAGATCGCCGCGCTCGGCCGCCTCGACCGCCATGCGCGACGCCACCGCGATGCCACCCAGCGGCCCGCGCAGGTCGTGCGAGACGCTGCGGTTGAAGCTCTCCAGTCCTTCGATGATCTCGTGCAGCGACGCGGTGCGCTGCTCGACCTGCTGCTCCAGCGAGGCGTTGAGCGCGGCCAGCTCGTTCTGCGCGGTCACGCGCGCCGCGAGCTCGTCTTCCAGCCGCGAGCGCGCCCGCGTGAGGCTGACCGCGAACAGCGTCGCACCGAGCACGCCGACCGGCACGATCAGCAGGTAGCGCAGCTGGAACGGGTCGACGCCGAGCAGCACGAGCGCGATCAGGCAGGCCGGATGCAGCAGCAAGCCGATCGTGATCAGCTTCAGCCCCGCACCGGGCTCCACGCGCGTCGCGCGCGCGGTCGCGGCGGCCATCACGATCAGCGACGCGGCCACCAGCCCATGCGCCACCGCGCGCGAGGGCGCGCCGAACGGCAACCACGCGATCAGCAACAGCAGCGGCACGGCCAGCGCGATGCGCCAGCGGCCCGGATGCGGCAGCGCGCGCCCGAGGAACGCGATCAGGCCGATCCCGTGCAGCAGCACCGCGCCGGCGCCGAACAGCGAGGCGCCGCGATGCGCGCCGCTGCTGCCCGGCTGCAGGCGCAGGTCGAAGAAGTAGATGCCGCAGACCGCGAGGAAGCCGGCCGCGAGCCAGTTGGTTCCGGGATCGCGATGACAGACCCAGGCCCACAGGAACATCAGGCCGAGCAGGCCGCAGAACAGCGCGCTCGACTGGGCGTAGGCCGCGTTGCCCATTCAGCGCTGGAAGCTGCCCAGGATCGAGCCGATGTCGTCGAAACCGCCCCCGCCCTGCGGCAGCCGGCCTTCGGGCGTCATGCGGTCGACCATTTGCGGCAACAGCTGCGAGAGCTGGTCCGCGGCTTCGCCGCGCCCGAGCCCGAGCTGCTGCGCGAACTGCCCCATCGCATCGCTGCCGAACACCTCTTCGAGCTGGCTGCCGGAGACCGGCATGTTCTGGCCGCCGCCGACCCACGAGGAGACCACGTCGCCGAGCCCGCCTTGCTCGAACTGCTTCACCAGGCCGCCCAGCCCGCCGCCTTGCCCGCCGCCTTGCTGGGAGAGCAGCGCCATCAGCGCCTGCATCAGCAAATCGGTGCCGGGCGAGCCGCCCTGCTGCGCCTGCGGCGACTGTCCGCCGGCCAGCGAACCGAGGATCGAATCCAGCAAACCCATGGCGATCTCCTTCGGCGCGAAACCATTTCGCGAGCGGCGATTCTGCGCCCAGCCGTGCCGATCGCCGATGACGACCCGCACCTTGTTCAGGCGCTGGACACGAGGCCGATGGCCGCCAGCGCCGCCAGCGGCGCGGTCTCGGCGCGCAGCGTGCGCGCGCCGAGCGTGACCGGCTGCCAGCCGGACGCGCGCGCGGCGCCATCCTCGTGCGACGCGAGCCCGCCTTCGGGGCCGCTGAGCAGGCACAGCGCGCGCGGCGCCGTGCGCAGCTTGGCCGCGAAGGGCGCGGTCTCGTCGGCCAGGCTCAACACCAGGCGCAGCTCGTCGTCGGCCGTCGCGCGATCGCGCAGCCACTCGCCGAAGGCGCGCGGCGCAGCGATCTGCGGCAGCCGCGCACGGCCGCACTGCTCGGCCGCCGCGGCGGCGATGCCGCGCCAGTGCGCGACACGCTTGTCGGCGCGCTCGCCCGACAGCCGCAGCACCGAGCGCTCGCACATCAGCGGCTCGATCGCGAAGGCGCCGAGCTCGGTGGCCTTCTCGACCAGCCAGTCCATGCGGTCGTTGGCCGGCATGCCCAGCGCGAGCGTGACACGCATGCCGAGTTCGCGATCGACCGCGATCGGCTCGCCGACGCGCACCTCGACCTCGCTGCGACCGATGCGGGTGATCTCGGCCGGCCAGTCGCTGCCGCGACCGTCGAACAGCGTGACCGACTCTCCCGGCTGCAGGCGCAGCACCTGCACATGGCGCGCGGCGCCGGCGGGCAGCGAGGTTTCGAGGCCGGCGGCCAGCGGCAGATCGACGAAGAGGCGAGGCATGGGCGAGGCGCAGTTTGCCTCAGCCGTCGTTGAGCACGCTGTTTGGCATCATGGGGCCCATGGACCAATTGCGCGCAATGCGTGTCTTCGTCGCGGTGATCGACTCGGGCAGCTTCGTCGGTGCCGCGCAGGCGCTGCAGCTGTCGCCGGCAGTCGTCACGCGCCTGGTGGCCGAGCTCGAGGATCACCTCGGCGCGCGCCTGATCAACCGCACGACGCGCCGCCTCGCGCTGACCGAGATCGGCGAGGCCTATCTCGAGCGTGCACGCCAGATCCTCGCCGAGGTCGAGGATGCCGAGGCGCTGGCCACGCAGGCCGCGCGCGAGCCCAGCGGCATGGTGCGCGTGCTGTCGCCGCCGTCGTTCGCGGTGCACCAGCTCGCCAAGCACCTGCCGCGCTTTCGCGCGCGCTATCCCAAGGTGACGATCGATCTCACCGTGCCCGGCGCGGTGCAGGCGGTCGACGAGGCCTACGACGTCAGCATCCTGATGCTGCCCGACGCGCCGCGCGATGCCGACGTGATCGTGCGCCGGCTCGCGCGCAGCGAGTTCGTCGTCTGCGCCGCGCCCGAGTACCTCGACAAGCGCGGTCGCCCCTTGCATCCCCACGACCTGCCCGGCCACGACGTGATGGTGCCGCGCTCGGGCGGCCGCGCGGCCGAGCAGTTCTTCACCCGCGAGGTCGCGGGCCAGGTCGAGCGCATCGGCATGCGGCCGTCGCAGCCGGCGCTCAGCACGCTGCATGTCGACACGCACTACGCGGCCGCGCTGGCAGGGCTGGGCATCGCCGGCCTGCCGTCGTTCGTGATCGAGGACGCGCTGCTCGAGCATGCGCTCGAGCGCGTGCTCGGCGACTGGCGCCTGTTCACGATGACGATCTACGCGGGCCTGCCGACGCGCAAGCACATTCCCACGCGCACGCGCGCCTTCGTCGACTTCCTGATCGAGACCTTCGGCGGCGAGGACCGCGACCCGTGGCTCGCGGCGGCCGGCTGCGAGACGCCCCGTGCGACGGCGAGTTCAGCGCAGCGTGAAACCGGTGTTGGTCAGTGAGCCGCTCATCGGCTCGATCAGGCGCACCAGCGGCGCGAGCGGCGCATAGCGCGTCGCGACCTTGATCGCGTAGGCGAAGAAGCGCGGCAGGTCGCCCGCGTACTTGGGCTTGCCGTCGCGGTGCTTGAGGCGGCAGAAGATGCCCAGCACCTTGAGATGGCGCTGCAGGCCCATCCATTCGAGTTGGCGCCAGAACTCGCCGAAATCCGCATCGACCGGCAGCCCGGCGGCGCGCGCCTGTTGCCAGTAGCGCACCGCCCAGTCGATCTCGCGCGGCTCGTCCCAGGACCAGAAGGCATCGCGCAGCATCGACGCGACGTCGTAGCTGATCGGGCCTCGCACCGCGTCCTGGAAGTCGAGCACGCCGGGGTTGGGCGAGGCCAGCATCAGGTTGCGCGGCATCCAGTCGCGGTGCACCAGCACGGTGGGCTGCGCGAGCGCGCTGTCGATCAGCCGCCGGCTGATCCTCTGCCAGATCGCGCGCTCGGCGTCGCTCCAGCTGATGCCGTGCTCACGCTCGACGCACCAGGTCGGGAACAGCTCGAGCTCGCGCGTCAGCAGCGCTTCGTCGTAGGGCGCGAGGCTGCTCGCGTCGGCGCGCGATTGCAGCTGGACCAGCGCGTCGATGGCCTGGCGCATCAGCGAGTCGGCCTGAGCGTCGTCGGCCTCGCGCAGCGCGTCGAGGTAGAGCCGCGTGCCGAGGTCTTCGAGCAGCACGAAGCCGCGCTCGAGATCGCAGGCGAGCAGCTGCGGCACGTGCAGGCCGGCATCGGCCAGGAGGCCCGCGACCTGCACGAACGGCCGGCAATCTTCTTGCGGCGGCGGCGCGTCCATCACGATGCGCGTGCCGCCGTCGATCGCGTCGAGGCGCAGGTAGCGCCGAAAGCTCGCGTCGGCGCTGGCGATGCGCAAGGTCTCGGGCCGCAGTCCGTGCGTGCCGGACTGCTCGGCGAGCCACTGCGCAAAAGCCTGTTCGCGGGCAGGATCGGTCCAGGAGACGGGGCTCATCGCGGGGTTCGAGCGGCTGGGCCGCATGGAATAATCGATCGGATTCTACGAACCACCTGCCCGCCGGCGCGGTGGCCGCGCGCGGCGCGGACGCAGCCGGCGCTCGCCTCGCTTGCTTCCAGCCCTCGCTGCCTCATTGCCGTACCGTGACCGGCGAGCCGCCACCGCGTTGCCGCGGTGCAGCCCGGTCGCGCTTGCCGTGCTCGTCGCCTGCAGCGGCGCACACGCGCAGGATGCGCCGGTGCCGGCCGCGCGCGCGCCCATCGCCGCGGCCTCGACGCCCACGCGCGCCAGCAGCGACGGCCGCGTGACGCCGTCGCTGCGCAGCAGCTCCGGCGATGCCGGCCTGCCGGTGGTGATCGAGGCCGACAAGCTGCACGGCACGCCCGACCTCGAATCGGTCGCCGAAGGCAAGGTCTCGCTGCGCCGCGGCCTGTTGCGCCTGACGGCCGATCGCGTCGAGTACCGCCAGCCCGACGACATGGTGCGCGCCAGCGGCGAGGTCGAGATCGACAGCCAGGGCAACGTCTTCCGTGGCTCCGAGGTGGCGCTGAACCTCACGCGCTTCGAAGGCTATTTCGTCGAGCCGACGTACTTCTTCTCGCGCATGCAGGCCGGCGGCCATGCCGAGCGCTTCAACTTCCTCGGCGAAAACCGCGGCGAGGCGATCAACGCCACCTACACCAGCTGCCCCTCGGACGACCCAGACTGGATCCTCCAGGCCGACCGCGTCACGCTCGATGTCGAGGCCAACGACGGCCGCGCCGAGGGCGGCGTGCTGCGCTTCATGGGCGTGCCCATCCTGGCCGCGCCGGTGCTGAGCTTTCCACTCACCGAGGACCGCAAGTCGGGCTGGCTGCCGCCCAGCATGGGCATCGACAACAAGAGCGGCTTCGAGCTCGCGGTCCCCTATTACTGGAACATCGCGCCCAACCGCGACGCGACGATCACGCCGGCCGTGATGACCAACCGCGGCTTCGGCGCCGGCGGCGAGTTCCGCTATCTCGAGCCGGGGGCGCGCGGCTCGATCGAAGTGTTCGGCCTGCCGAACGACCGCGAGGCCAACCGCGACCGCTGGTCGATCAACCTCAACCAGCGCGGCGAATGGGCCGCGGGTCCGGCCGGCGAGATCGGCTATGCCTGGACGCAGCAACGCGCCTCCGACACCGACTACTGGAAAGACTTCACCCACGGCCTGCCGAGCCTGACGCCGCGCCTCTTGCCCACCGACGCGAGCGCGGTGCGCACCTTCCGCTCCGACTGGGGCCAGACCTGGGCCTATGCGCGCGTGCAGAAGTGGCAGGTGCTGCAGGAAACCGATCCGGACGAGCGCATCATTTCGCCCTACCAGCGCGAGCCGCAGGTCGGCGTGCGCCAGGTCGGCGCGGCGGGCGGCCTCGAGTGGCGCTGGGAGACCGAGGCCAACCGCTTTCGCAACGAAGACGTGAGCCTGCAGCAGGGTTCGCGCGTGCACGCGCTGGGCTCGATCGCCTATCCGCTGTATCCGCTGGGCACGCCGTCGTGGGTCGTGACGCCGCGCGCCTCGTTCAATGCCGCGGCCTACGACACCGAGCAGCCGATGTCCGACGGCCGCACGCGCGCCTCGCGCTTCATTCCCACCGTCTCGCTCGACAGCCACTGGGTGTTCGAGCGCGAGACCACGGCGTTCGGGCGCAACATCACGCAAACGCTCGAGCCGCGGCTGCTGTACGTCAACACGCCGTATCGCAACCAGAGCTCGCTGCCGAACTTCGACGCGGCCGCGAACGACTACAACTTCACCTCGGTGTTCGCCGAGAACGTGTTCTCCGGCGTCGACCGCGTGTCCGACGTCCACCAGCTCACCGCCGGCGTGATCTCGCGCTACCTCGACAGCGAGACCGGCGCCGAGGCGCTGCGCCTGGGCATCGCCCAGCGCCTGCTGTTCAGCGACCAGCTCGTCACGCCCGACGGCACGCCCAACACGCAGCGCTGGTCCGACCTGTTGCTGCTGGGCGCGACCAACGTGGTGCCCAACTGGTGGCTCGACGGCACGCTGCAGTACAGCTCCGATCTCAATCGTTCGGTGCGCTCGGTGCTGGGCGCGCGTTATTCGCCCGGCCCGCTGCGCACCATCAACATGAGCTACCGCTTCACGCGCGACTCGACCGAGCAGATCGAGGTCGGCTGGCAGTGGCCGCTCAATGCGCCCGGCCGCCAGTACGCCCGCGAGTTGCAGGCGCACGACCAGGCCACGCGCAACAGCGGCCAGACCTCGTTCATGCGCATGGTGCCCAGCTCGGCCTGCGTCGGCGCGTGGTACACGGTCGGGCGCGTCAACTACAGCCAGCGCGATTCGCGCGTCACCGATGCGCTGGTCGGCTTCGAGTACGACGCCGGTTGCTGGATCGGCCGGATCGTCGCCGAGCGGCTGTCGACCGGCCGCAGCGAAGCGACCACGCGCCTGATGTTCCAGCTCGAGCTGGTTGGGCTGTCCCGTCTAGGGTCTAACCCGCTGTCGACGCTGAGGGACAATATTCCCGGTTACCGCCTGCTTCGCGACGAAGCCGCCCCCGCGGCCACCTCTCTGACTTCCCCATGATCTTCTCGTCGATTCCGGCGGCCCAACCCGCGTTGCGCGCCTTCCTCCTTCGGGCCCTGGGCCGCATCGCGCTCGCGCTGCCGCTGGCCGGAGCGCTGGCCAGCGCGACCGCGCAGCCGGCGCCGGCCGCCGCGCGCGGCCTGCTGCGCGGCACCGACTACATCGTCGCGGTCGTCGGGCAGGAGCTGGTCACCAATGCCGAAGTGCAGGCGCGCCTGACGGCGGCGCAACAGAACGCCGCGCGCGGCGGCCAGGCCGCAGCGCCGCCGCCGCCGGCCGAGCTGCGCCGCCAGCTGCTCGACACGCTGATCGACGAGCGCGCCCAGCTCGCCTATGCGCGCGAAAGCGGCGTCAAGGTGGACGACCCCGAACTCGATCGCGCGGTCAACAACGTCGCGGCGGCGAACCGGGTCACGCTCGCGCAGCTGCGCCAGCGGCTCTCGCAAGATGGACTCGACTACGACCGTTTTCGCGCCAACCTGCGCGACCAGATCATGCTCGAGCGGGTGCGTGAGCGCGAGGTCAACTCGAGCATCAAGATCACCGATGCCGAGATCGATGCCTTCGTCGAGGCGCGCCGCGCCGGCATTGCGCCGGCCGAATACAACATCGCGCAAGTGCTGGTCTCGGTGCCCGAGAGCGCGTCGGAGTCCGATGTCGCCGCGCGCCGCGCGGTGGCCGAGGCGGCGCTGGCGCGCGCGAAGTCCGGCGAAGCCTTCGCGAAGATCGTCACCGAGGTTTCCAACGGCAGCAAGGACCAGGGCGGCGCGCTGGGCATGCGTCCGGCCGATCGGCTGCCCGACCTGTTCGTCGAGGCGGTGCGCGACCTGCGCGCCGGCGAGCTGGCGCCGCAGGTCGTGCGCTCCGGCGCGGGCTTCCATGTGCTCAAGCTTGTCGACCGCAAGGACGGCAGCGTGATGATTCCGCAGACCCGCGCTCGCCACATCCTGCTGCGCCCGAGCGCCGGGCTGCCGCAGGAGCAGGCGATCGCGCGCCTGGCCGACGTCAAGCGCCAGATCGCCACCGGCCGGCCGACCTTCGCCCAGGCCGCACGCGAGATCTCCGAAGACGGCTCGGCGCCGCAAGGCGGCGAACTCGGCTGGGCCTCGCCGGGGCAGTTCGTGCCCGAGTTCGAGGAGGCGATGAGCAAGCTCGCGATCAACCAGGTTTCCGATCCGGTGGTGTCGCGCTTCGGCGTGCACCTGATCGAGGTGATCGAGCGCCGCAGCGTGCCGGTCGACCGCAAGCAGCTGCGCGACATTGCGCGCAACGTGCTGCGCGAGCAGCGTTTCGAGACCGCCTACAACGACTGGGCACGCGAGATCCGCGCGCGCGCCTACATCGAGATGCGCGAGCCGCCGCAGTGATGCGGCGCGCCTTGTCCTCGTGAAGCACATTCCCCGCAAGCGCTTCGGCCAGCACTTCCTGTCCGACGACGCGGTGCTGCACGCGATCGTCGACGCGATCGATCCGCGGCCCGGCGAGGCGCTGGTCGAGATCGGCCCGGGCCTGGGTGCGATGACCGATCCGCTGGTCGCGCGCTGCGAGCGGCTCACGGTGGTCGAGCTCGACCGCGACCTGGCCGCGCGGTTGCGCAAGCGGCCCGAGCTCGAGGTGATCGAGTCCGACGTGCTGCAGGTCGATTTCGGCGCGCTCGCGCGCGAGCGCGGGCACAAGCTGCGCATCGTCGGCAACCTGCCCTACAACATCTCGACGCCGATCCTGTTCCATCTGCTCGAGGCGGTCGACCAGGTGATCGACCAGCACTTCATGCTGCAAAAGGAAGTGGTCGACCGCATGGCGGCCGCGCCCGGCAGCAAGGACTTCGGCCGCCTGTCGGTGATGCTGCAGTGGCGCTACGACATCGAGTCGGTGCTCGAGGTGCCGCCCGAGGCCTTCGACCCGCCGCCGCGCGTCGATTCGGCCGTGGTGCGCATGACGCCGCTGGTGCAGCCGGCAGCGATCGATTCGCAGCGGCTCTCGGAGCTCGTGACGGTGGCGTTCTCGCAGCGTCGCAAGCTGCTGCGCCACACGCTGGGGCGCTGGATCGAGCAGCAGGGCATCGAATCCGACTTCGACCTGCAGCGCCGCGCCGAGGAGGTGCCGGTGGCCGAGTTCGTCGCACTGGCGGCGAAGCGCTGAGAACGCCGCGCCAGAAACACCAACGGGCCCCGCGGGGCCCGTTGTTCATTCAAGCGCGAATGCTGCGCTTCTTACGCGGCGACCAGCCAGCCGGCAGTGTCGAACGCACTGCTCATCAGCGGCATGTCGGCGGCGAAGGTCGGCGCGGTGCTTTTCACCGCGGTCTTCGCTGCCGGTTTCACCGGGGCGGCCGGTTCGGCCTGGGCTTCCATCGCCCGCTCTCCCTGCCCGAGTTCGGGGGAGCGGGCTACTGAAAAGAATAGAAACACCTGAATGGAATCTTCCGCTCGGCCCAGAAATCGGCCGCGTCACGGAAGACATCGAGCAGCTGCTCGCGCGCCTCGCGGTCGAAGCGGGCGTTGTCGGGCAGCTGTTCGAGCACGACCACGAAGCCCGGCTGCGAGCCGGACTTGTTGACCATGTCGGTCATGCAGTCGTAGAGGGCGTCGAGGTTCTTGCCGAAATGCGCCGGGAACAGGAAGGCCTCGGCGATACCCTCGAGGACTTCCTGTTTGGACTGGGCGGCGCCCAGATTGGCGTAGAGAAAGTGTTGGCCGAGATCTTGCGCGGCCAACTGCAGGTCTTCCACGCGGAAGGCGCGGATGGCCTGCACGATGTTCGGTCGGACGGTCTGCAGCAGCATGATGGCGATCCCCCTCGCGTCTTGTTGATGGAAGGGACTCACTGCGCGATGAGGCGGAAGCTCGCGTAGTGATCGTCGGAGTAGTAGCACGCATCGGGTGCGACGGGCCGCTGGCCGCCACATACGATGCGCCGGGCCCCCCGATCGCGAGACCCTGGCGTCGGCACCGTGTATTCGCGGTAGTAGCCGCGCGGCGCCCGGGGAAGCAGACGCTCCCGGTTGCCGAACACCGTGCCGTCCTTCGAGTAGGGAAATGGCCCGCCGTCGCGGATCAACTGTTGCGTTCGCCGGGCTTCGGCAGGCAACTGGCCGATCGACACCTCGGACGCAATGCCGGGCGAGGGGGCCAGGGCCTGGACGCTGCCGACACCGCCGCACAAGGCAACTGCCAGCAACAGGGCGCTTGTCGCGCCTCCGAGCCGAAACGATCGCAAAAGCCGACCGATGGACGGCACGGGTTACTCCCTACAAGGAAGCCGCGATGGTACCGAATCAGGGCGCAAACCTCAAGCCGCTGCACAAAAATGCGGCAGGTTTCAAAGGCTTTGCTCGTTAAGTTTGTGTGCGCAAACTTATGACGGACGCGTCAGCCAGCAGGGCTGTCGGCTCGCTGAAGGTTCCATGACATCGGTCATGGTCGACCCTGGTTTCACGAAAGTGAGCTTTTCCTCACTTCCGTGAAACCTTGCCGTTCAACGCGCGGCGTTGGCGTCGGCGACGGTCAGCGCGGTCATGTTGACGATGCGTCGCACGGTGGCCGACGGCGTCAGGATGTGCACCGGCTTGGCCGCGCCGAGCAGCACCGGCCCGATCGCGATGCCGCCGCCGGCGGCCGTCTTGAGCAGGTTGTAGGAGATGTTGGCGGCATCGATGTTGGGCATGACCAGCAGGTTGGCCTCGCCGGTCAGCGTCGAGAAGGGCATCAGCTCGGCGCGGCCGGGCGCGTCGAGTGCGGCGTCGCCGTGCATCTCGCCGTCGACCTCGAGCCAGGGCGCGCGCTGGCGAATCAGCTCCAGCGCCTCGCGCATCTTCAAAGCCGAGGGCTGCTGGCTGGTGCCGAAGTTCGAGTGGCTCAGAAGCGCCGCCTTGGGCACGACGCCGAAGCGGCACATCTCCTCGGCCGCCATGACGGTGATCTCGGCCAGCTGCGCCGCATTCGGGTCGTAGTTGACGTGGGTGTCGACGATGAAGACCTGGCGGTTCGGCAGGATCAGGCCGTTCATGCAGGCGAAGGTGTTGACGCCCGGACGCCGTCCGATGACCTGGTCGATGAACGACAGGTGCATCGCGGTCTGGCCCCAGGTGCCGCAGATCAGGCCGTCGACCTCGCCCTTGTGCAGCAGCAAGGTGCCGATCAGCGTGAGCCGGCGGCGCATCTCGATCTTGGCGAACTGCTGCGTCACGCCCTGGCGCGCCATCATGCGGTGGTAGGTCTGCCAGTAGTCGCGGTAGCGCTCGTCGTGGTCGGTGTTGACGACGTCGTAGTCGCGGCCTTGCTGCATGCGCAGGCCGAAGCGCTCGATGCGCTGCTCGATCACCGCCGGGCGTCCGATCAGCGTCGGCCGTGCGATGGATTCGTCGATCAGGATCTGCGACGCGCGCAGGATGCGCTCTTCTTCACCTTCGGCGAACGCGATGCGCTTGGCGCTGGCGCGCTTGGCCAGCGTGAAGATCGGCTTCATCGTCGTGCCCGAGGCATAGACGAAGCTCTGCAGCTTGTCGCGATACGCGTCCATGTCCTTGACCGGACGCGCGGCGACGCCCGAGTCGGCCGCCGCCTGCGCGACCGCGGGCGCGATCTTGATCATCAGCCGCGGATCGAAGGGCTTGGGGATCAGGTACTCGGGGCCGAAGCTCAGGTTGGCGCCGGCATAGGCCGCCGCGACCACCTCGCTTTGCTCGGCCTGCGCCAGCTCGGCGATCGCGTGCACCGCGGCGATCTCCATCTGGTCGGTGATCGTGGTCGCGCCGCTGTCGAGCGCGCCGCGGAAGATGTAGGGGAAGCACAGGACGTTGTTGACCTGGTTCGGATAGTCGGTGCGCCCGGTCGCCATGATCGCGTCGTCGCGCACGGCCTTCACGTCCTCCGGCGAGATCTCCGGGTTCGGATTGGCGAGCGCGAAGATCAACGGGCTTGCGGCCATCTTGGCGACCATGTCCTGCTTGAGCACGCCGCCGGCCGACAGGCCCAGGAACACGTCGGCGCCGGCGATCACCTCGGCCAGCGTGCGCTGCGCGGTCGGCTGCGCGAACTCGGCCTTGTCGGGGTCCATCAGCTCGGTGCGGCCTTGCCACACCACGCCGGCGAGGTCGGTGACCCAGATGTTCTCGCGCGGCAGGCCGAGCTTGACCAAGAGGTTCAGGCAGGCCAGCGCCGCGGCGCCCGCGCCCGAGGTCACGAGCTTGACCTTGGCGATGTCCTTGCCGACGACCTTCAGGCCATTGATCAGCGCAGCGCCGACAACGATCGCGGTGCCGTGCTGGTCGTCATGAAAGACAGGAATCTTCATGCGCTCGCGCAGCTTGCGCTCGACGTAGAAGCAGTCCGGCGCCTTGATGTCCTCGAGGTTGATGCCGCCGAAGGTCGGCTCGAGCGCGGCGATGCAGTCGACCAGCTTGTCGAGGTTCTTCTCGGCGAGCTCGATGTCGAACACGTCGATGCCGGCGAACTTCTTGAACAGGACGCCCTTGCCTTCCATCACCGGCTTGGCGGCCAGCGGGCCGATGTCGCCCAGGCCCAGCACCGCGGTGCCGTTGGTCACCACCGCGACCAGGTTGCCGCGCGAGGTGTAGCGAAAGGCGTTGACCGGGTCGGCGACGATCTCCTCGCAGGCCGCCGCGACGCCGGGCGAATAGGCGAGCGCGAGGTCGCGCTGGTTGAGCAACTGCTTGGTGGGCGCGATGGCGATCTTGCCGGGGGTCGGGAACTCGTGGTACTCGAGCGCAGCCTGGCGCAGCTGGTTGCGCTTGTTGTTGTCTTCGGTCGACATGGCGATGTCCTCGTGCTTTCAACCCCGGAAGCGGGGCACAACGGCGCGTCGATTGTAGGAACGGGTTTGCGCGCGGCGGTGCCGATGTTGGCCTGAGACCATGCCGGCGACGCATGGTCGCGGGCGCATCAGTTTTGCGCGGCGGGTTCCAATCAGGCGTGCCGGCACAATCGCGGCGATGAGCCTCGGAGAGTTCGATCTGATCGCGCGCCACTTCGCGCGCCACGGCGGTGCGGCCGCGCGCGCCTTCGCGCCCGGCGTCGCGCTGGGTCCCGGCGACGACTGCGCCTTGCTCGCGCCGCGTGCCGGCATGCAGCTCGCGGTGTCTTGCGACATGCTGGTCGAGGGCCGCCACTTCCTGTCGACCGTCTCGCCACAGCGGCTGGGCCACAAGGCGCTCGCGGTCAATCTGTCGGATCTCGCCGCGGCCGGTGCGCAGCCGCTCGCGTTCACGCTGGCGCTGGCGATGCCGCGCGCCGATGACACCTGGCTCGCCGGCTTCGCCGACGGCCTGTACGCGCTGGCCGACGCGCACCGCTGCGCGCTGGTGGGCGGCGACACGACGGCCGGGCCGCTGAACATCTGCATCACCGTGTTCGGCGAGGTGCCGGCCGGTGCTGCGCTGTTGCGTTCGGGCGCGCGCACCGGCGATGGGCTGTGGGTCAGCCATCCGATCGGCGGCGGCATCGGCGATGCGCGGCTGGCGCTCGAGGGCTTTCGCGGCAGCGTCGCGCTCGAAGGCGCGGTCTTCGAGCGCGTGCGACGTGCGATGGAAATGCCGCAACCGCGCGTTGCGCTGGGCATTGCGCTGCGCGGCATCGCGAGCGCGGCGATCGATGTCTCGGACGGCTTGCTCGGCGACCTCGGCCACATCTTGCGCGCCAGCGGCGCGCCGGGCGAGCCGCTGGGCGTGACGATCGACGTCGACGCGCTGCCGGCCAGCGCCGACCTGCGTGCGCAAGACGAGCGCCTTCGGCGCATCTGCACGCTGACCGGCGGCGACGACTACGAGCTGCTGTTCACCGCGCCCGAAGCCTCGGCCGAGCGGGTGCGCGCGGCGGCGAACGAAGCCGGCGTCGGCGTGAGCTGCATCGGGCGCATCGAGGCCGCATCGGGCGTGCGATTGCTCGATGCCGCCGGCGCGGCCATCGACGCGAAGCGCTTTCACAGCTTCGACCATTTCCGCGAGGACGCCGAATGAGCGCCGAATCCGCCGCGCCGCGTCGCCCCGATGCGCGCTTCCTGCTCGCGCATCCGGCGCACGCGATCGCGCTGGGTTTCGGCTCGGGCCTGAGCCCGATCGCGCCCGGCACCGTCGGCACGCTGTGGGCGTGGCTCGCCTTCGTGGTGATCGATCGCTGGCTCGATGCGGCGCAATGGGGCTGGCTGCTGCTCGCGAGCTTCGCGGTCGGCTGGTGGGCCTGCACGCGCGCCGCGCAGCGGCTCGCGGTGGCCGATCCGAGCGCGATCGTCTGGGACGAGGTGGTCGCGTTCTGGCTCGTGCTGTGGCTGGTGACGCCGGCCGGCTTCTGGGCGCAGCTGGTCGCGTTCGCGCTGTTTCGCTTCTTCGATGCCGCCAAGCCCGGCCCGGTGGGCTGGGCCGATGGCTTGTTCAAGCGCCGCGGCCTCGGCGCCGCGGGGCCGGCGCCGATCGGCTGGGCGCAAGGCTTCGGCATCCTGTTCGACGACCTGGTCGCGGCCGGCTGCAGCCTGGTCGTGATCGCGTTGTGGCGCTTCGTCTGGCCATGATCGACGCGCTGCATTCGCTTCAAGGGCTCGAGCCGCGCGTGCTCGCGCTGGCCGATGTGCTGCGTGAGCGCGGCCTGATGATCGCGACCGCCGAGAGCTGCACCGGCGGCCTGATCGCCGCAGCCTGCACTGCCGTCCCGGGCTCGAGCGACTGGTTCGAGCGCGGCGTCGTCAGCTACAGCAACGAGGCCAAGACCGAGCTGATCGGCGTGCCCGCCGAGCTGATCGCGCAGCACGGTGCGGTCAGCGAAGCCGTCGCGCTGGCGATGGCCGAAGGCCTGTTGCACGCGGCGCCGGTGCAGATCGCCGCGGCCGTGACCGGCATCGCCGGGCCGGCCGGCGGCAGCGCCGACAAGCCGGTCGGTCTGGTGTGGTTCGGCTTCGCGCAGCGCCGCGACGGCGGCGACGTCGAGTTCAGCACCGAGCAGCACATCTGGTCCGGCGACCGCGCCGCGGTGCGCGGCCAAAGTGCCGCGCTGGTGCTCGATCGCCTGCTCGCGCTGGCCGAGTCGCACGCACCATGAGCATTCTCCTGGCCTGCAGCTTCGATGCCGACGACTGGGCCCAATGGCGGCCCGCGCTCGAAGCCGCTCTGCCCGGCGAGCGCTTCGTCACGCAGGCCGACGACGGCCCGCGCGACGCGATCGACATCGCGATCGTCGCGAACCCGCGGCCCGGCGCGCTGGTCGGGCTGCCGCGTCTGGCGCTGATCCAGTCGCTGTGGGCCGGTGTCGACCGGCTGCTCGACGACGCGACGCTGCCCGCCGGCGTGCCGATCGCGCGCATGGTCGATCCGGCGATGAATGCCGCGATGGCCGAGACCGCGCTGTGGGCCGTGCTCGGCCTGCATCGCGGCTATTTCCGCTACCAGCAGCTGCAGCGCGAAGCGCGCTGGGAGCCGCATGGCCAGCGGCGCGCCGACGAGCTCGTGATCGCGGTGCTGGGCATGGGCGAGATGGGCGCGACCGCGGCGCGGCGCATCGCTTCGCTGGGCTATCGCGTCGTCGGCTGGAGCCGTGGGAGCCGCAACAACGCACGCACGGTCGAAGGCATCGAGACGTTCGCCGGCTTCGAGGCACTGCCCGGCGTCCTCGCGATGGCCGACACCGTCGTCAACCTGCTGCCGCTGACCGATGCGACGCGCGATCTCTTCGATGCCGATCGCTTCGCGCAGATGAAACCCGGTGCCGGCCTCGTGAACCTCGCGCGCGGCGCGCATGTCGTCGAGGACGACTTGCTGGCCGCGCTGGCGACGCAGCGCATCGGTCATGCGGTGCTCGACGTGTTCCGCCGCGAGCCCTTGCCCGCAGATCACGCGTTCTGGCGCCACCCGCGCGTGACGATGCTGCCGCACGCCGCGGCGCAGACCGATCCGCGCAGCGCCGCCGCGGTTGCGGCGGCCAACGTGCGCGCGCTGCGCGCCGGCACGGCGCTTTCGAACCTGGTCGACCGTTCGCGCGGCTACTGAGCCCTAGAGCAGGTCCGAGAACGCGGTGCCCAGCCGCTCGGTGTCGGTCTGCGGCGCTTCCCACTCGCGCACCCAGTCGAGGAACAGCGCGGCCGGCATCGGCTTGCCGATCAGGAAGCCCTGCGCCTCGTCGCAGCCCAGGCCTTGCAGCAGCTTCCAGACCTTGGCGTTCTCGATGCCCTCGGCCACCACCACCAGGCCGAGGTTGTGCGCGAGGTCGATCGTCGAGCGCACGATCTTCGCGTCGTCGAGGTCGCGCTCCATGTTGAGCACGAAGCTCTTGTCGATCTTGAGCTCGTCGACCGGCAGGCGCTTCAGGTAGGCGAGCGACGAGTAGCCGGTGCCGAAGTCGTCGATCGCCAGCGACAGGCCCATGCCGTGCAGGCGTTCGAGCGTCGCGAGCGCGCGCTGCGGGTCGTCCATGATCGCGCTCTCGGTGATCTCCAGGCTCAGGCAGGCGGGATCGAAGGCGTACTGGTCGCGCAGCCGCGCGAGGCGCAGGGGCAGGTCGACATCGAGCAGGTCGCGCGTCGACAGATTGACCGAGAGCTTGAGCGGCAGGCTGCCGTCGGGGCGCTGCTCGCGCAGCTCCTGCAGCAGCTGCGCGACGCGCTCGAGCATCCAGCTGGTCAGCGTGCGGATGAAGCCGGTCTGCTCGGCGAAGGGCACGAAGTCCATCGGCGGAATCAGGCCGCGCTTGGGATCCGGGTGCTGCCAGCGCATCAGCGCCTCGGCGCCGACGACCTCGCCGGTGGCCAGCGCGATGCGCGGCTGCAGGTACAGCCGCAGCTGGCCGGCCTCGACCGCGGTGCGCAGCTCGCCGAGCAGCGACAGCGAGGCCTCGCTGGCTGAATCGAGCGCGGACTCGTAGACCATCACGCCCAGCAGGCGGCGCTTGGCCGCATACATCGCCATCTCGGCGCGCGCCAGCAGCGTGTCGGCGCCGCTGCCGTGGTCCGGAGAGCAGGCGATGCCGACCGATGCGCCGAGGTCCACCGTGTGGTCCTCGAGCCGCAACGGCGTCTCGAACGAGCGCAGGATGCGCCGCGCGACGTTCTCGGCGATCTCGGCATCGGCGCCGGGCAGCAGCAGCGCGAACTCGTCGCCGCCCAGGCGCGCGAGCTTGTCGCCGGCGCGCTGCGCGTCGGTGGCCAGGCGCTGACCGACCTCTCGCAGTACGCGATCGCCGAAGTGGTGGCCGAGCACGTCGTTGACGTGCTTGAAGCGGTCGAGGTCGAGCACCAGCACCGCGCAGCCTTCATCGCCGGCCGGGTTGCCCAGCGCGCGGATCAGTTCGCTGCGGAACTGCTCGCGATTGGGCAAGCGCGTCAGGCGGTCCTCGAAGGCGAGGCGATGGGCGCGCTCTTCGCGTTCCTGCACCGCGCGGCGCATCGAGTCGAAGGCGTTGGCGAGTTCGCCGATTTCGTCACCCGAACCGGATGGCGCGGCCGCTGCGCCGTCGACCCTGGCCAGGCTGCGTGCCGCGAGGATCAGTGAGCGCAGCGACGCCGAGATGCGTCGCGAGACCAGCAGGCTCGCGATCGCGACCGCTGCGACCGCCGCCGCGCCGAGGCCGAGCAGCTGCCACTGCAGGCGCCGAGCGGGCGCCATCGCCTGGTCGAGCGAGCGCACCAGCACGGCATCGGCGCGTGCCCGGCCGTCCGAGGCGAGCGTGACGCGGCGCACGACGACGCGGCCGTCCAGCGACGCCGGATCGGCATCGGCCGGCAGGTCGACGACGAGGTGGTCGTCGACGCGCCCGCGCGACGCATCGGCGGCATCGAGACGCTGCACCAGCGCCGTGGTGCTTGCGGGGCGCAGGCTGCTGCCGCCGAGTTTCCAGGCCGTGCCCGGCGTGCTCGACAACAGCGCGATATCCAGCCCCGAGAGTCGACGCATTTCGCCGAGCCAAGCGTCGTCCAGGCGCATCGCGATCGCGACCCAGCCCACCGTCGCTGGCGCGCGCACCGGCGCCGCGACGAGCGCGAAGACCTGGCCGTCGACGACGACCGGCCGCTGCGGCAGCGCGGCGCCGCCGATCGAGATCTCGCGCAGGGTGGGCAGAAGCTGCAGGGCGCCTTCGCTGGTCGCGGCCATCAGGCCGAACTGGGCATCGGCCAGCAGCACGAGGTCGGCGCCGATGCGTTCGCGATGGGCGTCCAGCTCCGCGGCGAGCCGGCTCATGTCGCCGCTGGCGATCGTGCCGCGCACGGCGGCATCGGCCGCGAGCGCGCGTGCCGAGTCGCCGGCGCGGGCCGTCTTCTGGCGCAACGAATGGAGAACGACGCGCTCGCCGGTCAGCAGCTCGGCATCGACCGCCGTGCGCGCGCCGACACCCAGGCTGCGCTCGACCAGCAGCACGTCGGCGAGCTGCAGCAGCACGACCAGGCCGAGGAACAACGCCGCAATGCGGAACTGCAGCCGATGCGGCATCGATGACAACTCGAGGTTGATGGCGCGGTGATGCTAGCGCCCGGCAGCGCCGCCGGCCATCGCGGCGAGCCAGGAGTGTGGTGGCCACGCATTGGATGGAACGACAGCCTCCTTTGCCGATGAACCGGGCGCCCGTCGGCGCTTCAGGCGGCGAGCGCTCGAGATTGATTCGTGCGGTTTTTGGCAAGTGGGCAATGCGCCGCCCATTTCCGCGAGGCCTGTCGCCTAGGCCGCGGGTTCTATGAATCTTGAGAATGCCGATGGCAACGCGCCGATATCGGCGCTCGATGCTTCTCTGTATCTTGTGTCGACGGTCACCAATGCAGTTCGAGATTTCCATCGATCTCGATCGTGATTTTCGACACGGCAGATTCAAGGGAGCAATTCAATGCACTTTCAATTTCGACTGCCCGGCTTTTCGCTCGGCATTGCGAGACTGCTCGGCTGGAGCATTTCATTGGGCCTGGCTGCCTGTGGTGGCGGCGAAGGCCACGCAGGTCTTCGCGAACCGACCGGCACCGCTGATGCGGGCCCGGTCGGACCACCAGGCTCGCCGGGACCCGCCGGGCCGGCCGGGGCCGATGGCGCGAACGGCGCGAAGGGAACCAACGGCACCGGCATCCGGACCGGTGCCGGCGTGCCGGCCAGCGACATCGGCGTTGTCGGTGATCTCTATTTCGACAGCGCTTCGGCCACGCTGTACGGACCCAAGACAGACGACGGTTGGCCCGCCGACGGCGTCTCGTTGAAAGGTGCGCAGGGCGACCAGGGCGATCCGGGCGCAGCGGGCAATGGCCCGACGGTGTTCATCTCTCGCTTCTTCGCGCGTGCGGGTGGTCCCGGCGAGTTCTACGCGCCGATCAGCGGTGATGGCGATTCCGCGCTGACAGGCAACTACGCGCTGGCCACGCGCTATGAACCCAATGCGACGACGATGCCCGTGAGCTGCGGCTTCACCGGCCTGTATGTCAGCGGCACGATGGTCGAGGAGCCCTACGACCCCTACATGATCGATGCGTTTGGCGCGTCGATCGACGTCACGCTCGTGAAGAACGAAGTCGCGACGGCGTTGCATGCCGCCCTCGACGTGAATCTCGACCGCCCGAGTGCATCGGTGTCGGACCTCCCATCGACACCCGACGTGACGGTCATGCCGGGCGACACGGTCGCCTTGCGGATCACGCCGTCCATTCCCTACGTCTCCGTCGCGATGAACGTGAGCCTCGTCTGTCGATGAGTCGGGCCTCAGGCCCGCAGCACCAGGCGCGCTCTCGCATGGCCCAACTGCTGCGGCGGCACCAGCGGCGCGGCCACCAGCAGCGCCAGGCGGCGCAGGCCTTCCCAGGGGTCTTCGGGCCAGTCGGGGTGGCGCAGGCCCTTGACCAGGCCATCGCAGACGTGCGCGGCCTCGAGGAGTTGCTCGAGCCGCGTCTCGTCGAGCAGCGGCAGCGCGCGCTCGAACAGGCGCTCCTTCGCGCCCCACACGCGCTGCTCGCGCAGCACCATCGGCAGCGGCTTGCCGGCGCCTTGCGCCTCCTTGCAGCGGCGCAGCGCGCGGATGTCTTCCGACAGCGTCCAGTGCACCAGCACCGCGGCCTCGCCTTCGGCGCGCAGGCCATCGAGCATGCGCGTGATGCGCTCGACCTGGCCGGCGAGCACCGCTTCGCCGAGCTTGAAGACGTCGTAGCGCGCGACATTGCCGACCGACTGCTCGACCTGGTCGAAGCTCAGCTCGCCCTCGGGATACAGCAGCGCGAGCTTCTTGATCTCTTGTTGCGCGGCGAGCAGGTGGCCCTCGACGCGGTCGGCGAAGAACGCCAGCGTGCGCTGTCCTTCGTCGCCGCTCGCCACGCGCTGGCCTTGTTGCGCGAGGCGCTGCGCGATCCACGCCGGCAGCTTGCCGCGCTCGACCGGGTCGACGCGGATCGACACGCCCACCGCCTCGAGCGCGAGGAACCACGCGCCTTGCAGCTGCTGGCGATCGAGCTTGGGCAACTGCACCAGCGTGACGGTGTCTTCGGGCAGGCGCTCGCAGAACTGCTGCAGCGCGGCCGAGCCGTCCTTGCCAGGCTTGCCCGAAGGGATGCGGATCTCGACCAGCTGCTTGTCGGCGAACAGGCTCATCGCGCTGGCGGCGCCGAGCAGCGAGCTCCAGTCGAAGTAGTTGCCGGCGACGGTGTGGACCTGGCGCTCGGTGTGGCCCGCATCGCGCGCTGCGGCGCGGATCGCATCGGCCGCCTCGAGCGCGAGCAGCGGCTCGTCGCCGTGCACGACGTACAGCGGCGCCAGGCCTTGCTTCAGGTGGGCGGCGAGTTGATCGGGGCGAAGCTGCATCGCGAGACTAGGGGGCAGGCAGTGCGGCCAGGCGGCGCATCAGCTGGTCGACGATGTCGATCTGCATCGCGCGATACAGCATCGCTTCTTCCTGCTCCTTGGCCAGCGCGTCGGTCTCGTTGTAGCTCATGTCGCGGCTGAGCACGAGCTCGGTTTCCGGGATCAGCACACGCCCGGCCGGCGTGCGCGCGCGAAAGCGCAGGCGCTGGCGCAGCGTGAACTCGCGCACCTGGCCGGCGGCCGTCTGCGCGGCGACGACCTTGTCGCGCTTGCTCGATACCGCCTCGAGCACCAGATCGGCCTGGGCCTGCGTCTCGACCACGCGGCTGGTGCCGGTGGCCGCGATCTGGCGGCGCAGCTCGTCGTGCAGCGGCGTGCGCGGCTCGAAGCCGACCAGCGCGATGCGCTGCACGTTCAGCTTGGGCGGCTGGCGCAGCGCGAAGCCGCAGCCCGCGAGTGTTGCCGCCGACAGCGCGGCCAGCGCGGTGCGGCGGCGCATCAGGCGACCACGTTGACCAGGCGGCCGGGCACGACGACGATCTTCTTGGGCGCCCGGCCCTCGGTGAAGCGCGCGACCTCGGCCGAGGCCATCGCGATCGCCTCGATCGCCGCCTTGTCGGCACTCGCCGGCACCTTGATGGAGCCGCGCAGCTTGCCGTTGACCTGCAGCATCAGCTCGATCTCGTCTTGCAGCAGCGCGGACTCGTCGACCTTGGGCCAGGGCGCGTCGAGCAGCTCGCCATGCGACGCGGCGAAGCCCAGCTGTTGCCACAGGCCGTGCGTGATGTGCGGGCAGGCCGGGTAGAGCGTGCGCAGCAGGATGCTGAAACCCTCGTCGAGCGCGGCGCGGCCGGCGCTGCCCACGGCCTTCTCGAGCTCGTTGAGCATCTTCATGCAGGCCGACACCACGGTGTTGTACTGCATGCGCTCGTAGTCGTAGCTGGCCTGCTTGAGCAGCAGGTGCATCTCGCGGCGCAGCGCCTTCGCGTCGGCCGCCTGGCCCTCGCCCGCGATCTGCGACAGCTTCACGCCGAAGCCCCAGACGCGGCGCAGGAAGCGATGCGCGCCTTCGACGCCGGCGTCGTTCCACTCGAGCGTCTGCTCGGGCGGAGAAGCGAACATCACGAACAGGCGCGCGGTGTCGGCGCCGTAGCGCTCGATCAGCTCCTGCGGGTCGACGCCGTTGTTCTTGGACTTGGACATCGTGGTCCAGCCCTCGTAGTGCACCGGCTGGCCGTCGGCCTTCGAAGTGGCCGAGATCACGTGCGCATGCTCGTCGCGCACGATGTCGAGCTGGTGGGCCCAGAAGTAGTCCTTGCCGGTGCCCGTGCGCGAGAAGGCCTCGTTGAGCACCATGCCCTGCGTCAGCAGCTTTGTGAAGGGCTCGTCGACCTTGACCAGGCCGAGGTCGCGCATCACCTTGGTCCAGAAGCGCGCGTACAGCAGATGCAGGATCGCGTGCTCGATGCCGCCGATGTACTGGTCCATCGGCATCCAGTACTGCGTGCCCTCGGCGACCATGCGCGTGTCGTCGGTCGGGTCGCAGTAGCGCATGAAGTACCACGACGAGTCGACGAAGGTGTCCATCGTGTCGGTCTCGCGCCGCGCGGGCTTGCCGCACTTGGGGCAGCCGACCTTCAGGAAGGACTCGCACTTGTTGAGCGGATTGCCGGAGCCGTCCGGGATCAGGTCCTCGGGCAGCACGACCGGCAGGTCCTTCTCGGGCACCGGCACCGGTCCGCAGTCGTCGCAATGGATGATCGGGATCGGCGTGCCCCAGTAGCGCTGGCGGCTCACGCCCCAGTCGCGCAGGCGCCAGGTGGTCTTCTTCTCGCCCAGGCCCTTGGCGGCGAGTGCCTTCGCGATCGCGTCGACCGCGTCGGCGTAGTGCAGGCCGCTGTAGTTGTCGGAGTTGATCGTGACGCCGCGCTGCTTGTCGGCGTACCACTCCTGCCAGCGCGCGTAGTCGTAGTGCTCGCCGTCGACATGCACCACCTGCATGATCGGCAGCTGGTACTTCAGCGCGAACGCGAAGTCGCGCTCGTCGTGGCCGGGCACGCCCATCACGGCGCCGTCGCCGTAGCTCATCAGCACGTAGTTGCCGACCCAGACTTCGACCTGCTGGCCGGTGATCGGATGCGTCACGTGCAAGCCGGTGGGCACGCCTTCCTTTTCCTTCGTCGCGAGCTCGGCCTCGGTCGTGCCGCCGGCCTTGCAGGCTTCGATGAAGGCGGCGATCTTCGGATTGCCTGAGGCCGCGTGCGCGGCCAGCGGATGTTCCGGCGCGACGGCGCAGAAGGTCACGCCCATGATGGTGTCGGCGCGCGTCGTGAAGACGTACAGCCGCCCGTCCTGGATCAGCGCGCCGTTCGCGTCGCGAATCTCGTGCGGGAACGCGAAGCGCACGCCCTCGCTCTTGCCGATCCAGTTCTCCTGCATCAGCCGCACCCGCTCGGGCCAGCCGGGCAGGTGCTCCTGCACATGCGTCAGCAGCTCGTCGGCGTACTGGGTGATCTTCAGGTAGTAGCCGGGGATCTCGCGCTTCTCGACCACCGCGCCGGAGCGCCAGCCGCGCCCGTCGATGACCTGTTCGTTGGCCAGCACGGTCTGGTCGACCGGGTCCCAGTTGACGACCTGGGTGCGGCGCTCGGCGATGCCGGCTTCCAGCATCTTCAGGAACAGCCACTGGTTCCACTTGTAGTAGGCCGGCGAGCAGGTCGCGACCTCGCGCGACCAGTCGATCGCCAGGCCCATGGCCCGCATCTGGCCCTTCATCGTGGCGATGTTGTCGTAGGTCCACTTCGCGGGCGGAACCTTGTTCTTCATCGCCGCGTTCTCGGCCGGCAGGCCGAAGGCGTCCCAGCCCATCGGCATCAGCACGTTCCAGCCGTTCATGCGCAGCTGGCGCGCGAGCATGTCGTTGATCGTGTAGTTGCGCACGTGCCCCATGTGCAGCTTGCCGCTGGGATACGGCAGCATCGAGCAGGCGTAGAACTTGGGCTTGGCGGCGTCTTCGCGCACGCGGTACGCGTCGATCGCGTTCCAGTGAGCCTGCGCGGCGGCTTCGACCTCGGACGGGGCGTACTTTTCGTTCATGCGGCGCATTTTAGGAGGGGCATCGCCGCAGCCCCGCGCGAATCACGGCGCCGCGGGCGACTGCGCGACGAAGGCGATGCGATTGAGCCCTGCGGACTGGATGCGCCCGATCAGCTCCACCACCCGGCCATAGGGCACCGCGCGGTCGGCGCGCAGCTGCACCTCGGTCTCGGGGCGCTTGCGCGCGGCCTCGGCCAGGCGCGCTTCCAGCGCGGCGGGCTCGATGCGCTCGTCGGCGAGGAACAGCTGGCCCTGCGGATCGATCGCGATCGCCAGGAAGGCCGGCGTGTCGCCGGGCTTGGCGCCGGCGGCTTCGGGCAGGTCGAGCTTGAGGCTGGAGGCCATCAGCGGCGCGGTGATCATGAAGATCACCAGCAGCACCAGCATGACGTCGATCAGCGGCGTCATGTTGATCTCGCTCATCGGCGCGGGCGCCGAGCTGCGTTCGAGGCGGCCGAACGAGGCCATCGCGTCAGGCCTGCGCTTCGTGAGCGCGCTGGCCGAGCTGCAGCTCGCGCAGGTCGTGCGCGAAGCCTTCGAGCTCGGCCTCGCAGCCGCCGACCAGGCGGCCGAAGGCGTTGTAGGCCAGCACGGCGGGGATCGCGACCGCGAGGCCGGCGGCCGTCATGATCAGCGCCTCGCCGACCGGGCCGGCGACCTTGTCGATGCTCACCGAGCCCGACGAGGCGATGCCCACCAGCGCGTGGTAGATGCCCCAGACGGTGCCGAACAGCCCCACGAAGGGCGCCGTCGCGCCGATCGAGGCCAGCGTGACCTGGCCGAATTGGAGCCGTTGAATCACGCCATGCAGCGCATCGCGCAGACGGCGCGTGAGCTGCGATTCGCGCTGGCCCGAAGCCTCGAGCGTGCCGTGCGAGGGCTGCGCGACCGCGGCGTCGAGCAGCGGCGCGAGCACTTCCTCGCGATCGAGCCCGGCCAGCCGGCGCTGGGCCGCGTCGACATCGGGCGCCTGCCAGAACGCGGCGACGCCGCGCGAGATGTCGGTGCGCGCGCGCTTGAGCGTCCAGGCTTTCCAGAAGATCAGCACCCAGGCGGTGATCGACATCGCGAGCAGCAGCAGCGCCACCGCGCGGCCGACCGCGTCGCCTTCGTTCCAGACCACGGCCAGGCTTCCCATGTCCGCCCTCAGTTTGAAAGATCAGTTCGAAAGGCCGAGCACGTCGTCCATGCCGTACAGCCCGCTCGCGCGGCCGGCAAGAAAGCTCACCGCGCGCAGGCTGCCCTGGGCGTAGGTGGCGCGGCTGGACGATTTGTGCGAGATCTCGATGCGCTCGCCGATGCCGGCGAACAGCACGGTGTGGTCGCCGACGATGTCGCCGCCGCGCACGGTGGCGAAGCCGATCGTCGACGGATCGCGTTCGCCGGTCACGCCTTCGCGGCCGTAGACCGCGCACTTCTTCAGGTCGCGGCCGAGCGCGCGCGCGACGGTTTCGCCCATCGCCAGCGCGGTGCCGCTGGGTGCGTCGACCTTGTGGCGGTGATGGGCCTCGACGATCTCGATGTCGTAGCCGTGGCTCAGCGCCTTGGCCGCCTGCTCGAGCAGACGCAGCACGACGTTGACGCCGACGCTCATGTTGGGCGCCATCATGATCGCGATGTCGCGCGCGGCCTCGGCGATTGCGGCGCGGCCGGCGTCGTCGAAGCCGGTGGTGCCGATCACCATCTGCACGCCGCGCGCGCGGCAGACGGCCAGGTGGGCCAGCGTGCCTTCGGGGCGGGTGAAGTCGATCAGCACGTCGGCATTGGCGAGGCCGGCGGCGAGGTCGTCGGTGATCGCGACACCGCTCGCCTGGCCGAGGAAGGACGAGGCGTCCTGGCCGAGCGCGGGGCTGCCCGGGCGATCGAGCGCGCCGGCGAGAACGCAGTCGTCGCTGGCCAGCACGGCCTCGACCAGCATGCGGCCCATGCGACCGGACGCTCCGGCCACCGCGATGCGCCGGCGTTGGCTTGCAGCGGCGCTCACGGCGCGGCTTCCAGCGGCGGGTAGTTGCGCACCGCGCCCTGCGGCGCGGCGGCCAGCGCGGCCTCCTGCGCGGTCGGCGTCGGCTTGGCCGGCACCGGCAGCGCGCGCACTTCTTCGGAGGTCAGCGCGAGCTTGGGCTGCGTGCGCGAGGCGCGGTAGTTGTCGATGCTCTCGACGAACTCCTTCTCGCTCGGCAGCTCGTCGGCCTCGACGCTGTCGAGCACGTCGTTCTTGAACAGCACCGTCACGCGGCGCTGCTGGTAGGGCGTGCCCTGGCGGCGGATCGTGAAGACGTAGTCCCAGCGATCGGTGTGGAAGGCGTCGGTCAGCAGCGGCGAGCCGAGCACGTCGCGCACCTGGCCACGCGTCTGGCCGGGCTTGACCATCGCAACCATTTCCTTGGTGACGACGTTGCCCTGCACGATCTCGACGCGATAAGGCGTGATCAGCCCGACCAGGCGGTCTTCGGTGATGTTCATCGTGCTGCAGCCGCCGAGCGCGGCCGCGACGGCCAGCGCCGCGAACGAGGGCCGCGCGAAGCGGCGAAGAGGAAAGGAATGCATCTCGTCGGGGCTGTGCAGCGCCCAAGGGGCGCCAGGGCCGGCAGGCTCGCTATGATCGGACGATTCTAGTGGAGCCCGCGCGCCCGACGGCGGGCGGCGAGGCAGGGCCGAATGGCCGGGGAGAGCGCATGAGCCAAGTCGAAGACCTCAAGAGCAGCGGCCTGAAGGCCACGTTGCCGCGCCTGAAGATCCTCGAGGTGTTCCAGACCTCGGATCGCCGCCACCTGACCGCCGAGGACGTCTACAAGGCCTTGCTGACCACCGGGGCCGACATCGGCCTGGCGACCGTCTACCGGGTGCTGATGCAGTTCGAGCAGGCTGGCCTGCTGTCGCGCAACCATTTCGAATCCGGCAAGGCGGTGTTCGAGCTCAACGAGGGCCAGCACCACGACCACCTGGTGTGCCTCGATTGCGGCCGTGTCGAGGAGTTCTTCGATGCGCAGATCGAGCAGCGCCAGCGCACGATCGCTGAATCTCGCGGCTTCAAGCTGCAGGAACACGCGCTGGCGCTGTACGCCAACTGCACCAAGAAGAACTGCGAGCACCGCTCGCGCAAGCCCTGAGGGCTGGCCGGCGAGGCGCTATTCGGGCAGCTCGCCGGCGTCCATCGCGGCCTGGTGGCGCGCGACGAATTCCTTGTAGGTGTCGATGCCGCGCAGCTGCAGGATGGTGTTGCGCACCGCCGCTTCGACCAGCACCGCGAGGTTGCGGCCCGCATCGACCGCGATGATGGCCTTGCGCACCGGCACGCCGAGCACGTCTTCGTAGAGCGGCTCGTAGGGCAGGCGCTCGAACTCGCGCTCCATCGTCTCCTTGCGCACCAGGTGGACGATCAGCTTGAGCCGCATCTTCCGGCGCACGGCGGTCTCGCCGAAGATCGCCTTGATGTCGAGCAGGCCGATGCCGCGCACCTCGAGCAGGTTGGCCAGCAGCTCGGGGCAGCGGCCCTCGATCGCGGTCTGGGAGATGCGGTAGAGATCGACCGCGTCGTCGGCCACCAGGCCGTGGCCGCGCGAGATCAATTCCAGCCCGAGTTCGCTCTTGCCGAGCCCGGATTCGCCGGTCAACAGCACGCCCAGGCCGAGGATGTCCATGAAGACGCCGTGCCGCGTGGTGCGGTCGGCGAAGTGCATCGACAAGTAGGCGCGCAGCACGTCGATCACGTGCCCGGCCGATTCCTTGGTGACGAACAGCGGGATCTCGGCACGCTCGGCCATCGCGACCAGCTTGTCCGGCGGCGACTGGTCGTCGGCCACCACGATCACCGGCGGCTCCAGTGTCACGATGCGCGAAATGCGGCGGGCCTGGTCCTCGGACGAGGCGTCCTGCAGGTAGCGCACTTCGCGCCGCCCGACGATCTGCACCCGATACGGGTGGATGTAGTTCAGGTAGCCGACCAGGTCGGCGGCCGATTGCGCGTCGCGCACGGCCACTTCGTCGAAGCGGCGCTCGGGGTGGGCATGGCCGGCCAGCCACTCCCAGCGCAGCGCGGTCCGGTGGGCTTCGAACAGCGCCTCGGCGCTGATGACGGCGGCTTTCATTGGGCCGACGCCGTCACGCGACCGACTTCAGCGGCTCCCAATTCGCGATCAACTGGTGAACCTGGGCCGCGTCGGGCTCGGTCTTGAGCTTCTCGCGCAGCGCGCGATCGCTCAGCAGCTCGGCGATCTCGGACAGGATCTCGAGGTGGCGCTGGGTCGCGGCCTCGGGCACGAGCAGGAAGATCAGCAGCGTGACCGGCTCGTCGTCGGGGGCGTCGAAGGCGATGGGCTGCTGCGAGCGGATCACCGCGGCGAGCGGATTCTTCAGGCCCTTGATGCGACCGTGCGGAATCGCGACGCCATGGCCAAGGCCGGTGGAACCCAGGCGCTCGCGAGCGAACAGGTTGTCGGTCACGGTCGCACGCGCGATCGCGTGCTGGTTCTCGAACAGCAGGCCCGCCTGCTCGAAGACGCGCTTCTTGCTGGTGGCGTCCACATCCACCAGCACGTTGCTGGCAGGCAGGATGGCGGCGAGACGGTTCATCCGATCACAGCGCCGGGTTCTGCTTGAGGCTTGCCGGACGCTTCTTTGAGAAGGTTCAAGGGCCAAATTATAGGAACGTGCCTGCCGGCCCGTGGGCAGGCTTGCATGCCTAAGCCGGCAGGTTGGTTGCTCTGCGGCAACGCAGCAAAGCCCCCGGATCGGGCGTGTTCGCCATTCGACCTCAACGGCCGAGGACGATTCCCGGCGGACAACAAAAAGGCGGCCTGCCGGCCGCCTCGTCTGGATGCGCCGTTGACGGCGCGGGGCTTACTGCAACTCGCCCAGCGACTGGCGCTTCGGCGAGGGATGGTGATGGTCTTGCACGCGGTCCTTGTGTCGGCAGACTTGGCGATCGAGTTTGTCCATCAGTTCGTCGATCGCGGCATAAAGGTCATGGTGGGCGGACTCGACATAGATGTCCTTGCCCTTGACGTGCAGGTTGACTTCAGCCTTCTGGCGTCGTTCCTTCTCCTTGAGCTTTTCCACGGTCAGCAGGACGTTGATATCCACCACCTGGTCGAAATGTCGCGTGACGCGATCGAGCTTGGTGAGCACGTACTCCCGCAATGCGGGGGTCACCTCGAGGTGATGGCCGCTGATCGTCAGGTTCATGGTTCCTCCTTTCGCGAGGCGTTGAAACAGCCCATTCAGGGCCAGGGCGAAGGAAAAAAGGGGGGATTGGGAAGGAGGCGGGTGAACTCTTGCGGTGAATCCAGACTACGCCCGGGCAGCGAGCGTGACAAGCCGATGACCGTGCCGCGCGCTCGGTCGGCGAGAGTTGGGGGGCCAGGGCCGATGCCATAATCCGCGGGTTCCACTGCCGGAGCCTTCGTTGGACATCACCGCCCCTCGGTGACCGTCCCCTCCATGCGCGAGCAGCGCGCCGTCATGGCGCAGCGCCTTCGGGAGGTGAGACGGTCCCCATCCGCCCCCTTCCCGCCCGAACCCCGTTTCGGGCCGCTCGTCGGAGCTCTTGCATGCTGAACGTGTTCACGCTGGCAAACGGCCGGCTGTTCCAGGAAGAAATCGACAGTCTCGAGGCGCTCGATCACGTGACGCCGGTCTGGGTCGATCTCGAAGCCCCCACCGAAGAAGAAAAGAGCTGGATCGCGCAGCGTTTCGAGCTCTCGATCCCCGACAACGTCGTCGACGACGATCTCGAGGAATCCGCACGCTTCTACGAGGAAGACAACGGCGAGCTGCACATCCGCTCCGACTTCCTGATCGACGACGACACCGAGGCCGGCGCGCGCAACGTGCGCGTGGCCTTCATCCTGTTTCGCAACGTGCTGTTCTCGGTGCATGCCGAAGACCTGCCGGTGTTCCGGCTGCTTCGCATGCGCGCGCGCCGCATCCCCGCGTTGATCGAGGACGCCAAGGACGTGCTGCTCAAGCTCTACGACGCCGACGCCGAGTACTCGGCCGATTCGCTCGAGGGCGTCTACGACTCGCTCGAGCGCGTCTCTCGCAGCGTCTTGCAGAGCAAGGTCAACGACGAGGCCGCGGCCAACGCGCTGGCGGCGATCGCGCGCGAGGAAGACTTGAACGGGCGCATCCGCCGCAACGTGATGGACACGCGCCGCGCGGTCAGCTTCATGATGCGCTCGCGCCTGCTCAACGCCGAGCAGTTCGAGGAGGCGCGCCAGATCCTGCGCGACATCGACTCGCTCGACTCGCACACCGCGTTCCTGTTCGACAAGATCAACTTCCTGATGGATGCCACGGTCGGCTTCATCAACATCAACCAGAACAAGATCATCAAGATCTTCTCGGTGGCCTCGGTCGCGTTCCTGCCGCCGACGCTGATCGCGAGCATCTACGGCATGAACTTCAGTGCGATGCCCGAGCTGCGCTGGGAGCTCGGCTATCCGTGGGCGATCGCCTTGATGGTCGCCAGCGCGATCGCGCCGTTCTGGTATTTCCGCCGGCGTGGCTGGCTCAACTGAGCCGCACGACGCCGCGCGCGGCGTCCCGCAAGTGGATGCCGCGCGCGGCGTCATCCAGGTAGGCGCCGCGGTCACGCTGGTCGTCCTGATGTTCAGCCTGCTGAGCCCGGTGCTCGCGGTGCGGTTGCAGTCGATCGGCCACGGCGCCTCGGCGATCGGGCTGTTCCTGATGCTGCCGTTCGCGTCGATCGCGCTCGCGGTGCCGATGCTGCCGCGCGTGTTCGCGCGCCTGGGCGTGCCGCGCGCCTTGCGGCTGGGGCTGCTGCTCGAGTTCATCGCGACGCTGGCCTATGGGCTGGTGGAGGACTATGCGCTGTGGTGCATCGCCGCGGCGATCAGCGGCTTCGGCGCCGCGGCGGCCTGGAACGGCACCGAAGCCCTGGTCGCGCAGCATGCGCCGCGCGAGGCGCGCGGGCGCTGGACCGGGCTCTACCAGACCGCGCTCGGCGCGGCGCTGGCGCTCGGTCCCTTCCTGCCCGGCCTGCTCGGCCTGACGCCGCTGGCGGCGACCTGGATCGCTTGCGTCGGGCTCGCCGCCGCCTTGCTGCTGCTGATGTCGCCGCGCGTCTCGCGCCTGGGCGGCGCGCTTGGTGCCGCACGCGCCGGGTGGTGGCATGCGGCTCGTGAGCGCCCGCTGCTGGTCTGGGCGGCCTTCGTGGGTGGCGTGTTCGAGGCCGGGCTGGCGTCGATCACGGCCGCCTACGGCGCCGAGCTCGGCTTCACGCTCGCCGCGTCGACCTCCATCGCCGGGGTGCTCGGCATCGGCAGCTTCGCGCTGCAGTACCCGACCGGCTGGCTGGCCGATCGGCACGGCACGCGCGTGCTGCTGCTCGCGGCCGGCAGCCTGCTCGCCGCGGCATCGATCCCGCTGGGCTGGGCCGCGCAGGCGCCGCTGCTGCTGTGGCCCGCGGCCCTGATGTGGGGGGCGGTCGGCGGCGCGCTCTACACGCTGACGATGATCCGCGTCGCGCACGAGTGGTCCGATGCCGCCGGCCCGGGCAACGTCGTCGCCGGCACGGCCGCCGTGATCGTCGGCTACACCGCCGGCGGCGCGCTCGGGCCGCTGGTCAGCGGCGTGCTGATCGAGCGCCTGGGCATCGTCGCGGCCTCGGCCTGGCTGGTGATGCTGGCCGCATCGATCGTCGTCGCATCCTGGCGCTCCCCGCGCTGAGCCCGCTCAAAAGCAAAAGCGCCGCGATCGCAGGGCGATCGGCAGCGCTTTTGCTGATGGAGAAACGCCGCGAAGCGCCCCGGAGCGAAGGAGGGAGGGAGGGAGGAGGAGGAGAAACGCTCCGGGATTGCATCCCGGCGTGGCCGGGAAGGCTTCGCGACTGAAAGCGGTGTTCGGTCGACTCGCGCCACGCTCCTCCACGGGGCGCAAGTCAAGTTCTGAGTGGGTGCGTATTCCTATGGTTCCGTGAATCTGCCGATTTTTCGCGGAGATTTGCATCCCTTATGTAGAGATTCGTTTCCGTGCCCGGCCGGCTCAGCGCGCCGGGGCTGCGAGCAGCTTCTCGATGTCGGCCACGAAGTCGCGGTCGTCGGGCGTCACGCGGCTGCCGAAGCTGTGCACGGTTTCACCGTCGCGGCCGATCACGTACTTGTGGAAGTTCCAGCCCGGCGTCTGGCCGGTGCGGCGGCCGAGCTCCGCATAGAGCGGGTCGGCCGCCGTGCCCTTGACGGCGGTCTTCGCGAACATCGGGAACTGCACGCCGAAGGTGTTTTCGCAGAACTCGGCGATGTCCTTGTTGCTGCCCGGCTCCTGGGAGCCGAAGTCGTTGGACGGAAAGCCCAGCACCACCAGACCGCGCGACTGGTAGCGCCGGTACAGCGCCTCGAGCTCCTTGTACTGCGGCGTGAAGCCGCAGTAGCTGGCGGTGTTGACGACCACGACGACCTTGCCGGCGTACTGGCACAGGTCCTGGGGCTTCTCGTCCTGAAGACGCGGCACGCGCCGATCGAGCAGCGCCGGGCAGCTTGCGGCCAGCGCCGGCGGCGCGACGCAGGCGCCGGCCAGTGCGATCAGGCCCGCCACAAGGGGCGCGCGAAACAGGCTTCGTCCAGGCATGCAACCCCCGGGGTTTGTCGTGGGCAAGCGATGTGCACCCACCTATATTAGGAAGGATATGTGGCGGCTTCAATCCATTGTCCAGGACAGGGCTGATTGGCCCCGGGAGGGCTCATGGCCGCCGCCGAAGGCGCGCTGAACGGCCACGGCGCCACGCCGGTGCGGCTGTCGATCGCCGCGGTCGAGCGCGACACCGGCTTGTCGAAAGACACGCTGCGCGTGTGGGAGCGGCGTTACGGCTTCCCGCAGCCGGGCCGCGATCCGTTCGGCGAGCGGGCCTATCCGCTCGACCAGGTCGAGAAGCTGCGTGCGATCAAGCGCCTGATGGACGCCGGCCACCGGCCCGGGCGCATCGTCGCGTTGTCGCTCGACGACCTGCGCCGGCTCGGCGACAGCACCCGGCCCGCCGCGGCCCAGCGCATCGAGGCGCAAGCCGAACCGCAGCTGCGCGTCTATGTCGAACTGCTGCGCCAGCACGATGTCGCCGGCTTGCGCCGGGCGCTGGCGCTAGCGGCCATGCGGCTGGGGCTGGCGCGCTTCGTCGTCGAGGTGGCGGCGCCCTTGAACATGCTGATCGGCGATCACTGGATGCGCGGTCAGATCGAGATCTTCCAGGAGCACCTCTACAGCGAGGCCATGCAGGTGGTGCTGCGCCAGGCGATCGCTTGCATTCCCGAGCGCGACCCGCAGGAGCGCCCGCGCGTGCTGCTGACCACGTTCCCGAACGAATCGCACGGCCTCGGCCTGCTGATGGCCGAGGCGATGTTCCTGATGGAGGGCGCGCAATGCGTCAGCCTGGGCGCGCAGACGCCGATCTGGGACATCGTGCTGGCGGCGGCCGCGCAGCGCGCCGACATCGTCGCCCTGAGCTTCAGCTCCGTGCTGTCGCCCGCCTCGGTGGCCGAAGGCCTCGGCGACCTGCGCGACAAGCTGCCTCGCAGCGTCGAGCTGTGGGCCGGCGGCGCGGCGCCGGTGCTGCAGAAAAGGCCTACCGCAGGCGTGCTGGCGCTGGCCTCGATGGAGGAGATCGCCCCTGCCGTGCGGCACTGGCGAAGCCAGCAGGGTTGAGCGGCCACGGGCCCGTCACGTCCGCTGCCTAGAATAGAGGCACACAACCAAGGCCAACGCCATGCTTTACCCCGAACTCTTCAAGCAGCTCGAGTCTGTGCGCTGGAACATGGACAAGGACATTCCGTGGTCCTCGTTCGACGCCTCGCTGCTGACCGAAGAGCAGGCCCAGACGGTCAAGATGAACGCCATCACCGAATGGTCCGCGCTGCCGGCCACCGAGATGTTCCTGCGCGACAACCGCGACGACAGCGACTTCTCGGCCTTCATGAGCGTCTGGTTCTTCGAGGAGCAGAAGCATTCGCTGGTGCTGATGGAGTACCTGCGGCGTTTCCGCCCCGACCTGGTGCCCACCGAGGCCGAGCTGCACGAGGTGCGCTTCGAGTTCGATCCGGCGCCCGCGCTCGAGACCCTGATGCTGCACTTCTGCGGCGAGATCCGCCTGAACCACTGGTACCGCCGCGCCGCCGAATGGCATACCGAGCCGGTCATCAAGGCGATCTACGAGACGCTCGCGCGCGACGAGGCGCGCCACGGCGGCGCCTACCTGCGCTACATGAAGCGCGCGATGCAGAAGTTCGGCGACGAGGCGCGTGCCGCCTTCGCCAAGGTCGGCGTGCTGATGGCCAGCGCGCGCCGCACGGCGCAGGCGCTGCACCCGACCAACCTGCACGTGAACGCCGCGCTGTTCCCGCGCGACACGATTCAATCGCGCCTGCCCAACCCCGAGTGGCTGGAGCAGTGGCTCGACAAGCAGATCCAGTTCGACGCCGTGTGGGAGAGCAAGGTCGTCGAGCGCATCCTGCACAACATGAGCCTGCTGATGGAGCGCAGCTTCGCCAGCGTCCAGGAGCTCAACCGCTTCCGCAAGGAGCTGACGCTGCGCCTGCAGCAGGCCGGCGGCGGCGCGGCGCCCCAGCCGGCCTGAAGGCAGATCAGGCGGCCTTGGCCTTCAGGTCGGCCGCCATCTTCGCCAGCCGGGCCTCGTCGGCCTTGCGGTCGGCCGCGACCTTCTGCGCGGTCGGTCGCTGCTCGATGAACTTGACGTAGCTCTTCCAGTCGACGCCCGCCGCGGCGAGCAGGTCCTCGCCGACCACCAGCTTGGTCGCCAGCGCGACCAGCGGCAGGTGCGTGTAGGCCGCGCAGTCGGCCAGCGTGAACTGGTCGCCCGCGACGTAGGGCGAGAACTTCGCGAGGCGCTGGAAGGCCGGGATGTTGCGCTCGAGCTGGCTGCGCACGCGCGCGACGAACTTCTCCGGCAGCGGGTCGGCGCGGAAGAACGCCGGCCCGTAGAGCTGGCGCACGACCAGCTCCAGATGCAGGTCGAGGAAGGTGCACAGCTCGCGCACCTTGGCGGCCTCGTAGGGATCGGCGGGCACCAGGGGCACGGCCGGATACGCAGCCTCGAGCCAGTCGCAGATCACCTGGCTTTCGGCCAGCGGGCCTTGCGGCGTCAGCATGAACGGCACCTTGGCCAGCGGCGACGAGCACAGCACTTCTTCATCGGTGCGCCCGGTCGCGACGACGCGCTCCTCGAAGGGGATGCCCTTCTCGAGCAGGGCCAGCTTGGCCTTGTTGTAGTAGTTGGACAGCGGAATCCCGCACAGCACCAGCGTCATCGTTGTCTCCTGAGTTTCGCGCCAGTCTAGGCGCGCCTCAGGGCGATGGCTTTCGCGAACGCGACACCGCGGCCGCCGCGGCGGCGCAGACGCCACCCGCGATCGCGCCGGCCGCATGGGCCAGCGGCGCGACCGCGATGTCCCAGCCCTCGGGATGCGCGAGTGCGCCGCGCCATGGCGCTTCGAGAACGACCTTGAGCGCGAGGCCGACCGCGATCGCGGTGCCGAGCGCGCGTTCGCGTGCGGTCGATCGCAGCAGCAGCTCGATCGCGACCACCGCCACACCCGCATGCAGCACGCCGGACAGTCCGCCGTAGCGCACCAGCTCGGGCTGCAGCGCGAGCGCCAGATGCGTCAGCGGCCAGGCCGCAAGCCACGCCAGCGCAGCGCGCGGCGCAACGCGCGCGGCCAGCCCGAGCGCGACCACCAGCGCGCCGCCGGCGAGATTGGCGATCAGATGCAGCGTGCTCAGATGTACCCAGGCCGCACTCCACCAGCGCCAGGCCTGCGCGATGCGATCGGGCCGCCAGTCGAGCGCGCCGTGCGCAGCGGGAACGAAGGCCAGCCACAGCGCCGGCAGCAGCAGCGCGGCGCCGACGGCGCACCAAGCCGCGCCGCCGCGACGGCTCACGCGCCGAACACGGCCCGCGTCAACGCGCGCACGGCCTCGCGCTCGCTCGCGAACGCGCTGTCCTCGAGCTGCGTCGGCGCCTCGTCGAGGCGCGCGCGGTGCTGCGCGCGGCGCAGCTCGCGATAGGCATCGGCCGCCGACGTGCCGACCGCTTCAGGCAGCAGCCCGGCACGCTCGGCGCGCTCGAGCAGCGCGATGTTGCCGGCGTCGTCCTGCAGCTGCGCATGCTCGCCGCCATGCGCGAGCACCAGGGCCTGCACCGCGAACTCGACATCCATCATGCCGCCCTCGCCGTGCTTGACGTCGAACTTGCCCGCTGCGCAAGGGTGGGCCTCGCGCACGCGTTCGCGCATCGCGCGCACTTCCTTGCGCAGCGCCTCGCCGTCGCGCGGCGCGGCGATCACCGCGCGGCGCACCGCCTCGACGCGCGCGGCCATCGACGCATCGCCCGCGCACCAGCGCGCGCGCGTGATCGCCTGGTGCTCCCAGGTCCACGCGGTATTGCTGCCGCGCTGCTGCTGGTAGCGCTCGAACGAGCCGATCGAGGTGACCAGCAGGCCCGAGTTGCCGTTGGGCCGCAGTGCCGTGTCGATGTCGAACAGCTCGCCGGCCGCGGTGCGCAGCGTCAGCCAGGTGATCAGCTTGCGCGTGAACGCGGCATAGACCTCGACCGCGCGATCGGGGTCGGGCTCGGCGCCGTCGTCGAACAGGAACACCACGTCGAGGTCGCTGCCGTAGCCGAGCTCCTTGCCGCCGAGCTTGCCGTAGGCGACCACCGCGAAGCGCGGGTCCTCGCGGTGACGCTGCTTCAGGTGCAGCCAGGCCCAGCGGATCGCGATGTCGAGCACGGTGTCGGCCAGCGCCGAGAGATCGTCGGCGACCTGCTCGACGGTGATCTTGCCCTCGACATCGCGCACCAGGGTGCGAAACACCTCGGCGTGATGCGCGCGGCGCAGCGTGTCGAGCAGCGATTCCTCGTCGGCCTGGCCGCTGCGCGCCCACGCGGCGTGGCGCTCGTGCAGGTCGCGCGCGAAGGCCTCGCGATCGAAGCGGCCGTGCAGCAGGCGCGCGTCGGCCAGCTCGTCGATCACGCCCGGATGGCGCTTGAGGTAGCGCATCGGCCAGCGCGCCAGGCCGAGCAGGCGCAACAGGCGCATCAGCACCTCGTTGCGCTCCGCCAAGAGCGCGAGATAGCTGTCGCGGCGCAGCAGCGGCTCGAGCCAGTCGATGAAATGCGCGACCGCTTCCTCGCGCACCTGCTCGCCGTCGATCGACTGCGCCGCGCGCGCGATCAGCTTGCCCAGGCGCAGCTTGGTCTCGTCGCGCAGCATCGAGACCTTGGTCGAGGCGGCGAACACGCGCACGCGTTCGGCCAGCGCGGGCGGCAGCCGCTCGGTGAAGGCCTCGCTGTCGATCGCCGGCGGCGGCTGGCCGCAGCTCTTGCAGCCGCCGTTGCTGGCCGGCGCGCGGCCGTCGTGCAGCAGCGCGTCGAACTCGGTCGCGACGAACTCGCGATGCGCACACAGCTGCTCGATCAGCTCGCAGGCGTCTTGGCGGCAGGCCAGACCGAGCGAGCGCGCGATCCAGCCGAGATCCGCGTCCTCGGTCGGCAGCACGTGGGTCTGCTGGTCGTCGAGGAACTGGATGCGGTGTTCGAGCCGGCGCAGGAACACATAGGCTTCGCCGAGCTTGTGCGCGGTGTCGGGCTTCATCAGCCCGACCGCGACCAGGCGCTCGAGCGCGGTCAGCGTGGGCCGCGTGCGCAGCTCGGGGAACTGGCCGCCGCGCACCACCTGCAGCAGTTGCACGATGAACTCGATCTCGCGGATGCCGCCGCGCGAGAGCTTGACGTCGTTGGCGCGCTCGGGCCTGCCGGCGGCGCGGCGCGCGGCCTCGTCGCGGATCTTGCGATGCAGCTGGCGCAGGCCCTCGAACACGCCGTAGTCGAGATAGCGGCGGAACACGAAGGGCACGACGACGCCGCGCAGCGCCAGCGCATCGCCGCTTTCCACCGCCGCGCGCGGCGCGACGACGCGGCTCTTGAGCCACGCGAAGCGCTCCCACTCGCGGCCCTGCACGAGGAAATACTCCTCGAGCATCGCCAGGCTCACGACCGGCGGACCGGAGTTGCCGTTCGGGCGCAGCGCGAGATCGACGCGGAACACGAAGCCGTCGTCGGTGACGTCGCCGATCAGCGCATACAGCCGCTTGGCGATCACGCCGAAGTACTCGTGCAGGCTCACGACGCCCGAGCCGTCGGCCAGGCCCGCGGTATGGCCGTCTTCCTCGTAGACGTAGATCAGGTCGATGTCCGACGAGACATTGAGTTCGCGCGCGCCGAGCTTGCCCATGCCCAGCACCCAGAAGCCGCAGCGCGTGCCGCAGGGCTTGACCGGCGCGCCGTGGCGCGCATCGGCCTCGGCGAACGCGGCGTCGAGCGCGCGTTCGAGCGTGACCTCGGCCAGCAGCGTCATCGTGCGCGTCACGTCGGCCAGCGGCGCGTGGCGCTCGACGTCGAGCACCGCGAGGCGCTCGATCACGACATGGCGCGCGACGCGCAGCGCGGCCGCGAGCGGGCGCGAGCGCTGCTGCAATGCGTCGATCAGGGCCTCGATCGCGGCGCGGTCGGGAACGCCCGGCGACATCGCATCGAAGAGCGTGATCTCCTGCGCATAGCGCCGTCGCACGCGCTGCACGAAGCGCGAGTGGTCGGCGGGCGCCGCCGCCGAAGCGTTGTCGTGGAGCTTGGTTTCCGCTGCCTGGGGGCCCATGAGCCGTCGTCGGTCGGTTAACTCGTCTGTGCTAGGGTCGGCGAGTCGTCGGGTGATCAGCGCGGGCTTCGGGCGTCGGCCCCGGGCAAGCCGCCCGACACGCTGTCCGTCGATTCCATGTATTCCATCTCGCCGACTCCCCTGACTGCCACGTCACCGCCCGTATGGCGGCGAAGCCTGCTGGCTGCATCACGTATTGCGATGCGCTGGCTGTTCGGTGCACTGGCCTTGGCCGCGATTGTGATCGGCGGCGCCTGGCTGATCCTCCAGTGGGGCATTCTGCCGCGGATCGACGATTGGCGCGCCCCGCTGGAATCCCGCGCCAGCGCGGCGATCGGCCGGCCCGTGCGCATCGGCGCGGTCAGCGCCTCGGGCCAGGGCGGCTGGGCCCAGGCCATCGACCTGGTCGACGTTCGCGTGCAAGGCGCCGACGGCCGCGACGCGCTGGTGCTCGCGCATGTGCGCGCGGTGCTGACGCCGGCCTCGCTGCTGCACTGGCCGCCGCGCTTCGACGAGCTGCGCGTCGAGGGCCTCGCGCTCGACGTTCGCAGGCGCGCCGACGGCCATCTCGTCGTCGCCGGTATCGACCTCGGTGGCCCGGAAAGCCCGTCGGGTGACGACGGTGCCGCCACCGACTGGCTGTTCAGCCAGCCCAGCCTGGCCTTGTCGGGCGGCACGCTGGTGTGGACCGACGAGCTGCGCAGCGCCGAACCCGTGACGCTGACCGGCGTCGACATCGCGCTGCGCAGCGGCGTGCGCAGCCATGCACTGCGCATCGACGCGACGCCTCCCGAAGAGTGGGGCGCGCGTTTCAGCCTGCGCGGGCGCTTCACCCAGCCGCTGCTGGCCGACTTGCGCCAGCTCGGCGAGCACACCGGCAACGCGGTGCTCGCGCGCCCCGGCGAGTGGCGGCGCTGGCGCGGCACGCTCTACGCCGAATTCCCGCAGCTCGACCTCGAGCGCCTGCGTTCGCTGGGCGAGCTGCCCGGCATCGAGGCCGGCGGGCGCGCCGCCCTGCGCGGCTGGCTCGATTGGCAAGGCGGGCGCGTCGGCGCGCTGACGGCCGATGTCGCGCTGACCGATGTCGGCGCGAAGCTCGCAGCCGAGCTCGAGCCGCTGTCGATCGAGCGACTGAGCGCGCGGCTTGCGCTGCGTCTCGATGCGCAAGGCGGCGGCGAGATCGCGCTCGAGCGCCTTGCCTTCGCGACCGCCGACGGCCTCGACTGGCCGGCCGCCGACCTGCGTCTGGCCTGGCGCGAGCGCCCGCCGACCGCGGTCCGCGGCAATAGCGTGGCCCAGGCGGCGAGCGCCGCCGCGAGCGCGCCGTGGACCCGGCTTGCCGGCGGCCAGTTGCAGGCCTCGCGCATCGATCTGGGCCTGCTCGCGCGCATCGCCGAGCGCCTGCCGCTGGCGCCGGCCTGGCGCGAGCAGCTGGCCGAGCTGGCGCCCGGCGGCATCGTGCAGGGGCTCGAGTGGCGCTGGGACGGCGCCCTCGACAAGCCCGAGCGATATCGCTTGCGCGGCAGCGTGCAGCAGCTGGCGCTGGCCGCGGCCGGCGAGGTCGCGGCGGCCGCGTCGGCGCCGGATGCCGAGGCGGCCGGACCGCCGCAGCCGCCGGCCTCCGGGGCGTCGGCGCCTCACCATGCCGGCCGCCCGGGCCTGTCGGGCGCCGACATCACGTTCAGCGCGACCGAGACCGGCGGCGAGGCCCGCGTGACGCTGGGTGCCGCGGGTACGGCCGGCTCGCTGAGCTTTCCGGGCGTGTTCGACGAGCCGCGCATCGCATTCGAGCGCCTGAGCGGCCAGGTCGCGTGGACGCTGTCGAGCGAACGCCAGGAAGTGCGCGTGCGCGGCCTGGGCTTCGCGAACGCCGATACCGAAGGCAGCGCCGAAGCGACCTGGAGCCGCGCCGCCGGCGCACCGGCGGCCGGCGTGCTCGACCTGTCCGGCAAGCTCGTGCGTGCCCGCGCCGCGGCCGTGCCGCGCTACCTGCCCAGCGCGCTGGCGCCCGACGTGCGTCACTACCTCGAGCGCGCGATCCGCGGCGGCCAGGTCGGCGCGACGACCTTCAAGGTCAAGGGCGCGCTCAACGAGTTCCCGTTCGCGCAGCACCCATCGCACGGCGAGTTCCGCGTCGCCGCGAAGCTCGAGGACGTGGAGTTCGCCTATGTACCCGGCGACGCGCAGCACCGCGGCTGGCCGGCGTTCGCGCGCGTGCGCGGCGAGCTGATCTTCGATCGAGGCGCGATGGAGCTGCGCAACCTGCAAGCCGCGCTGAGCGAGGTGGGTAGCGGCCAGGTGCAGCTGTCGCGCGTGCGCGGCGGCATTGCCGAGCTGGCGCACCGCCCGGTGCTGGCGATCGAAGGCCAGGCGGCGGGGCCCATGTCGGACCTGCTGCGCTTCGTCAACGTCTCGCCGGTCGGCGACTGGCTGCACGGCGCGCTCGCCGATGCCGCGGCGACCGGCGCCGCCGATCTGAAGCTCGCGCTGTCGATCCCTCTGCACGACACGGGTGCGAGCACGGTGCGCGGCGAGCTGGTGCTCGGCGGCAACGACGTGCGCCTGCGCCCCGACGTGCCGCTGCTCGCCAATGCCCGCGCGCGCATCGGTTTCAGCGAACGCGATTTCTCGCTTGCCGGCGGCACGGCGCGAGCGCTCGGCGGCGAGCTCGCGTTCGATGGTGGGCGTGGGCAAGACGGCGCCTATCGCTTCAACCTGGCCGGCACGCTCAGCGCCGAGGGCCTGCGGCGCGCGAGCGAGCTGGGCGCCTGGTCGCGGCTGGCGACGCAGCTCGGCGGCCAGACGAGTTATCGCGGCACGCTGGGCTTCGTGAATGGCTGGCCCGAGTGGCAGTTCACGAGCAACCTGGCGGGCCTGTCGTCGGAGCTGCCGCTGCCGCTGCGCAAGGCCGCCGGCGAGGTGCTGCCGATGAAGGTCGGCGCGAGCCTGGTGGGCGACAGCGTGAACGCGAACGGCGCGCGCGATGTCGTGCGCCTCGATCTCGGCGTTGCGGCGGCGCCGCTGGCGCAACTCGAGATGCAGCGCGACCTGCGCGCCGAAGGCACGCAGGTGCGCGCCTTCGCGGCCGGCCTTGGCGAGCCGGCGCCGCCGCTGGCGCCCGGCGGTGCCGCGCGCGTGAACCTCGCGACGCTCGACCTCGATGCCTGGCAGCGCGTCGCCGATCTGCTGCAGGCGCCTTCGGCCGGCGCAGCAACGCCGCCGGGCACCGCGATGTCCTTGCTGCCGGCGACCACCGCGCTGCGCGTGCAGTCGCTGCTGGTCAGCGGTCGCCGGCTCAATCGCGTCGTCGCTGGCCTGTCGCGCGGCAGCGGTGCCGACGAAGGCCTGTGGCGCGCCAATGTCGATGCCGCGGAGCTCAACGGCTATGTCGAATGGCGCGGCGCCGGTGCCGGCGCGGTGCGCGCGCGGCTGGCGCGCCTGGCGCTGCCGGCCAGCGAGACCGAGGCGGTCGCGCAACTGCTCGACCAGGCACCGGCCAGCGTGCCGGCGCTGGACATCGTGATCGACGACTTCGAGCTGCGCGGCAAGCGCCTGGGTCGCCTCGAGGTGGACGCGGTCAACCGCGGCGAGGCCGGCGGCGAATGGCGGCTCAACAAACTCGCGATGACGACGCCCGAGGCGCAGTTCAACGCCAGCGGCCGCTGGGCCCCGGCCGTGAACGCGGCGCTCAAGCGCCGCACCGAACTCGACTTCCGGCTCGACGTCAGCGACAGCGGCAGCCTGCTCGCGCGGCTCGGCCAGGGCCAGGTGCTGCGCGGCGGCAAGGGGCGGCTGTCGGGCAAGGTGAACTGGATCGGCGCGCCGTTCGCGATCGACTACAAGAGCCTGGGCGGCGAGCTCGCGATCGCGCTCGAGGCGGGCCAGTTCCTGCAGGCCGAGCCGGGCGTCGCGCGACTGCTGGGCGTGCTGAGCCTGCAATCGCTGCCGCGCCGCCTGCTGCTCGATTTCCGCGATGTCTTCAACGAGGGCTTCGCGTTCGACGCGATCACCGGCGACGCGGTGATCGAGCGCGGCGTCGCGTCGACGCGCAACCTGCGCACGCGCGGCGTGCAGGCGGTGGTGCTGATGGAAGGCAGCGCCGACCTCGAGCGAGAGACGCAGGACCTGCGCGTGTGGATCGTGCCGGAGATCAATGCCGGCGCAGCCTCGCTCGCCTATGCGGTGATCAACCCGGCGATCGGCCTGGGCTCCTTCATCGCGCAATGGATGCTGCGCCGCCCGCTCACCGAGGCCGGCACGCGCGAGTTCCACGTCACTGGCAGCTGGGCCGACCCCAAGGTCGAGAAGATCGAGAAGCCTGATGCGGTGGCCGGTGCGGCGTCCGCGCCACGCACGACCCCACCGTGACATCCGAGGGGGCGACGACGGCGGTTCATTGGAGTACACCTGTCGCATCGTCGCGCCGCCAGGAGATGAGCATGCAGGTCGCCGCGATCCAGATGGTTTCCACGCCGAGCGTGGAGCGCAATCTCGCCCAGGCGCGCGAACTCGTCGCGCAGGCCGCGCAGGCCGGGGCCGAGCTTGTCGCGCTGCCGGAGTACTTCTGTCTGCTCGGCCAGAGCGACACAGACAAACTCGCGCACGCCGAGCGCCTGCTCGACGGGCCGATCCAGCGCATGCTGTCGCAAACGGCGCGCGAGCACGGCATCTGGCTGGTCGGCGGCACGCTGCCGCTGATCCCCGACGACGGCCCGTTCGAGCGCGTGCGCAACTGCTGCCTCGCGTTCGCGCCCGACGGCGAACTCGCGGCGCGCTACGACAAGGTCCACCTGTTTCGCTTCCACGACGGCGAGCGGCGCTACGACGAGGCCGCGACGCTCGAGCCGGGCTCGTCCCCGGCCGCGTTCGACGCGAGCGATCGCAATGGCGGGCACTGGCGCGTCGGCCTGTCGGTCTGCTACGACCTGCGCTTTCCGGAGCTGTATCGCGCGCTGATGCAGCCGTCCAGCTGCGACTTGCTGCTGGTGCCCTCGGCCTTCACCTATCCGACCGGCCAGGCGCACTGGGAGCTGCTGCTGCGTGCGCGCGCGGTCGAGAACCAGTCCTATGTGCTGGCGCCGGCGCAAGGCGGCCTGCACGAGAACGGCCGGCGCACCTGGGGACACTCGATGCTGGTCGATCCCTGGGGCGAGGTGATGGCGCAGCAGGCGGGCGAGGGCGCGGGGATCGTCGCGGGGTCGCTGGCGCGGGCGCGGCTGGCGCAGGTGCGCGCGCAGTTGCCTGCGCTCGATCACCGCGTGCTCTGAAATCGAGCGCTAAAGGCGCGTCCCGAACATCATCTGCCGCGCCACCAGCCGCTTCACCGGCCCCAGCGCCGACAGCGCCGCGAGGCCGAAGCCGCGCGCCGTGGTCAGCCCGGGCGCCTGCCAGGTGAAGCTGCGTGCGAGGAAGTCGGTCGCGGCGATCAGGCTCCAGCGATCGGGCGCGCGCTGCCATTCGACCTTGCGCAGCGCCGCGTCGATCTCGCGCGGCCGATCGCGCAGCGCGACCACCAGCGCATGCGCGTCGCGCAAGCCGAGGTTGAGCCCCTGGCCCGCGACCGGATGCAGCGTCTGCGCCGCATTGCCGATGCGCACCTGGCGCCCCGCGACCAGCGTGCGCTCGGCGTTCAAGCCGAGCGCGAACGACTTCAGCGGCGTCACCGCGACCACCGGCCCGACGCGCTCGGGCAGCATCATCGACAGCAGCGCGATGCGCTGCGCGTCGTCGAGTTCGCGCACCGGGTCGTCGTCGCTCGCGACGCACCACACCAGCGCCGCGCGCGGCGCGCCGTCGGCCGGCGTGGGCAGCGGCAGCAAGGCCAGCGGGCCGCGCGGCGTGAAGCGCTCGACCGCCATGCCGCCCAGCGGCTTGGCCAGCGTGACCTGGCCGACCCAGGCGGTCTGGTGGTAATCGTGCGCGACGGCCTTGCGCGCCTGGTCGGCGAACACGCCGCCTTCGCCGATCACCGCGAGGTCGAAGCGCTCGGCGATGCCGGCGTCGATCTCGACGCCGTCGGCCACGTCCTTGATCGCGGCGACCTTGCTGCCGAAGCGCGCCGCCAGCCGCTGCGGCTCGCGCGCGACCGCCGCCAGCCACGCCGCCTGTAGCGGCGCGACGATCGCGCCATAGCTCGCGACCGCGCCGAGCTGCGCGACGCCGAGCTCGGCGGCATCGATCAGCACCTCGGGCTCGCCGCCCGGCAGCAGCGAGGGCTGCTGCTGCGAGACATGCACCGCGCGGATCGGCTCGGCCGCGCGCGCGATCTCGCCCCACACGCCGAGCCGCTCGAAGACCTGCAGGCTGCCCAGCGCCAGCGCCAGCGTGCGCGCGTCGCGAGAGATGTCGGCGTCGGCGGGGCGGGCATCGAAGACGGTCAGCCGCGCCCGCGGCAACGCCTGGGCGGCATGCAGCGCCAGCGCCAGCCCGACAGGGCCCGCGCCGACGACGGCGATCGACAGCGTGGACGGGAGTTCGACGTTGCCGCTCATGGTCTTGAATTCGTCATTCGAAGGGAATGCGCGCCGGCGCGACGGCCCTATGATGCGCGCGCATTGTGGCGCGCCGCGCCCACTTCTTCATCTCGAAAGGTCTGGCCATGGCCCTGATGGATTTCATCAAGAAGCAGTTCATCGACGTCATCGAATGGACCGAGAGCGGCGACGGCACGCTGGCCTGGCGCTTCCCGATGGCCGACAACGAGATCCAGAACGGCGCCAAGCTGACCGTGCGCGAGTCGCAGATGGCGCTGTTCGTCAACGAGGGCCAGGTCGCCGACGTGTTCGGCCCCGGCCTGTACACGCTGACGACGCAGACGCTGCCGGTGCTGACCAACCTGAAGAACTGGGACAAGCTGTTCGCCAGCCCGTTCAAGAGCGACGTCGTCTTCTTCAGCACGCGCCAGCAGATCGACCAGCGCTGGGGCACCACGCAGCCGGTGACGATCCGCGACAAGGACTTCGGCGCGGTGCGGCTGCGCGCGTTCGGCAACTACGCCTACCGCATCGTCGAGCCAAGGCTGTTCTTCACCGAGATCGCAGGCACCCGCGATCGCTACACCGCCGCCGAACTCGAAGGTCAGCTGCGCGGGCTGATGCTGCAGCACATCAGCGATGCGATCGCTTCCAGCGACACGCCTTTCCTCGATCTCGCGGCCAACCAGGTCGAGTTCGCCGCCGCGTTGCAGGCCGCGACCAAGCCGGCCTTCGCCAAGCTCGGCCTCGATGTCGACGCGGTGACGGTGCAAAGCGTCTCGCTGCCCGAAGAGCTGCAGAAGGTCCTCGACCAGAAGATCGGCATGGGCATGGTCGGCAACGACATGGGCAAGTTCATGCAGTACCAGACCGCGCAGGCGATTCCCGAACTCGCCAAGGGCGCGGGCCAGGGCGGCAGCGTCGCCGGTGATGCGATCGGCCTGGGCGCCGGCGTCGCGCTCGGCCAGACGCTGGCCAAGCAGCTGAGCGAGGGGATGGCGGGCACGGCGCCCGCCGCGCCTGCGGCCGCGGGGCCTGCGCCGGCGCCGTCGGAGCACGACAAGGTCATGGCGGCGATCGAGAAGCTCGGCGATCTCAAGGCCAAGGGCATCCTCACCGACGAGGAGTTCGCCACGACCAAGGCCGAACTGCTGAAGAAGCTGACGAACTAAGCGCCGCGCTTGGCCTCCACGCTGTCTCCGCAGCGCGCCTGGCGCGCCGCGTGCCCGAATTGCGGCGCGCCGGTCGAGTTCCGCTCGGCCGCGTCGGCCAGCGCCGTCTGCGGCTTTTGCAAGAGCACGCTGCTGCGCGATGGCGAATCGCTGCGCCGCATCGGCCGCGTCGGCGAGCTGTTCGACGATCACTCGCCGCTCGCGCTCGGCGCGAACGGCCGTTTGCAGGGCGAAGGCTTCGCGCTGGTCGGACGGCTCCAGTACCGCTATGACGGCGGCACCTGGAACGAATGGCGCGCGCTGTTCGACAGCGGCAAGACCGGCTGGCTGTCCGAGGACAACGGCTCGTACGTCTTCGCCTTCGATCTGCCGCTCGATGGCGAGGTGCCGGCGGCCGCCGAGCTGGTCGCGGGTGAGCGCCGGCTGGTCGGCGGCCAGGCCTGGGATGTCGCCTCGGTCACGCGTGTCGCGCTGATCTCGGCCCAGGGCGAACTCGCGAAGCCGCCGAACCAGCGCGAGCCCTTCATCGTCGCCGACCTGCGCAATGCGCAAGGCGAGGTCGCGACGCTCGACTACAGCGATGCGGGCGCGGTCGGATGGTCGATCGGCAAGCCGGTCGAACTCGCCTCACTGTCGCTGGTCGGCCTCGCGGTCGCGCAAGACGGCAGCGACACCGCCGAGAAGACGCTCGCCGCGCGCGCGCTCGAATGCCCGAGCTGCGGCGCCAACCTCGAGGTCACGCTGGCGAGCACGCAGTCGATCGTCTGCCATCAATGCCGTGCCGTCGTCGACGTCTCGCAAGGCGCGGGTGCGGACATCGCCGCGGCCAATCGCAACCACTACGGCCAGGACACGCCGAGCAGCGGCGCCGCCGAACCGCTGATCCCGCTCGGCGCGACCGGCTCGCTGGCGCTGGGCGGACCCACGCAGCGCTGGCAGGTGGTCGGCTACGTCGAGCGCCACACCGTGCCCGGCCCCGGCGACGACGGCGAGAGCTGGTTCTGGCGCGAATACCTGCTCTATCACCGCAGCGAGGGCTTCGCCTTCCTGGTCGATGCCGAGGACGGCTGGAGCTGGGTGCGCACGATCAGCGGCGCGCCGCAGCGCGTCGATGGCAGCAAGGTCAAATGGCGCGGCATCGAGTACCGCCAGCAGGAGCGCTACACCGGCGAGATCGGCTATGTGCTCGGCGAGTTCTACTGGAAGCTCGAGCGCGGCGCGCGCACCGACAACACCGATTACGCCGGTACCGGTGCCAATGGGAAAAAGCGGCTCAACCGCGAGCAGACGAGCAGCGGCGCCACGCAGGAAGTCACCTGGTCGGCCGGTGAGACGATGGACGGCGCACAAGTGCTGCAGGCCTTCGGCCTCGGCGGCGCGGCGGCGGCCTTCGCGCGCGATGCCAAGCCGGTGGCCGGCCGCGGCGGCTCGCCGATCGTCGGCTTCTTCATCTTCATGCTGCTGATCGCGGTCGTGTTCTCGATGGTGCGCTGCAGCCGCGACGATTGCGGCGAGCTCAAGAACCTCTACGGCGAGGCGAGCAGCGAATATCAGCAGTGCAAGCGAACGGGCGGCGCCAGCGGAGTGCGCTGGGGCGGCTCGGGCGGATCTTTCGGCGGCTACAGCAGTGGCGGCGGTGGGCACAAGTAGCCCGTATCGACAAAGGCGGAGGTGCAAACCATGAATGGCATCGAATGGATCAAGCCGGTCGTGTTCTTCGGATCGATCCTCTACGCGCTGATCGGCGTGCTGATCTTCCTGATCTGCTTCGTCCTGATCGACAAGATCACGCCCTACGACCTGTGGGGCGAGATCGTCGAGAAGAAGAACGTCGCGCTGGCGATCGTGGTCGGCGCGATGAGCCTGGGCATCTGCATCATCGTCGCGGCCGCGATCCACGGTTGACGCGTCTTCGATGAGCGCTGTCGTGACGCCGCCGGAATCGACTGCGCGCGTGCGTCCGGCCGAGCTGGCGCTGCTGGTCTCGGTGTTCGTCGTCGCGGCCTGTGGCCTGGTCTACGAGCTGGTCGCGGGGGCGCTGGCCAGCGTGCTGCTGGGCGACTCGGTGCTGCAGTTCTCGACCATCATCGGCAGCTACCTGTTCGCGATGGGCGTCGGCTCCTGGCTCAGCAAGCTGATCGAGCGCCAGCTGATCGCGCAGTTCCTGCGCGTCGAGTTGCTGGTCGCCGTGGCCGGCGGCCTGCTGCCGGCGTTGCTGTATGCGGTGCACGGCTCGCTGCCGGCCTCGAGCACGCTGGCGTTTCGCATCGCGCTGTATGGCCTGGTGCTGGTGGTCGGCGTGCTGGTCGGGCTCGAGATTCCGCTGGTCATGCGCATCTTGAAGCGCCACTTCAGCGAGCGCTATGCGCTGAAGGATCTGGTCGCGCAGGTGCTGACCTTCGACTATCTCGGCGCGCTCGCGGTCTCGATCGCGTTTCCGCTGCTGCTGGTGCCGCACCTGGGCCTGGTGCGCACCGCGGTGCTGTTCGGCCTGCTCAATGCGGCGGTCGCGGTGTGGGCGCTGTGGCTGTTTCGTGCCGAGCTGCGCGCGTGGCGCTCGCATGCGCTGGCCTGTGCCGGCGTGATCACGCTGCTGGGCGGTGCGTTCGTGGCGGCCGATGCGCTGAGCCGCTGGGCCGAGGATCGCTTCTACGGCGAGCACATCGTGTTCGCGCGGCAATCGAGCTACCAGCGCGTGGTCGTCACGTCGTCGAACGCCGGCGTGCGGCTGTTCCTCAACGGCAACCTGCAGTTCCATTCGCGCGACGAGTACCGCTATCACGAGGCGCTGGTCCATCCGGTGATGCTGGCGCATGGCGCACCGAAGCGCGTGCTCGTGCTCGGCGGTGGCGACGGCATGGCGGTGCGCGAGGCGCTCAAGTACCCGGGCGTCGAGCGCATCACGCTGGTGGAGCTCGATCCGCTGATGACGCAGCTGTTCGCCGGCGAGCCGATGCTGGCGCAGCTGAACGACAACGCGCTCGCGTCGCCCAAGCTGGACATCGTCAACGAGGACGCCTGGACCTGGCTCGATCGCCACGACGACGTGTTCGACGTGATCGTGATCGACTTCCCCGACCCGAGCAATCACGCGGTCGGCAAGCTCTACACGACGAGCTTCTACGCGCTGGTCGAACGCCATCTCGCGGCCAGCGGCTATGCGGTGGTGCAGAGCACCTCGCCGCTGATCGCGCGCAGGAGCTTCTGGACCGTCGCGGCGACGCTGGAGGCCGTGGGCCTGTCGACCGCGCCGTACCACGCGCATGTGCCGAGCTTCGGCGAGTGGGGCTTCGTGATCGCGAGCCGAAGGCCGTTCGACATCGCCGCGGTGCAGCGCCGCGAAGGCTGGCCGCCGGGCTTGCGCTTCCTCACGCCGCAGGGCCTGCCGGCGCTGTTCGACTTTCCGCCCGACATGGCGCGCGTGCCGGCCGAGCCGAACCGGCTGTCGACGCAATCGCTGGTGCATCTGTTCGAAGAGGAATGGGGCCGGGTGCACGAATGACGCTGCGCCTTCGCCGGCGCACGCTGCTGGCGGCGGGTGCTGCGTCGCTGCTGGCGGCCTGCGAGCGCGCCGAAGCGCCGTCGTTCGACGGCGGCTGGGTTGGCGCCGGTGTCGAGCGCGGACATGCGTGGCGCGATGCGAGGCCCGGCGCAGCGCCGACGACGATCCGCCGCACCGCGGTCGCGGTGATCGGCGCCGGCATCGCCGGCCTCGCGGCGACACGCGCACTGCGTCGCGCGGGCGTCGAGGACTTTCGCGTCTTCGAACTCGAAGATCAGGCCGGCGGCAATGCGCGCGGCCACTCGATCGCCGGCATCGATTGCCCGCTCGGCGCGCACTACCTGCCTTTGCCTGCACCCGAGGCGCGCGAAGTCTCCGAGTGGCTGCACGAGCTGGGCCTCGCGCGCAGCGAACACAGCCGCACCGTCTGGGACGAGCGCCACCTGTGCCACGCGCCGCAGGAGCGCCTGCTCGTGCGCGACGGCGACCAGGGCCGCTGGATCGACGGCCTGCTGCCGCTGGTCGATCCGAGCGCATCGACGCTGGCCGCACTGTCGCGCTTCTCGCAAGCGGTGCGCGACGCGCAGCGCCTCGGCTTCTCGCAGCCGACGCTGCGCAGCGCCTGGACGCAGGCCCATGCCGCGCTCGATGCGCAGACTTTCAGCAGCTGGCTCGACGCCAACGGCCACGCCGACGCCGCGCTGCGCTGGTACCTCGACTACTGTTGCCGCGACGACTTCGGCGCCGGCAGCGCCCAGGTCTCGGCCTGGGCCGGGCTGCACTACTTCGCGAGCCGCCACGGCTTCCATGCGCCGGGCGAGAGCCGCGATGAGCCGCTCGATCCGGTGCTGACCTGGCCCGAGGGCAATGCCTGGCTGTCGCGCCGGCTCGCCAACGGCCTCGGCGAACGGCTCGCGACCGGCGCGGTGGTCGAGCGCATCGCGCCGTCGCGCCACGAGATCGCGATCGACGTGCTCGATGCGCGCAGCAAGGAACGCACGCGCTGGATCGCGCATCGTGCGATCGTCTGCGTGCCGCTGTTCGTCGCGGCGCGCCTGATCGACGCGCCGCCCGCCTCGCTGCCCGAGGCCGCGCGCGCGATGCGCTACGCGCCCTGGCTGGTCAGCAACCTTCATGTGCGCGAGCCGCTCGCGCAGCGCGTCGGCGCGCCGCCGGCCTGGGACAACGTGCTGCATGCGAGCGCGGCGCTCGGCTATGTCGATGCGCGCCACCAGTCGCTCGATCCGCGCCCCGGCGCGACGGTGCTGACGCACTACTGGGCACTCGGCGGCGACGACGCGAGCGAGACCGCGGCCAACCGTCGCGTGCTGCTGGAGCGGCCGTGGCGCGACTGGGCGCGCGCAGTGCTCGAGGATCTCGCCTTCGCCCATCCCGATCTCGCGGCCAAGACCACGCGCATCGACCTGATGCGTTACGGCCACGCGATGGCGATCCCGGTGCCGGGCCTGCGCGGCCACGCGGCGCTGGCCGCGCTCGCGCAGCAAGGCCATGCAAGCGGCGAGCGGCTGCACTTCGCGCATGCCGACCTGTCGGCGCAGTCGTCTTTCGAAGAAGCCTTCACGCGCGGCATGCTGGCCGGCGCCGCCGTGTCTCGTGTGATCGCGCGCGCGGCGTAGCATTGCCGCCATGTCAAAGCAGTCTCATCGCATCGCCGTGATCGCCGGCGACGGCATCGGCACCGAAGTCATGCCCGAAGGCATCGCCGTCCTCGAGGCGGCCGCCCAGCGATTCGGTCTCTCGCTCGCGTTCGAGCATTTCGACTGGGCCTGCGCGCCCTACTGGCAACGCACCGGCAAGATGCTGCCCGACGACTGGGCGCAGCAGCTGCAAGGCTTCGACGCGATCTTCTTCGGCGCGGTCGGCTGGCCGGCGGTGCTGCCGGATCACGTGTCGCTGTGGGGCTCGCTGCTGCAGTTCCGGCGCGGCTTCGACCAGTACATCAACCTGCGGCCGGTGCGCCTCCTGCCCGGCGTGCCGTGCCCGCTGGCGAACAAGAAGCCGGGCGACATCGACATGATGATCGTGCGCGAGAACACCGAGGGCGAGTACTCGTCGGTCGGCGGGCGCATGTTCGAAGGCACCGCGCGCGAGATCGTGCTGCAGGAGAGCGTGTTCACGCGCCACGGCGTCGACCGCGTGCTGAAGTACGCCTTCGAGCTCGCGCAGTCGCGTTCGCGCAAGACGCTGACCGCCGCGACCAAGAGCAATGGCGTCGCGATCGCGATGCCTTACTGGGACGAGCGCGTCGCCGAGATGGCCGCGAAGCACCCGGATGTACGCTGGGACAAGCAGCACATCGACATCCTGTGCGCGCGCTTCGTGCTGCAGCCGGAGCGCTTCGACGTGGTCGTCGCGTCGAATCTCTACGGCGACATCCTCTCGGACCTCGGCCCGGCCTGCACCGGCACAATCGGCCTGGCGCCCTCGGCCAACCTGAACCCCGAGCGGCGCTTTCCGTCGCTGTTCGAGCCGGTGCACGGCTCGGCGCCCGACATCGCGGGCCAGGGCATCGCGAACCCGATCGCGCAGATCTGGTCGGGCGCGCTGATGCTCGATTTCCTCGGCGGCAAGCCGGGCGCCGATGCGAAGGCCCATCGCGCGGCGCACGACGCGATCGTCGCGGCGATCGAGGCCTCGCTGCTCGAAGGCCCGCGCACGCGCGACCTCGGCGGCAAGGCGTCGACGCGCGACGTCGGTCAGGCCATCGCCGCGGCGCTGCGCTGAAGCGTCACGACAGGCGCCCGCGCCGGTCGTGATCGACGGTGTCGTAGTAGGCGCGCTTGGACGCGTACATCTGCTGGTCGGCGCGGTGCACCGCGGCTTCGAGCCGCTCGCCCTGCGCGCAGGTCGCGTGGCCGACCGAGAAGCTCAAGCCCGGCGCGCCGTAGAACTGGTTGTTGACCTCGACCAGCTCCTCGATGCGCGTCAGCAGCGCCGGCACCGCGCGCTCGTCGGTGCCCGGCAGCAGCAGCGCGAACTCGTCGCCGCCGATGCGCGCGGCGCAGCCCGGCTTGTCGACCGCCTTGCCGAGCACCTCGCCGGCGCGGCGCAGCAGCGCGTCGCCGCCGGCGTGGCCGGTCTCGTCGTTGACCGACTTCAGGCCGTTGAGATCGGCCACCAGCACCGTCACCGGCCACGGGCCCTTGCGCTCGAGGCGGTTGAGCTCGTCGACGAAGAAGCTGCGGTTGCGCAGCTTGGTCAGCACGTCGTGCTTGCCGAGGAACTCGAGATAGGCCTCGGCTTTCTTGCGCGCGGTGATGTCGGTCAGCGAGACCAGCACCAGGTCCCAGTTGGCCTCGTGGCCGGGGAAGACCGAGAACTGCAGGTAGACGTTGACCGTCTCGCCGCTGAGCGCGTAGTTCACCGTCTCGCGCTGCTGGAACAGCTTGCCCTGCCACAGCTCGATCAGCTGTTCCTTGAAGTGCGCATGCATCTCGTCGCGGAACACGCGGTCGAGCGATTTCAGCAGCGTGGGCTTGTCGGGCGCGCCGAACATCGTGAGCGTCTGGCGGTTGACGTCGACCACGCGGATCTCGGCCATGCAGCGCTCGACGAACTCGGGATGCACGTCGGTGAAGGTGCGCAGGTCGCTGATGCCTTGCTCGCGCACCTCGTCGATCAGGCGCTTGACGGCGCTGAAGTCCTCGACCCACAGCGACACCGGCGAATGCTCGAACAGGCCGAGCGCATAGGCATGGTGATGCGCGGCCGCATGCTGCGCGCGCACGCGATCAGTGACGTCCTCGATCGCCAGCAGCACACGCGACCAGTCGTGCTCGTGGCCGGGCAGCACGCTGGCGCTGAGGTTGATGTCCAGGCGCCGGCCATCGAGCGCGTAGTTGACGGTCTGGCCGCCGAAGCGCAAGGCACCGCCCCACAGCTGCGCGAGTTCCTCGACGTGCTGGTCGAGCATGTCGTCGCGAAACACCTCGCCGAGGCGCTCGACCAGCTCGCCTTGCGTCGCGGCGCGAAACAGCGACAGCGTGTGGCGGTTGACCTTGAGCACGCGGATCGCGCGGCTGCACTCGGCGACGCGCGCGCGGTCGGCGCGCAAGAAGGCGCGCAGGTCGCTCACGCCCTCGGCGCGCCATCGATCGAACAGCGTCTTCAGCGCGCTGTAATCTTCGAGCCAGAGCGATACGGGGGCCAGCTCGAACATCTGCTCGCTGTCGTGCAGCGCGGTGGAATCGGTCATCGTCTTCGTCTTGGGGAAACTCAGGCGCGCATCAGCGCTTCGATCTCATCGGCGGCGACGGGCACGTCGCGCGTCAGCAGTTCGCAGCCATCGTCGGTGACGATCACGTCGTCCTCGATGCGGATGCCGGTGTGCCAGTACTCGCGCGGCACGTCCTCGGCCGGTCGCACGTAGATGCCCGGCTCGATCGTCAGCGCCATGCCGGGGCGCAGCACGCGCGAGGGCTGGCGCACGACGCGCCCGCCGACGCCGTCGGGCTGCTCGATCGGCGCTTCGTCGCGCTCGTCGTAGTCGCCGACGTCGTGCACGTCCAGGCCCAGCCAGTGGCCGGTGCCGTGCATGTAGAAGCGCCGGTAGGCGGCGCTGGCGACCACATCGTCGACGCTGCCGACCTCGTCGCGCTTGAGCAGGCCCAGCTCGAGCATGCCTTCGGCGAGCACGCGCACCGCGGCCCAGTGGCCGTCCTGCTTGCGCGCGCCGGGGCGCGTGACGGCGATCGCCGCTTCCTGCGACGCGACCACCAGGTCGTAGAGCCGGCGCTGGGCCGGCGTGAAGCGGCCGTCGACCGGGAAGGTGCGCGTGATGTCGCTGGCATAGCCCTCGACCTCGGCGCCGGCATCGATCAGGCACAACTCGCCGGCCTTGAGCTCGGCGTTGCCGGCCGGGTAGTGGAGGATGCAGGCGTTGGCGCCGGCCGCGACGATGCTCTCGTACGAGGGCCCGCTCGCGCCGGCATGGCGAAACGCGTAGAGCAGCTCGGCCTCGAGCTGGAACTCGCGCAGGCCGGGGCGGCTGGCGCGCATCGCGCGCACATGGCCGGCCGCGCCGATCTCGCCGGCGCGGCGCATCAGCCGCGCCTCGCGGGCGTCCTTGAACAGACGCAGCTCGTCGATCACGGGCGCGAGATCCACCAGGCGCTGCGGCGCGACGACGCCCGAGCGCGAACGGGCGCGCACCGTGTCGAGCGCGGCATGGATGGGCGCCGCGGCATGCGGCACGTCGAACGGCCACCATACGGCGGGCTGGTTGCTCAGCCACTCGACCAGCGTCTCGTGCAGCGCCTCGCTGGGCCGCGCGGCATCGAGCGCCAGCGCGGCGGGCGCGGCATCGGGGCCGAGCCGCACGCCGTCCCACAGCTCGCGTGCCTCGTCGCGCGGCGGGCACAGCAGCAGCGTGCGGCCGGTGGCGTCGATCAGCAGCCAGCTGTCCGGCTCGGTGAAGCCGCTCAGGTAGATGAAGCGGCTGTCGGCGCGAAAGGCGTGGCTGTTGTCGCTGCCGTTGCGCAGCAGCATGGGCGCGGTCGGCAGCACCGCGACGCCGCCGCCGGCGGCGGCCAGCGCACGGGCCACGCGCGCGCGCCGCTCGGCATGGGGATGTGGATCTAGGGTCATGACGTGCCGCCGCCGGTCAAGCGGCGGCGCGATTGGTACGCTAGCGCCCAAGTCTAGGCCCGTGACCGCAGGGGCCACCTCATCTGGAGAATCGAACATGGAATACCGCCGCCTCGGCCGTGCCGGATTGCGCGTCAGCGCGTTGTCGCTGGGCTCCTGGGTCACTTATCACAACCAGGTCGACGTGGGCGCCGCGCGCGAGATGATGGCCGCCGCACTCGACGCCGGCGTCAACTTCTTCGACAACGCCGAGGTCTACGCGAACGGCCGCAGCGAAACCATCATGGGCGAGGCGCTGCGCCAGCTGGCGCGCCCGCGGCTCGATTACGTGGTCTCGACCAAGTTCTTCTGGGGGCTGAATCGCGCCAAGCCGGGCGAGCCGGCGCGCGTGAACGCGCAGGACACGCTCAACCGCAAGTACCTGATGCAGGCGATCGACGGTTCGCTGTCGCGGCTGCAGCTCGATTTCGTCGACCTGATCTATTGCCACCGCGCCGATCCGAACACGCCGATCGAGGAGACGGTGCGCGCGCTGAGCGACATCATCGACTCGGGCAAGGCGCTCTACTGGGGCACGAGCGAGTGGACCGCCGACGAGATCCGCGCTGCCTGGGAGGTGGCCGATCGCCACGGCTGGCACAAGCCGGTGGTCGAGCAGCCGCAGTACCACCTGTTCCATCGCAAGCGCGTCGAGCAGGAGTACGCGCGGCTGTACGAGGACATCGGCCTGGGCCTCACGACCTGGAGCCCGCTGGCCTCGGGCCTGTTGACCGGCAAGTACCGCAACGGCATCCCCGAGGGCAGCCGCGGCGCAATGGACAGCATGGCCTTCCTGCGCGAGGGCCTGACCGATCCGCGCAAGAACGCCGCGGTCGGCGAGTTCGAGGCGATCGCGGCCGAGCTCGACGCCAACGTCGCGCAGCTGGCGATCGCCTGGGCGCATCGCAATCCGCGCGTGAGCAGCGTGATCCTGGGCGCGTCGAAGATCTCGCAGCTGCAGGACAACCTGCGCGCGCTGGAACTGGCACCCAAGCTCACGCCCGGGCTGATGGCGCGCATCGACGCGATCAGCGCACCGCTGGCAGGCTGAAGAGGCTCTCGCGGTGGCGGTTCGCGAGCCCGAACGTTACGGCGTGATCGTTCGCAAGACGGCGGCCATCCCGGCCGAGGTTTTCACGTGGCTCGCGACGTTCGGCCGGGGCGAGCTGGTCCCACAGGAAGACGAAGAGCTGTGGGCGGCCTTCGTCGGCATGCATGACGCGAACCTCCCAGAGATCAGCACACGGCTGGCGACCTGGAAGCTCGCCGAAGGTCGCGACTACGTCTACACGCGCCGCAGCTACGGACCGCTGACGCCCGTGGGCTTCGCCGACTGGCTCCAGCAAGACGTCGACGAGGGCTACTCGCACCCCTGCGAAGGCCGACAGGCCCATGCGCCGCGACCGCCGGTGGCCCAGCAGGTCCGCGAATACCACCGCCGAGAACACGAGCGCCGGCGCATCGAGCGCATCGGGGCGTGGTTGGCTCGACGACTCGAACGCGGCCGTCGCCGCATCGTCGCCGAAGCCGCGGCCGACCGTCGCTGGCCCGGTTGGCGCGAAGGCCGCGCCGACGCGCTGCTGGGCGAGGCTTGGCAACTGATGGCCTTCGTCGAGGGCTCGCGGACCGGCGGTCCGGCGCGCCAATGGGTCGAGGCCGCGTTCCCGTCGAAGCGCTGGCACATCCCGGTGCGCGATGGCTACAAAGATGGCCTCGAGCAATCGCTGCGTGCCTGGTACCGCGCGGGCGACATGGCGGCGTTGCGCGAGCTCGTGTTCCACGCCGGCTACTACTTCGCGGTGCTCGAAGGCGCGCGCGGCACGCAGCGCGTCGATGTCGACTGCTATGCCGCGTGGCTGTCGCGCGGCGTGCCGAGCCCGATCGGCGCGGGCGCCGTGTAGAGGATCTTCAGGAACAGCGGTCGATAGCTGCTGTCGTGGTCGCCGACCAGCGGGTCGCGGTTGGCGGCGAACGCGCGGTCCAGGCGCTGCCAATCCTCCTCGCCGAGCAGGCGGCGCGCGAGCGGCAGCACCTCTTCTTCCTCGCAGCGCATGTGCTCGAGGTAGAAGCGCACATAGCTGCGCGCGGCGCGCTCGAAGGCCGCGCGGCGCAGACCACCGTCGGGGCTGTCGTTCAGCATCTCCCAGCCCAGCAGCAGGTGCTGCAACTCGCGGATCGACTGCTCGCCGCGCTCGTGGTCGTGGTCGAGCCGGTCGAGCACCGCGCGGGCTTCAGGCGCGCGCTCGCGCAGCGCCGCGAACAGCAGTTCGGTTTCCTTGGGGTGGTGCAGCCGCTCGGGAAACTCGTCGACGTAGAACAGCATCGCGCGCAGCAGCGTGAAGTCGGGCGAGACATCGGTCGCGGCGGTCGCGTCGAGCAGCAGCAGGATCGAACTCAGCACCGACGCCAGCGCGCGGTGCTCTTCGCGGATCGTGCGTTCGGCAAGGTGTGTCGAGGCCATGCCGACAAGGTAGTCCCGCGCGTCTCGCGCGGGCTTGCGCCACATCAAGCCGCGATCGCGAGGCCGGGGCCTCAGCCGCCGCCTTGCAGCGGAAAGCCCTGCTGACGCGCGGACGGATGCACCGGCTGCAGCGTCTCGCGCACCGCACGGCGCGCGGAGCGACGCTTGTCGGCGGCGACGCGCTTGCGCGTGTCGCTGACGATGTCGACTTGCATGCGCACGAAGCTCGCGAAGTTCTCGACCCGCGCGAGCCCGCCCAGCCAGGTGCCGGTGCGCGGCAGCTTGACCACGCTGCCGTCGTGGCGCACCAGCGCGACATAGCAGGCGGTGGGCCGCAGGAACTGCGGCATCCAGTTCCAGCCGCCGACCTTCTCGACCACGTGCACCTCGTTGACCTCGCTGATCGCCAGCCGGCGCGCCGAGCGCTTCCAGCCGCGCCGCCAGGCGACGAACTTGACGCTCGCCGCGGCGCGTTCCCAGTGCCGCATGTCCCAGGCCAGCGCGGCGATCCACAGCAGCGCGGCGAGCAGCACCCAGCCCCAACCCCAGCCGCCGGCGACACCGAGCGCGAACGCCAGGCCGGCGCCGACCAGCAGCGCGCCCAGCGACAGCATCTGCGGCTCGTGCGGCGTCAGCAACTGGCGGTGATAGGCGCGCGAGTCGGGCAGGTCGGCGGTCAGCGGCGTGCGCGCGAGCAGCAGCGCACGCAGCCCTGCGGCAGCGAGCTGTTCGAGCGCGGCAGCGGCGGCGATGGCCACCGGGATGCCGATGTGGACGGCTTCAAGCGCCATGTCGAGGAAAAGAGTTAACCGGTCTGCAGCGCCTGCCAGCGTTCGGGGGTGCCTACATCGGCCCAGAAGCCGCGGTAGAGCGAGCCGCCGAGCTGCCCGCGTGCGATCGCCGCCTTGAAGCACGGCAGGAGCGCGGCGCGCTCTCCCGGCTGCACAGAGGCAATCAGCTTGGATTTGAACAACCCGAGCGTCGAGTAGGTGTAACGGTTAGCTTCCTCACCCCCCACCGCGCCGTGGGGTTCGTCACGCGAAGGCCGATCGAGATGCACGCGGCCGCGCGCGTCGAGCCAGAAGTCGCCGTTCGGATGCTGGGGCGGGTTGGGGACGAACCAGAGCTTGGCCGCGTCGTCGCCGGCGACGAAGGCCGCGGCGGCGGATGCCTCGAAGCGGAAGTCGGGCGCGAAGACATCGCCCGCGACGACCCAGCAGGCCGGCGGGTCGCCCAGCAGCGGCCAGGCGGTCGCGAGGCCACCGGCGGTCTCGAGCGCGCCGCCGTGCTCGCGGCCTTCCATCGAATACTTGATCGACAGCCCGAAGCGCGAACCGTCGCCGAGCGCGGCCGGGAACTGCTCCTCGAGCCAGGCGGTGTTGATCACGACGTCGCGGACGCCGTCGCGCGCCAGCGCCTCGAGATGCCATTCGATCAGCGGCTTGCCGCGCACCGGCAGCAAGGGCTTGGGCGTGCGGTCGGTGAGCGGGCGCATGCGTTCGCCGCGGCCGGCGGCGAGGATCAGTGCGGGCAGCGTCGTCATGCCAGTTCCCGCCCACGTGCCAGCGCATGGCGTTCGACCGCGCTCGGCGCGAAGGCCGCGACCAGCGCGTCGATCAGCGCCTGCGCCCGCGCGCTGTTGTCGGCACTGCGATGGCAGACATAGACATCGAGCGTCACGCGGCCCAGCTCGGGCCAGGTGTGGACCGCCAGATGCGACTCCGCCAGCAGCACCACGCCGGTCACGCCGCGCGGCTCGCCGCACTCGGGCGCGAAGCCGTGGAAGCGCTCGCCGACCGCGGCGAGCCCGGCGTCGGACACGCGTGCGAGGCACAGCGCGCGCAATGCGTCGATGTCGGTCATCGCCGCGTTCGCGGCGCAGCAGCCGGCGAGGTCGGCGGTCAGGTGCAGGCCTTGCATAGGAAGCGTTGTCGCGGCATTCAAGCGGCCGCGCGAAGACAGTCTGGACCGGCGACGATACAGCGGCCCCGGGGCAGTCTGGTGCGACGCCGACAAGAACCGAGGGGGCATGCCGCCCCCCGTAAAATCCCGGGTTCCTCCCACCGGCCCTTCGGGCCTCCGCACGCCGCCCACCAGGCGGTCGCGGTGGCTTTTACGCCCAGCAATACACCATGGCAGCCCTGTCCACCCCCGCCGCGACCACCGCCACCCCGACCCAGATGGCCAATGCCATCCGCGCTTTGGCCATGGATGCGGTGCAAAAGGCCAATTCCGGCCACCCGGGCGCGCCGATGGGCATGGCCGAGATCGCCGTCGCGCTGTGGGGCCGCCATCTCAAGCACAACCCGGTCGATCCCAAGTGGGCCGACCGCGACCGCTTCGTGCTCAGCAACGGCCACGGCTCGATGCTGATCTACGCGCTGCTGCACCTGAGCGGCTACGACCTGCCGATCGGCGAGCTGGCGGCGTTCCGCCAGATGCACAGCAAGACGCCGGGCCATCCGGAAGTCGGCATCACGCCGGGCGTCGAGACCACCACCGGCCCGCTCGGCCAGGGCATCACCAATGCGGTCGGCATGGCGCTGGCCGAGAAGCTGCTCGCGGCCGAGTTCAATCGCCCGGGCCACAAGCTGGTCGACCACCACACCTATGCATTCCTCGGCGACGGCTGCCTGATGGAAGGCATCAGCCACGAGGCCTGCAGCCTCGCGGCGGCATGGAAGCTCGGCAAGCTGATCGCCTTCTACGACGACAACGGCATCTCGATCGACGGCCAGGTCGCGCCCTGGTTCGGCGACGACACCGCCAAGCGCTTCGAGGCCTATGGCTGGCAGGTCATCGGCCCGGTCGACGGCCACGATGTCGACGCGGTCGATGCCGCGATCGTCAAGGCCAAGCGCAGCGCCGAGGCGCCGACGCTGATCATCTGCAAGACCGCCATCGGCAAGGGCTCGCCCAACCGCGCCAACAGCGCCAAGGCCCACGGCGAGCCGCTCGGCGCCGACGAGATCACGCTGACGCGCCAGGCGATCGGCTGGAACTCGGGCCCGTTCGAGATCCCCGCCGAAGTGAAGTCCGCATGGGACGCGCGCGAGCGCGGCGCGCAGGCGCAAGCCGGTTGGGAAGCCACCTACGCGAGCTATGCCGCGGCGCACCCTGAACTCGCGGCCGAGTTCACGCGCCGCATGGAAGGCAAGCTGCCGTCGAACTTCGCGCAGGTCGCGGTCGACGCGGTGGTCGCGGCCCACACCAAGGGCGAGACGGTCGCCAGCCGCAAGGCCAGCCAGATCGCGCTCGAGGCGCTGACCGCGGCGCTGCCCGAGCTGCTCGGCGGCTCGGCCGATCTCACCGGCTCCAACCTCACCAACACCAAGTCCACCCCGGCGCTGCGCTTCGACGACGCCGGCGCGCCCGTCAAGGGCGAGGACGGCAAGCCCGGGCGCCACATCAACTACGGCGTGCGCGAATTCGGCATGGCCGCGGTGATGAACGGCATCACGCTGCACGGCGGCTTCATTCCCTACGGCGGCACCTTCCTGACCTTCAGCGACTACAGCCGCAACGCGATCCGCATGGCCGCGCTGATGAAGCAGCGCGTGGTGCACGTGTTCACGCACGACTCCATCGGCCTCGGCGAAGACGGCCCGACGCACCAGTCGGTCGAGCACGCCGCGGCGCTGCGCCTGATCCCCGGCCTCGACGTCTGGCGTCCGGCCGACACCGCCGAGACCGCGATCGCCTGGACGCGCGCGCTGCTCAACGAATCGCGCCCGACCGCGCTCCTGCTGTCGCGCCAGAACCTGCCCTACCTGCCGAAGTCGGGCCTCGACGAGATCTCGCGCGGCGCCTACGTGCTGGCCGAGCCGGCGGAAGTGGGCCTGAACAAGAAGGCGCAGGCGGTGATCGTCGCGACCGGCTCCGAGGTGCAGCTCGCGCTGCATGCGCAGCAGCAACTGGCGGTGGACGGCATCGCGGTGCGCGTCGTCTCGATGCCCTCGACCACGACCTTCGATCGCCAGGACGTCGCCTACAAGAAGGCCGTGCTGCCCGAGGGCCTGCCGCGCATCGCGGTCGAGGCCGGCGTGAGCGACTTCTGGTGGAAGTACCGCTGCGCGGCCGTGGTCGGCATCGACACCTACGGCGAGTCGGCCCCGGCCGGCGTGCTGTTCAAGCACTTCGGCTTCACGGCGGACAACGTCGCCGACACCGTGCGCAAGGTTCTTCTCGGCTGATTTCTCTTCTCTCTTCTTCACTTCGCATTGGAGACTCGCATGACCATCAAGATCGGCATCAACGGCTTCGGGCGCATCGGGCGCATGGTGTTTCGCGCGGCGGTGCAGAACTTCGGCGATGACATCGAGGTGGTCGGCATCAACGATCTGCTCGAGCCCGACTACCTGGCCTACATGCTCAAGTACGACTCGGTGCACGGCCGCTTCAAGGGCGAGGTCGCGGTCGACGGCAACACGCTGATCGTCAACGGCAAGAAGATCCGCCTGACGGCCGTGAAGGATCCCGCCGAGCTGAACTGGGGCGCCGTCGGCGCCGATGTGGTGGTCGAGTCGACCGGCCTGTTCCTGACCAAGGAAACCGCCGAGAAGCATCTCAAGGCCGGTGCCAAGAAGGTCATCATGAGCGCGCCGTCGAAGGACGACACGCCGATGTTCGTCTACGGCGTCAACGACAAGACCTACAAGGGCGAAGCGATCATCTCGAACGCCTCGTGCACGACCAACTGCCTGGCGCCGGTCGCCAAGGTGCTGAACGACAACTTCGGCATCAAGCGCGGCCTGATGACCACGGTGCACGCGACCACCGCGACGCAAAAGACCGTCGACGGCCCGAGCAACAAGGACTGGCGCGGCGGGCGCGGCATCCTCGAGAACATCATCCCGAGCAGCACCGGCGCGGCCAAGGCCGTCGGCGTCGTGATCCCCGAGCTGAACAAGAAGCTCACCGGCATGTCGTTCCGCGTGCCGACCTCCGACGTCTCGGTGATCGACCTGACCGTCGAGCTGAACAAGGAAGCCAGCTACCAGCAGATCTGCGACGCGATGAAGGCCGCCGCCAACGGCCAGATGAAGGGCGTGCTGGCCTACACGGAAGACAAGGTCGTCGCGACCGATTTCCGCGGCGAGTCCTGCACCTCGGTGTTCGATGCCGAAGCCGGCATCGCGCTCGACTCGACCTTCGTCAAGGTCGTGGCGTGGTACGACAACGAGTGGGGCTACTCGAACAAGGTGCTCGAGATGGTTCGCGTCGTCGGCGCCTGACACCCTCGCGTAAATCCCGATCTCGAAGGCCCCGCGTCAGCGGGGCCTTCTGCGTTTAAGGGTTACCGTTGCGGCCTCGGGCCGTGTCGGCATGTAAGTGATGCCGGTCTTCCCATCTTTCCGGTCGATGCCGGGATTGCCGGCTCCCTAGACTCCATGCTTCGATGTCACCCATGAAGATGATCCGTCGCCTCCTTGCCAGTGTCCTGGTCGCCGTTGTCGCCGCAGCGGGCGGTGGAGCCGCATTCGCGGCGCCGCAGCAAGAGAGCGGACTCATCGTGAAGCTGCGCTCCGACGGCAACGGCGACGCGCCGGATCGCGCGCAGGCCCGCCTCGAGCGGCTCGCGTCGCGCCAGGGCGTGCAGATGATGCGCGGCCTCTCGCGCGTGATCGGCGAGCGTGTGCATGTGGTGCAGGCCCGCGGCGACGCCGCGGCGATGGCCAAGCGGCTGGCGGCCGATCCCGACGTGGTCTACGCCGTGCCGGATCGCCGCGTGCGCGTGACCGCGGTGCCCAACGATCCGCTGTTCCCCGCCGGCAACGGCGCCAACGGCCCGGCCGCCGGCCAGTGGTACCTGAAGACGCCCGACGCGACGCTCGTCAGCGCGATCGATGCGCAAGCCGCCTGGGACATCACGCAAGGCAGCGAGTCGGTCGTCGTCGCGGTGCTCGACACCGGCGTGCGGCGCAACCATCCCGATCTCGCCGGCAAGCTGCTGCCCGGCTACGACTTCATCACCAAGGTCGCCATCGCCAACGACGGCAACGGCCGCGACAGCGACCCCAGCGACCCGGGCGACTGGGTCTCGCAGGCCGACATCACCAACGGCACGGTCGACGCCGACTGCGAGCTGTCGGACAGCTCCTGGCACGGCACCCAGGTCTCCGGAATCATCGGCGCGCTGACCAACAACGGTGCCGGCATCGCCAGCGTCGGCTGGAACGTGCGCGTGCTGCCGGTGCGCGTGATCGGCAAGTGCAGTGGCTTCCAGTCGGACATCGTCGCGGCGATGCGCTGGGCCGCGGGCATCGCGGTGGCGGGCGTGCCGGCCAATCCGAATCCGGCCAAGGTGCTGAACCTGAGCCTGGGCTCCGATGGCGCCTGCGACGCTGCCTATGCCGATGCGGTGGCCGCGGTGCGCGCGGTCGGCGTCGTGGTCGTCGCCTCGGCGGGCAACGGCTCGGGCCATGCGGTCGGCTCGCCGGCCAACTGCGCGGGCGTGATCGGCGTCGGCGGCCTGCGCCATGCCGGCACCAAGGTCGGCTACTCCGACCTCGGCCCGGAGGTCTCGATCTCCGCGCCGGCCGGCAACTGCGTCAACGACAGCGGCGAGTGCCTCTATCCGATCATGACGACGACCGACGTCGGCACGACCGCGCCCGCCGGCGCGACCTACACCGACGGCTTCAACAATCCCACGCTCGGCACCAGCTTCTCGTCACCGCTCGTGGCCGCCACCGCGGCGCTGATGCTGTCGGTGCGCCCGACGCTCACACCCGACGAACTGCGCAGTCTGCTGATGACCAGCGCGCGCGCCTTCCCGACCCCCGCGGCGGGCTCCACGGTGCCGCAGTGCCGTGCACCCGACACGACGGCGCAGGACGAGTGCAACTGCACCACCGCGACCTGCGGTGCCGGCATGCTCGACGCCGGCGCAGCGGTGCTGCATGCGGCCGGCGGCGTGCTCGCGCGCATCGCGGTCACGCCCGCGTCGCCGCGGGCCGGCACGATCATCACGCTCGACGCCGGCGGCACGATGGTCACCGACGGCCGCACGATCGCGACCGTGCAGTGGAGCCTGGTCGACGGCGGCGGCATCGTCACCGGCTTCAGCGGCGCGGTCGACACGATCACCACGACCTTGTCGCCCACCGCGGCCGGCAGCATCACCGTCAGCGTGACGGTGACCGATTCCGTCGGCAACAGCGCCACCACCCAGCAGACGATCACCGTGGCCGCAGCGTCGACCTCGAGTGGTGGTGGCGGCGGCGGCGCGCTCGGCCTGGGCTGGCTCGCGGCCCTGGCGCTCGCAACCCTCGCGGCCGCCGCCGCGTCTCGTCCCCGCCCGCTCAAGCGCCGCATCGACCCACGATGAAGCGACTGGCGTCTTCGCTGCACGCCGTACTCGCTTCCCTCTGGCTTTCGTCGCTGCCCGCGGCCGCCCAGCCGCGCGACGAGCAGCGGCCGGCCCATGGCCTGATCGTTCGATTGCACGCCGACGACGCGCGCCTGCGGTCGGCCACGACGGCGGCGCCCGAGTCCCTGGCCTCGGCCCGGCGGACCGCGCGCAACGCTCTCGAGCGCGCCGGGCTGTCCGGCTGGAGCGTGCGCACGATGAATGCGCGCACCCTGCTCGTGAGCGCGGGCCAGCTGTTGCCGCCCGCTGCGGCGCGCGAGGCTGCCGAGCGGCTGGCCGAGGCGCCCGGCATCGCCTGGGTCGAGCCCAATGTGCGCGAGCGCCGACTGCAGGACGGCGCGCCGCGGCTGCCCGACGACCCCTACTTCTCCCAGCAATGGTGGCTGCGCGCGGTGTCCGGCAGCGATGCCGACGCCTACAGCGAGCGACTGCGCGGCGTGCCCGGGCTGCAAAGCGCCTGGTCCGCGACGACCGGCGGCTCGGGCGCGCTGATCGCGGTGCTCGACACCGGCTACACCGATCACCCCGAACTCGCCGCGCGTGTTCGCCCGGGCTACGACTTCGTCTCCGAGATCGAATACGCGAACGACGGCGATGGCCGCGACGCCGATCCGCACGACCCCGGCGACTGGGTCAGCCAGACCGATCGCAATGCGCACCCGGCGGTGTTCGGCGACTGCGCGGTCGCGCCGAGTTCATGGCACGGCACCGCCATCCTCGGCCAGCTCGCGGCGCGGACCGCCAATGGCGCCGGCATGGCGGCGCTGCGCTGGAGCGGCGACGTGCTCGCGGTGCGCGTGGCCGGCAAGTGCGGCGCGACGGTGGCCGACGTCGTCGACGCGATCCGCTGGTCGGCCGGCCTGCATGTCGAGGGCGTGCCGGACAACCCGACGCCGGTGCGCGTGATCAGCCTGAGCTTCGGCGGCGACGCGCCCTGCTCCGAGGCCTATCGCGAGGCGATCGAGGACGCCGCACGTGCAGGCGCGCTGCTGGTCGCGTCGGCCGGCAACGACAGCGCCGCGGTCTCGCGCCCGGCCAATTGCCGCGGCGCGCTCGGCGTCGCGGCGCTCAACCGCGACGGCTTCAAGGCCTACTACTCGAACTTCGGCCCCTCGGTCGGCATCGCGACCGTCGGCGGCGACTACGCCGAAGGCCGCTGGGGCCCGATGCTCGGCGACGGCGGCCTGCTGAGCCTCTACAACGACGGCAAGCAAGGCCCGCTGCAGCCGCAGTACGCGCTGTTCGCGGGCACCAGCTTCGCCGCGCCGATCGTCGCCGGCACCGTGGCGCTGATGCTCGATCTGAATCCGCAGTTGAGCGTGGCCGATCTGATCGACGGCATCGAGCGCAGCGCGCGCCCGCACGTGAGCTCGAACGTGCTGCCGGCCTGCAGCGCGCAGGCGCCGACGCGCTGCATCTGCGCAGCGCTTGGCCAGTGCGGCAGCGGCATCCTCGACGCCCCCGAGGCGCTGCGCTTTGCGGTGGATCCGGCCGGCTTCGTCGCGCGCTCGTGGAGCGCGCCGCTGCTCGATGGCGCGGAGCTGCACCAGGCGATCGCGCTGGGCAGCGACAACGCGAGCAACGAACAAGTCGCCGGCCTCGACGACGCGGCCGACGGCGGTGGCGGCGCGATGGGCGCGGCGTGGATCGCAGCGCTGCTGGCCGCGGTGCTCGCGCTGCGGCTCAGCCGTTCGCGGCGCGACTAGCGGCGTCGCCGGCGCGCGTCGGCACCGCGGCGGTCGACGAGCACGGCAGGAAGGCCGGCGCGCCGGGCGGGCGCGCGATCTGGCCGAGCGCGTCGAGCTGCTTCGCATCGGCACGCGGCACCTGCAGCAGCAGCTGCGTGCGCTGCGTGTCGCTGACCGTGACGACGCGCGCGGTGCGCACGTCGCGCGCGGCCAGGCCGTCGAGCTGGGTCTGCGCGCTGGTGGGCGTCGCGTGGCGGCCCAGCACCAGCAGCATCGCGGCGTTGGGCGCCGGGCGTTCCTCGGTCGGCTGCACGCCGCGGCGGCGCAGTTCGTCGCGCTTCTTCGCGATCGCGTCGACATCGGGATAGGGGCCCATCGCGACCCACCAGATGCGCTCGAGCGGCCGCCATTCCCAGCTGCCCTCGGGCAGCATGCCCTTGAGCTGCTCGTCGAGCCGGGCGCGCTCGGCGACCGGAATCGGCCCGGCTTCGAGGCAACTGGTCGGCACCGGCGCCGACGCGGGCGCTGCGGCGACGACCGGCGCCGATGCCGGCGGCGCAATCGGGATGGCGGTCGTGGCGGGACCGCCGAGGCGGATCAGCTCCGGCTGCACCTGTTGCGACAGGCGCTGCGGCTCGCGGCCTTCGGTCGGCGAGGGCAGCACGCCCCAGGCGACCACCGGCGCGAGCCAGCCCTCGCGCCAGGCGAGGAAGCCGGCATTGGCCAGCAGCAGGACCAGCACCAGTGCTCGCATCAGCATGTCCGAACGCTCACGTCGCCGCTCATGATTCGCCGCACCTCGCCGTGTGCCCCCCCCTGCGGACCAGTATGCACGAGCAAGGCGCCGTCGGCGTCGACGCCCACCGCGATGCCTTCACTGCCGTCGCTGAGCCGCACAGGGCGTGCGCGCAGCGCGTCGCGTGCCGCGAAGCGCGCCTGCAGCGCGGCATCGAAGCCCTGCGTCTCGAACACCGCCAGGGTTTCGAGCAAGGGCCGCGCGACGCGCGCCAGCGCGCCGGGCGCATCGAGCGCCGCATCGAGCTCGGCCAGGCCGGCGAGCGCATAGGCATCGCCCGGCTCGGGCGCGGGCGCGTGGATGTTCAGCCCGATGCCGACGACCAGGAAGCGCTCGCCGGCGCGGCCCGGGCTCGCCATGCCCTGCGTCTCGATCAGCACGCCGCCGGCCTTGCGATCGGGCCGGCCGTCAGCGGCGAGCCACAGGTCGTTGGGCCACTTGAGCGACAGCTTCGGATGCAGCGCCTCGGCCAGCGCGACGCCGACCGCGAGCGACAGGCCTTCCCAGCGCGGCGGCGCGAACGGCAGGCCGAGCGAGAAGGTCAGCGAATCGCCCAGCTCGGAGCGCCAGCGCCGCCCGAGCCGGCCGCGTCCGGCGCTTTGCCGCTCGGCGACCAGCAGGCAGGGCGACGGGTCGCCGGCGCGCGCGCGTTCGAGCAGCCGGGTGCTGGTCGAATCGCATTCGGCACTGACCTCGATGCTCAGGCCCGGACGCAGCGGCTCGAGGTCGAGCCACAGCGCCTCGGCAGGCCAGCGCAGCGCGGGCAACGCCATGTTCGATCAGCGCTTCGGCGAGAGCATCGTCTTGCGGCAACGCGGGCTGCCGCAGCGGCACTCGTACTGCTTCTTCAGCTTGGGCGTGTAGCGCTCGTCGATCACCAGGCCGTAGTCGTAGAACAGCTCTTCGCCCGGCTCGATGTTGCGCAGCGCCTTGATGAAGACGCGGCCGTCGGTCTCGTCGGCCTCGCAGTTGGGCTCGCAGGCGTGGTTGATCCAGCGCGCGTCGTTGCCGCCGTACTTCGCGTCGATGACGTGGTCTTCGTCGACGTGGAAGTAGAAGGTGTGGTGCGGATCCGTGGGATCGTGCGGATGGCGGCGCAGCGCCTCGGGCCAGTCGATGATCTCGCCCTTGTATTCGATGACGACCTGGCCCTCGGCGATCGGCTGGATCGCGTAGACGCCCTTGCCGTGCACGCCGGACTGGCGCACCTGGATGCGGCGGCCGCCGGTCTTGGCGGCGGGCTTGGCGGCGGTCTTCTTCGAGGGGGCGGGCGTGGCTTTCCTGGCGCGCGCTTGCGTCATCGGGCTCTTTCGGTACATTGAAAAAAGGCAGGCGCGCGTGCGCACGTATGCGTACGTGTGTGCGCGCGAAGCGGGCCGGATTGTAGGAGCGCCCTCGTGACGCCCCTGCTGCGGGCCTGACAGACCATCGAACGCGAACACCATGAGCACTGAAAACAAAGCCCTCGTCATCGCCGAAAAGCCGTCGGTCGCGCAGGACATCGTCCGTGCGCTGACACCCGCGTCGGGCAAGTTCGACAAGCACGACGAATACTTCGAGAACGAGCACTACGTCGTGACCTCGGCGGTCGGCCACCTGGTCGAGATCAAGGCGCCGGAGGAGTTCGACGTCAAGCGCGGCAAATGGAGCTTCGCCAACCTGCCGGTCGTGCCGCCGCACTTCGACCTCGCGCCGATCGACAAGAGCAAGGGCCGGCTCAACGCCATCGTCAAGCTCGCCAAGCGCAAGGATGTCGGCGAGCTGATCAACGCCTGTGACGCGGGCCGCGAGGGCGAACTGATCTTCCGGCTGATCCAGCAGTACGCCAAGGCCAAGCAGCCGGTGCGCCGGCTGTGGCTGCAGAGCATGACGCCGCAGGCGATCCGCGACGGCTTCGACCAGCTGCGCAGCGACGCGCAGCTGCAAGGCCTGGCCGACGCCGCGCGCAGCCGCAGCGAGGCCGACTGGCTGGTCGGCATCAACGGCACGCGCGCGATGACCGCGTTCAACTCGCGCGACGGCGGCTTCTTCCTCACCACCGTGGGCCGCGTGCAGACGCCCACGCTGTCGATCGTGGTCGAGCGCGAGGAGAAGATCCGCAAGCACGTCGCGCGCGACTACTGGGAGATCAAGGCCGACTTCGGCGCCGCCGCCGGCCTGTACGAAGGCAAGTGGTTCGATCCCAAGTTCAAGAAGGACGACGACGCCGATCGCCGCGCCGACCGCCTGTGGGACCAGAAGCAGGCCGACGCGATCGCCGACGCGGTGCGCGGCAAGCCCGGCACGGTGACCGAGGAAGCCAAGCCCAGCACGCAGGCCAGCCCGCTGCTGTACGACCTCACCAGCCTGCAGCGCGAGGCCAACGGGCGCTTCGGCTTCTCGGCCAAGACCACGCTGGGCCTGGCGCAGGCGCTGTACGAGAAGCACAAGGCCCTGACCTATCCGCGTACCGATTCGCGCGCGCTGCCGGAGGACTACCTCGGCGTCGTCAAGCAGACCGTCAAGATGCTGGCCGAGGAAGACATGCCCGGCCCGCTGCGCGAGCTGTCGGTGCACGCGAAGAAGGCGTTGAAGGAGGACTACGTCAAGCCGACCAAGCGCGTGTTCGACAACGCCAAGGTCTCGGACCACTTCGCGATCATCCCGACGCTGCAGGCGCCCAAGTCGCTGACCGAGGCCGAGGCCAAGCTCTACGACCTGGTGGTCAAGCGCTTCCTCGCGGTGTTCTATCCGAGCGCGGAGTACCTGGTCACGACGCGCATCACCAAGGTCGCGACGAGCTCGGGCGAGCACAGCTTCCAGACCAACGGCAAGGTGCTGGTGAACCCCGGCTGGCTCGCGGTCTACGGCAAGGAAGCGCAGGACGAGGACGCCAACCTGGTGCCGGTGCAGCCCAATGAATCGGTCACCAACGAGGCGGTGGTCGTCAACGGCCTGAAGACGCGCCCGCCGGCGCGCTACAGCGAAGCGACGCTGCTGTCGGCGATGGAAGGCGCGGGCAAGCTGATCGAGGACGAGGAGCTGCGCGCCGCGATGCACGAGAAGGGCCTGGGCACGCCGGCCACGCGCGCGGCCATCATCGAAGGCCTGATCCTCGAGAAGTACATGTTCCGCGAGGGCCGCGAGCTGATCCCGACCGCCAAGGCCTTCCAGCTGATGACGCTGCTGCGCGGCCTCGATGTCGAGGACCTCACCAAGCCCGAACTCACCGGCGACTGGGAGCATCGCCTGGCCGAGATGGAGCACGGGCGGCTCTCGCGCGAGGCCTTCATGCGCGAGGTCGCGGCGATGGCCGAGCGCATCGTCAAGAAGGCCAAGGGCTACGACCGCGACACGATCCCCGGCGACTACGCGACCCTGAAGACGCCCTGCCCCAACTGCGGCGGCGTCGTGAAGGAGAACTACCGCCGCTTCGCGTGTGAAAGCTGCGAGTTCTCCATCACCAAGATCCCGGGCGGCCGCAGCTTCGAGCTGAACGAGGCCGAGGATTTCCTGCGCGACAAGAAGATCGGGCCGCTGGAAGGCTTCCGCTCCAAGGCCGGCTGGCCGTTCACCGCCGAGCTCAAGCTCGCCTACGACGACGAGATCAAGAACTGGAAGCTCGAGTTCGACTTCGGCGACGACGCCAAGGATGGCGCGTCCGACGGCGAGCCGGTCGATTTCTCCGGCCAGGAGAGCCTGGGCCATTGCCCCAAGTGCAAGGGCCGCGTGTTCGAGCACGGCAGCAACTACGTCTGCGAGCACTCGGTCGGCGCGCACGTGACCTGCGACTTCAAGACCGGCAAGATCATCCTGCAGCAGCCGGTCGAGCGCGCTGAAGTCAGCAAGCTGCTGGCGACCGGCAAGACCAGCCTGCTGGAGAACTTCGTCTCCAACAAGACGCGCCGCAAGTTCAAGGCCTTCCTCGCCTACGACGCCAAGGAGGGCAAGGTCGGCTTCGAGTTCGAGCCGCGCGAGGCGCGGGCACCGGCCAAGAAGGCGGCGGCCAAGAAGACCGCGGCCGCGAAGAAGGCGGCCTGATGCGCGCGGCCTCGGCCGCCTCGGACTGGCCCGCAGAGGCCTTGCGCGAGGCGTTCCACGATGCGTTCTCGGACTACATCGCCGGGCCGCCGGGGGTCGAGCCCGAGGCCTGGCCGGGCTTCCTGCGCCGCCAGGGCATCGACCTCGCGGCCAGCCGCGTGATGGCCGATGCGGACCGCATCGTCGCCTTCGCGCTGGTCGCGCCGCAGCCCGATCGGCGCACGCGCCTGGCGACGATGGGCGCACGCCCCGAGGAGCGCGGCAGCGGCGCGGCGCGCACGCTGCTGGCCGAGGCGATCGCCGATTCGCGTCGGCGCGGCGACCGCTGGATCGAGCTCGAAGTGTTCGCGCAGAACTCGCGCGCCTCGGCGCTGTATCGCTCGCACGGCTTCGTCGCGGTGACCGAGCTGTTCGGCTTCGAGCGCGCACCGGCGCTGCTGGCGGCCAGCGAGACCGAGGCCTTCGATGCGGTCGAGGCGGCCGACGCGATCGCGTGGCTGCAGGATGTCGAGCAGTACGGCAAGGTCGACGCGCTGCCGTGGCAGGTCTCGGCGCGCGCGATGGCGCTGGCCGCGACGCCGCCGATGGCGTGGCGGCGCGGCAGCGCGCAGCTGATGTTCCATCTGCGCAGCGAGCGCGAGCTGGTGGTCGCGAGCCTGGTCGATCTCGATGCGCGCCAGCACGACGCTCGCGCCTTGCTGCGCGCACTCGCGCAATGGCATCCGCAGCACGCGCTCGCGATGCCGCAGCTGCAGCGCATGGACCTGGGCGGCGATGCCATGCAGGCCGAAGGCTGGCTTCGCATGACCTTGCACCAGCAACTGATGCGCTGCCGGTTCGACAACTGACAACTCAACGGCTGAAGTCCGATGCCGCCGATCCTCTTCCTGAAGCTGATCGCGATCTTCGTGACGATCGCGATCGGCTGGGCCGCCGGCCGCACTGCGGCGTTTCGCGGCGGCGATGCCGCGCGCATCCTGTCGAACGCGGCCTTCTACATCTTCGCGCCGGCGCTGCTGTTTCGCGCCACCGCGCGCATCGACTTCCATGCGATGCCGTGGCGCGCGCTGCTGGTGTTCTTCGTGCCGGTGGTCGCGTGGATGCTGATCGTCTACGCCTGGCAGCGGCGCAAGCTGCGCGACGAGCCGCAGGCAGCGCCCGCGCGCCCGGCTGCGCGGGCGATCACCGCGGCCTTCGGCAACAACGCCCAGCTCGGCATCCCGATGGCCGCGGCGCTGTTCGCCGAGGCCGGGCTGCAGATCCACGTCGCGGTCGTGAGCCTGCATGCGCTGACGCTGCTGACCATCCTCACGCTGCTGGTCGAGCGCGATCTCGCGCATGCGCAGGCGCAGGCCTCGGGCCAGCGCGCGCCGCTGGGCCGCACGCTGGCGCTGGTCGCGAAGAACACCATCGTTCATCCGATCGTGCTGCCGGTGCTGGCCGGCATGGCCTGGAACCTGACCGGCGTGGCGCTGCCCGGCCCGCTCGACGAGGTGCTGCAGATGCTGGGCACCGCGGTCGTGCCGCTGTGCCTGGTCGCGATCGGGCTGTCGCTGGGGCATTACGGCCTGAAGGGCGCGGCGGCCTCGGCGGTCGCGCTGTCGATGGGCAAGCTGCTGGTGCAGCCGGCGCTGGTGCTGCTGGCCGGGCTGGCGGTCGGCGGTCTCGCCGGGCTGCCGCTGGCGGTGATCGTGATGGCGGCCTCCAACCCGACCGGCGCGAACGCGCTGATGTTCGCGCAGCGCTATCGCGCGCAGGAGGCCGAGACGACCGCGGCGATCGTCGTCTCGACGCTGGCCTTCGTCGCGACCGCGCCCTTGTGGCTGGTGTTGCTGGGTCTCTTGCCGGGCGGCCTGGGCATCGCCCCCTGACGCCGCCGGGGCCAGGCGCCTGGGCCACAATCGGCCCACGATGGATGCCCAAGAGAACGTCGAGACCCTGATGCGCCGCCTCGGCGAGGCCGCGCGTGGCGCGTCCGCCGCGATGGCGGCCGCGTCGACCGCGGCCAAGAACGCCGCGCTGCTGTCGCTGGCCGCCGAGATCCGCGCCGAAGCGCTGGTGCTGCAGGCCGAGAACGCGCGCGATCTCGCGGCCGCCGAAGCCAGCGGACTGTCCGCCCCGATGGTCGACCGCCTGCGTCTCACCGACGCGGTGATCGCGCAGATGGCCGAAGGCTGCGAGCAGGTCGCCGCGCTGCCCGACCCGATCGGCGAGATGACCAACCTGCGGCGTCGCCCGAGCGGCATCACGGTCGGCCAGATGCGCGTGCCGCTGGGCGTGTTCGGCATGATCTACGAGAGCCGCCCGAACGTGACGATCGACGCCGCGTCGCTGGCGATCAAGAGCGGCAACGCGGCGATCCTGCGCGGCGGCTCGGAGGCGATCCACTCGAACGCCGCGCTGATGTCGCTGGTCACGCGCGCGATGGGCCTCAACGGCCTGCCGGTCGACGCGGTGCAGCTGGTGCCGACCACCGATCGCGCCGCGGTCGGGCGCCTGCTGGCGATGCCCGAGTACGTCGACGTGATCATTCCGCGCGGCGGCAAGAGCCTGGTCGAGCGCGTGGCCAACGAGGCCAAGGTGCCGGTGATCAAGCACCTCGACGGCAACTGCCATGTCTATGTCGACGCGCAGGCCGACCTCGAGATGGCCGTCGCGGTGACCGACAACGCCAAGACGCAGAAGTACAGCCCTTGCAATGCGGCCGAGTCGCTGCTCGTGCATCGCGCGGTGGCCAACGATTTCCTCGCGCGCATCGGCACCGTGTTCGCGGCCAAGGGCGTCGAGATGCGCTGCGATGCGGAAAGCCTCGCGCTGCTGAAGGCGGCGCTGCACCATGTGGCCGGCATCAAGCTGGTCGCGGCGAGCGAGCAAGACTGGTCGTGCGAATACCTCGCGCCGGTCATCAGCATCAAGCTGGTCGACTCGCTCGACGAGGCGATCGCGCACATCAACCGCTACGGCTCGCACCACACCGACGCGATCGTCACGCGCGACCATCCCAACGCGATGCGCTTCCTGCGCGAGGTCGATTCGGCCAGCGTGATGGTCAACGCGAGCACGCGCTTCGCCGACGGCTTCGAGTTCGGCCTCGGCGCCGAGATCGGCATCTCGACCGACAAGTTCCACGCGCGCGGCCCGGTCGGGCTCGAGGGCCTGACCTCGATGAAGTGGATCGTGCTGGGCAACGGCGAGGGGCGCGCTTGAGCGAGGTGTCCGATCCGAGGGGTGCACTGGTTCTCTTCTCGGGCGGCCAGGACTCCACCGCCTGCCTCGCCTGGGCGCTCGAGCGCTACGCGCGAGTCGAAACCATCGGCTTCGATTACGGCCAGCGCCATCGCATCGAGCTCGACTGCCGACCGCGCGTGATCGCCGCGCTGCGCGAGGGCTTCCCGCAGTGGAGCGCCAGGCTCGGCGACGACCATCTGCTCGACCTCTCGCTGCTCGGCCAGATCAGCGACACCGCGCTGACCGACGCTCGCGCGATCGAGATGCAGGCCAACGGCCTGCCCAACACCTTCGTGCCGGGGCGCAACCTGCTGTTCCTCGGCTTCGCGGCGACGCTGGCCTATCGCCGCGGGCTGTCGGTGCTGGTCGGCGGCATGTGCGAGACCGACTACTCCGGCTATCCCGACTGCCGCGACAACACGCTCAAGGCGCTGCAGGTCGCGCTCTCGCTCGGCATGGACACGCCCATGACGATCGAGACGCCGCTGATGTGGATCGACAAGGCCCAGACCTGGTCGCTGACCGAGCGGCTCGGCGGCGAGGCCCTGGTCGAGCTGACGGTCGAGCACACGCACAGCTGCTACCTCGGCGACCGCACGCAGCGCCACGAATGGGGCTTCGGCTGCGGCCAGTGCCCGGCCTGCGGCTTGCGCGCGGCCGGCTGGCTGGCGTGGCGCGCGCGCCGCGCCGCATGAGCTACCGGGAGGCAGGCGATGCCAGCGACCTCGATGTTCTCGACGCAAGTCGTGGTGATCCTCGTCGTGGCGCTGCTCGTGTTCTGGGCCGTCGGTGCCTACAACCGGCTGGTGAGGTTGCGCAGCGCGATGGTCGCGGCGTGGGTACCGCTGGACGCGCAGCTCAAGCGCCGGCACGGCCTGGCGCGCGAGCTCGGCGAGATGCTCGCCTCGGCGCTGCCGGGCACGTCGCCGGCGGCCGAGCGCGCGGTGATCGAGGCGGTGGTCGCGGCGAGCCGGCAGGCCGACGCGGCTTGCGCGCACATCCATGGCCGGCCGGTCGAGCCGGGCGGCGTGCAAAGCCTGGCGGTGGCCGAGCGCACGCTGGACCACGCCTTGCGCTCGCTGCGCCGCGTGTTCGATGCGCAAGCCGGCCTGCTGGCGGGGCCGGCGCTCGGCGAGCGTGCCGAGTCGCTGGTGCAGGCACTGCAGCAGACCGAGGCGCAGATCGCCTTCGGCCGCCAGCAGCACACGCAGGCGGTGCAGGCGCTCAACGGCGCGGTCGCCGAATGGCCGACGCGCATCATCGCGGCGCTGTTCAGCGTGCGCCGCACGGTCGCGCTGCCGGCGCCCGAGCCGAGCGCGGAGCCGCATGAGCCCTCGCGCCTCTGATGCCGCGACCGGCACGCCGCTGTCCGTGCTGCTCGCGCAGGCCGCCGACGCGGTCGCCGCGGTGCGCGCCGGCCGCTCGCTGACCGACGCGCTGGCCGCGACGCCCGCCTCCACGCGTGCCGGCACGCAGGCGCTGGCCTTCGATGCGCTGCGCGAACTCGGCCGAGCCCAGGCGCTGCGCGCCGCGATGGTCAGCAAGGCGCCGCCGCCATGGGTCGACGCGCTGCTGCAAGTCGCGCTCGGCTTCATCAGCCGCGAGGCCGATTCGGCCGGCTCGACCTATGCGCCGCACACGCTGGTGAACCAAGCGGTCGAGGCCGCCAAGCGACGCGCGCCGGCCCAGTCGGGGCTGGTCAATGCCGTGCTGCGGCGCGCCTTGCGCGAGCGCGATGCGCTGCTGGCGCCGCTGGCCGGCGATGCGGTCGCGCGCTGGAACCATCCGCGCTGGTGGATCGAGCGGCTGCGCCGCGATTGGCCGCAGCAATGGGAAGCCGTGCTGGCGGCCGACAACGAGCGTGCGCCGATGACGCTGCGCGTCAACGCGCGGCGCGGCGATGCCGCCGGCTATGTCGCGCGGCTGGCCGAGGCCGGCCTCGCGGCGCGCCAGGTCGGGCCGCAGGCGATCGAGCTGGCGCGTCCGGCCCCGGTGACGGCCCTGCCCGGCTTCGCCGACGGCGATGTGTCGGTGCAGGACCTCGCCGCCCAATGGGCCGCGCCGCTGCTGCTCGGTCCGGCCTTCGACGGCGACACGCCGCTGCCCGCCGGCGCGCGCGTGCTCGACGCCTGCGCCGCGCCGGGCGGCAAGACCGCGCACCTGCTCGAGCTGGCCGAGCTCGACGTGCTGGCGCTCGACGCCGATGCCGAGCGCCTGAAGCGCGTCGACGAGACGCTTTCGCGCCTGAAGCTCGCGGCCCGCACCCAGGCCGCCGATGCGCGCGAGGTCGACGGCTGGTGGGACGGCCGCCCGTTCGACGCCATCTTGCTCGACGCGCCCTGCAGCGCCTCGGGCATCGTGCGCCGCCATCCGGACGTGCGCTGGCTGCGCCGCGCGGCCGACATCGACGCGCTGTCGCGCACCCAGGCCGGCCTGCTCGACGCGCTGTGGCCGCTGCTGAAACCGGGTGGTCGTCTGGTCTACGCGACGTGCTCGGTCTTCCGCGGAGAAGGCCAGCAGCAGATCGACGCTTTTTTGCAACGAGCCCCCGACGGCTGCCGAAGGCCATCCCCGGGTCACCGCCTGCCCCTGGCCGACAATGCCGAGACATCGGGGGCTTCGGCCACCGACGGTTTTTTCTACGAACGCATCGACAAGCAGGGCCGCTGAAGCGCCATCCTCGACCGGCTCCACTGGGTCGCGGTACGGTCCACCGGCTACAGGACGCCGTTGTTGGAAGCACCCACCGCATCGATCGGCACGCGCCAGGCGCACCGGCTCCATGCCGCCGCAGGCGGCCGGCCGGCGCTGGCCCGATCGGCCGTTCGGGCATGGGCGGCCGCGCTGCTGCTCATCGCCTGCCTGCTCACCGCGCTGACCCCCGCGCATGCCGACACGCCGCCCCTGCTGCGCAGCTTCGAGCTGAGCCAGGACGAAGACGGCCTCACGCTCGCCTACGCGCTGGACTTCGAGCTGTCGCGCCAGGTCGAGGAGGCGCTGCAAAAAGGCGTGCCGCTGTATTTCATCGCGCGCGCCGAGGTGTTCCGCGGCCGCTGGTACTGGCGCGACAAGCGCATCGGCGGTGGCGAGCGCAGCTGGCGCCTGGCCTGGCAGCCGCTGACGCGGCGCTACCGGCTCAGCCAGGGCTCGCTGAGCCAGAACTACGAGCGCCTCGACGACGCGCTGGCGGCGATCCAGCGCACCGCGCGCTGGAAGATCGCCGACGCCTCGGCGCTCGAGGCCGACACCAGGCAGTACGTCGAGTTCTCCTTCAAGCTCGACACCTCGCAGCTGCCGCGTCCGCTGCAGATCGGCATCGGCGGCCAAGCCGACTGGAACCTGGCCGTCGAGCGCCAGGCGCCGGTGCCGGCGGTCGACGCGCCGCCCACCGCACGCTGAGCAGGACGCCCGCATGAATCGCCGCGATGCCCGCTGGGCGTGGCTGGCCGCGCTCATCGCCGCGACCGGCGCCGGCCTGGTGCTGAGCTTCCTGCTCGCCATCTCCACCAACAACCAGCAGGCCTACGAGCGCCACTATCCGTGGCTGTTCTGGGTCAACGTCGTGATCGCCAGCGTCTTGCTGCTGGTGGTCGTCTCGGCGACGGTGCAGCTGTCGGTGCGCGTCGTGCGCGGGCGCTTCGGCAGTCGGCTGCTGATGCGCCTGGCGCTGATCTTCGGCCTGGTCGGCGTGTTGCCGGGCGTGCTGGTCTATACGGTCAGCTACCTGTTCGTCTCGCGCAGCATCGAGAGCTGGTTCGACGTGCAGGTCGAAGGCGCGCTCGACGCCGGCCTGAACCTCGGCCGTGGCACGCTCGACACCCTGGTCAACGATCTCGCCGGCAAGACGCGCCTGGCTGCCGAGCGCATCTCCGAAGGCCCCGAGCGCGCCCAGCCGCTCGCGCTCGAGCGCTTGCGCGAGCAGCTCGCCGCGCAGGAAGTCGCGGTGTTGAACCTCAGTGGCCAGCGGCTCGCGTCGGCCGGCGGGGCAGGCAACCTGTTCATCGCCGAGCGCGTCACCACGAGCCAGCTGCGCCAGGCGCGCACGCAGCGCGTCGTGGCCCAGCTCGAGGGGCTGGACGACGATGCCGGCGCCAACCAGGGCGCGGCCGGCGTGGCGGCGTCGAACGCGGCCGCGGCGGCCGGCGGCAGCGCGCAGCCGCGCGTGCGCTCGCTGGCGCTGATCCCGGCCACCGGCTTCACGCTGACCGGCGAAGACCGATTCCTGCTCGTCACGCAGCTGCTGCCCTCGTCGCTGGCCGCCAATGCGCTGGCGGTGCAGGCGGCCTATCGCGAGTACCAGCAGCGCTCGCTGGCGCGCGAGGGCCTGCGGCGCATGTACATCGGCACGCTGACGCTGACGCTGATCCTGGCGGTGTTCGGCGCCGTCGCGCTGGCGCTGGCCTTCGGCAACCGGCTCGCCAAGCCGCTGCTGCTGCTGGCCGACGGCGTGCGCGAGGTCGCGCGCGGCGACCTGCGGCCCAAGGCGGTGTTCAGCTCGCGCGACGAACTCGGCGGCCTGACGCGCGACTTCGCCGAGATGACGCGCCAGCTCGCCGAGGCGCACAGCCTGGCCGAGCGCAGCGCGGCCGCGCTCGAAGGCGCGCGCGCGAAGCTGCAGACCATCCTCGACAACATGAGTGCCGGCGTGATCGTGTTCGACCGCGATCACCGCATCGACACCGTGAACCCGGCCTCGACGCGCATCCTGCGCGCGCCGATGTCGGCCTATCTCGGCAGCGCGCTCGAGCTGGTGCCGGGGCTGGAGGCCTTCGCGCGCCAGGCGCACGAACGCTTCGAGCAGGCCGAGTCGCAGCCCGAGATCGGCGAGCGCATCGACCAGTGGCAGCACAGCTTCTCGCTGCGTGCCGGCGACGAGGCGCTGACCCTGCTGGTGCGCGGCGCGCTGCTGCCCGACGGCGCGCGGCTGATCGTGTTCGACGACATCTCCGACCTGGTTTCGGCGCAGCGTTCCGAGGCCTGGGCCGAGGTCGCACGCCGCCTGGCCCACGAGATCAAGAACCCGCTGACGCCGATCCAGCTGTCGGCCGAGCGCCTGCAGCACAAGCTCGAGTCCAAGCTGGCCGAGCCAACCGACCAGCAGATGCTGGCCAAGTCGGTCACGACCATCGTCGCGCAGGTGCAGGCGATGAAGCAGCTGGTCAACGAGTTCCGCGACTACGCGCGCCTGCCTGCCGCACAGCTCGTGCCGCTGGACTTGAACGCGCTGGTCGGCGAGGTGCTGCAGCTCTACGCGGCGCAGCAGGAGGCGGGCCGGGTGCGCACCGATCTGGCGGTGGAGCTGCCGCGCATCGAGGGCGACGCGACCCAGCTGCGCCAGGTCGTGCACAACCTCGTGCAGAACGCGCTCGACGCGGTGGCCGATCGGCCCGACGGCGTGGTCACGGTGCGCACCGAGGGCGCGCGCCATGACGACGGCCGCTGGCGCAGCGTTCGCCTGGCCATCGCCGACAATGGCCCGGGCTTCGCCGACGGCGTGCTCAAGCGCGCGTTCGAACCCTACGTGACGACCAAGAGCAAGGGCACGGGCCTGGGACTTGCTGTGGTCAAGAAGATCGCCGACGAACATGCGGCGCGGGTGCGCATCGCCAACCTGCACGGGCCCGAGGGCGAACCCGCGTCGGTGGGGGCGCAGGTTTCGATATCATTTTCGAAGTGGCTCGCTTGAACCTTGCGAGCCTTCGGTGCGCGCCGGTGCGCGCCGTTTCCGAGATTTCATGGCCAATATCCTCGTAGTCGACGACGAACTGGGCATCCGCGCATTGCTGTCGGAGATCCTCAGTGACGAAGGGCACACCATCGAGCTTGCCGAGAACGCCGCCCAGGCGCGTGCGTCTCGCGATCGTGAGCGTCCCGACCTTGTTTTGCTCGACATCTGGATGCCCGACGTCGATGGCGTGACCCTGCTCAAGGAGTGGGGCGCCAGCGGCCTGCTGACGATGCCGGTGATCATGATGAGCGGCCACGGCACGATCGACACGGCGGTCGAGGCGGTCAAGGTCGGCGCGATGGCCTTCCTCGAAAAGCCGATCACGCTGCAAAAGCTCTTGCGCGCGGTCGAGCAGGGCCTGGCCAAGCCGGCGGCGCGTCCGCAGTCGACGCAGCCGGCGCCGCTGCGCGCGATCGACGGCCGCGAGCGCTTCGCCGACACCGCCGCGCCGCTGGGCAGTGGTGCGCTGGCCGTGGCGCTCGGGCCGCAGGCCGAGCAGAGCTTCGAGCTCGACCGCCCGCTGCGCGAGGCGCGCGACGCGTTCGAGAAGGCCTACTTCGAGTTCCACCTCGCGCGCGAGAACGGCAGCATGACGCGCGTGGCCGAGAAGACCGGCCTGGAGCGCACGCACCTCTATCGCAAGCTCAAGCAGCTCGGCGTCGACCTGAGCCGCAACAAGAAGAGCCTCGCCGGCTGAGCCGCACCTGAGCGGCGGGAGCCGTCCGGAACGCTGCTATACTCTCGGGCTCTTGGCTCGGTAGCTCAGTTGGTAGAGCAGCGGATTGAAAATCCGCGTGTCGGTGGTTCGATTCCGCCCCGAGCCACCAAGAATCGCTAGGCCCCGCCCGGTCTGAACCGCGCGGGGCTTTTTCATGTCGGCGCGCTCGGTCTTACCGCATCGTGCAAGCGTGAGCGGCGAAAATCGGGAACCAGCCTGGGCCTTGAGCGATCCGTAGGGATCGGCGTCGCGGTCCACCGATCGCGTCCGTTCCATCGTTCCATGAAGCCCCTGTTGTCCCTGATACGGCGCCTGTTCCTCGGCGCCGCACTGTTCGCCTGTGCCCACGCCTGGGCCGCCTCGTCCGACCTGCGCGCCGCGCAGGACACCCAACTGCAGCAAGGCCTCGAGCGCGTCGTGCGCGAGCAGGGGCTGCAAGGCGAGGTGAGCAGCGGCCATCTGTCGCTCGCGCTGGTCGACGTCACGCCGGGCCGCGAGCCGCGGCTGGCGATGCTCAACGGCGATCGCATGATGTACGCCGCGAGCATGCCCAAGCTCGCGATCCTGCTCGGCGCCTTCGTCGAGGCCGAGGCAGGCCGTCTGTCGCTGGACCCGTTCCACCTGCAGGCGATGACCAACATGATCCGCCGCTCGAGCAACGAGGACGCGACGCGCGTGCTCAAGTGGGTCGGCGGCGAGCGGCTGATCGACATCCTCGAGTCCGCGCGCTTCAAGTTCTACGATCCCAACGGTGCCGGCGGCCTGTGGGTCGGCAAGGCCTACGACAACGCGCCGGCCTATCGGCGCGATCCCGTGCGCAACCTCTCGCACGGCGCGACCGCGTTCCAGGTCGCGCGGCTGTACTACCTGCTCGAGAACAACCTGCTGTTCAGCCCGGTGCTGACCGCGCAGATGAAGGAAGTGCTGTCCAAGCCGGAGATCCACCACAAGTTCGTCGCCGGTCTGGCCGATCGGCCCGGCGTGCAGATCTTTCGCAAGTCGGGCACCTGGAAGGACACGCACGCCGACAGCGCGCTGGTCGAGTTCGGGGATCGCCGCTACATCATGGTCGGCATCGCCGAGCATCGCGACGGCGGCGAGTGGCTGCGCAAGCTGGCCGTGCCGATGCACGACCTCGTGACCGCCAGCGCAACGCGCTGAGCGATCACTTCTTCTCGGCGGGCGCCGAGGGCGAGGCCGGTGCGTTCGCCTGCTTCACCACCTGCTGCAGCCGCGTCGCCAGCGTCTGATGCTCGACCGCCGAGTTCTTGCGCAGGATGTTGGTGACCAGGGTGCTCAGGTAGAAGAGCTGCCGCTCCTTGGCCGGCGACTCGACGATCGCCGCCGAGTTCATGAAGTTCTTGACGTTGCCGGCGTACTCGCGGCACGTGAAGCCCTCCTCCTTGGCGCACTCCCACAGCGAGCCCGACTTGAAGTACACCGCGGCCTCGGCCAGCGCCGGTGAGGACGCATAGCGGATGCGCCGCTCGGTCACGTAGAGCAGGCGCTTGGTCTCTCGGCTCGAGAACTCGTCGACCAGGCGGCCTTGCTCCATGCGCAGCAGGTAGCGCATCAGCTCGCGCGCGGTGCCGTAGCTCTCGCCCGGGCCGGGCACGATCTGCTTGCCCGTCGCGGTGAAGAAGCTGCCCTGGCGCAATTGCTCGAGATCGAGGCCGTTGCGCGTGACCGGCTCGTAGAAGCTCTTCTCGAACAGCGCTGTGAGGTCGCGCTTGGGCGTTTGCGAGAAGAAGCGCTTGATCTCGTCTTCGGGCGGCGGATAGGCGCTGCCGTATTGCTTGAGCAGCATCACCTCGCGCATCACCATGCCGGCGGCCGAGTTGGAGCTCGGCGAGAGCATCCAGTCGAGCCATTCGTAGAGCGTGGCCTTGTCGCCGATGCGCACCGCGCGGCGCTGCAGCTGCTGTGTCTTGAGATCGAACAGGCGCACCGTGTGGTGGTCGTACTGCGAGAAGCCGTCGGCCGTGACGACGGTGTTCTTCAGCAGCGCGCGGCGCGCCTCGATGTCCTTGGGGTGCAGGTCGGCCAGCGCCTGCATCAGCGACAGCACGACGACCAGCTTGCCGACGCTGCCGATGTTCTGCTTGTGATCGGCACGGTGTTCGGCATAGCGCGGCTTGGCGGGGTCGCTCAAGTCGAGCACTGCGAGGCCGTAGGCGTCCATGCCGCCGGTGAGCGTCGCCTTGACCTGGGCGGTGAACTGCGCGTCGGGCGCCGGCAGGTCGAAGCTCTGGCCGCGCAGGCGCAGGTCGACTTCCTCGAGCGAGAGCTTGGCGCCGGGCGGCTGCTTGCCGTCGCGCAGCTTGCCTTCTTCGGCGAGGCGGGTCGCTTCGAGCCGGCGGATGCCGGTGCTCTCGAAGCCGTCGATCGGATAGGCCTGCAAGGCGCTCGCCGCGAGCGCGAAGGCACAGGCAAGAACGCGCTTCATTTCGCCGCCTCCCGCAGATCGACCATCTGCGCGCGCTTGCCGGCCAGCGCGCGATCCATCTCGATCAGCACGTTCGCGCCGCGCGCGGCGCGGCTCTCGTTGAACGGGCGGATCTGCAGCAGCCACAGCTTGCCGCCGACGAAGGCGAACTCGACATCGGCCGCGACCGGCTTGCCGTCCTCGCCGAGCTGCGGAAACTGCTTGGGAATCTCGTCGGCGAAGGCGATCAGCTGGCGGATCTCGCCGTCCTTCAGCAGCGTGTCGGCGCCGCTGGTCGCGAGCTGCGCGATGCCGCCTTGCGGCTTGGGCACGAGCTTGCGCGCGGCGGTCGCGGTGGCCATCAGCCGCACCGCTGCACTGCGCCGGTCGATGCGCACCGACTCCGCTGCCTGGCCATCGACCGCGCCACCGACGCCTTCGTTCACGGCGACCGAGAGCGTGTTCGCATCGCCGCTGTCGAGGTCCTGCGTGATCATCACGCCGGAGATGTCCGAGGGCACGGTCTTGAGCAGCAGCACCGCCGGGTACACGTGCTCGGGCCCCTTCATGTGCGCCTGCCGCCAGCTCCAGGCGCGCTGCGTGTAGGGCGAGGCCCAGACCTCGGAGATCGCCTTGACGATGTTCTCGAAGCCGGCGATGTTGAACAGCGTCAGGTTGAGGCCGGCGCCGGTGAAGCCGGGCAGGTCTTCGACATTGGTGTCCGAGCGCACGAACACGCCGCCGTTGAAGTTGGCGCCGAACTCGCGCGCAATCGCCGCGCGCAGCCGCTCGCGGAACTGCGGGCCGGGATCGCTGTTGCGGATGATCGAGTAGATCTCGGCGCGCAGCTTCTCGCTCGCGGCCGATTGCTCGGGCGAGCCCGCGGGCAGCGCCTCGAGGGCGCGAAAGCGCTCGACCATCCACTGGTAGACCGTCTGCGGTCCGCCGCGATAGGGCTTGTCGAGCACCGTTTGCCGATACAGCCCGAACGGGATGCCGACACCCGGCGCGACGCGATCCGGGAAGTGCGCCATCAGCTCGCCGAGCTTGGCCGCCTTGGGCCCGACGATGCGCCCGGAGTCCGTGGCGCGCAGCTGCGTGAGGCTCACGAAGTCGCGTTGGCCGAGGTCGAGCTTCTTCAGATCGGGCTCGAACACGACATCGCGGTTCGCGCTCGCGTTGCCGAACACCGCATCCCAGCGCGGGCCGTCCTCGCTGAGCTCGACCACGCCGCCGGGGCTGACCGCGAGCACCGAACGCTTGCCGTCGTGCTCGCGCAGCGCGGGCACGACCGGGCCGTCGACCGCGACGTTGGGAATGCCCAGGTTGCGCGCCAGCAGCTGCACGTGCGAGATCGGATTGCCCGCGCCCTCGGTCAGGATGCCGGCGACCGGCGGCAAGTCGGCGGTGGTCTCGGACAGCAGGTAGATGCCGTCCGGCTGGAAATCGCCGACGCGCTTCATGTCGGGCTTGGCGCGCAGCACGCCGCGCGCGAGGCCGGGGTTGAGCGCATGGAAACCCGAGCCGATGTCGCGGCCGAACAGCTTGGGCGCAACGCCGGCGAGCCGGTTCGCGTCGCGCGACAGCCAGTCGAGCAGCGTCGAGTACGGCAGCAGGGCGCTGCCGCGCACCTGGTCCTGCACGAAGCGGTCGGCCAGCGGCTCGATGTCGTCGAGCTTGTTCATCGCTTCGCCGAAATGCATGGTCAGCGACTGCGTGCCCCAGCCGGGCACGAGGCCGAGATAGCGCAGCTCGTCGAGGTAGGTGCCGAGCGCGATCTGCTGCACTTGCAGGCGCGACTGGGCGGCGCGCAGCGCCTCGCGCTCGCGCGCGTTGACGAGGCCGGCGCCGTAGGCGGCGTCGGCATGCGCGGCGAGCAGGCGCAGGTCGGCGCCGCGCGGTGCTTGCTGCGTCGCTTCGCGCAACTCGGCGGCCGCACTCAGATGCTCGGCCTCGAGTTCGAGCGACAGGTCGAGTGCACGCAGGCGCTGCGCGGCATTGGGCAGGGAGGCGAGCGCATCGCGAAGCCCGGCCAGCAGCGAGGCGGTTTGCATCAGCCGGCCCGCGGCGCCGGTGTCGGCAGCGAGGGCCTTGCGCGCATCGGCCAGTTGGCCCGACAGCGCGGCGTTGCCCGCGAAGGCCTTGGCCGCGTCGGCCAGCAACGGATCGAGCGGCCGCGCGCGGTAGACGCGATCGATCTCGTCGGCCAGCGTGAGCGCGTCCTTGCGCGTCGCGTCGGTCTTGGCGGAGGCCTTGGCCCAGTCGCGCACCACCTGCGCATCGGCGGCCTGCGGGCTGCCGTGGATCTTGACGCGCAAGGGTGCGAAGCCCGCATCGCGATCGGCCAGCGAAGCTGCGAGGTCGCGCACCTTCTGCGCCGAGGCCGTGTCCGCGCCATGCGGCAGCAGCCGCGCGCCGGTGCGCAGCGCGACGAAACGATGGCCCAGCCACTCGTCGCGCGCCAGCATCGCCAGCAGCAGCTTGCGCGCGCCGTCGCGCTCGTCTTCCTCTTGAACCGCGCCGCGGTAGAAGCGCGCCTGTCGATAGATCCAGCCGTCGTCGGCGCCGACCAGCCAGCGCTCGACCAGCCACTGCGCATAGCGCTCCGCGAAGCCCGGCGCCGCGACGGCCTTGGGCGCGTCGATGCCGGCCAGAAGCGTCGCGATCTCGTAGCCCTTGGCGCGCAGGCGCTGGGTTGCATCGCTCCATTGGCCGTGCTGCCAGCCTTCGTCCTTCTTCGCGCAGGCGTAGTCCTGCGCGGCGAGCACGCGGCCGTCCTTGCAGAACCACTTGATGCTGGAGAACGGTCCGCGCGACAGCGACTTCATCTGCGCGATCGCGGCGCGATCGGTGGAGGTGTCGGCGCCGGCCGCGGCCGGCGTCGCGGCCTGGGCGCCGGCGGCCAGCGTGAACAGCGAGGCGAGCAGGGCTCGCTTGCCGAGAGGTCTCATGCGTTCTTCTCCCTGGGTTCCTCGTGTTGGCCGTACTCGATCGAGCGGCGCTTGAACTCCATCCCGGTCAGCGCGGACAGCAGCAGCCACGCGATCACCAGGCCGACGTTGATCCATGCGAACTGCGCCGCACCGAGCGCGAAGAACGTGGTGCCGACATAGACCGTCAGCGCCGAAAGCACGTCGCCGGCGCGCACGACGAAGCTGTCGATCACCTGCTTGGCCTTGTACTTCTCTTCGCGGCTGGTGGGCAGGAACAGCATCTGCCGAACGGTGTTGGTCAGCGAGTAGTCGACCGAGTTCTCGACCGTCTTGATCCAGCGCACGATCGCCAGCGACGGCAGCAGCGCCGCGACCGCATAGCTGCCGAAAGCCACCACCGGCAGCACGCACAGCGCGATCGGCACGCCCAGCCATTTGACGAGCCGCGAGACCAGCAGCAACTGCAGCAGCATGCCGGCGATGTTGACCACCTGGAAGTAGTCGGCGAAGAAGGCGCCGATGTAGCGGCCCTCGTTGCCGCGCGCCAGCGTTCCGTCGCGCACCGCGGCCTCGGCGGTCTCCTTGACGATCGCCGAGAGGATGTATTCGCCGGCCGAGTTGACCCAGTTCAGCAGGAAGATCACGCCGGCCATCAGCAGCAGGTAGCGGCTGTTGGCGACCAGCGCGAACGCGCCTTGGCGGCCGATCTCGACGTCGGTGCGCGGCGGCTTGGGCACACCGGCTCGGCGGCGCAGCGCGCGCCCGCGCAGGTCGACCAGGTTGAACAGCGCAAGGCTGGCGAGCAGCACCGCCGCAGCGATCAGCAGCAGCGGATTGACGCCGATCGCGGCGATGATCTCGCCCGAAACCCAGGCGCCGAACACCGCGCCGCTCGACGAGCCGAACGCGATCACCGCGAACAATCGCTTGCCGGCCTCGGGCGTGTAGATGTCGTTCGCATAAGCCCAGAACTGCGCGATCACCATCAGGCTGAACACGCCGATCCACAAGAAGAACACCACCGCGATCGGCGCGCCCGACTGCGCGAGCGCGTAGAACACCGGCAGGCAGGCGATGAAGAAGCCGGTGACCACGTTGATCAGCCGCCGCCGCTTGAGCCGCCCGGCCAGCAGGCCGTACAGCGGCACGACCGCGAACAGCACGATCGCCTGCGCGCCGTAGGCATAGCTCTTCAGTTCCGCGCCGTGCGGCTGCGCGAGGATCAACGCCTCGCGCACCGGCTTCATCACGTAATAGGCCGTGAGGATCAGGAAGCTGCACAGCGTGAGCAGCAGGAGCTGCGGCCCTTCGCCGTCGCGCACGTCGGTGAACAGGCGCAGGAAGCGCTCGATCGGGCTGCGAGGCGGTGCGGGCCCGAGGGCGGGGGCGGAAGCCGACATCGGTCGCTGGCCGTGGCGCGGCCACGTCGGCCGCAATGGATTCGACGCGATGTGCTGCGGCGCGTCAATCGGGCGGCGGTCGGGGCGCGCGCGCTCACGGCGCCACTGGCGGGCGTCGTGCGCTTGGTCATCGCAGGCCTGCGTCGGGCAGGGGGGCGGACCCGCCCACTACAATCGGCGGCTTAGCTAACAGAACCCATCCAAGGACCTGCCGTGTCTTTCATCTCCGAAGCCTTTGCCCAGACTGCACCCGCTGCGGGCGGCGCCGAATCCGGTCTGCTGTCGATGCTGCCGCTGGTGCTGATGTTCGTCGTGCTGTACTTCGTGATGATCCGCCCTCAGATGAAGCGGCAGAAGGAACACAAGTCGATGATCGAGGCGCTCGCCAAGGGCGACGAGATCGTCACCGCGGGCGGCCTGCTCGGCAAGGTGGCCAAGCTGGGCGATACCTATCTCTCGATCGAAGTGGCCAGCGGCGTCGAACTGCAAGTGCAGCGCAGCGCCGTGGTGCAGGTGCTGCCCAAGGGCACGCTGAAGTAATCACGCTCGTGTCGCGCCGGACCGCCGGTCCGGGAACCATCGAGGCCGCGCCGTCGTCAATGCGACGCGCGGCCTTTCGCGCAACAGAGCGTCCATGCGCATGAAAGGACGGCGGCCATGAACCGCTACCCCTGGTGGAAGTACGCGATCATCGCGATCGCGCTGCTCATCGGCCTGATCTACACCCTGCCCAACCTCTTCGGCGAGGCGCCGGCCGTGCAGGTCTCCAGTGGCAAAGCCACGCTGAAGCTCGACTCGGGCATGGTCCCGCGCGTCGAGAAGGCGCTGTCCGATGCCGGCGTGAAGCCCGATTTCGTCCAGTTCGACGGCAACTCGGTCAAGGCGCGCTTCGCCGACACCGACACGCAGATCAAGGCCAAGGATGCGATCGCGCGAGCGCTCAATCCCGACGCCAACGACCCCAGCTACATCGTCGCGCTGAACCTGCTGAGCCGTTCGCCGACCTGGCTCACCTCGCTGCACGCGCTGCCGATGTACCTGGGCCTCGACCTTCGCGGCGGCGTGCACTTCCTGATGCAAGTCGACATGAAGGGCGCGCTGACCAAGCGCGCCGAGGCGATGGCCGGCGACATGCGCACGCTGCTGCGCGACAAGAGCATCCGCCACGCCGGCATCCAGCGCAGCGGCGAGTCGGTCGAGGTGCGCTTTCGCGATGCCGCGACGCGCACCGCCGCGCGCAACGTGCTGGTCGACGCGCTTCCCGACCTCGACTGGGCCGAAGCCAGCGACGGCACCGACTTCACGCTGACGGGCACGCTCAAGCCCGTGGCGGCGCGCCGCGTGCAGGAGCAGGCGCTCAAGCAGAACATCACGACGCTGCACAACCGCATCAACGAGCTCGGCGTCGCCGAGCCGGTGATCCAGCAGCAAGGCCTCGATCGCGTCGTCGTGCAGCTGCCCGGCGTGCAGGACACCGCCAAGGCCAAGGACATCATCGGCCGCACCGCGACGCTCGAAGTGCGCCTGGTCGACGACAGCATCGAGGCCGCGGCCGGCGCGGCCGGCACCGGCCCGGTGCCGTTCGGCACCGAGCGCTACCTCGAGCGCGGCGGCGCGCCGCTGATCGTCAAGCGCCAGGTCATCCTGACCGGCGACAACCTGACCGACGCACAACCCGGCTTCGATGGCCAGAACCACGAGCCGGCCGTGCACCTGACGCTGGACGCCAAGGGCGCGCGCATCTTCCGCGACATCACGCGCGAGAACGTCGGCAAGCGCATGGCGATCCTGCTGTTCGAGAAGAACAAGGGCGAGGTCGTGACCGCGCCGGTGATCCGCACCGAGATCGGCGGCGGGCGCGTGCAGATCTCGGGCCGCATGACGACGCAGGAAGCCAGCGACACCGCGCTGCTGCTGCGCGCCGGCTCGCTGGCCGCACCGATGGAGATCATCGAGGAGCGCACGATCGGCCCGAGCCTGGGCGCCGAGAACATCGACAAGGGCTTCAACAGCGTCAAGTACGGCTTCGCCGCGATCGCGCTGTTCATGTGCGCCTACTACCTGCTGTTCGGCGTGTTCTCGACGCTGGCGCTGGCGCTCAACCTGGTGCTGCTGGTCGCGGTGCTGTCGATGCTGCAGGCCACGCTGACGCTGCCTGGCATCGCGGCGATCGCGCTGACGCTGGGCATGGCGATCGACGCCAACGTGCTGATCAACGAGCGCGTGCGCGAGGAGCTGCGCGCCGGCAGGCCGCCTCAGCAGGCGATCAGCGCCGGCTACGAGCACGCCTGGGCGACCATCCTGGACTCCAACGTCACGACGCTGATCGCCGGCATCGCGCTGCTGGCCTTCGGCTCCGGCCCGGTGCGCGGCTTCGCGGTCGTGCACTGCCTGGGCATCCTGACCTCGATGTTCTCGGCGGTGTTCTTCTCGCGCGGCCTGGTCAACTTCTGGTACGGCCGGCGCAAGAAGCTCAAGAGCGTGTCGATCGGCCAGGTCTGGCGACCGAACGGCGACAGCGCGCAGACGCCGGCGGCCGAAGCCTGAGGCGAGAGGAACGAGACCATGGAATTCTTCCGCATCAAGCGCGACATCCCGTTCATGAAGCACGCGTTGATCTTCAACGCGATCTCCTTCATCACCTTCGCGCTGGCCGTGTTCTTCATCGCCACGCGCGGCCTGCACCTGTCGATCGAGTTCACCGGCGGCACCGTGCTCGAGGTCGAGTACGCGCAGCCGGCCGACATCAACCGCGCCCGCACGTCGGTCGAGGCATTGAACTTCGGCGAGGTGCAGGTGCAGAACTTCGGCACCTCGCGCGACGTGCTGATCCGCCTGCCGCTGCGCGGCGAGGTGAAGCAGCAAGAGGTGGTCGGCCGCGTGTTCGGCGCGCTGTGCACGGCCGAGAACGGTCAGGTCGAGCAGCGCCAGTTCACCACCGACAAGGGCGAGCAGATCAGCAAGCAGGCCTGCGTCGCGGGCGGCGCCGAGCCGGTGACGCTCAAGCGCAGCGAGTTCGTCGGCCCGACGGTCGGCGAGGAGCTCGCGCTGCACGGCGTCTATGCGCTGCTGGCCACCGTGATCGGCATCGTGGCCTACCTGTCGATCCGCTTCGAATGGAAGTTCGCGGTCGCCGGCATCATCGCGAACCTGCACGACGTCGTGATCATCCTGGGCTTCTTCGCCTTCTTCCAGTGGGAGTTCTCGCTGTCGGTGCTGGCGGCGGTGCTGGCGGTGCTGGGCTATTCGGTCAACGAGTCGGTCGTGATCTTCGACAGAATCCGCGAGGCCTTCCGCAGGTTCCGCAAGATGACCACGGTGCAGGTGATCGACCACGCGATCACCAGCACGATGAGCCGCACCATCATCACCCACGGCTCGACCCAGATGATGGTCGTCTCGATGCTGCTGTTCGGCGGCCCGACGCTGCACTACTTCGCGCTGGCGCTGACGATCGGCATCCTGTTCGGCATCTACTCGTCGGTGTTCGTGGCCGCGGCCCTGGCGATGTGGCTCGGCGTCAAGCGGGAAGACCTCGTGAAGGCGCAGGCACGCAACGAAGGCGACCCCGACGATCCGAACGCCGGGGCCGTGGTGTAGAGTTCAAAGATCACATTCCCTTACCAGGACAGCCGCCCTCGGCCCATGGCGACCGCCTCCCATCCGTCGGCCCTTGCCGCGCAGGCCCGACGGGTCTTCGTGGAGTCTCTGGTTTGGGGTATCCCGTCGGCGATCCAGCGGCTGCATGAAGGCGTGCACCGCCTGACCGACGAGAAGGCGACCCCCGAGCTCAGCCACAAGCGCCAGCACGCGCTGCAAGACATGCAGACGCCGCTGCCGCGCTTCCAGCACGTGCTGGTCGATCTGCTCAATGCCGGTCCGCAATCGCTGGCCTGGCGCGCGCGCACCGGCGCACCGTCGCAGGTACCGGGCGGGCCGGCACGGGCGCTCGAGCTCGTCGACGACGAGACCATCGACGTCGAGATCCTCGCGTCGCGCCTGGCACTGTCGATCACCGACAAGGCGTCCTGGGAGTTCACCGACCTGCGCGCGCGCATGAGCAGCCTCGAGAACAACGAGGACCTCGCGCCCGACGACGTCCTGCGCCCGCACGTGCTGGCGCGCATGGTGCTCGAGAGCTGGCGCGAGTCGGGGCTGACGCTGGAACAGTGGCGACTCTTCCAGGAGATCGTCCACCAGCACTTCGCCGACCTGGCCGAAGAGTCCTATCACGAGACCAACCGCTGGCTGCTCGGCGAGGGCGTGCGCCCCGAGATCGACCTGCGCCCGTTCATCAAGGTCTCGCACGGCGCGGGCGTCGCGCCGATCCCGATCACCTCCGGCTTCGGCGAGCTGCAGCCGGCCGGTGCTTCGGTGGTGCGGCGCGGCTCGGCGACGGTGGGTGTCGGCGCATCGACCGGCGTGCACGAAGAGACCCGCATGATGACGCGCATGAACGCGCTCGGCGGGATCACCGGCGCGGGGGGCTCCAGCCACGCGGCGGCCGTGCTGGGGCGGCTCAACAAGCTGGTCGGGCGCTACGTGCCGGAGTTCGCGGCCACCGCGGTCGAGGCGGCTTCGCCGGCACTGGCCGCGGCGATCGCCGATCACCAGAGCATGATCCAGCGCCAGATGGCGACGACCGCGCGCGAACGCGCGCTGATGTCGTCGCCGGCCATGCTGCAGGATCTGCAGCAGCGCAAGGAGGCGCTCAAGCAGGCGGCTTCCACGCCGGTCGAGCGCGCGACGATCGAGATCGTCGCGCTGCTGTTCCAGAGCATCCTGACCGAGGAGCGCATCCCGGCCGCGGTGCGCGTCTGGTTCGCTCGCCTGCAGATGCCGGTGCTGCGCGTCGCGGTCAGCGAGCCGGACTTCTTCGCCACCACCGATCACCCGGCACGCAAGCTGATCGACCGCATGGGCGCCTGCGTGATGGGCTTCGACGCGACCTCGCGCGAGGTCGGCGATGCGCTCGACAAGGAAATCAAGCGCGTGGTCCAGGTGGTCGAGGCCTACCCGGACACCGGCCGGCGCGTGTTCCAGACCGTGCTGACCGAGTTCGAGCGCTTCCTCGAGCACTACTTCAAGAACGAGAACGAGCTCACCCGCAAGGGCGTGTCGCTGGCGCAGCAGGTCGAACAGCGCGAGACGATGGCGATCCAGTACACGATCGAGCTGCGCAAGATGCTCAACGAGGTGCCGGTGCAAGAGGGCGTGCGCGCCTTCCTGTTCCACGTCTGGGCCGACGTGCTGGCGATGACCGCGCTCAAGTCCGACGCGCAAAGCGATCGCACCAAACAGATGAAGCGCGCCGCCGCCGACCTGATCTGGTCGGCCAGCGCCAAGGTGTCGCGCGAAGAGCGCGCCGAGGTGATCAGCCGCCTGCCGGGCCTGCTGCGCACGCTGCGCGACGGCATGGCGCAAGCCGGCCTGCCGCCCGAGAAGCAGGACGAGCACGTCCAGGCGCTCAACGACTCGCTGGCCGCGGCCTTCACCGCGCGCGCCGCAGCCATTCCGGCCGAGCGGCTCGACGAGCTGATGGCCCGCCTCGAGACGCTCGAGGAGCTGCTGCCCGACGCCGACGACGTGCAGATCGACGAGTCGATCGTGATGGACCTGTCCGGCCACGAGAGCACCGATCTGCAGGTCGTCACCGAAGGCGGCTCGATGCCGACGCCGGCGATGGTGGCCTGGGCGCGCGAGCTGCAAGTCGGCGGCTGGTACATGCTCGAGCACCGCGGCCGCGTCGAGCCGGTGCAGCTGGCCTGGCAGGGGCTGCGCAAGCAGCTGAGCCTGTTCGTCTCGCAAGATGGCCGCGGCACGCTGTTCCAGCAGCAGCGCCTGGCCGCCTTCCTTCAGGCCGGCCTGCTGGTGCCGGCGCAGGACGAGTCGCTGACCGTCAAGGCCACGCGCAGCGCGCTGGCCAAGCTCGACGGCGATCCGGCGCGGTTGTTCAACTGAGCAAACGAAACGGCCGCCCGAGGGCGGCCGTTGTTCCTGGCGGGTCGGTGCCTGCTCAGTGGATCAGGCGCTCGTCTGCGTCGACGAAGAGCTCGTCGAGGATCAGCGCGTCGGGCTCCTCGCCCAGGCTCCAGAACACCATCAGCACGATGACCTTGAGGTCCTCGAGCGGCAAGGGGCTGCCGGGAATCGCCATCGCACGGTCGACCACCATCTCGCGCATCGCGGGTGCCAGCACGCCGGCCGATTCGAGGAAGCTGATGAACCCGATCGAGGTATCGCCGAGGCGGTCGCGCTCGCTGGCGGTGTAGATCCGTACGCCGGTCTCGCTTTGCTGCAGCAGGCCAGTTTCGGCTGCTTCGGCCAAGCCTTCGAGCCAGGTCAGGGCGTCCTGGATCTCGTCAGTCTCGAATCCCACCGCCGAGAGCTTGCGGGACAGCTGGCGCGGATCTGGACAGGCGTCCGGGCGCCAGTAGTTTTCGTACAGATAAACCAGCACATCGAACATGATTTGACGATACCACAGCAAGTCGTGCCGGCTAGGGTCAAGGACATGCGGATCAGCCAGTCAGATCCGTGAATTCAGGCGCGTGAAAGACGCTGGATCCGTTGGCCCGGCAAGCGTGCGACCTCGCCGGTCAGTTCGAGGTCGAGCAGGCGCGCACTGAGCTCGGCGGGGGCGATGCCGGTGCGCTGCGCCAACTCGTCGAGCGTGACTGCATCGAAGCCCATGGCCTCGAGCAGCGGGTCGAGCTCGGCCGGTTCGGCAGGTTCGGCGACGGCGATCGTGCCGGGAAGGCGCAGCTCCTCGAGCACGTCGGCGGCCGTTTCGACCAGCTTGGCGCCCTGTCGGATCAGCGCATGGCAGCCGCGCGACTGCGGGCTGTGGATCGAGCCGGGAATCGCGAACACTTCGCGCCCGGCCTCGCTGGCCAGGCGCGCCGTGATGAGCGAGCCGGATTGCAGCGCGGCCTCGACCACCAGGGTGCCCAGGCTCAGCCCGGCGATGATCCGGTTCCGCTGTGGAAAGTGATGCGCCAAAGGCTCCGAGCCGAGTGGGTACTCGCTCAGAAGTAAGCCGCTGCGGGCAATGCGATGCGCCAGTTCGAGATGGCGCTTCGGGTAGACGCGGTCGATGCCGGTGCCCAGCACCGCGATGGTCGAACCCGCGCCGTCGAGCGCACCGTCATGAGCTGCACCGTCGATGCCCAGTGCCAGCCCCGAGACGATGGTCAGGCCGGCTTGGCTCAGCGAGCGCGCAAAGGCGCGCGCGTTCTCGGCGCCTTGAGGGGTCGGGTTGCGGCTGCCGACGATGCCCAGCGATGGCGCTGCAAGCAACTCGATGCGGCCGACGGCATAAAGCAGCAGCGGCGGATCCGCCGTCTGAAGCAGCGCGACCGGGTAGTGCGGATCGCCCAGCGCGATCAGGCTGCGCGGACCTTCAGAAGGCGACTGCAGCCATTGCCAGGTGGATTCGACCTCGGCGTCCAGGCCCTCGGGCGGTTCGCCGAGCCGCTTGGCCGCAGCCGGGCCGAGCGCTTGAGCATGCGCGCCTGGCGATGCGTCGAAGATCGCTTGCGGCCCGCCGAAGCTGCGCAGCAACTCGCGCTGCGCCTGCGGCCCGAACTCGGGCGTCAGCAGCAGGCGCAGCCAGGCGGCGAGCTCGTCGCGATCGAACATCGGGCCAATTGCCCGCCGGCCCGGTACTCAGGGCTGCGTGAAGCGATCGCCGGGCTCGACCGGCTTTTGCACGTTGAGGATCAGCGCATACGACATGTGCTGAAACGTGCGGAACACGAACAGCAGGCCATGGCGCTCGTCGGGCAGGCGCACCGGTTGCGGCGCACCGTAGGTCACGTCGCGCGCCAGTTCGCCGGCGTGCCACAGCGCCAGCACGTGGCCGCGCTCGAGGCCATCGGCCGCGCCGCGGTTGAGCGCGACGATCTGGTTCTGACCGGCCGTCAACGCGTCGCCGTACAGCGAGACGATGCGCCCCTCGATGGCCTTCTCCGGCGCACGCGGCACGTACTGCGGGTACTCGGGCGCCGGCGCAGGGGCGAGGCGGTCGAACATGTTCGCCTCTTCCTTGGCCTGCGTGATCGTGAAGGTGGCGGGAACGATCTCGCCCTTCTCGTTGGTGCTGCCGTCGGCGACGAACTGCGCCGCGGCGACATAGCGCGCCTCGTAGCCGAGGATTTGCTTGGTGTCGGGATCGACCAGCGGCTTGGGACGGCGGAACACCTTCCACTCGCGCACGCCGCCGAGATCGCCGCGCACATAGGCGGTGTCGCCGCGGCCGAGCAGGACGCGGCCTTCTTGCGTCGCGACGATGCGCGGAGCGCGCTCGAGGCTGTCGTCTTCGTAGATCACGGCTTCATTGAGGAAACCCTCGATGAAGCGCAGCGGGACCGACGAGATCGCGCCGGCACCGGGGCCGACATCGCGCACGCGCGGCGAGAGCCTATCGTCGCCGCTCGGGCCACCGGCCACGCGCAGGCGCGCACGGTCGCCATTGCGCTCGAGCACCAGCGTCTGACCCGGGAAGATCAGGTGCGGGTTGCGGATCTGGTCGAGGTTCATGCCCCACAGTTCGGGCCAGCGCCACGGGCTGCGCAGGAACAGCTTGGAGATGTCCCACAGCGTGTCGCCGCGCTTGACGGTGTAGCTGTCGGGGGCGTTCGCAGCGAGCTCCGATAGCGGCACGCCCGCTTGGGCAACTTGCTGCGCGGTGGAGCGCTGCTGCTGCGTGATCGGGAAGTTGGGCTCGGCGGCGACCGCCGTGGCACCGATTGCGGCCAAGGAAAGCGGCAGCGCCAGGGCGCGGTGCCAAGACATCCGGCGCAAGGCGGCGGTGGGTCGCTTCATGGACAGTCTCTCCGGCGGCGCCGGTGGTGTCCTCCCCGGCGACCTGTTGATCGTGGCGGGCCGGCTTCCCTGCTTGGCGCGTGGCCACGCAGATCAGCGAAAATCCTCACCTCGTTTCGAAGATTCTGCCCACAAAGCATTGATGCCGCAATGAAACTGGCGCCGCGACGATGTCCGGATCGGGCACCGTTCACGACGCGTCGTTGCGTACGATCCACACTTGATGCCGGTCTTCGCCGGCACTGATTGCGATGGCCCTGCTACCGATCCTGCGCTACCCCGATCCGCGGTTGCACCTTGTTGCGAAACCGGTGGCGGAAGTCGATGCGCGCATTCGACAACTGGTCGACGACATGTTCGAGACCATGTACGAATCTCAAGGCGTCGGCCTGGCCGCGACCCAGGTCGACGTGCACGAGCGCGTCATCGTGATCGACGTCTCCGACGAGCGCAACGAGCCGCGCGTGCTGATCAACCCCGAGATCGTCTCGGCCAGCGACGAGATGATGCTCGGCGACGAAGGCTGCCTGTCGGTGCCGCAGATCTACGACAAGGTGCCGCGCCATGCCCGCGTGACGGTGCGCGCACTCGACCGCGACGGCAACGTCCAGCAGTTCGACGCCGAAGGTCTGTTGTCCGTGTGCGTGCAGCACGAGATGGACCACCTGCTCGGCAAGGTCTTCGTCGAGTACCTCTCGCCGCTCAAGCGCAATCGCATCAAGAGCAAGCTGCTCAAGAAGTCGCGCGAGGAACAGGCCAACGCCTGAACGCAGCGCCCATGAGGATCGCTTTTGCCGGCACGCCGGAGTTCGCCCGCGCGGCGCTGCAGCGGCTGCATGCGGCCGGTTTCGAGATCGCGCTGGTCCTGACGCAGCCGGACCGCCCGGCCGGCCGCGGCATGCAACTGCAGCCGTCGGCGGTCAAGCAGTTCGCGCTCGAGCACGCGCTGCCGCTGGCGCAACCGCGCAGCCTGCGGCTCGACGGCAAGTACCCCGACGACGCCGCCGCCGCGCGCCAGGCGCTGCTCGATGCGCGCATCGACGCGATGATCGTGGCCGCCTACGGCCTGATCCTGCCGCGCTGGGTGCTCGATCTGCCGCGCTTGGGCTGCCTGAACATCCATGGCTCGCTGCTGCCGCGCTGGCGTGGGGCGGCGCCTATCCATCGTGCGATCGAAGCCGGCGATGCCGAGACCGGCATCACGATCATGCAGATGGACGAAGGCCTGGACACCGGCGACATGCTGCTGATCGAGCGCGAGCCCATCGGCGCTGCCGACACCACGGCCTCGCTGCACGACCGCCTGGCCGACATGGGGGCGCGTCTGGTCGTCGAGGCGCTCGAGCTGGCGGCGTGCGGCGGCCTGACGCGCACGCCGCAGCCCACCGAAGGTGTCACCTACGCGCACAAGATCGAAAAGGCCGAGGCGGCCATCGACTGGCGCCAGCCGGCCGCCGCGATCGAGCGGCGCGTGCGTGCCTTCGATCCCTTCCCCGGAGCGAACTTCCGCCATGGCGGCGACACGATCAAGCTCTGGCGCGCCGAAGTGGTCGACGCCACCGGCACCCCCGGCACCGTGTTGCGCGCCGAGCCGCTGACGGTGGCCTGCGGGGAACGCGCCCTCGTGCTGCACGAACTGCAGCGACCGGGCGGGCGCCGTGCCGGCGCGCGCGAGTTCCTGCAGGCGCGGCCCATTGCCGTGGGCGATCGGCTTGCCGATCCGGATTGAACTCCCGGTGACGGCCCGCATCTATGCTGGGCTGACGTCTCACCGAAGGAACCCACGATGTTCAATCTGATGAAGACGGCCATCCTGATGGCCGCGATCACCGCCCTGTTCATGGCCATCGGCTCGCTGCTGGGCGGCCAGCAGGGCATGATCCTCGCGCTGATCGTGGCGCTGGGCATGAACTTCTTCAGCTACTGGTTCAGCGACAAGCTGGTCCTGCGCATGTACAACGCGCAGGAAGTCGACGAATCGAGCGCGCCGCAGTTCTACGGCATGGTGCGCGAGCTGGCGCAGCGCGCCCAGCTGCCGATGCCGCGCGTCTACCTGATCGACGAGGCGGCGCCCAATGCCTTCGCGACCGGCCGCAACCCGAACAACGCGGCCGTGGCCGCGACCACCGGCATCTTGCGCGTGCTCAGCGAGCGCGAGCTGCGCGGCGTGATGGCGCACGAGCTGGCCCACGTGAAGCACCGCGACATCCTCATCTCGACCATCAGCGCGACGATGGCCGGCGCGATCTCGATGCTGGCCAACTTCGCGATGTTCTTCGGCGGCCGTGACAACGAAGGCCGCCCGGCCAACCCGATCGTCGGCCTGCTGGTGATGCTGCTCGCGCCGCTGGCCGCCAGCGTGATCCAGATGGCGATCAGCCGCGCGCGCGAATTCGAGGCCGATCGCGGCGGTGCCGAGATCTCGGGCGACCCGCAGGCGCTGGCCAGCGCGCTGCAGAAGATCCACCGCTATGCCCAGGGCATGCCGATGGAGGCCGCCGAGCGCCACCCCGAGACGGCGCAGATGATGATCATGAACCCGCTGTCCGGCGGTGGCCTGCGCGGCCTGTTCAGCACTCACCCGTCGACCGAGGAGCGCGTCGAGCGCCTGCTGGCGATGGCCGCCGGCCGTTGAGCCGGGCGCGGTGCGGCTCAAGTCCGCGCAGGGGCGGCCGATAAGACGCCCATGCGTGTCCTGACCCTTCTTGCCGTCTTGCCCTTTGCCGCCGCCCTCGCGGGCTGCGACATGCTGGGCCTCGACTCGCCCGAAAAGGTCGCCGCCCTCAAGGAGGCCGACGGCAAGGCGGTCGGCAGCGCCTGCCGCCATGCCGGCCGCGCGATCGAGGACTGCTACCAGCTCAACCCCAAGGCGCAACGCGCGGCCGTGTTCGCCGGCTGGCGCGAGATGGATGAGTACATGCGCGAGAACAAGATCGACGCCGTCGCGCCGGTCGTTCCGCGTCCGGGCGAGCGCGGCGCCGAGACCGCGCGCGGCGAGGCCGACGCGCCGCGCAAGGCGCGCGCGTCCTGAGGACCGCGCAGGCGCGCCGTTCGTCGCGCCTGATCGCCGCCCATGCCGGTGGCCTTGCAGAACGTCACCCGGCGGCTGAGTCGAGACGCGGTTTCGCGCATGCTGCGGCCATCGCATCGATGCCGAGGCTGCCCGCCATGACTCTCCCGACGCTATCCCGCCGCCGCTTCGCTGCGCTGCTCGCCGGCGCCACCTTCGCTGCCACCGGCAGCGCCCAGGCCGGCTGGTTCGACGGCGCCGGCGGCCCGACCGGTTCCGGCACCCGCGCCAGCGAGTCGCGCGCCGTCACCGGTTTCGATGCGATCAAGCTGCGCGCGCCGTTCAAGGTGCGTGTACGCCAGACCGGCCGTGAGGCCGTCACGGTGCAGGCCGACGACAACCTGCTGCCCTTGCTCGAGACCGTCGTGCGCGACGACCGCGCGCTCGAGATCGGCTGGAAGCGCGGCAGCGAGCCGCGCGCCAAGGTCGACCCGGTGATCACCGTCGAGGTGATCAGCCTGCGCGCGGTGGCGATCACGGGTTCCGGCGATCTGGCGATCGAATCGCTGCAGGCACCGACGCTGGCCGCCAGCGTCGCCGGCTCGGGCGACCTGGTGCTCGAGGGTCTGAAGCTCGAGTCGCTGACGCTGTCGGTGTCCGGCAGCGGCGACGTGCGCGCGGCCGGCAAGACCGGCAAGCTCGCGATCTCGATCGCCGGCAGCGGCGACGTCGACGCCGACAAGCTCGAAGCCGACGAGGCCAGCGTGCGCGTCGCCGGCAGCGGCAACACGAAGCTTCATGCCGGCAAGCAGCTCGACGTCTCGATCGCCGGCAGCGGCGACGTGAGCTACCGCGGCGACGCGCAGCTGCGCTCCTCGGTCGCCGGATCGGGGCGCGTGAGCCGCCGCTGAGCCCTCTCGGGCATTGCCCGCTGCGCACGGCCGTGCCGTGCGAGGGTGGGACAATGCCCGGATGCAGTCTTCCGCCGCGCCCGACTGGCGCGCCACGATCCGACATCCCGTCTTCCGTGCCGGCGTCCGCGAGATGGCGGGTCCGTCGCTCGGCATTGCCGCCTGGGGCCTGGTGACTGGTGTCGCGATGGTCAAGGGCGGCCTGGGCGTGCCGCTGTCGCTGCTGATGACCTTCACGGTCTTCGCCGGCAGCGCCCAACTCGCCACCGTGCCGCTGATCGCCTCCGGGGCGCCGGTGTGGGTGATCTGGGCCACGGCCTTCTGCGTGAACTTGCGCTTCATGATCTTCAGCGCGCAGTGGCGCCCGTATTTCATGCGCTATCGCCTGCCTTCGCGCCTGGCGCTGGGCTACTTCGCGGGCGACATCAACTACGTGCTGTTCATGAAGCGCTTCGGGCCGAGCGGCGCCGACGACACCTCGCGCGAAGGCAATGGCGATGCGCAATGGGCCTACTTCTGGGGCACCTCGGGCACCAACTATGTCGCCTGGCAGGGTGCGTCGGTGATCGGCATCGTGCTGGCCGATACGATTCCCACGCAATGGGGCCTGGGCTTCGCCGGCACGCTGGCGCTGCTGGGCCTGCTGTATTCGCTGATCTCCGATCGCGCGACGCTGCTGTCGGCCATCGTCGCCGGCGCGGCCGCGGTCGCAGCCTTCGCGCTGCCGTTCAAGCTGCACATCGTCGTCGCGATCGCCGCGGCGGTCGTGATCGGCCTGATGATCGACGGCGGCGGCGATGCCGGCCGGCGCGTGCGCGACCTGCTCGGCGCGCGCCGTGACGAGCGCTCCCCGGGCGGCCCGATGGAGCGCGCGACATGAACTTCGAGGCGATGTCGCTCGGCGAGGTGCTGCTGGTGATACTGGGCCTGACGGTGATCACCGTCGTCACGCGCGCCTTCTTCTTCATTCCCGAGCGCGAGCTCGCGATGCCCGCCTGGCTCAAGCGCGGCCTGCGCTACGCGCCGCTCGCGGCGCTGGCCGCGGTGGTCGTGCCCGAGGTGCTGCTGGTCCAAGGCCACATGACGGCCGCGCCGTGGCTCGACGCGCGCCTGTACGCGGCCATCGCCGCGACGCTTTACTTCTTCTTCTGGCGCCGTGACATCCTCGGCACCATCGTGACCGGCATGGCCGTGCTGCTGCCGCTGCGCCTCGGGCTGGGCTGGTAGCGCCGGGCCGCTGCGAAGAACAAGAATTCCGCTTCAACGAAACGAGGAGACCCTGAACGTGAACGTGCTTCGCTTTTCGGATCTGGTGAAACAAGGGCGCGTCGAAGGAAAGCGCGTCTTCATCCGCGCCGACCTCAACGTGCCGCAGGACGAGGCCGGCCGCATCACCGAAGACACGCGCATCCGCGCCTCGGTGCCCTGCATCGAGATCGCGCTCAAGGCCGGCGCCGCGGTGATGGTGACCTCGCACCTGGGCCGCCCGACCGAAGGCGAGTTCCGTCCCGAAGATTCACTCGCGCCGGTCGCACAGCGCCTGGGCGAACTGCTCGGCCGCCCGGTCGCGCTGAAGTCGAACTGGACCGATGGCGTCGAAGTCCGTCCCGGCGAGGTGGTGCTGCTCGAGAACTGCCGCCTCAACAAGGGCGAGAAGAAGAACGATCCGGCGCTGGCGAAGAAGCTCGCTGCGCTGTGCGACATCTTCGTCCACGACGCCTTCGGCACCGCGCACCGCGCCGAGGCCAGCACCTACGGCATCGCGCAGTTCGCGCCCGTCGCCTGCGCCGGCCCGCTGCTGGCGGCCGAGATCGACGCGATCTCGAAGGCGCTGGCCAACCCCCGGCGTCCGCTGGTGGCGATCGTCGCGGGCTCCAAGGTCTCGACCAAGCTGACCATCCTGCAGGCGCTGGCCGGCAAGGTCGACGGCCTGATCGTCGGCGGCGGCATCGCCAACACCTTCATGCTCGCCGCCGGACTGCCGATCGGCCGCTCGCTCGCCGAGCCGGATCTGGTCAGCGCCGCGAAGATGGTGATCGAGGCGATGGCCGCGCGCGGCGCCGAGGTGCCGATCCCCGTCGACGTCGTGACCGCCAAGGACTTCAAGCCCGATGCGCCGGCCACCGTGAAGGCGGCCGATCAGGTCGCCGAAGACGACCTGATCCTCGACATCGGCCCCAAGACCGCGGCGATCCTGGCCGACAAGCTTCAATCGGCAGGCACCATCGTCTGGAATGGGCCGGTCGGCGTGTTCGAGTTCGATGCCTTCAGCCACGGCACCGAGTCGGTCGCGCGTGCGATCGCTAAGTCCGACGCTTTCTCGATCGCCGGCGGCGGCGACACGCTCGCGGCGATCGCCAAGTACGGTATCGAGCAAGACGTCGGCTACATCTCGACCGGCGGCGGGGCCTTCCTCGAGGTGCTGGAGGGCAAGACCCTGCCGGCCTTCGAGATCCTCGAAAAGCGCGCGGCGGCCTGAGCCGTCGACACTCCCGGGGCGCATCGCGCCCCTTTTCATTTCCAGACCTCAAGCCATGGATCGCGCCACCAAGATCGTCGCCACCCTCGGTCCCGCCTCGTCGTCGCCCGACGTGCTCGGGCGCATGATCCGCGCCGGCGTCGACGTCGTGCGGCTCAACTTCTCGCACGGCACGGCGCAGGATCACATCGATCGCGCGACGCTCGTGCGCGAGGTCGCGCGCGCGGCCGGCCGCGAGGTCGCGATCATGGCTGACCTGCAGGGGCCGAAGATCCGCGTTGGCAAGTTCGCCAACGGCAAGGTCGCGCTCCAGGTCGGTCAGCCGTTCGTTCTCGATGCCGGGCGCAGCGAGCCGGGCGACGAAAAAGGCGTCGGCCTCGACTACAAGGCTCTGCCGCGCGATGTGCGCGCCGGCGACACGCTGCTGCTCAACGACGGCCTGATCGTGCTGACCGTGGAGGCGGTGCGCGGCGAGCAGATCCACACCGAGGTGCGCGTCGGCGGCGATCTCAGCAACAACAAGGGCATCAACAAGCAAGGCGGCGGCCTGACGGCGCCGGCGCTGACCGCCAAGGACATGGAAGACATCAAGACCGCGATGAGCTTCCAGTGCGACTACCTCGCGGTGAGCTTCCCGAAGAACGCGACCGACATGGAGATGGCGCGCCAGCTCGCCAACGTGGCCGGTGAGCCGTTCGGGCACAAGCCCGCGCTGATCGCCAAGATCGAGCGCAGCGAGGCGATCCCGCAGCTCGACGCGATCCTGGCCGCCAGCGACGGCATCATGGTCGCGCGCGGCGACCTTGCGATCGAGGTCGGCAACGCCGCGGTGCCGGCGCTGCAAAAGAAGATGATCCGGCGCGCTCGCGAGATGGACAAGATCGTGATCACCGCGACCCAGATGATGGAGTCGATGATCGTCAACCCGGTGCCCACGCGTGCCGAGGTCAGCGACGTCGCCAACGCGGTGCTCGACGGCACCGACGCGGTCATGCTCAGCGCCGAGACGGCGGCCGGCAAGTACCCGGTCGAGACCATCGAGCAGATGGCCGCGATCGCGATGGAGGCCGAGCGCGCCGAGGAGGTCGCGCTCGACGCCGACTTCACCAACAAGAACTTCGCGCGCATCGACCAGACGATCGCGATGGGCGCGCTGTTCACCGCGCATCACCTGGGCTGCAAGACCATCATCGCGCTCACCGAGTCCGGCTCGACCGCGCTCTGGATGAGCCGCCACAAGATCCACGTGCCGATCCATGGCCTGACCTCGCAACTGCCGAGCCAGCGCAAGATGTGCCTTTACCGCAATGTGCGGGCACTGCTGATGCCCAGCTACACCGATCGCGACGAGGCGCTGCGCGAGGCCGAGGGCCTGCTGGTCGCGCAAGGCGTGCTGAAGTCGGGCGACACCTACGCCATCACCTGCGGCGAGCCGATGGGCTACCCGGGCGGCACCAACATGCTCAAGGTCTGCCGGGTGGCCTGAAGCTTGCCCAGCCCCGAACTCGGGGCAGTCGCGGTCCAGGCGCTTGCCTAAAATCCCGGCATCGGCGGCCCTCGGCCGCCCATCGCTTTTTCCACTCTTCCAGGGGGCAACATGCCACTCGTTTCAATGCGCCAGCTGCTCGACCATGCCGCCGAGCAGGGCTATGGCATCCCGGCCTTCAACGTCAACAACCTCGAGCAGGTGCAGGCCGTGATGTCGGCCGCGGCCGAGGTCGGCGCGCCGGTGATCCTGCAGGCCAGCGCCGGTGCCCGCAAGTACGCCGGCGAGCCCTTCATCAAGCACCTGATCGAGGCCGCGATCGAGTCCTGGCCGCAAGTGCCGCTGGTGATGCACCAGGATCACGGCCAGAGCCCCGACGTCTGCAAGGGCGCGATCGACCTCGGCTTCTCGTCGGTGATGATGGACGGCTCGCTCGAGGCCGACGGCAAGACCATCGCCAGCTACGAATACAACGTCGACGTCACGCGCAAGGTGGTCGAGCTGGCGCACCGCCTGGGCGTCACGGTCGAGGGCGAACTTGGCTGCCTCGGTTCGCTCGAGACCATGAAGGGCGACAAGGAAGACGGCCACGGCACCGACTCCACGATGACGCGCGAGCAGCTGCTGACCGATCCGGAGCAGGCCGCCGACTTCGTCAAGCAGACCCAGCTCGACGCGCTGGCGATCGCGATCGGCACCAGCCACGGCGCCTACAAGTTCACCCGCAAGCCCACCGGCGACATCCTCGCGATCGACCGCATCAAGGAGATCCATCGCCGTATCCCGACCACCCACCTGGTGATGCACGGCTCGTCGAGCGTGCCGCAGGATTTGCTGGCCGAGATCCGCAAGTACGGCGGCGACATGAAGGAAACCTACGGCGTGCCGGTCTCCGAGATCCAGGAGGCCATCAAGTACGGCGTGCGCAAGATCAACATCGACACCGACATCCGCCTCGCGATGACGGCGGCGATCCGCAAGTTCATGTTCGAGAACCCGAGCAAGTTCGATCCGCGCGAGTACCTCAAGCCCGCGCGCGAGGCCGCCAAGGCGATCTGCAAGCAGCGCTACCTCGAGTTCGGCTGCGAAGGCCAGTCCGGCAAGATCAAGCCGCTGGCGCTGGACGATGTCGCGCAGCGCTATGCGCGCGGCGAGCTGGCCCAGGTCGTGAACTGAGCCTCGCTGCAGCGACACTCCGGCCGGCCCTTCGTGGCCGGCTTTCTTTTTGCATCGGTCACGCCATGACTTGCCGCAACTGCGCCGCGCCGCTGCCCGAGCCCCAGCCCGCCTATTGCGGCGCCTGCGGGCAGGAAACCCATCTCCACCCGCCGACCTTGCGCGAGTTCGTGCACGAGTTCGCGGCCCACTACGTCGCGCTCGAAGGCGCGCTGTGGCGCTCGCTGGGCTGGCTGCTGGTCGCGCCAGGGCGGCTGACGCGCGAATACCTGGCCGGGCGGCGTCGGCGCTACGTGCTGCCGCTGCGGCTGTACCTGAGCCTGTCGCTGTTGTTCTTCCTCGCGTTGCGACTGGGCGGCGGCAGCGCGGCGGGGCTGGATGTGCGCATCGACTTCAGCTCCTTCACCGCCGAGCACGTCGAGGCCGTGCGTGCGCGCTGCGACACGCCCTGGATCTGCCCGCGGCTGGTCAAGCGCATGGAGCAGGCGGTCGCGTCCAAGGCCGACCCGACGCGGGCGAACGAGTCGCTGAGCGTCGGCGCGCTGTCTCATGCGCCCTATATCGCACTGGCGATGGTGCCGGTGCTGGCCGGCTGGCTGGCGCTGCTGTACCGGCGTCGCCGCGAGCCCTATGGCATGCACATGGTCGCGGCGCTGCACCTGCAGGCGGCATGGTTCCTGTGGCTGCTCATCGGCTCGGCTTTGCCGGAGCCGGTCGACGAAGTCGTCACGCTGCTGATGCTGCCCGTGGTCGCCTTCGTCGCGCTGCGCGGGGCCTATGGCGGTCGCTGGTGGGCGACGCTTTTGCGCAGCCTCGCGCTGCAGATCCTTTACGGCTTCTGCATCGCGATGGTCAGCTCGGTCACCGTGCTGCTGGCCTTCCTGGCGGGTGCCTGAGCGGCTCCTAGAATCCCTGGTTTTCCCGAACCGAGCGAGCGCCCCATGGCCAAGCCCCTGCTGGAATCGAACCTGCGTTCCCTGCCGCTGCTCGCCCGCGGCAAGGTGCGCGACAACTACGCGGTCGGCGACGACCGCATCCTGATGATCGCCAGCGACCGCCTGAGCGCCTTCGACGTCGTGATGGGCGAGCCCATCCCCGGCAAGGGCGAGCTGCTGACGAAGATGGCACTGTTCTGGTTCGAGCGCCTGAAGGACGTGGTGCCCAACCACCTGACCGGCGCCGACCCGGTCAGCGTGGTCGCCGCCGACGAGGCCGAGCACGTGCGTGGGCGCTCGATGCTGGTCAAGCGGCTCAAGCCGCTGCCGGTCGAGGCGGTGGTGCGCGGCTACCTGGCCGGTTCGGGCTGGAAGGAGTACCAGGCCTCTGGCACGGTCTGCGGCGTCGCGCTGCCGGCCGGCCTGCGCAATGCGCAGCAGCTGCCCGAGCCGATCTTCACGCCGGCCACCAAGGCCGAGATGGGCGACCACGACGAGAACATCTCGTTCGCGCGCATGAGCGAGATCATCGGCACCGAGCTGGCCGAAGAGGTCCGCCGTGTCTCGATCGAGCTGTATCGCCGCGCCGCGGCGATCGCGTTGGAGCGCGGCATCATCATCGCCGACACCAAGTTCGAGTTCGGCCTCGACGCCGCCGGCACGCTCACGCTGATGGACGAGGTGCTCACGCCCGACTCTTCACGTTACTGGCCGGTTGAAAGCTACTCGCAGGCCTTCGAGGCTGGCCAGAATCCGCCCAGCTACGACAAGCAGTTCGTACGCGACTGGCTCGAGCAGGCCACGGTGGATGGCCGGCCTTGGGCCAAGAAAGCGCCGGCTCCGGCATTGCCGGCTCACGTGATCGACAACACCGCGGCCAAGTACCGCGAAGCGCTTCAACGCCTGACCGGCTGAGCGGCGCTGCGCGGCCGGCCCTGGGGGGATTTGGATGCCGGTGCCTTCCCGACTGCTGGCGCGCCTCGATGCGGCGATAGCCCAAGCCATCAGCCCGTTCGACCAGGCCTGTCTGCAGGCCGAGCGCGCAGCGCTGCGCGCGCGCCAGGGCCACATCGACGAAGCGCGCGAGATCGTGCGCGGCCTGCAGCCGGCGCTGGTTGCCGGCCCGCGGCGCCGCAGCCATGCCCCGACGCTGGCGGCCTGGCTGCTCATCGCCGAAGGGCTGATCGAGCACTACAGCGCCTTGCTGCCCAGCGCGCGCGACAAGCTCGCGCGTGCGCACGAGATCGCGACGCTGTCGCAGCTGCTGCAATTGCAGGCGCTCACCGCGGCCTGGCTCGCGCACATGGACTACGTGCGCAACGACACGGCCTCGATGCTCGTGCATGTGCGCCGCGCGCTGACGCTGGCCGCGCCCGGCAACCATGCGGCGCGAGCGCGCGCCAACCTCGTCGCGGCCCAGGCCTATCACTTCGCCGGGCGCTTCGATCTGGCCCAGCCCTGGTACCAGCGCGCCCACCATCACGCCAGCGACGACGGTGACGAGACCACGCTGTCGGCGCTGATGCACAACATGGCCTGGCTGCGCGGCTCGCAGGCCCGCGAGGCGCAGCTGTTCGGCAGCCCCGACGAGGCCCAGGTCCGCATCGCCGAACTCGGTGCCGATTCGATCGGCCGCTTCGACGCCGGTATCGGCACCGCATCGCTGGCCTCGCTGGTGCCGATGCTGCGCGCGCTGCTGATGGTGCTGCGCGCAGACCATGCCGGCGCCTTGGCGCTCTACGAGGAGCATCTTGACGGCGCCCGGCGAGACGGCCTCTCGCGCCTGGAGCCCTGCTTCCTGGCCGACATGGCCTGGTGCCAGGTGCAGCTCGGCCGGCATGACGCAGCGCTCGCATCGGCACGCGCGGTGACGGCCTCGGTGGACGCGAATTGCGAGATCGACGATCGCGCGGTCGCGCTGCAGCGCGTCGCCGCCGTGTTCGAGGCATTGCGGCTCGAACCCGACGCCGAACGTGCACGCAGCCGCGCCCAGGCCGACTGGAACACGCACCGCGACGCCCAGGCTGCCCTGCTTCGCGCGCTCGACGAAGCGCTCGCGCCCTTCGTCCCGGCCTGAAGTCAGGGCGCGCGGCGCCTCAGAACAAGGCCATGCTGAGCTTGCGGCGGTACTGGTCGATCAGCGGGTCGCTCGGCGCGACTTGTGCGCGGCCGGTCACCTCGAGCGCGCCCTTGGCGGCCTCGGGCGTGCCGGCCTTGGGTGCCGGGCGCGTCATCAGCTCGAGGATCGCGACATAGGTCTTGCGCGCGAGCTCGCCGTTCCAGGCCTTGTCGCGCATGATGATCTCGAGCAGTTCGTCCATCGCCTCGGTGAAGCGGCGCGCCGCGAAGTGCGCCTGCGCGCGCTCGAAGCGTGCTTCGAAGTCGCGCTTGTTGGCGGCGATCGCGGCGTCCAGTACGGCGGCGGAACGTGCCGTCGACGCGGCCTCGCAGGCCGCCAGGTACAGGCCGAGCGCGGCGGCGCGCGCATCGACGATGGCCTTGGGCGCCAGCGGCTCGTAGGCGCGGCGCGCGTCGTCCACGCGCGCGGCCTCGAGCAGCAGCTTGACGTAGTCGGCACGCAGCGCGTCGTTGGCCGGGTCGATCGCGAGCGCCTCGCCGAGCTTGCCCAGCGCCGCATCGGTATCGCCTTCGGCGACGAGCGCATCGGCTTCTTCGACCTCGTGCTCGGCCGCGAGCGCATCGGCGCTGGGCACGTGCTTGTCGAGGAAGGCGCGGATCTGCGGCTCGGGGATCGCGCCGACGAAGCCGTCGACCGGCTGGCCGCCGACGAACATGACGCAAAACGGGATCGAGCGCACGCCGAAGGCCTGGCTCAGCTGGCCGGCGATCTCGGGCTGGTCGTCGCTGTCGAGCTTGGCGAGCGAAAAGCGACCCGCGTACTCGGTCTCGAGCTTTTCGAGCATCGGGCCCAGCGTGCGGCAGGGGCCGCACCACGGTGCCCAGATGTCGAGCAGCACCGGCCGCTCGATGGACGCCTGGATCAGTTCGGCTTCGAAGTTCTGAAGGGTGATGTCGATCATGGGGTCCAGATGGGGCCACGGCGGGCGCTTGCCAGCCCCCACCTACAATCCGAGGTTTTGCGACGAGGAGCGTGCTGTGACCACAGCGCAGACCCCCTTGATCGGCGTGGTGATGGGCTCCAGCAGCGACTGGGAGGTCATGCGACACGCCGCGGAGATTCTCGCCGAGTTCGGCGTGCCTCACGAGGCGCAGGTCGTTTCGGCCCACCGCATGCCCGACGAGATGTTCCGCTATGCCGAGTCGGCCCAGGGCCGCGGGCTGCGCGCGATCATCGCCGGCGCGGGCGGTGCCGCGCACCTGCCCGGCATGCTGGCCGCCAAGACCGTCGTGCCCGTGCTCGGCGTGCCGGTGCCGAGCAAGCATCTGCAGGGCGTCGACTCGCTGCACTCGATCGTCCAGATGCCCAAGGGCGTTCCGGTCGCGACCTTCGCGATCGGCACGGCAGGCGCGGCCAATGCCGCGCTGTTCGCGGTCGCGATGCTGGCCGGCGCCGACGCCTCGCTGCGCCAGCGCCTCGAGGCCTTCCGCGTGCGCCAGACCGAGGCCGCGCGCGCCATGAGCGCCGAGTTGAAGTGATGAGCCAGCCTGTCGTCCTGCCCGGCGCGACGCTCGGCGTGATGGGCGGCGGCCAGCTCGGCCGCATGTTCGTGCACGCGGCGCAGTCGCTCGGTTATCGCACCGCGGTGCTCGACCCCGATGCCGACAGCCCGGCCGGCCTGGTCTCGCACCTGCACGTGCGCACCGACTACCTCGATGCCGACGGCCTGACGCAGATGCTGTGCTGCGCGGCGATCACGACCGAGTTCGAGAACGTGCCGGCGCAGGCGCTGCGCACGCTCGGCGAGCAGCTGCCCTGCGCACCCGAGGGCGCGAGCGTCGCGGTGTGCCAGGACCGCGCGGCCGAGAAGGCGCACTTCGTTTCATGCGGCGTGCCGTGCGCGCCGCATGCGCTGATCGAGACGCCCGAGCAGCTCGCCGCGGTGAGCGGCGAACTGCTGCCCGGCATCCTGAAGACCGCCCGCATGGGCTACGACGGCAAGGGCCAGGTGCGCGTGAAGACGCGCGCCGAACTCGCCGCGGCGTGGGACGAGCTCCAGCGCGTGCCCTGCGTGCTCGAGAAGATGCTGCCGCTGGCCTTCGAGGTCAGCGTCATCGTCGCGCGCGGCCGCGACGGCGCGATCGTCGGCCTGCCGGTGCAGCGCAACCTGCATCGCGACGGCGTGCTCGCGGTCACCGAGGTGCCGGCGCCGGGTGTCGATGCAGCGCTCGAGGCGCAGGCCTTCGCCAATGCGCGGCGCATCGCCGAGGGCCTGGGCTATGTCGGCGTGCTGTGCGTCGAGTTCTTCGTGCTGCAAGACGGCACGTTGGTCGCCAACGAGATGGCGCCGCGCCCGCACAACTCGGGCCACTACAGCCTAGACGCCTGCGAGGTCTCGCAGTTCGAACTGCAGGTGCGCTGCATGACCGGCTTGCCGCTGGTTGCGCCGCGGCTGCATTCGAGCGCGGTGATGCTCAACCTGCTCGGCGACCTGTGGTTCGACGCGCAGGGCCGCGAGCGAGCACCCGCCTGGGATCGCGTGCTCGCGCTGCCGGGCGCGCATCTGCACCTGTACGGCAAGACCAGCGCGCGGCGCGGCCGCAAGATGGGTCACCTGACGATCACCGCCGCGACGCCCGAGGCCGCGCGCGAGACCGCGCTGGCCGCCTGCGCGGTGCTCGGGCTGCCCGGCTACTGAGTCCGCTACTGAGTCCGCAACTGAGTCCTCGTCCATGCCCGTGCTCGCCGGATCCGATCCCGCTGCGCTCGACGCGGCCGCGCAGGCGCTGGCGCGCGGCGAGCTGGTCGCGCTGCCGACCGAGACCGTCTACGGCCTCGGCGCGCGCGCCGACGACGATGCCGCGGTCGCGAAGATCTTCGCCGCCAAGGGCCGCCCGAGCGATCACCCGCTGATCGTGCACGTCATCGACGCGGCGCAGGCCGAGCGCTTCGCGGCCGAGCTGCCGGCGGTCGCACGCAGGTTGATGGATGCGTTCTGGCCCGGCCCGCTGACCGTGATCGTGCCGCGCCGCGACGGCATCGCCGCCGCGGCGGCCGGCGAGCAGTCGACCATCGGCCTGCGCTGCCCGGCGCATCCGCTCGCGCGCGCGCTGCTCGCGAAGGCGAGCGAGCTCGGCGTGGCCGGCGTGGCCGCGCCGAGCGCGAATCGCTTCGGGCGCGTCAGCCCGACGCGCGCGTCCCACGTGGCCGATGAATTCGGCGACGCGCTGCTGGTGCTCGATGGCGGCGACTGCGATGTCGGCATCGAGTCGGCCATCGTCGACTGCTCGCGCGGCCGCCCGGTGCTGCTGCGTCCCGGCGTGTTGACCAGCGCGCAGATCGAGGCTGCTGCCGGCGAGCCGCTGCACGCGCCCGACGCCGCGGCGCCGCGTGCTTCCGGCACGCTCGAGCAGCACTACGCGCCGCGCGCGACCGTGCGCCTGATGCCGCTAGCGCAGCTGCGCACCGCGCTCGAGGTCCTGCCCAGCGACGAGCTGCGCGCATCGAAGAGCGGAAACAGGCTGGCGGTATATTCGCGCAGCCTTGCCAGCGTGCCGCGGGGCCTGCGTCTTGCGCGCATGCCGGCCGATGCGGCCGCGGCGGCTCAGGAGCTGTTCGCGACGCTGCGCGATCTCGACGATGCCGGTGTCGCGCTGATCTGGGTCGAAGACCCTCCCGACGAGCCGGCCTGGGCCGGCGTGCGTGACCGGCTGCGGCGTGCCGCGGCTGCGGCGCGTTGAACTTGCTCTTGCTCTCGAAGACAGACGCTCTCGAAGACCGATCCCCAACATGACCAAGCGACTTTCATCTGTGTGCCTGCGCCTCGGCGCGGCGGCCGCGGCCGCACTTGCCCTGCTGGGCGCGGGTTGCGGCGGCGGCGATCTCGTGGAGCCCTTCCAGCCGCAGCGCATCCTGGTGTTCGGCGACGAATCCAGCGTGATCACCACCTCGGGCAGCAAGTACACCGTCAACGCGCTGACGGCCGACACCTCGACCGCGTCGATCGACTGCCTGGGCAACATGATCTGGGTGCAGACGCTGGCCAAGCACTACCGCATGGGCTTCCCGCAGTGCCCGATCTCCAGCGAGCTCGAGCCCACGCCGCGCGCGCGCAACTACGCGACCGCCGGCACCGGCGTCGACGGCATCGCGGCCCAGGTCGCGCGCCACGAGACCACCAGCGGCATCGTCAACACCGACCTCGTCACGCTGCTGACGGGCCAGAACGACATCCTCGCGGCCTACGACAACATCACGACCCACGACGACATGCAAGGCGCGATCGATGCGGTCGAGGCCGCCGGCACGCGACTGGGCAACATCGTCAACAACTTCACCAACACCGGCGCGCGCGTGCTGATCGGCACGGTCGGCAACCTGGGCGCGTCGCCGTTCGGCCTGGCCGAGAAGGCCTCGCACGACGACTTCGATCGCGCCGAGGCGCTGCGCGTGCTGACCGAGCGCTTCAACGCCAAGCTGCGCTCGACGATGGTCAACGACGGCACCAAGATCGGCCTGGTGCAGATCGACGAACTCACCTCGACGGTGATCAAGTTCCCCAGCAGCTACGGCTACACGAACATCACCGAGGGTTCGTGCACCGTGACGCTGCCCAACTGCACCACGCGCACCCAGGTGGCCGATGCGCTCGAATCCGGCGCGCGTTTCCTCTGGGCCGACAGCACGCGCTTCGGGCCCAATTTCCACACCCAGGTCGCGTCGCTGGCGCTCCAGCGCTCGACCAACAACCCGTTCTGAGCGGCAGTTTTTCGCGCTGATCCGGCCACGCCGGCCGGCGTGGATGTCACTGCGCTGTCATCACGGGTTTGTCCCCACGGTGAGGGCGGCAGGCGACCTCTACAGTGGCGCCTGCAAAAACGAACGACCGTGCTAAAAGCCGCACCGCCAGGTGCGCACGAAGCACGGCGCCCACCTGCCCCGCTGAGGATTGCGATTCATGAAGTTCCAAGGTTTTCGTGGCGCTGCAGCCGCGCTGACGGTTCTCGCTCTGGCCGCCTGCGGCGGCGGTGACGACGACGACGCGCCGCCGGCGCGCGGCACGATCGTCACCGGCGTGCTGGCCGGTCACGCGACCATCGCCCAGATCGATGCCGGCACGTCCGGCAATGGCATCCAGGCGCTGACGGGCGCGGCCAAGTGCGACGTCGATGTTCGCTACGTCCTCTACGTGACGCGCGACGCGCACAACCAGCCGCAGACCGCCTCGACCGGCGTGCTCGTGCCCTCCGGCAGCGACCCCGCGTGCAGCGGCGAGCGTCCGGTCGTGCTGTATGCGCACGGCACGACCACGGTCAAGTCGAAGAACATGGCCGATGTGGTCAACGACAGCGAAGCCTCGCTGCAGATGGCGATGTTCGCCGCGCAGGGCTTCATCGTCGTCGCGCCCAACTACCTGGGCTACGACAAGTCGAGCCTGCAGTACCACCCGTACCTCGACGCCGAGACGCAGGCGGCCGACATGATCGACGGCCTGCGCGCCGCCAAGAAGCACCTCGCCGCCGAAAGCGCAGTCAAGCCCTCGGCCAAGCTGGTGATCACCGGCTACTCGCAAGGCGGCCACGTCGCGATGGCGACGCACAAGGTCATCGAGCGCGACTACGCGAGCGAGTTCACGGTCAGCGCCTCGGGCCCGATGTCCGGCCCGTACAACCTCGTGGGCTTCGGCGACATCGTCACCAGCCCCCAAGGACAGGTCAACGCCGGCGCGACGATCTTCGTGCCGATGCTGCTGACGGCCTACCAGAACAAGTACGGCAACATGTACTCGAAGCCGTCGGACGCCTACCAGTCGCCCTACGACACGACCGCGCCGACGCTGTTCCCGACCGACACGCCGGTGTCGGAACTGCTGGCCAACAACATGCTGCCGCAGGATCCGACCTTCACCAAGCTGTTCGGTGTCGGCGGCCTGCTGACCGACAGCTTCCGTGCCGGCTACGCGACCAGCAACTACCGCACCGCGCTGAAGGCCAACACGCTGACCGGCGTCGACCAGCTGACCGGCGAGACCATCGGCTGGAAGCCCGCGCATCCGATCGCGATGTGCGGCGGCGGCGCCGACCCGACGGTGTTCTGGGCCCCCAACACCCCCGTCGCGCAGCAGGTGTTCGCCGCGCAAGGCATGACCGCGCAGGCCTTCAACCTCGAAGACCAGGCTTCGCTGGCACCGCTCGGCCCGACCGGCGCGGTGATCTACGCGGCCTTCGGCCAGGCCAAGGCCGCGGCCGGCGCCAACGCCACGGCCCTGTACCACGGGACGCTCGTTCCGCCGTTCTGCACCGCCATCATCCGCGGCTACTTCCAGCAGGTCCTGGCCGCCGGCGGCTGATCCGCAGGCCCGACGATCACCCTGGGTGGCCGCCCCCGCGGCGGCCGCCCGCACCAACTCATTGAGACGATGAAGCTCAACCTCATTCGCGGCGCTTGCGCCCTGGCCCTGATCGCCGGCGTTGCCGCGCCGGTGGCCGCACAGACCCACACCTTCTACCTCGGCGGTGCCTACATCGACGTGCACTCGAAGGCGCCCCCGCTCGAGAGCAATCCGCCCACGCTGCCGGCAGGCACCGAGGCCGGCATCAAGGTCGACGATGCCGCGACCGTCGGCTTCGGCTACGTCTATCGCTTCACCGACCGCTGGAGCTTCGAGGTCGCGCTGGGCATCCCGCCCGAGCACAAGACCTACGGCACCGACTTCATCGAGCCCTTCGGCCAGATCTCTTCGATGAAGCAGATCTGCCCGACGGTGTTCTTCAACTACCACTTCGATGAAATCGGCGGCTCGGGCTTCACGCCCTTCATCGGCGCCGGCATCAACTACACGAAGTTCGTCGACGGCCGCAGCACGCCGTCGGGCAACGCAGCCAGCGGCGGCCCGACCAAGATCAAGCTGACCGATTCGTGGGGCCTGGCCGCGCACGCCGGCATGACCTACAAGATCGACCAGAACTGGTCGATCGTCGGCACGATCGCCTACGCCAACGTCGAGAGCGACGTGACCGCGACGACGACCACCAACACCGGCAACGTCGTGCGCACGACGACGGTCGATTTCCGTCCGCTCGCCTACACGCTGTCGGTCGGCTACACCTTCTGATGCGAGCCGGCGATGGTGCGCCCGTTCAGGGCTGCGCCGTCGCCATCCTCGCGCAGCAGCCGCGCGGCCCGGGAGGGCCGTCGTCGGCAGTCCACTGCACCAGCGCATCGAGCACCGGCCGTCCGGCCTGCGCGTTGTCGTGCTGGATCACCACGGCGATCAGGTAGCGCTTGCCCGAGGCGCCCAGCACCTCGCCGGCGATCGCGACCACATCGCGCAACGAACCCGTCTTCAGATGCGCGCGGCCCAGCGCCGTGCCCCAGTCGCGCCCCGGGCGCCGCGTCGTGCCGTCCAGGCCGGGCACCGGCAGCGAAGCCAGCAGCTCGGGCATCGCGGGCGAGGTCCACAGCGCCTGCAGCCAAGCCGCCAGGCAGTGCGCGCTCGAGCGTGACTGGCGCGACAGGCCCGAGCCGTTGTCGATCACCAGCTCGGCGGCGCCGCAGCCGGTGCGCTCGCGCACCGTCGACGCGATCAGCGCACGCGCCGCCTCGGCATTGGCCGGCCCCGGCGCCGCGGCATCGGCGGCGGCCAGAGGCAGCGTGTAGAACAGCTGCTGCGCCATCACGTTGTTGCTGAACTTGTTGATGTCGCGCACCACCTGCGCCAAGGGCACCGAGGCGAACTCGGTCAGCAGCGTCGGCAACGTGCCGCCGCCTTCGTCGAGGCGGCCTTCGCGCACGCGGCCTTCGAGGCCGCCGCCGAGTTCGCGCCACATGGCCTCGATCAGCCGCGCGTTGTAGCTGCGCGCATCGGCGAACGCGATCGGCCAGACCTTGTCGCCGCACGCGCTCGAAAAGCTGCCGGCGAAGCGCACGCGATGCGGAGTGCTGACGTCGATCTTGAGCGCGTCGCGCCAGTCGCCGCAGGTACGGCCCGGGCGGGCCAGCGGCACGCTGGCATCGACCTCGACGCCGGCCAGCGCCGGCTCGACCGTGACGTTGGCGACGCCGCGCGCCACATCCGGCACGAAGTTCAGCATCAGTGCCTTCTGGTTCAGCAGCAGCGCATCGGGCAGCACGTTGTAGGGGCGCAGCCGCTCGCCGTCGAAGTCGCCCGGGTCGCCGTTGGGCACCGCGAAGGCACTGCTGTCGAGCACGATGTCGCCGCGCACCTCGCGCACGCCGCGCGCGCGCACCTGTCGCAGCAGCAGCCAGACGCGCTCGATCGTCAGGCTCGGATCGCCGCGGCCGACGATGACCAGGTTGCCTTGCAGCACGCCGCGCTCGATCGTGCCGCTCGCGTAGATCGGCGTCTGCCAGGCCCAGGCAGGGCCGAGGCGCTCGAGCGCGACGCCGGTCGTGAAGAGCTTCATCAGCGACGCCGGATTGACCGGCTCGCGCTCGCGCCAGGCCAGGCGCGGTCGCGCGACGCCGACCTCGAGCACCTCGACCGCGAGCGCCGAAGGCGGCAGCCGCGCGTCGTGCAGCGCGGCCAGCACCGGCTGGGGCAAGGTCTCGTTGGACAGCGGCGCCGAAGCCGGCGGCGCGGCCTTCGCAGGGCCTGCCAGCCCCGCGACGAACAGCAGGGCACACAGGCGTGTCAGGGCTTTGCGCATCGGCCGATCATAGGAGGGGCGCCGCTAAACTCGGCGCCTCCCGTGAACCCGAACGCATCCGCCACTCCCACGCTGCTGGTCCTCGACACGGCGACCGAGGTCCTGCACCTCGGCCTCGCGGTGCGCGGACGGCGGCTCGTGCGCGCGCTGCCCGGCGGTGCCCAGGCCTCGGCGGCCTTGCTGCCGGCGCTCGGTGGCCTGATAGAGGAAGCCGGCCTCGGCTGGCGCGAGATCGATGCGATCGGCTTCGGCCGCGGCCCGGGCGCCTTCACCGGTGTGCGCGGCGCCTGCGCGGTCGCGCAGGGCCTCGCCTTCGGGCTCGAACGGCCGGTGCTCGCGATCGACACGCTGCTCGCGGTGGCCGAGGACGCACGCGCGGCCGGTGCCGGCGATGCGATCCAGGTCGCGGTCGATGCGCGCATGGGCGAGGTCTATGCGGCGGCCTATCGGTGCGTCGACGGTGCATGGCAGACGGTCGCCGCGCCGACGCTGGCCGATCCGGCAGCGCTGGCCGTCACCGTCGATGCGGGCTGGGCCATCGCCGGCAATTCGCTGAATGCGCACGTGCAGGCCTGGGCTGAATGGACCGGCGCGCGCCATCCCGACGCCGCACCGCGCGCCGACGCGCTGCTCACGCTGGCCGGCGCCGCCTGGGCGCGCGGCGAGCGGCTCGACGCGGCGCAGGCGCTGCCGCTGTATGTGCGCGACAAGGTCGCGCAGACCACGGCCGAGCGCGACCTGGCGCGGGCCGCGGCGGACGCCGAGGGAGCGCGCCGATGAGCGCCCTGCCGCGCGGCGACGAGCTGCCCGAGCGCCGCTTCGAAGCGATCGATGCCGAGCGGCTCGACGAGATGCTCGAGATCGAAGCGCGCGCCTACGATTTCCCGTGGACGCGCGGCAACTTCCTCGACTCGCAGCGTGCCGGCTACTTCGTGCGTGCCTTGATGGCCGGCGACGCGCTGCTCGGCTACTGCGTCGCGATGCAAGGCGTCGACGAGATGCATCTGCTGAACCTGACCATCGCCGCGCAGCACCAGGGTCGCGGCCACGCGCGCTGGACGCTCGACCAATTGCGTGCCGAGTGCGTCGCGCGCCGGCTCGCGCAGCTGTGGCTCGAGGTCAGGTTGTCCAACGAGCGCGCACGCGCGCTTTACGAGCGCTATGGCTTTCGATCGGTCGGCATCCGCCGCGGCTACTACCCGGCGCGCGCCGGTACGCGCGAGGACGCGGTCGTGATGAGCCTTGCGATCCCCGAAGCGATCCACGGCCTGGGATGAAGCGATGAGCTGGACCCCGAGGCAGCGCGCGATGCTGCAGGAAATGGGCGTCGGCGGCTGGCTGCGCCATGCGACGGCGCCGGTCGTCGAGAGCGTCGAGGCGCCAGCTGAACCGGTCGCGTCGGCGGTCGAGGAGCGGCGGGCCGAGCCGATCGCGCGTGTCGATTCACCGGTGCGCGAGGCCGCCACGGCGCCCGGCGCGCGCCCGCTCGGCACCGAAGCGATGGACTGGCCCGCGCTGCGCGAAGCGGTCGCCGGCTGCACCGCCTGCGGCCTGTGCCGCACGCGCACGCAGACCGTCTTCGGCGTCGGCAACGAACGCGCGCACTGGATGATCGTCGGCGAGGCGCCGGGCGAGCAGGAAGACCGTCAGGGCGAGCCCTTCGTCGGCAAGGCCGGCCAGCTGCTCGACAACATGCTGCGCGCGGTCGGCCTGTCGCGCGAGCCGGGCGAGGCCGAGCGTCAGGTCTTCATCTGCAACGTGCTCAAGTGCCGCCCGCCCGGCAACCGCAATCCCGAGCCGGCGGAGGTGGCGCAGTGCGAGCCCTACCTGCTGCGCCAGGTGCAGCTGGTGCAGCCGCGCCTGATCCTCGCGATGGGGCGCTTCGCGGTGCAGTCGCTGCTGCGCACCGACGAGGCGATCGGCCGCCTGCGCGGACGCGTGCATCGCTATGCCGGCGTGCCGACCATCGTGACCTATCACCCGGCCTATCTGCTGCGCAACCTGCCGGACAAGGCCAAGGCCTGGGACGATCTGTGCCTGGCGCGCGAGACGCTGCGCTCGCTCGAGCGCGAGGGCTGATCAGGCGCAGACGTTCAGACGCTCTTGCGCTGAGGCAGCAGCACCGACGCGATCGCCACCATGATCAGCGCGACCGCGGTCCAGTCCTGCCAGTGCAGCGTCTCGCCGAGCCACCATGCGCCGCTGACGACGCCCAGCACCGGGATCATCATCACCGACAGCGTCGAGGCGATCGGCGGCAGCGTGCGCGCCAGCCACAGCCACACCGGCTGCGCGAACGCGAAGATCAAGAGCGCGTTGTAGACGATCGCGGCCCACGCGGTCGTGTCCGGCGCATGCCATTGCGACGACTCGCGCACGGCCGCGACGACGGTCATCACGATCGCGGTGGCCAGCGACATCCAGAACACCAGCGCCAGCGTCGGCTCGGGCAGCTTCGTGCGGCGCATGCGCTGCGTGCCGTAGGCCCAGGCCGCGGCCGCGACCAGCATCGACAGTGCCGCGAACGGCCGTCCGGCCATCGCGCCGATCTCGTGCCACAGCAGCAGCACGACACCCAGCGCCGCGGCCGCGACGCCGAGCGCCTGTCGCCAGTGGATGCGTTCGCCGAAGAAGGCCGCGCCGATCAGCGCCGAGAAGATCGGCATCGTGTAGCCGAGGATGGCCGCGCGTCCCGAGCTCAGCGCCTGCACCGCGAGGATCGCGAGCACGTGCCACACCAGCATGTTGAAGAAGGTCAGCGTGCCGAGTTCGCGCCAGCCGCTGCGCGCGATCTTGAACGGCACGTTCTGCACCCGCAGCACCAGCCACAGCGCCGGCAGGCCCAGCCACATCGACAGCGCGCGAAAGCTCAGCGGCGGATAGTGCGTGACGCCGAGCTTCATCACCGGCCAGTTCAGGCCCCAGCACAAGGTCAGTCCGACGAGCAGCAGCGCATGGCGCCCGGTGAAGTGCGATCCCAAGTTCGATGCGCCGTCAGCGGCGATGGTGTTCGAGGTAGCGCTTGCGGCGGAAATAGACCACCAGCAGCACCGACAGCACGATCATGATGAACAGCACGACCCAGATGCCCGCGCTCGAGTGCACCAGCGGCAGGAAGTCGAAGTTCATGCCGAAGATGCCGGTGATCAGGTTCAGCGGCATGAAGATCGCCGTCAGCACCGTCAGCGTGCGCATGATGTCGTTGGTGCGGTTGCTCTGCGCCGAGAAGTGCATCTGCACCGCGCCCTCGGCCGAACTCTCGAGCCGGCGCACGTGGCCGAGCACGCGCTCGATGTGCTCGAGCACGTCCTTCGAGCGCACCCGCAGCACCTCGCGCTCGCGCGCGGCGATGGCTTCTTGCGGCACCGGCCAGTCGTCGAGCGCGTCGATCCATTCCTGGATCGCGCTGCGCTGGTCCTCGCAGATGTCCTCGAGCTGGTGCAGCACGTTGCGGCTTTCGAGCAGCGCATGCCAGTCGTCGAAGTGGCTGCGCGGGCGCAGCAGCTCCTGCTGCAGGTAGCCGAGCTGGCGCGTCAGCAGGCGGCGCAGGTCGAGGTAGCCGTCGACCATGTGGTTGACGACGCGCAGCATCAGGTCGGCCGGGCTGGGCGGCAGGCGCGGGCCGGCCGGCTTGCCGTCGGTGCCGGCGGGAATCTGCGAGCCCGCGCTGGCCTGTTGCGTGAGCCGCGCGATGAAGTAGTCGCGCACCTGGCATTCGGCCGGGTGCACCGTGATCAGCAGCCGGTCGTAGACCGCGAAGCCGACCGGCGAGGTGTCGATCGTCGCCAGCGCCTGGCGCGCGCTTTGCGCGGTGCCGTGCGCGTCGTCGACGAACATCGCATTGCTGCCGGCGCCCGCGGCGAGGCGGCGAAACACCAGCAGGTCGTACCACGAGGTGTAGTCGTAGTGCGAGGGCAGCTGGTTGTTGAGCAGGTCGGAGACGTGCAGGTCGACCAGCGGGCCCAGGCCCAGGCGCGTCAGCATGGCCTGCAGCTCGCCGACGCCGACCTCGAACTCGCGCCTGCCGCTGGCGACCCACACGAAGCCGGTGGACGGCAGTTCTGCCGGCAGATCCGCGAGTTCGTTGAAGCCGTCGCAGACGTGGAAGATGCGCATGCTCTAGCGTTGCGCGGCCAGCCAGCGCGCCGCATCGAGCGCGAAGTAGCTCAGCACGCCATCGGCACCGGCGCGCCGGAACGCCAGCAGCGACTCCATCATCACCGCGTCGTGGTCGAGCCAGCCGTTCTGGGCCGCGGCCTTGAGCATCGCGTACTCGCCGCTCACTTGATAGGCGAAGGTCGGCACGCGGAACTCGTCCTTCACGCGCCGCACGATGTCCAGATACGGCATGCCGGGCTTGACCATCACCATGTCGGCGCCTTCGGCGAGGTCGAGGGCGACTTCACGCAACGCCTCGTCGCCGTTGCCGGGGTCCATCTGGTAGACCTTCTTGTCGGCCTTGCCCAGGTTCTTGGCCGAGCCCACCGCGTCGCGAAACGGGCCGTAGAAGGCGCTCGCGTACTTGGCGCTGTAGGCCATGATGCGCGTGTGGATCAGGCCGCTGCGTTCGAGCGCGTCGCGGATCGAGCCGATGCGACCGTCCATCATGTCGGAGGGCGCGACGATGTCGACCCCGGCCTCGGCCTGCACCAGCGCCTGCTTCGTCAGCACCTCGACCGTTTCGTCGTTGACGATGTAGCCGTTGGGATCGAGCAGGCCGTCCTGGCCGTGGCTGGTGAAGGGGTCGAGCGCGACGTCGGTCAGCAGCGCCAGCTCGGGAAAGCGCCGCTTGAGCTCGCGCACGACCGTGGGCACCAGGCCTTCGGGGTTGAGCGCCTCGCGGCCGTCCTCGGTCTTCTTCGCCGCGTCGATGACCGGAAACAGCGCCATCACCGGCACGCCCAGCGATACGCATTGCTCGGCCACGCCGAGCAGGCGCTCGAGTCCCAGGCGCTGCACGCCGGGCATCGACGGGACATCCTGGACGGCCTTGGGGTCCTCGAGCACGAAGACCGGCAGGATCAGGTCCTCGGGCGCCAGGCGGTGTTCGCGCACCAGGGCGCGGGTGGCGGCATCGCGGCGCAGACGGCGCGCGCGCACGGCGGGAAAGCGTTGCGGGTAATGACTCACTCGGGCCTCAAGTCAGGCGGTGCGGTGTCGCGCCGCGGCCGAAGAGACAACACGGCGCAAGCTCATCTTGCTAAAGTGTGCGGCGAATGATACGTCTCGCGATGTGTCGTTCCCTGCTTTTCCTCCCTGAGCAGGAGCTTGATTGCCCTGGGTCATCCATGGGCGGTCGGCTTTCCGCCCCGGCGCTTGCGCCGGGGTTTTCTTTTTGTGCCGCCGGGATAATGCCCCGATGCTCTGGATCAAGGCCTTCCACATCGTCTTCGTCGCGAGCTGGTTCGCGGCGCTGTTCTACCTGCCGCGCATCTTCGTGAACCTCGCGATGGTGCCGCCCGACAGCCACGCCGAGCGCGAACGGCTGCTGCTGATGGCGCACAAGCTGCAGCGCTTCGGCACGATGCTGATGGCCGTCGCGCTCCTGCTGGGCCTGTGGCTGTGGCTGGGCTTCGGCATCGGGCGCGGCCCGGGCAACTACTGGATGCACGCCAAGCTGCTGCTGGTGCTGGGCGTGATCGGCCTGCATCACTTCAACCGGCGCCTGCTGCGCGGCTTCGAGCAGCCGCAAGGTGCGCGGCGCAGCCATCGCTGGTACCGCGTCTACAACGAGATCGCGGTGCTGCTGTTCATCGCGATCGTGGTCCTGGTCGTCGTCAAGCCGTTCTGATGAGGCCTGCGCGCAGCTCGGCATGGGCGTTCGCGCTGGGAGTCCTGGCGCTGATCGTCTACGCGAGCCTGCATCCGTTCGAAGGCTGGCGCTGGCAGGAGTCGCCGGCAGGCTGGCTCGAGATGCTGCGGCTGCCGCGGCTGCGCTTCGTCAGCCGCTTCGACGTGATCTCCAACATCGCGGCCTACGTTCCGCTCGGCGCCTTGTTGACGGCTGCCCAGTTGCGCGACGGCCGCGCGCCGCTGCGCAGCGCCGCGCTGGCGTTCGCCGCCGGCTGTGCGCTCAGCTACACGATGGAAGTGCTGCAGCACGGCCTGCCCACGCGCGTGCCCTCGCTGCTCGACTGGATCGCCAACAGCGGCGGCACCGCGATGGGCGTGCTGGCCGCCTGCGGTATCGATCGCGTCGGGGGCTGGGCTCATTGGGAGCGGCTGCGCGAGCGCTGGATTCCGCATGGCCAGGGCCTGGGCATGCTGCTGCTGCTGTTGTGGCCGGTCGGGCTGCTGTTCCCGCCCTCGCTGCCGTTCGGGCTCGGGCAGGTCGCGCTGCGCCTGGCCGCGACCTTCGCGCAATGGCTCGAAGGCACGGCCTGGGAGGGCTGGTTGCCGCCCGACCCGCAGCCGCCGATGCGCGCGCTCGCGCCCGGCATCGAACTGCTGGGCGTCGCCTGCAGCCTGCTGGCGCCGTGCCTGCTGGCCTTCGCGCTGATGCGCCCCGGCCCGCGCCGGCTCGTGCTGCTGGCCGGCGCGCTGCTGCTGGCCGCCGGGGCGACCACCTTGTCGACCGCGCTGAACTTCGGCCCCGAGCACGCGCTCACCTGGTGGACCGCGCCGGTCGCCTTCGGCCTGGGCGTGGCGGCCGCCATCGCGGCGGGACTGGCCTGGATTTCGGCGCGCGCCGCGGCCGCGATCGCGCTGCCGGTCATCGCGACCGGCGTCGCGCTGGTCAACCTCGCGCCGGCCGACCCCTACTACGCCGCCAGCCTGCTGGGCTGGGAGCAGGGGCGCTTCATCCGCTTCCACGGCCTGTCGCAATGGGTCGGCTGGCTGTGGCCCTATGCGGCCGCGGCTTACCTGCTGACACGACTGGCCTCGCGGCCGCGGACCGCGCAGGCCGGTTGAACCCGAAGGCCACTTCTACAATCCACCGATGCCGCCTGCCTCCCGGCGGGCCCGACGAGGCGAGCCACCGACGCGTGGCGAGCGCCCACTGCGATGAGCTACTACCAGCGACACATCTTCTTCTGCCTGAACCAGCGCGAGCCCGGCGAGGCCGCCTGTTCGGACCACGACGCCGAATCCGCGTTCGGCCATTGCAAGCAGCGCGCGAAGGCGCTCGGCCTGATGGGCCCGGGCAAGGTCCGCGTCAACCGGGCCGGCTGCCTGGACCGCTGCGCCGGCGGGCCGGTCGCGGTGGTCTACCCCGAGGGCACCTGGTACACCTTCGTCGACAAGAGCGACATCGACGAGATCGTCGAGTCGCACCTGCGCGACGGCAAGGTGGTCGAGCGTCTGCTGCTGCCGCCCGACGTGGGCCGATGAACTCGCAAACCGCACGCTTCACGATCGCCGGCCCCGCCGGCGCGCTCGACTGCGCGCTCGACCGCCCCGATGGCGAGCCGCGCGGCTGGCTGGTCGTGTGCCATCCGCATCCGCTGCATGGCGGCACGCTGGACAACAAGGTCGTGCAGACGGTCGCGCGCGCCGGGCTTGCGCTGGGCATGAGCGTGCTGCGCTTCAACTTCCGTGGCGTCGCAGGCTCGGCCGGTGCCTGGGACGAGGGCCGCGGCGAGGTCGACGATGCGCTGGCCGTCATCGAGCACGGCCGCGAGCGCTTCGGTGCCGGCGGCGATTTCGCGCTGGCCGGCTTCTCGTTCGGCGGCTACGTGGCCGCGGCGGCCTGCGATCGGCTCGCTTCCGAGCTGAAGCCGCAGCGCCTGGCGCTGGTCGCGCCGTCGACGCGCAACCACCAGGCACCCGCTGTGCCCTCGACCACGCTGCTGGTGCACGGCGAGACCGACGACGTCGTGCCGCTGGCCGCATCGCTCGACTGGGCGCGGCCGCAGGGCCTGCCGGTCGTCGTCGTGCCCGGCGTCGGCCACTTCTTCCATGGCGCCTTGCCGCAGCTCAAGAACATCGTGCTGCAGGCCTGGCGCCCCTGATTCGATTTCCTGGATCCCTTGCGATGAAAAGACTGATCACCCGCTTCCTGGCCGCCGTCGGCGCCGCCGCCCTGATGGCCGGTGCCGCGCAGGCGCAGATGCCGCAACCGCCCGAGGTGGCCGCGCGTTCGTGGCTGCTGCTGGACATGAGCACCGGCCAGGTGCTGGGCGCCAAGGATCCCGATGCGCAGATCGAACCGGCATCGCTGACCAAGCTGATGACCGCCTACCTGGTGTTCCAGGCGCTCAAGGACGGCAAGCTCAAGCTCGACCAGACGCTGCCGGTCAGCGAGCGCGCCTGGCGCACCGGCATGACCGGCGCGTCGCGCAGCTTCCTGCCGCTCAACAGCCAGGTCACGGTCGACGACCTGCTCAAGGGCGAGATCGTGCAAAGCGGCAATGACGCGACGGTCGTGCTGGCCGAGGGCGTCGCCGGTACGGTCGAGAACTTCGTCGCGATGATGAATCGCCAGGCCGAGGCCTTCGGCCTCAAGGGCACGAGCTTCAAGAACCCCGAGGGCCTGACCGCCGCCGGCCACGTCAGCACCGCGCGCGAGCTGGGCGTCATCTCGACGCGCCTGGTGCAGGACTTCCCGGACTACCTGCGCTACTCGGCGATGAAGGAGTTCACCTACAACAAGATCAAGCAGCCCAACCGCAACCTGCTGCTGTACCGCGACCCGTCGGTCGACGGCCTGAAGACCGGCTACACCGACAACGCCGGCTACTGCCTGATCGCGACCGCGCGGCGCGACTTCCCCAACGGCCAGCGCCGCCTGCTGAGCGTGGTGCTGGGCGCCTCGTCGATGGAAGCGCGCGCGGTCGAGAGCCAGAAGCTGTTGAACTGGGGCTTCGCGGCCTTCGACGCGGTCAAGCTGTTCGACGCCAACCAGGCCGTCGTCTCGCCGCAGATCTGGAAGGGCGCGAGCCCGACCGCCAAGCTCGGCAGCGCCAAGGCGGTCTACATCAACGTGCCCAAGGGCACCGGCGACAAGCTCGCGACCAAGGTCGAGCGCACCGATCCGCTGGTCGCGCCGCTGGCCAAGGGCCAGCAGGTCGGCAAGATCATCGTCACGGCCGGCGGCCAGCCGGTGACCGAGCTGCCGCTGGTCGCGCTCGAAGAGGTGCCGACGGCCGGCCTGCTGGGCCGCGCCTGGGACTCGCTGCGGCTTTGGATCAAGTGACAGCCCGCGCCTCGCGGAGTACGCTTTACCGACCATGAACAGCAACGGTGACTGGTCCACGCGGCCCTGCCTCGTCAACGGCGAGCTGATGGCGCTCGGCGCCGCGCGCGTCTCGCCGCTGGACCGCGGCTTCCTGTTCGGCGACGGCGTCTACGAGGCCCTGCCGGTCTACGGCCGCAAGCTGTTTCGCGTCGACGATCACTTCGATCGGCTCGAGCGCAACCTCGGCAAGCTGCGCATCGACAACCCGCATTCGCGCACTGAATGGCTGGCGCTGGTGCGCCGGCTCGTCGCGGCGCTGGCCGAGTCCGAGGGCGCGACCGATCAGCTGGTCTACCTGCAGGTCACGCGCGGCACGCCGCTGCCGTCGATGCCCGCGCGCGACCACGTGATGCCGCAGGGGATCGCGCCGACCGTCTTCATGATGGTCCACCCGCTCAAGCCGCCGACCGCGCAGCAGCGCCACGAAGGCGTGGCCTGCGTGACCGCGCGCGATTTCCGCTGGGAGCGCGGCGACCTGAAGACCAGCGCCCTGCTCGGCAACGTGCTGGCGCGCCAGCTCTCGGCCGACGAAGGCGCGGTCGAGACCATCCTGCTGCGCGAAGGCCCCGGCGGCGGCAAGTACCTGACCGAGGCTTCGGCGTCGAACGTCTGGATCGTCAAGGACGGCGCGCTGATCGGGCCGCCCAAGAGCGAGCACGTGCTCGAAGGCATTCGTGTCGAGCTGCTGCGCGAGCTGTGCGAGGACGAAGGCATCGCCTACGCGCTGCGCCCGGTGCCCGAGAGCGACCTGCTCACCGCCGACGAAGTGCTGCTCAGTTCGGCCACCAAGGAAGTGCTGGCGGTCACGCGCATCGACGGCGAGGCGGTCGGCCACGGCGCCAGGCGCGGCAAGCCGGGGCCGATCGGCCTGCGCCTGCTGGCGGCGTACCAGCAAGCCAAGGCGCATCAGTGCACCTGAACCCGCTTGCAAGGCGCGGTGGCGCCCCCAATTGCGTGCGATGGATGCCGCGACCATGACCCTGCCCGAAGAACGCTCGCTGATCGAGTACCCCAGCGCCTTCCCGATCAAGGTGATGGGCCTCAACGTCGACGGCTTCGCCGATGCGATCGCCGCACTGGCGCTCGAGCATGACCCGAGCTTCGACGTCGCGACGATCGAGATGCGCCCGAGCAAGGGCGGCAACTACCTCGGCCTCACGATCACGATCACGGCCACCAGCCGCGAGCAGCTCGATGCGATCTATCGCGCGCTGACTTCGCACGCGATGGTCAAGGTCGTTCTTTGAGCGAGGCGATGCGCGTGCGCGCCCTCGGGCGCGCTCCCTACGAGGCCACGGTCGAGGCGATGCGCGCCTTCACCGAGGCGCGCACGCCCGACACGCCCGACGAACTCTGGCTGTGCGAGCACGATCCGGTGTTCACGCTCGGCCTGGCCGGCGACGAGGCCCATGTGCTCGATGCCGGCGACGTGCCTGTGGTGTCGACCAACCGCGGTGGACAGGTCACCTATCACGGGCCGGGCCAGATCGTGGCCTATCCGCTGGTCGACCTGCGGCGCCTGGGCATCTACGTCAAGGAATACGTGTTCCGGCTCGAGCAGGCGGCGATCAAGACGCTCGAGACGTTCGGCGTCACCGGCCATCGCGTGGCCGGCGCGCCGGGCATCTATGTGAGCCTCGCCGACCCGTTCGGCCATGGCGCGCTGCCCGGGCCGCCGGATCCGCGCGATCCGTGGCGTGGCATCGGCAAGATCGCGGCGCTGGGCATCAAGGTCTCGCGCCATTGCACGTATCACGGCGTCGCGCTCAATGTCGCGATGGATCTGGCGCCGTATGGGCGCATCAATCCCTGCGGCTATCCGGGCCTGGCGACGGTCGATCTCGCGTCGCTGGGCGTGTCGGTATCGCCCGACGACGTGTCGGGCGTTCTGGCGCAGCGGCTGCAGAACTATCTCGGCGCCTAAAATCGCGACATTCCGGCGGCCCGTTCTTCTCGGGCCGCATGCATTGCGAAAGCCCCGCATGACCCTCCCCGACGCGGCGAACGCCACGGCTTCGACGGCCCCCTACGACCCCAGCGCCAAGCAGAAGGCGCAGGCCAAGACGGCGCGCATCCCGATCAAGGTGGTGCAGGCCGAGGTGCTGAAGAAGCCGGAGTGGATCCGCGTCAAGGCCGGCAGCCCGACCACGCGCTTCTACGAGATCAAGCAGATCCTGCGCGAGCACAAGCTGCACACGGTGTGCGAGGAAGCCTCGTGCCCGAACATCGGCGAGTGCTTCGGCAAGGGCACGGCGACGTTCATGATCATGGGCGACAAGTGCACGCGGCGCTGCCCGTTCTGCGATGTCGGCCATGGCCGGCCCGATCCGCTCGATGTCGACGAACCGCTGAACCTGGCCAAGACGATCGCGGCGCTCAAGCTCAAGTACGTGGTGATCACCAGCGTCGACCGCGACGACCTGCGCGACGGCGGCGCGGCGCACTTCGTCGAGTGCATCCAGCGCGTGCGCGAGCTGTCGCCGCAGACGCAAATCGAGATCCTCACGCCGGATTTCCGCGGCCGCATGGACCGCGCGCTCGAGATCCTCAAGGCTGCGCCGCCGGACGTGATGAACCACAACCTCGAGACCGCGCCGCGCCTGTACAAGGAAGCGCGCCCGGGCTCGGACTACGCCTACTCGCTGAACCTGCTCAAGCGCTTCAAGGAGTTCGCGCCGCACGTGCCGACCAAGAGCGGCCTGATGGTCGGCCTGGGCGAGACCGACGAGGAGATCCTCGAAGTCATGCGCGACATGCGCGCGCACGACATCGACATGCTGACCATCGGCCAGTACCTCGCGCCCAGCGGCCACCACCTGCCGGTGCGCCGCTACGTGCACCCGGACACCTTCAAGATGTTCGAGCAGGAGGCCTACAAGATGGGCTTCACGCACGCTGCGGTGGGCGCGATGGTGCGTTCGAGCTATCACGCGGACCAGCAGGCCCACGCCGCCGGCGTCACGGCTGCCTGATCAGCTCTCGGCGAGTAGTTTTTCTACCTGCGCGTGCAGCTCGGCGAAGTCGGGCTCGCCGACATAGCGCTTGACGATCTCGCCGCGCTTGTTGAGCAAGAAGGTGGTGGGCGTGAGCTGCACGTCGCCGAAGCGCTTGGCGATCTCGCCGGTGTTGTCGATCGCCACCTTGAACGGCAGCTTGCGCGTCTCGGCGAAGTTGACGACGTAGGCCGGCGGGTCGTAGCTCATCGCGACGGCCAGCGTCTCGTAGCCGCGCGCGGCGAACTTCTGGTGCGTCGCGACGATCTCCGGCATCTCCTTGACGCAGGTCACGCAGCTGGTGGCCCAGAAATTCACCAGCACGACGCGACCGCGCAGCTCGGCGCTCTGGTGCGAGCTGCCGTCGAGCAGCGTGTAGCGCACGTCGGGCGCGGTCTCGCGCGCGCAGCCGGCCAGGGTCAGGGCCGCCGCGACCGCGATCGCGGTGGACAGCCGGGCCAGGGAGGTCGCAAGATGGCGCGTCATGAGTTGGTCGGGAGTTCGATGATGGCGACAAACGAGCTGGACGCCACGAGGCGCAAGTGTATGACCCGCCTGGCAACCGGTGCCGGCGTGGGGTGGTGGCTGCTGCTGGCGCGCGAGCAGGCCTACGCGCTCTCGTTCAGTGACGCCGACGCCTCGGCCGGCGTGCGCGAGGCGCTGTCGCGCGGCGCCGAGTCGGCAGTGCAACTGCTCGGCAAGCAGGACGGCTTCCTCGGCAACCCCAAGGTGCGCATCCCGCTGCCCAGCGGCCTCGACAGCGCGGCCAAGCTGCTCAAGAGCACCGGCCAGGGCGCCAAGGTCGAGGAACTCGAGACCGCGATGAACCGCGCCGCCGAGCAGGCCGTGCCCGAGGCCGGACCGCTGCTGAGCAATGCCGTCAAGCAGATGACCGTGACCGACGCGAAGAAGATCGTCACGGGTGGCGATACCTCGGTCACCCAGTTCTTCGCGAGCAAGACGCGCGCGCCGCTGACCGAGCGCTTCTTGCCGGTCGTCACGCGCGCGACCGACAAGGTATCGCTCGCGGAGAAGTACAACGCGGTGGCCGGTCAGGCGGCGGGCTTCGGGCTGATCAAGAAGAAGGACGCCAACATCCAGCAGTACGTGACCGGCAAGTCGCTCGACGGCCTGTACTTCATGATCGGCGAGGAGGAACGCAAGATCCGCCGCGACCCGATCGGCACCGGCAGCGACATCTTGAAGAAGGTCTTCGGCTGATCAGAAGCTCTTGCTGAGCTCGAACACCAGCGCCGAGGGCAGCGTCTGCGGCAAGCCCTGCGGGCCGACGCGCGCATAGGTCTGGCCGTTGAAGCCGGAGATCTCGAAGGCGCTGCCTTCCTCGGCCAGCTCGATGAAGGCGAAGCCTGGCGCCTCGGAGCGGATCTCGCCGGCCAGGTCATCCAGCCGCTCGCAGCGCAGCGTGGCCTCGAACACCACTGCATGCGGCAGCGCGTCGGCGCAGAAGTCGATCGCTTCCTCGACCGAACCGACGAAGTCGATCAGCAGGCCCATGTCGGCGATCGCATCGCGGACCTGGATGCGCGTCTCGCGGCGCGCGGCGACCACCAGCACATGGCTGCCGGCCAGCGGCTTGGAGTTGACGCTGGAGCCGAAGCCGTCCTCGAGCTCGATCGCGGTGACGCCGTCGATCGACTCGTTGACGGTGCGCGGGAACTCGAGCGTCGTGCGCACGTGCTCGGCATCGACCTCGCGACGCAGCACCAGGCCCATCGTCGCGGCGCTTTGCGTCAGCAGGCGCCAGCTCAGCGAGTCGAGCGCGGGCGGCTCGGCGTCGTCGGCGTTGCGATAGCGCGGCTCGTGGCCGAAGCTGCAGACGATGGTGCCGTGCACCGGGAACTTCATGACTTCGACGCGAAAGTCGATCACCGAGCGGGCGGTCTCGATCGCCCAGTCGAGCAGGGCGTTGATCAGGCCGAACAGCAGCGCCGGATCGACCAGCACCTCGATCGCGCGCGTGCTCTGGCGCACATGGATGCCGCGGGCAGCGACTTCGCGCGAGCGTTGCGCCAGCGCCGACTGCAGCGTATGCGCGAGATTGAGCCGCTCGTGCGACTGGCGCAGCCGCTTGGAGGCATAGCGCGCGAGCTGCTGGCTGATCATGCCGGCGCGGCGTGCGCGCTCGATCTCGCTGCGAAGCTCGCGCAGGCTGCTACGGTCGATGCGACCGGTCGTCGTGAGGTGGATCACGCGCTCGAGCGCCTTGGACAGCGGTCCGGCGACCTCGCGGCCGATCTGCGCCGTCAGCTCGCGCCACGGCTCCGTGCGGTCGGGTTCGGTCCCGGCCAGGGGCAGCGCGGGGCGGGCAGTGACGTCCATCGACAAGGGTTCTCGTGTTGCCCTGGGGTCCACCGTGCGATCTTGACGAACGCGAGGCGAGTCGGGGACCCGGCGTTTCATTTTGTAACCCGTGATGGTGATTCGCCGCCGCGCATCGGTCAAGACGCTCAGGCCCGCGAGCCGGGGGTACGCCGCTGGTTCGTCAGCTGGACAGGCCAAAGGCGCCGTCGGCGCGTGCCTGGGCGAGGCGCTCGGCATCCCAGCCGAGCCAGTCGGACAGCACTTCGGCGCCATGCTGGCCGAGCAGCGGCGGCGTGAGACGAGTGCGCGGCGGCGTGCGCGACAGCTTCATCGGGCTGGCGACCAGGCGCAGCTCGGGCGCCAGCGGGTGAGCGTGCTGCTCGACCATCGCCCGCGCCTCGACCTGCGGATCGGCGAAGACCTGGTCGAGGCGGTTGATCGGCCCGCAGGGCACGCCGGCGGCTTCGAGCGCGGCGAGCCAGTCGTCGCGGCGGCGCTCGCGCATCCACGCGGCGAGCTGCGGCACGAGCTCGTCGCGGCGGCGCACCCGCTCGGCGTTGGTCGCATAGCGCGGATCGCGCGCGACTTCGGGATGGCCGGCGACCTCGCAGAACTTGGCGAACTGGCCGTCGTTGCCGACCGCCAGAATCACGTGGCCATCGGCCGTCTCGAAGGTCTGGTAGGGCACGATGTTCTGGTGCGAGTTGCCGGCGCGCCCGGGCACCTGGCCGCTCACCAGGTAGTTGGCACCGAGGTTGGCCAGCATCGCGACCTGGGTGTCGAGCAGGGCCATGTCGACGTGCTGGCCCAAGCCGCTGCTATCGCGATGGCGCAGTGCCGCGAGGATCGCGACGGTGGCATAGAGGCCGGTGAACAGGTCGGCCACCGCGACGCCGACCTTCTGCGGCCCTCCGCCGGCGCGGTCGTCGCGCTCGCCGGTGATGCTCATCAGGCCGCCCATGCCCTGGATCGCGTAGTCGTAGCCGGCGCGCTCGCGGTAGGGGCCGGTCTGGCCGAAGCCGGTGACCGAGCAATAGACCAGATGCGGATTCGCGGCCGAGAGCGTCGCGTAGTCGAGCCCGTAGCGCGCCATGTCGCCGACCTTGTAGTTCTCGACCAGCACGTCGGCCTTCGCGGCCAGCGCGCGCACGACGGCCTGGCCGCCCGCGTGCGCGAGATCGATCGCGATCGAGCGCTTGTTGCGGTTGGCGCCGAGGTAATAGGCGCTTTCGGCGGAGTCGCTGCCGTCGGCCTGCTTCAGGAACGGCGGGCCCCAGCCGCGCGTGTCGTCGCCGCGCCCGGGGCGCTCGACCTTGACGACGTCGGCGCCCAGGTCGCCGAGCGTCTGTGTGCACCACGGGCCTGCGAGCACGCGGGAGAGATCGAGCACGCGCAGACCCTGCAGGGCGCCGGGCGGGGTGTCGGGACGGTCGGGACTGCTCATCGGGCGATTCTGCCGCTCGACTCGATAATCGCCCGATGTCGCATTCACGGGCACCGCTGCTCCTGCTGTTGACCCTGGCGGGGCTCCTCGGCTGTTCACCGGTGCATGACTGGCGCGAGGTCCGCGTCGCCGACGGCGCGCTGGTCGCGCTGTTTCCTTGCAAGCCGCAGCGCCTGACGCGCAGCGTGCCGCTGGCCGGCAATGCGGTCGATCTGGAACTGGTGTCCTGCAGTGCCGGCGGCACGACCTGGTCGGTGACGAGCGGCGAAGTGAGCGACGCGGGACAGGTCGGCGCGACACTTTCGGCGCTGCGCGAATCACGTGCGGGCGCACTGGCCGGCCGCGAGACCGATCACGTCGCCTTGGTGCCCGCCGGCGCGACGCCGCATGTGCAATCGATGCGCTTCACCGTCGAAGGGCAGCGCCCGGACGGCAGCAAGCTGCGCGAAATCTCGCTCGTGTTCGCGCGCGACAGCCGAGTGTTCCAGGTCGCAGCACTCGGGCCCGACCCTTCGCGTGAAGCGGTCGAGACCTGGATCGACTCCCTCAAGCTCGCGCGTTGATGCGCTCGCCATCGCGAGCCGCCGGCCGATAATGCGGCGACATGGCCGGGCTCCTGATCATTGCGCACGCACCGCTCGCCTCGGCGTTGAAAGCCGCGGGCGGCCACGCATTTCCGGAGGCGGCGCAGGCGGTCGAGGTGCTCGATGTCGGCGCCAATCTGCCGCTCGAGGAGATCGAGGCGCAGGCGCGCATCCTGTTGCAGCGTGCCTTGAGCGTGCCGGGCCGTGCCGAAGCCCTGATCCTCACCGACGTTTTCGGCGCGACGCCGGCCAACGTCGCCCAGCGCCTGGCCGATGGCCAGAAAGTCAAGGTCGTCACCGGCGTCAACGTGCCGATGCTGTGGCGCGCCCTCAACTACGCACACGAGCCGCTCGAGACGCTGGTCGCGCGCGCAGTGGCCGGCGCGATGCAGGGCGTGATGCAAGTGTCGACCGCCCGTCCGCAGACCCAGACCCAATCCGTGGGCCCGAAACCTGGCGATGATCTCAACGCGTATCACCATCAGCAATAAGCTTGGCCTGCACGCTCGTGCCTCGGCCAAGCTCACCAAGCTCGCCGGCGGCTTTCCGTGCGAGGTCTTCCTCAGCCGCGGCACGCGCCGCGTCAATGCCAAGAGCATCATGGGCGTCATGATGCTGGCCGCCGGGATGGGCATCGAGATCACCGTCGAGACCGACGGCGAGCGCGAGCAGGAGGCGATGGACGCGCTGCTCGCGCTGATCAACGACAAGTTCGGCGAGGGCGAGTAGTCGCCGTCGGCCCGTTTACGCGCCCACGAGGAAGTGGCGCCGGTAGCGTTCGGGCAGATCGGCCACGCGCATCAGCAGCGGCAGGTCGGCGGTGTTGAAGTCCGGGTCCCAGGCCGGTGCGCCGAGCAGCTTTGCGCCGCAGCGCAGGTAGCCCTTGATCAGCGGCGGCGCCTCGACCTCGAGGTCGCGGCGCAGATCGTCGACCGGCAACGCCAGGCGCGGACTGACCTGCCACTCGATCGGCGCCATGTGGCTGTGGCGCAGCTGCTCCCACAGGCTCGCGGCGACATGGCCACCGTCGCGCATGCTGACGCTGGCGCAGCCGACCATGGTCTCCAGGCCGTTGCGCTGCATGAACTCGGCCAGCGCACCCCACAGCGCGAGGATCACGCCGCCTTGACGGTGGTCCGGATGCACGCAGGAGCGGCCCAGCTCGACCATCGTCGAGCGCAGCGGGCGCAGGCGCGTCAGGTCGAACTCGGTCTCGCTGTACAGGCCGCCCACACGTCGCGCGGCCGCCGGCGTCAGCACGCGATAGGTGCCGATCACGGGGCCGCTGCGGTCGTCACCGTCGGCGTCCACGGCACGCACGAGCAGATGCTCGCAGTACGGATCGAACACGTCGACGTCCAGGCCCGCGGGCGTTCCGGCGGGCGGCGACAGGCGCGCGCCCATCTCTTCGCCGAAGACTTGGTGCCTCAGGCGTTGCGCTTCGCGAACCTCGGCTTCATCACGCGCCCAAGCCACGACCAGCCGCGCCGCGGCCTCTGGCCCGTCGGCGCGTCGAAGTGACCTCCGTTGCGTGCGCAAGTCGCGCACGCCCAGGTCCTGGATCGGCAAGGTCGGCAGCGGAAGTTCCCTCATCAATTGCTCCGTCGACGCACGATGGACGTCTTGCGGACGGCAACGATGCGCGTCGCCGATGACGCCGTGGTGTCGAGCGGATGAACCGCGCGTGACAGGCCCGCGAAACCGTGACAACCCCGGCGCGGCCCCCGCGAGGCCGCTGCTAGGATCGATTCATGAGCTTCCAGGTCTTCGGTCTCCCGGTTTCCCGTGGCGTCGCGATCGGGCGCGCGGTGCTTGTGGCCTCGAGCCGCGTGGACATCGCGCACTACTTCATCGACGAGGAGCACGTCGGTGACGAGGTCGACCGACTGCGCCGTGCGCGCAACACCGTGGCCGAGGAACTGAGCGCCTTGCAGCGCGACCTGCCGACCGACGCGCCGCACGAGCTGTCGGCGCTGCTCGACGTGCACCTGATGCTGCTGCACGACGAGACGCTGACGGGCGCGACGCGCCACTGGATCGAGGAGCGCCACTACAACGCCGAGTGGGCGTTGTCCGCCCAGCTCGAGGTGCTGGCGCGCCAGTTCGACGAGATGGAAGACGAGTACCTGCGCGAGCGCAAGGCCGATCTCGAGCAGGTCGTCGAGCGGCTGCTGCGTGCGCTGGCCCACGGGAACGGCTCGGCGCCGCCGACTGGTCCGAACGTCGGCGCTCGCGACTTCGCCGGCGAGGACCCGCTGGTGCTGATCGCCAACGACATCGCTCCGGCCGACATGCTTCAGTTCAAGCAGAGCGTGTTCACCGGTTTCGTCACCGACGTCGGCGGGCGGACCTCGCACACGGCGATCGTCGCGCGCAGCCTGGACATCCCGGCGGTGGTCGGCGCGCGCGAGGCCAGTCGCATCATCCGGCAGGACGACTGGGTCGTGATCGACGGCGATGCGGGCGTCGTGATCGTCGATCCGTCGCCGCTGCTGCTCGAGGAATACCGGTTCCGTCAGCGCCAGAGCGGGCTCGAGCGCGAGCGCCTGGCGCGGCTGCGCCACACGCCGGCGGTCACGCTCGATGGCGAGCGCATCGAGCTGCTGGCGAACATCGAGCTGCCGGGCGATACGCAGGCGGCCGTCGATGCCGGCGCGGTCGGTGTCGGCTTGTTCCGCACGGAGTTCCTGTTCATGAATCGCGAAGGCGAACTGCCGGGCGAAGAGGAGCAGCTCGAGGCCTATCTGAATGTCATCAAGGGCATGCAGGGGCTGCCGGTGACGATCCGCACCGTCGATATCGGCGCCGACAAGCCGCTGGATCGCATGTCCGTCAGCGAGCTGCGTCACGAGCACGCGCTGAACCCGGCGCTCGGGTTGAGGGCGATCCGCTGGAGCCTGTCGGAGCCGAGCATGTTTCGCCAGCAGCTGCGAGCGATCCTGCGCGCGGCGGCGACCGGGCCGGTCAAGCTCTTGATCCCGATGCTGGGGAATCTCGGGGAGATCCGTGCGACGCTCGATGTCATCGCGCGCGCCAAGCAGCAGTTGCTCGATGCGGGCCGAGCATTCGGCGATGTCGAAATCGGCGCCATGATCGAAGTGCCGGCCGCGGCACTGATCATCGACACGTTCCTGGATCACTTCGACTTCGTGTCCATCGGCACCAACGATCTGATCCAGTACACGCTGGCGATCGACCGCGCCGACGAGGCCGTCGCTCATCTCTATGACCCGTGGCACCCGGCGGTCCAGGCCTTGATCGCGCAGACGATCCAGCGTGCCCGGACCCGCGGCAAGGGCGTCAGCGTCTGCGGAGAGATGGCCGGCGACCCCGCCTTTACGCAGGCGCTGATCGCGCTGGGGCTTCGAAGCTTCTCGATGCATCCCAGCCAGATCGCCACGGTCAAGCAGCAGATCCTGCGCACCGACACGCGACGCGAGCCCCAGGGGCCGCCCGCCGACGCGCCCATGATTCACTGAGACTCAGGCCCGACTGCTGAAGTTTTTGCGGCGGGGCTTGCGTACGGCAAAAAATCCGTGCTACAGTCACTGTCTTCGCTGATCACGGCGGTGCGCAGAAAGCGCCAAGCAGTGATCGGCGAAGAAAACAGAGAGTTGACAGGGTTTTAAAAAGCACGTCATAATCTCTGTCTTCGCTGAATACGGCGCGCAGCAAGCAAACGGCAGCGCAACGAAAGCAGCGAAGAAAATAAAGAAGCTGAGCGCTTGACAAGGTTTTTAAAACGCGTCACAATCTCGCTTCTCTGCTGATGACGAATCAGCAAACGCCGCAAGGCGATGCTCTTTAAAAACAAACAGCCGATAAGCGTGGGCGTTTGAAGGCGAGTGCCAAGAACGAAGCAAGCAATTGCCGAGTTCGAGGTCTTCTGACCTTAAACGCTCATGGAAGTGAAGTTCACTTCAATTCTTTGAGCAAACATTCAAGATCGAACTGAAGAGTTTGATCCTGGCTCAGATTGAACGCTGGCGGCATGCCTTACACATGCAAGTCGAACGGCAGCACGGGAGCAATCCTGGTGGCGAGTGGCGAACGGGTGAGTAATACATCGGAACGTGCCCAGTAGTGGGGGATAGCCCGGCGAAAGCCGGATTAATACCGCATACGACCTGAGGGTGAAAGCGGGGGATCGCAAGACCTCGCGCTATTGGAGCGGCCGATGTCGGATTAGCTAGTTGGTGGGGTAAAGGCCTACCAAGGCTACGATCCGTAGCTGGTCTGAGAGGACGACCAGCCACACTGGGACTGAGACACGGCCCAGACTCCTACGGGAGGCAGCAGTGGGGAATTTTGGACAATGGGG